>Ga0164295_10000001_pt1 | contig 797989 bp, 785 predicted proteins | sample GEODES006metaG_FD_111798 | JGI IMG/M metagenome (GOLD analysis project Ga0164295, IMG submission 111798) | Oligotrophic lake water microbial communities from Sparkling Lake, Wisconsin, USA - GEODES006 metaG | ecosystem: Environmental > Aquatic > Freshwater > Lake | place: USA: Sparkling Lake...
ATCACGGGTGAAACAAACCGTGCGACCGATGCAGAAGCAGCCTTGGGTGGCCGCATCACGGACGAAGCAACGGATCGCGCTGATGCTGATGTGGCGCTGGGTGGCCGCATCACGGACGAGGCAACGGATCGCGCTGATGCTGATTTGGCGCTGGATGGCCGCATCACGGACGAAACAACCCGTGCAACAGGTGCCGAAGCAGCTTTGGGCACACGCATCACCACAGAAACGACGCGTGCGACAGCCGCAGAGACGACGCTTCAAGCGAACATCACGGCCGAAGCTGCGGCTCGTGCAGCAGCCGATACGGCTGAAGCTGCAACGCGCGCCGCTGCAGACACGACGCTTCAGGCGAACATCGCGGCTGAAACCACGGCACGCACCACAGCCATCACGGCTGAAGCGACAGCCCGCGTTGCTGGTGGCAGCCAGCTGCTGACGCGTCTGACGGCTGAAGAAAATGCCCGTCTGGCGGCTGACACAGCCCTTGGCGGTCGTGTTGACGTCCTTGGCACACGCGTTGGTGCCCTCGAAACGCGCGTCGACAAGCTGAACGACAAGGTCTCCAGCGCAACGGCCACGGCCATCGCGCTCGGCGGCAATGGCTTCCTGCCAGACATGAAGTTCAACCTTTCGGGCAACGTCGCCACGTTTGATGGCGCGCAGGCGATCGCAATGTCGTTCGGCTACCGCGTCAACGACAACGTCGCCTTCACCGCCGCTGCCGGTGGTGGTTTGAACAAGGGTGGCAAAGTCGGCGGTCGCGTCGGCTTCATCTTCGGCTGGTAACAGTTCTGGATGCCTATCGGGTCAACCGATAGGGTTTGAAGACATTCAGGGGGGGCGTTCGCGCTCCCCCCTTTTTGTTGAAATCGACGACACTTGCCGTCCCCATCGGTGCGGGATAGGGCGAGTTATCTAAGGCCGATCTCTGCGCGGCCATGTTTGACAAGAGGCCCGCATGACCCACAGTTTCGATAAGTCCAAGCTTCCCAGCCGCCATGTATCCGTGGGGCCGGAGCGCGCACCGCACCGCAGCTATTATTACGCGATGGGGCTGACCGAGGAAGAAATTGCGCGGCCTTTTGTCGGTGTTGTTTCTGCCGGTAACGATTCGGCGCCGTGCAACACGACGCTCGACCATCAGGCGGACATTGCGCGCGTCGGCGTGGAAGTGGGTGGCGGCATGCCGCGCCGCTTCAACACCATCACCGTGACCGACGGCATTGCCATGGGCCATCAGGGGATGAAGTCCTCGCTCGTCAGCCGCGAAGTCATTGCGGACTCAGTCGAGCTGTCGGTGCGCGGGCATTGCTATGATGCGCTGGTCACTTTTGCAGGCTGCGACAAGTCCCTCCCCGGTATGATGATGGCGATGCTGCGGCTCAACGTGCCGTCGATCTTCGTCTATGGCGGGTCGATCCTTCCCGGCCGGTATCAGGACCGCGATGTGACGGTTGTCGATGTGTTTGAAGTCGTCGGCAAGTATGCGGCCGGAACCTGCCCCATTGAAGAAGTCCATGCGCTTGAGAAGGTCGCCTGCCCCGGCCACGGCGCGTGCGGTGGCCAGTATACGGCCAACACCATGGCGTGCGTGGCGGAAGCCATCGGCCTGTCGCTGCCCAATTCCAACATGGCGCCCGCGCCCTACACCACGCGCGATCAGATCGCCCACGCAGCTGGCGTGCAGGTGATGGAGCTGCTCGCCAAGAACATCCGCCCGCGCGACATTTGCACGATGGAAGCCTTTGAAAACGCAGCCCGCATTGTGGCTGCCACTGGCGGGTCGACCAATGCGGCGCTTCACCTGCCCGCGATGGCGCATGAGGCGGGGTTGGAGTTTGACCTGTTTGACGTCGCCGAAATCTTCAAGACGACGCCCTACATGGCCGACCTGAAGCCCGGCGGGAACTATGTCGCGAAGGACATGTATGAAGCCGGTGGCGTTTACATGCTCATGAAGTCGCTCCTGTCCGAAGGATTGCTGCACGGCAATTGCATGACCGTGACGGGCAAGACCCTCGGCGAGAATATCGACGAGATCACCTGGAACCCTGACCAGAAAGTCCTCCACGCGGCGACCAAGCCACTGTCCCCCACAGGCGGCGTTGTCGGCCTGAAGGGGTCGCTCGCCCCCAATGGCGCCATTGTGAAGGTCGCGGGCATGCACCGCCTTCAGTTCAAGGGGCCTGCGCTCGTCTTTGATTGCGAAGAAGACGCCTTTGCCGCCGTTGAGAAGCGGGAGATCACCGAAGGGTCCGTCGTTGTCATCCGCTATGAAGGCCCCAAGGGTGGGCCGGGCATGCGTGAGATGCTGTCGACGACCGCCGCGCTTTACGGCCTTGGCATGGGGGAGAAGGTTGCCCTCATCACCGATGGCCGCTTTTCGGGTGCGACTCGTGGCTTCTGCATCGGCCATGTTGGCCCGGAAGCGGCTGAATGTGGCCCGATCGCGCTTGTTGAAAATGGCGATCTTATTGAAATCGACGCGGAAAAAGGCATCATCGATCTCCTCGTGGACGATCAAGTCCTTGAAGAGAGGCGGAAAGCCTGGACGCCGCGAGTGTCCGATTATGGGTCAGGTGCTTTGTGGCGCTATGCCCAGAATGTCGGTCCTGCCTATAAGGGTGCGGTAACGCATCCCGGGGGCAAGGCCGAAACTCATGTATACGCGGACATTTAGCGCGCTGCTGTTGAGCCTGACGCTCGCTGCATGTGGCGGCGCGTCTCCCAAGGATGAGGCAATGCTGCCAGCGGCAAGTTCGCTGGCTGAGGCAGAAGCCAGCGCCACCAAGGCGGCGGCGGACAATGGCCTCATTTCCTGCGCTGTTTCCGGCGCGAGCGTCTTTGCCGCCCGCTGTGAGGTGGAAACGGCGCAGACCAAAGAGGGCCTGATCCTGACGCTCCGTCATCCCGATGGCGGGTTCCGCCGTCTGCTCGTCGTGAAGGACGGGCGCGGCGTAGTCGCAGCCGATGGGGCAGATGTCGCGCTGGTGAAGCCGATTGCCAACAACCTGATTGAAGTCGCTCTTGCGGGCAATACCTATCGCTTGCCCGCCACGGTGAAAGGTTCCGCGCCTACGCAGACGCCTTAGCCGCGGCGTCGACGGCGTCGTCATACCCCGACCGCTGGCAATAAATGTCCACGGCTTTCCAGATGGCATACATGGCAACCGCCGCGATGATGCCGTCCACGGCATAGTGCCAGCCAAGGTGTACCGAGCCGACAAAGATGATCGCGGCATAAAGCGACATGAAGATGCCAATGGCTTTGCCGATGCGGAACGCAATTAGCGCGTAGAGAACGGCAATGGCGTTATGGAGCGAGGGCATCGCCGAAATGCCCATGCCAACGTCGAACGTCTTTGTGGCATAGGCGTTCCACAGGACCTGCTGCCAGCTATAGGCATCGACGATGCCCTGAGAGTCGATGCTGTAACCGGCCATGATCTTGATAAGACCGTCAAATTCGTGCGCGGAAGCAATGCCAACTTGCGCTGCATAGCATGGCCCTGCAGCGGAACCGAGCCAAGCGCCGACAAAACCGAGCAGGATCCAGGCACCTGCAAAGCTCAGGAAGAAACGGGCCCGCAATTTGCGCGTGGCAAAAAAGGCAAAGCCAACGGTCGCGATGGACAGCAGGATCACCCAAAGGGAATAGAGGAAATCGATTATATAGGTTGGCGTGGCCCCGAGCAGGCTGTGCGTGAGCTCCCATGGCTGCCGGCCAAAGAACAGGACCCTGTCCCAGTCGGCGAACGTCTCATCCAACCAGAAGGGAATGTAGAGCGGGATCATCATCTTCAGGACGCTGAACGATGTGAACAGGAAGGGCATGCACAGCATCGGCACCACCCGGCTTTGGGTGCGATAGCCCTGCGTCCAGAACTGGACGAATACCTGCTGGAGCAGCAGCATCGGCCTTTGATGACCCTGCCGCAGCCCCAAGACCATGTGATAGGCCATCATCAGGCAGATCACGAGCGGAACCGCCTTCAGGGCCTTCCAAGCGTAGAAGCCCGCCATCTCAACTGCGGAGAAGCCGTTCAGCCATGCCATGACTTCGGCAAGGACCGTCAGGATGGCGGTGCCGACGACGAGCGGGATGATCCATAGCCGCTCTTCCCGGCCATAGGATGCCGCACCGGCGCGCGGTTGGTTGACGAATGGGCTCTGGGTATAGGTCGCTACTGTCATGCTCGGTGAACTAGCACATCGTGGTTAACATTCTCCTTCCGCTGTCGCATTTCTACATAAGTCACGAGTTCGCTTTGCGAAAATCGCGTCTGGGCCTAAGCCAATGCCATGAAACCGCTTACCGGCCCGGTCCTGACTGCTGCTGAAACGCGTTCTGCCGAACAGGCGGCGATGGCGGCGGGGGTGAGTGTTGATACGCTGATGGAGCGGGCGGGCCTTGCCCTTGCCGCCGCCGTGTGGCGCTTTGGCGGTGGGCGCAGCACACTAATATTGTTTGGCCCCGGCAATAATGGCGGGGATGGATATGTTGCTGCCCGGCTGCTCCAATCATGGGGCGTGCCGGTCCGGCTGGCGGCGCTTCTGCCGCCTGCAACTGATGTCGCCAAGCGGGCAGCGGCGCAATGGGATGGCAAGGTTGAGGACATCGCTGGGGTTGATGTGGCCCCCATCCTTGTTGATGCGATCTTTGGCACAGGCCTTTCCCGTCCGCTTGATCTTGACCTGACAACAGACCTGCGGCGTTTGCGGGCAGCGGCGCGAATGGTCATTGCCGCCGATGTGCCAAGCGGAGTGGAAACGGACAGCGGCGCGGATCTGGGGGCCATCCCCGCCGATGTCACAGTGGCGCTTGGTGCGCTGAAGCCTGCGCATCTGCTCCAACCCTCTGCCTGCTTATGCGGCCATATTGTCTCCGCCGATATTGGCCTTGCAGCGGAGAGCACGTGGCAGGTGATTGCCCGCCCGGCGCTGAGGGTGCCCTCTGCTGCTGACCATAAGTATACGCGCGGTCTCGTCACGATCCTGTCCGGAGAGATGAAGGGGGCCGGAAGGCTTGTCGCGTCGGCGGCGGCGCGCAGTGGGGCGGGATATGTCGTCTTGGCCGGAGACCCAGATGCGACAGGCATTCCGCTCTCCATCGTCCTCCGGTCACCCGATGCGGCGCTCACCGATGCGCGGGTGTCGGCGATCATAATCGGGCCGGGCCTTGGGCGGACAGGCGCTGCCGAGGCGTCTGTTATGCAGGCGCTGCAAACCGGAAAGCCTGTCGTGCTGGATGCTGATGCCCTGCACCTCATCCGCCCCGGCCAGATCGCCCGCCACACAGCGCCTGTGATCCTGACGCCGCATAAGGGGGAGTTTGAGGCCATGTTTGGCAAGCTTCCCGGTAGCAAGATAGATCAGGCATTGGCCGCCGCCGTCGCCAGTGACGCGACGGTCATTTTCAAAGGTGCGGACACCGTTGTTGCCTCCCCCGATGGTCGGGTCGGGCTTTCTGCCCAAAGTTCCCCCTGGCTGTCGAGCGCCGGCACAGGGGATGTTCTGGCGGGCATTGCCGGCACCTTGCTGGCACGTGGCCTCGATGCGCATGAGGCCGCCTGTGCCGCTGTCTGGCTCCACAACCGCGCCGCGCACCTCGCGGGACCAGCGCTCATTGCCGATGATCTTTGCCAGCGGCTGCCGGAGGCGCTAGCGGCAACGTCATGACCGACGAACCCATTGTCCGCATCGCTGCCCGCGGTGACGGTATTACCGCTTCAGGCCGATATTCTCCGCTGGCCGCCCCCGGTGATCTGCTCGCCATCGATGGATCCGTGACGCATGGCCCCCACCACGCCACACCGGCCTGCCGCCATTTCCCAGCCTGTGGGGGCTGTCAGCTCCAGCATATTGATGACACCGCCTATGCCGACTTTGTTGTCGACCGTGTGGCGAGCGCTTTGTTGGCGCAGCGCTTTGCCGATACCGATATCCGCACCCCGCATATTTCACCGGCCCACACCCGCCGCCGGGCGAGCCTGACGGCGGAGAGGCGTGGGCGGCAGGTGCAGCTGGGCTTTAACGGCGCGCAGACCAACCGCATCGTCGATATGGTCGAATGCCCCGTGCTGCATCCGGCGATTGAAGCGTTGGTGAAGCCGTTGCGCGGGCTGCTCCCCACCTTGCTGGCGGACCGGAAGGTTGCGACGATCCAGATGACGCTGGCGGATCAGGGCGTTGATCTCCTCATTTCCAATGTGGAGGCCGATGGCTTGGACGCCGTGATGGCGCTGTCCGACTTTGCGCAGGAACATAGGCTGGCCCGCCTGTCGATTGATGAAGGCTTTGGCCCGACCGCACGGTGGGAACCGGAGCCTCTGACGATCACGCTGGGCGGTCTTGCCGTGGCGATGCCCGAAGGCGCATTTTTGCAGGCGACGGCGGATGGTGAGGCGAAGCTGGTCCAATCCGTTCTGGAAGCGGTGGGGCCGGTGGAAACCTCGGCAGATCTTTTTGCGGGCCTTGGCACTTTCGCGCTGGCGCTGCCCGGGCAAGTGGTTGCGGCAGAAGCGGCACGCGATGCGATTATGGCGCTGCAGACGGCGGCGAACCGCTCTGGCCGTCTGATCCGCTGTGAGCACCGCGATCTGTTTCGCAGGCCACTGACAGCCAAGGAATTGGCCGTGTTTGAAGCTGTTGTGTTGGATCCGCCCCGCGCCGGTGCGCGCGATCAGGTGGCGGAACTTGCGGCGTCCCCAGTGCCGCGTATCGCCTATGTCAGCTGCAATCCGGCGACGTTCGCGCGGGATGCCAGCATTTTGGCCAATGGCGGCTACCGGCTGGATTGGGTTCAGCCGGTCGGCCAGTTCCGCTGGTCAACCCATGTGGAACTGGCCGCCGCTTTCTCCAGACCGTAAGGTGCGACCCAAGGTCTTCGGCTTAGTGTGCAAACGCGATGAGAACAGTGTGCGCGACAAGCATGATCAAGACGAGGCTCGACAGCGAGAACAGCAGGAAGCGGACCATCACCTTGTTGACGGTCGCCTGCACCAGTGAATGAACGATGCGAAGCGCGACATAGGCCCAAGCCAGCTGCGCGTTGAAGCCGTCACCTGCGCCCATGAAGGCCAGTGCCAGCGCGACGGCATAAAACACCGTCGGCGCTTCATGCAGATGGTTATAGTTATGCGCCTTCCACTGGATGTTGGCCGGAATCACGCCGTCCAGATCTTTGCCGGTGCCACCGGTCAATGACCCGGTATCAACGCCGGCCTTGGACATGGCCGGAATGCGCGTGACGTACATCCACAGCCACATGAACATCGTCCAGGCAGCCAAGACCGCCATTGGTTTTAGAATTTCGCTATGCATTTCCATGTGAGATTCCCCTCCTCGGTATTTTTATTCGACGCTGGCAGGCTGCCTGACCCCGAGTCGCGGGTCAAGAAAAAGCGCGTGGCCGCGCAAAGGGTTGCGCGGAAGTGGAGGAAGTTGAGGGCGTGGAGGCGCGGGAATACGGGGTTTGTTGGAAAGAGGGGATTTGCGGGTTTCGTTTCCAGATCAGGGTCGTCGGCATCCGGTGAGAGGATCAGACGAAATCCTATTTTGCAAGATTGGAGCAAAGAAAGAACCGCCCTTCGACAAGCTCAGGGTACACGGAGAGGTGGCAAGTTTAGTGAAACCGTTTGTCCTGAGCTTGTCGAAGGACCGTCCTTCGCTTTACCACCAAGCCATGACGTTCTGGACCTACATGCTCCATTGTCGAGGCGGGCAGTATTACGTTGGCCACACCGACGATCTGGACCGGCGTATGGCCCAGCATCAATCCGGTGTGATCCCGGGCTTTACCGCAGACCGCCTGCCAGTTGCACTTGTCTGGAGTGAGGCATTCCAGACCCGAGATGACGCGCGTGAGGCCGAGCGGCGGATCAAGGGCTGGACCCGGGCGAAGAAGATGGCGCTTATTCGCGGGGATTGGGAGAAGGTATCGGAGCTGTCCAAGGGTGGGTGAACAGAAAAGGACGGGGCTTCGACAAGCTCAGCCCAAACGGTGTTGTGTGCTGAGCTTTGACCCCTTCCGTTCGTCCTGAGCTTGTCGAAGGACTGCCTTTCTGCTGGGAACCAAATCTGTCTCCATTCCGTTACTAACCCGAACCCCCCATAGAAAAAGCCCCAGTCTTTCGACCGGGGCTCTTCCCATTTTCAATATCGCGGACGCTTACGCGAACAGTTTCGCCCAAGCGCGCTTGTCGCGGGTTTTCCAGTCGCCGCGGTGATAGGCGTCGGACGCGAGCAGCGGCATGACACTGCCGGCTTCGGCGAACACCATCTGTTCGATGCCGGTGTTGACCTTGCCCCAGCTGGCCGCTTCCTGCAGCGTGGAGGAAGAGCACGCACCGTCGCGCACGTCGGCGACAGTGATCTGCACGGCATATTTGTGGACGGCGACGTCTTCATGGCCGAGGATTTCGGCGCAGACGACAGTATCCTGAATGAAGTTCTTCGGCACGCCGCCACCGATCATGAGGAGGCCGGTTTCGCCCGCCTTGATCTTGATGTCGGTTAGTTCACGGAAGTCCGCAATCGCGTCGATCATCATGTAGGGCTTGCCTTCCTTGGCGCGGTCCACCTGATGCTTCACGAGGCCAAAGCCTGCCGAGCTGTCGACAAAGGCCGGGCAGAAGATCGGCACGTCATGCTCATAAGCGAGCTTGACGAGGCTGTTGTCCTTCTTGCCATGTTCGGCGAGGTACTTGCCCATTTCGCGGATGAAGGCGCGGCTGGAATAAGCCTTGGGTTCCAGCTCATTCGCGATCTTGTTGATCGTGAAATCGCAGTCCTGCAGCTGCTCTTCGTCGATGTACGTATCATAGATGCGGTCGATGTAGAGCGAACGCAGCGTGTCATCGTCGGGGATTTCGAGCGCCTGATAATGCTTGTGGCCAAGGCCTTCGAAGAAATCCATGTCGACGATGGTCGCACCTGTCGCGACAATGCCGTCGACCATGTTGTTGCGGACGAGCTCGGCGTAGAGATCCATGCAGCCGCCCGCCGAGGTGGAACCGGCGATCACGAGGAAGATCGTGCAGTCCTTGTCGGCCAGCATCTGGTTGTAGATGCCGGTGGCGCGCGCGAGATCACGGCTGGTGAAGCTCATCTTGCCCATCTGGTCGATGATTGGACGGGCATCAAAGCTGGTGATGTCGATATGCTCAACGGTTGTGGAAAGCAGTTCGGCCTTGCGCTGGGCATTGCTCTGGGGGCTGGTCATCATTCTTCTCCGAAAAATATCCCGGTGTCATTCCCGCGAAGGCGGGAATCCATCAACACCGGACAGTGAAGGTTATGGATCCCCGCTTTCGCGGGGATGACAAAGGGGCGTTACAGCTTCACGACGCGGGCGGAAAGCGCCTCATCGGCATCTTCACCGTACAGTGTCGCCATCGGCGCATCGGTCACTTCGTGCGTGGCGCCGTTGGTGAAGCCGTTAAAGCCGGTCCGCATCGCGCAGCCATAGGCCCCGAGCATCCCGATTTCGATATAGTCACCGGCCTGCACATCGGCGGGCAGCAGGAATGGCCCTGCCATATGGTCCATATCGTCACAGGTCGGGCCGTAGAAGCTGAACGCCATGTTGCGGCTGTCCGATTCTTCTTCGCGCAGCAACGCAACAGGGAAGCGCCAGCCGACATGGGCGGCATCAAACAGGGCGCCATAAGCGCCGTCGTTGATGTACAGTTCATCCCCGCGGCGCTTTTCAACGCGCACGATCAGCGACGAATATTCAGCGCACAGCGCCCGGCCGGGCTCGCACCACAGTTCCGACGAATAGCTGACCGGCAGGCTTTCATAAGCACGCGCGATGGCATCGAAATAGGCTTCGAGCGCGGGCGGCTCCATGCCGGGATAGACGCTCGGGAAGCCGCCGCCGACGTCGATGACGTCCACGGTGACACCCGACGACACAATGGCCGCGCGGACGCGTTCCATGGCTTCGGTGTAAGCAGATGGCGTCATGGCCTGCGATCCGACATGGAAGCAGATGCCGAGTGCATCGGCGACCTGACGCGTTGCGATGAGCAGCTCACGCACTTCGCTCGGGTCTGCGCCAAACTTGGAGGCGAGGCTGAGCTTGGAATGTTCAGATGACACACGCAGGCGGACGCACAGGGTCAGGTCCGTCGCACCGTCTGTGGCGCGGACGATCTTGTCCAGTTCATCCATGCTGTCGAGCGAGAAGGTGCGGACACCATGCTCTGCATAGGCTTCGCGGATCGCTTCTTCGGCTTTGACCGGGTGCATGAAGCACAGGGTCGCGTCCGGCGCGTTTTCCCGCACCAGCTTCACCTCGGCAAGGCTGGCGACGTCAAAGTGCGTGATGCCGCTATCCCACAGGAGCGCAATCAGCTCCGGCGAGGGATTGGCCTTCACCGCATAGAGAGACTGACCCGGAAACTTCTCGACAAAGAAGCGGGCAGCACGCTGGGCGGCATGCGGACGAATGAGCGTGACCGGCTGGACCGGTCGAAGGGCCGTAGCTAGCCCCAGCGCGCTATGGTGCGTGTGCAACTCAAGGGACCTCCAAAAGGTAGTTTAAACGTCAACTGCTGCCTTGCGGTTATTGGAAGTCCCCATGGGGCAGCGGAGGGCGCGTATATGAATTGCTTTTCCTGATGTAAAGTAAATCCGGACCAGTTTTTTGTGACAGAAAGGGACGACGTGACAGGGGCCAGAAAACCGTCATTTTCGGGGGTTGAGCGCGCATGGCGCAAAGTGGCCGACGTGGTCTCACTGACGCCGCTTAAGCCCCTGAGATTCGGCGAATCACTGCTGTTCTGCAAATGCGAGTCGGAACAGCCAATGCGCGCCTTCAAGCTGCGCGGGGCCTGGCATCGGCTGACCGACATGAGCGAGGATGAACGCAAGGGCGGCGTCGTTGCCTTTTCCAGCGGCAATCACGCGCAAGGTGTAGCCTGGAGCGCCAAGCGACTGGGGATGCCCGCGCTCATCGTCATGCCGCGTGATACACCGCGCGTGAAGCTGGAGGGCACGCGTGCGCTGGGGGCCGAGATCGTTCTTTATGACCGGATGACTGAGAAGCGCGAAGTGATCGCTGCCCGGATCGCGGAAGAACGCGGCGCGACATTGGTGCCGAGCTTTGATGACCCTTGGGTGGTCGAAGGGCAGGGGAGCGCCGGGCTGGAGGCGGTGGCGCAGATGGCCGAACTGGGGGAAGGCCCGCCGGACATGGTCATCATGCCGTGTGGCGGCGGAGGCCTTGCCGCCGGGCTGGCGCTGGCACTGCCGGAGGCGCGCGTGGTGGTGGTGGAGCCGGAGGGCTGAGACGATATGGGTAACTCCCTGCGTGGGGGGCACATCGTGCCTGTCGGCCCCAACCCGCCGCCGACAAGCTGCGATGCGATCCAGACGCTTCAGGTCGCGCCGATCACGTTCGATGTTCTGAAGGCGCGGGGTGCCATCGGGGTGGCCGTGTCGGAAGAGGAAACCTTTGCCGCGATGCGCCATGCCAAGCGCGCGCTCGACCTGACCATTGAGCCGGGCGGGGCGGTGGCGCTGGCGGCGATCTTGTCCGGCAAAGTGACGCCGGGGGAGCGGACGCTCGTCCTCCTGTCGGGGGGTAATGTTGATCCGGCCTTGTTTGATCGCGTGATGGCAGGCTAGAGGCGGCGTATGTCTGAAACGATCCTCTCGCTCGCCATGCTCGCCGCAGCGGTGCTTATCTGGGGCGGCATCCGCCTGATCCGCCGGGCCAAGGAAACGCGCAAGGGCTGGCTCATGATCGTGGCGGCCCTCACCTTTCTGGGCAACGTCCTCATCATCGTCTGGCCTTAGTCCGGAGGCACTTAGCGTCTTCCAGCGGAACAAGTGTGCCGCGTCCCCCGTTTCCCCCTCTAACGACCGGCCTTCCCGGCGCGGACATGAGGAGCAGGATTATGCGGAAGTTTCATTCAACCGGCATGATGGCGCTGGCGGCAGTGTCGCTGGGCGCGTGTGCCGATATGCGCAACAATGACACGGTGCGCGGCGGAGGACGGGGCGCTGCCATCGGTGCTGTGGGCGGTGCAGTCGTGGGGGCCGTTGTTGGCGGTGTGAACCCCATTGAAGGGGCGGTCGCAGGCGCTGTCGCCGGTGGTGCCGTTGGTGCGCTGACAACCAAAGGCCGCCGCTGGATGCGCGATGATCAGGGCTCTTGCTATTATCTCAACAGCCGCAATGGCCGGGTTTATGATCGCAAGCGGAGTTGCTGAGCCGGCTCACAGCTCAACTCATTCCCGCTTGTCCTGAGCTTGTCGAAGGATCGTATTTTCTGTTCCTCAACCTTGGATGTCCAGCGAAGGACTACCCTTCGACAAGCTCAGGGTGAGCGGATAGGGATGGGGGCTACGCCGCCGTCCCGCCGACCGTCAGGCCTTCGACCAGCAGCGTCGGCTGCCCGACGCCTGCGGGCACGCTTTGCCCGCCCTTGCCGCAAATGCCGACGCCTTCATCCAGCGCCATGTCATTGCCGATGCCGGTGACCTTGGTCAGCACGGTCGGGCCATCGCCGATGAGCGTCGCGCCTTTGACCGGTGCGCCGATCTTCCCGTCCTTCACCAGATAGGCTTCGGTGCAGGTGAAGACGAATTTGCCGGAGACGATATCGACCTGACCGCCGCCGAAGCTTTTGGCGAAGATGCCGTTCTTCACGCGGCTCAGCAGTTCGGCCGGGTCGTCCTGCCCATCCTTCATATAGGTGTTGGTCATGCGCGGCATGGGGACATGGGCATAGGATTCGCGGCGGCCATTGCCGGTGGGCTTGACGCCCATCAGGCGGGCATTCAGCCGGTCCTGCATATAGCCCTTCAGGATGCCGTCTTCGATCAGCACCGTCTCTCCGGTCGGCGTGCCTTCATCATCGATGGAGAGCGACCCGCGCCGCGCCTCAAGCGCGCCATTGTCGACCACCGTCACGCCCGGTGCGCCAACACGCTCCCCGATGCGGCCGGAAAAGACGCTCGTGCCCTTGCGGTTGAAATCGCCTTCCAAACCGTGACCAACAGCTTCGTGCAGCAGCACGCCGGGCCAGCCGGGGCCGACGAGCACAGTCATTTCCCCTGCAGGCGCGTCAATGCTCTGTAAATTGACGAGCGCTTGGGCGAGCGCCTCATCGATGCAGCGGTTCCAGGTCGCGGGTTCAAACAGCTTGTCATAGAGATAGCGGCCACCCAGCCCGTGATAGCCGCTTTCGCGCCGGCCATTTTCCTCGGCCACAATGCTGACATTCAGGCGGACGAGCGGACGGACATCATGGGCCACAAAACCATCGGCGCGGACGATCTCGACGACGCTCCAGCTGGCGGACAAAGCGACGGTGACCTGCACGACACGCGGATCACGTGCGCGGGCGGCAGCGTCAATCTGCTGGCAGAGCGCGACCTTATCGGCAAAGGGGATGAGGCCCATCGGATCGCCATCGGTATAGAGGTGCCGGTTGTTCTGGCGCGGGGCTGCAGTCATCGCGCCTTTGCTTGGGTCGAGCAGCGTCAGCGTTTCGCCCGCACGGCGGATGGCGGCTTCGCTGATTTCATTGGCATGGGCAAAGCCCGTCATCTCACCTGAAACACCGCGCAGACCAAAGCCCGCATCGGTGGAATAGTCAGCAGTCTTCAGGCGACCGTCGTCAAAGCCAAAGCTCTCTGATGCCCGATATTGGAGATAGAGTTCCCCATCATCGCATTTGGACAGCATCTGCGCGGTCACGCGGCGGGCGGTGTCCGGGTCCAGCTGACCATCGTGGTAGAGAAAGCGGCGGGGGTCGGTGATGAGCGTCATGCGACCGATATAGGGAGGATGTCCGGCTATTGATAGACAGCAGTGAGGGTGAACGTGCCTTCATAATCGCCGGGTGCCTGTGCCGCCCCGACGCGCAGCGTTGCTCCGACCGGCAGCGTGAACAGGCCGTTGTTGGATACGATCCGCCAGCGTCCGCTAACGCCCAGCTGGTTCAGCCCGCCCGATGTGCTCGCCCCCAAGGTAAAGCTGTCGACCGTCATCGTCTGTAGGCCGTTGGTGCGCGTGAGCACCACAGACGGCGCGCCGAAGGAGAAGATCACGATCTGATTGCGTGTCCCGGCGCCGGAGAACTCTCCGGCTGTCGCGGTACCGCCCGCCAGAGTTGCGCCGCCGCCGGCAGACCGCGATCCTGTTGGTGTGACGGTGACAGAGCCTGCCACAGTGCTGCTCGCCATCACTTGTCCGAAATCCAGGTCTGACGTTTTGACGAGCGAAAGCCGTGGGACAATCGTCGTGCGGATCGTGCCGGTCGTCGATTGGGCAAACGCACAGGGCGCTGCGGCGAGCGTGAGGCTCGCGGCGAAGGCACAGGCAGTTTGGGACCAGACTCGGTTCATAACACCTTTGGATAGCGCAAAGGCAGTGACCTGCGCCTCACCTTAAATGGTTAAGGCGCGCATAGGCGTTAATCTTAAAACAGGTCTTAGGCCTGGTCGGCCGGGCCATGCGCCAGGATGAAGCGCTTGTCGCAATAGCCGCAATCGACAAAGCCCTTGTCGTCAATCTCAAGCCAGACGCGCGGATGGCCAAGCGCAGCGCCGCCCGGAATATCGGTGGCGCCATCGCAAGAGACGCGGTGAGAGGTGACGCGGACGGTTTCAGGCTGCGTGATCATGGCGCACCGAATAGCAAGCGCGCGTGCTGGTTGCAACGTGCCGCTTCAAGAAGACTATTGGTAGATAAGGGTGACCCGGAAGGTGCCAGAATAAGCGCCCGGCGCCTGATTGGCGCCGACGTTGAGCCGTGCCCCCACGCCAAATTGGAACACGCCCGTTGAGGATGTGATGCGGAACACGCGCGGGGTCGTGGTCAGCGGTTGCGTGGGCGTGCTGCCGATGATGAAAGCGTTCGCAATCATCGTCTGCGGGCCGGTAGCACGGCGCAACGTGACCGTGTTGGTGGTCATCGAAATCTGGAGATTCTGGTTGGTCGCACCGCGCCCGCCAAATTGGGCCTGCTGGAATCCACCGCCAACAACGGTGATCGGCCCCGTCTTGGTCCGCACGCCGAAAGGAGAGATGGTGACTGTTCCTGCCGCCGGCCCGGCAATGATGTTGCCGAATTCCAGATCGTCAATCTTGATGAAGGACAAGGTGCGCAGCACGGCAATTTCGGCGCGGCCATTCGCCTGCCCGGCATGTGCCATGCCGGGCAGGACGAGGCCCCCCAAAGCCGTCCATAATCCAAGATATAACCGAATCGGTTTCATTAAGATCAGCATTCCCCTGCCTTCGTCCAAGCCGGGGAAGGTAAACAAAGCCGAAAAGCGCCATAAAAAGATCAAAATGGATGAATGTTCAGGCGCGCGCCCAACGGACCCTCCGCGCGAAGCTCATGCGTCTCAGCCCTTTCTCCTGCCGCTGCTTGGCGCTAGAGCCTTGGGCATGACGGAAGCAGCCATTGTGATCGATAAGGTCGAAAAGACCTATGCGGGTGGAAAACAGGCCCTGAAAGGCGTGTCTTTTGATGTGCCGCGCGGCTCCATTTTCGGGCTTTTAGGTCCCAACGGTGCGGGCAAATCCACGCTGATCAACATCCTTGCCGGGCTGGTGACGAAGACCGGCGGCCAAGCCAGCATCTGGGGATTCGATATCGATGCGCACCCGCGCAACGCCAAAAACTCGATTGGCATCGTGCCGCAGGAAATCGTCTTCGATCCGTTCTTTACGCCGTTTGAGACGCTGGAAAACGCAGCGGGCCTTTATGGCGTCAAGAAAGGGCAGCGCCGGTCGATGGAACTGCTGAAGGCCGTCCATCTGGAAGACAAAGCGCAGGCCTATGCCCGCACTTTGTCGGGCGGGATGAAGCGGCGTTTGCTGGTGGCCAAGGCCATGGTCCATTCCCCGCCGATCCTCGTGCTGGATGAGCCAACCGCCGGCGTCGACATCGAATTGCGTCAGCAGCTGTGGGAATATGTGCGTGAGTTGAACCGCCGCGGCGTGACGATCGTGCTGACCACGCATTATCTCGAAGAAGCCGAAGAGCTGTGTGAGCGCATCGCCATCATCAACCATGGTCAGGTGATCGCCAACAAGCCGACGCGCGAACTGGTCAACATGGCGCAGGAAAAGATCGTCGAGGTCACCGTTGACCGCGATATGGCCGTCGCCCCTTCCTCGCCGTTGTTCCAGAAGATTGATCTGACCGCTGGGCGCGTGCTGACCATCACCTATTCCAAGGCCGTCGCCAATGCGGGCGATGTGCTCGGCGCGGTGCAGGCAGCCGGTTATGGCATTGCCGATGTATCGACGCGGGAACCCGATCTGGAAGATGTCTTCCTTAATTTGACGCGGGCGGGCTGATGGGCCGCGCGCACAGTCCCTCCCCCAACCCCTCCCGCAAGCGGGAGGGGAGAAGCTAATGAACGGCGACGTTCTCATCATCGGGTCGGGTGCAGCGGGGCTGACGGCGGCGTTGCAACTGGCGCAGGACAAGAAGGTCATCGTCCTTGCCAAAGGCGCGATTTCCGACGGCGCGACGAGCTGGGCGCAGGGCGGGATCGCGGCAGTCCTCGAGACGACGGACACCTTTGAAAGCCATGTCGAAGACACGATGGTCGCGGGCGCGGGCCTCAACAACCGCGCTATCGTTGAACATGTTGTCGCCCAGGCACCGGAAGCGATTGAGCGGCTCGCCGATCTTGGTGTGCCTTTTGATCTGGGGGCGGACAAGCACTGGCATCTGACGCGGGAGGGCGGCCATTCGCACCGGCGGATCGTCCATGTGAATGATGCGACGGGCTTGGCCGTGCAGCAGGCGCTGGAAAAGGCGGCGCGCGACCACCCGAACATCACGTTGGTGCCGGACCGGGTGGCCATTGACCTCATCATGGGTCGCCATCAGGAACGCTTTTCAACCAGCGGACGCATCCACGGCGTCTATGCGCTCAACCGCACCACCGGGAAAGTTGAGACGTTCACCGCGCGCGCGACCATCCTCGCCTGCGGTGGCGCCGGGCGCACTTATCTTTATTCCACAGCGCCGCGTGGCGCGACAGGCGATGGCATCGCCATGGCCTGGCGGGCGGGATGTCGAATTTCAAATATGGAATTCATGCAGTTTCACCCGACCTGCCTCTACAATCTGGAGGTCAAAAACTTCCTGATTACAGAGGCTGTGCGTGGGGAGGGCGGGCACCTGCTCATCCCGACGACGGGCGAGCGCTTCATGCCACGCTTTGATGAACGGGGGGAACTTGCTCCGCGTGACATTGTGGCACGGGCCATCGACCATGAGATCAAGCGGCTCGGCCTTGATTTCGTGCATCTCGATATCAGCCACAAAGACCCGGCCTTCGTGCGGGAGCATTTCCCGAACATTTACGAAAAGCTGCTCGGCCTTGGCATCGACATCACCAAGGAGCCGATCCCTGTGGTGCCTGCGCAGCATTATACCTGCGGCGGCGTGATGGTGGATATGGACGGGCGCACCGACGCGCCGGGGCTTTATGCTGCCGGAGAAGTCACGCAGTCCGGCTTGCACGGCGCCAACCGCCTGGCGTCCAACTCGCTGCTGGAATGTCTCGTCTTTGGCGATGCCTGCGCCGCGCATATCGATGTGCATTGGAACAGCCTGCCGCCACCGCCCGCCATCCGCCCGTGGGATTCAAGCCGTGTGACCGACAGCGATGAAGAAGTCGTGATCCAGCAATGCTGGCGCGAGATCCGGCACTTCATGTGGAATTTCGTCGGCATCGTGCGAACGACCAAAAGGCTGGAACGCGCAAAGCACCGCATCGATCTGCTGAAGCAGGAGGTGGAGGATTATTATAGCCACTTCCGCGTGACACCGGATTTGATCGAGCTGCGCAATCTGGTGGAGGTGGCCGACCTCATCATCCGCTCCGCGCTGCACCGCAAGGAAAGCCGCGGGCTGCATTATACGCTCGACTATCCCAAGACGCTGGTGGGGGCAGAAGATACGGTGTTGGTGCCCTGATTGATCACCGTTTGGGCTGAGCCTGTCGAAGCCCTGCATTTCTGTTTTGGAGCACAGATCAAGTGCCGCCCTTCGACAAGCTCAGGGCGAGCGGATTGTTGTTACGCCTCCGCCTCAAAAATCTCCTCAATCTTCGCCCCGAACAGCGCTGCAATGCGGAAAGCGAGGGGGAGGGACGGATCATATTTCCCTGTCTCAATCGCGTTGACCGACTGGCGTGAGATGTGGAGACGGTCGCCCAGATCCTGCTGGCTCCAGCCATGTTCGGCGCGCAGAGACTTGAGGTGGTTCTTCACGCGCAGGGGCCGTCGGTTCCGGTGATGCGGTTCCAGATCGCGCCGATCCCCAAGCCCATGAACCAGAAGAAGGCCGCGCCAAAGCCGCCATGACCTGCGGGCACAACTTCATAGTTCTGCAGGAATTCCAACATCGTCATGATGGTCAGGCAGAACGCCGTGGCGAATAGCGACTGGCGCACGAACATCATGCGCATATATTCGTCGGTCTCTTCCACGAGCAGGCGGAAGATCGTCCAGAAGACGCCGAGAATGGGCAAGGCGGGCAGAATCGCAACGAGATAAGCGAGCGGCTTTTCCGGTGGCATGTGGCGGAAAACATAGCCTGTTGCGAAGATGAGCACCATGCAGACCAGCATGAAGCCGGCAAGTCGGCGCAGATAGCGAACGATGGCGGGAGACCGGGACATAATCGACTCCATGAGTGCGTTGATGTAAAGGAAACTTGTCATTGATGTGATGCAATGTCAAGTAAACTTTACATTTTACCATCGCGCCGTCCCTTGCGGCGCAGCGCGGGGGCTGGCAAAGGGCGGCGCAGCATTGTTTTTTGCAGAAAGCACGTTCTTCCAATGACCGACATGATCCGCGTCTCCCTTCCCGATGGCTCCGTCCTAGACGTCGCGCGCGGAACGACACCGGCGGACATTGCCGCCGCCATCGGCCCCGGCCTTGCCAAGGCGGCGATTGCCGCGCGGGTGAATGGCGAGCTGCGTGACATTACGCGGCCCTTTGACGGCGATAGCGAACTCGCGCTCGTCACGTCACGCGATGAAGCCGATGCGCTGGACCTCGCCCGGCATGACTTTGCGCATATATTGGCAGAAGCCGTGCAGGCGCTCTTCCCCGGCACGCAGATCACCTTTGGTCCGTCGACCGATGATGGGTTCTATTACGACTTCGCGCCGCAGCGTCCTTTCACTGAGGATGATCTGCCCGCCATCGAAGCGAAGATGCGGGAGATTATCGCCGCCGACAAACCGCTCCGCCGCGAAGTGATGAGCCGTGCGGACCTGATCGCGCGCTGGTCGGCTGAGGGCGAGACCTTCAAGGCCGAATGGGCGGGAGAGCTTCCCGAAGGCGAAGAGCTGAGCGTCTATTGGTCCGGCGACAATTGGATGGACATGTGCCGTGGGCCGCATCTGGCCTCGACCGGCAAGCTGGACCCGCAGGCCTTCAAGCTGACGCGCGTGTCGGGTGCCTATTGGCGCGGCGACCAGAACAATGCGCAGCTCAGCCGTGTCTATGGCACCGGCTGGCTCAACAAGAAGCAACTCGACGCGCATCTGACGCGGCTTGAAGAAGCCGCCAAGCGCGACCATCGCCGTCTGGGTGCGGAGATGGACCTGTTCCACCTTCAGTCCGAAGCGCATGGCTCGGTCTTCTGGCACCCCAATGGCTATCGCATCTGGCGGGAGCTGGAAGCCTATATGCGGCGCGCGATTGACGGCGCGGGCTATCGCGAAGTGAAGACACCACAGGTCATGGACGCCCGTCAGTGGGAGCAGTCCGGCCACTGGGGCAAGTATCGCGAGAACATGTTCGTCATCCCCGACGAAGTGCCCAATGTCGACGATGAAGGCCCGGTGATTTCGGGTGAGGCCGACTGGATGGCACTGAAGCCGATGAACTGCCCGGCACATGTCCTGATCTTCCGGCAGGGCATTAAAAGCTATCGTGATCTGCCGCTGCGGATTTACGAAAATGGCTGCTGTCATCGCAATGAGCCGCATGGTGCGCTCCATGGCCTGATGCGTGTGCGCCAGTTCACGCAGGATGATGCGCACATCTTCTGCCGTGAAGACCAGATTGTCGCCGAGGTGCAGGATTTCTGCGCGCTCGCCGACCGTATCTACAAGCATTTTGGCTTCACCTATTCGATCAAGCTCGCGCTGCGCCCTGAAAAGCGGTTCGGCAGCGAATCAGATTGGGACAAGGCCGAGAACGAACTGCGCGATGCCGTCGTGCGTGCGGGCCTCGCCACGCCAGACTATGGCTGGGAAGAACTGCCCGGCGAAGGCGCCTTCTACGCGCCCAAGCTTGAATGGCATCTGACCGACGCGATCGGCCGGACCTGGCAGGTTGGCACCATCCAGTCAGACCGCGTTCTGCCCGAACGGCTTGATGCGAGCTATGTCGGCGAAGATGGCGAAAAGCACCGCCCCGTCATGCTCCACCGCGCCATCTTCGGGTCGTATGAGCGGTTCATCGGCATTTTGATCGAGCATTATGCCGGGCGCTTCCCGAGTTGGTTGGCACCGGTGCAGGCGGTGGTTGCGACCATCGTGTCGGATGCGGACGGCTATGCAGAGGCCGTCGCCGAAAAGCTGGCCGCAGTCGGCCTGCGGGTCGAGACCGATCTACGCAACGAGAAGATCAACTATAAGGTGCGCGAACATTCGCTCGCGAAGGTGCCGCATCTCCTTGTCGTCGGGATGCGCGAAGCCGAAGAAGGCAAGGTCGCCATCCGCACGCTCGGCTCCGACGGGCAGCGGATCATGACGCTCGACGAAGCGATTGCGATGCTGAAGGCCGAAGCGACGGCGCCGGACATGCGGGCGGCTTAAAGAGCCCCCTTACTGCGCCGTCCAGCCGCCATCGACGACCATGTTGGCACCGGTCACGGCACTGGCCTCGTCGCGGCAGAGGAACAGCGCCATGGCGGCGATCTGGTTGGGCATGACGAACTGCTTTTGCGGTATCGCGCCCAGCAACACGTCGTTGATCACCTGATCGCGGGTCATGTCGCGCGTCTTCATCGTGTCGGGAATCTGGTTTTCGATCAGCGGCGTCCAGACATAGCCCGGCGAAATGCAGTTCACCGTGATGCCCTTCTGCGCGACCTCTAGCGCGGCGGTGCGGGTCAGGCCCATCAGGCCGTGCTTGGCCGCGTTATAGGCGGACTTATTGGGGCTCGCGACCATTGAGTGGGCAGAGGCGGTGGAGATGATCCGGCCCCAGCCTTTTTCCTTCATGAAGGGCAGGGCGGCGCGCATTGCGTGGAACGGCGCGGACAGCAGGATGGCAATCAGCTGATCCCATTTCTCCAGCGGATATTCGTCCAAGGGGGCGACATGCTGGACGCCGGCATTGTTGATCAGGATGTCCGGACCACCCAGCTGATCATGGCAGGTCTGCACCATCGCGGCGATCTCATCGGGCTTGGTCATATCCGCCCCGGACCAGAGCGCCTTGGCACCGCTGGCCGCTTCAAGCGCGGCGCGCTGCGCCTCAATGGCGGCGGCGTCGCCAAAGCCGTTGATCATCACCGACGCACCTTCGGCGGCAAGCGCCGTCGCGCAGGCAGCGCCAATTCCTGATGTGGACCCGGTGATCAGCGCAGTCTTGCCCTTGAGGATCATGTGAAACTCCCGTTGCTTAGCTGCCTGCGATTGCATCAGGCGCGGCTGCGGTGCAATGTCTTTCGCGTGAAGAGCGGGAGGGGCCCCATGCGTCTAGACGATATTGATACATCGGGCGTCGATGTTGAGGACCAGCGCGGATCGGGCGGACGCGGCTTCCCAATGGGCGGTGGCGGCGGGATGCTCCCGCTGGGGCGCGGCGGCATGGGCTGCGGCACCGTCGTTCTGATTATCGCTTTGCTGCTGATCGGGCCAAAGCTGGGCCTTGATGTCGGCCAGATCCTTGGTGGCGGCGGACAGATTGCGCCTGTTGAACAGACGCAGCAGGCCCCTGCCGGTCAGACAGGCGCGCAAGGCTGTGAGGCCAATGCTGCGAGCAAGTTCAGCTGTCAGGTGCTGGCGTCTGCCAATGACACTTGGGCCAAGGCCTTTCCGCCGGGGAAATATAAAGAGCCCAAAATCGTCTTTTATTCGCAGAACGGCCGGTCCGGCTGCGGGGCTGCCCAATCGGCCATGGGGCCGTTTTACTGCCCGGCGGATCAGGGCATTTATCTCGACACCGATTTCTATGGCGAACTGTCGCAGCGCTTTGGGGCGGCGGGTGATTTTGCGCAGGCCTATGTCATCGCGCATGAGGTGGGGCATCATATTCAATATCTGACCGGCATTGCCAGTCAGGTCCGTGAATATCAGTCGCGCGCCAGCGAAGTGGAAGGCAATAAGTTGCAGTTGGCAATGGAGTTGCAGGCGGATTGCTATGCCGGGGTTTGGGCCGCGAAGAACAAGGAACGGATGGAGCCGGGTGATCTGGAAGAAGGCCTGCGTGCCGCCCATGCCATTGGCGATGATGTTCTGCAAAAGGCAGCCCAAGGCCGCGTCGTGCCGGAAAGCTTCACGCACGGTTCCGCCAAAGAGCGGATGGCCTGGTTGAAGCGCGGGCTGGACACGGGTGACCCCAATAAATGCGACACGTTCCAGAACGTGCAGCTCGACCGATAGGGATTTTTGATTTGCGTATTGGTATCGTCGCGCCGTCCTGTCGGTTGGAAGAGGCGGTGGCGGATCGGCTGCCGGTGTTGTTGAGAGAGACGCTGGGGGGCGATGCGCCAGAGCTTGTCATCCACCCCCAATGCTTACTCTCCGAAGGGCATTTTGCCGGGCCGGATGCGGCGCGGGCGGATGCCTTTGTGGAGCTGGCGAACGATCCCTCCATCGACGCCATCTGGTTTGCGCGTGGCGGCTACGGCGCCAACCGCATGGCAGAAGACGCGCTGGCGCGGCTCACGTCAGCGGCGGCGGACAAGCGCTATCTGGGCTATTCGGACGGCGGCTTCCTGCTCGCTGGGCTCTATGCGCGTGGCATTGGTCATGCGGCGCATGGCCCGATGCCCAGCGACTTGAAACGGACGGGCGGGGACGCGGCTGTTTTGCGCGGGCTGGATTGGCTGATGACAGGCAGCGCGCCTACTTCTGGCGCGGACGCCCGCCCTTCTGTCAAACGGGCGGCCTTCAACCTTACGGTGCTCAGCCAATTGCTTGGGACATCGCTCCAGCCTGATTTGACCGACCATGTCCTGATGGTGGAAGAGGTCGGCGAATATATGTACCGCATCGACCGCAGCCTGTTTCATGTGACCAGCCATCCCGGCATCCGCGCGGTGGCTGGACTGCAACTGGGCCGGTGCAGCGATGTGCCCGATAATGATCCCGACTTTGTCCTGAATGAGGAAGAGGTTGCGCGGCACTGGTGCGCCAAGGCGGGCATCGCCTGGTTGGGCCGCGCAGATATCGGGCATGATGTGGACAATAAGGTTGTGCCGTTCGGGTGAGTCCATCCCTGTCATCCCCGCGAAAGCGGGGATCCAGTTCAGGCTCCCACAGCCATCATGAAGCCCTGCTGCGCATGGATTCCCGCTTTCGCGGGAATGACAGATGGGGAAGCATGGGCCCCTTAAGAAAAAAGGGCGGCAGGATCGCTCCTGCCGCCCCATATCCCTGCCAGGGAATTCGGGTTACTTGAACTTCACCGCAATATAGCGGGGCGGATTGCTGGCGCGCTGGACGAAGAGGAGGACGTTGTTGCGTCCGGCCTTTTTGGCCGCCGTGGCGATCGTGTTCAGGTCCGCCGGTGATGTTGTCGGCTGCTGATTGGCAGACAGGATGATGTCACCGCGCTGCAGGCCCTTGGCGCTTGCGTCACTCGACGGATCAACTGCGCTGATCACGATCCCACGTGGAACCGGGTTAAGGCGGAGGGCGCGGGCAATATCCGGCGTTAGCGCTTCAACGGCAAGGCCAAGCGACTCGCGGGACGCATTTTGTGTCGTCTGATCGTCCTCTGGGTCGAGGCCGGGTTCCCCCTGTGTCAGCGTTGCCAGCTTATCTTCCGACGGGCGCTCACCAAGCACAGCGGTGAACGTCTGGCGCTTGCCGCCACGGATCACTTCAATCGGCACGCGTGCACCAACGGGGCTGTTGGCGATCAGGAAGGACAGGGTCTGGTCCGGCGTGACTTCGCTGCCATTGACCTTCACGACGACGTCGCCTTCGCGAATGCCCGCCTTGGCGGCCGCCTCATTGGGTTCAACGCGGGCAATAAGTTCACCGCGGTTCTTGGGCAGGCCGAGTGCGTCGGCGGCGCCCTCATCCAACGGCTGGATACCGACGCCCAGATAGCCACGCTTCACACGGCCACCGCCGCGCAAGGTGTCGACGATGGGCGATGCAACCTCTGCCGGAATGGCAAAGCCGATGCCGATATTGCCGCCGGTGGGGGAGAAGATCGCGGTGTTGATGCCAATGACGTTGCCGTTCATGTCAAACATCGGGCCACCGGAATTGCCCTGATTGATGGACGCATCGGTCTGAATGTAGCGGTCTGACGGTCCACCGTTGATGTTGCGGTGGAGCGCCGAGACGATCCCAGCGGTCACTGTGCCACCAAGGCCATAAGGATTGCCGATGGCGACGACCCAATCCCCCACACGGGTGCGGGCGCTGTCGCCGAACTTCACGAAGGGCAGGTTCTTGCCTTCGATCTTCAGCACAGCAAGGTCCGATGTCGGGTCACGCCCGACGAGCTTGGCCGGATATTCGGTCTTGTCAGGGAAGGTCACCGTGATCGAGCTCACCGCAGCCCCGCGCTGTCCCGGAGAGACGACATGGTTGTTGGTGACGATATAGCCGTCCGCTGAGATCACAAAGCCAGAGCCGAGCGACTGCGCTTCGCGCGTTACCGGGCGTCCACCATTGTTATTGCCGCCGCCGAACAGATCCCCAAAGGGCGTCCCGGCGAAGGGGTTATTGTTGGCCACCTGCACCTTTTGCTTGGTGGAAATGTTGACCACCGCGGGTTGGAGACGCGCGGCAAGGTCGGCAAAGCTCATCGGCGCGCCGGGGCGCGGGGCCGAAGCTGCCGTCATGGTGTCGGGCTCATTCTGAGCTTCCTGGGAAGCGGCCGGCGATTGCAGGGCAAGAGTGGCGGCAGTGCCGCCCAGCAGCATCGCAGCCGTCATGGCATAAGCGTAACGCACTATAAAAATTCCTTCTTAGATTTTCGCGTTCATCACAACATCCCACAGATGGAATGGCGTAATAGGCCTGAACCGAAATTGAACAGAAGTGCCTGTTCAATCAGTCTTATTGCCCCCCACGAAACTCCCTGAGATAGTCATTGTTTGGCGATAGGATCAGGTTGGTCGATCCTGTCTGCTTGGTCCCGTCAACGCCGAAGGTCGTCTTGTAGGACTGCATCGCTCGGTAAAAATCATAGAATTGCGGGTCCTTGCCAAAGGCGGCGGCGTAGATTTTTGCCGCTTCGGCATCGGCGGTCGCCCGGATGACCTGTGCGGTCTTCCAGCCTTCAGCCCGCTTGGTGCCCGCTTCCTGCTGACGGCGGGTGCGCATCCGTTCAAACGCGGATTCGAGCGTTGCGCCCTTGGGCAAATCAGCGCGCTTGATGCGAACGTCGATGACTTCCGCGCCATATTGCCGCGCTTCACGGTTGAGGCCTTCCTTAATGTTGGCCATCACCTTGCCGCGTTCCGGGCTGAGCAGCGCCGCAAAAGGCTCCTTGCCGAGTTCATTGCGCAAGGAGGAACCAAGCAGCGGCCGCAGGGCATCGCCCAGCCGTTCTTCGGTGCGGGCCGTCTTGTACATCTTCAGCGGATCAACAATGCGGTAGCGGGCAAAGGCATCGACCTGCAGGCGCAGCTGATCAGTCGACAGCACTTCCTGCTCATCCATGTCGATCGACTGGACGCGCTTGTCGAGCCACTGGATCTTTTCGGCAAAGGGAATGCGCACAATCACGCCCGCGCCCGTCGCGCCAAAATTCTCGCCGGGCTTATAGGCGTTGATGATGCGTACCGGCTGACCAAAGCGGACGACGACGCCCTGGCGCGTTTCCGGCACGAAGGAGACGGTCGACCCGATTAGGATGACGACGGCAAGGGCGAGGAAAGCCAGCCCGGCCGGATTGCGGAGGAGACGCTCAATCATCGTGGAGCTCCTTGTGTTGCAGCAGCGGCAGGCGGTTCGGGCGCCTTTCTTGCAGCGGCCGGAAGCGGCAGATAAGGCACGACGCCCGGCGTTTCGACAATCGTCTTGTCCAGCTTGCCCAAAACCTGCTCCATGGTTTCATAATACATGCGGCGGCGGGTAACACCCGGCGCAAGCCGATACTGTTCATAGACCTTATCGAACGACTGCGCCTCACCCATGGCGCGCTGCGTGACCTGCTGCGAATAGGTGTTCGCTTGGTTGATCATCGACTGCGCTTCCTGCTGCGCGGCGGTCACGTCCTTAAAGGCATCGATGACTTCAGCCGGCGGGTCAGCGCGCTTGATGGCAATGCCTTCAATCCGCACGCCGGAGCGATACCCAGCGAGGATGGCGCGCATCCGCTGTTCGACATCGGCTTCAATCTGGCCACGCTTGGCACCGATGGCGCCAATCAGGTCCACGCGCGACACGGCCGCCCGCATGGAGCTTTCGGCGACTTCCCTGATGGTTTCCTGAGGGTCCGTCAGCTGGAACTGGAACAGTTCTGGATCCGCAATGGACCAGCGCACCGAATAATCGAGATCGATGATGTTCTGGTCACCCGTCAGGATAAAGTTCTGCGTATTGGCGCTGGCAGGAATATCGATGGTCCGGATTTCAGCGACGTTGAGCTTGGACACACTTTCAATAGGGTAAGGCAAGGTCAGCCCGATGCCCGACCCCATGGTGCGCGAATAGGCACCAAAGGTGGTCACCACGGCGCGCTCTTGCGGGCCGACCGCGTGAAAGCTGGTGAGCAAAATCCAAACGCCAATTACGATCGCGCCACCGATTCGGATCATCGGCCAAGGCAGGCCGCCATCTCCACCGCCGCCGCCAAACTGGTCGCGCAGGCGGCGCAGCAGTTCCTCAAGCGCAGAAGGGCCGCGCGGGCCACGGGGCTTTCCGCCACCGCCGCCACCGCCGGGGGGGAGATTCCACGGGTTACGGGGGCCACCGCCGCCGTCACCGCCGGAGCCGCCTCCACCTGATTCACCGCCGCCGCGTTTGCCCCAAGGGCCACCCGCTTCAGCCAAAAGCACGCGTCCGCGTGCGACCCAGCCTGTTTTTCCGCTCATGTTTGTTCATATAGGGGTCGAATTTCATGAAAAACAGTGGCGCGGAATATTTCTCCCCTTAAATCGCCGTCATGTCCGATATTGAAATGATCAAACAGGCGCTCGACGCCATTTCCGATCCCTCTGGAAAAGGCGGCCTCATGGCCTCCGGTAGGGCGGCCGCGCCCCGACTCGCAGATGGGCGGGCGGGACTCATTCTTGATGTGGCGGGCCTTTCAGTGGCGCAGCGTGATGCCTTGGGCGCGGAGATCGAAGCCCGCCTGAAACAGATCGACGGTGTGAACGAGGTTCGCATCGCCATGACAAGCGCACGCACGCAGCGGGTGGTCGTCGCCATCGCCAGCGGCAAGGGCGGGGTGGGCAAATCCACCGTGTCAACCAATTTGGCCATCGCGCTCAAGCGGTTGGGCCTGAAGACCGGGCTGGTGGATGCCGATATCTACGGCCCGTCCCAGCCCCGGCTGACGGATACCGAGGGCAAACGTCCTGTGGCGGAAGGCCAGAAACTGATCGCCGTGGATACGCCCTTTGGCGTGCCACTGCTGTCGATGGGGCATCTGGTGAAGCCGGGTCAGGCCATTGCCTGGCGCGGGCCAATGGCGGGCAATGCGCTGGGCCAGTTGATTGATGCCGAATGGGGCGATGCGAATGTGCTCATCGCCGATATGCCGCCGGGCACAGGCGATGTGCAGCTGTCCATGGTGCAAAAGCATAAGCCCATCGGCGCGGTCATTGTCTCCACGCCGCAGGATCTTGCGTTGATCGATGCGACGCGCGCGATTGATCTGTTCCGCACCTCGGACGTGCCGATCATCGGCATAATCGAGAACATGTCCGGCTATGCCTGCCCGCATTGCGGCGAGATATCGGATCCCTTTGGAAGTGGCGGCGCGGAAGCGGCGGCCAAGGAAATGGGCGTGCCGTTCCTCGGGCGCATTCCGCTCGCGATGGACATTCGCGCTGCGTCCGACGCGGGCCAGCCGCCCGCAGCCGGGAACGGACCTTATGCTGGGGCGTTTATGTCGATTGCGGAGCAACTCGCTGCATGGATCCGCACCCACGGAGGATAAGATGACGCTGACCCGAAACGAAGATCTGGCCGCCCTCCTCTCCTCTGTGCGGACCATCGCTTTGGTCGGCGCGTCGAACACTCCGGAGCGGGCGAGTTTCACGGTCATGCAATTCCTGATCGACCACGGCTATACTGTTATCCCGATCAATCCGGGGCTGGCGGGGCAAAGCATCCATGGCGTGGAGGTCAAGGCCAGCCTTGCCGATGCAGGGCCAGTCGACATGGTCGATATCTTCCGCAATTCCGTCGCCGCCGGTGCCGTTGTCGATGAAGCGATTGCGGCGTGCGCCAAGGCCGTGTGGATGCAATTGGGCGTCGTCAATGAAGAGGCGGCGGCGCGGGCCGAGGCGGCGGGCTTGAAGGTCGTGATGGACCATTGCCCGAAGATTGAGATTGCCCGGCTGGGGTTGGCGAAGGTTGGCAAGTGATAACAAAAAGGCCTCCCCGACGTGCATCGGGAAGGCCTTCTCTAGATTTCGGAGAAATCAGGCGTAGGTGACTTGCATCGTCTGGCGACGGCGCATCGCTGCACCGACGAGGCCGAAGCCAGCCAGCATCATGGCCCAAGCAGCGGGTTCAGGAACACCACCGGCCGCGCCGTTGATGTCAATCGTGATCGTGCCGTTGGCGGTCAGGCCCTGCAGGTTCACGTAGATGTTATCTGCATCAAACGAAAGGCGCGAGGCGTCAAAACCAAGATAGCTGGTTGCAGCGTTGATGGCCACGCCAGTGAAGGCGTCGACTGTGCCGAAGACATCCGAAAGTACGAAGCCGTTGAACGACGTCGACGTCCAGTTGCAGCCGTCTCCACAGAAGACATTCATGTTGAACGTCGTGTCGGTCGCAAAATACGTCGCGATGCCAGCATAGTCGACCGGAGCGCTCGTACCGACGGTGTAGTTGGTCACACCAAGGTCAGGTGAGCCCAAAACCGGAAAATCGTGCGAGAGCTGGACGGTCTTACCGAGCAGCAGCGCAGCGGATGCCGGTGTAGCCGAAAGGGCAGATGTCGCCAGCAACGCGAAAATGGCAAACTTTTTCATATACTAAACCCCCAAAAGAGATGGATGAATACGCTACCTTATTTTTTTGCCAGATACCCAACAAAAATGGCATAGAAAAGACCCATTTTGAAGATTTATACCATTTTATAGTCCCGCTTTGGGACAGGGCCTACCGCACCGATAACTTCCGCGCCCGCTCTTCCAGTCGGGCAACGGCGACGGGGTGGAGCGGCGTTCCTGTCGCCAGCACGCCAAATGCTTCGCCCTTGGTCGAATTGAACCGCAATGGACGGCCATGCGCGTCCGTCACTTTGCCGCCGGCTTCTTCAGCGATGAGCGCGGCGGCCGCGATATCCCATTCATTGCCCCAGCGCAGCGCGGCGACCAGATCTGCCTCATCAGCGGCGACCATGGCGATGCGCAGCGCGATGGAGTTTGGCTTGTATACGGTGACCAGATCCATATCGGCCTTGGGCAAGACGTCGGCCGGCACGCGCGCGCCGGACAAGTCGGTGCGGGTGCTGGCCGAGATCGTCGCGCCGTTGCGGACAGCGCCTGTGCCGCGGGCGGCGCGCCAATGTTCTCCTCGCGCGGGCGCATCGAGCACAGCAAGCGTCGCCCGCCCGCCTTCGACCAATGCGATCGACACGGCCCAGCCATCGCGGCCCCGCACATAGTCGCGCGTGCCGTCAATCGGGTCGACCACCCAGACGCGTGGGCGCATCAGCCGTTCGGCATTGTCGGCAGTTTCTTCGGACAGCCACCCGGCATCGGGGTCCAGCCGCTTGAGTTCGTCCTTCAGGAACCGGTCAACCGCCAGATCCACTTCAGACACCGGATTGCCGGGGGACTTTTCCCATTGCTCAAACGCGCCGCGATAGCTTTTGAGCGCAAGCGCGCCGGCTTCGCGGGCAATATCGCTCAGGGCGTCAAGGCGCGGATCAGTCACCGGCGAGGGTCATGCCTTCCAGACGCAGCGTCGGTGCATTGGTGCCGTGCCGGAAGTCGAGATCATTGGCGGGGATGAGCGTGCGGAACATGTGCTTCAGATTACCCGCGATCGTCACTTCGGCAACAGCGCCTTCAATCTGGCCGTTGCGGATGACGAAGCCGGAGGCGCCGCGGCTATAATCGCCCGTCAGTCCGTTGACGCCGTGGCCGATCAGGTCGGTCACGTAAAAGCCCTCTTTGATGTCCGCCATCAACTCAGCGGGGGAGGCATCGCCTGCTTCCATATGGAGGTTGGTGGCGCCTGCGCCCGGTGGGCCGCTGACGCCGCGCGAGGCATGGCCGGTGGGCGCAAGGCCAAGCTGACGGGCAGACGCGGAATCGAGCAGCCAGCTTGTCAGGCGACCCTTTTCAATGATGGCGCGGCGCTGCGTTGGCAGCCCTTCGCCATCGAACGGCTTTGACCGAAGTCCACGCACGCGGTGCGGATCATCGACGATGGTGATGCCGCTGCCGAAGACTTCGGTGTCGAGCGCATCGAGCAGGAAGCTTGTCTTGCGGGCGATGGCACCACCCGTGATCGCGCCGATCAGATGGCCGATGATGCCGCCGGACACGCGCGGATCAAAGATCACTGGCATTGGTCCGCTCTTCAGGCGCACGGGGTTCATCCGCGCAATGGCCCGCTCACCGGCTTCACGGCCGATCTTGGCCGCGTCATCAAGGTCACCCAGATGGCGTGTCGAATGCCAGGCGTAATCGCGCTGCATGTCGGAGCCTTCACCGGCCAAGACGCTGGCCGAGACGCCGTGGCTCGACCCGGAATAGCTGCCCGCAAAGCCGCCGCTTGTGGCGAGCGCGATGAGCGCGCGACCGGCGCTGGCCGACCCGCCTTCGCTATTGGTGACGCCAGAGACGGCGCGGGCGGCATCTTCGGCCTGCAAGGCGCGCGCGCGCAGATCCTGCGGAGAGACGTCGCCGCCATCATCGATGTCGAAGCTGGCGGGGGTGCCGGTCATCAGCCGGTCTTGCGGGGCGAGACCTGCAAATTCATCTTCGGGGGCCTGACCCGCCATGGCGACGGCACGTTCGGCCAGCTTTTCCATCGCTTGAACCGACAGGTCAGAGGACGAGGCGCTGGCTGACTGCTTGCCGACAAAGACGCGCAGGCCAATCTCTTCGCCTTCGGACCGCTGGACGTCTTCCAACGCGCCGAGGCGGACCTGCACGCCGGTCGCCGCATCGGCAACATAGATGGCATCGGCGGCGACGGCGCCCGCTTTCAGAGCACGGGCAACAAGGTCGGCGGCGCGGTCCCGCGCTTGATCAATGGTTAGCATCCGCCCCGCTTAGGCGTTTGACCGCAAAGGCTCAAGCCGAAGCGCCGACCGTCATCATCGCCAGCGCCACCAGCAGTCCGGCAAAGCGGTTGGAACGGAACTTGGCGAGCGCATCGTGGCCATCGTCGACGCGCAGTGACCCGACCTGCCAGATGAAGTGGAGCGCCGCGGGCAGCAATGCGGCCAGCGCCAGCATCTGCGGCCGGACTTGCCAGATCGCCGCGCTCCACAGCAGCAGGGCGAGCGCATAGAACATCGCCACGCCGGGCTTGACGCTGCCGCCCAATGCGCGGGCCGAAGACCGGATACCGATCAGCGCGTCGTCTTCACGGTCCTGTAGGGCGTAGATGGTGTCATAGCCGATCACCCAGAAGATCGACCCGGCATAGACGAGCAGCATGGGCAAAGCGGCATCTGCCACCGCCATCCAGCCGACCAGCGCGCCCCAGGAAAAGACAAGGCCAAGCCACGCCTGCGGCCACCAGGTGATCCGCTTCATGAAGGGGTAGGCGGCAACAGGCGCGAGGCTGGCCAGCGCGACCAGCTCCGCCGTCCAGCGGAATTGGAGCAGCGCAATCAGCCCGAACAGCGAAAGCGACACGAGCCAGACCCACGCCTGTTTGACGCGCACCGCACCACTGGCGACCGGGCGGTTGCGGGTGCGTTCCACCTGCGCGTCCAGATCACGGTCGACAATGTCGTTGTAAACGCAGCCCGCCCCGCGCATCGCAATGGCGCCGAGCAACATCCAAAGCGCCAGATCCCATCGTGCGGGAAGGCCACCGGCGAGGCCGAGGCCATAGATGCAGGGCCAGAAGAGCAGCCACCAGCCAATCGGTCGGTCGAGCCGCGCCAGCGAGGCATAGGGGCGTGCGGCGGCAGGCAGGACACGCATCAGGCCGGTCAGTTCGATATCGGGCACCGCAAAGGTTTCAGATGTCGAGGTTTCACTTCGGCGCGCGTTCATGCTAACCGCTCTTATGCCCGCGACACCGGCCTGGCCACCCCAATCCACACCCCGCCTCTTTGTTGAGGCCCGTCTTTCCCATGGCGCCGATGTGCGCATCGAAGGCGGGCAGGCGCATTATCTGTCCAACGTCATGCGCCTGAAGGAAGGCGCGCCCGTCAAGCTGTTCGACGATCAAACCGGCGAATGGCTCGCTGAAGTTGCGGCGACCGGCAAGCGCAGTATGGTGTTGCGCGTCGTTGCGCAATTGCGTCCGCGGGAGGATGTGCCCGATCTTTGGCTGTTGGCCGCCCCCGTTAAAAAGGCGCGGCTCGACATGGTGGTCGAAAAGGCGTGTGAGCTGGGCGTGGCGCTTTACCAGCCGGTCATCACGCGCCGGACCATCATTGAGCGGCTCAACATGGACCGGCTGCGCGCAACGATGGTTGAAGCCGCCGAGCAATGCGGGCGTACAGCACTTCCCCGTATCGAAGAGGCAGTGAAGCTGCCTGCATTGCTGCGCGACTGGTCCGCGGATCGCACGCTCTATTTCGCCGATGAAGAAGGCGGCGTGCCCTTTGCTGAGGTCGCAAAGGCAGGCCCCGCCGCGATCCTTGTCGGCCCCGAAGGCGGCTTTGACGCCGATGAGCGGGCCGCGATCAAGGCGCTGCCGCAAGCGGTGGGCGTCTCGCTTGGGCCGCGCATTCTACGCGCGGAAACAGCGGCGATTGCGGCGCTGTCCGTGTGGATGGCCAAGGCGGGGGATTGGTGAGTCGCCGCCAACCCGTTCGCCCTGAGCCTGTCGAAGGGCCGTCCTGTCTTTCCCAGCGGTCGTGAACAGAAAGGGCAGGGCTTCGACAGGCTCAGCCCAAACGGTGTTGTTTATGGCCTAACCACAACCCCCGAATCAGGGTTTTGCTGGCCCACTAGCGTGGCCTGAAACACCTTAGTCGCCGCCGCCAGCCCGTCGCGGTGCTCGACCTTCATGAAGCCCTTTGCCGATGCGACAAAGCTTGTCCAAGCGTCGCCGACGGCTTTGGCAAAGCCTGCCGGGCTGAGCGCCTTGATGGTTTCCAATGCTTCGGTCGGGGCGAAGAACAAGACTGGCTGCGGCCCGGGGAGCGGTGCACCGCCTGATCCTTGCGCGCCGACATGGGTGGCGCCGACGGTGCTCGAATATTTGAGATGGTCGCCCAAGGCCGTGTGCACAGCGTGAACCAGCTTCGCGTTGCCGGCAAAGTCGACAAAGACGGCGGCCCCCGGCGCAAGCGCGGCGACATCTTCATACGCGACAACCTCATCGTACAGGCCGGATGCCTTTACGAAGGCGACATTGCCGGAGGAGGTGAGGCCGATGCGGCGGACATTGGGCGAGGCAAGCTTTGTGCAATGGGCAAGTGCCAGGGCGGTCTTGGACGATGCGCTCGACAGGATGAGCGCGTCCGCCCCGAACCAGTCGTTGCGGCGGTAGAAGTCTTCGATCAGGAAGCCGGTTTTGAACAGCGGGCCATAGATCATGCGGGCATCTTCATTGGCCGGATCATGCTCCGGATCGGCAGCCAAGCGGCTATACTGGTTGTAGAACATGCTCATCGGCTGGCGATGCGCCGCGCCGTCTGTAAAGCCGCCGGCTGAGATGCTGACCGGCTCAACATCGAGATGCGTGCCCATGGGGAGATAGCCATACACGCGCTCCCCCACGGCAAAGTCAGAGCAGTTGGAGGCCTCTACGGTGGCATGGCCCCACATGGGGACGATGCCCCACCCTTCAGGCGCCGGGAAGAAATTCCAATACTGGAACATGTCGCCCATCACCGCATAGGTGACATTGTTGGCGGTCACAGCAAAGCTCTCCACCTTCAGGCGGACAGCGCCATCGGCCAGCGGGGGCAGGTCAATGTCCGTGACGTTCATTGTTGTCAGCGCGTCGCGCTTTGCCCAGACGGCGTGTGCCATTGTTGCTCTCCTGTGGTTTCGTTTGCGCCAAGCTAGACAGCCGCACCGGCCAAAGCAACACAGATAGGCCTTGTTGTGGTGGTGAAAGATGGGCTATTGAATTAACCGATACGGTTATAGAGGCGTCATCATGATTACACGCATCCGCGAAGTGCGCCGGGCCAAGGGCCTGACACTGGCTGAAGTCGGGGACCGGTGCGATCCCGCCACGACCGCACAGACCATCGGGCGTTTGGAAACAGGCACGCGCACCGTGTCGGTCGATTGGCTCAACCGCATTGCCACAGCCTTGGGGGTCGACGCGGGGGATCTTGTCGAACTGCCCGAGCGCGCGGACCTGCCCGTGGCCGCCATCCTTGGCGCGGACGGGGCCAGCGCTCCGCGTCATGAGCAGGTCGCCGCCGCGCCCGCGCCCGAAGCTGGATCTATTGCGGTCCTCGTCGAAGCAGGGGTTGGCGACTATCGGGCCGGTGACCAAATCTGGTGTGCGCGGTTGATGCTCGACAATTTCGCAGCCGCGCTCAACCGCGATGTGCTCGTGCCCCGTCCGGCGGGCCGCTATGTGTTTGGGCGTCTGATCGGGCGGCAAGGTGCGCGGCTTCAAATCCTGCCGCTCGGTGCCGGTGCCAAGCAGCAGATTTTTGATGATCCCGCCTGGATCGCTGTCGCGACACGCCTCATTCGCGCGCTTTGATGAGGGCTGGGGCCGGGGTTGGGACCGAAGCTGGATGACAGGAATTTAAGGCGCATTTCATTTGCCCGTTGCGGGGTGCCGGTTTAGCCCGACGTCATTCCGATCCGGCTGTCGTCCGGTCCATCGAGGGGAGTAACAATGCGCAAGACGTTTTCTTTCATGCTTCTGGCGTCTGCCGCCATCGGCCTCGCCGCGTGTGGCAACAGTGGATCGGACAGCATTCCCGAAGGTCAGACCGTCGCCCGTGTCGACAATAGTGACGTCACGATCCATGAGCTCAATGCCGAACTGAGCGGCGCACAGCTGCCCACCGGTGCCGCGCGCAAGCCCTATGAACAGGCTGCCCTTCAGCGGATCATCGACCGTCGCATTCTGGCAGATATTGCGCGCGAGAAGAAGCTGGAAGACTCGCCCGAATTCGTCCTGCTGAAGCAGCGCGCCGAAGAACAGGTTCTGGTCGAACTGCTACAGAAGAGCATCGCGACATCGGCCAAGAAGCCGACCATTCAGGAAGCAAAAACCTTCATCGCCGCGAACCCGACCCTGTTTGCAAACCGCAAGGTCATGACCGTTGATCAGATCCTCTTCCCCGTGCCTAAGGACACGAAGAAGCTGCAGGAACTGGCCCCACTCAAGACGCTGACGGATGTCGAAAAGTGGCTGATTGACAATGACATCCAATATCGCCGCCAACCGACCCAGCTTGATACGCTGCAGGTTCCGCCGGAAATGGCGTCCAAGATTGTCAGCCTGCCGGCCGGTGAAGTGTTCGTGGTGCCTGCGAACGGTGCCGTCTCCGCCAACGTCATTACGGACAGCAAAGCCCAACCGGTTTCGGGTGACGAGGCAACCAATGTTGCCATGCGGATGCTCGGCAATAAGGCCATTCAGGCGGCCGCGACGAAGGAACTTGAAGCTGAAGTTAAAAAGCGCCGCGACGCCGTAACCTATCAGACCGGCTTTGCGCCGCCCAAGGCTCCGGGCGCGCCTGCTGCCAAGCCGGCAGCCGCAGTCCCCGCAAAGCTCTAACGATTTTGGGGAACGGAGAGGCGGGGGTACGCGAAAGCGGCCTCCGCCTCTCTCATTTCAGGCACGGGCACTCCGCATGACAGACGCACCAGACCTGTCGATCCTGATGGTCAATTGGAACACACGCGACATGACGCTCGCGTGTTTGCGCTCTGTTTTCGCTGAGACGCGCGACATATCGTTTGAACTGATCCTTGTCGACAATGGCTCGGCGGAGGCCATTGCTGCTGAATTCCCGCAAGTTAAGGTGATCGCAGAGAGCGAGAACCACGGCTTTGCCAAGGCCAATAATATTGCGGCACGGCAAGCGACCGGGCAGTTTCTCCTCCTCCTCAACACCGACACCGTGGTGCTGGATGGCGCCATCGACAAGATCGTCGCCTTTGCGCGTGCGAACCCGTCTGCAAAACTCTGGGGCGCGCGCACATTGTGGGAAGATGGCACGCTCAATCCGACATCGGTGTGGAAGCGGATTACGCCCTGGAGCGCCTTTTCCTTTGCGGTCGGCCTGCGCGGTGCGCTGTCGCGGTTCGAGCTGTTCAACCCCGAAGGTATGGGCCATTGGCCGCGCAATATGGTGCGCGAAGTCGATATCGTGGCGGGGTGCTTCCTGCTGATGGAGCGCAGCTTCTGGAACGCGCTCGGCGGTTTTGATGCCCGCTTCTTCATGTATGGCGAAGAGGCGGATCTGTGCGCCCGTGCGCGCGCTGCCGGGGCCAAGCCGCTGATGACGCCGGACGCGACCATCGTCCACTATGGCGGCAAGAGTGCGGCCAGCCATGCGAGCAAGATCGTCTATGTGATGGGCGCGCGCATTGGCCTTGTACAAAGCCAGTCGGGGCCGATTGGCGGGGCGATCGGGCGGCTCGCCTGCATCGCCCATGTCGGCATCCGGGCTTATGCCTTTGGATTGCTGAGCCGCTTGCGGCCTGCGCGCTTTGAAAAGAACGCCCGCGAATGGAGCCATGCATGGTCCCGCCGGGCGGAATGGCGAAACGGGCCTAGCGCCGTCGAAGTGAAGCGATAGGGGCCGCTATGACCGATATGACCCATGTGATCCTCACCCGCTTCAACGTCCCGACCAAGGGGCGGGAAGCCGAAATCCGGTCGCGCACCGGCTGGCTGGAACGCCGCTTTGATATCTTCGAGCAATATTGCCTGCCTGCGGTGGCCGCGCAGAACAACCGCGATTTCATCTGGATCATCTATTTCGACACAGCGACGCCGGCACCCTTCCGGGAACGCATCGCGCGCTGCCAGAAGGACTTTCCGTTCGTTGATCTCTACCGCGAGGATATGCCGCTCGACACCGTGGTCGATGATGTCCGCGCCCAGTTGAAGCCCGGCAGTGAGACTGTGCTGACGACGCGGCTCGACAATGATGATGCGATTGCCCGCGACTTTGTGGAGCGGCTGCAGCGACATGCTCGCACTGTAACGCCGGGCACGGCGCTCAACTTCCCCGATGGCGTGTCCTGGCGCGACGGCTGGGTGTTCAGCGCGCGGGATGAGAGCAATCCGTTCGCCTCTGTGCGGGAAAAAACGTCGGATTTCCGCACCATCTGGGCGCGGCCCCATGCGCTGCTGCATGAGGCCTTTGCCATGCATCAGATTGAGGATGGGCTCGGCTGGTTGCAGGTCATCCACGGCGAGAATGTCACCAACCGCGTGAAGGGGCGGCAGCGGCCCGGATCGGTGCTGGGCGATGCTTTTGCCATACGTCCGGGCAGTGATGTGAAGACGCCGGGACCTTTGGATGCGCTGGTGGAAAACCTCGTCCGTTATCCCATTCGGTTGGCGCGGGAAACGGCGGTAAAGCTGATCAAACCGTTCCTGAAGGTCGTGCGCTGACGGGCCTTGCTGCCCACCAGGCCGCAAGTGTGGCGAGGCCATAAGCGAACCAAGCCAGCCACGTCGTGTTGGCATCGACCACAGTAGCGACGGGACCGAACCAATTGATCGCCTGCAATATCAGCAGGATGCCGGCCAAAACGTATATGGACAGGCGTAGACCACCTGTGGCCCGGGCGTAGAGCCAGAGTGCACTTATGGTGATCGCAATTTCGAGCGGCATTTCGATCATGGGATGGTTCCACAGACCCAGACCGAGCTTGGGCGGCTGGCCGGTGATCGTCAGATCCGGCACGTGCACCAGCAGATCGAGCAGCCAGTGCGACACGACGACGCCGAAGCCGATCAACGCTGCTGTCCGGTTGCGGGAGGCGATCCAGATGAGGGCGGCAAATAGCGCGCCGAACACCGCACTGCCCAGCAGGCTATGCGTATAGGGCATGTGATACAGGTCCATCGGGTTCATCACGCTGATGCCGGGGGACACGCGCATTTTCTCGGTGCCGGTCAGCAGCAGTCCGAAAAAGGCCCAGTCAACAAGTTGTGCGCCAATGAACAGGACGGGGAGCGATGGCGCATCTTTGTGCGTGGCCGCCGCAAGCGCCGGTGCAAAATGACCAATGAACATGGACGGGCCTCCCTCCCACTCACCGTTCGTGTCGAGCGCAGTCGAGACACGTCCCTCGACGTCGCTCGGGACGAATGGAATTCAGGACCGTTAGCGGTCCTTCTTCTTATACATGGCCAGCATCCGCGCTGTGACTGCGAACCCGCCGAAGATATTCACGCTGGCCAACGCCACCGCGATGAGCCCGAGGATCTTCGCCATCCCCCAGGCCCCCACCGGCGCCGATGCAATCAGCGCGCCGACGATGATGACGGAGGAAATCGCATTGGTCACCGCCATCAATGGCGTGTGAAGCGCGGGTGTCACCGACCAGACGACGTAATAGCCGACAAAGCAGGCCATCACGAAGATGGAGAGGATCGAGATAAAGTCCATTTAGCGCTCCGCAGTCCAAGGCAGGACGAAGTTGCGTCCTTCAGACCATGTTTGCCCGATCATCTTGCCATCCACAAGACATGCCGAGCTGTGATAGAAACCATTGCCGTCCGTCGTGCGGAACGCGACACATTTGCGATCCTGCCCACGCCCGACGCGCCCGGCGAGGATTTCGCTATTGTAGAAGCTGCCGGTGACGGTGCCATCCTCGGCAACGGTCAGCACCATCGGCTGCGCATAAGGCGCATCGGTGAGGGCAACGCGCAAATCGACCTTCCATGTGCCGGACAGTGGTGCGTAACGCTCCACGACCGTTTCGGCGGAGGCGGGGGCGGCGAGGAGAATGGTGGCGAGGGTTAGATGCTTCATCGGGTCATTCCGGCTCCACCAATGGACGTGTCGATGTGGTGACGCACATGGCCCGGATTGGCAAGCCCTCCCATTTCATGTGCCGCGTCCATAAATCCTCTCCCATCGGGAGAGGTGGCAGCGCGCAGCGCTGACGGAGAGGGGCCCGCAGAATTCATTATGTTTCCCCCTCCACCGCTTCGCGGTCCCCCTCCCCCGGTTGGGGAGGATTTGCGGCCTCCGTTATGGAAGCGATGATGTGGCGAAGCACGTCATCCAGATTGGTTAGCACCTCCTTGGCCGGGATGCGGAGGACCCCAAGGCCTTGGGATCGGAGCCAGTCGTCGCGTTGACCGTCTCTTGCTGGATTATCGCCTCGGTCATGTGCTTCGCCGTCGATTTCCACGACCAGCTTGGCGACGTCGCAATAGAAGTCGAGGATGTAATGCCCGAAGGGGTGTTGGCGACGGAACTTCAAACCGGCAGACCGCTTCTTGAGTTCGCGCCAGAGAAGCACTTCGGGCAGACTCATCGCTTTTCTAAGCCGCCGCGCAGACACTTTTGCTTGAGGCAGATGTGTCCTCAAAATCCTCTCCCACTGGGAGAGGTGGCAGCGCGCAGCGCTGACGGAGAGGGACCTTCAAAGTTCAGCGCTTTCCCCCTCCACCATGCTGCGCATGGTCCCCCTCCCCCGGTGGGGGAGGATTGAATCACCCCAGCAGTCTTTCATGCACCACTTTGCCGCCTTGGGTCAGGCGGATGGCGGCGGTGATTTCGTCGTCATCGGGGAGAACGGGCTTGCCGGCGTCCTTGTCCCAGAAGGCGGAGAGGAAGTTGTAAAGGTTGCGCGAGAACAGGGCCGACGCGTCAGCGGCCAGATGTGCGGGCGTGTTGGAATAGCCGATGATCTTCACGCCGTGCTTCACGACGACTTCATCGGGCTTGGAGCCTTCCACATTGCCGCCCTGTGCCACGGCCAAGTCGAAGATGACTGAGCCCGGCTTCATCGTTGCAATCTGCGCATCGGTGATGAGGCGCGGGGCTGCGCGACCCGGGATCAGCGCGGTCGTAATGACAATATCCTGCTTGGCGATGTGCGCGGAGACGAGCTCGGCTTGTGCCGCCTTATACTCGTCGGACATTTCGGTGGCATAACCGCCAGCGCCTTCGCCTTCGATGCCTTTGACGGCTTCGACGAAGATCGCCTTGGCACCCAGCGATTCGATCTGTTCCTTGGTAGCCGAACGGACATCGGTTGCCGAGACCTGCGCGCCCAAGCGGCGGGCCGTGGCAATCGCCTGAAGCCCGGCCACGCCCACACCCATGATGAAGGCGCGTGCAGCAGAGACGGTGCCTGCCGCTGTCATCATCATCGGGAAGGCGCGGCCATAAGCCGACGCCGCTTCAATGACGGCCTTATAGCCGGACAGGTTTGACTGCGAGGAGAGGATGTCCATCGACTGCGCACGGGTGATGCGCGGCATGAATTCCATCGCCAAAGCTTCCACACCGGCAGCGGCATAGGCATCAACACGCGCGCGCTGTCCAAACGGATCAAGCCCCGCCACGATCCAAGCACCTGTCGCCATGCCCTTCAGCGCCTTGGGGTCTGGCCCCTGCACACCAAGCACGATGTCGGCGCCTTTCAGCACCTCAGCGGCCTTGCCGACCGTCGCCCCGGCTGCTGCATAATCGGCATCAGCAATGGAAGCGCCTGCGCCGGCGCCGGCTTCGACAGCGACAGTTGCGCCCAACGCGATGAACTTCTTCACCGTTTCAGGCGTCGCTGAAACGCGCGTTTCCCCTGCTGCCGTTTCGCGCAGGACGGCGAGTTTTGTCACTTTAATTGGAAATGAGAATGATGACGAGCGCGGTGACGAGGACCGACGCGATTGTGCCCCACTTCAGCATGCTCATCACGCCTGCATAGGTGCCTTCATGTGCTTTCATGTCGTTGTTGCTGGCCATTGTTTCTTCTCCCGTTGAATCCTCAGCCTCCGCTTTAATGGCGGATGAACCGTGTCTCAAGTCTCCATTCAGCTTTCCAATCTTAATTGGCCCGCGTGTCCGTCGTCACAGGTTTAAGGCCATATTTACGCTTATTATCTAAAAACGTCCGAAATCGGGACAGAATCTCAGGGGGCAAAATGACGCCAACAGGCATGCGCATGGTTATGCTGATCGACGATGAACCAGCGCAGCAGCGGCTGGTGTCGGCGCTCGCGGCGCGTGCAGGCTGGCGCACCATCTTCGCTGCCGACTCCGAAACCGCCATTGCGCATCTGGGGACCCGTGACGGGATGATGCTCGACGCGGTCCTCATTGATCACTCCATGTCGAACGACGAAGCCGTGGCCCTGATCCGGGAGATCAAGGCCCGTCGTCAGATGCTCCCCATCCTCATGCTCACGCCGGTCAGCGATGTCGGCATTGCGGTCGAAGCGATGCGTGCGGGCGCCACGGATTTCCTGGTAAAACCGATTGCGCCGGACCGTCTGATTGCCGCGCTTGATGCGACGCTGGATGAGCGCGTGGCGTCAGGCGAGCTGCGCCCGCTCACCGAAAAGATTTCGGCGACGCTCGGTTTTGAAGACATTGTCGGCTCCTCGCCGGATTCCGGCGTCACCCTGTTTCTGTCCGACGGGCATATGCGTCCGCTTGATGATATTGAGGCCGACATCATCCGCCTCGCCATCGGCCATTATCGCGGCCGCATGACAGAGGTTGCCCGGCGTTTGGGGATTGGCCGGTCCACGCTATATCGCAAGCTTGCCGAACTGGGGATCAGCGAAGTGGCGTAAGGGGAACTTGTCCACGCCGCCTAGCCTCTCGCAAATCTCGCGCTATGAGGCTCCATGACCGGCGACCTCTTTTCCAGCCCCTCCCATGAACCCATCCGCGACCGGACCTTGGACCGCGCGGATGTCACCGCGCTCGTGCACGACGGCGTGCCTTTGCACCTTGTCGACTGCGATCTGGAAGACGCCGACCTGTCCGACCTTGATTTGACCGGCGCTGTGTTTGAGCGGTGCGCGATGCGCCATGCCAAGTTTAAAGGCGCACGGCTGGACGCGGCGCGCTTCATCTCCTGCCGGGGGGCATTTGCGGATTTCGTCAGCGCGTCTTTGGGTGAGGCGGTCTTCACCTCCAGCGATTTCAACAATGCAGCCTTTCGCGGCGCGACGCTGTCTTCTGCGCAGTTCAAAAGCTGCAAGCTCACCGGCGCAGACCTGACTGACGCGCGGATGATGGACGTGCGCTTTGAAGAGACGCTGCTGATCAACGCCAAGTTACCCGGTCATTCTTTTCGCAAGCAAAAGCTGGTTCGCGTGGATTTCGGTCAGGCGGATGTGCGCAAATGCGATTTTCGCGAGGCGGTCCTTGACGCCTGTTCGCTGCGGGATGCCAATGTGACCGCCTGCCGATTTGAAGGCACAGATTTGCGCGGGGCAGACCTTGGCGGCATCCGGCTGATCGATGCCGCGCCTTATCGCGGGGCGATCATTTCCCGCGAACAGGCAGGACAATTATTGGCCGAACTGGGCCTAAAGGTCGGCTAATTGCGGCCAAAAATCGCAGTCGTCACCCACCATCCGGTGAGCGAGGCGCTGCCGGTGAGGAACGTGCCCCACATAATGTCGAGCACGGTGACCTTGGTGCTCCACATTTTGAGCGTTGCTTGATTGGTGAGATCATAGGTCGCGTAGCAGAGGCACCCGAGCACTGCGCCTTGGATAAGGGCCGTCTGCCAGCGGCCATTGGCGAGCGCGGGGCCGACGGCGAACCACATCATCCCGGCAATGTAGAGCAGGTAAAAGACCACGGCCGGCCCGAGCTTCAAGCTGCCGAGCAACGGGCCAAGTTCCGGCTGGTAAAGGCGTGTGTACATCGTCCGCAGCCAGATGCTGTCGATGAGCGCAAAGGCGATTCCGCTCGCCAGATATCCCACGGCATATTTTGCAAGCATCGTCATTCTCCTCCGCGGTCAGCGCGGGCTAAGGGCGGCATCCCTGTGCCCGCGCCAGATGCGTATCGCTTGTACGCTTTCATAGACGTCGTGCACCCGGATGATCTGAGCGCCTTGTTCGGCGGCTTTGAGCGCAAGTGCAAGCGATCCGCCCAATCTTTTGTCAGAAGGCGCCTCATTCGACAGCGCGCCGACAAGGCGTTTGCGGCTCGCACCGAGCAGCACCGGCACACCAAGGCCGTGGAACAGCGCGAGGCCGTTCACGATCTGCAGATTGTCCATCACGCTACGTTTGCCAAAGCCGATGCCGGGGTCTGCGATGATGCGGGACTTATCGACGCCTGCCGCGACCACGGCGGCGATGCGGTCGTCCAGCCAATCATACACTTCGATCAGCGGGTCGGTGTAATTGTCATTGCCATGCGGATCAGTAGGTTTGCCCGGATAGTGCATCAGCACCACGGGGGCACCGGAGGTGACGACCACCTCCAGTGCGCGGTCATCATAGAGCAGGGCGGACACATCGTTGATGAGATGCGCGCCTGCGGCCAGACCCGCCTCCATGACAGCGGCTTTGCGCGTGTCGATGGACAGGGCGATGCCGCTGTCCTTCAGGCGCTCCACCACCGGAATGACGCGGGCGATTTCATCCTGTTCCCAGACGTCCGCTGCACCGGGGCGGGTGGATTCGCCGCCCAGATCAATGATGGCGGCGCCTTCTTCGGCCATCTGCATGGCGAGCGCCGCAGAGCCCGCCGGATCGTCCAGATGATCGCTGCCGCGCGAAAAACTGTCGGGCGTGATGTTGAGGATGCCCATGATGTTGGGCTGGTCAAAGCGGATGGTGCGCGTGCCCATCTGCATCGTGCCGCGCGGCGCGGTGGCCGCAGCCATCATCGTGCGCAGGCGCGTTCCCTGTTCGGGTGTCACATAGGCGAGCGCGTCCTCCACACGGTCAATGGGCACAAGCGTGCTGCCCGCTCGCACGCCGCCATCGGTCGCGATGATTTCCCACGCCGCAAAGAACTGAAGCCCGCCTGCCAACCGCGCAAACTGCCCGTCAAAGCCGAAGGGCGCGTCAATAAACGCCGTCGGCCGGGCGTAGAGGGTTGCGGTCGGGGCGGTCTGGATCACGGCTGCGTGGCGAGAAGGTAGGTCTGGCGCACGTCATCAATGGGCTTCAGCACGCCATCGACTTCATAATGCCAGAAGGTCCAGCCGTTGCAGCTCGGCGCGCCTTGCAGCGTCGCGCCCAGTTTGTGGATGGAGCCGGCGCCCGCGTCACAGATCAGCGACCCATCGGTCCGCACGGTGGCACACCAGCGGCGCTTGAGATCATAGACCTTGGTGCCGACCTTCATATAGCCGGTTTCCACCAACGTGCCGAAGGCGACGCGTGGGGCGGCAGTATCGGCCTGCATCGTCTTGAGCATGGATTCGTCAAGCGGCAGGGCAGAGTCGATCCGCTCCTGCGCGACGTCGACATAGGATTTTTCGCGCTCCAGCCCGATGAAGTGGCGGCCAAGGCGCTTGGCGACCGCGCCGGTCGTGCCCGTGCCGAAGAACGGATCAACAATGATGTCGCCCGGCTTGGTGCAGGCCAAGAGGATGCGATAGAGCAGCGCTTCCGGCTTTTGCGTCGGGTGTGCCTTAGTGCCGTTCTTCTTGATGCGTTCCTGCCCGCCGCAGATGGGGAAGGACCAGTCAGAGCGCATTTGCAATTCGTCGTTCAGCGTCTTCATCGCGCGATAGTTGAACGTGTATTTCGCGTTCTCACCCTGCGATGCCCAGATCAGCGTTTCATGCGCGTTGGTGAAGCGCGTGCCCTTGAAGTTGGGCATCGGGTTGACCTTGCGCCAGATGATGTCGTTGAGAATCCAGAAGCCTTCGTCCTGCAGCACCGATCCGACGCGGAAGATGTTGTGGTAGCTGCCGATGACCCAGAGCGTGCCATTGGGCTTCAGGATGCGGCGCGCTTCGGCGAGCCAGGCGCGCGAAAATTCGTCATAGGTTTTCAGGCTGTCAAACTTGTCCCAGTCGTTGTCGACGGCATCCACGCGACCGCCTTCAGGACGAAACAGGTCGCCACCCAGCTGGAGGTTATAGGGCGGATCGGCAAAGACCATGTCGACGCAGGCGTCGGGCAGGGCGCGCATATTTGCGATGCAATCGCCCATGATGATCTGGTCCAGCGGCAGCTCCACGGCAACCGCCGGCGCCTTCCTGACCTTCTCCAAAACCCCCATTGAGTGACCCCTTTTTCAGCACAGAATGCTGGTGGTGAGTCATCGCGAGTCCCGCGTCAACCCTTGGAGTCTGGCCGGAATCCTTGAGATTCGGTTTCTAGAAAGTGGAACGAAACGAGTCCCCCACGACATGTGGCGCAAAGTTATCCACAGGGACTCAAGCCCTAGTGGTGTGGCTGTGAAGACTCACACATCAAAAAAATGTTGCGCGACGGGTGCAAAGGACCGCCGGTGAAGGGGTGTGGGGCCCATTTCGCGCAACGCGGCCATGTGGACAGCGGCGCCATAGCCCTTGTTCGAGGCCCAGCCATAGCCGGGGTATTCCGAATCGGCGGCGACCATGATCCTGTCGCGATATTCCTTGGCGATGATGCTCGCCGCTGAGATGCACGGGTGGAGCGCATCGCCCCCGATGATCGCCTCTGCGCTGTATGACCATTTGGGCAGACGGTTGCCATCGACCAGCACATGGTCGGGCGCCTGCGGCAAAGCCTCCACCGCGCGGGTCATGGCAAGGAAGGTCGCCTGCAGGATGTTGATCCGGTCAATCTCCTCTACGCTCGCCATGCCGATGCCGACATGGCAGCGGGCGAGGATGAGGGCCTCAAGTTCGGCCCTGCGCTTGGCGCTAAGTTTCTTGGAATCATCGAGGCCCGCAATGCCGCCCGCGCACAGGATGACGGCTGCAGCCACGACAGGGCCGGCCAGCGGGCCGCGCCCGGCCTCGTCAACGCCGGCGATCATTCCTAAAGCCCCTCCCCTTCAGGGGAGGGGTTGGGATGGGGGTTCCCCGTCTGAATAAGGGTCCCGACTTCCCCACCCCAAACCCAGTCGCCATCATTGGACAGTCCGGGGGACTGTCCAGCATGGCGGCTCTTGAAGGGGAGGGGCTCCACGCCCTGATGACCCATGGGGCCATGGCCCTGCCCAAGCCCCGGTGCCGCCAGCAGCGCCGCCCGCACAAAGGCCCGCGCCCGCGTGATGGCCTCAATGAGCGGCAGCCCCTGACCCAGCCCCGTCGCAATCGCGCTGGCCAGCGTGCAGCCGGTGCCATGGGTGCTGGTCGTGTGGATGCGGGCATCCTCCCAGCGCATCACTTCGCCTGAATGATCGACGAGGCGGTCGACCAGCGTGTCACCCTCGGCATGGCCGCCCTTGATGAGCAACGTCCCCGCATGGGCCACAGCTGCTGCCTCGCCGCCAAGGGCTTCGAGCTCGGGCAGGTTGGGCGTCGTCACTGTGGCCATATCCATCAACCGCGTGAAAACGGCGATCGTATCCGCATCGGCCAGTGCCGATCCGCTGGTTGCGATCATGACGGGATCGAAAACGATGGGCGCGCCGATCTGGCCGATCCGATCCGCCACGGCGTTGGCGGTTTCGGCGGAGCCGATCATCCCGATCTTGATGGCATCGACACCGATGTCGGACACCACCGCGTCGATCTGGGCCAGCACGATGTCGGTGGGGACGGGGTGAACCGCGGTCACGCCCAAAGTGTTTTGCGCGGTGATCGCGGTGATCGCCGTCATCGCATGGCCGCCGAGCATGGTGACGGTCTTGATGTCGGCCTGAATGCCGGCGCCGCCGCCGGAATCAGAACCCGCGATTATGAGGATGCGCGCTGTCATGAGAGAACCGTTTGCGCTGAGCCTGTCGAAGCGCCGTTCTTGCTTGAGGGAAAGAAGGACAGGGCTTCGACAAGCTCAGCCCGAACGGGTTTGAAATTCATCCTTTGTGTTTCCGCACCGTCGACGCCGGATGCTTTTCCAGCAGCGGCTTCGCGCGCGTTGGTCGGTCGAGCAGTTCGCCGCCGCAATTGGGGCAGCGTTCGTCCATCGCATCGCTGCAATCTGCACAAAAGGTGCATTCAAACGAGCAGATGAACGCGCCGGACAGATGCGCCGGAAGATCGCTGCCGCAGCGTTCGCAGTCGGGGCGCATCTCCAGCATCAGGCGGCTGCCGCCTTCACGGCGTCACAGATGCGATCGACGACGGATTCCACTTGGGCGGCATCATCGCCTTCGGCCATCACGCGGATGACGGGTTCCGTCCCCGACGGCCGGATCACAAGGCGGCCGGAGCCGTTCAGTTCCGCTTCGGCATCGGCGATGATGCGCTTCACGCTGTCTGCCTCCAACGGTTTGCCGCCGGAGAAGCGAACGTTCTTCAACAGCTGCGGCACAGGCTCAAACTGGTGGAGCACGTCGCTTGCCGCCTTGCCGGTGCGGACGAGTTCGGCCAGCACCTGAAGCGCGGCGACAAGGCCATCGCCCGTCGTTCCATAGTCCGACAGGATCATATGGCCCGACTGTTCGCCGCCGACATTGAACCCGCCGGAGCGCATCCGTTCCAGCACATAACGGTCGCCCACCGCCGTGCGCTCCAGCGTTAGGCCCTGCCCTTGCAGGAAGCGTTCGAGCCCAAGGTTGGACATGACGGTCGCGACGACTCCGCCGCCTTTCAGCGTGCCATTGCGCGCCCAGCTTGCGCCGATCAGCGCCATGATCTGGTCACCATCGACAACACGGCCATGCTCATCGACGATGATCAACCGGTCGGCATCGCCATCCAGCGCAATGCCAATGTTGGCGCCGCTGGCGACAACGGTTTCCTGCAACAGTTCGGGATGGGTTGATCCGCATTTGTCGTTGATGTTGGTGCCATTGGGCGTGACGCCGATGGGGATGATGTCTGCGCCCAATTCCCACAAGGCGGAAGGCGCCACATTGTAAGCGGCCCCATGCGCGCAATCGACGACGATCTTCAGGCCATCGAGCCGAAGCTCTTCGGGGAAGCAGGATTTGGCGAAGTGGATGTAGCGCCCGCGCGCATCCTCGACGCGCCGCGCGCGGCCGATCTTGTCGGGTGCTGCGAGAACTGGCGTGCCTTCGATCCGCGCCTCAATCTCACGCTCATCGGCATCGGAGAGCTTATAGCCGTCAGGCCCGAAAAGCTTGATGCCATTGTCCTGATAGGGGTTGTGGCTGGCGGAGATCATCACGCCCAAATCGGCGCGCATGGAGCGGGTGAGCATCGCGACCGCGGGTGTCGGCATCGGGCCGATCTGGACGACGTCCATGCCGACTGACGTGAAGCCTGCAACCAAGGCATCTTCCAGCATATATCCGGACAGGCGGGTATCTTTGCCGACGACAACACGGTGGCGGTGATCCCCGCGCACGAAATGCGCACCGGCCGCCATGCCGACCTTCATCGCCATTTCGGCGGACATCACCTTGCTGTTGGTCAGGCCCCGGATTCCGTCGGTCCCGAAAAACTTGCGGCCCATATACTCGACTCCCCCAACAGGTTGTGGCCGCCCTTTGCGCCAGAACGGGGCGGATGAGAAGCCCTGTTGATGGAGATATCAAGGGGTTTCGGTTCATCCGCAATTCACGCAGACAAGCATAATCCTTGGGACTGTCGATAGACCAAATTTGAAGGGGATGACCATGACACCAGCCTTCCGCCTCGCGGCCCTCGCCAGCGTTCCCGCCTTCCTGATGGCCTCTGTGCCCGCAAGCGCGATTGACCCTAATGTGGCCGCGACGCCTGCGGTCGCGCGCTCCAGTGCGACAGCGGAGGCGGATGCGCCGCGCCGGTCCGGCATTGGTGGCATCTTCGGCTGTTCCACCGATGGCAATAAGCAGACGACGGCAGCTGTCATCGGCGGCGTTGTGGGTGGTGTTCTCGGCAACCGCATTGCGGGGCGCGGCAACCGCACGCTCGGCACATTGCTGGGGGGTGCTTTGGGCGCCGCCGGCGGCTCGGCGTTGGGCTGTAAGCTCCAGAAGAATGATCAGGCCAAGGCCGAACGCGCGATGGAAGAGGCGCTGGCCAAGGGCGAAAGCCAGAGCTGGGAGAACCCGGAAACGGGTGCTTCAGGCAATGTGGAAGTTTCCTCTGCAGTCAGCGGCGCCACGCTTTCCAACTTGAAATTCGCCAATGGTGTTGAGCCTTGGTCCGGCTATCGCAAGATCGGCGGTGCTTTTGTATCGACGTCCTCCGCCAACATCCGGTCCAAGCCCGGTCTGGATGGTCAGATTGTCGGCAAGCTGACGTCAGGCGCGCGGGTCTGGGTGCCGGCCGCGACCGAAGGCGCGCCTTGGTATCTCATTTCGGACAATGGCGTGGCCCAAGGCTATGTCTCCAACGCCCTCTTAAAGCGCGCCACAACCGAGACGGCGTCGAACTGCAAGATGGTCAAACAAACCGTGGCCATGGCCAATGAAGGCAGCGAATCCGAGACGTTTCAGGCGTGCAAGGACACAGCGGGTCAGTGGGTTCTGACGCGGGTTTGACCGAGGTGGCGTAGACAAACGTTCCTTCGCACCCGCGTCGCCCCGTGCTTGACACGGGGCTGGGCTATTCTTGCACTGCTCCCTTAGGAATGCCCGACAAAGGCTAGCCCAGCCCCGTGTCAAGCACGGGGCGACGTTTGGGGCTGGTAATGACGGTTCGGTCTAACCCAACGGAATAGACAGCCGCACCCGAAGTCCGGGGGCGGCGTCCCCCAGTTCAATGGTGCCACCGTGCAAGCGCGCAACTGCCCCGACGAGCGAGAGGCCAAGGCCTGCGCCAAAGCCTGTGCGGGACGGATCGAGCCGACCGAAACGCCGCAGCGCTTCGGTGCGCTGATCTTCGGGGATGCCGGGGCCGCGGTCTAAGACGTCCACCCATGCCATGCCGTCACTTTCACCCGTGGCGATGCGGATGCTGTCGGCACCATATTTCAGCGCATTGTCGATCAAATTGCCGACCGCTTGACCGATCAACTCGCGGTGCATCGCAACGACCGGTCCGGTGCCGGTTGCGACTTCCATCGCAAAGCCTTTGTCTTCTATCAGCGGCTCATAAAGTTCCGCAATGTCGCGGATCATTTCGCCCAGATCAGCCGCGACAAAGTGATCACGTCCAATGCCGGCTTCGGCGCGGCTGATCTGGAGGGCGGTGGTCAGCATGCCGAGCAGCCGGTCGGTTTCTTCGCCCGCTAAAGCGATCGCGGTGCGCAGCGGCTCCTCATCATCCTCCACCTGCGCGCGTTCCAGACGCACCTTCAGGCGGGTGAGGGGAGAGCGTAAATCATGCGCCAGTCCGTCGGTCACAATGCGCAGCTCGGAAATCAGCGCCTCAATGCGTTCCAGCATGGCGTTGAGCGTGGCGGCCAGCCGGTCAAAGGTGTCGCCGCTGCCATCCAGCCAGACGCGCTGCGACAATTGGCCTGCGCTCACAGCCTTGGCGGTTTCGCCAATATCATTGACCCGCGCATTGATGATACGGACCGCGGCAAAGGCCGCAAAAAGCGCCAGCGGCAGGCCGAAGATCAACGCCGTGCCTGTCGCACGATCAACGATCCGTGAAAGGCGCCGGTCATTCTCGATGATCTGGCCAGTCAGCAGGCGCGATCCATCGGGCATGTTGGTGACGAGAATGCCCATCTGTTCGGGCGTCCCGGAACCACGGCGGTAGAGCTGTATTTCGCTCCATCCCGGCTTGGCGCTGGGGGCCAGCCCTGCAAATTGCCCGCCACAGGCTGGCCTTTGGGGTCGACCATCAAAATGACGGCCGCGCGCCCTTCGGAAAACAGGATGCGGAGCGCCGCCAACTTCTGGAAGTCTTCCTTGCCCTGTTTTAGATAGACAGGCCCAAGCTCTTGCGTCAGCTGCGCGGCATAGCTTTTGGCATCGCGTTCCAGTTCGGCCCGCGTCAGCACCTGCAGGGTCAGCGTCATGCCGGCGGCCAGGATCAGCTCGATCCCGAACACAAGCGTGATGAACCTTGCGGTCGAGGAGCGCCAGAACTTGAGCACTTGCGGCGGGCTATTCCCCGGCGCCGCGCACGGTGTGGATCAGCGTGGTGTCGGCGTCGCCATCAATCTTCTTGCGCAGGCGGCTGACATGCACGTCGATGACGTTGGTGCCTGGGTCAAAATGATAATCCCACACGCCTTCGAGCAGCATGGTGCGGGTGACAACCTGTTCCTTGTGGCGCATCAGATATTCAAGCAGGCGAAACTCGCGCGGCTGGAGGTCCAGCGCGCGGCCAGCCCGCTTCACCTTGCGCGAGAGCAGGTCCATTTCCAGATCATGGCAGGTCAGAACCGTCTCAACTGCGCTAACCGGGCCCGTGGTCGCGCGGCGCATCAGCAGCTTCAGCCGCGCAAGCAGTTCAGCAAAGGCGAAAGGCTTCGTCAGATAGTCATCGGACCCGGCGGTCAGGCCAGCGACGCGATCCTCGACGGCACCAAGGGCCGACAGGATGATGACCGGCGTCGTGATGCCCGCGGCGCGGATGGCCCCGAGGACCGCCATGCCATCCATGCCGGGAAGCATCCGATCTAGCACGATTGCATCATAAGTGCCGTCGGTCGCGTGGAACAGGCCATCGCGTCCATTATTGGCGTGATCGACCGCAAAGCCTTGTTCTGAAAGGCCTTTTACGATGAAATCGGCGGTTGTGTTGTCGTCTTCGACAAGCAGTATTTTCTGCGTCATTTTGGTTGCATAGCCCTTACCAGCGCGTCACCCCAAGCGGAAAGTGGTGACGACGGTCTTTGGGCTAGCAACTGTCCGTAAAGATTGGACTAATTCAGTTAAGTGTTACGCAACCAGCGCGCGGCGCAGTGCGTCCCGGCGGGCGGGGGTCATGCCCAGAACCTCTCCGCAATAGCGATCAACATCGCCGATTTCCTCAAGGGCGGCATCGAGGAACGCGGGGTGCACCGACATCAGCGTGCGCACGGCATCATCTTCCATGTCCGGCCCGAAATTGGCGCGCACTGCGTCGGCACCCCCGGCAATGCGCCGTTCCATATTGCCCGCGACGTTGGTCAGCAGGTAATCTTCAACGATATCATCATGGTGGACGCCCAATTGGTGCTGGACCAGTGCGACGGCGAGGCCGGTACGGTCCTTGCCGGCAAGGCAATGGACAAGGCTTGGCCCATGGCCGTCGAGCATCCGGTCGAACATCATCCGGTAGGTTTGCGTCAGGGTCGGGCGGAAGGGCATCTGCCGGTAAAGATCGACCATGGCGTCATGCGCTTCGGCTGCCGTGCGGACGCCATTGCCGGCGTCGAGGTGCGATCCGGCACCCAGCGTGTTGCCGGGTGCGAAGACGACTTCTGCTTTATGATCATCGGCGCGGCGGCAGGGGTGGAGTTCCCGCTCACTGTCGCTGCGCAGATCGACGATGGTGGCCAGCGCCAGACGGCTGACGGCCTGCAGATCTTCCGGCGTCGCGTCGCGGTGCTGGCCGGAGCGGAATAATGTCCCCGTCTTCACCTGCCCGCCGTCAGCGGTGCGATAGCCGCCATAATCGCGGAAATTGTGGATGCCGGTCAGGTCAAGGATGCGTGTTGTCATGCGGGTCGTCTACCTCCGGCTCCAGAATATGCCACCGCAAATATCCGCCGCGCATTTCGACAGAATGACGTTTGGTTGATTAAACGAACGGAGCACTCTCATGGAATTTAATAATCGAGTAAGTCGATCATAGAGAGCGGACAATCCAATTGGCCTTGAGCGAGTCGGGAGGGTAGATAGGCTCCACGGCATCCGTGCCGCCCTATCCTCGACACCAAAATAAGGACAATTTCCGATGGCGATCATCAACACCGAGATCAAGCCGTTCACCGCACAAGCCTATAAGGATGGCAAGTTCATCACCGTCACCGATGGCGACGTGAAGGGCAAATGGTCGGTCTTCTTCTTCTACCCGGCGGACTTCACCTTTGTGTGCCCGACCGAGCTGGAAGACCTCGCCGACAACTATGCCGAATTCCAGTCGATGGGCGTCGAAATCTATAGCGTCTCGACCGACACGCATTTCAGCCACAAGGCTTGGGCCGATACGTCGCCTGCCATCGGCAAGATCCGCTACACGATGATCGGCGATCCGTCGGGCGTTGTGACCAACAACTTCGACGTGATGCGTCCCGGCGTCGGCCTGGCTGACCGTGGCACCTTCGTCGTCGATCCGCAGGGCATCATCCAGGTCATGGAAATTACGTCGGAAGGCGTTGGCCGCAACGCGGTTGAACTCGTTCGCAAGATCAAGGCCGCGCAGTATGTCGCAGCGCATCCGGGTGAAGTGTGCCCGGCCAAGTGGGAAGAAGGCGAAAAGACGCTCGCTCCCTCGCTCGACCTCGTCGGCAAGATCTAAGCAAGACCCCCGGCTCCGCCCTCCTCCCCCCGCTTTTGGGCGGAGCCAAATTCCGGGACCAGCCTTTTGCTGGTCCCGGACCCCAAATTGGAATGTACCCCCATGCTTGACGCAAATCTGAAGCAGCAGCTCCAAACCTATATGGCGAACATCACGCAGCCGGTTGAGCTGGTGATGTCTCTGGATGACAGCCCCAAATCGCGCGAGCTGGACGAACTGGCAACCGAGATTGCCGCGCTGTCAGACAAGGTGTCGACCGTCCGAAAGGATGATGACAAGCGCCGTCCAAGCATGATGATTCGCCGCGTCGGGACTGACATTGGCGTCCGCTTTGCGGGCATTCCCTTGGGGCATGAATTCACCTCGCTGGTGCTGGCCCTGCTGCAGGTGGGCGGCCATCCGTCCAAGGCCGCGCAGGAATTGCTCGAGCAGGTCCGCAATCTCGATGGCGACTATGCCTTTGAAACCTATTTCTCGCTGTCCTGCCAGAATTGCCCCGATGTCGTGCAGGCGCTGAACCTGATGGCCGTGCTCAACCCGCGCATCTCACACACCGCGATTGATGGCGCGCTGTTCCAGGATGAAGTCACGAACCGCAAGGTCATGGCTGTGCCGATGGTGTTCCTGAACGGAGACGTCTTCGGTCAGGGCCGGATGGAACTGGAACAGATTGTCGCTAAGCTCGACAGCGGCGCCGAAGCCAAGGCCGCGGCCAAGATCGCGGCGAAGGGTGCCTTTGATGTGCTCATCGTCGGCGGTGGACCCGCAGGCGCAGCGGCTGCTATCTATGCGGCGCGCAAGGGCATCAACACCGGTATCGTCGCGGAACGCTTTGGCGGTCAGGTGCTCGACACGATGGGCATTGAGAACTTCATCTCGGTCTCGCATACCGAAGGGCCAAAGCTCGTCGCGCAGTTGGAACAGCATGTGAAGGACTATGATGTCGACGTCATGAACCTCCAGCGCGCGGAAAAGCTGATCCCCGCGGCCAGCGAAGGCGGCCTGCACGAAGTCGTGCTGGCGAACGGCGCGAGCGTGAAGGCCCGCACTCTCATCCTCTCCACCGGCGCGCGCTGGCGGCAGATGGGCGTGCCCGGCGAAGACGAGTATCGCAACCGGGGCGTGGCCTATTGCCCGCACTGCGACGGCCCCTTGTACAAGGGCAAGCGGGTGGCGGTGATCGGCGGCGGTAACTCCGGCGTGGAAGCGGCCATCGATCTCGCGGGCATTGTCGCGGAAGTCACATTGATCGAGTTCGATAACCAACTGCGCGCCGATGCGGTCTTGCAGCGCAAGCTCCACAGCCTGCCCAATGTCCGTGTCATCGTCTCCGCCCTGTCGACTGAAGTGAACGGCGATGGCGAGAAGGTGACGGGCCTTAGCTATAAGGACCGGACGACCGACGAACTGCACCACATCCCGCTCGAAGGTATCTTCGTGCAGATCGGCCTCGTGCCGAACACGGAGTGGCTGAAGGATGTCGTGGCGCTCAGCCCACGCGGTGAGATTGAGATCGACGCCAAGGGTGCGACCAACATCCCCGGTGTGTTCGCCGCAGGTGATGTGTCGACCATACCCTATAAGCAGATCATCATCGCGACGGGCGAAGGATCAAAGGCGGCGCTTTCGGCGTTCGACTATATGATCCGCCTGCCTGCCGAACAGTCTGAAGCATTGGCTGCCTGACGCGTCAGCCGCCCGTAAACAGGAACCAGAAGAAGACAGCGGTCGCCGCTGCCATCACGGCGGTCGCAGCCCAACCCCAAAGGGTCGCGCGATGGGGGAGCACCAGCTTCCCCATCGCTTTTTCATTTCGGACGATCAGCATCATCACGGCCATCAGCGGGGCGGCCAGCACGCCGTTGACGACAGCGGCCCAATAGAGCGCCTTAGCGGGATCAAGGCCGCCCATGTTCACCATCCCGCCCACCAAGGTTGTGGCCGCAATCGCGCCGCAGAAGAACTTTGCCTGCAACGGCTTGGAGGCAAGGCTGCCGGTGCGGCCCATCATCTCGGTAATGGCATAGGCGGCTGACCCTGCGAGCACCGGCACGGCGAGCATGCCGGTGCCGATAATGCCCAATGCGAACAGGGCGAAGGCCAAGTCCCCGGCAATGGGCCGGAGCGCCTCTGCTGCCTGCGAGGATGTCTGGATATCGGTGATGCCTTTCCCGCCCGTCAGAAGCTGCAGCGCCGCACCCATCGCGCTGAGGTCCGCGCCCAGATTGATGACATTGGCCACCAACAGCAGCGACACAATGAGGAACAGCAGCCCGCGCGGATAATGGCGGCGGACGTTGGCGGCAATGCCACGCCCGGTCACGCGGCCAATTTGCGCGGCGACCTCCTGAATGACCACCATCAGCGGGAAGGAGAAGACGAACGTCCAGGCAAGGCCATAGCCGAATTGGGCGCCGACCTCGCTGTGCGTACCAATGCCGGAGGGGTCATCATCCGCAGCACCCGTGATGAGGCCGGGCCCGAGGCGTGAGAGAAACCCTTTGGGGGATGGGGTGTCTTTCCGCATGTCGCAGTGATGCCACCCTTGGTGAGGAGAGGCCAGCAAACAGTTTCGGGTGGGGCGGTGGGCCTAGTCCTTGTCGAACTGGAACCGGTACCCGCAGCCAACAAACACGCGGTCCGAGTGGGAGCTGACGGTGGAGACGTTCATCGTGATGCGCTTCACGCCGTGCAGATCAATTTCGTCATCGTCGATGCGCTCTGCCGAGACGACGCGTTCGGCCAGATATTTGCCCATAAAGTCCCCGCCGTCGCGGACATCCAGCTGGTCCGCCATCTGTTGTGGGGTCACGCCGGAGAGGACGGCGAGCAGGCCGGAATTGGTGAAGGCGATGTGGTTGGTCGTCTGGCCGAACACCGCGATGGGCTTGGCCAATCGATATTCGGACAGAAAGGGGTTTGCGCCGCCTTTGATCGACGTGAGGCCGTAATGCTTATGCGCGTCCTTGCTGTCATAGAACCAGAAGACGAAGCCGTTGTAACGCGGCACGTCGATCTTGCAGCTGATGATGTCCTCCAGCGTCAGCGTGGACGGATCAAAATTGTCTTCTGCCTCAGCCGACAAATCCGTGCCTTGTGCGAAGGCCGGACAGATTCCTGCAATGGATGCAAGGAGTGCGGCCGCGGCGATCTTGGACAGACGAGTATGCCCGGTCATATGCCCATATTTGGCTGCATTTCCTGCCAATGTCGATGCAATTGTGAGCGGCGCGGCAAAATTTGGCAGGATTCAAATAGACCGCAGGAGGCGGGCGCCCCAATGAATTGACGTCGACGCGATCCCGGAGCATCTCCCATTTGGTGGGCAGGCTGCAGGGTGTTTGGTCTGCTTGAAGGGATTGGGAAATGTCTGTGACAAAGGGCTTTCGGCGTTGGCAGTGCCTCAACTGTGCCTTCATCTACGATGAGGCCCTTGGCGCACCCGAAGATGGCCTTGCACCCGGCACGCGCTGGGAGGATATCCCGGACGACTGGTTCTGCCCGACCTGCGGCGCGGAGAAGATCGACTTCGAGATGGTCGAGATCGACTGACCCAATTCGATGCAGTTGCGCAGCGTGGAGAGGGGTTTCTTACGCAAACCATTCTCCTGCAGGACAAATTTGCTGTTGACGATAGTCTCATTTGTTATCAGTCTCCGATTCCAGAGCTACCAAAGGTGGCCTGGGGATAGATGGGAGAGGGCTTAGGGATGGTTCGCCTTCGTAATGAAGAAGTGGCACAGCTGCGGCTTGTGTCAGATCAGGTTGGCACGGCCGGTTCCGCCGATGACATGAAGCACTTCGTGATGGGCATCATTGCCGTCGCCTTGGTCTTGTGCGTCGTGATCGGCAGTGTGCTGGTGTCAGACGTGTTGCGGATTCTATCCGCCATGGTCTGCGACACGTTTGATTTCCCGACACTCGTCAGTTTGCATTGACGCTTTCTTGTCGGAAGATCGCCGGCGGAGGCTAGCGCTTGATCCGCGCCAGCGCCTCCAGTGTGCCGCGCAGGTCCTGCACGGCGTCGCTGGAGATGGGTTCGCACAGCCACCGCTCATGCGCGGCGACGATGGCTTTGGCCTCCACCATTTTGGCGTGACCGGTATCTGACAGCGACAGTCCGAAGACCCGACGGTCATCCGGATTTTGCTCCGCGCGCACCAGTTCGCGCTGGATCAGTGACTTTATGACGACGTTGACGGAGGACCGCTCAATCCCGAAATAGCGGGCGAGCGCGGCCTGCGGGATGCCGGGATTGGCGTTGATGAGCCAGAGGCACGATACTTCCTTTGGGGTTAACCGCAGCGGCGCCAGATCCCGTTCCAGCTGAAAGGTCAGCAGCGCGTAGACGCGGGCGACATGGAGGCCAATGACATCGTCCAACCCGTCCACATTACGGGGCAGATTGCGGTCCTCCTCGGACGCAGAGGCGCTGAGGAGCGATGGCGGCGTGGCGCGCTTCGCCAATTGTGCGTCCGTTGTCATGGTGTGCGGCATTTCCTGTCGGACCGGCGATCCAGCGTTTCCGGGCTCATAAATAGCCTTTTGGCAGCGGGGTCAATCATCGGCGGTGGATGCCACCAAAGCGGGAGGAATTAACTTCCTATCAACCAAATTCCTTCATGAGGGGGGCAACTTGATTTGTGGGGGAACCGAAATGGACCGCTACGGGACCTACGGCCAACAGGACGATAAGGACGTGTACGACTTGACGCAGGACGCGGCCGTTGAGGCCCCGCCGGTGATCGGCACGGATGAGCGCCGCATGCATGTGCGCGCCTATAATTACTGGGCATCGCTGCTCAACGGGCGCACCTATCCCTCAATTGAAGACCTTGATCCTGAAAATCTGTCGGATTTTGGCCCGCATTCTGTGTTGCTGGATTTCTCAACCGGCGGCGACAATCCGGCGATTGCCTATCTGGGTGGCAAGCTGCGCGAAGAATGCAATTTGTCGAGCGATGTCGGGACGGTGGACGACGTGCCGTCGCGTTCGCTCATTTCGCGGCTGACGGATCATTATCTTCAGATCATCGCCAACAAAGCACCGATTGGTTTTGAAGCGGAATTCATCAACCACCGCAGCAACAACACCTTGTATCGCGGCATTTTGATGCCCTTCTCCTCCGATGATGACACGATTGATTTCATCTATGGCGTGATCAACTGGAAAGAAATTGCAGACGAAGCGCTGACGCATGAACTGAACGATGCGGTTGAGCAGGCGCTGGCGCAACAGCCGGTCCGCCACGCACCGACTGCGCCCGTCTGGGCCGATGGTCCGAGTGCGGCGATCGTCAAAGGATCGGTGCCGCCGCCTTCAAATCTCGTGCAGAGCGCGGATGAAGACTTTGGCGATGACGACGATTTTGGCGAAGACCCCGTGATCCTTGATGGCAGCGAAGGGCTATCGTGCTGCTGTCGGCCGTCTGTCGGGTGCACTTAAGGACCTTCTGCCGCCCGAAGCCGAACGTCAAACCCGTGCTTTTGGAGACCGGCTCAACGCTGCTGGCGCGCCGAAGAAAATCGTCGATCAGCTTGTCCGGCTTGCCGAACTGGACGGTGCCATTGGCGTGGCCGCGCTTAGCCAGCGGACGGGCGTGGATGTGCTCGTCACCACGCAGGCGTTCACAGCCCTTGGTGAATCTTTGGGCCTGGACTGGGCGCAAGGCACAGCGATGCAACTCTCCCCGCGGGATCCTTGGGAACGGTTGTTGGCTGCAGGCCTGTCGCGTGATTTTCAGGCGATGCGGCTTGATTTTCTGGCGCGCAATGGCGGCAAGAAGCCGGTTGAGGCAGTGGCCAAATGGGAAGCGGCAAACGTGTTGCGCGTCTCGGGCTTCCGCCACATGATCGACCGGGCCCGGATGACGGCCGCGCCGTCAACGGCGATGTTGGCACAATTGGCCGGTCAGGCCCGCGTATTGCTCAACCGCGCATAAAGCCAAACGCGGATCGCACTGCCGAGATTGGGCGGATCGTCAGAGGCGATCCGCTCCGCATCAATCCGTGCGACAAGGGCGTTGACGGGAAGGCCATCCTCAGCGGCCGCGTCGCGCAGCGCTGTCCAGAAGATCGGTTCGAGACTGATCGAGGTTTCGTGACCGGCGATGGTGACGGAGCGTTTGACGGGGCCTTGCATGGTAACACCTATGCCCGTTTGGGCTGAGCTTGTCGAAGCCCTGTCCTTGAGCTGTTCACAAAAGCAGAAAAGGACGGCCCTTCGACAGGCTCAGGGCAAACGGAACGACGATGTGCTCCGCACACCGGCGGGCTTCGCGTTCCGCTCCATCCCGCCGTCGTCCGTCAGTACATGTGCTGGCCACCGTTGATCGACAGCGTCGATCCGGTGACGAACCCGGCATCCTCGCCGCAGAGGAAGGCCACGCCGCGTGCAATCTCGTCGGCTTGCCCCAAGCGGCCGACAGGCACCTTGGCCACGATCTTGGCGAGCACATCTTCCGGCACAGCGGCGACCATATCCGTATCGATATAGCCGGGTGCCAGTGCATTCACGGTGACGCCGAACTTCGCACCTTCCTGCGCGAGCGCCTTGGTGAAGCCATGGATGCCCGACTTCGCCGCGGCATAATTCACCTGACCATATTGGCCGCCCTGACCGTTGATCGACCCGATGTTGACGATGCGGCCCCAGCCCCGATCCTTCATGCCGGGGAAGACGGCCTTTGCCATGTTGAAGCAACCGCCGAGGTTCACGCGCATCACCTCGTCCCACATCTCGTAGGTCATGCGCATCAGCGTTGCGTCGCGGGTGATGCCGGCATTGTTGACGAGGATATCGACCGGGCCAACCTCTTCTGTGATCTGCGCAAAGGCCGCCTGACAGGCATCGAAATCGCCCACATCCCATTTGTAGGTGCGGATACCGGTTTCGCCCTCAAAGGCCTTCGCCTTGTCCTCATTGCCCGCATAATTGGCGACAACGGTGACGCCCATGTCCTGAAGCCGTCGGCTGATCGCCGCACCAATCCCGCGAGACCCACCCGTGACAATTGCAATCCGTGCCATCCGTATCCTCCCAGAATCACTCCGCAATAGAGCTATTGGGGTGGAAGCCAGCCTGCAAGTTCACGTGAAAGTAAGGTGGACAGCATGTCGACGCCCGCCGTGCTCGCATTGAGGCACGGCAGATAGGCAAAGTCGGTGCCGCCCGATTCGACGAAGGTCTCCTTGCCGCGGATGGCGACTTCTTCCAGCGTCTCAAGATTGTCCGCCGAAAATCCGGGCGCAATCACGGCCAGCCGCTTCACGCCCTTGCCGGGGAGTGCCGCAAGCGTGGTGTCGGTCGCAGGCTCCAGCCACTTCGCCCGGCCCAGACGCGACTGGAAGGACACCAAAACCTCACGCCCCAAAGCTTCGGACAGGAGCCGCGCGGTCTTCTGGCAATGGCAGTGATAGGGGTCCCCCAGATGCAGCGTGCGTTCCGGCATCGAATGGAAGCTTGCCAGAACCGCGTCGGGCGTGAAGGGCAGATCGCGAAGGCCCGCCTCCACCGACGCCTTCAGCGCGCCGATATAGGCCGCGTCGTCATGATAAGCAGGCAGCGTGCGGAGCGCTGGCTGCCAGCGCATTGTGCCGAGCACGCGCGCCACCTCATCAAAGCCGGTGCCAGTCGTGGCGCCGCTATATTGCGGGTAAAGCGGCGCGATCAGAATGCGGTCACAGCCCGCGTCCTTCATCGCCTTCAGCTTTTCCTCAACCGAGGGGCGGCCATAGCGCATGGCCCAATCGACCATGACAGTGTCCCCAAAGCGGACCTGAACGGCGGCCGCCTGATCGCGCGTGACAACGGCGAGCGGGGAGCCCTCCGGCGTCCAGATTTGTGCATAGGCGTGCGCCGACTTTGACGGCCTTGTCGTGAGGACGAAGAGGCGCAGGATGGGCTGCCAAATGATCGGCGGGATTTCAACGACACGGCGGTCTGACAGAAACTGCTTGAGATAGCGGCGGACAGGGCCAGCTTCCGGGGCTTCGGGTGTGCCGAGGTTCATCAGCAACACGCCAATCCGGCGCGGCGCGACGGGCGGGTGATCAGCAGGCAAGGTCATTTATGTGTTTCCGGGCAAGAGGGGCAGTGACCGATATCGCCGCCCGCTGCCTGCCCATAGGGCGTTGGCAATGGCGGGCGCAACTGCTGCGGTGCCAATTTCTCCAAGCCCGCCAGAGGGTTCACGGCTGGGGATGATCTCAATCTCGATATTGGGCACGTCGCTGATCCGCGGCAGGCGCAGGCCGCCAAGCGTGCGCGGGGTCGGCAGGCCGCGTTCGACCCCCACCGCATTGCCAAGCGCCATGGCGAGGCCGAACAGGAGGCCGCCCTGAATTTGCTGGAGCGCAATGTCGGGGTGGAGGATGCGACCCACATCGGCCACGGCGTAAAGACGGGGGACGACAATCTTGTCTTCCGACACATAGGCTTCGGCCAGTACTGCGATGTGGCTCCCCTGCATTGAATGACAGGCGAGGCCCTGTTGCGTGCCTTCGGCACCACCCTCCCATCGGCCCAGCACGGTGACCTTGGACAGGCAGGTGGCGAGTCTGGGGTTGCCGCCGAGCATCGCCATGCGGAAGGAAAACCCCTCGACGCCGCTTTGCTTGGAGAGCTCATCGATAAAGGCTTCGCGGAAGAAAGTGGTGTAGACATCGGCCCCGCCGCGCAGCTTTCCTGTGGGGACGCCAATGTCTGCCGGGTGGTGCACAATGCTGACATTGGGCAGGGCATAGGGTGGGAAGGCCCCCGACACCGCTGACGGATCGCTTGTGCCCGCATTGTCCTTTTGCGCGTCCAGTGCGGAAAGATCATCGGCGATACGCGCTTTGGTTTCGGCAAGCGCTGCGGGTGCCGCGATACGTGTCCGCCAAGCCTCGATCTGCCCGGCAGGTCCCACGCGCGCAAACATCTGCGCCATGGCGGGGGGACCAAAACGGTCCTGCATCATGTCCTCACTGCGGGACCAGACCAGCTGCACCGGCTTATCAAGTTCGATGGCGATCTGCGCTGCCTGTACAGCGGCATCATGGTCATGGTTGCGCCCGAACGACCCACCAAGCAGCATCGGGTGGACGATGACATCATCCTCTGAAAGATCACAGGCCTTGGCGATGGCGCGGCGGGCGAGGCCGGGCGCTTGCGTTTGGATCCACACCTCCAGCTTGCCGTCGCGCGGAACGGCGGTCGCGGCCAAGGGTTCGGGCGACGCATGGGGGCGGAAGCCTGCGGTGTAATCAGAGCGATAGAGCTTGGCATTTTCAAACATCGCATCGACATCGCCGATGCGCGCCATCTCTGTGCCGTCAGACGTGAAGGCAGACCGCAAAGCTTTTGCGACCTCGGATTCCTCGGGGAAAGGCCCCTGTGTCTCAAAGCGGGGGCGGGCCGCATCCAGCGCGGTCTGTGCCGCCCACCAGGTCTTGGCCACAACAGCGACCCAGCGGTCTTTTTTGATAACACGAAGGACATCGCGGCTCTGTGTCGCCCGTGCCTCATCCATGGACTTAAAGCGCGTATCCCCCAATGGCCCTGCCCGAACGGCGGCATAGACCATGCCGGGCAAGCGCACATCTGCCGCAAAATTGGCGGATCCATCCACCTTTGCAGGCGCATCGATCCTTGGCACCGACTGGCCGAGCAGGCGGTTCTCCCGTCCCGTGCGCAGGGGGAGCGTGTCCGGTATCTCATAGTCGGCCGCGTCTTCGGCGAGGTCCGCAAAGCGCAGCCGATCATTGCCGAGGACAACGAAGCCGTTCTCCGTTTCGCAGGCCATCCAGTCTGCCCCCCAGCGCTTGGCGGCGGCCATGCACAACAGCGCCCGTGCAGCGGCACCCGCGTTGCGGGCCTGTGCTTCAAAGACCGAAGGGGCAAAGGCTTCATCGGTCAATTGCGGCGGCGGCGTAGAAAAGGGCGTGGATCGCGATAGCCCCGGCCAATCGGCGACGGCGGCTTCATTGCCGTAAAGTGGGTTGATAGGGGCTGGCTCGACCCCCACGGTCCGCCAGTCGGCCCCCAGTTCATCCGCCACGATTTGTGCGAACAGCGTGTAGGCGCCTTGGCCTGTTTCCATTTCCGGAATGGCGACAGTGATTTGGCCCGAGTTCGCGACCTTCACATAGCCGTTCAGCACGAACTCGCCGGGGGAGGCGACCAGATTTGGGGCAAATGTCCGTGGCCAGACAGTCCAGGCGAGCAGCAGGCCTACGCCCGCACCTCCCCCGATTAAAAGCCCGCGCCGCGAAATATGCCGCGGCCGCTCCCCAAACGCACGGATCGTCATCGACCCGTTGATAGGGAAAGCTAAGCCGCCCTGCCAGCCATCAATTTGCGCGACATCGCATCAACATCCCGCATCGCTGAAAAGACAGACTTTTTCAGGTCGGGCGCACCGGTCTGGCCCAGCGCATAGAGCTGTGCATAGTACCAATATTGCACGCCGAAGCCTGCAATCGCTTTGACCGCCTTGATGCCTTCCAGCCAACGGAGCCAGCGTGGCAAGAGCTGAAGTTGGTTTTCAAAGCGCGCGATTTCGTCCGCACCAGCCAGCAGCTTGTTGCAGGCATCTGGATCACCGCACAGAGGGCGACCAATGCCAATCAAATCGGCGGCGCCGTTGGACAGCGCATGTTCCATTGCGGCGCGGGAGCGGAAGCCGCCCGTCACCATCAAAGGCATGGCCTTCAGTTCCGCCTTCATCGCCTTCGCAAAGTCGACAAAATAGGCTTCGCGCGCCGCAGTCGACGCGGCGACCTTGGGGCGGTCGGCCGGTTCCATCCCGTCCAAGTCCATCATCGCGGGCTGTTCATAAGAACCGCCGGAGATTTCCAGCAGATCAACGCCTTCAGCCTCCAGCCAGCGGGCCACCTGCAAACTGTCTTCAAAGGCAAAGCCGCCCTTTTGGAAATCGGCAGAGTTGAGCTTGACCGAAACCGGGAAGGCCGGGCCAACAGCCGCGCGGACGCGGCGGACCGCCTCCAGCAGGAAGCGGGCCCGGTTTTCAAGGCTGCCGCCCCATTGGTCGGTGCGCTGATTGGCACGCGGGCTGAGAAACTGGGAGAGGAGGTAGCCATGCGCGGCATGGATCTGCACGCCGGTAAAGCCAGCCTCCTTTGCAGCAGATGCCGCCGTCGCAAAGCGGCCGATCAGGTCTTCAATCTCATCATGGGTCAGGGGAACAGGCTCCCCGAACTGACCGCCGGGCAGGCCGAGCTTGACGGCGGACGGTGCCTTGGGCGTCTTGTTGACGAGCACCTGTGTCTGGCGTCCGGCATGGCTGATCTGCATCCAAAGGTGATTACCACCTTCGGTTCCAGCCTTGGCCCAAGCGGTGAGCGCGGCCTTCATTGCGGCGTCCGGTGCGCGGTCGATCACGACATTGCCGGGGCGTTCCAGATGGTCGCGGTCAATGATCACATTGCCGGTCAGGTGCATGCCGGCACCCCCCAGCGACCAGCGCCGGTAGAGCGTCTCTAAGGCGGGTGTCGGCACACCATCGGGTGTCGCCAGCCCTTCCGTCATCGCCCCTTTGGCAAGACGGTTGGGCAGGCTGGCCCCGCACGGTAGGCGGAGCGGATCTGCAATCGTCATGTGCGCGCCGCTTCCTGCCAAGCTGCGCGATATTTGGCGCGCAGGGAGACCTTGTCGATCTTCTCGGTGCCAAGCCGCGGAAGATTGTCGGCCTCGAACCAGATTTTCTCAGGGACCTTGAAACCGGCAATGCGCTCTTTCAGGAACGTGGCCAGACCGGCCTCATCGATGCTCTGCCCCGGATGGAGATAAACAACGGCACCCGGCAATTCGCCCAGACGTTCATCGGGCAGGCCAAAGACGCAGGCTTCGGCGACAGCGGGGTGTTCGTAAATCGCGGCTTCGAGTTCCTGGCAGCTAATGTTCTCACCACCGCGGATGATGATGTCCTTCTTGCGGTCAACGATGAAGAGATAGCCGTCCGGGTCCAGATAGCCGATGTCACCGGTGCGGAAATAGCCATCCTCGGTCATGCAATCGGCTGTGGCGTCCGGCCGGTTCCAATAGCCCGAGAACAGAGCGACCGAACGGATCGACACTTCGCCGCGTTCGCCCTGCGGCACTGGCTTTCCGGCGTCGTCGAGGATCGCCATATCGACCAGCGGCTTGGAGGGAAGGCCGGTTGAGTTGGGCTTTTCCAGATAGTTGGACGAAAAATTGCCCGCGCCAATGCCATTGGTTTCGGTCAGGCCATAGCCAAGGGCGGGCGGTGCTGTCGGGAATTCTTCTGCGATGCGCTTCACATGTTCCACCGGGCGTGGCGCGCCGCCGCCTGACAGACCCTGCAGCGTCGACAGATCATATTTGTGCCGGTCGGGATGCGACATCAGCTCAAAGCTCATCAGCGGGACGCCGGTGAAGTTGGTGATCTTTTCCTTCTGGATCAGTTCCATCGCGGTCACGACATTCCATTTGGGCATCATCACGATCTTGCGGCCAATGGCGAAGCTGACCAGCATGATGGGCACTTCGCCCGTCACATGGAACAAGGGTACGGTCAGCAGGGCTGCGTGCTGGGGCCGGTCGACGGAGACCGTGCCGTCTTCAGTCGCCAATTGGAGGACGACGAGCGCCTGTGCGATATAGTTGAAGGTGCCCTGCACCACGGCACGGTGGGTGCTGAACGCGCCCTTGGACTGGCCGGTCGAGCCCGAGGTGAACAGGATCGTCGCTAGATCGTCGCCCGTGATTTCAGGCAGCGTCACGTCTGACAGGTCGGCATCCCCCAGAACAGGGGCGAGTGCCTTTTCGAGCTCTGCCGAAATGTCGAGGCCAAGGATGTGGGCACCGCCCGAATAGCCGACATCGGCAAGGCGCGCGGCGCGTTGTGCGTCAGCCAAGACCAACGTTGCGCCAACGGCGTCAATGCCTTCGGCCAGTTCGGGGCCCTGCCACCAACCATTGAGGAGCGTGGCACAGCCGCCGGCCATGAGGACGCCCATATAGAGCACGATCCAGCTCGGCGCGTTGCGCATGGCGATGCCGATGCGGTCGCCGCGCTGGACATTGTGGTTCTTGATCAGCGCCTTTGCGACGCGATCCGCCGCAGCATAGGTCTGGGCAAAGCTCAACCGTTCCTCACCATCGACGATGAAGGGCGTGTCACCATGCTGGGCGCAGAAATAAGCAAAATAGTGCGGAAGCGCGGGCGGTGCCGTCGCAACCATCGGCAGGTCAACGCCATAAGCTTTATGGTGCGTCAGCGCCATGGGCGCGCCTGCACCGGTCAGCATTTCAGTTGCCTTGGCCAGGCGGATGTCCAATTCAGACGGCACGCGAATCTCTCCTTTGTCTTATTCTTCTCCGCCTTTATGTAGGCCCAAATCCTGAGGGGAAAAGCCTTGATCCTTGCAAGCCTTGTTGACGCTACGTCCGCCATACATTGGGAGAGCCTTGGGCTCGACCCGGTGGCGGTCGACCTCGGCTTTTTTAAGATCCGCTGGTACAGTCTGGCTTATATCACCGGCATTATCGTTGGCTGGTGGTATCTGGCAAAGCTGTGTGCCCAGCCCGGATCACCCATGGCGAAGCGGCATGTGGATGACTTTGTCTTTTACGCGACGCTTGGCATCATTCTTGGTGGTCGCATCGGCTATATCCTGTTCTACAAGCCGGAGATGCTCTCCCAGCCGGCGAGCATGCTGAAGCTATGGGAAGGCGGCATGTCTTTCCACGGCGGCCTGATCGGCGTCATCATCGCGATCCTGTGGTTTGCCCGCGTGAACAAGCTCAACTGGCTGCGAGTCCATGACTATGTCGTGGTCGTTTATCCCATCGGGCACTTCCTCGGCCGCATTGCGAACTTCATCAATGGGGAGCTGTGGGGGCGGGAAACGACGGTGGCCTGGGGTATGGTCTTCCCCGGCGGCGGTGATGTCGTGCGGCACCCAAGCCAGCTCTATCAGGCGGGGCTTGAGGGCCTTTTGCTCATGGTCATCATGTCGGTTCTCTTCTGGAAAACCGATGCCCGATACAAGCCGGGCTATCTGGCGGGACAGTTCCTGATCTGGATGGGCGCCTTCCGCTTCGTGTCGGAAACGGTCCGCGAGCCGGATGTGGGCGTCTACGGCTTGTTCGGCATGACCATGGGCCAGACCTTGTGCGTGCCGCTCATCGTGCTTGGCCTTTATCTTGTTTTCACGGCCAATGGCCGTCGCCAGCGGTTGGAAAGCGTTGCCGGACAAACCAGCGTCGCCTGAACCGATGTTGCCAGAACCGATGTTGCCAGAACCGATGTTGCCCGAGCGTCTGGCCCGGGCCATCACGCTCGGTGGGCCAATGCCTGTTGCCCGCTTCATGGCAGCGGCAAACGCGCATTATTACGGCACGCGGGATCCCTTGGGGGCAGCGGGTGACTTCATCACCGCGCCGGAAATCAGCCAGATGTTCGGGGAATTGGTCGGGCTGTGGCTCGCTGATCTTTGGGATCGTGCCGGTCGACCTGCGGTGCATTATGTTGAACTTGGGCCGGGTCGCGGGACGCTCGCCGCCGATGCTTTGCGGTCCATGGCGAAGGCCGGGCTGACGCCTCAGGTGCATTTCGTCGAAACGAGTGCGGCGCTTCGGACGGCGCAGGAACGCGCGGTGCCCGCCGCCATCTGGCATGAGGATGTGACGACCTTGCCGGACGATGCCCCGATGCTGATCGTCGCCAATGAATTCTTTGATGCCCTGCCCGTCTACCAACTCGTCCGACGCGGTGAGGCTTGGCATGAACGGCTGGTCGCCTGTCAGGATACGATGTTCCTGCCCATTGCGGGCAAAGCCGTGCCCGATGAGATTGTGCCTCAGGCGCTGCGTGATGCGGCGCCCGGCAGCATCATCGAAAGCTCGCCTGCATCGGTTGCCGTCGTCCGGGCGCTTGCCAAGCGCTTGGCAGCCCAAGGCGGCACGGCGCTGATTGTCGATTATGGCTATGAAGGGCCAGCCTTGGGGGAGACGCTGCAGGCGGTGAAGGGGCATGGGTTTGCCAATCCCTTTGAGGCGCCGGGCGAGCAGGACCTGACCGCTCATGTCGACTTCGCAACTTTGGGCGGCATGGCGGAACTGTCGGGCGCGAAGGTGTTCGGCCCCGTTGCACAGGGCGATTTTCTCGGGATTTTGGGACTCGCCGAACGGGCGAGATCACTTGCCCGCGCGCATCCTGATCGGGGGGAAGAACTGGCCGAGGCGCATCGTCGCCTGACGCACCCGACCGAAATGGGGTCGTTGTTTCAGGCAATGGCGCTGGTCGGCAAGGATTGGCCTGATCCGGCGGCGATGGGGTAGGATCCTGACCTTACCGTTTGCCCTGAGCTTGTCGAAGGGCTGTCCTTCTTTCGGTGAACAGATAAAAGCAGCCCTTCGACAGGCTCAGGGTGAGCGGAGTTTTTATGTCAGACCAAGTTATCGACGTCTTCACCGCGACTGCGCTCTTGCCGCTGCCGCATGGGTTTCTGGGGCGGCGTGGCGGTGTGTCCACTGGCATTCATGCGGGCCTGAACGTCGGCGTCGGTTCCGAAGATGATCGGGATGCGGTGCTTGAAAACCGGCGCCGCGCTTCTGCTGCCGTGTTGTCGGGGGCAGAACTGGTGACGGTGCATCAGGTCCACTCGCCCGATGTCGTGGCCGTAACGCAGGCCATCCCATTTGAGGACCGGCCTCACGCGGACGCGATGGTGACCGACCGGCCGGGGCTGCTGCTTGGCATCCTGACCGCAGATTGCGCGCCGGTGCTGCTCGCCGATGCCCAAGCCGGCATTGTCGGCGCCGCCCATGCCGGGTGGAAGGGCGCCATTGGTGGAGTGACCGACAAAACCATCGACGCGATGGTCGCTTTGGGTGCTGCGCGGGACAGGATCACCGCTGCCATTGGTCCCTGCATCGCGCGGGCGTCGTACGAGGTTGATGCGGGGTTCGCCCGCCGCTTTTTCGACCATGATGCGGACAATGAGCGCTTCTTCTCATCGGGGCGACCGGACCATTTTCAGTTTGATCTGGAAGGCTATGTCGCCAGTCGTCTGGCCGCCGCTGGCATTGGGCGGGTGGAGATGCTCGGGCTGGATACCTATCCCGATGACGGGCGCTTTTACAGCTTTCGCCGGGCCACCCATCGCGGGGAGCCGGGCTATGGACGGCAGATCTCGCTGATCGGCCTGCCCGCCTGATTGCTTGCGCCGCGCGGCATCGCGCCCTAGCGTTCCGCCATAAGCGGGGGATGAGTTTTGGAAAACGCACAGAAATGGAGCCTGCTGACAGGCTTGGGCCTCTTTGCCCTGATGCTGCTGGCGCCCGCCCCTGCCGGGATGACAGAGCTGGCTTGGCATACAGCCGCGCTCGTTGTGCTGATGGCCGTGTTCTGGATGACAGAGGCGCTTCCGCTGACGGTGACGGCGCTTTTGCCCTTTGTCGTGCTGCCCTTTATCGGCGTGATGCCAGCGGATAAGGTTGCCGCCGCTTATTACTCGCCCATTCTGTTTCTTGTGCTCGGCGGTGCGTTCATTGCGCTGGCGATTGAGCGGACGGGCCTTCACCGGCGCTTTGCGCTCGCCATTTTGGCACGCGGGGGCAAGACCGCAGGCTCGCTTCTCATGGCGTTTATGGTGGCGACCGCTCTCATTTCCATGATCGTTTCCAATACCGCGACCTCGCTCATCATGATGCCGATTGCTGTGGCCGTCCTGCGCGCCAACCGGACGCCCGAGGGCGAGACGGAAGGAATTGCCGGGGCACTGCCAATGGGCATTGCTTTTGCGGCATCCATTGGCGGGCTTGGGACGCTTGTTGGTTCCCCGACCAACGCCATTTCGGCGGGTCTGATTGAAAAGAGCGTCGGCTATTCGATCGATTTTCTGACATGGTCGGCCTATGGTTTGCCGATTGTCCTGATCGCCATTCCGGCCTGCTGGCTCATCCTGATGCGCGTGCAGAATGTGGCGGCGGGCGGCTTTGATGCGGCAGCAGCGCATGCCAGCATCGGCGAAGCGCAGAACTGGACGACAGCGGAGAAACGGCTCGTTCCGCTCATCCTTCTGGTTGTTACCGGCTGGGTGGCGTCGTCCTATCTCTCGTCGCTGCTGCCAGATGGGATGCTGGAGGACGGAACGATTGCCGTTCTGGTTGCGCTGTTGTTGTTCATCGTGCCCGATGGGACCGGACGGCCGCTGTTGAACTGGAAAGAGGCGGACCGTGCGCCTTGGGGCGTCATCATGATGTTCGGCGGCGGGCTGGCGCTGGCGGCTGGGATCAGCGCTTCGGGTCTTGCTGCTTGGCTCGGGGATGTGTTGCGCCCACTCGGCGGCGTCCACCCGATCATCGTTGCGGCTGTGCTTGTCGGCATCGTCATCATTGTCACGGAATTTGCGTCAAACGTCGCGACAGCTTCGGGCGTGATGCCGGTTGTCGGCGGGCTGATCGCCGCGACGGGGGCGGACCCGGCTCTGCTTGCGGTCAGCGCGGCCATGGCGTCGAGCTGGGGCTTCATGCTGCCGTCAGGCACCGGCCCCAATGCGATTGCCTGGGCCACCGAACATATCGCGCTGCCGCGCATGCTGAAGTCGGGCTTTCTCCTGGATATTGTCGGTGTTCCGCTGATCGTCGGGATGGTTTGGATCGTCGGACTTATTTTGGGGTAAGGTTGACCCCTCAGTTCCGTTTACCCTGAGCTTGTCGAAGGGCGGTCCTTCTTCTGAGTGCCAAAGTTAAAGGACGGGGCTTCGACAGGCTCAGCCCGAACGGTGTTTGGTCGGTGGCGGACTAAGCCCAGTCGAGGATCTGCCACCCCTTTTTCGCCGCCAGCGCGCGCAGCGGGGCGTGGGCATTGGTGGCAAAGCCTTCATCGGCCCAGTCCATGCAAGGCGCGTCTGAGACATGGTCGGAAAAGAAACGGATATGGGCGTCTGTCCGGTCGATCTTTTCATCAGCCAGCCAAGCTTGCACCATGCGTAGTTTGGCTTCGCCATAACAGTTTTCACCGTTGATCTTGGGGGAGGTTGTCCCGCCTGCTTCCGTGGTGCGCGTGGCGATAACATCCTCAACGCCGATGAGTGTTGCGATCTGCCGGACGTAAAAGGCGTAAGAGGCGGTGGCGAGCACGACGCGACGGCCTGCGGCGCGTTCGGCCTCCACGCGGGCCAATGCGCGGGCGAGACAATTGCGGCTGAGCGTGTGGCCGGCAAATCCGGCCGAAATCCGGTTGAGCTTGGCGGCATCAATGCGCGTGCCGATCATCAGCGAGAGGTTGATTTCTTTCAGGCGGCTCCGGCTGACGAGACGGAGCAAGAATCCCAATGTTGTGAGTAGAACAAGCGGGGCAAATACGACCCGCAACGGTGCATAGCGTGGCACGGCGTAGATCAGGAACGGACCGAACGTCGCCGCGCGGGTGATCGTCTTGTCCATGTCGAAAATAGAAAGGGACTTCATCCTTTTGCCTTAAACGCAATCCGGCTTGCCGATCCAGCGCTTATGCATCAAACACGGCGCTGATGGCGAACAAGGCGGAATTCACCGAAGAACAAGGCGCTAAGGGCACCACGCTGCGCGTGTCGGGCCGCCTGACGCTGTCGAATCTTGAAGATTTGCCCCAGCGCCTTGACGCCATTGAGGGGCCCGCCGCTCAGATTGACATCTCTGCGGTGGAGCGGGTCGATACAGTCGGCGCTTGGATTATCCACCAATTTTCAGGGCGGACCGGCGCGCAGATTATTGGCGCGAGCGAAGAAGCCAAACGGCTGATCGCGCTGGTCAGCCTGGCAGATGCGGACGTCCGCGTCCGGCCTGAACCTGTCAATCCTGTGGTCCGCGTTGTCACCGAAGTCGGCGATGCGACAGTGATCGCGCTGCGCACCCTGTTGGGCCTTGTCGCCTTTTTCGGGGCCATCCTGATGGCGAGTTGGGACATCATCCGTAATCCGCGCCGCCTGCGCATCAATGCCATCGTGCACCGGTTTGAACTGGTCGGCGTGAAGGCGTTGGGCATCATCGGCCTTATGAGTTTCCTCATCGGGATCGTGATCGCGCAACAGGGCGCGGTCCAGCTCCAGCAGTTTGGCGCCGAGACGCTGACCGTCAATCTCGTTGGGCGAATCACCACCCGTGAACTTGGTGTGCTGATGACGGCCATCATGGTGGCCGGGCGCTCGGGCTCTGCCTTTGCCGCGCAGATCGGGACGATGAAGCTGACGGAAGAAATCGATGCGATGCGCACCATCGGCGTCTCGCCCATTGAAGCGCTTGTCATTCCGCGCATGATGGCGGCGGTCATCATGATGCCACTGCTAGGCTTTTACGCGACCTTGGTCTCGATCTTCGGTGGCGGGCTGTTCTGCTGGGTGTCGCTTGAGATTCCGCCGATCACCTTTGTCCAGCGGCTGCAGGAAGTCATTCCCATTACCGATCTATGGGTCGGGCTGATCAAGGCGCCAGTCTTTGGCGCGATCATTGCGCTATCCGGCTGTTTTCAAGGGATGCAGGTGGAAGGCAATGCAGAGGAAGTCGGCCTGCGCACCACGTCGGCTGTTGTCCAGGCGATCTTCCTTGTCATCGTGCTCGATGCGTTCTTCGCGGTCTTCTTTTCGCAGATCGGGTGGATCTGATGGACCTAAACGCCCCCATCGCCGTAAAAATACGCGGCATCTGCAATCACTTTGGGGATCAGGTGATCCATGACGGTGTGGACTTGGATGTCCGCAACGGAGAAATTCTGGGCGTCGTCGGCGGATCGGGCACCGGTAAATCCGTGCTGATGCGGACGATCATAGGCCTGCAAAGGCCGAGCGCGGGGGAGATTGAGATCTTCGGTGAGCCGATGACCGATGAGGAAAATGAGGCGCAGCTTGATCTTCGACGCCGCTGGGGCGTCATGTTTCAGGGCGGCGCGCTCTTTTCAACATTGACGGTTGCGGAAAATGTGCAGGTGCCCTTGCGGGAGTTTTACCCCAATCTTGGCCAGAAGCTGCTCGACGAGATTGCGGCCTATAAGGTTGTGATGGCGGGCCTGCCGGCCAATGCCGCCGCCAAATATCCGTCGGAACTTTCAGGCGGCATGCGCAAACGCGCGGGGCTGGCGCGGGCCCTCGCGCTCGATCCACGGCTGCTCTTTCTGGATGAGCCGACCGCCGGGCTGGACCCGATTGCGGCCGCAGGATTTGATGAATTGACCAAGGACCTGTCCAAATCGCTTGGACTGACCGTGTTCCTCATCACGCACGATCTGGATACGCTTCACGCAATTTGTGATCGGGTGGCGGTGCTCGCCGATCATAAAGTGGTCGCTGTCGGCACGATTCCGGAGCTTTTGGCGACGGACTACCCTTGGATTCAGGCCTATTTCAACGGACTGCGTGGACGTGCCGCGCAGTCTGCGGTTGATCGGCACATGGCAAAGGGGGCATGAGGGCCTGATGGAAACACGATCCAACCATCTGCTTGTCGGCAGTATCGTTCTCGGCCTGTTGGCGGCGCTCGTCGCCTTTGCCATGTGGATCGCCGGACTGTCCGGCGCGAACGCCAAGGAGTATGACATTTTCTTCCGCCAATCGGTGGACGGTCTGGCCAAAGGGGGCAGCGTCAGCTTTTCAGGCGTCCCATCGGGGCAGATTACCGCCATTGAGCTTTGGAAGAATGATCCGCAGTTCGTGCGTGTCCGCGTGGCGCTGAAAGCAGATACGCCGGTGCTGCAAGGCACGACCGCAACCATCCAAGGCAGCTTCACCGGCCCGTCCACGGTCGTGCTCGATGGGGCTATCAGAGGCACACCGCCGCTGTCCGAGCCGGGCCCCGGCCCAGGGCGTGTGCCCGTTATCCCGACCAAGGCGGGCGGGCTTGGCGCTTTGCTGAACAATGCCCCGCAATTGCTCGAGCGTTTGTCCACGCTGACGGAGCGACTGACAGAATTGCTGTCCGACCAGAATCAGAAGTCGTTCACCAACATCCTGGCGAATACCGACAAGCTGACCGGGCATCTGGCGCGCGGCGGGCCGGATATTGAAGCCAGCATCAAGGAAGCGCGGATCGCTATCAAGGAAGCCGGGATCGCCGCCAAGCAGTTGGGCGAGGTCGCCGGGACGACCAATGGCTTGCTGAATGATGAAGGCCGCCCGCTCATTACGGATCTGCGCAAAACGATCCGGACGGCCGATAAAAGCATGACGGCGCTCGATGCGGCGCTGGCGGAAGCGCGGCCGGGTATCAAGACCTTCTCGACACAGACCTTGCCGGAAATCGGCCAGCTGGTGCGCGATTTGCAGACCATGTCGGAAACGCTCAGTTCCGTCGCCAACAAAATTGATCAACAAGGCGCAGGCGCTTTGATCGGCGGGCCCAGCCTGCCTGAATATAAGGGGGATAAGGACGGCAAATGAAGCGCACGACCCTGATCTTTGGCGCGGCCATTCTGCTTGGTGGGTGCAGCCTCGGCCTGACCGGCAAAGCGCCGAAATTTCTTCTGACGCTCACATCGACCGCGAGTCCGGCGGCCAATGAGGGCGTGCTTGTGCAGGCGGGGGACAGCCTCACGGTCTCGGTGCCGCTGGCGCCCCAGTCGATCGCGACGACCCGCCTGCCAGTGGCGCAGGGACAGACGGCGATTGCCTTCATCAAAGATGCGATCTGGGTGGAGCCGCCGCCGCGCCTCTTCCAGCGTCTGTTGTCAGAAACAATCCGTGCAAAGACCGGGCGGACGGTGGTTGACCCGCGCCAGTTCAACACGACGGCAGGTGCCACTTTGTCGGGCCAGCTTCTCCGTTTTGATATTGAGGAAAAGGGCGCGCGCGCCGTCGTTGTCTATGATGCGACGATTTCCGGTGAAAAGGACCGGCCGGTCCGCACGCGCCGGTTTGAGGCGCGGGTGCCCGCCGGCACCATTGATGCGCGTAGCGCAGGCGATGCACTCAACCGTGCGGCCAATGAGGTCGCCGCCCAAGTGGCGGACTGGCTGAAAGCCTGATCTGAACAAAAAAGGGGGCGGGAAGCTGATGTGCTTCCCGCCCCCTTTTTTTGCGTCCAGCGTGGACGGCCGGGCTTACTTGCCCTTGGCCTCCAGCGCCTTGTCTTCATTCGCCCGCCGGATCACGTACTGGCGGATGTTCTCAATCTGCTCGGCAGAATATTCGTCTTTCCAGGCGACCATGCCGTTTTCGGACAGGGCGCCGTCATGGACGACCTTCTGCCACATCTTCGGGTCACCAAGGATGGCCGAGTGGCGCAGATCAGGGTTGAGCCCGCCAGCGATTGCGGCATCGCCGTGGCAGACGCTGCAGCTATTCTGATAGGGGCTCATGCCCGCATCCGCCTGCGCCTTCGTGCCGGTGAACGGCGGCGGATCAAGAACCTGCTTGGCATGCGGTGGCGGCGGCGGAAGGGTCGCTTTGCCACCAATCTTGAAGACAAGCAGACGGCTGATGTTGCGCACAGATCCCGACTTGCTGGCCAAGATACCCGGTGCGACATCGTACACGCCGCCCCAGCCTACGAGGATCGCGACATATTGCACGCCCTTGACCGAATAGGTCATGGGGGCGGCGATCACGCCGGTCTGCGTTGGGAAGCTCCAGAGCTGCTTGCCTTTATCGGCCGTATAGGCGCGGAACTCTCCGCCGGCTGTTCCTTGGAAGACAAGGTTGCCAGCTGTCGCCAGCGTCCCGCCATTGGATGGGCCGGGATGTTCCACCCGCCAGCGCGGCTTACCGGCAATGGGGTCCCATGCCAGCAGAGAACCTGTGGTGGCAGCAGCTGCTGCCGCACGGATGGCGGGATCAGCGGGCATGCCCATCTGGCCGGTATCGAGACCCAGCTGGAAGCCGACCTTGCCGGGCTTCCAATCCTTGGACGCGGCGAAATAGGGTTGCGAGATTTCATTGGCCGGAATGTAGACCAGACCCGTTTTCGGGCTGTACGACATCGGCTGCCAGCTGTGTGCACCCAGCGCGCCGGGCCAGCCGATATAGGGCTTGCCGGTGAGTTCATACCGCGCTTCCGGGTTGACGTTCGGCTTGCCTGTGACCGGATCAAGGCCCGAGGCCCAAGTGATCAGCTTGGCAAAAGGCTTGCCGGAGATGAACTTGCCGGTCTTCGCGTCGAGAATGTAGAAGAAGCCATTCTTCGGCGCATGCATGAGGACACGTGTGACCTTGCCGTTGACCGGCATGTCGGCGGCGATGATCTGCTGGTTGGAATCATAGTCCCAGCGGTCTTCCGGTGTTTCCTGAAAGTGCCAGACATATTCGCCGGTGTCTGCGTTCACAGCAACAATGGAGGCTGTGTACAGGCTGTCGCCACCCTTGCCGCCACGGGCATTGGGGTTCCACGGCTCGGCATTGGCTGTGCCGAAATAGATGAGGTTGGTCGTGGGATCATAAGTGATCGAATCCCAAACCGTGCCGCCGCCGCCATTCTTCCAAGCGTCCGGCGCCCAAGTCTTGGCGGCCGCTTCCAGATGCTTGCCTTCAAACGGCTTCGAGGGATCACCGGGGACGGTGTAGAAGCGCCAGGCTTCCTTCCCCGTTTCGGCGTCATAGGCCGCGAGATAGCCGCGCGTGATGTACTCAGCGCCAGCAGAGCCGATCAGCACCTTGCCCTTCACGATGCGCGGCGCGCCTGTGATGGCCATGTTGGATCCCTGTGGGATCGTCATCTTGTCCCACATCACCTTGCCGGTGTCAGCGTTCAGTGCAACCAGACGGCCATCGAGCGTGCCGACATAGACGCGGCCCTTATAGACAGCGACGCCGCGATTGACGGCATCGCAGCACACATCAACCAGCTTGGCGCGCGGCACTTTGGGGTCATATTCCCAGAGCTTCTTGCCGGTGGCAGCATCATAGGCCTTCACCATCGACCATGCGGTCGAGATGTACATGATGCCGTCGACAACAATTGGCGTGGCTTCCTGCCCGCGCGCGGTATCCAGATCAGACGACCATTCAAGACCGAGCTGATTGACGTTCTGATCGGTGACCTGCGTCAGCGGTGAAAAGCGCTGCTCATCCATGGTGCGGCCATAGGACAGCCAGTTGGCGCCATCCGGGCTGCCTTCAACGAGGCGCGCATCATCAACATTGGCGTTCTTGCCGCCTTGTTCGGCGCAACCAGCCAAGGCCATTGCGACCAGCGCAACAGCCGTTCCCAAAACAAGCGAACGAGATTTCATGTGGAAACTACCCCTCCAACCTGTGCCGATTTTTCGGCAGCGTGCATCCAATAACGCGGGAGTCTGAGACTCTCTACTGGCGTCATTGCCAGTGACTGCGCACGGATGCGAGGGGAAAATGCTTTGGTCGGAGAAACTTCCCCGCCCCGTTTCACTCAGTAATCGACACCAGCCGCGATGGCTTCCAGCTTGCGCAGCCGTTCCCGCAGATCGGCGATTTCAATGCGGCTTGTTGTGTTGGGCATGTTGGCGTCCTGTCCGCGGTGCGTGTCGATCTCGCAACGCTTCAACTCGACCCATTTGGTGAATGCGGCGAGGCCGACAAAGGAGGCAAGGGCCAGTCCGGCAAGGCCGGTCAGTGCAAGAATAAGCGTGGAGGCGTCAGTCATGTCGGTTCTCCCTGAAAATCCGCCGCGTTCAACGCAGCTTTTCAATTTCGCGATCAAGGGCGACCGCGCTGTTGGTGTCGGTGGCAAGGCGTTCCAGCACCGCGATGCGTTCCTTTAACTGCTTGATCTCGTCGCGCAGCTGGCGGCTCTCCGCATCATTGGGGGCGGCAACAGCATTGCCTTGGCGGTCTTTGCGCAGGCCGTGCTTTGCGCGGAACATGCCACCGATGGTCACAATGGCGACGATCAGGACAACCATTTCAAACGGGTTCATATCGTGTCTCCCTTTAGGCGATGATTGTTTTTGGTTTAGTTGACGGGGCTATCGCGGAGCTGTTCGATCTCATCGGACAGGGCGACGCCCTTATCGGTGACGATCCGTTCCAGCACGCGGACCCGTTGTTCCAGCCGCTCGACATGCGAGGCATATTGTGCGGCCTTCTCGGCGGTCATGGTGGTTTGCACCTGCAACTGCTTTTCCTTGAGCTCCATCATCTTGGTCACAGTGCGCGAGACGATGGCGACGATGGGGATCAGGAGCGCCAGGATCGGAATGAGAGCAAAAAGGCCTTCCATAAACTTAGTCCTTCTCAGTTCGCTTTGCCGCGGAGCTGTTCGATCTCCCGGTTAAGGGCATGGGCTTCATCGGTCACGATGCGTTCGACATTGGCGAGGCGATCTTTGACGGAGCCAAGCTCAGCGCGGAGCTGTGCATTTTCCTGACTGAGCAGTTTGATGCGTTCCAGTTCTTCCGTCGTCTGGCGCGGATAGATCGCCTTGCCCCAGCTGTTCTCCAGCGGATAGCCGTTCTTGATCCGCAGCCAGGTGGTGAAGATCCAGCCAACGACCCCGAGAAAGCCGATGCTGATCGCGAGAAGCGCGATGTAGGGAATGAAAGGGGCGATTTCGGTTTCGATCATGTCGCTGTTCTTATTTCAGGCGTTCGATTTCAGCGGTCAGGCGGGAGGGCGCGTCAGTGGCGATGCGTTCCAGAACCGCGATCCGCTCTTCCAGCCGGCTGACCTGTCCGGTCAGGCGCTCATTCTCCGAAGAGAGGAGGCTGATCTTGCGCTCGGCATCCGGGTCGGACTTTGAGACGGTGCCGCCCCATTCGCCTTCTACCGGATATCCATGGCGTGCGCGGATCCAGCTGGTGGCAACCCAGCCGATGGTGCTGATGGCGATGATCGCCAATACGAATGTTGGTCCACCCCATTCCATCTCGTGTCTCCTCCGAGAGCCTATTCGGCTTACTTCAGGTTGTCGATTTCGACGGCAAGGCGGCTGTTGCGGCTGGTATAGTGCGTTTCAGCAGCGGCCATGCGGCGGTCGATATCGCGCAGCTTGGAGCGGACATCGCGGGTGGTGCGGGCCGGAGACTGACGGACACCCTGCCAGAAATCGGACTCTTCCTTGTTTTCGTAGAGGCCGTAGGGCTTGTTGTCGGCCATCCATGCCGTCACCCAATAGGCGATCAGCGTCCAAGGAAAGCCGCCGAGCAGGGTGAAAATGACCGTGCCGACGCGAACCCAGGTGATGTCGATGCCGGTATAATCGGCAATCCCGGCGCAGACGCCCAGCCATTTGGCATTCTGTTTGTCGAGGTAGAATTTGGTGCGGCTTGCAGACATGATTTTTACTCCTGTGGCGTTTCTTGGGCGGCGCTCTCAGGCGCCCTTCTTCCAGTTGGGATCGTCGGCGGCGATGATGCGTTCGATCGAGGTCATCCGGTCTTCGAGGCGGCGGGCGAGGTCGTGGAGCTCATCCAGCAAGTTCTCGTCTTCGCGGGTCAGCGTCGCGGCGGTCCGCCACCGGGTTAGGTAATGGAGGACCAGCCAGGGCAGTCCGATGAACAATATGCCGACGACGAGCGGGGCGACGAGGATGTCTTCCATCGGATCAACCCTTCTTCACGGCAGCCTTCAGGGCTTCCAGTTCGGCGTCGACCTTTTCGTTCGACTTCAGCTCGGCGATTTCCTCTTCGAGCGACTTGGGGGCGGCGCCCAGGCCAAGTGCATCGGCACGACCTTCGGCGAGATCAACGCGGCGGTCGAGCATGTCGAAGCGTGCGAAGGCTTCATCGACGCGGGTGCCGGCATAGGCTTCCCGAACGCGGATGCGGTTATTGGCCGCTTCCAGACGGGTCGTGATCGTGTTCTGGCGGGCACGGGCCTCGCGCAGCTTGGCTTGCAGCTTGGAGATGTCTTCCTCATTGGCGCGCAGCGCATCATCAAGGACGGCGATTTCGCTCTTCAGCTGTTCGCCCATATCGACGGCCTTCTGGCGTTCGACGAGCGCGGCCTTGGCGAGGTCTTCACGGTCCTTGGAAAGCGCGAGTTCGGCCTTTTCCTTCCAGCTGTCCTGAAGGGTTTCCAGCTTCGCGATGTGGCGGCGCAGTTCCTTCTGGTCGGCAATGGTGCGGGCGGCAGAGGCGCGGACCTCGATCAGCGTTTCTTCCATTTCCATGATGATCATGCGGATCATCTTGGCGGGGTCTTCGGCCTTATCGAGAAGGTCGGTGACGTTGGCGGCGATGATGTCGCGGGTGCGCGAGAAGATGCCCATCTGTTGAAACTCCTGAATGTGTGACGCTGTGGTTACTGGTGAAAGGGGGCCGGGGAAGGTTTGGGGGATGGTCACCTTCCCCGGCGGGGGTCTCCGGCCGGGGGGAACGGCCGGTAGGGGGTTATGCGAGCGGATAGTCCGACTGGGTCTGGATCGTTTCCGCATTCGCCTGGCCGATGGGGCCTGCGGCGAACAAGAGGCTGCTGGTGCTCACGAGGATCGTTGCGACGATGGCGAGAACCGAGTTGCGGAAATCGAAAGAGGTGTAGCGTGTCATGTTAGGTCTCCCTGAACTTTGGCGTTGAATGTTGGGCCGCATGTTTGCGGTATGCCTAGAGAACAGCATGGACCGTGCCAGTTTGCGAAGACGGCGCATTTCCGCCATTTTGCAACCAAAATGGCATGATTCTGCGCATGAACTATTGCTGAATGTTAGGAAAATATACTAATGTTTGGTAATGGAGCGCGACAATCAATTCATCGGGCAATCGCTCGCCTTTCTCGATAGCGTCGAACGCGTCAGTCGCGCGGCCCATCTCAACCGACCGGTGCTCGTTATCGGGGAGCGCGGGACGGGCAAGGAACTTGTGGCCGAACGGCTCCACCGCCTCAGCACACGCTGGGACGGGCCGTTTGTGGCGATGAACTGCGCGGCACTTACCGAAACGCTCATCGAGGCGGAATTGTTCGGCCATGAAGCGGGCGCCTTTACTGGCGCCACCCGCGCGCGGACGGGGCGCTTTGAAGAGGCGGATGGCGGCACGCTCTTCCTCGATGAACTCGGAACGCTGTCGGCGGGCGCGCAGGAACGTCTGCTCCGCGCGGTTGAATATGGCGAGATTACCCGCATCGGCGCGAACAAGCCGGTGCGCGTTGATGTGCGCATTGTCGCGGCCACCAATGAACATCTGCCCGCCATGGTCGATAACGGACGGTTCCGCGCTGATCTTCTAGACCGGCTGTCGTTTGACGTGATTACCCTGCCGCCCCTGCGCGCGCGCGACGGGGATATTGCCCAATTGGCTGACTTTTTCGGGCGACGCATGGCGGCTGAACTGGATTGGCCGCGCTGGCCGGGCTTTGATCTTGAAGCGATGGCAGAGATGGAAGCCTATCCCTGGCCGGGCAATATCCGTGAGTTGCGCAATGTGGCGGAGCGGGCGGTCTATCGCTGGGATGACACGAGCCTGCCGGTCGGCAATATCGTGTTCGATCCGTTCGTGTCGCCTTGGCAACCGGTGACAGGGCAGGGGCTGGCAGCGACAGCGCCTGCAGACCTGACCGCGAATGATCCCGGCCCCTCCGTTGCGTTAGGTAAGCCGGGCGACTTCCGAGCCGCGGTCCACGCTTATGAGCGGTCCTTACTGGAAGAAGCACTCCGTCGGCACCGCCACAACCAGCGCGCGACAGCCAAGGCGCTTGGGCTGACCTACGATCAGTTGCGGCATTGTTTGAAGAAGCACGGGTTGCTCGAGGCGGCGAATTAAATCCCGTTCGTCCTGAGCTTGTCGAAGGACTGTCTTTCCTTTTTACAAAGGTAAAAGGACGGCTCTTCGACAAGCTCGGGGCAAGCGGGTGGGGAAGGCTAGGCCTTGTCTGCCTCCGCCTCTGCCGTCGCACTATGCCGCAAGATCATGGGCACATTGAGCCCGCCGAACAGCAGGGTAAGTGGCAAGGCACCCCACAGCTTATAGCCGAGCCAGAAGCCCGTTGAGCTGTTGCGCCAGACGATTTCATTGAGGATCGCCATGCCGATGAAGAACCAGGCAAAGTTCCGTGTCAGCAAATGCCAGCCGCGCTGGCTGAGTTCGGGATAGGCATGTGCCATCACCAGTTCGAGCGTCGGCTTCTTGGTGAGCGTGCCGAAGAACAGGATCCCAGCGACCATGACGTAGTACAGCGTCGGCTTCATCTTGATGAAGGTTTCATCGTGCAGCCAGATGGTGAGGCCGCCGAAGAACAGCACCATGACGCCTGAGAACATCAGCAATACCGATACCTTGCCGTGCTTCAGCTTGGACCAGATGATGGCAGCGAGCGTCGCAGCCATGAAGGCGCCTGTGGCGATCCACACGCCCGCTGCCCAATAGGTGAGCAGGAAGACGCCGAGCGGCCCGAGATCAACGAGCAGATTGGGCGCGGGCTGTGCGGGTGCCTTGGGGGTCTGCGGCTCTTGCGTCATGCCTTGTCTGCTCCGGCGATGATGTTGGCGACTTCATTTGCGTCAAACGGGCGAAGATCACCGATGGTCTCCCCAACGCCGATGGCGTGGATGGGCAGGCCGAATTTTTCGGCCGCCGCGACAAGCACACCGCCACGTGCGGTGCCGTCGAGCTTGGTCATGACGAGGCCGGTAACGCCTGCGACTTCTTTAAAGATTTCAATTTGCGACAACGCATTCTGCCCCGTCGTCGCATCGAGCACGAGCACGACATCATGCGGCGACGCCGGATTGATGCGGCCAAGGACGCGGCGGATCTTCGCCAGTTCGTCCATCAGTTCACGCTTGTTTTGGAGGCGGCCGGCTGTGTCGACGATCAGCACGTCGATACCCGTCTCGGTCGCCTGCTTGACCGCGTCGAACACAATCCCCGCCGCATCGCCCCCTTCGGCGCCCGACACGATGGGCACGCCCAAGCGGTCGGCCCAAACCTTCAACTGGCCGATGGCTGCCGCGCGGAAGGTGTCGCCTGCCGCCAGCATCACGCCATAATCCTGCTCAAGGAAGAGGTGCGCCAGCTTGGCGATGGTGGTTGTCTTGCCGGAGCCGTTCACGCCGATGACGAGGATGACCTGCGGGCGTGGGAAGGCGATGATGTCGAGCGGCTTGGCCACAGGTGCCAACACATCGCGGATCTCGCTCGCCAGCACTTCGCGGACACCCGCTTCGTCGATGCCACGATCATAGCGGCTGTCGGCCAGCCGGTTGCGGATGCGGTGCGCGGTGGCGGGGCCAAGATCAGAGACGATCAGCGCCTCTTCAATCTCGTCGAGGGTTTCCGCGTCCAGCTTTGACTTGGTGACAAGGCCGGTCAGATTCTCGGTCAGCCGTTCCGACGTGCGCTTGAAGCCGCCGAGCAGCTTCTTGTGCCAGGGCGTGTTTTCCTCGTCGCTCATGCAGGAATGCCGGTCAGCTTGGCGCCGTCGCTCGCGGTAATGGTCAGGGTCATGATGCGGCCCTTTAAGGCATCGGGCGCAAAGCGGAAATCCTCTGTTGCGGGAATTTCAACAGACGCATGATTTTCGGCATGGCCGGTGCGCCCGTCGCGCTCGATGAGGACCCGTCTTTCTGTGCCAATCATGCTCTCCAGCCAGTGCGCTTTGCGGCCCTGTGCTGCGGTGCGCAGGCGATCCGCGCGGGCTTTGATTGTCGCCCTGTCCAACTGCGGCATCCGTGCCGCCGCGGTGCCGGGGCGCGGGCTATAGGGGAAGATGTGGCCGAACACGATGTCGCAATCCTCGAGCAGCGCGAGACTATTGGCGAACATGTCCTCCTCTTCGGTCGGGAAGCCTGCGATGATGTCGGCTCCGATGGCGATGTCGGGGCGCTTGGCCTTGAGCCGCTCGACCAGCCGGACGGCATCGGCGCGCAAATGCCGGCGCTTCATGCGCTTCAGGATCATGTCATCGCCGGATTGGAGCGAGAGGTGGACGTGCGGCATGATCCGGGCCTCCTCTGTGATGAGGTCAAACAGTCGGTCGTCAATCTCGATGGAATCGAGAGAGGAGAGCCGAAGCCGTTCCAGCGCGGGCACGTGCGTCAGGATGCGTTCCACCAGCAGGCCGAGCGTGGGGCTGCCCGGCAGGTCTGGCCCATAGCTGGTGAGGTCAACGCCCGTCAGGATGACTTCCTTCTGCCCGGCCTCAACGCGCGCTTTGATCGCGTCGATGATCGCGCCTGCGGGGATGGAGCGGCTGGCTCCGCGGGCAAGTGTGGTGACGCAAAAGGTGCAATCATGGTCGCACCCGTTTTGCACCTCGACAAAGGCGCGGGCATGGTCGGCGCCGGAGATAGCGGGCCCCTCCAATCCGTTCGTGTCGAGCGAAGTCGAGACACCCTTAACACGTCCCTCGACTTCGCTCGGGACAAGCGGTGAGTAGGAAGAGAGAAGACGCTTCCCCGCATTCCCGACGACAGCATCCACCTCAGCCATGGCAGCAAGCTCCGCTCCGATGGTTTCCGCCGCACATCCCGTCACGACAATCCGCGCCTCGGGCCGCTCGCGCTTTGTTCGGCGGATGGCCTGCCGCACCTGTCGTTCGGCTTCTGCCGTGACGGCGCAGCTGTTGAAGATCACGAGATCCTCCTGATCGGCCGCTGCCGCCCGGATCGCTTCGCCTTCGGCAATGTTGAGGCGGCAGCCGAAATTGACCACCTCCCCGCCGCTCATCCGAAGCGGCTCCAGTCGGTCTCGCCGGTGTAGACGAAGGTGGCGGGGCCCGTCATGCGGATGCGCTCGCCGGGTGCCCATGCGATGGTCAGGTCGCCACCGGGCAGCGACACCTTGACAGGAGACGCCACAAGACCCGCACGGATGGCAGCAACGGCTGTCGCGCAGGCGCCGGTGCCGCACGCCAGCGTCAGGCCCGCGCCGCGTTCCCAGACGCGCAGCTTCAGGTGATCCTTGCCAGCAAGGCTCGCGACGTTGACGTTGATGCGTTCAGGAAAAATCGGGTCGGTTTCGATAACGGGGCCGAGCTTGGCAAGTTCCACGGCATCGCAATCGGGCACGAAGAAAATGACATGCGGGTTGCCGACATTGACGGCGGCCGGGTGATCCAGCTCTTCCCAACTGACCGGCATGTCGCGTGTGTCCATCGCATAAGCGAGCGGGATGATGTCCCAGTCGAAACGCGGCTCTTCCATGTCAACGCGGGCGGTATCGCCCTGCGCTTCAAGTGAAATGGTTCCCCCCAGCGTCTCCAGCGTCGTCTTGTCGCCGAGGAGCAAAGCCACGGCGCGAAAGGCGTTGCCGCAGGCGCCCACTTCGCTGCCGTCATGATTGAAGATGCGCATCTGGGCGTCGGCGCTAGCGGAGGCGCTGAGCAGAATGAGCTGGTCACAGCCGATGCCAGTGCGTCGGTCCGCAATGGCGCGGGCACGGGTTTCGGTCATCTCGACCGGCGCCGAACGCCCGTCGATCACGACGAAGTCGTTGCCCAGTCCATGCATCTTGTAAAAGCGGTCGCCCATGCGCGGCCCTTTAAGCCTGCATGGGCGATGAGTCCAACAAAGTCAGGCAGCAACCTCAGGCGAGGCGGCGCACTTCCTCATCGAAATCGGGGAGAAGACCTTCAGCGGGCTGAGTGGTTACAGTGCTCTGGCGTGCCGCCGGAAGCAGGTTGCGCTCTGCGAGCAATTCAAGAACCGCCGTGATTGGCAGCGGCCGCCCATAGAGCCAGCCCTGACCCTTATGGACGCCCAGCTGACGCAGGCGTTCTTCGATTTCGCCCACTTCAATGCCTTCCGCCGTGACGGGCATGGACAGGTTATCGCCCAGACGCGCAATCGCGTTAACGATGGCCGCGCTTTCCGGGTTCTCGATAAGCGAGGTCACGAAACTCTTATCAATCTTGATGCGGTCAAAAGGCAAGGCACGCAGGTGGGCGAGCGAGCTGTAGCCAGTACCGAAATCATCAAGAGCAATCTTGATGCCCTGATTCTTGAGGCTGCCGACGATTGACTGTGCCAGCGACAGATTATCGAACAGCGACGTTTCGGTGATTTCGATTTCCAGGCGGTTGGCCGGGAAGCTCGTTTCCACAAGCAGCTTCACGATCTTCTGGGCAAGCCAGGGGTCGCGCAGCTGGGTGGGCGAGATGTTGACCGAAATGATGAGCGACGGATCCCAATCACGCGCTTCGGTCAGAGCTTTGCGGATGACGCAGAAGGACAGGTCGGCGATCATGCCGGTTTCTTCGGCAATGGGAATGAACCGGTCCGGCGAAATGATGCCCATCGTCGGGTGGTTCCAGCGCGCGAGAACCTCAAAGCCCTTCAGGCGGCCCGTCGTCAGGTCGATCTGCTGTTCAAAATAGGGTTCAAACTCGCCCGCCGGGATGGCGCGGCGCATGGAGACTTCCAACTCGGTACGCGCCTGCAACTCGCGCTCCATCGACGCGTCGAACCAGGAAAAGCGGTTCCGGCCCTGATGCTTGGCGGCATACATGGCGATGTCGGCGCGACGCATGAGCGAATCGACCGTATCGCAATCCGGTGCCGAATGGGCGAGGCCGAGCGAAATGCTGGTGTGAATGAAGGTGCCATCGGCGCTGAGTGGCTGGCCAAGGCGCGAGACCAAAGCTTCCGCGATGCGGTCCACAACTTCCGGGTTGGCGACGTCGAATACGAAGGCAACGGCAAATTCATCGCCGCCCAGACGTGCGGCAAGCGCATTGGGCGGCATCAACTTGGTGATTTCGGCGGCCACAGCCCGCAACAGACCGTCGCCCACCGCATGGCCGTGAATGTCGTTGACGTTTTTGAAGTGGTCAAGATCCAGCATGAGCATGGCAAGCTGCTTGCCGCGCTTGCCGGCCCGCGCCAGCATTTCGGAGCCTTGTTCCGCCAGGGAACGGCGGTTGTGAAAGCCAGTGAGGGGGTCGCGCATGGCAAGGACCTGTGCCCGCTCTTCCGCAGCCGTGCGCTCTTCGACTTGCTTTTGGAGGTCAATATAGCGGCGCCAGCCAAAGAGGATCAGCGCGATATTGAGCAAGAGGGCGATGACGAGCACATTGTCTGTTTGGCCATGATGGCCAAGCAGCCTCTGCACCGCGCTGATCATGGCGCTTGACCCGGTTCCTGCAAACAGGACGATGGCCGCCACCATGATGCCACCCATCACGATATCGCGGCCTGCGGCCTGCGCGATCGAATTGGACGCGGACTTTTCTCTTTGAATGACTTTAGACACCGAGCTTATGCCCCCTTGCACATGCCGTTTCAGCATCTGGGTATGCGGACAAAGCGTGAAGATCGTGTTAAGTCGGCTTTGGACCTAGGGTTCTCGGGCAGCCAACCGGTCAGTTGCATTGACGGGCGCGGGGGAATCGGTTAGTGGCCCGCCTGCTTTCCAATCTGAAAAGCAAGAAATTGGCCGCCCAAGGGCGTACGCTGGCCGACGAGTTTTCGTCCGCCGGCGTGTTCTGTTTGGGCATTTTGAAGGAGCGAACGCATGTTCGAAAGTTTGAGCGAAAGGCTTGGCGGTGTCTTTGACCGGCTGCGTGGCCGTGGTGCGCTCAACGAAGCGGATGTGCGTGAGGCGATGCGCGAAGTGCGCGTTGCGCTGCTTGAGGCAGACGTTGCGCTGCCGGTCGTCCGGACCTTCATCGACAAGGTCACGGAGCAGGCAGTCGGTCAGTCGGTCCTGAAATCGATCACGCCGGGCCAGCAGGTCGTCAAAATCGTCAACGGTGCGCTCGTGGACATGCTCGGCAGCGAAGCGAGTGATCTTGAACTGGCCGTGACGCCGCCTGCCATCATCATGATGGTGGGTCTGCAAGGCTCCGGTAAAACGACGACGACCGCAAAGATCGCCAAGCGGCTGACGGAACGGGACCGCAAGAAGGTCATGATGGCGTCGCTCGACGTCAACCGTCCGGCAGCGCAGGAACAGCTCGCCATTCTGGGCGAACAGACCGGCGTTTCGACCTTGCCCATCGTGGCGGGCCAGCAGCCGGTGGATATCGCCAAGCGCGCCATGCAGGCGGCAAAGCTTCAGGGCTTCGACGTCCTCATCCTTGATACCGCCGGCCGGCTCCATGTCGACGCCCAGTTGATGGCCGAAATGAAGGCCGTCGCCGATGTCGCGACCCCGGCGGAAACTCTGCTCGTCGTCGACAGCCTGACCGGGCAGGACGCGGTCAACGTTGCGAAGAACTTCTCGGAACAGGTGCCGCTGACGGGCGTCATCCTGACCCGTATGGATGGCGATGCACGCGGGGGCGCCGCGCTGTCCATGCGCGCTGTGACGGGCAAGCCGATTAAATTTGTCGGCACCGGCGAAAAGCTGGATGGGCTGGACGTCTTCCATCCCGGCCGCGTTGCCGGACGCATCCTCGGCATGGGCGACGTTGTCAGCCTTGTTGAGCGTGCCGCCGAAACCATCCAGCAGGACGAAGCCGAAGCGCTCGCCGCGAAGATGGCCAAGGGTCAGTTCGACATGAACGATCTGCGCGCCCAGTTGCAGCAGATGCAGCGCATGGGTGGGCTTGGCGCACTGGCCGGCATGTTGCCTGGCATGAAGAAGCTGCAGGGCGCAGCATCGGGCCTGGATGATCGCATCCTCGTCCGCATGGACGCCATCATTTCGTCGATGACCAAAAAGGAGCGCACCAAGCCGGAGCTGTTGCAGGCCAAGCGCAAAATTCGCATCGCCAACGGGTCGGGCACCACGGTGCAGGAAGTGAACAAGCTTCTGAAAATGCATCAGGAAATGTCTACGGCGATGAAGAAGATCCGCAAAATGGGCGGCATTAAAGGTCTGGGCGCGCTGTTCGGTAAGGGCGGTGGCGGTTTGGGCGGATTGCTCGGCGGCGGCGGCTTGCCCGGCATGCCGGGCGCGGGTTCGGCAGGGGGCGGAATGCCCAATTTGCCGCCGGGTTTTGAGAATTTGTTGAAGAAGAAATGACGGCCCTAGGGCCACAGTTTTAAAGTTTAGATTGGAAGGAAAATATCATGGCAGTTTCAATTCGTTTGTCGCGTGGCGGTTCCAAGAAGCGTCCTTATTATCGCATCGTCGTCGCCGATGCCCGCGCCCCGCGTGATGGCGCCTTCATTGAAAAGGTTGGCACCTACAACCCGATGCTGGCCAAGGACGATGCCAACCGCATCGTGCTGAATGCCGATCGTCTGAAGCACTGGATTTCGGTTGGCGCGCAGCCGACGGACCGTGTTGCCCGCTTCCTCGACGTGGCTGGCATCAAGGAACGCGCCGCTCGCCTGAACCCCAAGAAGGCAGAACCCGGCGAAAAGGCCAAGGAACGCGCTGAAGAGCGTGCCCAGAAGATCATCGATGCAGAAGAAGCCGCCAAGGCTGAAGCTGAAGCCGCGGCCGCCGCTGCCGCTGCACCGGTTGAAGAAGCGCCTGCTGAAGAAGCCGCTGCCGAAGAAGTCGCTGCTGAAGAAGTCGCTGCTGAAGAAGCACCTGCTGCTGAAGCAGTGGCCGAAGAGGCTCCTGCCGTTGAAGCTGCTGCCGAGGAAGCCCCTGCCGCAGAAGAAGCACCCGCTGTTGAAGCGGCGGCTGAAGAAGCCCCTGCTGCTGAAGAGCCCCCTGCAGAAGCACCGGCTGAAGACAAGGCTGAGGGTTAATCCTCTCATGCTGCCGTTTGTCCTGAGCCTGTCGAAGGACTGTCCTTCTTGTTGCCTTTCATGGCCCCAAGGACGGCACTTCGACAAGCTCAGTGCAAACGGATTTTAAGATGGTTGCGAACCGCCCTGTCACACTTGCCGTCATCATTGGCGCGCATGGCGTGGCGGGCGAAGTCCGCCTCAAGCTGTTCACCGACGGGGTGGGCAGCCTGAAGGCGCACAAGACGTTCAACGGTGGCGCACTGACGATGACGTCGGTGCGCCCCGGAACCAACGGCGCCATTGCGCGCTTTGCCGAAATTACAGATCGAAACACGGTCGAGGCGATGCGCGGCACCGAACTTTCCGTCCCGCGCGATGCGCTCCCGCCGCTTGCGGACGGCGAATATTATCATGCCGACTTGATCGGGCTTCCTTGTGTGACGACCGAGGGCACGGCCGTTGGAACCTGTATCGCGGTTGAGAATTTCGGCGCGTCCGACGTGCTGGAGATTGAACGCCCCGACAAGAAGACCTTCATGGTGCCCATGATCGCGTCGGTCGTCCCCGAATGGTCGGAAGAACGGATTGTCATCGAGGCTGCCTTCGCGGAATAGACGCGGGTTCGACATCCCTCACCTTTGCGGTATGTCTTGCATTATGACCCGCAGACTCTCTCTCATCCTCGCCGCAGCGCTGGCATCGTCCGGCACAGCATACGCCCAAACGCTAGAGCCGCTCACGCCGGAGATCGACGCGGTCTTCACGAAGTTTCAGGCTGAGGCCCATGTACCCGGCATGGTCTATGGCATCGTCAAGGATGGCCAGCTTTCTTATGTGAAAGGTGTCGGCGTTCAGGATCTGGACGCGAAGCGCCCCGTGACGCCCGACACGTTGTTCCGCATCGCTTCCATGACGAAGGCGTTCACAGCACTCTCCATCCTGTCGCTGCGCGATAAGGGGAAGCTGCGCCTTGATGATCTGGCCGAAGATTATGTGCCGGAGATGAAGGGCTGGACCTACCCGACCAGCGATAGCCCGCGCATCCGCATCCGTGACTTGCTCGCCCATGTTGGGGGGTTTGTGACGGACGATCCTTGGGGCGATCGGCAGCAGGTTCTCTCGCAGGACGATTTCACCAAGATGCTGAAAGCGGGCGTTCCGTTCAGCCGCACGCCACAGACGGCGCATGAATATTCGAACTTCGGCTATGCCATTCTCGGGCGGATCATCGCCAAGGCGTCGGGCGTGCCTTACCGGACCTATGTTGAGCGCACGCTGCTTAAGCCGCTGGGGATGACGTCGAGCGGCTTTGAGGTGACAGATGCCCCCAAGGACCGCCGCGCCATCGGCTATCGCTGGGAAAATGAGGCATGGGCTGAAGAGCCGACGATGCGCGATGGCGCCTTCAATGCGATGGGCGGGCTTCAGGTTAGCGCGAATGACTATGCCAAATGGGTCGCCTTCCTGCTGTCTGCTTGGCCACCCCGTGATGGGCCGGAGACCAGCCCCATCAGGCGCGCGACCGTGCGGGAGGTGGCGCAGGGGTTGAATTTTGTGACTGTCGCCCAGCGCACCGGCACAAGCGGCGCCAGCGCCTGCCGACAGGCGGCAGCTTATGCCATGGGCTGGCGCGTCGCGCAGGATTGTGATCTTGGTCTCACGCTGGCGCATGGCGGCGGCTATCCCGGCTATGGATCGCACGTCATGCTGATGCCGGACTATGGCGTGGGCATCTTTGCGCTCAGCAATCGCACCTATGCCGGGCCGAGTGCGCCGGCTTGGGACAGTGCGGTCCTGATGCACAAGGCGGGGCTGTTGAAGCGGGCGGAGGCGCCTGTCTCTCCTGCGCTGGCGGACTTTTACGGCCTGATAGGTCAGGTCTATGCGGCGGGTAACATCGCGTCTCTAGAAGGTCGGGTCGCTATGAACTTCCCGCTCGATCGCACGTCGGAGAATTGGGCCAAGGTGCTAGCGGACTTGAAAGCAAAGTCGGGCACCTGCTTCACAACCAGCGCAATCTCGGCCACCGGCTCCATGTCTGGCACCTTCAAATGGACCTGCAACAAGGGCGAAGTGCAGGGGCAGGTGCTCCTCGCGCCCACCCGTCCCATTACGCTCCAGTCGTTGCGGTTCAGCTTCGTGGCCAAGCCATGACCTTCCAAGCCACAATCCTCACGCTCTATCCAGAGATGTTCCCCGGCCCGCTGGGCGCGTCCATTGCCGGGCGTGCGCGGGAGGAGGGGAAGTGGGCGCTGGAGACGGTCCAGATCCGCGACTTTGCGACGGACAAGCACCGCACAGTTGACGATACACCGGCCGGTGGCGGCGCGGGCATGGTTCTGAAGGCCGATGTGCTGGCGCGGGCGGTGGATTCGGTGCCGTTAGTGGCCCCCATCCTCGCGATGACACCACGGGGCAAACCCATCACCCAAGCGCGCATCCGTGAACTCGCCGCAGGCCCCGGCGTCACGATTCTTTGCGGGCGATTCGAAGGGTTTGACGAGCGCCTGTTCGAAGCCCGACCGGAGATTGAGCAGGTGTCGATGGGTGATATCGTGCTTTCCGGGGGGGAAATGGGCGCTTTGATGCTGCTCGATGCTTGCATTCGGCTGCTTCCCGGCGTAATGGGCGCGGCCTTGAGTGGTGATGAAGAGTCGTTTGAGAACGGTCTCCTCGAATACCCTCATTACACCCGACCTGCTGAGTGGGAAGGGCGCACGATCCCTGAAGTGCTGCGATCGGGGGATCATGCGAAGATCGCTGCCTGGCGGAAACAACGGGCGGAGGACGACACACGGTTACGCAGGCCGGACCTTTGGGAGCGTCATATCGACGCTCGGGACCAGCCTGCCTCTGATGCGCGGCGGAAGACTAAAAAGGACAAGTGAGGCAATGAACCTCATTCAAACGATCGAAGCGGAACAGATCGCAAAATTGACCGCAGAAAAGAAAATCCCGGAATTCCGTCCGGGTGACACCCTTCGCGTCGGCGTTCGCGTCGTTGAAGGTGAACGGACCCGCGTCCAGAACTACGAAGGCGTGTGCATCGCGCGTTCGAACAAGGGCATGGGCTCCAACTTCACCGTGCGTAAGATTTCGTTCGGCGAAGGCGTGGAACGTGTTTTCCCGCTCTATTCGCCCAACATCGACAGCATCGAAGTCGTCCGCAAGGGCGCCGTGCGTCGTGCCAAGCTTTACTATCTGCGCGGTCGTCGCGGCAAATCGGCACGTATTGCCGAACGTCGTGATACGCGAATTACAGACGCTGCGAAGAAAACGGCCCCGGAGGCCTGATCCCGCACGTTCGTGTAAAAATCGAACAGCCGAAAGGGCCGGGATCCAAAGCAGGGTTCCGGCCCTTTCTTTTTGACTTGAGAAGACCAGAAGGATTGAAAAATGGGTTATCGTGTTGTTGTCGCAGGGGCCACCGGGAATGTCGGCCGCGAAATGCTGAACATCCTCGCAGAACGCGAATTTCCGATTGATGAAATCGCGGCCGTCGCCTCGTCGCGCTCGCAGGGGGATGTCATTGAATTCGGTGAAACTGGCAAGACGCTGAAGGTCCAGAATATCGAGCATTTCGACTGGTCGGGCTGGGACATGGCGCTGTTTGCCATCGGCTCTGACGCGACGGCCATCTATGCGCCCAAGGCGGCGGCTGCCGGCTGCGTCGTCATCGACAACTCATCGCTCTACCGCATGGACCCGGACGTGCCGCTGATCGTGCCCGAAGTGAACCCCGATGCGATTGACGGCTATAAGAAGAAGAACATCATCGCCAACCCGAACTGCTCGACCGCGCAGCTCGTCGTCGCGCTAAAGCCGCTGCATGATGCGGCCAAGATCACGCGCGTCGTCGTGGCGACCTATCAGTCGGTGTCCGGCGCGGGCAAGCAGGGCATGGATGAGCTGTTTGAACAGTCGCGTAACATCTTTGTCGGCGATCCGGCCGAGCCGGTGAAGTTCACCAAGCAGATCGCCTTCAACGTCATCCCGCACATCGACAAGTTCCTCGACGATGGTTCCACCAAGGAAGAGTGGAAGATGGTCGTGGAAACCAAGAAGATCCTCGACCCGAAGATTAAGGTGATCGCCACCTGCGTGCGCGTGCCCGTGTTCGTCGGCCATTCCGAAGCCGTGAACATTGAGTTTGAGAATGAGATTTCGGCCAAGCAGGCGCAGTCCATCCTGCGTGAAGCGCCGGGCGTCATGCTCATCGATAAGCGCGAAGACGGCGGGTATGTAACCCCGGTTGAATGCGTGGGCGACTATGCAACCTTCGTGTCGCGCGTGCGCGAAGACTCGACCGTCGACAATGGTCTGGCGCTTTGGTGCGTGTCCGACAATCTGCGCAAGGGCGCCGCGCTCAACGCCGTCCAGATCGCCGAACTGCTTGGTCGCCGGCATTTGAAGAAGGCGTAATCGCCGAGCGCTTGCAAGCCCCTCCCGCTTAAGTCACTGTTGTCAAAACAGGACCTGAGGGAGGGGCATTCAAGCCATGACATTAAGCGCAGACGTTTTCTGGTCGTTCCGGTCGCCCTATAGCTATCTGGCCATTGGCCGGTATCGCAAGTTGGCCGAAGACTATGACCTGACGATCAATCTCCGTCCGGTCTATCCGCTCGCCATTCGGGAACCGGATTTCTTCGAACGCAGCCACCCCAACTGGCTGCGCTACACATTTCGCGACATGTTCCGCGTGGCGCAGTTTCATGGCATCCCCTTCGGCCCGCCGCGCCCTGATCCGATTGTGCAGGATGTGATGACGCGCAAGATCGCGGAGGAGCAGCCCTATATCTTCCGCCTCACCCGGCTGGGGCAGGCCGCGTCGCGGCGGGGCAAGAGCCTGGCCTTCTGTCATGAGGCTGGCATGCTCATCTGGGGCGGTGCCGAGAATTGGCATGAAGGGGATCATCTGAAGGGCGCTGCGGAACGGGCCGGCCTTGATCTCGCGGAGCTTGATGCTGAAGCGCTGGCCGATGCCGAAGCGCTTGATGCCGAAATCGCCGCCAACCAGCAGGCGCTGGAAGCCTCCGGCCATTGGGGCGTGCCGACCCTGGTCTTTGAGGAAGAGCCGTTCTTCGGTCAGGATCGGATCGACATGGCTGTCTGGCGGATGGAGCAGAAGGGGTTGGTTAAAAGATAACCCCTCCGCGCACCCTGAGCTTGTCGAAGGGCGCTCCTTTGCTTCAAGGGGAAGCACAGCGCTTCGACAGGCTCAGCGCAAACGGAGATGACATGACGCCCCAATTCTTCGACGCCCCCGATGGCACCCCGCTTGCCTTTTACGAACTGGGCGAAGGCCGTCCGTTGCTCCTCATCCACGGCTACATCTCTGACGCGCTGACCAACTGGATGAAGTTCACCCCGACCGCACAGGTCATCGCAGACGCCGGATATCGCGTGATCATGCCGGACCTGCGGGCGCATGGGGCCAGCGGAAAGCCGCATGACCCGCTCTGCTATCCGCCCGACATTCTGGCCGACGATCAGTTTGCCCTGATCGCACATCTGGGCCTCGAAGATTTTGATGCCGCAGGTTATTCGCTCGGCGCGCGCACGGTGGCGCGGATGCTGGCGCGCGGTTGTCGGCCGGCCAAGGTCATCCTGTCCGGCATGGGGCTGCAGGGGCTGACCATGGCAGACCGCCGCGCGGGTTATTTCCGGAATGTCCTCACCCATTTGGGAAGCCATGAAAGGGGGTCTCCCGAATGGATGGTCGAAGCGTTCCTGAAGACCAGCAAGGGAGATCCGGTCGCGCTCAACCTGCTCATCAATAGCTTCTCCGGTGTGGATGCAGCGACGATCCGCGGCTGGGAATTCCCCGTCGGCATCGTGTGCGGCACGGAGGATCAGGACAATGGCAGTGCGCAGGCGCTGGCGGAGGCGCTGCCGCAGGGGAGCTATTACGCGATCCCTGGCAACCATATGAGTGCGGTGACCAAGCCGGATTTGGGTACGGCGATGGTGGCGTTTTTGAAGGACTAGGCGTGTTCCTCCCCATCGACTTGCGATGGGGAGGTGGCAGTCGCGAAAGCGACTGACGGAGGGGCAACGGCACCTTCGCTGGCCCATCCACCATCCTTCGGATGGTCCCCCTCCCCAATGCACGTCATTGGGGAGGAACATGCGCCTTACCCCCGTCGAAAATTCCCGCCCCTCCGCTTGACCGTTCCCGCAGTGCCCGTCACAGTCTGCGCAACAATATTTCACCGGAGTGTGCCATGAAAAACTTCGTTTCCACGTTCGCGCTGGGCCTGTCGCTCGCGCTGTCCACGCCTGTTTTGGCGCAGCAGGCAGCGCCGACTGCCGCTGACGCGGACAAGTTTGTTGCCGATGCCGAGAAATCTCTGGCGGAGTTCTCGGTCTTCAATGCGCAGGTCCAGTGGATCAACAACACCTACATCACCGATGATACCGATGCTGTTGCGGCCAAGGTGGGTGCTGAAGGCACCGAAATGTCGGTCAAGCTGGCCAGCGAAGCCGCGCGGTATATGAATGCGCCGGGCCTCAGCTACGACACCAAGCGCAAGCTCGATATCCTGCGCGGCGGCCTAGTTCTGCCCGCACCCGCGACGCCCGAAGCGGCCAAGGAACTGAATGATATCGCGACCCGCCTCAATTCGACCTACGGCAAGGGCAAGGGCACTCTGGATGGCAAGCCGATTAACGGGTCCGACATCGAAGCAGAAATGGGCACCATCCGCGATCCGGCCAAGCTCGCCGAAATGTGGACGAGCTGGCACGACAATGTCGGCACCCCGATGCGCGGCGATTATGCCAAGCTTGTCGAGATCGCCAATCAGGGCGCGAAGGACCTTGGCTATGCCGATGTCGGTGCGATGTGGCGGTCCGGCTATGACATGCCTGCCGATGATTTTGCCAAGCTGACCGACAAGCTGTGGAACCAGGTGAAGCCGCTGTATGATCAGTTGCACTGCTACACGCGCACGAAGCTGAATGAGAAATATGGCGATGCCGTTCAGCCCAAGACGGGTCCGATCCGTGCGGATCTGCTCGGCAATATGTGGGCGCAGGAATGGGGCGGCATCTACCCCATCGTCGCGCCTGCCGGAGCCGGTGACATTGGCTATGACATTGGCGATCTGCTGAAGACCAAGGGCTATGACCCCATCAAGATGGTCAAGACGGGCGAAGGCTTCTTCTCCTCACTGGGTTTTGCGCCGCTGCCTGACACCTTCTGGGCCCGCTCCCAGATCACCAAGCCGCGCGACCGTGAAGTCGTCTGCCATGCGAGCGCCTGGGACCTCGACAATAAGGATGATCTGCGCATCAAAATGTGCACCAAGGTCAATTCCGGGGACTTTGTGACGGTCCACCATGAACTGGGCCATAACTACTACCAACGCGCTTATAACAAACAGCCGCTGCTCTATTTGAACGGCGCGAATGACGGTTTCCATGAAGCGATTGGCGATGCCATCGCTTTGTCGATCACGCCGGAATATCTCGTTCAGATCAACCTGCTCGACCGGGCAGCCGTGCCAAGCGCGGATAAGGACCTTGGCCTGTTGCTGCGTCAGGCGATGGATAAGGTTGCGTTCCTGCCCTTCGGCCTGCTGGTCGATAAATGGCGCTGGGGCGTGTTCGACGGCTCCATCCCGACGGATGGGTACAATAAGGGCTGGACCGACCTGCGCCTGAAATATCAGGGCATTGTCTCGCCGGTGGAACGCACCGAGGCGAATTTCGATCCGGGTGCCAAATACCACATCCCCGGCAACACACCGTACACGCGTTACTTCCTCGCGCGCATCCTGCAGTTCCAGTTCTACAAAGCTGCCTGCGACATCGCCAAGTGGAAGGGGCCGCTGCACCGCTGTTCCTTCTACGGGAACAAGGAGGTCGGCACGCGCCTGAACGCCAAGCTCGAAATGGGCGCGTCCAAGCCATGGCCCGATGCGCTGCAGGCCTTTACCGGCAAGCGCGAAATGGATGGCACGGCGATGATTGCCTATTTCAAGCCGCTGATGACCTGGCTGCAGAAGCAGAACAAGGGCAAGAGCTGCAGCTGGTAAGCTGAAGAGCGGGTGTCAGACGGCACCCGCTTCTTCGGAAAGCTCAGGCGTTGCGCGCCATCAGGCCGCCATCGACAGGAATAACCGCGCCCGTCACAAAGCTGGAGGCAGGCAGCGCCAAGTTGAGCGTCATCTGCGCGACCTCTTCGGGCAAGCCATAACGGCGCAGCGCGGTGCGCCGTCTGGCAAACACTTCCTTGTCGGCTTCCCCAATGCGGGCCGTCATGCCGGTCAGGATCGGGCCGGGGCAGATGCAGTTGACGGTGATGCCCTCCTTACCGAGATCAACCGCCAGCCCGCGTGTCAGCCCCGTCACACCGGTCTTGGCAGCGACATAGGGCGTATCGCCGGGGGTCGCGCCCAGCCCTTCGGTAGAGGCGATGTTGATGATCCGTGCGGCGTCGCTTTTGCGCAGCCACGGAAGGGCGGCGCGGACCATGCGCTGATGTCCTGTCAGCATGATCAGGACGGCGCGGTCCCACACCGCATCATAGTCCTCACTGGCATCGAGCGGACAGAAGCTGGAGACCCCGGCATTGTTGACGAGGATGTCGATGCCGCCGAAGCTGTCCGCAATCTCCGTCACGACCCGCTTTATGGCCTCATGGTCCGCGACGTTGAGCGCAAAGGCCTTGGCCGATGGAAAACCGGCCGCCGCGATCTCGTCGACGACCGACTGGCAGGCGGCAAGATCCAGATCCGTCACGGCGACGTGTGCGCCTTCCCGCGCAAAGAGATGCGCCGTCGCCCGGCCCATGCCGGACGCGGCACCCGTAACGATGACGCGGCGGCCCGCGACCGACCGGCTGAGTTCTTGATAGGGTTCCATGTCCTCTCCTCTTTGGAAGGCAGAGTATCGGACAGGGCGCCCTGTGCAACTGGCGTTTCTGCTTAGCGGAACGGCGGCTCATTAAAGGCGCGCAGCTTGCGGCTGTGCAGCTTGGCGCCTTCCGCCTTCAACTGGCGGCAGGCCTCAATGCCGATCAGCATGTGTTCGGCAATGGCACGCTCGTAAAAGCGGTTGGCCTGACCCGGCAGCTTGAGCTCGCCGTGGAGCGGCTTGTCTGACACGCAGAGCAAAGTTCCGTAAGGCACGCGGAAGCGATAGCCTTGCGCCGCGATCGTTGCGGATTCCATGTCGATGCCGATGGCGCGCGACTGAGAGAAACGCAGGGCGGACTTGGAATAGCGCAGCTCCCAATTGCGGTCGTCGGTGGTAACGATGGTCCCGGTGCGCAGCCGCGCTTTCAGGCTTTCACCGCTTTCGCCGGAGACGGTTTCCGCCGCCCGCGCCATTGCCATCTGAACCTCGGCAATAGGTGGAATGGGGATTTCTGGTGGCAGCAGATCATCGAGCACATGGTCATCGCGCAGATAGGCGTGGGCCAGAACATAATCGCCAATGCGCTGACTGGCGCGCAGCCCGCCGCAATGGCCGATCATCAGCCAAGCCTCAGGCCGCATAACGGCGAGGTGATCGGTGATCGTCTTTGCGTTGGACGGGCCGACGCCGATGTTGACGAGGGTGATGCCGCTCTTGTCCGGTGCGGTCAGATGCCAAGCGGGCATTTGGTGACGGCGCCAGGCGCTGTCGGCGACGGTGGCGGCCGGATCTTCCGTGTTCTCCGTCACGGTCACGCCACCGGGGCAGGACAGCATCTCATAGCCGCTGCCATTGCCCAATTGGGTGCAGGCCCAGCGCACGAACTCATCGACATAGCGATGGTAGTTGGTGAACAGCACATAGCGCTGCACATGTTCGGGTGGCGTGCCGGTATAGTGCCGCAGGCGGGCCAGCGAGAAGTCGGTCCGCAGCCCATCGAACAGCGACAGCGGGTGCGGAAGATCGGCATCCGCCAGCAACAGCCCGTCGGCGATCTCGTCACCGATATGGGCAAGCTCGGTCGCCGGGAACCAGCGGGCGAGATCGATCGCGCGGACATCGCCAAACTCGGTTCCGGCATCCAGCACATAGGGGAAGGGGATTTCCTGACGGCCGGGGCGGACCTCAACCGTCACATCATAATCGGCAATCAGAATGTCGACCTGCTCGGCGATGTAATCGGCAAACAGCGTCGGCTTGGTGATGCTGGTGACATAATGGCCGGGTGCTGAAAACCGACCGAAGGAGCGTTGCGGTTCGGAACTATCTGCGCCGCCGGTCCAGGTGATGTGGATTTCGGGGTAGGCAAAACTGCCATCGGATCGCCATGCGGGATCGGGCAATGTGCCATCGGCGATATAGGCCTCAATGGCATCGCGGAGGCGTCTGACGGAGGCTTTGAAAAGGATGTCGAGCTGTCCGACAGTCGCTCGACCGTTTACGGTTCTTGTCTGTTTATCCATCTTGGATATTTACACAAAACAGGTGTCATCCGCAAGTCGGGGCGGTTTCTGCCGCTAACCCATTCATTTTGGGCGTAAAAAAGGGGAGCGGCAATGCCCTGCCACTCCCCGGTTTTCCTCTCCCAGGAAACTGTTAGATCTGCTCTAGCATATAATCCGCTGAACTGACACGAAATTCGCCCGGTGCTTCGACAAACAGCTGCTCTACCGTGCCGTCATTGACGATCATGGCAAAGCGCTGGCCGCGCGTGCCCATGCCGAACTTGGAGCCGTCCATTTCAAGGCCAACGGCCTTCGCGAAATCACCATTGCCGTCTGCGAGCATGGTCACTGCGTCATCGCTGCCGGCAGATTTGCCCCAAGCGCCCATCACGAAGGCGTCGTTGACAGCGGTGCAGGCGATTTCGTCAATGCCCTTGGCCTTCAGCTCAGCGGCCTTTTCAACAAAGCCGGGAAGATGCTTGGCCGAGCAGGTCGGCGTGAAGGCACCGGGGACGGAGAAAAGCGCAACACGCTTACCGGCGAACAGCGCATCGGAAGACAGGGGCTGCGGGCCTTCTGCGGTCGGCTTTACGAAGTTGACGTTTGGAACCTTGTCTCCAACTGCAATCGTCATGGTCAATTCCTCTCAAATGGGGTGCGTTTGCCTATATCAGCGCCCTTCGAGTCTGCAATATGACATTCGGAATGAAACGGTCTGATTAGGCGCACCAGCCGTCGCGGCGGCCGCCTGCATAATTTCGGGCCAGCCCTTCGGACACGAGCACCCCGCCAAGCGACTGGCCGTTGCGCATAACGATGCGCAGCTTGCGGCCATAGCGGTCAGTGTCGCGTCTAATCGGTTGTAGATCAAACGCACCGGCATTGAGCAAGACTTGCAGCCGATCCGTCGCGGCATTGCCCAAGCGCGCCTCCTCGGCGCAGCGGGCCGGGTGGGTTTCAGGGGTATCGATATCTGCGATGCGGATCTTCTCTCCGTCGATCCAGAAGGTGTCCCCGTCCACAACACAATTGAGGCCGCCGCCTGAGTGGCATTTGCCGAATGTCCGGGCCGGGATAGTCGCGGTCGAAAGGCTCGCTTTTGGTGTCGTCTTTGCGGCCGGGAGGGCATCTCCACTTGCAGCCGATGGCCAGAAAAGGACTGCCGACGATGTCGCGGCCATGCCCGCCAGGCCAAGGACAATGTTCCGAGCCGCAAGGGAGATGCGGCGTTTCTGCGGCCGTTTGCCGGGATCGCGACTGAAATCAAAAACTTGTGTCATGTCAGGCACTTTCGTGCCGGGCATGGATCAGGAAAACGTCAACAGAGACCGGAATGGACCCATTGAACCGGCGGGTCACGCATCCCATGTGGGCTTAAGCAAATTCATGCCCGGATTTCAGAGAGGAAAGCCCAATGCATTCATCCGCCACTGTCTCACCAAAGCGGACTCGTCTCCCGCTCCGCCTTTCCGCCACGGCTGCGATTTTGTTCGCAACGGAGTGCGGCACAGGTGCCGGCGCGCAGGATAAGGCGGCGGATGCCTTGCCCTTTGCCGTCACCGAAATCGCGACCTTTAACGAACCCTGGGCCATGGCGTTCCTCCCCGATGGCCGCGCGCTCATCACTGAACAATCGGGCAAGCTGAAGCTGTGGCGGGAGGGGCAGCCTGCTGCCGACGTCACGGGCGTGCCTGCGGTCTCCTATGCAGGGCAAGGTGGCTTGGGTGATGTGGTGCTGCATCCCGGCTTCGCCACCAATGGCCTTGTGTATCTCAGCTGGGCAGAGGCAGAGGGCGACGTGAAGGGGGCGGTCGTTGGCCGCGCCAAGCTGGTTGAGGACAATGCGGGTGCCCGTCTGGAAGGGCTGACCGTTATCTGGCGGCAGTCGCCCAAGGTTTCCGGCAATGGCCATTTCGGACATCGCATGGCGTTCGGCCCGGATGGGAAGCTCTACATCTCCTCAGGCGAACGTCAGAAATTTGATCCCGCACAGGATCTGTCGATGAACCTTGGCAAGGTTGTCCGGCTGAACGACGATGGCAGCGTTCCGTCTGACAACCCTATGGCGGCCAAGGGCGGCGTCACAGCGCAAATCTATGCCTATGGCATCCGCAACCCACTGGGCCTTGCCTTTGATGGCGCAGGGCGCCTGTGGGAGCTTGAGATGGGTCCGCGGCACGGGGATGAACTGAACTTGGTCACGCCGGGTGCGAACTTTGGCTACCCCAACGTGTCGAACGGCAACCATTATGATGGCCGCGACATTCCCGATCACAAGCCGGGCGATGGCTATGTCGCGCCCAAGGTCTTCTGGAATCCCGCCATCTCACCGGGTGGCATGATGATTTATCAGGGTGCTGCCTTCCCCAAATGGAAGGGCGATGCCTTTATCGGCGCGTTGGGCGGTAAGGCGCTGGTGCGCGTGGACCTCAACGGGGAACAGGCCGCAAAGGGCGACCATTGGGCCATGGACAACCGCATCCGCGACGTGGACCAGTCGGCCGACGGGCATATCTGGCTGCTTGAAGATGGCGAAAAGGCCCGATTGCTGAAGCTTTCGCCTCAGCGCTAGGCCGCGTCAGACGCGGATGTAGCGGAAATACCAGACGTCATGGCCAAAGACCGTGCGGGCCTTGCGCTCGTACCGTGTCTCTGGCCAGTCATCGGGTCTGACGAGGAAGTCGCTGGCGCTTTTGGCCTGCCATTCGAAATCCCGGTTTTTGTCCATCTGCATCATCGCCCAGCGGCAATAAATGGGGTGGTCCGTGCCGAAGCGGAATTCACCGCCGGGTTTTAGCTTGGCGGCAATCATGGCGATTGGCCCCGGGTTCATCATCCGCCTTTTGGCGTGGCGCGCCTTGGGCCAGGGGTCCGGATGCAGCAGATAGACACGATCAAGCGATCCGTCCGGCAGGCGGGCCAAGGCATCGAGCGCGTCGCCCATGTGCAGGCGAACATTGGGGAGCGCTTTGTCCCGGATGTGGAGCATCGCAGAGACGACACCATTCACGAACGGTTCGCAGCCGATCAGACCATGGGTCGGCGCATGCTGTGCCTGCCAGGCAAGATGTTCCCCCCCGCCAAAGCCGATTTCAAATTGCAGCGGCCGATCATCACCGAACAAGGTTTGCGCATCGAGCGGACCTTCCGGCACGGCAATCGTGGGCAGAAAATCATCCATCAACGCCTGTTGTCCGGCCCGTAGCTTATGGCCCTGTACGCGGCCATAGAGGCGGTTGAGTGTTGTCGGGTCGGTCGTCATGCGCGCGCCTCTAGCGGTGATCTGCGGGCTTGTCCAAGCCGGGGATAAGAAAAGGGGCGCCCTGCAAATGCGGGACGCCCCTAAACTTCATGACCTGCGGTCAAGCGCGTGTGTTAGATCGCGGCCTTCAGGTCTTCGGCCAGATCGGTGCGCTCCCAAGGGAAGAAGTCCCCTTCAGGCTTGCGGCCGAAATGCCCATAGGCGGCGGACTTGCGGTAGATCGGCTTGTTCAGGCCCAGATGCGTCCGGATGGCGCGCGGGGTGAGACCACCGAGCTTCGGGATGCTCATGATGGCCGCTTCGATCACATCATCGCCCACGGTGCCGGTTTCATGCGTGTCGACATAAAGCGACAGCGGCTTGGAGACACCAATGGCATAAGCCAGCTGGATCGTGCAGCGCGTGGCGAGGCCAGCGGCGACAATGTTCTTGGCAAGATAGCGGGTGATGTAAGCGGCTGACCGGTCGACCTTGGTCGGGTCCTTGCCGGAGAACGCGCCGCCGCCATGTGGGGCTGCCCCGCCATAAGTGTCGACGATGATCTTACGGCCCGTCAGACCTGCGTCGCCATCGGGTCCGCCGATGACAAAGCTGCCGGTTGGGTTGATGTAATATTCGGTTTCGCGCAGCAGAACGGGCGGAATCACGTCGGCCACAACCTTCTTCACATAAGCGTGCAGTTCAGCTTCCTTGTCGCCTTCGTCATAACCCGGCGCGTGCTGGGTTGAAACGACGACGGCGGTCGCGGCAACAGGCAGGCTGCCTTCGTAACGAAGCGTGACCTGGCTCTTGGCGTCCGGCTCAAGGAACGGTGCTGCGCCGGAATGGCGGTCAGCGGCCATGCGCTCAAGGATTTTGTGGCTGTAGTAAAGCGTGGCGGGCATCAGGTCGGGCGTCTCGTCGGTTGCATAGCCGAACATGATGCCCTGGTCGCCAGCGCCTTCATCCTTGTTCGCAGCCGCATCCACGCCCTGCGCGATATGCGCGGACTGGCCGTGCAGGCGGTTGATGAACTCAAACTTTTCCCAGTGGAAGCCGTCCTGTTCGTAGCCAATGTCCTTCACCGTCTGGCGGACGGTGGCTTCAATCTCGGCCTGAGCGCCGGGCGCCCATTCGTCGTTCTCGTAAACGCCTTTGCAGCGGATTTCGCCGGCAAGAACAACGAGCTGCGTCGTCGTCAGCGTTTCGCAGGCGATGCGCGCTTCGGAATCTTTGGAGAGGAAGAGGTCAACAATGGCGTCCGAAATCTGGTCAGAGACCTTATCGGGATGGCCTTCAGAAACGCTTTCAGAGGTAAATAGGTAATTGGAACGCATGGTTTTTCCAGTCATTGCTTGCTGTGTCTGCGTATAAAGAAATCTTTATGTGCGGCTGTGGCCTTAGCGTAGACGCCGACGCAGCGCAATTCCTGTCAACACAAGAACTATGGTAAACCCGAGCGGTAAAATGTTGCCCAGCCGCGCAAACAGCGTGGGCGGATGGGCAAATGGCAGACGCGCCTCGATGAAGCCGGCCTCTTGATAAGGCACGGAATGCAGCACCCGACCCTCCGCATCCACAATCGCGGAGATGCCGGTCGGAGTGGAGCGGACCACGGGCAGGCCTTCCTCAACAGCGCGCAACCTTGCCTGCGCCAGATGCTGTGGCGGGCCCCAGCTGCCGAACCAAGCATCGTTGGAGGGATTGAAAATGAAGGCAGGGCGGTTGGCCCGCTCCACGACCTGCCCTGAAAAAATCACTTCATAGCAGATCTGGAACCCGACCTTGCCAAAGCCCGGCACATCAAAGCTGCGCGGGCCGGGGCCGGGCCAGAAGTCTATGTCGCCGGGCACAAGGCGGGACAGGCCAAAGGCAGAAAGCACCGGTCGCATCGGCAGATATTCGCCATACGGCACCAGATGCGACTTGTCATAGCGCGAGGTGATCTGACCATTGGCCAGCAGCGCAAACACGCTGTTACGCGCGCCGACGAGCTTCCCCGCACGATCATATTCCAGTGCGACGCCGCCCGTCAGCAGCGCGTCCTTCGGGCCGAGGAGGGTTGCCAGCCGCGCCCGCGCCCATGGCTCCTCCTGAATATAATCGGGGATGGCCGCTTCCGGCCAGACGATGAGGCGGGGCGTGGGGCCAGGTGCGCCGGTCATCGCCTCCAGCTTGCGGAAGTTGATGGCGTCAAAGGCGGGCACATGCTTGTCCTGCTGCCCGATATTGGGCTGCACGACGCGGATCAGGGGCTGTTTCGCCATGCGCAGGTTGAGGTCTGGCTCCGGTATCGACATCGGAACGCTCGGCAATAGCCCGGCGACAAGGAGGGCTGCTGGCACGACCGCGCCTTTGATATTGCGGCTGGCCAATAGCCAAAGCGTGCCGGCGCCAAGCACCACAAAGCCGGACAGGGCATAAGTGCCGAGCCACCGCGTCACATCGCTGGCCCCGACCCAGATGACCCCAAGCGGGTTCCAAGCAAAGCCCGTAAACATCGTCGCGCGCAGCCATTCGGTGACGATCCATGCCGCCGCAAAGAACAGGACAAAGACGGAATCTTGCGCGCGGCCATGTCTCCAAGCGAGGCCAGCGGCCAGCGCGGGGTAGATGGCAATGTACAGCGCGAGCACCAGCACCGCGATCCAGCCAAGCCAAACCGGCATGGCATCCTGATAGGCAAAGGAGCCCGCAATCCAGTTCAGTCCAACGACGAAATGGCCGACGCCAAACCAATAGCCGCGCAGCAGCGCACCTTTCAGATCAGGTGCCGCGTGGACGAGCTGCATCATCAGCGCCAAACAAAGCAGCGAGACCGGCCAAAGGTTGAGCGGCGCAAAGCCAGTCGCCGAAGCAAGGCCGGCGATGAGCGCGAGAGATTTGGGGAAACGCAGCACGTCGGCAGGGCTAACGGGCGGCGCCTGCAAATTCAATCTTTGTCTTTGTGTGTTGCGGACATAGAAGGTGCCGATGCGCCCCTTTCATCTCGCCTTTCCCGTCCACGACCTTGCGGTCGCCCGCAGCTTTTATCGGGACATTCTCGGCTGTGGCGAAGGTCGCAGTTCAGACCATTGGATCGACTTTGATTTCTTCGGCCATCAGATCGTGGCGCACCTGTCACCCGATGCGAAGCCGGTGACCCTCACCAACCCGGTCGACGGACATGATGTGCCGGTGCCGCATTTCGGCGTCGTGCTGACAATGCCGCAATGGGACGCGCTTGCCGAGCGGGTGAAGGCGGCCGGCATTGCGTTCGGCATTGCGCCACATGTCCGCTTCAAAGGGCAGCCGGGCGAACAGGCGACGATGTTCTTTCTGGACCCGAGCGGCAATGCGCTCGAGTTTAAGGCCTTTGCTGACGACGCGATGCTCTTCGCGACAGACTAGGACAAGCGGTGAGGACTATTTCCCCGCCGGAGCACTCACACGCCAGATGCGGTTACCCGCATCGTCGGCCACCAGAAGCGCGCCGCTCTTGTCGATGGCGACACCGGCAGGGCGGCCCTGCGCTTCATTTTTGGCGCTGAGGAAGCCTGTCAGCACATCAATCGGCTTGGCCTTTGCATCGGGGAAGCCGCGGTCGTTGAACGGAATGTAGACCACCTTATAGCCCGATGGCGGCACGCGGTTCCATGATCCGTGCTGGCCAATAAAGGCCCCATTGGCGAATTTGTCGCCCAGCTTGGCGGTGCCTGCAAAGGCGAGGCCCAGCGAGGCGGTGTGCGGGCCGAGCGCGTAGTTCGGCTTCTTCACATATTGCTGCAGGTCCGGGCGCTGCGGCTGGACGCGGTTGTCCGGCAGGCGCCAATAATACCAGGGCCAGCCATAATGGCCGCCAAAATCAACCGTCGCGAGATAGTCGGGCGGGGTGTCCGGGCCCAGCTGATCGCGCTCATTAACGGTGGTCCAAAGGTATCCCGTCTTGGGTTCATAAGCGAGGCCATTGGGGTTGCGCAGGCCTGCGGTGTAGATGCGGAACGTCTTTTGCTTGGGGAAGACCTCCAGCACATTGGCGCGATACTCTTCGGACTTCAGACCGTTTTCACCAATATTGCTATTCGACCCGACGGTGACGAGCAGCGTCTTCTTGTCAGGCGAGGCAATGACGTTACGCGTCCAGTGATTGTTCGGTGCGCCCGCTGGCAGCGGCACGATCTTCTCACCCTTGGCGGTTATCTTGGTGTCGCCATCCTTGTAGGGGAACGCCAGCAAGGCATCGGTGTTGGCGACATAAAGCGTGTCGCCGACCAGTTCCATCCCGTAGGGCGAATTGAGGCCGTTCTCCGCTGTCAGCAGGACCGAGCGGACATCAACTTTCCCGTCGCCATCACTGTCCCGCAAAAGGGTGATGCGGTTGGCCGAGACGTCGGAGCCATTGGCGGACTTCATAATATAGCGGGCAATGCGATCGCCAAGGCCCGTCGGTTCGCGCGACGGCTGCGTCGATTCCGCAACAAGGATGTCGCCATTGGGCAGCAGTTTCAGCCAGCGGGGATGGTCTAGATCGCGCGCATATTCCGCAACGGCAAGGCCTTGTGCCGCCACCGGCTTTGTATTGGCTGCCCAGCCAACGACCTTGGCAATGCGGATGGAAGGAAAGGCTTCCTGCTCCAGTTCCGACAGCACGGGGATGGGGCCATATTGCTTGGCAATATCCACCTTCGCCTCATTGGGCGTGGTGATAACCCAATAGCCTCCAGCCAGGCCGATCACGACCAGTCCCGAAATGATCTTCGCGTGCGTGCGCCAGTTCATTCAACTCTCCATCCGTCTGTTAAGGCGGATATAGAGCGCCGTCTGCGATCAGCAACCTTTACCCAGCACAGCCCCCATCAGACTTGGCTTGCACTTCTTCTTCTCCGGCGCCTCCTGTTCCACCATTGCGGCGCCCATGCCGCCCATCTGCCCGCCGATCATCCAGCTGGTGAAGGACCGGTATCGGACGCGCGCCGTCCAGTCGGGCGTCCAACTGGCGGGTGCGTTGACCGGCTTGGGCGGAAAACTGAAGTTCGCCTCCGGCCCATAGGCATAGAGGTTGCCCATCATGAAATCAGGGGCATAGGTCTTCACTTCCTGCGGGATCGCACAGCTTGTTTGCGTTGGCGGCATCACGACCTTTTGCGTGATGAGCCGCTGGACCGTGGCAGGGGGGAGCCAGTCCCAAAGGCCGCCGCCAAACTCCTTGCTCATCGATGAACTCCACCAGACAAAGTCGCGCGGTTCTTCGCCGCCGTCCATCTTCGCGCCCATTGCCCAGGCGTGATAGCCGGTGGCCGTCGGCACGCTGTTCCAGCTGAGGATGGTTGTGCCGTTGACGCTGGTCGATTTGCCGGTGAGGCCCGCCATATAATCCTGATTGAGGCTGAAGGCGATTTCAGGGGCATAGTTGGACGCGATCCGGTGGGCGCCCAACATGGACGAACCGGACGCCGGCGGCTTGCTGCTCTTCTTGTTGGGCCATTCGGCATAGGTACGCGAATTGGCAGCGGTCGGCCCGCGATCAACGGGCACGTTGGACGAAAAAAGTCCCGGCGGCATTTGCCCTGCGGCGACCTTTGCAAAATCGATGATGACCGGTTGGCCCTTTTGCGCTTTGGCTCCGCATCCCCAGAACAGGATAAGACGACCTTTGGGGCGCTGAAAATCGGCGGGTGCGTCCCCCACAGGTTGCTTTTCAGGAATGAGCAGAGGGACGGATTTGCCGAGCTTAGCCGCAGGCAGGAAAAAGTGATCGGCTGACGGGCTGGCCGGTGCTGGTGCGGTGGAACCGATCCGCAGGCGCAGTTCGCGCATCTCCCGATTGCCGCCGCCGAACATCATCGACATGGCCCCGCCCATGCCGCCACCCATTCCGGCCATGCCGGTCATGGTGCCGACGTCCATCGCATAGCGGGCCTTGGTGTCCGGCGGTGCAGTGGTCGCCCGTTTGTCGGCCGCGTTTGCGGCAGTACCGGTGAGGACGGCAATGAGGGTTACAGAGGTAATGATCTGGGTCGAACGGCGCACGACTTCTCTCCCCAATTGGGTTGATGTTGCGGGGTGCGACCGATTCTTTTTTATCCCGCCGCAACTCTAGCAGCGGGGTAGTTTTGGTTAAGTGTTATTTTGCAGAGGCGATGTCCGGCAGCGGAGCATGGAGGCGCACGCGCGTGACGCGGCGTTCATCGCCCTCTGTCACTTCGATCCGCCAGCCGCTGTCATGCTGCAACATTTCGCCCACCTGCGGGACGTGCCCGGCGAGCACAAAGGTCAGCCCGCCCAGCGTGTCGACATCTTCGTCAATCTCACCCAGACGCGGGTCGATGACGTTGGCCACATCTTCCAGTTCGGCGCGCGCATCGGCCTCCCAAATGCCGTCTTCGACATTGACGAGCATCTCAACGGGCGCATCATCATGTTCATCCTCAATATCGCCGACGATTTCCTCAACGATATCCTCAATAGTGACGAGGCCTTCCGTGCCCGAATATTCGTCTATGACGACGGCCAGATGGATGCGTTTCGCGCGCATATCGGCCAGCACATCGAGCACCCCGCGCGCCGCCGGCACGTAGAGCGGCTGGCGGATCAGCTTGGTGATCGTGACCGGCGGCTTACGATTGCGCGCAAGGATGGCAAACACATCCTTGATGTGGACCATGCCCGAGACGTCATCCAGATTGTCGCGATAGACCGGCAGGCGGCTATGCCCGGCATCGGCAAAGGCCTTGACCAGATCTGCAAAAGTGATGGTTGTGGGAACAGCGATGATGTCGCTGCGGGGGACGGCAATGTCACCCACGGTGCGCTCCCCAAAGTGCAGCAGGTTGAGCAACATCTCGCGCTCAATGGCGGAAAGATCGCCATGGGCAGGTGCCGAGCCATCTTCTGCATCTTCAATGGCGTCTTCAATCTGATCACGCAGCGATGGTTCGCTGCGGAAGACCATTGATCTCAGGTTTTGGAACCAAGATCGGCTGCTACTGGCATCCTCCGTCATGACGGTTGCTTTTCAGTCTCCATAGGGGTCGTCATGGCCAAGATCGGCCATGATGCGACGCTCCAATGCCTCCATGTTTTCGGCATCTTCATCTTCTATATGGTCATAGCCCAGCAGATGCAAAACTCCGTGGACGATCAGGTGCGTTGCATGGGTCGCGACGGGCAGATCCTTGTCCGTTGCCTCCCGCAAACAGGTCTCCCGCGCCAGCACGATATCGCCCAGCATGATTTCCGGCAGCCGCTCATCCTCGAGTGTCAGCAACTCTTCCGGCGCATACATCGGGAAGGACAAAACGTTCGTCGGCTTGTCCTTGTCTCGATATTGCCGGTTAAGGGCATGAACTTCATTGTCGCTTGTCAGCCGGATAGCAATTTCGACAGGCGTGTCGGACCGCGCCAGCCCGCCAAAGGGCGTCCGCGAAACGGCCCAGGAAACCGCTGTCTGGCCAAGCGTTTCCCAGTCGGTGCCTTTGTCCCAGCCTTCATCAATGATGGCCGCCTCAATCATCGCGGTGCGCTGTCTGGCCCTTCATAGGCTTCGACGATCCGCCCGACGATCGGGTGGCGCACAACGTCGGCGGCGTTGAAGCGGACAACGGCAACGCCGTCCACGCCCTCCAGACGGTTCACCGCATCGGCAAGGCCGGACTTGCTTGGGTCCGGCAAGTCGACCTGACGCGGGTCCCCGCAAATGACCATGCGGCTGTTCATGCCGAAGCGCGTCAGGAACATCTTCATCTGGTTGGGCGTCGTGTTCTGTGCTTCGTCGAGAATGATGAAGCTTTCCGCCAGCGTGCGGCCGCGCATGAAGGCGATCGGCGCGATTTCGATTTCGCCAGAACTGATGCGGCGCTCCACCTGTTCTGCAGGCAGTGTGTCGTAGAGCGCATCGTAAAGCGGCCGCAGATAGGGGTCGACCTTCTCCTTCATATCGCCGGGCAGAAAGCCCAGACGCTCGCCTGCTTCCACAGCTGGGCGAGAGAGGATGAGCCGGTCCACAGATCCGGTGATGAGCTGCGATACGGCTTGTGCAACGGCCAGATAAGTCTTGCCCGTCCCTGCTGGCCCAAGCGCGAAGATGATGTCGTTGCGGACAAGATCTTCCATATAGCGGATCTGCGTGGCCGAGCGCGGCACGATTGTTTTCTTCCGCGTACGGATCATCACCGGCGGCACCTCGGTGGCATCATTCTTGATGATGCCTTCAAGCGTTGGTTCGGCTGACATGGAAATGATGCCCGACACAGTGCCAGGGTCGATCTCCTGGCCATGGACGATGCGGTTGTAGAGGCCGGTCAGAACATCACGCGCCCGCGCGATGGACTCAGCCTCCCCCTCAATCTGCAGTTTGTTACCGCGTGCCGCGATATACACCCCGAGTGCGTTTTCGATGGCGACCAGATTCTGGTCATATTGCCCGAAAACCTGGCCGAGAAGCTGCGGTTTATCGAAGATGACTTCGAGGCGGGCTTTGTCGCCCGATTGGGCGGGTTGGGGTTTACGCGACATTCAGCTCCTTGTCGGCAAGAGACCCTGCAAGGCTATTTGGCCCCGCAGAAACCAGAACAACAACAACCATATCACCGATTTGTGCATCGGTCATGACATGAACTGACTGCAACCAGGGTGTTTTACCGATTTTCTGGCCCGGCAGTTTTCCGTTGCGTTCCAGCAACACCTTAACCGTTTGGCCGACGCTCGCTTCGTTGAACGCGAGCTGCTGTTGGTTGAGGAGCGCCTGCAATCTTTCGAGGCGATCATCCATGATTTCGGGCGCGATATGACCGTCCATGGTCGCGGCCGGTGTGCCGGGGCGGGAGGAGTATTTGAAACTAAAGGCCAACGAATATCGGGTCGCGCGGATGATATCGAGCGTCTCTTCAAACTCCGCCTCGGTCTCGCCGGGAAAGCCGACGATGAAGTCTCCGGAAACGGCAATGTCGGGCCGCACGGCGCGGACGCGGTCCATGATGGCCAGATAGGAGGCCGCTGTGTGCTTGCGGTTCATCGCCTTCAAAATGCGGTCACTCCCCGATTGGACGGGCAGGTGCAGGAACGGCATCAGCTTCTCGACATCGGCGTGCGCTTGGATCAGGCCCTCGGTCATGTCGTTCGGGTGGCTGGTCATGTAGCGGATACGCTCAAGACCGCTGATCTTGTCGAGCGCGCGGATCAAATGATCCAGACCATTGGCGCCTTCGGACCATGCGTTGACGTTTTGGCCGAGCAGCGTGATTTCCTTGGCGCCGCCGTCCACCAAGGCTTTGGCCTCATCGATAATGGCCTCAAAGCCGCGACTGATTTCTCCGCCGCGGGTATAGGGTACGACGCAATAGGTGCAGAACTTGTCGCACCCTTCCTGCACCGTCAGGAAAGCCGATGCGCCGGTGCGCTTGCGGACGGGCAGCTTGCCGAACTTTTCCAGCCCCGGCAGGTCCAGATCATGGACGCGTTCCCCGCGCGTTGCGCGTTCGATCATCTGGGGCAGCGCATGATAGGCCTGGGGGCCGACGACAATGTCGACGTCCTTGGTCCGGCGGGTCACTTCAGTGCCTTCGGCCTGCGCGACGCAACCGGCCATCGCGATCATCGGGCGGGTGCCGTCTTCCCGGCGCTGGCGCCCGATTTCGGAATAGACTCGCTCGGCGGCGCGCTCGCGGATGTGGCAGGTGTTGAATACGACGAGGTCCGCCTCCGCCTCAGGGCTGGCGACCATGCCTTCTGCGCCCAGCATTTCGGTCATCCGCTCGCCGTCATAGACGTTCATCTGGCAACCGAAGGATTTGACGTGGAATGTTTTGGGGGCGGGGCGAGTCATGCGGCGGCCCTAGCTGACGCCCAGTGCAGCCGCAATCTCGGCGCGACTATGCGCGGCAATTGCCTTGCGGTCGGCAAAGTCGGCGTGGGACAGCGGCTCCAAGAAGTGGACGGTAACAGGGAAGCGCCCCCGCCTAGCTAAGAGGCGCAGTGCATTGGCGCCGAAGGACTCGTCTCCCACCCAGGCGATATCTGCGGCGACCGCGCCATAATCGATGGCGACAGGCTGGATGGATATCTGTTCAGGTGCCGGTGTGACGGCCGCGATCAACGAGGAGCGGAATGGGAATAGCTGGCGCCCGTCATTGGTCGTGCCTTCGGGGAACAGCGTGACGGGTTGGCCAGAGGTCAGCGCCGACTGCAAGGCCGTCGCCTGATGATGGGCCTTCTGCCGACTTTCCCGCTCGACATAGACGGTGTTGTTGCTCGTCGCCAGCCATCCGATCAGCGGCCAAGGCTTCATGTCCGCCCTTGCGACAAAGGCACACCGCGTTCGGCCGCCCAATGTCAGAATATCCAGCCAGCTGACATGATTGGCAATGTAGAGGACATTACCACGGATGGGCTGCCCGCTCACGCGGACATCGGCTCCGGCGATCTTCGCTGCTGCTCCAAGAAACAGACCGGCAATTGGGGACCGACGATCAAAGAGCCGCCACAACAGATGCGGCAGGATGATGAAAGCAAGGACGAGGGCAATCGCCCCGATCCGCAACCAAGCCCGCATTGGAGCGATGTCAGCTCTTGCGATCGAGCGCGACGCCATAGAGTTCCATGCGGTGGTCAACGAGGCGGAAGCCAAGCCGTTCGGCAATGACCTTCTGCAGGGCTTCCAGTTCTGGATCGACAAATTCGATGACGCGGCCGGTTTCAACGTCGATCAAATGGTCATGATGCGCTTCGGCCGCGGCTTCATAGCGTGACCGGCCATCGCCGAAGTCATGCCGTTCCAAAATGCCGGCTTCTTCAAACAGGCGGACCGTGCGGTAAACTGTGGCAATAGAAATGCCGGGATCAATGGCCGATGCCCGTTCGTGCACGGCCTCTACATCCGGATGATCTGCCGCTTCGGACAGGACCTTGGCGATCACGCGCCTCTGATCGGTGATGCGCAAGCCCTTTTCCTGGCACAGCGCTTCTATATCGATATGTCGGTGCATCAATAAAACTCTGGGCCAGAAAGCAGGATCATTTCCTGCCTTCTAGCCCCCAATTCGTCGAACGGAAAGAAGAGTTATTTCTTCTTCACGCGGGCGCCCGGCTTACGACCGAGGCCGATCTTCACCGCAAGCGTGCGGCGCTGTTCGGCGTAGTTCGGTGCAACCATCGGGTAATCCTTGGGAAGACCCCATTTGGCGCGATAGTCATCCGGCGTCATGCCGTAATGCGTCATCAGGTGGCGCTTAAGCATCTTCAGCTTCTTGCCGTCTTCAAGGCAGACAATGAAGTCAGGCTTGATCGAAGAACGGATGGAGACAGCTGGTTCCAGCTTCGTTTCTGCCGGTGCGACAGGGCCGCCAAGTGCAGCAAGCGCACCGTGGACGTTAGAAATCAGATGGGGAAGGTCGGAAACGGCGACAGAATTGTTGCTGACATGCGCGGCGACAATGTCTGCCGTCAATGTGATCAACGTTTCCTTGAGATCAGTAGCTTCGGTCATTTATTTCTCACTTTCTGGAAACTGGGTATCCGTCTTGAGACGTGTCTACTCAGCATTTGCAAAAACATTATCGACCATCACGGTTATAACAAACCAGTCAATAAATATTCAAGACGCAATTTCATAGCGCAAAGTTAGTGCGTTGAAATAATCGCCAGACTTACCGCGATAGTAGTCTTCCCGCTGTCCGACTTGTAGAAAACCGACACGCAAGTAAAGTGCGAGCGCCGGATTGCCTTGCCGAACTTCGAGAAAGACCATTTTGGCCCCTCTGTTTGAGGCTTGATTAATAACAGCTTTTGCAAGGCTCGACCCGACACCCAAACGTTGCACGTCTGGATGTGTTGCAATCAGAAGCAATTCAGATTCTTCAAATACTGTCCGGTAAAGCGCAAAGCCGACAATAGTTCCATTGCGGCGTGCAACCAGTAATTCAGATCCAGTTATGCTCAACATTCCAAGGCATTGGCCGGAATTCCAGGCCTCGCCAAAGGCAGGATCAAAGGCTGCGTCCATCACGGGCATGATGTCTGCCACGCAACGGAAGTCCCCCGGGGCAATATCGATCAACGCAGTCACGGATTTGGTTTAGCATCCGGTGCCCGACCGTAAAGTGCAGAGGCGGGTCTTTGTCGTAAGTCATCGGGCAGCAGACAGACATTGCGGGCATCGGGCCCGATGCTGACAGCTTCTCCCGCATTGAGACGGGCGGCAGCAGATCCGGCGACAAGCGGATGATGCGGGACGGCCTCAGGCAGCAAGGACTGAAGCTCATTAAGCGCGCGCAGGGGATGATTTGCAAAGCTGTGGACGAAGACTTCACCATGGCCACCTTCAATGGCAATCAGCACTTCGGTCGCCTCAGGGCGTTGGTCAAAAAGGGTCGCGGCCAACAGGGCGTGGGTTGAATAGCCGGAAACTGGCACACCCCATGCCAGCCCCAGCGCTTTGGCCGCAGCCAGGCCGACGCGGACGCCTGTAAAGCTGCCGGGTCCACAGTTTACCAAAATTGAGTCCGCGCGCCCGCCGCCCGGAAGTTCCGCGATCATCGGGACGAGCCGTTCGGCATGGCCCCGCGCCACATCTTCATGGACGTGGGCGACCACGCGGTTGCCCTCGATCAGAGCCACCGAGCAGGCCGTCGTTGCCGTCTCGATGACGAGGATCATGCGCGGGTCAGAGGACGGTGTTGAACCGGTCAAAACCGGGGCGGGGGGACCGGTCAAAGATGGACGCCGGGTCCCCATAGCCGAGCGTCGAAATGAAGTTGGACTTCACCTTCGTACCGCTAAAGAAAGCTGCATCCACGGCATCGTTCGAAAAGCCCGACATCGGCCCGGTATCAAGCCCCAGCGCGCGGGCCGCCAGCATGAAATAGGCGCCCTGAAGCGTCGAATTGCGGAACGCGGTCGACTGGATCATCGCGTCATTGCCGACAAACCAGCTCCGCGCATCGGCGTGCGGGAAGAGTTCGGGCAGCTGTTCATAGAACTCCATGTCCATGCCGATGATGACGGAGACAGGCGCGCTCAGGATCTTTTCCCCATTGGAGGGCATGGTCAGTGCGGCGAGCTTTTCCTTGGCTTCTTGGCTGACGCACCAGATGAGGCGCGCGGGCAGGCAATTGGCCGAGGTTGGGCCGTACTTCATCAGTTCCCAAATGGCATCCAGCTGCTCGGTCGAAACGGCTTTATCGAGATAGCCGTTGTAAGTGCGCGCGGTGCGGAACAGCTGGTCGAGCGCCGCGTCGTTGAGAGGCTGGGCCATGGGTCGTGTCCTGTCTGTTTGATAAGGGTAAAGTTAGATCGCGAGGACTTCTGTTACTTCGGGCACATAGTGCTTGAGCAACTGCTCAATGCCGTTCTTAAGCGTCGCGGTTGACGACGGGCAGCCGGCACAGGCGCCCTGCATCTTCAGATAAACCACGCCCTTTTCAAACCCGCGATAGACAATGTCGCCGCCATCATTGGCAACGGCGGGGCGGATGCGGGTTTCGATCAGTTCTTTGATCTGGACGATCACGTCTTCATCTGCCGGATCATCCTGGAACTGGGACTCTTCGGCAGGCACGCTGAAGCTCGCGGATGCCGGCTTGAACAGCGGCATGTTCGCGGAGAAATGGTCGAGCAGGATCGACAGCACATCGGGCTTCAGATGCGCCCAAGATGTGCCCGGCCCTGAAGTGACCGAAATGAAGTCGCGTCCGAAGAACACACCTTCCACATCGCCCAACGTGAACAGCGCTTCTGCAAGCGGGGAAGCCTCCGCCTCTTCCGGCGAGGCAAAGTCCCGCGTGCCCGCGCTCATGACCGCGCGACCGGGCAGGAACTTGAGCGTTGACGGATTCGGGGTGGTTTCGGTTTCTATCAGCATGGTCTCTATCTGGGGGCTGCGGCGCGCGCGATCAAGCGGCTTTACGGACAAAGACGGTGCCCACTGAATATCCGGCGCCGAAAGAACAGATCAGCCCCACATCGCCCGCGGCCAGATCTTGGCTATGTTTGTGAAATGCGATGACCGATCCTGCCGATGACGTATTCGCATAAGTGTCCAGCACGGTCGGGCTTTCATCCGGCTCGGCCTCATGGCCCAGCACGCGTGATGCAATGAGCCGGTTCATGCCGGCATTGGCCTGATGCAGCCACATCCGGCGCAGCTGCTCCGGTGCCAGCGACAGCCGGTCGAGTTGCTGGAGGATAAGGTCCGCCACCATCGGCACGACTTCCTTAAAGACTTTGCGCCCTTCCTGAACAAACAGCTTGTCGCGTGCGTCGCGCGCTTCCGGGGCCGCGCGGTTGAGGAAGCCGAAATTGTTGCGGATGTTGTTGGAGAACTGGGTCTTCAACTTGGTGCCGAGGATGTCCCAATGGCCCGCCGGTGCCATCGACTTTTCCTCAACGAGGATGGCGGTGGCCACATCGCCGAAGATGAAGTGGCTGTCCCGGTCGCGCCAGTTGAGGTGGCCGGAACAGATTTCGGGGTTCACGACGAGAACGGATTTGGCATTGCCCGCGCGGATAAAGTCGGCCGCTGTCTGAATGCCAAAGGTTGCTGACGAGCAGGCGACGTTCATGTCAAAGCCAAAGCCGTCAATGCCAAGCGCGTCCTGAATTTCCACCGCAATCGCGGGATAAGTGCGCTGGAGGTTGGAGCAGGCGCACAGCACAGCGTCGACATCTGATGCGTCCCGTCCGGCGCGGGCCAGCGCTTCGCGGGCAGCCGCGACGCCCATTTCGGCGAGGATCGACAGCTCTTCATTCGGGCGCTCGGCGATGCGCGGACACATGATGTCGGGGTCAAGGATGGGCGCCTTGGAGACGACATGGCGGGATTTGATGCCGCTCGCCTTCTCGATGAATTCGACCGAGCTTGGTTGCAAAGCTTCCACGTCTCCGCGCGCAATGGCGTCTGCATGGTCTGTGTTGAAGCGGTCGACATAGGTGTTGAAGCTGGCGACCAGCTCTTCGTTCGAGATGCTCTCGGGCGGCGTGTACAGTCCGGTTGCGGAAATGACCGGAGTGAATGGGCTGGTCATTCAGTGTCCCCTTATGACAAATTTTTTCGTGCCCTAGACCGGAGACTCCGGGCGCGCAATGGCGGGATTAACGCTTACAATCCAAGCCTGTTTGCGCAAAAGGTCCCCTTTCCCCTTGCGCAAACCCGTTGCCGTCCGCCACATTAGGGGAATGTTGCGACAGTACGAACTTGTTGAAAAGGTAAAGGGTTACGACCCGGATGCAGATGAGGATCTGCTGAACAAGGCCTATGTGTTCTCCATGAAGGCGCATGGAACGCAGATGCGTGCGTCGGGCGACCCTTATTTCAGCCATCCGATTGAGGTGGCCGGCTTGCTGACCGATCTGAAGCTGGATGACGAGACGATCGCCACCGCCATCCTGCATGACACGATTGAAGACACGCTCGCCACGCCCGAACAGATCGAAAAACTGTTCGGCGCCAATGTCGCGCGGCTGGTGGACGGCGTCACCAAGCTGTCCAAAATCGAAGCATTGACCGAGAATGAGCGGGCGGCGGAAAACCTCCGCAAGTTCCTGCTCGCCATGTCGGATGACATCCGCGTCCTGCTGGTGAAGCTCGCTGACCGGCTGCACAATTTGCGCACGCTGCACTTCATCAAGAGTGAGGAGAAGCGCCGCCGGATCGCCCGCGAGACGATGGACATCTACGCGCCGCTCGCCGAGCGGATTGGCATGTATGAGTTCATGAAGGAGATGCAGACGCTCTCCTTCCGGGAGCTTGAGCCCGAGGCTTATGCGTCGATCACCAAGCGGCTGGAACAGTTGCAGGAAGGCGGCGGAGACCGGATTGCGCGGATCAGCTCCGGCATGAAGCTGTTGCTGTCGCGCGCGGGGATTGAGGCGGACGTCAACGGTCGCGAAAAGCATCCTTATTCTATCTGGCGCAAAATGGCGGAGCGCCACATCAGCTTTGAACAATTGTCAGACGTGATGGCCTTCCGCGTGCTCCTGCCGGACACCGAGGCTTGCTACAAGGCGCTGGGCCTGATCCACCGCCGATGGCCGATGGTGCCGGGGCGCTTCAAGGATTACATCTCCACCCCGAAGCGCAACGGATATCGCTCGCTCCACACATCTGTGATCCATAATGAAAAGGTGCGTATCGAAATCCAGATCCGCAGCCGGGAAATGCACGCGCAGGCCGCATATGGCTATGCCGCGCACTGGGCCTATAAAGCCGGCGTTGCGCAGCCTGTGTCCCAGACCGCGTGGATCCAGGACCTCGTCGAAATCCTTGAGCATGCCGAAAGCCCGGAAGAGCTGCTCGAGCATACGCGCATGGCGATGTATCAGGATCGCATCTTCGCGTTCACACCCAAGGGGGAACTGATCCAGTTGCCCAAGGGCGCGACGCCGGTTGACTTCGCTTATGCCATCCACACGACCTTGGGGGACACGTCTGTTGGCGCCAAGATTAACGGGCGCGTCGTTCCCTTGCGGACAGCCATTGAAAATGGCGATCAGGTCGAAATTCTGAAATCCAAAGCGCAAGAGCCGCAGCCTGTCTGGCTCGGCTTTGCCGTGACCGGAAAGGCCCGTGCGGCCATCCGCCGCTTCGTGCGCAATAAGGAAGAAGATGAACTGATCGCGTTGGGCCAGAGCATCTATGATGAGATTGCGGCGCGGCTTCCGGGCAAGCTTGGCAAGACCGCAATGGCAGAGGCTATCAAGCGGCTGAAGGTCAAAGATGAAGACGGTCTGATGACAGCTATTGCGCGTCAGAGCGTGACGGATGCCCAGTTGATGGACGCGCTCATGCCCGGCTCTGCGGCCAAGGCCAATGGCAAGTTGCCGGGTCAGCGTCAGGCCATCTCCATTCGCGGGCTTCGGCCCGGTGTGGCCTTTGACCTAGCTGAATGTTGCCGCCCCGTGCCCGGGGACCGGATTGTCGGTCTGCGCCGTCCCGATGAAGCGATTGAGGTGCACACGATTGATTGCCCGAAGCTGGCGGATGGCGTGGATGCTGACTGGCTCGATCTGGCCTGGGGGGATGGATCGGACGGCGGCACGGCGCGGCTCAACATCATCGTGCGTAACCAGCCGGGCTCGCTGGCCGTGATGGCCGGGATCTTCGGGCAGAATGAGGCCAATATCCTCAACCTGCGTATGGAAAACCGAGATGCGAGCTTCCACACCTTCGTCGTCGATCTGGAAGTGCGTGATTTGCAGCATCTGACCCGCATTTTGGCGGCGCTGCGTGCGGCAGATGCCGTCGTCCAAGCGGAACGGATGTAACCCATGGCCACACCCGTTCCCCAGCCCGATTTTTCCCGCCAGATGCGCAATCCCGTGCTGCTGGAAGCGGCTGTCGCGCTCAACGAAAACCGCCTGCATGATGCAGAGCCGCTGCTGCGCCAGCATTTGAAGGCGGACCCGTTTGACGTTGCCGCCATCCGCATGATGGCGGAACTGGCCGGCCGCATCGGTCGACTGAAGGATGCCGAAGCGCTGCTCCGCCGCGCGGTGGAACTGGCGCCCAACTTCATTCCCGCGCGGTCTAATTTGGCGATTGTGCTCTATCGCCAAAACCGCGCGGATGAGGCGATTTCCGAGCTGGAGACGCTGTCCGCGCTCGACCCGGACGATGTGACGCATGACAGTCTGAAAGCTGCTGCCAAGGGTCGACTGGGCGACTATGAAGAAGCCATTGAACTCTATGGTTCCGTGCTGGAACGCTTCCCCGGCCAACCCAAGATCTGGATGTCTTATGGCCACCTGTTGAAGACCGTTGGCCAGCAGGCAGAAAGCGTTGCCGCCTATCGCCGCGCGCTCGATGTTTCGCCGGGACTGGGCGAAGTCTGGTGGAGCCTCGCCAATCTGAAAACCGTCAGCTTTGAAGATGCCGACATCGCGTTGATGGAGGCCGGGTTGACGCGCACGGACATTTCTTCGGAAGACCGCTTCCACCTCCATTTCGCGCTCGGCAAGGCCTTGGAGGACCGCAAGGAGGCCGCCGCGTCCTTCCACCATTATGACGAAGGCAATCGCCTGCGTGCGGCAGAACTGGAAAGCCATGAACGCAATGTCACGCGCCATGTTGAGGTCGCGAAGGCGCTCTTCACGCCGGAGTTCTTTGCACAGCGCGCAGGGCAGGGCTGTGATGCGGCGGACCCTGTCTTCATCCTCGGCCTGCCAAGGGCCGGATCGACGCTGCTGGAACAGATTTTATCGAGCCATTCACTGGTTGAAGGCACGATGGAACTGCCCGACATCCCGCATATCGCCGGGCAATTGGGCAGCATTGACCATTGGCCGGAAAAGCTGACCAATGCCGCACCGGAGGATCTGAAGCGGATGGGGGAGACGTTCCTTGAGCGCACCCGCATCCAGCGCAAGAGCGGCAAGCCCTTCTTCATCGACAAGCTGCCGAACAACTGGCTGCACGTCGGGCTGATCCAGCTGATCCTGCCCAATGCGAAGATCATCGACGCGCGCCGCCATCCGATGGCGTGCTGTTTTTCCAACTTCAAACAGCATTTCGCGCGGGGGCAGGGCTTTACCTACAGCCAGACCGATATCGGCCGTTATTATGCCGATTATGTGGACTATCTGGCGCATATTGACCGCGTCCTGCCGGGCCGCGTCGTGCGCATGTTCCACGAAGATATGGTCGATGACAGCGAACGTGAAATCCGCCGGTTGCTTGATGCGCTTAGCCTGCCTTTTGATGAGAGTTGCCTGCGCTTCTGGGAGAACGACCGTGCCGTGCGCACCGCGAGTTCGGAACAGGTGCGCCGTCCGATCTTCAAGGAGGGGACGGAGCAGTGGCTGATGTTCGAGCCTTATCTTGGCCCGTTGAAAACGGCTTTGGGGCCAGTTCTTTCGGCCTATCCTGGGGTCCCTGCGTCATTTTTATAGGTGTTGCATTTATGCAATACACTGTGCCGATAGTGACCTATTCGCCGCCGAAACATTGACCGCGACTCCCCAACAGCACATTCTGAATCTGATATAAGATATTCAGGGAGTGCCTTAATGACCGTTCAACGCACGCGCCGCGCCGCTTTGGTCGCGCTGCTGGGCAGCAGCATGTTGATGCCCGCCATGGCCATCGCGCAGGAAGCCGCCGAAGATTCGAACGACGACATCATCGTTACGGCGCTGAAGCGCGATGCCTCGCTGCAGAGCGTGCCGCTCTCCATTCAGGCGATTGGCACGGAAAAGCTCGACCAGCTTCAGGTTCAGGAATTTGCCGATTATGTGAAGTTCCTGCCGTCGGTCACGATCCAGTCGGCAGGGCCAGGCTTCAGCCAGGTTTATTTCCGCGCGGTCGCCTCGGGCGAGAACGCCAACCACTCCACCTCGCAGCCGACCGTTGGCATGTATCTGGATGAACAGCCGATCACGACCATTCAGGGCGCGCTCGACATCCATGTTTACGATCTGGCGCGCGTGGAAGCGCTCGCAGGCCCGCAGGGCACGCTCTACGGTGCCAGCTCCATGGCCGGCACGATCAAGCTCGTTACCAACAAGCCTGACACCAAGGGCTTTTACGGAGAGCTGAGCACGGAACTGAACAGCGTGTCGCATGGCGATGTTGGTGGCACGGTGGAAGGCTTCATCAACGCCCCGATCAGCGAGAACATCGCCGTCCGTGCAGTCGGCTGGTACCGCCGCGACGGTGGCTATATCGACAATGTCGCCGGCACCCGCACTTTCGCGACCTCGGGCATTGTTGCCAACAATGCGGCGCTTGTCGAAAAGAACTATAACGACGCTGAAACCTATGGCGGCCGCATCGCCCTTGGTATCGACCTTGATGACAGCTGGACGATCACCCCGTCGCTGATGGGCCAGATCCAGAAGACCAACGGCAGCTATGCGCAGGAACGTGGCCGCAAATATGAAACGGTCCAGTACAACCCCGAAGGATCGACCGATAAATGGTGGAATGCGGGCCTGACGATTCAGGGCAAGCTCGGCAATTGGGACCTGACCTATGCCAACGGCTTCCTCAGCCGTCGCGACAAGGTTGTATCCGACTATTCGGACTACGCCTTCTTCTACGACGCGATCTCGGGCTACGGCGCGTTCTTCTATGACAATAACGGCGCTTATGTCAGCCCGAACCAGTATATTGTCGGCAAGGACAAGTACAAAAAGTATTTCCAGGAATTCCGCGTTTCTTCGCCATCGGATAAGCGCCTGCGCGTGATCGCGGGTCTGTTCTGGCAGCGCCAGTCGCACAATATCGAACAGAATTACATCATCGATAACATCGCTGATTCCATCACCGTCACCGGCACGGCCAGCAACATCTGGCTGACCCAGCAGCAGCGCGTTGACCGCGATCAGGCGGCGTTCGGTGAAGTGTCCTTTGATGTGACTGACAAGCTGACGCTCACCGGTGGTGCGCGCGTCTATCACTATAAGAACTCGCTGCAGGGCTTCTTCGGTTTCTCGGGTGGATATTCGAGCAAGACCGGCGAAGCCGCGTGCCTCAACACCGATGGCACGACGCGCCGTGCCAACCCGGCGGGAACGCCAGTGCCTATCCTCGTTCCGGGCAGCCCCTGCACGAACGTGGATAAGACAACGTCGGACACAGGCTTCATCCATAAGTTGAACGCGACCTATATGTTCAATGAAGACGCGCTTGTCTATGCGACATGGTCGCGCGGTTTCCGCCCCGGCGGCGTCAACCGTCGCGGGACGCTCCCGCCTTATAATGGCGATGAGATCGACAATTACGAACTGGGCTGGAAAACCACCTTTGGCCGGATGCGCTTTAACGGTGCGGTCTACCAGCTGGATTGGAACGACATCCAACTGTCCTTCCTTGGTGCCAACGGTCTGTCTGAAGTCCGCAATGCGGGCGTCGCGCGTATCCGCGGTGTCGAAATGGACTTTGGCTATCGCCATGCCGGGTTCTCGTTGACCCTGGGTGCCAGCTATAATGACGCAAAAACCAAGCGTGATTTCTGCAAAATCGCCAATGCATCGTTCGATTGCACGATCCCCGGACCGCAAGCTCAGGTGAACGCGCTCCTCGCCCCGTCAGGATCGCGCCTGCCGGTGACGCCGAAGCTGAAGGGCAACGCCATTGCGCGGTATGAGTTCCCGCTGATGGGCTGGGACGGCCATGTGCAGGCTGCAGCCAACCACACCAGCGGCCGCAAGAGCGACCTTCGTATTGTCGAAGGCGCGATCAAGGGTGATCTGAAGGCCTACACCACAGTGGACGTCAGCTTTGGCGCCAAGAAAGATCTGTGGACAGCGGAAGTCTTTGCGACGAACCTGCTAAACTCCGCCGGGATCGTCAATACGGGCCTTCAGTGCAATGAATCCATCTGCGGTGACGCAGGCGGGGCCACGGCCTCTGGCGGTGTGTTCTATGACACGGTCATTCGCCCGCGGGTGATCGGCGTAAAGCTCGCCCGCAAGTTCTGATGAACATCGCAACCTGCGTCACCCCAGCGTAGGCTGGGGTCTCGCTCGTTGGGTGCACAAGATGCCAGCCTGCGCTGGCATGACGGGGGACGGGGCGTGAAACCCCTGTCCCCTTTTCCTTGCGGGAGGTGGCGTCATCAGGCAGACCTGCGGCGATGACATCGTCCGTATCCACAGCAACGGCTGCGCCATCCGGCACCAACACCGTCCGCAAGCTCGGCCTGTGGATGACAGTCGCGCTCGTCATCGGCAATATGATCGGCTCGGGCGTGTTCCTCCTGCCCGCCAGCCTTGCGCCCTTTGGCTGGAACGCTGTCTTTGGCTGGATCGTCACCATCGCGGGCGCGCTCTGCCTCGCCCATGTGCTCGCACGGCTGACAGCGGCGGCAGACGGCCCGCTTGGCCCTGCTGAGCTTGTCGAACGCAGCTTTGGCCCCGTCGCAGGCTTCCTCATTGGGTTTAGCTTTTGGGTCTCGGTCTGGGCGGGGACGGCGACGATCTCCATTGGCGCGGTCTCTTATGCGGCGAGCTTTCTACCTGTGTTGGGCGAGCATCCTGCCTTGTCAGCGGCAGGCGTCATCTGGGCGGTCACGCTCGTCAATCTGATAGGCACGCGCTCGGCTGGCGGGTTTCAGGTGCTGACGACGGTGCTGAAACTGACGCCGCTCATCGTCGTGGCGGTCCTGATCTTCTTCGTTCTAGGCCGCGAAGGCGGGGCGGCGATCAAGCCGTTTGCGCCGGAAACTCTGTCGCTCTCCGGCATCAATCAGGCGGCCGCCATCACTTTGTGGGCCATGGTCGGGTTTGAAGCCGCCTGTGCCGCCTCGGGCAAGATTGAGAACCCGGCGCGCAATGTGCCGCGCGCGACCTTCCTTGGCGCGCTTTTGTGCGGGGTGTTTTACTTCATCGTCTGTTCGGGCATCGCGCTGATGCTGCCTGCCGATCAGGTGGCCAAATCCAACGCGCCGTTTGAACTATTTGTGGCGACCTTCTGGTCCCCCGGCCCCGCCGCCTTCGTGGCCCTCTTCGCCGCGATCAGCGCCGTCGGTGCGGTCAATGGCTGGGTGCTGGTGCAAGGCGAGGTGCCCTATGAAATGGCACAGCGCCGCCTGATGCCCCGCTGGTTTGGCGGCACGGCGAAGAACGGCGTGCCCATGCGCGCGCTGATCATCGCGAGTGTCCTCGCCAGTGTGCTGGTGCTGGCCAATAGCAGCCGGACGATGGGCGGCCTCTTCACCTTCATGGCGCTGCTGACAACGGCCGTGACGCTCTGGCTCTACCTCGCCTGCGCGGTCGTTGCGCTCAAACGACGGATCGCAGTGCCCGCCGCCGTCGCAGGGCTGCTCTTCGGCCTCTGGTCGCTCTGGGGCGCGGGGATCGAGGCGAGCGGGTATAGCTTCCTGCTGATGATTGCGGGGTTGCCGGTGTATTGGTGGGCGCGGCGGGAGGATGGGGCTGGTCAAGAGGAACGCGTTGCTGAGTGAAGGGCGGCTATCCTTCACCGCGCTTCACAAGCTTCCCCGTCGCCCCGTGCTCGACACGGGGCTAGGCTTTTCTCCCACCGTCCCGTTTGCATGTTGCCTGAATGGCTGGGCCTGCGGGAGCAGTGGTCTCCGGCGCGCGCGGGGGAAACCGGACGGAGGTTAGCCAAGCCCCGTGTCAAGCACGGGGCGACGCGGGTGGTAAGACGATGTTCCGCCCCCCCTCAATGAAAATCCCGTGACTTCGGAAAAATCCGCACGTCCCTTGGATGTCGTACCCTCGGATGCTGCGGGTGAGGGGGACGCCTCTTTCTCGCGCTGCAGTTCGGTTTACGGGCCACCGAGAGCGATATCCGCGATTTTTCCGGCCATACCTCTAAGGCGGCCATCCCATTGGATGGTCGCATGCCCATAGGGTGTGACGATCTCCATTGTATGTATCGGCGCCCCAATACCGGGGTCCGGGGTTCGTCGGTCAGCGCTGCGATAGAGCATCTTTTGTTGGACGATGTTTTCCAGCCGTGATGACTGTTGCGGGGTTAGCTGCCGTTCTCTGTTGTATAGCATTTCGCGCTCAATCGGCAGTAGTCCGCCGGGACCCTGTTCCGCTATCTGGCTCCACTGCCATTTTCCCTGTTCGTCTCTCCAGAGAACAGTGCTGGCTTCTTCGTAAAGGTGATGTACTGCGACGCTGTCGATGAAGATCGCGGTGGACCCAAAGTCCTTCACCGCGCGGTACCGTGCGCGCAGTTCCAGGCTACGCTTTACGTCCGGAGACGATGGCTGGGCAGCTTCCTGTGTAACGGTTGTATCACTTCTGCCGCATGCCAACAGCAAAATGGGCAGAATGCATACAATCAAACGCTTCATAAGCTGATCATAACAAGTATCGGGAATATCCGCACGTCCTTCAGTTGACGTGTCGGCCTTTTTTAGAATTTAGTTTTCAGCATCGAACACTTGAAGGTCGAATGGCACTGAAACATCCAGATTTTTGCCCAGAAAATCTTTCGCGCAGGTGGAGTGGGCGTATAGCTCTTGTGACGCAGCTGATTTCGATGCCCATAGGCCTGATAGCTGTAGTCGCAAGGCGCTGCGGTCCACGTTGGGAATGTTGGCGCCACAATAGCAGCATTGAAATCCGCCCTTAGTCATGTCTTCGTATCGCAACTGTTATCGCTGCCCGCAATACTGTCATGTGAGGAGTGTCTCGACTTGTTAAGAGGGCTGATTCATCACCCCCCTTAACGAAAGTCCCGTGACTTCGGAAAAATCCGCACATCCCTAGGATGCCGCACCCGTGGATGTTGCGGGCGGGCGAATTCGTCGGCGCGGCTGAGTTGGGGGTCTAAACGGCGCTGGTCGGACAGGCGCTCAATCTCCGCGTTCCGTTCGGTGATGCGGTGGGCCATCAGGTGGACGATGCCTTCGGGGCTGCGCTGCACTTCGCCTGCCACCTGCATCAGGCGGGAGGCCATGACGGCGCGGCGCTGTGTTTCGAAGGTGCGGGCCCACATGATGATGTTGGCGACGCCGCTTTCATCCTCCAGCGTGACGAAGATCGCCTTGCCATTGCCGGGCCGCTGCCGGACGAGGACAAAGCCTGCAACCGATACCCGCGCGCCGGCCTTGGCGAGCATCAGTTCTGCACAGGAGAGCACACGCTCTGCGCGGAACACGGGCCGCAGCAGCGCCATCGGGTGCGTTTTGAGCGAGAGGCGGATCGTCTGGTAATCCGCGACGACATGCTCGCCCAGATGCATGGTCGGCAGCGCCATGTCTTCCTCCGTACCCAGTTCCCGCGCGCGGGCGGCGGCAAAGAGCGGTAGCTCATCGGTCGGCGTGCGGCGCACGTCCCACAAGGCCTCGCGCCTATCGAGTGCAATCGAGCGGAAGGCATCGGCATCGGCGAGCAGCTTGAGCGCGCGCGATGGCAACACCGCCTTGCGCGCCAGATCCTCCACAGAGGCAAAGGGGCGGCGCGCGGCAATGGCATCGGCCCAATCTTCGCGAAAGCCAGACATCTGCCGCATGCCCAGCCGCACGGAAAGCGTGGCTTTCTCTGCGCGGATGACGGCATTGTCCCATGTGCTCTCATTCACATCGATGGGCAGCACCTCCACATCGTGTTCGCGTGCATCGCGGACGATCTGCGCGGGCGCGTAGAAGCCCATGGGTTGGGAATTGAGCAAGGCGGCTGCAAACACCGCCGGGTAATGGTGCTTGATCCAGGAGGAGACCCAGACCAATCGGGCAAAGGCAATGGCGTGGCTTTCCGGGAAACCGTAGGAGCCGAAGCCCTCAATCTGTTTGAAGCAGCGCTCGGCAAAGTCCTGCTCATACCCACGCCGCACCATGCCGCCGACCAATTTGTCGCGAAAGGCATCGATCATGCCGAGGTTGCGGAACGTCGCCATGGCGCGGCGCAGCTGGTTCGCCTCGGACGGCGTGAATTCCGCCGCGACAATGGCGAGCTTCATCGCCTGTTCCTGAAACAGCGGCACGCCCAAAGTCTTGCCCAGCACATCGTGCAGTTCCTGCGGGTCATGCGGCGGCGCGGGGGAGGGGAAGTCGACCTTCTCGCGCCCCTGCCGCCGCCGCAGATAGGGGTGGACCATATCGCCCTGAATGGGGCCGGGGCGGACGATGGCGACCTGAATGGCAAGATCATAGAAATTGCGCGGTCGCATGCGGGGCAGCATGTTCATCTGCGCGCGGCTTTCGACCTGAAACACGCCGACGCTGTCACCCTTGCACAGCATGTCGAACACATCCTCATCGGCATCGGGGATGTTGGACAGCGTCAGCGGCGGGCCAGCGTCCGTGCGCAGATCCTCGATCATGTCGAACGCCTTTTTGATGCAGGTCAGCATGCCGAGCGCGAGCACATCAACCTTCATCAGGCCAAGCGCGTCGATGTCATCCTTGTCCCATTCGATGAAGGTGCGGTCCTCCATCGCGGCGTTGAGGATGGGCACGGTCTCATCCAGCCGGTCCTCGGTCAGCACAAAGCCGCCGACATGCTGCGACAGATGGCGGGGGTAATGCAAAATCTTCTGCACAAAATGGTTGAGCCGCGCGATTTCCGGATTGTCGGGATCGAACCCCGTCTCCGCAAAGCGCTTGGCATCCATCGTTGAGGAATAGCTGCCCCATACAGTGGAGGAGAGGCGCTGGGTGATGTCCTCCGTCAGGCCGAGCGCCTTGCCCACCTCGCGCACGGCGCTGCGCGGGCGGTAATGGATGACGGTCGCGACGATGCCCGCGCGGTGGCGGCCATAGCGTTCATAGATGTACTGCATCACCTCCTCGCGCCGCTCATGCTCAAAATCGACATCGATATCGGGCGGCTCGCGGCGCTCTTCGGAAATGAAGCGGGAAAAGAGCAGGCTGTGCTTGGCCGGGTCGACAGCGGTAATGCCGAGCACGAAGCAGACCGCCGAGTTCGCCGCCGAGCCGCGCCCCTGACACAAGATGCCGCGCCCCTGCGCAAACTGGACGACATCATGGACGGTCAGGAAATAGGCGGCGTAGGTCAGCCGTTCGATGATCTTCAATTCCTCGGTGAGGAGTGCGGCGAGCTTCGGCGGCGGCCCCTCCGGCCAGCGGTCGGCGCATTTCTGGGCGACCAGCGTCTCCAGCCAGCGCTGCGGCGTATAGCCGGGCGGGATCGGCTCATGCGGATAGTCATAAGCCAGCTGCGAGAGGTCGAAGGAGAGGGCCTCCATCAGTCGCGCAATTTCGCTCAGCGCTTCGGGCGCATCGGTGAAGAGGCGGGCCATTTCGGCGGGCGTCTTCAGATGGCGTTCGGCATTGGCGGCGAGTTTGCGGCCGGCTTTGTCGATGCTCGTCTTCTCGCGGATGCAGGTGAGGATATCCTGCAAGGGCCGGTCTTCGGGTGTTGCATAAAGCGCGTCGTTGATGGCGATGAGCGGGACGCCGGTTTCCGTGGAGAGCGCTTTCATCTCCGCCAGCCGCCGCCGGTCGCGCCCGGTGCGGTGCATCGTAATGCCCAGCCATAAATGCGGCGTCCGATTGGCGAGAAGCGCGAGCTTGGCGGCCAAGGGCGACCCGCCGAGCGTCGTGGTGCCAGCAGGGGCGGGGGGCAGACGGTCAGGCAGCACGATCAGCGCCATCTCCTCACACCATTCGGCGAGATCGGTGAAATAGAGCAGGCAGCTGCCCTTGTCCGTCCGCAGATTGCCGAGCGAGAGCAGCCGCGTTAGCCGCCCCCAGCCGCGCCGGTTGACGGGATAGGCGATGATGTCGGGCGTCTCATCGGCAAAGACGAGGCGGGCGCCGGTGAACAGGCGGAAGTCCGGCGCGTGGCCCGCGTCATGCAAATCCCGCAACGCCCGCCATGCCCGTACGACGCCTGCCACAGTGTTGCGGTCGGCAATGCCCAGCCCTTTATGGCCCAGCGCAATCGCCTCGGTGACCATGTCTGCCGGCTGCGACGCGCCGTGGAGGAAGGAGAAGGTCGTGGCGGCGGCCAGTTCGGCATAGGCTGGGGCCCTTCCGATCCCATGGCTGTCATCCGAACAGGCCATGGAGATACCAATCGGGGTTGGGCTTTTCCGCGCCGTACAGGCCGTGGCGGAACAGCCAGAAGCGGCGGCCCTGACGGTCCTCCACGCGGTAATAGTCGCGCGTCAGCCCGGCGCCGTCCTTGCGTTTCCACCACTCAGCCGACAGCCGCTCTGGCCCTTCAAAGGTGACCACGTCATGCGTCTGCCGCCGCCAGCGGAAGCGGCGCGGCGGGCCATCGGGCACCTCGGCAATGACATCCACGATCTGCGGCGGATCAAACAGGCGCAGGGGCCGCATCGGCGGATCTCCGGCGGCGCGGTGAGCGGTGAGCGGCAGGACAGGGGTATGGGCGGGCACGGTGAACCCTGCGCATTCCGGAATATGGCTGTCCCCTGCGGCAAAACGCCGGACGCGCCCCCGCCCGAGCCGAACGCCGAGCCGGTCGGCAAGCAGCGCCACCTCCCGCGCGGGGGCCGTATTGCCGTCCAGATCGGTCTGGGTGACGCCAAGCGCCTCGGCCACCGGAATGTCGAGGCGGATGAGGTCATAGCCAAAGCCGGGATCCAGCGGGTCCTCCAGCGTGTCGATCCGTTCGCGGAAGAGCCTCAGCACCAACGCTACATCGCGGGTCGGCTGGCCCGTGCCGATGCTTAAAGCGTGGACGGCGCCGTCGCTGCGGAACAGGCGGCTGGCAAATTCACGCCCGCCTTCGCCGCGCCGGGTGAGCTCTTCGCCTGCCTCCCGCACAAGATCTGCCAATGTGGCGAGGACGAAGTCCGTGTGCGCCACAGGCTCTGCAAAGCGGCGCGCAAAGGAGAGCGCAGGCGGCGTCCGGCGCGGGGTGATGCGCACATCCTCTTCGCCCAGCACGCGGGCAAGGCGGGTGACGGCCTGTGGCCCGAAACGTGCCGCGAGCGGGATGCGCGGGCGGCTGGCAAGGTCCTCAAGGCGCGTCAGCCCCGCACGTTTGAGCGCAGTCGTGCGTTCCTCTCCCAAATCTAACGCAGCGACGGGCAGGTTGCCCACGTTAGGGGCGGCGGGCACATAGGGTGCGCGCTCCTCATTCAGCCGGTTGGGCGACAGGCGGCGTCCGGCACGCAGCAGCTCCCCGCCATGCCGGGCGAGCGCCCGCGCCTTGTCGGGCGTTTCGGCGAGCGCGACGCGCAGCGTCATCCCGCCATCGGCCAGCCGCGTGACAAGCGCGCTCACCAGCCCCGCCTCATCGCCCCACAGATGCGCGCAACCGGTGATGTCGAGGATCAGGCCATCGGGCGGGTCCACCGCGACCGACGGCGTATAGCGGTCACAATCATCGGCGATGCTGTCCAGCAGGCGGGCATCGGCTTGCGGGTCGTGCGCCACCGCCTGCACCTCAGGCACGCGGGCGCGGGCATCGGCGAGCATCATGCCCGGCGCGAGACCGAGGCTCAGCGCGACCTCATCGACCGCCATGACGCGCATAGCCCCGCTTTGCTTTTCGGTGAAGAGGCGTGGACCTGTTTCGCCGGGATGGTCACGCAACCATCGATCGGCGCTCAGCAACGGCAGGAACAGGGCGCAATAGCGCCGGTTCGCTAAAGGCTGTCCGGTCATGATCCCACTCCACACACATATCGAAAGGGCGCGCCCCACCCCGGTGACGCACAAGTGAAAGCGACAGGCCGGTCCGCCCCGGCGCCTGTCCGGCCAAAGGTGCAGACGGGGCTGCGGCCACCTGCCAGCGTGAGGCGGCCGCACTCGCAATCATGCTGTCGCTGCCCCGCAGGATGAGTGCTGTGACGCCCGATTTCTCGGCGGCGAGCGCCAGACGTCGGCTGGCGGTCAGATCGAGCCGTTTCGCCGAGCCGACTTCGATGACCGCAGCGGCAAGCCCCGCACAGCCGATGCTGTCTGATGCGACCTTCAGGCAGGCGAGCTCATCCGGCGCGGTCACCAGCATCATTCTATCCGGTGCCAGCCCCAGTGCGGCGAGGCCGGGGCCGTACGGCGTGCCATGGCGCCGCAGTTCGGCATCGGTTGATACCCATAGGATCGGCCCGCCGTCCGCACCCGCCCGCACCGCCAGCATCAGCGCGAACGCCGCTGCACTGGCCGCGTCCGTTCCACTGGTGGGCAGCACTTCATGCACCGCCCCTTTGGCCAGTCCGCCGTCCAGCCGCGCGTCGAGTGCCTCCAGTCCAAAAGACAAGAGTCCCCAGCGCCCGCTGGAGGCTGTGGGCCCAAGAGCGTCAATCCGGCGTTTAAGCCGTGCAAGAGAAGAGGTCGAATCAATCATGTTCACTATATGTTCTATTTCTGCCGACATTAAATTTCTGTCAAGGCTTCCCCTCGCATGAGCGAAATTGATAAGGGCCCTCAAGCCTTTGAGGGGGACTATATGCGTAAGGTTCGAAAAGCGGTTTTTCCTGTTGCCGGTCTGGGGACGCGGTTTTTGCCGGCGACCAAGGCGATGCCCAAGGAAATGCTGCCCGTGGTCGACCGTCCGCTCATCCAATATGCTGTCGATGAGGCCCGCGAGGCAGGCATTGAACAGATGATCTTCGTCACCGGTCGCGGCAAGAGCGCGATCGAGGATCATTTCGACATCGCCTATGAACTCGAACGCACGATGACCGACCGGGGCAAGGACCTGTCGGTGCTGGAGCCCACACGTCTGGGGCCGGGCAATTGTGCCTATGTCCGCCAGCAGGAACCGCTGGGTCTGGGCCACGCCATCTGGTGTGCGCGCGACATTGTGGGCGATGAACCCTTCGCCATCTTCCTGCCGGATGAACTTATGGCGGGCTCGCCCGGTTGCATGAAGCAGATGATGGACGCCTATGAACAGACGGGCGGCAACGTCATCTCCGTATTGGAAGTCCCGCATGAGAAAGTGTCGAGCTACGGTGTGATCAAGCCCGGTGAAACACACGGCAACATCACCGAGGTTCTGGGTCTCGTCGAAAAGCCCAAGATGGAGGACGCGCCCTCCAACCTCATCATTTCGGGCCGCTACATTCTCCAGCCTGAGGTCATGAAAATTCTTGCAGCACAGGAAAAAGGCGCAGGCGGTGAAATCCAGCTGACCGATGCCATGCAGCAGATGATCGGGAAGCAGCCCTTCCATGCCGTCACCTTTGATGGCACGCGCTATGACTGCGGGGATAAGGCCGGGTTCATCACGGCCAACATCGCGCTTGCCCTGCAACGGCCCGACATCGGGCCTGCCGTAAGGGCCTGGCTAAAAGAAACCAAATTGGATTAATCACCCTCCGTTTGGGACGCGTAAAGCCCGATAAACGCTGGAAAACGATAAGAAATTTTAAGCCCCTGCGGCGACAATGCAGGGATGAGCCGATACAATCCACCCGAACTGATGAAGCCGACGCGCCAGCGGCTCGTCCAGCTCATCTTGCCGGTGCTTTTGCTGTTTTTCGTCACGATCGGCCTCTCGCTTTTTCAGACGGTTACTCAGGTCAATCAAGTCGACGCGCAGCGATCCCGCATGGCGGTCACCGCCGCCATGGACGGCATGATCAGCCGTCTGTCCGACTACGCCCATGACAACGCCTATTGGGATGAGGTGGCCCGCGCGGTCTATGCAACGCCCACGGACATGGCGTTTCTCAAAACGACATTGGGGGCGACAACGCAGGAACGGGTCTACGCCGACACCGTCGTCGTCATCAGCCCAAGCGGCGCGGCGCAACTCGGCTTCCGGAACGGGCAGCGCCAGGATATCCAACTGACACCGGGCCTCGCAGCTGCGCTCTCCCGCCTTCAGGCCAAGATTGGGCGGGACAACCGCCCAGCGACAACCATCGTCCGCAATGACAAGGGGATCGCCCTTGTCGCCATCTCCCCCATCCGCCCGATGAGCACAAAGCTACGTCGGCTCGTTCCGGCCGAGGGGCCGTCCTACCTCGTCCTTCTGAAAAATGTCGGGCGTGAGGACAGCTTTCGCATCAGCCGGACACTGCAGCTTTCCAATGTCCGGTTCCAGCTGCAACCGGGCAGAGACCCGTTTGTCGCGCTGCGCAATGATGAAGGTCGCCCGGTTGGCGTGGTGACATGGAGCCCGCCCTCTTTGGGCTTGGTCGCTTTGGGCCGGGCCATGCCTGTCATCATCGTTGCCGCCCTCATCTATTTGATCGTCGCTGCCGTCTCGATCGGCAGGGGCTATGCCTCGCTGCGCCAACTCGGCTGGCAGGTGATGGCGGACAGCCTGTCCCGTTTGCCAAACCGCCGTGCGCTGCGCTGGGAAATGATCCGCCGGGGTGACAGCCACGAGGAAGCGGGCCTCGCCATCCTTGATCTGGATGGATTTAAGATGGTCAATGACAGCTTCGGCCATGAAACGGGGGATCAGCTCATCAAGGCGGTGGCCGCCCTCCTGAAACAGGCGGCCGGCACAGACGCCACTGCTATCCGCCTGGGGGGCGACGAATTTGCCCTGCTCGCAACGGGTGATGGCGCCTGGACAAGGATTGAAGAGGTCGCGAACCGTCTGTTGCTGATGCTCGACGCGCCGGTGATGCTCCTTGGCCGACCGGTTCAGGTTGGCGCCAGCGTCGGCATCGTGAAGGTGCGGCTGGGCGACCTTTCCCCGTCAGAGGCCATGCGGCGGGCCGATGCGGCCATGTATGTCGCCAAACGATCCGGCAAGAAGCGGGTCGTCTTTTACTCAGCGGAGCTAGATCAGGAACATCTTGCCGCCGCCAAGCTGACCGGGGATCTTCGCAAGGCCATTGAGAGCCGTGAATTCACCGTCCAGTATCAGCCGATGATCGATTGCCGCACAGGCAATGTTCTATCGGTAGAAGCCTTGCTGCGCTGGCCGCATGCAGAATTGGGCACTATCTCCGCCAATGATTTCATCAACGTGGCCGATCAGGCGGGACTGACCGTGCCCATCGGCGCGCTTGTGCTGGATCAGATCGCCAAGGATGCCCAAGACTGGGGGGATGTGCGCCTTGCCGTCAATCTCTCCCGCGGGCAGTTGCGGTCCCCCGGATTTCTCGTCCTTTTGGATGCGCAGCTAAAGGCGTTGCAGCTCGCGCCGGAGCGCATGGAGTTTGAGATGCGCGAAGAGCTGTTCGTGGAGAATGCGGACTTTGCTGAGGAAATTGCAGGGGAGCTACGCCAGATGGGGTGCCGCCTTGTCCTCGATAACTTCGGGTCCGGCTTTGCCGCGTTCAACACGCTGGATCGCGCGGATTTTGCCAAGGTGAAAATCGACACGACGCTCGTTTCCCGCGCCGCCTCGGATGATCGGGCACTCGTTCTTCTGCAAAGCTGCGTGGCCGTTGCCCATTCGCACGGGGCACGGGCCGTCGCCCAAGGTGTGGAAACCTTTGCGCAGGCGGAACTGATGCGGATCATCGGGTGCGATGAAATTCAGGGCTGGACCTATGGGCGCCCGATTTCAGCGGCGGACGTCACATTCCTTCTCTCGGTACGGACATTGCCAGATCCGGCCACCACGCCTGCCGCCTATGACGAAGCCCGGCCCATGTTCGAGCTGGAGCGCGTGTCGGGTTAAAGCCGCGCCGTCTTTGCGATGGCGTCGAGCACGCCGTTGACGAAGCCCTTTTCCTTGCGGTCATAAAAGGCATGGGCAACGTCGAGATATTCGCTGATGATGCTGCCTTTGGGAATGTCCGCGCGCGCGATCAGTTCATAGGTGCCAGCCCGCAGGATCTGACGCAGCGGGCGATCCAGCCGGTCAAGCGACCAGCCTTCGGCCAGATTTGCGGTGATGAGCGCGTCAACCTCTTCGCGGCGGGCATCCACGCCTTTGACGACATCATTGAAGAAATCGACCTCAGCGTCGGCAAAGGTGTTGTCCTCAATGGTCGCGCCCAGACGGTGCTGGTGGAATTCGTGGAGCAGCACGGCCATCGGCGTGCCTTCCATTTCCTGCTGGTACAGCGCCTGCACAGCGGCAAGGCGGGCGGCGGAACGGGCGCGGCTCATTTCAATCTTTCCTCTACGGATCGGGCGTGGGCAGGAAGCCCTTCGGCGCGGGCAAGCGCGACCGCCGCCGGTCCGATAGCGCGGATGGCGTCCGGCGAACAGCCGAGAAAGCTCGTGCGCTTCATGAAATCGAGCACGGACAGGCCAGACGAGAAACGCGCACGGCGCCCGGTCGGCAGCACATGGTTCGGACCGCCCACATAATCGCCGACCGCTTCGGGTGTATGGCGGCCAAGGAAGATCGATCCGGCATGGCGCACAGCAGCGAACAGCGGTTCGGGGTCTTCAACCGCGAGTTCCAGATGTTCAGGCGCGAGCGCATCGATGAGGGGTACGGCGTCCATCAGGTCGGCGACGAGCAGGATCGCACCATTGGCATCCCAGCTTGTCCGGGCCGTCGCACCGGTCGCGAGCTCGGCAATCTGGGTGTCGACGGCCGCCGCGACGGCATCGGCAAAGGCGGCGTCATCGGTGATCAGGATCGACTGGCTGGTCGGATCATGCTCGGCTTGGCTCAGCAGGTCGGCAGCGATCCATTGCGGGTCATTCTTGCCATCAGCGACGACAAGGATTTCGGACGGGCCCGCCACCATGTCGATGCCGACCACGCCGTATAGCTGCCGCTTGGCCTCCGCGACCCAGGCATTGCCGGGGCCGGTCACGACATCGACCTTGCCGATGGTGTTGGTGCCAAAGGCAAGTGCGGCGACGGCTTGGGCTCCACCCACGCGCCACACCTCGTCCACACCGGCGATATGCGCGGCAGCAAGGACGAGAGGGTTGATCTCCCCCTTGGGTGTCGGCGTGACCATCACAAGGCGTTCGACGCCTGCGACCTTGGCTGGAATGGCGTTCATCAGAACCGAGGAAGGATAGGCCGCACGACCACCCGGCACATAGACGCCGGCTGCATCCACCGCGGTCCAGCGCGCACCGACGCGGACGCCGGCGCTGTCCACCGTGTCGCTGTTCTCGGGCTTCTGCTTGGCGTGATAGGAACGGATGCGGTCTGCTGCGAGGTCGAGTGCGGTGCGAAGGTCGGCGTCCAGCGCCTCATAGGCGGCGCGGCAATCGGCGAGGTCGATGGCCCAATCGAGATCATGCCCGTCAAATTTGCGGGTCAGGTCGGCGACCGCCGCATCGCCTTCTTGGCGCACGCGGGCGATGATGGCGGCGACATCGCGGGAGACATCCTCGTCGGCTTCCCGCCTTGCATTGACGAGCGTTTCAAAGGCCGCCGCGAAACCGGGCGCCTGCGCGTCGAGCCTAATCATTGACCGCCGCCCGGAACGCTTCGACCAGATCGCCGACGCCAGCATTGGTCTTGAACGCGGCGCGATTGACGATCAGGCGTGCGGAGACCTGCGCAATCACTTCCACTTCCACCAGCCCGTTTTCGAGCAATGTCTTGCCTGAAGAAACGAGATCGACAATCCGGCTTGAGAGACCAAGCGACGGGGCGATTTCCATCGCGCCGTTTAGCTTCACGCATTCAGCCTGCACGCCGCGCGCCGCAAAGTGCTTGCGCGTCATGTTGGGATATTTGGTTGCGACGCGGACATGGCTCCACGACCGGGGATCGTCGGTCGCGGCCATTTCAGCAGGCTCGGCGACCGAGATCCTGCAATGGCCGATATCCAAGTCGACTGGCGCATAAAGCTCTGAATAGTCGAACTCATCGATCACATCAGACCCGACAATGCCGATCTGCGCTGCACCATGCGCAACGAAGGTTGCCACGTCGAAGGCACGCACGCGGATCAGGCTCACATCCGGGCGGTTGGTCGCGAATTTGAGGGCGCGGCTCTTTTCGTCGGTAAAGGCAGGCTCGGGCACAATCCCAGCGCGCGACAGCATCGGCAGGGCTTCTTCGAGGATGCGGCCTTTGGGCACGGCAAAGATGATCGGCTGAGACATGATGCGGGGCCTTTACGTGGACGGGCTTTGCAGGGCAAGCTGTCCGGCATGACTCAAAGCATCCGAGAGGCCTTCCGGCTTCAGGCCCAATTTTGCAAAGTGGCGGGCTCTGCGCAGACAGCCGAGATTGTGGCGGCACTGGGCGATATCCTCGACCATAGGACGCGGACGGGCGCGCGCATTCTCGACTGGACAGGGGATCCGATCGTCGACGCGCTGCCGCTGCGCATTGCAGGGGGGCTGCACGCCCTTGCGCGGTCCGGCAAGGAGGATCTTCTCACCCGCTATTACACCGTCCGCGATTTGGAGGCGCACCCTGTTCTGCGGCAAGTGATCGAGAAGTGGGATGACTGGCTCTATCCTTGGCTCGACGGACCGCCACAGACCAACGAGGTTGCGCGTGCCGGGGCATTGTGGCCCGCCATGCTGGAGATTGCGCGCCGCTTTGGCCCCGACATGGAATGGATTGAGATTGGGACGAGCGCAGGCCTTAATCTCAATATGGACAGGTTCGGTTATCGGCTTGGCGAGACTGTGACAGGGGACAAGCCACTCTGCGGTCCAGATCAGCCCCAAATGGACCGGGGAGAGCCCTGTGCCTGCCGCCGTAAACGTCTGTGACCGCGTCGGCATTGATCTCAACCCGCTCGACCCGACGGACCCGGCGATTGTGGCCCGGATGCTGGCCTATATCTGGCCGGACCAACCGGAACGGCTGGCTCGGGCAGAAGCGGCCATCCGCGTGGCCCAAGCGAACCCACCGCCGATTGTGAAAGGCGATGCGACCGCGTTGCTCGCGCCGCTCTTGGCCGAACGACAGGCCGAGGGGCGCACCCGCGTCATCTTCCATTCGGTAGTCCTCCAATATTTCCCGGCAGAGGCCCGGGCCAAGGTCCGTGATCTAATTGAAGCGGCGGGTGCACGCGCAGATGAAGCGCGGCCTCTTGCTTGGCTGTCGATGGAGTTTCCGGACAAGGTCACTGAAGCGGACATCACGCTGCGCTGTTGGCCGGGGGATGGCGCGTCGGAGCTTCTGGCGAAGGCGCACCCGCATGGAGCATGGGTCAACTGGGGGGCGTAAACCGGCCCAGCTTCGGTCTCAGCCCTTAACCAAGCCAGTTCTGCATCGCTTGGTTGACGGAATCCGGGCGCTCCCAAGGGATGAAGTGACCCGCATCCTCAACACGGACGACGGTCAGCGTGTCGATATGCTCGTCCAGCCCCTCCAATTGGCAGGGCAGAAGCGCCTCGTCATTCATGCCCCAGATGACAAGCACAGGCATGTGCAGTTTCGGGAAGGGAGCGGCGAGAAACGGCGTCATCTCAGCAGGCGTATCCATCCCCGGCACCTGCATGGGTGAGGCACGATACCAGTTGAGCATGGCGGTCAGCGCACCGGGCTGTGACCATTCATCGATATAGGCGGCTTTGTCCTCGGCGGTGATTGGCCCGCCGGTGAGCTTGGCGAACCGGTCTTCAAAGAACCAGTCTATGCCCTTGGCGGCGACTTCACCCTCAATATCGCGCTCCCGGAAGTCCTTCATATATTGGGAGGCGAGGCGCTGGTCATGATCGAAGACGAGCGTGTGCTGAAAGACATAAGGGTGGGCGGCATTGCACAGGATCAGCCGTTCGACCCGCGCCTGATCCTTGATGGCGACTGCCCAAGCGATGGCCCCGCCCCAATCATGGCCGACAAGTGTGAAGCGGTCTGTGCCAAAGGAATCGGCCAAGGCAAACACGTCTGCCACGAGATTACCGATGCGATAATCTTTCACGTCCGGCAGCTTTTGCGAGCGCGCATAGCCGCGTTGGTCCGGCGCGATGCAGAAGAAGCGGTCCGACAGCGCCGCCATCTGATGCCGCCAGGTGCGGTGCGATTCAGGAAAGCCGTGGAGAAACAAGATCGGCGGGTTCGCAGCATCGCCCGCGGTCCAGACGTCGAGATCGACGCCGGTGGAAAGGGTCACGCGCTGATGCAGCATCTCTGCCATCAAATGGGGTCGCTGTTGGTCAATGGCGTTTCGGGCATGGGAATGAATTCTGGATCATTGGGCACAATCGGGAAGCGGCCTTCAGCCCAGTCAGCAACGGCCTGATCGATCCGGTCCTGCCTTGAGGAGACGAAATTCCACCAGACGCGTCGCGCGGTCGGGAAGTCTTCTCCGCCCATCAGCATGATGCGGCCGCCCTTTGTTGATTTGAGCGTGCCCTTTTCGCCCGGCTTCAAGACGTAGAGCGCATAAAGCTCCATCGCCTCGCCCGAAATCTCGGCCTCGCCGCCGCCGAGCATCAGCGCGCGCTCATCGGCCTCGGCATCAACGGGGATGCTGCCGCCCTGTTCCAGTATGATGTCGGCGTAGATGGTTTCTGCGTGACAGGTCGTCGGCGCGGTCGCGCCCCAAAGCGTGCCCATGATGACGCGCGCCTTTGCGCCGCCATCCGAAATGATCGGCAGCTTGTAGGCCTTGACCTGCTCAAAGGCGGGGTCGATCTCTTCCTTACCATCGGGCAAAGCGAGCCAAGTCTGCATGCCGTAAATGGCGGCACCCTTGGCGCGCTCCTTGGCAGGGGAGCGTTCCGAATGGACGATGCCTTTGCCCGCCGTCATCAGATTGACCTCGCCCGGCCGGATCGTTGCGAAGGACCCCAGCGAATCGCGGTGGTCGATGGCACCATCGAAAAGATAGGTGACGGTGGACAGCCCGATATGCGGGTGCGGGCGGACGTCCATGCCCAACCCAATGTCGAGCATGCCGGGGCCGAACTGATCCACAAAGCAAAACGGCCCGACCATGGTGAGGCCGCGCGCGGGCAGCACGCGCCGCACTTCAAAGGCCCCCAGATTGTGGGTGACAGGTAGAAGCATGCCTTCAACCGGATGGGACATGGCCGTTCTCTCCTCTTGGTTGCCTTACTCGCCGGGCGCTTTTGCTTTGATGGCAAGGGCATGGACGCGCTGGCCGGGCAGATCGCCGAGCGCACGGTTGACCATGCGTTGGCGTTCCAATCGGCTGACGCCTGCAAAAGCCGCCGCCTCAATCTCGACGCTAAAATGGCTTTCGCCCGAGCCGTCATCGCCGGAATGCCCGCTATGCTTGGCACTGTCATTGCTGACGATCAGACGGGTTGGCGCGAAGCTCTCTGAGAGGCGAGCGGTGATTTCGGATTCGATAGGGCGTTCTGTCATGTCTTTTCTTCTAGCAAGACTGACGGCATGGGGAAGTGATGCGTGTGACAATTGTCAAAGAGTGTCTGTGACTATGAGCGATCGGGATGCCCGTCCGCGCGATCGTTTTCATGGTCGGGTCTTTGGCCACCGTCAGGCCTGTGCTGCACCCGGCTGCCCGGAATTGGGCGAATTTCGTGCGCCTTCCCCCGGTGGACGCGGCGCGGGCAGCGATGGGCCCGGCGACTGGCAATGGCTTTGCCTTGATCATGTGCGGGAATTCAACACCCGCTATAATTACTTTCAGGGCATGTCGCGGGAAGAGATTGAGCAGGCGCAAATGCCGATGGGCGGGTGGGAACGCGAAACGCGGGCCTTCCGCGCGACGGCGGGCGTCGATGAGCCGCCCCGCTGGGCGGACTTTCACGATCCGCTTGATGCCATTTCCGCGCGCTTTCGGCAACGCGCAGCGGACGCCATGCCGCGGGAGCGGGCTGACGGAAAGCACCTGACCGCCGAAGACCGGGACGCCCTGCAAAAACTTGGCCTTGATCAGGATGCGGACCGCAAGGCGCTGCGCAATCGCTATTCAGAACTGGTGCGAAAATATCACCCGGACAGAAACGGAGGAGACAGGACGCATGAAAAGAAACTGCAAGGTGTCGTCGAGGCCTATCAGCAATTGCGGAAGTCGCCTGCCTTTGTTTGAGCCGACCGTGGCCCGGTCCCTCGCGTTTGCGGCACTGCTGATGGGTGGCGCTGCGCCTTTGGTGGCGGCAGAGCCGGACACGATCATTGTAACGGCACCTGGCAATGATGCCGATGTCGATGATGCGATCACCGTGGATGTAGAGGCGTTGCGGCGTGCAGGCCCGCCGGATGTTTTGCGCGCTCTGTCCCGCGATGTGGCGGGTGTTTCGCTGTCCGAAGCACAGGCCAACCCCTATCAGCCGAACCTCGTCTATCGCGGCTTCTCTGCCTCCCCCTTGCAGGGCAATGCGCAGGGGCTGGCCGTCTATCTTGATGGCGGTCGCTTCAATCTGCCCTTTGGCGACACGGTCAATTTTGATCTGCTGCCGGATACCGCCATCGACACGATTTCGATCCGCGACGCCAATCCGATCTTCGGCATGAACGCACTAGGCGGCTCGGTGATTGTTGCGACCAAGACCGGCCGGTCTGCGCCCGGCGCGTCGATGGAAGCGGCTTTTGGCGACCATGGCCGCGGGGAAGCCAGCGGCAGCGTTGGATGGAGCAAAGGCAATTTCAGCGGCTTTGTGGCCGGGCAAGCCCGACGCGACGATGGCTGGCGGGATTTTTCCCCCTCAACCCTTTATAACGGCTTTGCGGACTTTGGCTGGGATGCCGAGACCCGCGGCGTTCACGTGAAGCTGGTGGGGGCGGACACTGACCTGACCGGCAATGGAACTGCGCCGGTCGAACTGCTCGATGCGGATTACAGCGCTGTCTTCACCCATCCGGATAACACGCAGAACCGCTTCGTGCGCGGCAGCATCCATCCATGGATTGCCGTTGGCGACGCAGGGCGGATTGAGGCCACGCTTTATGCCCAGTCGTTCCAGCAAAGGACGCTCAATGGCGACGCGGCAGACATTGAGGCGGTTCTGCGCGATGCTCTTGGGGCAGCGATTGCTGATACGCTGGGCGGAGAAGGCTATGGCGCGCTCAACCGCAGCCGCACCAAAACCCGCAGCGCAGGGGTGCTGGCCCAATATGTGACCGAGCGAAATCTGGCCGGCATGGCGCACAATATTGCTATCGGCTTCAGCTATGATCGCAGCAAGACGCGCTTTGCCGCGTCGTCTGAACTGGGCGAGCTGACCGAGGACCGAAGCGTCGAAGGTCTTGGGTCCATCATCACCCAGCCGGACGGGGCCATCGCGCCCGTTGAGCTGGATGTGACCACCCGGCAGACAGGCCTTTTCTTTGCAGACACGATATCGCTGTCTGAGCGTCTGTCCGCAGAAATTGGCCTGCGCTGGAACCACACTTATGTGGACTTGCGGGACCAGATCGGGACGGCGCTCAATGGCACGCATAGCTTCCGTCGCCTCAACCCCGGCGTTGAATTCGATTATACGCTGACCGACCGCCTCTCGCTGCGGGCGGGCTATGCCGAGACAAGCCGGGCGCCAACACCGGCTGAACTCTCCTGCGCGGATGAAGCGGCACCCTGCAGTCTCACCAACTTCTTTGTAGGCGATCCACCGCTGGAACAGGTGGTTGGCAAAAGCTGGGAAGCAGGCGCTTCAGGCAAGCTTTCTGGCAGCTGGACGGGAGCTTGGCTGCTCTCCGCCTATCGCACAGTGACGGTCAACGACATCCAGTTCACAGCAGCCTCAACGCGCGGGCGTGCCTTTTTCCGCAACATCGGCACAACGCGGCGGCGCGGCGTGGAAGCGAGCTTCACGGCCGCGCGCGGGCCTTGGGCTGTGCGGCTCGGCTATGCCTATACCGATGCCCGCTTTGGCACGCCCTTGGTGGTCAATAGCCCTGACAATCCGGCAGCCGATGCGGATGGCCGCATCCTTGTGGAACCCGGCGATCGCATCCCCGGCATCCCTCGGCACCGCGTCGTTGCTTCGGTAGACTATACGACCGGCGCGCTGACGCTCGGCGCTGATTTTCAGGCGCAGTCGGGCCAATATTTCCGGGGTGATGAGGCCAATGAGGATGCACCGACGCAGGGCTTTGGCGTCCTCAATCTGCGCGGCAGTTTCCGCTTGGGGGGCGCAGCGAACCTCTTTGCCGAAGTCTCCAATGTGTTTGACCGGCGCTTTGCAACGTTCGGCACATTTTCCGAAACCGATGAGATTGAACTCGATGAAGCACCCGGCGCAGATGATCCGCGCGCCCTTTCACCGGGGGCGCCGCGTCGGTTCCTGATGGGCCTGCGCGTCGACTTTTAGGCGTTTGCCTCGCGCTCGGCGATTTCTGCGAGTTGATCCGCACAGGCTTTCCAACCGTCGATGAAGCCCATATCGGCGTGGTTCTGCATTGTTGCCTCGTCCCAATGGCGGGACCATGCGCGATATCGGGTGCCGTCCCCCTCGGGCGTGATCTCCCAACCGCCGACCATGAAGGGTTTGGTTGGCATCCAATCGGTTGTGAACGCATCGCTTGAGACGAAACGCTTGCCGGGCGTAACTTCCAGAAACACGCCCTCTTGCGGATGCTCCTCTCCATCGGGACCCTTCATGACCATCGCGCTGCGACCGCCTGCCCGCCAGTCCTGCTCAATAATCTCGGTGCGCCAAGGTTTCGGGCACCACCACTCCTCCTGACGCTCGGTCATGATCTTCCAAACAGCCTCGGGCGGCGCGGCGATATAGCGCTCCACCGAGAGTTCGAATCCATTCTCTGCAGTGCCCGTCATGATGCGGGCTTTCTGACGAAGGCGAACACGGTGCCCTCTGGGCGCGTGTCATGGGTAGGGAAGTCGCCATGTTTGTTGGTCATCTTACGTCTCCCTGCGCTATTTCTCCAACTTCACGACAGGCGTGAAGCCCCCATAGATCATCCGCTTTCCGTCAAAGGGGATGGGGTTCGTGGCCGGGTCCATGCGCGGGTCGGTGTTGGCGGGGTCCATGATTGTGGCCATCGCTTTGTCGCGTGTGTCCTTATCGGGCCATTCGATCCAGCTGAAGACAACCGCTTCGTCGTCGGTGGCCTGCACGGCTTTGCGGAAGTCCGTGAGATTGCCCGGAGGGACTTCGTCTTCCCAACATTCAAGGATGCGCGTTGCGCCCAATTCCATGAACATGCCGTCACCGATATTGGCGTGCTCTATGAACTTGCTGCGATTTTCCTTCGGCACCGCAATGACGAAACCGTCGATATAAGCCATCACGACTCTCCCAACGCGTGGACGATGCGTCATGATATCCCCACTTCGGTGGGACTTCACGCCTTAAATGCCCTTTCGTTCACATCAATGATGGGCTGCATTGGCCTTGCTTTCGGGCGCAGGCGCGTCCTATGGGCAACGCTCACGTGAACGTAAGAGAAGACGCGTCAACTCATGTCCGATATGCCCAACATCCAGCCCGGCTCTACGACTGTCCTTCCCGCACCCGACATCAAGGTGAATGTGCGCGATGTGTTTGGCATTGATGTCGATATGGAATGCCCGGCCTTTTCGGTCGCGGATGAACGCGTGCCGGACCTTGATCCGTCGTACGTATTTGACCCGGACACCACGCTCGCCATTCTTGCAGGCTTTGCCTTCAACCGCCGTGTCATGGTGCAGGGCTATCACGGCACGGGCAAATCGACGCATATCGAGCAGGTGGCTGCGCGCCTCAAATGGCCGTGCATCCGCATCAACCTTGATGCGCATATCAGCCGCATTGACCTGATCGGCCGTGATGCCATCGTCCTGAAGGATGGCCAGCAAGTCACCGAGTTCCGCGAAGGCCTTCTGCCTTGGGCGTTGCAGACGCCGACGGCACTGGTGTTTGACGAATATGATGCCGGCCGCCCAGACGTGATGTTCGTCATCCAGCGCGTGCTGGAAACCGAGGGCAAGCTGACGCTGCTCGACCAGAACCGTGTCATCCGCCCGAGCCCATGGTTCCGCATGTTCGCCACCGCCAACACAGTCGGTTTGGGCGATACGAGCGGGCTCTATCACGGCACGCAGCAGATCAACCAAGGCCAGATGGACCGCTGGAACATCGTTGTCGGGCTGAACTATCTCCCGGCCGAGGTGGAAACCGAAATCGTCCATGCCAAGTCGACAGGAACCGATCCCGCGCTCATTGCCAACATGGTCAAGGTCGCCGATCTCAGCCGTCAGGGCTTTATCAATGGCGACATCTCGACCGTCATGAGCCCGCGTACGGTCATCACCTGGGCGCAGAACACCGCGATCTTCAAGGATCCGGGCTTTGCCTTCCGCCTGTCCTTCCTCAACAAGTGTGATGAGGCGGAACGGTCCTTGGTGGCGGAATACTACCAGCGCGTGTTCGGCAAGGATTTGCCCGAAAGCGTTGTCGGTAAATCGGCCTAAGTCCCCCTCAAGGCGCCGCGCGCATTAGAAATTGACCCTTTAAGTTGCGCGACGACGCGACTAGGGGATCATCCATGTCTTCACGCCCCCGCACACTTTACGAAAAAGTCTGGGATGCCCATGTCGTGGATCGCCGCGACGATGGCACCTGTCTCATCTTCATCGACCGTCACCTCGTTCACGAAGTGACGAGCCCGCAAGCGTTTGAGGCGCTGCGTCTGGCCGGACGCAAAGTGCGTCGCCCGGATCTGACGCTGGCGGTGCCGGACCATAATCTGCCAACGACGGCGCGCTTGGACGCTCAGGGCAAGCATGTGCCCATCGCGGACCCTGAGAGTGCCGCGCAACTGGAAGCTCTGGAGGCGAATGCCCCCGCCTTCGGCATCCGCTATATCGGCGCGACGGACCGCGAACAGGGTATCGTCCACGTGGTCGGGCCGGAACAGGGCTTCTCGCTTCCCGGCACGACCATCGTCTGTGGGGACAGCCACACAGCTTGCCATGGCGGGTTGGGGGCATTGGCCTTTGGCATCGGCACGAGCGAAGTCGAACATGTGCTCGCCACGCAAACGCTGCTGCTCAAGCAATCCAAGACGATGGAAGTCCGCGTTGAGGGTGAAGTCGGCCCCGGTGTGACCGCAAAGGACATTGTGCTCGAAATCGTGCGGCGCACAGGTGCGGCCGGCGGCACAGGCTATGTCATTGAATACACTGGTTCCGCGATCCGCAATTTGTCGATCGAAGGCCGTTTGACCATTTCGAACATGGCGATTGAAGGCGGCGCGCGTGCGGGCTTGATCGCGCCTGATGAGACGACCTTCGCCTACATTAAGGGCCGCCCGATGGCCCCCAAAGGCGCGGATTGGGACAAGGCCGTCGCCTATTGGCGCACGCTCGCGACCGATCCGGGCGCTGTCTATGACAAGACGGTTATCATCGATGCTGCGGAAATCGCGCCGAACGTGACGTGGGGCACCAGCCCCGAAGACGTGGTCGCCATCACCGATGTCGTGCCTGATCCGATGAGCTTTGCCGATCCATCGAAGCAGACGGCAGCGCAAAAGTCGCTCGACTATATGGGCCTCGTCCCCGGTAAGCGGATGGCAGATGTGGAAGTGCAGAACATTTTCATCGGCAGCTGCACCAACAGCCGCATCGAAGATCTGCGCGCGGCCGCCGCGGTGCTGAAGGGCCGCCACAAGGCCGCCAATGTCAAATGGGGCATCGTCGTCCCCGGCTCTGGCCTCGTAAAGGCGCAGGCCGAAGCCGAGGGGTTGGACCGCATCTTCATCGACGCGGGGCTGGAATGGCGGGAGCCGGGTTGTTCGGCCTGTCTTGGCATGAACCCGGACAAGGTGCCTGCGGGGGAACGCTGTGCTTCGACCAGCAACCGCAATTTTGTCGGACGGCAAGGTCCGGGTGCGCGCACGCATCTGGTGTCGCCAGCGATGGCAGCGGCAGCGGCTGTCACGGGTAAGCTGACCGACGTACGCGACCTCGTTTAGTCCCCTTCGGAGGGTGGTTCCTCTTCGGGTGTCAGTTCCTCTATCGCTGCTTTCTCGGCGGTAGCCGGTGACGCGACGCTTTCCGGACTCTCTTCCTGAACGGTTGTATCCTCAATCCGCCCATCTGCATTGCGGCCCAGCATCCATGCCTTTGGGTCCCGCGCGGCTTGTGTCGGCGCGGGCGGGAAGAGGTTGTCCAGCCGTCCCTCGCGCCACATCAGAACGATGAACGTCAGCGCGAAGGTGATGATGCCAAGAATCAGAATCATCGCCGGCTGCGTCATGATGCTGAGGAGGGTCGGCCGATCTTCTTCATCGCGCGCCGGACGCCCAAAGGTCGTCGGGCCAATCTCATGCGAGAGATCAGCCTGATAGCGCCGCTGATGGCTTTCCGTCGGGCTTTCAGTGGCAGAGCGCTGCGCCGCCGCCTTCGCCCTATCAACAAGGCGGTTCTTGGCCATGCCCTGAGCCTAACGCCATTGCCCTTCTGAGATGTTAATCCCGGCAGGCGATCGGGCGATTATCGGCGTGGGGCCAAGGGCGGCGTGCCTGCAGGCGGTGCGGTTTGGAGCAATTTGGTGCACAGACCAGAACAGCTTTTGTCTTGCAGGATGGCCTTCACCTTCAAAAAGTCCGGGCGCAATGCAGGCGAAACAGTGCCTTCCAGCATCGCCATACGCGCGACGACGGACTGCCGCACGGCAGGGACAGTCAAGGGGATGAGGTCAGGCGCGTGCTTCAGTGCAGCGTCCATCGCCATCCGGCTGACATCAGAATCGGCCCCCGGCAACAGAGACTGGGTGACCAATCCAAAAATGGTGTTGGCGAAGCCCGTTCCCACTTTCTCAAGGCCATCGCGGCGGGTGCCTGTGAAGGCGTCGGGTGCCAAACCCTCCACGAATTGGGTCATGAAGGGGATGTGCGCCGACATGCAGTCCAGATTGATCGCAGTGAGGCGGATAATCTCCTGCTGATAGGTCATGGCGTTCTTCTGGGCCGCGCTTGTAAAAATGGCCGCGAATTGTTCCTGCGTCATGTCCGGCTTCTTCTGGGCGGAAATGCCGACGAACATGTGTTTGACTGCCGCGGCGTTGATTGGGGCGCACACTTGGTCAAAACTGATCATGCCGTTCACCGGAAAGGCATCGGTGCCGAACTGCGCCATGGCCGCACGTGCAGCTTCATAGCGGGCCCGGTTTTCGGGGTCAGAAAAGGGCGGAGGCGCCTTGATGGCGTCGAACGGTCCCAATTGCGCGTTGATCGCGTTGATCGCATTTGTGAACTGCTCTTGCGGTGTGGTTTGTGCCTGCACGGACACCGCGCCGAAAAGGCCCAGTGCCAGCGCCACCGCCGACGTCAAAATGGTCGCCAGAGATTTCATGCCCTTATTACCCTCCCATAAAGCCGAACATGTGCCCGGCCACCTTGCGCATCTGGATCTGTTCTGACCCTTCAGTGATGCGATAGCGGCGGTGGTGGCGATAGATATGCTCAAACTGTTTGTGGCGGGAATAGCCGAGGCCGCCATGTACCTGCATGGCAAAATCAGCGGCTTCGCAGCACAACCGGTTTGCGCGGTAATTGCACATGGAGACCTTGTCGGACAGGCGCACGGCGACTTCGGGCTTGGTCATCGTGTCCATCTCTGCCGCCGTCTTCCAGATCAGCAGGCGGAGCATTTCAGCCTCGGTCTGCAATTCAACCAGCGGGAACTGGATCGCCTGATTGACCGCCAAGGGCTTGCCAAAGGGCTTGCGTTCGCGGGCATATTTCACCGATTCATCGATGCAATATTGCGCCGCACCCAGCGAAGAGGCCGCCTGACGGATACGGTTTTCATGAACGAAATGCTGCGCCACGGCGAGGCCCGCGTCCAGTTCACCCAGGATCGCGCTCTCCGGCACCCAGACATTCGTATAGCTGCACTTGGGGTGATCGGTCGGCATGTTGAACGTCCACATATACTCGCCAACCTTGAAGCCCGGTGCGTCAGTGGGCACGACAAAGCAGGTGATGCCGCGCGCCTTGCCGTCTTCGCCATTGGTGCGGGCAAAGGTCATCACGTGCGTTGCGACATGCAGGCCTGTGGTCCACATCTTGTTGCCGTCGATCCGATATCCGGCGACGCCATCACGCACTTCGGGCACTGCGCGGGTGTCCATGTGGGTCGCGTCAGAGCCGTGATTTTCCTCGGTCAAGCCAAAGGCCCAGCGCATTTTGCCAGCGAGCATTTGCGGGATGAAGTCACGCTTTTGCTGTTCGGTGCCAAAGTCACGCAGCATCAGAACCTGCACGAGGTTGCCGACGATGGAGCTTTCATTCTGCAGATCATTGTGAAGGCCAAGGCCTTTGGCGGCCAAGTGATGCCGGATGACAGCCATGGCGAGGTTGGAGCCATTCTTGCCGCCAAACTCTTCGGGGATGGCAAAGCGATAATGCCCGGCTGCGTCGGCAACGCGATACATTTCGCGCAGCAGCTCTTCCCACTCATGCCGGGGAAGGCCGTCATTGTCCCAGTCGGTCCGCGCGTGTTCACGGCGGTGGTCGAAGAAGCGTTCATTGTCATCGCGCGCCTGGATTGGCTTGATCTCGCGCTCAATGAAGGCGTCGAGCTCACCAAGATAGTCGGTGATGTCCTTTGGAATTTCAAAAAGCATGGTCGTTCCTCTCCGATGTTCTTTTAACTGTTTTCATGCCGTCCATTTTTGGCGCGCTGCATTGAGCGCGGCATATTTGGGCACGTCATTGGCTAGCTTGGCGAGCGCATTTTTGCGCAAGCGAGCCAGAAGGCCGGGTGTTGCCAGCGATTGCGTCCCCGCCAACAGGGCGTCCGACAAGCCCTTGTCATAAGGTTCGACAGGGTTTTCCTGTTCCCGGATCAACATGCCGATCGCATTCATGGCGACAGCGGCCATGAACTTGTCGCGGCCTTCGCTCTTGGCCTTCACATCCGTGTCGATCCATTCACGCAGCGCTTCCAGCAGTTCGACCGATGAGGGCTCGCCTGCCCGGCGAACAAGGGAAGGCGTTTCCAGCGCGACAGCGGATTGTTCGGCCTTGGGCGCGTCTTCTTCCAGCAGGAGCAACAGATCGAGTTCATTCTCGCTTGTCCGCCGCCCGATGACGGCGCGTTCCAAACTGCGGTCCACGCCACCCCGCCAGATGTCGCCCATCTGCATGCAGCCAAGTGCCCACCAGAGTGTGCGATAGACGAGCCAGAAGCGGAAGCGGGCGCGATCGACAGCCTCGCCGCGTTCGGCCTCATAGGCCGCGAAATAAGTGTCCAGATCCGCACAGCCAAAGGCGGGCTTATCGATATGGCCAAAGCGCCACACGGTCATGCAGCCATAGGCCAGATCTTCATGCGGGTCGCCCCAATGGGCCAATTCCCAGTCCAGCACCGCGGCCAAACCATCTGCGGAGACCATGATATTGCCCATGCGCAAATCGCCATGGACAAGGCGTGGCTCGGAAGGTGCGGGCAGATTGTCCTCACACCATTTGATAGCGAGCGCGATGATCGGCCGGTCGCCGCCATAGGCACCGAAGCGCGTCTTGAGGTCGGTGAGTGCTGCAGCCGTGTCCATATGCGGCAAGGCAATGTCGTCGCGCGGGGCAATGGCGTGGATGCGCGCCAGTTCACGTGCAAGATCGTGGATCAGGCTCGCAGGCGGCGCAGCGAGGATCTTGGCGGGGTTCACCTCCGCCTCCACCCGCTTCATTACATAGCCGGTGCCAAGGTCATCATCATCGTGAAGCTCCCCGACCACTTCAGGGGCAAGAACACCGCCTGCGCGCGCGGCACGGACGAGTGCTGCTTCGACATCATGACCGAAGGGGCGGCCCTCCATCATTTCGGCAGACGGCGCCCGGCGCAGCACATAGCCGGCACCACCCCAGTCGAAGGACCAGCTTTCCATATTGGCCCCGCCCGACAGTCGTCCGAGATGGGATAAGGGGAGCGACGCGCCCCCCGCCATGCGGGCGAGGGCCTTGGACAGAATGTCAGGGTTGAGGCTCATGCCGGTTTCCTCTTGGAACTGCGGGCGCGCCAATAGGCAAACGTCTCCGTCTGAATGCTGTTCAAAAACGCGCGAGCGGCAGGGCCGGTCCATGCGCCCTGATAATCGCGGCGGCCGGTCCACCAGCCTTGCCCCGGCAACCGATCACTTTCGCGCACGACAAGGACAGCCAGTTCCGGCTGTCCGGCGGCCTTGGCGCGCCGGTCGACCTCGTCTAGCGTCTTGCACAAGGCACGCATCTTGGGACGGGAAAAGCGCAGGCCCAGCATCAGCAGAAATTCTGAATAGCTGGTGTCGTGGCCTTCCATCGCGATGCCCTGAAGCAAGCGCTCAATGTGCGGAACGTCGGCGAGAATGGTCGCCACATCCATGGCATCGGGCGCATATTCATCGATCATGCCGTCAGCGCTTTTTCGAGGATGACGAAGTAGAGGTCCTCCCGCTTGGGGGCGCCAAAGCGTGCGTCGCCATAGGGGAAGGGCGCGGTTTCTCCCGTGTCCCGATAGCCGCGCCGGGCATACCAGTCGATCAGTTCAGGGCGCTGGGCGATCACGGTCATCCTTGCGCGCTCCAGCTTCCATTCCTCTCCGATCAGCCGTTCCGCCTTCACCAGCAGGTCCCGGCCGATGCCCTGTCCCTGGCATGTCGGACGGACGGATACAGCGCCGATATAGCCATAGCCGTCGCGCCGTTCGACTGTCACAGTTGCCAGCAGGCCCTCTGCATCGTCGCAGGCAAGGACTGTCTGACCGGCATCCTCCAGCGTCGCCAGAAGCATGTCGATGCTCGTCCGGTTGCCACCCAGCAGGTCCGCCTCCGTCGTCCAGCCTGCGCGGCTGGAGTCGCCCCGATACGCCGATTCAATCAGCGCTTCGAGGGCGACTGCATCATCCTGTGTTGCCTTGCGCCAGCGCATGTCGCGCACGAATCCTTTCCCAAGTCGTTCAGCCGACACTGGGTGGACCTGACTTAGGGGTCAAGGGCTGGACGATTAACCGGCCTTGGTGACGCGCACCGGGATTTGGAGGATCTGGTTCACAAACGGGTTGTGTTCCCGCACCACGTCACCGGCCTGTTCGACCCGCATGTTGCGCGCGACCATTTCCTCGATCAGCGTGGCGATCTGCAATTCAGCCAGACGCGCGCCGACGCAGCGATGGACGCCATAGCCGAAGGAGAGGTGGCGGCGGGCATTGTCACGGTCGGCAATGAACCGGTCGCCTGCCTCGAAATAGTCCTCATCCTGATTGCCCGAAATATACCAGAGCCCAACCTTGTCCCCTTCCTTAAAGGCGTGGCCGCGGAAATCATGATCTTCGGTGACCGTGCGGCGCATGTGCGCGACAGGGGAGTGCCAGCGGATGACTTCGCTGCCCGCATTTCCGGCAAGCCCGGGGTTGGCGAGCACCTTGTCCCATTCTTTGGGCCAGCGGTTGGTGGCATCGACAAGGGCGGACATGGAATTACGGGTCGTGTCATTCCCGCCGACGATCAACAGCGCCATGTTGCCGATGAATTCGACCTGATCCATTTTCGACATCGCGTTGGAATGGATCATCATCGACAAGAGGTCAGGCGCAGGCTCCGCAGCGGTCCGTTCCTGCCACAGGGCGAAGAACTTCATCGCCATTTCAAACATCATCATCTGGCGTTCTTGCGGCTTGTTCTTGATCATATCGAGCGATGTGATCGCGTCTGACCAGATGGGCAGCTTGTGGCGTTCGTCCCATGGGAAGTCGAACAGGATGGCGAGCATATCGGTCGTCAGATCCACCGACACCAGCGAGACCCAATCAAACACTTCGCCTTTGGGCAACGAATCCAGCCGCGCGGCGGTGCGTTCACGGATGCTGCCGGCCAACCGCGTCATTTCCGACGGAGTAAAGGCAGGGGCGACCACACGGCGCTTTTCGGTATGGCGGGGCGGGTCCATCGCGATGAACATTTCCATGCGGTTCTGTTCGGCCTGTTCTCCGCCTGCAAAGTCCGCATCGACCAGTGAGATGCCACCGCGCTCCATTTCAGACGAATAGAGCATAGGCAGGGCTTCAACCTCGACGATGTCCTTATACTTGGTGAGCGACCAGTAGGAGCCGAACTCGCTGTCTTTGGTGTGGTGGATCGGGGCTTCGGTCCGCAGACGGCGCATCACCTCATGCACAGACCCGTCGGCGAAACGGTCCGGGCGCGCGGGGTGGATGGTCGCAAGGCTCTCAACTGTCATGTCAGGCTTCCTCTAGCATTTTGTTCTGTGTGGTTTCGTCATCGCCCAGATTGGCCACGATCTGGTCCAGCGTCCCCGACAAGGCAGCGATGCTGGCGGGGGTCAGGCCGGTGAAGGTTCGGTCGAGCATGTCGTCTATGCTTTCCCGCAGGCCGGGCAAAAGATCATGCGCGCGCGGTGTGGCCGCGATCCGCCAGACGCGGCGGTCATCCGGGTTGGCAACGCGCATCACCAGCCCCTTGCGCTCCATAATGTCCACGGTGTTGCCGACGCTGGCGCGTTCGAGTTCGAGGACACGGGCGAGCTCGCTTTGCGTGATGCCTTCCTGACGCAGTACATAAGCCAGCAGCCGCCACTGGGTGCGGCTGAGGTCATAATCGGCGAGCGCGGCATCGATGCGGCGGCTCAACAACCGCACGATCTCATCGAAGCGGAAGCTCAGAGCTTCAAGCGCAGAGGGGAAGGTTGAACCCGGCATATGGAGGAGAATTCCTCACTCTGCCTGATTCGTCAACTATCTGACAATATTATATCTGACGATCTCGCCGATGGACGTGAGCATCAAACGCTAAGGATGCGTCGGACGGACTGCGCAAAGGCCTGTCCGCCGTCCTGCGCAAAGGCAAAAAAGAGCGACGGCTCGATCACTTCCAACTCCATCAGGTTGAAGGTGTCAGCCGACGCCCGGACCATATCCACGCGGGCGTAGAGCGGGGCATCGGGCGCTGCGGCCAATGTCGCTGCGGCCAGTTTCATGGCCGCAACCGGTGGGGTGACCGCGACTTCGCGCCCACCAAATTGCTCCTGCACGCGAAAGTCGCCGGCAGCCGGCGTCTTCAGGATCGCGTGGCTGAATTGTCCATCAAAGTAGAAGAGCGAAAACTCCCCCTCGGTCGCGATAGCGGGCATCATCGGCTGGATGAGCATGTCCTGCCCCAACACATCGGCGGGAATCGGGTCGCCGGATTTGAGGAGATAGGTGCCGTCTGCACCGCCGGAAATCGCCGGCTTGATGACAAGGGTGTCGCTTTCAAACGCCGCGCGTGCCGCCTCCATATCCGCCGTGTCGAGGGCAGGGGCCGCGTGCGTTGGAACCACGCTGACGCCGCGTTGGGCCAGCTCGAGCAGATAGGCTTTGTCGGTGTTCCACCGCAGCAGGGGGATGCTTTTGGCCATGCGCACGCCCTGCGCTTCCCATCTGTCCAGCGCATCAAACCAGATGTCGGGTCGACGCTGATAGCCCCAGGCGAGCAAGGGAAGGACAAGCGGAAAACCGGTCAGATCCCCCGCATCGGTCCAAGGCCGGAACTGGAGCTCGTCGCCAAACAGCGCGCGATACTGGTCCGCATAAGGGTGCCAGTTTTCTTCATAGTCAGGGTGCGGGGTCAAAATGCAGATGTTGGCCATAGCGGACTCTTGCATCGGCGGACGCGGGCTGGCAAGTTTCAGTCTGAAACTTATAAAGGAAGAGAAGATGATCCTCTACGGCAGCCCGATTTCCCCCTTTGTCCGCAAGGTGCTCGTCTTCGCTGTCGAAAAGGGCATTGAACTGGAATTGGTGCCCGTCGGAATCGGGGACCCGAACCCGGATTTCAACGCGTGCAGCCCCTTCCGCAAAATGCCAGCGCTGCGTGACGGCGATTTTAGCATTTCGGATTCAACCGCCATTGTCACCTATCTTGACACTAAGCAGCCGGAGCACAGCCTCATCCCGGCCGATGCGCAAGGGCGCGCCCGGACCGTGTGGTTTGATGAGTTTGGAGACACGATTGTTGCAGCGGCGGCAGGCAAGGTTTTCTTCAACACGATCGTCTCCCCGCGCTTCCTGAAGAAGGACGGCGATGCTGCCCTGATCGCGCAGGGCGAGGCTGAGTTTGTCCCGGTGTGCGAGTATTTGGAAAGCGTCATTCCGGCGTCGGGATATCTGGTGGGCGATGCGTTTTCACTGGCTGACATTTCGGCGGCCACCAGCTTTGTGAATGCCGCGCATTGCGGCATGGTCCCCGATGCTGCGACCTATCCAAAGCTGACGGCCTATCTCGCGTCGATTTTCGGACGTCCGAGTTTTGCCGCCTGGATTGCGCGGGAGAAGAAAATCCTGGGGCGTTAATCAGGCCAGCAGATAATCCGACACATAGCCGTTGGTCTTGCGCTCATGTCCAAAGGTGGACATGGGGCCATGGCCCGGCACGAAGGCGGTTTCGCTGCCCAATGGCCACAGCTTCTGCGTGATGGAATCGATCAGTTGCTGGTGGTTGCCCTTGGGGAAGTCCGTCCGGCCGATGGAGCCCTGAAACAGAACGTCGCCCACAACCGCAAAATGTGACGGCGCGTGATAGAACACCACATGGCCCGGCGTGTGGCCGGGGCAGTGGATGACGTCGAGCGTGAGGTTGCCGACTGTGACCGTGTCGCCATCCACCAGCCAGCGGTCGGGTTCAAATGTCCGGGCGTCCATGCCCCAGCGTTTCCCGTCATTATCCAGCTGCGCGATCCAGAAGCGGTCATCCTCATGCGGGCCTTCAATCGGCACGCCGAGTTCCTTGGCAAGGATGCCCGCCTGCCCGCAATGGTCGAGATGACCATGGGTGATGAGCAGCTTTTCAATCGTCACGCCTTGCTTGGCCGCCGCGCCTTTGAGCAGCGCCAGATCTCCACCCGGATCGGTAAAGGCGCCACGCATTGTTTCCGTGCACCAGATGAGGCAGCAATTCTGCTGCAACGGTGTGACGGGAATGATGGCGGCTTGGAGCGGGGGCTTGGCAGTCATAAGGGCTTTCTTGCGCGAAAGGCGCGGGTCTAGTCCAGCAGATTCCGATAGTCCGGCTCGCCCTTGCCCGTGATGCTCAGCAGATCGCCGTCGCGCATCGTGCGGATGGGCCCTGCATAATATTTATCTGCGCCCAGCGTCACCAGCCGCATCAGCGGCTTTGGCAGCGACGGCACGATGTGCGTGAAGGCCAGCATCTTTGCACCTGCCGCTGTCGCGCTGTCGGCGGCTGCTTCGGGCGTGATGTGATAGTTCTGGATATCGCGGAAAATCTTGGCGCGGCCCGGCTGTCCGTTCCGTTCTGCGGCCTTGGCCATTTCTTCAACAAGGCGCGGTTGGAGGACTTCATAGACCAGCACGTCGCTGCCCTTGGCGATCTTGGCGATGGACGGGTCGGTGGCTGTATCCCCACTGATCGTCACACTCTTGCCCTGCCAGTCGAGCCGATAGCCGAAGGCGGGGGAGATTGGGCCATGGCTGACCGGGAAGGCCGTGATCTTCACGCCATCCTTATCATAGACGACACCGGGATTGATCACTGTGGATGCAAAGCCGAAGCCCGAAGGCGGGACCACGGCCGAACCGTGATGTGCGATGCGAAAGCCGCCATCGGGACCATAAGCGATGTTCAGCCCTTCAGCGATTTTCTGCGTGCCTTCGGGTCCGATGATTGGAAGCGCCGTTGCGGCACTCGTCCCCGCCCAGCGCTGCAGCGCGAGCGGGCCAAGCCCTTCAAAATGATCGGAATGGAGGTGCGTCAGGAACACGCCTTGCACTTTGCCGAGCGGGAGGCCCATCAGCGAGAGCGTTTCGCCCGCGCCTTCACCTGCATCAAAAATGAACAGCTTACCGCCCGCGACAACGACGGTGCAGGCAGAGGCGCGATCGCGGCTCGGCAGGGGAGACCCTGTACCACAAAAGCCGACATGGAGTGCTTTGGGGTCGAGCGTCGCCATCACGTCGCGCGCCATCGCCTTGTCGAGCGCACGTTCAAAGACGCGCATCATGATGGCATCACGATTGGCGAAGGCGATGCCGCCCGCGAGGACCAAGAGGCCGGAGAGAGTGAGTGCGATCCGGCCTGTTGTCTTCATATCGTGAAACTCTCCCCACACCCGCAACTGCCTTTGGCATTGGGGTTGTTGAAGACAAACCCTGCGGTGAAGTCATCTTCTTGCCAGTCCATCGTGGAGCCGACAAGGTACAGAACCGACGCACCATCGATAAAAAGCACGCCGCCCGGCGTTTCGATGCGTTCATCGAAGCTGTTGGATTCGTTCACATAATCGACCGAATAGGCAAGGCCGGAACAGCCCCGGCGCGGCGTGGACAGTTTCACGCCAATGGTGCCTTCAGGGGCCTTGGACATGAGATCGGCAATGCGCGCTTCGGCCGACGGGGTCAGCAGGACGGCGGCAGGACGGGCGCGGATTTTGGTTTCGGTGCTCATAGCATTCCCAACTCCAAACGGGCTTCATCGGTCATATTGGCGGGCGACCATGGTGGATCCCAGACAAGGTGGACCTCACAATCGCCAACGCCCGGAACCGCGCCGACGCGCAGTTCAACTTCACCCGGCATCGATTCCGCAACCGGGCAATGCGGGGTCGTGAGCGTCATGGTGACGTTCACATGGCCGCCATTGACCTCGACATTGTAGATGAGGCCAAGGTCGTAAATGTTGACCGGAATTTCCGGATCAAAGATCTCCTTAAGCGCGGCGACGACTTCATCGTGAAGGTCTCCACCCGGCTCGCCTGCGGGCACGGCCACAGGCTTTTGCGCCAGGAACCCTTCCAGATAATCCTTCTTGCGCTCCAGCTTTTCCGCAGGCGCTTCCACATCCGCAACGCGCGCCTTGGGCGGCGGGGGGACGCTGTCGACTTCTTCAATCCGGATCTCATCACTCATCCGAAAATCCTCTTCACTCGTTCCAGACCGCGCACCAGCGCGGCGACGTCATCCACGTCATTGTAAATACCAAAGCTGGCGCGCGCGGTGGCCGCCACCCCCAAATGGTCCATCAGCGGCTGGGCACAATGATGCCCCGCGCGGATCGCCACACCTTCCTCGTCCAATATGGTGCCGACATCGTGCGGATGCACCCCTTCGACCTCAAAGGAAACGATGCCCGCTGCATCGTCCGGCCCGAACAACCGGACGCTGTTCATGCGGCGTAGCGCGTCACGGGTTTCGCGGACCAGCGCCTGTTCATGCGCGTGGATGACGTCCAGCCCGATGGCCTCAACATAGTCGATGGCAGCGGCCAGCGCGATCACTTCGACAATGGCAGGCGTGCCCGCCTCAAACCGCGCAGGCGGCGGGGCATAGGTCGTGCGCTCGAACGACACCCGGTCGATCATCGCGCCACCCCCGTGCCACGGCGGCATCGCTTCAAGTATCTGATATCGCGCCCACAATGCGCCGATGCCTGTGGGGCCATAGAGCTTATGCGCGGAAAAAACGTAGAAATCACAATCGAGTGCGGCAACATCAACGGCCATATGCGGCACCGCCTGACAGCCGTCGAGCAGCAGCTTCGCGCCCACCGCATGCGCCATCTTCGCGGCCCGCTTCGCATCGAGCACTGAGCCCAACACATTGGAAATATGCGCAAATGCGACGAGCTTATGCGCCGGCGTCAGCATTTTTTCCGCGGCATCCAGATCAATCTTACCATCCTCGGTCAGCGGGCAAACATCAATCTCCACGCCGGTCCGGTCCCTAAGCAACTGCCAGGGAACGATATTCGAATGATGCTCCAGCACTGACAGGAGAATTCGGTCACCGGCCTTCAACTGGTTGCCCCAACTGTGCGCGACAAGGTTGATCGCCTCGGTCGCACCGCGGGCGAAGACAATTTCGCGCTCGTCGGTCGCGCCGATGAAGCGTGCAACCTTGCGGCGCGCGGCCTCAAAGGCCAGCGTCATGTTGGCCGAACGCGCGTAAACGCCGCGGTGGACGGTGGCGTAATCCGCCCCCATCGCTCGCGCCATCGCGTCGATCACAACCTGCGGCTTCTGCGCCGTCGCGCCGGTATCGAGATAGCGCCAGTTATTGGCGAGACCGGGGAAGTCGACTTTGAATCCCCCCTCCCTTCCAAGGGAGGGGCCGGGGGTGGGTGCGAGTGAAAGCGAAGCGTTCGGCTCACCCACCCCAACCCCTCCCTTGGAAGGGAGGGGCTTCTGGTTTGCCACCCCGCTCACGCCAATGCCCCCAGCTTTTCCAGCGCCAATGCCTGCAACGTCTCTGCATCCTCGGCGCCATCAAACACGCCTGAGACAAACGCCTGCAACAGCAGCGTCTGCGCGTCGGCAGGCGAAAGGCCGCGGGATTCCAGATAGAAAAGCGCGACGGGATCAAGCTCTCCAATGGCGCAGCCATGGGCACACTTCACATCATCGGCAAAGATTTCGAGCTCGGGCTTGGCATTGGCGGTCGCCGTGCGGTCGAGCAGCATGGCCTTGACCGATTGCGTGCTGTCCGTGTGCTGCGCATCGCGCGCCACAGCCACCTTGCCAAGATAGGTGCCCGTCGCATGGCCTGCGAGCACGGTGCGGACCGTCTGCTGGCTGGTGGCGTTCGGTTCGGCATGGGTGACCGTGGTCACGATTTCCAGCGTCTGCTTACCACCGCCAATTTGCGCGGCCCCAAAGGTGAAGTCCGCGCCTTCGTGCAGCGTCACGTCGAGCTCAATCCGCCCATAATCGCCACCGATATTGAGCACATACAGGGATGCAACCGCCCCCTTACCGAGGCTCATCTTGATCTGATGGACGCCGCCTGCATCCTGCACGATGGAGCGGGCCCATTGGCCGCCTGCAGGCACGACAATGTGCTCCGCCTCTGGCAGCGGCCACAGCTTAGCGACTGCGTCCAGATCGGCATAGCGCCAGGCCTCATCGCGACGGGTGGGAAGGGCCTGGCTCAAGCCGCGATCTCCCGATAGCCGTCTTCTTCCAGCTCCAGCGCGAGTTCCGGCCCGCCGGTCCGCACGATGCGGCCACCGGCCAGCACATGCACGAAGTCCGGCTTCACATAATCGAGCAGCCGCTGATAATGGGTGATCAGCAGCACGGCCTTGTCGGGCTTGCGCATGATGCGGTTGATGCCGTCTCCCACGACGCGCAGCGCGTCGATGTCGAGGCCGCTGTCGGTTTCATCAAGGATGGCGAGCACGGGGTCGAGGATGCCCATCTGGACCATCTCATTGCGCTTCTTCTCGCCGCCTGAAAAGCCGACGTTCACCGGGCGCTTGAGCATCTCCATGTCCATGCCCATCGCGTCGGCCTGCGCGCGGGCGATCTTCAGGAACTCGCCGCCCGACAGCGGCTCTTCGCCTCGCACCTTGCGCTGCGCATTGAGCGCCTCGCGCAGGAACTGCACGTTGGACACGCCGGGGATTTCGACCGGATATTGGAAGCCGAGGAACAGGCCAGCGGCCGCCCGCTCATGCGGCGCAAGGGCCAACAAATCCACACCCTCACCGTCGCCCCGCACGTGATGCGGGGCTTGGCTTTTTTCTTCGCCAGCGTCGGAGGACAAGCCTAGCCCCGTGTCAGGCACGGGGCGACGGGGTGGCGGTGTGAATGTCACCGAGCCGTCCGTCACCTCATAGCCCGGACGACCACCGAGCGTATAGGTGAGCGTGGATTTGCCCGCACCGTTGGGGCCCATGATCGCGTGGATTTCGCCCGCGTTGATCTGAAGCGACAGGCCTTTCAGGATCGGCTTGTCGGCGACGGTGGCGTGGAGGTTATTGATTTGGAGCATCTGGTTACTTCACTTTTGATTGAGCAGTTTGCGGGCAACTAGAACTGCGAATATTAGCCAGGGCGCATAGATGCCAATGACGGTGCCGAAATTTATGGGAGGAACCCAATCACCCGAAAAGCCCAAGCCTAAGAGCCACAGGCCGAAGGACGCGACCAACCAAAGGGCCAAAAGGCTTGAAAGAATAGCGTTCTTCACCCCACGCTCCCCTCCAGCGAAATGCCGAGCAGCTTCTGTGCTTCCACCGCAAATTCCATCGGCAGCTGCTGAAGCACTTCTTTGGCAAAGCCGTTGACGATCAGCGCGACGGCTTCTTCCTGTGCGAGCCCGCGCTGCATGGCGTAGAACAGCTGATCATCGCTGATTTTGCTCGTGGTCGCCTCATGCTCGATCTGCGCGCTGGGGTTGCGCACTTCGATATAGGGCACGGTGTGCGCGCCGCTGACGCTGCCGAGCAGCAGGCTGTCGCACTGGGTGAAGTTGCGGACGCCTTCGGCCTGCGGGGCGACGCGGACGAGGCCGCGATAGGTGTTGTTGCTGTGACCGGCGCTGATGCCCTTTGACACGATGGTCGAGCGCGACCCCTTGCCGTTGTGGATCATCTTGGTGCCGGTGTCGGCCTGCTGGAAATTGTTAGTGACGGCGACGGAGTAAAACTCCCCGACCGAGTTTTCGCCGTTCAGCACGCAGCTGGGATATTTCCAGGTGATGGCAGAGCCGGTTTCAACCTGCGTCCAGCTGACCTTGGAGCGCGCGCCCTGACACAGCGCCCGCTTGGTCACGAAATTATAGATGCCGCCCAAGCCTTCGGCATTGCCGGGATACCAGTTCTGGACGGTCGAATACTTGATCTCCGCATCATCAAGCGCGACGAGTTCCACGACGGCGGCGTGCAGCTGGTTTTCATCGCGCATCGGCGCGGTGCAGCCTTCGAGGTAGGAGACGTAGCTGCCCTTGTCCGCGATGATGAGCGTGCGTTCAAACTGGCCGGTGTTTTCCGCGTTGATACGGAAATAGGTGGAAAGCTCCATCGGGCAGCGGACGCCTTCGGGGATGTAGACGAACGTCCCGTCCGAAAAGACCGCGCAGTTGAGCGTCGCGAAGTAATTGTCGTGCATCGGCACGATCTTGCCGAGCCACTTTTTCACCAGCTCCGGATATTCCTTGATCGCTTCCGAGATGGGGCGGAAGATCACGCCTGCCTTTTCCAGTTCGGCGCGGAAGGTGGTGGCGACCGAGACGCTGTCGAACACGGCGTCAACGGCGACCTTGCGTGCGCCTTCGACACCGGCGAGCACCTTCTGCTCTTCAATCGGGATGCCGAGTTTTTCGTAGACGCGCAGAATTTCCGGATCGACCTCATCCAGTGAGGCGAGCGTTTTCTTTGCCTTGGGGGCGGCGTAATAATAGGCGTCCTGATAATCGATCGGCGGGACGTTGAGCTTGGCCCAGTCGGGGGCCTCCATCGTCTGCCACATGCGGAACGCCTTCAACCGCCAGTCGAGCATCCATTCGGGCTCGTTCTTCTTGCCAGAAATGAAGCGGACGGTGTCTTCGCTCAGCCCCTTGGGCGCGAAATCGGTTTCAATGTCCGATGACCAGCCATGCTCATAATCGGCAACGGAGGCGGCGGCATCGCGCGCGGCCTGATCCTTGATCTGATGGTCGGTCATGCCGGGGTCTCCACAAGGCGGGTCAGCGGAACGCCCGCCAGTGCTTCTCGGACAGTCGCGTTGATGACTTGCCAGTGCGGACGCACGGCGCAGTCTTTCTCCAGCGCGCACTCCTGCCGGTCATGGTCAACACAGGCGGTCATGGCGATGGGTCCTTCAATGGCTTCGACGATTTCGGCAACGCTGATGGCAGCGGCAGGGCGGGCGAGCTTGAACCCGCCACCGGCGCCCCGCACAGACCGGAGGAGCCCGGCAGAGGAAAGCTTGCTCACCAGCTTTTGCACAGTGGGCAGGGGAATCCCGGTTTCTTCAGCAAGTTGACCGGCATTCGTGCGCGTGCCCCCGCAATGGCGGGCGCAGGCGGACATCATGACAACCGCATAATCGGCAAGACTCGAAAGGCGCATGCGGGCTAATTGGACCGCATTAGTCTGAATTACAAGTCCGGTCCTGTAATTCCCACAAATTGGCAGGGTGCAGCGCCGTCCGAAGGATCGGGCTGGCCTGTGTTCGTAGCTGGCGGGGTGTCTGGCCCGTGACGCGCTTGACCTCGCGGATGAGGTGCGATTGGTCGGCATAATGGCGCAGCGCCTCGTGCGGAAGGTCGCCATTCTGCGTGATGATCAGCGAGGCTGTGCGCAGCGCTGCATATTTCCGTGCGAGGGACTTGGGCGGCGCCCCCCAATAGCGGTTGGCGATCCGTGCAAGCTGCCGGTCTGACAGGTCAAAGCGGCCCTGCAGATCGGCAAGGTCAGGCGCCAACGCCCCGGTCAGCCAGTCTCGGATGCCCTCGACAATGCGGTCATGCCCCTTGGCCCTGCTTTGGCTGCGCTGTTGAAAGAAGGCATCGGCCATGGGCGCCATCTCCGCCACGGTCTCACAGGTGCGAAGGGCATCATGCAAATCGATGACTGAAGGGCCAAAGAGTTCGACGGCATTGCACCCCCGATCGGACAGGCTATCGGCCGTGCAGGGCACGATGCCGTCCCAAGCCGGCGGCAGCAGACTGATGCCGAACAGGCGGGCCGGGCCGTTCAGCGCATAGCCCTGATAGAGCGAGGAAGGGCCGCTGAGGCTCACGAGATTGGCCTGACGGCGGATGCCAGGGAAGTCCTTATAGCCGCCGCCTTCGAGGAAGAAGTGCAGGTGCCCGGTGTCTGCCCGTTGCAGGTCATCCACGGTCAGATGGTGCGTCGTGGCGAGGTAATAGGAACCGAGGAATGGAGCGAGCGAGGGCGCCGGAGAGGCGAACTGCCACTCCATCAGATTTCAGTGGCCAAAGTCGAAATCTTGCCTTTGAGTTTGTGGCGTTCAAACGTGGCCTGGGTCAATCGCGGCGTCTTGCGGATGGCTTCCGGTGTGACGCCGGTGAAGGCCTTGATCTCGCGGATGCAGTGCGATTGATCGTATTAAGTGTCCCCCACATAATCCTGCCAGACCCCGTCACCATTGGCGATGCGGACCGCCGTTTTCAGCGCGCGGTATTTGCGGGCAAGCAGTTTCGGGCTGGCGCCATAGACAGATTTGAGCTGCCGCTGGAGCTGTGCTGCGGACAGGCCGGTTTTCTCGGCGAGGTCCCGAATGTCCGGGTCCATATTGGCTTCCAGCCAGGCATCGACCGCGCGGATCAGGCGGAAAGGGGGTGTTTCCGCCTTTGCCAGGACCTCTGCGACAAAGTGTTCGCTTGCGGCCACCATGTCCTCAAAACAGCCCGAGGCCGCCATAGCCTCCCTCAGCGCGATGACCTCGCCGTTGATACGGCCCTGCGCATCAACGACCCGGTTCGCATATTGGTTAGCCGGAAGCCCCGTCAGAGCGCACCAACCGGCCGGGAGCAGCCCCATGCCAAAGCAGATGGCCGGTCCCGTCACCCGCAGTGTCGATGCCTTCATGCGCGGCCCAATGAGCGTGACCGCTGAGAAGGGCTGCGTATCATTGGGCCCAAAGGTGATGTCGCCACTGCCGCTGAGGCTGAAGCGCAGCTGGGCGATGTCCGCGCGCTCAATGTCCGAGAAGCTCGGTTCATCCGTGTCGAACAGGTAGAAGGCGGAAACATAGTCCGCCAAGGCCGGAGATGGCGCCGCGTAGACCAGATTGAGCAAACAGATGAACCCCGTTTCACGAAACGTGCAACGCCAACACAACAGGATCCAAAAGCGATCGCCCACAACGATAGCGGAACGAAGCTTAAAAAAAGGCCGACACCCGAAGGCGTCGGCCGATGAAGTTGAATAAAGGATCCTCAAGAAGGAGTCCTTCGGGTCGCAAGGTCCTGATACGCCTCAGCAATGATGCCGAATTGGAGGAAATCGACAAAATTGAAAAAAATCGACATTTTGTGGCATGAATAGAGCAAAAAAGAACATTAACCTGCATTGCATCTCGTTTTGGAAACCCGTTGCACGAAACGACTCGCGCCGATGTGGTTCAATATGACCGCCTGTTTCCCTCGCGACTCGAAGCCGCTAAGCCGAGTCGCATGTCGCTTTATCCTCTTGTTCGCCCGTTCGTGTTCGCGTTTGATGTTGAATGCGCCCATCGTCTTAGCCTTGCTGCCCTCAAGCTGTTCGGGCCCGACCGCCAGCCTTTATCGAGTTCCATATTGTCCTCACAGGTGGCCGGGCTGCATTTTCCCAATCCGGTTGGTTTGGCCGCAGGCTATGACAAGGATGCCGAGGTTCCGGTGCAAATGCTGGGAACCGGGTTCGGCTTTGTTGAAGTCGGCACGCTGACGCCACTGCCGCAGGCGGGCAATCCGCAGCCGCGCCTGTTTCGGCTGGTCGAGGACAAGGCCGTCATCAACCGCATGGGCTTCAACAATGGCGGGCAGGCGGCGGCCTTGCCGCGCTTGCAGGCCTCGCAGGGCCGGGGGCTGATCGGTGTCAACATTGGGGCGAACAAAGATGCCGTGGATCGCATCGCCGATTACGCGATGGGCGTGCGGCAAATGGCGCCGGTTGCCTCCTATCTGACCGTCAACATCAGCTCGCCCAACACGCCGGGCTTGCGTGCCTTGCAGGACGAAGCCGCCCTGACCGAGTTGCTCTGCGCCGTACGCGATGCGCGACCGGCAAATGGCCCGCCGGTTTTCCTGAAGGTCGCGCCTGATCTGGAGCCCGCCGATATCGACGCCATTGCCCGCCTGTCGGTCGGCATGGTCGATGGGCTGATCGTCTCCAACACAACGATTTCGCGGCCAGTGCTGTCGTCGGGCTATGCGGCGGAAGGCGGAGGGCTTTCCGGCGCGCCTTTGCGGGATCTCGCCCAGCTACGGATGCGCGATTTCGCCAAGGCCACGGGCGGAGCGCTGCCGTTGATCGGGGCCGGGGGCATTGCGAACGTCGAGGATGCCTATGCCCGCATCCGCGCCGGGGCGTCGCTCATCCAGATTTATTCGGCGCTTGTTTATGAAGGGCCGGGCTTGGCTCGACGTATCAATAACGGGCTGGAAGAGCTGCTGGTGCGCGATGGTTTTACAAATGTTGCACAGGCTGTGGGCGTCGACGTCCGATAGGGGTTGTCCGACGGGCAAAGGCGGCTAGGTTAACTATTATGAAAAAAATCATCCTCAGCTGCTTCATTTTCCTCCTTCTTCCCAATGCTGTCCTCGCCGAAAGGGGGGCGGTGTCTGCTGCCGATCCACGCGCGGCAGAAGCGGGCGTTGCCATGCTGCGGCAAGGCGGGAGCGCCGCCGATGCCGCGCTCGCCATGATGGTGGCGCTCTCGGTGGTCGAACCGCAATCCTCCGGCATCGGCGGGGGCGGCTTCTTCATCTACAACGATCCTCAGACGGGCTTGCCGGCCACGATTGACGGGCGGGAGACGGCACCTGCCGCGACCCGTGAGGATCGCTTCATAGGGCCGGATGGAAAGCCGCTTGCGTATCGCGACGCGTTCCTTGGCGGCCATTCGGTCGGTGTGCCCGGCAATATTGCGCTTGCGGCCAAGGCTCATAAGAAATGGGGGAAGCTCAAATGGGCCAAGCTCTTTGATCCCGCGATCAAGCTGGCGGAAGACGGCTATGTCGTCACCCCGCGTCTGGCCGGTGTGATCAAGCAAGTCTCCCCCCTTTGGGACGGGCTGGACGCGACCAAGGCGATCTATTTTCAGGACGGTCGTCCCAAGCAGGCAGGCGATACCATCCGCAATCCGGAATTCGCAAAGCTCCTCCGCGCTGTCGCAAAGAAGGGGCCGTCTGCTTTCTACACGGGGCAGAATGCGCGCGCGATTGCCGCGGCGGTCAGCAATGCGCCCAAGAATGCGGCACCGATGACCTTGAAGGATATCGCTTCCTATCAGGCGAAGGACCGTGCGGCGGTTTGCAACACCTACCGCGTCTACAAACTCTGCGGCATGGGGCCGCCGTCTTCCGGCGCCACGACTGTGTTTCAGGTGCTCGGCATGCTGGAACGGTTCGACATGAAGGCGCTGGGCAAGGATGACCCCAAGGCCTGGCATCTGATCGCCGAAGCCATGTTGCTGGCTTATGCCGACCGGGAGAAATATCTGGGTGACCCTGATTTCGTCTCCGTCCCCGTCGCGGGCCTGATCGATAAAGGGTACATCGCCAGCCGCTCCGCGCTCATTTCCGAAACGACATCCCTGCCCAGCTATGCTGCCGGAACGCCGCCGGGGGCGGAGCCGCGCACGGCCGCTCTTTCCAGCGAAGTCGCCGGCACGACGCACTTTGTCGCAGCAGACCGGTTCGGCGGCGTGGCGACGATGACGTCCACGGTTGAAGGACCATTTGGTAGCCAGTTGGTCGCCAATGGGTATGTCCTCAACAATGAACTGACCGACTTCACCTTTGCCCCGACAAAGGACGGCGCGCCTGTCGCCAACCGTCCGCAGCCGGGCAAGCGGCCTTTGTCCTCCATGTCGCCCACCCTCGTTTATGATGCAGCCGGCAAGTCGATCTTCGCGGTGGGTGCAGCGGGCGGCAAGACGATCATCATGCAGGTTGCCAAGACGCTGATCGCGCATCTCGATTGGGGTTTGGACGCGCAAGAGGCGATCGCCGCACCGAATATTTTCTTCGGCGGCGAAGCCATCATCGTGGAGGCGAACACGCCGCTGGCCGCCAAGTCCAATGAGCTTGCGGCCTATGGCCGGATGGTTGTGACCAATGGACGGATGTCATCAAAAGCCAATGCGGCACAAAAAACAGCAGACGGATGGGTTGCAGCGGCCGACCCAAGAAGCGAAGGTGTCGGAATAAGCGAGTGATGGGCGTTAGACCCGGCCTCGCATTTGGGTTTGCAGGAGATGGGGCACATGCGCGAATTTGAGCATTTCCCGAATTTGGTGACGATGTTTTTCACGCGGGCAAAGGAACAGGGGGATGCCCCGTTCCTTTGGGCGAAAAAGGGCGGTAGCTGGCAGTCGATCAGCTGGGCGCAAACAGCACAGCAGGTCGCGTCCTTTGCGCAGTCGCTAAAAGACATCGGGCTGGAGCCCGGCGACCGCGTGATGCTCGTATCCGAAAACCGGCCCGAATGGTTCATCGCAGATCTTGGCATCATGGCCGCTGGCTGCGTCACCGTGCCGACCTACACCACCAATACGGAGCGTGATCACCAGCATATCATTGAGGATGCCGGCGCCAGCGCGATTGTTGTTTCAACGAACAAGCTCGCCCAGTCTGTCATGCCCGCAGCCCTGCGCGCCACACGCGCGCATCACCTGATCGGGATTGAAGAGTTGCGCGTCGGCCAGTCGACCGGCGTTGCCATCCACAGCTGGGATGCGATGGTCGGCAAGGCTGCCGATGTGGACGCCTGCGCCGCCGCTGCGACCTTCAAGCGCGACGACTTAGCCTGCCTTATCTACACCAGCGGCACCGGCGGTGCGCCGCGCGGCGTGCAGCAGCATCACGGCGCCATCCTGTGCAATGTCGAAGGCTGTGTCGAAGTCATCACTGAAGACTTTGGCTGGGATGATGAAATCTTCCTCTCCTTCCTGCCGCTCTCCCACGCGTATGAACATAGCGGCGGCCAGCACTTCCCCGTCGGGCTTGGCGCGCAAATCTATTATTCCGAAGGCATCGAAAAGCTCGCCTCCAATATTGAGGAAGTGCGCCCGACCCTGATGGTCGTCGTGCCGCGCCTGTTTGAGGTGCTGCGCGCCCGTATCCTCAAGCAGATGGAAAAGCAGGGTAAGGTCGTCCAGCTTCTCCTCAGTCGCGCGCTCAGCCTTGGGGCCAAGGATCTCGCGGGCGGCATGCCCATTTGGGACCGGCCGATGAACGCACTGCTCAACCGCACGCTGCGCCCCAAAATTCAGCAACGCTTTGGCGGACGGTTGAAGGCGATGGTCTCGGGCGGCGCACCGCTCAATCCGGAAATTGGCGTCTTCTTCCACGCCGTCGGCCTCACCATGCTGCAAGGCTATGGCCAGACCGAGGCTGCGCCCGTCATCTCCTGCAACCGGCCCAAGGTCGGCTTGAAGATGGACACTGTCGGCCCGCCGCTCAAAAATGTGGAAGTGAAGATTGCCGACGATGGCGAAATCCTCGTGCGCGGTGAACTCGTCATGCACGGCTATTGGCGCAACGAGGCAGAAACCGCGCGCGCCATCCAAAATGGCTGGCTCCACACCGGGGATATTGGCGAGATTGATGAGAAAGGCCGCATCAAAATCACCGACCGCAAGAAGGATATCATCGTCAACGACAAGGGCGAAAATGTCTCTCCGCAAAAGGTGGAAGGCATGCTTACCCTCCAGCCCGAGATTTTCCAGGCGATGGTCTCCGGCGATAAGCGCCCGCACCTTGTCGGTCTGATCATCCCCGATCCCGAATGGGCGATTGAATGGGCGCAGACCAATGGCGAGCCTTATGACCTTAAGGCCCTGTGCGATCTCCCCGCTTTCCGCGCGGCGATTATGGCCGCGGTGGACCGGGTAAACACGCAGGTCGCAACCACCGAGAAGGTCCGCAAGATCACGCTGACACCCGACGCGTTTACGACCGACAATGAGATGCTGACGCCGAGTTTGAAGATTAGGCGGCACGTGATCCGGCAGGTTTATGGCGAGCGGATCGACGGGTTGTATAAGGGCTAGGGGGATCTCGCGCGGAGACTCGGAGACCCGCCACGTCGCCTCGGCCTTGGCTGGCCCCTCCGTCAGTCTGCTGCGCAGCCTGCCACCTCCCCATCGCAAGTCGATGGGGAGAATAAGTGGTCGCTTTATCTCCCCAATGACTTGCATTGGGGAGGTGGCAGCCCGCAGGGCTGACGGAGGGGCAACCCACCCCCAAAACCCGTGGGACAATCTCACCTCACCCACGACTAAGCGCACATCCGTCGCCCCGTGCTTGACACGGGGCTGGGCTAACCTCCGTCAGTTTCCGCCGCTGGGTTGCCAGTTGCGACGGCTCCCGAAGGTCCAGCAATTCAGGTATCTTGCAAAATGGCAAAGAAAGCCAAGCCCCGTGTCAAGCACGGGGCGACGTAGAGGCTTTTGCGATGCGTTGCCCCGCTCACTTCCGATACGGCACAAATTCCCCGATTACGCACGACCCCGTTTGGAAGCCCGCCCGCAAATCCGCCGTGCGCGCGATGTCGCCTTGGCACAGGCGGCTGGAGTATTGGTGGGTGATGAGGGCGTCGCCGCGTTTGATGTCGTCGCAGGAACCGCTGGTCTCTGTCCGCCAGATGAGCTTGCGGCTGGTGCGGAAGAGGAGGGTGTTCTCGCCATAAGCTTCCGGCCCCTGCAGGTCGCGGTTTTCGACGCAGTTGTCGGGCTTGCCGGCGGTGAAGCCCGCCAGCGTCTCTTCCAGCTTTGCCGCGTCGCGCGCCTGGGCGCGGAGCTGGGACTGGGTGGGGGGCGTGTCCGCGCATCCGGCAGCCAGAAGGAGGGCCGGTGCGAGGAGCGGGAGCGCAATCAGCATTTTCGACATGGGTCTTCTCCTGATGGCAATATGGGGGCGAAACTGCCCGCTTTTACCTGAACGCATCCTTAGCCGCGCGGCGCTCGGCGAGTTGGGCGGCGTCCTTGGCGCGCATGAACGGGTTGGTCGCGCGTTCAAGGGCAATCGTTGTCGGCACCGTTGGTTCCCCATTGGTGCGCGCCGCATCCACCTGCGCCATGCGCGCTGTGATGTCGGCATTGTCGGGTTCGGCGACCAAGGCATAGCGCCCATTCGACTGGGTATATTCATGCGCGCAGTAGACGACCGTCTCCGGCGGCAGCGCGCCGAGCGTCTGCATGTTGGTGAACATCTGCTCCGCCGTGCCTTCAAACAGGCGGCCACAACCCATGGCGAAGAGTGTATCGCCGACGAACAACACCTTCTCGGATGGTATATGCAGCGCAATATGGCCTGCCGTATGCGCGGGCACGTCGATGACCTGCGCTGTGATGCCCCCAAGCGTCACCACATCCCCGCCGGTCACCTGCACGTCGAGCGTCGGGATGCGTTCGGCCTCGGCCGCAGGGCCGGTGATCGTGCAGCCGGTTGCGGCCTTGATCTCCGCATTGCCGCCCGTGTGGTCGGGGTGCCAATGCGTGTTCCAGATCTGCGTGATCGTCCAGCCGCGCTCCGCAGCGGCGGCGAGGACCGGCTCGGCGACAGCGGGGTCGATCACCGCCGTCTCGCCCGAGGCCGGGTCATGGGCCAGCCAGACATAATTGTCGGAGAGGACAGGGATGCGGGCGACTTGGAGCGTCATGGTCTTACCACTTGCCCGTGTTGGGCATGGACGCCCAAGGTTCGGCCACAGGCAGCGCGTCCCCATGCTGGAGCAATTCGACCGAGATGTTGTCGGGAGAGCGGACAAACGCCATGCGCCCATCGCGCGGCGGGCGGTTGATCGTCACACCGGCGTCGGCCAGACGCTGGCAGGTCTCATAAATGTCGGACACAGCATAAGCGAGATGGCCGAAATTGCGGCCTTCATCATAGCCCGCCTCGCCCCAATTATGCGTCAGTTCCACCTGCGCCTCTTCATCACCGGGGGCAGCGAGGAAGATGAGCGTGAACTTGCCTGCGTCGTTGCTCATGCGCTTCAATTCCTTGAGGCCGAGCAACTCAAAGAATTTGATCGTTGCATCCGGATCAGAAACGCGGATCATCGTGTGAAGGTATTTGATCACCTAAAACTCCGTTCATCGATAAAAAGAAACGCTTCATCGGGCGTTCATCGAAAGGTCGTCACAAAATAGGCCGACACTCAAAGCTGGGAAAGCACTTATGTCAGACATTGAAGCACCACGCGAAATTCTCCGTAAGCCTGTCGTGATCGCCGCCGGCGTTTTGGCGGTCGGCGTGATCCTCGGCTGCTATCTGCTGGGCGATGGGCTGAAGCGCGCAAAGAATGCGGACCGGTCGGTCACGGTGCGCGGTCTGGCGGAAAAGAACGTCACGGCAGATCTTGCGGTGTGGACCATTGCCTATTCGGCCCAAGCGCCGACGCTGGATGCCGCGCGGGCGGACATTGATTCCGACATGGCGGCGATCCGCGCCTTCTTCAAAAGCGCAGGTTTTGCGGATGCGGACCTGAAACCGAGCGGCGTGAGCGTCAACCAGTTCAACAATAACGGCATGGACACCGTCACGATCCGCCAGCGGCTCCAACTGCGCACGGGGGACATCAAGAAGGCGCAGGCGGCCGTTGCGCGCCAGTTTGATCTCGTCCGCAGCGGCGTCCAGCTTGATGAAGGGTCAGGCATCGCGTTCAGCTTCACCAAGCTCAATGACATCAAGCCCGCAATGGTGGCGGAGGCGACCAAGGACGCCCGCAAATCTGCCGAGCAATTCGCCAGCGACAGCGGCACGGGCGTGGGCGGCATCAAATCCGCCAGCCAAGGCTATTTCTCCATCGACGCGCGTGATGGCGAACAGCCGGGCTATGGGGTTGCGGACTCGCCCTATAAAAAGGTCCGCGTCGTCACGACGATCGACTTTTATCTGGATTGAGGCAAATCCGTTCGCAGATGGCCTGAAGCCACGCTCCGTTCGCCCTGAGCTTGTCGAAGGGCCGTCCTTTTCTTGTTGCCTCGGTGAACAGAAGGACGGTGCTTCGACAAGCTCAGCACAAGCGGGGTAACAACGTCTAGCGTCAACGCGGAGCAGCAGGCCCCGGCGTCACAGGCGCAGGCGTCCCAAATTGCTCCAGCGCCTTCGCCGCAGCCTTGCCCTGCGGGCCTTCCGGCGCGATCTTGACGGCGGCTTCCCAAGCCGTGCGCGCGGCGGCATCATTGCCCATCATGGCGGCGATATTGCCGGCCTCCAGCGCGACGGAGGCATCATCGGGGGAGAGGCGGGCGGCCTCTGCAATGTCGGTGCGCGCGCGGTCCAGATCACCAGTGCGCCGGGCGAGCGAGGCGGAGAGCAGCCAGATGAGCGGGTCTTGCGGCACCAGCTTGGCCGCTGCGTCAAGATCGCTGCGGGCTTTGGTCAAATCCCCCACGGCCACCAGCGCGCGGGCGCGGTCGAGATGCGCTTCCCCGGCTTCGGGGCCTTCGAGCGTCCCTTCTATGAGCGCTGCATCAATGAAGCTGCGCGCCTTCACAAACTCACCGCCCGCCAATGCGGAATTCGCGGCCTGCACCCAGAGCGTGGCGGCGCGGCTATCCTTGGCCTGTTGTGCGGCTTCTGCGGCCTGTTGGAAGGTGGTCATGGCCGACAGCCAGCGGGCCTGGGCGGCATAGGCGAGCCCCTGACATTGGCGCGCAAGCACTGTACCGCCCTCAATCCGCCACTTCTCCGCACTGTCGAGCGCGGCCTGCGGATCGGTGTCGACCAACTCCAGACAGGTTTTGAAACGCACTTGGTCCGCGGCGGGGGCAACAGTCGCAGCGGCGGCGGCGAGCAGGGGGAAAAGGATCACAAAGTCTCCATCAAAGTCGCCACTGTTCCAATCAGCAGATCAATATCGGCCGCCCGCGACAGGCGGTGGTCGCCATCTTTGATCAGGGTCACCTGCACATCGTCTGAACGAAGCGCGTCGGCGGTGCTCAGGGCGATCTTCCAGGGCACAACCTCATCGCTTTGCCCCTGCAACAGGCGGACGGGGCCCGCATAATCGATGCCCTTATCGAGCAGCAGATTGTCCTGCCCCGATTGCCAGAAGCCGCGCGTCGTCAACATCGGCTCGGGTCCATAGTCGGACGGGCGCAGCAGCTTTCCGTCGGATTGGAGCGTCGCCTTCTCGTCGTCGATAAAACCCCAGATGGTGAAGTCCGGCGCAGCGGCAATGCCAACCAAGGCTGCGGCCCGCGTGCGCAAGGCCTGTGCCATCAGCAGGGCGATCCAGCCGCCCATGGAGGACCCGACGAGCAGGACAGGGCCTTTGACCAATTGCGCAATCGCGAACAGGGCATCGTCGCGCCAGATGGAAAGCGTTCCGTCGGCAAAGGCGCCTTCGCTCTCGCCGCAACCCGAGTAGTCGAGCCGCAGCATGGCATGGCCTTGGTCTGCTGCCCAAGCATCAAGTGCGATGGCCTTGCTGCCCAACATGTCTGACGCATAGCCGGGCAGGAAGACGATGGTCGGCTTACCCGATGTGCCTGCACGATGGCGGATAGCGAGCTTGAGCCCGTCTGCACGGGGGAGCCAGTGCGGCGCTTGTTCGTTACTCAAAACAGGTCGCCTTCTTTCACATCCGGGTCATTGGCGCAGGCATCGACGATGGCGCGCCATTGTTGCGGCGTGACAGCGGGCGAATAGTCGGCCCCCTTGCGCGCGCTGGCCAGAAACACTTTGCGCCGCTCATCCGACAGCGGATGGCTGGACATATAGCTCATGGCGACCGCACCCTTGCCGAGCTTGCGCTCACCCTCCGCCAATCGGTCAAAGAAGCCGGCGGTGGGCAAGGGGGAGACGTTGGCCGTGCGCATCAGGTTGATCGCATAGCCATCCGCCCGCGATTCCGCCGCGCGCGAATAGCTGGCTGAAATGGCGGAGTTGAGGGCCCCGCCCACATCGCCGCCAACGCCACCAAGCAGCAGGCTCAACCCCATCTGCCGCAGCAGCGCCTGCATGACATCGCGGTTGCGGACATGGCCGATTTCATGACCCAACACGCCCGCCAGTTCATCGGGGTTATTCGCTTGCTGCAACAGGCCACGGAAGATCAGAATCTGCCCGCCGGGCAAGGCGGCGGCATTGACCATATCGACATTGACGATGCGGACGCGCAGCTCCGACGCCTTTGGATCAATGCGGCGGACGAGCGCGTCGAGCGCCTTCTGGCCTTCCGCCCCATCACAGATGCGGCCACCCAGATCGCCGACCATGGCGTCGCCCATCTTCTGTTCCCATGACATGGGGACCAAAGGTGCGACGACGTCGGGTGCCTTCCAGAGCAAGAGCACGACAGCAGCGGACAGCGCGGTGAACCCGGCGACGGCGGGCCAGATGCCAAATTTGTCGACCAGCCTGCCATAGCTGGATTGCGGCGGCAGGCGGCGGGCGAGCAGGTCCGTCATCGGCAAGGGAATGCCGACACGCCAGCCGTCTACGCCCTTGCGCCCGAAGACGGAGGCCCCATCGCGCTTGTCGATCCAGAACAGGTCACCCCAAGGCGCAAAGTCCGTCTGTCCCTCACCGAGATTGAGGTGAAGGCCGTCATCTTGCGCGACGATGTAAACCTCGAAGCGGGTCGCCGTCTGTCCGTTATAGTGCCAAGCAGGGATCATGCGGGGCTACATAGCACCCATATCGAGCGCGTCGAACAGCCCTTCGCCATGACTGCCCACCTTTGTCTGCGACTGGGTGAGCAGATCGAGATCAATCACGCCGGTCGCCTCCAGATTGCGGATGAAGAAGCGCCAGTTGCGATAGCGGATGAACGGGCCGACGAGGCTCATGGGAATGATCAGCGCCAGCACCATGCCGGCAATGAGGGCGGGGTTTTGAGCAAACGGGTCTTGCCCCGGTTGCAGGTCTGTAAATCCAGAAAACAGGCCCAGCGCCGAAATCGGGATGAGGGCTGCGGTCAGTGCAAGGACGAACAACCCCGCATTGCCGACGAAGAGCAGAAACCATTCTTTGGTGCGCGCGGTAAACTGGAAGTTGATCGTGGTGAGGCTCAGCGTGTTGACGACTTCGCGGAAGAAGGCCGCGTAATAGCCAAGCGCGAGCAAGGGCAGCACAACATAGAAAGCCAAGACCAGCAGCCCGACCATCGCGCCGAGACCGCCGGGGTCTCCGCCGCTGGAGACAGCCGCGACGACGCCGAGAATGACGGCGGCCACAGGCACGAGATAAAGTAGCAAAAACCGCTTCATCAGCCCGCCCCATTCGGGTGCGCTTTCAAAGCGGTGCGGGCCAAAACTCATTTGGTTCCACCGGTCGGCCCAAAGCGATGTCATCGACCATGGGATGAGCAGACCGAGCGCGAGGCCGCCGACCAGCGTCTTCCAGATATAGGAGAGGCCATAGCGAAAGCCGGGATCTTCGCTACCGCCGCGAATGCCGTGCCAGTGCGTGCGGCTGAGCCGATACCGCAGCGCGCGGAAGGTCGCGAAGCCGACGAGGAAAAGAATGACGACGTAAAAGCCAAGGCCCAGCGCCCCCGCTAGCCCGGTTTGCCCTTGCAGGATCAGGGCCTGAATGAGGAATTGCAGCCCGATGACAGGAAGGATGAGCGCAACGACGGCCATAAGGAAGCCCAGGAACAGTTCCTTGCCGGTCCCTGTCCATTCCAGCGTATCGTCAATGAAACGCGTCTGGCTCCAGAAGTAGCGTCGCTCCCGCGTGGTCGCCCAGAAACGATAGACGCCCAGAGTGACTAAAGTGAGCAACAAATTGCTCGCGGCAATTGGAAAAAACTCTTTCCATTCGCCACGAAATTCAAACGCCGTCTGGTCCTGATTGCCGACACCCATTTACGCTACTCCCCCCGACATTGGTCAAAAGCTCCCACGCAGATCGGGTCAAGTCAAGTCTTGGGCGGTCAGCTCACCCCGCCGGGTTCCCCTTCGCGTGGGGCGGGATGCGCCGTGCCGAGAGTTGAGGACGGGGCGTGCGGCGGGTCGAGCTCTGGCGGCTGCGGATCATCTAGTCCGCCTTCCCATTTGGCGATCACGACGCTGGCGACGGTGTTGCCGACAACGTTGGTCGCGGTGCGGCCCATATCAAGGAAGTGATCCACGCCAAGGATGAGCAGCAGCCCCGCTTCTGGAATGCCGAACATAGCCAGCGTGGCGGAGATGACGACAAGGCTGGCGCGCGGCACGGCGGCCATGCCCTTGGACGTCAGCATCAGCGTCAGCAGCATCAGGATTTCCTGACCGAGCGTGAGGTCAATGCCATAGGCCTGCGCGATGAAGATCGTCGCGAAGGTCATGTACATCATCGAACCGTCGAGATTGAACGAATAGCCGAGCGGCAGAACGAAACTGCCGATACGGCGCGGCACGCCAAACCGGTCCAGCGCGTCCAGTGTGCGCGGGAAGGCGGCTTCGGACGATGCCGTGGAGAAGGCGACCAGCAATGGTTCTTTGATGTAGCGCGGCAGTTGCAGGATGCGCGGTCCGGTAACGAGGAAGCCCGCGCCCAAGAGCAGCGCCCACAATATGGCGAGACCCAGATAGAAGGTGCCGATGAAGCGGGCATAATCGACAAGGATCGAAAGGCCTTCTTCCGACACGACCGCACAAACGGCGGCGAACACGGCGAAGGGCGCAAAGCGCATCACATAACCGGTCAGCACCAACATCACGTCAACCAGTGCGTCGATGCCTTTTTGCAGGGGTGCCGCTTTCTCTCCGATGGCGGTCATCGCGACGCCGAAGAAGACGGAGAAGACGACGATCTGCAAAATGGTGTTGGTCGCCATCGCGTCAACAATCGACATGGGGATGATGTCACCCACGAACTTCTTGGCATCGAATGTGGCTTGCGTGACGCCAGCGTCGGCAGATGCCGGCGGCAGCTCCAACCCGATGCCGACGCCCGGCTGGAACAGGTTTACAAGGATGAGGCCAAGCGAAAGCGAGACAAGGCTCGCCCCCAAGAACCAAAGGATGGAGCGCAGCCCGACGCGGCCGAGCGCCGCTGTATCTCCCATATGTGAGATCCCGGCGACGAGCGTGCCGAAGACCAGCGGGGCAATAATCATCTTGATCAGGCGCAAGAAGGCAAAGGTGACGAGGCCCAGATATTTGACCAGGCTTTCTATCGTCTCGGGCGAGGCAGTCGCATTGACGATGGTGCCCACAATGATGCCGAGCACCAAGGCAATGCCGATGTAAAGCGTCAGACGCTTGGCCATAAATTTCGCGCTCCCTGGGATTTTATATGTTTGCAATGGACGCGATTGCGGCGCCCGCGTCAAGGCCCACCAAGTGCGAGAGGATCAGTGCAGCCGCAGCCTTTTGTCCGAAATGCTGATCTTGACGGGTAAGGTCCCCAAATCGTCCCCATCGGCCTGAACGGGCCAAGGCTCTTCGCTGGTGATTTCCAGCTCGGTGCAGGTCAGGGGGATGAGGTTCGTGCGGTCTTCGAGCGGCCGGCCGGCCATGACGCCGCGCATGAAACGCCAAAAATCCTTTCGGGTCGCGGACTTGAGCGCAAGCACATGGAGCTTGGCACCCGTCCGCCGGGCTTCGGGTGCGAAGGTATATGGCCCGGCATAATAGACGCCTTTGGCGATATAGACGGCCTCGCACGCATAGGATTTGCCGTCCGCCGTGATTGTCAGCTGCGGGCGTTTCCACCGGCGTAAAAACTGGAGCATGGCAACAACATAGGCGTAGCGACCAATCCGGTCCTTCAGCTTGAGCGAGACACCCGCCACAGCATGCGAATCCGGGCCAACACTGGCGCAGCCGAAGAACATCTCGCCATTGATGGTGGCCGGCACATGGAGCTGCGCCTTGACCTGGTTGAGGGCTGCATAAGCGAAGTCGTCTGGATTGGTGGGTCCGCCGATTTCGAGGTGCAGCAGATTGACTGTTCCCATTGGGAAGCAAGCGACCGGCAGTTCCCTCCCGCTGGCGAGCAGCGCCATGGCGGCGTGGCGCAACGTCCCATCGCCACCGGCCACGACCAGCAGATCAGCGTCGTCCTCAATTCGCAGCTGACGCCCTGGCCCGATATGCGCCAGCGTCACACGGGCGCCCTGTCGACGGAAGGCTTCACGCAGGTCCAGCACGCGGGCGATACTATAGCCCCCCGCTTCGGGATTGACGACAAGTTGCACGCGTGCGGTCATGGTCTAGCGGTCCAGCCGTTCGACAATCGACTGCGCAAAAGCCGACAGTGTGTCATCCCGTGCGCCCATTACGACGATGCGATCGCCAGGCTTGGCAAGAACGGTCAGCCGTTCGCCGCAGGCCTCACGGCTCGCGAAATGTTCCGCGCGCTTGCCCATGGCCGACACCCCGTCGACGATCGTCTCACTCCCGACCGAGCGGTCGACCGTTCCACCGAAATAGACGGGGTCACACAGGATAAGGATGTCGTCCTCCGACATGAGATTGGCAAAGTTCGCCGTTAGTTCGCGGCCCATCTGCTTGAGCGGTCCATAGCCATGCGGCTGGAAGAAGATGAGCAACCGTCCGGGAAAGGCGTGCAACGTGTTGAGTGTTGCAGATATTTTGTCCGGGTTGTGGCCGAAATCGTCGATCACCGTCACGCCATTGGCCGTGCCGACCACGTCCAAGCGACGCTTGAGCCCCGTAAAGTCACCAAGAACGCGGGCGGCGTCTTCCAAGGAAATTCCCGCGGCTGTCGCGGCTGCCAGCGCTGCCAAAGCATTGGACGCATTATGCCGGCCGGGGACTTTGAGCGAGACAGCCACGCCATTCACAAGAAAGTCGATGCCGTCCGGGCGTTCCGTCACGTCGCTGGCCAACAGGTCCGCGGTGGTCCCGCCGAGCGAGTAGGTGACGGCGTTGCCGCGCGGCAGACGGGCGACCTCTTCATTATCGAGATTGAGGACGGCCACACGGGCCTTCCCGATGAAATCACCAAAGAGCGCGCGCAGTTCGTCCATCGATTTGTGGTCGAGCGCGATGTTGTTCAGGACAGCGATATCGGGCGTGTAGAGCGCGATGGAGCCATCGCTCTCATCGACTTCACTGATAAAGGCATCCCCCGCCCCCACAAGGGCGCTGGCGAACGGCGCATCAGGTGTCGCGAAATTCTTCATCACCGCGCCGTTCATGACGGTCGGGTCACGGTCCAGCGCATGGAAGATCCAGCCGATCATGCCGGTGACGGTGGATTTGCCGCTGGTGCCGCCCACAGCGATACCCTGTTTGGCCCCGTTAAAAAGATCAGCGAGCAAATCCGCACGGCGCATCCGCTGCGCGCCGACGGCATTGGCGGCAATGATGTCAGGTACCGTGTCTTCCACGGCGGCTGACGCAACAACGATCTGTCCGGCCCGCGTGATGCCGCTGCTATCCTGCGCGAACAGGCCGATGCCCTTGCTGCGCAGCCAGTCAAACTTCGGCGCCGTGCGACCCTGATCGAGCGCACGGTCGGACCCCGCAACGCGGTGACCTTGCCCGGCGACAATCAGCGCGAGGGGCATCATGCCCGACCCGCCGATGCCACAGAAGAAATAGTCTTTAAATGCCATCGGCGGGCCTTGCCAACTGTGCCCGCCAATGTCGAGTGCGTATCAGACCAGTTCGACAGCGATAGCAGTGCCTTCACCGCCGCCGATGCAGAGGGATGCGACCCCCTTCTTCAGGCCCCGGTTCTGGAGCGCTGCGATCAACGTCGCAATGATGCGGGCGCCAGACGCGCCGATGGGGTGGCCAAGCGCCGTCGCGCCGCCGTTGACGTTCAGCTTTTCGGCCGGAATACCCAGTTCCTTCATCGCGATCATCGGGACCATGGCGAAGGCTTCGTTGATTTCGAACAGGTCGACATCATCCACCGACCAACCGGCCTTTTCCAGCACCTTGCGGATGGCAGGCACGGGGGCAGAGGTGAACTTGGCGGGTTCCTGGCTGTTGGTTGCCCAGGCGATGATGCGGGCGGCAATCGGCAGGCCTTGCGCCTTGGCGACGCTTTCCTTGGTCACAACGAGGGCGGCGGCACCGTCTGAGATGGAGGAGGCGTTGGCGGCGGTGATCGTGCCGTCCTTGGCAAAAGCGGGCTTCAGGGTCGGGATTTTCTCCGGCTTGGCATTGCCGGGCTGTTCGTCGGTGTCGACAACGGTCACGCCGCTACGGCCGGCAACTTCGACGGCCACAATCTCACGCGTGAAAGCACCCGAAGCGATGGCGTCCTTGGCGCGGGAGAGTGAGCGGAGCGCATATTCATCCTGCTGTTCGCGGGTGAACTGATATTCAGTACAGGTTTCTTCCGCAAAGCTGCCCATGGCGCGGCCGGGCTCATAGGCATCTTCGAGCCCGTCGAGGAACATCGAATCCTTCAGGCTGTCATGGCCGAGGCGCGCGCCGGAACGGTGCTTGGTGAGCATGTAGGGCGCATTGGTCATGCTCTCCATGCCGCCGGCCACCACAATATCAGATGTGCCCGCGATGATCGCTTCAGCGGCCATCATGGTCGCCTTCATGCCGGACCCGCAGACCTTGTTGATGGTCGTCGCCCCTGTGGAAAGCGGAAGGCCTGCACCGATGGAGGCCTGACGGGCAGGGGCCTGACCCAAGGCGCCGGGCAACACACAGCCCATGATCACCTGATCGATCGCATCCAACGCAACACCGGCGCGCTCAACAGCGGCCTTGATGACGATGGAGCCGAGCTTGGTTGCGGGAACGGACGACAAGACGCCCTGCATGCCCCCCATTGGGGTGCGGGCGTACGCGGCGATAACGACGGGATCGATGGTCATTTCGGCAATCCTTTCCAAACGACTCAAGCTTCTAAGTTGCCGTCGCTCTCCCGCAACGCGGCTGCGAATTCAAGCAGAAGTTTTTGCAGCGCAACATGGCTTGATCGCCGCGCTTTTCACCCGTTGATACTGGTGCATGTGACAAGGTTGATTTCAGTCAATGTGCCCGTCATCATCTTCTCTGAAAATGCAAAAACAACAGTGAGAGAGGGTAGAGGATGCTCGACACAGTCGAACGGCCGCGCGAAGCGGAAGGCACGAATGACGTTACGCATTTCGACGTTTTGATTGCGGGTGCAGGTATTTCCGGCATCGGGTCAGCCGTCCATCTTCTGGAGCAGTCCCCCGGCAAAACCTTTGCGATTCTCGACTCGAAGGACACATTTGGCGGCACGTGGGACACGCACAAATATCCAGGCGTCCGGTCTGACTCCGATCTCTACACTTTCGGCTATCGGTTCAAACCTTGGGTTGGCGCCCCGATTGCGTCGGCGGAAGAGATCCTGAAATATATGGGCGAGGTGATTGAGGAGAACGACCTCAACCCGCACATCCGCTATGGCCACACCATCACGCATTGCAGCTTTTCGCGCGAAACCAACCTGTGGACCGTTGAAGCGCTCAGCAAGGCTGACGGGAAAACCCACAGCTTCACTTGCAATTTCCTGTGGATGTGCCAAGGATATTATAATCATCACGATCCCTACATTCCGGACTGGCAGGGCATGTCCGACTATAAGGGGCTCTTCATCCATGCGATGAAATGGTCCCCCGATATTGATGTGACGGGCAAGAAGGTGGTCGTCATTGGCTCCGGTGCGACTGCGGCCACCGTGATCCCTGCGATGGCGGGCAAGGCGGCGCATGTGACGATGCTTCAGCGCTCCCCCACCTATTTCTTCTGCAGCCCGAACCAGAATGAACTGGCCGACCGGCTGCGGCAGATCGGCATTGATGAGCCGACCATCCACCGCGTCGTGCGCCAGCAGATCCTTTTTGATCAGGATGTCCTCACCAAGCGCTGCCTTGCAGAGCCGGACGCTGTCGTCGAAGAATTGCGCGGGCTGATCCGCATGTATGGCGGGGAAGACTTCCCGTTTGAACCGCACTTCACGCCCAAATATCGGCCCTGGCAGCAGCGTCTGGCCTTCTGCCCGGACGGCGATATTTTCCAGGCGGCGGCCAAGGGTCAGGTCAGTGTGGTCACAGACCATATCGAACGTTTCACCGAAAAGGGCATCCTGCTCAAATCTGGCGAAGAGTTGGAAGCAGACATCATCATGGCGGCGACGGGCTTTAAGCTGTCGGTGCTGGGCGACATTCCTTTCGAAGTGGATGGCAAGCCCGTCGATTGGGCAGAAACGGTCAACTATCGCGGCATGATGTTCACAGGCGTGCCCAATATGCTTTGGGTGTTCGGGTATTTCCGCGCCAGCTGGACGCTCCGCGTCGACATTCTCGGCGATTTCGTGACCAAGCTGCTGAACAAGATGTCGGGGCGAGGTGCAAAGCGGGTCGAGGTCGAGCTGCGACCGGAAGACCACAACATGCCGCTCTTGCCATGGATTGAGGAAGACAATTTCAACCCCGGCTATCTGGCGCGCGACATCCACAAAATGCCACGCCGCGGCGACAAGCCCGAATGGCGGCACAATCAGGATTACTGGATCGAGAAAGACGAAATCCCGGCGATCAACCTTGATGGTGCAGAGTTCGTCTACAATTGAAAAAAGGAGCGGGCGGGGATCGGTTGTGATCCCCGCCCGCTTAACTTTTTAAATCAGGGCCTTGGTTTTAATCAGGCCGCTGCGGGCAGAAGGTGCCGTTCCCCGGCAATCCGCATCATCGCCTTTTGCAGCTTTTCAAACGCGCGCACCTCAATCTGGCGGACGCGTTCGCGAGAGACGCCAAATTCCTGGCTCAATTCTTCCAGCGTGCGGGGCTCATCGACCAGACGGCGGTCGGTCAGGATCTGCTTTTCACGATCGGTCAGATTCTGCATTGCCTCGATGAGGAGCGCGTGCCGCTGAATGCGCTCTTCCGCGTCGGCCACAATCTCATCCTGCAACGGACCACCATCGACAAGCGTGTCCTGCCACTGGCCTTCGCCATCTTCGTTGAGCGAGACATTGAGCGAGGTATCGCCGCCGCCAAGCATCCGGCGGTTCATGCTGATGACTTCGTCCTCGGTCACGCCAAGGTCGGTCGCGATCTTGCGCACGTCTTCCGGGCGCAGATCACCATCCTCATAGGCTTCGAGGTTTTTCTTCATCCGGCGCAGGTTGAAGAATAGCTTCTTTTGCGCCGCCGTCGTGCCAAGCTTCACAAGGCTCCACGACCGCAGGATGAATTCCTGGATCGATGCCTTGATCCACCACATGGCGTAAGTGGCGACGCGGAAGCCGCGATCTGCCTCAAATTTCTTCACGCCCTGCATCAGGCCGATATTGCCTTCCGCGATCAACTCGCTGACGGGCAGGCCATAGCCGCGATAGCCCATGGCGATTTTGGCGACGAGGCGCAGATGCGACGTCACCAGCTTGGCGGCCGCCTCCGGATCCTGATGCTCCTCAAACCGCTTGGCGAGCATATATTCCTCTTCTGCGGTCAGAATCGGGAACTTCTTGATCTCTGCCAAATAGCGGTTGAGTCCATCCTCGCTGTTGAGCGCAGGAATGGTGCTCGCACTTTTTCGTTTCACAGCCAGCGCTTTGCCGGTCATTTTAATCTCCCTGTCCGCAGTTCCCTTAATCGGTGGAACTGCATCAGACTTTGTCATGATACCCGTAGGTAGCTTAACAGTTGCTGCATATCAGATGGGATGGGACTGTCGAAAGTTAAAGTCCCCCCGGTGATCGGATGGATAAATCCCAACCTTGCCGCGTGAAGCGCCTGTCTATTGAAGTCCAAACGCTTCAGAACCTCGCGATGTTCCGAGCGGGAGCGACCATAAACGGGATCCCCCAAAAGGGGGTGGCCGATGGACGCCATATGGACGCGCACCTGATGTGTGCGGCCGGTTTCAAGCTGGCATTCCATGAGCGCTGCCTGCTTCAGCGTTTCCACCAGGCGCCAATGTGTGACCGCCCGTTTGCCCCGCCCGACACTGACAATGGCGATCTTCTTCCGATCCGTGGAGGATCGGGCAAGGTTGGCGTCTACCGTGCCGGAACCGGTCTTTGGCAGCCCTGCGACAATGGCTGCATAGCGCCGTTCGATGCTGTGCTTGGCAAATTGAGCGGCGAGGCCTTCATGCGCGGGATCAGTTTTGGCGACGACCAACAGCCCCGATGTGTCCTTGTCGATCCGGTGGACAATGCCGGGCCTCGCAACGCCGCCAATCCCCGAGAGCCGTCCGTGACAATGATGGAGCAGGGCGTTGACCATCGTTCCATCGTAATTACCGGCGGCCGGATGGACGACCATTCCGGCGGGCTTATCGACGATGAGCAGATGATCATCCTCAAAGACGATCTCAATGGGGATGTCCTGCGCTTCATTGTGCGCAACCGCGGGCGGCGGCACTGCAATGCTAAACGACATGCCTTCTTTGGCTTTGGCGGAAGGGTCTCGGGAGAGTTGGCCGCCACTGGTCACCTGACCGGAGGAAATCAGCGCTTTCAGCCGTTCGCGGGAATAGGTTGGCAGCAGGGCCGCGAGCGCGCGATCCAGCCGCCAGCCCGCCATTTCAGCCGGAATTGTCACCTGTTCTTGGATTGTGCCATCGCTCATGCAATAGCCTTGCGCCCATGACGCTGTGGATATCAAGCGAATTGCTGACCCGCCTTCAGGCGCTGGCCGATGCAGATCGGGGGCGGGAGGTGTGCGGGCTGCTCTTGGGTGAGGCCTCTGCGGTCCACGATATTCGGTCCGCTGCCAATGTCGCGGCGAGGCCGGAGACCCGCTTTGAAATTGATCCCGCTGTCCTGATTACGGCGCATCGCGACGCACGGGCGGGTGGGCCGCAAGTCATCGGATGCTATCATTCGCACCCCGGTGGCCGCGCGCAGCCTTCTTCAGAAGATGCACGGCTGGCGGCACCTGATGAGCAATATTGGATCATCCTTGGTGCTGACGGCGTGACAGCGTGGCAGGCGGTGGCACAGGGCGATGTGCACAACCGGTTCATTCCGGTTGCACTTGCCTCACCGGACTCCGTGGGCCAAAGGTGATCGCGCGCCGGTTTGCGGCCATTTTGAGGACAAAAGAATGAAGGTCGATGCCGTCGAATTTGCCAGCCTGCTCTGTTCGCGGCTGTGCCATGATCTGCTGAGCCCGGTCGGGTCGATCAACAATGGCATCGAGCTTCTCGCCATCGAAACCGATGAGGACATGCGCCAACAATGTCTTGATCTGCTGGCAGATAGCGCGCGGACATCGGCCAATAAGCTGAAATTCTTCCGCCTCGCCTTTGGCGCTGCCGGCGGTTTTGGGGACAAGGTCGATGTGCGCGAGGCACAACAGGCCATCGAAGGTTTGTTCTCCAACAACAAGCGGCTTGAACTGGGCTGGATGGTCGCCGAACCGATGCTCGCCAAGCCGGCGATCAAGGTTCTCCTGAACCTCGCCATGATTGCAGGTGACACGCTTGTGCGCGGCGGCAAGCTTGATGTGGGCGCAGAAATCCATCTGGACCGCACGGAGATTGCGGTGCGGGCGACGAGTGACCGGCTGATCTTGGATGACAATATCCGTAAGGCACTGACAGGTGATCTGGCGGAGTCAGAGTTGACCCCGCGCGTTGCAGCCGCATGGATGGCGCATCAGATTGCGACGCAATCGGGCGGGGAAATTCAGGTGTCGGAACCCGATCAACCGTTTTTGTTGTTTGGCGCAACGCTGATCGGTTGAGGCGGACACGTCAGCGCTTTCGGTTATGTCTTTGGCCGAAATTAACCGTCTTCGCCTAGAGGGTGCCGAGTAACTTGGGCATCTCGAATGACGGACCTCTTTGGTGAATTCATAGCCGACCTGCGCGAGGGCTTTGAGCGCGCGGCGCCGTCGCTCGCGCTTTGGGTGAACAACCCGCAGGATCGCGCGGCGCTCGATGCTGTTTTTCGCTTCGTCCATACCGTGCGCGGCAATGCCGGTTTTCTTGATCTCGAACGCTTTGAACGGCTTTGCGATGGTGCTGAGCGCGGGCTTGCGCAGGCCCGCGCCGGGCAGGTGCCTGTCACGCCGGGTTTTGTGGCCGGTATCGCGGCTCTGGTTGAACGACTGGGGACCCTTGCCGATGCGGTGGAAGCAGGGGTCGGGCTGTCCGACGCAGATGAACCGGACATGGTCCGCGCTATTGGCTTTGAACCCATCGACAAGCGTCGGGATGAAAAACAGGGTGCAGCACCTGTCCAGCGGCGCACCCGCACCGTCCGCATTCCAACGGAGCAGTTTGAGCTTCTGGCAACGAGCATGGAAGAGGTGGAGGCCGGACAGCGGGAGTTGCTCGAGCTGATGTCGTTCGTTGAACCAAACAGCCCGATGCTGCCTGCCATTACCGAATTGTCGACCCGCATCGCCTCCATGGCGCGTGCGCTGACGGCGAGCAGCCAGCAGCCGGTTGACCGCATCTTCGCGGGGCTTGGCGCCATCGTTGCGCAAACGTCCGCGCGTTGCGGCAAGCAGGTCGAACTGGTGCTCGACGGCGGCCACATCATGTTCGACCGCGAGGTTGTCGATGGGCTGCGCGATCCGCTGCTTCATGTCGTCCGCAATGCGCTGTCCCATGGCATTGAAACGCCTGCGGACCGGCAGCAATTGGGCAAGCCGGAGGCGGGCACGATCCATGTGTCGGCGTCGTTGGTGGGCGACCATCTGGTCCTCGCCATTTCGGATGACGGCGCCGGACTCGACGAGGCGGCTCTGCGTGCGGCGGGCCGGGTCAACGGGCTGATCGGCCTGCCGATTGAAGCGATCCTCCAATCCCCGGGGATCAGCACCGCGCAGGAAGTGACGGCGCTTTCCGGGCGCGGTGTCGGCCTCGATGCGGTGGCGCAAAGGCTCAATCTTTTGGGGGGTGCCGTCTCCTACGATAGCACGGTTGGGCAGGGGCTGACGGTTACGCTGAGCGCGCCGTCGCGTCGAAAGGCGGCCCATGCCGCGTAGTGCTTTAATCGTTGATGACAGTCGGCTCATCCGGGCGATTGTGCGCAACATGCTGGAGCCGCTCGGCTTTGACGTGTCTGAAGCAGCTTCGGGACGGGAGGCGTTGCTGCAATGCGACGCCAAATCGCCCGCGCTGATTGTTCTTGATTGGTGGATGGAAGATATGAACGGGCCGGAGGTCGCCACGGCGATCCGCGCGCGCAAAGACGCCCCGCAGCCCCGCATTCTTTTATGCTCTACCGAAACGCGCCTGCGCGAGATCCGCCGGGCGATGCGGGCAGGGGCAGATTCCTATCTGCTGAAGCCGTTCGACAAGGATAAAATGGCGCATCGACTGCAAAGATTTGGTTTCCTCTGACGGTCGCTCTATGGCCGATATATGACCGCGCAACCCCAACACAAGTTCGGAGGCTATGACGTCCTTGTCGCCATTGCGATGAACGTGATGTGGGGTCTGAATCTGATCGCAGTTAAGGTCGGCGTTGATCTTGTCCAGCCATTGACTGCCGCCTGGCTGCGGCAGGTGATGGTGCTGCTCATCTGCCTGCCTGCGCTTCGGCTCATTGAGGGCCGGATGCGCGAATTGGTGGTGCTTGGCTTGTTGTCGGGGGCGCTGTTCTACATCATCGTCAACATCTCGATGGCGGTGTCCACCAATGTCAGCGCGCTCGCCATTGCAGGGCAGCTCGGTGCGCCTTTCTCGCTCATTCTCGCGGTGATCTTTCTGGGAGAGCGCATCCACAAATACCGGATCGCGGGTATGACGCTCTCCTTCTTTGGCGTTGTCTTGCTCGTTTTTGATCCGAGCGCCGTCGATGAACGGCTTGGCCTTGCGCTCACCGCGGTGGCCAGCCTTGTCTGGGCGATCTGCTCGCTCATTCAGCGTCGGCTGATCGGGGTGCCGGTGCTCACGATTTATGCCTGGGTCGGGCTGGTTGGCGCGGTCGTGCTGGGCCCGATTGCTTTTGTGGCGGAACCGGCGGCCTTCTCCAGCATTCCGGACCTGCCTTTGTCGACCTTTGGCTGGATCCTCTTTTCCGCGCTTGGCTCTACTGTTATCGGTCAGGGTGCCATGAGCATCCTGTTGCAACGCCACCCTGTCAGCACGGTCGTGCCGCTGACCCTGCCGACGCCCGTCATTTCGGTGGTGGCGGCGTCTTACTGGTTCGGCACGAAGATGACGCCGATGATGATCGCAGGCGGCGTGGTGGTGTTGATCGGTGTTGCCATTGTCACCCTGCGCACAGCCCGCGCCGCTGAGCAGCGACAGGATTGACCTTGGACTTCATCGACACGCCCTCGCCCAATTTTGATGCGCGCGCGCTGCCGGTGTCGATGGTGGTCCTCCATTATACCGGCATGATTGACGGCGCCTCGGCGATTGCCCGCCTTGCCGACCCGGAGGCGAAGGTTTCTGCGCATTATGTTGTGGCCGAAGACGGGCAGGTCGTCCGCATGGTTGATGAGGCCCATCGCGCCTGGCATGCGGGCCGGTCCTGGTGGCGGGGCACAAGCGACATCAATTCGGCCAGCATCGGCATTGAGATCGTCAATCCGGGGCGTGAGTTCGGCTATCGGCCATTCCCGGAGGCGCAGATTGACGCCGTCATTGAGCTTCTGGCCGGGATCATGGAGCGCCACAGCATCACGCGCGGTAATGTCGTAGGCCATAGTGATGTTGCCCCGGCGCGGAAGGAAGATCCGGGTGAACTCTTCCCCTGGTATCGTCTCGCCCGCCTAAGGTTGGCGCTGCCAAGGCCCACGAAGAATCTTATGGACCCGCACTGGTCCGACGCAGGCTTCCTCCTCGCGCTGGAACGCTTTGGCTATGACGTGGCCGATGGTGTCGCGGCCGTCCGCGCTTTCCAGCGGCGCTTTCGGCCAGAGATGATTGACGGGATCATCGACGGGGAATGCCGGGCGATATTGCTGGGTCTGCTGCTGCCCAAGCCGACGGGGGATTAACCTCGCCACATCCCCGTTTGTCCTGAGCTTGTCGAAGGACTGTTCTTCTTCCTAGGCGATTGAAGAAAAAGGACGATCCTTCGACAAGCTCAGGATGAGCGGGTCAGGAGGCGGGAACTTGAACCTCCCACCCGAACATTCTCCCTTTCAAAGTAGGATTTCGTCTGATCTATCCTCACAGGCGGCGGGTGCCGCGTCTGGTTAGAGGAGGTGGCAGCATGGCAATCCGGTTCGACATCATTCGCGACGGCAGAGACTATTGGGCAACGGCAGATGGCGGCCCGCGCTTCTTTGTCGGTCGGCGCGTCAGTTATGAAGGCCGCGTTGGCCTCTACAATGTGTTCCCCGGTTCATCCCTTCAGAAGCTTGATTTTGATCCGAAGAATTACGCAGGCCAATTTGGTTTCTGGGTGGCGTTTATCAATCCGACGGCGGGGTGTGAGGGGCGCAATTTCCTGACGCTCAACAGCTATGACCGCGCCGGACACACGTTCGGCTTCGGGCAATTTGCAGCGCATGTGCCGGATGGAGATTTTGTCCGCTGGTTCCGCGCCATGCTCGCGCAGCCTGCGGCGGCGGACTATTTCCCCGATCTGTCTTTGGTCAATGGTCGCATCCATGCCACTGCCGGGCCATTGGAAACAGCAGGCTCAACGGCCGCGCTGATGGCTTATCTCAATCCCGCACCGGACAGGGTTGACGACACAGAAATATTGGCCGCAGCGCGGCTGATCCATTGGACGGCGAACCACAGGCCCGCACGTCTGGCGCAGATCACGCAGATGATCGCGAGCTTCCGGGACTATTTAGGGCGGGCAGACCGGCGGGGGCTGATCGACGGGCAGCGGGCGGCCCATTGCTGTGTGATCGCAGACTTGCTCCACCATGGCCGCGGCGGACGCACGCTCTGGTCGTCGGTCGCAAAAGCACTGACTGCAAACGACCCGTTCGAGGCGCTGATAGCGATCGGCGGCACCCAATGGGCGGAGCGCAAGGCGACGTTGCGCAGTCTGATCCTTGCCGACCCAAAGATGCAGGAACGGCACTGGTCGGCGTCGGCCAAGGATTTCGTCTGACGTTTCAGTTCGTCATCCGCACCGTGCCGCGCCCGGCCTGTTTGGCCTTGTAAAGCGCCTGATCTGCCTTGGCGAGCATGACGCCGATGTCGTAATCCGGGCCAATCGCGGCTACGCCTGCGGAAAAATTGACATAGCCGATTGGTCGGCCCGTCTGGCGGTCCACGATCCGCCGTTCGGCCAAATCCTGCCGGGCATGCTCGGTCAGGTCGCGGGCCTGCCGCGCCGTTTTTCCTTCGAACAGTATGACGAATTCCGCACCTTCGTGGCGGGAGACTTTGCCGCGCTTGTCGATGAAATCGTCGAGCACCGTGCCAATGAAAGTCAGCACGAGGTCTCCCGTCGCTGGGCCGTGAATGTCGTTGATGACCTTGAAACTGTCGACGTCGCAAAAGGCGATGGCCAAAGGCGAGTTGTAAATGCGCGCGCGTTCGGCGGCAGACCCCAATTCGCGTTCGAAAGCGCGGCGGTTGTTCAGGCCGGTGAGTTGATCGGTTTCAGCACGCGCCTTTTCCTGCTGCAAATTGCCTTGCAGAAGGCCGACCGCTTCGGACCTTGTGCGCAGTTCTTCCTCAACTTTGCGGGTCTTGTCGACCATTTCGCGCGTCAGGGTCAGCAGCTTGGTGAGGCTTTCTGCTGTCTTGTCAGGATCGGCCAGCGCAGCGGACCCTTCCTCCAGCGACGTGGTGAAGCGGGCGGCGTCATCGCCCGATTTCTGCATAAGGCCTTCGACTGCCCTTAGATGCTCTTCAACACTGGCAGCGATGGCTGACAGCTGTTCTGCCGACACACGGTCGGTTTCTGTCTTTTTGGCATCATAGGCCAGATAGGCTTTGCGCGCGGACGTATCCTGCCCGCCGCCGAAGATTTTTTCCCAGAACATCAGTCCCACCTATGTTCGAACTCAGGACAGTTAACGGCGCGTTGTTGTGCGCCTTTAGCGCTGACATTGCACCAACCGCCCGACCCGCCTAAGGCGCTTTTTGCCAGAGGGCCGGGCGGCCGCCGGTATGTCTTCGGACATGCGGGAGGAAAGTCCGGGCTCCAGCGAGGATCGGTGCCGGATAACGTCCGGCGGGGGTGACCCCAGGGAAAGTGCCACAGAAAGCAAACCGCCGGTGCTTCGGCCCGGTCAGGTCGAAAGGGTGCGGTAAGAGCGCACCGCGCGTCCGGTAACGGAAGCGGCATGGTAAACTCCACCGGGAGCAAGACCGAATAGGGGCGGCATATGGGATTCCTCCTCCCCGTCGCCCGGGTTGGTTGCTTGAGCGTTCTGGTAACAGGACGCCTAGAGGAATGGTCGCCCATCCCCGGATTTCGGTCCGGGGTGGACAGAACCCGGCTTACAGGCCCTCTGGCATTTCATTCCCATAGGTGAATCGTGGCTTTTCGTGAGCGACGTTCAACGCTAACGCTCTTCTCTCAATGGCCGACCAATCTCCCCTCGAACAGTTTAAGCAGGTGCTCACCGGCACCTCGCGCGCGATTGCGCATGAGCCTGAGGTGGAGCTGGCCTTTACGGCAGACGCCCCAACGCAGGTCGGCAAAAACTTCCGCGTGCCGATGCCGGGCCGCCTTTTGCCGCCCGATCAGGTGGCCGAAGCGCGCGGCTTTGCAGATGGCATGGCGCTGCGGCTGCGGCACCATAATGATGGCGTCCACATGGCCAACCGTCCGCCTGAGGCGGTCGCCGGCGCTGTGTTCGATGCGATTGAAAGCGCGCGTGTGGAAGCCATCGGGTCCCGCGCGATGGAGGGCGTCCGCGTCAATCTGGGCCATGCGCTCGACATGCGGATGCGGTCAGACCCGATTGCCCGCGCGCAAGCCGCAGATGAAGTGCCGTTGCCAACCGCTGTCGGCTTGCTTGTGCGCGAACGGCTGACAGGCGATGCAGCCCCACCCGCTGCGCAAGCCGGGCTCGATATGGTCCGGGGCTGGATTGAAGAGAAAGCGGGCGAAGACCTTGATGCTCTGTCGAACGCGCTCGACGATCAGGGCCGCTTTGCGCAACTCGCCCAGAAGCTGCTGCGCGATCTGGAACTGACCGCCAACCCCGATGAGATCGACCCGACCGATTCGAACGACCAGTCCGAAGACGAACAGGAAGGGGAGGGCGAGCAGGATCAGGAACAGTCCGAAGAAGGCGACAGCCAAGCCAAGATGGACGCCCGCGCCGAAGAAGGCGAAGGTGAGGCCGAAGATGGCGAGCAGCAGGAAATGGACGCCGAATCGGACATGGACTCCGATGGCGAGCCCGGTGATGAAGGCGAGGAGGGGATGCTCCCCGTCCGGCCCAACCGCCCCATGGGGGACCTGCCGCCGCAGTTCGACTACAAGAGCTGGACGACCGAGTTTGACGAAGTCATCGCCGCAACCGAGCTGTGCGATGAGGATGAGCTGACCCGCCTGCGCGCCTATCTCGACCAGCAGCTTGTCCATCTGCAAGGCGCCGTGACCAAACTCGCCAACCGCCTCCAGCGCCGCCTGATGGCGCAGCAGAATCGCAGTTGGGATTTTGATCAGGAAGAAGGCCTGCTCGATGCAGCACGCCTTGCCCGCATCGTCACGTCGCCGGGCAGTTCGCTGTCGTACAAGGTGGAACGCGATACCAAGTTCCGCGACACGGTCGTCACGCTGTTGATCGACAATTCAGGATCGATGCGGGGCCGTCCGATCTCGATTGCCGCGATTAGCGCGGACATCATGGCCCGTACGCTCGAACGCTGCGGCGTGAAGACGGAAATCCTGGGCTTCACCACACGCGCTTGGAAGGGCGGCCAGTCTAGAGAAAGCTGGCTGGCGGCGGGACGCCCCGGCACACCCGGGCGTCTCAACGATCTGCGCCACATTCTTTACAAGGCCGCTGACGAACCTTGGCGCCGCGCCAAAAAGTCGCTCGGCCTGATGATGCGCGAAGGTTTGCTGAAAGAGAATATCGACGGCGAAGCCCTGCTTTGGGCGCACAACCGGATGATGGGGCGGCCCGAAGACCGCAAGATCCTGATGGTCATATCCGACGGCGCGCCGGTCGACGATTCCACCCTGTCGGTCAACAATGGCGCCTATCTGGAGCGCCATTTGCGGCAGGTCATCAACTGGATTGAGAATAAGTCGCCGGTCGAACTCTGTGCCATCGGGATCGGCCATGATGTGACGCGCTATTACCAAAGGGCGGTGACCATCATGGACGCCGAGCAATTGGGCGGCACGATGATCGAGCAACTGGCCGGCCTGTTCGACACGGATTGACGTGACGCCAGCTCAGGCGCAGTCTTCTATGTATCTGAAATGGCAGGGAGAGAGGCCATGACTGATACTGACTTACCCATACCGAAACATATCTGGATTGTTGGCGCTCTATCGCTGTTCTGGAATGCCATTGGCGCCCTTGACTATGTGATGACGCAGACGCGCAACGCGACATATCTCGCACAGTTTTCTGATGATCAACGCGCCTTTTTTGAGGGCTTTCCGGTTTGGGCAGAGTTCTTCTGGGCCATCGGCGTATGGGGCGCGATTGCGGGGTCGCTCCTGCTGTTCCTGCGTAGCCGAAACGCGGTCTATGCGTTTGCCGCCTCGTTGCTTGGCCTTGCTGTCAACTCCGTCTGGCAGTTCGGATTGTCGGGCGTGGATATGGCCAAGGTCTTTGGCGGCGTGCCCATGGTGATGACAGCGCTGATCTGGCTCATCGCGATTGCGCTGCTGGTCTATGCGCGGCGGCAGAAGGCGGCGGGGGTGCTGCGGTAGCGTTGATTCCCGCCCGTTTGTGCTGAGCCTGTCGAAGCACTGCCTTTTGCTTTGCGCCCAAGCTTGATGAACAGAAAGAACGGTGCTTCGACAGGCTCAGCATGAGCGGGTGTTGGGCGCGCGGCTCAATTGGCCCGCCCCTATTTCTTCCCCCACTTCTTCTGCACCTTGCCATAGCGCGTCTTCCGCGTCCCCGGCTTGCCTTCGTTGGAACGGCCCATGATCGGGGCCTTGTGCTGGTCGACTGGCAGGCCGAGTTCGGTCGCCTCCAGCGTGCGGATTTCATCGCGCAGGCGGCCGGCTTCTTCGAATTCGAGATCGGCGGCGGCGGCGCGCATCTTCTTTTCGAGGTCTTCGATGTAGGCGCGCAGATTGTGGCCGACCATGTGCTGCGGCCCGTCTTCAATCTCGATTGTGACCTGATCGCCCGAGGCGACATGCGAGATGATGTCGCCAATGGCGCGCTTGATCGTCTCCGGCGTGATGCCGTTCGCTTCGTTATAGGCGAGCTGCTTGGCGCGCCTGCGGTCGGTTTCGTTGATCGCGCGCTCCATGCTGCCCGTCATGCGGTCGGCATAAAGGATTACGCGGCCATCGACGTTGCGCGCGGCGCGGCCGATCGTCTGGATGAGCGAGGTTTCGGAGCGCAGGAAGCCTTCCTTGTCCGCATCGAGGATCGTAACGAGGCCACATTCCGGAATATCCAGCCCTTCGCGCAGCAAGTTGATGCCGACGAGCACGTCATAGACGCCCAGTCGCAGGTCGCGGATCAGCTCAATTCGCTCCAGCGTTTCCACGTCGGAGTGCATGTAGCGGACCTTAAGCCCGGCCTCATGCATGAACTCGGTCAGGTCTTCCGCCATCCGCTTGGTGAGCGTGGTGACGAGCGTGCGATACCCCGCCTCGGCTGTCTTGCGGCATTCGTTGATGCAATCCTGCACCTGATCTTCGGTCGGGCGGATTTCAACGGGCGGGTCGATGAGGCCCGTTGGGCGGATGACCTGTTCGGTAAAGACGCCGCCTGTCTGTTCCATTTCCCAATTGCCCGGCGTCGCGGTGACATAGGTTGTCTGCGGGCGCATCGCCTCCCACTCGTTGAAGCGTAACGGCCGGTTGTCGATGCAGCTCGGCAGGCGGAACCCATATTCAGCGAGCGTCAGTTTGCGACGATGGTCCCCACGCGCCATGCCGTTGATCTGGCCGATGCCGACATGGCTTTCATCGACGAAGAGCAGCGCGTTGTCGGGCAGATATTCAAACAACGTCGGCGGCGGTTCCCCCGGCATACGCCCTGTCAGGAAGCGCGAATAGTTTTCGATGCCCGCGCAGCTTCCGGTCGCCGTGATCATTTCCAGATCGAAATTGGTGCGCTGCTCCAGCCGCTGCGCCTCGAGCAATTTCCCTTCCGCGACCAGCTCCTTCAGCCGTTCCTTAAGCTCAAACTTGATCGCCTCCATCGCCTGTTTCAGCGTGGGGCCGGGCGTCACATAATGGCTGTTGGCATAGACGCGGACATAATCGAGGCTAGCGACCTTCTTGCCGGTCAGCGGATCGAACTCGACAATTTCTTCAATGTCATCGCCGAAGAAGCTGACGCGCCAGGCGGTGTCTTCATAGTGCGAGGGGAAGATTTCAAGATTGTCGCCTTTCACGCGGAAATTGCCGCGCGAGAACCCAGCGTCGTTGCGCTTATACTGGAGCGAGACGAGCTTGCGGACGATCTCGCGCTGGTCGACCGACTGGCCCTTCTTCAGATCAAAGATCATCGCCGAATAGGTCTCGACCGATCCGATACCGTAAAGGCACGACACCGAGGCAACGATCAGCACGTCATCGCGTTCCAGAAGCGAACGGGTGGCGGAATGGCGCATCCGGTCAATCGCTTCGTTTACGCTCGATTCCTTTTCGATGTAGGTGTCGGAGCGCGGGACATAGGCTTCGGGCTGGTAATAGTCGTAATAGCTGACGAAATATTCGACCGCATTGTCGGGAAAGAAGCTTTTGAACTCCCCGTATAGCTGGGCGGCGAGGATCTTGTTGGGCGCAAGGATCAGCGCGGGGCGCTGCACCGCTTCAATGATCTTCGCCATGGTGAAGGTCTTGCCGGAGCCGGTAACGCCCAGCAGAACCTGATCACGCTCGCCCGCCTGAACCCCGGCGACGAGCTCCGCAATGGCGGCGGGTTGGTCGCCCGCAGGCTCATAGTCGCTGACAATCCGGAACGGCTTTCCGCCCTCCACCTTGGGCGGGCGGGCTGGCCTGTGCGGAACAAAGTTTTGGCCGGTTTCCGGCTCGTCGAGCGAAGTGCGGATGATGAGGGACATAAGAGGAACGTAGTGGGTCGGCTGCTGTGTGACAATGGCAGGGATGTGCGGGTGGACCTATTGACATCAATGTCAACAATTGTAAGTTTCGACCCCATGGCACCGATTCACTTCACCGACCCAAGCCGCAAACGGCTGAAACTCCGTCCCTTTAAGGCGATGGGGCATTTCCGTAAGCTCATTGCGAATAAGGAAGATACCGAACAGGTCTTCCATATTTCGGAATGTCTGCCGTCCAACGCATTCTTTGAGCAGGCGAAGGCGTTCTGTGCGAGTGAAAAGGGCCGCGCCCTGATGGAAAGCGAGCCCTATCTGCCAGCCGTGCTCGACGATCATGAGACGCTGTTGAAGATGCCTGAAGGCTCGGTTGCCCATGCCTATGTGGCGTTCATGCGCCGCGAAGGGCTGACGGCGGCTGGTCTGGTCGAGGAATCGGAACGTGTCCGCCGCCCTTCCTATGGCGATCAGCTGGAATGGTATGGCAAGCGCACGCGGGATACGCATGATCTGGTTCATGTGCTGACCGGCTATGGCCGCGATGCACTGGGCGAACAGTGCGCGCTTGGCTTTTCCTATGGGCAGGATCGCGGTTGGACCGCGCTCGTCATCGCATGGGCCGGTGCCGTGGAACTCCGCCGCCGCGTGAAAATCAACGCGCCCGTGTTCAAGGCTGTGGGAGAAGCGCAGCGTATGGGCACCGCGGCCCAGCGGATCATCGAACAGGATGTCCGCGCGTTGCTCGCTGAACCGCTGGAGGCTGCCCGCGCGCGCCTCGGCATCAAGCCGACGACGCAGTACACCAAGGCGCACACGGTCTATCGCGCGCGCGGGATTGATCCCTACAACTTCCTCGCCGCCGCCGCCTGATCCGCTTGCCATTTTGCATCGTTTCGCGTTCTATCGCTGCGCCCATAGATCGGGCGGGGAGATGACGATGAAGGCCGCTTTGGGGATATTGGTCCCCGCATTGCTCATCGCCGGGTGTAACAAAACGCCGGGCAAAGATGACGTCGCGCTGACCAACGCCTCTGTTGCTGAGGCGCATAAGGCTGCGGAGAAGGTGGAGACCATCACCCCCGGCCAATGGACTGTCACGACTGAAATCACCGAAGTGCGCCTGCCCGGCTTGGAAGGCGCCGACTCCCGGATTGCCGAATCCATGACCCAGCAGATGGTGGGCCGCACGCAGACGCAAACAAGCTGCGTCTCGCCGGATCAGGCGCGCGGGCCAAGCTCTGCGTTGATCGGCGGGACGGCCAATGGGGCCTGTAGTTTTGAAACCTTTTCCTTGCTGCGCGGCGCGCTTAACGCCGTGCTGACGTGCCGGAAAGAGGGCGATCCCGGCCAGATGGTTGTCGCCACCAGTGGCACCTATGGCGGAGATAAGGTGGATCTGGAATCGGTGACGCGCGTTGAAGAGACGCTCGACCAACCCAAGGACAAGGCGCTGCGCATTGTGTCCACCGTCACGGGCCGCCGCACCGGCGATTGTCCGGCCAAGACAGGAAGCTCCAAATGACCCAAGCCTATGTTGACCCGACCCGCGCGGCCTTTGACCTTTTCAAATCGCTGCCACGCGACACGCCGATCAATATGCTCAACCTGATCCGATACCGCGACATCGCCGCCTATCCCGATGGCCATGACCATGCGGGCAAGGGCTGGACCGGGGCGCGGGCCTATGAAGAATATGGCACGACAAGCGCGCCGATTTTCGAACGGCTGGGTGGCCAGATCGTGTGGCGCGGACGTTTTGAGACGGTGTTGACAGGCCCTGCGGACGAGCAGTGGGATGCAGCGTTTATTGCCGCTTATCCCAATGCGGGTGCCTTCCTCGCCATGGTGACAGACCCTGACTACAAGCTGGCGGTCGTGAACCGGCAGGCGGCAGTGGCCACGAGCCGATTGGTGCGGTTCGCGCCGCTGGCGATTGAAGGCGTCAAGTTCGCTTGAGTTCCACCTTCCGTTCGTCCCGAGCGAAGTCGAGGGACGTGGTGCCGCGTGTCTCGACTTCGCTCGACACGAACGGATGCTGAAGGGGCTACCGCAATTCCTTGCGGATCATGAGTTTGAGGCCAGACCAGATCGCATCCACAGCACAGACTTTCACGTCCACCCAGCCCATTGGAAGGGCGACCTCACGGATGGTATCTTCGGTGAAGTCACAAGGGAGCTTAGACGCCTTCTTGGGCCAACTCACCCAGACGAACCCGTCGCTGGCGATGGCGTTGCGCAGTGCGGCCAGAACAGTTTCCATCACGGCGCGTTCGGCGGTGAAAATGTGCGCGGCCATCATGCCGGGGGCGATGTCGACCAGTTCGCGTAGGCCCACATCGTCGATTTCGGCGCGGACGGTGTCAGGCATGTCCATCAGCCAGATGGTCATGCCGGGCTTGAGCGACAGCTTCTTGGCGAGCGGCGTGCCGGAATAGCCCGCCGCCGCCATCGTCAGTTGTTCATCAGATTGGGCAGGAAGCCCTCATGCGCTGTCCGGAGCGTTTCGAGCGGCACGCCCGCGACGCTGTCTCCACCTGTCGTGCCGATGCGGACTGCGTCGGGGATCGTTAAGTCGGCAGCGGTGGTCACAACATAGCGCGCCTGATCTTCGCCAAAGGCTTGCGCGGTGTTGAGCGCATCGAGTGTCGCGCCGGTCTTTCCGGCCAGCGCCATTTCCGCGACGGTGACAATCAGGCCGCCGTCTGAGATGTCGTGTACAGCCGTCACAGTTCCTGCCTGAACCAGCGCGCGGACCGTGTCGCCATGGGCGCGTTCTGCGGCAAGGTCGATGGGCGGGGGCGCACCGGCTTCTCGGCCGTGCACTTCGCGCAGCCAGATGGACTGGCCCAGATGTGTGCCTTCACCACCAATGAGCCAGATCGCTTCCCCTTCAGCCTTAAAGGCGATGGTCGCGGTCTTGGTCCAATCCGCCATCAGGCCCACGCCGCCAATGGCGGGCGTCGGTAGAATGGCAGAGCCGCCGCCGGTCGCTTTGGATTCGTTGTAGAGCGAGACGTTGCCCGAGACGATCGGATAGTCGAGCGCACGGCAGGCCTCGGCCATGCCTTCCAGGGCGTGGACGATCTGTGCCATGATTTCGGGGCGCTGCGGGTTGGCAAAGTTCAGGCAGTTGGTGATGGCAAGCGGCGTCGCGCCAACCGCCGAGATGTTGCGATAGGTTTCGGCCACCGCCTGCTTGCCGCCTTCATAGGGGTCGGCATAGCAATAGCGCGGGGTGCAGTCGGTCGACATGGCGAGCGCCTTGCCCGATCCATGGACGCGCACGACAGCGGCGTCGCCGCCCGGGGCCTGCACGGTGTCACCGCCGACCTTGTTGTCATATTGCTCCCAGATCCAGCGGCGGCTGGCAATGTCGGGGCTGCCCATCAGCTTCACGAGGTCCGCGCCAATGTCGGTGCTTTCGGGCAGGTCACCCAGCACGGGCACCTTGGCCCATGCGGCGTAATCGGCCTTGGACAGATAGGGCCGCTCATATTCCGGCGCGTCTTCGGCCAGCGGTCCGAGCGGAATGTCGGCGACCACGTCACCATTCCATTCGAGCACCATATGGCCACCCTCGGTCACTTCGCCGATGACGGCAAAGTCGAGTTCCCACTTCTTGAAGATCGCTTCGGCCATGGCTTCCTTGCCCGGCTTCAGGACCATCAGCATGCGTTCCTGACTTTCGGAAAGCATCATTTCATAAGGCGTCATGCCTGTTTCGCGCTGCGGCACGGCGTTCATGTTCAGCCGGATGCCACAGCCGCCCTTGGACGCCATTTCGACGCTGGAGGAGGTAAGGCCGGCCGCACCCATATCCTGAATGGCAACGATGGCGTCGGTCGCCATCAGTTCCAGGCAGGCTTCGATCAGCAGCTTTTCAGTGAAGGGATCGCCCACCTGCACGGTCGGGCGCTTCTCTTCGGAGTCCTCGCCAAAGTCCGCGCTCGCCATGGTGGCGCCGTGGATGCCGTCACGCCCCGTCTTGGAGCCGACATAGACGATGGGATTGCCGACACCGGAGGCTGCGCAATAGAAGATCTTGTCGGTCTCGGCGACGCCGACTGTCATCGCGTTGACGAGGATGTTGCCGTCATAGGCCGGGTGGAAGTTCACTTCGCCGCCGACGGTTGGAACACCCACGCAATTGCCATAACCACCAATGCCGCGCACGACGCCTGAGATCAGGTGGCGCATCTTGGGATGGTCGGGCCGGCCAAAGCGCAGGGCGTTGAGGTTGGCCACCGGCCGCGCGCCCATGGTGAACACGTCGCGCAAGATGCCGCCCACGCCGGTCGCCGCGCCCTGATAAGGCTCGATGTATGACGGGTGGTTGTGGCTCTCCATCTTGAAGATGGCCGCCTGCCCGTCACCAATGTCGATGACGCCCGCATTTTCGCCGGGACCGCAGATCACCCAAGGCGCCGTCGTTGGAAGCTTCTTCAGGTGGAAGCGCGAGGATTTGTATGAACAGTGTTCCGACCACATGACCGAAAAAATGCCGAGTTCGGTGAGGTTCGGCTCCCGACCCATGGCGTGCAGGACGCGCTCATATTCTTCGGGGGAGAAGCCGTGTTCGGCGACGATTTCGGGCGTGATCTGGGACATGGGCGGGCCTTAGCGTTGTCGAGTGATTCCGCCTAGCCCCGAATGTGCCCCGGGGGATGTTGCCCTGTCAGCTTTGTCAGTGCGCGAGCGCCCCCCTTGCCGTTCTGCCTGCCTCCAGCAATAGCAAGTGCAAAGGAGAGACTCGCATGGGCATGCTGGAAGGCAAGGTGGTCGCTGTCACAGGCGCAGGGCGCGGAGTCGGGCGGGAAATTGCGCTGCTGTGCGCCACACATGGCGCGGCGGTCGTCGTGAATGATCCCGGCGTGGGCGGCGGCGGCGAAGGCGGTGATGCGGGGCCTGCGCAGGAAACCGTCAATGACATCATCGCGGCGGGCGGAAAAGCGCACGCCAATCTGGCGAGTGTCTCGGACCCCAAGGGTGCGGCGTCGATCATCGAGGATGCGGTGCAGCGCTTTGGCCGGATCGACGCGGTCGTCAACAATGCGGGCATCCTGCGCGACGCCATCTGGCACAAGATGAGCCATGAGGACTGGCACGCCGTGATCGACGTGCACCTGCATGGCGCGTTCAACGTGTCCAAGGCGGCCACGCCCTATTTCCGCGAGCAGCAGTCGGGCAGCTTCATCCATTTCACCTCGACCTCGGGGCTCATCGGCAATGTGGGGCAGGCGAACTATTCGGCGGCCAAGCTCGCCATAGTCGGCCTGTCGCAGTCGATCGCGCTCGACATGGCGCGTGCAGGCGTCCGCTCCAACTGCATCGCGCCCTTCGCCTGGAGCCGGATGATCGCCTCTATCCCGACCGAAACGCCCGAGGCCAAGCAGCGCGTGGAGCGGTTGAAGACGATGAGCGCGGACAAGATCGCGCCGCTCGTCGTCTATCTCGCGTCTGATGCGTCGAAGGAGGTCACCAACCAGATCTTCTCGGTCCGCAAGAATGAGATCGTGCTCTACAACAAGCCGCGCCCTGTCCGCTCGATGACCAAAATCGAAGGCTGGACCCCCGAGGCCATTGCCGACGAGCTGGTGCCCGCCTTCCGCGCGAGCTTTGCACGTGCCGATGAAGTGTCGGCGCATGTTTTCCCTTACGACCCCATTTAAGGCCCTATTTTAAGGATGAGGCACATGACTACCGGCATGGACCCCGAGCTTTTTGAGCAGTTCATCGAACAACTGCACCGTTATGTGCGCGAACGGCTGATCCCTGCCGAGCGCGAGATTATCGAGACCGACCAGATCCCCGAGGCGATCGTGCAGGAAATGCGCGACATGGGATTGTTCGGCCTGACCATGCCCGAAGAATATGGCGGCGCGGGCATGAACATCACGCAGTACGCTCGCACGATCAACACGCTGTCTTATGCGATGCCGGCCTTCCGTTCGATCATCTCGATCAACATCGGCATGGTCTGTTCCGCGCTCAAAAATGGCGGGACCGAGGAGCAAAAGGCGCACTGGCTGCCGCGTCTGGCGGCGGGCGAGATTGCAAGCTTTGGCCTGACCGAACCCGGCTCCGGCTCCGACTCCGCCGCGATGCAGACCATGGCGGTGCGCAAGGGCAATGGCTGGGTCATCAACGGCACCAAGCGCTACATCACCAATTCCCCCATGGCGAAGGTCGCGCTCATCATGGCGCGGACGAGCAAGGAAAGCTTGCCCAAGAACGCGCACGTCTCCGCCTTCCTAGTGCCGATGGACACGCCCGGCATTTCGGTCGGCAAGTCGGACAAGAAGATGGGCCAGTCCGGCAGCCACATCGCCGATATCATCATGGAGGATGTCGAACTGCCCGCCGACGCGCTGTTGGGCGATGAGGAAGGCAAGGGCTTCATCACCGCAATGAAGAGCCTCGACAATGGCCGCATTTCGGTCGGCGCGGCCGCCACCGGCTATGCCCGCCGCGCGCTCGACTCCGCCCTGCGCTACGCCAATGAGCGCAAAGCCTTTGGCGAGCCGATCGCCAATTTCCAGCTGATCCAGCAGATGCTTGCCGACAGCGAGATTGAAATCTACGCCGCCGAGGCAATGATGGCGGACGTGACGGCGCGCGCCGATGCGGGCGAGAACGTGCTGCGCAAGGCTGCCGCCTTCAAGGTCTTTGCCAGCGAGATGTGCGGCCGTGTCGCCGACCGCGTGGTGCAGGTCTATGGCGGGGCGGGCTATCTCGCTGAATATGATGCCGAACGCTTCTTCCGCGATGCGCGCATCTACCGGATATACGAAGGGACCACGCAGATCCTCCAGCTCCAGATCGCCAAGCACATGCTGCGCGAATGGGCGGCGGCGTGATCCATGTATAATCTCCTCTCCGGCCTCTCGGTCATCGAGGCGTCGTCCTTCGTCGCTTCGCCGACTGCGGGGCTTTACTGCGCGCAGTTCGGGGCGGAGGTCATCCGTGTCGACCAGATTGGTGGCGGGCCGGATTATCGACGCTGGCCGGTGACGCAGGAGAACAACTCGCTCTATTGGGAGAACCTCAACCGTGCCAAAAAATCCGTCGCGCTGGACCTTGGTCGACCCGAGGGGCGGGAGCTGCTGCAGGAACTGGTGCGCGCCACCGGGCAATTCATCACCAACTTCCCGGCGGAAGGGTTCCTGTCCCACGCCAAGCTTGCTGAAGGGCGGCCGGACCTTGTGACCGTGCGCATCATGGGCTGGGCCGATGGCGCGCCTGCACTGGATTACACGGTCAACAACGCGGTCGGCTATCCGATGATGACCGGGCCGGGGCCGGAGCCGGTCAACCATGTGTTGCCTGCTTGGGATTTGGTGTCGGGCGGCTATGCGGCCTTTGCCTTGCTCGCGGCGATCCAGAAGCGAGCCGCGACCGGCGAGGGGAGCGAGGTGCGTATTCCTTTGTCCGACGTCGCCATCGGGTCAGTCGCCAATCTAGGCGGCATTGCCGAGGTGCTCTATTCGGGCGCCAACCGTCCGCGCCTTGGCAACACCGTATATGGTCTGTTCGGGCGCGATTTCGTGACGCGCGATGGCCAGCGGACGATGATTGTGGTCGTCACCCCGCGGCAATGGGCGAACCTGCTCACCGCGCTCAACCTGACGGATGCCATATCGGCGCTTGAAGCCGCACGCGGGGTCAGCTTTGCCAAGGATGACGGGCTGCGGTTCGATCACCGCGATGCGCTCTTCCCCTTGTTCGAGGCGGCCATTGCAGCGCGCGACCATGCAGACCTCGCGGTCGCTTTTGACGCGGGCGGCATTGTTCACAGTGCCTATCGTACGATGATGGATGCGGTGGCGGATGATCGGCTGGTTAGCCAGAACCCGATGTTCAGCCCGTCCACCAACAACCCCTCTGGCTTTGCCTATCCTGCCGCCGGATCGTTCGGCACGGTGCCGCAGCAGGACCGCGGGGCGCCCTTGCCCGCCCCGCGCAACGGGCAGCATAGTGAGCAGGTGCTCGCCGAACGGCTCGGCCTATCGACTGGCGAACTGGGCAGGTTGATCGATAGCGGGATTGTGGGAATTGGTTAGTTTCCGTTTGTGTCGAGCGAAGTCGAGACACGTGGCACAGACGGTTCTCGACTTCGCTCGAACCAAACGGGATTTTAATGTGAGGATATTGATATGACACTCCGCCGCGCTGCCATTGTTGCCCCCATCCGCACGCCCGTCGGTAAATTCGGCGGGGCGCTCGCCTCCATGACGGCGGGCCAGCTAGGGGCGGTCATCCTGAAGGCACTGATGGAGCGCACGAAGATTGATCCGTCGCGTGTCGACGATGTCGTCTTCAGCCAAGGCTATGGCAATGGCGAAGCGCCGTGCATCGGCCATTGGGCCTGGCTGCTCGCGGGCCTGTCGGAAGAGGTGCCCGGCTATCAGCTCGATCGGCGCTGCGGCTCCGGCCTGCAGGCGATCATCAATGCAGCGATGATGGTGCAAACGGGGATGAGCGATGTCGTTGTCGCAGGCGGCTGTGAGAGCATGTCCAATGTTGAGCACTACTCAACCGACATTCGCAAAGGCGTGCGCGCGGGCAATCTGACGCTGCATGACCGCCTGACGCGTGGCCGCGTGATGAGCCAGCCGATTGAACGCTATGGCGTGATTTCGGGCATGATCGAGACGGCGGAGAACCTCGCCAAGGATTGGAACATCAGCCGCGAAGCCTGCGACGCTTATGCCGCGCGCAGCCATCAGCGCGCAGCGGCGGCCTGGGCGAATGGCCTGTTTGCCGACGAGCTGGTGCCCGTCGCTGTCCCGCAGAAGAAGGGCGATGCGCTCTTGTTCGACCATGATGAAGGCTATCGCGCCGATGCCAGCTTGGAGACGCTGGGCAAACTCAAGGCGCTTGAAGGTGGCGTTGTGACGGCGGGCAATGCCAGTCAGCAAAATGATGCGGCCGCCGCCTGTCTGGTCGTTGCTGAAGACAAGTTGGAAGAACTCGGCTTGGAGCCCATCGCCTTCTTCCACAGCTGGGCCGCCGCTGGCTGTGACCCGAGCCGCATGGGCTATGGCCCGGTGCCCGCGACCAAGCGCCTCTTCGCGCGGAATGGCCTGAGCTGGAACGACATTGGCCTGATCGAACTCAACGAAGCCTTTGCGCCGCAGGTGCTCGCCTGCCTCAAGGGCTGGGGTTGGTCGGATGATGACAGCCGGCATGAGATGCTCAACGTCAATGGATCGGGCATTTCGCTTGGCCATCCCATCGGCGCGACCGGCGGACGCATCCTTGCGAACCTGACCCGCGAGATGCAGCGGCGCGATGTGAAATACGGGCTGGAGACAATGTGCATCGGTGGTGGGCAGGGCATCGCTGCGGTGTTTGAGCGTGCGTAAGGACCAAGCCCAAATCCTCCCCCACCGGGGGAGGTGGCGGCGCGCAGCGCTGACGGAGGGGGTCCCTCTCCACCATGCTTCGCATGGTCCCCCTCCCCCGGTGGGGGAGGATTTGTGAAGACCTACCTCACCGCCGCTCAGACCTATCGTGACGTCGCCCGCGCGGCGTTGGCGACGCGCGGCCAGAATGACCAGCGCGCCGCGCATGGCTTTGCATGGGTGGCGACCAGTGTGGCGGCCCTTGAAGCCATGCTCGATTGGCGGGCGCGCAATGGTGATGCCAATCCGGTCGATGCGCTCGTGGCCGACCTCGCCTCTGCTGAGACCATCGCGCAGCTCATCGGTGGTCTGCCGATGGGGCAGAATGAAATCTTCCGCCCGGCGGACCTCGGTCTGGGTGCGGCCGCCCGGACATTGGCAGAGACTTGCGCGCCGCTGCTCGAGGCGGATCATGCCGCCACACGCGCCGCCGTCGGCCAGCATCTGGCGGCGGGAAATTGGCCCAGCGAAAGCTTCCACGATGCCGAACTTGACGCCATCCGCGACCAGTTCCGCCGCTTCACCGATGCCGAAATCCTTCCGCATGCCCATGCTTGGCATCTGGCAAACGATCTGATCCCCGATGAAACGGTCGCTGCGATGGCGGAACTGGGGACCTTCGGCGTGTGCATCCCAGAGGAATTTGGCGGGCTCGGCCTGTCCAAACTCGTCATGTGCATCGTCACCGAAGAATTGTCGCGTGGCTGGATCGGTGCGGGGTCGCTCGGCACGCGGTCGGAAATTGCAGGCGAACTCATCACGCTGGGCGGGACGGACGCGCAAAAGGCACATTGGCTCCCCCAGATCGCAAGCGGAGACGTGCTGCCGACCGCTGTGTTTACGGAGCCCGACACCGGCTCTGACCTCGGCGCGCTCCAGACGCGGGCACGGCTGGAGGGCGATCATTGGGTCATTGACGGGGCCAAGACATGGATTACCCATGCCAGCCGGTCAGACATGATGACGCTACTCGCCCGCACGTTGCCAGATGCAAAGGGATATGCCGGCCTCTCCATGCTGCTCGTCCCCAAGCCGCGCGGGACGGACGCTGATCTGTTCCCGGCGGACGGCATGTCCGGCAGCGAGATCGAAGTGCTCGGCTATCGCGGGATGCGCGAATATGCGCTCCAGTTTGATGGCATGACCGCGCCTGCCGACGCGCTGCTCGGCGGCGAAGAGGGGCAGGGCTTCAAGCAATTGATGCGCACCTTTGAAGGCGCCCGCATTCAGACGGCAGCGCGGGCGGTTGGCGTCGCGAAACGCGCGCTGGAATTGGGCCTCGATTACGCGCTGGGCCGCAAGCAATTCGGCAAAGCGATTGTCACCTTCCCGCGTGTGTCGGACAAGTTGGCGATGAGCCTTGTCGATCTCATCCTATCCCGCGAGCTGACCTATGCCGCCGCCCGCGCCAAAGACTCAGGCAAGCGCTGCGATATCGAGGCGGGCATGGCCAAGCTGCTCGCCGCGCGCGCGGCATGGTCCAATGCGGATGCAGCACTTCAGGTCCATGGCGGCAATGGCTATGCGCTCGAATATGAAATCAGCCGCATCCTGTGCGACGCGCGCATCCTGAATATCTTTGAAGGGGCGGCGGAAATTCAGGCACAGGTGATCGCCAAGGGCTTGGCCGGAGGTCGCAACTGATGGGCGATTGGGACGCGTGGATCGGCCGGATGGAAACCCGCATGGACCGGCTGGATGCAGGGATGGCGACACGCTGGCTCGCGATGCTGGACCGCGATGTTGCGGCGGATGGGGTGATGCCGCAGGCGATCCACTGGGCGCTGTGCCTGCCCGACGCGCCGACCGCACAGCTTGGGCCGGATGGTCACCCCTTGCGGGATGACAGCCCGGACTCTTTCCTGCCGCCTGTGCCCCTGCCGCGCCGGATGTGGGCGTCGAGCAAGGTCGCGTTTCTTGCCCCTCTCATGATCGGCGACACCATCACGCGGACGTCCAAGGTGCTTTCTGTCACCGCCAAATCCGGCGGGTCAGGCGATCTTGTGTTTGTTGAGGTGGAGCATCAGACGAACACTCAAGACGGACCTGCTGTCCGGGAAGTCCAGTCCATCGTCTATCGGGGTGCTGCGCCTGCCGGGAGCGCACCTGTGCCGCCGCCGCCGGGGCCTGATCTGTTCGATCCCACAGGCTGGGATGCCCACCGCACGCTCGTGCCGACGGAGCCTTTGTTGTTTCGCTTCTCCGCACTCACCTTCAACAGCCACCGCATCCATTATGACCGGCCTTATGCGACCGCAGAGGAAGGCTATCGCGGGCTTGTCGTCCATGGGCCGCTGACAGCGACCAAGCTGCTGCAACTGGCGCAGGCGGAGCTGGGCGACAATGCGCTCGCCAGCTTTGCCTTCCGGGGCACGTCGCCTGCCATTTGCGGGGAGGCGCTGCATCTTGTGATGCGTGGTCAGGGGGAAGCAATTGAACTTGGGGCCTTTGCCTCTGATGGCCGTCAGGTGATGGCCGCCACCGCAACCGGGAAAGACTGACATGAGCGAAACCAACGACATCGCCGAAATCCGCCGCGCCGTGCAGGCGCTCTGCGCGGAATTTCCGGGTGAATATTGGCGCGAAAAGGACGCTGCGCGCGCTTATCCGGGCGAATTCGTTGATGCGCTCACCCGCGCCGGTTTCCTCGCTGCCCTCATTCCGGAAAACTATGGCGGCTCGGGCCTCAGCCTCGATGCCGCAGCGATCATCATGGAAGAAATTCAGGCCGCAGGCTGCAATGGCGCCTCGGCGCACGCGCAGATGTACATCATGAACACGCTGCTCAAATATGGCAGTGAGGACCAGATGGCGAAGTATCTGCCCGGTATCGCCAACGGGTCGCTGCGCCTGCAGGCGTTCGGCGTGTCTGAGCCGACGAGCGGCACCGACACGCTTAGCCTGCGGACGGTCGCGGTGCGGGATGGCGACGAGTACGTCATCAACGGCCAGAAGATATGGACAAGCCGCGCGGAATATTCAGACCTGATGCTGCTCCTCGCCCGCACCACGCCGCGTGAAGATGTGGCGAGCAAAACCGAAGGCCTCTCCATCTTCCTCGTCGACATGCGGGAGGTTGTCGGCAACGGGATGACCATCAAGCCCATCCGCACGATGATGAACCATTCCACGACTGAGGTGTTCTTTGACGACATGCGCATCCCCGCGAGCGCGCTGATCGGCGAAGAGGGCAAGGGCTTCCGCTACATCCTCTCGGGCATAAACGCCGAACGCATCCTGATCGCGGCCGAGTGCATCGGTGACGCCAAATGGTTCATCAACAAGGCGACCGGCTATGCCAAGGAACGGCAGGTCTTTGGCCGCGCTATCGGGCAGAACCAAGGCGTCCAATTCCCCATCGCCCGCTGCTATGCCCAGATGTGTGCCGCCGAACTGATGGTCCACCACGCAGCGCAGGTGTTTGACGCAGGCGGCAATCCGGGGGCGGAAGCGAACATGGCGAAGATGCTCGCCTCAGAAGCCAGCTGGGCCGCCGCCGACATGTGCGTGCAGACGCATGGCGGCTTCGGCTTCGCGGAAGAATATGATGTGGAACGCAAATTCCGCGAGGCGCGGCTTTATACGGTCGCGCCGATCAGCACGAATTTGATCCTCAGCTATCTGTCGGAACATGTGTTGGGCTTGCCGCGGAGTTATTGAGGGCGGCATTTTTGTTGCTTCTTCCCGTCACCCCAGCGCAGGCTGGGGTCTCCCCGGTCAGGCGCACGAGATGCCAGCCTTCGCTGGCATGACGGGTAAGATCAGGAATGCCTAAATCTCGAACGACACCCCCTGCGCCAGTGGCAGGGCGGTCCCGTAATTCACCGTGCTCGTCTGCCGGCGCATATAGGCTTTCCAGCTGTCGGAGCCGGATTCCCGCCCGCCGCCGGTTTCCTTTTCGCCGCCAAAGGCCCCGCCGATCTCGGCACCCGACGTGCCGATGTTGACGTTGGCGATGCCGCAATCGCTGCCTGCGGCCGACGTGAACAGTTCTGCCTCGCGCAGGTCGGTGGTGAAGATGGAGGAGGAGAGGCCTTGCGGCACGGCGTTCTGGAGGGCGATGGCCTGATCCAGATCGTCATAGGCAAAGACATAGAGGATCGGCGCGAAGGTCTCGGTCAGCGCCGGGCCGTCATGTTCGGGCAGGCTGACGACGGCGGGCGTGACGTAACCGCCGGGGCGGTCGACACGCGCACCGCCGGTCACGGTGCCACCCATCGCGCGCGCCGCGTCGAGGGCGGCCTGCATTGCATCAAAGGCGGCTTCGTCGATCAGCGGCCCCATCAGCGTGTCGGTGTCGCGGGGGTCGCCGATCCGGATTGAGCTTGCGGCGGCACGGATGCGGGCCAGCATGTCATCATGGACGGGTCGCTCCACGAACAGGCGGCGCAGCGATGTGCAGCGTTGTCCGCTGGTGCCCATAAACCCGAAGGCCGACGCGCGCAGGGCAAGATCAAGATCGGCCTTGGCGCTGACGATTGTCGCATTATTGCCGCCGAGTTCGAGCAGTGACCGGCCAAAGCGGCGCGCGACGCGCTCTCCCACAATGCGGCCCATCCGCGTGCTGCCGGTGGCTGAGATGAGGCGGATGCGCGGATCATCGGTGAGTGCTGCGCCCACATCTGCGCCGCCGAGGATCAGCTGGGAGAGATGTGCCGGGGCATCCGGGAAGTCCGCAGCCACGGCCTCAAATAGCGCCTGCACGGCAAGGGCGGTGAGCGGCGTTTTCTCCGATGGCTTCCAAATGATGCTGTTGCCGCAGACAAGCGCGAGCGCCGCATTCCAGGACCAGACCGCGACGGGAAAGTTGAAGGCGGTGATGATGCCGACCGGCCCCAGCGGGTGCCAGGTTTCGCTCATCCGGTGCATCGGGCGTTCGCTGGCTATGGTCAGGCCATAAAGCTGACGGGACAGGCCGACCGCGAAGTCGCAGATGTCGATCATCTCCTGCACTTCGCCCAGCCCCTCGGAAATGGGCTTGCCGCAATCAAGCGTCACCAGTTCGCCTAGCGCCTGTTTGTTGTCGCGCAGAGCATTGCCGAGGCGGCGGACGAGCTCTCCCCGCACGGGGGCGGGGACGTTGCGCCACTGGTGGAAGGCGACGTCGGCACGACCGGCAGCAACGGCGACATCATCGTTGGATGCGTCTGAGATCGTGGCGACTGGGCTGCCGTCAATGGGGGAGGCGATGGCGCGGGCGCCGGAGGTCCAGCGGGTTTCCTCTACGCCGAGTTGGGTGAGGAGGGTGCGTATGTGGTCGGCTGGAGCTTTCATGGTCATGGACCAGCTTTAGAAGACCTGTCGGATGAAGGAAAGTTTCGCCCACCCGTTTGGGCTGAGCTTGTCGAAGCCCTGACCTTCTACTTTGGCACCCAGAAAGGACGGCCCTTCGACATGCTCAGGGCGAGCGGGTTTTGTGTCAGGCTCCGCCCCAAACAAAAAAGGCCGACCCGAAGGCCGACCTTTTTCGTGAACTTGTCTGTCGGAAGACCGATCAGGCGTCGTCCGAACCTTCCGCCGCGGCAGGAGCTTCGGCGCCTTCTTCGGCAATCGTGCCGGGTTCGGCATTGGGATCGAAATCTTCGGTGAACCCTGCGACGTCCTTTTCGAACATCGAGGCCATGATATCGACACCCTTGCTCTGCAGATCGGCTTCTTCCGGCGAGCGGGCAACGTTCACCTTGATGGTGACCGACACGTCCGCGTGGAGCGAGACCTTTACTTCATACAGGCCAATAGCCTTGATCGGCTTGTCGAGGACGATCTGCTGCTTGCCGACCTTCTTGCCATCAGCGACGAGCGCTTCGACAATGTCGCGCACAGCCACTGAACCATAAAGCTGGCCAGTGTTAGACGCCTGACGGATGAGCGTAACCGAGACGCCGTCAATGCCCTTGGAGGCCGCTTCGGCTTCCGTACGCTTGACTTCGTTGTCGGCGACGATCTTCGCCTTGTTTGCTTCAAACAGCTTGCGGTTGGCTTCGTTGGCACGAAGCGCCTTGTTGCGCGGCAACAGGAAGTTGCGGGCAAAGCCGTTCTTGACGGTGACCACGTCACCGATTGCGCCGAGCTTTTCGACGCGTTCGAGAAGGATGACTTCCATCGGGTGTATTCCTTACTTCACGATGAAGGGCAGAAGCCCGATGTGACGGGCGCGCTTGATGGCCTGGGCCAGTTCGCGCTGCTTCTTTGCAGAAACGGCGGTGATGCGCGACGGAACGATCTTACCACGTTCAGAGACAAAGCCCTGAAGCAGACGGACGTCCTTATAATCGATCTTCGGGGCGTTCTTGGCTGCGAACGGGCAGCTCTTGCGCCGGCGGAAAAATGGGCGTGCCATGGTCTGGTGCCTTCCTTAGAAATCTAGAGCTTCGTCGTCGCGGCGCGGCTTGCGGTCGCGCTCGCCCTTACGCATCATCACCGACGGACCGGCTTCCTGCTCATCAACCTTAACGGTCATGTAGCGGAGCACGTCTTCGTTGATCTGCGTCTGACGCTCGAGTTCGGCAACAACGTCGCCGGGCGCTTCGAAGGCAAGCATCACATAGTGAGCCTTGCGGTTCTTGGCGATTTTGTAGGCGAGGGTGCGAAGACCCCATGTTTCGGTCTTAGAGACCTTACCGCCGTTTGTTTCGACGATTTCGGTGGCTGTTGCCGCCAACGCGTCAACCTGGGCTTGAGCCAGATCCTGACGCGCAAGAAAAATGTGCTCATAAAGAGCCATAAAGCTTGCCTTTCCTGGCCGATCGCTGACGCCGCCCCATGCGGTAGCCCCTCCGGCTTTCTTCGATTCCCTTTTGGGGTAGGCGGGGCATTGGCGGATGCGGGGCCAAAAAGCAAGGGGCGCGGTGGTTCGCCCAAAATAGCCCCGCCACATGAGATGGTTAATAGCGCCGGAGCGGAGGTTGTTGTTCGTTCGAAAGGCAGGCGCGCGGTGTAGAGGGTGCCGCATGACCCCGCGCCGCCGCAACAAGACGATAGATTGGATTGGCTTCATGCTGCTGGCCGTCATGGCGCTCAACGCCATGTGGCAGGCGGGGTATCAGTAGGGGGGTATTCTCTTCTTTCGTCATCCCGAACTTGTTTCGGGATAACGGGCATGGGGCAGTCTATACCGACCATATGAGAGGCGCCGCTCTGTTATGCTGAAACAAGTTCAGCATGACGATGGGGGGGGAACCCCTACTCCATCCCCTGATATTTCAGTTCCAGATACCGGCTCTGTGTCGCGATGCGCTGCAGGTCGCCTGAAGCGATTTGTTCGCTCATCCGCTGGAGTTCGCTTTCCACAACGTTGAGGCCTTCGACCAGCTGCTTGTCGGGGCTCATGCCATTCAGCCCGTCGCGCCGCAAATGATCGGGCACGCGCAGATAGCCGTTGACGAGCTCAGGCAGTTCATCGGCAATCAGACGGCGGATTTCGAGCGCGGCCGGTTCCTTTTCATCCAACGCCTGCAACTGGGGTGTCAGCTGTTCCAGCTTCACGCCGATGGAGTCCGCCAGCCTTTGGGCCGGTGGCGGGAAGGCGCGGCGTTGCCCGGCAAGCCAGACCTCTGTCGTCAGCGGTAGCGACTTGAGCGGCGCTGTCGGCAACCGTTCGGGGTCCACCCGCAAGCCGGCGGGCAGGATGATTGCGGCCAGCGCCAGCCCAAAGAACAGCATGACGGCAAGCACGAGGCCCATAATGCCAATTGGGCTGATGAGCATCGCAAAGGCCGGCACGCCGATCAGGAAGGCAAGCGACAGCCACAAGACGCGCTTGGCCTTGATCTTGCCGCTGTTGACCAGGCGGCGGATGGCGCGCTGCTGCAGGCGGGATTGGCCACCATGCCGCTGGAGTGCGGCTTCGGCCCGAGCCAGAACGTCTTCGCTGCGCATCGCGGCCCCTTATTCGACCGGTGCGAAGGGGTTGGGCGCGCTGGACTCGATCGCGGCCTGCGCTTGGCCCTCAGCACGGGCGATATAGCCCTTGGACTTCTCGACCTCGTCCCCCAGCGTATCGACCGTGGTTTTCATGGAGATCAGTGCCTTCGCCTTGAAGGTGTCGATCTGGTCCATCGTCAGATAGATGTTCTGGAAGGCGCGCTGGAGCGTTTCGACAGGGATGGTCGAGCTTGCCGCCTGTTCGTGGATGCGTGCCGTCTGGTTCTTCAGCATCTCGCCGGTGGAATCGATGATGTTGGCCGTCGTCGTGTTGAGCGCGGTGATCTGATCGAGCACCAGCTTCTGCCCGACCAGCGCCTGCGCGACGGTCACAGCGGTCCGCAAGGCAGAGACGGTGGTTGTCGAGGCGCGGTCGACGCCCTTGATCAGTTCCACATTGTTCTTCTTGACGAGATCAAGCGCGAGATAGCCCTGCACGGTGACGGCCATTTGCGTCAGCAGGTCCTGCGTGCGCTGGCGCGTGTAGAACAATGCCGTCTCGCGGATCGCCTTGGCCTTGGCGGGGTCATTAATCTCAATATCGGCGGCGCTCGTCTCCAGCTTGGTATCCAATGCCTTGGACACAAGGATCATCTGTTCCAGCCGGCCCATGGCGGCCCAGAGCGTCTGGCGCTCCACATCAATGGCGGCATTGTCCTTCAGCAGCTCATCCTTGCCCGACGCGAGGTGCGACAGAATGGAGGCGATATGCCCCTGGCTGGATTTGTAGCTGTCAAAATAATCGCGCAGCTTGCTGCCATAAGGGATGATCCCGAACAGCTTTTTGCGGGTGAACAGATCGTCCTTCTTGCCGGGGTCGAGGTCTTCGATTGTGCGGCGCAATTCGGCGAGGTTGGCGCCCACAGTCGAGTCCTGATCCATCGCGCGGACGGGCCGGTCGAGGAAGCGGTTGGACTGGCCGGCGGCATCCGCAATTTCGCGGCGGCCCATGTTGACGAGCTGGTCGACCTTCTTGCCAAACTCAGGCGAGTTCGCGTCCAGCACGACGAGTTCGGCCACAAAGGCCTCTGCCTTTTCTTCCAGCGCCGACTTCTTCGTGTCGTCAATCGGCACCAGCCCCGCCGCCTTGGCGGGCGCGACGACCGGCACCGGATCGGGTGCGGTCAATGTGAGTCCAGCGTCCTCGACAGTCGTTGCCACGGGCATCTCCTTGCAAATCTGCCCTATAGATGGAACGAAACACTGTATTATTCAAGTAGAACAGTTCGGCAAATATCTCAGAAGCGTACTGATCAGGCGGCCCATGCCATTTCATTGTCGCGCGCATAGGCAAAGAGCGCTTTGTCGAGCGGGGGGAGAACGAGGCCACGCGCGGTGGTCAGGGCTGTGCTGCGCTGGGGCGTTGAGGTCTCTGCGGTGATGCCTTGGGTGTCGAGCTTTGCGTGGCTTGCCGCCGCACGAGCCAGATCGAACCAACTGATTTCGCAAGGGTTTGTAAGATGCCAAAGCCCCTGTTCGCCATCGAGCAGCAGGTCGAGTGTGCCGTGCACAAGGTCCGGCACATAGGTGGGTGATACGATCTCATGTGCGTTCGCTGTCACTGGCGTACCCCTGTGGAGGCGATTTAGGATGGACCAGACGAAATTATATCGGTCCCACGGCCCGAAAAAGGCGCTGGTGCGGATGATGAGGCCTTTGTCCCAAGCCGCCGTCACACGTTGCTCTGCCGCGAGCTTGCTGGCCCCATAGGTGCACAGGGGATTCGCGGTGTCGCTTTCGAGATAGGGCCGCGCACCTTGGCCATCGAAAACGAGATCGGACGAGAAGGTGACAAAGGGCAGATCCCGCGCGGCGCACGCTTGGGCAAGCCGTTCCGGCCCGGTCGCATTTTCAGCGAAACAGCGGTCATGCTCCTTGGCCGCATCGGCGACGCGGACAAAACCCGCGGCGTTGATGACCGCCCATGGATTGAGATCGGCCATCGTCCGGTCGATGGCCGCGTCATTGGTGATGTCGAGGTCCGCCCGCGTTGTGGCAACGGCATGCAGCCCGCGCGCGTCGCAGATGCGGAGCAACGCGCGGCCGAGCGTCCCGGTCGCGCCGGTGATGAGGATCGGTCTGGATGTGCGGGCGGGCAAATTTCGCGCCTTCAGCTTCCCTTCGCGGATAAAGCGGGTGTCGCGCGCCCACCAGCCCGGCGTGTCGAGCACGGGATGGGCAAAGGCCCCGGACTGCGCGATCTCCAGCGCCGCTTTGGCGACCAGTGTCGGGCGCGGTTTTGGCCCGGTCATATCGAACAGGCCGGGTTCAAACACCCCGTCCTTGCGCGTCAGAAGCGAACACCAGTCCACCGCGCCGAAGACGGACCACAATGTCACCGCCCGCATGTCGACGCCCGCATCGCCCAGCGCGCAGGCGGCTGCCCATATGTCGGTCAGCCAACGCAACTGCTCTTCGCGGGTGCAGCTGTTGTGCGCCTCCGTCACGGCGAGCGGAAGATGATAGCGGTCCCACGCCTCTTTGAGGCGGGCCGCACAGCCCAGCTGCCCATCGGCTTCGGGAATGCGGACGGCTTCGGTATCGACATAGGCGAGCTGCCCGTTTCCACCGGCGGGCAGGTTCGGATAGAGGTGGCATCGCTCATCCAGATAGCGGTCGCTTGTCAGATAATGATTGATGCCGATGATGTCGGGGCTGCCCATGCCGTCGCGGAGTTCGGAGAGACGCACCTCCTCAATCCCGGCTTCTTGAAATGCATCGGCCCAAGGATGATCGGGCTGGACCCGCCCGGCCAGCAGATCGAGGCTCAACCAGCGGCGCTCATTTTCATAGGCGGCTTGGTAGGCGAGACGCGGGGTGGAAAAGGTCCGGCCCAAATCCTCCGTCTGGATCAATTGCGCGGCTGGGGTGATGGCGCGCACCGATTGCATGGCCAGCGCAACCCCGCGACACTGGTTGAGCGTCGCGGCCAGAAAGGCGGCAGGGTCCTGCCGGTGTGGATACCAATGGCCGTACAGGCAGGAAAAGCGCGCCGAAGTCAGCGGCTCATTGACGGGTGTCCAGGCGTCTATCCATGGGTAGCGCGCAGCGGCTTTAGCGGCAAAGGCCGCGAGCTTTTCGGGGAAAAGCGGGTCGAGCAAATCGGTGTAATGTGGCCCGCTACCATGGTGGACGAGGCCCGCAATCACGCGGATGCCCAAATCGCGCAACCGCATCAGCCGCGCATCGTGCCAGCGCCAGTCACAGACGTCGGGGTTGTCCGGCGCAATGCTTTCCCAGATGACGGGGTAGCGCAGCGTCTTGATGCCAAGGCCGGCGAGCAGGTCCAGATCTTCCGGGCGGTCTGCATGGCCCGTTTCAATCGCCTGATTGCGCCAGCTGTCGCCGACGCGGACGACGCTACATTCCAGCCCGGCCCATAACTCCGGGCGGGCGGTCTTGTTCGGGCTTTGCATGCAGCGACACCTTTTTCCTGTTTCGGAAAAAAGGAAACCGCCTGAGGGCGCTGGGGGTTCCGTCTATCCTGTCGTCTGGCCCGTCGTCTGGGAGGCGGCGATCATGTCATCCACAGCGACAAACTTCTCGCGCGGCGCGCCATCGCGGGCGCGGGCGATTTCGGCCTTGTCGATATTTTGCCAGTCGCGGAAGGTGACGATGTCCACGCCCCGTCCCTCAAGCAGCGCGTCCAGCGCCGGGCGGCCAAACTTGCTACTGCTGTCTGTGATGTCCTCGGCGATCCGATCAACAATCGCAAAGCCATCCGGCCGGTTCGTCCCGATCGTACCGCTGGGGCCTCTGCGCGCCCAACCGACGCAGTAAAGCCCCGGCAAGATGCGCCCCTCATCATTGGCGAAGCGTCCTCTGCCATGTTCATAGGGGACGCCGTCAATCGGTGGGGTCTGATAGCCGATACAGGCAACGACCAGACGGCAAGGGATGACATAGCGTTCGCCCGTAGGCACCGAGCGCAGGTCCGCATCAAGGCGCGTCCGTTCAACCACCATGCGCTCAACGCGGCCGTCACCTTCCAGCGCGACGGGCATGGCGAAGAAATCAAACTCAACAGCAATGTCTTTGGGGGCATCGGCGTTGGTGGCGAACTCCCGAAGATGGGCCACCGACTTGCGCATGCCGGGCTCCAGCAGGGCATCGTCGCCAACTGGCGGCAGGTCGGCTGGGTCCACAATCGGCGTCGCCCGCGTCAGGTGACCAAGTTCCCCCAATTCCTTAGGTGTCATAGCAATCTGGTGGGGTCCGCGCCGTCCAAGGAAGGTGATGCGGCGGATGCCCGAATGGTCTAGCTTATCCAGCGCATGGTCGACGATATCGGCGCCGTGAAACTCGTCTCGCGTCTTGGAAAGGATGCGGGCGACATCCAGCGCGACATTGCCATTCCCGACGATGACCGCGCCCGGTCCTTCAATGTCAGGGTTTAGGTCTGCGAAATCGGGGTGGCCATTATACCAGCCGACAAAGGCGGCCGAGCCGACAACACCGGGCAGGTCTTCTCCCGCAATGCCCATCTTCCGGTCCGCAGGCGCACCTGTCGCCAGCACGACCGCGTCGTAAAGCGACTGGAGTTCCTCAATACTGACGTCGCGGCCGACGGTGACATTGCCGACAAAGCGGACATTCTCGCTGAGGTTCACCGCCTCATAGCGCTTGGATACGCCCTTGATCGATTGATGGTCCGGCGCGACGCCGAAGCGGATCAGGCCATAGGGAACGGGCAGGCGATCTATAATGTCGATGCGGACGTCGTCGCCAAACTTCTTCTGTGCAGCTTCGGCTGTGTAATATCCTGCTGGGCCGGACCCCACCACCGCGATATGCCGCATCCCGAACGCTCCTCACATCTTCTTGTTTTCAAGGATGCTAGCGGGGGCGGGCGGGAGTGCAAGGGGGGAGTGGTGCTCCCCCCGCATCCCGTTTGGGCTGAGCCTGTCGAAGCCCCGTCCTTCCTGCTTTGGAAAACAGGCAGGACGACACTTCGACAAGCTCAGGGTAAACGGTGGGTAGGGCTGGTGAACGCTACTCCGCCGCCAGCGCCATCTCGGCTGTCTGCGGACCGCGGATGACGATGCCGGGCGTCGCCCCCTGCATCACGCCGTCGCGGAAGGTGACTTGGCCGGACTTGATCGTGGCCACATAGCCATCCGCCTTTTGCAGAAGGCGCTTGCCGCCTGCGGGAAGATCAAAAGCGAGCCAAGGCTTGCCGAGCTTCAACCGGTCCATGTCGATGACGTTGAGGTCGGCGAGCATGCCAGGCATCACAAGGCCACGATCGTGCAGGCCATAGAGGATGGCCGTATCGCGGCACTGACGCTTGATCGCGACTTCCAGGCTGATGCGCGCCTTCTTCCGGTCCCGCACCCAATGCTGGAGCATGAAGGTGGGCGAGGCCGCATCGCAGATGGTGCCGCAATGCGCGCCGCCATCGGACAGCGAGTTGACGGTGTCGTCGGACGCCTGAAGGTCTTCGAGGAAGTCGAGATTACCGTCGCGATAGTTGAGGATCGGGAAGTAGATGAAGCCCTTGCCCTCATCCTTCATCAGCAGGTCATAGCCATATTCGGCCGCCGACTGGCCCGCCGCCGTGGCGCGCGCGAGCACGCTTTCCTCGGCAGTCGGTTCGTAATTGAAGTCCGGGTCCATCTCATAATGGGTGAACCAGCCATTGGCGACGATGTTGAGGAAGTCCGCAATATCGCTTTCGGGCATGACTGACTCTTCGGCGATCATCTTTGCCTTGAAGGCCGGGTCCTTCAGCTTGGCGAGCTGCTGATCCCAAGGCAGGCCGTCAATCTCGGCCCAAGCGGGCTTGAAGCGGAACGGATGGACCGTGCCCTGCCAGGCCATGATGATGCCGTTGCCACGCAGTGCGATCTGCGCGACGATGTTGGCGCCATTGTCATTCTGTGCGCGCATCTCGCTGATCTGTTCTTCAAGTGGCAGTTCCTTGGCAATGGACTGGAGGGCGGCGAAGGTGACGGGCAGGCCGGTCTCGCGGGAGAGCTGCCCCATCCAGCCAAACTCATTCCATTCGCGGCGCATGTCCGATGCCATTTCGAACACGCCATAGCCAACACGGCCCATGGCGCGGCCAATGGCGACGAGTTCTTCCGCCGTGGCCGTCGTGCCCGGGACGAGTTCGCCATCGACGGATTTGTGCAACACGGTGCGCGATGTCGAGAAGCCCAGTGCACCGGCGCGGACGCCTTCTTCCACGATGCGTGACATTTCGGCGATGTCTTCGTCCGTGGGGATGGCACCGGGCTGCTCGCGGTCACCCAGCACATAAGCGCGGACGGCGCCGTGCGGCACGTGCGTGCCGACATCGACGGTGCGGGGCAGACGTTCCAGTGCGTCAAGATATTCGGGGAAGGTTTCCCAATTCCATTTCATGCCCTCCGCAAGCGCGGTGCCGGGAATGTCCTCCACGCCTTCCATCAGGCTGATCAGCCATTCATGACGGTCCGGGCGGGCAGGGGCAAAGCCGACGCCGCAATTGCCCATGACGACCGTGGTTACGCCGTGCCAGCTGGAGGGCGCCATTTCCGCATCCCATGTGGCTTGGCCGTCATAATGGGTGTGGACGTCAACAAAGCCGGGGGTCACGATCAGGCCGGTTGCATCGATCTCTTCGTGGCCTTTGGCCTCGACCTTTCCAACCAAAGTGATCAGGCCGCCATCGACCGCCACGTCTGCTGTGAAGGGCTTGCCGCCGCTGCCGTCGACGACCGTGCCGCCGCGAATGACCAGATCATGCATGTTCCGACTCTCCTAAGATTCTATCTTTGAACGGGATGCTATCATAAATTGACGTATACGGAAGGGGTTTGGATTTGGGACAGTTTGCCGCTTTCGCCCTGTGGATAACTCTTGACTCACCTGTCCCTAAGACGCAGCGTCGCGGCGCTGCTAAAGTGAGTCGCAGAAGTGACAATTTTGAGCAGTACAAGCGCTCCGAAGTGGGCGACGGTGATAAGGGTCGTATATGCGTATTGCGGGCAGACTGGCGTTGCAGACGCCGTCAGGGATAGAAGCTGCGGCCTGTGACGGGTCGCGCCTGAAATCCGATATCTTGAGTTTTCAAGGATGCGACATCCTCGTGTCCGGCATTTCCGAATGCGGCTTTGAGGCCAAGCTTTCCCTCCCCCTGAAGAAGGGCGCGTTGGTCCGCCTGCGCCTGCCCGGAGCCGGAGCCATGCTCGCTACAGTGGCGTCGTGCCAAGAGGGCTTGCTGAGGGCAGAGTTTGTGAGCCCGGTGAGTGCGGCCCGCTTGGGCAAGACATTGGGCATGTCGCGCTTGGCGCCGCAACCGGCCTTCGCCTGATCTAAGGGCACATGTCTGATGGGGAGGCTGCCATTTTGGCGGCCTTTTTCATGTGCGGGTGTCGTCGCGGTCCAATAGAAAAGGGCGGACGAAGTTGCCTTCGCCCGCCCCAATTCTTTATGCTTGTCAGACCTTAAGCAGCTTGCGCCGCAACTGTCTTCCGGCTGCGGCGGACAGCGCCACCGATCATGCCGAAGCCAGCGAGCATCATTGCCCAGCTGGCGGGTTCGGGAACCGAGGACAGGGCGGTCGTAATGAAGTCCTTGTGGATATACAGCGGCACGAAGCCGTTGAATTCACCCCAAGAGCTGTTGAGGCCCGCGCGGAAGTCCCCAAAGTTCGTTCCGAAGGTCAGGCCATGAGACGTGACAGACACCAGCTTGCCGTTGATGAACTGCGGACCACCCGAGTCACCACCGGCGACGCCCACTTCGCGGGCGCCAATGCCCGTGTTGCAGCCAAAGCCAGACGGTGCGCCAACGGCTGCTGCGATGCGGCAAGCCGTATCGTTGGCCGCGAAGCCGCTGCGGTCAAAATCGGAGATGTAGGAAAACTCCACATCGGCGGTGCCGAAGAAGTTTTCGCCACTCGCGTCACGATCAGTGAAGAAGCCGCCAAAGGCCGAATTGCCCCAGGCGTAATCGAAGATGTTGCCACCCTGACGAAGACGGCCCGTGCCCGCGTCGACACCAAAGGCGCCGCCGATGGTCGAACGACCGCCCACGCCGGCGATATCAAACTGCGACCCCGTGAGGTTGCCGCTGAAGTCAATGTCGTAACCGGTGGCGAAGCTCGGTGCGAGCTCCTTGAGCGTCAGAACCGCGACGTCATTCTGGTCGATGACTTCGCCGGTATATCCAGCGTTGACCGCATAGTGCGAAACATCGATCGCGATCGAGCTCGCGTCGCTGCTGAGGACGGTGTCTGGATTGGCGCTGTTGCTGAAGAAGGCTGTCGTCTTGAGCGGATTTGCCGTGCCGGCGCCATTGCTGACGCAGTGCGCCGCCGTCACGATGTGGCGACGGTCAGAGGAAAGCGAACCTGAACAGATAAAGCGGCCACCTGCGGCATAATCCATGATCAGCGCCACAACACTGTTGTTGGCGGGACGGTTCGGGAAATAAAGCGGATCGCCGCCAGCAAAAACCGTTCCTGTGGACGTCTGGCCAGTAAGGCGCTGCGTGGCCGACCACTGCATGTCCCCGGATCCACCAGATACGGTCTTCTGTGCCATGGCTGCCTGCGGCGGTGCGAAGGCTGCGCCTGCCGTGAGGGCAAGCATGAATTTTGTCTTGGGTCGCATTTTTTTCCCCTGATTTAAGTGTATCCCGCCGAAATCGCCGTTCCCCGCGACTCCGATGGATTGGGACCCAGATTAAATCGGGTTAATGTCTCGTCAATGCCAATTTGGCATTATTAAGTCCCATTTTGGGGCATTTTGAACAAGTTCAGCGTTTTATGTCGCCCAAACGCCGCGCGGTCGCATATCCGGTGAGCGCAAAGCCAGCGCCCCAGAGCCAGCCTGCCACCACATCGCTTGGCCAATGGACACCCAGCAGATTGCGGGAAAGTCCGACCGCGGCGGCACCTGCGATCGCCAAGATGATCCACAGCGTCCGGTGGCGCGATGGCAGCAACAGGGCAGACAGGAGCAGGATCGCCATCGCATTTGTCGCGTGGCCACTGGGGAAAGAGAGGTTGCCGAATGTGTCGAGATGCGGAACGACATCTGGTCGGCCACGGGCATAAAGCTGTTTCAATATGCTCGACGTCGCCCCGGCCACGGAAGGAAAGATCACCATGACGAGGGCGGCGCGCACACGCTGCGTCCAAAGCAGCCAAGCACCCGCCGCAATCATGATGATGGACCGCTGCGAAGCATCGCCCAGCCAGGTAATCCCCTGAAACAGCGAGATCAGCCAATCGGGGGACCGGCCCTCCCGCAGGGCAACAGCGCGCAGGGCGTCGGCCTCCACCGGCGCGCCAATCTTGAACCACACCACTGCCAAGCCGATCAGCAGCGCGGCCGCCATCAGGGCAAGGCCCGGAAACAAAGATGTCGCGAATGCGCCCCCGCGCGTCTTCATTTGGCGCCCTTGATCACAGAGCCGCCCTTGATGACGACATCGACACTTTCAAGTTCGCGGACATCGCTCAGCGGATCACCGCCGACCGCGATGATGTCTGCGTAGCGGCCAACCGCAATCGCGCCGACATCCTTTTCCCGACCCAGCGCTTGGGCGGCGTTGCGCGTGGCGGCCTGAATGGCCTCCAGCGGCGTCATGCCATATTGCACCATCACCTTGAACTGACCGCCGACGAGTGCGTGTGGCATCACGCCTGCATCAGACCCAAAGACCATGCGAACGCCGGCCTTGTGTGCTTTGCGGAAATTGTCGCGCTGGATTTGGGCGACTTCACGGTCCTTGCGCAGATTGTCTTCTAGCACGCCATTCTTCTTGCCTTCGGACTGGGTGTAGTCGGTGTTGTAGATATCCATTGAGAACCAGACAGGCTGCTTGCGCGCGACGGCGAGCTTGATGCCTTCATCGTCGACTAGGCTTGCATGTTCGATGGTATCGATACCCGCCTTGATCGCCGCTTTGATGCCGTCGCCACCATGGGCGTGCGCGGCGACCCGGATGCCCCATTGGTGCGCTTCATCGGCAATGGCGCGCATATGCTCTTCAGATAATTGCTGCTGGCCGGGTTCTGTGTTGCGGGAAAAGACGCCGCCCGTCGCGCAGATCTTGATGACCTCCGCACCATATTTGCGCTGACGGCGGACCTGATAGCGCAGCTCATCAATGCTATCGCCAATGCCTTCTTCCTTATGGTCTTTTTCAAGGCTGGGCGGCAGGAAGGTGGAATCGCAATGGCCTCCGGTTGCGCCAAGGGCATAGCCTGCCGGAAAAATCCGCGGGCCGACCGCATAGCCGTTGTCGATGGCCTGTTTCAGCCCGATGTCATTCCGGTGGCCTGCACCGACATTCCGGATGGTCGTAAAGCCCGCATCAAGCATGGCCCGCGCGCTGCCGACGGCGGTCATCCCCCAAAAGCTGTCGGTAAACTCCAGCCCGCGATAGCCGCCAATATCGGCGGGGCCATCCAGATGTACATGCATGTCGATGAGGCCGGGCAGCAGCGTCTTGGTGCCGAGATCAATGATCTTGGCATTGGCCGACAGCTTAACCGTGCGGCTGTCCGCAATGGCGACGATGCGGCCATCCTGCACCGTGATCAGCGGATAGTCGACCACCTTGCCCGTCAGCACATCGACCATGCGCGCGGCCATGATGTAGGTGACGGGGGATGCCGTTTCCTGAGCGATTGCAGGGGCGGTGAGGGCGGCGGCTGCGAGAAGCGCGTAGGATGCTGTTTTCATGACCAATTGCTGACAGGCAGCGCGACGATTGGCAAGGGGTCTAGAACGAACGGGTCATGCCCGCTTCAGTCGTCAAGCGGCGATAGTCGTAAATGCCGACAGTTGAACGGTTTCTCTCGAAACTCACCCGAAAAACCGGCGAAAAACCAAAGACGTTGAGGTGACGAAGCGTTGCCCCTGCCCCTGCACGTAACATCCATTCCTTGCGCCTCTCTGGAAACAGAAGGAGGCGCTGGTCTGCTTCAAGGCGGTAAAGGCCTACATTGGCAAACAAGGTTGTGCGACCGGCTTCGCGCCAGCCGACAAGGCCAAGTCCCCCCATTACTGAGGCATAGCCCGGGTCGCGGGCCGACTGCCTTTGTCCAACCAAGCTTAACGCAGCCCCCGTTCGCGGCGAAAAGGCACGCTCGATGCGAATACTTCCGTCGTAGATATAGCCGTCTTGAAGAGCATTTGCGCGATAGTCGGCTTTCGCGACACCCGCTTCGATCTCAACCAGCCCCTGGCGGCCCAGATGGGTGGTGAGGTTGATGGATGCCGAGTCCGTTATGGCGTATAGGTCGCCACCATACCAACGCAGGCTCCGGCCGATTTGGGGGGCAAGACGCCAGCGCCCCGTGCGCGCTTCAATCCCAACTTGTGCATTGGTCAGCGCCTCATCAAACTGGCTCTGCCGGAAGAGCTGCCCAAGGCCTGAGATGCGCGCGGTAAGCTGCAACGAAGGGGTCACCGGCAATTTGGCAAACCCTTGACCGCCGAGCTTGATCCCCACGCCTGATTTTGCCTGCGCATCTTCGGAAAGCTCAAATGGCGCGATGATTGTGTCCAATGTTGTATCGCTTGTCGCGCGGTTGATGTTCGTGCTCGGCGCCAGCGACAGTTCTAAAGAAGCGCCAAAGGGTAAACGTGACCGCAACGCGGCATTGAACTGGTTGATGAGCTGCGCAACGTCCGAAGGCAAGCCGCCCGCCTGCGCCTGCCGCAGCTCCCGGCTTGCGGCCCGCATATCCCCCATCCGCGCGAGCACGGCCGCCAGTTCGACGCGGACGCGCGCACTGTTGGGGCTTTCGTCGAGAATGCCGCGATAGAGGAGAGCAGCTTCGGCCAATCGACCACGACTGGCGAGCAACTGGCCATGGCGGTATCTGGCTTCCCTGCTCACCTCAGGGTCGGGATCCGCGGCAAGCGCAGAATAGGCCGCAATGGCCGCCTGATCATCCCCTGCGGCAACGGCCTTGGCGGCGATTTCCATGACCTGCGCCGGCGATAGACCGACAACGGTCTGCGCCGCGCACGGCGCCGTCAACCCGAGCAAAAGTCCTCCGAAGATCCGGGCAAGTTGGCGGCGCATGTCAGCTTTATGTATTCGTCAGTTCCGTTTGCCCAAAGCGACGCCCGAAACCCCGAATGACCCGATCACCGGGTCATTGCCATTAAAGTTGAACGTGGCCCCAAATTCGGCCGCGTTCGGCCCGAAAAACCGGCCAAGGAAGCCGTCAAATGCACTTCCAAAGGTCGTGCCATTGATGATGTTCCCCGAAAACGTCTTGGGGGCCAAGGTCGTCACGACATTTGTTGCCTGCACCGTCGCATCAAGGTTCACGATGGCTGTGAAGGCCGATGTGGCGAAATTGGCCGACAGGCTGCTCGTGCCACTCGCCTCAAAACTGTTGCCGCCCGCGCTGCCAAACCCGTAAGCAACGCCCGTATAGTTGGCTGTCCCTGAACGCGGGATCTGCGCACCGGGTGTCGGCACACCAAATATGGAAATATTTCGCGATGTTGAGAAGCCCCCGCCCGGGATGGGCGAAGAGATTGTCAGGTCAACAAAACTGGTATGCGTCAGCACGAGGCGCGGGTTTCCGCTGCCCGTATTGAAAAAGCGCGCGCTGACCGTGTCGCCCGCATTAAACTGACCCGCTGGGCCGGTGGTGTCATAAGCCGTAAATGTGGCGTTTGACCGGCCAGCGTTGATCTGAGCCGGCGCGAACCGATAGGCTAAGTCCGCCGCATTCGTGGTTGGTTGGAGGGATGGATAGAAGCTGTAGGTTTGCGTTCCGGGATCATAGCGGAAAAAGGACTCTTGGCTGATATTTCCGGAGCTTGCACCACCGATTAAAATTGACGGAAGCACAGTTGGCTGCGTCAGTTCGCTAATCCCCGGAACAGTCCCAAAGATATTCGGGTCCTTGATCCCGGTCAGCACGCCCGAAGCCACGCCGCCACTGCCGTCGGTCGCCGAAAAGGCGCCGCCAACTTCTTCTGCCGCCGGGCCATAGAACCGCCCGTTCAAGGGGCCGGAGTAGTTGCCAATGCCATCAAAGCGGATCGTACCGGCAAATGCGTTGTTGGCGCCGGACAAGGTCGACGTCAGAGAGAACGTCCCGGTCGCCGTGCGGGGGGCACGACCGGAGAGAAAATAGTCTTCCCGGTACTCCATATTTCCGCTCGCGGTGATGGCACCGGTACCGAAATTGGCTTCCAGGACGCCCGTACCGCCGAAGTCGGTCAGGTTTGGCAGTCCTGCATCTGCGGCAGACCCGATCAGGCGGATATTGTAACCGGCACGCCCCGTTCTCGGCAAAGCCGCATCCGGCGTCTCAATGCCAAATGCCGTATCCGTCAAAATCAGTCTGCCGTTCGTCGCATAATACCATCGCCGCCCAAGCACATATTGGGTGGCCGCCAGATAATTGCTGAAGAAGAACGAGTTGGGGTTCGGGCCGCCAAATCTCTCCACGATTGCGCCGCGATCAAATCGATCGGTCAGGAAGTATTGGGAGCGGCCGTTCGCAATGAGGGTATATCCCCTTTGCGCAGCATCGTAGTTTACGATCAGAGGGGAACTGGTGGCGCTGGAGTTGGTGAAGGTCTCTGCGCCGTTATTCTGCCCCGTTGTGCCCTGAATTTGGGTGTCCAGCACGGCAGCATCGTTTGCAAAGAATTCATCAGACGTGAGACTGGTCATCGTGGCATTGCCGGCAGGCACGCCATCGCGCCGACCAATGATTGTGCCGACCGCGATGTTGCCTGTCGTGTCCGCCGCATGGAAGGCCGCGCCGACTTCTTGGGAGGCCGGTCCAAAGAAACGACCGTTGATCTGACCGGAAAAATTCTGAAAATTATTGTATCGGAACGTGCCGGAGAACGCGTTGGCGGTCGATGAAAGGCGCGCCTCGCTTGAAAAATACCCATTGGGTGTTGGCCCGGCTGGGTTGGGAGCGGCAGTGTCCAACCGCCCATGCGTGATGACCGCCCCCGAGGCAAAATCAACCTGCATTGTCCCTAGGCCGGTAATGCCCACCACGTTGTTGCTGACCGTCTCGGCGCCGATCAGGTCGATGGCGTAATGGCCAAGGCCGGTGCGCGGCACACTCGCATCCGCAGTTTCAATGCCGTAGGAAAATGCGTCGATGGATCCACTGATCGCCGTGGCGCCGTCAATGGTTCTCTGGAAATATCCGCCACCGACAAATTCATATGTGAACCGGCCAGATGTGCCCGGTTTTGTGAGGGTCAGGGTATCGGTCGTCGTTCCGCTTGTCTTGGCATAAACGGAGACGGCGCTGTTGCTTTGTGCGGCATCCAGATTGGCCGGCAGAAATGTCACATTCCTCCCGCCTACAGTAATGGTATATCCCCGTGTTGCGGCATCATAAGCCGCCGTTAGCGATGCCGTGGATGCACTCGCCGTCTGTCCCACACCGGACTTTGGAAAATTCGCCGTCCCTGATGTCGCATCATTGGTGAAACTCTCACTCGACGTCAGGTTCAGCAATGACGTGTTGGGAGGTGATGGCGGCGGCGGAGGCGGCGGTGGGGGAGGTGGCGGCGCAGGCGGCGGTGGCGACACTGGCGGCGGGTTGATCGGATTGACACCCCCGCCTCCTCCGCCCCCACAGGCCGAAAGATTCGCGGCCAACGCCAATAAAGATGAAAAAAACAATACCTTACGCAGATTGCTCACACCAAACGCCCCCCAACAAACTCCGTCTACTTCTAACCAGCACAACTATACTGACTTGTCAAAAGAGGACGCGGAAATTCCCTTGGCCGGATTTGCGTCGTGTTTCCTTGGGAATGGTTGCTCTACCAGCGACGCCTCATTTGATCGCCAAGCCCATCAACTGTCAGACGCAGTAGCGGACAAGCGCCTCGTAACTCGCGCGACAGTCATCGGCGATGCGCTGCTGGTCGTCGTTGATCAGGATATTCTCGTTACGCGGGTCGGGCGTGAAGTCTTGGGTGCCCTGCGCCATTAAAAGTGCAGCGCCTTCCCATAAGCCCCCAGCACGCTTTCATGCATCATCTCACTCAGCGTCGGGTGCGGGAAGACGGTCTGCATGAAGTCCTGTTCGACCAGTTCGGCCTGCTTGCCGATGGTGTAGCCTTGGATCAGCTCGGTGACTTCGGCGCCGATCATGTGCGCGCCCAGAAGCTCGCCGGTCGCTTCGTCGAACACCGTCTTGATGAAGCCTTCGGCCTCGCCCAGCGCGATGGCCTTGCCGTTGCCGATGAAGGGGAATTTGCCGACGCGGACCTTATAGCCTGCTTCCTTCGCCTTGGCTTCGGTCAGGCCGACGCTCGCGATCTGCGGGTGGCAATAGGTGCAGCCCGGGATGTTCAGCGCGTTCATCGCGTGCGGGTGAACTTCCTTATTGCCCAGCGCCTGTGCGATGGCTTCCGCCGCGATCACGCCTTCATGGCTCGCCTTGTGCGCGAGCCAGGGCGGCGCGGTGATATCTCCAATCGCCCAGAGGCCGGGGACGTTGGTGCGGCACATCGGGTCGGTCTTCAGGAAGCCGCGATCGGTTTCGACCTTCAGCGCTTCGAGGCCAATATTTTCGGTATTGGGCACGATGCCGATGGCGACGATGCAGTGGGTGAAGTCCGCCTTGGAGACGCTGCCATCCTTGGCCTTGATCTCGGCAGTGACGCCGGTCGCGCTTGCCTTCAGGCTGTTGACGCCCGCGCCGGTCATGATGGTCATGCCCTGCTTGGTCAGCGCCTTTTCCAGGAAGTCGGAGACTTCGGCGTCTTCGACGGGCACGATGCGGTCGAGCATTTCGACGACGGTCACTTCGGCGCCCATGTCATTATAGAAGCTCGCAAACTCAATGCCGATCGCGCCGGAGCCGATGACGAGCAGCTTCTTGGGCATTTCGGGCGGGACCATCGCATGGCGATAGGTCCAGATGCGCTTCCCGTCGGCGGGCGCGAAGGGCAGGTCGCGGGCACGCGCGCCTGTGGCGAGGATGATGTGCTTGGCGGTCAGTTCCTCGGTCTTGCCATCCTTGGTGACCGAGAGTTTGTTGGCGGAGAGCAGCTTGCCGTCGCCCATATGGACGGTGATCTTGTTCTTCTTCATCAGATGCGTGACGCCCTGATTGAGCTGCTTGGCAACGCCGCGCGAGCGCTTCACCACCGCATCGATGTCCGCGCTGATATTGGCTGCCGTCAGGCCGTAATCGCCGGCATGCTGCATATAGTGAAAGATCTCCGCCGAGCGCAGCAGCGCCTTGGTCGGGATACAACCCCAGTTGAGGCAGATGCCGCCCAGATTCTCGCGCTCCACAATCGCGGTCTTCAGGCCCAACTGCGCCGCACGAATGGCGGCCACATAGCCACCGGGGCCGGAACCGAGAACGATAAGGTCATAATCAGACATGGGGAGGTCCTTATTCTTAGTCTGGCGTGCAGGGACGCGGGCGATTGGCATCATCGACAGCGACAAAGGTGAAACGCCCTGTGGCAACTGTTTCGACGAAATCACTGTCCCGTTCCCGCCGTTCGGCGCGGGCGGAGATCGTCATGGAGGTCGTGCCGGTCTTCTCCATCTGTGTGAAGACGGACAGCTCGTCGCCCATCACAGCACCCGCCGGAAAGCGCATCTCGTCTGCGGCGACAAGGATGGCCCGTCCCTGCGAGCGACGCGAGGCCAGTGAGGCCGCCCCCAATGCCATCTGGCTGATGATCCACCCGCCAAATGCGCCGCCATACGGGTTCGTGTCCGTCGGCATAATTGTGACGCGGATGTCGGGAATGGCGTTCGTTTCGGCCATCTGGGTGTCCGCCGGTCCGGTCAGGCGACCAGCCCGAGCGGCTTTTCGCACAGGTCGCGGAAGGCCTTCATCAGCTGGGCCGCATCGGCACCGTCAATGGCGCGGTGGTCAAAGCTGCCGGTGGCCGACATGACGGTCGCGATCTGCAAGCTGTCATCAATGACGAAGGGCCGCTTCTCGCCGGCACCAATGGCCATGATCATGGCCTGGGGCGGGTTGATGACGGCGTCGAACTGCTTGATGCCGTACATGCCAATGTTGGACAGGCTTGCAGTGCCGCCCTGATATTCGTGCGGCTGCAATTCGCCGTCCTTGGCGCGGGCGGCGAGGTCACCCATCTCGGTTGAGATCGCGCTGATGGTTTTGCTGTCCGCGCCGGTGATGATCGGGGTGATCAGGCCATTGGGGACAGAGACCGCCACCGAAATATCGGCGCGCTTATAATCGATAAGCGTGTCGCCTGCGAAGCTGACATTGCACTTGGGCACCTGCACCAGCGCAAGGCCCAGCGCCTTGATCAGCATGTCGTTGACCGATAGCTTGATGCCGCGACTTTCGAGGCTGGCGTTGAGTTCAGCGCGCAGTTTGAGCAGCGCATCCAGACGGACATCGACGGTGAGGTAGATGTGCGGCACCTGCTGCTTGCTCTCGGTCAGGCGGCGCGCAATCGTTTTGCGCATACCGGACAGCTTGATGACCTCATGCGGGGTTGCGATATCGCCGAGCTGGACGGGGGCGGGTGCTGCCATGGCGACGGCTGGCGCGGCGGCAGCGGGTGCTGCGGCACCGGCCTTGGTGCCTTCCACGTCGGCCTTCACGATGCGGCCATTGGGGCCAGATCCCGTCAGCCCCGCCAGATCCAAGCCGCGCTGTTCGGCAATCCGCTTGGCGAGCGGCGAGGCGATGATGCGGTCGCCTTTCACCGGGGCCGTTTGTCCTGAGCTTGTCGAAGGACTGCTCTTTTGTTCCGCAGGCTTCGGAGCCGAGGACGGCAGTTGACCTTCGGTCGCCTTCGGCTCGACAGGCTCAGTGCGAACGGAAGGAGTGGCCGCCTTTGGTGCCGCCGGTGCCGCTGCGTCATCTTCGCCTGTGATCAGCGCAATCACGGTGCCAACCTTCACGCCGTCAGTGCCTTCAGCCACCAGAATTTTGCCCACCACGCCTTCGTCAATGGCTTCGAATTCCATCGTCGCTTTGTCGGTTTCAATCTCGGCAAGGATGTCGCCTGAGGAGACTGTGTCACCTTCCTTCACCAACCATTTGGCGAGGGTGCCTTCCTCCATTGTTGGCGAAAGGGCGGGCATTTTCAGTTCGATTGGCATGTACAGGTCTACCTCTGGCAAGGTCTTTACGGATAGGACGCGCAATCCCTAGCGTCAGTGGGCGGCTTGCGCCAGCCCGAGGAATGGTGCAACCTGCACGCATTCGATTTCAAATGGGAGGGGTGGCACCCCATGCGGGTATATCTGGTTGTGGTGGACGATACGGAAGAGGCGGAAATCGCCCTGCGTTTCGCGGCCCGCCGCGCGGCAAAGACCGGCGGCGGCGTGGAAATCCTGACGATTGCGGAGCCTGAGGAATTCGTCGCCTGGGGGGCGGTCCAGGCCACCATTCAGGCCGAAGCGGAAGAACGCGCACAGGATGTCGCCAATCGGGCGCTCGACATGCTGGGGGATGAAAAGGGCGTGCTGCCGCGCATCGTTGTGAAGCATGGTGAGCCGGTGGCCATGATCATGGAGGCGATCTCGGACAATCCTGATGTCGCTGCCCTTGTTCTGGGCGCTGCCAAAGGCGGCGTGCCGGGGCCACTTGTTGCGCACTTTGCCGGACCTGAAGCTGGCAATTTGCCCGTTCCGTTGATGGTCATCCCCGGATCATTGAGTCGTGAGGCGCTTGACCGGCTGAGCTGACCTGCGTGACAGCTCGGCCGGTCGTGCCCCACCCAATCAGCGATAGGCGATCCTGCAGACGCAGGTCGGCTTTTTCGCTGGCCGAACAGCTACGCGCGTGCGCTTCGGTGTAACACGTGCGCGTGTCGGTGCTGGTGCCTGGACATATTCGGTCACATATTCCGTCGTCGTCGTGGTGGTGACGACGGGCTGGCTCTGGATGGTGATGGATGTCACGCCAGGGCCGACATTGATCACGCGCGCATTCCCGTTGGTGACATAATCGCCGCCAGCGACATCGCTTCCGCCCAAGATTTCGCCACCGTCCGTGACATAGTCTCCGTCGGTGACATAGTCTTCTGCGGCAACCGGCGCCGGTGCGACGGCGGGAGACACGCGGCTGCGCGTTCCGCCATTTTGATCCGTCCAATGGGCGCCATCATCATATTCGCCATTATACGTGCCTTCGTAGACACGACCGCTTTGGTCGGTCCAGCGCCCGTCCCAGCGTCCGCGCCATTGGCCGTCGGATGTCACGCGGTCGTTTGGCACGTCATAGTCATAGCCATAATCGATGTCGCGTGATGGACGCGCATCCCGGTACACGCGTTCCCGCGCGGGCCGACGATTTCTGGACGCTTCTGTGACCGCCACGCTGGCCAATGCGCCAAGGCCGCCGCCGATCAGCGCGCCGGCACCGCGATTTCCGCGACCGGCAATAACCGTGCCGAGGATAGCCCCTGCCGAGCCACCAACGACAGCGCCAAGAGCCGCAGTGCCAAGGCCGGCAAGCACCTTGTTGCGCCGCCGAGGCGCTTCAGCGGAGCCATAGCCGTCGGGATAGGCGCCATAATCGTAATTGGCGTCTTCGTGAGAGCGGCTGCGTTTGGCGCTGCGATCCCAATTATAGTTGGGAACATAATCGACCACGCGGCCATAACGGTCCGTCATCACGGCATCGTCATAGTAACGCGACCAGCCATAGCCGGCTGATGGCGCCGCAAAGCCGCAGGTTGACCAATTGCCGACATAAAAACTCGGGCTGATCCAATAGCTGGGCAGCACATACCCACGATAAGGACGACGATAGGCCGACCAGCCACCCGGCGCCTGCCATCCGCCAACCCAGCGGCCCTGATACTTCTGCCCGAAGTTGTGGCCCATGGTCGGCTTCATGTTCATGCGGGAGATCATCGGACGGCCCGGCGTGTGCCGGTAGAAGCCCCCTTTGCCCATCGATTCGCCTGCCAATGCAGGGGTGGAGGTCAGGACAGTGGCCAGCGCAAGTGCCGGAATTAAAAAGCGTCGCATCGTTAACGGCTCCCCGTGTACTCGGTCTTGCACGACGTGATTACCCGTGCAGGACCCTATCAAATCGAGCCATATTTAACATTATTGCAACCATATTGCCACGAACGGATTCTTGAGGATTTGTCCCGATTCAGGACTTTAAAGAGCGATGCGCGGCGCGATCAGCGCACAGATTGCCTCCATCCCGGCTTGATCCTCGACGTCGAAGCGGGCGAGGTGCGGGCTATCCAGATCGAGCACGGCGAGCAGCTTGCCATGGTGGACGATCGGCACAACGAGTTCTGATTGAGAGGCTGCGTCGCATGCGATGTGACCGGGAAAGGCATGGACGTCTTCAATGCGCTGTGTCTCCAGCGTTGCCGCTGCAGCACCGCAAACGCCTTTGCCGACGGCAATACGGATGCACGCGGCTTTGCCCTGAAACGGCCCGAGGACGAGTTCGCTGTCAACCATCCGATAGAATCCAGACCAGTTGAGGCCGGGCACATGTTCCCAGATGAGGGCGGCGACATTGGCCATGTTGGCAACGGCGTCCGGCTCATCCGACGTGATCGCGTCGACCGCCGCAATCAGATCACGATACAGGTCGGCCTTGGTGCCTTGGGCGATATCGAATGTGTACATCAGTCGTCCTTTATCCGGCCGCGCCCTTTTTTGACATCGCTGCGGATGGCCTTGCCCGTCAAGCGGCGTTCCTTGGCGGCGCGGGTGGGTTTGGTTTTGACGCGCCTGCGCGGCGCCTGATGCGCCTTCCAAACAAGTTCAGCCAAACGTTCGCGCGCATCCTGACGGTTTGCGTCCTGCGTGCGATATTGGCGCGCGGTGATGACGATTTCCCCATCTGCGGTCCAACGGCTACCCGCCAGCACTTTCAGCCTGGCATAGACCGGCGGGGACAGGCGCAGCGCGTAGACATCCAGCCGAAGCTGAACCGCGGTGGCCACTTTGTTGACATTCTGCCCACCCGGCCCGGTCGCGGCGAGGAAACGTTCCTCCAGCGCGTCTTCCGGAAGCGGGGGATGGTCAGCCATCGGTCGGCTCTGCATCGGCCTCGGTAAAGCCGACATAGAGGAAGGAGGGGGGCAATGGCGCTGTGCCTTCAATCGGCTTTTTGCCGTCGCGTTCCAGCCGCAGCTTGCGGGCATGGAGCAGCATGGGCGCGCGGCCATTACCGGTGCCGTAAACGGGGTCGCCCGCAATCGGGATGCCGATGCCGCTCGCCGCATGGACACGCAATTGGTGGGTGCGCCCGGTTTCGGGGGAGAATTCGACCAAGGCCCGGCCGTCCCGCACGATCAAAACACGCCAGTGAGAGACAGCGCGCTTGCCCTTGGGGTCAGGCACCATCCGCCAGCCATCAGCCTCGGTGCTCGTTTTGCCCAGCGCCATATCCACCACGCCTTCGGGGGTTTCGGGCACGCCGTCGAGGATCGCGAGGTAGGTCTTCTTCACGGTGCCGGCTTCAAAAGCGGCGGCGAATTTCTTGTGCGCTTTGGGATTGCGGGCGAGCAGAAGGCAGCCTGATGTGTCCCGGTCCAGCCGGTGGACAGGCAGCGGCAGGCGCGCAAACCCAAAGGTCAGCATCTTCAGGTGGCTTTCCACGCTGACTGCTTTGTCGCGTGGCGTATCCACAGGAAGCCCGGCAGGCTTGTCGATAATGATGGCCTCGCCATCAAGGAAAAGAACGCGATCACTCAGTAACATGACGCGGGCCATGCCACGCGCACCGGGCGGCGTCCACCTTAGTGGTGTTTACTTGTCCTTGCTGCGGTTCCGGTTGGCGTAGATGAGCGCGCCGAGGATGGCGGCAGAGCCGATGCCGATCCCGGCGGCAGCCTTCCAGTTGATCGGCTTCTTTTCGCCTTCGGCCCCTTCCTTGCGGGCGCGGGCGCGCTTCACTTCGCGAATGGCTTCGTTGTCCTCGGGCTTGACTTCATTGTCAGACATGGCGTGTCCGTATCATCCTCAATTGGCGTTGGGTATCATGTGAGTCTCCAAGCCCCTTACGTCAACGGTAAATCAAAAAAATCATGACACTTTTATGTAACGTGGCTTGGTGTTCGCGCGCCATGCTGCACAGGGTTGGGAGAGAGGTCGGGGAGGGAAATGGCTGAGAGTATCCTGGACGGCGGTGCATAAAGAAAGGGACGACAGTCCCCCGGCGCCCCCTTCAGGTTACATTGCGATGACTACGGTAGGTGCAATGCAACATGAGGCTGCCTGCCAATCCCGCGCTCTGCAACCCCGGGTCACGACGAACCGTTGCCGCAAAGGCCTAAGCCGTTGATTATGCCTTGGGTGTATACCAAATCGGCGACGTATAGGCGCGTTCCTGATCCTTCAGGCGCGCGCCTGCCGGGATCTTCGCCCCATAACGCAGCGCATCAAACACCGGCCAGCGTGGCGTCGGGATTTCCATGACGCGCAGATAATAGAAGCTGCGGATCTTGGGGTCGAATTCCGGATCAGACCAAAGCGTGCGCAGTTCAGCCGCGCCGATCGTGTTCTTATAGGTGGCCGTCTTCAGATCGACGGTGTCGCCAACGGGCGGCAGCTTGTCGCCAATGGGCTTGCGCTTTGCCGCATCGCTCCAAACAACGTTGAAGATCTTTTCGTGCATCTTGCCCGATGCATCGACCCAGCCCTTGACCATCTGGACGCGGTCCAGATTGGCACCCATCGGGTCCTTCAGTGCTGAAATCAGGAACTTCGGCGCGCCTTTGCCGCCCTTGAGATCGCCGCCCATGGGAACACCGCGTGCATAGCCTGCCTTCACCCAATTGGCCTTCCAGTCGGCATCGGTAAAGTCCCAGCCGCCAAAGATGCGCACGACCATGCGTGGGCCTGTTGTCGCATAGACTTCACGCTTGGCCATGGCGTCGAAGATCGCGCCGCGTGTGTTCGCCTTCGCCCAGACAGCGGCATAGCCGCCTGCCAGATATTGCCAGCCAAAACGCCCGGTATTGGGACCCAGATTTTGCGCCTGAGACGGGCGCTCTTTGCTCGGTTCGCCGCCGCTATGCTTACCGAAGAAGTTGTCTTCATCGCCTGTTGCAAGTGCTGTGTGGCTGTCGGTCGATCCGATCATGCCGAGCTTATAGGGGTTCACACCCGTCTTCTGTTCAATGGCAAGGCCGCGCTTCAATGCTTCACGGACATATTCCCCCGCGAACATGTCGGGGGTCTTCTTGCCCTCCATTGTCAAATTGCCCAGTTCCCAACCGGCATCGCCGAAATCGGCAAATTCATCATTGGGGGAGAGGAAAGGATGCGATTCACTGTCGCCCTTGATCTGTGTCGCCTCAACAATCGGCTCCCGCGCGGCGCGGCGGCGGGCATAGGCAGCGGTCATCGGCCCGCCACCGGGGCCGGTCATCTGGAACATCAGGCCATTGGAGACATTTGAGTTATGCGGGATGGCGAGGATCTTGCCGCCCGTCTTCTTCTCATAGCCGTCCATATAATCCCACAGCTGGTCCGGCGATGTGCCGATGAGCGAGGAATAGGGCTGCACCTGATCGGCCTTGTCTTTGCCGTCGCGCATGATGACGACGCGGTGCAGGTTATCGCCCTGCCGCATCAGCGTATATTCAAAGCCGTTAAAGGCGGAGAATTTGCCCGGCGTGTTGTAGCGCTCAGTGATCTTGGTGTTGTCGTGCCAAACGCCCTTTTCCCGTTCCAGCTGGGCCTTGGGGTCCATGAGGTCGGGCGGCAGCGTCCGGTTGGAGAAGCGGTCGATGAGCTCCATCGCGACAGCCATCGACTCCTTGGGCCCCTTGTTCAGTTCATCATGCCAGCGCTGGAGAAGCGGGTCGGGCAGCAGGAAGCGCGGCGCATCGTGGATCGCCTTCAGTGCGGCAAGCCCGTCAGAATGGTCAGCGATGACGAGGAAGTCGAGCGGACGGGCGAGCTTTGCCTTCAGGCCTGTGGTGGAGGTGACTTCTTCCCCCATGGCAAAGCGCAGCGCGTCTTCCGGTCCCAAACGGACGCCAAGGCCGAACGCGTCGGAGGAGTTGGAGGTGTGGAGGTGCGTGTCGCCGAAATAGACCTGTTCGGGATATTCGGCTTCCTTGATCTCAGCATCGGTCTTTTTGCCCGAGATCAGGTCCCGCGCTTTCTCGCAGGAGGACAGGGACAGGCCCAGTGACAGACCCAGCGCAACAACCGCCGCTTTTGACATCCAACGCGATTTCATCGCCACTCTCCCCTAATCCTCTTTCGCGGTTACAAACAGCAATCAGAGGTGTTTGCAAGGGGGCACGCCTTTGCGTAAGCGCATCTATATGAGCCAATTAGAAGCAGTCATCTGGGATTTCGGCGGTGTCGTAACGTCATCGCCGTTTGAGGCCTTTAACCGATATGAGGCAGATCGCGGTTTTCCGCGCGATACCATCCGCCGGATCAACGCGGCAGACCCCGATTCGAACGCCTGGGCGCTGTTTGAGCGCGCGGAAATCGACGCGGCGACCTTCGATGCGATGTTTGCAGAAGAAGCCGCGCGCATCGGGCATGACATCCGCGGCAACGACGTTCTGGCCCTATTGTCCGGCGATATCCGCCCGCGCATGGTGGTCGCGCTCGATACCATAAAAGCCGCAGGCCATAAGGTTGGCTGCATCACCAACAACGTGCCTGCCGGTAAGGGTGCGGGCATGTCCACATCCGAGAAAAAGGCCGCCGCCGTTGCTGATGTGATGACGAGGTTTGACCATATCATTGAAAGCTCAAAGGCCGGCATCCGCAAGCCTGATCCGCGCATCTACACGATGATGTGTGAGGCGCTGTCGGTCGCGCCGGAGCGGTGCATCTACCTTGATGATCTGGGCATCAACTGCAAACCCGCCGCCGCCCTTGGCATGCGCGCCATCAAGGTGACGGGTGAGGCACAGGCGTTGGCGGATCTCTCTGCGATGACAGGGCTGACGCTCTAAGCCACGCGTTCTGAACGCCCACCAGCGCCACGCCCGTGCGACGCAGCGATTGCATCAGCCTGTGCATGGTCCGGCTCCTTCCCTCGTCCCGCCTGCCCACCGCAGGGTCATCAGGCTATAAACGGCGCAGATCCGCCAAAGTTTAGGTCCGGCTGGACTTGCCATCGCCAATGCGCTGAAACGGCGGGATAATTATGCGGGGATCGATGGAATGACCGACTTTACCTGGACGCCAGAGGCCAACTCCGGCATCCGCCAGCGCTTTGTAGAGGCGAACGGCCTGCGCTTTGAACTGGCCGAAGCGGGCGATCCGACGGCGCGGCGGCTGGCGCTTTGCCTCCATGGTTTTCCCGAACTCAACTATAGCTGGCGGTTCCAAATGCCGCTGCTCGCCGCGCGCGGCTGGCGCGTTTGGGCTGTGAACTCAAGGGGTTATGGCGCGTCGGACAGGCCGCAGGGTGTGCGCGCTTATGCGCTGGATCACCTCACTGCCGATGTCGCGGCCCTCATCGATCTGGCGGCGGCGGAACATCCGGTCGATGAGGTCATGCTCGTCGCGCATGATTGGGGCGCGATCATCGCTTGGGCCTTTGCCATCGCCAAGGTCCGCCCCCTCACCAAGCTCGTCATCATGAATGTGCCGCACCCGATGGTCGGCATGCGCGAGGCGCGGACCCTCTCTCAACTGCGGAAAAGCTGGTATATTTTCTTCTTCCAGCTCCCCGGCCTGCCCGAACGCGTGTTCGGCAAGGACGGCGCACAGGCGATCCGCGGGGCGTTCTACAACATGGCCGTCGACAAGAGCCGCTTCGGCAAGGACGTGCTCGATGTCTATGCCGCCGCTGCTTCCCGCCCCGGCGCGCTGACGGGCATGATCAACTATTACCGCGCGCTTTTGCGGCACCGGGACACGCTCGATCTCGGCGATGGCCGCATCGACATCCCCACGCTGATGGTCTGGGGCGAGGAAGACAGCGCGCTCGGCATCGGCTGCACCGTCGGGACGGAAGCATGGGTGCCGCAGCTGGAGCTCCACCGCCTCCCCGGCGTCTCCCACTGGGTGCAGCAGGAAGCGCCGGAAAAGGTGAATGCGATCATGGCGGATTGGCTGGACCGCAACGGGGGATAGGGACCTACTCCGCCTTGGGCGCGGCTGCACTCGCATTGTCAGGCAGGCCGCCCAATGTGCCGACCATCTTCTTATAGGCATCCAGATAAGCGAGCACGAGGACCTGCCCGATCTCGCTGTTCTGATATCCGCCGCCGCCGGCTGCGGCGAGGCCGCCGCCCCACCAGGCGCCACCACCGGCGCCCCAGCTGACGTCCTTCTTGCGGTAATAGCCTTCCGACAGGCTTTCGATCTCGGTCGTGCGGACGTTGACGAGGGAGAGCGTCACATTGGCTTCCTTCTCGGACACCTTGATGCCCCCCAGAAGCCCGCCGAGCATCCGTCCGCCGAGCAGGCCGCCAATGCCACCGGCAATCCCGCCGCCGCCAGAGTTTGAATTGGTCGTGACGATATCGGGCACGACGACATAGTCCGCTGCCTTCACCTGACGCTTGCCAATGTTGGAGCCGCGCTGCAGTTCCCCATCATCGCCCAGCGCGCGTTCGACCGCGCGGGCGGCAAGGCCGCCGCCACGATCGACAAGGCCGAAGCAACCCGATTTCATGACGAAAAATTTGATGATCGCTTCCGGGTTGGACAGGCCAAGTTGCGTCCACCATTTGGTTTCCGGCTCCACAATGGCCAGCGTGCCAAGACGTTTGGTGCACACCGGAATTTCAGCCGTGCCTTTATCTTGGGCTTTCTTCGCGGACGATTTGTCGTCGGCTTCTTTCTTGGCCCAAGCGGGCGTGGCGACGGCTGCAGGCAGAATCATCGCCACAGCGGCGAACGCGGAAATAAATGAACGCATCTAAATTGGTCCCCTCAATCAGGAGGCGGATGCGGTATTTTACCGTCATTCCACCCAGTCGGTGCGACCCGATGCGAGCGAAGGTCTAGCAAAGCCGGTGCGGCCTTTCTACCTCAGATTTGCCGCTGCGCTCTCCTCTTTGCCTCGCGGCACAACACTGCTAGGGCCGCGGCCATGTCCACGCCGCTTTCCAAGATCCGCAACTTTTCCATCATCGCCCATATTGACCACGGCAAGTCCACCCTTGCCGACCGGTTGATCCAGCGCACCGGCGGCCTGACCGACCGGGAAATGACCGCACAGGTCCTCGATAACATGGATATCGAAAAGGAACGCGGTATCACCATCAAGGCGCAGACGGTGCGCCTCGACTATAAGGCGAAGGACGGGGAGACCTATACTCTGAACCTCATGGACACGCCGGGCCATGTCGATTTCGCCTATGAAGTCAGCCGCAGCCTCGCCGCGTGCGAAGGCGCGCTGCTCGTCGTGGACGCGGCGCAGGGCGTGGAAGCGCAGACGCTGGCAAACGTCTACCAGTCGATTGAGCATGACCATGAGATCGTGCCCGTTATCAACAAGATCGATCTGCCCGCCGCCGAAGTTGAACAGGTGCGCAACGAGATTGAAGAAATCATCGGCCTTGATGCTTCAAACGCCGTGCTCACCTCCGCGAAATCCGGAATTGGCATTGAGGACGTGCTCGAAGCTGTCGTGACCCGCATTCCGCCGCCGAAAGGTGATCGAGATGCGCCGCTGAAGGCGATGCTGGTTGACAGCTGGTACGATCCGTATCTGGGTGTCGTCATCTTGATCCGTGTGGTCGCGGGCGTCCTGAAAAAGGGCCAGCAGATCAAATTTATGCAAACAGGGACTCTGCACCTGGTTGACCGCGTGGGCTGCATGCGGCCCAAGATCGAGCAGCTCGAAGAGCTCTCGGCCGGCGAAATCGGGTTCATCACCGCGCAAATCAAAGAGGTCGCGCAGACCCGCGTTGGGGACACCATTACCGATGCAAAGCGCCCTGCTGCCGAGGCTCTTCCGGGCTTCAAGGAAGTTCAGCCGGTCGTGTTCTGCGGTCTGTTCCCGGTCGATGCGAATGACTTTGAAAAGCTGCGCGAGAGCATTTCGAAGCTACGGCTGAACGATGCGAGCTTCAGTTTTGAAACCGAATCGAGCGCGGCGTTGGGCTTTGGCTTCCGTTGCGGATTTCTTGGATTGCTCCATCTGGAAATCATTCAGGAACGGCTGACGCGCGAATATGATCTTGATCTGATCACCACCGCGCCAAGCGTGATCTACGATATCCAGCTTGCCCATAATCGCGGGACGATCCAGCTTCATAATCCGGCTGACATGCCTGATCCGAGCGCAATCGCCCAAATTGACGAGCCCTGGATAAAGGCAGTGATTTATTGCCCGGACGAATATCTCGGCTCCATCCTGAAGCTCTGTCAGGATCGGCGCGGCATTCAAACCAACCTGACCTATGTCGGGGGGCGTGCACAAGTGACGTATGAGCTGCCGCTCAACGAGGTTGTGTTCGATTTCTATGACCGCCTGAAGAGCATTTCACGCGGGTATGCCAGCTTTGACTATACCCAGATCGGGCACCGCGAAGGGGACCTGGTCAAGATGAATATTATGGTCAATGCGGAGGCCGTCGACGCCCTCAGCATGATTGTGCACAGGGGTACTGCCGAAGCGCGTGGGCGTGGCATGTGCGAGCGGCTCAAAGAACTGATCCCGCGCCACTTGTTCAAAATTCCGATACAGGCCGCGATCGGCGGCAAGGTTATCGCGCGCGAAACCATCGCGGCAATGCGCAAGGATGTGACCGCCAAATGCTATGGCGGTGACGCTAGCCGCAAGCGCAAGCTGCTCGACAAGCAGAAAAAGGGCAAAGCGCGGATGCGCGAGTACGGCTCGGTCAGCATTCCGCAGGAAGCCTTTATTGCTGCCCTGCGCATGGGTGAGGAATAATGGCAGGTGACCGCTTCGAACGGCACAAGCAGCCTTGGACCACCGACGAAATCCAGAAGCTGCACACGCTCGCCAAGAAGGGCATGCCGCTCAAGCAGCTCGCCAAAGCGCTGACGCGCAGTGAAGAGAGCGTGAAAGACCGCGCCAAGCTTGACGGGCTTTCGATTGCCAAGCTGCGCTAGATATCCGGGGCAAGTGTCCCGCAATGGGACAGATCCCATGCCCTGACGGACTTGCAAAACGCCATTCCTCCCGACAAATATCCAATCTGGCAGGATGTGGCGTAAATCAATGCGCCTCCAGATTGGGGGCGCCAAATGACAAAATTCTCAATAGCATTCGCGTGCGCGGCAAGCCTTTGGATTGCAGGCGTTTCTCCCGCAGCGGCAGCGGTCGTCATTGATCAGGACGCCATCGTGCCACCGAATCAGCCGATCGGCCTGCAAGCTGGGCGAATCGCTCTGACGGTTGGCAATCGCGGACAGATTGTGAACGGTCGCGCCTTTCAGACCATTACGGCAGGGAAGACAGGAACGCTGACCGGATTTGAGGTGCAAGGCCCGTTTGCTATTGGTGCCAATGCCCTGCAAGTAACGATGCACTTCTCGCTTTGGTCCGGGGATTTGTTTGCGGGCGGCGCGACCTTGCTTGGCGAGACCTTTCTCCCGCTGGCGTCGTTCAACCTCGGCTCCCTCAACACACAGGCAGCCGCATTCTTCCCGCTGGCGGATCTGAATTTTCAGGTCACGACCGGCACAAAGTTCAGTGTGATGATGGAAGCCTTTGGTCCGCCGGATGGCGCAGGTCTGTTCGTCATGGGCAATGTGCCCGGTCTCGACGCGAATAACCGTCCGATATTCCAGTATAACCAGTATGCCGGTGGCGAGCTCTATTATTCCGTCAACGGCGGCGCATTCAGGGTGATGCCGGGAGATATCGGCTTCCGGACCTATGTTGACGAAGCGGCTGGCGGCGTCCCGGAAGCAGCGACCTGGGCGCTGATGCTCGTCGGCTTTGGCTTGGCCGGTGCTGCACTGCGTGGAGAGCGCCGTCTGGCCCGCGCATAAGATGTTGCTCAAGGCAGGCGAATTGCGGCCCGGCGGTGAATTGAGCGACCGTCGGGCTTGCCATTTTTGTATAAATCCGCCATAGAATGACCCAAGAACAGCAGTTGCGTATTTTCTGCTGCGGAAACAGTGAGATGGTCCGAACCATGAAGAGCGCCACCGGCGAAGGGTATTTTGCCACGACGCCTCTTCCCAAGATTTCCTGCTATGAAGTTGGCCGGAATAGTGCCGATCGATCAAGACACGCGTTCCTTTAGCGCGAGGCTTGTTGAACGGCACTGGGGAGGGGTGATGGGTCGCACATCCCTCCCCATTTTTTTTGACCTCATTTGCGCGATTGACCCAAATCAAGGAACTTTTGCCGGCCGGGATCCATTCTTCTCTTCGACACAGCATGAAGAGGAGAAAGCCATGTCACCATATCTTTTGCAGCCATTTGTCATCGGACCCGCCATTGTTGGCCTGTTGTTCGTCGTGACGTTGCTGACCGCGTCCATTTCCGATGCGCGGCGTTGAGGGCACGTCATGAGTCATACGCCCAATGATCTGCGCGAGGAGTTTCCTGAGGCCGTCGATATCCTTCACCAACTGAAGGTTCGCGACGCCCATTTCGCGACACTTGCCGAGCGCTATCACGATCTCAATCGGGAGATCCATCGGATTGAAAGCGATCTTGAACCTGCGTCTGACGCGCGGGCAGAGGCGCTGAAGAAACAACGACTTGCTCTGCTGGATGACATTTCTGCGATCGTTGCCAAGGCAAAGGCGGCCTGATGGGCATTCACGATGTCCAAGGCCGCCTAGAGCTGCGCCTTGAGGAGCTGCTGGCTCGCGCGGGGCATATCGGCGCTGATCTCTTAGGGTTGCATTCAGCAGATTCGGACGAGGCGGCTGTCGAAGCGGAGGCGGACGAAGCCCTGCTGGGCCAAAGCGCGCTTCTTGAATTGGAAATCGCGCAGGTGCGGGGCGCATTGTCGCGTTTGACATGCGGTGACTATGGCGTCTGCATTTCGTGCGGCGAAGAAATCGCGTCGGCCCGCTTAGAGGCCGCGCCTGAAGCCGCGCAATGCCTTGCGTGCGCCGAGCTCCGAGGGAAGCCCTAACTCCTTCCCTTCTGCACCCTACTGCGTCTGTATCGGCGGGCTTGGACAGCACGCCCACAAACCAATCTGCATTTAGAAGGTTGCCGATAATAAGCATTGCTATTATATGGCGTGCATGGCGGAACCAGATAATCTTGGAACAATGGTCGCGGACGTGTCGCATCTGATGCGCCGCGCCTTTGATGAACGGGCGCGGAGCAGTGGACTTTCGCGTCCTCAATGGCGCGTGCTGACGATGTTGCGGCGCCATGAGGGGATCAATCAGGGCGGCCTTGCAGAACTCGTTGAAGTTGAGCCGATCACGCTTTGCCGCATGGTGGACCGGCTGCAGGAAGCCGGGCTTGTGGAGCGCCGTGCGGACCCCGCCGACCGCAGGGCGTGGCGCCTGCATCTGACGGATAAGGCACGTGCCTTATTGGAAGAAATGCGCCCGATGGCCTTCAGTCTGTTTGACGACGCAATGACGGGCCTTGACCCGGCAGAGCGGTCTGACCTGTTCCGCATGCTGGAGCGGATTCGGACGAATTTGTCGCGGCGGGCGCCACAGGAGTTGATATCAAATGGCTGAGCAGGATCCTCAGATTGCAAAAGAGCGGCCTCAGGCCGTGTCAGCGCCGCAGCGGGGCAGCCCCAAGAAATGGCTGCGGCCGGTTCTGATGGTGTCGCTCCCGCTCGCCCTCATTGCAGGCGGCGCGGCCTATTATCTCGCTAACGATCATTATGTGTCGACCGACAACGCCTATGTGCAGCATAATATGGTGTCGGTTTCGGCAGAGGTGAACGGCCGGATCGTCGAAGTGGCTGTTCGTGAGAATCAGACGGTCAAGGCCGGCGACCTCCTGTTCCGCATCGATCCCAAACCTTATCAACTGGCAGCTGCCCAGGCCGACGCGGCCATTGCGTCGGCGCAAGTGCGTCTGAACACACTGCAAACCGACTATCAGACCAGCGGCGTCGACATCGCCAGTGCGCGCGAGAATGTCGATTTCTTCACCAAGGAATATGAGCGCCAGTCAAAGCTGATGCAGACAGGCTTTACCACTAAGGCGCGGCTGCAAGAGGCGGAGCACGCTTTGGCTGAAGCGCGTAGCCGCCTTGCTACAGCCGAAGCAGATGCGCAGAAGGCACGTTCGCAACTGGCCACGGGTGCTGCGGCACCGGGCGTGAACCCGCAAGTGCTAGCGGGGCAAGTCCAGAAGCGCAAAGCTCTGCTCGATCTGTCCCGGACGGAAGTGCGGGCGCCGGAATCTGGCGTGATCAGTCAGGCAGACCGCCTTCAGGTTGGACTGATGATGGTGTCCGGCCTGCCTGCCGTGACGATTGTTTCAACCGCAGGAACATGGATTGAGGCCAATTTCAAAGAAACGGATCTCAACAATATGCGGGTCGGGCAAACGGCTGAGTTGACGTTTGACGCCTATCCCAAGCTCAAGATCAAAGGCCGTGTCGCCAGCATTGGTGCGGGCACAGGATCAGAGTTTTCGGTGCTGCCTGCCCAGAATGCGAACGGAAACTGGGTGAAGGTCACCCAGCGTGTCCCCGTGCGGATCGCCATCGACACAAAGCCGGCGCAGCCGCTGATCGCCGGTCTGTCGACCTACGTCCGCATCGACACCTCCAGCCGCTGATCCATTGGCAACCGCTGCATCAGTCGAGGGCAAGCCTTATCTTGCTGTCAAGAACAAGGGTCTTTTGACCCTTGCCATCATGGGCGCGGCGATGATCCAAATCCTGGATTCCACCATCGCCAATGTGGCCATTCCGCATATGCAGAGCAGCCTTGGGGCCACGCAGGATACCGTCACTTGGGTCTTGACCAGCTATATTGTGGCAGGCGCGATTGCGATGCCGATGACAGGCTGGCTGGCGGACCGGGTGGGCTCCCGTCGTTTGTTCATTCTGTCCACCATTGGTTTCATTGTGACGTCAATGTTGTGCGGCATATCCGTCAGCCTCACAGAAATGGTTATCTTCCGGATTTTCCAAGGCGTGTGCGCGGCGTTTATTGCGCCTCTTTCGCAGTCGATCCTGCTGGATATCAACCCGCCCGAACGGGCACCCCAGGCCATGGCCCTTTGGGGTATGGGCATTATGGCGGCGCCCATCTTCGGCCCGATGATCGGCGGGTGGCTGACGGAGAACTATAATTGGCGGTGGGTTTTTTACATCAATTTGCCCATTGGAATCCCGACGGTCGCGCTGTTGCTGTGGCTCTTGCCCAGCCGCCCGATCCACAAGCGCTATTTCGACGGTTTGGGCTTTGCGGCACTCGCGCTTGGTCTCGCGACTCTGCAATTGCTGCTGGACCGTGGCCAGCATGAAGACTGGTTTGAAAGCTGGGAAATCCGGATTGAAGCGATCATTGCCGTATCGGCGCTCTGGGTGTTCTTCGTCCATCAGGCAACAACCAAAAAGCCCATGTTTGACCGCGAGTTAGTGACGGACCGCAACTTTGTCACTTCGCTGGCCTTCATGATCATGATCGGGGTCATGATGCTTGGCATCTTTGCGCTGATGCCACCCATGTTGCAGTCGCTGTTCGGATATACCGTATTTGATACCGGTCTGCTGCTGGCCCCGCGCGGTATTGGCATCCTGATAGCGATGCAAATTGCGGCCCGCTTTATGGGGAAGGTGGACGCGCGGTTGACGGTCGGGTTTGGACTGATCGTTACAATCTATTCGTTGTGGCAGATGACCGGGTGGGGCCTGATGATGGACTGGCATTCGGTGGCGCTGACCGGCCTTATTCAGGGTTTGGGTATGGGTTTTGTGTTCATCCCGATGAACCAGTTGGCCTTTGCGACGCTATCGATGCGGCACCGGACGGATGGATCAAGCTTGCTCTATCTCGTGCGCAGTCTCGGCGGCAGTCTGGGCATTTCAGTGATGACCACCATGCTCGCGCGCAACATGCAGACGAGCCATGAGGACCTATCGGCGCACATTACCTCATCCTCCATGGCGGCAGTTGATCCGTCGACGGTTGACCGTTTCCAGTCCTTGGGGGACGCCGCCATGCTGACGTTGAACGGAGAGGTGACGCGGCAGGCAGCGATGATTGCCTATCTCGACAATTTCCAGTTCATGATGATCCTGCTCATTGCCTTTTTGCCGATGGTATTGCTGCTGCGGCCCCCGCGCATGGCCCCAGGGGAACAGGTCCACCCCGTCGGCGAATAGCTACATTTCGCCGCGTGACTTCCGGATCGCGTACCATTTTTCAACGTTCGCATTGTGCTCGGCCAAAGTCTCGGCGAACACATGGCCGCCCGTGCCGTCGGCCACGAAATAGACATAGCGGGTGGGTGCGGGGTTGAGGACGGCGGCAATCGCCTCCTTACCTGGATTGGTGATGGGCCCTGCGGGAAGGCCCGCGCGGGCATAAGTGTTATACCCGTTATCGGCCTGCAATTCTGATCGCAGAATGCGGCGGCCCAGCGGTTTGCCTTTGGTCACCGGATAGATCACCGTCGGGTCCGCCTGAAGCCGCATGCCGGTTTTCAAACGGTTGGAATAGACGCCTGCGACGGTCCGGCGTTCGGACGCTTTGCCGGTTTCCTTCTCCACGATGCCGGCAAGGATGATGGCGTCCTGCGGGCTGTTCACCACCGTTGCCGCAGACCGTTCGGCCCAGAGCTTGGCCAATGTCCGCGTCATCGCCCGCTGCATCCGTTCCAGAACGGCGCTGCGCTTTTCACCGCGAGTGTAGGCGTAGCTGTCCGGTAGGACTGACCCTTCGACAGGTACGTCCACATCGCCCGTCAAAAAGGGAACTGCCTTCAGCCGGTCATAGACCATGATCGACGGCATACCCGGCGTGACGGTCACAAAGCGCTGGAGCGTTTTGCCCTCCTGCAACAGGCTGAGAATCTCGCCTTCGGACATGCCTTTCTGAATTGCATATTCGCCGGGTTTGATCGGCTCGTCTGAGCCGAACACGCGGGCATAGTTGAGGAAGCCTGAAGCCGACTCGACGGCGCCTGCTTCTTCCAAGGCCGTGGCGGCCGACCGCAGGCTGGAGCCAGGCTGGATCACGACAGAGACGTCCTCGCCCGCCTGCCCCCCGCAGGCGGCAAGGAGAAGAGCGAGGAGCAATGGCAGGAGGCGTTTCATCCCGATACTCCGGTCAAGCGAGTTTCCCCGACTAAACAGCCTTCATCACTATGCTGGCGTTGGTTCCGCCAAAGCCGAAGCTGTTGTTAAGGATGGCACGCACCTGACGCTTTTTGGCGACGTGCGGCACCAGATCAACACCCTCTGTGCCTTCATCGGGATTGTCGAGGTTGAGCGTCGGCGGAACGATCTGGTCGCGGATGGCGAGGATGCAGAAGATCGCTTCAACGGCGCCTGCACCGCCCAAAAGGTGGCCGATGGCGGACTTGGTGCTGCTCATCGATGCGCCGCCCAGATCAGGGCCCAGCACGCGCTTCACGGCGCCCAGCTCGATCGTGTCGGCCATGGTTGAAGTGCCATGGGCGTTCACATAGTCGATGTCGCCCGGCTCCATGCCGGCCTTCCGCATCGCCATGCGCATCGCCAATTCAGCACCCTTGCCTTCCGGGTGAGGGGCTGTGACGTGATAGGCATCACCCGACAGGCCATAGCCGACGACTTCAGCGTAAATCTTGGCGCCACGCGCCTTGGCGTGCTCATATTCTTCGAGCACCAGCACGCCTGCGCCTTCGCCCATCACAAAGCCGTCGCGGTCCTTGTCATAGGGGCGGCTGGCCTGTTCGGGGCGGTCATTGAAGCTGCAGTTGAGTGCGCGGGCCTGCGCAAAGCCAGCCACGCCGAGCGGGTTGATTGTGCCTTCGGCACCGCCCGCCAGCATGATGTCGGCATCGTCATCCCGGATCATCCGCGCGGCATCGCCAATCGAATGCGCGCCGGTTGAACAGGCGGTGACGACCGCATGGTTCGGGCCCATCAGGCCGTATTTGATGCTGACTTGGCCCGAGATCAGGTTGATCAGGCGACCGTGCACGAAGTGCGGTGAGACGCGACCCGGCCCTTTTTCGTGCAGGACGATCGATTCGCTTTCAATGCCCGGAAGTCCGCCGATGCCCGAGCCGATTGAGCAGCCGGTGCGCGTCTTCAGGTCATCATCCATGTCCAGCAGACCGGCATCTTCCATGGCCTGCCCTGCGGCATCGATGCCGTAGATGATGAACGGATCGACCTGGCGCTGGACCTTGTGATCGACGCGCTTGTCCGGATCAAAGCCCCAGGGGTGATCCTTGGGCTTCACTTCGCAGGCGATGTGGCACTTCTGGTCGGACGCGTCGAAGCGCGTGATTTTTCCGGCACCGGACTTCCCGGCGATCAGATTGGCCCAGACAGTTTCAACATCCGCACCCAAGGGGGTGACAAGTCCCAGACCAGTTACGACGACACGGCGCATATGCGGCTCCACTTTTCCAGAATCAAAAACGGCTCCCGAACAGGCCGGAAACCGTCTTCGATATCAGCGATTCTTTCAAGGCGATGGCGCCTTTTCGATCAGCCCTTGTTGCTGTCGATGTAAGCAATCGCGTCCTTGACGGTCGAAATCTTTTCGGCAGCATCATCAGGGATTTCAACGCCGAATTCTTCTTCAAACGCCATGACGAGCTCGACGATGTCGAGGCTGTCCGCGCCCAAATCGTCAATAAAGCTCGCTTCTTCGGTCACCTTATCGGCTTCGACGCCGAGGTGCTCGACGACGATCTTCTTTACGCGGTCAGCGGTGTCGCTCATGGATAACCCTTCTCATTCATGTTTGAGCAATAATTCAGGTGCAGCCCTAATAGGCCGCGTTTGGGGATGCAAGCCCTATGGCACCTGTCGCGCCATTTCAGCTTCAGATCATCGCCATCCCGCCATTTACGTGCAGGGTTTGCCCCGTCACATAATTGGCTTCCCGGCTCGCGAGGTAGACAGCGGCGGCTGCAATGTCGGCGCCTTCGCCCATATGGCCAGCCGGAATACGCGCGTTGAGCGCTTCTTTCTGTGCATCGGGCAGTACGTCAGTCATCGCTGATGAGATAAAGCCGGGCGCAATGCAGTTCACCGTCACATTGCGGCTCGCCAATTCCTGCGCGAGGCTTTTCGACATGCCAATGATGCCGGCCTTAGAGGCGGCGTAGTTGGATTGGCCGGGGTTGCCGGTCACGCCAACCACGCTGGTGACCGAAATGATGCGGCCAAAGCGCGCCTTCATCATCGGCTTGGCAGCAGCCCGGCACAGGCGGAAGGCGGCTTCCAGATTGATGCGGATCACGTCGGACCAGTCTTCATCCTTCATGCGCAGGATAAGGCCGTCACGGGTGACGCCGGCATTGTTGACGAGAATATCCAACTGGCCACCCAAAGCGTCGACGGCTGACGGCACCAAAGCGTCGACAGCAGCGCCATCCCCCAAATTGCAGGGCAGGATGACGGTTTCGCCGCCAATTTCGGCCTGAACAGCCTTCAAAGCGTCTTCCCGCGTGCCGGAAAGCGCGACCTTCGCACCCTGTGCGACAAGCGATTTCGCGATGGCAGAGCCAATCCCGCCCGAAGCGCCGGTTACCAGCGCGGTCATTCCTGTAAGGTCGAACATCAGAGGCCTTTCACCAGAGTTTCGATATCGTCCATCGTCACGATGCTTGTCGCGGTCGCGTCGGGGGCGGAGCGTTTGACCATTGCGGCCAGCACCTTGCCGCCGAATTCGACATAGTCATGCACGCCCGCGTCGAACATGGCGATCACTGACTCGCGCCAGCGGACGCGGCCTGTCACCTGTTCGACCAGAAGGCGCTTAATCGTTTCGGCATCCGCCACAGGCGCGGCTGTCACGTTCGCATAAACGGGGACCAGCGGGGCGAGGAGGGTTGCTGTGGAAAGCGCCTCCGCCATGGCGTCGGCGGCTGGCTGCATCAGCGGGCAGTGGAATGGTGCCGAGACGGGCAGGAGGATGCCGCGCTTGATACCGTGATCCTTCACCAGCTCAATTGCGCGCTCGATGGCGGCTTTATGGCCGGAAATGACAACCTGAGACGGGTCATTGTCATTGGCGACGGTGCAGACATCGCCCTGCGCCGCCGCATCGGCAAGTGCTTGGGCCTTCTCAATGTCGGCCCCCAAAAGAGCAGCCATCGCACCGGTGCCAACGGGCGTCGCTGCCTGCATGGCCTGACCGCGCAACTTCAAAAGGCGCGCGGTGGTGGACAGATCAAGCGCACCTGCTGCGCACAAAGCGGTGTATTCGCCAAGGCTGTGGCCCGCGACAAAGTCTGCCTTCTCGGACAAGCGGATGCCGCCTTCCTTTTCCGCCACGCGCAGCGTTGCGATGGCGTTGGCCATGATCGCGGGCTGGGCATTTTCGGTCAGCGTCAGCTGATCTTCCGGCCCTTCGGTCATCAGCTTGTAGATGCTCTGGCCCAGTGCCTCGTCAACTTCCTGAAAAACCTCACGGGCAACCGCGCTGGCGTCGGCAAGTGCTTTGCCCATGCCGACCGACTGGCTGCCCTGTCCCGGAAAGAGGAATGCCCGCATCTCATCGTCCTTCATCATGCTGCGAATTTTTCGGGCGGTTAGGGGAAGGACTGGCTCATGTCGAGAGAAGCCTCCTGTGGCTTTTTATGCAACGCCGCTTGAACAGCAGGAAATGCACGGCTAAGGGGCGCGCCTGCCTTCATCGGGGTCATTCCCGGTAAGAGAGTCGGGGAGTAGCTCAGCCTGGTAGAGCACTGTCTTCGGGAGGCAGGGGCCGGAGGTTCGAATCCTCTCTCCCCGACCACTTTTCCAACACAATTTCTTAGCCTGCGTCTGCAACGGCGCGGTTGCTGCGCACAGGGTCCTTCACCCAGATCATCGTGACAGACGCACAGAGCAGGAAGACGCCCCCAAACAGGATCGCGTTGCGCGAATCTCCGCCGAGCAACGGGTGGTAGATAAGCGGGAAGGTGAGGCTGTGGATGAGCATGGGGATGACAATCATCATGTTGAAGATGCCCATATAGACGCCCGTCCGCTCCGGCGGGATGGAGCCGGCCAAAATGACATAGGGGTTGCCCATGATGCTCGCCCAGCCAAGGCCAAGGCCAAAGGCGACGAGGAGCAGTTGCAGATGGCTGCCTAATTCCGGCATCGCCATAGCGCGGAAAAAGGCGTTTGCCTCGCCCGTTGTTCCCGTCACGGAGGGCAGATAGAGCAGGCTAGCCCCCGCGAGCGCAAGGCAGATCATGTGAAGCCGCCGTGCGCCAAAGCGGCGGGCGAGCGGGATCATCGCAAAAGCCGCAATAAAACCGAGGAAGTTGTAGAAAGCGCCCAATTGCTGCGTTGTCAGCGTGGCTTCCCGAAACGCGTCGGAGCTTTTGTCGGTCGTGTCAAAGATCGATCGGCCGATGGAGAGCACGCCGTAATTCCAGTAAACCATCATACCATACCATTGGAACAGGCTCATCCACGCCATCTGGCGCATGGCAGGCGGCATATCGCGGATGGCATTCCAGATTTCAGCCAGCGTGGCCCCGACTGATTTGGGTGCGGCGGCGATCTTGGCCTGCTCCTCTTGCGATAGGGGCAGTTCCGGGACGCGGATGACCGACCACAGGATCGTCGAGATGGAGAGCACCGCGCCGATCAGGAAGGAGATATGGGTGATATCCGGGATGTTGTGGTCATCCACGGCATTGCGATCAAAGCCGAACCCGTAGACGAGGATGGAGGGCGTCAGGAAGGCAAGGCTTTGCGCCAGTCCGGTAAAGGCACTCTGGCTCAGAAATCCGAGTTCATGCTGGCTCTCATCCAGCCGGTCCGACACATAAGCGCGGTAAGGCTCCATCGTGATGTTGTTGCCTGCATCCAGAAACCACAACAGGCTGGCCGCCATCAATAGGCTGGACGAATGTGGCATGAAGAACAGGCCAAGACTGCACATGATCGCGCCGATGAGGAAATAGGGGGTCCGTCTGCCGAGGCGGGAATTGGTCCGGTCGCTCAGCGCGCCGACCAGCGGCTGAACCAGCAATCCCGTCATCGGTCCGGCCAACTGGAGAATGGGCAGCGTGGCTTCATCCGCGCCCAGCCAGGAATAGATGGGCACCATATTGCCCTGTTGCAGGCCAAAGCTGAATTGCAGGCCTAGGAAACCGAGGTTCATCTCGATGACGCGCATCAGCGACAGCCGCGGCTTGGTTCTGGCCATTTCAATTTCCTCCCCGGCTGTCAGCAGCGCGTGTCAGCAGACGCTAGCCATCGCCGCGCCAACCTGCAACAATCGATTGCAGAAATTGCAGCGCGGGATGGGCCCCAAGCGGTCCTTGATCGATTTTTTGTGTCCGTGAGCATGGATGCGGGATTGCACATCCGGCCTCGCGACCATATCCACAGCCACCGAGCCGCAACGCGGCCACTGCAAACACCCCTGAAGGAACTGCCCAAATGATCGAAGCCGAATGGTGGGACTATGACGACATGGAAGAACTGGCCGAAGCTGTGGCTGGAGATGTCGGCTTCATCATCGAAAGCGCACTCGATGCGCGCGGACAGGCGTTGATCGCGCTGCCCGGCGGCAAGACGCCGCTGCCGATCTATGAAAAGCTCGCCGCAGCACCGATCAAGTGGAAGCACGTGACGATCATCCCGACCGATGACCGGCTGGTGGCGGTGGACGATCCGCTGTCCAATGCGGCGATGCTCGCCAAGGCGTTTATGCCCAAGGGCGCGCGCGTCCTTCCCATCGCGACCGAGAACAAGGATCACAAGGCCGCGGGCAACGCTGCGGATGCGCGCCTTCAAGACCTGCACTGGCCGTGCGATCTCGTCTGGCTGGGTGTCGGCACGGACGGCCACACGGCCTCGATCTTCGCCGGACCGGATATGGACGATGCGCTCAACGCCCCCAAGGCGCGCCGCGCGGTCGGGGTTTTGCCGGACCCTATGCCCGCCGAAGCGCCCGTCGCCCGTGTCACGCTCACGCGTCATTCGATCCTGTCTGCCCGCACCTTGTTGATGGTGCTGACGGGCGCCGACAAGCGTGCGCTCGTCGAACAGGCGATCAAGGACGGCCCGCTCTCCCCGTTGCCCGTTGGCCGCGTGTTGGCCGATGCCGAACAGGCGTTCGATATTCACTGGTGTGCGTGAGGGCTAAGCCTCTTCTTTGACCGGCGCTTCCGCATAAGACGCCACTTTCAAGATCACCTCATCGGTCAGGAATTCCAGCTGTGCCTTCATATCGCCGGTCATGATGGCGATGTGGTGGATGCCGGTGGGCTTGACCATGGGTGTCTCTCCTATGCTTTTGTCTTTGCTGTGCCCGCCACCTCAACCGGCTTAGGTTCAGCAAAGGGCATCACCATCCGCCCGTCGGGCGCTGCCGTAAAGGTGGTTTGGGTGGGATAGGCGAACTGGATGCCCTTTTCAGCAAAGAGCGCGAGGATCGCGTTGTTGACGAGATGCTTGCGGTCCAGCGCGTCGCTGGGGTCTGCCTCATGGATTTCATAGATCAGCAGAAAATCGAGACTGGATGGTGCGAAATTGTCGAGCGCGCAGCGGGCGAAGGTGACGCGGTCGACGCTTTCAATCGCGGCTTTCAGCAGGACGGGCAGCGTCGCGCAGATGTCCGGTGGGGTTTGGTAGATAAGGCTGATTGTCTGAAAATAGCGGCGCGTTTCAAACATAGCGAGGTTGTGCAACTCCTTGTTGAGCAGGTTTGCGTTGGAGATGACAATCTCCTCCCCGGTGATCGCGCGGATGCGGGTGGATTTTAGGCCGATAGCCTCCACCGTGCCTTGGCTTGCATCGAATTTGACCATGTCGCCCTTTTTAAAGGGCTTATCGAACAGTACGGACAAAGCGGCGAAAAGATCAGAGAAGATGCCCTGAGCGGCCAGGCCAATGGCGATGCCGCCAATGCCGAGCCCTGCCAGGAGCCCCGTCACATCAACGCCGAGATTGGAGAGGATCAGGATCGTCGCAAGGATGAATAGGCCCGCTGTCAGCAGCACACGGATGAGCCCCATGGCGCTTTGCAGATTGCCCGTCGGGTCCGTGGTGCCCGCGCGATATTCGACAAGGCCAAGGATCAGCGCGCGCACCCAGACGGCCGCCTGCAGAACAGCGGCGATAACGAACAGAACGCGGATGGGGTAGGCGATTTCGGTCGGCGCATGGGCTGTGGCCGCCACGATTTGCGACGCCACGGCCACCTTGAACCAGAGCCGCGTCCTTTTCAGCGCGCGGCCGATGATGCCCGGCCAATGCGAACTGGAAAAGCGCGGGCTGCACAGATAGCCGCCGAGCAGCTTCAAGCCGTAAAGCAGTAGGACGATCATCGCGCCGGAGGCAACGCTCAGCGCGATCTGGGTCGTATGGCCATCCAGCCAGGCTAGGGCGATGTCGATAATGCGTTTGATGTCTGTCAGGATCGAGGCTTTGGGTGTCGTCATGCCGCCAACCTAGCAACGTCGCGCCCGAGTGCAATTGCCCGATCAGGTCAGATCAGCGCAGGGAGGGTTTGCGCCTGCAATGGCCCCATGATTGGAGGAAGACACGGCCGGGCGACTCAACCAGCCGGTAGAGCAGTTCCGACGCCAGATAGACCGCGACAATGTAGAGCGCGATGAGGCCAAGGGCGACGTTCGCGGCATCCGTTACAAAGATGTGTTTGAAGGCGATCCACAATAGGAAGTGGGCCAGATAAGTCGAATAGCTGATCTCCCCCAAATAGACCGCAATCCGGCCCGCAAGGGGGTTGCCGGGAGCAGCGGATGTTTCGGCAAGCCAGTAGACAAAGGCTGTAAAGGAAAGCGGCACCGCCAATGTTTCGGGCAGCAGACCCACGACCCAAAGGCCGAACAGCGAAAGGCTGAAGGCAAGGGCGCCATGCCGGGCCACAGCGGCGGGACGGGCGCGCCATGCCATGGCCATCAGGACGCCGCCGAAAAAGCCTGCGATGCAGCGTGGCAGGCCATTCCAAACAATGTCATGTCCCAAGGTGGCAGCGTCTTGGGAGACGAACCAGAAATGCAGTCCAATGCCCAGCACCAGTGCGCCGCCTGCGCACGCAAGGGGCGGCCAGCTTTTCCGGAATAAGGTTACAGCGGCAAAAGGCAGCAGCAGAAGGGCTGTGGCGAGACCTGCAATCCAATGCCCATCCTCCGGCGCGCGGTTCCGATATCTGCGCAGCAGGATTTCCATGCGCAGCAGGCCGGACAAATGGATGAACAGCCAGATGCCGAGGCCCGGCCAGCCCTGTTCCCCCAGCATTTCAAAATAGGCGCTGTGGAAGGCGCGGGCTTCATCCACGATGACAATGGTGGAGCCGGGCTCGTGCACAACCGGTGCGTTTGGATCAAATTTGCTGCTGGTCCGCGCCTCATAGCGGAAGGAGTTACCGCGATAGGAATCAAATCCGCCGCCCATTGGATGAATACCGACATAGTCGAGCGTCCAGCGCCAGACCGCGAGGCGGGTCGAGGCTGATTCGTCGGCTTGCACTTCGTTCATTGTGTCCATGCGCTTGGTGAAGCTTTCGGGCAGGAAAGGCAGGGAAGCCAGCCCAAGGAAGGCTGCTGCAAAAATATAGAGGAACGGTCGCTTCACAGCCCGCAGCATCATCATACCCAGCGCTGCGATACAGATGAGCCCGGTGCGCGCTTCAGTGCCGACGGGGATCAGCAGGCAGGCAAAGCACAGCGCCCCGCAAAAGAGCGACACGCGCCAATCGGGCGGGAAGATTGTACTGTTCCGACGCAGGTAGAGGATGAAGGGGATCAGCGAGATGGCCACACAGGCGAGCGTGGACGATTCGTACAGGCCGGTATTGCTGTCTGACATGAGGTTGAGCACGCCATAGCCGCCGCCGGAGGCGGCTGTTTTGATGCCCGCCGCAATGATGATGCACGAGGCTGACAGGATCAACGTGGTGGCCAGCGCCTCGATCCGAAGCCGTGTGGTGATCGTCAGCGGCAGGAAGATCGCAAAGACCAGCACCTTCCAGACCCAATCCCACTTTTCTGTCGCCTCTAACGGAAAATCGGCATTTTCGGTGGAGAAATAGCAGTAGATGAGCAGCAACAGCATCGCGCCCTGCCTTGAGCTTCTGCTCGATGCGCTGATGATCGTCGAGGAAGTGCCTACCGCCCCTATTGTGCCGATGACGCCGGACGCCGTATTTATGGAAGCCATCCATGTTGCTTTGGAGGATGCGCCTCTTGCATCGTCCAATCTGCCGCAGATGCCGGACATTTTCATTCGGCCTGAGACGGTGCTGCATTTGGCGCCTGCACCGGTTCCGCCACCGGTTGACCCAATAGAAGAAGACGCGCCGCGCTTGGTCCCGCGTCCTCGCATCGTGGAGCCGCGTGAGCCGACGATCGCCGAATTGATGGAGCGCTTCCAGCGCGGACTTGAGGCCTTGAAGCGGACAGACCCACAGGCGCTGGACGATGTGCCGTTGCGTGAGGCGCTAACCCGGCTGGAACGGATCGCGGTCGGCGGACGCTGACACCAGCGCCCGCCTTTCCCGCTTAATAGAAGAAGCCGTAAATCGCGTCGACCACGCGTCCGTTGCGCAGATCGACGAGCAGAACGTCGTCATAATAGCGGACCCAACGATACGGCCCATAAGCGGGCGGCAGGCGGTATTCATAGGGATCGTTGATCCAATAGCTTTCGCTGAAGAACAAATTGTCGAGGAAGATCCCGATCGAGAACCGCCGATAACCGTAATTATAGCCATAGGGATGGCTGTATCGCGGCAGGCGATAAAAATCGCGGTTGTGGGACCGGAAGCTGCGCCAATCATAGCGCCGGTCGCGCCGCCAATCATTGTGCCACCGGTCAAAGCGGCTGTCATTGTCGTACCAGCTGCGGTTGTGCCAGTTGCGGTCATCGCGGCCATTGGGCGTGCGATAGGCGTATCGGCGGCCATCGCGGTCACGGCGGTTATTGTCATACCGGTCCCGGTCCCCGTCGCGACGGTTGCCGTCCCAACGGTTGCGATCTTCATTGCGATTGCGGTTGGCCCAGCGTTCGCGGCGGTCGTTGTTCAAGTCTTGACCTGGCTGCTGCGGAACGACGACCGGCGGTGGCGTTACAGCCTGACCATTGCCGCGGTTCCAGCCATAGCGGCGCTGCTGCTGATCGTCTCTGCGCTCTTCAAAACGCCGTTCTCCCTCACGGCGACCTTCCCAGCGGCGCGGCTCGGGCGATGTGTTGATCGTATCAGGCGTGCGGGCGGCGGCGCTTGACTGCCGGTCCCTTTGCCGTTCGCGATACTGCGCCTGACCGCGCTCGACATTGGTCTGCTGAGCAGGTGCTTGCTGTGGCGCTTGCGCCTGCGGAGCGGGGGCAGACTGCTGCGCCCGTTGAGCGCGCCAGCCACCCGCAGGCTGATCGCCGCGGCGTTCAAAACCTCGTTCGCCTGCCCGTCTCGAAAAATCCTCCTGCTGCGCCTGTGCGGCAACAGGAATGGCCGCGACGGTCACTAGGAGAAAAGATAGAAGAAATTTACGCATACTCGCCCTCCAAAAAAGCGGAGCGAGTCGCACCCCGCCTCCCAGACTCACAATCTGACAATCGGCAGATGAGCGCTGGCTTAACAGAGTTGCAAGGAACAATTCAGCCGCATGCCCGTTGTTTCGGGAGCGCAAAGCCTGCGCCGGACTGATGACCTAAGAGACGTATTGATGGACATACGAATTTATGAGCATATGGTTACCCTGCTGCTAAGTGTTTGATATTTATATCGGGGGCAGCGATTTTGGGGGAGGCATCGCGCTCATGAGCCTCTCTAAAACGAAGGTCGCCACAATGGATCGGCGACCCAATAGGAGGATGCCATGGAGTTGATTAGTACCTTCCAGTACTCACTGGTTTACAATGCGTTTTCATTCACATTTGCGACGATGGCTGCAGCGACGCTGTTCCTGTGGCTCGGTCGTTCGCAGGTTTCGGCCAACTACAAGACAGCCATCACCATTTCCGGCCTCGTCTGCGCGATCGCAGCTTACCACTACTGGCGGATTTTTGAGAGCTGGGAAGATGCCTACACGGTTACGGACGGCGTTGTAACGGCGACCGGCGTCGCCTTCAACGATGCCTATCGTTATGTCGACTGGCTGTTGACCGTGCCACTGCTTTTGATCGAACTCGTGCTTGTCATGCGCCTGACGCGTGAAGAGACAATCAGCAAGGCCACCAAGCTCGGCGCTGCTGCTGCTCTCATGATCGTGCTCGGCTATCCGGGTGAAATCGCAACCGACATTCCGACCCGCGCCCTGTGGGGCACGCTGTCGGCTATTCCGTTCCTCTACATCATCTGGGAACTGTTCAGCGGTCTGGGTGCGTCGATCGAACGCCAGCCGGAAAGCGTCCGTGAGCTCGTCAAGAAGGCCCGCTTGCTGACCTTCGCATCATGGGGCTTCTACCCCATCGTGTACATGGCACCTTACGCCGACATTTCGGGCGCGACAGCCACAACGGCCATTCAGATCGGCTACACGATTGCTGATCTTGTCGCCAAGGCTGCTGTCGGCATTCTGATTTGGGTCATTGCTGTTCGCAAGTCCGAAGCGGAAGCCGCATAAGCGACTAAAATGAAATCTGCCCGGCAGAACCTTTATCCCAGGCCTCTGCCGAGCATCGGCACCGGAGCGTACCCCGTGTACGTTTCGGTGCCGAAATTTTTTTGGCCAACCTTTGTCGCTCTGACATTGGCGCTGGCGCTAGATGTGCCGCTGACGGGAAATGGCTTTCTTGCCCTCGCGGCGATTCTCATGCTGATTGGCGGCCTGCCGCACGGTGCATTTGACATTGCCATCGCGCAGTCCGTCCTAAAGCTGAAGCGGTCTTCGGCCGCTGCCTTCTTCTTCGCTTATGTCGGCGTCGCGGCGGCTATGATGGCCTTATGGGCCGTTGCCCCTGTCACAACGCTTTGCCTGTTTTTGGCGCTTTCTGCTGTCCATTTCGGAGAAGACTGGCGCATGCTCGACTCAGGGCTGCTGCGGGCGATGGCAGGCGCGTCGGTGCTGTGTATTCCGGCTTTTGCGCATCCGGCCTCTGTCACAGCATTGTTCGTTGCGATGGCGGGGCCTGAAGCAGATTGGGTCCGCCGCGTCATTGTGGCGTTTACGCCCGTGGCGGTGCTGGTCACTTCAGTCGGGATGTTGATGGCTGTCCGCGCCGGCCATTCCGGATGGGCGCTGGCACAATTTGCAGCCCTTTTAGCGCTGGCCATTTTGCCGCCTCAGGTGGGTTTTCTGCTCTATTTCGTCTTTCTGCATTCCCCGCTTCATATGCGGGGGGTGGCCGCGACATTGCCGGGCTGGTCTGGCCCGAGGTTCTGGATTTACGGCGGCCTGATGTGCTTTGCCTGTCTGGTCCTTGCCGTCCTGCTGGCGCCCGACCTCATCTCGGGGCAATCGCTGGCCATGTCCGCAGAGGCTTTCCGGCTGCTGTCGGTCGTGGCGGCGCCGCACTTGTTGCTGACGCTGTTCGTTGATCGCTGGGTGCGTCCCTAATCCCCACCCTCCAGCGCAGGCACCGTCCGCGCGGCATCTTCGGCTGAAATTCCAGGTGGTGGGGCAGCGGCAATCCGCTCGAGCCCCAGCATGACACGTCCTGCCCGGTGAATGGCGCGGCGGACGCGTGGGTAGGTGCCGCAGCGGCAGAGATTGGTGATCGCAGCGTCAATATCCGCATCGCTTGGCTTGGGATTGGCTTTGAGCAGGACGGCGGCTGCCATTACGATGCCCGGCGTGCAGAAGCCGCACATGATCGCGCCTTCTGCGACCAGCGCCTGCTGGACGGGGTGGCTCCGGTCGCGCGACAGGCCTTCGATGGTCGTCACAAAGCTGCCTTCGACGCCTTTGATCGATATCTGGCAGGACATCACGGCCCGTCCGTCAATATCGACCATGCAGGCGCCGCAATCCCCCGTGCCGCAGCCATATTTGGTGCCGGTCAGGTTTGAGGCATCGCGCAGGGCCCATAGGAGCGGCGTATCGGGGTCGATCTGATAGGCGACCGGCTGGTTGTTGACGGTGAATTTTGTCACGCGCCCGCCTCACATCCGGCTGTCATCTTGCCCCCAATCTCATCTGCTGACCCTGTTGCACCTATGACACGGGCAGGCTGGAACTTGCAATCTTGGCCTTTCTCCTTGATTTTTAGGGAATCGGGGCCTAGTGCCCGCTGGGAACGGCGCGGCGCGAGTTGCGACGACGCTTGTATTTTGGCTTTCGGGGCGGACGACCGTCCTCATATTCGACTTCGGAGTGTGGCTTTTTTATGCAGATTATCGTTCGCGACAACAATGTTGACCAGGCGCTCCGGGCTCTCAAGAAGAAGCTTCAGCGCGAAGGCGTTTATCGCGAAATGAAGCTGCGTCGGCATTATGAAAAGCCTTCGGAAAAGCGCGCCCGTGAAAAGGCAGCCGCTGTCCGTCGTGCCCGCAAGATGGAACGCAAGCGTCTGGAACGCGACGGCGGCCGTTAAGCCAAGCGGCTTTTGCCAAACGAAAAGGGGCGTCGGTTCATCCGGCGCCCTTTTCGTTTGCGCTTGGCGCGCGGCAAATGTTGCGGCATAGGCGCGCCCAACATCATTTAGATCAAAACAGAGGTCAGCCCATGTCGAATTCTACAGTTCCGATTGCTCCGATTGCCAAGGGCTCGATGCTGAAGCTGTGGGGCGGCGTTGCCGTCGTGCTGGCGGTCGCAGGTGGCCTTGCCTGGACAGGCACCGCCAAGGCTGTCGGCCAGAGCTGCTCTGACTCTGAAATGCTGCCCGCAGGCGGCGATGTGAAGGCGCATGAAGTGACCAGCACGGGTCTGCATTTTCAGGCGCGCAAGGCCGGCACCGGCGCCAGCCCGACCGATGCCGATGTCACACTCATCAACTATAAGGGCACGCTGAAGGACGGCACGGAATTTGACGCGAACCAGCAGACTCCGCTGGAAGTCTCCAAGGTTGTTCCAGGCTTTTCGGAAGCGCTGAAGAAGATGCAGCGTGGCGGCAGCTATCGTATCTGCATTCCGCCCGCACTCGGTTACGGCGCACAAGCCGCCGGCCCGATCCCGGCCAACTCGATCCTGATCTTCGACGTCGACCTGCTTGATTTCAAGAGCGCGGCGGAACTCCAGATGATGCAGCAGATGATGCAGCAGCAACAGGGCGGGCAGGGGGTACCGGGTGCCCCGGCTGGTGAAGGTCAGCCACAAGCTGTTCCGGCACCGTCGGCGGAGTAAGGCTCTCCTTCGGAACGCCTCACCTTCGTCATCCTGAACTTGTTTCAGGATGACAGGTTTGCCTCCTCTTACCGGCTTATATGTGGCCCCGCTCGGTTATGCTGAAACAAGTTCAGCATGACGAGACTGGGGGTTATTCCCCATCCTTCTTTGCAGACAGGCTCACGAATGTCCGGTCCGGCCGGATGGCGCGCACCCAGCTCAGCGGGTTGAGATAGCTGGACGATCCATCGAGCGAGAAGGTGATGATCTCCGCACGGCCGCCAATGTTTTCCCAAGGCACTGGTCCACCAAGGCCGCGCTGCCATTGCGGGAAGCGGCTATCGGCGCTGTGATCGCGATTATCGCCCATCAAAAAATAGTGCGCGTCCGGCACCGTGATCGGGCCATAATTGTCGCCCGGTGAATTGGGGTCGACGTCCACGGTGTCATAGCTGCGGCCATTGGGCAGCGTTTCGCGCACGATGGGCAGTTTGCACCAAAGGGTGCCGTCGTCCTTCGCCACGCGGCGATCGGGATAATCTTCTGGGGAGCAGGGGTCATTCAGATCCACCGGCACAAGCCGGTCAACCTTCGGCGCGCGCGTGACCGGTTTGCCGTTGATGATGAGTTCACCGCCGCGCATTTCGATGCGGTCACCCGGCAGGCCAATGACGCGCTTAATATAGTCTTGGTTCATGCCCGGCGGCGTCAGGATGACAACGTCGCCACGCTCCGGTTCACTGCCCCAGATGCGGCCCTTCCAGTCCGGAAGGTTGACGGCGAGCGATTCGACCGGCTCGCGCAGCACCAGCCAGCGGAAAAGGGCGGGGATGGACGGGATCGTCGGGGACACATGGCTCCAGCCATAGGCGAATTTGTTCACGACCAGCCGGTCCCCAACCATTAACGTTGGCACCATCGATTCCGAAGGGATGTAAAAGGGCTTGGCGATGAAGCTGTGAAAGCCGAGCACGGCGGCCAGCAAAAGTGCGGCGCCTTTAATCTCTTCGCCCCAATTGACCTTGTCATCCTTGCGCTTTGTTTTGGCCATGTCGGTGGGCGTGCTTTCGGTCAGGGCGGGGTCGGGGGAGGTCGTCACGGTCAGGAGGCTTTCGGGAGAGGCAGGGCTTCAATAATGACAAAGGCCTGCGCCCATGGATGATCGTCGGTGAGCGTAAGATGAATGCGCGCCTCATAGCCCTCTGGAACAAGGGCGTCGAGCGCGGCCTTGGCGCCGCCGGACAAGGCCAGCGTCGGCGCACCGGAAGGGGCATTGACGACGCCAATGTCCTTCATGAACACACCGCGCTTGAAGCCGGTGCCGACTGCCTTGGAGAACGCCTCTTTGGTGGCAAAGCGCTTCGCATAAGTGCCGGCCTTGGTGAAGGGCCGCCGTTCCGCTTTGGCACGTTCGACATCTGTAAAGACGCGGTTGGTGAACCGGTCCCCCCAGCGGTCGAGCGACTTTTGAATTCGCTCAATGTTGCAGAGGTCTGATCCGAGGCCGATGATCATGCGCGATCAGCCCCGCGCCGCGTCCATACGGGCGCGCATTTCGCGGATGCTGGCGTCCAGCCCGATGAAGATGGCCTCACCGATGAGGAAGTGGCCAATGTTGAGTTCGGCGATCTGCGGGATGGCGGCAATCGGCCCCACATTGTCGAAGGTCAGCCCATGGCCTGCGTGCGGTTCAATGCCATTGCGGGCCGCGAGGGCAGCCGCATCGGCAATGCGGCGGAGTTCGGTCGCCCGTTCCTCACCTTCACAGTGCGCGTAGCGACCAGTGTGCAACTCAACGACCGGTGCGCGCAACTGAATGGCCGCGTCGATCTGGCGGGCATCAGGTTCGATGAATAGGCTCACGCGGATGCCTGCATCGGTCAGCCGCGTGACCATGGGGGCGAGCTGGTTGTGGAGGCCAGCGGCATCCAGACCGCCTTCGGTCGTCCGCTCCTCGCGCTTTTCGGGCACGATGCAGGCGGCATGGGGTTTGTGGCGCAATGCGATGGCCAGCATCTCCTCGGTCGCCGCCATCTCCAGATTGATGGGCAAGGTCGTGTTGGCCATCAGCGTGTCGAGATCGCCATCGCGGATATGGCGCCGATCTTCGCGCAGATGGACGGTAATGCCGTCTCCGCCCGCTGCTTCGACAACCTGCACGGCGCGCCAGGGATCAGGATGATCCCCGCCGCGCGCATTCCGGATGGTTGCGACGTGATCGATGTTGACGCCGAGGCGCAGGTGAGGCGTCAAGCGTCGGCCTTCCGGCTGCCGGGCTTCACGGCCGGGATCGCCGCAAGGTCGGGGGGGAGGTTGTCGGCATCATAAGTGGGCACATCCAATCGGATCAGCGGGAAGAAGGGAACCCCCAGATCGACCGAGCCATTGGACCGGTCGACGAGCGACGCCTCGGCAATGACTTCACCGCCTTCGCGCTTGACGGCTTCAATGGCCTCGCGGGAGGACAGGCCGGTTGTTACGACGTCTTCGACCATCAGCACTTTCTGGCCCGGCTCCAGCCGAAAGCCGCGGCGCAGGCCGAACACGCCATCGGGGCGTTCGAGGAACAGCGCATCCTTGTTCAATGCGCGGCCAATCTCATGGCCGATGATGATGCCGCCCATGGCGGGCGAGACGACGACGTCGATGGCGTTGCGGATGTCATCTGGCAGGCGACGTGCCGCTTCATCAGCGAGACGCGCGGCGCGGGCCGGGTTCATCAAGACGCGGGCACATTGCAGATACCGGGAGCTCCGCAGGCCGGAAGACAGGACAAAATGCCCTTCGAGCAACGCTTCGGCGGCGCGGAATTCGTCCAGGATATCGTCGTCTGTCATTGTCACGGGAGAAACCGCCCTTCGCCTACTGCTATATGTCTTGCAAACCCGTCCATTAGGGATGGTAGACAAAGCCTGCAATGCTGTGTGAAAAATGCCGCTTGAATCGCTTGAGCCTCATATGTTTCGTGCGTATAGGCCGCAGCCAAGCGTCTCGATAAGAATAGTCGCCAAAGCCTTTTTTGCCCGGATTTCCGGGCCGCAACATGGAAAAACAGGTAATGAACAAGCTGAGATCTGCCCTATTCGCAATCGGTTTGGTGCTGGCACCGGCTGTTGCGATGGCGCAAGGAACCCCGGCTGCACCTGCGCCGGTCGCCGCCGCGCCTGCGCCTGTTGCCGCTGCCCCCGCCCCTACGGCGGATAGCGCTGCTGCAACACCTGCTGCCGAACAAGCCAAGCCGGAAGCCCCGATGGCGCTCGTGCCCGTCGATGGCATTGGCCAACCGGTCAACGGTAAACTCGGCATCCAGCCGCAGGTGACGGTGAATGGTGAGCGCGCACAATGGTTTCATGACGCGATCCTGCTCCCCGTTATCACGGTCATCTCGCTGTTCGTTCTCGGTCTCCTGCTCTGGGTGATCGTGCGCTATCGTCGTGCGGCTAACCCCGTTGCCTCAAAGACGAGCCACAACACGCTCATTGAAATTGCTTGGACGCTGATCCCAGTGATCATCCTCGTGGTGATCGCCATTCCGTCGATCAGCCTGCTTGCCGCGCAGTATAAGCCGGCCGGCAAGGATGCGGTGACGATCAAGGTTATCGGCCATCAATGGTATTGGAGCTACGAGTATCCGGACCATGGCGATTTCGAAATCGTCTCCAACATGCTGCCCGATGCTGAAGCCGCCAAGCGCGGTGAACCCCGCCTTCTGGCCGTCGACAACCGCCTCGTTGTGCCTGTCGGTACCGAGATCAAGGCGATTGTGACATCGGAAGACGTGATCCACTCCTTCGCCGTTCCGGCCTTCTGGACGAAGATGGACGCTGTTCCTGGCCGCCTGAACGAAGTGACGTTCAAGGTCGAAAAGGAAGGCCTCTATTACGGCCAGTGTTCCGAACTTTGCGGCGCACGCCATGCCTTCATGCCGATTGCGGTGGAAGTCGTGTCGAAGGAAAACTTCGCAAAATGGGTCGCGGCTAAGGGCGGCAAGATGCCTGGCGCTGAAGCCGTCGCCGCGCCCGCTGCCACTCCTGCACCTGCCGTAACGCCGACTGCCGCTCCTGCGGCGGCTCCGGCCGAAGGCGCAAACGAAACTGCTCCGGCTGCTCCGGCCGCCAACACCAAGGCGTAATGACAATGACCACCGTTGCTGCAACGCACGATCACGCACATGATCATCACGACGCGGACCATCATCTGGGCTTCTTTGCCCGTTGGTTCATGTCAACCAACCACAAGGATATTGGCACCCTCTATCTGATCTTCGCAATTCTGGCGGGGATCATCGGGGGCGCAATCTCCGGCATGATGCGCGCGGAACTCGCGCAGCCGGGCATCCAATATCTGACCACCTGGGCTGCCATGGTGGAAGGCGAAGGCGCCAGCATTGATCAGGCCTACCATCTGTGGAACGTGCTCATCACCGCGCACGGCCTCATCATGGTGTTCTTCATGGTCATGCCAGCGCTCATCGGTGGCTTTGGTAACTGGTTCATCCCGATCATGATCGGTGCGCCGGACATGGCGTTCCCGCGCATGAACAACGTGTCCTTCTGGCTGCTGGTTCCTGCCTTCATCCTGCTGCTCGGTTCCGCATTCGTGCCCGGTGGCACGGGCCTGGGCGCCGGTACCGGCTGGACGGTCTACGCACCACTTTCGACCTACGGGTCGCAGGGGCCTGCCGTCGACATGGCGATCTTCTCGCTCCATTTGGCGGGCGCAAGCTCGATCATGGGCGCGATCAACTTCATCACGACCATCTTCAACATGCGTGCTCCCGGCATGACGCTGCACAAGATGCCTCTGTTTGTCTGGTCGGTTCTGGTCACCGCGTTCCTGCTTTTGCTGGCCCTGCCAGTTCTGGCCGCCGCCATCACCATGCTGCTGACGGACCGTAACTTCGGCACGACCTTCTTTGATCCGGCCGGTGGTGGGGACCCTGTTCTCTATCAGCACCTGTTCTGGTTCTTCGGTCACCCTGAAGTGTACATCATGATCCTGCCGGGCTTCGGCATTGTCAGCCAGATCATCTCGACCTTCTCGAAAAAGCCCATCTTTGGCTATCTCGGCATGGCCTATGCCATGGTCGCGATTGGTGTTGTAGGCTTTGTCGTGTGGGCACACCACATGTTCACAACCGGTCTCGACGTGAACACGAAGATGTACTTCACGGCGGCCACCATGGTCATCGCGGTGCCGACCGGCATTAAGATCTTCTCCTGGATCGCGACAATGTGGGGTGGCTCCATCCGCTTTACCGTGCCGATGGTCTGGTCACTCGGCTTCATCTTCATGTTCACCGTTGGCGGCGTGACGGGCGTTGTCCTCGCCAATGGCGGCGTCGATAACTACATGCACGACACCTATTATGTTGTGGCGCACTTCCACTACGTGCTCTCGCTGGGTGCGGTGTTCTCGCTCTTCGGGGGCTTCACTTACTGGTTCGCGAAGATGAGCGGCCGTCACCTCAATGAGTTCCTGGGCCACCTGCACTTCTGGGTGTTCTTCCTCGGCGTGAACATCATCTTCTTCCCGATGCACTTCCTCGGGTTGCAGGGCATGCCGCGGCGTTATCCGGATTATCCGGATGCCTTTGCCTACTGGAACGAAATTGCCTCAATCGGCTATGCCATCATGGCGGGCTCGATGGTGATCTTCTTCGTCAACATCGCCTATGCGTTCCTCGCTGGCCGTAAGGCGGAAGGAAATTACTGGGGCGAAGGCGCGACGACGCTCGAATGGACCCTGTCCAGCCCGCCGCCGTTCCACCAGTTCGAAACACTGCCTAAGATCGACTAAAGGCGAAGATCGACCAGAGGTGCAGCATGGCCCGTTCCTCTGGTCTTAACTGAAACATCCGGTGGCCCGGTCTGCTCTTAAAGGCAGACCGGGCGCTGGTATGAAGGCTGGAAACAGCGTCAAGAGCTTATGACAAGCCTGAGCGTGATCAACACACAGACCCTCCCGGCGGATTGGCGCGATTTCCTCGCGCTGACCAAACCTCGGGTCATGTCACTCGTCGTGTTCACCGGGCTGTGCGGGCTGATAGCAGCGCCTGTTCATATCCATCCTGTCCTCGCCTTCACTGCCGTACTGTGCATTGCGCTTGGTGCAGGTGCCGCAGGTGCGCTCAACCAATGGTATGAGTCCGACATCGATGCGCTGATGAAGCGCACGCAAAACCGCCCGCTTCCGGCTGGCCGCATGGACCGCCAATCCGCCCTGCATTTTGGCGTGGGCCTCTCTTTCTTTTCGGTGCTGACGCTGGGTGTGGCGACCAACTGGTTTGCAGCCGCCATCCTCGCCGCGTCGATTCTGTTCTACGTGCTCGTCTACACCGTCTGGCTCAAGCGCCGGACCCCTCAGAACATCGTGATCGGTGGTGCGGCAGGGGCCTTCCCGCCGATGATTGGCTGGGCGGCGGCAACGGGCGATATGAGCCTGCTTCCGATCCTGCTGTTTGGGATCATCTTCCTGTGGACGCCCCCGCATTTCTGGGCCTTGGCGCTGTTTGTGAAGACCGATTACGCAAATGCCGGCGTCCCGATGCTGCCAGTTGTGGCCGGAGAGAAAACGACCCGAACGCAGGTGCTGCTCTACACATTGCCTATGGTCGCCTGCGCAATCACCCCGTTCGCATTGGGGATGCTCGGGTTGATTTATGGCATTACGGCCATCCTGCTGTCCGTTGTGTTTCTGCTATTGTCCGCACGTGTCGCTTTCCGCACCACGCGGGAAGGCGATTCGATGGCGCCGGAAAAGGCTCTGTTCGCCTTCTCCATCGTCTATCTCTTTGTCCTCTTTGGGGCGGTCGCGGTGGACCGTATGGTATTGGCATGAGCGACCAAGACGAATTTAACCGGCGCCGGCAACAGCGCTCAATCGTGACGGCAGTGCTGCTGGTTGGCATGTGCCTGTTGTTCTACTTCATCACTCTGGCGAGGATTGGGTAATGAACGCGACTTTACGGACAGGCATGCTGGCAACGACGCTGGCGGTGACGATGGCCGGTGTCGGCTATGCGAGTGTGCCGCTTTACCGGCTGTTCTGTCAGGTGACGGGCTTCGCCGGGACGACGCAAAAGGCAATTGGCGGCACCGCACCGGGTGCTGTGGCCGGGCAAACTATGTCGGTGCGCTTTGATGCCAACCATAGCCCTAGCCTGCCGTGGAAATTCCATCAGGAAGTGAACCGTGAGGTTGTGAAGGTCGGGGAACAGGAAATTGCCTTTTTTGTGGCTAAAAACCTGTCTGACAAGCCCGTCAAGGGCACCGCGACTTTTAACGTGACGCCCAATCAGGCCGGCAAATACTTCACCAAAATCCAGTGTTTCTGCTTCACCGAGCAGACGCTGCAACCGGGCCAGCAGGTGCGGATGCCGGTCGTCTTTTACGTCGATCCGGCCATCCTGAAGGACCCGGCGGCAAGGGATGTTGAAGAAATCACGCTCAGTTACACCTTCTATCCGGTGGACGAGGCGAAAAACCAAAGCTAAGCGATTTTCGAATTCACAGGGAAAGCATTGACGATGGCAGGCGCAAAGAACCACGACTACCATATCCTACCGCCCAGCATTCACCCCTTTGTCGGGTCAATGTCGGCGCTCCTCGCTTTTGGCGGGTTGGTCATGTGGATGCACGAGATGCCTTATGGCGGTATCGTGTCCAGCATTGGCTGGATTGGCATCCTCTACACCTTCTACGCTTGGTGGTCGGATGTTGTGAAGGAAGCCCAAAGCGGTGATCACACCCCGGTGGTGCAGCTCCATCTGCGCTATGGTATGATCCTGTTTATCGCCTCTGAAGTCATGTTCTTTGTTGGCTGGTTCTGGGCGTTCTTCGACTTCTCGTTGTTCCCCGTGCCGCTTCAGGTTGTCGACGGCGCCGTTGAGATCATTGCCGGTCCGAATTCGGTGACGCAGGCCGCTGGCCAGTTCCCCGCCAAGGGCCTTGAAGTCATCGACGCTTTCGGGTTCCCGTTGCTCAACACGCTCATCCTGCTTTGCTCAGGCACGACCGTCACTTGGGCGCATCACGCGCTCATCAACAATGAACGCGGCGGCAAGCTCACCGGCTTGTGGGGCATGATCGGCGTTGGTGAAAACGACAATCTGAAGAAGGGTCTGTGGGTTACGATCGCGCTCGGCCTGCTCTTCTCGTCGATTCAGATCTATGAGTATGCAGAGGCACCGTTCGCTTTCGCGGGCCTTAACTACAGCTCGGCCTTCTACATGGCGACCGGCTTCCACGGCTTCCATGTGTTCGTCGGCACGATCTTCCTGATCGTCTGCCTCGTACGGTCGTATAAGGGTCACTTCACCCCGCGTCAGCACTTCGGCTTTGAAGCTGCCGCTTGGTACTGGCACTTCGTCGACGTCGTGTGGTTGTTCCTCTTTGTCGCCGTCTACGTTTGGGGCGGCTGGGGCGCGCCAGTCCACGGCTGATCTGATGACTGACTGGCAGGCCCCGGATACGACCCAAGCGTCGTTAAAGGGGCTTTGCCCACGCTGCGGCGCCCCGACTCTGTTCGTGGGCGCCGTTCGCTTTTCAGACAGATGCTCGACCTGTAATCTGGACTTTACCCAGTTCAATGTGGGGGATGGGCCTGCCGCCTTCCTCATCATGATTGTCGGCGCCATCGTCACCCTTGGTGCGGTCCTGCTGGAACTTTCCACCGCGCCGCCCTTTTGGGTGCATATCCTCATCTGGCTGCCGATGACGGCGGGGCTGGTCGTCGGATTGCTGCGGCTGGCCAAGGGCGCGCTGCTCATTCTTGAATATCGCAACCGGGCGCGCGAAGGGCGGCTGGTTCTTTGACGCGCATCCCGGTTCTTCCGACCCTTGTGGTGTCGATCGCCTGTGCGGTGATGATTGCGCTCGGCTTCTGGCAGTTGGACCGTCGCGCAGAAAAGGCGGGGCAGATCGCCCTATTTGCGGCGAATATGAAGAAGGACGCTGCCGCCTATCAGCCCAAGGGGCCGGTACCTGATGCGCTGCTGTTCCGTTTGTCGTCGGCGATGTGCGTTAAAGTCACCGGCTGGCGAACCGAAGTAGGCCGATCGGTCAAGGGCGGGGGCGGCTATCGCTGGATTGCGGAGTGCAGCACCGGTGCCGAAGGGCCAGGCCTGCTTGCCGATATGGGCGTGACCCGCAACCCGAAGCTGAAGCCCAATTGGGGTGGCGGCCTCGTGCGCGGCCGCGTCACGACTGAACCGAGCCACCAGAGCCTGTTCAGCAAGCTGGGCGGTGAGCAAGAGGTGCTGCGGCCGATGCTGGTGTCCGACACTCCGGCGCCGGGGTTAGAGGCCAGTGCCCCACCATCGCCGGATGAGGTGCCCAATAATCACCTCGCATACGCTGTCCAATGGTTCCTGTTCGCAGGCGTGGCGGCCGTGATCTACGCCCTCGCGCTCCGCCGCCGGATGCGCGCGGGTTGAATCTGCCGCACGACCCCGTCTTTTTCATTGTCGCGTCGATTGCTGTCATCCTTGTCGGCATCGCCAAGGGCGGCTTTGCAGGGCTGGGTGCGGCGTCCATGCCCATCCTCGTCCTCGTCATGGATCCGGTGCCGGCGGCTGCCATGCTCTTGCCGATCCTGATCGCGCAGGATGTCGTTGGCGTTTGGGCGTTCCGCCGCAGCTTTGACATGCCGACGCTCAAGCTGATGGTGCCCGGCGCTATTGTCGGGGTCTTTCTCGGCTGGCTGTTGGCAACCATCGTGCCGCCCGATGCCGTCCGCGCCTTTGTCGGGCTGATTGCGGTGGCCTTTGGCAGCTATCGCCTTGCCGGAGAACGGGGCTTTCGCCTGCCGATTAAGACGGATCTGCCTGTATGGGTGGGCGCGTTCTGGGGGGCTGTCTCGGGCTTCACTAGTCAGGTCGCCCATGCCGGTGGCCCGCCTTTCCAGATCTGGGCCTTATCGCGGCGGATGCCGCACACGGTGTTCATTGGCACGTCGGCGATCTTCTTTGCGGTGCTCAACTGGATGAAGGTGCCCGCTTATATGGCACTCGGGCAGTTCACTTGGGCCAATATGCAGCTCACGCTCGTCTTTCTGCCGGTCGCCATTGCCAGCACCTTTGCGGGGGTCTGGCTTGTAAAGCGCGTGAGTGCGGAGCGTTTCAACACGCTCATCTCGCTGCTGATGGTGGCGGTCGGGGCAGAGCTCATCCGTGTTGCGCTCACCTAAACTTGCCCATTGGGCCTATCGCGGCTAACGCCGCCGCATCATGCGGTATGTCAGCACTCGGGGAAGCGCACCGGCGCTCGATTTCGAAGGCGCCACCCTTGCCGGGTTGGCCTCAGATGGTGGACTCTATGTGCCCGAAAGCTGGCCGGAGTTCTCCAAGCAAGAGATCGCGGCGATGCGCGGCCTTTCTTATGTCGACACCGCTGTGGCCGTCATGCGCCCCTTTGTTGCCGGATGCCTTGATGACGCAACGCTGAAGCGGCTGTGCACCACCGCTTATGGCCGCTTCTCGCATGATGCGGTGACGCCGGTCATCCAGCTGGACCAGCAGCACTGGCTGATGGAGCTGTTCCACGGCCCGACGCTGGCATTCAAGGATGTGGCGCTTCAGTTGCTCGGTCAGCTGTTTGAAACCTTCCTGTCCAAGCGCGACGCGCATCTGACCATCATCGGTGCCACATCGGGCGATACCGGCTCTGCGGCGATTGACGGCGTGGCGGGGCGCGCGAAGATCGACATCTTCATGCTCCACCCCGCCGGTCGCGTCTCCGATGTGCAGCGCCGCCAGATGACGACGGTGTTCGCACCCAATGTCTACAACATCGCGATCGATGGCAGCTTTGATGACGCGCAGGCGATCGTCAAGGCGCTGTTCAACGATCGCGACTTTAACGGACGCTTCACGCTGTCTGCAGTCAATTCGATCAACTGGGCGCGGCTGATGGCGCAGGTGGTCTATTATTTCTACACTGCCGTCCGTCTGGGCGCACCGGAACGGCCTGTCGCCTTCTCCGTTCCGACCGGCAATTTCGGCGATGTGTTTGCAGGCTATGTCGCCCAGCGCATGGGCTTGCCTGTGGCGAAGCTGATCGTGGCGACGAACGTCAACGACATCCTCCACCGCGCACTGACCACGGGTGATTATAGCTGCGGCACCGTCACCGCGACGGCGACGCCGAGCATGGACATTCAGGTCAGCTCTAACTTCGAACGGCTCTTGTTCGACCTCGCCGGACGCGACGGCAAGGGGCTGGCCAGGATGATGGCCGATTTCGAATCGACGCGCGCGATGTCGATCCCTGCCGACATGCTGGCCGGGTCCAAAGACCTGTTCGTCAGCGCCCGGATCAATGCCGATGGCATGTCAGACGTGATGCGCTGGGCGCATGAGCGGACCGATCAGGTTCTTGACCCGCACACCGCCATTGGTCTGGCGGCGGCGCGCAACGCAGGCCTGCCTGCCGATGTGCCTGTCGTCACGCTGGCAACGGCGCATCCGGCCAAGTTCCGCGATGCCGTGGAGCGCGCCACCGGCGTGCGCCCGCATCTGCCGGCGCGCATGGGCAATCTGTTTGAACGCGAAGAGCGCTTCGATACGTTGCCTGCGACGAAGGAGGCGATTGCCGCCTATGTCGCCGAACGGGCAACGCCGGCTGCATGACGCCGATTACGCTGATCGGGGAGCCTTGGGCCGATTACGGCCTGATTGATTCCGGCTATGGCCGCAAGCTGGAGCGGTACGGCCCGCGCCGGTTCATCCGGCCCGAACCACAAGCACTCTGGGCCCCTGCGAGCGACGACTGGGCAGCCGATGGTGAGTTTGTGCCCGGTGCCGATGAAGATGGTGGCGGCCAGTGGCGCTTTTCCAGCCGCCTGCCCGAAAAGGGCTGGACCGGAAGCTGGGAAGAAGTGCGCTTCACCATGCAGCCAACGCCCTTCCGGCATTTGAGCTTCTTTCCCGACATGGCGCCGGTGTGGACCTGGATGCGCGGGCAGCTGGCGGGCATGGACGCGCCGACCGCGATGAACCTGTTCGGCTATACCGGCGTCGGCAGCTTGGCGCTTGCCGCCAAGGGCGCCGCTGTGACGCACGTCGACGCCTCCAAGAAATCGGTCGAGGCCGCGCGCGCCAATGCCGCTATGTCCAACATGACCGACAAGCCCGTCCGCTGGATCATCGACGATGCGATGAAGTTCACCGCTCGCGAAGTGCGGCGCGGCAAACGCTATGACGGCATCATCCTCGACCCGCCCAAATATGGCCGCGGGCCGGATGGCGAAGTGTGGAAGCTGGAAGAAGGCTTGCCCGAACTGATTGCCGATTGTCGCAAACTGCTTGATGCAGACTCCCGCTTCCTGTTCCTGACGGTCTACGCCGTCCGCATGTCCGCGCTCGCCATAGGGGAGTTGGTCCGCCAGCAATTTGCCGATCTTGGTGGGACGGTGGAATGCGGCGAACTCGGCGTGCGGGAAGAGGCGCGGGGCCTTGTGCTGCCGACGGCCATCTTCGCGCGCTGGTCACGTTAGGGACTGCTCCCCCCCGTTTGCCCTGAGCTTGTCGAAGGGCTGTCCTTCTTCTGGGTGCCAAAGGTAAAAGGACGGGGCTTCGACAGGCTCAGCCCAAACGGGATAAAGACTACTCCCGAAGCGCCCTAATCCCGGCGCCCGCTGCGAACGGCGCCACAGCGACCAGAAACAGCGAAGACGCCGCTAGAAACCTGAACGCACCGCCGCCAAAATCCCCGATGCTCCCCGCGCCAAAGATGATGAGCGGAATGGCCAGCGGCAACATCAACAGCCCCGCCAGCGCGCCACCGCGTCGAAGCCCGGCGGTCAGGCTCGCGACCATAACGCCCAGAGCAGCCAGTCCCGGTGTGCCCGCCAATAATCCGAGTTCGACCGCCGCCAGCGTCTCGCCATCCAGCCGCAGCATGGCGGAGGCCGGGATAGCCGCGAGCATCAGCGGGGGGCCAAAGCCGATCCAGTGGGCGGTGATCTTGGCAGCGGCAATCATCTCCTCGCCCACACCGCGCACCGCATATTGATCGAGCACACCCGCTTCCGCATCGGGGGCGATCAGCCTGTCGATGGGCAGGAGCGCTGCGAGCAAAGCCGCCACCCACAAAACGCCGCCACCGGTTTTGGCGAGCAAGGCGCCATCTGGCCCGACCGCGAACGGATAGAGCGTGGCAACCAGCAGGAAGAACACGACGGGCAGGCCAATGCCGCCTGACCCAAGCGATAGGCGCAGGTCACGCCCAAGGATGGCGAGGAACGCGTTCATTCCGCCGCCTCCAGTGCGAGGGCCTGAGCATCAGTCAGCCCGAGCGGCTGGTGCGACGCGACCACGACGATCCCGCCCTGCGCCCGGTGCGCGGCAATGGCGCGCTCCAGCAACGCAAGTGACGCGGTATCAAGGCCATTGCCGGGTTCATCCAGCAACCAGATGTCGGCGCCACTCGCCAGCACGCGGGCGAGATTGGCGCGTCGCCGCTGGCCGGTGGAGAGGAGCCGCACTGGGACTTCGGCAAGGCGGGCCATGTCCAGCGCATCCAGCGCGTCCGAGACAGCGCCCGGGCCGGTGCCATCCATCCCCGCCCAATAGCCAAGCGCCTTGGCCAGCGGCAGGCGCGGATCAAGCGCGGGGTTTTCATCGGACAGGGCAAGGCGTCCGTCATACGTCACTTTGCCGGCATAAGCGGGCAACAGCCCCGCGATCAGTCGCAACAGGCTCGATTTGCCGACGCCGTTGGGGCCGGTCAGCAATAGCGCTTCGCCGGGGCCGAGTGTCGCGTTCAATCCCTTGAACAGTACCCGCCCCCCGCGCACGCAGGCGAGATTGGAAAAGGTGAGCGACGTCGTCATGCGACGATGTTTTCCAGCTTGTGCATCTGATCATCGGTTAGGCCAAAATGATGGCCGACCTCATGAACCAGAACATGCGCGACCAGATGATCCAGCGTCTCGCCACTCTCCGCCCATTCATCGAGGATGGGCCTGCGGAACAGGTGGATGGTTGTCGGCAGGTCACCCGTCTGCGCTGTCTCGCCAACGGGCCTGCCCGAATAGAGGCCGGACAAATCAAACGGGTCTTCAATGCCGAGTTCGGCCAGCGTCGCATCGTCAGCGAAATCATCCACGATCAGCGCGACATGGCCCAGATGACTGCGGAACAGTTCCGGCAGGCGCGACAAGGCATTGCGCGCCAAGGATTCAATGTCCGAACAGCTCGGCGCCAGTTGACCTTTCCCCGTCATCCCTGCGACATAGAGGTATAAATGAAAGAGGCAAAGCATGGTCGAACAACTCTCCCCCGAAGAACGCGCAACCGCATTAGACCGGCTTGGGGAATGGGACGTCGACGACGCCCGTGACGGCATCACCCGTCAGTTCATCTTCAAGGATTTTTCTGAAGCCTTCGCCTTCATGACACGTGTCGCGCTGCTGGCCGAAGTGCAGGACCATCACCCCGAATGGTCTAACGTGTGGAACCGCGTGGACATTTTGCTGACCACGCATGATGCGGGGGGCTTGTCCCAGCGGGATATCAAGATGGCGACGGCGATTGATGCGTTGATGGAGTAACGCCTCCCCGTCATGCTGAACTTGTTTCAGCATCCATGAACACGGACGGTAAAAGTCTGGCGCTACATCGGGCTGCTGTGAGGCGAATGGATCCTGAAACAAGTTCAGGATGACAAAGGACAAGCCAAGACGCCCTACTTCCCTCGAATCCACTGCGCTCGGACGAACCATCCGAGCACACCGATCGCAATCGCAAGGCAGAAACCGGTGACGCCCCAGAACGCCCAAGGCTCTTTGGCATAAGGGATGCCTTCGACGTTCATCCCGAGCAGGCCGGTCACGAAGGTTAGCGGCAGGAAGATGAGCGCCACGATGGAGATGAGCAGCGCGCGGGTGTCGATCACCTCGGCCCGACGGTCGGTGAGTTCTTCATGGATGAGGGCGGCACGTTCGCGCATCGCCTCCAGCTCTTCGGCCATGCGCGCGGCGCGGTCTGCGGCTTCGCGCAGGTGCATCCGGTCATCCTCGTCGAGCCAGTCGAGGTCTGCAGCGGCCAATCGTTCGAGGGCCTGCCTTTGGGGTGCGACAAAGCGGCGGTACGAAATCGCCTGACTGCGTACCTCGGTCACGCGCCTGCGGGTCGCAAGAATACTGGCAGTGTCTACGGCGACTTCGCAATCGTCCATCGTGTCACCCAGCTCTGCGACATCGGGGTCAAGCAAATCGCTCGTCGCTTCGGCAAAGCGGGAGAGGAGGTCACCGGGATCGACGATTTCTCCGGCATGGAAGCGGTCCATGACGATGGCGAGGGCCTTGGGCGTGCGAAAGCTGACAGAAATGACGCGGCCACGGTCCGCCCAGAAACGGGTGGAAACGAGTGCATCAGGATCGTCATCAGGCGTCGTGCCAAGCCCGCGCAAATTGATTAGCGTGCCGCCGCCGATGAGCGTTGCGCGTGGCCGCGTTTCCTGAGCCAGCATCGCTTCGCGGGCGATATGCGGAATATCCTCCTGATCGCGGATCCAGTTGCGTGCGGTATCTTCCCGCCCGTCCAACTGGAGCCAGATGAGGCCGCCATTGCGGGGCAGGGCGATGGCCTCTGCAAAGGACATTTCGGAGGCGGCTCCCTCCCGGAAGACAAAGGCGCGGCTCATAGGCGGTCCAGGAAAAGCGTCATGCCTTCGGGTGCCTCGACGGGTGCCGCTTCGCAAGCGATCCGTGCGGCGTCGGCGCGGGCGCGGTCAAGGATCGAAGGGGCAACGCGCGATGTGTGCAGGACGGTATCAGCCTGCCCCAGCAGCCGGGCTTGGGCCAGCGTGAGATCATCCGGTGCGTCGGAGGTGAGGGTGATGTGGTGGAAGGCGGTGGCAACGGCCTGCGCCTTTCCGGCCAGCCAATCGTCGACGGCCGACGCCTCGGTTGCGGAAAGCGGGTCCAGCGGCCCACCGGGATCAAAAGCAGCATCAATGGCGCGCCTGCGGTCAGCGGCCTCGGGCCAGCGCGCGCGCATTTTGCTGCGGGCGCTCCCCAGCGCGGTGGCGATGGCGCCAAGTCCAGCGGGGATCATTTGCTCCAACCTTTGGCGCAGCGCCTTGGCCAGACCCGCTGACGCGCCGCCGGTGCCGATGGCGATGAGGACGGGGTCCCGGTCAATGATCGCCGGCAGGGTAAAGTCACAGGCAGAAGGACGGTCGACCGCGTTGACGAGCACACCGCGTGCCTTCAGCCGGGCGATGGCGGCTTCGGCTTCGGCATCATCTTCGATGGCGACAATGGCAAGGCTGGCCTGGGTGTCCTCACCGACGATCTGCGCGCCGGCGCGGTCCAGCAGGCGGCGTTTGGCAGCGGCGGGTTCGCCATCTCCCAGCAGGATGACGGGGCGGCCGTTGAGGCGGACGAAGAGGGGAAGACTGTGCATGGCGCCTGCCTAGCACTGCGATGGGCGGGGGCCAATCGGTGTTACTTGAGGCGCTTCAACGTCCGGTCAAGATAGGTGAGGCGACCTGTTGGAGCCGGTCCGAACAGGGTCTTGCGAATGTCCGCCATGCGCGAGGTTGGGCGGATCTCTTCTTCCGGGTCTTCGCGCACAGCCATGCGCGGCTGCAGCGGCTGCTTGGGCAATTCCATCGCCGTTTGCGGCAGCGCCATTGGCGGACGACCATTGGGGTAGATAAAGCCGAAGGTCGGCCACTCTGTCCCGCCCATATCGCCAATGGGGGAGAACCAGACGCGCACCCGGCTCCAGTCATTGTCTTCCGACACGTCAATCACGCGGACGTTCTTTTCGACATAGCCGCGCCGGCCGCCATAGGGTGACCAGTTGCTGTGGGTGACAAGGATATTGCGGTCATCAAGGATCTTGGTGACGGCGGCCACATGGCCCAGTTTCATTCCGCCATGCGGCATGAAATTGAGCACGGCGCCCTTTCGGGGATCGGTGCCTTTGCGGTACCGGCCCTCGGCCTGATCCCACCAAGTATGGGCGTCGCCATAGATCTGGATGCCCGACATGGTCCGCGCAATTGGGACGCACTGCCAATAGGGATCATCATTGATCTCATCCGCCACGGGCAAGGCCGACGCAGGCACAGCAAAGCCAGCGAGCGCGACGCCGCCTAAGCCCAGCAAGAGTTTCCTGCGATCCAAAATACCGTTCCCCATGTCGGAAAGTTGACACAGGATAATGAATAAACCGCTGAAATTGAATGGTTAACGGGGCCACAACCATAACCGCTCTGGCGTCAATCGCAGATGTTGTGGTGCAAAAGGCGTCAGAATCCCGTCAGGCACAGCATCTTCCGCAACGGTTCGTCGCAAAAGGAAGCGGCGGCAATTCAATGCCGCCGCAGTTGGGCCTTTTGCGGCCGGGAGGGGGGACAGCCGCGCAAATGACGCCGCGCGGCTGTCGGGCACTTTCTCGAATCAGGCTAGGCCTTCGCAGCGACGGCGCGGCGGCGGCGCAGCATGGCGCCACCCATGCCAAAGCCGGCAAGCATCATCGCCCAGCTGGCTGGTTCGGGTACGCCCATGCCCAGCGCATTTGCTTCGACAGCAGAGAGGCGGAAGGCATAGATCCGGGTTGCAATCAGCGACTGTCCCTTCGGACAGCCAGCGCCAATCGTAACTTGTGAGAAGATGGCCCTTGCGCCTGTGCCGGATGCGCAGACGTCGAGTTGCTCTCCGGCGCCGGTCTGGGTGACGGAGAAATCATTGTCCGTCACGATCAGCATCGAAAGGCCACCATCGGCAAGGCGCGGGCCGAAGGGCGAGGCCTTCCATCTTTTCCGCGATGGGGATGCCATTGGCCAGCAACGCGGCGCGGATATCCAGCAAGGCCGTTTTCGTCACTGCCTTGACGCCGGCCGGAAGCGTGTTCGATCCGGCGAGGCTGATGCCCGCAACGTCCGTCGCTTGGCTGAGGTCAATCACATAGGCGGCCTTGATGCCGATCTGACGCAGGCCCGTTGGGTCATCAACACCGACGCCGCGATTGTCCCGCTCAATCACAACCAGCCTTCCGTCGGGCAGGCTCATGATCGAGGAAACGCCGATCGAGCGCCCCTGATTGGTCGCCGAGAACGTGTCGCCGGGTGTGTTCGGGTTAATGTTGGCGAGGCTTTCAAGCTCATAGACATATTGCTTGGTCGGATTGCCGCTGGCGACATCATATTCCACGATGCGAAGGTTGCGGCTGCGGCGGCCATCATTGCTGGCGCCTTCGTTGACCAGCGGATCCTGCATGATGGCATAGGCCTTGGTCCCATCGGGGGACACGGTCAGGCCTTCATAGCCGCGATTGTCCTGACGGCCAGTGACGATGGTCGGGCGACCATCGACATAGTTGATGGTTCCGCCTGCTTCTTTCGGCACCAGATTGGCTGGGACCGCGAAACTGCGCACCTGCTTGCCGGTGATGTCGAATTCAATGACAGAGGGGCCATATTCGTCGGCTACGAGGTAGTTGCCGTTCGGCAGAACCGTGAGGCCTTCAGGGTCAAGCGAAGCCCCCAAAAGCCCCTTATTGCCTGTCGCCAGCAGCGGGTTGAGGCCGGTGAAGTTGCCGCCGTTGGTGGTCTTGAACAATGTCGTGGACACGAGATTGAAGTTGCTCGCCACACCGCTGAACGGATCAATGTCCAGCTTGAACGACTGAATACGGGGCGCATAGTCGATCAAGCCGCCACCAGGGCCGCGATCAGACATGCCGATGAAGGTGTTGGTCGCTTTGTCAAAAATCAGGTCTGAGCCAAAGCTGAGGCGGGTATTGTTCGGGTTGGCTGGTAGGCCTGAGAGGTCGGTCGCATCGCCTGCAACTGTAATCACATTGACGAAGGTGATTGCAGATGCCGGCGCAGAGAAAGCGCAAAGCGCTACGCCAAGCGCAGCCTTGATCATGATTTTCACGGGGTAGTCTCCCATTCGAGTCGCGCATTAACCATGCAAAATGGATGTGTCTTTTGGCGGACTCATTCGCGTCACTTTGATGACAGTTTTAAGCAATCGCGCTCAGCGCTTGACGCGCACGTAAAGGTGCGCGACCAATGACAGGGTATGGAGAGCTCACAAACACTGCTGGCGTCCGATTTTGCGACGCTGCCCGCCCTTATCAAAGCCTTCGCTGCCGAGCGCCCTGATGCGCCTGCTGTTGCCGACCCCTATGGTCGGATCAGTTGGAGGGAATTGGATGCCTTTGTCGATCGGATCGCGGCCAAGTTGCAGGCCGACGGTGTCGGCCCCGGGCAAGCGACGGCGATTGCGGGGCTCAATTCGGTCATGCAGGTCTGTGTCTTCCTTGCGACGTTGCGGGTCGGCGCGATTGCGGGGCTCATCACCAACACGGCGACCGGCGAACAGATGGCGGCGATGATCGTCGATTCAGGCGCCAATCACCTGTTCCTTGATGAAAAAGCGGCAGAGTCACTTGAAGGGCAAAGCTTCGGCGCGCCGAAGCGCATCTCCATGGATGGGGGCGCTTGGGGGGAGCCATTGCTGGACTGGATGGCGCCTGAAGGTGCCGCGCCTCAGCCCGTAGAGATCACGCCGAAGACGGGGTTCAACATCATCTATTCCAGCGGAACGACCGGCACACCCAAGGGGATCGTCCACAGCCATGCCATGCGGTGGCAACACATCCAGCGCGGCGTGGCGGCTTATGGTCCGGCATCGGTGACGATCCTTTCAACGCCGCTTTATTCAAACACCACCATGGCCAGCTTCCTGCCGACGCTCGGATCGGGCGGTCAGGTCGTGTTGATGAAGAAGTTCGACACCGTCGGGTTCCTCCAGCTGGCGGAACGGGAGCGGGCGACCAACACCATGCTGGTGCCGGTCCAGTATCGTCGGATCATGGCGCATCCCGATTTCGACAGCTTTGATCTGTCGAGCTTTGTGATGAAATACTGCACCAGCGCTCCCTTTGCGGCGGCGTTGAAGGCGGACATTCTTAAGCGTTGGCCCGGCGGGTTAGTTGAAATTTACGGGCTGACAGAAGGCGGATGCACATTCCTGCTGGTCGCGCACGAATTCCCGGACAAGCTCCATACGGTCGGTCGGCCGGCGCCGGGACAGATCGCCAAGGTGATTGACGAAGACGGCAATGAACTTCCACCGGGCTCGGTCGGCGAAGTCGTCGGGCGGTCCCCTGCCATGATGACGGGCTATAACAACCGGCCCGACGCGACTGAGGCGATGAAATGGTGGGATGCCGACGGCCACCTCTATTACAAGCATGGCGACATCGGCCGGATTGATGAAGATGGCTTCCTGACGCTGATGGACCGCGCCAAGGACATGATCATTTCCGGCGGGTTCAACATCTACCCGAGCGATCTGGAAGCGGTGCTGCTGAAGGACCCGGGCGTCGTCGAGGCCGCCGTCATTGGCGCACCGTCGGAGGAGTGGGGCGAAACGCCGGTCGGTTTTGTCGTACTGCGCGATGGGGTTGATCCCGACGCCGTGCTCGCTGCCGCCAATGCGCAGGTCGGCCGGACCCAGCGGCTCAACCGGCTGGTTGTGGCGGAAGAACTGCCACGCAGCCCGATTGGCAAAGTGCTCAAGCGCGAATTGCGGGACCGGTTGACCGCTTAAAGGTTTATCTCCGCAATCACCGGCGCCAGCACATCGCACCATTCGGCAACGCCCTCCGGCGTTCCAATCAGATCCTGCCGCATCTCAATGCCGAGATAGGGGGTGCCCGTATCCTCGCCGTGCCGGTTCATCGTCGCGTTGAGGAGCTTGCCGGAATATGGCTCCTGATCGCCGACGCGGACGCCTCCGGCCTCCAGTACGGGAATGGCAATCCGCGCGGCGCGGTCATCCTGATTGTAGAGGATGCCGATTTCCCAAGGGCGTTGCTCTTCGGGTTTGGTCGCCAGTTGCGGGGTAAAGCTGTGCAGCGAGATCAAGAGGCGCGGGCGCTGGGCCGCCATCTGCGCTTCGATCCGTGCATGATAGGGGCGCCAGTAGCGGTCGATGCGTGCCAATCGCGCGTCATGATCAATCGCATTGCCGGGGATGGCGTGACCGTCACTCGCAATGGGGATGATATGGGGCGCCTCTTCCTCACGGTTCAGATCAACCACAAGACGGGACACGTTTCCGAGAATGCCGGGGAAGGCCAACCGTGCACATAATGCGCGCCCCAGCTCTGCAACACCGATGTCGATGGCGATGTGTTCATTGAGGAGCGCGGACGCAATGCCGAGATCAACATCGTCCGGCACGCGGTTGGACGCATGATCGGCGATTAGAAGGTAGGGGCTGTCATTGGGGCCGGTGATGTCCAGCCAAGCGGTGTCGTCCATCAATTCCTGTTGCCCGCAACGCGGCGCAATGTCACCATCCGCCAGCACTTAGAACAGGGTCATCGATGAAATTTTCCAGACGTCAGGCGCTCGTCGCCTCCGCACTCTTTTCGACGGCGCCTGTTTGGGCGAAGAAACGTAAACCCGCCATTCTTCCACCCGCGACCGATCCGTTTGATGAGGTGACTGAGGGGTTGCTTGCGCTCTTGCCCGATACGGCCACTTATAATGGCACGCCGGGGTCTTTGGCTGGCGGCCCGTTGGCCCGCCGGATGGACGATTACTCGCCCGCTGGGGAGGCGAAGATCCGCGCCGCTTATGCGGATGCCAAGAAGGCAGTCGCATCGATGCGGCGCAGCGGCGATGCGCGGACAGCCACGCAGCGTGCCGTGGTCGAAGCGACGCTGGAAAATGGCACGCGCTCGGCCGGTGTGCCTTATGGCAAGATCAACCCGTTCCACTTTGCTGGGCACGTCCCCTATGTCGTGACGCAGATTTACGGGCCGCATATCGATGGCCTGAACATCATGATGGAGCAGCAGTCGCTCCAGACGCCCACCGCCGTCGATGCCTGGCTCGAAAAGCTCGATGCTTTTCCACAGGCTTATGGCGGCGTTGTTGAGAAGATCCGGGCGGATCGCGCCACGGGCTGTGTGCCGCCGCGCATCTTGATGGAAAAGACGCTGCCGGTGCTCGATGCGTTCCAATCCGGCCCTGCTGCGGCGCATCCGCTCATTCGCGCGCTGGATGAGGGGATGGCGAAAGCCGGGCTCGCCAAGCGGACGCGTCAGATGGCGTTGCGCCGCGCCTCGCTCTCCCTGCAACGGCGTGCCCGCCCAGCCATGGCGCGGCTCCGTGCAAAGATTGCCGCGATGCTCCCTTCAGGTCGCGCCGAGGCAGGGCTTTGGGCGCAGCCTCAGGGCGATGTGCTCTATGCCGCCAATGTCCGCGCGCTTGGTGACACGCAATTGCCGCCGGATGACATTCACGAGATCGGCATCGCTGAGGTTGGCCGCATCACGACACAGATGAATGCGCTATTGGCGGCGCGCGGCATGACCGAAGGCTCTATCGGCGCCCGCATGGCGGCGCTCGCGCGGGATCCGGCGAACCAATTTGCCAATAGCGACGCAGGGCGGGAGGCATTGCTGGCCTATGTGAGCCAAAAGGTGGGCGATGCCGAAGCGCTCTACCCCAAATTGTTGCCAGAGGCGCTGATCCCAAAACAGGGGCTCGTTGTGAAGCGCGTGCCGGTGGCGACGCAGGATGGCGCGCCCGGTGGCTTTTATGATGGGCCATCGCTCGATGGGTCGCGCCCCGGAACCTATTGGATCAACCTGCGCGATATGGCCGCAGTCGCGCGCTTTCGGTTGCCGACGCTCAGCTTTCACGAAGGCGTGCCGGGTCACCACACACAGGGCTCAGTCGCGACCGCCTTTGGAACAGCGCCGCTCCTCCTCCGCATCGCCAGCTTCAATGCCTATCAGGAAGGGTGGGCCCTCTATGCCGAACGGTTGATGGCCGAAATGGGCGCGTATGCGGATGATCCGCTTGGCGATCTTGGCCGTCTTCAGGATGAGCTGTTCCGCGCCGTCCGGCTCGTCGTTGATACGGGCATCCACCACAAGCGCTGGACGCGGGAACAGACCATCCGCACGATGCAGGACATCACCGGCATTGCCGAGGTGCGCGTCATCGCGGAAGTGGAACGGTATATGGCCTGGCCGGGGCAGGCGTTGGGCTATAAATTGGGGCAATTGCGGCTGCTCGACATGCGCGAAAAGTTTCGCGCGCGCGGCGGGAAGAACGCCGATTTGCGGGAGTTTCACGGTACTGTGCTGGAGGCAGGGGCGATGCCTTTGGCGTTGGTCGAGCAAAGGCTGGGCTTGGTCTGACTTTAATTTGTCTTGATATAATGTAACATCTCTTTTATTCGGACAGCTCCAGTCCAGTCGGAGAGTGTGTTTTGTTCCGTCCTTTTGCTTCGTATCTGGCCCTTTCCATGGGCCTTGTTGCCGCAGTTCCGCTTTCTGCCCAGACCGTGCCGGAGGGGCGCCAACATGGCGACCATAGCGATGGGGACGACATCGTCATCACGGCGATCATTGGACGCAGCCAGCAGGACATCTTGTCGGGAACGTCCGTGCTGACATCGACGGAGCTGGCGCGCGAAGTCCGCCCGACCATCGGGGAAACGCTGTCGCATCAGGCCGGCGTTTCTGCGACATCCTTTGGCCCCAATGCCTCACGCCCGGTGTTGCGCGGCTTTCAGGGGGAACGCATCCGCGTTCTCGCGGATGGGATTGGCAGCTTTGACGTGTCTAACACCAGTGTCGATCATGCCGTTGTCATCAACCCTTTGACCGCTGACCGGATCGAAGTCTTGCGCGGCCCCGCAGCCCTGCTGTTCGGTTCATCAGCCATTGGCGGCGTTGTGAATGTGATCGACAGCCGCATCCCCCGCAGCGTGCCGGATGAGGGCCTCCACATGGACGGCACCGCAACCTATGGCTCGGCCGCCAATGAAAGGTCCGCAGGCGCGCGTTTTGACGCGGCGCTTTCAGACAAATTTGTTGTCCATTTTGACGGCACTTACTCCAAGACCGGGGATCTGCATGTGGGCGGATATCTGCTTTCGCCGGCGCTGCGCGCGCAGGCAGAAGCAAGCCCCGATGCGGACATTCAAGAGCTTGCCGACTTGAAAGGCACGCTTCCCAACAGCGGATCACGCATGTGGGATTTTGCGGGTGGTGCAGCACTTGTAACGGGCAACGGCAATCTCGGTTTCTCCGTCAGCCGCATGGGCAATCTCTATGGCGTGCCTGTTCGTTTCTCTCTCGATCCAGCGGTTGAGGCGGAACAGGTCCGGATCGACATGCACCAGACGCGTGTTGATATGCGTGCCGAGATCAATCCTGCATCCGGCTTCCTGGAGGCGATCCGCTTCCGGGGCGGCTATGCCGATTACAAGCACCAGGAAATCGATGATACCGGCGCTGTGGCGACCACGTTCCTGCATGATGGATGGGAAGGCCGGATGGAACTCGTCCAGCGCGACCATGGCGGCTGGAAAGGCGCCATTGGAAGCCAGTTTGTGCTCCGTAAGCTCAACATCATCGGCGATGAAAAGTTCTTGCCAAAAAGCACGGCGAGCCAGTTTGGCCTCTTTACTGTCCAGTCGCTTGATCTGGGGCATTTGCGGGCAGAGGCAGGCGGGCGCATCGAACGCACCCATGCAACGGCGGCGGAAGATGCGACACTCGGCAATCCGAACTATGATCGCAATTTCACCGCTGTCTCAGGCTCGCTTGGCGCTGCCTATGAAGTCGCTAGCGGCTGGCGCCTCGGCCTGAATGCGTCTTATACCCAGCGCGCACCGTCTGCTGAGGAACTGTTCTCAAATGGGCCGCATGCGGGGACGCAGGCCTTTGAAGTCGGCAACCCGGACTTTCAAAAGGAAGTGTCCAAGGGTCTGGAAATGACACTGCGCGGGAAGGGGTCTGGCTTCAACCTGTCCGCCTCTGTCTATCATAGCTGGTTCAACAATTTCATCTATGAACAGCCCCATGGCTCGCTTGAGGATGGCCTGCCTGTTTTCAACATCCTTCAGGACAAAGCCCGCTATTATGGGGCTGAGATTGAAGGGTCAGTCACACTCGCCCAGATGGGTGATTTCGCGCTGAATTTTGATGCGGTTGGCGACTTTACCCATGCGACGATCCTGAGAGCGGGCGGAAATCAGGCTGCACCGCGCATTCCGGCCTTGCGCCTTCTAGGGGGTCTGGAAGCGAAGTCTGAAAAGCTCGACATCCGCGCAGAGACGGAATGGGTCGACGGGCAGAACCGTGTGGCGCCGTTTGAAACCACGACCAAAGGCTACACTATGGTCAACACCAGCGTTGCCTTGCGCCCCTGGGGTCGTGACCGTGACGTGAGCTTGATGGTGTCGGCGAACAATATCTTCGACGTCAACGCCCGCCGCCATGCAAGCTTCCTGAAGGACTATGCCCCGCTCGCTGGGCGGGATGTCCGAGTATCGCTCCGCTTCGGTTTCTGATTACAGAAGCGCGGTCGGTAACACCCACCAATCGGGGTGGTGGCGCGAGATCGTTGCGGTTGCGACGTCACGCGCCACCGTCGTTTCGAACAGGGCAAAACAGGTGGCGCCTGATCCGGACATTCGGCTCAGGCGCACGCCCGCTTGTCGTTCTAATTCTTGAAGCACCGTGCCGATTTCGGGCACAAGGCGGCGTGCCGGGACTTGCAGGTCATTGCGGCCCTCCATCCAGCCTTCGGGGCGCAGGCTGCCGCGATCCACTCCATCCCATGCCTTGAATACAGGGCCCGTCGGGCAGGCCTTTAGCGGGTTGACGAGCAGAACCGGGAGGCCTGTCAAACGGCTGCCGTCAAAGGGTGCCAACTGCTCCCCCACGCCTGTCCCAAAGCAGCTTTGCGATAGAACGCAGGCCGGCACATCTGCCCCGATTGCGGCGGCGACATCCATGGGGCGCACGGTGTCCAGCGCCCAGAGACGCGCCACCAATCGCAGCGCGGCCGCAGCATCTGCCGAACCACCGCCAATGCCTGAGGCAATGGGGAGGCGCTTATCGAGGGTGAAGGCCGCCCCTGTCCTTATGCCGGCGGCGTCTGCCAATGCCTTTGCTGCCTTCAACACCAGATTGTCCGGCCCCTTGTCGAGTCCCTGCGAAAAAGGGCCGGCGATCGTCAGCGAGAAATCGTCCGCTGCGGCCACGCTCAGCCCATCGCCAGCTTCGGTAAAGGCGAAGACCGTTTCGAGTTCATGATAGCCATCCGCCCGCCGCTGTCGGACATGGAGGGCGAGGTTGAGCTTGGCGTGCGCTGTGTCCGTCAGTTGCATGGCGCTTCAGCGCGCCATGTTAGTATCGGTCAGGCCCGTGTCGATCTTGTTTTCAAGCCGCGCGACATCGCTGCCTTCGGCAAGCAACAGGGCGGCGCGCCATGTATAGCGGGCGTCCACTTTGCGCCCTGCGCGCCAATAGGCGTCGCCAAGATGCTCGCCGATCGTTGGTTCGATCGGTTCGAGGTCAACGGCCATTTCGAGGGTGGAAACGGCCTTTTCATAGTCTCCCGACAGGAAATAGGCCCACCCCAGCGAGTCTTTGATCGCGACGTTGTCGGGGCGCATTGCGCTGGCCTTGGCGATGAGGCGGAGCGCTTCTGGAATGTTCTCACGCCGCTCCAGCATCGAATAGCCAAGGAAATTGAGCGCGGCCGGTTGATCGGGACCGAGTTCCAGCGCCTTGCGGAGGGCTGCGCGGCCAGCCTCCCAATCGCCCTGCTGGGCAAGGGCGCCTCCTTTCAGCATGTAGAGGCCCCAGAGCGCCGGGGCGCCGGACTGATCCGGTGCATCAATGGCCTTCTGATAAGCGGCTGCGGCTTCGCTGCGTCGATTGAGCCGCCCAAGCAGATCGCCAAGCCGCACATGATCGAGCGCGCGGGTCGATCCGGTGGAGAGGGATGTGGCCAATGCGACCGCTTCTTCGCCCCGGCCCAGTCGCTCCAGCAAAGCGAGCCGGCTTTCATCGGCCAGCGCCATGAAGGTGCTTCCGGGACGGATGCTCTCGAGAGCAGCCAATGCGTCCGCGTCGAGGCCGTTCGCGGCGAGAGCCTGTGCCGTCGAAAGCGCAACATATGGGCTTTGCGGGTCCAGAAACTGCGCATAGCGCGCGAGCGTCAGGGCAAAGGCCGCCGCTTTGTCGCGCACCAGATCCGACGCAAGGCTGGCATAAAAGAAGGCGACGCCCCGTGCCGGCGTGTCGACAGCCCCACCAATCGGTTTGCCTGCAGAGAGCTGTTCCCGGGCCAGCGCCATGGTCTGATCGCTGCCTTCCAGCATATCGAGTGCGGCTGCCTTTTGGCCTTTGCGCTGCAGCGTCGCGGCGGCGATGATGCGGGCGAGCCTCGGTCGCCCTTCTTCGGTAACGATTGATTTGACGAGGGCGATACCTGCATCGGGATTGCTACCCGACAATTCGGCCATTGCCCGCTGTTGGTTGACGAAGCCGATGCCCAACCCTGATTTCCGCGCGGCATCAAATTCCCGCAGAGATCCGGGCTGGCGCGCGGCTAGACCGATCCAGCCCCGCAGGACCGGCACGAGAAACCCCAAATTGCCGTCGGCCTCCAGCTGGTCTGCCTGCGCGCGTGCGCCGGCAACATCGCCTGCCTGAAGACGGTCTCCCAGCAGCAGCAAGGGCAGATCAGTAGGCAGTTCGCCAGCCGCTTCCAATTTACGGGCGGCTTCCAGCGCCAGCTTGCGATCCCCATTCTCGATGGCTTGCCGAAGCGCGCGGTTCGCAATGACGGCGTTACCCGGTTCTTCGAGCAACGCCGCCGAATAGGATTGCAGGGCGACTTCCCCCGCGCCCGACGCGTCGGCAAGGCGCGCTTGCATATAGAGGTCTAACGCCGACCGCTCGGACGGACGCGCCATGGCAGGCGCGCAGGCGAGCAGCGCCAGCGCGACGGCGCTACATGTTCGGGTAATTGGGGCCACCGCCACCCTCCGGCGTGACCCAGTTGATGTTCTGGGTCGCGTCCTTGATGTCGCAGGTTTTGCAATGGACACAATTTTGGGCGTTGATCTGCAGCCGCGGACTGCCTTCCTCGCGCCCGACGATTTCATAAACACCGGCGGGGCAATAACGCTGCGCGGGTTCGTCATAGAGCGGCAGGTTGATCGTGATCGGAACGTCCGGATCCTTCAACTGCAGATGGCAGGGCTGATCTTCTTCATGGTTGGTGTTCGACAAGAACACCGAAGACAGCCGGTCAAAGCTGATGACGCCATCGGGCTTTGGATAGTCGATTTTTGGATACAGATCCGCACGGCCCGTCATTTCATTGTCCGCGTGGTGCTTCATCGTGATCGGCAGGCCAATCTTCAGCGTGCGCATCCACATGTCGATACCGGCAAGGACGGTGCCATAGTCATTGCCGTATTTGGCAACCGCAGGCTGCGCGTTCTTCACCAGCTTCAGCTCAGTTGCGATCCAGCTGTCGTTGAGGCTCGCCTGATAATCGGCGATCTCATCAAATTCGCGGCCCCCAGCGATGGCGGCGACAATGCTTTCAGCGGCCAGCATACCCGACTTCATCGCGGTATGGCTGCCCTTGATGCGCGGCACGTTCACGAAACCGGCGGAACAGCCGATCAGCGCGCCGCCCGGGAAGGCGAGCTTGGGCACAGACTGCCAGCCGCCTTCGTTGATCGCGCGGGCGCCATAAGAGATGCGCTTGCCGCCTTCGAGGATCTTGCGGATTTCCGGATGCTGCTTCCAGCGCTGGAACTCTTCAAACGGGAAGACGTGCGGGTTCTTATAATCAAGCGCGACCACGAAGCCCAAGGCGACCTGATTGTTCGCCTGATGGTAGAGGAAGCCACCACCCCAGCTGTCCGTTTCCGTCAGCGGCCAACCCTGTGTGTGGATGACGCGGCCGGGCTCATGCTTGTCCGGGTCAATGTCCCACAACTCTTTCATGCCAAGGCCGTAAACCTGCGGCTGGCAATCCGCTTCGAGATCGAACTTCGCCTTCAGCAACTTGGTCAGATGGCCGCGCGCACCCTCGGCAAAGAGGGTGTACTTCGCATGGAGTTCCATGCCCGGCTGATAGTCAGGCTTGTGGCTGCCATCGCGGGCCACACCCATGTCACCGGTGGCGACGCCTTTAACCGAGCCGTCCTCATTGTAGAGGATTTCGGCAGCTGGAAAGCCGGGGAAAATTTCAACGCCCAGGTTTTCTGCCTGGCCTGCGAGCCAGCGGCACAGATTCCCGAGCGAACCGGTATAGGTGCCTTTATTGTGCATCCAGCCGGGGGTGAAAATGTGCGGGATCGCCATGTGGCCGCCAGCGGAGAGAACCCAGTGGTGGTTCTCCGTCACCGGCACATCGGCCATCGTGCAGCCCTGTTCTTTCCAGTCGGGGAGCAGCTCATCCATGGCCCGCGGGTCGAACACCGCGCCAGAGAGGATGTGCGCTCCGACTTCCGATCCCTTTTCCAGGATGCAGACCGAAAGATCCGCGTTCAGCTGTTTGAGCCGGATGGCTGCTGACAGGCCTGCAGGCCCGCCCCCAACAATCACAACATCATACGGCATCGATTCCCGTTCGCTCATGGCGCATTCGTCTCCCGTTCGGCCGGCCTTTCGAGTTGTCGCGGCCCAGTTTCAGTCTGGCAGATAGCGAAGCGATTGCGGTTGACCAACAGGAATTATGCGGGTTGAAGGCCGGTTGTGAATGAAGTGCAAACCGCCGTCGATCCGCGCCTTGTTGCTGCTGCGTTGCAGTGGTGGGAGGATATGGGTGTCGACACGCTGGTGGAAGACGCGCCGCAGCCTTGGTTGGGCCGCGTCGCCGTAGCGTCGCCCCCCAGTGGAGCCGCGCCGATGGCCGCGCGGGCGAAGCCTGAAGAGGCGCCTGCACCGGCAGCCCTTCCTGCGACCCTTGATGCCTTTGTGGAGTGGCTGGCGACCGATGCCAGCGTGCCGGAAGCAGGCCCACCGCATCTTCGGCTGCGGCCTTTTGGCACGCCGGGGGCCGCGATCACCATTATCACCGACATGCCAGAGGTGGGCGACGCCGAATCAGGCGCCCTCTTTTCCGGCGAAGTGGGGCGGCTGTTTGACCGGATGCTCGCCGCTATCGGGCTGGACCGGGACAAGGTCTATTGCTTTGCGCTGACGCCGGGACGCCCGCCGTCGGGGCAGACGTCGAAGGATGCGTTGCCGCGTCTTGGAGAAATTGCCAAGCATCATCTGGGGCTTGTGAACCCACAGGCGGTCTGGCTGCTTGGACAGTCGACCAGCCGTGCCTTGCTTGGGCTGGATGCGACAAACACGCACAAATCAGGCCAGAAAATTAACCGCATACGGTCTATGGTCCCTGCGATCGCCAGCTCCGCGCCGCGTCTTTTGTTGCAAAATCCGCAACGTAAGGCCGCCGTCTGGCAGGATATGCAGATGCTTGTCGGGGGACAATTGGCGTGAAGTTGATTTCGGGTATTGCTTTGGTTTTGACGGGTCTCATTTCAGTGCCCGCATCTGCACAATCTTCGTCAGCAACATCCGCCTCGGCACTGGTCCCCAATTTTGCAGCCCAGCTCGGGCCGAATGCGCGGGCGCGCTATAAGGATGTCTTTTCCTCAATCCGCAGCGGCCAGTGGGATGTGGCACAGGCCGGTCTGGACTCGATGCCGGAAGGCCCGCTCCACGCCATTGCCTGGGCCGAACTCTATCTCGCCAAGGGATCGCCCAAGGTTGAGCCTGAAAAGATCGCCGCGCTTCTCGAAAAGGCGCCGCAACTGCCACAGGCCGCACAGCTGGCGCGGCTTGCCAAGGCCCGCGGGATGGACGTTGGGTTCAACCTGCCCATAACGCGGGAGCTGGTCTGGCTCGGCAGCGCCCCGCGTCGTGCGCGGATGGCAGCGTCTCCGGATGGTGTCGCCAACGCGCTGAACGCCCGTATCCAGCCGCTGATCAAAGATAATATGCCGTTTGAGGCCGAAGCCATCGTGATGGAGAGCGAAGCCTCGCTGTCGCCTGAAGGCCGGGCCGAACTGATGCAGAAGGTCGCCTGGTCTTACTACATCACCGGCGATGACATTTCCGCCCGCCGTGTCGCTGCTTTGGGGCAGGCAGGTTTCGGCAATTGGGCGGCCATGTCCGATTGGACGATGGGCCTCGCGGCTTGGCGCAGCCGGGATTATGTCGCCGCCACAGACGCTTTTGAAGCCGCCGCATCTCGTTTTCAGAATGACGATATGGACGCCGCCGCCCATTTCTGGGCGGCCCGCGCCGCGATGGCATCGGGCCAGCCGCAAAAGGTGGACGCGCATTTGAAGGCGGCTGCCCGCAATGGCGAAACATTTTACGGCCTGCTCTCGGCCGAACGGCTGGGCATCGCCAAGACCATCCAGAAAGTGCCGGACGACATTGCCGATGTCGAAAAGCTGCCCAATGTCCGCGCTGCACTTGCGCTGGCGGAGATTGGGGAGATGGACCTCGCCGATGAGATGATCCGCCATCAGGCCCGCATTGGGGACCCGCGTCGCCATGCAGCACTTGCCGCACTTGCCGGACGGATGGACCTGCCCGGAACGCAGCTTTGGCTGGCACATAATGGCCCGTCTGGCGCCCGCGCACCGGCCTCTGCCCGTTACCCCATGCCCCGCAACTGGGTGCCTGAAGGCGGCTGGCGGGTAGATAAGGCGCTGGTCTATGCTCACGCGCTGCAGGAATCGAACTTCCGCCCCTCGGTCGTCAGCCCGGCGGGCGCGCGCGGCCTGATGCAGGTCATGCCCGGTACCGCCGCCATGATGGCCCGCGCCAAGGGACGGGACAGCGTCGGCTCCCTCAATGATCCCGCGACCAACATGGAATATGGGCAGAGCTTTATTGAACGGCTGCGCGATATGCAGGTGACGGGCGGGATGCTCCCCAAGGTCATCGCCGCGTATAATGCCGGCCCGCTGCCTATCGGCACCTGGAATGAGCGCAGCCGCGATAATACTGATCCGCTGCTGTACATTGAGTCCATTCCCTATTGGGAAACGCGGGCTTATGTGACGATCATCATGCGGAACTACTGGATGTATCAGATGCAGTCGGGCGACCAGACGACCAGCCTTGCGGCCCTATCGCAGGGGATGTGGCCCCGCTTTCCGGGCCTTCCCGGCCCCACCGCCGTCCGCATGGACCGGGTGAGCGGAGTGGCCAGTGCCAATTGACGAGACCGCGGAATTCAAGCCGATCCGCATTGCCGTCCTCACCGTATCCGACAGCCGGACGCGCGAAACCGACAAATCCGGCGGCTATCTGTGTAAGGCGTTGCAAGAGCTTGGCCATACGCTCGCCGACTATGCCCTCGTCCCCGATGATCAGGGCGCCATCCTTGGCCGCCTCCACCAATGGGTGGATGATCAGTCGATCAACTGCATCCTCATCACCGGCGGCACCGGCGTGACCGGCCGCGATGTGACGCCAGAGGCACTCGCCGTGCTGGGCGGTAAGGAAATCCCGGGCTTTGGGGAGCTGTTCCGCTGGATCAGCTACCGCACCATCGGCACCTCCACCATCCAGTCGCGCGCCATCGCCTATATCGTGCGCTCGACCTATATCTTCGCCATGCCCGGCTCCACCGGCGCCTGCGCCGACGCCTGGGAACACATCCTCGTCCACCAGCTCGACAGCCGGTTTAAACCCTGCAACTTCGTGGACCTCATCGGAAGATTGCGGGAAAGTTGAGGGTTGCCCAAATCGTCATGCCAGCGCAGGCTGGCATCTTGCGCACCCACCCTTGAGACCCCAGCCTCCGCTGGGGTGACGCAAGGACGTTGGTTCGCGCAGAGACGCAAAGCCCGCGGAGGTTTCGCACCAATCCCCCAACCCCGTTCGTGTCGAGCGACGTCGAGACACCGTCCGTCTTCCGGGTAAGGCAATCCAAGGGAAGGACAGGGCTTCGACAAGCTCAGCCCAAACGGAGAGGGGAAACCCCTCCGCACCGCCGCGTGAATGAACGCCACACCCCAAACGAGTCGCCCCCAAACACCACGCCGCCACGCCCGAAAAGGGTGGAAAGTCCCCCGCGCGCGCATCGCCCTGCGAAAGGTGCGGAAGTGGAGGAAGTTGAGGGCCTCACGCCGCAGAAATCCATTCCGCGCTGGTGGAAAGGGGCAACTTTCCCGCGCCCGCGCTTTCCAACTTCCGACGTGCAAAATGACGGGGCGGGAACGGCCACAAAACCACCTTTGCTGCGGGAGAGCGGGCAGTGTGGCATAGTTTCGGGGCTGTAGGACAGGGGAAAAGGTAGTGGTCACTCCCGCATCTAATGACGTTTCAGATATTCGTCAAACATGGGGACGGTAAATGCAATGTCGCCATGTGCCGGGCTGTAAATCATACCTTTTGCAATGATCTGGGCTCTTCTCGGCCCCAGCGTGGTGAGCTTCTCGCCGAGCATGTCTGCTACATCGGACGACCTGTATGGTCCGCCACCTAGGCGGGCCATCGCAATCACATATTCCTTCTCCTTTGGGGTTAGACGGTCAATTCGGACTTTGAAGAAGCCTTCGTCTAGGCGACGTAGCGCTTCCGCTCCGGCAACCCCCATGCAGTTCTCGTCGATCGGCGACGCGGGCGAGGCATTCCAAACCTGATACCCCCATTCCTGAAGGAAATAGGGATAGCCCTTGGTAAGTTTCACGATGGTCTCAAGCACGCTTTGCTCGATCGATTCACCTTCTTCGTCGATCGGTTGGCGAATTGCGTCTGAGGCGTCGCTTTCCGAAAGAGCATCCACCTTTGGGAATATGAATAGCCGTTCTGCGTAAGATTTGGCGTCTCCCGACAAAGCGGCGATGGCGGGCAGTCCGGCGCCGAACAGGAGGACGGGGAGCGCCTTTTGGTTCACTCGGTGGATCGCGACAATCAACGCTCCTAGTTCTTCGGGTGAGAGGTACTGCACTTCATCAATCAACAGCACCCATCCCTGCCCGGCGGCCTTTGCGGCTTCTCCGACTTTCAGAAACAACTCCGTAACATCAAACTCAAGGTTCCCACTATCAGCGACACCGGGCTCAGGATCTACAGAGACTTCGAAATCACCCATGCTTATCTTGAAGGCACTGGCGAAGCTCCGCAATGCGCGGAGCGCAGCGTGGCTGGCGGCTTTCGCCTTCTCATTCATGGAAAGTTTGCGGAGCGCCTGATGAATCTTTGGGTAAAGCAGATCTACCAGATCGCGATCCTCAGGTGCTTCGATGAAGGACGTGATGTACCTGTGGCTTTCTGCTATTTGCTCGATCTTGTTGAGTAGCACGGTTTTGCCGACGCCACGCAGGCCCAGCAGCATTTGCGATTGCGTGGGTCGCCCGAGCAGGATGCGCTGAAGGGCCGTATCCGCGGCGGAAATTATCTCCGCGCGGCCTGCCAGTTCTGGCGGTTGTGAGCCCGCGCCGGGCGCGAAGGGGTTGCGGACCGGATCCATATCTATCCTTTTAGGGGTATTTATAGCCTCATAGTCTTATACATGGATCAATATTGGTATATGTCAAGTAGACAGCGTATCTGCCGATCCGGCGTTCTATCTTAAAAGCCGACAAATGCTCGAATCACAGAGTGGCTAGGCTAGCTGGATTTTATTAATCGTTCCCTCTATGTTCCCTACATGTCAACCATCAAAGGCCGAGGCGCGCCGGTCAACACCACGAGTTCCCGCTTCAACCTCCCCCAGCGGGCGGCGGAGGGGGAGTGGCTCGACGCGCAGGGCGAGATTGACGGCGGCGCGCCGTCGCTGGTGACTTCGGTCACGGTGGTTCATCCGCGCACCATCCTCTCTCGCAACACATCGCCCGATATTCCGTTCGATCAGTCGGTCAACGCCTATCAGGGGTGTGAGCATGGCTGCATCTATTGCTATGCACGGCCCAGCCATGCCTTTCATGATCTGTCGCCGGGGCTCGACTTTGAAAGCCGGTTGTTTGCAAAGCCGGATGCGTCCGCGTTGCTCCGCGCGGAACTGGCAAGGCGCGGCCATGTGCCCACGCCGATTGCGATGGGGACGAATACGGACCCCTATCAACCGATTGAGCGGGAGTGGAAGATCACGCGCGGCTGCATCGCGGTGCTGGCGGACTGCGGCCATCCGCTGACCATCACCACCAAGTCAGACCGGGTGGTGCGTGATCTTGATCTGCTGGCGCCAATGGCGGCGCGCGGGCTGGTCGCGGTCGCTTTGTCCGTCACCACCTTGTGTGCGGATACGCACCGCCGGCTGGAACCGCGCGCGCCAAGCCCTGCACGGCGGCTGGCGGCGATCCGCGCTTTGGCAGCGGCGGGCGTGCCGGTGCATGTCAGCGTCTCCCCCATCATCCCCGCCATCACCGATCATGAGCTGGAGGCGATCCTCGATGCCGGGTGGGAGGCGGGCGCCCGGACGGCGAGCTACATCCCCGTGCGCCTGCCGCATGAAGTCGCACCCCTGTTCCGCGACTGGCTGGCCGTGCATTATCCGGACCGCGCGGCCAAGGTGATGGCGCAGGTGACGGCCCTGCGCGGTGGGCGGGACAATGACCCCGCCTTTGGCTCACGGATGCGCGGGACGGGCGTGTGGGGGCAGCTCATCCGCACCAGATTCAAGATCGCGTGCAAGCGGCTGGGGTTTAACGCGGTGCGCGTGGAATTGCGGCAGGACTTGTTTGAGGCCCCGCTGAGGGAAGGCGAGGGGGAACAGCTGCGGTTGATTTGAGGGGTTTCCCCCTCCACCGCTTCGCGGTTCCCCTCCCCCGGTGGGGGAGGATTTAGACGGTCCAGATCCTCCCCCATCGGGGGAGGGGGACCATGCGCAGCATGGTGGAGGGGGAGCCCTAAACTAAGCCCCCGCCAGCGCCTTCAGCTTATAGTCCTTATACGCCTTGCGCAGTTCCGCCTTCTGGATCTTGCCGGTGCCGGTGTGCGGTAGGCCGTCCACGAACAGCACCTCATCGGGCAGCCACCATTTGGCGACGACGCCTGCGAGATAGGTGGTGACGTCCGCCTCGCTCAGCGCGGCGCCCTCCTTCTTCACGACGAGGAGGATGGGGCGTTCGTCCCACTTCGGGTGGTAGACGCCAATCGCGGCGGCTTCGGCCACGCCGGGGCAGCCGACGGCGGCGTTTTCGAGTTCAACCGAGCTGATCCATTCGCCACCCGATTTGATGACGTCCTTGGCGCGGTCCGTAATCTGCATCGTGCCATCGGCGTGGATGACGGAGACGTCGCCGGTGTCGAACCACTGGTCCTTGTCCACCGCGTCGGCCTCTGCCTTGAAGTAGCGTTTGACGACCCATGGCCCACGGATCTGCAACCGGCCGGAGCTGGTACCATCGCGTGGCAGGACGTTGTCTTCATCGTCAACGATGCGCAGCTCCACGCCAAAGGGCACGCGGCCCTGCTTCGTCACGATGTCGATCTGCGCGTCGAGGCTCAAATCTTCCCAGCCCGGAACGGGGCTGCCCATGGTGCCGATAGGCGATGTTTCGGTCATGCCCCAGGCATGGGCGACGCGGATGCCCTGCGTCATCAGCCGCTCGATCATCGCGCGCGGCGCCGCTGATCCACCGATGGTGACGAGGTTGAGCTTGCCGAGCGAGGCATTGCCGCCCGCCTTTGCGGTGGCATCGAGATGCTGGAACATGGCGAGCCACACCGTGGGCACACCTGCGCTATGCGTCACGCCTTCGGCCAGCATCAGGCCGTGCAGCGTCGGCGCGTCATTGGTCGTCGAGAACACGAACTTCACGCCCGCCGCTGCGCCTGCAAAGGGCAGGCCCCAGCTCGCCGCGTGGAACATCGGCACGATGGGCAGCAGCACCGACGTCGTGTCGAGGTTGAACACAGAAGGCGCAATCTCGGCCATCGCGTGCAGCATGGTGGAGCGGTGCTGGTAGAGCACACCCTTCGGGTTGCCCGTCGTGCCGCTGGTGTAGCAGAGCATGCATGGATCGCGCTCATCGCCCCAAACCCAGTCAAACGCGCCGTCCTGTGCGGCGATCAGCGCGCCATAGCTGTCATCACTGTCGAACACGACGAAGTGCTCGACCGTCTTCAGATGCGGCTTCAGCCGGTCGATGACGGGCTGGAACTGCGCGTCATACATCAGCACCCGGTCTTCAGCGTGGTTCATGATGTAGATGAGGTCTTCATCAAACAGGCGCACGTTGACGGTGTGGATCACCCCGCCGCAGCCGATCGCACCATACCAGGCGGCCAGATGCCTGTGGTGGTTCATCGCAAAGGTCGCAATGCGGTCGCCGGGTTTCAGGCCCCATTTGACGAACGCCTGCGCCAGCTTGCGCGCTTCCGTCGCGACGCCGGCCCAGTTGGTGCGTTCGATCTGGCCATCGGCCCAGCGCGTCAGAATTTCCCGCGGCCCATGTTCCCGCGCCGCATAATCGATCAGATGGGTCACCCGAAGGTCCCAATCCTGCATACATCCCAGCATCATCTTCCCCGTAGCTCTTGCTTTTGTTGGGATAGAAATGGCGTGGTGTGGGCAGGGATGCAAGAGGGGATCGACACGGGTGTGATTCGCCCCGCCGACACATCTCGCCGCATGTTGCGGTGCGGCAAGGCGAGCCCCGTCTGCGATGAGTTGCAGGCGGCCAACGCTTCGTCCCGGACCCTTATCAACTCACCGATCCGCGCTTGGCTGTGATGCCGGTCACAGGCAGGGAGGATGCACACGACAATTGGGTCGCGGGGGTTTGTAGGTTTTGCGAAAAGTTCGTTTGATTTCAGCTGCTTTTCTTATGTTCGCAGCCATGATCACGCCGACACTCGCGTCCGCCCGTCCCCTGCAGTGCGTGCCTTTCGCCCGTGAAGTTTCCGGCGTTGAATTGCGCGGCAATGCCTACACCTGGTGGAACCAAGCCGAAGGCCGTTACAGCCGCGGGCATGAGCCACGCGTTGGCGCTGTCATGGCGATGCCGAGCTTCGGTGCGATGCGCAACGGCCACGTCGCCACAGTCTCCAAGGTTCTCAATGAACGCGAAGTTCTTCTGGACCACGCCAATTGGTCGCGCCCCGGCATGATCGAACGTGGCGTCCGCGCCATCGACGTTTCGGAAAAAGGCGATTGGAGCAAGGTCCGCGTCTGGCATGCGGGCAGCCGCGATATGGGCCAGACCAGCTATCCGGTCTCCGGCTTCATCTACAATGACGGTACCGTCCACTTCGCCGCTGCGCCGAAGATGGACCATGGCTTTAAGCTGTCCGACGACGTCATCCAGCTCGCTTCGCTGGAACGCTAAGCCCTAGGGCGCGGTCGTCCGCGCCTCTTCCACCCGCAAGATTGGCACGCCATCCCGGATAGGGAAGGCAATCCCCGCTGCATCTGACACAAGTTCCTGCCGCGCGTCATCATAACGCAGCTTTGTTCGGGTGAGCGGGCAGACGAGAATATCGAGCAGGCCTTCTACGCCCGCTGCGGGCGCGCTCACTGCATCGTGACCTGTCCATCGCCATCATGCCGGCCGAAGAACTGCATCAGCTGCATTGTCAGCTCGGCACGGTCGCTCAAGGAATTGGCCTCCAGCAGCGCCTGCTTCGCAGCAATATCGAAAGGCGCGACCTGCGCGATGCCGTTGACGATGGCTTCATCATCCAGCCGACCGACGGCGTTCCAGTCCACTGCATAGCCCTGTGCATCGGCAAAGTGCTTGGCTTCCCGCTCAAGGCTGGCGCGTTCCATCAGGCCGAGCGTCTGGTGCACGTCATCCTCTGCGATCAGGTCTGCTTCTACCTGTCGGAAGGCGGTATCCACTGACAATTCCCGACGGATGCGGAAGCGGGACAGCCCCTCAAGGATGATGTTGTAGCGCCCATCGTCCAGCGCTTCGACATGGCCGATTTTACCGACGCAGCCGACATCAAACAGGCTGGGCGGATCACCGGCATCACGCGGCTGGACCATGCCAATCCGCTGATCACGCGACAGGGCATCGCGCACCAGCGCACGATAGCGCGGCTCAAAAATGTGCAGCGGTAATTGCATGTGCGGAAACAGCACGGCCCCCGCAATCGGGAAGACCGACAGGCGTGTGATGGTTTTCGTGCTCATCCGAACAACGCCGCGGAAAGCTTGCGCCGTGTGGCGGAGACCCAGGGGTCTTCAAGGCCAATGGCTTCAAACAGTTTGAGCAACTGCGTGCGAGCCGCCCCGTTATTCCATTCTTTATCCGTGCGAATGATATGGAGCAGCGCATCGGCCGCACCATCGCGGTCGCCAGAGGCCATCAGCCCTCCGGCTAGCTCAAAGCGGGAGCTATGGTTGTCCGGCTGTGCGGCGACTTCGGCCTTGAGCCCTGCCAGATCATCCACCGGCCGCGCGTCCTGCGCGATGGCAAGGGCAGACAAAGCGCGGCTTACTGCAACATGTTTCTTCTGATCATCGGTGAGCGACGCGGCGAGGGCAGCGGCGTCGTCCATATGGTGCCCGGCCACCAAGGCGCGGATCAGGCCGGACAGCACCTCTTCATTGTCTGGCGCCATCTCCAAGATCTGTTGGAATAGGCCTGCGGCACGGTCAGCATCGCCTGCAGCCAGAACCTCTTCGCCCATCGCGATCAGGGGTTCAATTTCCTGCTCCAGCGCTTGGGCCTCACCCTGCACAGGCAATTGGCCGAGCAACTGGTCCAGTGCGCGGGTCAGCTGGCTTTCGGTGCGGAACTGCGTCAGGTCCGCCACCAACTGCCCCTGAAACACAGCATAGACGGTCGGGATGGACTGGACGCGGAATTGCGACGCGATCAGCTTTTGCTCATCCACATTCACCTTGGCGAGCAGAACGCCCTTATTGGCATAGTCTGCCGCGATCTTTTCCAGCACCGGCGTCAGCTGCTTGCACGGCCCGCACCATTCGGCCCAGAAATCGAGGATGACGAGCGACGCCATCGACGGTTCAATGACGTCTTTCTTAAAGGCCTCGATGGCCTGTTTGTCCTGTTCGCTAATCCCCAGCGTGGCCAACATACTGCTCCTGAATTGTCTTACCGCCCTATGTGGGAAGAAACCGAAAAGAGACAACCCAAAAATGCGCGCATACGGGGTTGCATAACCCAAGGTGCGCTGTTAACAGCCCCCCTCCCGCGCAGGACACCTTGTCCGCGCAAGCGCCAGAGCGGGCGTAGCTCAGGGGTAGAGCACAACCTTGCCAAGGTTGGGGTCGAGGGTTCGAATCCCTTCGCCCGCTCCAATGATTTCAATGCTTTAGGCGATGGCGCCTTTGCTGCCCGAAGCGGGGTTTTGATCAGCGTTCTGATTGGAACGCCCGCGTAAAAATCTTGGAAATTCAGTGTTTAAGCAGGCCTTGGATAGGGCATTGCCGGTTTACGCGATTTGCACTGCGCTCATCTTTGTGTTCGGCTCGCTCCTAAAAACGGATGAGCGACGATCATCCGTAACGCTTTGGGGCCGGTCCGCGCAATCCCAAACCCCAAATAAGCTGCTTTTGCCCGGGAACAGCCGTTGGTGTGGAACACCGTTCGCCAGCGTTCCAATATGAACAGTTCACCGCTTGACTATACCGCACGCATCTTCGGCAAATTGTTTTGCGCTATCTTCGTCCTTTAGCAGGTTTTTGCTTTCAACGGGAATGGTTATACCTTTCTGCAATCCCGGCTTCACCTTCATAGCATTGAGCCAGCGATCGAGATTTTCCAACCCATCGCGCGAGACGCCTGACCATTTATAGGTCCGCACCCAGCACCAATTGGCTATGTCTGCGATGGAATAATCATCGCCCAACCATTCGCTCTCGCTCAACCGCCGGTCAAGTACCTCGAACAGCCGGCGGCATTCATTCTGGTAACGATCAATTGCTGCCGGAATCTTCTCTGGAAAATAACGGAAAAACACATTTGCTTGCCCCATCATCGGACCGATGCCTCCCATCTGGAACATCAGCCAAGCCATTACTTTTGCGCGCGCTTTGCTTTCCGTCGGCAAAAGTCTCCCCGCCTTTTCGGCAAGATAAATCATGATTGCCGCGGATTCGAAGATGGCGAGATTGTCATTATCCCTGTCTACTATCACCGGGATACGGCCATTCGGGTTCATGGCGAGGAAAGCGTCTGTCTTCTGCCCACCCTCCATCAAATTGATCGGATGAACCGCATAAGGGATGTTGAGTTCCTCCAAAGTGCATGAGGCCTTGTGACCGTTGGGCGTTGGCGAGGTGTAGAGATCGATCATGCTGGTATTGCTCCTAAAGCAATGAAACTGTGTCGTTGGATATAATTATCGAAGACTTAGTCCGAACTATTTGCGTATGTCTTACAGCCCCATAACAATTGCTTTGGCAAAAGCGGGGCGCTCGCTGATCCGCTGCACATAGGCTCTCAAATTGGTCATTTCTTGTGGAATGCAGCCCAGCCGATTGCTCATGAAAGCGGCGTGGCCGAGCATGATATCTGCACCTGAGAAATCGCCGATCAGATAATCCTTGTCGGCAAGCGTTTCATCGACCGGCTGCCACGCCCGGGTCAGCAATTTGCGTGCCTGCTCCAGGACGGTTTCGTCGCGTCGGTCGGGCGGGAGAAGCAGCGTGTGAACGACAATCGTGTTGACGGGAGGCATCACCATGCCTTCGCAATAATGAAACCATTGGAGATAGGGGGCAAAGTGATGACTATCGGCAGCAGGCTTCAACCCGCCATTTCTGTGCCGCTCGAGGATATAGTCGACAATGGCACCGGATTCGAAAATCGATACTTCACCGTCGTCGAGAACCGGGACACGGCCTAATGGATGACGGGCGCGATGTTCGTCGGATTTGAGATCCTTGGGATGAAACGCCATCAGATTCAACTCGTAGGGCAGCCCCAACTCTTCAAGCAACCAGCTGATCCGGCTTGCGCGGCTATTCGGTGCAAAGTGTAGTTTCAGACCCATTATTCGATCTCCCGATCAGATTTTTTCGACGCCCGGATGTGCAACGTCGAATCCGTTAGTTTTCCTTGCAATTGTCTATTGGCATAAATATGCCAATAGACGCAACAGATGGAGACAATGATGAAACGGATTGCGATCGGGTTGTTGATTGTGCTGGCGATAGCAGGCCTCGCCGCTATTCTGTTTCAAAAGCAGGTTGGCCAATTTGTGGTCCAACGCGTGGCGCAGCAACTGGCGAACCGCAATCAATTGCCCAGCCTGGGCGATGGATTGCATATAGGGCTTTGTGGCACAGGCTCGCCAATGCCCAATCCGCAGCGTGCCGGTCCTTGCAATATAGTTATAGCGGGGAACCAAGTGTTCGTGGTCGACATGGGCGAAAACGGCAATCGCAACCTCAACCTGATGGGCATTAGTGCCGCTGATGTTGATGGCTTGTTGCTCACCCACTTCCATTCGGACCACATCGATGGAATTGGCCCGTTGATGCTGTTTCATTGGACCCGGGGCGCAAGTAAAGCGCCGCTGCCAGTCTATGGTCCCGAAGGCGTCGATCAAGTGGTGGCGGGCTTCAACGCTGCTTACGCTCTTGATGACAGTTATCGCATCGCCCATCATGGCGAAAAAATCGTACCCAGCAGTGGTGGCGGAGCCGAGGCAAGACCATTTTCCATAGAAGGCGAAACTGCGATTGTTCTAAAACGCGACGGACTTACCGTAACGGCCTTCAAGGTGGATCATGATCCCATCAAGCCTGCAGTAGGTTATAGATTCGACTATAAGGAGCGTTCAGTTTGTATCAGCGGAGATGCTGCCAAATCTGAAAATCTGATCGCAGCGTGTAAAGGCGCAGACATCATCGTGCACGATGCCTTGCAACCCAATTTGGTAAAGGAAATGCAAGCCGCCTTCACCGCCGCCGACAATGCTAATACCGCCAAAATCTTTGGCGACATTCAGGATTACCACGCCTCGCCCGAACAGGCGGCCGAAAGCGCGAAAGCAGCTGGAGCACAAATGTTGGTGCTTTCCCACCTCGTTCCTCCGCTGCCGTTGTCTTATCTCTACCCTGCGTTTTTGGGTGATGCCGAAAATCGGTTCGATGGCCGCATCATTGTGGGAGAGGATGGCATGCTGTTTTCGTTGCCGCCCAAGAGCAAAGCGATTGAGCGTCGAAATCTCATGTGACAGGAGCCAGTCTCTCCACGATGTCGCCCACAAGCTGTTTGATTGCAGCAATAGTTTGCTCCGCGGACAGCTCTTCATCCTGTCTGAGAAGACGCCAGCTATCGAAGCTGCAAGCAATCAAAATCTCGCGTCCTGCCTTAGTTGAAGTCTGCATTTCAATAGGTAGAACCGCATCAAGCATGCGCTTTTCTGCGGCATATAGGTGGCGATATTTTGTTGCAACGAAGGGAGAGCGATAGCGTTGCATGACTGCGGAAATACGAAATATTGCCGCAGCCTCGTTGATAGCGCAGCGCCGTTCAATCAGCTCTGTCAGTTGGTCCTTCCAGTTATCAGACCTGAATGGCGCGGCAAGCAAGGGCTGGTAGGCGGCGACGAGCAAATCGTCGATTGCATTAAGGATCGCGTCCTTTTCCTCAAAATGGCGAAATACTGTGCGCAGACTGATTCCGGTCCGGTCGGCAACGGTGGTTGCGCTCGGATCTGGATCACCTTCAGCTACTAGTTCGACGATCGCCTTGATGATCCGCGATCTACTCACGACGCTGCGGGCCCGGCGACCATCTGCCACCGGCTCAGCGGCCTCCATCGCTCTCCTAATTGCTTGTGCAGCGCTGCTCATAATCACCCATTGCCTATTCGGCAAAGCTCTTGCCAAAGATCCTTCGAAAACTCCAGACTGTTGCACTCACAATTTGGCGCGTCGGCGGATTTCAGCAGCCACCAGCCACAAGCGATCCTGTCCCCAGACGCACAACTCCGGCTCACCAGCACCGCCGTGGAGGCGATAGCTGGGAACGCCCCAAAGACCTAACTCTTCGGTCATCTCGATCTGATACCGCGCAGTTTCTAATTTCCAACCGTCTGACCCGAGATGACGCTGCGCCTCTTTCCAATCCAAGCCAGCAAGTTCGACCGCTTTCCGCAATCCATTTTTTCGGTGAAGCCCTTCGCCTTGCGTCCAAGTCAAGCGCAACGCTGATGACATCAAGGCGATATCCTTTCCTTGTTTCCTGGCCCATGAGAACAGCGAATAAATTTTGCGTGTCGGCTCGCCAATCGGAGAGATTGCTGGTCCAAATTCGCGCCCCAGATGCTCAGCTTCGCGTTTGGTATCGGACAATATATACATGCCCTTTTGACGCGTAGCGGGCACACCGCGCATGATCATCGGTAGAACTGGCTTGTGATTGAGAATGATGCCGCATTCTCTGGCCATGGCTATGGTACGGTCAAAGATGATTGAGGTGTAGGGTGAGTTGAGCGAAGGGTAAAAATCGAGTGTCAATTGGCTGGCGTCAGCCCCGCTGACATCAATATCCGGGCGCGGACAGATAAAGGGCTGTTCGGGATCTACGCACGCACCGACATCGCGCAACCATTGCTCAAGGTAAAACAGGCGGTCGACGCCCCAAAACCATTCTCCACCATAATAGAACATCGCGCCTGAATAGTGCCCCAGTTTGGACAGCCGCGCGCTGCCTATGTCCAGCGTTGCCTCAACCGGAGCGACATAAAGGCGATCCTTCATTTCAGAAGGTCGTTGCAAACCATAATACGGAGCAATCAACTCAGCATCGCGGCGCGCCCATGTACTCAGCTTGTCCTGTTCGGGCTGGTTCTTGCCCCCGCTAGCGCGAATTTGATGGATGACGAGTTCGATGTCATAGCGGGCTTTGAGCGTGTCCAGCACTTGCTGTGCGAGATGCGAATAAGGATCGTCATGCTGGTGGAAATATTCGACCCGGTGCGGCGCACCCGATTTCACCCTCTCCTTTTCAAATTTCGCACGTCGCTTGGCCCGAAGCACGGGATTTATAAGGCGACTGCCAAAATAGCCCATCAAGTGGCGCAGCCACGTTGGCGGATCGGTCATCATCCGCCCATTGGGATTGTTGGCAGGCTCCGGTTGAAGGCTCACAGACGGTACTCCTTAGACTGGATGCGATCCATCTGCTCTTTTCCGAGCATAACATAGTCGGTTTTGCCGGGCTCAAGAAACCAGATCGGATCACTGACCTTTGCGAGATCGAAACCTTCTTTGACCAAGGTCAGTTTTAACAGCTTCATCGTTCCAGTCGTTTCAGCCTCTGGTTGAATGCGCAGGAACAGCGGCACGGCATAGGATGGCATGCTTGCTTTCAGATGGTTGGCCAGCCCTTCGATCCGGAAGCTGTCGTCGACAGTCATTGCCACCATCCCCGCGCGGCCATCGGCACCGGGCACCTCAACACCATAAGCGTTGGCAAGCTGCACTCCGGGAAATTTCGAAACCGCATCGCTAACATCGTTGGTCGCAACATTCTCGCCTTTCCAGCGGAAGGTGTCGCCGATGCGGTCGACAAAATAGACATAGCCTTCCTTGTCACGCCGCATTAGGTCGCCTGTTCGGAACCAGCGATCGCCCTTTTCGAATACATCGGACAGGATCTTCGCAGCAGTCGCGTTTTTGTCGTGATAGCCTTCAAATGCGGTGGTTCCACTTGTGCCAATCTTACCCAGCGCCTCACCCGGTTCATCAACATCAGCTTTAATGCAGAAACCGTCTGGGCCTCGCACCGGTTTTTCATCAGCGACATCAAATTTGACGAAGGCTATCCCCATCTTGGCACCAAGCCAGGGTGGCAGACGGCCAATTGCTCCAACCTTTCCGCTCAAATTGACGAGCGCGACATTACCCTCTGTCGAGCCATAAAATTCATACATATTTGGCACGCCGAACCGCTCGACAAAGGGCTGCCAGACTTCCCCGCGCATGCCGTTGCCGAAACCAGCGATCACCTTGTGGGCTCGCTCGCGGGGATGCTGTGGGGAATTCAAGAGGTAGCGGCAAAGTTCCCCGATATAGACGAACTTGGTCGCGCCATGTTCCACTGCGTCATCCCAAAAGGCCGATACCGATAGCTTGCGCCGCAAGATGATGGTCGCCCCATAAATCAGCGGACCGGCTGTTCCCATGCCTCCGCCGGTCGAATGATACATGGGCAGCGTGTTATATATCCGGTCCTGCGCGTCGACCTTGCCCAGAATGCGTGCATAGCGGGCCATGCCGCGCAGCCGGGTGTGCGTTATTCGGGCCGCCTTTGGCAGCCCAGTGGTGCCCGAGGTGTAGATGAAAAGCGCTCCATCAGCGCCCGTGAGGTGCGCACGCCGTTCGCCGCCGGGGCGCGTTTCTGGCAAACCAGTCAGCGCCGCTTCAAAGTCCGCGCCTGACCGGCCATCAAAGTCCCATATAGCTATTGTGCGGTCATTCGCTGGATAAAGCGCGGCCACATACCCGGCCTGCTGCCCCCCTGAGATCACAGCTTTGCTCTCGACGATTGAGATGCAATGGCGCAGTCCATCGCCTTGAAGATTGGTGTTGATCAACGCCGTCACAACCCCGACTTTGGCAAGGCCGAACCAGACGGCTGCGTAGTCGGGACAATTCTCCAGCATTAGCGCCACGGTATCGCCAGGCGCAAACCCTCGCTCAAGTGCCCAATGTGCAATCCGGTTGGCGCGCGCATCGAACTCTCTGTAGCTCAACTTTTGACCTTCAAAGACGAAGGCATCCTTGTCTCCGCACCGGTCAACACTCGCTTCAATCTCGTCAACAATTGTTACCGGTGAATCGGGTTGCAGTTCCTTTAGCACCTGCATCACCCCGTAAACATCTTTGATGAAGGTAACTTCTTGTCGAATCTTGCCAATCGCTTTCAGTACCACTGCTCTCTCCTATGGTTTACTGCATGCGCGGCGGCTTATCGCTTGACCTGCCACAATGTTATGGCAGAAGACTGCCATAACATTTTGCTCAACGCAATGATGTGCGGGAATGAATATCTTCGCTAAAATTTTGGAGAGACAATATGAAAACCAGACTGACTGAATTGCTCGAAATAGACACGCCCATTATCTGCGGAGGTATGATGCGGGTCGGTACAGCGGATCTCGCTGCTGCCGTTTCCAATGCAGGCGGATTAGGCGTGATGACCGCCCTGACGTCTAAAACCGCCGATGGGTTGCGCGAGGAAATCGCCCGTTGCCAATCGCTGACTAGCAAACCCTTTGCAGTCAATGTAACCGTTGGCGTGGTCGCTACTCCAGTTGACTATGGCGAATATATCCGCGTGATTGTGGACAGCGGCGTCAAGTTGGTTGAGACTGCAGGTCGTTCTCCTGAACCGTTTATGGAAGCGTTCAAGGCTGCCGGAATCAAGGTGATCCACAAATGTGTCACGGTGCGCCACGCGCTGGCTGCAGAGCGTATTGGTGTTGATGTCGTCAGCATCGATGGCTTTGAATGCGCCGGCCATCCCGGCGAACATGATATTGGCGGGTTGGTTCTGTTCCCCGCCGCTGCCGATGCACTTACCATTCCTGTGGTCGCTTCGGGCGGGATTGCTGATGGCCGCGGACTGGCAGCTGCTTTGGTGCTAGGCTGTGATGGGGTCAATATGGGCACGCGCTTCATGGCGACCAAGGAAGCTCCGATCCATCAGGGAATTAAGGACAAGATTGTCGAAATGGATGAGAACCAAACCCAAGTTATATTCCGCAGCTATCGCAACACAGCTCGCGTCTATCGCAATTCTATTTCTGAGAAAGTCGCTGAGATCGAAGCAGCTGGCGGCGGCTTCGAGGAAGTCCACAAATATGTCTCGGGCGCAAACCAGGAAATAGCCTGGAGCACTGGTGATATCGAAGCAGGGATGGTTACGGCGGGCCTTTCTGGGGCCTTCGTGCGCGATGTGCCAACCTGTCAAGAAGTGATCGACCGGATCATGGCCGATGCGAAAGAGATAATCACGGGCCGAGTAACGAAAATGTTCGCCTAGCTCTCGCCATTTTTGAGGTAAGGCAGGCAGCCAGTGCGTTCCAGCAAGGCGACGAGCTGCCTGTTCTCGGTCACGCTGGTTAGCTTGCTCCGCAACTGATCTAGCGTGACGACCTGATATTTGAAGGTCTTCTGGCGGAAGGGCGCGCCCTTCATATTAAGACTTGTTTCCTTTTCGCCCGCTGCCCATGCAGCATGGTTGGCCGCCATCCACGGCAGAAAACGCTCTGCCACTTCGCTAGTGAGGAGCGGCTCCAGCGTCGGTAATAGGCTTTCTAGCGGTTCGAATTCACCTTCCACTGACGGCGTGAGCATGCGTTTTATGTAGGCAACGAGATTAGGCGCATTGGCTTCAAGATATGCATTAGCAGTCGGGTCGGTCCAAGCCTGATGCAGATTGCACCACAGTCCGAAGTCACCAAAGCATGGCCGCTGGCCCAGCAGATACGGACGCGATGCGAAATGCCCGTCCAGCATTACCGAAAGATCGATGAAAGATTGCTGCAATTGAGGGATATTCGTTCCATTTGCGCCGGCAAAGCTAAGGCGCGGCACCATTCGGCGGACCATCAGATGCGACAGGACCGGCTTGGCTAGCGCACCCCACCATTGTCCTTCTAACCGATAGCCTGCCAGCCGGTCGCCGGTCGACTTGGCATCGGCTGGATAAAACCAGCGCTGGAAGAACATTAGCTTGTTGCACCATTCATCGCCGAATTCTTCAAACAAGCAGGACAGAAACCACAATGCAGTATCTTCAGGGTGGATTGAGGGCTCCGGATATTCACCTTCGAGCCGTTCGATGATGGGGGTGGAGTCCTGCATCACCTCGCCATTGGGGAGGAACAGAAGTGGGATCAGCTGAACCTTTGCGTGTTCTTGAAAAAGCTTTTCATTCTTGATGCTGCGGGAGATCCACTCAAAATTGAGGCCCTTGAAATTAAAATAGGACTGCACCTTCATGCTGTAGGGCGACAGAGGCAGACCCATGAGGCGAGAGTTTTGCGTTGGCTGCGGCATAAGATGACCTTTTGAAGAATGGCTTTCGAAACGACTAGACAATTGACACTAAAATGCCAATAGTGTGTTAATATACAGCTGGTCAGGAAAACAGTCATGAATATCGATTTTGCGCCAGAGCTCGAAGCATTTCGCCGCGAGGTGGCTGATTTTTTTGCCAGTGCGCCAACGCCAGCGATCCGCGAAGCAGGGCGCAAGACCACAAGCGTCTTTGCGCCCTTTAAGGAATGTATGGAGTGGCACCGGATCCTGTATGACCAAGGCTGGGTCGCACCGCATTGGCCGAAGGACTATGGAGGCACTGGATGGAGCGTCGAGCAGCGTTTCATTTTCGCAGAGGAATATCGCAAAGCCGACCTTCCGCCCTTACTTCCACAGTCGCTGGGCATGGTCGGACCGCTTCTGATTGATCTTGGCACGCAAGCGCAAAAAGATCTTTATCTTCCCCGTATTTTGAGCGGTCAGGATTTTTGGGCGCAGGGCTATTCGGAACCCAATTCCGGCTCCGACCTGGCCTCATTGAGCTGCCGAGCAGATGCCGATGGCGATGACTATATCATCAACGGTTCGAAAATCTGGACGACCTACGCCCACCACGCCAACCGCATGTTCATGCTGGTGCGCACGAGTAACGAAGGCAAGAAGCAGCAGGGGATCACTTTCCTGTTGCTCGACCGGATGGATTATCCAGGCATGGTGGTGCGCCCTATAGTTGGGCTCGACGGCTTTCCCGAGCAGTGCGAAGTATTTTTCGACAATGTACGCGTGCCTCAATCGGGCAGGGTTGGGGCAGAAAATGACGGCTGGAGTGTCGCCAAGCACCTGCTCAAGCATGAGCGCGGCGGTAGCGGCGGTGCAAGCCCCGCACTTACACGTTATTGTGAACGCGCGCGGGCGGCAGCTGCCCAAACACCGTCTCCATTTGGCGGCATGCTCGCGGACGATCCGGTGTTTCAACGCGATGTAGGCGAACTCGAAGCTGACATTGCTTCGCTCGGACATTTCGAAAAACTGGCAATTAGCGGTCATGAAGTCGCCCAAGATCCTGCTTTTCCATCGATGAATAAGACCATCAACTCTGAACTGATTCAGCGCGCCTCAACGCTGATGATGCAAGTATCGGGCGTCGATTCGCTGGCACGGCAGCTTGAGGCTTTACGGGTCGGCTCGAATGTTGAACCACTCGGCAGTGAGTTCGATCTTGTCGCGATGCCGCTCTATCTCAATAGCCGTGCAACGACGATCTATGCCGGCTCGAATGAAGTGCAACGTGACTTGATTGCACGCAGCATGGCTTCCTCTGGTGCAGGAGCCTGAGATCATGGATTTCAATTACACCGAAGAACAACAGATGCTTCGCGACAGCGTTGGCAAATATCTGGAAAAAAATTACGACTTCGACGCCCGCCAGAAAATTGTGCGAAGCCATGCACCCTGGTCACTGGATGTCTGGCAGCAATTCGCCGAGATGGGTCTGCTAGCGCTGCCTTTTAGTCAGGAACGGGGAGGACTGGGTGGATCGGTAACCGACTGCGTCGCTTTTGCCGAACTCTTTGGTAGACACTTGGTAACCGAACCATTCACCCATTCAGTCATGCTGGCGGGTGCGGCTTTAGCTGCCGCTGATGGCACCGATGCGCAAGCCTGGCTGGATAAGTTGATCGCAGGTGAGGCTGTAATCGCCTTCGCGTATGAAGAGGGCCATGGCACACCGTCGCTTGATCTTGTCAATATGACGGCGCAGAAAAGCGGCGAACGTTACGTCCTATTTGGCGAAAAGCGGTTAGTGGTTGCGGGTGGCGATGCGCAAGCGCTGGTCGTGGTCGCTCGCATGGGCGAAGGTGGCGCGCCTGCGCTGTTTCTGGTCGAGGCCGGGGCTGAGGGTATTCAGACGCGCGCCTATCCAACCATTGACGGACGCAGCACAGCCAACATCCGGTTCGATGGAGTCCGCGCCGCATTGCTGACTGGTGCTGATCAGCAACTCGATCGCATCCTTGCCAATGCCATCATCGTGCAATGCGCCGAGGCGGTTGGCGCGATGGGCGCTCTTGTAACACTCACTTCAGAATATGCGATGACCCGCAAGCAGTTCGGTATGCCTATCGCAGGCTTTCAAGCGGTTGCCCATCGGCTCGCTGATATGAAGATTGCTTATGGCAAGGCCCGCGCAACCTTGATCTATACCACCGCACTAGCTGAATCGGGAGCATTAGGGCCTCGCGACATCGCAATCTTAAAGGGGCAGACCGGTAAACTTGGACGGGCTATTGGGGAGGCGGCAATTCAGACCCATGGCGGGGTCGGCATGACCGACGAACTTAGTGTAAGCCACTATCACAAGCACTTGCTTGCCTGTGACGCAATGTTCGGCGACCACAGCTATCATTTCCGAAAAGTGGGTCAGGGTTGAGCAAAGCCGATAGAGGCCAAACATGCTTGCTTCAGCAAACGAATTTGTCGGTTCCAAACTCCTTGAATTGAAGCGCGAAACCGACTGTTCGATGCGTCCTAACGAACGGCGGCTTCCGCTAAAGCATTGAACACAAAGCCTTCCGAGTAAATGCCGCTGAAAATGTTCGGATCGTGTTCGGATTTTTCAAGAGCAAAATAACAATCTGATATAAAAGCAAAATTTCATAGAGCCGAATCTTGCCAAGGTTGGGGTCGAGGGTTCGAATCCCTTCGCCCGCTCCAGTTTTCATAAAGAAAGCAAGGATTTAGAGAAAAATCCTTTTGCGACGACCTCCCCAAAAATCTATAAACGGTCAATACACGGTTTTGTCGCCTTTGAAGGCTGACACTGAGGGGAACTTTGATTGACACTAAGACGTTTTAGCGCACCGGTGGCGTGTTTGCTGCTTTCCGCTTGTGGCGGCGGTGATAGCACATCGTCTCGTGCTCCGATCATAACGATACCCTCGAACGCCGGATCACCAATTGCGCCAACAACTCCAGCACCCATCAACTACACGAGCGCAACCCTAAGCAAATCTTACCAAATCCACACAGCATCCTCATCCGATGTGGTCCCCGAATATGTTTACGCTGGTGTTACCTCCCCGAGAGGGATCGCTGATATTTTTCCTCAAGGAAGTATATCGGTAGATTTCCAGAGAGATCGGTTCCCCGAACTGATCATTCCCTTGAACAAAGCTTATGGCACTCCGGCATTTGCTCGATTGCCTTACATTTACCTCTCCAACGACAATGGGAAATTAGAGTTTCGACAGCCAGCTAACGATCAATTCCCATCTGTTTTTGGTGCACGTCGGTCTGCATTTTTAACCGTCAACGGAGCACCAGCAGCATTCTTCGTCGCGCACAACGTGTCTGGGAGTTACAACGATCCCACGGCATATGGCACGGCAGTCTTGGCAGTCGGCGGGGTCGGTGGGGCGAGGGTGCGGGCAGATCTAATTCCTCGCCTCACCACGCAATCAGGTCTTGCGGCGAATGGGACGGATGCCCACGCAATGGCGACAGGCGACATTAACGGCGACGGTAAGCATGATATTCTGATTGCCAACTGGCGCCACAGGGAAGGGTTCGAACCCTTGTTCTTGGTTCAAAATGCCGAGGGCTCCTTCACCTCTAGGTCAAGTACATTCTTGGATCAACTGAACTCGGTTCCGCTACTGAACCCAACCCAAGTCCCCAACGGGCAGAATAACTTGTGGTTGGATGTCCATCTCGCCGATCTTAACGCTGATGGGTACGATGATATTGTCGCGGGGTTTGGGCACGGTTCTGCGTACAGTTATGTATTCTGGAACAATAAGGGCAGTTTCAGTTTCGATGATAAGACGCCCCTTCCAGCGACAGTTTACGGCCCCGAGAACTCTCTCCATATGGAGACCAGAACCAGTGATATTGATAAGGATGGGGATTTCGACCTCATAATCTCTCACTCAAGATATTCCCCGTTTTATGGCGGGGACTATCTCCAGATTATCCGAAACGACGCAGGGAAATTCGTCGATATAACCAAAACTGCCATCAAGCAGGACAACTCTGACATTTACGCAGGGTTCTTACAGTGGTCGCCAGCGCTATTTATTAAAGACGTAAACAAAGACGGAAAAGACGATATGGTCTTTGCGCGGCAGGATGGCACTCTCAGGATCTACATAAACGAGAATGGTTCATCATTCCGTCATTTCAACGTTTCCCTTCCGCCTTCTGAAGGTAGCGGAAAACTGATCGGCTTTGACGATTTTGACGGCGACGGGAGTTTTGATGCAGTTTATTGGCAATATGGAGGCTCTGCCGACAGAAAGGATTATTACGTCAATCTCTACAAGCTCGTATTCGCGTAGATTTTCTGCTTATCGTGATATTGTATCAAAATTCTCGTAGTGCGGTCCTGTAGACGCTTCAGAACACCAATCGCACGTCTCGCATAGCCAACTCGCCTAGATCGGATTCAGACGAGTTCCATATTAACGTTCTGAATCAATAATTTGCCATCTATTCAAATCTTGCCAAGGTTGGCGTCGAGCGCTCGAAACCGTTGACCTATGGTCGCCTTTGGCTCGCCCGCTTCAGTTTTCTCTAAAAAACTGAACGACTTAAGCTGATGGTGAGCGCGCGAGACATGCGTCCGCGCTCCGTTTCCCGCATTTCAGTTCTCTACACGTCGGGCCTTCATGGCGCAGGACCGCATTTGCTTCCGTGCTCTTCGCAACAAAGGCGTGTGGCGTCTGCGCTGGACGAATGCGGTCAAGTAAGGCCGGTCAAAACTTCACTCTTAGGCCGATCGTGGCTTCACGCGGCGCGCCCGGTTGGAGGAACAAGGTGGAGAAGCTGTTGTCATACCAGGTTGTGTTGAACAGGTTCTGGACATTGGTTAACTTCATTGTCTCAGCCTCTCGTGCGAGGCGGTCCACAACAGGGGTGTGCAGACGGTCGACTGCTCTCAGAAGGGGGGGGCAGGGGAGGCGAGATCGCCGACCGTCTGAGTGACGATATGCGCGCCCGCTCACATCTGTCTGATGGTCGCAAGATTACCGTTCTGTCATGTTGGTGGGAGGCCAATTGGGCAACGAAAGCCGCTGGCGACTCGGTTGAAACGTCAGCGAGACTGGATGTTCTGAAGCTCCGGTCGTCGGCTCAGTTTTGCCGCCGCAACTTCACCAGTGCCTGATCCAAACTCGACAAAAACCGTGATCGGTCTGCGTTGGAGAAGGGCGCTGGGCCGCCGGTGATGCCCGCACCTGCGCGCAGGTCTGCCATGATCGCGCGCACGGCGACGGCATTGCCGATGGACGCGTCGGTGAACGGCTTTCCGTTGGGCGCGATGACGATGGCGCCGAGTTTCAGGCAGCGGTCGGCCAGTAAGATGTCGCCAGTGATGACGACGGTGCGGGGCGCGGTGTGTTCGGCAATCCAGTCATCGGCGGCGTCGAAGGCATCGCTCACGATCTTGCGGGAGATGAGCGGCACGGCCGGCACACGGATCGGGCTGTTGCTGACGACCACGACAGGCACGTCATAGCGCGCGGCGACCCTGTAGGTTTCATCCTTCACCGGGCAGGCATCGGCATCGATCAAGATTTGGATCATGCCTCCCCATAGCGGGGCTGTGTGAAAAATCGAACCCGGTCGTGCGTTGAGGTCAGGACTGAGGCTTGTTCCCGAACTCTGCGTAGAGTGCGGGCAGGAACGCGGCCAGATGCGGCATCTCTTGCCCGCAGTGGACGAGCAGCGCGCGTGCGTCGCTCTCTGTAATCCGCAGCACGCGCTTGGCGACAGTGGCGGCCAAGCTGCCGATAAGGTTGCGCCCAGCCACATGGGCTCCGCCCATCCAGAAGCGCGACCGCATTTCGCTGCCGCCCGGAACTGCGCGGACATGGTGGGCGAGATAGCCAATGTTGATCGGCGCATCCCCTAGGCCGAGACGCGCGCAGACGATGGTCGCCTGTTGGTCATCGTCCAGGCGCGGGTCGGTAAAGCCAAAGCTGGCAGGCGGCATAAAGCTGATCGCGCCGCGGATCAGATCGCTGCCGATATATTCGTCGACGATGGAGGTCTGCCCGACATAGAGCGCGCGGCCATTGGTGCCGGCAGGGGGCGTTTCCCGCCATCCGGCGTGGACATGCGCCTGTGGGTGCCAAAGTTTGTACTTGGCGGCCGCATCGCCGTGCCAGCCGAACCACCAATCCACCATCGCTGGCGTGACACCCGGCATATCGGTACGCACGCTGACACGCATGCCGCCGTCTTGGGTGAGCACCCAGCCGTCTTCCAGCACCGCGGCATCGCCAAAGAGGTTTTCTGCTGCCCCGTCGATCCCCGGCAACAAAATGTCGGGCACGCCACCTCTGTCCAATGCCGCGCAGACATGGGCGGAGAGCGGCGCAAGCTCTGGGTTGAAGAAGCGGGCATAGGGTTGGGCTTGGTCTGCCGCGCGGTAGCCGAGATAGCGTCCGGCGATAGGTTTGCTGCTTTTCATGAGGGGCGTCCCATATATGGATTGAATCGGCCTTCGGGATCAAAGCGGGCGCGCAAGGCGTCGAGCCGCGCCAGATTGGCCGGGGCCATGAACGGCATAGGCCTGCGCCCGAGGTTTTCGTCGGCCAACTGAATGCCGACACTATGCGCCTGCAATGCGCGCATATGGTCAGTCGCCCAGCTTTCATCAGCGGGAGAGGCTGCCTTGCCGCGAAGGCCACCATAAAGGGCAAGGTAGGTCCGCGCTTCGAGCGAGAAGGCCATGTCCGGCCGCGATGCGGGCGGGTTCCAATTGAGCCACAAGGCGTGGCTGGGTGCTGCGGGCTGACTGTCGGCGATCTGGCGCAGCGCGGGCAACAGTGGGTCAATGGGGTCGTTCATCCACATGCTGTCCGCCGTCCAGCGGGTATTCGGCAGGAAGAGCGTCTTTTCTCCGGTCGTCATCATCAAGTTGAGTGATATCGGCATCAGCGGGAGCGTCAGGCTGGCCTTGGACCGCAGCGGGCTATCGTTGATGAAGGCCACCGCGTCCCGCGCCGCGCGCCAACTGTCGGTCAGGACCGGCGCCATCACTTCAAGACCGTGCGAGAAGATGCCGGCCGCCTTGCGGTTGAACACCATCTGAAACTCAACGGCGGGAGAAACATCGGGGCCGACTTTGTCCGCCCAAGCTAAAACGTCCTCCAGATGCCGGATGCGGAAGACCTGAAGCTTTAGCCCGACAAATTTGGGGCGCGGGTGCAGCTTTAAATGAAAGCGCACCACGACCCCGAAGAAGCCGGGCCCCGCGCCGCGCGCGGCCCAGAGAAGCTCGCTATTCTCGCGCTCATTGGCATGAACGAGCGTCCCATCGGCCAGCACAACATCAATGCCGATCACGTTCTGGCAGGCAAGGCCATTGGTTCGGCTGTTCCAGCCAAAGCCGCCTTGTAGAAGAAACCCGCCCATGCCGACGGTGTAAGCATGCGCCACGGGGAAGAAGAGGCGGCGTTTCGCCAGCGCTTCGTTCAACTCCCCGGCGAGACATCCCGGCCCGATCATGGCCGTGCCGTCCGCCTCATTTATCGCGATGCCGTTCATCCGCGACAGATCGAGCATCAGGCCGCCATCACGGATATGGTTCTGCGCCCAGCTATGCCCGCCAGAGCAGATGCCGATTTTATGGCCTTCGTCCTGGGCGCGCTTTACGGCGGCGATGACATCGTCAATGTCATTGGCCTGCACGATCAGGTCGGGTCGACGGCCGGGGTCTTGCGCGTTGAAGCTGGTGCCGAGCAATGCTGCTTCAAAACGCGGATCTTGCCGACCGATGGTCTGGCCTTTTGCGGTGGGCCGGTTCATGATTAGTGATGATCGTCGGGCCGAAACATAGCCGGCAGGGCGAGCCAGCGCATCGGAAAGACTGGCGGGGGTGGAAATGTGGCGGGTTCGTGGGCCGCGACTTCAGCCAAGGCCGGTGCAATGCCAAGATTCAAAAGGATCTGGGCGGCGGCGATGTCAATTTTATCTGGGGACAGCAGGCCGCGGTGAATATCCAGCGCGAGGCCAGTGAACGAACCCGCAGCAACGGAGACGGCAACATCGATATCTGCAACCTTGTACAGACCGCTTTCGACAACGCGGGCAAGGTCACTTTTCAGCTGCAGGCGCAGTCTTGATTCGAGGAAATCGACTGGAAGCCCAACGTCAAAAACCAAGCGGCCAAACTCGGGTTTCTCAGTGAGAATGCGCATAGTCAGTCGGGTGATACGCGCAAGCCGCCCACCTGGCGGCGCATTATCGAGATCCAGTCCAGTAATCGCCGACAAATGGGTCGCGCCATATAATGCGGAGAGATCTGACAAAAGTGCTGGAATATCCGGATAATAGTTGTAAAAGCTTGTATGGACCAAACCTGAATGGGTTGTGATCTGGCGAATGCCTAGGCCTGCCGCCGTTTTCTCGAGCAAAAGGGTTTGGGCAGAGACAAGCAACCGGTCGCGCGTGCGCTCCCGTTTTGTGCCTTCTCTTATTTCAGTCTCACTTTCCATATAATGACATTATGTCATTTATAGACCTTTGTCAACAAAGGGGTCTGGGGGGCTTCCTTCCGAGCTGTTTAGCTTTACTGCGGCAGCGAGCCGAGGCGGAAGCTGGAGGCGGTCACGCCACCAAACAGGTCGGGCTGATGATAGACGGTCGCCGCCGCTTCGCCCTCGGCTGCCCCCACGACGGTCATGAGCGGGATAAGATGGTCCTCCCGCGGATGCGCGGCGCGCGCCATGGGTGCATGCGCCCAAGCGATCAGGCCCGCCGTGCGGTCTTCGGGTTTAGACGCAACCACTGTTTCCTGCAGCCAAGCGTCAAACGCACGCGAAGCTTCCACGGCCCGCCCACCGCCGCGCAGCTCTGAAAGATTGTGGTACGTCAGCCCACTGCCGATGATGAGCACGCCCTCATCACGCAGCGGCGCCAATAGGCGGCCCAGTTGCAGATGCAGTTCGGGGTCATAGCCGGGGTCGATGGACAGCTGAACAATGGGCATGGCCTCTTCAGGGTACATCGGCTTCATGATGCTGAAGGTGCCATGGTCAAAGCCGCGCTCTGGATCGAGCCGCGCACCAAGGCCGCCTGCATCCAGCAATTCCTTCACCCGCGCGGCCACAAACGGCGCACCGGGGGCGGCATAACGGATGTGATATGTATGTTCGGGAAAGCCGGAATAGTCATAGACCATGCCCGGTGTGGCGCTTGAGGAGACAGCAAAGCCGCGCTCCTCCCAGTGACTCGACACCATCAGGACAGCACGCGGCGCCTCCCGCAATTCCTTGCGGATCGCGACAAGCGACTGTTCCAGAACGTCAAAGGCTTGGCGGAACGGGCCATCAAGATACGGCCAAGGACCACCGCCATGGCTGATGAAGTAAGTGGGGAGGCGCATAGGTTCAATCTATGGTCGCACGGCGCGATTTACCAGCGCGCTGGCGTCAGGCCGGTCCGCAACACCGCCAGAAAAAAGGGGCGCCGGTTGGGCGCCCCTCTTCCAATGTCTTTGGCTCAGGCCGCCTTTGCGCGGCTCGCCTTTTTGCGTTCGTGCGGGTCCAAGTGGACCTTGCGAAGGCGGATGGTCTTGGGCGTCACTTCGACGAGTTCGTCTTCGTCGATGTAAGCAATGGCCTGTTCCAGTGTCATGCGGGTTGGCGGGGTGAGGCGGATCGCATCATCCTTGCCGCCCGAAGCGCGGAAGTTGGTGAGCTGCTTGGCCTTCATCGGGTTGACTTCAAGGTCATCCGTCTTGGCGTTTTCACCAACGATCATGCCTTCATACAGTGTTTCGCCGTGCGCCACGAACAGGATGCCGCGCTCTTCGAGCGGGCCCAGCGCGTAGGAATTGGCTTCACCGGCACCGTTGGAGATCAGCACGCCGTTCTTGCGGCCTTCGATCCTGCCCTTGTGCGGACCGTATTTTTCAAACAGTCGGTTCATGATGCCCGTGCCGCGCGTGTCGGAGAGGAATTCGCCGTGATAGCCGATGAGGCCGCGGGAAGGGGCCGAAAAGGTGATGCGCGTCTTGCCACCGCCAGAGGGGCGCATGTCGGTCATTTCCGCTTTGCGCATGTTCATCTTGTCGATGACCGTGCCCGAAAACTCATCATCCACGTCGATGACGACGGTTTCATAAGGCTCGGTCTTCTGGCCATCTTCTTCACGGAACAGCACGCGCGGGCGCGAGATGCCGAGTTCAAAGCCTTCGCGGCGCATCGTTTCGATCAGCACGCCGAGCTGAAGTTCACCGCGACCGGCGACTTCGTAAGAGTCCTTATCGGCGCTTTCGGTGACCTTGATGGCGACGTTCGATTCCGATTCACGGAACAGGCGGTCGCGGATCATGCGGCTCGTCACCTTGGTGCCTTCGCGGCCGGCCATGGGCGAATCGTTCACGGCAAAGCGCATCGACAGCGTTGGCGGATCGATAGGCTGGGCAGCGATCGGATCGGTGACAGCGATGTCGCAGATCGTGTTGGCCACAGTCGCGGTCGTCATGCCTGCGATGGAGATGATGTCGCCGGCCTTTGCTTCGTCTACCGGCACGCGTTCCAGACCACGGAAGGCCAGAATCTTCGATGCGCGACCAGCTTCGATGACCTTGCCATCTGGGTCGAGCGCGTGGATCGGCATGTTGGTCTTGACCGTGCCGCTGTCGACACGACCGGTAAGGATACGGCCGAGGAAGTTGTCACGGTCGAGCAGCGTCACGAGGAACTTGAACGGGCCGTCTTCATTGGCCTTGGGTTCCGGCACATGGCTGACGATCGTTTCGAACATCGGCGTCAGCGTACCTTCGCGCGCCGAATGATCGAGCGAGGCATAGCCGTTGCGGCCCGAGGCGTAGAGCACCGGGAAATCGAGCTGTTCATCGCTGGCTTCCAGCGAGACAAACAAATCGAACACTTCGTCGAGCACTTCCTGAATGCGCTCGTCCGGGCGGTCGACCTTGTTGACGACGACGATGGGACGCAGACCCAGTGCCAGCGCCTTGCCGGTCACGAACTTCGTCTGCGGCATCGCGCCTTCCGACGAATCGACCAGCAGGATGACGCCGTCGACCATGGAGAGGATGCGTTCCACTTCGCCGCCGAAGTCGGCGTGGCCCGGCGTATCGACGATGTTGATGCGGTGGCCTTCCCATTCGACCGAGGTGCACTTGGCCAGAATGGTGATTCCACGCTCCTTTTCGAGGTCGTTGGAGTCCATCGCGCGCTCTTCGATGCGCTGGTTGTCGCGGAAGGTGCCCGACTGGCGGAACAGTTGGTCAACAAGGGTGGTCTTGCCATGATCGACGTGTGCGATGATGGCCACATTGCGGAGGCTCATGGGTATTCCGGTTTTTTGAGGAATGGTTTCGCCCGCGCCCCTAGCTGAATTTGTGCGATGCGGCAAGCTAAGCTAGGGCGGATTGATGCTGGCCCGTCTCATTCCCGACAAGTTCATCCTGCTTTTGCTCGCCACGATTGGGGCCGCGACGCTGTTTCCGGCGCAGGGCAAGGGGATGCTGGTTGTTTCGGCTATCGCCAATATCGCTATTTTCAGCCTGTTCTTCTTTCACGGCCTGCGGCTGTCGCATGAGGCGGTCTGGGCAGGGCTGAAGCATTGGCGGCTGCAACTGGCGGTGCTTGTGTTCGGGTTTGGCGCATTGCCGCTTCTCGGGCTGTCGGTGTCGGCACTGGCGCCGGATTTTCTGTCGGCGGAACTTTGGCTGGGGGTTTTGTTCCTTTGTGCGCTGCCATCGACGGTGCAGTCGGCGATTGCCGCCTCGTCTATGGCGCGGGGCAATGTTGCGGCTTCGGTGATTGCGGCAGCGCTGTCCAACCTTTCGGGGGTCATTCTGACGCCGCTCATCTTTGCCGCTCTCGCCCAATTCGGCGGGGCCGGTGGAGATCTCTCGACCATCGGGCGGATCGCCGGACTGCTCCTGCTGCCCTTTGCGCTGGGGCAGGTGGCGCGATTTTGGTTGGCCGCCTGGGCGGAACGCCACCGTGTCTGGATTGGGCGGCTGGACCGGACGACTATTCTGATTACCGTCTATGTCGCGTTTAGCGCCGCGGTCGTCGATGGCCTGTGGGCGCGGCTGGACGGCGCGGAGATGCTGCGCCTCTTTGCCGTCGTCTGCGTCCTGCTTGGTGTTGCCATGGGTGGCGCCTGGGCGCTGGGCGGCGCGCTTGGCCTTGCGCGGGAGGACCGGATTACGCTGCTTTTTTCCGGCGCGCAAAAGAGCCTTGCGACTGGCGCGCCCATGGCCCGCATCCTCTTTCCGGCGGCGGAGGCAGGGATGATTGTCATCCCTCTGATGCTCTACCATCAGTTGCAGCTGACAGTTTCAGCATGGATTGCCGCGCGGCTGGCACGAAATTAATCGAATTTTGCTCAATCTGGGGTTAGGGGAACGCGCATGAACGCCATAACAACGTCACGGGTCGCCGTTCTTCTGCCCTGCTATAACGAGGCAGCTGCCATCGGGCAGACGGTGGCAGACTTTCGTGCCGCGCTGCCCGATGCGACCATCTACGTCTATGACAACAACTCAACCGACAAGACGGTGGAGGTCGCCGCAGATGCCGGCGCCATCGTCCGGACAGAGCGGATGCAGGGCAAAGGCAATGTTGTCCGCCGCATGTTCGCCGACGTGGAGGCCGACATCTACGTGATGGCTGATGGCGACGCGACCTATGAGGCCGCCGCCGCACCTGGCCTCATTGACCTGTTGGTGAATGATCAGCTCGACATGGTGGTGGGTGCGCGCAAATCTGAGGTTGAAGCTGCGTACAGGCGGGGCCACCGGCTCGGCAATGCGATGCTGACGGGGATGCTTGCTTGGCTGTTCGGCCGCAGCTTCACAGATATCCTTTCGGGCTATCGCGTCTTTTCCCGCCGTTTTGTGAAGAGCTTCCCGGTTCTGTCTGAAGGTTTTGAAATTGAAACCGAGATCAGCGTCCACGCGCTGGAGCTGCGGATGCCAGTGGCCGAACGGGTGACGGCCTACGCCGCGCGGCTGGAAGGATCGGAATCAAAGCTGAGCACGTATCGCGATGGCTGGCGCATCCTGCGGACCATCCTGACGCTGTTCCGTATTGAAAAGCCGCTCGCCTTTTTCGGGATCATCGGCGCAGCGCTCGCCCTCATTGCGATCGGGATCAGCATTCCGCTGTTCCTCACCTTCTTTGAAACCGGCCTTGTGCCGCGCCTGCCGACGGCTGTGCTCGCCATGGGGATCATGCTGCTGGCCTTTCTCAACGGCTTTTGTGGTTTGATTCTTGATACGGTCGTGCGGGGCCGCCGTGAAATGCGACGGCTGGCTTATCTTGCCCACCCTGTGTAGGGCGCAATCAATGTCATTCTTGGGGAACCGACCCGCGCTGGAGCGGGCCGTCTGGCTGTTTCTGGCTCTTGCCTCGGCGTTGCCCTTCATGGTGGCGCCGATCCCGATTCTGCCGGATTTGTTCAGCCATATCGGCCGCTACCATGTGATGAACACTCCGGGCGATCCCTGGCTCAGCCAATATTACGCCTTTGACTGGCATGTGACCGGCAATCTCGGGGCGGATTTGCTCATGCTCCTTCTGGGGCCGATGCTGGGCACGGAAAAGGCCGCCTATCTGATCGCCGCCCTCATACCGCCTGTGATGGTCTGGGGCATCTACCGGCTTTCGCGGGCGCTCTATGGTCAGGTGCAGGCACCGGCCTATGTGGCGATTATCCTCGTCTGGTCGTTCACCTTCCATCACGGTTTCATCAACTGGTGGCTGGGCATGGCGCTGGTCTTTCACGTTGTGGCCATCTGGGTGGACATTCGCGGAGCGCCTGTCGTCTGGCGGGCCATTTATGCGTTCTTTGCAGCACTTCTGGTCTGGCTTTGCCACACCTCGGCTTGGGGCGTTCTGGGCTTGATTGTCGCCGGGATCGGCTTTGCGGAACGCAAGTCGTTTGTCCGTTTCTGCGTCTCGATGCTGCCATGGGCCGCGCCAATCCTGCCCATGCTCATCTGGCGCGTGACCAAGGGCGGCGGTGTTTTGGCCCAGAATTGGTGGCCCACAGTCAAGATCAGCGGCGTCCGCAATCTGCTGCGTGCGGAATGGCGGGAATTTGATATTGCGAGCGTGGCCCTCGTCATTTTGGTGACCCTGTGGCTGTTGGTGGACCGTCGGTTCACGCGCCATCGTGGGCTGGTCCTTGCGGCGGCGGCCCTGCTCGTGACTGCCATTGCCCTGCCGGCGACCGTGTTGAGTTCCTATTTCGCCGACGTCCGGCTTTTTGCGCCCTTGCTCATGATCGCGCTGCTTGCGGTGTCGAACCTGACACCCAAGACAGGCGCATTTGTCGCCTTGGCCGGGGCGAGCCTTTTTCTCGTCCGCGTCGGGGAAACGACCTATGGCTGGATGACCCGTGGGACGGAGCTTGAGCAGGATCTCGCAGCGCTCAACCATGTGCCGATGGGCGCGCGCATCGTTGTGCTGTCACACAGCACCGAATGCGGCGTTTGGCCGCTGGCCGGGCGCAATCACGCGGCGAGCCTCGCCATCGTCCGCCGCCACGCCTTTGTGAATACGGAATGGGACATTCCGGGCCAGCATTTGATGCAGCCAATTTACAACGCGGTTTATGGGTTCAACGATTCGCGCACGGTGGATTTGTTCAACCCGGCTTATGGCTGCCCGGGCTTCCGCGTCCGCCGGTTCATGCGGTTCGTGCCGCGGGATCGGTTTGATTACATCTGGATCTGGGAAGCCGAAGCGCCGCCAGAGACGAAAAAATGGCTTAACCTCGTTTACGCCGGGCCGTCTTCCAGACTTTATGCCATTGCCAAATCTCCGGATTCGCATTCTGGGGTTGAACTTTCCGTCCCGACCCCGAAATAGATGCCAAAGACATAAGCAAAGGACTGTCCATGAACCCGCATGACGCGCTGATCCCCATCGTAATCGAGCAATCGAACCGCGGAGAGCGCAGCTTTGACATTTTTTCGCGCCTGCTGCGGGAACGCATCGTGTTCGTCACCGGTGGCGTGGAAGACGGCATGGCGTCCGTTATTGTGGCCCAGCTTCTGTTCCTCGAGTCGGAAAATCCGAAGAAGGACATCTGGATGTACATCAACTCGCCGGGCGGCGTGGTGACAGCCGGCATGGCCATCCATGACACGATGCAGTATATCCGCCCTAAGGTTGGCACGGTCTGCGTCGGTCAAGCCGCGTCCATGGGCTCTTTCCTGCTTGCCGCAGGCGAGCCGGGCATGCGCTACGCCATGACCAACGCGCGAATCATGATCCACCAGCCGTCAGGCGGCGCGCAGGGTCAGGCGACGGATATCGCGATCCAGGCGCAGGAAATCCTCCGTATTCGTGCGAATATGAATCGTCTTTATGCCGATTATACGGGCAAGGACATTGATACGATTGAGAAGGCTATGGAGCGCGACAACTTCATGACCGCCAATGAAGCCAAGGATTTCGGCCTTGTGGATGCTGTTTTCGACAAGCGTCCGGCGGCGGCAGATGACGCAGCTGGCTAAGTCAGCTCAAATTAAGTCATTGCCGCTATGAAATCTGATTGTAACATGGCCGCAAACGTGGCGGGAAGGTTCTAATGACCAAGTTGAGCGGCAGCGACACCAAGAGCACGCTTTATTGCTCTTTCTGCGGCAAATCGCAGCATGAGGTGCGCAAGCTCATTGCGGGACCAACGGTGTTCATCTGCGATGAATGCGTGGACCTGTGCAATGACATCATCCGTGAGGAAACGAAGACAGCTCTCGTTTCCAAAAAGGATGGCGGCGTGCCGAGCCCGCAGGAAATCTGCAAGGTTCTCGACGATTACGTCATTGGCCAGCCCAAGGCGAAGCGCGTCCTCTCGGTCGCGGTCCACAACCACTATAAGCGCCTGAACCACGGCGCGAAGGGTGCGGATGTTGAGCTTGCCAAATCGAACATCCTGCTCGTCGGCCCCACGGGCTGCGGCAAGACGCTGTTGGCCCAGACGCTCGCCCGTATTCTCGATGTGCCATTCACCATGGCCGATGCAACGACGCTCACTGAAGCTGGCTATGTTGGCGAAGATGTTGAAAACATCATCCTCAAGCTCCTTCAGGCATCCGACTACAATGTCGAACGCGCCCAGCGCGGCATCGTCTACATCGACGAAATCGACAAGATCAGCCGCAAGGCCGAAAACCCCTCCATCACCCGCGACGTCTCGGGTGAAGGTGTGCAGCAGGCGCTGCTCAAGATGATGGAAGGCACGGTTGCCAGCGTTCCGCCGCAGGGCGGCCGCAAGCATCCGCAGCAGGAATTCCTGCAGGTCGACACGACCAACATCCTCTTCATCTGCGGCGGTGCCTTTGCAGGCCTCGAAAAGATCATCGCAGACCGTTTGCAGGGCAAGTCGATCGGCTTTGGCGCCAACGTGTCGTCGCCCGATGATCGCCGCACCGGTGAAGTGCTCAAGCAGAGCGAACCGGAAGATTTGCTGAAATACGGCCTCATCCCGGAATTCGTCGGTCGTCTGCCCGTCATCGCGACGTTGGAAGATCTCGACGTCGATGCGTTGGTCAAGATTCTGATCGAGCCTAAGAACGCACTGGTGAAGCAGTATAAGAAGCTGTTCGAGATGGAAGATGTCGAACTCGACTTCACCGACGACGCACTGACAGCCGTTGCGAAGCGCGCCATCGAACGCAAGACCGGCGCGCGCGGCCTCCGCTCAATCCTCGAATCGATCCTGCTCGATACGATGTTCGACCTGCCCACGATGGAAGACGTCGATGAAGTGATGATCGACAAGGACGTGGTCGCCGGCAAGAAAGAGCCGGTCCGCGTCTACGCCAAGAAATCGAAGGAAGCCGCCGGCGACGCTGCGTAAGCAGGGGCGGTTGCGCGCCTCCGCTTTTTCCCGCTCCGTTTGTGCTGAGCTTGTCGAAGCACCGTCCTTGCTTTGGGCGGAACCTGTTCACTCGCGAAAGAAGAGCGACCCTTCGACAAGCTCAGGGTGAGCGGGTTTGTGGTGGGGGCTAGCCGCCTATTCCTGCCCCTTCAGCACCCGGTCGATCTTCGCCACCATCGCGCCATATTTCGGGCTTTCGGTGCTGGTGTAGCGTGACTGGAACTCGGCCTCGGTCAGCTGTTTCAACAGACGGTGACAGGCTGAGCGTTAGGAAGGCAAGGATCAGAAAGGTCCCTAGCAGTCCCACCAGTAGCTTTCGCGCGCGGGACCAGCTCTTCTTCGCCATGGGGAGGGGCACGGCGGCCGATGTCATGACGGACATCTAGCAGCCTCGCAGCAGCTTATGCTAGCACCTTCCCACGATAGAGGAGGAACGCGCGATGAACGTCCATGATTTTACAGTGAAAAAACCGGATGGCAGTGACCAGAAGCTGGCCGATTATGCGGGCGGGCCGATCCTGATCGTCAACACCGCGTCCAAATGCGGGTTCACGCCGCAATATAAGGGCTTGGAAGAGCTTCAGCGCAAATATGGGGACAAGGGCCTGACCGTCCTCGGCTTCCCCTGTAACCAGTTTGGCGCGCAGGAACCGGGCGATGCGGCGGAAATCGCGAATTTCTGCTCCTTGAACTATGACGTGTCCTTCCCGCTGATGGCGAAGGTGGAAGTCAATGGCGACAAGGCGGAGCCGCTTTATGACCATCTGAAATCAGCCAAGCCCGGCCTGCTCGGTACCAAGGCGATCAAGTGGAATTTTACTAAGTTCCTCATCGACAAGAACGGCAAAGTCGTCGGCCGCTACGCCCCGACCGACAAGCCGGAAAGCATCGAGAAGGATATTCAGAAGCTGCTTTAGGGGTTTCTCTATCCTCCCCCGGTGGGGGAGGATAAAAGTGGTGCAGAACCGCGATCTCTCCAGCACCCCTTCGTCATGCTGAACTTGTTTCAGCATAACCGGGCTGAGCAGCATATCCCTCAGCCGAAGTGGACGCCCAAGCCCGTTATCCTGAAACAAGTTCAGGATGACGAATGAAGTGGCTCGAACTTATCCCCAACTCCGTCCATCGGCGCTGTTAACAACGCCGCCTGCGCTGCCTAAAGTCCCGCCATGTCCTTTTCCCCCTTTGTGCCTTTGCGAGTCTTTTCAGCCTATACGATGCTTGAGGGCGCGATTGAGCCGAAGGCGATTGCCAAGCGGGCGAAAGAACTGGGCTTTCCTGCGGTTGCTGTGTGTGACCGCAACGGGCTTTATGCCGCACCGCAATTCTCGGATGGCTGCAAGGGCGCGGGTGTCCAGCCCATTATCGCAACACTGCTAACCGTCCAGCGTCCGGACCGGCCTGACGGGACATCCTTGGTCTACGATTCGCTGGCGCTCTTTGCGCAGAATGAGGCGGGTTATCAAAATCTTTGCGCGCTGGTTTCTGCGGCCCACTTGGCACGTCCACCGGAAGAGCCGCCGCATGTGAACTTTGATAAGCTGGCCGGGCATACCGATGGACTGATTGCCCTGTCGGCGGGCGGCGAAGGGGCGCTATGCCGGTTACTGGCGGACGGGCAGGACGGTGCCGCAGATGCCTATGTCACCCGTCTGATGTCGCTTTTCCCCGACCGGCTCTACATCGAAGTCTCCCGCAGGCTTGATCCAGTTGAGGGCGCATCGGAAGCCGCCCTGCTCGATCTGGCCTATGCCAAGGACATTCCGCTCGTCGCCACCAATCCGGCGAACTTTGCCGAGGCAGATTTCCACGCCGCGCATGATGCCATGCTGTGCATCGCGGCGAGCGCCTATGTGGAAAGCGAAGATCGCGCCCGCAGTTCGCCTGATGCCTGGATGAAGCCCGCCAAGGAGATGCAGCGTCTGTTTGAAGACCTGCCCGAGGCGCTGGCGAACACGCTGGTCGTGGCGCAACGCTGTGCGGTCATGGCGCCCAAGCGGGATCCGATCCTGCCAACAGTCGGCGATAAGACAGGCGAGGCAGACCAGCTGCGCGCTGACGCAACGGCCGGGCTGGAACGCCGGTTGGCGCATATCCCGGATGCGGACCGGGATGTGTATTTCCAGCGTCTCGATTTTGAGCTCAACGTCATCGTCCAGATGGGCTTTCCCGGCTACTTCCTGATCGTTGCTGACTTCATCAAATGGGCGAAGGACAATGGCATCGCCGTAGGGCCGGGTCGTGGGTCTGGTGCAGGCTCCGTTGTCGCATGGTCACTGACGATCACCGATCTTGATCCGATCAAGCTCGGGCTGCTGTTTGAACGTTTCCTCAATCCGGAACGTGTGTCGATGCCCGACTTCGACATCGATTTCTGCGAAACGCGGCGGGGCGAGGTCATCCGCTACGTCCAGCAGAAATATGGCGCAGACCATGTCGCGCAGATCATCACCTTCGGGACGATGAAGGCGCGCGCCGTTCTGAAAGATACAGGCCGTGTGCTCCAGATGAGCTACGGACAGGTCGACCGGCTGGCGAAGCTGATCCCGAACCACCCGACCGACCCTTGGACGCTCGACCGCGCGCTGAATGGCGTGAGTGAGCTGGCGGCGGAATATAAGAATGACCGGCAGGTCCGCCAATTGCTGGATCTGGCAATGAAGCTGGAAGGTCTGCCGCGCCATAGTTCCACCCACGCGGCCGGTGTGGTCATTGGGGACAGGCCGCTCGACCAGCTTGTGCCGCTCTACCGCGATCCACGCTCCGACATGCCGGTGACACAGTTCGATATGAAATATGTCGAAGGCGCGGGATTGGTGAAGTTCGACTTTCTGGGCCTCAAGACGCTGTCCGTCATCCAGCGTGCGCTCGACCTGATTGAGCGGCGCACCGGCACGCGGCCCGATGTCGACGGCCTGACCTGGAATGATGCGGGCGTCTACGCCTTGCTGCAAAAGGGCGACACGGTCGGCGTGTTCCAGCTGGAATCGGAAGGGATGCGCCGCACGCTCGCGGCTGTGCGTCCATCCAACTTTGGAGACATCATCGCGCTCGTCTCGCTTTACCGTCCGGGCCCGATGGACAACATCCCGCTCTTTGGCGACCGCAAGAACGGGCGCGTGCCGATTGAATATCCGCACCCATTGCTCAAAGGCATCTTGTCTGAAACCTATGGGATTTTCGTCTATCAGGAACAGGTCATGCAGGCCGCGCAGATTTTGGCGGGCTACACGCTGGGCGGCGCAGATATGCTCCGCCGCGCGATGGGTAAGAAGTTTCAGAAGGAGATGGACGAACAGCGCGCCATTTTCGTCACCGGCTGTGCGGAGCATAACGCCATTGAAGCGGCCAAGGCGAATGAGCTGTTCGATTTGATCGACAAGTTTGCGGGCTATGGCTTCAATAAGTCGCACGCTGCGGCTTACGCGCTTCTCGCCTATCAGACAGCATGGCTGAAGGCGCATTTTCCGGCGGAATTCTTCGCTGGCTCGATGAGCTTTGATATCTCCAACACCGACAAGCTGTCGATCTTCATGGACGATATGCGCCGTCTGGGTGTGCCTGCACTTGCCCCCTGCATCAACATCAGCGGCGCTGATTTTGAGGTGGAGCCGCAGGAGGATGTGGTCGGCGTCCGCTGCGCTCTTGGCGCGCTGAAGGGCGTCGGCGAAGGCGCGATGGAACAGGTTGTGACAGAGCGTGTGGCCAATGGGCCATTCATTTCGCTGGATGATTTTGCAGGCCGGATCAGCCCGCGTGTCGTGAACCGTCGCCAGATCGAAAGTCTGGCCGCCGGTGGCGCGTTTGATGCGTTGGAGCCAAACCGGGCGGGCGTCCATGCGATTGCCGAAACACTTCTCGCGGTTGCGGCCGAGGCCGAACATTCCCGCACCAGCGGGCAGGGCGGCCTGTTTGGCGGAGACGAGCATAAGGTCGCCGCGATCAAGCTTCCGCCGGGCGCCCATTGGTCCTTGGCTGAGCGAATGGCGCAGGAGCGGGAGGCATTTGGCTTCTACTTCTCTGCCCATCCGATTGACCGCTATCGCCATGTCGCCTCAGCCCATGGTGCGCGGGATTATGCGGCGCTGTGCGGCCAGCCTGCCCCTGCCGATGGTGCCCGTACCGGTGCCCTGATGGCGGTGCTGATCGAAGATGTGAAATGGCGGACCTCCGCGCGCGGACGTCGCTATGCCAATTGCGCTGTGTCTGATGCCACAGGCCAGTTCATCGCCAGCTGCTTTGACGAGTTAACGGCCAAGGAAATGGAAGAGGCGGCCAAGACCAATAGCTGTGGCCTCATCACCGTCGAACTCGACCGGCAGCCGGGCGAAGAAACCCCGCGCATCACAATCAAGCGGATCCAGCCCATGGAAGGGCTTGCCGCCAATAGCCGGTTGATGGCTGTCGTCACCATGTCTGACGCGGCGGCGATCTCCGCTTTGGCAGCGCTCCTGCATGGCCAGAGCGGCGGACGAGGGGAAGTCGTCGTTCAAGCCGAACTTGAGCACGGCGCTTCGGCCCGTGTCCGGCTGGGCCGCAGCTTTGCGCTGGACGCCGAACTGGCGGCGCGGATAGAGGCCTTGCCGGGTGTCGTCTCTGTGACGTTGTCCGCGGCTGAAATGCCAAGGCTGGCACTCGTCTCCTAAATCCAACCTGCCGTCCCGAAATCCTGTTTTGGGACAGGGCCCTAACTTAAATCATGAGACTCTGGTTGGTTTTTGGGTTAATGAAGAGTTACCAAAGAAAAAATTGACGTCGGGTCGCACTCATTCGAACGAAGGAGAACCGACATGAAGAGATATCTACTCGCTTTGGCAAGTGGCGCCGCGTTACTGACGAGCCAGGCACAAGCGGCCATTCCGCTCTATCCGAATCCCGGAACTGTGAACCCCATCGACTACAGCTTCACGGCTGCCTCAACGGGTGACATCATTGCCTATTTTGCAGGAAGTGGCGGCTCCCTTACCAATCTGCTCGGTCTGCTCGTCAATGGCGTTGATACCGGCATCGAAGGCCTGAACAACCAGACGTCCGTCATTGGTGACTCCCTGAATTTCGGTCCGGTGACGGCAGGCGATGTCCTGACCTTCCGGCTGCGCGTGACCGATACGGGCGACCTCTTCTACTCAAAGCGGTCTTTGAATACGGACGGCATCACTCACATTTATGCGACATCCTATGCAGGCGGTGATTTCGGCCTTCCGGCGGGCACCTATGTCGGGTTTGAAGACCTGAACGGTGGCGGTGATCTGGATTACGAAGATCTGGGCTTTGTTTTCACCAACGTGTCGACAAATGTGCCTGAGCCTGCGGCATGGGCAATGATGCTCGGCGGCTTTGGCTTGGTCGGAAGCGCCATGCGTCGCCGTCGGATGACGACGAACGTCACGTTCGCCTAAGGCATAGTGAAGCGATGAAGAAGGGGTAAGCCCGCCCCTATTGATCAATCACCGCCGTCTCCGGGTGATGCTTATCCAGATGCTTTTTGATGAGCTTCAAATTGCGGGTATTGGACCGGAAGAAGAAATCGGGGATGGCGCCCACAAAGGGGATCACGCCGAGCAGCGCGTCAAAGCCGATATTGCCCGCCATCCGCACCATGGTTGTTCTGGACATGCCGAGGTTGCGGGCCTCCCAGGCAAGGTAGCTGCCCATCACGGCGGCGACGATTGTGCCGCCGGGCAGAAAATCCAGCAGGACGTCCATGCCGACGCGCTTATTCGTGCCGGGGATGACGAACATCCCTTCGAGCAGCTTTTCCAGTCCTTCAATGCGTCGCCTTATGGCGGCCGGGTGCCGGCCTGCAAAGTCGGACGGATCAATCTTCATCTTGCGCGCGGGGGCCATCGGCAACTCCTTTGCCCATCAATATAGGCAGACGCCGCGCTGTTACTAGTTCTTCGCCCGTTCAAGCCGGTTGAGCGGGTGGATGGCGACACCATTTTCGGCAAAGCCCAACAGGCGCGGCGCGACGAGTGACCAGCGCAGCGGTGTGGCAATCGGAATGTAGAGCTGATCATCGGCCAGCGACTGGTCCGCCTCTGCAATCAGGCGGGGCCGCTCATCGGGCTTGGCGCGGCGCAGGATGGAAAGAGTGCTTGTCACCGTCTGGCTGCACATCGGCAGACCTGGGCAGCGGAAGCGGCCGAGATACCAGGTCGCGACGGAGACTGGCGCCACAGCGTCAATCAGGCGCAGGTCAGCGGCTTCATTGCGCCCCACCCGCACGGCGCGCACGCCAATCTGACGCCAGTCCGCTGCAAGTTGCGCAAAGAGCAGACGTCCGCCTGGGCCATCTGGCAGGGCAACACGCAGGGTGATGCCAGACCCGCCGATCAGGCGTCGCGCGCGGTCCAGACGCGCGGTCCGGTCCAGCGTGGCCCAGTCCGGCACGGCCTGTATGAAGGTGCCGATGGGGGCGGGCAGCATCGCTTCTGTCGCGCGCCAACCCGGAAGGGCATAACGTTGCACAAAGGCCATGCGGTTGATCGCCATGGCAAGCGCGCGCCGGACGTCACGATCCGCAATGGGGCCATCGGCCCGCGCGGGCACAAGGCCCAATAGGCCGGGCACGGCATCGCGGCGGATTTGACGCGGATTGACCTCACTTGCCTTTGCCAGAGGATAGGAATTGAAAGTGCCCCCCAGCACCAAATCTGCATCGCCTGCGGCAAATCGGGCGACGGCCATTGCGGCCTCTTCGCCGCGGATCCGCCGTTCCATGCGCTGCAAGGCATCCTCGTCCATCTCCTCGGCGGCATCGGGCAGGACCGGCCGGAGCACGACCGAATGGGGCAGGGGGCGATAGATACGATAGGGGCCAGTGCCGCGTCCTTTTCGCAGCACCGCCATTTCCGGCTGGGCCAGCAACTTCAGCAAATTCCCCTGCGGTTCCGAGAGGCGGACTTCCAGCACCGTGTCGGTCATGGCGAGGATTTCTGTCACCGGCCCGAACATCGGCTTCAAAGCATTGCGGCTTTGCGGCGAGAGCGAGGAGCGCAGGCTTTTGGCGACTTGGGCCGCCGTCACCTCTGTTCCATCGGACCATTTGGCGCGGCGCAGGCGGAAGATGTAGCTCAATCCGTCATCCGTAACGATCCAGCGTTCGGCGAGCGCAGGCTCAATCTGTCCTTGCGCATCGAACTGGACAAGGCCCTGCATCAACGCGCCGGTCATCACCGCGGCGGGGGCATCCAGTACCTGTATATTGGGGTCTGCCGCGCGGGCAGTGCCGCCGATCACGCTCACGGCGATGTCGGCATCCTCAGCCTGCCCACAGCTGGCAAGCGCTGCCAGCAGGAAGAGAGAAGAGGCCAGACGTTTCAGCATATTGCCCTGATAGCGCGCCTTGCCGGCAAGGTCACGCGCCGGCGAAAAAGTGGTGCGGACGGCGGGACTCGAACCCGCACTTCCAGGGGAAAGCAGATTTTAAGTCTGCTGCGTCTACCGGTTTCGCCACGTCCGCACGGGCGCGACATCGGCGACGGAAGCGCTTGCGTCAAGCAACAAAGGACTGGAAAGCGCCCGCTCAGACGTTGAGCTTGGCGCGCATTTCCTTACCGGGCTTGAAATAGGGCACCTTCTTCGATGGAATGTCCACAGAGGCCCCCGTGCGCGGGTTGCGGCCCTGGCGGGCGTCACGGCCGCGCGTCGAAAATGCTCCAAAGCCACGAAGCTCCACGCGACCACCATCGGCAAGCTGCTTCGTGATTTCGTCGAAAAAGATAGTTACAATAGTGTCAATTTCCCGGTGGGACAGTCCGGGATTTTCTTGTGCCAGTACATCCACCAGCTCGGAACGTATCATACTCATACCCCCATGCTGTTGCACGTGCCTGCTCATGCTCTTCCCCGCGAAGACCATAATCCGTCGTAACGCATATCCCCAAGATCAGCGGGATATTCGACGGAAGCAACAGCTGTCGCGATAATTACTACCATTACGGTAACATGTGCAAGTAATAACATCTTAACGCTAGGGTTAACGTTTTTTAACTAAGCTACTGATCCAGATGGATTTTTCCAAGTTTGATACGAAAAGGGCCCGCTACACGCAACGGTGCAACGGACCCCATTCGGTTGAATTGGTGTTAACTTACTTCTTGCCGTCGCGCGCCTTGAGCGCTTCGCCAAGGATGTCGCCGAGCGACGCACCCGAATCGGACGAGCCATACTGGGCAACAGCCTGCTTCTCTTCGGCGATCTGCATCGCCTTGACCGAGAAGGTCGGGTTCTTCGAACGGTCGAAGCCGGTTACCATCGCGTCGAACTTCTGGCCGACCTGGAAACGGTCTGGGCGCTGTTCGTCGCGATCGCGGCCAAGGTCGGCACGCTTGATGAAGCCAATGGCGCCATCATCGCCCACCTGCACGTCGAGCCCGCCGTCCTTGATCGCGATGACCGTGACCGTGGTGACAGCGTTCTTGGCGAGGCCCGAAGGTCCGCTGCCGCCGGTGGCAACCGAAGCGCCGCCCTTTTCGACCTGCTTGATGCCAAGCGAGATGCGTTCCTTTTCGACGTCCACGTCAAGCACGATCGCCTTAACGGTGTCGCCCTTGTTGTGCAGCGCCAGAGCTTCTTCGCCCGACACGCCCCAGGCGATGTCCGACATATGGACCATGCCGTCCACGTCGCCGTCGAGGCCAATGAACAGACCGAATTCGGTCGCGTTCTTGACTTCGCCTTCGACGGTCGAGCCAACCGGGTGAACAGCGCTGAAGGCTTCCCATGGGTTGGACGCAGCCTGCTTGAGGCCCAGCGAAATGCGACGCTTTTCTTCGTCGACTTCGAGGACGATGACATCGACTTCCTGGCTGGTCGAAACGATCTTGCCGGGGTGGACGTTCTTCTTGGTCCAGCTCATTTCCGAAACGTGGACAAGGCCTTCGATGCCAGCTTCGAGTTCAACGAACGCACCATATTCGGTGATGTTCGTGACGCGGCCCGTCAGCTTGGCGCCGACCGGATACTTGGCAGCGACAGCTTCCCAAGGATCGCTTTCCAGCTGCTTCATGCCGAGCGAGATGCGCTGCGTGTCCTTGTTGATGCGGATGATCTGCACCTTCACGGTGTCACCGATGTTGATGACTTCCGACGGGTGGTTGACGCGCTTGTAGCTGATGTCGGTGACATGCAGCAGGCCGTCAATGCCGCCGAGATCAACGAACGCACCGTAATCGGTGATGTTCTTCACGACGCCTTCAATGACCTGGCCTTCAGCAAGGTTCAGGATCAGGCCCGAACGTGCTTCTGCGCGGCTTTCTTCAAGGATGGCGCGACGCGACACAACGATGTTGCCACGCTTGCGGTCCATCTTGAGGATCTGGAAAGGCTGCGGAATGTCCATGAGCGGGGTGACATCGCGCACGGGGCGGATATCGACCTGCGAACCGGGAAGGAAGGCCACAGCGCCGCCGAGGTCGACTGTGAAGCCGCCCTTAACGCGGCCGAAGATGACGCCTTCAACGCGGGTGGACTTGCCGAATTCTGCTTCGAGAGCATCCCAGGCGGCTTCGCGGCGTGCGCGGTCGCGCGACAGCACGGCTTCACCCTGGGCGTTTTCGACGCGGTCGACATAGACTTCGACTTCATCACCAACAGCGAGTTCAGCCTTCTGGCCGGGGGCTGCGAATTCGCGAAGCGCGACGCGGCCTTCCGACTTCAGGCCAACGTCGATGACGGCCATGTCGTTTTCAATTGCGGTAACGATACCCTTGACGACGCGGCCGTCGAGGCTTTCGGCATCGCCGAGTGATTCTAAGAGGAGAGCCGCGAAATCATCGCGGGTCGGGTTGGCGGAAGTTGCCATTGCTAGAGTATTCCAATCATGTTTGTTTTCCGGCCAAGCGGTTGTTTCCGCTGGTCTTTTGGCCAGACTGCCGCACAGACCCCATGCCGGTGCAGCATCCTTTGGACAACAGATCGTAGAGGTCGAAAAAGGGGAGAAAGCGTTTTAGCTGCTCAGCGCCGAATCCGGGCCTCCACGAGCGCAATCGCCCGCTGGACGGCCGCGCCTATAGTCATATCGGTGGTATCTAGCAAGTCTGCGTCGTCTGCCTGCCGCAGCGGCGCGGCACTTCGACCTGAGTCGCGGGCATCGCGCGCCTCAATGTCGGCAAGGATCGCATCATAGTCCGTCTTGGCATCTTCACGGTGCCGCCGCTGCGCCCGAACTTCGGTGGAGGCGGTGACGAACAATTTGGCGTCAGCCTCAGGTGCAATCACCGTGCCGATGTCCCGCCCGTCGAGCACCGCGCCGCCCGGCTGGCGGGCAAAGGTCTGCTGATAAGCGAGCAAGGCCGCACGGACCGCTGGATGGCGCGACACGCGGGAAGCGAGGGCGCCAGCGGCTTCTGTGCGGAGGTCGGGGTCGGCGAGCAACGCCTCGTCAATCCGGCAACCGGCGACGGCATCCGCCTCCACGTCCGGGTCCCGCGCGGCCCGCGCCGTTGCCACGCCCACCGCGCGGTAAAGCAGGCCTGTGTCCAGATGGGGCAGATCATAATGCACGGCGAGCGCCCGGGCGATGGTGCCCTTGCCAGACGCCGCAGGACCGTCGACCGCGATAATCATTGCGCGGCGAGGCTTTCCAGCATCGCTTCAAAAATCGGGAAGCTCGTTGCGACCGGGCTCATATCGTCAATCGTCACCGGTGCGGCAGAGACCAACCCTGCAATGGCGAAGCTCATCGCGATGCGGTGATCGAGCTCGGCGCCAATGGTTGCGCCACCGGCGAGTGCCGCGCCGCCGGAGCCATGGACGATCAGGCCGTCCTCCAACTCTTCGACCGTCACGCCAATCGCGGACAGCCCCTTGGCCATCACGCTGATCCGGTCTGATTCCTTGACGCGCAGTTCGTCGAGCCCGCGGAACACGCTCTTGCCCTCGGCAAGGGACGCCGCGACGAAGAGGATGGGGAATTCATCGACCATGCTCGGCACGATATCGGGCGAGGTCTCAATCCCCTTCAATGCGGAATGCTTCACGATCAGGTCCGCGACCGGCTCGCCACCGACGACGCGTTCATCGACCAGCGTGATGTCGCCGCCCATGGACTGAAGCACTTCAATGAGCCCCGCACGCGTCGGGTTGATGCCGACATTGTCGATGCGGACTTCGGAGCCGGGCACCAGAAGGGCGGCCACTATCGGGAAGGCAGCGGAGGACGGATCACCCGGCACGACGACATGCTGCGGCGTCAGTTCCGCCTCACCATGGATGGAAATGACGCGTGCGCCATCGGCATCGGTGGAGATGTCGAGCTTTGCGCCAAAACCGGCCAGCATCCGCTCACTATGATCCCGCGTCGGCACGGGTTCGATGACGGTCGTAATGCCCGGCGTGTTGAGGCCTGCGAGCAGGATGGCCGACTTCACCTGTGCAGACGCCATCGGCAGGCGGTAGGTGATCGGCACGGCAGGGCAGGCGCCGCGCACCATGATCGGCAGATATTGGTTGCCCTTTTCCCCCGGCGAGCAGGTGAAGACAGCCCCCATCGTGCCGAGCGGATCGGTCACCCGCGCCATCGGGCGTTTGGAGAGCGAGGCATCGCCGGTGAAGGTCGCGGTAATGGCATGGCTGGCGACCAGACCCATGAGCAGCCGGGTCGAGGTGCCGGAATTGCCCATGTCGAGCGCTGATTCGGGTTGGAGCAGACCGCCGACACCCACGCCGTGCACGCGCCACACGCCGTCATCGCCGCGATCAATCGTTGCGCCCATGGCCCGCATGGCCGCGGCGGTGGCGAGCACATCTTCGCCTTCCAGCAGGCCTTCAATCACGCTCTCCCCCACAGCCAGCGCGGACAACATCAGCGACCGGTGGGAGATGGATTTGTCTCCGGGCACGCGGACCGTGCCGGAGAGTGGACCGCTCTGTGCGAATGCTTTAGGGGAGGGAGAAGGATACGCCATTTCGCCGGCGTCTTTGACAGCGGCGATCTGCTATGGCAAGGCGCGCGCCGATTCAGCCGGTGTTTACATTGGCTCAAAGCAATTCTGCTTGATTGAAAGGCTTAAGGCTCATGGTGAAGCCTGAATGGGGCACAAAACGTACGTGCCCGAAGTGTGCAACACGTTTTTATGACCTGACCAAGGAAGATCCCATCACCTGCATTTCGTGCAGCTATGCGTGGATCGCCGAACCCGTTCTGAAGTCGAAGCAGCCGCTTCCGTTTGAAGCAGCCACCCCTGTCGCAACCGCGACCCCCGATGCCGATCTCACAGCGGATCTGGATCTGGACGTGGATGCCGAAAGCGAACCTTCGGCAGATGACGATGTCGATCTGGGCGGTGATGACGATCTCGGCGTCGACACCGGCGACGTGAACGACGAAAATTGATCTGATACCGGCAACCTTAGGGTTGCAACGGCGGCGCGCCTGACATAAAGGCGCGCCTCCAAATGGGGCCTTAGCTCAGCTGGTAGAGCGCTACACTGGCAGTGTAGAGGTCAGGGGTTCGACTCCCCTAGGCTCCACCATTCCCCATTTTAGCTATCTCGGGTGCCGCGCAGCGAGCGCGATGCCGGCGAGATTTTGTGCGCGTTTAATCCAGCGCACACGGCCGATGCGCCCGTCTTGCGCCAAGGCGAGGAGCGCAGGGGCGTGATCATTCCGCGCCTGTCCGCTGCGCAGCGCAGTGTTGGCCTTGGTGATCACCTCCACCGCATCGCCGATCAACTCCACGTTGGTGAGCGCCAGGGACTGCGCCACCTCCACCGCGCAGATCAGCGCCCGCCATTCGGCATCGCTGTTCGTGCCTTCGCCCAAATCATCGAACAGATAGGTCTGGCCCCGCACCACAACGGCGGCCTCAATGCGCCCGGGGTTGGGGCGGCACCCGCCATCGAAGAAGACTTTCACGCGGCGGGTGGGAGTGGGGGCGGTCTTGGCTGCGGTCATGCGGTCGGGCGATACCGCATGGCGACGTCACAGCGGTCATAGCGCGCGCCAAAGTCTGCCATGATCTGCGCGTCATGGGCAAAGCCCAGCTTTTCATACAAATGGATCGCCGCCTCGCATTTGTGGCTGGTGAGGAGGTAGAGCGTCTCCGCCCCCAAGGCCTGTGCGCGGGCGATGACGGCCTCGAGCAGAAATTCCCCCGCTTTCAGCCCACGCGCCGTTTCCCGCACGCCCATCTTGGTCAGCTCGAAACGCGCAGGCCCTGTCTTCTGCAAGGCACAGGCACCAACGACACCGCGCCCTTCGGCCTCGACGAACAGGATCGCCCCGCCCGGATCAAGGATCTTCGCGCGCGGATTTTCCAGCACCTCCCGATCGGTCGCCTCCAGCACGAACATCGACGTGATCCATTCGGCATTGATGTCATGAAACTCGCGGGCGAGGTCGTCGTGAAACTCGACGAGGCGCAGCGCGGGGGTGTCCGGCTGGGTGGAGAGATCAGGAATCGTGGCGGGCATAAGGGCGTCCATGGGAAAGCGTCTGGCATAAATGGTGGGCTGAAGGACAGCGGTAAATGGGGCGGGGTGGTGGGGTAGATGGCGGGGGAGGAGGGCGTGGAGGTTATGGGTGGAGTGCGCTCGGAAATCCAAAGTGTGCTTCTCCAATGCGGCGAGTTAAGGGTCCCTACGGTTTATTTTATGGTTGTGTGAAATATCCAAAATGCGATGGCAAAATAAAGTGAATGTATTTCTAAGAAAAACAAGAATTATTTTGAACTCATATCTGTGAATTACGGTGGCATGGGCGCAAAATCCAAAAATCGGCGATCCTTTTCGGCATTTCCAATACTCATCGCCCCGATCCTATCGCCAATCCCGCCGCAGTAAAGAGTGCCTCCACCCCCACTCACCCGTCCGGGAAAAGCACATCCGCATCCCCCGCCTGCCAGACGTTCCGCCGCACCATGATCGCGGTGAACATCGGTGATGCCAGAAACGCCGCCAGCCACCTCTGCACCGCAGGTAGTGGCAGCGCATCGAACCACGCCCGGTCGGTCTCCGCGAACTGGCGGACGAAGGGCGCCAGTGCAGCGTCGGTCATTGTCCAGTGGGCGCCGCACAGAAAGGGGGAAGCGGTCAGCCGGGCCTCCAGCATCTCCAGATGCGCCACGCCAACCGCACGGTGGTCCAGCGGGTCGACATCATAGCGGTGGGGGTATTTGTAGCGGTCGAGATGATGTTTGAACGGGCCGTCATTGGCGGCGATCAGCGCGGCGTCTACGCCGTCCAGCCAATGGTCGGGGTCCGCCTGTGTGAGCGCCCAGCGCATGATGTCCAGGCTTTCGTCGATCACTCCGCTGCCAATGACTGGGCTGCCAATTACTGGGCCGCCAATGACTGGGCCATCAGGCAGCACCAGCACCGGCACCGTGCCCTTGGGGGAGGCGTCGAGCAGGTCCTGCGGTTTGGCGGAGAGCTTCACCTCCCGCAGGGTGCACACCGTGCCGCTGGCCAGCAGAGCAAGCCGCGCGCGCATCGCATAGGGGCAGCGGCGAAAGCTGTAGAGGAGGGGCCTAGGCGTCGTCATCGGGAGGAGCCATCACCGCGCCGATATGCGGCTTGCCCTGCGCCTCGGCGAGGGCGACCTGATGCTGGCGCTCGCGATATCCGGCGCGCTGTGCGTCGGTGCGCTCGTCATAGCAAGCGGGGCAGCTGACGCCGACTTCATAGAGCGGCGAGGCGCGGTCGTCTGCGTTGATCGGGCGGCGGCAGGCGTGGCACAGCTCCAGCGAGCCAAGCTCCAGTCCGTGCCGCACGGTCACGCGCTGGTCGAACACGAAGCATTCGCCTTCCCACAGCGACTCTTCGGCGGGCACGGTTTCCAGATATTTCAGGATGCCGCCTTGCAGGTGATAGACATCCTCAATTCCCTCGGCCTTCAGGAAGGCGGTGGATTTTTCACAGCGGATGCCGCCGGTGCAGAACATCGCCACCTTGGGCGGGGAGCCGTTGCCCAAAAGCCGCTCCCGCTCCGCCCGGAACCAGGCGGGGAAATCGCGGAAGGTCTTCGTCTTGGGGTCAATCGCGCGCTGGAACGTGCCGACGGCGACTTCATAGTCATTGCGCGTGTCGATGACGATGGTGTCGGGGTCCGCGATCAGCGCGTTCCAATCCTGCGGCGCCACATAATGGCCGACGCGGGCGAGCGGATCGATATCGGGTTGCCCCATCGTCACGATTTCGGGCTTCACCTTCACCTTCATCCGGTGGAACGGCATCTCTTTGGCGCGGGAGAGTTTATATTCGAGCCCGTCGCAGCCGGGCAGCTTCCCGATGGTGTCGAGGATCGCGGCAATCGCGGCGTCCGTGCCCGCAATCGTCCCGTTAATGCCTTCACGCGCGATGAGCAGCGTGCCTTTGATGCCGTGCGCCTTGCACGCGGCGGCCAGTGTGGCGCGGATGGCGGGTGCATCTTCAAACCGCGTAAAGTGGTAGAGCGCGGCAACGCAGATGGGCAGATCAGTCATGCCGCTGCGTTTAGCGTTGCTGTGCAGAGATGTCAGTGCGGAAATGGCGCGGCTTGCTTTGCACAGGTTGCAAGCTAAAGCCCATCTCCTCCGATCTATGTTAACGTTTCTGTTAACGCTGGAGCAGGGTTGCTGCCTCTATGCTGCGACAACGCGAAGGTCGCGGCGAAGGGATTTTTTGAGTGGGTGTTTCGGGATTTACGACGGCATTGATGTTGACGGCCATGCAGGCCAACCCGGAAGCTGTGCCAGTCCAGACCGTTTCTGCGCCGCCCGTTTCGGCGACTGAAGTTCCGACCGTCGCACCCGCGCCGATGCCCGCGCCGCCTTCTCCAGCGACGGGGCCGGTGCCTGAGGACATCGTCGTCACTGCCCAGCCGACGCCGAAGGAAGATCCGCTCAAGCGCGCAAATGAAGTCAGCTTTGAAGTGGTCGAGGCTGTGGATGAGGCCGTCGTTGCCCCGGTTGCGATGGCCTATAAGGATGGCTTGCCCAACCCGATCCGCAAGGGGCTGCACAATTTCCTTTTCAACATCGGGGAACCGGTGGTCGCGGTGAACTTCCTGCTCCAGCTCAAGCCCGGCAAGGCGATTGAGACGGTCGGGCGCTTTGCGATCAACTCCACCATCGGGGTCGCGGGGCTGTTTGATGTGGCGAAGAAAAAGCCATTCCATCTGCCCCACCGCGTCAACGGCTTTGCCTATACGATGGGCTATTACGGCGTGAAGCAGGGGGCCTATCTCTATCTGCCGCTGATCGGCGCGACGACGGTGCGCGATGTGACGGGGCGGTTGATGGATCTCGCCTTCCTGCCGACCTTTGTCGGCGCGCCTTTCAACAATTTCTACTACACCATCCCTTCCGGCGTGATCTACGCGCTGGATGACCGGGTTGCGTTTGATGACAAGTGGCAGGAATTAAAGAACAGCGACCGCCCGCCTTATGCGGCGCTGCGCGACTATTATCTGGCCAAACGGCAGGCCGAAATTGACGAGCTGCGCGGCAAGAAGCCTGCGGTTGAAACGCCGGTTACTTCACCGCAAAATTGATCTTGCCGGTGGCAGGGGCGCCATCGGTTCCGGTTGCTTTCCAGTTCACGACATAAGTGCCGACAGGCAGGGGGCGCGGCAGTTTCGCGACCAGTGTCTTGCCATCCGCACCCACAGTCGCGGTGAAGCCGGAAATCTTCATCGGCGGATGATCCTTCATGCCGGGCATGGTCAGCATCACGATGTCCATCGTCGAGGTGCTGGCAATCTTGTCCGAAAAGGTCAGGCTGACGGCCATCGGCTTGGCGGCGGCCTTATTGGCAGCGGGCGTCGAGGCGACGAGTTTGACTTGCGCCAAGGCAGGCACGGCCATCGCGAACGCGGCGCCAAAAGCGAGAAGAGACAAGGTCTTGTTCATGGGGCGGTCCTCCGGTCATGCCCCAAAGGGCAAGAGATTTTCGATACATGGATCGATATAGGGATGATTTCGAGATAGGCACCCCTATCTGAACGGAGCGTGATGAAAAATCTCCCCCTCGACCGACGGACGCTCCTGCGTGCGGCCAGCGCGTCGGCGCTGCTGCCGATGTTCCCCGCCTGGGCGCAGAGCGTGTCGCACGGGCGTGGCACGGGGGTGGGCACGCTGTCAGGCGAAGACATCCGCCTGACCGTCGGCCATGCGAGCTTCACGACCGGCGGGAAGACCGGCCATGCCTTCACCGTCAACGGCACGCTGCCCGCGCCGCTCATCCGGCTGAAGGAAGGCCAGAACGTCCGCCTGCATGTCACCAACACGCTCGATGAGGACACCTCGATCCACTGGCATGGCTTGCTCGTGCCGTTCCAATATGATGGCGTGCCCGGCGTCAGCTTCCCCGGCATCCGCCCGCGTGAGACGTTCACCTATGACTTCCCGATCCGGCAGGCGGGGACCTATTGGTATCACAGCCATAGCAACATGCAGGAAGCGATGGGCCAGTTTGGGCCGCTGATCATCGACCCAGCCGGCGCAGACCCCGTCGCGTACGACCGGGAACATGTGCTGGTCCTCTCCGACTGGAGCTTCATCCATACGCACAAATTGATGACGCGGCTCAAGCAGGCGGGCGGCTATTTCAACAGGCAGAAGCAGACGGTGGGCGGGTTGCTCGCGGGCAAGGACCAGTCGCTGAAGGAGCGGCTGGAATGGGCCCAGATGAACATGGACCCGACCGACATTTCAGACGTGACGGCCTCGGTCTATCGCTACCTGATCAACGGCCACGGCACAGAGGAGAACTGGACGGGGCTGTTCCGTGCGGGCGAGCGCGTCCGACTGCGCATCATCAACGCGTCGGCGATGACCAACTTCAACGTCCGCATCCCCGGCCTTCCCATGACGGTGGTGCAGGCGGACGGGTGCAATGTCCGCCCGGTTGAGACCGACGAGTTCCAGATCGCCATTGCCGAGACCTATGACGTGGTCGTCACGCCGACGGAGGACCGCGCTTACGGGTTTGTCGCGGAGGCCATCGACCGATCCGGCCTCGTCCGCGCCACGCTCGCCCCGAAAGCGGGGATGACCGGCGAGGTGCCCAAACTCCGCGCGCGCCCGCTCCTCACCATGCGCGACATGGGGATGGACCATAGCATGCCGATGGAGCTGGACCTCTCCAAGCCCGAAACGCCGATGATGGACCATAGCTCGATGAACATGCGGGACTTTGCGGTCGCGCCGCATGTGAAGAAGAATGCAGGCGTCGCCGCGCTCTCCCCCATGCCCGCCGAACGCATCGGCGATGCGCCGACCGGGCTGGAGGATGTCGACCACCGCGTGCTGCGCTACACCGATTTGAAGGCGCTGACCCCGCACGACGCCCCCGCGCCGACGCGGACGATCCAGATGCACCTGACCGCGAATATGGAACGCTATATGTGGTCCTTCGATGGCGAGCGGATGAGTGAGCGGACCGCGCCGATCATGTTCCGGCAGAATGAGCGCGTGCGCATCACCCTCATCAACGACACGATGATGCCGCACCCCATCCACGTCCACGGCCATTTCTTTGAACTGGTGACAGGCGCGGACGCTGCCGACCAGCCGCTGAAGCACACCGTCAACGTCCTGCCCGGTGGCAAGCTCTCGATCGACATGACGGCAGATGCGCTGGGCGATTGGGCGATGCACTGCCACATGATGTTCCACATGGACACGGGCATGTTCCGCATCCTGAAGGTCCGGGCATGAGGCGCGCATTGACTCTCGCGGCGGCGCTGCTGCTGGCGGCACCTGCCGTGGCGCAGGACCATAGCCATCACTCCGGCCATACCAAGCCGATGCCCCAAGCGCAGGAATCCACGCCCGCAGACGCCGGAGATTGGGCCGCCGATGCGCTGCATGATCCCAAGGCGATGGCGCAGGCCCGCGCCGCCCTGTTCCGCGCCACGCGGGACAGCCGCGCGTCGCTCGTCCGGCTCGATCAGCTGGAATGGCGCATGGGCAAGGCGAAAGACGGTCTCGCCTGGCAGGGCCGCGCCTGGACGGGCGGTGATCTCGACCGCTTCCTCCTCCGCTCCGAAGGCGCGATGGAAGGGGGCAAGGTCGAAGAAGGCGAGGTTCGCGCCTTATGGAGCCACGCCATCGGCCCCTATGCCAATCTGGAGATGGGCATCCGGCAGGATTTCGGCCACGGCCCGCCGCGCACCCACGCGACCATCGGCGTCGACGCGATGCTGCCCTATTGGATTGAGGCGGAAGGCGCCGTCTTCCTCTCCCACACAGGCGATGCGACCGCGCGGGTGGAACTGACGCACGACATGCGCCTAACGAACCGCCTGATCCTCCAGCCGCGCGTCGAGGTGGACCTCTCCGCGCAGGATGTCCCCGCGCTCGGCCTTGGCAGCGGGATCAGCGAAATGTCCGGCGGCCTGCGCCTGCGCTACGCCATCGAGCCGAGGCTCGCGCCTTATGTGGGTGTGCATCGCGAACGGAAGCTGGGCGATACGGCGCGGCTGGCAAGGGCTGCGGGCGAGGGAACGGCTTCGACCAGCGTTGTGGCGGGGGTGTTTTTCTTTTTTTGAGGGGGGCAGGCTTGTTCCTGCGCCCCGGCATTAAGACAGAGCTTATGAAAACCCGTCGCGCTTCTGCACGGGACGCGCTCGACCAATGTCACGGGCAGTGTCGTGCCAAAGGCGCGTCTCGAAATAGCCGATTTGCTGGCCTGCCTCGATGTCACCGGAGTTGGCGCCTTGTCGAAGCCAATATCTGTAGCCGCGTAAATTATTCCGATTGAAGCAAGCCATCGCCATGTGCTGAGCGGCGCGTGTATTGCCCATTCGAAAAGCGCGACGGTAGAGGCCCGCTGCACTAAAGGCGTCGGCGCAAGTGCCTAACGAGGCGGGGCTATTGTCGTCGGCGAACCATGCGGCAAGGTCGATCATGGCGTCGGTATACGACCGCCTTTGCCGAGGATCACGTGCCGTCCACAGGGGAATATGACCCGTACATGCACATCTTCCTCGATGCGGGCGGCGGCAATGTGCTGGCGTTCTTTGAGCTGCCCAACCAGCCCGAAATGGGCCGCGATGAACAGACGCCCGCCTGGGTGCAGCATCTGGCGTTCGAAGTATGCGCTGCTCGCCGCCAAGGCGCATATCGAGGCGCAAGGGGTGGAGGTGCTCGGGCCGACCTATCACGGCATCTTCCGCTCCATCTATTTCTTTGACCCCAATGGCCACCGGCTGGAGCTCGCCTGCAACATCGGCACGGCAGAACAGCACGCCGAACTCAAGCGCGTCGCGCCGCTGATGCTGGAGGAATGGAGCCGGACCAAGACCGCCCCGCGCCATGCGGATTGGCTGCACACCGAGCCGGTGGACTGATCTCCTCCTCCGTTTGTGTCGAGCGAAGTCGAGACACCTTCTGCCGCACCTGCATCCCTCGACTTCGCTCGGGACGAACGGTTTAAGTTCCTATTTTCTCAACAATCCCGCTTGCTTCTCAGGCCCTTGTCCCGCCACAAGGGCACAAAGACCCTGAGGAGATCCCATGTCCCGATTGACCGCGTTGCGACGCAAGTCGCCCACCTTGGCGCTCGTTCTGCTGACGTCGATCGGGATTGTCGGTTTCATCGACCGCATCATCATGAATGTGCTGGTCGAGCCGATCAAAGCGGACTTCGGGCTGACCGATTTTCAGATTGGCCTCGTCAACGGCCTCGCTTTTGCCGTTCTCAATGTCGTGCTCGGCCTTGCCATGGCGCGCGTGGCGGAGCGGACGCGGCGGCTGACGCTCATCTCCTTCGGGACGTTCTTCTGGTCCCTGGCGACGGCGGCGACCGGATTTGCGACCAACTTTGCGCAGCTGCTCACCGCGCGCATCGGCGTGGGCGTGGGGGAGGCGGTGGGCCTGCCGTCGACGTCGTCGGTCATCTCAGATTACTTCCCGCCCGAAAAGCGCGCCTCGGCGATTTCGGTGTCGATGCTGTCGCCGCCGGTGGGCGCGTTTATCGGGGCGGCGGGCGGCTCGCTGATCGCGCACAGCTATGGCTGGCAGATGGCGCTCTTTTGCGCGGCGATCCCCGGCTTCATCCTCGCCATTGCGCTCCACCTGTTTGTGGAAGAACCGACCCGCGGCCAGCATGATGCCGTGGCGACGACCGATGAGGTTCCGCCCATGCTGCGCGTCATCGGCCGCTATCTCAGCTGGCCGACGATGCGGCATATGTTGATTGGGTCGGCCATCGCCTCGCTCGTCGGGTTTGGTTTGAATGCCTTTATGGCGTCCTTCTTCATGCGGAAATTCGGCTTCTCGCTGGTCGAGGCCGGTTTGACATCGGGGCTGGTGGCGGCACTCCCTGCCGCAATCAGCGTGGTTGCGGCCGGCCTTATCGCAGACCGTTGGGGCAAGAAGGACAAGCGAAGCTATGCGCTCGTTCCGGCCATCACACTCACCCTGTCGACGCTGCTCTTCCTGCTCGCGGTCTCACGCGACAATGCGACGATGGCGATCATCCTCATCGGCGTCTCGGCGCTGGCGCAATATTGCTATCTCGGCCCCACATTCGGCACATTTCAGAACATGCTCCACCCCCGGATGCGCGCGACGGGCTCGGCCTTCACCAACTTGGTCTACTCACTTGTCGGCGGCGGGATTGGGCCAGTCATTCTGGGTGCGCTGAGTGATAACTTCACCAAGACAGCCGCCACACCGGGCGACGGGCTGACGCTCGCGATGGGCGCGCTCTCCTGTCTCTATTTGTGGGCAGGGCTTCACTACTGGCTTGCGGCGCGGCATATCCGCAGCGATCTTGACCGCCCACTCGGACTGGAGCCTGCATGACCTACACGCTGATCACTGCCAACCGGAATTACTCCAGCTGGTCGCTGCGACCGTGGATGCTGATGAAGGGTCTGGGCCTCACGTTTGAGGACCAGCTAGAACCCTTTGCCAAGCCTAGCAATTATGAGGAGTTTCGCAGCTTCTCCCCCACGGGTCAGGTGCCTGTGCTCTTGCATGAGGGGCGGACGATCCATGACTCGCTGGGCATCACGCTTTATCTCGCGGACCGGCATGACGGCGTCTGGCCCAAAGACCTCGACGCGCGCGCTTGGGCGCAATGTGCGGTCGTGGAAATGCATTCCGGCTTTGCGGCTCTGCGCAATGATTGCACCATGAATGTCGGCGTACGGGTGAAACCCAAGCCGATGTCCGATGCGCTGAAGGCCAATGTGGCGCGCATTGCAGAGCTTTTTGGAGAAGGCCTGTCGCGCTTTGGCGGGCCGTTTCTGGCGGGAGCAGCGTTCAGCGCGGCAGACGCCTTCTTCGCGCCGGTGGCGTTTCGTGTGCGGACCTATGGACTTGATGTGGGGACGGCCGGGCGGGCGTGGGTGGACCACATCCTTGCCCATCCAGCGATGCTGCAATGGGAATCCGAGGCGCTTGCCGAGAGTTGGCGGGAAGCGGGCCACGAGGCCGAGCTACGCGCCGCTGGGGATGTGATTGCGGATTACCGGACGGGGTAGTCAAAACGCCGTTCGTCCCGAGCGACGTCGAGGGACGGGATGCGGCACAAGGTGTCTCGACTTCGCTCGACACGAACGGGGGTGGTGGACCCTATCTGGCGTCCACCAGCACCAATTCGGCCTCTTCCTCAGCCTCAATCACGAGCCGCGCCTCGCCGGTAATGGCAATGCCATCGCGGGCGTTGGCGGATATTCCATTGACGGTGATCCGACCTGTCGCGGGCACGAGGTAAATGTGCCGCGCAGGGTCTGCGTCATAGGCCAGCGTCTCGCCCGCCTTCACCGTCGCGCCGAGCACTTGGGCGTCGGCGCGGATCGGCAAGGCATCGCCGTCGGTCTTGCCGCTGGCGAGTGTCACCCACTGACCGGCGCGATTGCCTTTGGGAAAGGCGCGCTGGCCCCAGCCGGGGTTCTCCGCCGCGTGCATCCGGCAACACCCAGATTTGGAAGAGCGTCGTCGTGTCGCTTTCCAGATTATATTCGGCATGTTGGATGCCGGTGCCCGCGCTCATCACCTGCACGTCGCCCGCCGGAGTGCGGCCTTCATTGCCCAGGCTGTCGCGGTGGCTGATCGCGCCTGAGCGCACATAGGTGATGATTTCCATTTCGGCATGGCCGTGCGGGGGAAAGCCGGAATTGGCGCCAATCTCGTCATCATTCCACACGCGGATCGCGCCCCAGCCCATGCGGGCGGGGTCATGATAATTGGCAAAGCTGAAATGGTGGCGCGCATTGAGCCAGCCATGGTCCGCATGGCCAAGGCCGCCAAAGGGTCGAACGTCTATCATGTGGTCTTCTCACCTCGGCGGGGTGTTGTCGCCGGTATGCGGGTAAGATGGGGAGGCGAAGCAGGCGTTCAACCCCTGCGCGCTGCCATCGCCTGAAGTGCTTTGCCTTCGAGCCGGAAGCCCGTCCATTCGTCGAGCGCCTTGGCCCCCAGCGCCTTGTAAAAGCCGATTGACGGTTCGTTCCAATCAAGCACCGACCAGTCGAGCCGCGCGCAATCACGTTCCACCGCAAGCCGCGCCAGTTCTGCCAGCAACGCCGTGCCAAGGCCGGAGCCGCGCGCTTCGGGGGTGACGAACAGATCTTCCAGATAGATGCCGGGCTTGCCCTCAAAGGTCGAAAAATTGTGGAAGAACAAAGCGAACCCTTGGGGACTTCCGTCTATTTCGCCGATCAGCACTTCGGCATAAGGCCGCACGCCGAAGAGCTTGTCTGCGAGCACCGCCTCATCAAAGCGGACTTCGTGGAGCAGCTTTTCATAGTCGGCGAGCGCACGGATGAACTGGGCGATCAGACCAATGTCGGCGCGGGTCGCGGTGCGGATGGATAGCGTCATATCTTCAACCTTTGCTTGATCCTTGGCCACAACATGCCGACCGACAGGCCAGCCATGACGAGCGCAAAGGCGGTGAGTTTCCAAGGCTGGAGTGGTTCGCCCAGCAGAAGGGCTGAGGCCCCTAGACCGAAGACGGGCACCATCAATGCCATCGGCGCGACGGTCGCGGCTGGATGCCGATTGAGCAGCCAGCCCCAGGCGGCATAGCCGAACATGGTATTTCCCACTGACTGCCAGACCACCGCGCCCCATGTCGCGGCATCGGCGGCAAGGATGCCGTCCATCATCCGCGTTGGCCCTTCCAGTAGCAGCGCGAAGATCAATAGCGGCGGCACGGCAAAGATGCTCGACCACACGACATAGGCGAGCATGTTCTGCGGCCCGGCCTTGCGCGACACCATGTTCCCGCTCGACCAGCTAAACGCGGCGACCAGCACCAATGCGAGGCCGAGTGGCGTTGCTGTCCCATCGGTGTGGAGCGCAATCGTCGCAAGGCCGCAGCCCGCGATCAGCAAGGCCACAATCTGGTAAAGTCCGACCCGTTCCCCTGTGAGCCGCATCGACAGGAAGATCGTGAAGAACACCTGTGTCTGGACCACCAAAGACGCCAGCCCTGGCGTGATGTCCGCGCGCATCGCGGTGAACAGCACACCAAACTGACCCGCGCCGATAAGCATGCCATAAGCGGCGAGGTTGCCCCACCCGACCTTGGGACGCGGCAGGAAGAAGGCCATTGGGAAGAAGGCCAGCGTGAAACGGAGCAGCGCCAGCGTCAGCGGTGGCAAATGTTCCAGCCCGAATTTGATGACGACAAAGTTCGTCCCCCACACTGCCATGATGGCGACAGCGAGCAGCAGATGTGCGGCGGGAAGGGGAGTGCGGGAAGAGATCAAAGCGCAGGTGTAATATCAGTCAGCGCGAAATCGTCACCCTTAAAAAGGAGCGGTGCATTCAATGACTTGGCAAGCGCATAGGACATACAATCGCCGAAGTTGAGCGCCGCAGGGTGGCGGCCCTTACCGAAGTTGAACTCGGCTTGGATTGCTAAGGACGTCAAAGCATCATCCCAAGGGACGACTTTCACGCTGACCGTTTCGAGCAAACTGAGGGCGAGGTCGACCGCCGGTGCTTGCCGCCATCGCGCCATCACCATCAACAGTTCGAACTTTGTTGGTGCCCCGATCAGGATGCCGTTCGTTTCGCTGAGCTTGACCTTAAATGATGGAGCATCCGGTTCCTGCTTCAAGATGGCGACCAAGGCCGAGCTGTCGAGCACAATCAATGCGGCAGACCATTTTCGTCATAGAGCCAATCATCCATTTCCTTCATGGATGGCATCGGACCAAGTGCCGCAGAGCGCGCCTGAATGTCAGCAATCGCTCTCCGGATTTCCTCCGGGTCCTTTTGGGAAGTCGCGTCCTTCGCCAGCTCGTTGCTGACCGCTAGCCGGATCGCGGTCGTTACGCCCACGCCCTTGCGCCGGGCGAGCTCGCGCACCAGCCGTTCGGTCTCTTCATTCTTGATGCTGAGGCCCATGGCGGGGCTCCTTTCTAGAATTCTTTAGCAGAATTCTAGAAATGCCTCAAGCCGCCTTCCCGTGCAGCGTGTCCATGCTCACGGTTGTTCCAGCGTCGATTTCTGCGGCCTTGGCTTCGACCAGCTTCACGATATGCGCGACCATCGCGTCGTCTTCGACATGATGGTCGGTCACGCCGGCGAGGTAGACCATGTGCTTGCCATTGCCGCCGCCGGTGATGCCAATGTCGGTTTCGCGCGCTTCGCCGGGGCCGTTGACGACGCAGCCGAGGACGGAGAGGCTCATCGGCGTTTTGATGTGCTGGAGTGCGTCTTCAAGTTTCTGGACGGTGCGGATCACGTCAAAGCCTTGCCGTGCGCAGCTGGGGCAAGAGACGACACGGACACCGCGTGTGCGCAGGCCCAAGGTCTTTAGGATCTCATAGCCAACGCGGACTTCTTCTTCCGGCTCGGCCGAAAGTGAGACGCGGATGGTGTCGCCAATCCCTGCCCACAGCATGTTGCCGATACCGATGGCGCTCTTCACCGTGCCGCCGATCAGGCCACCGGCTTCGGTGATGCCCAGATGCAGCGGGCAATCGACGGCTTCGGCAAGGCCCATATAGGCCGCCACCGCGAGGAACGCATCGGACGCTTTGACCGCCACCTTATACTCGTGAAAATCGCGGTCCTGCAGCAGCTTGATATGGTCGAGCGCGGATTCGATCAGCGCTTCGGGGCAGGGTTCGCCATATTTTTCGAGCAAGTCCTTCTCAAGGCTGCCGGCGTTCACGCCAATGCGGATCGCGCAGCCATTGGCTTTGGCGGCGTTGACGACTTCGTTCACGCGTTCGGCCGAGCCGATATTGCCGGGGTTAATACGCAGGCAGGCCGCGCCCGCATCTGCGGCTTCCAGCGCGCGCTTATAGTGGAAATGGATGTCCGCGACGATCGGCACGCGGGCGGCGCGGACGAGCTCTTTCAGCGCGGCGGTGGATTCTACATCGGGGCAGGACACGCGGATGATGTCCGCCCCTGCATCCTCGCATCGGCGGATCTGGTCGATCGTCGCTTTCGCGTCGGAGGTGAGGGTGTTGGTCATGGTCTGGACGGTGATGGGCGCGTTGCCACCAACGGGCACATTGCCAACCATGATCTGACGGGAGGTGCGGCGCGCTATATCGCGCCAAGGGCGGATCGAAGACATGAGAGCGCCTATACAGGCAGGCGCGCGCAGAGGCAAAGGCACAAAGCAGGCCAAAATGTCCTTAAATCAATCTTCAGCCCTGAACGGTAATTGGAACTGTCGGTCACTGTTGCGTGGTCGCCGCGCAAGTGCATGATTTAAGGATGCTGTTCCGCCGTGCAGGGGAATGTTGAAGCCGGGCGGATCGGGCGTCATTTCGGGCTGGACTGGCTCCGCATCGGCGCGTTTGCCATCCTCATTCTCTATCATATCGGCCTCTACTTCGCGCCGGGCCACTGGCTGGTGAAATCCGCAGAAATCGAGCCTTGGGTGGCCTATCCAATTGCGGCCGTCTCTCCTTGGCGGCTGATGATCATCTTTGCCGTATCGGGCTTTGCGACGGCCGCCATGCTGCAACGCTTCCCCTCGGCCGGCGCGTTTTTCAGGGAGCGGAGCCGACGCTTGCTCATCCCGCTCCTCTTCGGATCGCTGGTGCTGGTGCCGCCGCAGGGATGGGTGCGGATGGAAGTGAGCGGACATCATCAGTCGATGCTGCACTTCCTGACGCACGAGGAATTCGCCTTTCACAAGATCGCCGGCCAGTTCTTCCCCAATTGGGAGCATCTTTGGTTCCTCGGCTATCTTTGGGCCTATACCGGGATGCTGGCGGCGGCGCTGATCCTGCTGCCGGACTGGAAGGCGCGCCTCACGCCCTTTGTCGCATGGCTGTGTCGGGGGTGGCGTCTGCTCTATCTGCCGCTGCTGGTGCTGCTCGGTGGACGCTTGGCGCTGATGGCGGTGCATCTGGACGATGCCAGCCGCTATTCCGATCTTGTGGGGGATATTCACTATATCCCCGCCTTCCTGCTCGGCTTTGCGCTCGCGCACTTCCCGGATTTTTGGACCGCCGTGCGGCGGATCTGGCCGGTGGCACTTGGGGTGTCGGTCGTTTGCTTGGCAGTGATCCTGTCCGGCGTTGCGGCCCCGGTCAGTGATCCTTCGCGTGCCATGTTGATCGTGCAGATCGCCGCCGATACCGGCATGGCCTGGGCGATGTTGCCGGTTGCACTGCATCTGGCCGATGTCGCCTTCAACCGGGATCACCCATGGCGGCAGACCTTAGCGCTGGCGATCTTCCCCGCTTATGTCATCCACCAGACGGTGATCGTGTTGGCAGGCTGGATGATACGGGAGGCGGGCATTGTCGGCCTTTCGGCTTTTGCGCTGCAGGTTGTTCTGGTGCTGGTGAGTTGCTGGGCCGCTTGGGCCTTGGCGCGGGCTGTGCCGATTGTCGGAGACGTGCTTGGGATGCCGCACAAGCGGCTTTCAGCCGCCAAGGCGAAAGCAGTTACCAGTTAGTCCGTTTGTCCCGAGCCCTTCGACGCCGCCTGCGGCGTTGCTCAGGATAAACTGCGTCGAGGGACCTGAGCACAAGGTGTCTCGACTGCGCTCGACACGAACGGAGAGGGTTAAGAGGCGATTGCCCCCACCCAAGCCCGCGCGACCCAACCGGCCTTGGCCGCCTTTGACGTGATCACGCGCTCATCCCAAGCGGCTTCACCCCGCCGCGCGACTTCGCGGGCAATGTCGCCATAAATGCCCGCCGCCGATAGCACCGCCCAGCGGGACCGGAAGGGCAGGCGCCGCGCGCCGATGCGGGCGCTCGCTTCATAGCCTGCGGAAAGGTTGGCCAGCTTCCGCGCGATACCGGCCATCGCTTTGCGGTGCGTTGATTTCATATGATCGCCGGGCGGAACACCCGCTTCGGCCAGCCATTCTGCGGGCACGTAGCATCGCCCGCCGTCAGCATCTTCGCGGATGTCACGCGCGATATTGGCCAACTGGAAAGCAAGGCCCAGATCATTGGCGCGCTTGAGCGTATCCTCATCATCCGGCGAAACGCCCATGATGACGGCCATCATCAGCCCGACGACGCCTGCGACATGGTAGCAATATTTGAGCAGCTCGGCTTCGTTGCGCGGGGAGAAGTCCGCCGCGTCCATGGCAAACCCTTCAATGAGGTCGCGCGGCCATTGCGCGGGCAGGGCGCATTCCTTCGCGACGAGGCCGAGCGCGTCAAACGCCGGATCTCCAGTCGTTTCACCGGCCAGCGCCCGCTCCGTCATGTCGCGCAGGAAGGCGAGCCGTTCGGCGGGGTCCTCGACCTTGGTCAGCGCGCCGCCATGGTCCTGCCCGTCGGCGATGTCGTCACACTTGCGGCACCAGCTGTAGAGCAGCCAGGCCCGTGCGCGGACGTCAGGTGCGAACAGTTTGGAGGCGAGCGCGAAGGACTTCGAGCCCTTGGCGATGCTCTCCCGCGCCGTTTCGACAAGGGCGGCGCGGTCCATCGTCACAGGTCTTCCGACGTCATCGCAAAGATGGGCTGATGCGGCTCATACATGGCCATGCGGGTGAGCAGGCGCTCCAGCTGGTCGTCCGAGATCAGGATGCCCTTATGCTGTTCCCGAATGAAGCCGACCGACACCATGTGCGCGTTGAACGCGATCAGCTGGTCGTAAAAACCTGCCGCGTTGAGCAGCCCGACGGGCTTTGCATGATAGCCGAGTTGCGCCCAGCTGATCGCTTCCCAAAGCTCATCCATCGTGCCGACGCCGCCGGGGATCGTCAGGAAGCCGTCCGACAGATCGGTGAACATACGCTTGCGTTCATGCATGCCGGGCACGACGTGCAACTCGGTGCAACCCTTGTGCGCGACTTCGCTGCCCACAAGCGCTTCGGGGATGACGCCGATCACCTCGCCGCCTGCTTCGAGCGCGCTGTCCGCCAGCGCGCCCATCAGGCCGAGCCGGCCGCCGCCATAGACGACGCCAATGCCCTTTTGCGCGAGCGTGCGCCCGACTAGGCGCGCGGTCTCGATATAGACAGGATCGGCAGGGGTTGCGGACCCGCAATAGACAGCAATACGTTTCATGGGGGTGCTCCCTAGCCGGTCCCACCCCGCAAAGTCGAGATGTCAGGCAAGATCCTCAAGCATCAACGCCGCCGTCGCCTTCGCGCTGCCGACGACGCCGGGGATGCCCGCGCCCGGATGGGTGCCAGCGCCGACGAAGTAGAGATTGTTGATCACATCGTCGCGGTTGTGGGCGCGGAACCAGGCGCTCTGCCAAAGGACCGGCTCCAGACTGAACGCGCTGCCAAGGTTGGCGGACAAGTCCCGCCCGAAATCGGTGGGCGCATAATGGAACTGGGTGACGATCCGTTCCTTCAGGTCGGGCATCAAGCGCTGGGCGACTTCTTCAAGGATGTTCTCGGCAAACTGCTTGCCGAAGTCGCCATCCCAATCGACCTTGGCCTTGCCGAGATGCGCGACGGGGGCGAGCACGTAGAAGGTTGAATATCCCTCCGGCGCCATTGACGCGTCGGTGACACTCGGGTGGTGGAGGTAGAGCGAAAAGTCATCCGGCACCCGGCCATTCTTGTAAATGTCGTCGAGCAGGCCTTTGTAGCGCGGGCCGAACAGGATCATGTGGTGCGGAATTTCGGGGAAGGTGCCCTTCACGCCGAAATGCACGACGAACAAAGACGGCGACCAGCGCTTGCGCTTCAGCGATTTGGCTGCGCTCTTGCCGCGTGGATGGTTGCCGAGCAGCTTGGCGTAGCTGTGCATCAGATCGCCATTGGTGGCCACAGCATCCGCCGATTGTTGCCAGCCGGATGCTGTCCGCACGCCGGTCGCGCGGTTGCCCTGCATTTCGATTTCTTCGACCGGATCCCCCAGACGGACGGTGCCGCCCAGCCGTTCAAACAAGGCGACCATGCCGGAGACCAGCTTATTGGTGCCCCCTCGCGCGAACCAGACGCCGCCGCGCTTTTCGATGGTGTGGATCAGCGCGTAGATCGAACTTGTCGTCATCGGATTGCCGCCCACAAGGAGCGTCTGGAACGACAAGGCCTGCCGCAGCTTATCATTCTTCACATATTTGGAGGCGATCGAATAAACCGACCGCCAGGCCTGATAGCGGGCGAGCGCGGGCGCCGCTTTTAGCATGGACAGGATGGAGAGGAACGCGACCGAGCCGAGCTTCTGATAGCCTTCCCGCTCCACGCCGCGCGAATATTCCTGAAACTTCTCATAGCCTTCAAGGTCATCGGGCGCGATCTTGCGGATCTCTTCGCGCAGCGCTTTCTCGTCATTGGCATAATCGTAATTTGTGCCGTCGGGCCAGTTGAGCCGGTAGAAGGGCTTCACCGGCATCAGGTCCACATCGTCGGCAATTTTGTTGCCGGACAGTGCCCAGAGTTCCTCAAGGCACGGCGGATCAGTGATGACCGTTGGGCCCGCATCAAAGGTGAAGCCCTGACGATTCCAGTGATAGCCACGCCCCCCCGCCTTGTCGCGCGCTTCGACGATGGTCGTCTGAATGCCTGCCGACTGGAGCCGGATGCCGAGCGCAAGGCCGCCAAAACCGGCGCCGATCACGATTGCTGTCTTCATTTTCTTAATCCCCAGATGGCACGAATGGCCCGGACGATGGGCACAGGCGGCTTTCCTGTTAAAATGCGCGCCTTATCCAATAGGGTCGATTGACCCGCGTAGAAGCGCTCAATCAAGCTGGCCGAAAGGCCATAGAAGCGCTCAAAGATGCGATAACGTTGGTTCGGCACCGCCGCACCAAACAACATGGTGTCGAGCAATCGGTAATAGCCGCGCGCCTTCCAGTGACGGCGGGCCAGCGCCTCAAACTGGCGAGGCGTCATATTGGGGTCCGCCGCAAGGCGCGTCGCGATCTGGACGGCATCGGGCAAAGTATAACCGGTTGTCGGCTGGCACATGCCAGACCGTATGCCCGCCTTGGCGATGCCACTTCCGGTGGAGCGCCAATAGGCGCCGAAATCCCCGCCGATGATGACAGGCAGCACGCCCGTTTCCTCATGCCCGCCGCCATTGGTCTGCCAGCCTTTTGCGGCGGCATAAGCGATGATGCGTTCGCGAATGGCAGGCACGTCAAGGTCGGGCGTGTCGCTGTAATAAGTGTCTTCGATGAAGACAGTCTCGGCATCGAACGGCAGGCAATAGACAAAGCGGTAGCCGTCAATTTGCTCGACGGTTGCGTCCATCACGATGGGCCGGGTGAGGCCATGGCCGCCGGGGACGTGGACCTTCTGTCCGACAAACTTCTGCCAGCCGAGTTTGAGTTTGGAGAGATCGCCCGCGCCTCGTGCGTCGATGCTGAGGCGGGCGGTGAGTGTCCGTCCGTCACCCAGTAAGATATGGTCCGGCGTGACGTCTTTCACATTGGCGCGGATGATCCGCTCTGCGGGCAGTACCTGCCGAACATATGCGTCCAGCCGGTCAGAGGTGACGCTGTTATAGGTCGCGCTCATCGTCCGTTTGAGCTTGGGAAACAGGACGTCATAGTCCTGCCATTGATGGACGATCAGCGGGGCGATCAGCCAGCGATCGGCGTCGGACACATCGTTGCTAAAGAACGACCAGACATGGTTCCCCCCCAGCGCCGCGCCCGCCTCCACGATACGCACGTCGAGCTGCGGTTGCCGTTCGGCCAGCGCCAGTGCGATCAGGCAACCGGCAAGGCCGCCCCCGGCAATGGCAATGTCACAATGGGTGGTAGCATCAGGCACAGTCGCGCTCTAATGGCCTTGCCGGAAAAGCGAAAGGCCGAGAGGATTAAAGAAATGATGACGCCGCTTGGCACACTGATTGAAAGCATTGCGGAGGACGGCGCCGGGCGCTGGTCCGTCAATGCCAGCGAGGATTGGCGGCAGGGCCGTACGCTTTACGGCGGCGTCTCCGCGGGTCTGTGTTTCGCCGCGTGTGAAAAGTTGGTGCCCGATCTGCCCCCGCTGCGGTCTGCCCAAATTGCTTTTATCGGTCCGTCGGGTGGCGAGGCGACTTTGGTACCAACTGTGCTGCGGCGCGGCAAATCCGTCACCTTCATGGCGTGTGACCTGATCGCCGACGGTGTTGTCGCCACGCGCACGCTCTTTGCCTTTGGCGGGGAGCGCGAGTCCGCCTTCGCCGTTGAAGCGCCCGCAGCACCCGATGCGCCGCGTCCCGAGGATTGCCCGCCGCTATTCCGGCAATGGGCGCCCACCTTCGCCCAGCATTTTGAGATGCGCTATGCGGGCGGCGGCTATCCCGTCACAGGCGCGGATGATGGCGACATGATTGTCTGGGTCCGCCACAAGGATGACGATGCACCCGCGGGCCTCGTGTCGCTGGTCACGCTGGGGGATGCCCTTCCGCCCGCGTCCATGCCGCGTCTGACGGGTCCTGCCGCCATCAGCTCGATGACTTGGAATTTCGATCTGGCCGATGCGACCCGCTATGATGCCAAGGGCTGGGTGCTGCTGCGGTCCAAGGATGATGCCGTCGGCCATGGCTATGCCGGGCAGACGATGGGCATGTGGGATGATCAGGGGCGTCCGATTCTGATGGGTCGCCAGAACATAACGATTTTTGCGTGATCGGGCTTTGCGTGATCAGCCGGACTGGCGCATAGGCGGCTCATGAACGCTGGCCCCTCGATCCTGATGTCTGCCCTCGCCATGACGGTGATCGTCGGCGTGCGCTATCTCATCACCAGCGGCGCGTTTGCTTGGGCAACACGGATCAAGCATCGCGGGCTTTATGCTGGGCTGGACAAGCAGATGCGGCGCGAAATCGCCTGGAGCCTTGCGTCGGCGGCCATCTATGGCGTGCCGGCCGGTGTCGTTGCCTGGGGTTGGCAGGCGCATGGCTGGACGCAGATTTATACCGACGTGAATGCCTTTCCACTCTGGATGCTGCCGCTCTCTGTGTTCGCTTTCCTCGCGCTGCATGACACTTGGTTTTACTGGACCCACCGCTGGATGCATCAGCCCCGCCTGTTCCGCATCGCCCATGCCGTCCATCATGAAAGCCGCCCGCCAACCGCTTGGGCGGCGATGAGTTTTCATCCATGGGAAGCGATCACCGGCGCGGTTGTCATCCCCGCTCTTGTCTTCCTCATCCCCATCCATGTGGCCGCTCTTGGCGTCGTCTTGTCGATCATGACGATCATGGGCGTCGGCAACCACATGGGGTGGGAAATGTTTCCCCGCGCGCTCGTTCATGGTGCAGCAGGGAAATGGCTGATAACAGCAACGCATCATCAGAAGCATCACGAGGCGTATCGGGGGAATTATGGGCTTTATTTCCGAGTTTGGGACAGGTTGTGCGGCACTGACCTTGGCCTTGGCCGCTTCGCCGTTGATGGCAGCGACGGACGCGCCAAAAGCCGGGGCTGATGTCGAAGCCGTCATCACGGGCGTCCGCAATGCCAAGGGCAATGTGCTTGTTTGCATAACGGCCAATGCGAAGGCCTATCCCGATTGCGGCAAGGACCCCAAGAGCCGCAAACTCGCGCTGCCCGCCCGCGCCACGTTGACCGCAAAGTTTGAGGATGTGGCGCCCGGCACCTATGCCATCGCGCTGATCCATGACGAAAATGGCAACAACAAAATGGATGTTGCGCTGTTCATTCCCAAGGAAGGCTTTGGCATGTCGCGCAACCCGGCGGTCCGCATGGGCCCACCGACCTTCAAAAGCGCCGCGTTTGTTGTTGGGGCAGACCCGGTGAAATTGCCGATTACGATGAAGTATATGTTCTAAATGAGGGGGGCGTCCTTCCCATCTCCAATGTCATTCCCGCGTAGGCGGGAATCCATGGCGCGCGCGCAATGGAGCTGGATTCCCGCTTTCGCGGGAATGACACAGGTCGCGCACTGAGCTAACGTCTGGGTCGCGACCAAGAGGGAGGCCCCGACAATGCCCGACTTCATCCCTGTTTTTTCAGAACTCCGCACAATCATGCTGGCGGCGGCAAAGGACAACCCTGTCGCCAAGGATGCACCCGGCGACTTCGTCGTCCACACGACCCGCCTCGACAAGAACGGCAAGCCCGAATGGTTCGGCGCTGTGATGGTCAAGAAGAACTACGTCTCCTATCATCTCTTCCCGCTCTACACCGATCCGTCGCTCGGGGCGGGCATGTCCGACGCGCTGGCAAAGCGGCAACAGGGCAAGTCTTGCTTCAACTTCAAAACCGTTGAGCCGGAGCTGTTTGCCGAACTGGCCGAGCTGACCAAGAACGCCCGCGCCGCCGGTTGAGGCGCGGCCAAGGTGGCTCAACTCATCCCGTGCTGCCCACAAACCATCCCTGATCCCAATGGCATCCCCCAGCGCATTCATTGGCCAGACAGGTTGTCGTGCACAGGGACCTTCGTCTAGGGGGCCGCCAAAGGGAGAATATCAATGCGTGCCTTTTCCAACTTTTCCGTCGCCCCCGTGCTGTTTGCACTGCTGGCTCTGCCCGCCGTCGCGGCTTCCGCGCAGGAACAGGACACCGCCAACCCCAACATCGTCGTGACCGGCCAAGAGGCTGAACTCGACATGTCGGCGCTGCCCAAGGGGCCGGACATCAAGGGCATCGTGGCCGCGCGCAAGGGGGACCGCGTGCGCGTCACCAGCGCAGATGGCACAATGGTCGATGTCACGTTGGCTGAGTTCACCAAGATTAAGGGCGCGGGCAAGACCCCGTCCAAGGCGGATATCCTGAACGGCCTGCCCGTTACGGTGAAGACGCTGCAGTCAGACAGCGGCCTGATCGCCAGCCAGATCAGCTTTAAGGGCCGCGACTTCAAGACGGCAAACATGATCCGCGTCGGCACGTCGCAGCAATTTGCCGAACAGACCGCCGCGACCGAAGCGCTGCGCGGCCGCATGAGCGATATCGACAAGTATAACGTTAAGGGCACGACCAACGTCTATTTCGATACCGGCAAATGGACGCTGTCGGAAGCAGCCAAGGCGGAGCTCTGCTCAACCGCGCAACAGGCCGAGGCGACTGACAATGCGCTGATGCTTGTCGTCGGGTATACAGACTCAGTCGGCAGCGAAGACTATAATCAGATCCTCAGCGAAAAGCGCGCCAGCCGCGTGATCAACTTTCTTCAGCAGGCCTGCCGCTGGAAGCCTTACCGGATGTTGACACCCACCGGCATGGCGGAATCCGATCCGTTGGCCAGCAACGACACCGAAGAAGGCAAGCGCCAGAACCGCCGCGTCTCGGTGAACATTCTGGTGAGCAAGAGCGTCGACGGGCTTTAAGTCGACCGGAAAGCCGAAATTTCCCTCTTGTAGCGACTGCTACATTTTCCTAGTGTGAAGCAGTCGCTGCAGGAGGGTTTCCATCATGGCTTTGTTTCGCGTCTTTCTGATCGTCTGCTGTGTTGCCATTGCGGCCTACACGTCCGTCACCATCGCCAACCATGGCATGAACCTGTTGCCCGTCTTCTTCCGCGACATGGCGGAAATGGCTTGGCCGGGGCAATTCAACCTAGATTTCATGTGTTTCCTCGCCCTCTCCGCGATCTGGGTGAGCTGGCGGCATCACTTTTCCGGCGCAGGGCTGGCGCTTGGTGTCCTCGCCTTTTTCGGCGGGATGCTGTTCCTGTCCATCTACCTGCTGGTGCAGATCAGCCGCTGTGGCGGCGATGTGCGCGTGCTCCTGTTGGGCGAAGCGCGCAGCCGGGCGGGCTAGCGCGCGCCGCCCGGTCAGATCCGCAACTGGCTGCCCAGTTCCACAACACGGTTTGTGGGCAGCTTGAAGAAGTCCATCGCGGATACGGAGGTCTTGAGCATCCAGGCGAACAGATGTTCGCGCCACAGCGCCATGCCGGGCAGTTCCTGCGACGCGATCAGCTTTTGCCGGCCGAGGAAATAGCTGGTGCGCATCGGGTCAATCGGGCCGCCCGTTGCGGCGTCGAGTTGCAGATCGCGCGGGACATCCACATCCTCCATAAAGCCATAGCGCAGGGTGACATGGTAGAAGCCATGGCCTGAAGATGTCGTCACAATGCGGTCCTTGGCCTCAACATAAGGCGTCTCTTCAAACTTGACGGTCAGGATGATGACGCGGTCATGCAGCACCTGATTGTGCTTCAAATTGTGGAGCAGCGCGGCCGGAACGCCATCGGTGGTGACAGAGAGGAAGATGGCCGTGCCGTTGACGCGGTGGGCGGAGCCGCTGGCCGACTTGATGAAGATGTCCATCGGCACGCCTTCCTTCGCCAATTGTGTCCGCATGAGCGCGCGGCCCTTGGCCCAAGTGGTCAGGATGATGAACACGGTGCCGGCCACGAGCAGCGGGAACCAGCCGCCATCAGCCACCTTGGTGATGTTGGAAAGGAAGAAGGTCACATCGACCACTGCAAAGATGGCGATGGTGGGCGATGCGTTCATCGGCCGGGCTTTCGGGGAATGGCCAGCTCGCGTTCTTGCCAAGCTGGTTCATGCCGCCCACCTGATGTCCAAACGGCAGGCGTCATCCCCGCTGTGCAGACATTCCGGGTGGGAGACATCGCCCGCTTCGCCAAAATGGGAGAGCGCACCCCGCGCCAGCCCTTGCGCAATATCGCAAAAGCGGCGGCGCGAATGATAGGTGATCTGAATGATGTCGTCGCCGATCGCATATTGGAAATGGGGGCAGGCCGCCCCTGCGAAAATCTTGCGGATTTCAGGATGGATGACGGAGTTGCGCGAGAGGAGGAAGGTGCGCGCATCATCAACACCTTCTGCAAACAGCGGAAACCGTTCCAGGATGATCGGCATGGCCGACTGCCCAAAGGCCTGCAGCACGTCGGTTGTTTCCTGCCCGGTCAGCGTTGCGGTGGCGCGCGCGATGGCATGAAATTCAGTGTCAGCATAGGTGCCCAGCGACGAATACGCCCCCTCGGCGCCCGCCATGCAGATCAGGCTATCCCAAGCCTCTGGCCCGTAAGCGTCGGTAATGACATCTTCGAGCACGTTGAACATTAAACCCTTCACATCGACCCCACCGTTGATGCTGTGCAAACCCATGTCTGCATTCAGCTTTAAACGGCATTGCGCTGCCAATCTTTATGGCGGGCCCTTGTTTATGCGGCGGGAGTAAACTGACCACCGCGCATAAGGGTTAATCCTTGTCAGAACGGATGTGATTTCCCCCTTTTAAGGTGCTTCTGCTTATCTCGTTGGCGGCGGCGCCTCTAGGGCATTTTGCGACCAAATGTGGCCCACCAACGCGGAAGCGCCCTCGTTCCCAAGGGCTTAGGGCATTGCAATGAAGGAAAGGCGGCTTATCTGCAAATGCAGAGGGGCTGTTTGGAGATTGCTGATGCGGAGAGTTTTAGGGCCCCTGCCTGCGGCAGCGTTGGCCATCGTGTTTTGCCTTTCTGCGCCCGCCATCGCCAACGAACCGGGGCGACCAGCAGGCCTGCCTGAAGGGAGCGGCCCTTGGCTTCCCGATCGGGTGACGATCGGCTTCGGCGGCGGTATCGCCCCGGATTATTCAGGCTCCGATGACTACGCGTTTCAGCCCGGCGGAATTGTTCAAGGTTCGGTGTCCGGATTCAGCTTCGCCATGCGCGGCACCAATTTCTATGTCGACTTGGCGCGAGAGCGGCGCGGGGCTGTGCTTGATGTGATTGCGGGGCCGGTTGCGCAGATCCGTCTGGAACGGTCCAGTCGTGTGGAGGACCCGCAGGTTGACGCGTTGGGGAGGCGGGCAACGGCACTCGAAGTCGGGGGCTTTGCGGGGATCGGGAAGCGCGGAATTGTCTCTCGATTTGATGAGGTGTCTGTCGATGTGACCGTCGTCCATGATGTCGGCACGGTGCACAGGAGCTTCGTGATCCGACCGTCCTTGGGGTATCAGACGTTGATCGGCCGCCGCACTTTTGTTCAGGCGCGCGCCTCGGCCAATCTTGTTGGTGGGGGGTATGCGAAGACCTATTATGACGTGTCGGCGGGCAATCTGCTCCCGGCCTATCGCACTGGCGGCCGCGGGCTGGAAAGCGTCGGTGTGTCGGCGCTTGCGTCCCATGGCCTTGGCCGCAATCCGGCGAAGGGTTGGAGCCTGTTTGCACTCACAGGCTATTCCCGCATCACGGGCAAGTTCGCCCGATCCCCGATCGTGAGCGTGGCCGGTACGCCAGATCAGTTCCGGCTCATCGCCGGGCTTGGTTACACCTTTTAACAGGCGCGGGCCGCTGGACGTGCGGCATGGAAAGGCCTACACCGCCTCCCATCCCCGGGGAGTCGTGTGACTGAGAGGCTGGTGTAACGCCCAGCGACCCGTTGAACCTGATCCGGCTGATACCGGTGGAGGGAGGGTCGCTCGCCAAAGCGTCTTCTCCCCCGTTGAGGAGAGTTAAAGATGGCAGACATAGCAGCCCGCACCGAAATCGGCGTGACCACCGGCCCCATTCGCGGATCAAAGAAAGTTCATGTCGGCCCGCTGAAGGTCGCGATGCGCGAGATCCATCTGGAACCAAGCTGCGGGGAACCGCCGGTCCGCGTTTACGACACGTCCGGCCCTTACACAGACCCCAATGTAGCCATCGATATTGCTGCAGGCCTGCCCGAATTGCGGCGGGACTGGATCCGCGCGCGCGGTGATGTGGAAGACGTCGCCCAGCGTGAAGTAAAGCCCGAAGACAATGGCCAGCTCGGCCCGGATCGGTCGGGCGGTGTCGCGCCGTTCCCCAATGTGCGCAAGACTGTGCTGCGCGCCAAGCCGGGCATGAACGTCAGCCAGATGTATTATGCCCGCAGTGGCATCATCACGCCGGAAATGGAATATGTGGCGGAGCGCGAGAACCTTGGTCGTGCGCGTCTGGCCGAATATGTCCGCGATGGCGAAAGCTTTGGTGCGGCGATCCCCGATTACATCACGCCGGAATTCGTGCGCGATGAAGTCGCGCGCGGCCGGGCGATCATCCCCAACAACATCAACCACCCTGAATCCGAACCGATGGCGATTGGCCGCAACTTCCTCGTGAAGATCAACGCCAATATCGGGAACTCGGCGGTGGCCTCCGACGTGGCGACCGAGGTCGACAAGATGGTCTGGTCGATCCGCTGGGGCGCGGACACCGTGATGGACCTCTCCACCGGCCGCAACATCCATGACACGCGCGAATGGATCATCCGCAACTCGCCCGTCCCCATCGGCACGGTGCCGATCTATCAGGCGCTGGAAAAGGTGGGCGGCGTTGCCGAAGACCTCAACTGGGAAGTGTTCCGCGATACCCTGATCGAACAGGCCGAACAGGGCGTCGATTACTTCACCATCCATGCGGGCGTGCGCCTGCCGTACGTGCCGCTGGCGGCCAAGCGCGTGACGGGCATCGTCTCACGCGGTGGCTCGATCATGGCGAAATGGTGCCTCGCGCATCACAAGGAAAGCTTCCTCTACGAACGCTTTGACGAGATCACCGAGATCATGAAGGCCTATGACGTCGCCTATTCGTTGGGCGATGGCCTGCGCCCCGGCTCGATTGCCGACGCGAATGACGAAGCGCAATTTGCCGAACTCTACACGCTGGGTGAACTCACCAAGCGCGCCTGGGAACAGGATGTGCAGGTCATGATCGAAGGCCCCGGCCATGTGCCGATGCACAAGATCAAGGAGAATATGGACAAGCAGTTGGAGGTGTGCGGCGAAGCACCCTTCTACACGCTTGGACCCCTCGTGACCGATATTGCGCCGGGCTATGACCACATCACCAGCGGCATTGGCGCGGCGATGATCGGCTGGTTCGGCACGGCTATGCTCTGCTACGTCACGCCCAAGGAACATCTGGGCCTGCCCGACCGTGACGACGTGAAGGTCGGCGTGGTGACGTACAAACTCGCCGCCCACGCAGCCGATCTTGCCAAGGGCCACCCGGCCTCCAAGGTCCGCGATGATGCGCTCAGCCGCGCGCGGTTTGAGTTCCGCTGGCGTGACCAGTTCAACCTCGCGCTCGACCCCGAAACGGCGGAGCAATATCACGATCAGACGCTGCCCGCCGAAGGCGCCAAGACCGCGCACTTCTGCTCCATGTGCGGGCCGAAATTCTGCTCGATGAAGATCAGCCAGGAAGTGCGGGAATTTGCCAAGCTGCAGAACCAAAGCGCGGAAAGCTTCGTCGCGGCGGAAGAAGCCGAAGCCGGCATGGCGCAGATGAGCAAGGTCTATGATGAAACGGGCCGGGAGCTGTATATGGGGGCTGGGGATCGGGAGCGGGATTGAGCCCATCTGTAAGGCATCGGTTGACAGCTCATCTGTAAGCCGATAGCATACACTCATGATCCGCTCATTCCGAAGCAAAGCCCTGCGTCGGCTTGTCGAGCAGGGTGATGGTTCAAAACTGAGTGTGCCGAATGTGCGGCGGGTAGAAACCATACTTGCCCGCCTTGATGCCGCGACGGTTCCGGAGGATTTTAATCTCCCCGGCTATCGGTTTCACGGCCTCAAGGGCAAGGACAAGGGCCGATACGCAGTTGATGCGTCAGGGAATTGGCGGATCACTTTTGGATGGGATGGCCGCAACGCCATCGACGTTGATCTGGAGGATTATCACTGATGACCAACCCGCTGCTGAAGGGCCTGCGCCCCATCCATCCCGGCGAATTGCTGCGCGAGGATATCCTTCCCGCCGTGGGACGCCCCAAGACCGAGATCGCGCGCCTGCTCGGTATTTCGCGCCAGACGCTTTATGATATCATCAATGAGAAACAGCCAGTTACGCCGTCCATGGCGTTGCGCCTTGCCAAGATGTTCGGCGGCAGCGCGGAAAGCTGGACCAATATGCAGCGCAACTACGACCTGAAAATCGCCGAAGCCGAACTCGGCGACGCGCTGGACGCCATTCCGCATTTGCAGGCGGCTTGAGTTTAGGGGCTTCTGCACCCGTTCCATCATCACTCGACTGTCAGGACGCGCGCATGTCTCCATCCCTTTCGCCCGCCGCTCTGAGCGAAATCATCGAAATGGCGCTGTCTGACCATGTCAGCTTCGCCACCATCACCGCGCAGACCGGGCTGAGCGCGGATGCTGTGCAGGTCATCATGCGCGATCATCTCAAACCGGGCAGCTACCGCGCATGGCGCAAGCGCGTGCATGATTTCGGCACACGGCGGCAGCATTATAAATAGGCGGGCGGCGCGTCACCTGTCCCAATTTGAGACACTGGTGTCACACTGATCATTGCCGACAGGATCACTTCAAAATAGAACTGCGCCGTGTCGGGTCGGATTTATGTTAACTCCGTCTCGCCGAAGTCAGAAAACATAGCCTATTCGCCTATGTGTCGCGGTTTCATTGGCGTGGACTTGGAGTGATCACTGATGACAATCGCGTTGCCCAAGGCTTGCGCCCCATCCATTCCGGCGAACATTTGCCGTAATGTGATCCTCCTCCTCTTCCTGATGACGCCGATGCCCGACGCGATGGCGGCGCCTGTGCCGACGCGCGAGGCCCCCGCGCCCGTCCTCGTCGGCGGCTGGCATCCGGCGGACCCTGATGCGGCGACCACCCCACCCCCACATAGTCATCCTGAACTTGGTTCAGGATCCATTGGCATCAATGCCCCCGGATGGGTGTCTCTTTGGGGCGCTGGGTGTTCATGGATGCTGAACCAAGTTCAGCATGACGAAGGAGGGGAGGGCCGCCGCCGCGCCCCTACTCGCCGCGCTGGCGGTCGTGCTTTTGGCGGTAGATGTTGGCGCTGGCGCGGTCTTGCATGGCTTCGATCCGCAGGCGTTCGGCGCGGCTCAGGCCATTGCCGTCGGCGCGGCTGCGGGCTTCGTAAGCCGAGATATGGCCCTGCTGGCGCTGGAGGCGGTTGACCTCACGTGCGTTGAGGCTGCCATTGGCAATGCCCGTGTCGATCCGGTGCTGCTGCTTGGTCTGGCGCTGGTTGATGCGGGCTTCGGCCGGCGCCGCAACCGCAACGGTCGTCAGGCTGGCGGCCATGGCGGCGAGGATGAACTTGGTACGCATAACATGTCTCCTTTTGGTTCGAAGGCTGCCGCGGGTCGCATAGCGGCGTCTTCACAAGGCCAAACGGACCGCGCGCAAAAACCCTTCGCGGCTAGCGCACATTTTTTGGGAGTTTTTGGGAAGTCTCTGAAAAGACGCGCGAAAAAAGGCGGAGCCGTTTCCAGCTCCGCCAAGTTTCGTGTTGGTCGTACAAAGACAGTGTGCCGGAGGGCAGGGGGGGGGGGAATACACCTGGCTTCAGTGTAAGACCCTCCGGCAGCCAGAGAAGCGGTTGCCCGTTTCCTGTATTCGTTATGGCGGCAATTCACGACCAAATGCTTAAAAACGCAAGGAAATTGGTCCATAATGGCGCCAATATCACGGCATTAAAAACCGAAATGGTTTCAATTATGATGTGGCCGGGTGTGATGGCGGCGGCTTAGCGCTTCTTCACAAACTCCGCCCGCAGGACGAGGCCTTTGATCCCGTCAAACTTGCAGTCGATTTCCTGCGCGTCGCCGGTCAGCCGGATCGACTTGATAAGGGTGCCGCGCTTGAGCGTCTGCCCCGCGCCCTTCACCGTCAGATCCTTGATGAGCGTGACCTGATCACCATCGGCCAGAATGTTGCCCACCGCGTCGCGGACCTCAACACCGTCACCGCTGCCCGCCGCTGCCTGTTTTGCCGCAAGCTCACTCGCGGGCATCCAGTCGCCGCTGACCTCGTCATAGACATAGTCTTCATTGTCGTCCGCCATGGGGGAAAATCCTTTCGTGGCGGGGCCTAGCGGCTGGCGGGAGGCTTGGCCAGTTCTGCCGGACTTGACCTGCGCCGGTGCCTGCCGCCAGATGGCGGGCAATGTGCAATCTCTACCGCCTTGATGTCCCCGCCAACCAGATTGCCGATGCGTTCGGCATCGATGCGGGCCGCGATCCTTGGGCGGGGGATTATGTCACGCCGGGCAAATATGCGCCGGTTGTTGTCCGTGCCGATGGTCAGAAGGTCATGGTCCCGCGCGTCTGGGGGGTGCCGCCGCCGCCCAATGGCGACCGGCCCGTCACCAACGTCCGCAATCTCGACAGCCCGTTCTGGATCGGCACGCTGCGCCACACCATGTTCCGCTGCCTCATCCCCGTCACCAGCTTTCAGGAATGGGGCGGAGAACGCGGCTGCCGCACGCAGCATTGGTTCTCGGTGCCGTCGGAACCCGTCTTTGCTATCGCCGGCATCTGGCGCGACAGCGAGGTCGCGAGCTTCGCCATGCTGACGACGGACCCCAATCCGCTGGTGGAGGCTGTCCACCCCAAGGCGATGCCGGTGATCCTCCACAGCTATGATCACGACGCCTGGTTGCGCGCGGACTGGAAAGAGGCGCGGCAGCTTGTCGCGTCTTATCCCTCGCAGCTCATGTCGATGGCAGAAATCCCCGCCGTGGCGCCAAAAGCTGCGGCTCCGCCCATTGACTTTTTCAGCCGGTAGGGGTAGTTGCCCGCTCGCCTGATAGGAATGGTGTGCGTGAGGCTCACTCGCAAACCCCAGGAATTGCAGGCATTACATAGCGCTTGAACACTGTTTGTGCGGGACTTGTCCCCGGGCATTTGCCTTGGGGGAGATTCGCGTTTTCGTCATGGGTCAAACCATAAGGAAAACGAATTTGCCGTGCATCAGAGTAACTTCGTAAAGGTGAAGGGCTTCATGCCAACGATCAATCAGCTGGTCCGCAAGGGCCGGGCGCCTCAGAAGGCGAAATCCAAAGTTCCTGCAATGGAACAGAACCCGCAGAAGCGTGGTGTTTGCACCCGCGTCTACACGACGACCCCGAAAAAGCCGAACTCGGCGCTCCGCAAGGTGGCCAAGATTCGTCTTACAAACGGTCGTGAAGTCATCAGTTACATCCCCGGTGAAGGTCACAACCTTCAGGAGCACTCGGTTGTTCTCATCCGTGGCGGTCGTGTTCGCGATCTTCCCGGCGTGCGCTACCACGTTCTCCGCGGCGTGCTCGACACGCAGGGTGTGAAGGACCGCAAGCAAAGCCGTTCCAAGTACGGCGCTAAGCGTCCTAAGTAATCTTCAGATAGAAGGATAAGCTGACATGGCTCGTCGTCGTCGTCCCGAGAAGCGGGAAATTCTGCCCGATCCCAAATTTGGTGATGTGGTGCTTTCGAAATTCATGAACTCCGTCATGCTTGACGGTAAGAAATCGGTTGCCGAAGGAATCGTCTATGGCGCTTTCGAAGCCATCGAAGTCAAGGCGAAGAAGGAACCGCTCGGCGTGTTCCATGATGCGCTGAACAATGTGAAGCCGGGCATCGAAGTCCGTTCGCGTCGCGTTGGTGGTGCTACGTACCAGGTTCCTGTCGAAGTTCGTACCGAACGTGCGCAGGCTCTTGCGATCCGCTGGCTGATTAATGCTGCGCGTTCGCGTTCGGAAAACACCATGGCTGCCCGTCTGTCGGGTGAGCTGATGGATGCCGCCAACAACCGTGGCAATGCCGTGAAGAAGCGTGAAGACACGCATCGCATGGCAGAAGCCAACCGCGCCTTCTCGCACTACCGCTGGTAATCGCGCTGTAACAATTGGAGCGCCTTAGCGGGCGCTCCACCCCTTCGGAGTATTCCACCATGGCACGCAGCCATCCACTCGAGCGGTACCGCAACATCGGTATCATGGCGCACATCGACGCTGGCAAGACCACGACGACCGAGCGTATTCTTTACTACACCGGCAAGTCCTACAAGATCGGTGAAGTCCATGAAGGCACGGCCACCATGGACTGGATGGAACAGGAACAGGAACGCGGCATCACGATTACGTCGGCTGCTACGACCTGCGAATGGAAAGACCACCGGATCAACATCATTGATACGCCGGGCCACGTTGACTTCACGATTGAAGTTGAGCGTTCGCTGCGCGTGCTCGATGGTGCTGTTGCCTGCTTTGACGGCGTTGCCGGCGTTGAGCCGCAGTCCGAAACAGTGTGGCGTCAGGCGGACAAGTACAAAGTTCCGCGGATGTGCTTCATCAACAAGCTGGACCGCACCGGCGCGAGCTTTGAGTTCTGCGTGGATTCGATCATCGAGCGCCTGGGCGCGACGCCTGCAATCCTGTATCTGCCGATCGGCATCGAAAGCACCCTCAAGGGTCTCGTCGATCTGGTCGAAAACCGTGCGATCATCTGGAAGAACGAAGCGCTGGGCGCTGAATTCTTCTACGAAGAGATTCCGGCAGACATGGTCGATAAGGCTGCAGAATACCGCGAAAAGCTGATCGAGCTTGCTGTTGAGCAGGACGACACGGCGATGGAAGCCTATCTCGACGGCAACATGCCCGACGTTCCGACGCTGAAGGCGCTGATCCGTAAGGGCACGCTGGCACAGGCATTCGTTCCGGTCTGCTGTGGTTCGGCATTTAAGAATAAGGGCGTTCAGCCGCTTCTCGACGCCGTCGTGGATTATCTCCCGTCGCCGCTCGATATTGAAGACGTACAGGGCATCAATCCGGCCAATGACGAGCCAGACAGCCGTCCGACCGCCGACGATTCGCCATTCAGCGCGCTCGCGTTCAAGATCATGAACGACCCGTTTGTCGGTTCGCTAACCTTCTGCCGCATCTATTCCGGCACGCTCGCCAAGGGCACGTACCTGAACTCGGTGAAGGACAAGAAGGAAAAGGTCGGTCGTATGCTTTTGATGCATGCGAACGAGCGTGAAGACATTGATGTTGCCTATGCAGGGGACATCGTGGCGCTTGCCGGCATGAAGGAAACCACGACCGGTGACACGCTTTGCGACATGGCAAAGCCGATCATTCTGGAACGCATGGAATTCCCGGAACCGGTTATCGAATTGTCGGTGGAACCAAAGACCAAGGCTGACCAGGAAAAGATGGGCCTCGCGCTCAACCGTCTGGCTGCTGAAGATCCCTCGTTCCGCGTTTCGACGGACCATGAATCCGGCCAGACGATCATCAAGGGCATGGGTGAGCTTCACCTTGAAATTCTTGTCGATCGCATGAAGCGTGAATTCAAGGTTGAAGCCAATGTCGGCGCGCCGCAGGTTGCTTACCGTGAATACCTCGGCAAGCCCGTGGACGTTGACTACACCCATAAGAAGCAGTCGGGTGGTACCGGTCAGTTCGGTCGCGTGAAGGTTAAGGTCACGCCGGGCGAACGTGGTTCGGGCATCATCTTCAAGGATGAAATCAAGGGCGGTAACATTCCGAAGGAATATATCCCCGCGATTGAAAAGGGCTTCCGTGAAACGGCTGAATCCGGCCAGCTCATCGGCTTCCCGATCATCGACTTTGAAATCCTGCTCTATGACGGCGCCTATCATGACGTCGACTCATCGGCGCTGGCTTTCGAAATCACCGGACGTGCAGCGATGCGTGAAGTCGCTCAGAAGTCCGGCATCAAGCTGCTCGAACCGATCATGCGCGTCGAAGTCGTCACCCCGGAAGATTATCTGGGCGACGTGATCGGCGACATGAATTCCCGCCGTGGCCAGATCCAGGGTACCGACACACGCGGCAACGCGCAGTCGGTCGAGGCAATGGTCCCGCTGGCGAACATGTTCGGCTACGTCAATCAGCTGCGCTCCTTCACGCAAGGCCGTGCGCAGTACACGATGCAGTTCTCGCATTATGACGAAGTTCCTGCGAACGTGGCGGAAGAGGTGAAGGCAAAGCTTGCCTGATCGTAAAAGACGGATTAAGGCGCGCGCCTGTTTGGCAGGCGAGCGCCCGCAATCCGAATCTGTGAACCAATCGAAGAACGAGGTTTAGAACAATGGCTAAGGCTAAATTTGAGCGGAACAAGCCGCACTGCAACATCGGCACCATCGGTCACGTCGACCACGGCAAGACGTCGCTGACGGCTGCCATCTCGAAGATTCTGGCTGAAACCAATGGCGGTGTCGCTGTTGACTTCGCCAACATCGACAAGGCTCCTGAAGAGCGCGAGCGCGGCATCACGATTTCGACCGCACACGTCGAATATGAAACCGACGCACGTCACTATGCACACGTCGATTGCCCGGGCCACGCTGACTATGTGAAGAACATGATCACCGGTGCGGCGCAGATGGACGGCGGCATTCTCGTCGTTTCGGCGACAGACGGCCCAATGCCCCAGACCCGTGAGCACATCCTGCTTGCCCGTCAGGTTGGCGTGCCGCAGCTCGTCGTGTTCATGAACAAGGTAGACCTTGTTGACGACGCCGAAATCCTCGAGCTCGTTGAAATGGAAATCCGCGAACTTCTCTCGAAGTACGACTTTGACGGCGACAACATCCCCGTCATCCAGGGTTCGGCAACCTGCGCCCTCAACGGCGACAAGCCTGAAATCGGCCGCGATGCCGTTCTCAAGCTGATGGCTGCTGTTGACAGCTGGATCCCGCAGCCGGCTCGTCCGCTTGATCGTCCGTTCCTGATGCCGATCGAAGACGTGTTCTCGATCTCGGGTCGTGGTACGGTTGTCACCGGCCGCGTCGAAACGGGCGTTGTGAAGGTTGGCGAAGAAGTCGAAATCGTCGGCCTCAAGGACACCAAGAAGACCGTCGTCACCGGCGTTGAAATGTTCCGCAAGCTGCTCGATCAGGGTGAAGCTGGCGATAACATCGGCGCTCTCATCCGCGGCGTTGGCCGTGAAGAAGTCGAGCGTGGCCAGGTTCTCTGCAAGCCCGGCTCGATCACGCCGCACACCGAGTTCACCTCGGAAGTGTATGTTCTGTCGAAGGAAGAAGGCGGTCGTCACACACCGTTCTTTGCGAACTATCGTCCGCAGTTCTACTTCCGCACGACCGACGTCACCGGTGAAGTCGTTCTTCCCGAAGGCACGGAAATGGTCATGCCTGGTGACAACGTCCAGCTTGGCATCAAGCTGATCGCACCGATCGCAATGGAGCAGGGCCTGCGCTTCTCCATCCGTGAAGGTGGCCGGACCGTCGGTTCCGGGGTTGTCGCTTCGATCACGAAGTAATATAGCTCAATCAACACCGCCCGATTCTCCTCGTGAGGATCGGGCGGTTTGCTTGTTTAATGTTTTTGGCTCTTTCTCATCGGTAAACGGACAATGGAAACACAAAATATCCGCATTCGCCTCAAGGCTTTCGACCATCGCGTGCTCGACCAGGCAACTGGCGACATCGCTGATACGGCAAAGCGTACAGGCGCTTCGATCCGTGGGCCCATTCCGCTGCCGACGAGAATTGAGAAATTCACGGTGAACCGTGGACCGCACGTCGACAAGAAGTCGCGCGAGCAGTTCGAAGTTCGCACCTATAAGCGGTTGCTCGATATCGTGCAGCCGACACCCCAGACAGTTGACGCGCTGATGAAGCTCGATTTGGCTGCTGGGGTTGATGTTGAGATCAAGCTGGCCTAAGGCCGCTCATCTCATAGAGATTCGGGATACCGCACACCCATTGAGGTGTGGCTGCGTCCCCCGTCTTTTCCGCGCCGCAAGGCGTGGAAAGCCAGCCCGGACGGGGTGACTTTCATATTTGGGTTGAACATGCCCGCGGGGAATGGGTCTCCGTGGGCCTCTGTGTTAGGGAGAAGTAGATCATGCGCACTGGCGTGATCGCGAAGAAGGTCGGCATGACGCGCATCTTCAAAGAAGATGGCCGTCACGTGCCCGTTACCGTTCTGTCGCTTGAAAATTGCCAGGTCGTGTCGCAGCGGACCATTGATCGTGACGGTTACGTCGCCGTTCAATTGGGTGCCGGTGCGGCTAAGGCCAAAAACGTCGCAAAGCCGCAACGCGGTCACTTTGCGAAGGCAGAAGTCGAGCCCAAGGCTCGTCTCGTGGAATTCCGCGTCGCTGAAGATGCGCTGGTGGACGTTGGTGCGGAAATCTCCGCAGACCATTTCGTCGCCGGCCAGCTCGTCGATGTTGCCGGTCATACCCAGGGTAAGGGTTTTGCAGGCGCTATGAAGCGTTGGGGCTTCGGCGGTCTGCGTGCCACCCACGGTGTGTCCGTGTCTCACCGTTCGCACGGTTCGACCGGGCAGCGTCAGGATCCGGGTAAGGTCTTCAAGAATAAGAAGATGGCCGGCCACATGGGCGACCGTCAGCGCACACAGCAGAACCTCGAAATTGTCCTTACGGATGCGGATCGTGGTCTTCTGTTCGTCCGCGGTTCGGTTCCAGGTGCCAAGGGCACGTGGCTCACCGTTTCGGACGCTGTGAAGGTTTCCCGCCCCTCCGACGCTCCGTACCCTGCCTCGGTTCGCTCCGCAGGCGGTCAGGTCGAAGCTCCCGCAGAAACTCCGGTTGAAGTCGCTGACGCGCCTGAAGCCGTCGAAAATCAGGAGGGCTAAGCCATGAAGCTCAAGGTTCAGACCCTCGACGCCAAAGCAAAGGGCGACATCGACCTCGCAGAAGACGTGTTCGGCCTCGAGCCGCGCGCAGACATTCTGCACCGCGTTGTCACCTGGCAGCTCGAAAAGGCCCGCGGCACCGCCCGTGGTGCCCGTGAGCGCTCTGAAGTGGCGCGTACCGGTAAGAAGTTTGGTCGCCAGAAGGGCGGCGGTACGGCTCGTCACGGCGATCGCCGCGCTCCGATCTTTGTCGGTGGTGGTAAGGCTCACGGTCCTCGCGTCCGTGACTTTAACCCCTCGCTCAACAAGAAGATCCGTGCACTCGGCCTGAAGATGGCGCTTTCTGCCAAGGTTAAGTCGGGCTCGCTGATCGTTCTTGAAGATCTGGCGCTCAAGGAAGCCAAGACGAAGGCATTGGTCGGCACGCTCAGCAAGCTGGGCTTCGGTCGCACCGCTCTCGTGATTGACGGTGAAGCCGTTGAAACGAGCTTCGCCCTTGCTGCAGCCAACATCCCCGGCGTGGACGTGTTGCCCGCCATGGGCGCCAATGTTTACGACATCCTTCGCCACGATACGCTGGTCCTGACCCGCGCTGGCGTTGAAAAGCTGGAGGCGCGGTTCAATGGCTAAGAAGCAGGCGGATATCCGCCACTATGACGTGGTGCTCGCGCCCCACATCACCGAAAAGGCAACGATGGCCAGTGAGCACAACGCAGTTGTGTTCCGTGTCGCCGGCGACGCAACCAAGCCGCAGATCAAAGCAGCCGTTGAAGCGCTGTTTGATGTCAAGGTGACGGGCGTCAACACCATCGTCCAAAAGGGCAAGACCAAGAAGTGGAAGGGCGAGGCTTATCGTCGTTCCGACTTCAAAAAAGCGATTGTGACGCTGGCTGAAGGCCAGTCGATCGACGTGACCACGGGGATTTAAGAACCATGGCACTGAAGCATTATAACCCGACCAGCCCGTCCCGCCGTGGCCTGATCTTGGTTGACCGTTCTGCGCTGCACAAGGGCAAGCCTGTTAAGGCTTTGACCGAAGGCAAGCACAAGACCGGCGGTCGCAACAACAAGGGCCATGTGACCTCGCGCGGTATCGCCGGCGGTCACAAGCAGAGCTATCGCATTATCGACTTCAAGCGTCGTAAATGGGATCAGGTAGCGACGGTTGAGCGTCTGGAATATGACCCCAACCGCACAGCGTTCATCGCGCTCGTCACCTATGAAGATGGCGAAGTTGCTTACATCCTCGCGCCGCAGCGCTTGGCTCCCGGTGACAAGATCATCGCTGCCAAGAAGACCGACGTGAAGCCGGGCAACGCGATGGAACTCGGCCAGATGCCGGTTGGTACCATTGTCCACAACGTGGAGATGAAGCCCGGCAAGGGCGGCCAGATCGCCCGTTCGGCAGGCACTTATGTGCAGGTCGTCGGTCGTGACCGCGGCATGGTTATCGTTCGCCTGAACTCAGGTGAGCAGCGTTATCTGCGTTCGGATTGCATGGGCACCGTTGGTGCTGTGTCCAACCCGGACAATGGCAACACGAACCTCGCCAAGGCCGGTCGCAACCGTTGGAAGGGCATCCGCCCGCTGACCCGCGGTGTTGCAAAGAACCCGGTCGACCATCCGCACGGCGGTGGTGAAGGCCGGACCTCAGGTGGCCGTCATCCAGTGACGCCATGGGGCAAGCCGACCAAGGGCGCGCGCACGCGTTCCAACAAGGCGACGGACAAGATGATCATCCGGTCGCGTCACGCCAAGAAGAAGAGGTAAGTCATGGCCCGTTCCGTCTGGAAAGGTCCCTTTGTTGACCTTCATCTGCTCAAGAAAGCAGAAACCGCTGCTGAAGCCGGCACGCGTTCTGGCCCGATCAAGACTTGGTCGCGTCGTTCGACAATTCTGCCTCAGTTCGTTGGCCTGACGTTCAACGTCTATAACGGCCGCAAGTTCATCCCCGTCCTCGTCAGCGAGGAAATGGTCGGCATGAAGCTTGGTGAATTTGCGCCAACGCGCACCTTCCCCGGCCACGCCGCTGACAAGAAGGGTAAGCGCTGATGTCGAAGTCTGCATCTCCCCGTCGCGTTGGTGACAACGAGGCGCTCGCGGTGGGTACCATGATCCGCGGTTCGGCCCAGAAGCTGAACCTCGTGGCTGGTCTCATCCGTGGCAAGAAGGCCGGTGACGCGCTGAACATCCTTCAGTTCTCGACCAAGGCTATGGCTGTTGACGTTCGCAAGGTGCTCGCTTCGGCGATTGCCAACGCGGAAAACAACCACAACCTCGATGTCGACGCACTGGTCGTTCACGAAGCAAGCGTTGGCAAGTCGATTGCCATGAAGCGCTTTGCAACCCGCGCCCGTGGTCGTTCGACCCGCATCGTCAAGCCGTTCAGCCGCCTCCGCGTGGTTGTCCGCGAAGTGCAAGAGGAAGCATAAGCCATGGGTCAGAAGAGCAATCCTATCGGCCTGCGCCTCCAGATCAACCGGACCTGGGACAGCCGCTGGTACGCCGAGGGCGCCGAATATGGCCGTCTCCTCCTGGACGACCTGAAGCTGCGCAAGTTCATCATGAAGACGCTGCCGCAGGCTGCGATCTCCAAGGTGGTCATTGAGCGTCCGGCCAAGACCTGCCGTATCTCCATCTATGCTGCACGCCCCGGCGTGATCATCGGCAAGAAGGGTGCGGACATCGAAAAGCTGCGCAAGACGCTGGCTTCGATGACGTCGAGCGACGTGTCGTTGAACATTGTTGAAATCCGCAAGCCGGAAATCGACTCCAAGCTTGTGGCTCAGGGGATCGCGGATCAGCTGGAACGCCGTATCGCTTTCCGTCGTGCCATGAAGCGCGCGGTTCAGTCGGCTCTCCGTCTGGGTGCTGAAGGTATTCGTATCACCTGCGCTGGTCGTTTGGGTGGTGCTGAAATCGCCCGCACCGAATGGTATCGTGAAGGTCGTGTGCCGCTGCACACACTGCGCGCGAACGTCGATTACGCTGAAGCCGAAGCGCACACCGCTTATGGCGTCTGTGGGATCAAGGTTTGGATCTTCAAGGGTGAAATCCTTGGCCATGATCCGATGGCAACCGATCGTCTGATGCTTGACGCGCAGACGTCCGGCGTCCGTCCGGCCCGTTGAGTTTAGGATAGAGCAATGCTGCAACCGAAACGCACAAAATTCCGCAAGGCGCACAAGGGCCGTATCCACGGTCTCGCCAAGGGCGGTACGGATCTGAACTTCGGGTCTTATGGCCTGAAGGCCATGGAGCCGGACCGGATTACCGCACGTCAGATCGAAGCTGCACGTCGTGCCATCACGCGCCACATCCGCCGTCAGGGCCGTTTGTGGATCCGCGTATTCCCAGACGTGCCGGTCTCGTCCAAGCCTGCCGAAGTCCGCATGGGCTCCGGTAAGGGTGCTCCCGAATATTGGGCTGCACGCGTAAAGCCGGGTCGTATCCTGTTTGAACTTGATGGTGTTCCCGGTCCAATCGCGGCCGTCGCCTTCAGCCGCGCTGCTGAAAAGCTGCCGATCAAGGTCAAGGTCGTTGCCCGTCTGGGTGACTTCTCGCACTTGGGAGCTGAATAATGACCAAGATTGCCGATCTTAAAGTCAAGACCGACGACCAGCTGGTCGAAGAGCTTGTCAACCTGAAGCGTGAGCAGTTCAATCTGCGCTTCCAGGCGGCCACCAGCCAGCTCGAGAAGCCCGCGCGCATCCAACAGGTGCGTCGGGATATCGCCCGCATCAAGACGCTTCAGACTCAGCGCTCCGCTGACTCTGCGGCTAAGTAAGGACCAGGTGACATGCCAAAGCGTGTGCTGACCGGAACGGTCGTTTCCGACAAGACCGACAAGACGGTTGTGGTCAAGGTAGAGCGTAAGGTGAAACACCCGCTCTACGGTAAGATCATTCGTCGCTCGAAGAAGTATCACGCCCATGATGAAGGCAACACCTTCAAAGAGGGCGAAGTGGTGCGCATTGAAGAATGTGCCCCGATTTCGAAGCTGAAGACCTGGACGGTCGTAGAAAAGGTCGGCGGTGCTGCGGCAATCGTCGATCCAATGGAGGGCTGATCCATGATTCAGATGCAGTCCAATCTGGAAGTCGCCGATAACTCGGGCGCGAAGCGCGTTCAGTGCATCAAGGTGCTCGGTGGTTCCAAGCGTCGTTTCGCCGGCGTGGGTGATGTGATCGTTGTGTCGATCAAAGAAGCCCAGCCGCGCGGCAAAGTGAAAAAGGGTGACGTGCACCGCGCAGTCATCGTTCGTACCGCCAAGGACATTCATCGTCCGGATGGTTCGACGATCCGTTTCGACGGGAATGCGGCGGTCCTCGTCAACAAGAACGAAGAGCCGATCGGCACCCGTATTTTCGGCCCGGTCTGCCGTGAACTGCGCGCGAAGAACTTCATGAAGATCATCTCGCTCGCACCGGAGGTGCTGTAATGGCTTCGCTGAAAATCAAAAAGGGTGACAAGGTCGTCGTCCTGTCCGGTAAGGACAAGGGCAAGCACGGCGAAGTGACCAAGTCGTTCCCGAAGGACGGCAAGGTGATTGTGGCCGGCGTGAATATCGCCACCCGCCACAAGAAGCCGACCCAGGCTAACCCGCAGGGTGGTCTGGAGCGTCGCGAAGCGCCGATGCCGGTGTCGAAGGTCGCAATCGAAGATCCGAAGTCGGGCAAGCCAACGCGCGTTCGCTTCGAAATCAAGGACGGCAAGAAGGTCCGTGTGGCCGTGAAGTCCGGGGAAGTGATCAATGGCTGACAAGTACAAGGCCCGTATGCAGGGCATCTACGAAGCAACGATCATCAAGGCGATGACGGAAAAGTTCGGGTACACCAACTCGATGCAGGTTCCGCGCCTCGATAAGATCGTCATCAACATGGGTGTTGGTGAAGCGACGCAGGACAAAAAGAAGGTTGAAATCGCCGCTGCTGAAATGCAGCAGATTGCTGGTCAGAAGCCAGTGATCACCAAGGCGAAGAAGTCGATCGCGCAGTTCAAGCTGCGTGAAGGCATGCCGATTGGTTGCAAGGTCACCTTGCGCCGTGAACGCATGTACGAATTTCTTGATCGCCTGATCACCATCGCGCTTCCGCGCGTCCGCGATTTCCGGGGCCTGAACCCGAAGTCGTTTGACGGCCGTGGCAATTATGCGATGGGCCTGAAGGAACAGCTGGTTTTCCCGGAAATCAGCTACGATCAGATCGATAAGATGCGTGGGATGGATATCATCGTCACGACGACCGCAAAAACTGACGACGAAGCGCGTGAGCTCCTTCGCCTGTTCGGTTTCCCTTTCCCTCAAGAAGAAGAGCAGCAGCAGGCCGCGTAAGCGGAACTGCTCTGACGGAAGGACGAGAACTTAAGTCATGGCGAAACTGAGTTCGATCAACAAAAACGAGCGTCGCAAGAAGCTCGTTAAGAAGTACGCAGGGCGTTATGCCCGGCTGAAGGCGATCGCAAACGACGAATCCAAGGACGAGACGGAGCGCCTCATCGCGCGCCTGAAGCTGGCCGAAATTCCGCGCAACGGAAATCCGACCCGCGTCCGCAACCGCTGCGAGCTGACGGGTCGTCCGCGCGCTTACTACCGCAAGTTCCGGCTTTGCCGTGTTCAGCTGCGTGATCTGGCCAATAAGGGCCTGATCCCCGGCGTCACCAAGTCGAGCTGGTAAGGGGTTACTGAAAAATGTCTTTGACCGATCCCTTGGGTGATATGCTCACCCGCATCCGCAACGGCCAGCGTGCCAAGATGGATAGCGTTCTGACGCCAGCTTCAACGCTGCGTGTCCGCGTGCTCGACGTCTTGCAGCGCGAAGGTTATATTCGCGGCTATCATGATGAGGCCCTGGGTGCACACCCAGGCATCCGCATCGAACTGAAGTATTTCGAAGGCCAGCCGGCCATCAAGCACGTTGCACGTGTCTCGAAGCCCGGTCGCCGCGTTTACTCCGGTTCGAAGGAACTGCCGATCATCCGTAACGGCCTCGGCATCACCATCGTCTCGACGCCCCGTGGCGTTCTTTCTGACGCGGAAGCGCGTGAGCAGAATGTCGGCGGCGAAGTGCTCGCGGAGGTGTTCTGATGAGCCGCACAGGTAAAAAGCCAATTGCCATTCCGGCAGGCGTGACCGCATCGCTTGACGGTGCGATCATTGCCGTCACTGGCCCCAAGGGGACGCTCAGCATCCCTAAAGAAGCCGAAGTGTCGTATAGCCTTGAAGACGGCCAGCTTTCCGTTCGCCCTGCGAACGAAACAAAGCGGGCGCGCTCTTTTTGGGGCATGCAGCGCACGCTGATCCAGAATCTGGTGACGGGCGTGACGGAAGGCTTCACCAAGACCCTCGTTATGACGGGTGTCGGCTACCGTGCAAGCGCACAGGGCCAGAAGCTCAAGCTCCAGCTCGGCTACAGCCACGACATCGACATTGACGTGCCGAATGGCATCGACATCAAGACTCCGGATCAGACGACGATCGAAATCTCCGGCATCGACCGCCAGGCGGTTGGCCAGATCGCCGCAGAAATTCGCCGCTGGCGTAAGCCTGAGCCTTATAAGGGCAAGGGTATCCGCTACCGTGGCGAGTTTGTCTTCCGGAAGGAGGGTAAGAAGAAGTAATGGCACAGAAGCTGACATCATTCGAAAAGCGCCGCCAGCGTGTCCGTACGGCTATCCGTACCCGCGCCAGCCAGCGTCCGCGCCTTTCCATTCACCGGTCTGGCCGTCACATCTACGCGCAGATCATCGACGACGCAGCGGGCAAGACAGTTGCCGCAGCTTCGACCGTCGAAAAGGACGCGCGCGCCAAGTCGGGTGCAAACCTCGACGCAGCTGTTTTGGTAGGCAAGGCTGTCGCCGAGCGTGCCAAGAAGGCTGGCGTAACCAAGGTCGTGTTCGACCGTGGGGGTTTCCTGTTCCATGGTCGCGTAAAAGCATTGGCTGACGCGGCACGCGAAGGCGGATTGGAGTTCTAAATGGCTGACGAAACCGAAATCCAGGGTGGCGCTGCTGCCCCCGAAGCCGCAGCAGCGGCTCCTGATGCGACCGAAGGTCGTGGTCGGGGCGGTCGTGGCCGTGGTGGTAACGATCGTGGCCGTGGTGGCCGCGATGGCAACCGTGGTCGTCGTGATGACCGTCGCGGTGCCGAAGAAGGTGGCGAAGAGCTGATCGAAAAGCTCGTCCACATCAACCGCGTTTCCAAAACTGTTAAGGGCGGTAAGCGCTTTGGTTTTGCAGCATTGGTTGTTGTCGGCGACGGCAAGGGTCGTGCAGGCTTCGGTCATGGTAAGGCGCGTGAAGTGCCGGAAGCCATTTCCAAGGCGACGGCTGCTGCCAAGAAGGCAATGGTTCGCGTTCCCCTCAAGGAAGGTCGCACACTGCATCATGATGGCAATGGTCACTTCGGTGCCGGCCGCGTGACGCTGCGCACCGCGCCGCAGGGTACGGGTATCATCGCCGGTGGTCCGATGCGCGCTGTCTTTGAATCGCTCGGCGTTGCCGACGTGGTGACGAAGTCAGTCGGCACATCGAACCCCTACAACATGATCCGGGCCACCTTTGCTGCTCTTACCGAGCAGACGAGCCCCAAGTCGGTTGCCCAGCGTCGTGGCAAGAAGATCGCTGATCTTCTGAAGCGTGGTGGAGCTGCCGCGGCTGAAGCCCTGGCTGAAGCCGAAGCGGTTACGGAGTAATCCCGATGGCGAAGATCAAAATCAAGCAGACCGGTTCGCCGATCCGCCGCACCAAGGACCAGCGCGCAACGCTCGTCGGTCTCGGCCTGAACAAAATGCACCGCGTGTCGGAGCTGGAAGATTCCCCGGAAGTCCGGGGCATGATCCAGAAGGTCCGTCACATGGTCGAAGTTCTCGGTTAAGCCCTAAATTGCTCGCCCCGGTCTTGACCGGGGCGGCATTTTTCCGGAAGGGGCACACCCTTCCTCAGCGCGAACATAGCGAAAGCGAGTGCACGATATGAAACTGAACGAACTCCGTGATAATGATGGTGCCCGTAAGGGCCGGATGCGCGTCGGACGCGGCATCGGCTCTGGCAAGGGCAAGACCGGTGGCCGTGGCCAAAAGGGTCAGAAGAGCCGCGGTGGCGTCTCGATTGCCGGTTTTGAAGGCGGTCAGATGCCGCTCCACATGCGTCTGCCAAAGCGCGGCTTCAACAACATCTTCGGCAAGGATTATGCTGAGGTAAACCTCGGTGCCATCCAGAAGCTGGTCGATGCCAAGAAACTCGACGTCAAGGCGACGATTGATCACGCAGCGCTCAAGGCTGCTGGCGTTGCCCGCGGTGGCAAGGACGGTGTTCGTCTGCTCGCTAAGGGTGAATTGACAGCGAAGCTCAGCTTCGTTGTTGCCGGTGCTTCGGCTGCGGCCAAGGCTGCGGTTGAAAAGGCTGGCGGCAGCGTTGACGTGATCCACGTTGTTCCGGCTGCCGAAAAGGCCGCTGCCAAGAAGAATACCGTCAAGATCAGGACCAATGCCTGAGGAATTCTCGGGTCAGGGCTTAGACAAGCGCTGATTAGTCATTATATGGAGCGGCGGGCTGTCCAACGGGCATGACCCGCCGTTCTTTTTTTCAAGGGTTATCCATCCCATGGCAAGTTCCGCCGACCAGCAAGCAGGCTTGAATCTCTCCCGCTTTTCGCAGGCTTCTGAACTGAAGAGCCGCATCTGGTTCACGATCGGGGCGTTGATTGTTTTCCGCCTGCTCAGCCATGTGCCGCTGCCGGGGATTGACCCCAAGGCGCTCGAAACGCTGTTCAACACGACCAAGGGTGGTGTTCTCGACTTTTTCAACATGTTCTCGGGCGGTTCGCTGGAGCGTATGAGCCTCATCGCGCTCGGCGTGATGCCCTACATCACGGCGTCCATCGTTGTGCAGCTTGGCACGTCGCTTTCCACAACGCTGGCGGCGTTGAAGAAGGAAGGCGAAAGCGGTCGTAAGAAGCTGAACCAGTATACTCGCTATGGCACCGTCGGCCTGACGATTGTGCAGGGCTATTTCATCGCCGTTGGCCTTGAAAGCTGGGGCGCGACACAGGGCCTGTCGGCAGTGGTTGAACCTGGCATGCTGTTCCGCGTGGCTTGCGTCACCGCACTTTTGGGCGGCACGATGTTCCTGATGTGGTTGGGCGAGCAGATCACCAGCCGCGGCATTGGCAACGGCATTTCGCTGATCATCATGGCCGGTATCGTCGCCACCCTGCCAAAGACACTCGCACAGGTGTTCGAAGGCGGCCGCACAGGCACGATGAACCCGCTCATGGTGCTTGGCATCGGCGCGGCCGTCATTGGCCTGATTGCGTTTATCTGCTTCATGGAGCGTGCGCAGCGTCGCGTGCTGATCCAGTATCCCAAGCGGCAGACGCAGCGCGGCATGATGCAGGCCGATAAGAGCTTCCTGCCGCTGAAGATCAACACGGCAGGTGTCATCCCGCCGATCTTCGCGTCGTCGCTGTTGCTGATGCCGCTCACGCTCGTTCAGTTCGCTGGCCAGAGCGCAACGCAGGATTCGGCGACCGGTGATACCATTTTGACGATTACGAACGCCCTGCAGCACGGATCTCCGCTGTACATGGCGCTCTATGCGTTCGGCATCATCTTCTTCTGTTTCTTCTACACAGCCGTTGTCTTCAACCCTGAAGAAACCGCAGAGAATCTGAAGCGCTATGGCGGCTTCGTGCCCGGCATTCGCCCCGGCAAGAACACAGAGAATTATCTGGATTATGTGCTGACGCGCATCACCGTGGTCGGCGCTGCCTATCTAACGCTGGTCTGCTTGGTGCCTGAGTTCATGTTCTCCAGCCTTGGCTTCATGACCATTGGCGGCACCAGCCTCCTAATCGTCGTGAACGTGACGATGGATACAGTGACGCAGATTCAGAGCCATATGCTGGCCCACCAATATGGGGACCTCATCAAGAAGGCGAAGCTCAAAGGGGGAGCGCGGCGTTGAATATAATTTTGTTGGGACCTCCGGGGGCGGGGAAGGGCACACAGGCCAGCCGATTGCAGGAAGAGCGCGGCATGGTGCAGCTGTCGACCGGCGATATGCTTCGCGCAGCCGTTAAGGACGGCACGCCCGTCGGGCTGCAGGCCAAGGCGGTCATGGAAGCCGGTGAGCTTGTTTCCGACGAGATCGTGTCCGGCATCATCGGAGAGGCGCTGGACAAGCTGCCTGCCGAGACCGGCGTGATCTTTGATGGCTATCCCCGGACAGCCGCGCAGGCGGACTCGCTGGATGATATTTTGACGGCGCGTGGCCGCAAGCTTGACTGTGTAATCGAACTTGGCGTGGACGAAGACGCGCTGGTTGAACGCATCACCGGACGCTTCACCTGCGGGAAATGTGGCGCAGGCTATCACGATACCTTCAAGCAGCCCAAGATTGCTGGAACCTGTGACCAGTGCGGCTCGACCGAGTTTAAGCGTCGTCCCGACGACAATGAGGAAACGGTCCGCACGCGGATGGCAGAGTATCGCGCAAAGACAGCGCCGATCCTGCCAATCTATGAAGAGCGCGGTTTGCTGCAGCGGGTCGATGGCATGGCGGATATCGACGTCGTCAACACGTCTATCGAAGCGATCCTCGACGCGAAGTGAGCGGGCCGGCGGCTGGAATAAGCTGCCGCGTCATTGAAGAGTCATTAGCCTGACATTCGTGTGTCGCGTTTGCGCGCTACGAGTATGGCATGACGCAGTTCGCCCTTAACCTGTTCCGCGCTTCCTCGAGGCAGCAGCAGACCCGTCGCCCGACCGCACAGAAGTCCCCTGTGAAGGGTGTTTGGCATTACAGGTTGCTGGCTTGGGCTTTCCGCAACAGCTGAGCGCTTCGCTCAGTTAAAGCCGTGCGAGAGGAAGTCCGGCATCGGGCCGTTCCAGCCGCCGGTTTCATTTGAATCTTCAGGTACTTGTGCCGCAGGGCGGCGCGCCGCTGGCTTTTCCTGAGGCTTGCGCTCAGCGCGTTCTGGATTCGCAGAGCGTTCCGGCTTCGGCGTTGGCGCCTTCGCTTCTTCGGCCTTTGGTGCGGCCTTCGCACGCGAACGGCGGGCCGGACGCGGTTGTTCTTCCGCTGCAACATTAGCCACGTCAGGCGATGATGGGGCCGCCTTCGCTGCCGATTCGCCGCTTCCCTTGATTCGCGTCAGGGTCTGGCCGGTCAGCTTTTCGATATTCTCAATGGCTTCGGCATCCGCCGGCGTCACAAATGTGAAGGCCTTGCCCGTCGCACCCGCACGACCTGTACGGCCGATACGGTGGACATAGTCATCGGGATGCCAGGGCGCGTCAAAATTGAAGACGTGACTCACGCCCTTGATGTCGAGTCCACGGGCGGCAACGTCGGAGGCGACGAGAATGTTGATATCGCCCGATTTGAAGCGGTCGAGTTCCTTGATGCGGGCCGATTGCTCCATGTCGCCATGGATTTCGGTTGCCCGGAAGCCAGAGCGCTGCAGGCTCTGCGCAAGCTCGCGCACGGTTGTCTTGCGGTTGCAGAAGATGATGGCCGTGTTGACGTCGTCCGCATTCAGCAGGTCGCGCAGAACGTCCTTCTTCTTGCGGGCGTCCACTTCAACCAGAACCTGCGCGATGTTGACATTGGTCGAAGCAGGGCGGGCCACTTCGATCGTCTTGGGGTTGGTCAGGAACTTGTCAGCCAGCTTTTTGATCGGCGGCGGCATCGTTGCTGAAAAGAGCAAGGTCTGACGGCTGGCGGGCAGTTTCGTACAGATATTCTCAATATCCGGGATGAAGCCCATGTCGAGCATCCGGTCTGCTTCATCGATGACGAGCAGGTCGCAGCCATTGAGCAGGATCTTACCGCGCTCAAACAGGTCCATCAGGCGGCCCGGGGTCGCGATGAGGACATCAACGCCCTTTTCCAGCGCCTTGACCTGATCGCCCATCTGCACGCCGCCGATGAGCAGCGCCATGGAGAGCTTGTGATACTTGCCGTACTTCTCAAAATTTTCGGCAACCTGCGCGGCGAGTTCCCGTGTCGGTTCCAGAATGAGCGACCGGGGCATGCGCGCGCGGGTGCGGCCATGGCCCAAAACATCGATCATGGGGAGGACGAACGCCGCCGTCTTGCCAGTGCCCGTTTGGGCGATGGCAATCAGGTCACGCATCATCAAGACGCTGGGAATAGCCTGCTGCTGGACAGGTGTCGGATCGGAATAGCCCGCCTCCGTTATGGCGCGGAGCAGTTCATCGGATAGGCCGAGATCGGCAAAACTCATTCAGGTTAGGTTCCGGATAAGGTGCGGGAGGGTGCCCCTGCATGCTGACTGCGGGCCTTGGCTTTAGGGACGGAAAAGTCAAGCAAAAGCCGTCCGGAATGAGGGCCAAAGCGGCATCACTTTTGCTTTGGCGGCACCAGTGTGTGAAATTTGTCGATCATGCAGGCGCCACCTGTGCGGGAATGGATCGTATCCCGGTCCTCGCATAGACGCCCGTCGCGGGTCGGCTGCAGATAGAAGCCGGAATAAAAGTCGATCGACGGGCAGCCTTTTTCCAATCGCGCGCGGATGGGCGGTCCATTGCGCAGGACGAGGTCAATGCTGTCAGGCTTGCTGATCAAAATGCCGCCCAGCGTGGCTATCGAAAGGCACTTTGGGGCGGATTTTTCTTTCCAGTCTTGGAAGATCAGCCGCGGGCGGGCGCGCTCATGATGTGGGGTGATGCGGATCACCGTCCGACGCTCGATCATCACTTGCGCATAGTCTGCCCCGTCCGCCTGAGGCAGAGCAGCCGGGCCCGGCGGCATAAACGCCGCGGCAGACAGCACAAGAAACTGGATCATCGAGATGTCATCATGATTCCACCCGAAGTGAGGTTGGACGGTTGAACAGATCATGAATTGCGTGGCAATGGGGCAAAGCTGTCCCGCCATGGGGCAGGGGAGAAATTTGCGATGTTGAATGCCGCAGCTTTGGCCGAACTCGGGGCGGTTCTGGGCACGAAGGGCCTGACGACTGAGCCGTCCGACATCGCACCTTGGACGACGGACTGGCGCAAGATCTACGAAGGGAAGGCCGCCGCATTGGTGCAGCCGGGATGTGTCGCCGAAGTTCAGGCGGTTCTCGAGATCGCGTCGCGCCATCATATTCCTGTCGTGCCGCAGGGCGGCAATACGTCCATGGTCGGGGGCGCGACACCCGATGACAGCGGCGCAGCGATCATTGTGTCGCTCCGCCGGATGAATGCGATCCGACAACTGGACCCCGCCGCGGGACTTGTTGTGGCTGAGGCCGGTGTGGTGCTTTCCAACCTGCATGATGCGGCGCGGGCCCAAGGCATGCGCTTTCCCTTGTCGCTTGGCGCGCGCGGCTCTGCCACGGTCGGCGGGCTTGTGTCGACCAATGCCGGCGGCACGCAGGTGCTGCGCTTTGGCACGATGCGCCGCCTTGTGCTGGGCGTGGAGGCAGTCTTGCCCGATGGCGCGCTGTACGAGGGGCTGGCGGCGCTTAAGAAAGACAATCGCGGCTATGATCTCACCCAGCTGCTGATTGCGGCCGAAGGCACAATCGGCATCATTACGGCCGCGAGCCTAACGCTGGTGCCGGATGTCCTCGACCGGGCCGTCGCGTGGATGGCGGTCGACAGCCCCGAGGCCGCGCTCACCAGCCTGCGCGCCATGGAGGCGGCGTCGGGCGACGCCATAGAGAGTTTTGAATTGATCCCGGACAGCTCGTTGCGTCTGGTGCTCCAGCATATTCCCGGAACCCGGGCCCCGCTGGAGGGTCCTGCGCCTTGGCATGTGCTGGTGGAATATGTCCGGAGCAGTCCGGGCGCCACAGCCCCTGCCGAGGCGCTGGAGCTGTTGTTGGCCGCCGAGCTCGAGGCCGGGCGCATCCGGGATGCCGCGATTGCCGCGAGCGAGGCGCAGGCAGAGGCTTTCTGGAAAATCCGGGAATCGATCTCAGAGGCGGAGCGCACGCATGGCCCCGCCATGCAGCACGACATTTCAGTGCCGGTGGACGACATGCCGCGCTTCATTGCGGAGGCCAGTGCCGAGGTTGAGCGGGCCTTTCCCGGCGTCTGGGTCAATGCCTATGGCCATCTGGGTGATGGCAATGTCCATTTCCACGTGCGGGCACCAGAAGGCTGCACCGACCCGAATTGGCGCGTGACAACAGGTAAGGCGACAAGCCGGATGGTCTATGACCTCGTCACCGCGGCAGGCGGCTCCATCTCAGCAGAACACGGCATCGGGCAAATGAAACGTGACGAACTCGGGCGCCTGTCAGCCCCGGCGCGCATCCAATCGCTGCGGGCGATCAAGGCGGCGTTTGACCCACTGGGCATCATGAACCCCGGCAAGCTCATCCCCTAGCCTTTAGCGGCTGGTAAAGGACAGCGGGAGTCGCCGCTTTCCCCTTGCACTCTGGCACATCGGGCCATAGGAGCCGATGCCATTCATAATCGCCTCATGGGCAGCAGGAGAATACGTATGGCCAGTGCGCCGCAAGATGCTCTTCCCTTGTTTTTCAAGGACCTCGTCCCGCTTTCGTCGGTCGATCACGCAACATGGAAAACACGTCCGGTTGAGAGCGCACCCTGGCTCAACGATCAGCACGCCGTGCCGTTGACCGTTGATGAGTTCGCCAGCGCACAGCGCAACTATCCCATCATCTTTTCGTCAGGTGAAGCACCAGTGCCGCTGGCGCTGATGGGCCTCAATGAAGGCGTCAACGTTTTCATGGGCGAAGATGGCCGCTTCACTGAGCAGGTCTATGTGCCGGCTTATGTCCGCCGCTATCCCTTCATGCTCGCCAAGTTGCGCCCGGACAGCGACGATCTGTCGGTCTGCTTTGACCCGACCGCAGGCGCGATTGGCGAATTTGAAGAAGGCGACGCCCTTTTTGAAGACGGCCAGCCGACCGAAGCCACGAAGCAGATTCTTGGCTTTTGCGAACAGTTTGAGCAGGCCGGTCAGCGGACTCAGGCCTTTATGCAGGAACTGATCGCCAATGAATTGTTGATGGACGGCGAAATGTCGGTCCAGCCCGATCCGGACAAGCCGCCGTTCGTCTATCGCGGCTTCCAAATGGTCAATGAAGACAAGCTGCGCGAGCTTCGCGGTGACCAACTGCGCAAGATGAATCAGTCCGGTCTTTTGCCGCTGGTTTATGCGCATCTGTTCTCAATGTCGGTCATGCGGGATGTCTTCGGCCGCCAGATGGCGTTGGGTAAAGTTGTCGCGGGTGATGCGAACGCTTAAAATAATCTAGCGATTTCCGGCGCTTGATGCCGGTGTCACGATAAATTGGGGCGGCTGTTCGAACAAGCGAACGGTCGCCCTGACTTTTGCTTGAAACGGCCTGTCCTGCGCCCTACATTGTTTTTCGAGCGGTGGTGCGTGTCCCCCCTTTCGTGCCGCTACTCAGCACACCCTTGGGTGTGTTTCCTCCCTGAACCTTGGCCACCCGGTGCGTGCACCGGGTGGTTTCTTTGTTCAGGGTCCGGTTTATTCAGCGGCGATAGGAAGCGAAAGGCGGGGCGCCGCATCGGACAGTCGCTCGGCCACCTGCCGCAACAGGCGGGCCATATCTGTCAGGCCGTCCCCTGCTGCCCGCAGATTTGGGTCCAGATAGAGCCGACGGTCAAATTCCAGCTGAATGGCGTGGAGGCCATCAGCGGGTGCCGAATGTCGATCTAGAATATGTCCCCCTGCATAAGGGGCATTATAGGCGACGCACAGGCCTGCGGCTTCAAAGGTCGCGCCGGCAATTTCAGTCAGGACGGAACTTGCACTGCGCCCGAACCGGTCCCCCACCACGATCTGCGGCGGCGTGCGGGCGCCGTCCTGCAGCAAAGGCGGCATGGAATGGATGTCGAGCAAGATGGCCGTCCCGTGGTGGCGGCGCGCGGCCTCCATCAGGGTCTCCAGCCGGTTGTGGTACGGCCTGTGGTGGCGGTCGATTCGGTCATCAATTTCTTCGGGAGAAAAGCGCCGTCGCCACAAATCCCCCAGCACAGCGGTTCGGCGCGGAACAAGGCCCAGCCCCCCGCGCGCCTTGGCAGATAGGATCGGTTGAACATCCATCGGCCGCGACAGCATGCCGGGGTCCATGTCACGCTCTGCACGGTTCAGGTCGATAACGGCTCGGGGCGTCCTAGCGACAATGCCCGTAAACCCTGCTGCAAAGGCTGCTGCCGCCAACTGGTCAGCCAGCCGGTCCTCCAGCGGGAGCAGCCGGTCTGCAGGGAAGCGGCAGTCATCGGCCAGATCAGGCGGGTAAGCACGCCCGGCATGCGGCACCGAGAGGATGACGGGCCATTGCGGCGTATCCGGGCCGGATTGGTCGAACGAACTGTTCATCCCTTTCGCCCTAAAGGGGACGCGAATTGCTGGCAATGTCTGCGGCCTTCAAACCGCAACCGTCGTCAAACCTTGTGAAAAAATGTTAAGGTGTGCCTGCTACGCTATAACCTTACGAATGAATGCAATCCGGACGCGCGACTATGAGGGCTCAGATGATCCATATCCTGCTGGCTGAAGATGATGATGTGATGCGCCAGTATCTCGTCCGCGCCCTGGAGCGGGCAGGCTATCACGTGACCGCCGTAGATCGGGGCACCGCCGCGCTGGACCTGATTGAGGCGGGTGAAGCCTTCGACCTGCTGTTGACGGACATTGTCATGCCGGAAATGGACGGGATTGAACTCGCCCAGAAGGTGACGCTCATTCATGCGGACATGAAGGTCATGTTCATCACCGGATTTTCGGCCGTGTCGCTCAAGGCTGGGCAGGCCATGCCCAATGCCAAGGTTCTGTCCAAGCCCTTCCACCTGAAGGATCTTGTCGCCGAAGTGGACCGGGCTTTCGAGTTCAGCAACGTAACATCTGAAGGTTTGTAACGCGCAGCCGATGCCCAGTGCATCGGGCCTTGCAACCCGGCCCAGTCGCCGCTATTGGCCCCGGACCCCGACGGTTCCCGCCGAGTCATTCGGCTCTTGGAACTGCTCTTGAAAATGAGTGTGGGCGTGTAGCTCAGTGGTAGAGCACTGTGTTGACATCGCAGGGGTCGCAAGTTCAATCCTTGCCACGCCCACCATTTTCCTTTCCTTCTCTCAAGCACAGCAAATGCAGCGTTTTTGACGCTGTTCTGCCGATGTGTTGAAGGTTCTCTCGATGATTTTGACACGCTCTGGATCACAATAGGATCACAATGAGCAAACGATTTGGCGACGATAACCAAGCGTAGACACGGATACTGTGTCCAAATTCGGCGTAAGGGATTTGATCCTGTAAACCGAAATTTCAAAAGCCATGCTGAGGCTGTGGCATGGGCAAATAAGGAAGAGGCAAAGCGAAGCTCGCTTCGCACCCTCAGGCAGCTCTTTGATCCTCGAAAGATCACGCTCCGTGATGTCCTGACACGCTATATCGAAGATGTCTCAGCTCGAAAAATCAGCCGCGAGACAGAGCAGTACCGTGTTGCCAAGCTGTTGAGAGCGCCCGTCTGCGATCTCACGCTTTATGAGCTTAGCCCAAACGCCTTAGCTCAGTATCGCAACAACCGTTTGCTCGAAGCTAAGCCCAGCACCGTTTGTCGTGAGCTCCACATCATCAAGCAGGCGATCAACATCGCAAAATATGAGTGGGGCTACGACATCGAGGAAAACCCAGCGGAGTTCGTGAAATACCCAAAGATACGAAATGCCAGGAGCAGGCGTGTCTCTGAATATGAAATCGAGCTGGTGGTTGATGCGCTGAATGAGATTGAGCGAGACGACATTATCGCTGTCTTCTTATTCGCTATCCAGACAGCAATGCGGCGCGGTGAAATCCTCACGCTTCAATGGCATCATGTCGATCTCAAACGCAGAACTGCTCACTTGCCCATGACCAAGAACGGCTTCGCTCGAACCGTCCCCTTGACCAATGCGGCTCTCGATATTCTCAGAAGTCGATCAAGCAAAAAGGGATCGGTTTTTGGTGTGACAAGCGATGCGTTGAAGATGTGCTGGCGACGCATCATGCTGAAAACGGGTATCGAGGGTTTGCATTTTCACGATCTAAGGCACGAGGCGATATCCCGCTTTTTCGAGCTAGGGTTGTCGATGCCAGAAGTCGCATTGATCAGCGGCCATCGAGATCCCCGTATGCTGTTTCGATACACGCATCTCGTGCCTCATCAATTGGCAGAAAAGCTGGGTTCGATGTGAAAAGTGTCTGGTGCAAGACACCTTTGCGAAGGGCTGGATTGCAACCATGCGTGATAAATACTCTCAACGGAGAGAGTATAATGAACGCACGGGAAGAGATTGAACGCTGCTTGGCCACACTGACGCAGTTGGCTGAAGAAAGCGAAAGCAAACAGATCAAGGCCGACATCGATATGCTGATGGGCGTTGCGCTTCAGCTCACAACGGAACTAGCCAACAGAAACTCAGCTTTGGCGAAACGCTGTCAGCCGAGAAAAGCGAAACCGTCAAAGGCCGCTCCTGTAAGAGGTCCTAAGAAGCCTATCCAACCCCACAGCAGCACAGACACCCGAAGCATCCAGAACGCTGCTCAGAAGCGGCCAGAGGAGCTTTCATCAATACAGCAGGGAATTCGTCAAGCTGAGCCATCGTTGGCTGATCAGCAACGAGCGTTACGCGGGTATGTCTATGGGGCACAGAATGATGAGGTCGCATTTCAGAGCGCGGCGAAGGCCATAGCACGATGAACGACAAGCAGAACGCGAGCCAGAAGCTGCTCCACGACAGCTTGTTCGAACTATATATCGCGGGTGGCTTGGAGTTGATGACGCTTGGCACTCGCGGGCTAAAGCGTGAACTCATTATCGATCTTGAATCGAGTGCGCTGACGCCAGAGATGGGCGAGATTATTCGCTATCGTGCGGTCAATCGTTGGGATGAGAACGATGAGTTTGACGAGTGGGCCAGGCCTTCGAAGCCGTTGTCAGCAGAAGCTGAGCGCATCTTGGGCGTGACGAATGAGCAGCTTGCCCTCTGTCGCCCGTCCAAATTCGTAATACCCGACTTCACACATTTTATAGAGAGATCTGGGCGATAACCCGCGCAAACAATGTTTACGTCGTTAGCAAAATTTTGGTGCCACGTCTTAAGTCTAGGTAGCAGCCGGTCACAGTGCGTTCGCTGAGGGTTTGCGCCGCGGCCTTGCGACATCGCGGAGGCAATGTCCTTAAAGCAGGCAAGCGGCTTGGACGTTGTATGGAGTCTTATACTCTAAATAAGCCACGACTAAAAAAACCGCCTGAATCGACCGTTTCTCATCAAGCTACCAATATTATAGCGTCATTATAGCTCCATTAAATATTGACATATTCACTAATGGCGGGTGCAACCCTCTCATTCTGGGTGGGGCCTTCTGCCGCATCATTTCAAGCGGAGGCTGGCTGTGGGGCTCATAAAGGCTGCGTTGGGAGCAATCGGCGGTTCATTGGCCGATCAGTGGAAAGACTTTCTCACTGTCCCAATGAATATCGAGCCGACTGCTGCGCTCTTTCCTGCCGTCCGAAATGGTACAAACGCTGGGCGTGGATCTAATGTCCAAGCGTCACAGGCGGTAGTGACCAACGGCTCCAAGATCGTTGTTCCAGAGGGCTACGGACTTATCCTGTTCCAAGATGGCGAGGTAACGGGTTTCGTCACAGAACCGGGCGGGTATGTCTGGGATTCCGACAACACAGAGTCGCAGTCGATTTTTGCGGGTAACACATTTTTCGCCTCACTCGTGACGCAGTCATGGGAGCGATTTAAGTTTGGCGGGCGTCCTTCTGGTCAGCAACTAGCTCTTTTTGTCAGTATGAAAGAGCTTCCGAACAACAAGTTTGGCACGCAGTCAGAAATTTATTGGGACGATGCATACCTTAATGCGCAAGTTGGTGCGACTACGCGAGGAACCTACAGCTTAAGTATCGTTGATCCGATTGCTTTTGTGAAGCAGTTCGTTCCAGCGACGTATCTGCAAGGGCACGATTATTTCGACTTTACGGATCGTGCGAACGCAGCAGCTAATCAGCTGTTTTCCGAGGTCGTCGGCTCGCTCGCCGCAGCGTTCAGCCTGTACACTAACGATACCGCAAAAGGTAACCGGATCACAAAGATCCAGCAGGATTCCGTTGGATTCGCTGCATCGTTGTCGCAGGTTGTTGAGGACGCCTACGGTTGGAGAGGTTCAAGAGGCCTTGCAATCACAAAGGTGGCAATCCTCGGAATCGAATATGATGAGAGCACCAAAGAGCTGCTCAAGGTTGTCCAGCGGGCTGATGCCCTGACTGGTGCGCGGGGTAACGCGAACCTTCAGGCTTCCGTGGCAGCTGGCTTGGCGGCTGCCGGCGAGAACGGCGGTGCTGGCGGCATCCTTGGTATGGGCATTGCAGCAGGATCGGTTGGCTTGTCTGATCTCATGCAGAAAGCACCCGCTTCCGGCAATTCCGATAACAATGGGCAATCAGACGATGACCTGTTGGCCAAGCTCGAAAAACTGAAACGTGCCTTGGATGCGGGACTGATTGATCAGGCTGAGTTTAGCGCAGCCAAGGCGAAAGTGCTCGGACTGTGAAGTCCTGATTTCTGTGGAAGATGAGTTCGTATGAAGCTGGTCGAGTGCACCAAATGCGGGAGCAACGAGCTGCTCGAAGAGGGGGGGTACGTCGTTTGCGCCTATTGTAGATTGAAGTTCGTTCCTAGCGCAGGCGATCGGCCAACTGCAGGTGCGGCTATTTCCGTCTACGATGACATTCGTGATCTGCTCGAAAAGTGCAGAAATGATCCCGCCAACAAAAGGCGCTACGCGAACCTCATTTTGGATTTAGATCCTACTAATTTCGAAGCAATGCAATACTTAGTGTAGAGAGGGTTTATATGAAGGCTAAAGACATCGCCAATCAGTACGGCATCGATCAATCGGAATTCGAGCAATGGCTCGTTAATTCATCAGATGTGCCTTATAAGTCGGGGTTAATCGGCGGCATTTCGATTGAAGATGATGCTCTTATCGATTCTGCTGTGGCCAGTTTTCAGGCTCACATGGTTGAAAATCAAGAGCGGGCGGCACAAGAAGCCGCCGAGCTGGCTCGCACTCAGCAAGAGGCCGAGCAAGAAGCAGAGCGTCTGAGGCAAACGTCCGAACAAGCCGCGATGCAGAAGCAGCAAGCGATGGCAAGCATGCTCATCACCTCAGGATTTGATTTCAACGGTTACAAGATCACAAAGTACTCTGGCTATATTTCCGGAGACGACGTTGTACAAATTGAACGAGGCAGTGAGAGATGGTTCGGGCAAGCGACTAATGTCGGAGATAGCCTTATGTCGTCATTGTCCAGCATTAGGCGTAATGCTCTCGCCGAACTCAAAGAGGCGGCTTATGACTTGGGTTGTAATGCCGTAATTGGGGTAGATTTCGATTATCTTACTTTAGAACCAGAAACCGTCAACTCGGGTGGAGGAACTTTGTATTTACCATACGTTTTTGGCGTAACTGCGAACGGCAATGCAGTGATAATCGAAAAAGAGTGATTCATTTTGGACTAATTTAAAAAAAGAGAATTGGCAAAAATTCCGGAGAAAATACGTGCTTGGAATAGTACTATCTGTCACATTAATTGCAATTTTTTGGCTGTGTATTAAATCAATGAATGAGACAGCTAGATCTGTTTTTATCGTAAAGTGGAAATATCCTATTATTTTCATTTGCTCTTTAATATCAATAATTGGAATATTATTTAGTTCTTATTATTATTATCTGAATAATGAGCGAATGATGATTATTCAATCAGAAAGAATAGCTTTAGGTAAGATTTATCGAAAATTCATGAGCGAGAAAAAGGGGGCCACAAATGCCCTGGCCCGATTTGAAAGTGCAGCTCGTCCTGTTGCAGACGAAATTTTGAAAAAAGATCTCGGCCGCGTTGTAGTTTCACTCGTAAAAATTCCTGACTGTTGCATCTCTGTTTACCAAATTAAATATCAAAATAGATCCGACTACTACCTTGACTTAGGTAAACTTGATCTTTCAGATACGATATCATACACTGTAAATGGCTATTTTAGTAGAAGCCAAGAGTCTGAAGATTTGAAAGGGAGTGGTCTGATTGCGCCAACGGCAACGGCCCTGCCTGAATTTTCAAAAATCTTTAGTGCTGGACATATATCTAACGTCAGGACTGAAATTCACTCAAACATCTTTGTCGATCGTTTTGGGCGGGCTATAGATTTTTCTAAAATAGCAGCGGAAAGTCGAAATGATCTGTCCGTGCTAAAGAAGTCGGCAACAGACGCGGCGGTCATTTCCGACGCAGCCAGAGATAATTATCGCGCAGCGTGCGTCAAATTAGCGCACGTTGTGAGCGTTAAATTCTCAGATATAGAAAAACTTCGCCAAACAGATGATTGGAAGTCTGTGGATTCTGACTCCGCAGCAGATTTGGATCGGTGCTACACTGAGTTTGGTAAGGAACGGGCCTAATATTGAATTGAGGCCTAAGTTTTCACCAGACTTTGGCCAGTTTTGTGCCCATCCTTCAGCGTGATTTCGATTCCCAAAATGGGACCATGCCCCACGCATTGAATTGGGCCGAGATTGCTGACAATCATTGGGTATGCTGGCTCCCACGCTATGAGTTGCCTCGAAATGGTTGCATGAAACGACTGTTCTTGGTGAGTTGAGCTGACGATTTTCGGTCTACATCACCCTGACCTCACCGCAAACAGTCGTGAGAAGTGAATGATTTGAGATGGGTGTTAAACGAAGCCCGATAGCTTCGCGATCCCGTTGCGCTTTCTCCACAATCAGATGCTGATCTGGCTTATGCATCGCTCGACGGTGTCAATTCGGCAACGTAGCGAAAAGCGTGCGGCTGACCCGTTATCTTTTAGTTCCTCCAAAAATCACCAAAATCTCGACCTCAGACGACGCAAGGCTTTCGGTCCTTTGTAGCTGGCTATACGTCATTATTTCTGTGCTTCAGATAACGGAGTTTGGAAATGAAGGTTGCTATCTACGCACGAGTGTCGACGGTCGATCAAAACTACGAGGGTCAGCTCGAAGAGCTTCACGCTCTCGCTGAGCGTTCTGGTTGGGAAGTCGTGGAGGTCTACAGCGAGAAGATCAGCGGCACGAAATCGACTGAAGAGCGTCCAGAGCTCAAGCGCATGATGCACGATGCCAAGCTGCGTAAGTTCGAGAAGGTCGTGGTTTGGTCAGTTGATCGCTTAGGGCGCTCGATGCGTAACCTCATTCTCGTGCTGACGGAGCTGAAAGACAGCAAGATCGATATCTTCAGCTACAAGCAAGCCATCGACACCTCGACCGCTATGGGATCGATGTTCTTCCAGTTTCTGGGCATCTTCAGTGAGTTCGAAAACACGATCCGCAAAGAGCGTCAGATCGTCGGCATCAGGAAAGCGAAAGAGCGCGGTGTGCGTTTCGGTCGCAAGCCCACGACGGAAGCGCAGATCGCTAAGATACAATGGATGAAGCGCAATGGCGCATCAATCCGAGCAATCTGCAAAGAGGTGAAAGTGAGCGCGAACACGGTTTATGCATTGCTATAGAGAATTTCAACTTCCAAACGCAGTTAGGGTTACTACTATAAGTATTCCTAGGGCAATTCCGCAAGCATTGCTTGCTTCTTCATTTTGTTTTGATTTAAAATCCACATACATTGCAAATAATATAAAAGATGCTCCGAAGCACGCCCATGTTATAGAGTTAAAATAATATTCAAAAGGCTGAAATATTTCAGTCGATGCTATGGTGAATACAATCGCCCAATAAGCAATTATAAAAAATCTCATCGCAAATTCCTATTTATCTAGACAAAATATTGAAAATATAGAAAATGAAAACAATAATATTTTAAATAATTAATCCCACAAAATTCTACAAATTTCATTGAGGCCAATATTCCCGCATTTATTACATGTACCTTTGTATAAACCTTGGGAGTTGGTCCGAGAGCGATAATCTGAAATATCAAGCTCACGATCTAATTTGGATCGGCATTTCAAGCATCGATGCTGCCGAATGTACGATGTTCCATCATCAAAATTAACGCCAAGAGATGACTTCTGTTGCCAGACGCCGCACTTTCCGCACTCGTAAACCTTCTTCCCAAGCTCGAAAATTTCTCCCTTTTTTTCCGCTATAAGGGCATGAAATTTCTTCGCTTCGGAGTTGCCGCAATATGCTCTGACAGCGTCTTCATCGCTGTCAAACGCTGACATCCCTACCCCCTGAGATAAATCCACTTCGAAGCCGCACTTATCGCAAGACAGCGTCAACCCTTGCCCCACCGAACCTCACTCCCCTTACTCCCCCTGCACCCATTGAGATGGAGTTGTTTGCGCAAAATTTACCCAATAACTTCTTTCTTTACAAACCTACAACCAGAACTTTGATATGGAAATTCGGACCGCACTATACTTGCAATTGCGACAGTTTGCGCAGCTCTAGGAGTGCGCCACTCAAGGGACAATAACTGAGTCCATAGCTCGTCATTCATTAGCGTCATAATGCGTCCCAGCTTCGCTGTTCCACATTCGCTAGCTGCTATGATCGCATCGCTTCGCTCTGCTCTCATTACGCAGCAGCGATGTTTTCACGGTCGTAATGATTCTGGATTGTTTTTCTGTGATGATAATTGGGGCTCATTCGCAAGGGAGCCATACCACTGCCCCTTTCGGGGCAATGATGAATATGCACATTCGCTGAGGTATGCTTAACGATATGGACGCAACTCGTGAGCTGATCACGAGGGAGGCGGGTTTTGCGATCTCCTATTACGCGCCGTCAGTACGCAGATCATTTGCCAGCTCATATCGCGGCATCGGCAATGATCTTGTGGGTTTGGGTGTCCTTTCCCACTCACTTTGAGCCTATGGTTTTTGGGGTAACTTAAGGGACTTAACCGTTTCCGACATCGCAAACGCTAAGAAGCATTTCAGGCATCCACCATGGGTCTCACAATGGGTAGTGCAATGAAGCCGAGTAGCGAGTCCCTCGGTTTGCTTACCGTCACACAGCAGAACGGATTCACAGCGCATATCGATCGGCGCGCCAGCCTTAACCTCGCTTTTGATAAATACAGTGAGCAACTCACTTGCATCTAAGAGTATTTATCACAGGGAGAAAAATATGAATAAAAAAGCCGTTATTTCCGAGGTTTTTGATTTTTTGAAAGCGAAGGGCATCACTGCCAGCGAGAGCGAATTCAGCGAACATTGGCTTGGTTGCTGCGAAGGATATGTGCGAAAACTACGCTCAGCCAGAACCGAACCCAGCTTAGGCACAATCGCAATATGTGCGAGTAGATTGCAGAATGCCGCAGAGCAGTTGCGATCATTGCCACGCTATAAGCCGTTAGCTGAGCAATTGGTAGCTATGAGCGGCAAGTGTCGTGCCTTGGTTGATGCTGACAGTGTGGAGTTTGAGCTGGCTGCATAAAGTGCCTTGCACCAGACACTTTGCCGGCCGCAGGCGCAAAAAAGCCGCCCCGCAAGAGGCGGCTTTGATGTTTGCGATGCTGTTGGATTTTAAGGCTTTGGCTTGCGCTTCTTCAAAACAATGTCCTCAATTGCAGAGAGCGCATCACGCAGGCCTCCGTTGGTTGTGGCTAGGACCTGCTGCAATTCAGCCTCGCTGACCTGCATCTCTTCCGCTTCCAAAATTTCAAGAACGCGGGTTTCAAGGTCCTCAGGCTCAAGAGCAGGCATTTCGATCTTGTCGAAGCGATCCGCGAGAGCAGGAGGCAGTTTGTGAATGTTGTTGGTCGTCGCAACGACCTGGCATTCGCCGAACCAGCGCTCTTCATATTGGTCCATTTCCGCCTTCAGCTTTTCGAGCAGCGGCGGTGCCATCTTATCTACTTCGTTGATGACAATAGTTGGCGGCTGCATCCCGCAAAGACGACGCCAATGCCATTCTTTCGAAAGTCCATAGATGTCCTTCTCCGTCATCTTGGCACCCTCGTAAGATGGGAAGTTCTCCATATGCATTAGCGAATTGTCGTTCTGGCCTTCGTGCTGCTTGCTGATGATGTTAGCCGCCGAAGTCTTTCCCGTGCCCTTCGGTCCATGCATGATCATGTGACCAGAACGGATGCCCTCAGCGTATTCTTCTAGCCGTTGCCGTGTTTTGGGATTGGGAATTACCAAATCGTCAATGGTCGTCGGCTTATGGTTGTTGCGCTTAAACATGTTACATTCCTTACTGAATTTGGGAGATGATGTTGGTGAGGTTTGCACTCACCTTTTTTGGGGAAAGCGATTACGCAGCGAGAGCATCCACAACTGCATCACGCTGCTGGCGCTGCTGACGAAGCAGGCCTTCCGCGGCTTGATCCTTCAGCATTTCGACTGTTTCCTTGCCGCCTTCCGAAAGCAGCAGCCGAACAACCGAGTCTTTGTTGCAGCCGTAGACGATGCTCAGCGACCCATCGTCATTCTTGCGGATCAGCGCGGCAGAGAAATAGTGCTCAGTTTCGCCGTTAGGATGTACCCCAGGAGCAGCGCAGGCAATTTCCTGCACCAACGCACCTGAAGACACGAAGTGCGCTTCAGCGACCTTGATGTTCTGGAGCGTTTGCTCTGCCCGTGAAACGGTACCTTCATCCTTCTGCTTGCGAACTTCCTCGACCCCACCCTTGCGCTTGACGAAAGCCGCAAAGCTCTCTTTTTCACGCTTCTCTTTTGTGGAGACGCGGAGAACACGAGCATAACCCGTGATGCGCTTTCCAGCGCCGTTGAAGACGAAGCGACTGACCTTCGTCGTCAAAGAGGTTCCCTTGTTAAAGACAATCTTCTTCGCTTCGAGCTGGGCATTCAGTTCCACGATCAGATGGCGCTGATCCTTTACCTGCCCAATCAGCGTAAAGCAGCTATCCAGCAGTGCGTAGAGATCTTCATTGCTCGCCTTATACGAGCCGTTTTCCCAAGCCGCACGATCCTGAGCCAGAGCGTTCAGACGATCAGCGACTTCGTTCGTGTTCAGCGTGTTTGCCATGATATTTACCCTTCCATTTTTAATTGCGACCGACAGGATTGTCTGTCGCGGCGACGGAGCGGATTGTGCCCGTCGATGGATTGATTATCCTTCGTTTGAGCGCGGATTGCATGACGACGCATACTCGAGAGTGAAGTCCGTCGAGTTGGTTTTTTCGTAACAAAATCAAATTCTTATGAGATTTTATGATTGATTTAGAGGCAGAAAATCGGCGGAAAGTATTCTTTCGTTACCCGCCACCGATGGGTGAAATGAGCTTTGCAGAAGGTGACGAAGGCGGCTTCGACACAAAGAGCAGCGTCTATTATCTTTGGTGGGCATATCTGCGAGAGAATGACGATTACCTTGCTTGTTGTGAAAACGGTGGCCTCGGTCCGATGGCTGGCATCTATCGAGATTTCGGCAATGTCCGCAGCAATGACTTTGGGCGCTGGTGGAAGCAGACGGGCTGGAAGCTGTTTTGTGAACCTGACCGCGAGCCCATCATTGACCACAACGAAATCCCGAAGTCGTTTGATCATTCGACGCATAAACTCGTCAGCATCCCGTTTATCGGGGATCTAGATCGCACTTTGGCTGAACTTAGGGAGCTTTTAAAGGAACGCTTCGCCGAAGCACGGCAAAAGCTGAGAGACATTGGGAATCCCGATCGGTCGCCATTCGTCCCACTTTACCCCGTCGTTTCCAAGCCAGACAGCGAAGCGTTGTCAGATAGGCTACTTGTCTGGCGTCACTTCAAGAAAGATATGACCATTAGTCATTTGCAGATCGCAAAGGATCTCGGTTTCTTCAGTGGCGCATTGTTCAAAAAATATGATGTTGATTACGAAGATAACATCGAACGAAAAATGCGTGATTATATCCGAGAGGCTCGGATTTTAATTCGCAATGTTGGTTCTGGTCGGTTCCCAGATTTCGAAGATAGGAGCCCAGAGGCTCTCCGAAGGAAGGCTAAGTTTAAGGCGTCGATAGAGCGTAGACGCCGTCTCGAGCGCATGTCTCAGAAGGCCCAGAAACCCTAATTTTTGGCTTAAAACTGTTAGGAATCCACGCCAGCTGGCAGCAAAATGGCATTCTCATAAATTTGGAGAATGCGATGATCCCTACATTTCAAAGTGTCTGGTTCAAGACACATCCCTTGTTGTTGATTAGCAGCTTTTGGCTGCCCACGCTGGATCACAATTGGATCACAACCACTTACGATTGACCCACGATAATCTGCGGTTTCTTGGCGGTTCAATCACCTATTGCGATTTTTAGCTTTATCCAGAGAAAATCATCGGCTATCGAGAAAAAAGGTAGCGTTTTCATAGTGTTAGTCACTGTTGACATCGCAGGAGTCGCAAGTTCAATCCTTGCCACGCCCACCATTTTCCCTTCTCCATTTTTGAAGCTTGCGCCTGTCAGACCGCGCCTGTCGCCGGTTGATCATCCGCGTCGGCAACAGCGTGGGTCACTTTGATGATCACGCCGGGGTTCTCTGAGTCGACGGAGAGTGTCGCATCAAGCTGGCTAGCAAGCGCCTCTACGATGCTGGTGCCAAGGCCGGGCGTCGCGTCCGCCAGCGACTCTCGTGTTCCGACGCCCGTGTCGGACACCGACAATTGCCACCCCGCACCGGTGCTGTTGTAGCGCACGAAAATCTTGCCCTCCCGGTCGTCGGGGAGGGCGTGCTTCAGGGAGTTGATGACCAGTTCGGTCACAATCAAGCCAAGGCTGACAGAACGGTCCGCGCTGACGCGACTGTCATCGACAATCGCAGCAATCTTAATCTTGCTCGCATCATGGACCATGGAGGCGCTGAGGCTCTGGCACAGGCGCGTGAAATAATCGTCGAGCCGTACTTCCTCCGGCCCGGCTTCCGACAATTGCTGCTGAAGGGTGGCCACCGACATCACACGGTTGCGGGCATCCCGCAGATGCGACCGCGCCTCCTCTGATTGCACGCGGCGCGCACTTTGCATCAGCACGCTTGCAATAATCTGAAGGCTGTTGGCAATTCTGTGCTGGAGTTCCTTTAACAGAACGGCCTTTTCACGGAGGAGATCATCCCTCTGCCGATCACCCATTCGTGCCAGCGTGACATCTGAAATGGTCAGGAGCAGGCAGTCTTTACCCGATGTGCCATAATCGAGCTTTTGGGCGTGGAGCAGAAGCTTGCGGGTGACGTCCTTGACCTTCAAGTCCATTTCATAGGCATCGACATCACCGCCGCCCGATAACGCAATGCGCAGCAAGCCACGCAACTGGGCCCGGTTCCACGCGCCATCGCCCAGTTCAAAAAAGTTCTGGCCGGCCATCATTTCAGGGGAGAGGCCGAAAAGGTCTGTCGACGAAGCACTGGCCGTGATCACGTGGAACGTCTCGTCCAACAGTAGAATGGGCATCACCGACGAGTCGATCACCGCCATGGCGACGTTGTGGACAACATCGTGGGGTTTTTTTGTCATATGCGTCATCATGTTCGGTGGCCTCTATCGGGGAAATGGCCAGTTGGTTGCCCGAATGGCAGCTACGCATAGGCTGAATACGCCAGGCTCTTAAAATAGCCTGAAGTCAGAGCTTAGCACAACTTATTGCCATAATGGCTTTAATTCGACGGAAAGGCTGTCATTTCTTCTCAAGACAGATTTAGTCGATCTCCAAGTCACCCCTTGCCTGTCACACCTAACGGCTTGACGTTTGCGTCAACTTCCCAAATGGAGAGAGATGAAGCCCGCAGCACGGGTGCCACCAATCGAATTGGAGAGAGGATATGTTTAAGACACGCTTGACCGAAATGTTCGGAGTGGAAACGCCGATCTGCATGGGCGGCATGACCGGCGTTGGCTATGGCGAACTTGTGGCGGCAGTCGCGAACGCAGGCGCGCTCGGATTCATTACGGCGCATATGTTCCCCAGCGGCGATGCGTTGCTTGAGGAAATCGAAAAGACCAAGGCGCTCACGGACAAGCCCTTCGGCGTGAACCTGACCCTGCTACCGTCGATCAACCCGATACCCTATGACGATTACCGCGAGGCGATCATCCAGTCAGGCATCAAGATTGTCGAGACAGCGGGCCGCGCGCCGACCGATCACCTGCCGCGCTTCAAGGAGAATGGCGTCAAGGTCATCCACAAGTGCACCTCTGTCCGTCACGCAGTGTCTGCGGTGAACAAGGGCGTCGACGTGATTAGCATCGATGGCTTTGAATGCGCTGGCCACCCCGGTGAAGACGATGTAGGCCTAATCGTGCTGCTGCCCGCTACGGTTGATGCGCTGCCCAATATCCCGATCATCGCGTCGGGCGGCATGGCCGATGGCCGCAGCCTTGTTGCCGCGCTCGCGCTCGGTGCGGATGGCGTCAACATGGGCACGCGCTTCTGCGCCACCGTTGAAGCCAAGATTCACCAGAATGTGAAGCAGGCGATTGTCGACAGCACGGAACTCGACACGGTTCTGGTTGGCCGCACGCTGCGCAATACGGCACGTGTCGCGAAGAACGCGGTCTCTGTGCAGGTGGCCGAAATTCAGCGCGATCCGACCAAGTCGTTTGAGGATGTGAAGGCACTGATGGCGGGCCAGCGTGGGCGCGACAATGTGTTGCGCGACGGCGATGTGGATGGCGGTATCTGGACGAGTGGCCAGAGCCAGGCGCTCATCCACGATATCCCGACCTGCGACGTTCTGGTGAAGAACATCATGGCGCAGGCGGAATCGGTTCGCGCAAAGTTCTGCGCCTGATCAAAGGCAGCGGTCCGGTTGCCGCCGCGCTGATCGGTTGATTTCACACCGCCTGTCCTTCGGGCTAGGCTGGTGTCGAATCAGGCCGGATCGGCAAAGGGGCAAGAGTGATGGATCGTCGGGCAGCACTGGCAGGGTTGGCAGCATTGGCAGGCACATTGGTTGTGCCTGCGGGTGCCGCTGCCCCTAAGACCATGATCAAGCCTGCCCGATTGCGTGCCGGTGATACGGTGGGGCTTATTGAGCCTGCCGGCTTTACGACCGACAGTTTTGTTCTTGATGAAATCCTCGCCGGAATCCGTGCCATGGGTCTGGTGCCAAAGGTTGCGCCGCATGTCATGCAGCGCAGCGGCTATCTGGCGGGGACCGACGCGGAGCGGGCCGCAGACGTCAATGCGATGTTCGCCGAAAAGGAGGTGCGCGCCATTTTCGCGATCCGGGGCGGATGGGGCTGCGCGCGCATCCTGCCTTTGCTCGACTTTGATCTCATCCGCGCCAACCCGAAGCTGCTGACCGGCTTTAGCGACATCACCGCGCTGCATATGGCGATTGCGGCCAAGGCAGGCTTTCCGACGATCCACGGCCCCAATGCATCGAGCAGTTGGGGCAAGTTCAGCTGGGATGCGTTCCGCGCGGTGGCGTTTGATGCTGCCACGCCGACCTTCACCAACCCCACAGCCGTCGAAGATCGACTTGTTCCGCGTGTCGGGAGCATCCGCACGATCGGTAAGGGCAGGGCGCAGGGCAAACTCTATGGCGGCAATCTGACGGTGCTGACGGCGCTGGTCGGCACGCCCTATCTGCCCAGCTTTGACGGTGCGATCCTGTTTCTGGAAGACACCAACGAAGCCGAATACCGGATTGACCGGATGCTGACGCAATTGTCCTTGGCAGGCATCCTGAAGCGCGTGTCTGGCGTTGTGTTCGGACAGTGTACAGACTGCGTCGCCCGCGACGTCTCATATGGCGGGTTCACCTTGTCAGAGGTGCTGGTGCATCATCTGCAGCCTCTCGCTGTGCCTGTGTTTCAGGGCGCGCAATTCGGCCATGTCGCCAACCAGTTCAGCCTCCCCCAAGGCGTCCGCGCCGAGATCGACGCAGACGCGGGAACCATCCGGATACTGGAAGCGGCTGTCGTTTAAAGTGATGTACAGGGCTCACACCCAGCACCGTTTGGGCTGAGCTTGTCGAAGCCCGGCCCTTTTCTTTGCACCACGGCGCGCAAAGGAAGAGCAGCCCTTCGACAGGCTCAGGGCAAACGGCGCAGCTTCAACGATTGACCCTTTAAAGCGGCAACCCGACATAGTTTTCGGCGATCGATATCTGCGCTGCTTCAGAAGACGCGATATAGTCCAGCTCCGCCACCTGCACGCGGCGTTCAAATGGGCCGTCGTCGGGGAAGCGGTGCATCAGCTTGGTCAGGGACCAGCTGAAGCGCTCAGACTTCCAGGCGCGGGCCAGCGCCTTTGTCGAATAGCCCGCCACGCCGTCGCGGTCATTGCGTTTGAAATAGCCGATCAACGCATCGGAGAGATAGGTGACGTCGGACGCGGCAAGGTTCAGGCCCTTGGCGCCAGTGGGCGGCACGATGTGCGCGGCGTCGCCTGCAAGGAACAGGCTGCCATGCTGCATCGGTTCAAACACGAAGGACCGCAACGGCGCTATGCTTTTTTCGATGGAGGGGCCGCGCGTCATGTGCGCAGCGGCATCAGGGCCGAGGCGTGTGGCGAGTTCGTCCCAGATGCGGTCGTCGGACCAATCCTCGACCTTTTCGGTCAGCGGCACGTCGATATAATAGCGGCTGCGCGTGGGGGAGCGCATGGAGGCAAGTGCAAAGCCGCGATCATGATTGGCGTAGATCAGCTCATGGTTGCACGGCGGCACATCGGCCAGAATGCCGAGCCAGCCAAAGGGATAGACAAGTTCAAACGGCTTGCCGACGCTGGCCGGGATGGCTTGGCGTGAGGGGCCGTGAAATCCGTCGCAGCCGCAGATAAAGCGCGCGTCGATGCGGTGTTCCTGGCCATCCTTGGTGAATGTGACGAACGGGGCATCGCCTTCAATGTCGTGGAGGGCGACGTCATCGGCGTCGTAGATCACTTTCAGCCCGCGCGACGGGGCTGCGTCCATCAGATCGCGGGTGATTTCGGTCTGGCCATAGACCATCACCTGCTTGCCGGTGAGGGCGGCAATGTCGATGCGGATCAAGCGTTCGCCGTCGGCGAGGTTGAAGCCATCATGCGGCAGGCCTTCCTTGTGCATTCGCGCCCCAAGGTCGAGCCGGTCCATCAGATCTGTCGTCACGCGTTCCAGAACGCCCGCCCGGATACGGCCGAGGATATAGTCGCCCGACGCCCGCTCAATGACGATGCAGTCTATGCCTTCGGCCCGCAGCAAATGGCCGAGCATGAGGCCAGCGGGGCCAGCGCCGATAATGGCGACCTGTGTTTTCATCGGGAGGGTTCCTCAATCAGCCTGTTTGACAATTCCGTGCGGCAGAGGGTGTCAAAAGGCGAGGCAGCTTTGCGACAATGAATTGCACTTTTCGATCAGATCCATAATGTGCGGAACATGGACATAGCCCGGCAGGACATCGCGCGCTTTGCGCTTTACGGGGAAGGCAGCGCACCTGTCGCGCCTGAGTTCCTGCACATCGAAGACATCCCCTCTCGATCTGCGCTGTATGATTGGGTCATTGCGCCGCACACGCATCAGGGCCTGTTCCAGATCCTGATGATGACGGATGGCCATGCGCAGGTGCGGCTGGATGGCATTGAGACAAACGTGACGTCTCCGGCTTTGGTCTGCGTGCCCAGCAGTTGCGTCCACGCTTTCAATTTTGGACCCGGCACGCAAGGCTGGGTCGTGTCCATTGCCAATGATCTGTTCCGTGATCCCCGGCTCTCTTCCCTTGATGCCCGAAATTTTCATGCCGCATCGACGGGCTACGTCCTGCCACTGGGGGATCGGACAGAGGATGCAGCGCGCTTGCAGTGGCTGTTGAACGACGTCGCCGCGCGCATGGCCATCCAACATGGGGGGGTCCCCGATGTGGTCGTCTCACTCCTTGCTGTCTGTCTTGGCGTGACCGAAGGGTGCCTTGAAACTTTGGCGAAGGGGTCGGTGGGTGCGGACCGCAAGGTCTTGCTGGTGCGGGGGTTTGAGGCGATGGTTGATCAGCGGTTTCGGGACCATCTTGGCGTGGCGGACTATGCCCGAGCGCTATCGGTTACGCCGGTGACGCTGACGCGGGCCTGCCGTGCGGTCCTTGGCCGATCACCGGGTGACATTATTCAGGACAGGTTGTTGCTGGAGGCGATGCGCTATCTTCGGCACACGGCGGCGTCGGCGAAACAGATTTCCGACCGTCTCGGCTTTGCCGATCCGGCCTATTTCGCGCGCTTCTTCAAGGCGCGGTCCGGTCTGACGACACGTGACTTTCGCCGCACGCCAAGTGCCGCAAACACTGCCCTGCCTTAAACAGCGACCTGCATGAACTGCGGCTGGGAAGACGGTGCCGATGGCATGGCTTCGGTCGGGTATTTGCCGGGTGGCAGCGACGTCAATGGCATCCCGGCGGCGGCCAGCGCATAAGGTGATACGCGGTGGCGTGTGCACAGACCACCGGCGCCGTCACTGACCAGAGGCGTTTCGAATTCAACAGCGATGGTCGCTTCGGTCGACCGCGTGACGGCACAGACCGCAAGCTGACCGCCGCCCAGATCCAGCACAAGACCGGTCCCCAATGGCACGCCCAATAGGCCTTCAATCCGCGCACCGGTTGTCGACAGGTCGCGCAGCAGCGCTTCATAGCGGTGATCAAGGTGGATGACGCCGATGCGGCGGAACATGGACCGACGCTCTGGCCGATGGAGGTCTGGCCCTTCCGGCTCAATACGGAATTCGCCGGACGACATACGCTCCAGCGCAGCCTCAAGCTTCAGCGGTTTGGAATAGATATATCCCTGAATGAAGCGGGCGCCCTTGGAACAGACGAGATTGAACTGGTCGAACGCTTCAACGCCCTCAACGGTGGTTTCCATGCCTAGTGCGTCGGAAAGGCCGATGATGGCGGCGATGATCTTCGCGCTGTTCCGGTCTTTCTGGGTACAGCTGTCGACGAAGCTCTTGTCGACCTTCAGCTTGTCGAACGGCGCTGAGCGCAGATAGCTGAGCGAGGAATAACCCGTGCCGAAATCATCGAGTGCGAGCCGGACCCCAAGGCCTTTCAGGGCGCGGAATGTCTCGTCGATCGTCTCACTGTCCCCCATGAAGACGCTTTCGGTCAGCTCCAGTTCCAGCCGGTCCGGCGCAAGGCCAGTGGCGGCGAGGGCGTTGGTGACAATGGCTGGAAATCCGGGAGTTGCGAACTGAACGGCTGAGACGTTGACCGCGACGCGGACCGTCTCTGGCCAGTTGGCGGCATCCTGACAGGCGCGGCGCAGCGCCCATTCCCCCAGCATGTTGATGAGGTTCGATTTCTCGGCAATCGGAATGAACACGCCGGGGCTGATGAAGCCGCGCTCAACATGCTCCCAACGCATCAGCGCTTCAAGGCCAACGACCATATGGTCCTTGGTCCGGACAACAGGCTGATAGTGCAGATCTAGCTCATCTGCGAGCAGGGCGGCGCGGAGGTCATCTTCCAGCAGTCGCGCTTCTTCTGTCTCATCCTTCAGGTCCGCTGAATAGAAGCGGAACTGCCCACGGCCACCATTTTTGGCGGAATAAAGCGCAAGATCCGAATTGCGGATCAGATCGTCCTTCTCCAGCCCGTCATAGGGCGCGATGGCGATGCCGACCGATGTGCCGATGATGGCGCGCTCATCCCCCAAGGCATAAGGCAGCGAGACAATCTGGATCAGCTTGGTGGCCAGTTCGCCCAACTTCCCCCGGTCGTCCAGATCGGGCAGGATGATCTGGAATTCATCACCGCCCAAGCGACCAATCTCGCCCCGATCTCCGATGATGCGGCCCAGCCGTTCGCCGACCTGTTTGAGAAGGTCATCGCCCGCCTGATGCCCCAGCGTGTCATTAACGTGCTTGAACCTGTCGAGGTCGAGCATCATCAGGCTGCAGGCGCGCTTGGCGGCTTTGAAGGCGGCCAGCGTCGTCTCCAGCTTTCGGTTCATCCGGTGCCGGTTGGCAAGGCCGGTGAGGGAGTCGAATTCCGCCAAGCGCGAGTCTTCGAGCTTGCGCTCATATTCAATGGTGATGTCCTTCGCGCTCCCGCGATAGCCGATGAAATCGCCATTCGCGTCGTACTTTGGATGGCCGGAAATCGACCACCATGTCTGGCGCTCTTCCAGCTTTGACCGGCCGGGCGCGAAGCGCACCGTCAGGTCGATGATCTTGTTGCGGGCGCTGAGCTGGAAGGCCAGCGGCCGGTCGGATCGCTCGCCGGGGTTATAGGGATCTGTTTCAAACAGCGCCGTGAGCGATTTTGCGAGCAGGTTTTCAAGCGGCTGCTCCAGCTTTTGGACGGCATTTTCAGAGATGTAGATCAGGTGGCCGTCCGCGTCAAAGGCCCAGAGCCAGCCGATACCCGCCTGCTCAAAGTCTTCCAGAACCTCTAGCCTGCGCTTCAGGTCGCCCGGCAGAATGACGCCGACGTCACCGAATTGGGCCACATTTTCGGGCTCTGCGGCAGGGCTGCGATCTCCAAAACCCCTAAAAAGACTTCTGACTGCCATTCTGACTTGTCTCGCTCACGTCCGGGATCATAAGAGTCCCGATTGGAAGAGATCTGGAATAACTGCCTTTTCTTTAATTAACCCTATTGTGCGGCCCGCCTTCGTGGCGACGCATTTTCCTCCATGATGCCTTGGCTTGTGGGTCTCGGCTGTTCTATCTGTCATGTTCAGGCACAGCGGGGGACGCTGGCTTGCCGAGAGGATGGAAAATGCGTTCAACGCCCGACTTTGATTTTGGACTGACCGAGAGCGCGGCGATGATCCGCGAGGCGGCGGGCCGCTTTGCCGATGAGCAGATCCTCCCGCTGGCAGCAGAAATTGACCGTAATGACCGCTTTCCCCGTGAACTATGGGAGCCGATGGGCGCGCTCGGCCTGCACGGGATTACCGTCGAGGAAGATTTGGGCGGCCTTGGCCTCGGTTATCTCGACCATGTGATTGCCGTGGAAGAAGTCAGCCGTGCATCGGGCGCTGTGGGCTTGAGCTATGGCGCGCATTCCAACCTGTGCGTCAACCAAATCCGCCGCTGGGGCAATCCGGACCAGAAGGCGAAATATCTGCCCAAGCTGATCTCTGGCGCCCATGTCGGCAGCCTTGCCATGTCAGAGGCGGGGGCAGGCTCGGACGTTGTCTCTATGAAACTGCGGGCGGACAAGGTTGATGGCGGCTGGCGCCTCAACGGCACCAAATTCTGGATCACCAACGGCACCTATGCCGATACGCTCGTTGTTTATGCCAAGTCTGATCCGGACGGTGGCAGCCGGGGCATCACGGCCTTCCTGATCGAGAAGGATATGGCGGGATTCTCCATCGGCCAGAAGATCGACAAGATGGGCCTGCGCGGATCGCCCACCTGTGAACTGGTGTTCGAAGACTGCTTCGTGCCTGACGACAACATCATGGGCCCGGTCCATGGCGGTGTCGGCGTGTTGATGAGCGGGCTGGACTATGAACGCGTGGTGCTTGCCGGCATGCAAATCGGCATCATTCAGGCCTGTTTGGATGTCGTCATCCCCTATGTGCGGGAACGCAAGCAGTTCGGCAAACCAATTGGCAGCTTCCAGCTGATGCAGGCCAAGGTCGCCGACATGTACGTCGCGATGCAGTCCGCCCGTGCCTATGTCTACGCCGTCGCCAAGGCGTGTGACGCCGGGCAGACAACGCGCTTTGATGCAGCGGGCGCTATCCTTCTCGCCAGCGAGAACGCCTTCCGCGCGGCGGGCGAAGCGGTGCAGGCGTTGGGAGGCGCTGGCTACACCAAGGATTGGCCGGTCGAACGCTTCCTGCGCGATGCCAAGTTGCTGGATATTGGCGCTGGCACCAATGAAATCAGACGGATGTTGATCGGGCGGGAATTGATTGGGGCCGGTGAATGACGGCCCCTCTTCTTCCCACTATCTACAATTCCGAAGACCCACAGACCCGAGCGCGCGCTGCCCATAACCGGGCACTTCGGGACGACCTTTGCGCCAAGGTCGCCAAGGCTGCGCTCGGCGGGGATGAAAAATCGCGGGACCGGCATGTCGCGCGCGGCAAGCTTCTGCCACGCGACCGTGTCGAGCATCTGCTCGATCCCGGCTCTCCGCTGCTCGAAATCGGGCAGTTGGCGGCGAACGGCCTTTATGGCGACGAGGTGCCCGGTGCGGGCATCATCACCGCCATTGGACGCGTATCGGGCCGTCCGTGCATGATCTTTGCCAATGATGCGACGGTCAAAGGCGGCACCTATTTTCCGATGACGGTGAAGAAGCACCTCCGCGCGCAGGAGATCGCGATGGAGAACCGCCTGCCGTGCATCTACCTTGTCGACAGCGGTGGTGCGAACTTGCCCAATCAGGCGGAGGTGTTTCCGGACCGCGATCACTTCGGGCGGTTCTTTTACAACCAGGCCAACATGTCGGCGCGCGGCATTCCGCAAATCGCCAGCGTCATGGGCAGTTGCACAGCGGGCGGCGCCTATGTGCCCGCCATGTCGGATGAGACGGTCATCGTCCGTGAGCAAGGCACGATCTTCCTCGCTGGCCCTCCGCTGGTGAAGGCGGCGACCGGCGAAGAGATCAGCGCAGAAGATCTGGGTGGCGGCGATCTGCACGCGAAGAAATCCGGCGTGGTCGATCATTTGGCCGAGAATGACGAACATGCGCTGACCATCGTGCGGGATATTGTCAGTCACCTCTCCTCTCCGTTCGTGTCGAGCGACGTCGAGACACGTCCCTCGACTGCGCTCGGGACGAACGGAGTTAAAGACCCCCGCCCGCCCAAATATGACGCCGAAGAGCTTTACGGTATCATCCCCGACGATGTGCGTGCCCCCTATGACGTGCATGAGGTGATCGCGCGAATCGTTGACGGGTCGGAATTTCACGAATTCAAGGCGCATTATGGCATCACGCTCGTCTGCGGCTTTGCGCACATCTGGGGCATCCCCGTCGCCATCCTCGCGAATAACGGCGTGCTGTTTAGCGAAAGCGCCGTCAAAGGCGCGCACTTCATTGAACTGGCGCAGCAGCGGAAGATCCCGCTCTTGTTCCTGCAGAACATCTCCGGCTTCATGGTCGGCGGAAAATATGAGGCGGAGGGCATCGCCAAGCATGGCGCCAAGCTGGTGACCGCCGTCGCCACCGCGACCGTGCCCAAGATCACCGTCATCATCGGCGGAAGCTTTGGCGCCGGCAATTACGGCATGTGCGGCCGGGCCTATTCGCCGCGCTTCCTCTTTACCTGGCCCAACGCGCGCATCTCGGTGATGGGCGGGGAGCAAGCGGCGTCGGTGCTGGCGACCGTCCACCGCGACGCCGACAAATGGACGCCGGAGGAAGCCGAAGCCTTCAAGGCGCCGATCCGCCAGAAGTACGAAGACGAAGGCAATCCCTATTACGCGACCGCGCGGCTGTGGGACGACGGGATTATCGATCCGGCGCAGACCCGCGATGTGCTGGGACTGGCGCTGGCGGCGGCACTCAATGCGCCGATGGACGAGGGGGCACGTTTCGGCGTGTTCCGGATGTGACCCCTCATCCATCCTACGGATGGTCCCCCTCCCCGTGCCGGCGAGGTTCTTGCTGATGGGAAACTCCGCCCGAACACCTCCCCGAAACGGGGAGGGGGACCGCCAGCCATCGGCTGGTGGTGGAGGGGTTCTCGCTGCGAGCGATGCCGCCGAGCTGTGGGAGGATTTTGGGTTGGTGCATCTAAATAGTATCCTCCCCGAGCTTGTCTCGGGGAGGGGGACCGCTCGCTTAGCGAGCGGTGGAGGGGCCAAAAATGTTTAAAGACATTGCACCTAGGCCGGCGACAGGCTCGGTGCACCGTGCGCGCAAGCTCCGCAAGGAAATGAGCCTTCCCGAGGTTCTCCTATGGCGATTGCTCAAAGGGCAGCCGCAAGGCGTCAAGTTTCGACGGCAACATCCGAGCGGAGAGTTAGACATCGACTTCTGCTGCTCCGATGCACGGCTGGCGATCGAAATTGATGGCATGGCGCATAATACCGGCGACAGACCTGAGCGCGATGTGCGGCGCGATGCTTGGCTAAAATCGAAAGAGATTGAGACTGTTCGGATCCCCGCCAGCGACGTTTTAAAGGATGCTGCGGCCGTTGCGGACGGCATCATCGCTATGGCTCTTGCGCGACTACCCCTCTACCATCCGGCAGTCGCCGGACGGTCCCCCTCCCCGAGGCAAGCTCGGGGAGGAGTTTCAGGAACAGTTTCATGATTACCTCCCTCCTCATCGCCAATCGCGGCGAAATTGCCTGTCGGATTATCCGCACTGCGCGGGACATGGGCCTTCGCACCGTTGCCGTTTTTTCGGATGCGGACCGCAATGCGCTGCATGTGCGCGAGGCGGATCAGGCGGTGCATATCGGGCCATCGCCTGCGCGTGAGAGCTATCTGGTCGGGGAGCGGATCATTGCCGCCGCTAAGGCCTCCGGCGCGGACGCGATCCATCCGGGCTATGGCTTCCTGTCCGAGAATGCCGCATTCGCGCAGGCGGTCATTGATGCGGGCCTGATCTGGGTCGGGCCGAAGCCTGCCAGCATCACCGCCATGGGCCTGAAGGATGCCGCCAAGACGCTGATGGCGGCGGCCGGCGTGCCCGTGACGCCGGGCTATATGGGGGAGAACCAGGACCCGGCCTTCCTCGCGTCAGAAGCGGACAAGATCGGCTACCCCGTGCTCATCAAAGCGGTCGCAGGCGGCGGCGGCAAGGGGATGCGTAAAGTCGATGCTGCGGCTGACTTTGCAGATAGCCTCGCCTCTTGCCAGCGTGAGGCCGCGTCCTCCTTCGGCAACGCGCACGTCCTCATCGAAAAGTACATTCAGCGCCCCCGCCATATCGAGGTGCAGGTGTTCGGCGACAGCCACGGCAACATCGTCCACCTGTTTGAGCGCGATTGCTCGCTCCAGCGCCGCCACCAGAAGGTGATCGAGGAAGCGCCTGCCCCCGGCATGGACGAAGCGACCCGCGAACAGCTCTGCGCCGCTGCCGTCCGTGCGGCGAAGGCGGTTGACTATGTTGGTGCCGGGACCATCGAGTTCATCGCCGATGCGTCCGAAGGTCTGCGCGCCGACCGCATCTGGTTCATGGAAATGAACACGCGGCTGCAGGTTGAGCATCCGGTTACCGAAGAGATCACCGGTGTCGATCTGGTCGAATGGCAACTGCGCATCGCGGCGGGTGAACCGCTGCCGATGTCGCAGGATGCGCTGTCGATCAATGGCTGGGCGATGGAAGCGCGGCTCTATGCCGAAGATCCGGCCAAGGGTTTCCTGCCGTCCATCGGGCGCCTTGATCTCTTCCAGCCCGGGGAAGGGCTGGGCGGGCGCGTTGATACCGGCGTCACAGAAGGCGCCGAGGTGTCGCCCTTTTACGACCCCATGATCGCCAAGCTGATCGCCCCCGGCGAGACGCGGGATGAGGCGCGCGAACTCTTGTCCGAAATGCTCAATGAATGCGCGATCTGGCCGGTGAAGACCAATGCCGCCTTCCTCATCAACGCGCTGGCGCATCCTGACTTTGCGGCGGGTGAGGTCGATACCGGGCTCATTGAACGCGATGGCGCGGCGATGGCGGTCGAGCCCAAGCCGTCGGCCCATGCCCTGACACGCGCGGCCATGGCGATGGTCCCCAAATCATCACATTCGGGCTTCCGCCTCAATGCGCCCGACAAGCGTAGCGCGTCGTTCCTGCTTGATGGGGAGCGGGTGGAAGTGTCCCTGCATGGCCCGGGAGAGGCGTCTCTTGCACCGTCCATGCTGGTGGCCGAAGGCGGGGCTGTCTGGGTCCTCGCGCCTTATCGCTTTGATGGTGGCCATGGTGGGACGATTGCCGATGGCGACATCCTCTCGCCCATGCCCGGCAAGGTCATCGCCGTGATGGTGTCCGCAGGGGAGGCCGTCACCAAGGGTCAGAAGCTGCTGACGCTTGAGGCTATGAAGATGGAGCATACGCTCACAGCACCGTTTGACGGCGTGGTGGCGGAGCTCAATGCGACGGCGGGTTCGCAGGTGCAGGTCGAAGCACTGCTGGCGCGGATTGAAGAGGCCGCGGCTTAAGCCATGAGTTCCTTGAGCGGCAACGACGTGTCGGCGAGCTTCGCCGGATCGATCACGGCGCCGGCTTCGACCAGCTTGCGGCCCTGCACATAGTCCTTGATCACGTTGACGCAGTCGAGCGCGATCAGGCGGCCGTCTTTCAGATAGAGCACCGAGAAGGACCGCGTCGCCGGATCCCCGCGCAGCACGGTCTCGTCATAGCCGACCGACAGGCCCGCGGTCTGGAGCTTGAGGTCATATTGGTTCGACCAGAACCAGGGGAAGGCATGGTAAGGCTGCGGATCGCCGCATATCGCCTTGGCGACGCTGGTGCCCATGTCATTGGCGTTCTGCACCGATTCCACACGCATCACGGCACCTTCGGCATAATCGCAGGCAAAGGCCGCGCAGTCGCCGATGGCATAGACGTCCGGCAGCGACGTGCGGCAATGGTCATCAACATTCACGCCGTTGGCGCCGTCCGCGCCCGCCGCAAGCAAAGGTGCGACCGACGGAATGATGCCGATTCCGACAATGACGATTTCGGCCGGGATCACGCTGCCATCGGCCAGCTTCACGCCTGATACCTTGCCGCCGTCGCCCACAAGACAATCGACCGCCACATTGGTGCGCAGATCGACGCCATGCGCGCGATGATCCGCCTCGTAAAAGGCCGAGATGTCCGGCCCCGCGACGCGCGCGAGAATGCGGGGAAGTGCTTCCAAGAGCGTCACCGAACAGCCGAGCTTGGTCAGCACGGCGGCTGCCTCCAGCCCGATATAGCCGCCGCCGATGACGACGACCTGCTTGGCGCCTGCATCAAGCTCACCCATCAACCGGTCGACATCCTCGCGGGTGCGCACGGCATGGACGCCGCCAAGGTCGGCCCCGGCGCAGGTCAGTTTGCGCGGATCGCCGCCCGCGGCCCAGACAAGCTTGCCATAGGTCACGGTCGATCCGTCGCCGAGCGTCACCTGATGCGCGGCCGCATCCACCGACGTCACTTCGGTACCGAGCTTCAGCGTCACATTCTTGTCCACCCAGAACTGCGGCGGGCGGATGTAGAGCCGGTCAAATTCCTTATCGCGGGCGAGATATTCCTTGGACAAAGGCGGACGCTCATAGGGCGGCTCGCTTTCGCGGCCGATCATCAGGATGGAGCCTTCAAAGCCATTGGTGCGCAGCGCGAGCGCCACCTGTGCCCCGCCATGCCCGGCGCCCACAATCACCACATCTGCTTGAGTCATTTCCCGAATCCTTAAAATTTAACGGGCCGGATTGAATCTTCGGGCCGCAGGGTCAAGCGCCTTTTAGCCGCGCCGCTTCACCAAAGCCGTGCGCAGGCAACTGCAGACGACCTCGCCACGCTGATTGATCAGCTCATGCGCGAAGGTCACAATCCCCGCATTTGGCCTACTCTTCGACTCTTTTAGCTCTGCGACTTCGCTTGTCGCGCGCATCGTATCGCCGATGAAGACGGGCTTGGGCATGACCAGCTTGTCATAGCCCAGATTGGCGACGAGCGTGCCGAGCGTCGTATCCCCGACCGATAGGCCCACCATCAAAGCGAAGGTGAAAGTGCCGTTGACGAGGATCTGACCGAATTCACTCTCCCGCGCGAATTCCGCATCGAGGTGCAGCGGCTGCGGATTGTGCGTCATCGTGGAGAAGAGGAGATTGTCTGTTTCCGTCACCGTCCGGCGGATCTCATGCTCCATCCGGTCGCCAACGGTCCAATCTTCGTAAAACCGGCCTGCCATCATTCACCCTCTTGCCTTGTTCGGACCGGCCCTAGCAGAACCAGACGGCGTCGCGAAGCGTCCCCCTTGGGGGGCTGATCAAAGCGAGAGCCCGCCATCCACGATCAGCGTGTGGCCGGTGACGTAGGAAGCAAGCGGGGAGGCGAGGAAGATGGCAGCGCCCGCCATATCGGCAGGCAGGCCCATGCGACGTTGCGGAATGGCGGCGATGGCCCCTGCCAGCCGTTCAGGGCTTTGCGTTGTCACCTTTGTCAGCTTGGTATCGACAAGGCCGGGGGCGAGGCCGTTGACGCGAATGCCTTCAGGGCCCCAGGCTTGGCCAAGCGTCTTTGTCAGGCTGATCGCGCCTGCTTTCGACGCGGCATAGGCGGGGTTGCCGATATTGGCCTTCAGACCCGCTATGGAACTGACGATGATGATGCTGCCTTGCGTTTCAAGCAGCTGCGGCTTGAACTTGCGGGAGATGTGCATGAGGCTGTCGAGGTTGACCGCCATCACATGGTCCCAACCCACCCGCTCAAATTCGCCGCGTTTGTAGACGACGGTGCCCTGACACAGGATCAGCACGTCGAGCGTCGCAAAGGGCAGGGCCGCAGCCTCAATGGCGTCCGGATCTCCGACATCGACACACGTGTAGCCAAGGCCGGTCAAGTCCGATCCGTCGGCGGGGTCATAGTCCGACGCCGTCGCACGCGTGCCCCACACATGGACGCTGGCGCCGCGTTCGAGGAAACCGTGCGCGATGCCGTTGCCGATCCCGCTCGATCCGCCCACGACGAGCACGGTCTTCCCCGTAAAGTCGGTGTCACTGACCATCTTCATCCTCTCCCCGGCACCGACTCGCAGTGCTCTTGTGTGGACCGGGATAGTCAGGATTATTCAGTGCGTCTCCCTCTTTGAAATGACCCAATCGTATTCGACGACCTTGCCAAAGCCTGTGCAGCCATGCTTTTGGCGAGCAACGATTTAGGGTCGAACAAAGGATGACGGCATGAGCGATGATCTGCGCGCCAATTATGAGCGCGCCTACAACACCCGCGTTGGCTTTGGCCGCAAGCCTGCGTTGTTGCTGATCGACTTTTGCCACGCCTATTTTGCGCCGGAATGTGAGCTTTATGCTGAGGTGACCGACGCCTTTGCGAGCGCGTTGCGCGTGCGGAGTGCCGCGCGCGCGGCGGGCGTGCCGGTGGTGCTGACAGGTGTGACCTATCGTCCCGGTGGCGTGGATGGCGGGCGCTTCTTTGAGAAGGCAGCCCCCTTGCGGCATTTCGTGGAAGGCAGCCCCTATGCGCGCTTCGCTGACGGTCTGGAGCCACAGGACGACGAATTGGTCGTGATGAAGCAGTATCCGAGTGCGTTCTTCGGCACCTCGCTGGCCTCGACCCTGACGGCGATGGGTGTGGATTCGGTGCTGCTCACGGGCCTGACGACGAGCGGATGCGTGCGCGCGTCATGCGTTGATGCGATGAGCCATGGCTTCACCTCTGCCGTCATCGCCGATGCTTGTGGTGATCGCCATGCCGCACCGCATGAGGCCAATTTGTTCGACATGAATGCGAAATATGCCGACGTCGTGAGCGAGGCGGACGTGCTGGCCTATCTGTCGAGCCTTAAGGGCGCATAATGCCCTCTAAGACAGGCTGCGTCGCGGCGGACTGACCGTTAGCAGGCGGCATGTCCCGCAGCCTCATCCTCATCCTCGGCGATCAGCTGAGCCCGTCCATGTCCTCGCTGAAGCAGGGGGACAAGGCTGGCGATGTCGTCCTTATGGCCGAAGTGATGGAAGAGGCGTCTTATGTGCCGCACCATAAGAAGAAGATCGCCTTCGTCTTTTCCGCCATGCGCCATTTTGCAGAAGAGCTGCGGTCGGCGGGTTTGACGGTCGATTATGTCAAGCTTGATGACCCCGCCAATACAGGGTCGCTGACAGGCGAAGTGGCGCGGGCCAAGCAGCGGCACAGCCTCGATCATGTTGTTGCGACCGAGCCCGGCGAGTGGCGGTTGCTAGAGGCGATGCGGGGCTGGCCCAACATCACACTGCGTGATGATGACCGGTTTCTGGCCGACCGGGAGCTGTTCACCGAATGGGCCGAAGGCCGCACGATGCACCGCATGGAGCATTTCTACCGTCTGATGCGCCGCAAGACTGGGTTGTTGATGGCCGGCAATGATCCAGCGGGCGGCAAATGGAACCTTGATGCGGAGAACCGGGCGAAGGCATCGCCTGATCTGCTGATGCAGGCGCCACTTCGATTTGCACCTGATGCCATCACACAAGAGGTGCTTGATCTGGTCGCCGCGCGATTCCCCGATCATTTCGGCGATCTTGAGCCGTTCTGGTTCGCGACGACGCGGGCTGAGGCGGAGGCCGCCTTTGCCCATTTTCTAAGCCACGCGCTGCCGCAGTTCGGCACCTATCAGGACGCGATGCTCACGTCAGAAAAGTTCCTCTACCACGCGGTCGTCTCGCCCTATCTCAATGTCGGCTTGCTCGATCCGCTGGACATGTGCCGCGCAGTCGAGGCGGAATGGCGGGCGGGGCGTGTGCCGCTCAACAGTGCCGAAGGTTTCATCCGGCAGATCATCGGCTGGCGAGAATATGTGCGCGCCATCTATTGGTGGAAGATGCCCGACTATGCGCAGTCCAACGCGCTGGAGGCGCATCTCCCGCTGCCGTCCTTCTACTGGTCTGCTAATACGGACATGGCGTGCGTGCGCGCCTGTGTGACGCAGACCAAGGAAGAGGCTTACGCCCATCACATCCAGCGGTTGATGGTCACCGGCAACTTCGCGCTGCTGGCGGGTGTGGACCCGCACGCGCTGCATGAATGGTATCTCGCGGTCTATGCGGACGCCTATGAATGGGTGGAACTGCCCAACACGATCGGCATGAGCCAGTTTGCCGATGGCGGCCTGCTTGCCAGTAAGCCCTATGTGGCGAGCGGGGCCTATATCGACCGGATGAGCAATTATTGTGGGTCCTGCCGCTATTCGGTGAAGGCGAAGGAGGGGCCGGATGCCTGCCCGTTCAATCTATTGTTCTGGGACTTTGTTGCGCGACATAAGGATCGCCTCGCCCGCAACCCGCGCATGGCGCAGATGGTGCGGACGTGGGACCAGTTTGATGTGACAAAGCAGGAGACGCTCAGGCGGGAGGCGGGTGCGTTTCTGGACGGGCTAAGCTGACCCTCCGTTCGTCCCGAGCGATGTCGAGGGACGTGTCTCCGCGCTTGGTGTCTCGACTGCGCTCGACACGAACGGGCTTGTCGCTGGGGCTAGGCTGACCGGCAGCGGTCGGAGCAGTATTTCACATTGTCCCAGTCGCGCGCCCATTTGCGGCGCCACGTGAAGGGACGGTTGCAGGTGAGGCAGGTCTTGCTAGGCAAGTCTGCCTTTTGGCGCATCTTAGGCATCAGGCCGTGTCAGGCGACTTCAGCAGTCCGCGTAGGTGTGACAGCGGCTCCGAATGAGGCCGCGACTGCGTCCGCCAGTTCGTAGCCGGAAATCCACGCGTCTTCGACGCGCGCCGCCATACACCAATCACCGCAAGCGCCTAGCTTCAGGTCTGCATTCCAGAGCGGAGCGCCGGGACCGCCCTGCGGCATCGCAAAGCGCCAGCGATGGGCCTTCAGGAATGTCGGTTCTGGAAGCGGGTTGCCGATAAGGTCAGCGAGATGCGTGAGCAGGTCTTGCGCAACGCTGTCCTGATCCCGCTCTAAATTGCGGGCGGACCAATCACCGCCGGCCTGAATAACCCAGCATTCAGCTTCGGGTCGACCCGGCTTGCTGCCATTGCGCGCTGCCCAACTAATGGCCCCGGCTGACCGCAGCACGTCGGGGGCGGAGGAAAGTGTTTCGGCGAAGGCCGCCATCACCGTCCAGCATGGGGCGGACCGGATCATCGCGGCTTCGCGCGCCATGCCAAGGTCATGCAGTCCGATCAGTGTTGCTGCCTGTTCTGCCGGAACAGCGATTACGACAGCGTCGAAAGGGCCTTCGTTGAATTCGGATCCCGACAGATGCCACTGGCCGTCTACGACATCGACGGCTCGCACGAGCGCCCCAAAGTGCACGTCCCGGTCTGCGCAGTCGGCGGCGAGGAACGTCGCCATGGTCGGCGCGCCGGTCCAGGCGCCGTCCGGACCATCCGTCCAGCGGGCAACATGGCCTGCGGCTTCCCACTTTGACACGCGATTGGCAAAACGCGAATCGCGGACCGTGAAATATTGGGCGCCGAAGTCCCAAGCGAAATCGTCGAGAACGAGTGTGGAAAGGCGACCACCCGGGCGTTTTCCCTTATCGAACAATTGTGTGGTGACCCCAAGGGATTCCAGCCGTTCCGAACAAGCAAGACCAGCGACACCCGCCCCAATGATGGCAACCCGCATAACAGTCATGGTGCCTATTTGAGCCCCATCAAGGACAGGACTTCCTTGCGGCTGGCAGGGTCATCGCGGAAGCATCCCAACACTTTGCTCGTCACCATGTCGACGCCGTGCGTCCTCACGCCTCGGCCCGTCATGCAGCCATGCGTTGCCTGAATGACAACGGCGACGCCCTGCGGCTTGAGGTGTTCCCAAATGCACTGCGCAATTTCAGCGGTCAGGCGCTCCTGAATTTGGAGCCGGCGCGAATAGCCGTTAAGAACGCGGGCGAGTTTCGAAATGCCAACCACCCTGTCCGTCGGCAGATAGGCGATGGACGCCGTGCCGATGATCGGGGCGAGGTGATGCTCGCAATGCGAATGGAACGGGATGTCGCGCAGAAGGACGACCTCATCATATCCGGCGACTTCCTGGAAGGTGCGCTGCAGATGGATGGCGGGGTCTTCATTATAGCCGGCGCAATATTCGCGCCAGGCCCGGCCCACGCGCTTTGGCGTATCGAGAAGGCCTTCACGAAGGGGATCATCACCAGCCCAACGCAACAGCGTGCGAACGGCTTCCTCAACATCGGCGGGGACACGGACGCGTCCGTCATCCTCCTCATCGGCCACGAGGTCGGCGGGCATGAAGTTCATGAGGGGACCCTTTCGCTGGGCGTTGCCGATCGCCAGGGTGAGAGAGGGAGGGGGTGGCGACCGGCAAATTCCCTCTAGGCTTGTGCGCTCCAGTCTGCGATATGCACTTACGTGAAGTATAAGAGAGCCTTAGTGGCATGACGACGTTGCCAGATTTGTTGATTGCCAAATCCCTTGTCGCAGCAGTGGTGAGTGACCCCCGAAAATCGGACAATCCGATTATCGCGTGCAACGACGCCTTTTGTCGGCTGACCGGCTATCAGCGCCATGAAATCATTGGCCGCAATTGTCGTTTCTTGCGCGGGGATCGCACAGAACCTGAACAAACAGCGATGCTGCGCGAAGCGGTAGCGGCAGGCCGCGCGGCGATGGTGGAGCTCATCAACTATCGCAAAGACGGCACTCCGTTTCGCAATGCCGTGATGATCGCGCCGATCTTCGATGAAGATGGCGAACTGGAATATTATCTGGGTTCTCAGGTCGCGATCGATGATACCGGGGCCAGCCGACATGATGCCGCCCGGCAGAAGGTCGGTCGGCTGACGCGGCGCCAGTTGCAGATCTTGGAATCGCTTGCCGCGGGTCGGCTCAACAAGCAGATCGCATATGATCTGTCCTTGACCGAACGCACCGTGAAGATGCACCGCGCGGCGTTGCTGAAGGCGCTTGATGTGCGCAGCGGGGCCGAGGCCATCCGCATCGCCATCGAGGCAGGGCTTTAGGCTTCGCCCGACGCTTCGAGCATCCGGATGATGCCCGAAAAGTCGACATTGCCTTGGCCGAGGTTCGCAAACTCCTGATAGAGTTCTGCAGCGCGCGCGCCCATGGGCACAGCGGCATTCGCCTGCTCAGCCGCTTCCATGGCGAGCAGCAGGTCCTTGAGCATCAGGTTCGTCGCAAAGCCGCCCTGATAGTCATTGTCGGCGGGGCTCTGCGGCCCAACGCCGGGCAGGGGGCAATAGCTCGTCATCGACCAGCTCTGGCCCGAGGCCTTGGACGAGATGTCGTAGAAGGTCTGCGGGTCGAGCCCGAGCTTCTTCGCCATGACGAATGCCTCGCACGTCGCAACCATCGTCGCGCCGAGGATCATATTGTTGCAGATTTTGGCGGCCTGCCCCGCGCCGGACCCGCCCGCGTGGATCACGGCCTTGCCCATATGCTTCAAGATGGTTTCCGCATGCATGAAGGCACTTGGCGTGCCGCCGACCATGAAGGTGAGCGTGCCGGCATTGGCCGCTGCAATCCCGCCTGAAACCGGCGCATCGACCATTTCGTAGCTGCCATATTTGGCGGCGCTCTTCATGACGTTACGGGCCGTGTCGACGTCGATGGTTGAACAGTCGATCAGCGTGGCGGCACGCGGGGCGTGGCCGATCACATCTTCCTCATAGACCTTCTGGACGATCTTGCCGTTGGGCAGCATCGACACGACCGCATCGACACCCTGCACCGCGTCCCGCACCGTGGCGCACGGCGTGCAGCCCTGCTGCTTGGCGCGGGCAAGCGCGTCTGCCGACAGGTCGAAGGCGTTGACCTGATGCCCCGCCTTCACAAGGTTCGCGGCCATCCCGCCGCCCATATTTCCAAGACCGATGAAGGCGATTTTCATGTTACTTACCCGTCCAGACGCCCGGCCGCTTTTCGATGAACGCGGCCATGCCTTCGGCCTTGTCTTCGGTCGCGGTCAGCACCTGGAAGATGCGGCGTTCCATCAACAGACCCTGATCGAGCGTTGTTTCAAACGCAGCGTTGACCATTTCCTTGTTCGCGATGGCGGCGAGCGGCGGCATTGAGGCGATCTCGGTCGCGGTCTTCAGTGCCTCGTCGACGAGCGAGGCCAGCGGCACGACGCGGGCGACAAGGCCCGACCGTTCGGCTTCCTCAGCGCCCATCATCCGGCCGGTCAGGCACATTTCCATCGCTTTCGCCTTGCCGATGGCGCGCGTCAGGCGTTGCGATCCGCCCATGCCCGGGCCGACGCCGAGCTTGATTTCGGGCTGGCCGAAGCGCGCCGTGTCTGCCGCGATGATGAAGTCAGCCATCATGGCGAGTTCACACCCGCCGCCCAGCGCAAAGCCGTTGACCGCCGCGATCCAAGGCTTGCGTGTGGTCTTGACGACATGGCTCGTCCAGCGCGCGAAGAAGTCTTGCGCGTAGAATTCGGCGGCTGGCTTTTCGGCCATCTCCTTGATGTCCGCGCCCGCTGCGAACGCCTTCTCGCCCGAGCCGGTGAGGACCGCGCAGCGCTGCGACGTGTCTGCCTCGAACGCTGCAAAGGCGGTTATCAGCTCTTCGAGCACCTGCGCATTGAGCGCGTTCAACGCCTGTGGACGATTGAGTGTGATCAGGGTGACAGAGTCCCGCTGTTCAACGAGGATGGTTTCGTAGGTCATGTTCTCTCCTTCAATCTCCCCATCGACTTGCGATGGGGAGGTGGCAGGCCGCGCAGCGGGCTGACGGAGGGGCAAGCGACATTGCAGGCCCCTCCACCCCCTGCTGCGCAGGCGGTCCCCCTCCCCATCGCAAGTCGATGGGGGGGATCATAGTGGTGTCCATTCGTCTTCTGCGGCCAGCGGGGCAAAGATGCCCTCGATCAGATCGGCGGTGACAGCTTCAGGGGTCGGCGGCTCCCATTTGGGCGCATTGTCCTTGTCGACAATCACCGCCCGGACGCCTTCGGCAAAGTCAGGCAGGGTTAGCACGCGGGATGCGATGCGGTATTCCATCACCATGTTCGCCGCGAAGTCCGGGCAGGCGAGGCTGCCATGCAACTGGCGGAGCGCGACCTTGCAGGTCTGCGGGCTTTTGGTGCCCAGCGTCGCCAGCTCCTTGGCTGACCAGTCGGAGCCCTCGGCTGCAAGTGCTGTAAGGATGTCCTCATAGCGGTCGGACGCGAACAGCCGGTCGATCTGCTCAACATTGGCGGCGATCCGCGCTGGGGGCGGCGCATCGGCGTAAGAGGCGAGGATCGCGTCGGCGCGCGCGGGTTCCGTTGCGATTTCCGCCTTGGCTTCGGCGAGCGTGGATGCCGGCAGGTAATGCGTCGCCAGACCGATCTCGAAACATTCCGCGCCGTCGAGCCGCGCGCCGGTCAGCGCGAGGAACGGCCCGACACGCCCCGGCAGACGGGAAAGATACCAGCCGCCGCCGACATCCGGGAACAGGCCAATCCCCGTTTCTGGCATGGCGAAGCGCGTGTTCTCCGTTGCAACACGGAAGGTCGCGGGCTGGCTGATCCCGACGCCCCCGCCCATGGTGATGCCATCCATGAAGGCGATGACGGGCTTCGCGTAGGTGAACAGCAGGTGGTTGAGCTGATATTCGTCGTGGAAGAATTTGCGGCCCGATACGCCGCCGTCGTTGAGCGCTGAGTTACGCAAGAACGCAATATCGCCCCCGGAGCAAAAGCCACGTCCTTCTGCATGATCAATGATGATGGCGTCCACCGCCGGATTATCGCGCCAGTCGAGCAGCGCCGCCGTCATGATATGCACCATGTCGAGCGTCAACGCGTGGATGGCCGACGGGCGGTTGAGGCTCAAAAAGCCGACCTTGCCTTCGATGCGGGTGAGAACGTCCATCATGAAAGCACCTCCCTGAAGGGGAGGGGGACCATGCGCAGCATGGTGGAGGGGTTGATGCAACGCGACCGCAGCGGATGGGTGTTACGCGCGTTGACCCCTCCACCGCCTGCGGCGGTCCCCCTCCCCCTGTGGGGGAGGTTCTTTGCGGTACTCATCACTGGCGTGTCAGCTCCCGCCCGATGATCATGCGCATGACTTGGTTGGTTCCCTCCAGAATCGAATGGACGCGCAGGTCGCGCCAGAAGCGTTCGATGGGATAGTCCTTGAGATAGCCATAGCCGCCGAACAACTGGAGCGCCTTGTTGACGATCTCGCTGCCGCTGTCTGTCGAAAGGCGCTTGGCCATTGCCGAGAAGCGTGTCTTGTCGGGCGCGTTGGCGTTCACCTTGGCCGCGGCGAGATAAAGGAGCGCGCGCGCCGCCTCTAGGTCCGTCGCCATATCGGCAAGTGTGAACTGCGTGTTCTGGAAATCGGCAATGGCTTGCCCGAACTGCTGGCGCTCCTTGGTGTATTTGATGGCTTCATCAAGGCAGCGTTGTGCCCCGCCCAGTGAGCAGGCGCCGATGTTCAGACGTCCACCATCAAGCCCGGCCATGGCAAAGCGGAACCCGTCACCTTCCGCGCCGACGCGGTTGGCAACAGGCACGCGGCAATCCTCAAAGATCACCTGCGCTGTCGGAGACGCGTTCCAGCCGAGCTTTTTTTCCGGCGCGCCGAAGGACAGGCCGGGCGTGTCCTTTTCAACCGCGAGGCAGGTTATGCCCTTTGCTCCATTGTCGTTCGTCCGCACCATGACGACGTAGATGTCGTTATAGCCCGCGCCCGAGATGAACTGCTTGGTGCCGTTCAGCACATAATGGTCACCGTCCAGCCGCGCGGTCGTCTTGAGCGCGGCGGCATCTGATCCAGAGCCGGGCTCTGTCAGGCAATAGCTGGCGATCTTGTCCATGCTGACAAGTCCGGGCAGGTAGCGGGCCTTCAGGTCCGCGCTGCCGAACGTGTCGATCATCCACGCGGCCATATTGTGGATGGAGATGAACGAGCTGGTCGCGGGGCAGCCATAGGCCATGGCCTCCATGATCAGCGCCGCCTCTAAGCGGCCCAGACCAATACCGCCCGATCCTTCCGACACATAGATGGACCCGAAGCCCAGCTCCCCCGCCGCCTTCCAAACGTCGACGGGGTAGTGATGATCCTCATCCCACTGCGCGGCAAAAGGCGTGATGCGCTCTGCCGTGAACCTGCGCGCCATATCCTGAATGGCGATCTGGTCTTCGGTGAGGTCAAACTGACTGGTCATCGGGTCCGTCCATTGTCCTTACTTGGCGGCCGGCGCGGGAACGGGTGTCGGCTCGTCCTTCGCTGCCGCAGGTGCAACTGGGTTGGGCACCTCACCTTCGGCTTTGGCCGGAGCAGCCGTCCAAACATCTGCGATACCGGGGTAATCGCTGCGCGTCATGCCGGTTCCAAAACAGCTATAGGTCGCACGGTTTTTGATCGGAGCTTCGCTCAATCGTTCCGCCAGAGCGGGCTGGAAAGTCGCCAGTCCAGCGCGCGCGGCAGCGGCGTCCCGAACCAGACCCATTTCAATCACGCGCTTTCCGTCGGGCGTCTTCATGTTCACAGGCAATATGTCGGTCAGATAAGCTATTTCCCCTGCCTTCACTGTAAACATAGGCGCGCCGAAGCAATATGTCGTGCCAAGGTTCATCTTCCCAAGCCCGTCAAAGTCGATGACATAGCTGCCGGGCGTCAGTCGGACGATGTGCAGTTCGTAGGGCGATGTTTTGTCAGCCGAGGTCACATCGGTGGAATAGACCGTCTTGTCGCCCTTCTTCTTCCAGTCACGTGGCTGGAAGACGAGGTCTCCCTTGTCCGCATCGAAGCGCTTGAAGCTCATGATGCCATGCTGGTTTCCACTTTCAGCGGAGCGGCGGAACGCGACCACGACAGCCGCCTCATCGTCGCCGATGGTGATGGGCGCCTTGGGGTCAATCTTCTTTCCGGCAAAAAACTGAGCTGCCCCTGCTGCGGGCACCGGCGTTTCGGTTTTGCGTTCAAAAGATGTGACCGATGTGATCTCGCCCGTAACGTCGGCTGCGCCGACGATGCGGTTGAAATAGGCGTCCTTATCGGCGTCGGCCAAGGCCGCGACGCGCGCAGTTTCGTCCGCAGGCAGTTCAACAAGCCGCCAGCCACGGATCATGAGGCAAGACCGCCGGTTCGCGCGGCGCTGCTGTCCTTCGATGATGGCAGCACCGATGGCGGCGCCAATACCACCGCCGATTGCCCCTGCCATTGGCGAGATTGCGGGGTTGTAAAGGGACGGGTTGTAAAAGGTCACTGTGCCCGCCGGTGTCCGCGATCCGCGCGCAATCAGGCGGCATTCCTGCCAGTCGCGATCATAATCGGCACGCGCGGCGCCGGGCTTGTTGTAGAAGCGATTGTCTTTGAGGTCGCGGGATGCGTCCTTTGCGATTTCCTCGGGCGTATCCTCATCCTGTGGAATAGTTTGCGCAATTGCCTGAAACGGCAGTGCACCGGCAGCCAAAATCAACATCACCTTCTTCATCGCTTACTCCCCCATTACAGGCCCCGCCCACCATACGGGCGAACGGGGCGTTACAGATCACATCATCACCCCATCGTCGGAATGATGAAGGCGTTTCCGCCATCCACTGAGCCATCGGGCCAGCGGGCCGTAATCTTCTTCTTCTTGGTCCAAAAGGCAATGCCGTCCATGCCGTACTGGTCTGTGTCCCCAAAGCCGGAGCGCTTCCATCCGCCAAAGCTGTGATAGGCGACGGGCACGGGGATCGGCACGTTGATGCCGACCATGCCGACATTGACGCGCGCCGCAAATTCACGCGCGGCGTGGCCGTTGCGGGTGAAGATGGCGACGCCGTTTCCGTATTGGTGCTTGCTCGGCAGGCTCAGGGCCTCTTCAAAGTCCTTGGCGCGGACGATCTGGAGGACCGGGCCGAAGATTTCATTGTGATAGCTGGTCATGTCTGTGGTCACATGATCGAGCAGCGTCGGGCCGACAAAATAGCCGTCTTCATGCCCCTGCAGGGTGAAGCCACGCCCGTCGATGACGAGCTCGCTGCCTTCGTTGACCGCAGTCTCAATCCAGCGTTCGATATTGGCCTTGTGCATCGCGGTGACGACAGGGCCGTACTGCGCGTCAGGATCAGTCGAGATGCCGACTTTGAGCGCTTCGATGGCTGGGATCAGCTTGGCCTTGAGGCGCTCTGCCGTATCTTCGCCCACTGGCACCACAACCGGCAGCGCCATGCAGCGTTCGCCTGCTGAGCCGAAGGCCGCGCCGCACAGATCACCGACCACTTGGTCAAGATCAGCGTCGGGCATCACGATGCCGTGGTTCTTGGCGCCACCCATCGCCTGAATGCGCTTGCCCGCCGCGACGCCGCGCGAATAGACATATTGGGCGATGTCGGAGGAACCGACAAAGCTGACCGCGCCGATGGCCGGATGATCGAGGATCAGGTCGACCATTTCCTTATCGCCATGCACCACCTGGAAGATGCCTTCGGGCATGCCGGCTTCAAGGAAGAGTTCGGCAAGGCGCACGGGCACGGTTGGGTCGCGCTCGCTCGGCTTCAGGATAAAGGCATTGCCGACGCTGGTGGCCACGGCACCCATCCACAGCGGGATCATCGCGGGGAAGTTGAACGGCGTAATGCCAGCGCCAATGCCGATGGGCTGGCGCATCGAATAGACGTCGATGCCGGGGCCTGCGCCATTGGTGTATTCGCCCTTCATGACGTGCGGCAGGCCGCAGCAGAATTCGACCACTTCAAGCCCGCGCTGGATATCGCCCTTGGAGTCGGCGATCACTTTGCCGTGTTCGGCGGACAGCATGTGCGCGAGCTCGTCCATGTTCTTTTCGATCAGGGACTTGAACTCGAACATCACGCGCGCACGGCGCTGCGGGTTCATGGCAGCCCAGCCGGGCTGTGCCTTTGCGGCGGCCTGAACAGCGCGTTCCAGCACGGCGGCATCGCCCAGTGCAACCTGCGCCTGAACGCCGCCATTATTGGGGTCGAACACGTCGCTATGGCGCGACGCTGCGCCTCCTGAACCACCGACGATAAAATGATCAATCTGGCGCATGCCACTTCTCCGAAATACATACTCTCGGCGGCGGGCTTGCCGTGCGGGCGGGCCACAGGCAAGAGGCAATATGGCAGATTAGGTCGGCATTTTTGCCTGATTGGTAAGGAATTTGTTCAGTTGGCCAGCGCGCGCACTTCGGTGAGGACACGATCGGCCAGCTCAGGCCGGCAGATCAGCAGGTCCGGCATATAGGTTTCACGCTGGTTGTAGACGAGCGGGCTGCCGTCGACGCGGGAGCAATGCATTCCATAAGCGCGCGCAACGGCGACCGGTGCGCAACTGTCCCATTCATACTGTCCGCCTGTGTGGAGATAGATTTCCGCATCGCCCTGCACGACCGCCATAGCTTTGGCGCCGGCGGAACCCATGGGGACGAGCTCTGCCCCTAGGGCTTCTGCGACGGCCACGGCTTCGGCGGCGGGGCGTGTGCGGCTGACCAGCATCCGCAGCTTGCCGGGAGCGGGGCGCAGCGGGGCGGGTTGGTCGGTGCGCAGGACAAGGCCCGAACCGGGCAGGGCAACCGCGCCGATGGTGGCGACACCATCAATGGCCAGCCCCACATGCACGGCCCAGTCGGCGCGGGCCTCTCCATATTCGCGCGTGCCGTCGACAGGATCGATGATCCAGACGCGAGACTTGGCGAGCCGGGCGTCATTGTCCTTTTCCTCTTCGGAGAGGAGGCCGTCGTCGGGCCGCTGTTCGCGGATGGCGTGGCACAGGAACTGGTTGGCCGTCGCGTCACCTGCGGCCCCCAAAGCCTTCAGGCTGAGCACATTGGACGACCGCACTTCGATCAGAAGTCGCCCAGCGACTTCGGCCAAATGGGCGGCGAGTTTCGCATCCGTCATCGACACCCTTATTCCCCCTATTTCAGCGGCAAGAGCTGCTGAATGATATAGTCGGCGGCTTCTTCCGCGCTCATTTCTGCCGTGTTCACACGGATTTCTGGCACTTCTGGCGGCTCATAGGGACTGTCGATCCCGGTGAAGTTCTTGAGTTCGCCCGCACGGGCCTTCTTGTAAAGGCCCTTCACGTCGCGCTGTTCGGCCACCGCGAGCGGGGTATCGACATAGATCTCCACAAACTCGCCGGTCGGGATCATCTGGCGCACCATGTCACGCTCGGCGCGGAAGGGGGAGATGAAGGCGGTCAGCACGATCAGCCCTGCGTCCGCCATCAACTTTGCGACTTCGCCAACGCGGCGGATGTTCTCAATCCGGTCGGCTTCGGTAAAGCCCAAGTCCTTGTTGAGGCCGTGGCGGACATTGTCGCCATCCAGCAGGAAGGTGTGGCGGTTCATGAGGTTGAGCCGCTTTTCGACCTCATTGGCGATGGTCGATTTGCCTGCACCTGACAGACCCGTGAACCAAAGGACGCGGGGCGTCTGGTTCTTCAGGCGCGCATGTTCTGCGCGCGTGATGTCGGTCGGCTGCCAGTGGACGTTCTGCGCACGCCGCAGCGAGAAGTGCAGCATCCCTGCCGCCACCGTCGCATAGGTGATCTTGTCGATCAGGATGAAGCCGCCCAGCGTCCTGTTGTCGGCATAGGCTTCGAACACGACTTGCCGGTCGGTCGAGATTTCGACGACACCGATGGCATTGAGCTCCAGCGTCTTGGCCGCGAGATGCTCCCCCTCTCCGCCGACCGCGTTGACGTTGACGACATATTTGGGCTGGTGGACCGTCACTGACACGGTCTGCGCGCCGAGCTTCAGCCAATAGGCGCGGCCGACATGCATGGCTTCGTCATTGAGCCATACGAGGGTGGATTCGAACTGGTCGCTCGCCTGTGGCGGATTGTCGGCAATGGCGATGACATCGCCGCGCGAACAGTCAATCTCATCGGCAAGACAGATCGTGACAGATTGGCCCGCCACGGCTTCGTCCAAGTCACCGCCCAGTGTGACGACACGGGTGACCGTGCTTGTCTTACCCGACGGCACAACCCGGATTTCGTCACCCGGCTTCACGCTGCCTGTTGCGATCAGACCGGAAAAGCCCCGGAAGTCGAGATTGGGGCGGTTGACCCATTGCACCGGCATGCGGAACGGCTTTTCGGCATCTACCGACGACAAGACTTCCACCTTTTCCAGATGCTCGACCAGCGTCGGGCCGGAGTACCAGGGCGTGTTGTCAGACCGGCTCGTGATGTTGTCGCCCTTGAAGCCGGAGATCGGCATCGCGGTGAAGCGCTCAATCCCGATGGACTTTGCAAAGGCGATATAGTCGGCAACGATGTCGTCAAAGACCTTCTGGTCATAGCCGACCAAGTCCATCTTGTTGACCGCCAGCACGATGTTGCGGATGCCGATCAGGTGGCAGAGATAGCTGTGCCGCCGCGTCTGGACGAGCACGCCCTTGCGCGCGTCGATCAGGATGACGGCCAAGTCGGCGGTCGATGCGCCGGTCACCATGTTGCGCGTGTACTGCTCATGCCCCGGGCAATCGGCGACGATGAACTTGCGCTTTTCGGTGTTGAAGAAACGATAGGCGACATCAATGGTGATGCCCTGTTCGCGCTCGGCAGCGAGGCCGTCGACGAGGAGGGCGAAGTCGATCTCCTGCCCCTGTGTGCCGACCTTCTTCGAATCCGTCTCCAGCGCGGCCAGCTGATCTTCAAAGATCATCTTGCTGTCATAGAGCAACCGCCCAATCAGCGTCGATTTGCCGTCATCCACGCTGCCGCAGGTGATGAAGCGCAGCATCGTTTTGTGCTCATGCTGCGTCAGATAGGCGTCGATGTCCTCAGCGATGAGCGCTTCGGTCTGGTAGATTGGGTCGCTCATCAGAAGTACCCCTGCTGCTTCTTCACTTCCATGCCAGCACCGCCCGCATCCTTGTCGATGACGCGGCCCTGCCTTTCGGAGGTGGTGGTCAGAAGCGTCTCTTGAATGACTTCGGGAAGTGTCTTGGCGGTGCTCTCGACCGCGCCCGTCAGCGGGAAACAGCCGAGCGTGCGGAAGCGGATGGAGCGGTTGGTGATTTCAGGTTTGCGACCCATCACCTTTTCCAGCCGGTCCAAATCGTCCGCCATGAACAGCTGGCCTTCCCACATATAGGTCGGGCGTTCCTCGGCGAAGTAGAGCGGCACGATCGGTACATCGTTGAGGTGGATGTACTGCCAGATGTCGAGTTCGGTCCAATTGGAGATCGGGAAGACGCGGATGCTCTCCCCCTTATTCTTCTTGGCGTTGTAGAGGTTCCAGAGCTCGGGCCGCTGGTTCTTCGGGTCCCAGCCATGGCTTGCGGTACGGAAGCTGAAGATGCGTTCCTTGGCGCGGCTCTTTTCCTCATCGCGCCGCGCGCCGCCAAAAGCCGCGTCAAAGCCGTATTTGTCGAGCGCCTGCTTCAGACCTTCGGTCTTCCACATATCGGTGTGGAGCGCGCCGTGATCGAAAGGGTTGATCCCGCGTTCCTGCGCTTCGGGGTTCTGGTAGACCAGAAGTTCCATGCCGGACTCCTTGGCCATCTTGTCGCGCAGCTCATACATCGCCTTGAACTTCCAGGTCGTATCGACATGGAGCAGCGGGAAGGGCGGCGGCGATGGATAAAACGCCTTGCGCGCCAGATGCAGCATCACAGCGGAGTCCTTGCCGACCGAATAGAGCATCACTGGCCGCTCGGCTTCTGCCACAACTTCACGCATGATGTGGATCGCCTCTGCCTCAAGGCGTTCGAGATGGGTCAGGCTCTTCGTCATTCATCCCCTCCGGGGCGCAATTATGGGCGATACTCTCGCACAATTAAGGTGGCCGTTTACTCTCCCTTCTGGGGGGATGGCACGCAATGTTCGCTATTCAGGATGAAACTGATCTTTTGCCTGCTGTCACTGGCCTGATGCGATGGGGCTTGCCTTGTCACGGGCAATCCGACGCGTTAGTTGATTGATTTTGCGAGGTAATGTAACTTCCCGGATAAGCGAAGCGTGCGCTCAACCGTTGTCTTCTTTTCTCCGCCGGAGCGGAGCCATGGAGGCGTGTTTGAAGAAGCTGTTCTGGATTGCTGCTGCCCTTTCGCCATCAGTTGCCTTCGCTGAGGACGGCCTCACCGTCAGTGGCAGCAGCCGTTTCCGTTATGAGCTGATTGAAGGCCAACCGCGTGCGGGGTTCAACACGTCGGACGACCTGCTCAACATCCGCACCATATTCGGGGTCGGTTACCGGGCCGGGAACCTTCACTTGCGTGCCGAGATTTACGACAGTCGGGCCTATGGCGGGAATGCGGGCACGCCCATTTCGACGAATGAGGTTAACACGCTTGAGCCTGTGCAGGCCTATATCGCTTATGAGGTGCCGGGCGCTTTTGGCGCACAGACGAAGCTTGCCCTTCAGGCGGGGCGCTTCATGCTCAATCTGGGGTCCCGTCGCTTAGTCGCTGCAGACGATTACCGGAACACGACTAACGGCTACACTGGGCTGCGGGCGGATTTAAGCCTGCCGCACAAGCTGACAGCGACGCTTATCTACACCATGCCACAGGTGCGCCTGCCCGATGCACGGGCGGACCTTTCCCGAAACAAGGTACAGTTAGACCGGGAAAGCGGTGACCTTGTCCTATGGGGCGGCGTCCTAACCAAGAAACTCAATGCCAGCGCCGGTGCGCTCGAGATGACGTATCTGCATTTGGGGGAACGGGATTCGGCAAAGCTTGCGACGCGTGACCGTTCGCTCGATACATTCGGCGCGCGGCTGTTTCGTGAACCGGCATCTGGGCGCTTGGATTTTGAAAGCGAGTTCATCGTCCAGGCGGGCCACATCAGTGCGTCGCTTGCGCCGTCCGCACCGAAACTTAGAGTGTCTAGCGGCTTTGTGCATGCAGAAGCCGGATTTACAGCGCGACACTCTTGGTCACCGCGCCTTGCCCTTGAGTTTGACTATGCCAGCGGGGATGGCCGCGGACCAAAACTTGGTCGTTTTGATACGCTTTTCGGGATGCGCCGCGCAGACTTAGCCCCCTCTGGCCTCTACAATACTGTGGCGCGCACCAATATTATTTCACTTGGGCTTCGCGCGGAGGCCGCACCCTCCAAACGGCTGGACGCCTTCGCCGCTTACCGACCGATGTGGCTCGCCTCCGCCACAGACAGCTTCGCGACGACCGGTGTGCGCGATGCCGCTGGTCTGTCAGGGACATTCGCGGGCCACCAGCTTGAGGCGCGGGTCCGTTATTGGCTCGTGCCCAAGCGGCTCCGGCTGGAATGGGATGGGCTAATCATGGCGAAGGGACGGTTTCTAGCAGACGCACCCAATGCGCCGCCGCGTGGCACGACAGTCTATAACTCGTTCAATGCGACTGTGAGCTTTTGAGGTTTTGACCAATGGGCGGGGCGCACTTCGACCACAGTCCAGCGACCCCCGCTTTCGCTGGGCGGAGTGTCACTTTTTAAGAATGGGACTGTCTGACGGCAGCCCGTGCAGCAATGGCGGAGACGGCGTCCGTCTAAAATGAATTTCCCAACGTATCAGGTTAATTCCTGATGATCATTTAATCCCCAGTTTCTATAGATTTATGAGCCATTTTGTATCTAGACGCTCCACCGAGTATCTGACAATCCCATGCAGGAAGTGGGGCCGGAAGTGGGGCCAATGATGCGAGGAAAGCATGGCAAGAGTAGAGAAGAAGCTATCAGCGCGACAAGCAGAGACGCTTGCGATCCCCGGCCGCCACTCAGACGGCGGCGGGCTTTATCTCAGCATTGACGCAAGCGGTCGTCGGCGCTGGGTGTTCATGTACACGTCCAATGGACGACGCGTTGAACTGGGGCTCGGGTCAACCTCAACACGTTCGTTGAAAGAAGCGAGGGAAGAGGCTGCTGTGCTTAGGGCATCCCTCGCTCGTGGAATGGACCCACGGGCTGAGAGAAGTAAATCCACAACCAAGCCGACCTTTGGAGAATTCGCAGACGAGTATGTTGAGGCGATGCGGCCCTCTTGGCGTAATGGCAAGCACGCGGCTCAGTGGTCAATGACACTCACGGAGTATGCCAAGCCGTTGCGCCGGTTGCCTATCGACGCGGTTACAACTGAGGAAATACTTAGGACCTTGCAGCCGATCTGGAAGCGCACGCCAGAAACGGCCGAACGCCTTAGAGGACGTATTGAGAATGTGCTGAGTGCAGCCAAAGCGAAGGGTCTTCGCAGTGGTGAGAATCCTGCAGCTTGGAAAGGGCATCTGGATCAGCTTCTACCAAAGCGCCAACGGCTGACGAGAGGGCATCATGCCGCTCTGCCCTATGCGGACTTGGCAGTATTCTACAGCCATTTGTCCACAAAATCAGCAATGGCAGCTCGCGCCTTGCAGTTTCTTATCCTCACTGCCGCACGCTCAGGCGAAGTCCTCGGCGCGCAATGGTCTGAAGTGGATCTAGATCAAGCCATCTGGACCGTACCAGCATCAAGAATGAAGGCAGGCAGGGAACACCGCGTCCCACTATCTGCGGCCGCACTAAACGTTCTGAGATCGGTCGACGCAGCAATGGAACCCGAGGATTATCTATTCTGGGGCAAGTCACCTCACCGCCCACTTTCATCCATGACGATGGCAATGCTTCTTAGGCGTATGGTGCCGGGTGTGACAGTGCACGGATTTCGATCTAGCTTTCGTGACTGGGCCGCTGAAGTCTCTTCATTTCCGCATGAGGTCTGCGAGATGGCGCTGGCTCATACAATTCCGAACAAAGCTGAAGCCGCATATCGGCGAGGCGACCTGCTCGACAAGCGGCGAGAGTTGATGGAGGCTTGGGCGGATTATTGTTTAAAAGCCGGTTCACCGGCGGAGGGGCCTCATGGCTGATTTCTTTTCCATGAAGTGGGTTCCCGCAGCAAAGATTCACTCCTCGCAGCGGAGAACCTTAATCGGCCAATTAAAGGATGGCTTGGTTCAAGCGAAGGCAGAACAATTTTTGTTAAATGGCAAGGATATAACGGCATCTCTTAATGAGGGAGTGGTCCCAAAAATTTTCTGGGCTCAAGTCGATGAGACAGCAGAGTGCGATTGGGTAGCGGGATCGTTTGCGGTGAGGCCGGGTCCAACCATTGGTTATCCTCAGACACAGAGTTGGATCGCTGATGGGGTCAAATTCACGGACCCGATTCAGCGGAACCGGGCAACTCTCGGCTCTAATACCGGCGTAGTACCGCAGATTGGGGCTGGCGAATTGGCAAAATGGGCGTCTCGTATAGCGGAGACGAGCAAGCCGATGAGCGAAGCTGAATTTAGAAGTCTTTTCAATTGTCAGTACCCAGATTCCGATGTGTCTCGAGAACGCCTTAGATCCGAGCAAAAAAGGGTTGGGCTAAGGTTAGCTCCTCATCGTCCAAGGAAAGTCGCGCCCGAAAAAACGGCGAGTTAGACCGCTACTTCCATTCTGTTCACATCCTCTTCTGCGCCAAGGATTTCCCTGAGGCGTGCTGACCGACAGTCAGCAGTCCATTTAGTAGGAGACGTGTATGAGCATGCTCACAAAAAAACAGGTGTGCGAGGTGACTTCGATGAGCCTCTCAACCATCAATCGCTTGATAGCTAGCAACAGGGTGCGGCCTGTCAAAATCGGCCGCGCTGTCCGTATCCCCAGCGACGAACTTGAAGCCTTCTTGCAAGGTTTGAAGGAGGCTCGCGACGATGCGTGATCAAACATATCGGGACCGGAAGGGCTTTCTGCTCTCAACAGGCAACGTTGCTGCTTACTGTCAGGATTGCACCTCGTTCTTCATAAGGGCCTTTGCCAATGAGCTGGAGCGCAGTGACTTCACAAATGGCGCGCCTATTGAGCGGAGTTGGATCTGCACTTTCATGAACGGAAACAAGAAAGACCGCTGCCGTGGCCATTCGATAAAGTTTGCGGGCCGCAGCAATCCAGAGATGGAGCAGTGGCTGGCTGGCGATGAGGCTGATTGGCCCAAAGAGCCTGACGACTTCTTTAATCCAGCAAACTCAATTCCAGACATGTTTGATATCCAGCCGGAGCAATCGGAAGATTCTTCGCTCTATCAAACCCGTCCAAATCGTCTGGAGCCAGAGCGGGTGTGGATCGCGAGGGGCGAAAACATTTTCAGTTTGCCTAATAGCGAAAGCTGGACGGTTATGCTCGCTGGTTATGATCACCAAAGTTACGCGGCACTAAATTCAGAGAGTTGCGCTCTTGTTCTGTACACGACCGAAAATTTTAGCCCGACTGTGGCGCTAAAGCTCGCCAGCAGGGAGTATTGGGCAACCCACTTTGGCTTCGATTGGTGGCACCCACGCAATATTACGGAAATCCTATTCTCGTTGATCCGGCAAACAGACGCGACTGGAGTGCTTTGGCCATCTCTCGCAAAGGCGAGGGCTTCGTGGCACATCGACGATGCAATATCGCGTATGGCAGAATTCGACCCGGAAGATATGGATCAGCGGAGTGCTGAGCGCCCTGAGCTTGAGCTCATCGGATATGACGAGTTCACGGCAAGGAAGTTCCCGCCAGCAGTGCATCTGCTTGACCCTTGGTTGACCCTCCCGGGCTTGTCGATGGTGTTTGCAGAGCGCGGAGTTGGGAAGACCATGTTCACGGCCAGCGTAGCCTTGGCAGTTTCAACTGGGACTTCATTTCTAGGATGGAAAGCCGGTCGGCCACGCCGTGTTCTGATCATAGATGGTGAAATGCCTGCGGCGGATCTCAAAGAGAGGTATCTTCGTCTCGCTAAAGCGATGGGATGCTCGCCTTCCCCAGAAAACCTAGTTTTTCTATCCGCCGATCTGTCCCTCAATGGGTTGCCAGACCTCGGCACCAATGAAGGTCAGCGGGATCTAGAGGCTTACCTTCAAGGTTTCGATCTGATCATAATTGACAACCTCTCGACGTTGGTTCGGTCGGGAGCGGAGAATGAAGCTGACTCTTGGGGCATTGTGCAAGAATGGGCGATCCGCCAGCGCAGTGCTGGGCGCAGTGTTCTGCTTGTTCATCATTCGGGCAAGAATGGCGCACAGCGTGGCACTAGCCGCCGCGAAGATGTCCTTGGGACTGTGATCCAGCTAAAGCGGCCTGCTGGTTATAATGCTGCCGATGGCGCGAAGTTCGAGATACATTTTACGAAAACGCGGGGGTTCTACGGACCAGCAGCTGAGCCGATTGAAGCACAGTTGCACAGCGAAGGACGTTGGAGTTGGTCGCCGGTCAATCAAGCACAGGCGGGGCTGGCAGCGGAGTTGTTTCAGCAGGGGGAAACTGTACGCGACATAGCCCTGAAGCTTGGCGTCAGCACTTCAACCATATCCAAATGGCTAAAGGAAGAAGGGCTCAAGCCCCAGAGGGGAAGGCGTCCAAAAGCGGACTGACAGGGCGCTCGATATAAATGTTCGCCCTAAGGATAAAATACAAAAACATTAAGTCAGAGGGCTACCTGTGTTGGCTCGCTTACGCTCGCCGACAACAGCAGGGAAGCCCGATGGCCAATATCACATCTAGGCCAGATCAACCCTGAAAGCAGGACCCCAACATGCGCAATGAGCAAGGCAAGTTCGTCAAAGGCACTTCAGGCAATCCTCTAGGTCGGCCTCGTGTCATACTGACCGTCCGGGACATCGCCCGCGAGCATACTGAAGAGGCGATTGAAACTCTGGCGGCTATCATGCGTGACGAGGTGGCACCTGCAGCAGCGCGTATATCTGCCTGCACTGAGCTTCTCAATCGAGGGCATGGGCGGCCGGTGGACCAACGCGCGATGTTGATGATTGGTGCGCAGTTGAACAGTGAGAGGCCGGTGCGGGAAATGTCGACGGCGGAGCTCATCGAACAGGTTAGGCGTTACATTCCCGCCGTCGAGGAATGAACAGACCGACGCATCCACAGCTGCCAAGCAGCACCCTGCGCAGATGACTACATTGGGGTTCTTTTTTGTCAGATTGGAGATGCGTAGAGAGCCGGCGATTTGAGGCTTGAGATGGAGGAACCGCGTCCCCGTCATCAATGCGATGCAATCATCATTATAATACCATAAAATGGGTGGTTATAGGTGGGGTTACGCGCGTTTTTGGCGCACTAAATAACAGACCTAAGCTGCCTTGGCTTCTTTTTGGTCAAAAGCCTTCAAATTTGGATGTGTCGGAGCTTGAACTGTGACTTTTACCGTAACCCCCGTCGGCAACGAATTTCTCGTCAACACCGAAACGTCAAATATTCAGCAGGAACCCTCGATCACTGGCCTATTCAATGGCGGCTTTGTCGTCGCCTGGATGGATTACAGCGGCACGCTAGGTGACAGCGACGGTTGGAGCGTTAAAGCGCAAGTGTTTGGGTCCAATGGTGCTAAATTGGGTAGTGAGTTTCTTGTTAATACTCTGACGGCAAGTGATCAATATAAGCCAACAGTCTCCGGCCTATCGAATGGTGGCTTTGTGGTTAGTTGGCAGGACTATAGTGGAACATTGGCCGGCAGTATCGGCAGTATCAAGGCGCAGCTATTTGATAACATGGGTACCAAAGTCGGAAGCGAGTTCTTGGTTAACACCGAAACAACAACAGAGCAGAATTATCCAACTATTTCCGGACTTGCCAATGGCGGATTTGTGATCAGCTGGACCGACGCAAGGCCCGACGGTGACAGTAGCATCAAGGCGCAGCTGTTTAGCGACAATGGCGCAAAACTCGGCAGTGAGTTTCTGGTAAACACCGAAATAGCATCGGGTCAGTATGACAGCACGATCACCAGCCTTGTGAATGGCGGATTTGTTGTCAGTTGGCAGGACTATAGCCAATCGCTAGGCGACGGCGATAGTGGTAGCGTAAAGGCGCAAGTTTTTGACTCAACTGGCACTAAAGTGGGTGGCGAGTTCCTAGTCAACACCCAAACGGCGTTCCATCAACATTATCCAACGATCACCGGCCTATCCAATGGCGGCTTCGTCGTCAGTTGGGTGGATTGGAGCCAAACGTTGGGCGACAGCAGCGGCTCCAGCGTCAAAGCCCAGATATTCAGCGCGACTGGAGCAAGGGTCGGTGGAGAGTTTCTAGTCAATTCGCAGACGGCGTCCGAACAACATAAGCCTACAATTACCGGGCTCGACAATGGTGGCTTCGTTGTCGCGTGGCAAGACTACAGCGGCACGCTGGGCGACGCCAGCCTCCGAAGCGTCAAGGCTCAAGTTTTTGATGCCACCGGAACTAAGATTGGTGCCGAGTTTCTGGTGAACTCCGAAACGGCAAACGATCAAAAAGACCCGTCGGTCAGTGGCCTTGGCAATGGTGGCTTTGTGGTCAGCTGGACCGACGCAAGCGGCGCAGGCGACGGTAGCATCGGGATCAAGGCGCAGATCTATTCCGTTGGCACCTCCCCTACCATAACGTCAAACGGCGGCGCCGAAACGTCTTCGTTGAGTGTGCCAGAAAATACGATGGCGGTGACCACGGTCACAGCCAATGATCCGGATGTGGGCACCTCGCTAACCTACGCGGTCGGAGGCGGTGCAGATGCGGCACTCTTCCAGATCAATCAGACCACCGGTGCGCTAGCGTTTAAATCCGCGCCAAACTTCGAAGCCCCAGCCGACGTGGGCGGTGACAATATCTATGACGTTGTCGTCCAAGTCTCTGACGGGGCTCTTATCGACACGCAGGCCATTGCTGTCACCGTTACCGACATTGCTGGTCCGGTTGAAAAGGTTGGCACCGAGTTTCTGGTCAACACCGAGACGGCGTATGGTCAATATAACCCAACCATTGCTGGTTTGACGAACGGCGGCTTCGTGGTCTCGTGGTTTGATGAAAGCGGCACACTGGGCGATTCTAGCGGCTTCAGCATTAAAGCGCAGGTCTTCAGTGTCGATGGCACTAAGGTCGGTACTGAGTTTCTGGTCAATACCGAGACAGGAGGATGGCAGTCCGCGCCAACGATCACAGAGCTATCGCACGGCGGCTTCGTAATCACGTGGTATGATGAAAGCGGCACGCTGGGCGATGCTAGTTTAAGCAGTGTCAAGGCGCAGGTGTTTAGGGCTGATGGTAGCAAGGTCGGCAGCGAGTTTCTGGTCAATACCCAGACCGCAAGTATTCAAGGTGGCTCCACCATCACAGGGCTGACGAACGGTGGCTTTGTGGTTACATGGACTGATACAAGCGGCACGTTGGGCGATAATAGCGGCTCAAGTATCAAGGCGCAGGTGTTTGGCGCCGATGGCACGAAGATCGGCAGTGAGTTTCTGGTTAACACCCATACTGACAGCAACCAACAAGTCCCCACTATCGCTCGGCTGACGAATGGCGGCTTTGTAGTCTCGTGGGAGGATTCAAGCGGCACGTTGGGTGACGCTAGCAACTGGAGCATCAAGGCTCAGGTGTTCAGCGCTAATGGCGTCAAGATCGGCACCGAGTTTTTGGTCAACACCGAGACTGCTAGTGAGCAGTCCAGACCGATTATCACCGGGCTGACGAACGGCGGCTTCGTGGTCTCGTGGTGGGATAGAAGCGGGACACTTGGCGACGGCAGCGATTCAGGCATCAAAGCGCAGGTTTTTAGCGCAGATGGCGTCAAGATCGGCAGCGAATTTCTGGTCAACACCGAGACGGCTGCGAGACAGAAGGCGACAGGAATAGCGGGTCTTCCCAACGGCAACTTCATAATCTCTTGGGGTGATGAAAGCGGCACGCGGGCTGGCGACGGCTATCGCGCCAAGGCTCAGGTCTTTGATGCAACGGGCAGCAAGGTTGGAAGCGAGTTTCTGGTCAATACCGAAACGGCGGCAGGGCAGTATGGGCCGACCGTCACGGGCTTGAGCAGCGGCGGCTTTGTGGTTTCATGGAATGACTTTAGCGGCACGCTCGGCGACAGTAGCGGTTTTAGCATCAAGGCGCAGATATTCAGTGTCAGCGGCGGGGCCAGCGCAAACGCTGCGCCGACCATTACCAGCGATGGCGGCGGCGGCACAGCTGCGGTCTCGATCACAGAGAACGCCGCGGCGGTCACGACCGTCACGGCAACCGACGCCAACGCGAACTCGACCCTTACCTTCTCGATCACAGGCGGCGCAGACGCGTCGCTGTTCCAGATCAATGCCGCGACCGGTGTGCTGTCCTTCAAATCCGCACCAAACTTCGAAGCACCCACCGATGCCGGTGCAAACAACGTTTACGACGTCGTGGTCCAAGTCACAGACGGCGAACTGACCGACACTCAGGCAATCGCAGTGACCGTCACCAACCTGAACGAAGCGCCAACCATCGCGACCAGCGCGTCGGTTGCAGAGAACAGCTCGGCGGTTGCCACGCATGTGGCCAGCGACCCCGATGCAGGCACGACGCTGACCCATTCGATCACGGGCGGTGCGGATGCCGCACTGTTCCAGATCAATGCGAGCACAGGCGCTCTGTCGTTTAAGTCGGCGCCCAACTTCGAAGCGCCAACCGATATCGGGCAGAACAACGTCTATGACGTAATCGTTCAGGCCTCTGACGGATCGCTTTCTTCCTCGCAATCCGTCGCTGTGACCGTCACCAACGTGAACGAAGGGCCTTCCATCACCAGCAATGGTGGAGGCGCGAACGGCACAGCTTCGGTTCTGGAAGGCGCAACCGCTGTTGCGGTTGTGAGTGGCCAAGACCCTGATGCAGGTGCCACGCTGACCTATTCGATCACAGGCGGTGCAGATGCCGCCCTGTTCCAGATTAATCAGACCACAGGTGCCCTGTCGTTCAACGCCGAGCGTAATTTTGAAGCCCCGGGCGATGTCGGCGGCGACAATGTCTACAATGTCGTCGTCCAGACGTCAGACGGCACGCTCACAGCTTCGCAGGCGCTCGCGGTGACCGTCGGCAACGTGAACGAAGCCCCGACAATCAACAGCAATGGCGGTGGCGCGACCGGAAGTGCATCTGTTGCCGAGAACAGCACAGCCGTCACGACGGTGCTCGCGACCGATGTGGATGCGGGCACAACGCTGACCTATTCGATTGCAGGTGGAACTGACGCCGGCTTCTTCGTGATTGATGCTGCTACCGGTGCGCTTGCATTTCAGTCGGCTCCCAACTTTGAATCGCCATTGGACGGATACCGCGGCGTCGCTGGTTCGGGTATCACAGGCAGTATCACAGGCATTGGCAGTTCGGGCATTGTGGGCCCGGGGATAGGCATAATTGGTGGCGAAACACCCGACAACAAATATGAAGTCTTGGTTCAGGTCTCTGACGGGACGCTGACATCCTCGCAGGCCATCGTGGTGACCGTCACCAACGTGAACGAGTTTGCCCCTGCCATTGATAGCAATGGAGGCCCGGCCGCCGGCACAATTTCAATGGCTGAGAATGGCACCGCCGTTACGACCGTCCATGCAACCGATGCGGATACGGGATCGACGATCCGCTATGCCATTGCAGGCGGTGCCGATGCTGCACTGTTCCAGATCGATACGGTGACAGGCGCCCTCGCCTTCAAGTCTGCACCCAACTTTGAAGCACCATCGGATAATGGCCTGAACAACGTCTATGACGTCACCGTGCAGGCATCTGACGGGACCCTGACCTCATCACAGGCGCTTTCAGTCACGGTGACCAATGTCCGCGAAGCACCCGTGATCGGGTCGAACGGCGGTGGTGCATCAGCGAGCCTGTCCCTGAACGAAGGTGTGACCGCCGTCACCACGGTTGCGACGTCCTTTGCTGAGGCGGGCAACACACTGGCCTATTCGATCACAGGCGGCGCAGACGCGGCGAAGTTCCAGATTAACGCCACAAGCGGCGTTTTGTCGTTCAAGTCCGCGCCTGACTTTGAAGCACCGACCGACGCTGGCCTCAACAATGTCTATGACGTCACGGTACAGGTGTCAGACGGGACGTTGACCGATACACAGGCGATCGCGGTGTCCGTCGCAAACGTGAACGAGTTTGCCCCCATCATCGGCAGCAATGGTGGTTCTCCGGCCGGAACGGTCTCGGTTGCCGAAAACGGGACGGTTGTTACGACCGTCCACGCGACCGATGCGGATGCAGGTGCACCGCTCGCCTATTCGATCACGGGTGGCGCAGATGCGGCGAAGTTCCAGATTGACGCCACAAGCGGCGCGCTCTCGTTCAAGGCTGCGCCCAACTTCGAACTGCCGACGGACAATGGCCAGAACAACGTTTACGACGTGACCGTTCAGGTCTCTGACGGGACAAGGACCGACGTCCAAGCCTTGGCAGTCTCGGTGACCGACGTCCAAGAAACGCTAGCGATCTCCTCATATGGCGGCGGCGATACGGCAAGCTTCGCCATCAAGGAGAATGCGCCGTCCGCAGCCACGATAAGCCTGAGCAATTATAACTCCAACGGGGTGGTCAGCTATTCCATTGTCGGTGGGGCGGATGCGGCTCTATTTAACATTGGCGCGTCCACAGGCGTGCTGACCTTTAAGGCCCAGCCCAATGTCGAACTTCCGCAGGATCGCGGGCGCGACAATATCTACGACGTTGTTATCAAGGCTGAGGACGGCACCTCCTTCGACACCCAGAGCCTCGCCATTGAGGTTGTGCGCATGATCCTTGGGACCAATGAGGCAAACACGCTGAATGGCACGACAACTGACGATCAAATCTTCGGCTATGGCGGCGCTGACAAGCTGAACGGTCTTGCGGGCGATGACCTGCTCGACGGCGGCACAGGCGCTGACGTGATGACTGGCGGCCTCGGCGACGACACTTACGTCGTCGATGATAAGAAGGACAAGGTGGTCGAAACCGCCGCGCAAGGGATCGACAAAATTGTAACAAATCTCAGGATCTATGAACTGACCGCCAACGTTGAACAGTTGGAGTTTGTTGATGCGGGCGCTTCCACCGGCTACTTTGGCTATGGCAACGCGCTCGACAACTTCATCACCGGGGGTGCGGGTGCTGACAATCTCTTTGGCAAAGATGGCAACGATGTGCTCAACGGCGGCAACGGTAACGACGCTTTGAACGGCGATGCCGGTAACGATCTTCTCGATGGTGGCTTTGGCGCTGACAAACTGTCTGGTGATTTTGGTGACGACACGTATGTCGTCGACAATGCCGGGGACCGGATTACCGAAGCTCTTAATCGCGGAACAGACACGGTCTATGCCTCCATCAGCTTCACGTTGGGGATCGGCGTTGAAAACCTGACGCTGACGGGCAGCGAAGGCCTCAATGCGACCGGCAACGGTGTGGCCAACATCTTGGTCGGCAATAGCGGCGCCAATATCCTGTCAGGCGGTGTCGGTAATGATACGTTGGACGGCGGCTTGGGCAACGACACGCTCAACGGCGGACTTGGCGCAGACAATTTTGTGTTCTCAACGCTGCTTGATCCGGCGACCAACGTCGACAGGATCACCAACTACTCCCGCAAGGACGGGGACCGGATCGTGCTCGATCAGTCGATTTTTGACGCGTTCACCGACCTTGGCACTATCGGTGTGGACCAGTTCTACGCCGCAGCCGGCGCCACGACCGCGCACGATGCGACAGACCGTGTGATCCACAACACGACAACCGGAGCCATCTTCTACGACGCCGACGGTATCGGCGGTCGGGACGCTGTCCTGTTCGCCACCATGAATACGCCCACGCCAACGATCTTGGCGGCGGCTGATTTTGTGGTCGTGGGGTAGAACATCCAATTCAAACCCAGCGGCGCTTTGAGACCATCCACTCAAAGCGCCGTTGGATTTAGGGCGTGGCCCTTCGTTTTACGGGCTTTGAGTTTATTGGGTGACTTGGAGGTGGGTGCTGCCTTCCTCCCCACGCCATGTTTCCAACCTCCCGGATGAGCCCTGAGCTTTACCGCACCCGATAGCTGTAAGAAGACAGAATCACTTACCAGAGATATGAAGGGTGGCTTAGATGAGAAAGTGCCTCCCCGGGGGGTGCTGAGTGCGTGCCCTAAAAATCGACGCTGAATTTTCCGGAGTGCAAAGGGCTATTGATCTCACAGCGAAGTGGGACCCAAAGTGGGGCCGACATTTCCAAAAAAACAAAAACTGTCGGATTCCCAGCGCCCGTGAGGGTAAAATTGGCGGAGACGGCGAGATTCGAACTCGCGGTAGCGGTTACCCGCTACGACGGTTTAGCAAACCGTTGGTTTCAGCCACTCACCCACGTCTCCCGATGCGCTTGGCTGGGGCGGCTATAGCGAGGGCTTTTGCAGGACACAATGCCCCAACGCTGCGGAATTTTGATTCAAACTGGCGTAAATTCGACTCACCTCGTCGCTCTCGGCTTGCGGGCGCGCAGGGAGGCGATTCTAGCTTGCCGGATTGAGACTTGAGAGTTTGGCATGATTGGGCAATGGGTGCGTCGTTTTGCGATTGGTATAGCTGCGGCTTTGGTCGTGGCCGGACCGGCGGGGGCGCAGGTCAAGCAGGTTGACCCCAGCGCGCCATATGAAGTGCCCGCCGCACCGTCTTCCGCCGCGACCTCAGGCGATGCGGTCCTTCAGTCAGATGTAACGCAGTCAGACCTTGCCGGGCCGCAGGATGTTGCGGGCGCGTCCGCTACATCAGGTGCAGAGACGGCTGCCGCCGCCATGCCGGCCAAGACCTATAAGAAGGATGATCTGATCGGCGCGGCTGAAGGTGTTTTCGGCAAAGGGGCAAAGGGCCTTGCTGAAATGCTGGAGAAAATCCTGAAGGACCAAGGCGAACCCACCGCATATATTGCGGGGCGCGAAGCCTCCGGCGCGATTGGAATCGGCTTCCGTTATGGGTCTGGCACGTTGATGCACACAGTCGAAGGGGAGCGGCCTGTTTACTGGACCGGTCCGTCGCTTGGCTTTGATCTGGGGGGCGATGCCGCAAAGACCTTCGTGCTCGTCTACAACCTCTATGACAGTCAGGATCTTTACCGCCGCTACCCGCAAGTGGAGGGGCGTGCTTATTTCGTGGGTGGACTTTCGGCCACATATCTGCGGCGCGGTGATGTTGTTATCATTCCCATCAGATTGGGTGTTGGCGTCCGGCTGGGGGCCAATATTGGTTATATGAAGTTTAGCGAAAAATCCCGCTGGCTGCCCTTTTAAGCGGGCGCCGATAGGGGGAAGCGATCAACGACAAGAAGGTTTTCGGGTCGCACCAAACTTAAAGGGTCGCAACAATGTTGCGGCCCTTTTTATGTCCGCCGAACTCTTACTCAGTCGACGAGGCGCCAAGACAGCGTTTCTCCGGCGTGGAACGGCACCAGTGCAGAGCCAGCTGCGGGAATGCTGTCCGGTACAGGGGCAGGGGATCGTTCCAGCGTGATCGTGCCCTCGTTGACGGGCAGGCGATAGAAAGCGGGGCCGTTGAGCGAGGCGAATGCCTCCAACTGGTCAAGCGCGCCTTCCTCATCAAATACCTGTGCATAGCTCTCCATCGCGAAAGGCGCGTTGAAGATGCCCGCGCAACCGCAGGAGGTTTCCTTGGTTTCAATGGCGTGCGGCGCAGTGTCGGTGCCGAGGAAGAATTTGGGCGAGCCGGATGTCGCGGCTTTGCGCAAAGCGAGGCGATGTTCCTCCCGCTTCACAATCGGCAGGCAATAAAGATGCGGCCGGATGCCGCCGACCAGCATGGCATTGCGGCTGATGTGCAGGTGCTGCGGCGTGATGGTGGCCGCAACATTGGGGCAAGCGCTCTCCACGAACTGCGCCGCGTCTTTGGTCGTGATATGCTCAAACACGACGCGCAGCTCCGGCAAGTCGCGCACCAGCTTTGTCATGGTCCGCTCGATGAACACAGCCTCGCGGTCGAAGACGTCGACATCATGGTCGGTGACTTCGCCGTGGATGAGGAAAGGCATGCCGATTTTCTGCATCCGCTCCAGCACGCGCATGACATTGGCAATGTCGGTCACACCGTGCGCGGAATTGGTGGTGGCGTTGGCGGGGTAGAGTTTTACCGCTGTGAAGGCGCCGCTCTCAAACCCGCGCTCAATCTCATCGGGATCAGCGGCGTCGGTCAAATAGCAGGTGATGAGCGGCTCAAAATCGCTGTCCGCTGGAAGGGCTGCCATGATGCGCGCTTTATAGGCGAGGGCCTGTTCCGGCGTGGTGACCGGCGGCTTCAAATTGGGCATCACGATGGCGCGGCGGAACTGCCGTGCTGTGAACGGCACGACGGCAGCCATCATCTCATCATCGCGCAGATGGACGTGCCAGTCATCAGGGCGGCGGATGGTGATGCGGTCGGTCATTTCGGCTCCGGCTTGGGATTTTGTTCAGGACATCCTAGATGGGGCGCATGGCAAACACGACTCTGGGCGACCGCGCCGTCATCCGAATGTCCGGTGAGGATGTTCGCGGATTTTTGCAAGGTCTTGTAACGAACGATGTGCTGGGCGCGCTGCCGGTCTGGGCCGGGCTTCTGACGCCGCAGGGCAAGGCGCTGTTCGATTTTCTGCTCTGGGCAGACGGGGGCGATATTCTGATCGACTGTGAAGCCGATCAGGCCGACGCGCTGGCCAAGCGGTTGAGCATGTACCGCTTGCGCCGGCCGATCACCATTGCGCGGGATGCGACGCTGGCTGTGCATTGGTCAAAAGAGGGCGGGGACGGTGTGCCCGACCCGCGTCTGCCAGCATTGGGCCATCGCTGGATTGCGGCGCCAGATGGCGAGGCGCAGGGCTATAACGCGCACCGGCTGTCGCTTGGTGTGCCGGAGGGCGCCGCGGAACTGGGGCAGGACAAGACGCTCTGGCTGGAGACCAATGCGGTCGAACTCAACGGCGTCAGCTTCACCAAGGGCTGCTATGTCGGGCAGGAGAATACGGCGCGGATGAATTACCGTCAGAAGGTCAACCGGCGGTTGTTTGTGTTGCCGGACGGTTCGGTTGAGCGTCGGCCGGTGGCGGAACCGGGAGACGCGCTTATTCCTGATTGGCTGGCGCCGGCGCTAATCAACGATTGATCGACGCGCTGGAGGCTTCCCTTGCTTCCCCTGAAGGCCCCATGCGATAGTAGCGTTCAAGGCACCGTAGAGCGGGCCAAGGGGGGGATAGATGGCGGACCTGATAAAAGCCTGGCTGGGGCTTGATCCCGCGACTTTTGTGGCATTGTGCGGCATTGTGCTGGGCGCAGGGGCTGTGCGCGGATTGACGGGCTTCGGCTTTGCGATTCTGGCTGTCCCTTTGATGGGGCTCGTCATTCCGCCGACCGAGGCGGTGTTGCTCGCCATCATTCTGCAAATGCTCATTGGACCCTTTGGTGTCAGCGGGGCTATTGCCCATATTGACCGGCGTCTTGTTTCGGGCGTTGCCCTTGGCGCGGCCCTCGGCACGCCTTTGGGGCTGCTGGTTCTGTCGGCAACCGCGCCTGACACCGCCCGCCTGATGATCGCGGCGATCGCCATCGGCTGTTTTAGCATCTTCCTCATCAAGCGCGCGCCTTTGCCCAGCCGGGCACCGTCACATATCGCGGCGACGGGACTGGCGGCCGGTGTGCTCAACGGCTTTGCAGCGATGCCCGGGCCGCCTGTCATCCTCTACTTCGTGCGCAGCGGGGTCAGTCCGATGACGGCGCGCGGATCAATGATTCTCGTCTTTTTCGCCGCCGCAACGGCAGGCACGCTGACGGCTTGGCTGCGGGGGCTGCTCGATGGGCATCTGGTGTTGCTCTCTGCTGCGGTTTTCCCTTTGATGTTGGCTGGAAATCACGTCGGGACGAAGTTTTTCGGCACTGTGCCGGAACGGACCTGGCGCACCGCTGTGGTCATTCTTTTGGTTGTCTCGGCACTTGGCGCGCTTCTGAAGCTCTGGCGGGGTTGACGGCAGGCCTGCACACCGCCAATCGGTTGGGCAGATTTTGAAGGAATTTATTGCGTGGAACCGGTCAACATGATCGACGGCAAAGCCTATCCGTTCGGTCTGAAGAACATCGACACGGATGTCATCATTCCGGCGGAATGGCTGAAGACCATCAGCCGCACGGGCCTTGGCAAAGGCGCGTTTGAGGCGCTGCGTAAGGACCCGGACAATTTGTTCGATAGCCCTGAATACTCAGGCTCCCCCATTCTCATCGCAGGTGACAATTTCGGGTGCGGCTCCAGCCGGGAACACGCGGCTTGGGCGTTGCTTGATCTGGGGATCAAGGCCGTGATCGCGCCAAGCTTTTCGGATATTTTTTCGGGCAATGCCTTCAAAAACGGCATCCTCACGGTCGTTCTGCCGCAAGAGGCGATTGACCGGCTGATGGAGGTCGCGAAGACCGACTCCATTCATATCGACCTTGAAGCGCAGACGGTGACGACACCTTTTCAGGACCGCTTTGCCTTTGAGATTGATGCATTCCGTAAAAACTGCCTGCTCAACGGCCTTGACGAAGTCGGCCTGACGATGGCGATGGATGCGAAGATTTCAACCTATGAGAGCCGTGCGAAAGAAGCATGGCCATGGCAGGCAGGAGCGGTAACATGAAAGCATTATTGTCAAAGGCCGCCGGTGGCCCGGAAACGCTGGTTCTGGAAGATGTGGCAGACCCGGTTGCCGGTCCCGGCCAGATTCTCGTCGCGGTGAAGGCCTGTTCGGTCAACTACCCCGACGTCCTCATCATCGAAGACAAATATCAGTTCAAGCCGCCCCGGCCCTTCTCGCCGGGCAGCGAAGTGTCTGGTATTGTTGAGACGGTGGGCGAAGGCGTGACCAACTTTAAGGTTGGTGACCGCGTTTTGGGCGCGACCGGCAGCAGTGGCGGCATGTCTGAAAAGGTCGTGCTGAATGCAGCGACTGCCTATGAACTGCCCGCAGAGCGCAGCTTTGCCGAAGGCGCTGCACTGATCCTGACCTATGGCACGTCGATCCACGCGCTGCTCGATCGTGGCCACATCAAGGAAGGCGATACGCTGCTCATTCTTGGTGCGGCTGGTGGCGTTGGCCTGGCCGCGATTGAACTGGGTGTGGCCTTTGGCGCGCGCGTCATTGCCGCTGTGTCTTCGGAAGAAAAGGCCAAGGTTGCGCGTGAAGCCGGTGCGTCGGACGTCGTGATCTATGGCCGCGCGCCGTTTGATAAAGACCAGTCCAAGGCATTGTCCGAGGCGTTTAAGAAGGCTGTCGGCCCCAATGGCGCGGACATCATCTATGACGCGGTCGGCGGCGATTACGCGGACCCTGCGATCCGCAGCATCGCTTGGGAAGGGCGCTACCTCGTCGTTGGTTTCCCGTCGGGTATCCCGAAGCTGCCGCTTAACCTCACGCTGCTCAAGAGCTGCGATGTGTGCGGCGTGTTCTGGGGAGCGTTCACCATGCGCGATCCGGAAAAGAACCGCGATCACATCGCCCGCCTCTTCCGCCTGTGGAAGGACGGCAAGATCAATCCGCGTGTCACCGACACCTTCCCGCTCGCAAAGGGTGGCGACGCCATTGCCAAGATGGCGCGGCGCGAAGCCATTGGGAAGCTCGTCGTCACAAATGACTAAGCGGATGCGCGGGTTTCGGCGTTGAACGTCGGGCCCGCAGTCCCTATTATGAGAGCAGACGAGTTCGGCATGAGAAAGGGACTAACATGACCACCTTTGAAAATCGCGAAAATGCGTTTGATAACAAGTTTGCGCGGGATGAGGACATGTCGTTCCGGATCACGGCACGGCGCAACCGGCTCGTCGGCCAATGGGCTGCCGCAAAAATGGGCCTGACGACCGAGGAAACTGATTCCTATTCAAAATCCGTCGTTCAAGCTGACTTTGAAGAAGCCGGTGATGAAGACGTCATCCGCAAGCTTCTGGGGGATCTGACGGCCGCCGGTGTCGACACGAGCGACGAAGAAGTGCGCAAGGCGCTGTCCGACCATGAAGTCGAAGCCCGCCGCCAGCTAATGGAATCGAAATAACCCATGCCCATGGCTGCTGCCGATATTGAAGACCTGATCCGCGCTGCATTTCCCGATGCGGCGATAGAGATCACCGATCTGGCGGGTGATGGAGACCATTATGCCGCCAAGGTGACGTCTGCCGCCTTTGCGGGGATGCCCCGCGTGCGGCAGCATCAGGCCGTTTATGCAGCCCTTGGCGGCCGCATGGGCGGAGAACTCCACGCCCTTCAACTCACAACCGCCATCCCCGATTGAGGACCTCATTATGACCGACTCCACCCAAGCCCGTATCGGCGAAATTGTGAACAGCAGCGACGTTCTGCTGTTCATGAAGGGCACGCCCTATTTCCCACAGTGCGGCTTTTCGAGCCGCGCCGTTGCCATCCTTGAACATCTTGGTGTTGAGTTTGGCAGCTTTGACGTGCTCCAGGACCCTGAAGTCCGCGCAGGCATCAAGGAATTTTCCGACTGGCCGACCATCCCCCAACTTTATGTGAAGGGCGAATTTGTCGGCGGATCGGACATTATGATGGAAATGTTCGAAGCCGGAGAACTGAGTGCGATGATGGCTGAAAAGGGCGTGCCGTCTACGGCGGCCTGACGCCGAGCTCCGAAGGCCTTTCCGTCGCCCCGTGCTTGACACGGGGCTTGGCTTTTCTTGCAATCTCACGCCCAGCATAGAGGTCGAATTGCCCGATCTTCAGGACCAATGGTCGACTGGAAGCTTGGGCTGAAACCCGACGAAGTGAAGCCCAGCCCCGTGTCAAGCACGGGGCGACGGATGTGTGGTGGCGAATTTGTCCGCGCGGCCTAGGCTCGGGCTCAGGGCCGGAGCGCTGCATGGAGAACTCCAGAAACGGGAAAGGGCGGATCGATGCGAGACCAGAGGAGCAATCGATCCGCCCTTTGAGAAGCGTTTGGGGAACGCTCGTTGGGAACACGAATAACGATGCAGGCTGTGTGCCAGTTTGGGCGCGTGTCGGTTTTCTGACGCTTCTCGTGGTGAAGCCGATTTTAACCAAATAGCGATCTGTCAAAATTTCCGACAAATGGGGCGGGGATCGCCCGCGGATGCTCCTGGCTCTTGCGTTCATTTCTATATTTCGATAATCATCGAATCATGGAAACGAAAACCGACGCTGCCGTCATCGTCCGTGCCCTCAGTGCCTTGGCGCAGGAGCATCGCCTCGCAGTTTTCCGCTTGCTCGTGCAGGCGGGGCCGGACGGATTGCCTGCGGGCGTCCTCGCTGATGCGCTCGCGGTGCCTGCCTCGTCGATGAGCTTTCATCTCGCCCAATTGGCCAATGCCGGGCTTGTCACCCAAAAGCGGCAGAGCCGGTCGATCATCTACGCGGCGGACTTTGCGGCCATGAACACGCTGATGGCGTTCATGACCGATAACTGCTGCGGCGGCGTGCCGTGCGCCGCGGAGGTCGGCTGCGTGCCCTCCATTCCAGAAATGACACCAGCAACAAAGGATGCCGCATGAAGCGCTTTCACGTCCATGTCGGGGTCGCTGACCTCGATGCCTCCATCGCCTTTTACTCCGGCCTGTTCGGCGCGGCACCCACGGTGACGAAATCCGATTATGCCAAATGGATGCTGGAAGATCCGCGCATCAACTTTGCGATCTCGCAGAAATGTGGTGCGCAAAAGGGCATTGAGCATCTTGGCCTGCAGGTCGAGGATGAAGCGGAACTGGCAGAGGTCTATGGTCGGTTGAAGGCCGCAGATGCGCCTGTTCTCGAAGAAGGTGCGACGACCTGTTGCTATGCCCAATCGGAAAAGAGCTGGATTGCCGATCCGGATGGCGTGGTTTGGGAGGCGTTCCTCACCAAGGGCGACAGCACCGTTTATGGCGACAGCCCTGACTTTGCTGCGTTGTCGTCTGACAATGCGGCGGCCAATACCTGCTGCGCGCCCAAGGTTGCCGCGCCGATCACGTCCGGCTGCTGCTGAAGGGGGCGTGGGGGGATGACCAACAAAATTTACAATGTTCTGTTCCTGTGCACGGGCAACAGCGCGCGCTCCATTTTGGGCGAAGTGCTGATGAATCATGACGGGCAGGGCCGGTTTCGGGCCTATAGCGCGGGCAGCCAACCCAAGGGGGAGGTCCATCCGGAGGCGCTGAGGCTTCTGTCTGGCCTCGGTTTTGAAACCGAAGGACTCAGCTCCAAAAGCTGGGATGCGTTTACTGGGCCGGATGCGCCGCAGTTCGATTTCATCTTCACTGTATGCGACAATGCGGCGGGCGAAACCTGCCCGGTTTGGATTGGCCATCCGATGACCGCGCATTGGGGGATTGAAGACCCCGCTGCCGTCGAAGGCGAAGGGCAGGCCGAGGCCTTCCGTCAGGCGCTCCGCTTCATGCGGAAACGAATTGAGCTGTTTCTGTCGCTGCCGCTGGACAGCATTGACCGGATGGCGACCGAACGGGCGTTGAAAGAGATTGGCCAGATTGAAGGCGCAACGGGCGTATCTGCATGAGCCAGCGGCTTTGGGCCGAGGCACTCGGCAGTTTCTTTCTGTTCGCCACGGTCGTCGGCTCTGGCATCATGGCGGAACAGCTGGCAGGCGGGAATGTCGCTGTCGCGCTGATCGGCAATACGCTGGCAACAGCGGCGATCCTCTATGTTTTGATCACGATGCTTGCGCCCGTGTCAGGCGCGCATTTCAATCCGGCGGTCAGCCTTGTTGCGCGGCTTCGTGGGGACAGCAGCTGGAATGGGTTGGCCGCGACAATTGGTGTCCAGCTTTTGGCGGGCATTGCCGGGGTTTGGACGGCCCATGCCATGTTCGATCTCCCGATCCTGCAAGCCTCCACGCACATCCGCACCGGGCCCGGCCAGTGGCTGGGCGAATTTGTGGCGACCTTTGGTCTGGTCATGACCATCCTGCTGACGGTCCGCCACCGCCCGGAAGCCGTGCCGCTGAGCGTCGCGCTCTACATCACGGCAGCCTATTGGTTCACCTCGTCGACGAGCTTTGCCAACCCCGCGATCACGATCGCCCGCAGCCTGAGTGACAGTTTTGCAGGCATCGCGCCCGCAGACGTGCCTGCCTTCATCGCGGCACAAGTCGCAGGGGCATTGGCGGCGCATGGCTTTGAACGCGCTATCTTCAAACAGAGCTGAAACGGAAAAGGGCGGATCGACGCGAGACCAGAGGAGCAGTCGATCCGCCCTTTAAGAAGCGTTTGGGGAACGCTCGTTGGGAACGCATCTAACAATGCAGGCCGCGTGCCAGAGCGTGCCAGTGTCGGGTTTCTGACGCTTCCGATGGTGAAGCAAAATTAACCAGACACCCCATTTGTCAAAAATCCCGACAGATTTCATGGTCGCCGTTATGCCAGCGCAGGCAAGCATCTTGGGCGCCCGTACTATGAGACCCCAGCTGTCACTGGGGTGAGGGGTATTGTCGCTTGCATTCATCTGCCGAGCCCACCTCGCCTGCATCCTCGGCTTCCTTTCGGTCCTCACTGCTTGAACATCCCCGTGTCTTTCGCCACATGAAGGGAGATGGACATGCCCGACCTTTCCAAAGAGCCTTATGCCGTTGCCGAGCAGATCAGCCCGCTGATCCGCCGTGTGCTGGCGCATAACCCCTCGCATTTCAGCTATACCGGCACGCAGACCTATATCGTCGGCACAGGCGAGGTCGCCGTGATTGATCCGGGCCCGCTGGGCGATGACCCGCATCATGTCGACGCGCTCATCCGCATCCTGGAGGGTGAGACAATCGCCGCCATCATGTGCACCCACACGCACCGCGACCATTCACCTGCCGCAGCGCCCCTCAAGGCCGCGACAGGCGCGCCGATCATCGGCTGCGCACCGTTGGTGCTGGAAGATGATGGACCCCGCGCCGACGCGAGCTTCGATGCGACCTATGTGCCCGACCGTATTCTCGTTGATGGTGACAGCGTCTCCGGCCCCGGCTGGACGCTGACGGCACTTGCGACGCCCGGCCATACCTCCAACCACCTCTGCTTTGCACTGGCGGAGGAGAAAGCTCTGTTCACCGGCGATCATGTGATGGGTTGGTCGACCAGTGTCGTTTCCCCGCCCGATGGCGACATGGCCGATTATATGCGCAGTCTGGCGCTGCTCATGACCCGCGATGACGCGGTCTATTATGCCGCCCATGGTGCGCCGATCGAAACGCCCCAGCGGCTTGTGCGCGGCATGATGGGGCACCGCAAGCAGCGCGAAGGGCAAATCCTGCGCCTGTTGGAAGCGGGGACGGGCCATATTCCGGATATGGTGCTCAGCATGTACAAGGGCGTCGACAAGCGCTTGCACGGCGCAGCCGGTCGTTCTGTCCTCGCGCATTTGTTGGACCTTCGGGGCCGCGGGCTTGTTCTGGGTACTGAGGAGGCGGGATGGAAGCTGGCCGCATGAAACGCCTGATCGTCCTGCTGCTCGGCCTTGCGGTCATCGCGGGTGGCAGCATCTGGATGTTGCAGCGTCGGTTCAATCCGCCCGTGGAAACCGTTGTCTCCTCCAGCCTTGCGGCGTTGCAGGAACAGAACCGCCTGTCCGCCTTTGCCGCGCGCTTTGTGACGGTCGTCACGTCCAGCAAGACACAACTCGGCTTCAGCGCGGAAAAGACGCTGATCCTGCCAGCCATGATCCGCTACGAAGTGGATATGGCGCGTCTCCGCCAGCAGGATTTGAGCTGGGATAAGGACACGAAAACGCTCTCTGTCCGCTTGCCGCCCATTCAGATTGCGGGACCTGAGTTCGATCTGGGGCAGGCGCGTGAATATGGCAGCGGCGCGGTGCTGATGGCGCTGACCGATGTGGAGGCGTCGCTTGATGCCGAAAATAAGGCCAAGGCGCGTGAAGACGTGATCCGCCAAGCCGCCGGTGAGGTGACGATGAAGCTCGCCCGCGAAGCCACAGTTCGTGCCGTGCAATCCAGTTTTGCTATGCCGCTTGCCGCTGCCGGTATAGAAGCAAAGGTGAACGTGACCTTCGCCGGTCGCTGACCTGATTGAGACCAAGAGGATGACCAGATGAACGCCCCTACCGCCAGTCTTGCCGGTGTTGATATCCGCGCTGAAATTGAGCGTCTGCGCAAGGAGCGCAACGCCATCATCCTCGCTCATTATTATCAGCGCCCGGAGATTCAGGATCTGGCCGACTATGTGGGGGACAGCCTGGAACTGAGCCGCAAGGCGCAGGAAACCGACGCGGACGTCATCGCTTTTTGCGGCGTGCGCTTCATGGCGGAAACGGCGAAGATCCTCTCCCCCGACAAAACCGTGATCCTGCCCGATATGGACGCCGGGTGCAGCCTGGAAGACAGCTGCCCGCCCGATCAGTTCAAGGCCTTTCGCGAGGCGCATCCGGATCACATTGCGCTGACCTACATCAACTGCTCAACCGAGGTGAAGGCGCTGTCTGACATCATCGTCACAAGCTCTTCAGCCGAAAAGATTCTCTCTCAAATCCCTTTGAGCCAGAAGATCATTTTCGGGCCTGACAAGCATCTTGGCGGCTATCTCCAGCGCAAGCTCGGGCGGGAGATGCTGTTGTGGCCGGGCGTTTGCATCGTGCACGAGGCCTTCTCGGAAACCGAACTGATCAAATTGAAGGCGCAGCACCCCGGCGCGCCTGTCGCCGCCCATCCGGAATGCCCTGCGCATATCGTGGATCATGCCGATTATGTCGGCTCCACCAGCGGTATCCTGAACTATGCCAAGACGATGGAGGGCGACACGCTCATCGTCGCGACCGAGCCGCACATCATCCACCAGATGGAACTGGCCGTCCCGCACAAGACCTTCATCGGCGCCCCCGGCGCCGACGGAAACTGCAACTGCAACATTTGCCCGTATATGGCGCTCAACACGCTGGAAAAGCTGTACATCGCACTGCGGGATTTGAAGCCGCAGGTGCACATTGAGGAAGGGCTTCGCTTGCAGGCGAAGAAGTCGCTCGACCGGATGCTGGAGATGGCGAGCGGGACTGTCGGGCAGGGGGATTTGGGGGCGCGGTCTTAGGCTGCAGTCCGTCGCTTTGCGCCTTTCCGTTCAAAGCTGACCCTCAATCTTGTGCCAGTCGCTTTGGCCAACTTTTGCAATGTGCTTGTCGATGGACGGGATTTGCCTCCTTCCATTCGAGCGATCACGCTTTGGGTCGTTCCCATGCGACTGGCGAGTTCCTCTTGAGTCAGTCCGGCGTCAGCACGTGCCTTGATGACAGCAGCAGCAAGTGCAAACTCTTCTTCCAATGCGTCATACTCGTGCGGAAAGTCCGGGTCGGCGCGCCATTTCTCGGCAACCTTGCCGAAGGGAACAGTTTTGGTCATTTCAACTCCTCGGCCCTCTTAAGTGCCAGTTCGATTTCGCTGCGTGGTGTTTTTTGCGTCTTCTTGATGAACGCTCGGACAATCACGACGCGTCTTCCGGAGGCCGTGACATAGATAGCGCGGGAAATGCCATCGCGACCGTACATGCGCATCTCCCAGAGCGACTTCTGCAGGTGCTTCACATAGGGTTCGCGAACCTTATCCAAGCCCAAGCTTTCGATGAGTTCCACAATCCGTACCAACTTTGCACGCATATCAGTTGGCAGGGCGCTAAGCTCTTTCTCGACAGTCTCGTTCAAAACGCTGACACGCCAACTCATCGACGCAACATAGCATTTTTGCTATTTTTGTCAATTCTAGAGCTTTGCTGAAATCGTGGATTGTGACGCTGTTTCAAAACAGGCTACGCAACAATGAAACTATGAGAGCCCATTCCTGAACACCAATCCCGGATCGCTGGCGCCGCGAGCAGGCATTTGGGAAGATGGGGAGATGGGCATTCTGCCCAATCCGCTGACTGGCGCGTAAAATCCCTTTCCTACACGCCCCCTTTTCGCCTAGCTGGCAGGCATGAACTGCGCCTCAGTCCAGCCCCTTGCTTCCAGAAGTTATGCCTCTCCTACAAAGCACGGATTTCGATGCGTCGAGGCCCTCAACTTCCTCCACTTCCAAATCCCGGAAAGCCCCGCAAATGCCCTTTGAGCTGCCGCAGTTCGACCTTGATTCGTTTGTCCGTGCGACGCTGGCGGAGGATTTGGGGCCATCGGGCCGCGATGTGACGTCGGAAAGCGTGATCCCGGCGGATGCGCGGTTTGCTGGCGTGATGGACAGCCGCGATGCGATTGTCGTGGCGGGCCTGCCGATTGCCGAAGCCTTTTTCCGGCATCTTGATCCCGAGATGGCGGTCGAGATTTTCGTCGAAGAAGGCACGTCGGTCGCCAAGGGGTCTGACCTGATGCGCCTCCACGGCAAGGCACGGGCGATGCTGACGGCGGAGCGGTCTGCGCTCAACATTGTGCAGCATCTGTCGGGCGTGGCGACGCTGACGCGGTCCTATGTCGATGCGATTGCGGGCACGGGCTGCACGCTGCTGGATACCCGCAAGACGATCCCCGGCCTGCGTGTGCTGGAGAAATATGCGACGCGCATGGGTGGTGCCACCAACCACCGCATGGGCCTGTGGGATGCGGCGATGATCAAGGACAATCACGTTGCCGTCGCAGGCGGGGTGGCGGAGGCCGTTCGGCGCGCGCGGGATGCGGGGGTGGAGCGGATCATTCTGGAAGTTGACCGGGTTGACCAAATCGAGCCGGGCCTTGCTGCGGGTGCGACGCATCTGCTGCTCGACAATATGGATGCCCCGACGCTGCGGGAGGCGGTGGCGATTGTCGCGGGCCGCGTGTCGACCGAAGCCTCGGGCGGTGTCACGCTGGAGACGATCCGCGCCAAGGCGGAAAGCGGCGTGACCTATATCTCGGTCGGGCGCCTGACCCAGAGCGCACCTGCCGCCGACATCGGGCTCGATTTTACATCGGTTTGAGCGCCCCCCGGTGTTGAGACCGCTGCGCAAACATCGTAGGAAGCGGCATGGCAAAATTCGCACCTTTCAAATGGGATGACCCATTTCACCTCGACGCGCAGCTGACCGAAGATGAGCGGATGATCCGCGATGCAGCGGAAGGTTATGCGCAGGATAAGCTCCTGCCGCGTGTTGTTTCCGCTACGCTCTCCGAACGTTTTGATCGCGAGATAATGAACGAATTGGGCGCGCTCGGCCTGCTTGGTTCGACCATTGAGGGCTATGGCTGCGCCGGTGTCAGCAACGTGGCTTACGGCCTCATCGCCCGTGCGGTGGAGCGTGTTGATTCGGGCTATCGCTCTGCCATGTCGGTGCAGAGCTCGCTGGTGATGCATCCCATCCATGCCTATGGCTCGGAAGAGCAGCGGCAGAAATATCTGCCCAAGCTCGCGACCGGTGAATGGGTCGGCTGCTTCGGCCTGACGGAGCCTGATGCCGGGTCCGATCCGGCGTCAATGAAGACCAACGCCAAGCAAACGGCGGGCGGCTACATCCTCAATGGTGCGAAGATGTGGATCACCAATTCGCCGATCGCCGACATCGCGGTCGTCTGGGCGAAGGATGAAGGCGGCGTCATTCGCGGCTTCATCATCGAGCGCGGGATGGAAGGGTTTTCCACGCCGAAGATCGAAGGCAAGATGAGTCTTCGGGCATCCATCACGGGCGAGATCGTACTGGAAGACGTGTTCGTGCCGGAAGAAAATCTCCTTCCCAATGTGCAGGGTCTGTCCGGTCCGTTCGGCTGCCTTAACAAGGCGCGCTATGGCATTGCCTGGGGCGTGATGGGGGCGGCGGAAGACTGCTTCCACCGCGCGCGGCAGTACCAGTTGGACCGCCAGCAATTTGGGCGTCCGCTTGCCGCCAACCAGATCCCGCAGCTCAAGATGGCGAACATGCAGACGGAAATCGCACTTGGCCTTCAGGCCGCGCTGACGGTGGGCCGTTCCATGGATGACGGCACTTGGTCCCCAGAAATGGTCAGCCTCATCAAGCGCAACAATTGCGGCAAGGCGCTCGATATCGCCCGCGTCGCGCGCGACATGCATGGCGGCAACGGCATTTCGGCGGAATATCACGTCATCCGCCACGCCATCAATCTGGAGACGGTCAACACCTATGAAGGCACGCATGATGTGCACGCCCTCATCCTCGGCCGCGCCATCACCGGCATTCAGGCCTTCAGTGCCTAAGGCCCTTTCCGGCATCAAGGTGCTCGATCTGTCCCGTGTGTTGGCGGGGCCTTGGTGCACCCAGATGCTGGGGGATTTGGGTGCGGAGATCATCAAGATCGAGCAGCCCGGCAAGGGCGATGACACGCGCGGCTGGGGCCCGCCCTGGCATTGCGAGGGTGAGGAACGGCTGTCGGCTTATTACCTCTCTGCCAACCGCAACAAAAAGAGCGTGGCGATCGATATCTCCAAGCCGGAAGGTCAGGCGCTGATCCGCGAGATGGCGGCCAAGTGCGATGTTCTGGTCGAGAATTTCAAGGTCGGTGGGCTTGAGAAATACGGGCTCGACTATCTGAGCCTGAAGGCGGAAAACCCGCGTCTTGTTTACTGCTCGATCACCGGCTTTGGCCATTCGGGCCCGCGCGCGCATCAGCCGGGGTACGACTTGATGGTGCAGGGCATGTCCGGCCTCATGAGCATTACGGGCGATCCTGCGGGTGAGCCGCAAAAGGTGGGTGTCGCGCTCGTCGATGTGATGACGGGCTTGCATGCGTGCATTGCGGTGCTCGCCGCGCTCAACCAGCGTCATGCGACGGGCCGGGGCCAGTTCATCGACATGGCATTGCTTGATGTCGCGGTCTCGACGCTTGCCAATATCGGGCTCAACCAGCGCGTGACTGGCACAGCCCCCAAGCGGATGGGCAATGCGCATTCGAGCGTCGTGCCCTATCAGGTCTTTGAAACGGCGGATGGCCATATGATCGTCGCCGTCGGCAATGACAGCCAGTTTGCCCATTTCGTCGGTGCATTGGGCTTGGCGTCGATGGCAGAGGACCCGCGTTACAAAACCAATTCCGCCCGCGTCGAAAACCGGGACACGCTGATCCCGCAATTGGCCGCCGCGATGAAGACGCAGACGACCGCCCATTGGGACGCCGCTCTGGAGGCGGTCAACGTGCCCGCCGGGCCGATTAATGACATCGGACAGGCGCTCAACGATCCACAGTCCGTAGCGCGTGGTCTGGCGACGATGGCAGGCGATCGTCCGGCCATTGCGAGCCCGCTAAGGTTGTCGGACTCCATGCCCGATGCGGGCACGGAACCGCCGATGTTGGGGCAGAATACGGAGGAAGTGCTGCGGGCGTTTCTGGGGCACACAGATGCCGACTTGGACGCGCTGAAGGCGAGGGGTGTCGTGCCCTCCTAACCGTCTTCCTGAACTTGTTTCAGAATGAAGGGGTCGGGCCTTCTTAAAGCCGAACCAGCGCGGCACCCGGTTATGCTGAAACAAGTTCAGCATGACGAGGGTAATCCCGTTTGTGCTGAGCCTGTCGAAGCACTGTCCTTCTGAGGACCACCGCCCAAAGAACGGACAGCCCTTCGACAAGCTCAGGGCAAACGAAAGCGGACTAATCCACCACCTGTTCAATCACCCCGAAGATCGGATGGTGCTTGTCATCCTCCATCCAGATGCGGACGGTATCGCCCTTCTTTAGGAATGGCGTTTCGGGTTTCCCGCTCTCGATCGTTTCCACCGTGCGCACTTCAGCCAGACAGGAATAGCCCACCCCACCTGCGCTGATCGGTTTGCCGGGGCCACCATCCGCCCCACGATTGGAGACAGTGCCGGAGCCGATGATCGTCCCCGCGCAAAGGCTGCGTGTCTTGGCGGCGTGGGCGATGAGTTGGCCGAAGTCGACGGTCATATCGACGCCCGCATCGGCGCGGCCGAGCGGCTGGCCGTTGAGATCAACGCAGAGTGCGCCGTGCAGCTTGCCGCCGTCCCATCGGTCGCCCAGCGCGTCAGGTGCCACGAAGACGGGGGAGAAGGCGCTGGCGGGCTTGGATTGCAGGAAGCCGAAGCCCTTGGCGAGTTCATCTGGGATGAGGTTGCGCAGCGACACGTCATTGGTGAGGCCAACGAGCCGGATATAGCCGCGCGCTTCGTCTGCGCTCACGCCCTGCGGCACGTCGCCGGTGACGACAACAACTTCCGCCTCCATGTCGCAGCCCCAGGCTTCGTCCGCGAGCGGAATGGGATCGCGCGGGGCAAGGAACCCATCCGAGCCGCCCTGATACATCAAGGGGTCATGCCAGAAGCTGTCAGGCATCTCGGCCCCGCGTGCCTGACGAACAAGCGCGACGTGGTTCACATAAGCGGAGCCGTCCGCCCATTGATAGGCACGCGGCAAAGGCGAGGCGGCGTTGCGTTCATGAAATCGCATCATCGGGATGGTTTCATGCGCCAGATCGATCGCAAGGTTACGGAGCAGAGGTTCTGCCATGTGCCAATCATCAAGGGCAGCTTGAAGCGTAGGGGCGATGTGCGAAGCGTCTGCACACCATGCGAGATCGTCCGAAACGACAACAAGGCGGCCATCGCGTCCACCTTTTAGAGATCCGAGCTTCATGCGCCTCTCCTGTCCCATGGTATCCATCCGACTTGACGGACACACCCATTCATGGTGGCTTTGTCATCCGAAACGGGGCGCATTGAAAGGGGATTCGATGGGGGCTGCCAGGAAACGATGGGGATGGGGCATTTTGGCGGCCGGGTTGCTCGGCCTGTCCCCCCTGTTCGCGCAGCGTGTGGACCCGAATGAGGAGGCCGCGCAGAAGGGGTTTATGACGGATGTGGGGCGGGCGCCCGCCTGGCATCTGACCCAGCTCAAGCGAATGTCAGCGGCGATTGCAGCGCTGAAGCCGCAACGGCCCGGCGTGGTGGACGCCTATGTTGTCGCTGTCGGGCTCGATTCAGATCCTGTCTTTGGGCGGGAGGCCGCCGAGGCCGCCAAGGTTCTGTCCCGCCGCTATGATGCCGAAGGCCGCACGCTTCTGCTGGCCGCAGGCGGCGGCGCAGGGCCGGTGCCAAATGGGTCGCCCGCCAACCTCCAGGCGGCACTGGCTGCGGTTGCCGGGCTGATGGACGCCAAGGAAGATGTGCTCCTGCTCTACACCACTTCGCACGGCGCGCCGAAGGTTGGCATCGTCTATAAGGACGGGGAAAATGGCCATGGCTATGTCGCGCCAAAGAACCTTGCCGCGACCCTGAACGGACTGGGCATCCAGAACAGGATGGTCCTGATTTCGGCCTGCTATTCGGGCATCTTCATTCCCGATCTGGTGAATGACGATACCGTGTTGATTACAGCTGCATCGCCGGTGACGACCTCGTTCGGCTGTGCGCCCGCCAATGATTGGACGTTCTTTGGCGATGCGCTCATCAACAATGCGTTCCGGGCACCGGCCAAGCTTGATGAGGCGATGGGGCAGGCGCTGTCACTGATCGGCGGCTGGGAAAGGATGCGCGGCCTGCCGGCCTCCAACCCACAGTTTTTTGTGGGGGCACGTGCACGGGGATGGCTGACCTCGCTTGAGGCGCGGACGCCTGCGACGACAACGCCCAAAGTGGGACGACCTGCTATTGAAGAGAAATAGGACAACGCCCTAAGAGCGTTCTTATGTCCTCGCTCACCCTTGAAGAATTTGTGCCTTATCGGCTGTCGGTCGCGTCCAATGCCGTGTCGACGCGCATTTCTCAAAGTTACCGCAAGCGCTTCAAGCTGAAAGTCGCGGAATGGCGGCTGATCGCCATCCTTGCTGAAACCGCGCGCATGACCCCACAGGACATCGGCAAGGCGGGCGAATTGGATAAGATCACGGTCAGTCGAGCGGCGGCGGCTCTGCTGAAGCGGGGGCTGGTGGCGCAGGATCGCAATCCGGAAGATGGCCGTTCGCATTTCCTGACCCTGACAACCGAAGGCAAAGCGCTCTTCGAGCAGATCGTGCCTGCCGCCAAGGGAATGGAGGAGGCGCTGCTCGCAAAATTCTCGGCCGAGGACCGTGCACGGCTCGTTTCGCTGCTCCGTCAGATCGAAGACGCTGCAAATTCCACTTGACGTAAGCGTCAACTTGGGGATTCCGGTGGGGTCATAACTCCAGCAAAGGATGCCCCATGTCGCTCGACGCCCTGCACCGCACCGCATATACCGAAGATCACGAAGCATTCCGTTCGACCGTGCGCCAGTTTGTGGCGAAGGAAATCGAACCCAATGCCGACAAATGGGATGCGGAAGGCCTTGTGCCCAAGGACGTATGGCCCAAGGCTGGTGAACTCGGCCTGCTGTGCCCGACCGTTCCGGAAGCCTATGGCGGGCTTGGGCTCGACTTCGGCTATAACTCCATCATCAATGAAGAGTTTGGCTACAACACCGATGTCGCGACCGGCTTCTCGCTGCAGACCGATATCGTTGCCAACTACCTGATCGAATATGGCTCTGAAGAGCAGAAGGCGCATTGGCTGCCCAAGATGGTGTCGGGCGAGATTGTCACGGCGATCGCGATGACCGAACCGGGCACCGGGTCTGACCTTCAGGGGATGCGGACGACGGCGAAGAAGGACGGCAACCATTATGTGATCAATGGTGCAAAGACCTACATAACTAATGGCCAAAATGCGGACCTGATCCTCGTTTGCGTTAAGACGGATCCCGATGCGCAACCGGCCTATAAGGGCGTGTCCATCGTTCTGGTCGAAGCCGACCGTGACGGCTTTAAGCGCGGCCGCAACTTGGACAAAATCGGTTTGGATGCAGCGGACACATCGGAACTCTTCTTTGAAGACGTACGCGTGCCGATCACCAATTGCCTTGGCGAAGAGGGCATGGGCTTCATCTACCTGATGACGGAGCTTCCGCAGGAACGTCTGTCGATCGCCATCGGCGCGCAGGCCGCGGCCCAGCGCACTTTTGATCAGACGGTGGAGTTCGTGCGGGAACGCAAAGCCTTCGGCAAGCCGATCCTGGATTTCCAGAATACCCGCTTCGTGCTGGCTGATCTCAAGACGAAGCTGCAGGTGGGCTGGGCACATATCGATTGGGCGCTCGCGCGTCATCTGAAGCGCGAACTGACCCCGGAAGAAGCCTCATCGGCGAAGCTCTGGCATACCGAATTGCAGGGCGAGATGGTCGACAAGTGTCTCCAGCTGCATGGCGGCGCCGGCTTCATGAACGAATATCCGATTGCCAAGCAGTTCCGCGGCGCGCGCGTAACCCGCATTTTCGGCGGCACGAGCGAAATCATGAAGGAATTGATCGGCCGCAAACTCTAAGGTTAGGGTTCGCGTAGAGGCGCAAAGATCGCAGAGGAGCGCTGGGGCAAGTTCTTTGTCCTTGCGACCTCTGCGTCTCTGCGCGAAACTCTTCTGTCTTTGCCCCTAGCCAAATCGCCCCCGATCCGCGAAAAGCGCGCCATGCGTAAGGGTCATCGTCCATCAAAGCCGCCGTCAAATCGTCCACGTTTTTGGGGAAAGCATGCCGTTTATGCGGCGCTCGACAACCCGAACCGGGTATCCCGCAAATTATGGGCCACGCGCGAAGCCGCGTCGGCGATTGTCATTCCTGACGGGCTTACCGTCGCCTTTGCCGATGTGGCTGATCTTGGTCGCATGGTCCCTAATGATGCGCCGCATCAGGGCCTTGTGCTTGAGGTCGATCCGCTGGAGGACGTCTGGCTCGACGATCTTCTGGCCGATGGGGCCAATGACACCCGTCCTATTTTGGTGCTCGATCAGGTCACAGACCCGCACAATGTCGGCGCGATTCTGCGGTCGGCTGCCGCCTTTGATGCGCTTGGTATTGTGACGCAAGACCGGCATGCGCCGCCGGAGGGCGGGGCATTGGCCAAAGCTGCCTCCGGCGCGCTGGAAATCGTGCCTTGGGTGCGCGTCGTCAATCTTGCCCGTGCGCTCGATGCTATCGGGGAGGCTGGCTACTGGCGCATTGGCCTGACAGGTCATACCGACCGGTTGCTCGGAGATGCGATTGGCATGGTAAAAGTCGCGCTGGTGCTGGGTGCCGAAGGTGAAGGCATGCGCCAGAACACCGAGGCGCACTGTGATGAGCTGGCCAAGCTACCAATCAGCCCGAAGGCAGAAAGTTTGAACGTATCCAATGCCGCGGCCATCGCTCTATATGCAGCCGCAACCGGACGGGGAGGGGAAGAATGAAGATCATCCGCACATTGAGCGTGCTGGCAGCCTCCACGATGCTGTCCGGTTGTTTTCTGGTTCCAGGAAAGTTCGGTGCGGACGTCGACATTCGCAAGGCGGGTGACTTTACCTTTGCCTATAAGGGCGAGATTCTTTTCCAAATGCCCGATGACTTTGTGGGCAGCAAAATGAAGCCCAAGGTATGGGATGACGCCTTCGCCACCTGCTACGCCAGTGGCCGCACCATGACCGACGAATATGCGTCGGTCGAAACGCACGAGTCCGCGATCAAGGGTGCAGAAGAGGGCTCCATTGATGGTCAGGACGACGACAGCCGTGAGGTTGCCTGTTCGGCCAAGCAGGTCGCCGAGCTTCGTAAAACCTACGAAAAGGACAAGGCTGAAGCTGCGGCCAAAAAGGCCGAAGAGTCGGACAAGATGGCGCAGATGTTTGGTTTCTCCGGTAGCGGCGATGAGGCCAATCATAAGTTTGCCGCCGCGCTGATGAAGTATGATGGGTGGAAAAACGTCACTTATCGCGGCAAGGGTAAGTTCGACGTCGACTACCGCTATTCCGGCAAGCTGACGCATGACTTTGTCTTCCCGATCTTCCCGAAGATGGACATGATCTTCCCGTTCATCATGGTCCGTAAGCGCGCGGACGGGGCCGTGACCGTGACAGCCCCGGCCTTGATCGGCGGTGGGCTGAAGGCGCTTGCCGGGCGTGCGAAGATGCTGGGGGATCTGACGGCGTCAAAAGATATGCCGGAATCGCCGGAAACGTCCGGGATGTTCACCGTGACGACCGACGGTGAGATTTTGAGCAACAATAGCGAAGATGGCCCGACACCGGACGCCAAGGGCAAGAAGCTCGTCTGGGATGTGAACCCCATGACAGACCGGCTTCCTGAGGTGCTCATCAAGATCAAATGAAAAAGCCCCGGGGTGAACCGGGGCTTTTCATTCTTCGCTTGGAAAAAAGGCTAAGCCTTAATCTTCCTGCGCAATCGTTACCTTCAGGCCATCCAGCGCAGCCTTGAAGTGGATCTGGCACGACAGGCGCGACGTGGCGTCGCGGTGGGCCGAGCTGTCGAGCAGGTCATTCTCATCTTCGCTCATCGGATCGACCTTGTCCGCAAAAGCGGCGTCGACATGGATGTGGCACGTCGCGCAAGAGCAGCAACCGCCGCACAAAGCGAGCAACTCATCAAATCCGGAATCACGGATGATTTCCATGACCGACAGGCCTTCCTGACCGTCAACTTCCTTTTCGGTACCGTCGCGCGTCACAACTACCAGCTTTGCCATGCTCTTTCCTCTTGATCCCGTGTCTAAGCTTCGCCAGCGTCGCTAGCCGCGCCAAAGGCACAGATCAAGGGACGAGTTTGATGGGGCTGACTGCAGAACAACTAAAGGCCTCTGTTGATGCCTTGATCGCGATCGAACCGAGGTTCGGAGATGCTGTCGGTCGGGTTGGCTATCCGGAACCGCGCATCCGCAACCGGGGCTATGAAACGCTGCTCCGCACGATCATCGGCCAGCAAGTCAGCGTGAAGGCTGCGGCGTCGATCTGGAACAAGCTTGAGGCGGGGCTTGGCGACCTCACTCAGCCGGCCGCGGTTCTGGGGTCCAATGAGGAGGAACTGCGCAGCTTTGGCCTGTCGCGGCAAAAGCAGGGCTATGTCCTCAGCCTTGCCCGTCTGGTGGAGGATGGTGATTTGGACCTACACAACCTACCCGAAGACGATGAAGACGCCATCGCGCTGATGACGAAGGTCAAAGGTATCGGGCGCTGGTCCGCGGAGATTTACCTTCTCTTTGCCGAAGGGCGCGCCGATATCTGGCCGGCGGGTGATCTCGCGGTGCAGATCGAAATTGGCCGCATCTTGGGTTTGAACGAGCGGCCGAGTGAAAAGCTTGTCCGTCAATTGGCGGAGATATGGCGACCCCATCGGGGTGCCGCTGCCATCATGGCATGGCATCACTATAATACCGACACAATCTAGCCGTTCGCCCGATCAGATGGTGGGCGGACCCGATACCGAGAGCGTGATGGCTTCCAATCGGTCCAGCGCTTTATGGACCTGCACATAGTTGCGGGCACGGGCCAGCCATGGCTTGGCGTCGGCCTGACCGGGCAAAGCCTCCACCTCACGAATGGCGACCTCAACCCTGTCCCGCTCAAGCGCACGGCGGGCGCGATCATAGCGCTGGTCGGGAGAGAGGCGATCCTCTCCCTCCTGTTTGATCACGGCCAGAGTGCCCATGTCGTTCCAGATACGGTTGAACCAACCCGCATCTGCCGGAGCGGTGATGAGGCCAGTCCGCGCGGCATCAAGCCCTTCTTCGAGTTGTTCGAGCGTCACTGGCGCGCGGGCGCCTTTAATGATTGCGGCGACAGCGTTCGCATCTGTGCCGCCAAATTGCCGCATCAACGCGCCTTCCAGATAACCGAGGGAAGCCCCACGTTCGATTGCCCTGCGCGCGGCAAAGGCAATCATCATGCGTTCGGCGCGTGAGGCGTCATTGGAGGCGCTATCGGCCTGCTGGTCGATGATCGCCAGCTTCTCTTCGATCTTCGCCATATGGGCTTCAGGCGAGGCAACGATCTCCTCTTCCGGAGCAGCCGGAGCGGGGGCCGCGCTTTGAGGTGGCGCGAGGACCGCTTGAGGGGTGGGGGGCGTTCCCAGCACAAGGTTACGGGCGGGTGTCCACTCGGTCAAAAGCCACCCCATCGCGGCGATGCCAATGACAAAGCAGGCCATCGCGAAGATGACCAGTCCGCGTATGGAGCGTGAGCGGGCGGGTTCGGTCGGCGTGATATCCTCGTCCATCAAGGGGATGTGCCCGTTTCACCGGCGCGGCACAAGGGGGCAGCGATCTCGAGCATCGCACTGTCCGACGGCGCATTCGGCCAATGGACGCTCGCCCAGCCCGGCCCGGCGGCGATGGCAGCCTTCTCACTGATGGCGACAAGGTCGATATGTCCGCGCTCGGGAAGGAGCCCTGCGAAGCGCCGTGCCGCCCGGGGGGAATGGACGAGCGCGACGAGGGGCTGCTGCGTCACTTCTTGGACTCGAGTATCAATAGCTAATTCAGCAGTCTCATAGATAATCTTCACATCAAATAGGAGGTTGGGATGGTTGACGGGTGTGTGCGGTTCTCCGGCCAGCCACAGCAGATGGCGATATCCCAGCGCAGCAGCGAGGTCGGCCAGTGCTGCGGCGCCGTCTGTGCCTGCTGTGACGTCACTTAACCCAGCCCGTCGCGCCGCGTCTGCCGTCGCCTCGCCGACGCAGAGGATGGGCAGGTCTTTTAAAAAGTTTATACTTTTATATATAAATTTCAATGCATTAAAACTTGTTATGAAGACTGCATCATAGGGTGTGGTTGGGTCCATCGACCAGGGCACGGCCCGCACCTCAAACATTGGGACGACCAAAGGCGCCAATCCCTGCGCCGCTGCGCGCTGTGCCGTCTCATCCGCCCCCGGCTGGGGCCGCAGGACGAGGAGCGGCTTCATCCGAAGATGGCACGTAGGCGCGGCGGCGCGCGGTCGAGCAGTGCTTGGGCAAGCGTTGCGGGATCGTCCGATGCGCCGTGTTCCCGCATCGCCCCGTCCTCAGTGAGGATCTCTCCACGGATATGGAGCGCACCCTCAACAAACCGCGCTTGGGCGGCAACGGGTGAGTGGCAGTCCGCACTCAAGGTAGCGAGGAAGGCCCGCTCTGCCATCACGCAGGCAAAGGTCTCGGCGTGATTGATCGGATCCAGCAAGGCGCGGACACGCGCGTTGTTGCCAAGGGTTTCAATGCCGACAGCCCCCTGAGCAGGGGCGGGCAGCATCTCGTCTTCTGAAATGGCGACACCCACATCTTGTTGGCCCAGTCGGTCCAGCCCTGCTGCGGCGAGCAAGGTGGCATCGGCCTCGCCTGCGTCCAGCTTGGCAAGGCGCGTGGCGACATTGCCGCGGAACAAGACGATGTTCAGGTCGGGGCGCAGGCGCCGCAATTGGGCACTGCGCCGGGGGGAACTGGTGCCGACGCGGGCACCTCCTGGCAGCGCGTTGATGCTGGCCGCACCGATCAGCCGGTCACGGACATCTGCGCGCGGCAGCATGGCAACGATGGCCAGTTCAGGTGGCCGGAGGGTTTCGACATCCTTCATCGAATGGACGGCGAAATCGATATCGCCTTCAAACAAGGCGCGATCCAGCTCCTTCGTCCACAAGGCCTTGCCGCCGACCTCTGCCAGAGGCCGGTCCAGAATGCGGTCTCCACTGGCCGTCATGGCGACAATCTCGATACGCGACTCGCTCCATCCATGCGCCTTTAACAGGGCACCGCGCACCAAATGGGCTTGGGCGAGGGCGAGGGGAGAGGCGCGAGTGCCGAGTTTTAGGGGCGTGTCTGTCATGGCGGCGCTTGTGCTAGCGGCGTGTGGGGCTAGAGGGAAGGCCAATGGCAATCATCCTTGGCCTTGAATCCAGTTGCGACGAAACGGCAGCGGCGCTCGTTACGAGTGATCGGGTCGTTCTGGCGCACAAACTGGCGACGCAGGAAGCCGCGCATCGGCCCTTTGGCGGCGTGGTGCCGGAGATTGCGGCGCGCGCGCATGTGGACGTTCTGGCATCTCTGATCGAACAGACGCTCAACGAGGCGGGCCTGACGCTGAATGACGTCGACGCCATCGCCGCGACCGCTGGGCCGGGCCTGATCGGGGGCGTCATGGTCGGGCTAGTGACCGGTAAGGCCTTGGCGCACGCCGCGGGCAAACCACTCATCGCCGTCAATCATCTGGAAGGTCATGCTTTGAGCCCGCGTCTCGCGGACCCGGCGCTCGAATTTCCGTATTTGCTGCTGCTCGTCTCCGGCGGGCATTGCCAGCTGCTGCTGGTGGAAGGCGTAGGCCAATATCGCCGCCTTGCGACAACGATTGATGATGCGGCAGGCGAAGCGTTCGACAAGACAGCCAAGCTATTGAAGCTCGGCTTTCCGGGCGGCCCAGCCGTGGAAGCGGCCGCGCGGTCGGGGAACGCAAAGGCGGTACCTCTGCCGCGCCCGCTCGTTGGCACAGCAGATCCGCATTTCTCCTTTGCCGGATTGAAAAGTGCTGTTCTGCGCGCGCGCGATGCGGGCATCCACAAGCCCGAAGACATTGCCGCGAGCTTTCAGCAGGCGGTGGTTGATTGTCTGGTCGACCGCACAAAGCGCGCCATTCACCGGGCGGACGGGGCGACGGCTTTGGTCGTCGCAGGTGGCGTTGCTGCCAATCAGGCGATCCGGTCGGCGCTTGAGGCACTGGCGGCATCCAATGGCCTCCCCTTCTTTGCGCCGCCGCTCTGGCTTTGCACCGACAATGCGGCGATGATCGGCTGGGCGGGTGCGGAACGGTTCGCATTGGGGCTGACGGATCCGCTCGACGTGATCGCGCGGCCGCGCTGGCCGCTTGATCCAGACGCGGAGACGGTTCGTGGCGCAGGAGTAAAGGCATGAAGCTTGGGGTCATTGGGGGCGGCGCTTGGGGCACGGCCTTGGCGCAAGTTGCAGCCGCGGGTGGAGACGAGGTTGTTCTCTGGGCGCGGGAGGCTGATGTCGTCGCGTCGATCAATGCGTCGCGCGAGAATAGCAGCTTCTTGAAAGGCGTTCCCCTGTCTGACCATATCGTGGCGACGGGGGATCTGGTGGACTTGGCGCCATGCGACGCGTTGCTGGTCGTCACCCCGGCGCAGCACATGCGCGCGGTGCTCGCGAACACGCCGGTGTGTACCCGTCCGCTTGTTCTGTGCGCCAAAGGTATTGAGGCCGAGACGCAAATGCTGATGTCTGAGGTCGCGGCGCAATGTTGCCCGGAGTCTGCGATTGCCGTTCTGTCTGGCCCCACCTTCGCGCATGAAGTCGCCAAGGGCCTGCCCACAGCCATTACGCTTGCCTGTGAGGATGCGGCCATCGGGCAGCAACTCGCCGCTCGCATCGCGCGACCGCACTTCCGGCCCTATGTTTCTACCGATGTGATCGGCGCGGAAATCGGCGGCGCTGTGAAGAACGTGCTCGCCATTGCCTGTGGCGTCGTCGAAGGGGCTGGCCTCGGCCAGAATGCGCGGGCGGCCCTTGTTGCCCGTGGATTTGCGGAGATGACGCGTTTTGGCCTCGCACGCGGTGCGCAGGCGGAGACGTTGGCTGGTCTATCGGGTCTGGGTGATCTCGTCCTCACCTGTTCCTCGACCAGTTCCCGCAATTTCTCACTCGGCAAGGGGCTGGGTGAGGGGCAGAGCGCTGCGTCGCTGCTGGCTGACCGGAAAACCGTGGCTGAAGGGGCCTACACGGCGCCTGTGCTTCAGCAGGCTGCCTTGGCGGCAGGCGTGGAGATGCCGATTGTCGATGCCGTTTGCGCGCTGCTCAAGGATGCCGACATCCGTAAGGTTGTCGCGTCATTGCTGTCCCGCCCTCTTAAGGGCGAGGGTGTCGCCTAATCAAAAGTCGACTGCGATCCCCTTCAAGGTCCAGTCACCATAGCGGACGGGGTTGAGGCCAAGCGGATCCTCGGTCGTCGCTTTCTCCACCACCGGCTCCGGCTGAGGCAAAGGCGGGCTTTTGGAGAGATGCGCCGGTGGCTTCACATGTGCGGGGCGGTTTCCCATGGCGGCAGTCCCTTAATCTTAAGTCGTGACAAGATGTCCAAGCCCCTCTCTTAACATAACGCGCAGCGACTTGGCAGACCAAATGGGCGGCCGGGGAAAATGGCGCACTTGATCCATTGGGCTGACAAGGCCGTGCGCCCGCGCTAGGGCGGGGGATGACAGATATCCAAGGCCTTCCCGCACGGCGTGCGGCGCTCCAATTGCTTGACGCTGTTCTGCGTCGCGGACAACCGCTTGAAAACGCACTGAACGCCGCCACCAAGGGCATCGACAACTCTGCGGATCGCGCGCTGGCACATGCCATTGCGTCGGAAGCTTTGCGCCGCTTGCCGGATCTGGATGATCTGATTGACGGCGCAACCAAGCAGCGGCTGCCGGATGATTCCAAGGCCCGCATGGTCCTGCGGATCGCGCTTGTGCAGGCGTTGATCCTCGGCACCCCGCAACATGCCGCTGTGGCGACGGCGCTGCCGCTTGTGGAGGGTGGGCCACGCCGGCTCGTGCATGGCGTGTTGGGCACGCTGTTCCGGCAGGGCGCGCAGTTGCGCAAAGTGCCCATGCTCCTTCCCACAGTTGAGCAGCGCTGGGGCGAGGCCTGGGGTCACGCGATGCTGGGGGCCGCCTCAGAAGTGCTGGCGGAGCAACCGGCGATTGATCTCACGCTTCGGACAGCCGAGGCGACGGGCGAATGGGCAGAGAAACTGGGCGGCGAATCGCTGGCACCCGGCCGTGTCCGCATCAGCCGGGATCGGGCGATTACGGACCTTCCCGGCTTTGCTGAGGGCGAATGGTGGGTTCAGAATATTGCGGCCTCCATCCCCGCGCGATTGCTGGGCGCAGGCGACGGCCGGACGGTGCTGGATCTTTGTGCCGCACCGGGTGGCAAAACCATGCAGCTTGCAGCTTCCGGCTGGAATGTGATCGGTGTGGAACGAGAGGCTGCCCGTCTTGACCGGCTGCGCGAAAACCTCGCGCGCACGGGTCTTTCTGCCGACCTCGTGGTGGGCGACGTGTTAAAATGGGAGCCCAAAGAACCGGTCGACGCCATCCTGCTGGATGCGCCGTGCAGCGCGACGGGCATTTTTGCGCGGCACCCCGATGTGCTCCATCGCATCCGCCCCAAGGACATTGCGCAACTGGCTGAAATACAGGCCCAAATGCTGAAGCGTGCGGCAGGATGGCTGAAGCCCGGTGGCCGCATTGTTTATGCGACCTGCAGTCTAGAACGGCCCGAAGGCGAAGACGTGGCGGCGCAGGCAAAGACGTGGGGCTTATCGGTTGATCCTATTGAAACCGGAGACCTTTTTGGCGGGCTTCAGGCGTCCCCCGAAGGCTGGCTGCGCGTTCTGCCGGGGCAGGGACGCGACGGGTTTTTCATTGCGCGGTTCAAGAGGGCGTGACTCGCCTTGCCCGTGGCGGCGCTGCCTACTAAGGCCTCGACTTAATGACTCATTCCGTTCTCATCGCACCGTCGATTCTCTCCGCTGACTTTGCCCGTTTGGGTGAAGAAGTTCGCGCCATTGATGCCGCAGGGGCGGATTGGATCCATGTGGATGTGATGGACGGTCATTTCGTGCCCAACATCACGATTGGCCCCATGGTGGTGAAGGCGCTGCGCCCCCACACGCAGAAGGTGATGGACGTGCATCTGATGATCACGCCGGTTGATCCGATGCTGGATGCCTTTGCCGAGGCTGGGTCTGACTATATCACTGTGCATCAGGAAGCCGGGCCGCACCTTCACCGGACGGTGCAGCGCATCAAGGCACTGGGCAAGAAGGCCGGCGTTTCGCTCAATCCTGCGACACCCGCCAAGATGCTGGATTATATGTATGAGGATATCGACCTTATCCTGGTGATGAGCGTCAACCCCGGCTTTGGCGGGCAGAGCTTTATCGAAAGCCAGCTCCGCAAGATTGAAGCGATCCGCAAGAATATCGACAAAATGGGTCTGGATATCCGCCTGCAAGTGGATGGCGGGGTGGATGCCAATACGGCCCCGCGCGTCATTGAAGCTGGCGCAGACGTGCTTGTGGCGGGCACGGCGACCTTCAAGGGTGGCCCGGACGCTTATGCGGCCAACATTGCGAGACTGCGCGGCCAATGAGCGGCGACACGCCGGACACATCCGATACGATTGAATCCGGCAAACGCCTTGTGCGTGCGCGCACGGCATCTGGCTCCTCGCTGGGGGAGCGATTGCTGAACCAGTTTTACCGGCTGACCTGGCGCACGCCTCTTCACGCGTTCAAGCTGCGCGGCCGTTATCCCCTGAAGCTCCTAACCGTTCCCGAGGACCCCGTGCTTGGCGATGCCGAACGCGGCTTGGCCATGCTGGAGGGCACCATCCGGTGGCGCGGGGAAACGCAGGCTATTGAGGGGTGCAGTTTTGACGCCACCCATTGGTCGCGCGGCTTTTCCGACTATATGCACAGCTTTGCATGGTTGCGTGATCTGGCGGCGGCCAAGGATCGCGACATTGCGGCCCCCATTGCCGAATATCTGATGCGCGCTTGGCTTTCGGCCAATGCTGACAATGTCACTGATGCTGTCTGGCGCGGAGACCTTGCCGGAAAGCGTGTTCTTTATTGGGCGGCCCATGCACCTCTGATCCTTTCAAGCACCGATCTCGTCTATCGATCCAGCGTGCTCAACACGCTTGCCCGCACGGCGCGCCATCTGGACCGTGTGGCGGACCGGACGCCGATTGGCGTTCCCCGAGTCCACGCTTGGGTGGGCGTGATTGCAGCCGGACTGCTGATGCCGGGCGGAGAACCCCGCCGGACTTTTGGCGAGGCGGGGCTGCAAAAGGCGCTCGCGGGCGCTTTTACCTATGATGGCGGCTCGGTTTGCCGATGCCCCAATGCGCTCGCAGATGGAATCGTCACGCTATCGATGCTCGTAAAGGCCTATGAGGCGCGCCGCAGTCAACCCGACGCCCTGATTGGCGAGGTGCTGGCTAAGGCTGTCCCCGCGCTTCAGGGTGTGATGATGGGGGATGGGGCACTGTCCAGTTGGCAAGGCGGCCTGCCGCTCTGCAAGGTCGATATGGATGCGATCCTCCTCGGCAGTGGGGTCCGGGCCCGGCCCATGCGGCAGGCGCGGGACTGGGGCTATCAGCGGATCAGCGTCGGCGACACGATTATCGTGATGGATGCCGCACCGCCACCGGTCAGTCGCTTGGTTGAAACGGGCTGCGCCTCAACACTTGCCGTTGAGATTTCAGACGCAAAGCATCGCCTTGTGGTCAATTGCGGCGGTGCGCGCGCAGTTGGCGCCGGCATGACGCCCGTTCTCGCACAGGGTCTGCGCACAACGGCAGCGCATTCGACGCTGACCTTGTCCGACAGCAACTCAACATCGGTTCATGCGGATGGATCGCTGGGCAAGGGCGTGGAAGAGGTTGAGCTGGACCGGCAGGAGGCTGAAATCGGCAGCCGCATCGAGGCGAGCCATGATGGCTATGCCCGGCGCTATGGTTTTGTGCATCGGCGCAGCATGTCTGTGGGGCCAGATGGGCGCGAAATTCGGGGGGATGATGTGCTCGTTCCCGCGCGGGTCCGTCGCAAGGGGCAGGCGGCGACCTTTGCGGTCCGCTTCCATCTTGGGCCCGATGTGGAAGTCAGCCCGACCGCTGACGGAAATGGCGCATTATTGCGGATTTCGGAAGGCGCATTGTGGCAGTTCCGCAGCCATGGCGGTGCGCTTGTCATCGATGACAGCCTGTGGGTGGACGGCAATGGCCGCATCCGGGCGACGCAGCAATTGGTGATTTCAGGCGAGGTGCCGGCAGGCGGCGCTTCGGTAAGTTGGGCGTTTCGACGCGCCGGATAACGACGGAAAAAGAACGACATGACGACTATGAAGATTAAGCGGGCACTCCTTTCCGTGTCCGACAAGGGCGGGCTTTCGGAACTGGGTGCCGCCCTCGCGCGCCACGGTGTGGAGCTGGTGTCGACCGGGGGTACAGCCAAGGCGCTGCGCGATGCGGGCCTTGCTGTGATGGATATTTCGGACCTGACCGGCTTTCCCGAAATGATGGACGGCCGTGTGAAGACGCTGCACCCTAAGGTCCATGGCGGCCTGCTGGCAGTGCGCGATAATCCCGAGCATGTGGCTTCCATGACCGAGCATGAGATTGGCGCCATCGATCTGGTTGTCGTCAACCTCTATCCCTTTGCCCAGACCGTCGCCAAGGGCGCCGATCGTGACGAAATCATCGAGAATATTGACATTGGCGGCCCGTCGATGGTCCGTTCGGCGGCGAAGAACCATGCCTCGGTCGCGATTGTGACCGACCCGGCTGACTATGCCGAACTCATCGCCGCAATGGACGGCAATGAGGGGGCCACCGACTATGATTTCCGGCGTCGTCTGGCGGCCAAGGCCTATTCCGCAACGGCGGCTTATGACGCGATGATCAGCCAGTGGTTTGCCTTTGCCGACCAGCAACAGATGTTCCCGGACATGCTCGCGGTGACGGCCAACAAGCAGGAAGAATTGCGCTACGGCGAAAATCCGCACCAGAAGGCGGCGCTCTACATCCCTAACGGCCCACATGGCACCGGGATCGCGCAAGCCGAGCAGGTGCAGGGCAAGGAGCTGAGCTACAATAACTACAATGACGCCGATGCAGCGCTGGAACTCGTCTGCGAGTTCCGCAACGGCCCGCCAACCGTTGTGATCGTCAAGCACGCCAATCCTTGCGGCGTGGCGACTGGGGCAACGCTGATCGAAGCCTATCAGAATGCCATGGAATGCGACTCTGTGTCAGCTTTTGGCGGCATCATCGCCTGCAACCGTCCGCTCGATGGGCCGACGGCCGAAGCCATTTCAGGCATCTTCACTGAAGTCGTCGCAGCCCCCGGTGCGGATGACGCCGCGCGCGCCGTGTTTGCGAAGAAGAAGAACCTCCGCCTGCTGATCACCGGTGACCTGCCCGATCCGGCGCGTGGTGGCCTCAACATCAAAAACATTGCAGGCGGATATCTTGTCCAGAGCCGCGACAATGGCACGGTCACGCGTGAGATGCTGAAGGTCGTCACCAAGCGCCAGCCGAGCGCGCAGGAACTCGACGACTGCCTGTTTGCCTGGACTGTCGCCAAGCACACCAAATCAAACGCGATTGTCTACGCCAAGGACGGCGTGACGGCAGGTATCGGTGCCGGCCAGATGAACCGCCGGGACTCCGCACGGATCGCTGCGATCAAGGCGAAGGAAGCCGCCGAAACCTATGGTTGGGCAGCGCCAAAGACCTTGGGTAGCGCCGTCGCCTCCGACGCGTTCTTCCCCTTTGCCGATGGCCTGTTGGCGGCGGTTGAAGCCGGGGCGACATCCGTTATCCAGCCGGGCGGGTCGATGCGTGATGACGAAGTGATCGCGGCGGCGGACGAAGCAGGTCTCGCCATGGTCTTTACTGGGATGCGTCACTTCCGGCACTGAGATTGGGAGTCGAGGCTCCTCCGCCTCCGTTCGTCCCGAGCAAAGTCGAGGGACGTCGAAGCTGTGCAATGTGTCTCGACTTCGCTCGACACGAACGGGCTTAAAGAGGCGCTTTCCTCACGCCATCTTGCGGAACAGGACGCGGTCTTCCTCACGGAAGCCGCGCTTCCACAAGAGCCAGCCATAGACGGCCAAAATGGCGGGGATGCCAACCGCCAGCTCCACCCATTCTGGCAGGCGGATGAAAGTCCGCCCGACGAACACGGCACCAGCAGCGGCCCAGACGATCGACCAACGCCACACCGAAACGGGCGCGCCGAGCAAGCGGCTCGCGAGGCGCGATTTGATGACGGAACTGATGGCAAGGGCGATGCAAAGCCCCATCGCGACGCCTGCGGCCATCGAGGCTTCGCTCAATCCTTCGCGCTGCATGACAAATAGGATGGCGACGGAGGCAACCGCCTGCACGGTGATCATACCAAGTGAAATGAGCATGTTGCGGAGACGCGCGATGTAGACGAGCGCGGCTTCACTGACGACGGCGAGCGAGGCCACGACTTCGGCCAACAGCAGGAACGACAACGCGCCCGTGCCCGCCACAAAGCCGCCACCCGGCCCGACCAAGCCCAAAACGCCCTCCGCCGGAATGCCAAGGGCGAATGCAATGCCGACTTGCGCCGCCAAGATCCAGAAGCCGACCTGACTGACCTGCGTTGCGATGGCGGGCAGGTTCTTCTCTTCCAAACGGCGTGTGATGACGGGGCCGAGCACGGGGTCAAAGCTGGTCTTCAGCTTCTGCGGCAGCGAGGCGACCTGCTGCGCGACCCAATAGATGCCGACGGTCGCGGGCGAGACAAACAGCCCGAGAATGGCAAGGTCCAACCGGCGTGATCCCCATTCAATGGCATCGGCTGCCGCAAGCGGGATATTGCGCCGTGTCAGGCCCCAAAGCTCGCGGGGCCTTGGTTTCCAATTCTTCGGAAGTCCAATGGTCCGGAGGAAGGGGATGAGCGAGGCGATGAAGGCGGCTGCCATTGACAGGGCATAGGCGATCAGCAGGCCGTCCCGCGGCTGGCTCCACGCCAGTGCAAAGGCGGCAATGCTGATCGTCCAAGGCTCAATCACGGCACGCGCGCGCACCGTGGAGGCGACGTCAAAGCGATAGGCGAGGGCGGTCAACATCAAATCTGACGCTGCAAGCGCCGGAATGATAAGCGGCAGCAGATTGTCCAGCCCGTTGATCTGGCTGTTCGGGAACATGATTTCTGGCACCCACATCAGCAGGATGGTCAGCGGCAACGTCGCCAGCAGGACGACGACAAGGCCATCCCACGCCCCGTTTTCTTTCCCCTCACCCGAAAGATGCAGCGCCAGCCCGCGCTTCAGTCCGAGGGTGGCGATTTGTGCTGCAAACTCCACAATGACGATGGCGTAGGCCAGCCGCCCTAGAGCCTCTGCGCCATACCATTGCCCGCCAATGATGAGAAACGGGATGCGCGCCAGCAGGCGGACGAAAAAGCCCGCCACGTTCGTCCGACCACCTTTGGCGAGGGCCTTGATATCGTCGCCCTGTTCAGGGGCGGGCCCCTGTTCAGGAGTGGGGACTGTCAATGTGCCGTGCCCCAATTCTTGCCGGTGCCGATTTCAACACCCAGCGGGACATCCAGTTTGACGAGCGGTTCAGCAGCTTCCGCCATGACGCGCCCGATAACCTTGCTCGCTGCGGCGACATCGCCTTCGGGCAGTTCGAACACGAGTTCATCATGCACCTGAAGCAGCATCTTCACATGGGGCAGGCCAGCCTCAGCCAGCGCCGGGAGCATGCGCACCATGGCGCGCTTGATGATGTCGGCGCTCGTCCCTTGGATCGGCGCGTTGATGGCGGCGCGTTCGCTGCCAGCTCGCTCGGTCTGGTTCGCGCTGGTGATGCGCGTGAAATGCGTCTTCCGCCCGAACAAGGTTTCGGTGAAGCCAGTCTCCCGCGCCGATTGCAGCGTGCGGCTGATATACTGGTTGATGCCGGGGAAGCTTTGAAAATAGCGGTCGATCATCGACTGGGCTTCGTCCGCTGAAATGCCAAGGCGACCGGCCAAGCCCCAGCGAGAAATGCCGTAGAGCAAGGAGAAGTTGATCGTCTTGGCACGACCGCGTGTATCGCGGTTGACCTCTCCAAACAGTTCCTGCGCGGTGCGGGCGTGAATGTCTTCGCCATTGGCAAAGGCATCCTTCAGCGCCGGCACATCGGCCATGTGCGCGGCCAGCCGCAATTCGATCTGGCTGTAGTCCGCAGAGAGCAAGACATTGCCCGGCTCCGCCACAAAGGCTTCGCGGATGCGGCGGCCAATTTCGGTGCGGATGGGGATGTTCTGCAAGTTCGGATCGTTCGAGGAAAGACGACCCGTTTGTGCGCCCGTCAAGCTGTAGCTGGTATGAACACGCCCCGTCTTGGGGTTGATCTGTGTTTGCAGCGCATCGGTATATGTGGACTTCAGCTTGGACAGCTGACGCCAGTCGAGCACCTTGCGCGCGATCTCGACGCCTTCTTCGGCCAGCTTTTCCAGCACAGTCACATCGGTTGAAAAATCGCCCGATTTGCCTTTCTTGCCGCCCTTCAGGCCCATCTGGCCGAACAGAATCTCACCCAACTGCTTCGGGCTGCCAACGGAAAAAGGCTGTCCGGCAAGGGCGTGGATTTCAATCTCAAGCCCTGCACAGCCGTCTGCAAACTCTGCTGACATGCGGGCGAGTTCATCGCGGTCAACCTTGATGCCCTCACGCTCCATGCGGGCGAGCACGGGGACCAGAGGCCTGTCGACGCGTTCGTAGACGCGCGTGGCCTTTTCAGAGCTGAGGCGGGGCTTGAGGCGATGCCAAAGCCGCAACGTGACATCCGCGTCTTCCGCGGCATAACGCGTGGCTTCAGCCATACCGACCTGATTGAAGGTCAACTGGTTCTTGCCGGTGCCGCAGACGTCTTTAAAGGCGATGCAGCTATGCCCGAAATGGATCAGCGCCAGCTCATCCATGCCGTGGTTATGCTTGCCCGCGTCGAGATCGAAACTCATCACCATCGTGTCGTCGATGGGGGCAACGCTGATGCCGTAGCGTTCCAGCACGTTTAGATCATATTTGATGTTGTGGCCGATTTTGAGGACGGATGGGTCCTCCAGCAGCCGCTTCAGCTTCGCAATCGCCGTGGCCATTGGAACTTGGGCGGGGGAATCCGAAAACAGATCGCTGCCGCCATGTGCGAGTGGAATGTAGCAGGCGCGGTTTGGCCCCGTCGCGATGCTGACACCGACGAGGCCTGCCGCCATGGAATCCAGCGCGTCGGTCTCTGTATCGACAGCAATGGTTCCGGCAAGTGTCGCCTCAGCAATCCAAGCGTCCAGCTGCGCTTCGGTTTGGACGCAGTCATAGATGTCGCGGTCAAACACCTGCGCAACAGGGGCGGGGGCGGCTTCAGCGGACGTCCCCTTTGCCTCAGACCGGATCATCGCCATGGCGTGACCGTCGGCGCGTGCGGTGGGGCCGTCGAGCTTCTTCAGCAGAGACCCAAAGCCGTGATGCTCCAGAAAGGCGCGCAAGGGGGCGTCGGGAATTTCCTTCAGGAGGAAATCGTCCAGCGGTTCGGGAAGGGCCGCATCATCCTTCAGCGCGACAAGAATGCGCGACAGGCGGGCTTTGTCCACATGCTCGATCAAATTGTCGCGCATCTTGGACGGTTTCATAGATGGCGCAGCTTCGAGCACAGCTTCCAGCGTGCCAAATTCAAGGATCAGCTTGGATGCGGTCTTGGGGCCAATACCGGGAACACCGGGCACATTGTCCGCCGTATCCCCCATCAGGGCGAGGACATCGGCCAAACCTTCCGGCCCGACGCCGAATTTGTCGACCACAGCTTGCGGGCCGAGCCGCTCACTCTTCATCGGGTCGAGCATGTCGAGGCCCGGCTGGATGAGTTGCATCAGATCCTTGTCGGTCGACACAATGGTAACGAGCCAGCCATCGGCCAGTGCAGCCTTGGCGTAGGACGCAATAATGTCATCCGCTTCCAGCCCGAGTTCTTCGATGCAGGGCAGAGAGAAAGCGCGCGTGGCATCTCGGATCATCGGGAATTGCGGAACGAGGTCTTCAGGCGCGGGCGGCCGATGCGCCTTATATTGATCGTAAATCTCGTTGCGGAAGGTCTTCGATGACGCGTCGAGGATGACGGCCATATGCGTTGGCCCATCCGCCTTGTGCAGCGCATCTGCGAGCTTCCACAGCATGGTGGTGTAGCCATAGACGGCGCCCACAGGCTCGCCGCGAATGTTCGTCAGCGGCGGCAGGCGGTGATAGGCGCGGAAAATATAGCCCGAGCCATCGACGAGATAGAGGTGTTTTTGTTCTCCCATTGCGGGGGATTAGCAATGGTGCAGCACTTTGGCGACAGCTTTAGCGGTTAGTTTGCTCCACGACCGCGTTGGCCGCCCCGCGAGGCATAGTCATTGCTCTTATGGTTGGCAGCGACGACCGAGGCGACTTGTTGGATCAGCTTCTGCCGGGCGGGAATCGGGGCTGTCGTATCGGCAATCATGACAGCGACGGCGTAGCTGGTGCCATCGGGCGCAACCATGATGCCAACATCGTTGAAGCCGGCTGTGCGGCTCCGCAGGTCCTGACCAGTGCCGGTTTTGTGCGCAAGCTTCCAACCGGCAGGAACGCCGGCCTTCAGGCGGGCGCGGCCTGTTTCGGTCGATTCCATGATGTTGATCAGATAACGGGTGGACTGTGCGCTCAACAATTCGCCGCGCTTCAGGCGGGCAAGCGAGCGGGCAATGGCGGCGGGCGTTGCGCCGTCCATGGGATCTGACACATATTTGTCCATCGCCGCCTTTCGGGTGGCCGGGGGTAGGGCCGCGCGCGCCGTGTTGAAGGCGCTGCCAAAGCTATATTCGGGTTTCCAAGTCAGGCCTGCGGTTGCAGCCTGGAAATTGCGTTCGCCGGGGCCAAAGCGGATGGCGCCGAGGCGCTTTGAGGCGATCAGTTCGCGAATGGCGTTCGGGCCACCGACGCGGCGCATGAGGAAATCATTGGCCGTATTGTCGCTCTGCATCATCGCGCGTTTCAGCAGGCTCGCAATTGTCGTTTTATAGCCATTGGGGCCAATCAGACCTGCAATAGGCTGATGAAACACGGTGATGTCCGATTTCCGCAGCGTGACGCTGTCATCCAGCGACAATTTGCCTTTGTCGACCGCGTCCATCACCGCGATGGAGACCCACAATTTTGAAACGCTCTGCTGCGGCATCGGCTCATCGCCGCGGTACGAGACGATCCACGATCCGTCCGTCTTCATGACCGCGATGCCCGCCTTGCCGGGGAAGGACGCCCACATAGAGCGAAGTGCGGCCACCATTTCCGGCGGCGCTGCGCGCGCGCCATCATTGATGGTGGGCTGTGAAGACGGCGTTGGGAGCGCGATGCGGACCGATGGACCAACCGGACGTGATACCTTGCCGACGCTTTGGGCGTCCGTGCTTTTGGGCGTTGTGATTCGGGCAGGCGGAGACGCCGGCGAAACGCAGGCTGTCGCGATCAACCCAAGCCCCAATGTCAAACGAACCTGTTTGACAACATTCACAACCATTTTGGTTAAGTCCTTAAATTCTCTATACAAATTTGATAGGCGCCATGAGTCGTCCAACCAAATGGATTGCGACGAACGATTCTGCTGCAGCGACGAACCGATGGTTGCGCGACGGAACGGGGAGTGCTTTGTTTGGATCATCACAAGTTTTGACCAATGGCGAACACGGTCGCCCTATTACGACGAAACCCATGAACAATTGGCTATCGCCGTCCGCCGTTTCGTCGCAAGCGAGGTGCAGCCCAACATTGACCAGTGGGAAAAAGACGGCGAACTGCCGCGGGACCTCCACAAAAAGGCCGCCGCCGCGGGCATTCTCGGCCTGCGTTATCCGGAAGAATATGGCGGCCACAGCGATGGGTTCGACATCTTTCACGGGCTGACCCAAACCGAAGAGCTCTCCGCTGTTGGCGCCGGCGGGCTTGGAGCGTCGCTGATGACGCATGGCATCGTCCTGCCGCCCATCCTCGCTTTGGGCTCCGATGAACTGAAGCGCCGCGTGGCGCCGCCGGTCCTTTCGGGCGACAAGATTATTGCGCTGGGCATCACCGAGCCCTCGGGTGGGTCGGATGTTGCCAATCTCAAAACCCGTGCCGTCCGCAAGGGTGACCATTATGTCGTCAATGGCTCCAAGATGTTCATCACGAGCGGGATGCGCGCCGACTGGCTCACCTGCGCGGTCCGGACGGGCGGCGACGGCGCGGGCGGCGTCTCGCTGCTGCTGATCGACATGGTGGCCAAAGGCGTCTCACGAACGCGGCTTGAGAAAATGGGCTGGCATTGTTCGGATACGGCGGCGATCTATTTTGAGGATGTTGAAGTCCCGGTCGAAAATCTCATCGGGCCGGAAAATGGCGGCTTCATCGGCATCATGCGCAACTTCAATTCCGAACGGCTGGGCATGGCGATGGGCTGCTGTGCCTTTGCGCGTGTCTGCCTGAAGGAAGCGTCCGAATGGGCGCAGCAACGTGAAACCTTCGGCAAGCCGCTGATCGGGCACCAGTCGATCCGCATCAAGCTCGCCGATATGGCGCGGCAGATTCAGACAACGCAGGCTTGGGTCGATCTGTGCGCCTGGCAAGTGCAGCAGGGTGCCGACCAACCCGCCGACTTCGCCATGCTCAAAGTGCAGGCCACGCGCATGCTGGAGAGCGTCGCGCGCGAGGCAGCTCAGGTGCTTGGCGGGGCCAGCTATCTGCGCGGATCGAAGGTAGAGCGCATTTACCGTGAAGTGCGCGTCAACGCGATTGGCGGCGGCTCTGAAGAGATCATGCTCGATCTGGCCGGGCGCCAAATGTTCGGTCGTTGACCGGCGCCTCTGGACTTTGCCCGTCAAACCAACCTAACCAGCATTTCCCTTTTCAGGAGCAACCACATGGCATCCGGCCTTGCCGCCCTACTTGATGATATCGCGCTGATCGCAAAGGTTGCCGCTGCGTCTATCGACGATGTGGGTGCCGCTGCAGGCCGGGCAGGCGTGAAGGCGGCGGGTGTTGTGATTGACGATACCGCGGTCACCCCCCGCTATGTCACGGGCTTCACGCCCGACCGGGAACTGCCGGTGATCTGGCGGATCGCCAAGGGGTCGATGTTCAACAAGCTGTTCCTCATTTTACCGGTGGGGCTGCTGCTCAGCTACTTCTTGCCCGGGGCGATCACGCCCATCCTGATGCTCGGCGGCGCGTTCCTCTGTTATGAAGGCGTCGAGAAAATCGTTGAATCCCTGCAGCCGGAGGATGAAACGCTGGACGAAGCAATTGCCGAACTCTCCAGCGAAGAACATGAAAAGCTCATGGTCTCCGGCGCTGTGCGGACGGACCTGATCCTGTCAGCGGAAATCATGGCCATTGCGCTTGGCGAAGTGGCCGAAGAGTCGATCTGGCTGCAGGCTGGCATCCTTTTCGTCGTGGCGGTCGCCATCACCATTGGCGTTTATGGCATGGTTGGCCTGATCGTGAAGATGGATGACATTGGCCTTAACATGGCCAAGCGCGATGCCCGATCCGTGCAGGCCATCGGCCGGGGGCTGGTGCGCGCCATGCCAAAGCTGCTCGCGGGCCTGTCCGTCATCGGCATTGCGGCGATGATCTGGGTGGGCGGCGGCATCTTCCTGCATGGGATGCACGAATACCACTTTACGCCTTTGCCGGAGTGGCTTGATCACGCCTCCCTTGTCGCTGGAGCCGCCGTCCCGGCGGCCTCAGGTCTTGTGCAATGGCTGGTCCATGCGATTGGATCAGGCGCGTTTGGCCTTATCATCGGCGGCGTGATCGTTGGCATTCATCACGCCTGGGCACACCGTAAGGGCTAAGCCCTATTTGCCGATGCGGGCCTCACTGGGTGGAGCGTTCTTCATGCTCGCGGCCACCTGCTCTGCCTGACGCAAGGCGCGGATGACGTTCCGGCTGGAGATCTTTTCCAGATCCGCCTGACTATAGCCGCGCTTGGCGAGTTCCACGAACAGGGCCGGATATCCCGACACATCCTCCATGCCGGCGGGCGCGCTGTCCATGCCGTCATAATCGCCGCCAAGTCCGATATTGTCGATGCCCGCGACCTTGCGGATATGGTCAATATGGTCGGCGACCTGCGCGATGGTGGCTTTTGGCTTGGGGTTCGCTTTCTCCCAATCCGCCAACTGCGTCTTCACGGTTGCGGGGTCAAACGACGTCAGGCGCGATAGGCGCGTTTCCTCAGCAGCCCGGCGCGCCGCCCATTGGCGGACCTCCTCGCTGACATAGTCGGGCAGGAACACCATCATCACCACGCCGCCATTCTTGGGGAGACGCGCGAGAACGCTGTCGGGCACGTTGCGGCCATGACCGTTGATCGCACGCGCGCCGGAATGGCTGAAAATGACCGGCGCCTTGGAGACATCGAGCGCGTCCATCATCGTCGCTTCGGAGACATGGCTCAGGTCAACGAGCATCCCGATGCGGTTCATTTCCTTCACAACCTCAACCCCGAAAGGTGAGAGGCCGTCAAATTTGGGCGCATCGGTACCGCTGTCGGCCCAATTGCTGGTCTTGCTGTGCGTAAGCGTCATATACCGCGCGCCGGCGCGATACATTTGGCGGAGCACACCCACCGACGATCCAATCGAATAGCCGCCTTCCATGCCGATCAGTGAGGCGATCTTTCCGGACTTGAAGCCGGCCTCAATGTCCGACGCCGTCAGCGCGAGTGCGAGCCGGTCGGGATAGGCAGCGATCAGCCGATGCACGATGTCGATCTGCTCGGTCACGGCTTCCACCGCTTCGGGATCAGACATGGAGGCTGGGACCCAGACGGACCAGAATTGGCCGCCGACCATACCCTTTTTCAGACGCGCAAGGTCCGTATGCATTGTGATGTCGGTCGCCGTGGCGGTGCCCGTCGTGTCATTGAAATTGAACTTGGACAGATCGTTGTCGAACCGGCCGCGGATCTGTTCGGGGACGTCATTATGCCCATCGACGACGGGAGACGCTTTGAGCGCGGCGCGCGCGATCTGTTCAGGGGTGGCTGCAAGCGCCGTTTGGGCAAGGCAAAGGGCAAGGATGGTGGTGAGGCTGTGCTTGATCATACCTGAGACTTAACGGCCCTGCCGGACGTGTCAAAGTGCTTTCACCAAGTGCCCTTAAGAACGTCACGACTTGCCAATTGATGGGACTCCCATCAAGAGCGGCGCAACATCTGCCAGTGAAGGACCACGCCATGACTTTTGAGACCGTTTCCACCAATCGCAGCCATGGCGGCACCCAAGGCGTCTACAAGCATGCCTCATCCGTGACGGGCACAGAGATGACCTTTTCGGTCTTCGTGCCGGATCATGCGCCGGGCACAAAGCTGCCGGTCGTCTGGTATCTGTCCGGCCTCACCTGCACCCATGCGAATGTGACCGATAAGGGTGAGTTCCGCGCCATCTGTGCTGAACTCGGCATCATCTTCGTTGCACCCGATACGAGCCCCCGGGGCGAAGGTGTCGCCGATGATGCGGACGCGGCCTATGATTTCGGGCTTGGCGCAGGCTTCTACGTCAATGCGACCCAAGAACCGTTCGCCGCGCATTACCGGATGCGCGATTACATCGAGCAGGAACTGCCTGCGCTTGTGGCCGCGAACTTCCCTGTCGACATGGCGCGTCAGGGGATCACCGGCCATTCGATGGGCGGGCATGGCGCGCTGACGATTGCGCTGCGCAATCCCGATCGCTTCAAGAGCACGTCTGCTTTTGCGCCAATCGTCTCACCAACCAACTGCCCCTGGGGCCACAAGGCGCTGGGCGGCTATCTGGGCGATGATCGTGCAGCTTGGGCCGAGTATGATGCCTGTGCGCTGATCGAAGGCGGCGCGCGCTTACCTGATCTGCTGGTGGATCAGGGCGACGCGGACAACTTCCTTGTCGAACAGTTGAAGCCGGAACTGCTGCAGGCCGCCTGCGATGCCGCCGGGCAGAAGCTGACGCTGCGGATGCAGCCGAGCTATGACCACAGCTATTATTTCATCTCCACCTTCATGGAAGACCATTTGCGCTGGCACGCAGAACGGCTTGGCTAAAGGCTGACGGCCTTATTTTGTGGGCTTAGCGCTTTCCGGCGCAACGACCATGGGGAAGGTCTTATTGGCCTTAAGATAGCGCTTTGCCAGCGCCTGCAAGGTGGCGGGCGTCATCGATTTCAGGTCTGCGCCCCAGCGCAGCAAATTCTCGACGCGCATCGGCTCGCTGGTTGCGCCGGAAAGTTGCGACAGCCAGAACATGTTTCCGGTCTGCGCGCGGGCAAGGCGTTGCAGCATCGGGCCAACAGCGCGCTGTAACTCGTCTGGTGTCACCGGCTTAGACGCAAGGTCCTTTGCAATGGCGCGGGCCCGAACAAAGAACGCATCGACCGATTCCGGCTTCACCTGCGCCATCACAGTAAAGTTGCCGCCGCTGTCGAAGGTGGAGGGCCAGCTGCTCGAGACATCGGGGCTGTAGCTGGCGCCTTCGCCTTCGCGGAACTGTTCGAAAAGACGGTCGGTGAAGATGCTCGCCAGCATTTCCAGCTGACGTCCGGTGCGGACGTTGGCCATGCCGCCGCCCGTCGCCCAGGAAAGGACAGCCACTGCCTGATCCGGAGAGCCCTTGTGCGTCAGGCGAACCGGCGTCTTGGTGGGCTTTGGCCCGGATGACATGTCGCTGCCCTTCAGCGCAACCGCCTCAGGCCGGGCGGGTAACGCACCAAAGGTTTCAAGGACGATCGGCTTTACCGCATCAGGATCAAAGTCGCCAAAGATGGACAGCTCGATGGGGCCAGTCGCAAGCACCGGATCCCAAAAGGCGCGGAAAGCCTCGGGCGTCAGGGCTTCGGCATCCGCCTTGCCGGGGGTGCTCCAGCGCTTGTCGCCGCCGCGCAGATATTGGCCGAGCTCGCGGCCAACCACATCACGCGGCGAAGAATCGGCGGTGCGCAGGCCAAGGATTGCGGCGGCCTTTGTCCGAATAACAGGTGCCGGGTCCCAGCCGGGGGCGGTGAATTTTGCGGCCATCAGCTTGAGCTGATCGGCAAGGTCCGCCGGGCGGGTCAGGGCCCGCATGGTGAAGGCGCTTTCGCCGGTGTCGATCGCCATGTTGATCTGGCGGCCACTGGTCATGCGTTCCAACTGGTCCTGCTTCAGCGTGCCGATGCCGCTTTGCACAAGCGCGCCCGGACCGGCCCAAGCCGCTGTCAGGCGATCCCGCGGCAGGGACTTCATGCCATTGCCGAAACGGGCGGAGACATACACCCGACCGGCCTCTGACGAAGACGGGCTGAGCATAACCTTGGTCCCGTTGGACAGCGTCAGGACATCAAGGTCGACGCCCTTAAAGCGCTGCGTGCCGGTGATCGTGCCTGCCGGACCGGCCTTTGGCAGTTGATCGAATGTGATCGGTGCCTGATCGCGGTCGGTGGTCAGCGCGGTGACGGGCGCAGCAATGGCGGCCGCAAGTTGTTCTGCCCCATCAGCCTGCTCGGTCTGGCTGGATACAAAGGCACGCGGGCCGATGCCGGAAAAGAGGCGCTGGGTGGCCTTCAACACGTCTGCCGGACGGATCTTGTCCTTCAGCGCACCAAAGACATCACGGGCGACTTCTGGGCTCGCGACAGTCTCACGGATGTTGACGGCCTCGACCAGATCATCCGCCTGCTTGGCGCTGGCTTCTGCCCGGGCCGTTTCCACCTGTACGTCGAGCAGGGCGGTGAATTCATTCGTCTCCCGGTCAATTTCCGCCTGTGTCGGCGGGTTGATGAGCGCATCGGCAATGACGGCGCGCACATCGCCCAAGGCAAGGCGCCAGTCTTCGCCCAAGGGGATGACCGAGACGAAGGTCGCGTCAGAGGAGCGCGCGACATTTTCCTGCTGCACATCGGCCTGAAGGAAGCTTCCGCCGGCACGGGCGCGCTGTTCCAGACGGCGGTTGATGAGGCGGGAGGCCACGATTTCGATGAGACGTCCCTGGTTGAGGGCAATCGTATCATCCACCTGCGTCCAAGGACGAAGCCAAGCAAGGCTGACGGACGTTGGCAGGCCGGGTTCTGCGATAAAGCTGGTTGTCGGTGCGGTGGGTGTCGGGCGACCAAGGTCAACCGAGGGAACGGGCCCTGCGGCGACCGGCTTCCAGTCAGAGAAATATTTGCTGATCAGCTGCGCGAAGACCACCGGATCGCCGTCACCCGACATGGCGATCACCGTGTTGTCCGGGCGGTACCAACGATCATGAAAGCCACGCAGCGAAGCGGACGTGGCCTTGGCCAGCGAGTCCAGATTGCCGATGGGGGATCGGTCGGCCAAGGGCTGGCCCGCATAAAACAGCTTGGACGCGGCATCAGCGATGCGGACCTGCGCGCCATCCTGTTCGCGCGCCTCGGCAGAGACGGTGCGGCGTTCTGCGTCAACTTCGGCGGATGTAATGGTCGGGCCCGACATCATGCCGGACAGGATCTTCATGCTCTCATTGAGGGCGGGAAATCCTGCATTGGGAAGGTCGAGCTTGTACACCGTCTGCGTGGGCGAAGTGATCGCGTTGCTGTCATTGCCGAAGGTCGCGCCCAGCCGCTGCCAGACGCGCTTCGCTTCGCCGTCGGTCACATATTTGGACCCGCGGAAGGACAGATGTTCAATGAAGTGGGCATAGCCGCGCTCATTTTCGCGCTCCATCAGCGAGCCTGCATCAATCGCCACGCGGATCGAAACTTGCCCCGGCGGCACGCGGTTGCGGCGCACAGCGTAGCGCAGGCCATTGGGCAATTCCCAAAAGATCCACTGCTTGTCGACCGGAATGTCGCTGTTCTTGTAAAGCCAAGGGACGTCGGCTTCGACAGGCGCAACCTTGGTCGCGGCAGCCTTGGGCTTTGCGGGGGCTTTGACTGCCGGAGAAGCGGCGACAAGGGCGAAGCCCGATAGGGCGAGCGTGAGGGAACGCAGGAAGGGGAAACGCATGGCGTATTTGCTAACCATCCATGCCCATGAAAGCCAATGAAAAACCGGCAATGCCGTCTGGCGCCTGTGCGCCGACCATGCCACATTGTCCGCCAACGGAGGTTTTATGGCACAATATAGATCCGCATCTTATACCGTGACGAAGGCCGGCATCGGCTTTGGCAGCGCGCTGGCGATCACGATTTCATGGTCGCTGCACAAGTCTGTCCTGTGGGCGATCATCCAAGGCTTCTTCTCTTGGTTCTATGTCGCTTATTACCTGATCACCCGATGACCGATGATCCGCTGCGGCAGTTGATCCGTACCATCCCGGACTTCCCGAAGCCCGGCATCCAGTTCCGCGATATCACGACCGTTCTGCGCGATGCGGACGGCTTTGGCCTTGCGATAGAGCGGATGCGCGCGGCGCTGGACGGGCATGACGTGAACATGATCGCGGGGATCGAGGCGTGCGGCTTCATCTTCGGGGCGGCCTTGGCGCGGGAGATGGGGCTGGGCTTCGTCCCCATTCGCAAGAAGGACAAGCTGCCCGGTCGGACCATCGGGATGAACTATGCGCTGGAATATGGGCAGGACCGGATCGAGATCCACGACGACGCGGTCGGCAAGGGAGACCGGATCGCGCTCATCGATGATCTGATCGCGACGGGTGGCACCGCGATTGCGGCCACCCGCCTGCTGCGCTCCGCCGGAACCGAGGTGCCGGTCGCGGTTTTCTTGGTCGACTTGCCTGATCTCGGCGGGGCGGACCGGCTTTCGGAAGAAGGGCCAGTCGTCCACAGCCTCGTCGCGTTTGACGGGCATTGACGTTTCGCTGGCATCCAGCGGAGCGAACCGGTAGCGCAATTTCATGCCCAAGCACCCCCATCACAGCAAGTCCAACGGTCTTCCGACCCGCCAGCAGATCTTAGACTTTATCACCACGTCCGACACGGCAGCCGGCAAGCGCGAGATTGCGCGTGCCTTCGGCTTGCTGGGCAATGAGAAGATCGCGCTCAAGGCGCTGCTCAAGGACATGGCCGATGAAGGGCTGATCGACAGCGCACCGGGGCGCGCCTTCCACAAGATGGGCGGGCTGCCCAAGGTGACGGTGCTGCGTGTCGTGGATGTGGACGACGCACAGGTCATCGCGATCCCGGAACATTGGGAGGCCGAAGGCAAGCCGCCGCCGCGTCTGCGCGTTGTGGAGCGCGGCAAGCGTTCCGCGCTCGGCGTGGGGGACCGCATCCTCGCCCGCACCGAGGAGCAGGGCTCAGGCTATGTCGCCCACCCGATGAAGAAGCTGGCGCGGAGTGAGGAGCAATTGCTCGGCGTCGTGGCGAAGGACGGGGACCGATACTGGCTGCGCGCCATCGACAAGCGGGAACGCCGCGATACGCCGATCTCCGATCTGGGAGAGGCGGGCGAGGGCAACCTTGTGCTTGCCGAGAAAACCGGCCGTCCGCCGCGCATCACGGCGAAGGTCGTGGAAATCCTGGGCGATCCGTTTGCGCCCAAATCCTTCAGCCTCATCGCCATCCACAAGTTCAACATCCCGCACGTCTTTTCCGAAGAGTTGTTGCAGGAAGCCGAGAAGATGGCCGCGCTCGATCTGGGTGAGCGGGAAGACCTGCGCCATTTGCCCATCGTTGCGATTGACCCGGTGGATGCGCGGGACTTTGACGATGCCGTCTGGGCCTCCCCGCGCGAGGATGGCGGGTTTGATGCCATCGTCGCCATTGCCGATGTCAGCTTCTACGTCCGCCCCGGCAGTGCGCTGGACCGCGAAGCGAGGAAGCGCGGCAACAGCGTTTACTTCCCCGATCGCGTTGTGCCGATGCTGCCCGAACACCTCTCCGCTGACGTCTGCTCGCTGCGGGCGGGGCAGGATCGTGCGGCGATGGCCTGCCACATGGTCATCGATGCCAAGGGCCAGATGGTCAGCTGGCGCTTCTCGCGCGCGGTCATCAAGGTCGCGGCGAACATCCCCTATGAGGACGCACAGGCCGCGATTGACGGCGTGAAGCCCCATGACCTGACCGAGGTCGCGCTGCGGCCCCTATGGGCGTGTTGGGCGCTGCTGTTCAAGGCGCGGGAAAAGCGGGAGCCGCTGGACCTTGACCTGCCGGAACGCCGCGTGGAGCTGGACGAGAAAGGCCGCATCCAATCGGTCGCGCCACGTGAACGGCTGGATGCGCATAAGCTGATCGAGGATTACATGATCGCGGCCAACGTCGCCGCCGCCAAGGCGCTGGAGGTGAAGAAGGCGCCGGTCATGTACCGCATCCATGAACCGCCGAGCCGCGAAAAGCTCGTCGCGCTTAAGGAATATCTGGCGACGTTTGAGATCGCGTTTGCGCTGGGACAGGTCGTCACGCCCGCCACCTTCAACCGCCTGATCGACAAACTGGGCGAGGTTGAGTTCCGCACCGAGGTGATGGAGCAGATCCTGCGCAGCCAGACACAGGCCTATTACGGCCCGCAGAACAGCGGCCATTTCGGCCTCTCGCTCGGGTCCTACGCGCACTTCACCTCGCCCATCCGCCGCTATTCGGATTTGATCGTGCACCGCGCGCTCGTCGGCGCGTATGGCCTGAACCCGCAAGGCGAGGCGACCGCGCTGACCAAGGACGATGCCGAGCGGATGAAGCTCATCGGCGAGGTGATCTCTGCCGCCGAACGCCGCGCGATGGAGGCGGAGCGCGAGACCGTGGACCGCTATGTCGCCGCCTTCCTCGCCATGCGCGTGGGAGAGATTGTCGCGACGCGGATCACCGGCGTCACCAATTTCGGCTTCTTCGCGACGGTCGAAGGGCTGGGCGGCGACGGGCTGGTGCCGATCTCCACACTGGGCACCGAATATTTCCGCTTTGATGAGGCGCATAAGTCTCTCATCGGGGAGCAGACGGGCGAGACGTTCCGCATCGGCCAGCACATCGATTTGCGTTTGGCAGAGGCCAACCCCATTTCAGGCGCGCTGCGTTTTGAATTACCGGAAGGGGCTAGCCACTTGCCAATGCCGAAAGACCGCGACCGCAAAGACCGCGTCCGCCGTCCCGCAATGGGCCAGCGCGGGCGGCCGGGCAACATCCGCCATCAGGGGCGGCGGAAGTAGGGGGGGGCTTGTCAGTCTCGCCTTCCCCTAAACCCAACCCGTCATTCCCGCGAAGGCGGGAATCTATGAACACTGAATGTCCCGAATAAGACGCCTCAATCGCTCAGGTGAGATGCAAATAGATGCCAGCCTTCGCTGGCATGACGGAAGGGGGAGGGAGAGGTGCGGGCGCACCACACCAACCCCATTTGAAATCTCCCCCCACAGCCCTATGAGCAGCCATGTCTCTTGATCTCTCCCGCCTGTTCATCGGCACGCTCGATTACACCATCCCCTTTGCAGCACTGGATGATGTGCGGTTTGAACGCATCCTGCGTGGCTTTGGCAGCCATTATGTCGTCCATTCGGCGTCGCGATCCAGCTTCACCTTCGCGCGCGGCGAGGGGTTTGATAAGTTTGAGAAATGGGATGCCTTTGCCTATGTCGATGGCGGCACCGTCACGCGCCTGCGGGAACAAATTGAGGTAGAGACGGACCCCGGCTCCAACATCGCGATCCTGCCGCCCCCTTGGTCCGGCCTGCGCCTGTCGCTCAACGTCCGCGTCGTGCTTATCTTCTGGGCGCTCGCCCTCATCATCGCGCGCAGCTTTACCGGCGGAGACTGGCTCTTCTGGCTGATCGGATTCCTGACGCTCTATGGCGCGCACGTCGCGCTGATCCGGCGGGGTTTGAAGAAGAAGCTGGCGCGATGGCTGGCGCGGGAGAGTTGGAACTAAGGACGAAACAACGCTGCCCAAAAGAAAAGGGGCCACGCCGAAGCGCAGCCCCCATTCCGTTCGAAAAGTCGCAGATCAGGCGAACGTCACCGTCATCTTTTCGCGGCGGCGCAGTGCCGAACCGACAAGGCCAAAGCCCGCCAGCATCATTGCCCAAGCCGCAGGCTCAGGGACACCACCGGCATTGCCGAGAACGCGGAACGCAGCTTTGTAAACAGGAAGGTTCCCGAAAAACGCGTCGCCATTGCCGAGGACCGCGTTGGCTTGCGGATCATTGAATTTGAGATTGAGGCCAATTTCGGTTTCCCGCCCTGCCAAACCGATCCAATAGGTTCCGGCCGACAATGTAATTGGCGAGAAACTGGCATGGAGCCGTTCAAGATCCGAAAATGTCGAGGACCCCACATTGTCGATCGCGGAGATCGTCGTCTCGATAAAGTGGAGGTTCGTAGGGCCCGCAAATCCGCCCATATCATCTCGAATGCGCACGTCCGCTGCCGTGCCAACGCCGCCCGGGAGGCATCCCGAGACACGGCACGTTGAATAGATATCGACGCCGGTCAGCGTCGAATTACCAGCCAGTGTAAACTTCATGAGGAAGTTCTGGCCAAAAGTTGCAGGCCCAAAAGTGAAGTTGGAGGCAACGAAAAGATCGTTCATGCCGACCGTATCTGCACTCGCATCAAAAAGCACCGACGCATGGGCCGGTGCGGTGACCGCAAACGCCGCCGCTGCAAACAAAACTCTCTTCATTTTACGCTCCTTGTCACACGATGTCACACGCCGATCCCTCTGCCCCCGATGAGCATGGTTCAGTCTTTTGCCGACAGGTTTCGTAATTTGGCCGCCACCCGCCATCAATAGAGATTTTCTGCAACGCGTGTCCCGTTTCGGGACGACAGCCGCCCCACCTCCCCCCTGGTCCGGCCTGCGCCTGACCCTCAACGTCCGCGTGGTGCTCATCTTCTGGGCGCTCGGCCTCATCATCGCGCGCAGCTTTACCGGCGGAGACTGGCTCTTCTGGCTGATCGGCTTCCTGACGCTCTACGGCGCGCACGTCGCGCTGATCCGGCGGAGTTTGAAGAAGAAGCTGGCGCGGTGGTTGTCGCGGGAGAGTTGGAACTAGGGGCGGCTTTCTTTAAGATTGAACTTAACATTCTGTCTAAAAAGGGATTTTTCGACACAAAATGTGAATATAATCCTGAACAAACTCCCTTGTATTTGAGATGTCTGGAAACAGAGAGTAAATTAGTTCGAACAAAACTTGGCATTTAGCCTTAAATGTTGTTCCAATGCTTTTTGTGTAGCAAAGGAGGGCTCGGGTTTGATCGAACGGTTCCAAATACTCAAGAATATTGGTCAGTTTGACAACGTCGTGGCCGCCCCCCCGCTTGCATCACTGACGAGGCTCAGTCTCATTTACGGGGAGAACGGAAGAGGTAAAACAACTCTTGCGGCCATCCTCAAATCCGCGAGCACTGGCGACCCCGCTGGGATCATAGAGCGCAAGCGTCTCGGGGCTTTGGCCGATCCTGAAGTCGTGATTACGTTAGCTGGGGCAAACCGGACTTTCCAAAACGGAGGGTGGAGTGCTCCATCGCCAGAGTTGGTAGTATTCGACGATGCGTTCGTGGCAGCAAATGTCTGCTCAGGCATTGCGATCGATGTCGAGCACCGACAAAATCTTCATGAATTGATTCTCGGCGCTCAAGGTGTGGCGTTAAACCAGACGCTTCTGGCCCACATCGCTCGGATCGAAGAGCTTAATAGAGCAATCCGTCAGCGCGAAAACAACATCCCCGCAGCGATGCGCGGGACGCTATCAGTCGAGCAATTTTGTGCTCTGCCAAACGAGGCGGATATCACTAACAAAATTGCTGATGCGGAAAGAGCACTTGCTGCTGCTCGCAACGCGCAAGCGATTGCTGCCCGAGGGCCGCTTTTGGCGCCCAGCTTGCCTCCTGTCGACATCAACGAAATCAATGCGATTTTAGGCAAATCGTTGCCAGATATCCAAGCTGAGGCGATGGCGCGGGTGCGAGAGCATTTAGCTGAACTTGGTAAAAAGGGTGAGGAATGGATAGGCGAGGGAATGGCCTATCTCCCTGCGGTTCAGGGAGACGATGGCAGCGAGCTATGCCCGTTTTGTAAGCAAGACCTCGCGGCTTCACCTATACTCTAACACTACCAAGCATATTTCAGCGAAGCCTACGAGGCTTTGAAAACTGTGGTCACGGATTGCGGCAAAGCGTTCGCGGAGGAGCACCGTCCTGACATTCAGTCAGCGTTCGAGCGGGCCATCCGCGAGCTCAGCGAGGGGCGAAGTTTCTGGAGTGCATACATCGACATCCCCGAATTTGCGCTCGACACAGCGGCGATGATCCGCAGTTGGAACTGCGCACGAGATTCCGTCTTAGGGGCCTTGCGTTCTAAGTTTGGCGCTCCTCTTGAAGCGGCCGAACTTTCTGCAGAAGCAGTCTCTGCAATCCAAGAATATGACCAGAAAAGGCAGGAAATGTCCGGGGTTTTAGGCCCAATAGTTGCCAAAAATGACGACATTGCCTTGGTCAAAGAGCAGGCGGCTGGCGCGAGTGTCGAGAATGCCGAAGCCGACCTCAAGCGGCTCAATTTGATAAGCGTTCGGCACAGTGAACCGGCGAACGGGCTCTGTCAGGCTGTTCTTGATGAGAAGGCAAGCAAGCTCGCTACTGAGGGGCTACGAGACGCCGCGCGCATTGCGCTTGATAACTACCGACAGAACGTCTTCCCTACCTATCAACAGGCAATCAATGATTATCTGCAGCGCTTCGGTGCTGGCTTTCGTGTCGATGCGGTTAACTCCGTCAATACTCGCAGTGGATCTTCATGCACCTATAACGTCGTAATCAATCAGATCGCTGTGCCATTGGCGGCAAACGAAGGGGCAAGCTTTCGAAATACGCTGAGCGCTGGGGATCGAAATACGCTCGCGCTGGCCTTCTTTTTCGCGTCGTTGGAGCAAAATGGTCAGCTCGCGAACGCGATCGTGGTGATCGATGACCCGATGACAAGCCTTGACGAGCACCGCTCGGTGGCGACTGTCCAGCAGATCCGACTACTTCTGCCGCGCGTTCAACAGGTGATCGTATTGTCACACTTCAAGCCCTACCTTTGTGAGGTTTGGAAGGGAGCAAACGCAAACGAGAGAAGCGCCTTTATGGTGCGTCGGGATGGTCAAGGTTCGTCAATCGCCGAATGGGATGTGCGACAAGATTCCATAACTGAGCACGACAAGAACCACGCACTTGTTGCTCAGTTCGTCAGTACGGGCGATCCGGCACTTGAACGGCCAGCCGCGACAGCACTTCGGCCGATGCTCGAGGCGTATTTGCGCGTAGCCTATCCTGAAGATTTCCCCCCGAGCACACTCATCGGGCCTTTTTTAAATAATAAATGTGTGCATCGCCTTGGAACGGCGACAGAAATTCTTGATCAGGCAAATATAACCGAACTACGCGCGCTGAAGGACTACGGAAATCAATTTCATCATGACACCAATGCTGCGTGGCAGACCCAACTCATAAATAGCCAAGAGTTGACGGGGTTCTGTCAGCGTGTGCTCCGATTTACACGTAGATGAATGTGGAGCCTCCCCCCTCACTCCACCCCAAACGTCAGCCCCGCATTCGCCAACAACCGCGCCATCAACGGCGCGGCGATGATCGCGCCCGGTGTCACCACGCCGCCCGGCGTGTCCGTCTCCAGCAGCGTCAGTGCGCTTTCGGCGATCATTTTGCTGGTGGAGCCATAGCCGGGGTCTTTGTCGCCCTGCACGCTGGCGCGGACTTGGGTGCCGTCGGGATATTCGCCGATGAAGAGGACGTCGTAAAAGCCGTTCTCGCGCTCTTCCTTGCTCGGGCCGTCGCCCGGCGCGATCTTTGAATCGCCGAAGGGGTTGGCCTTGGCAATGGCCTCTGCCATCGCGCGGCCCGCATCGCCAAGCGTCGTCATGATCATCTCGTCATACACAAAGTCGCGGCCATAAGCGTGGCCGAGCAGGAAGTTGGTGCGGTGCACGTTCTTCGTGTTGATCGGCGCCATCACGAACGGCGCGGTCCAGGTGCCGGTCGCGCTGTCATATTCGGGCATCAGGCCTGCGGGTTGCGCGGGGCCTTCAAAGCCGGGGGTGAGGGCAAAGCTGCTCTTGAGCAGGCCGATGATCTTCGGATTCTTGGCCGCGGCCTTCATCGTTTCGGTGAGGCTCGCAATGGTGCCGCCAGAGGCGCCGCCCTGCATCTTGCGGACGCGGCCCTTGACGCGCGGGGCGGGCTTGCCGTGGGTCTTGATCGCCTCCTGCTGGAGGAACCAGACGCCGAGATCAAACGGGATGGAGTCAAAGCCGCAGGAAAAGACGATGCGCGCGCCGCTCGCCTTGGCGGCGTCATCATGCGCGTCGATCATCTGGCGCATCCACGCCGGTTCGCCGCACAGATCGACATAGTCGGTGCCGGTCTTCGCACAGGCGGCGACCAACTGCGGGCCATAAAGCTGATAGGGGCCGACCGTCGTGATGATCACGCGGGTGCGCGCGCACATGAGTTCAAGGCTCGCGGGGTCGTCCGAATTGGCGACGACCAGCGGCGTTTCGGCGGGCAGGCCCATCTCATCGCGGACTTCGGTGAGCTTGGTGAGGCTGCGGCCGCCCATCGCCCAGCGCGTGATGCCGCGCGCGGCCAGATATTCCGCGACAAGCCGGCCGGTAAAGCCGCTTGCGCCATAGACGATGATGTCAAACTCTGCGTCTTTGCGCGCCATGTCTCTCTCCCACCTGTTCTTGTTGTATCGGTTTGTATCGGTTGTTTATTTCACCCCGGCTTCTACTTCACCATCGCGTAGAAGCTCAGCCGTCCTGCGCTGTTGCCCGCAATGGGCTTTGAAAAGGTCCAGCGCACGTGCGTCACATCCTGCGGGATGGCGGCGCGCATCACGCGTTCGCCTGCGGAAATCTTGAGTGTGGCGAGCGGGCCGAAGGTCTTCCCGCCATCGACGGAGACGACGCCCCATTCGCTGTTTTCGCCAAGGGCGGTGAAATCAATCGCTGCGGGGACGGGGTTGTTGATGACAAAGCCCGTCACGGGGCTTGCGGTCGTGTTCTTATAGTTGATCCAGACGACCAAAGGCGTGCCGGGGATGACCGTGGTCGGCTCCACCAGCGTCTTTTTCTTCACGCCCTTGGCGTCGGTGGTTTCTTTCACCGCCTGAATGTTGCTGGTGATGGCGATGGCCTGCGGCTTGCCTTGGGCAAAAGCGGCAGTCGAGAGCGAGAGGAGCCCGAGTCCGATCAGAAGTTTTTTCATAAGGCGTCCTCTTGCAGTCCGGTTCCTAATGGTCGCTTAAAGTCGCGGCAGTGTCACGCCTTTTTGGCCCATATATTTGCCCGCGCGGTCAGCATAGCTCGTCTCGCAGGGTTCATTGCCCTTCAGGAAGAGAAACTGGCACGCGCCTTCATTGGCGTAAATCTTTGCAGGCAGAGGGGTCGTGTTGGAAAATTCCAGCGTGACATGGCCTTCCCAGCCCGGCTCCAGCGGAGTGACGTTCACGATGATGCCGCAGCGCGCATAGGTCGATTTGCCGAGGCAGATGACGAGCACGTCGCGCGGCACGCGGAAATATTCGACCGTGCGGGCGAGCGCAAAGCTGTTCGGCGGGATGATGCAGACGTCCGTCTCCATGTCGACGAAGCTCTTGGGGTCAAACTGCTTGGGGTCGACCACCGTGGAATGCACGTTGGTGAAAATCTTGAACTCCGGCGCGACGCGCGCGTCATACCCGTACGACGACAGGCCATAGCTGATGCACCCGTCGCGGCGCTGCGCCTCGACAAAGGGCTCGATCATGCCGTGTTCCTGCGCCTGCTCGCGGATCCATTTATCTGAAAGAATGGACATTTTCTCTCCTAAGCCAATCCCAGATCGGCGGGGCCGAACGCATGGGGCAGCAAGTCCGATAGCTTGTGATGCTCCACAGCGCTACCGTCTGCCGACGCGCAATGCACGATGATGTCGGTGCCGGAAAGGCCACCCGCCTCATTGATCACCTGACGGCAGCGGCCACAGGGGCGCACCGGGTCCACACCCGTGATACGGCCGTCGATCAGCTTCCCGCCAATCACCGCTATCTCTTTGATCTGCCGGAGCTTTCCCTGCGCATTCGCGGTCGCGATGGCGACGGTTTCGGCGCACAAGGTCAGCCCGTAACTCGCATTCTCAAAATTACAGCCGGAGATGATCTCGCCGTCCTCCAGCAGCAGCGCCGCCCCCACGCCGAAGCCCGAATAGGGCGCATGGGCATTCAGCGCCGCCTCTCTGGCAGCTGCAACGAGTTCGGACACTTGATCGATCATTGATGTATCACATTCCAATCCACAGACCCCCCGATGCCCGCGACGCGGCGGATTGTCGAGGCCTGCCACATTACCCAAGCCCGCGCGCCATAGCTTGGCGGGAAGAGGAAGCCCCGCAGCCATAAGGGCCGGTCAATGGCATCGCTGATCATGTAATAATCATCAAACTCCCGCGTGAGCTGGAGGATGGTCGGCTTGCCGGTGTACGCCTCCACCATCTCGATGAAGGTCTTGAGTTCGCGCAACACGACGTCGCGCGCCGGTCGGTCCTTGCAATTGCCGGCAAAATCAAGCGCGAGTGCGGCAGGCAGGGCGTCCTTTTCACGCGGGACGATGGAGATGAAATTGGTCGCCTGATCCGCCGCCAGACGGCACAGGGAGAATTGGTGATAGGCCCCGTGCCGCATGCCTGCCGCCGCTGTCGCCGCCCAGTTTTCGGCAAAGCGCGGGTCGCTGATGTCCGCACCTTCGGTGGCCTTCACATAAGCGAAATCAGCGCCTGCTGCTTCCACAGTCGGCCAGGCAATTACCCCATCTGCGGCAGATATATCGACGCCCTGCACCGGATAGTCCGTGCTGTTCGGGCGCCAGTACAACGCCCACCAGCCAAGGGCGACGCCCAGAATGACCAGCCCGGTGACCCAAGCCTTCCACGGAATAGATTGCCCCCGCAAACGCCTTACCCCTTGATATGCAACACGCAGATCAAGGTGAACAGGCGCCGGGAGGTATCGAAATCGATGTCGATCTTGCCCTCAAGACGCTCTTTCAGCATGTCTGCGCCCTGATTGTGGATGGCGCGGCGGGCCATGTCCACCGTTTCAATCTGCTGGGCGGTCGAGGTCTTGATGGCTTGATAGTAACTATCGCAAATTGCGAAATATTCTCTGATGAGACGCCGAAAGCGGCCAAGGGCCAGGATGACCGACTCAAGCGGCGTCGCGTCTTCGCGCAGCACATCGAGCACCAGTCGACCTTCTTCAACGCGCAGGGAAAGCCTGTATGGCCCGGCATAACCATCGGCGTGTACACGCTGCGGGGCGAAGTGATTGCCCTCGAGAATATCGAAAATGGCGATCCGCCGTTCCTGCTCAATATCCACAGAACGCCAGATGATGGTATGCTCGTCGAGTTTGATGTCGATGATACGGGGATCGGCCATTGTGGGCGCATATCGGAAGCACATCGGATTGGAAAGACAGGCCCTTTAAGACTTATCCCCATTATCCACTTTGGGCGGCGTTCCGGATGGCGTAGCTTTGCGCCATGGAGGTCACATGGCCGAACCCGTTAGACTGATTCACGACAATAGCGACACGCAGCTTGAGCTGCCCAAGAATGTGGAGGCGGAAGCCGCCCTGCTTGGCGCAATCATGATCGACAACCGCATTGCGGAAGACGTGCAGCTGAAGCTGCGGGCGGAGCACTTTTTTGAGCCTGTTCATGGCCGCATTTATGATGCGATCATGAAGCTGATCGACCGGTCGATGGTCGCCAATCCGGTCACCCTAAAGCCGATGTTCGATGCGGATGAGGCGATGAAGGCGCTGGGTGGCCCGGCCTATCTGGCGCAGCTCACCGGTTCGGGTGCGGCGCTGATCGGTGCGCGCGATTTCGCCAGCCAGATCTATGACCTCGCCTTGCTGCGTGAACTCGTCAGCGTCGGTCGCGACATGGCGACCCGTGCGCTCGATACCAGCGAGGCGGTGCTGCCCACGTCGCAGATCGAAGAGGCCGAAATGGCGCTCTACCGCGTGGCGGAACAGGGCGGCGAGACGGGCAGTGTGAAAAGCTTCGTGCAGGCCACGACAGAGGCCGTGCGTTTGGCCGAAAAGGCGATGAACTCAGGCGGCGGCCTGTCCGGCGTCACCACGGGACTGGAAGGCCTGAATGGCAAAACCGGTGGCCTTCATTATTCCGATCTTCTCATCCTCGCCGGACGTCCGGGCATGGGCAAGACGGCGCTCGCCACCAACATCGCCTTCAACGCCGCCGCACGCTGGATGCGCGATATGCAGGACGGCATCCCGCCTGAGAAATCGGTGGGTGCACCGGTCGCGTTCTTCAGTCTCGAAATGTCCGCCGACCAGTTGGCGACGCGTATCCTTTCGGAGCAGTCGCGGATCGTGGCGGAAGATATCCGTACCGGCAAAATGAACGCCGAGAAGTTCCGTGATTTCGCGCGGTCCGCCCGCGATTTGGAATCGTTGCCGCTTTATATTGATGATACGCCCGGCCTGACTATCGCTGCGCTGCGCACCCGCGCGCGCCGGATGAAGCGCCGGCATCAGATCGGCCTCATCATCGTCGATTACTTGCAGCTGCTGCAAGGCTCAGGTCGCGGGGGCGAGAGCAACCGCGTTCAGGAAATCTCGGAAATTTCGCGAGGCCTGAAGACGTTGGCGAAGGAACTCAACGTGCCGGTGATGGCGCTCTCCCAGCTCAGCCGTGCGGTGGAACAGCGCGAAGACAAGAAGCCACAGCTGTCTGACCTTCGCGAATCCGGTTCGATCGAGCAGGACGCTGACATCGTGATGTTCGTCTATCGCGAAGAATATTATGTCCGCGGGCTCGAGCCGAAGCGTCCGGTGGAATCGGACTCCTCCGACGTGTTCGACAAGCACAATGAATGGCTGCGCAAGCTGCAGACCGTTGAGAATTTGGCCGAAGTGATCGTCGCCAAACAGCGTCACGGTGCCACAGGAACCGTGCCCGTGCGCTTTGAAGGCAAGTTCACGCTGTTCAGCGATTATATTCCGGATGCCTATCTGCCGACACAGATGGGCTGATCAGGCCTCCGCGCCGTAACGGTCACGGAACCGGTCGAGTGCCTGTGTAATGTCTGCCGCCTGCGCGCCGTGCACTTCGGCAATATCGTTGCCGTGGGTGAAGACGTAGAATTCTCCAGCATCAAGGCCATCGAGGATACGCGCCGCCGCCTCGTCGGGCGTCAGCCCCGGCTCAGTCGAGGTGCGCTGCTCGCCGGTTGCGACGTCGACAATCCAGATGTTGGTGCGGGCACGATCCGACATGATATCAAAGCTGCGGCGGACATAGGCGATCTTGCGGCCATCGGGCGAGATCTGCGGGTCGGCGGCATATTCCAGCGCGTAAAGATCAACCGGCTGATAGGCACGGCTTTGTGCCGTTGGTGCCGACCAAGCCGGGCTCAGCGCGGCACTCAGGCTCAGGGCTGCTGCGGTAAGGAAAAACCGGTTGATCGTCATCTTTCTGTCTCCTGCTTGGGCAGGGCATAGCGCGTCCGCCCAACAGACGGAAGCAGACCCGGAGCCTGAGGGTTGCGGATTAACGGACATTTTCATGCTGCGCTGCACAATTTTGTTGCGCTGGCGGAGAGTTCGGGGAATCATGCAGATATGACTGCAAACCGCGCCATCCTTGAAGCGATCGCCACCAAGCGCGTGCTTTCCTCCACCTATAACGGCACCTCGTTCATCCTCGCGCCGCACATTCTCTACACAAGACGGGATCTGGTCTATCTTGATGCCGTGCCGATCGCGAAGAACGGAGCACCGCCGCGCGAGGAGAAGATTGCGACCTTCAAGGTCGATGGCATGGCTGACATTGCGATGGCGGATGGCACGTTTTCCATCTGTCCGCTGTTCGAGCCCTATCTGGAAAAATACCGCGGAACCACGCTGTTTTCGGTCGACGCCTAAGGGCGCGTTTCAACATGACAAAGCGTTAATTTGGCGGCCATCGGCGCGACAATAGGGGGGAGATATACCCTCCTTATTGGGTCGCACCAGCCGCCTTTTCCCAGGGTGGCACTTAGATCGCGCCGTCGGTGACACTCCCCCAGTCCCCGACGCCGTTTTCTTTTGCGTGTTAGGCGGCGGCGCTGCTCGCGCCCCGTGTCCGCAGTTCCTCATTCAGCATTTCTGCGAGCAGGAAGGCGAGCTCAAGCGACTGGCCGGCATTGAGGCGCGGGTCGCAATGCGTGTGGTAGCGATCGGCGAGATCCATCATCGTCACATCCATCGCACCGCCGGTGCATTCGGTGACGTTCTGGCCGGTCATTTCGATATGGATGCCGCCGCCATGAGTGCCTTCGGCCCGGTGCACGGCAAAGAAGCCGCGCACTTCGGCAAGGATGCGCTCAAACGGGCGGGTCTTGTAGCCGTTGTTCGCCTTCACGACATTGCCGTGCATGGGGTCACAGGACCAGACGACCGGATGGCCTTCTGCCTTCACCGCGCGGACGAGGGCAGGCAGATGGGCTTCGATCTTGTCATGGCCATAGCGCGTGATCAGCGTCATGCGCCCGGCGATGCGGTTCGGGTTGAGCGTATCGAGCAGTCGGAGCAGCGCGTCCGGCTCAAGGCTCGGGCCGCACTTCATGCCAATTGGGTTGCCGATGCCCCGCAGATATTCGACGTGGGATGATCCGACAAAGCGCGTCCGGTCACCAATCCACAGCATATGGGCGGACGTGTCATACCAATCACCTGTCAGTGAATCCTGACGTGTCAGCGCCTGCTCATATGGCAGCAGCAGCGCCTCATGGCTGGTGTAGAAGCTCGTGCCCTTCAACTGCGGAACAGTATCAGGATCGATACCGCACGCCGCCATGAAGTCGAGCGCTTCGCCGATGCGGTCAGCCACGTCCTTGAACTTCTTGGCCCAGGGCGAACGGCCCATGAAATCATGCGTCCAGGCATTGACCTGATGCAGGTTCGCATAGCCACCCTGCGCAAAGGCACGCAGCAGATTGAGGGTCGCTGCCGACTGCGAATAGGCGCGCAGCATGCGGTCTGGATCAGGGATGCGGCCGGCTTCATCGAACGTGATGTCGTTGATGATGTCCCCACGATAGGAGGGCAGCGTCACGCCATCGATTTCTTCCATGTCGGCTGAGCGCGGCTTGGCGAATTGCCCTGCCATGCGGCCAACCTTGACGGTCGGAAGCTTGGACGAGAAAGTCAGTACCACGGCCATTTGCAGCAGCACCTTGAAGGTGTCGCGGATGTTGTTCGGGTGGAATTCTGCAAAGCTTTCCGCACAATCGCCGCCCTGCAACAGGAAGCCTTTGCCAGCCGCCACTTGCGCCAGATCCGCCGTCAGGCTGCGGGCTTCGCCTGCAAAAACGAGCGGCGGAAAATTGGCCAGCGTGTCGGTTGCGCCCTTGAGGGCGTCAGCGTCGGGATAGGTCGGGAGCTGACGGGCTTCGTGCGCGGTCCAGCTGTCGGGGGTCCAAGTCTGCGTCATAATGCGCTGCCCATGGGGAAAAAAGCCGCCAAGCGCAAGGTTTTCACACTTTTGGCGCAACAAGCTCCGCTTTTGCGCGGTCGATCATGCACACCGCATTTTTGCTGTCCTCCTCATGTGCAGCTGACCCCATCCTTCGCGCTAAACTTCGTCCTTTTCCGGTCGTTAGAACGTTCAACCCTCCCTGCTCGACCGGAATAGCCAATGAATCCCGACTTTACCGCGCGCCTTGAATATTATCAGTTGTAAGGGGAGACGTCTCGGTTCCGTCGAATTTCTGGGAAATTGAAGCGCCCGCTGGATAACGCGCTCGACAAGCTTTCGATCAAAATTGCCACCAACCCGCGTCTGTCGGGCTTTTTCCGCGATGCTGAACATACGCGTGGTGCGATCAGCCTCCTGAGGCAGCATTGGCTGCGGCTCTTTGCTGAAGGTCCAACAGAAGACTATTTTGGCCGCGCCACCAAGATTGGCCATGTCCATGCCAAGATCGGGCTTGAACCGAAATGGTTTGTGGGCAGCTATGCCATGATCCTTGGGACGGCTGTTGAGAAGGCGGTTGCCCCTGGCATTCTGTCTTGGCTCCCATGGCGGCGTCGCCTCGCCAAGGACGTTGCGGTCATGGTTCAGGCCTCGCTGCTGGACATGGAAATCGCGCTTTCAACCTATTTTGAAGTGGAGGAAAAGGCACGCGAGGGGGCTTTGGCGCGCATGAGCGAGGCGCTGTCGCAAGTGGCGGAGGGTAACCTGACTGTCCGCCTGTCTGGATTGCCGACGGAATATGCCCGGGCTGAGCGCGACTTTAATGGGGCTATGGACGCCCTGTCATCGACGATGACGACTGTCGTGGGCGGCGTTGCCTCTATGTCGACGGCGATGGAGGAAATTCGCTCCGGAACCAATGATCTCGCCAGCCGGACCGAAAGGCAGGCCGCGACGATTGAGGAAACGGCGGCTGCGATGCAGGAGGTGACAGGAAGTATGCGGGAGAATGCCGAGCAGCTTCAGATCGCCTCTGTCGCGGTCAATCGCACGCGGACCGATGCCGAAACCGGCGGGGAAGTTATCGGTCGTGCGGTGACGGCGATGGGCGCGATTGAGACCTCCTCATCACAGATCACACAAATTGTGTCGCTGATTGACGGCATCGCCTTCCAGACCAATTTGTTGGCCCTGAACGCCGGCGTCGAGGCGGCGCGCGCGGGCGAATCCGGCAAAGGCTTCTCCGTCGTCGCCAGCGAAGTGCGCGCCTTGGCGCAGCGGTCTGCGGAAGCGGCGAACGAGATCAAGCATATCATTGAGGTCAGCGCAGGCCATGTCTCGGATGGGGTGCGTCTGGTTGGTGAAGCAGGCGGCGTTCTTGATCGGATCGCGGGCGGTGTTGTCGAAGTCAGCAAGATCCTGACGGAAACCAGTGCGACGGCAATGCATCAGACGGCATCGCTCGCCCAGGTCAATGAAAGCGTTTCGGATATCGACAAGATCACGCAGGCGAATGCCGCCCTGGTTGAGGAAACGTCTGCTGCAACGACAAGCGTTGCCGATCAGAGCGCGTCGATCGCTGCGGCAACGGCGCGGTTTTCCCTAGAAGAAGCGCCGAGCCGCGGGGCCCGTGCGGCACATCGCCGTTTGGAGAAAGTCTGGGCGGTCGCTGGGTTACGTTGCGGTCAATGGAGGCGTGGTAGAATTACCGCGCCTTCCAAATGCCGATCAGGTGAGACAGCAATTGCGGGCTGATGGGCTTAAGAAACTCGATGCCCACCGACGCGCCGCGTTGCCATCGGATAATGGCTTCGAGCCGGGTCGTTTCATCAATGATCACGACCAGACCTTGGGTGGCGCGCTCAATGGGATCACGGAAGAGCAGCTTTGCCCCTTTGTGCGAGACATCTCGCACGCGGGCCACAGTCATCTGATTGTTCATGCTGATGTCCACCCGCGCGTCGACAGACAGACGGGGGAAGCGGGCACGCCTGCCATCGTGCAACATTTGCGGACGGGCGAGCAGGTCATTGACGGGAATCTCCTCATCAAAGGCGACGCCAATGAAACGGTCGCGCGCCCAGACAACGCGGCCTTGGATGTCGATGTCCTCAATAAGCGAAATGCTGACGGGCGCCCCGATTTCGAATTCCTGATCGGTGAACAGGCAGATGCCGCCTTCCGAGACGTTTCGGACAATAGCGAGGTCTTCTGTGTCGCCGAACTCAAGCTTGGCGACGCGAAGCACCGTCATGGCCCGCCGCGCCTGACGCCGGTCGGACGAAGACGGAAGGCCAAAATCTTCAGGGACTGGCGGTAAAGCAAGGCGGCCGATGCCACCTGCTGAGATATGGCCGTCCGGTCCTGTTCTTATGGGCGCCGTCATGCGCGATTGTCCCATCCGTTCCTGTCACCCACGGCGTGCGTGTGGTGTCGTGTCCATTTCGGAACGTTAGAGGGGCGTAGCTTAACAAATTCTCTCGGTTTTCCCGAGTTTTGCATCCGTTATGGTGTTGTAACCGTCTGGTTGTTTTCAAACTGGCTGCGTCTCTCACGGCCATGCGGCGCAAACACTCTCCAGATGCTTCTGAGAGATTACCCTGAGCCTGTCGGGCGACGCCTTGGACGCTGATTGACCAAGGTGACGCTTTATCGACAGGCTCATTCCGAACAGGGGAGGGTGGTTACACGCTCGGAACCCAATTGCCGTGAAAGCCCGGCGGGATGCGGTGGGGGATGTGGATGGAGGCGACCGGCGGCCCTTCAAAATTGCGGGCATCGATAATGACAAGATCCGTCGTTTCTGAGGCTGTGTCGATCACGTAACCGATCAGCCAGCCATCATCTTCTTCCTTACCGCCGGCGCGGGGGATGAAGACAAATTCTCCCGGAATGTGACCGGCGCCGAAATCATGTACTTCGCGGGCGCGGTCCACCAAATCCTGCTTGAAGATGCGCGTGCTGCTGACGAAGGCGGGGTCGCGCCCTTCCGGCAGAGCCAGTGTGTAGGTGTAGCGATAGGGCTTCCCGATCATCCGCTCATTGGGGCGGGGGAATTCCTGAGCGTCTTTGTCGAGGACTTTGCGGACGACCGACTTTGAGGCGGGGTCAATTGTCCAGCGTTCCAGCGGGCAGGCGTCTGAATCCGGGCCCTGCGTGCTTTCTGCAAACATTGTGCGGTGGGCGCAGACATCAAGGATAACCTTGCCCTCAGGCGTCTCATACGCATTGCTGGGGTGGAAGACATAGCAGGGGTCCACATCGCACCAGATGACATCGTCATTTGTGCCCTCCCGCGGCAGAAGGCCGACGCGGGCCTGATGTGCTGGGTTCCACGCATAGGGAAACTTATAGCCGGACAGCAGGCGCTTCATGGAGAACGTTACGGGCAGATCGAGGATGATGATGTAGGTCGCGGTGATCATGCAGTCATGGATTGAGGGGCCATGCTGCACTTGGATCGGTTCTTCGCGGCGGACGCGCCCATCTGTGCCGACAACGACATGGCGGATGCTGTTCTGCTCTGTGCCTTCGTAGCAGATCGCGTGCATCTCGCCCGTATCAGGGTCAAGGTGAGGGTGCGCCGTGAAGCTGCCTTTGAGGGACCCGTCAAACGGATCATGGGCAATTGTTTCAAGGTTTTCGTCTAGGCGCGCGGGGTAGGCACCGGCCTCGACCAGTGCCCAGATCGATCCGGCGTGGCCGAGGACGTTTGTGTTGATCGTATCGCCGAGCCCACTGCGGACGCCCGGCGCGAGGGGGAGGCCCAGCGCGTTCGTCACTGCCGTGCTCTTAATCCAACGGTTGCGATACCATTCAGCCTTTCCGTCACGCAAACGAACGCCGTGCACCATCCCGTCACCCAGGAACCAATGGTAGCTGGCCGGATCTGGCGGCGTGGCCGGATTGGGCCCGATGCGGATATAGCGCCCGTCCAGCTGTGCAGGGATCGTGCCTATTACGGGGAGGTCCGTCAGTGTCCGCTCGTCGGGCATCGGGGTGTGAAGCCCGGTCAGAAAGGGATGCGGCGCTTCTGGTTCTTTCAACCTGTCGCGGTTGAACTCCGCAATGGACATGACCCCTTTGGTCACGAAGGACCGAATTGCGGTTTCCACAGCGCTGGTCATTTATATCCCTTTCGCCTTTGACGACGATTCGCATTATGTTTACAGTGATAACATGTCCGACAATGCTAACAGTGTCAACATGACTGCGCCGAGCCGTGGGTACCATCATGGGGACCTGCGCGCGGCGCTGGTCGACGCGGGTCTCGACCTGCTGAAGAGCGGGAGTGCGGAAACGCTCTCCCTTCGTGAAGTTGCACGTCAGGTCGGCGTCAGCCCGACGGCTGTCTATCGGCATTTCCCGGATAAGGCCGCACTTTTGAAGGAATTGTGCATCCGGGGCGCGCAGGAACTGGCGCAGGCGCAGGCGCAAGCCATGAAAGCAGCAGGCGGCGGGCGCAAAGGCTTTGCCGCGACAGGCGGGGCCTATATTCGCTATGCCGTGGCCAACCCTGCGCTGTTTCGGATGATGATGGCCAACATGCCGCCCGGCGGCTTTTTCAGTTCCGACTTTTCCGACGATCAGGTCGGCGTCAGGATGTTGCGCGACAATATCATCTCGCTCGTGCCGAAAGAGGCAGGGGAGAAACGCATTCTCTTTGGCATGCTGATGTCTTGGGCACAGGTCCACGGCCTGTCCATGCTCATGCTGGACGGCCAAATTCCTGTCTCTGAAGAAACCATCAAGGCGTTTGAATCGACCCAGATGGAATTCCGGCTCGTGCCCGATCAGCCCAGCGAATAACCCGCGCTGCGCACGGTGCGGATCATGTCCCGCCCGCCGGTGCTGTTGATGGCAGCGCGCAGGCGTTTAACCTGAACGTCGACGGTGCGTTCCTCAATATCGCTGTCATGTCCCCATACACCGGTAACAAGCTGCGCACGAGACAATACCCTGCCCGGACGTTCCATGAAATGCTGCAGAAGACGGAATTCCGTCGGCCCGAGCCCGATTTCCTTCCCGTCGCGGCGCACGCGGTGGGCCACGGGGTCAAGCTCCAGATCTTCTATGCGCATCGTCTGGCCGGCCAGCGCCGGGCGTGTCCGGCGCATGACAGCCGCAAGGCGCGCGATGAGTTCGCGCGGAGAAAATGGCTTCGTGACATAGTCATCGGCACCGGTTTCAAGGCCGCGAATGCGATCTTCCTCTTCGCCGCGGGCGGTGAGCATGATGATCGGCACTGAGGCAAGTTCCGGGTGACGGCGCAGGCGGCGGCAGACTTCGATGCCGGAGAGCTGTTCAATCATCCAATCCAAGATGATGGCATCCGGCGGTGTTTCAGCAGCGATCAGCAGGGCTTCTTCCCCGTCTGGAGTCTGGAGGACTTTATAGCCCTCGGCCTCAAACGACCAAACGAGCAATTCGGCGAGGGCGGGGTCGTCCTCAACGATCAAAAGTGTCGGCGCCATGTTATTTATCCGTTCCTGGGCATGTCACGGTCCTGGTAGTAATCGCCAGTGGCCGCGTAATAGACGAGTTCTGCTATGTTGGTCGCGTGGTCGCCCACGCGCTCCAGATTGCGGGCGACAAAGAGGAGCTGCGCGGCCGAACTGATTGTCGCCGGATTCTCCATCATGTGCGCCACGAGGTTACGGAAGATGCTGTTGTAAAATTCGTCGACCTTCAAATCCCGGTCGACCACTTCCACAGCCAGTGCCGAGTTGCGTGAGGCGAAAGCGTTGAGGACATCGCGGACCATCGACTGCGCGATCTCTGCCATGGCGGGGATCAGCAGCAGTGGTTCGATCTTGGCGCGGCCTTCGACGTCGCCCACGCGTTTGGCGATGTTTTTGGCATAGTCACCAATGCGTTCGATGATGCCTGAAATCTTGAGCGCGGAAATGACGTCGCGCAGATCGTCGGCCATGGGGGCACGTAGCGCGATGATCTTTACGGCAAGCCGGTCGACTTCAACCTCAAGCGAATCGATGCGCGCATCAGCCAAGATGACTTCCCGGGCCAGATCGGTATCGCGCTGGACAAGCGCATCAATCGATCGGGCAATGGCCACTTCGGCCAAACCGCCCATTTCAGCAATGAGGCCGCGGAGCAGCCCGATTTCATCGTCAAATGCCTTTACGGTATGTTCAACCATGCGCTTTGATCCTTAGCCGTATCGACCGGTGATATAGTCTTTGGTGCGAACTTCGCGTGGATTGGTAAAGATATCGGATGTCGGGCCATATTCCACCATGGTGCCAAGGTGGAAGAAGGCCGTCCGCTGCGAGACGCGGGCTGCCTGCTGCATGGAGTGGGTGACGATCACGATGGCATAGCGCCCCCGCAGTTCGTCGATCAGTTCTTCAATGCGGGCCGTGGCAATCGGGTCAAGTGCGGAGCAGGGTTCGTCCATCAGGATGACTTCCGGGCTCACGGCAATCGCGCGGGCGATGCAGAGGCGCTGCTGCTGTCCGCCGGACAGGGCGGTACCGGCATCTTCCAGCCGGCCCTTCACTTCATCCCAAAGGCCAGCGCGTCGCAGCGACTGCTCCACGATGCCGTCCATGTCCGCCTTGGTTGGGGCATGTCCGTGAATGCGCGGGCCGTAAGCCACGTTCTCGTAGATCGACTTAGGGAATGGGTTTGGCTTTTGGAACACCATGCCAACCCGCGCGCGCAGTTGCACGACGTCCATGCCGCCCTTGTAGATATCGACACCGTCCAACTCGATATTACCCTCCACCGTGCAGCCGGGAATGGTGTCATTCATCCGGTTCAGCGTTCGCAGAAAGGTGGACTTCCCGCAGCCCGATGGGCCGATAAAGGCGGTGACGTGTTCGGTCGCGATGTCGATGGAGACATCATTGATGGCCTGTTTGTCGCCATAGAACACATTGACGTTTTTGGACGTTATTTTGATGGTTTCAGTCGACATGGTTCACCAGCGGGTTTCAAACTTGTTGCGGAGATAGATGGCAAACCCGTTCATAGTGAGCAGGAAGGCCAGCAGGACGAGAATGGCCGCCGAAGTGTTTTGCACAAAGGCGCGGTCGACTTCATCAGACCAGAGGAAGATCTGCATCGGCAGAACAGTCGCCGGGTCGGTGATGCCGGAAGGCGGCGTCGAAACGAAGGCACGCATGCCAATCATCAGCAGCGGTGCTGTTTCACCCAGCGCGCGGGCCATGCCGATGATCGCGCCTGTCAGAATGCCCGGAAGCGCGAGCGGCAGCACGTGGTGGAACACGGTTTGCACTTTGCTTGCCCCAATCGCCAGCGCGGCATCGCGGATAGAGGGTGGCACGGCTTTGATCGCGTTGCGCCCGGCGATGACGATGACCGGCATGGTCATGAGCGCCAGCGTCATCCCCCCGACCAGCGGAGAGGACCGCGGCATCCCTAGGAAGTTGATGAAGACGGCCAGACCCAGCAGGCCGAAGATGATCGACGGGACTGCAGCAAGGTTGTTGATCGAGACTTCAACGATGTCGGTCCAGCGGTTCCGCGGCGCAAATTCTTCAAGATAGACGGCTGCGAAAACGCCCATGGGCAGCGCAAGTGCGATCGTGACGACCATCGTCAGCAGGGAGCCTTTAACGGCGCCCCAGACACCGGCGGTATCTGGTTCGGTCGAATCCGATCCGGACAGGAAGGCCCAGTCAAGGCCGCCAAGCCCGCTGATCAGCATCGTGCCGATCAAGAAGACCAGAAACGCCATTGATAGGCCGACCGCTGATAGGCCGAGCAGCTTGAAGCGGCGCTCTGCACTATAGCGTTTGGCAAGGCGCCTCTCCGCGTCGGGAGACTGCCAGTTTTTGGCGGGATTACTCATAAGCCTCCCGGAAGCGCTTCACGACGCGCAGCGCGATGATGTTGAGAATAAGGGTCACGACAAAGAGCACGAGGCCCAACGCAAAGGCTGAGAGCGTCTTGGCGCTGTCAAACTCCTGATCGCCTGTCAGCAATTGTACGATCTGGAACGTGACTGTGGTCATGCTCGCAAAGGGATTGGCAGACAGGTTCGCAGCAGCGCCAGCCGCCATGACGACGATCATCGTCTCCCCGATGGCGCGACTGATGGCCAGCATGACGCCAGCGACAATGCCCGGCAATGCTGCGGGAATGAGGACCTTCTTGATCGTTTCCGACCGGGTGGCTCCCATAGCGAGTGATCCGTCGCGCATGGCCTGTGGGACCGCCGCAATGCTGTCATCCGCCATGGAAGAGACGAACGGGATGATCATGATGCCCATAACTAGCCCCGCTGCCAGCGCGCTTTCCGTCGATGGATTGCTGACCCCTATCATAACAGCAAAGTCGCGGACCATTGGGGCAACTGTGAGCGCGGCGAAGTAACCGTAAACGACCGTGGGAATGCCGGCGAGGATTTCCAGCATCGGCTTCATCCAGCGACGCACGTCGGGATGGGCATATTGCGTGAGGTAGATTGCACTCATCAGACCCAGCGGAATGGCAACGATCATGGCGATGATTGCGCCAATGAAGATCGTCCCCCAGAATAAGGGGACCGCGCCAAAGCTTCCATTGGCGGGGCTCCAGTGCGTGCCGAAGACAAACTCAAGCGGGTTGACTTTGCTGAAGAACAATCCCGATTCAAACAGCAGCGAAGCGATGATGCCGACGGTCGTCAGGACAGCCAGCAATGATGCAGCGAGCAGGAGGAGGAGGACAACGCGCTCAACCTTTGTGCGGGCCTGAAATGAGGCCGACAGCCGCGTATATCCAAACCCACCGCCGGCAAATGCAAGCAATAGGGCGAGCACAGCGCCCATAATGCCGAATTTCGACTTAGCGGCAACAACCGCCGGGACCAGCTTTTCCGCGTCGAGATTAAAAGCAATCGCGGCCGGATTATTGGCAAGTGAATAGGCTTCTGAGAGGATCGCATTGCGTTCCAGATCAAACGCCGGAAGGCTAGCGGCAGCGGGGTCCGCCATGACGGCCGCGTGGATAAGGCCGGGTGAGATGATACCCCAGATGAAAACCCCTGCCAGCGCGGGCAGCATGATCCACAAGGCCAGATACCACCCATGGTGGCCGGGCAGCGAGTGAAGGGCGTTGCGTCCGGTGTTTAGCTGCTGCGCCTTGGCTCTGGCAAACAGCCATCCAATCAGGCCCAGCCCTGCAATCAGAAGCAATAGGGTTAGGGGTGTCATGTCAGATCCGTCTTATTTCAGAACAGACGGATCGAGCGGTTTCATCGTTTTTGCGATTTCCGCGTTGGCCGCCCGAACATCTTCAGGGGCAATGACCATGCCCTTCTTCTTGAGATAGCCGTCCGGCCCCCAAGCATTGGAGAACTCAAGGGCAAACTCTTTCATGCCCTTGATCGCCTTCAGGTGGACGGCCTTGAGATAGATGTAGAGCGGGCGTGCGCCGGGATAGGAGAAGTCCGACACCGTTTGATAGGTCGGCGCGACGCCGTCCATCGGGATGCCTTTCAGCTTGTCCATATTCTCTTCAAGGAAACTGAACCCGAAGACGCCGATGGCCTTGGGGTTGGCGGCGATCTTCTGCACGATCAGATTGTCGTTCTCGCCGCCTTCAACATAGGCGCCGTCTTCACGGACATTGGTGCAGATGTCCTCGTGCTTGGCCTTGTCGCTGTCCTTCAGCGCCTTCATGGCGGGGTCACTGTCGCAACCCTTGGTCAGGATGAGCTCGGCCAGTGCATCGCGCGTACCGGACGTTGATGGCGGGCCGTAGACGCTGATGGGAATGGCGGGAAGGGCGGGGTTCACATCCGCCCAGGTCTTGGCCGTGTTCGGCTTACCGAACGGGGTTGCGGCCAGCGCCTTGTAAACGTCTGTGGGTGTCAGTTTCATCGCAGGACCGCCCGATGCCTCTGCAAAGGCGATGCCATCGAGGCCGACCTGAATTTCAACGACGTCCTTCACGCCATTCTTGGCGCAGCTTTCATATTCCGATGCCTTCATGCGCCGCGACGCATTGACGATGTCGGGGTGCGACGCGCCGACGCCTGCGCAAAACAATTTGATCCCGGAACCCGTGCCTGTCGATTCGATCACCGGCGATTTGATGCCGGTTTTGGCAACAGCTTCAGCAACGGCGGTCGCAAAGGGATAGACCGTTGAAGACCCAACAACGCGCAAGAAATCACGTGTGTCCGTGTTGCCTCCACCGGCGCCTCCGCATGCTGTAAGCGCAAGCGATGAAGCGGCGACAATCGCCAGCTGGGGAACAAAGCGCATTGGAAAGGGTCTCCTGTTCGAGTCGTGAGCGGAATATTTCAGTTGATTGACGTTATTATGACAAGGCTTCAAGCGGGCGGAAATATACATGTTGCTGTTGTCCCATGGCCGACCCGACTGACGATGTCGAATCGCCCCCGGTGGCGTTCCACAATATGTTTGACGATGGAAAGACCAAGGCCAGTGCCGCCGACTTGACGGGATCTTGCCGCGTCTGCGCGATAGAAGCGTTCGGTCAACCGCGGCATGTGTTCCGGCGCGATGCCTTCCCCTTCATCGGCGACAGAAACATTGATCCAGCCGGTCTGTCCCTGTTCCAGCGACACCCGGATTTGCCCATCTGCGGCACCATATTTGAAGGCGTTTTCAACCAGGTTGCGCAGCACCTGCGCCAGTTGCCCCTGATCCCCCATCATCGACACTGCCTCAACATTGGAAGAAAATGTGATGCGATCCTGATCTGCCACCTCACGCACACACAGACGGGCAATGGCAACAAGGTCTACTTTCTCCGTAGGCTGCTGGTGCTTGACGGCCTCAATGCGCGACAGCGACATCAAATCTTCAACCAGCCCCTGCATCCGCTGTGCTTCTTTGCCGATAATGCCCAGAAACCGGTTGCGCGTGGCCGGATCGTCACCGGCCTTAGGATCCATCAGCGTTTCCACATAGCCAAGGACAGCCGCCAAAGGCGTGCGCAGTTCATGGCTGGCATTGGCGACAAAATCGGCATGGGCCCGTGCCACGCTGGCCTGCACGGAAAGGTCAGTGAGCATCAGGAATTGCTGCCCATCGGACAGGGCATTGCACTGCACTTCCCAAATGCTGCCGGATGTGGACAAGCCCGTGACGCGAACCGATCCGTTGCTGCCGGATGTGATCAGCGCCAGCACGTCGGGGTGGCGCAGGGCAAGGCGGACGTCCTGCCCCTGAACATGCGCCCCGAACAGGGAGACTGCTGGCGGATTGGCATGCCCGATCCGCCCGTCCCTCAACAAAAGCGAAGGGGGGTCGAGAAGATCAAGCAGCTCAATGGCGGCTGCAGGCACAGGGAGATCACGCATGGGCATTACCTAGAAGGACAATGGGTTACTGTCAGCTTTTAGACAGACTGTGCCTTTTGCAGCATCTCACCCATCTTCTGATGAAGCATGCTAACGGCCTTTAATGGCCGGACCATGACTTTGAAATTGGTGATGAGGCCATCGTCATCCCAGGTGATCATGTCGATGCCATCGATGGTGATGCCGTCAATCTCGGCGTTGAACTCAAGAATCAGGCTGTTCTTGCCTTCCCATTCGCCGACATAGTGGAAGCCGGTATCGCCGAACACCATGCCCGCGCTGGCGAGATATTTGAGCGTGATCGGCTTGCCGCGCTGGGGCGTGTGGACAACCGGGCTTTCAAAGACAGCATCGTCATGCAGGAGTGCGCCGAGCGCGGCTTCGTCGCTCGACAAGGCAACGGCGTGCCATTTTTTCGACATTTCGGCAGGTGTCATTCTCAATACCCCAAGTTGAGATCAACCAGCGGCTGAAGCGGCTGGCCGGCGTGATAGCGGTGGAGGTTCTGGAGGAACCGTTCCACCGACCGCGCAAACATCTTGTCCTGCGCACGGCCGGACAGATGCATGGTGACATGTGCGTTATCGAGCGTCCAGAGCGGATCGTCCGCAGGCAGGGGTTCTGGCTCGGTCACATCAAGGAAGGCTTCGGCGATCTTCTTTTCATTGAGCGCGGTCGTCAGCGCCTGCTGATCGATCACGGTGCCCCGCGCGACATTTACGATGCGCACGCTTGGTTTCATGGTGGCCAGTTCGTCGGCACCGATCATCCCATCCGTCTCCGGCGTGGCGGGCACCGCAAGAAGGATCCAGTCAAACTCGCCCAGTCGTGCGCGCCAGTCCTCCGGCCCCAGGGTGTTTGGCCCCGGCGTTCGGCGCACCACAGTCACGTAGACGTTAAAGGCCTTCAGCCGCTCTTCGACCAGCTTGCCGATGGCGCCATAGCCAAGCAGCAGCGCCTTCGATCCGTAGAGCTCGACTTTGCCGGGGCTGTCGAGCAGCCATTCATGCCGGTCCTGCGCGCGCACCACCTGCCGATAGCCCTTCGCCATGGTGAGCATGCCCATCACGACATATTCCGCGATGGTGATGGCGTTGATGCCGACGCCGTTGGTGACCTGCACATTGCGTTCTTTGAGCAGGTCCAGCGGCAGATGGTCGAGCCCGGCATAGATGGAGTTCAGCCATTTGAGCTTCTCCGCCCGCTTGATCGCTTCGACCATGGGCGGCGTATAATCCATATCGAACCAGCCGATTTCCGCTTCCGGGGCGAGCGCGTGCATCTCCTCCACCGAGGCATAAAAGCGGGCGTCCACCCAGTCGGGCAGAAGCGGCGTGATCATGGGCTTCAGCAATGATGTCAGGACGACGGTGGTCATTTTTCTCTCCTTAGTTGGCCCCTCCGACATCGCTCCGCGATGCCACTTCCCCATCGCAAGTCGATGGTGAGAATAAGCGGACAGTTTTACCTCCCCAATGACTTGCATTGGGGAGGTGGCAGCCCGCAGGGCTGACGGAGGGGCCGTCTCAGACATCAAGCCGCCAATCCCAGCCGAGTGGATCTCCGTCCATGACCTCAACACCCTGGGCGATGAGCCCATCCCGGATTGCATCGGAGGCTGCGAAGTCCTTGTTCGCTCGCGCTTCTTTGCGGCGGGTGAGGGCGGCTTCGATTTCGGCTTCAGTGATCGTCATGTCGTTGGGGCGCTGCCGGAAATCAGCGCGCTCAACTTCGAGATCAGTCAGGTTCAAGCCTAGAACGGAGTCGATCTGCGAAATTGCAGTCCACTTTTGCTCAGGCGAGAGTCGCTTGAGTGCAATAATCTCGTCTAGGACTGTGAGGGCGATGGCCGTGTTGAGATCGTCGGAGATAGCCAAATCAAATTTTTCTAGCAGTCCGACAAGGCGACTATCCTCAACTGCGGCAAATCCATCCAGCAGACCGCCTGGCCAATCGATCTGGCTTCGTATCGCTAGTATCCCCATCACCATCCGCTTTAACCGGGTGAAGGCTGCGGCAAGGTTGTCCCAACTAAACTCCAACTCACTCCGATAATGCGCCTGCAGGCACATCAGGCGATAGCCGAGGGGGTGGAAGCCACGTTCCACCAAAACTTGCAGCCGAAGGAATTCGCCTGTCGATTTGCTCATCTTCCCACCACGGTCGATCAGGAAGTTGTTGTGCATCCAGATACGCGCGCCGCTGTGGTCTGAGGAGCAGTACGCCTGATTTTGCGCGATCTCGTTCGGGTGGTGGATCTCGCGGTGGTCGATGCCGCCGGTGTGAATATCGAACGGCATGCCAAGCAGCGCTTCTGACATCACAGAGCATTCAAGGTGCCAGCCCGGTGCGCCTTTGCCCCAGGGACTGTCCCACTCCATCTGGCGCGTCTCACCGTCGGGTGTCTTGCGCCAGATAGCAAAGTCCGCCTGATGCCGCTTGCCGTCGACCTGTTCGATCCGGCCTTCGCCGTCTTCGGTCGCGGCGCGGGCGAGGCGACCGTAGTCGGCCACCGTCGAGGTGTCGAAATAGAGGCCGCTGTCCAGTTCGTAGCAGTGCGTGTCGGCAATCGACGTCGCAAATTCGATCATGCGCGGGACATAGTCGGTTGCAATCGACCATTGGAAAGGCTGGCGGATGTTCAGGCGTTCAATGTCGGCCCAATAGGCATCGGTGTAAAACTTCGCGATGTCCCAGGCGCTCTTACCCGAAGCGCTGGCGGCCTTTTCCATCTTGTCGTCGCCCGCATCGGCGTCGCTCGTCAGATGCCCGACATCGGTGATGTTGATGACATGCTTCAGCGCATAGCCCTTGAACGACAAGGCGCGGCCCAGCGTGTCCGCAAACACATAAGCGCGCATATTGCCGATATGCTGGAAATTATAGACGGTCGGCCCACAGGTATAGACGCGCGCCTCCGGCGGTTGAGCCGGATCACCTGGAACCCCGGGGTGGACGGGCTGGAACTCTTCCAGCTGGCGGGTCAGGCTGTTGAACAGCTTCAGGGGCACGGCGTCAGTCATGGTCCGCCTCCTAAGCGGCGGGGCCTTTGGGGGCAAGATGGGCGTGGCCCTAACGCGGCAGGATGGCGGTGCGGCCCTGATGGGTGATGACGTCCATCGCCATGTCGAACGCCGCTTCCAGCGTTGCGGGGGTGAGAACCTCGGCACAGGGTCCAAAGGCGACGGCGCGGCCTTGCTTCAGGATCAGAATGTCATCGGCCACGCGCGCCGCTGCATCCAGTTGGTGGAGGACGACCAGCACACCCTTGCCCGCATCCGCCGCCGCCCGCATCAGGCGCAGCACATCCTGCTGGTGCGGCGGGTCCAGATTGGCGAGCGGTTCATCAGCGAGGATCCAGTCGGTTTCCGCGGCCAACACGCGGGCGAATTTGGCGCGGGCTTTCTCTCCGCCCGAAAGCGTGTTGACGGTGCGGTCGGCGAGATGCGTGACGTCGGTCTGGGCCATGGCCGCGTCGATTGCGGCCTGATCGCCCGATGACAGTGCCGCGAAGGGAGAGCGATGCGGCAGACGGCCCAGCGCCACCAGCTCGCGCACGGTGAGCGCCCAGGCGGGCTGGCCGTTTTGGGGCAGATAGCCCAGCCGACGTGCCCGCTCCGGCAAAGTAAGGGCGGCGATAGCTGTCCCATCAATTGAGATGCTCCCGGCAGAGGGCGGGACCAGACCGGCAATGGCGCGCAACAGGCTGGTCTTGCCCGCGCCATTCGCGCCCAGGATCGCCGTCACGCGCCCGCGCTGCAGGGAGAGCGTCAGCGCCTCAACCACCTGATGTTTGCCCAGCATGACGGACAGAGCATGAATCTCGATCATGCCGGCTCCCTCCGGATGCGGGCGAGCAACAGGAAGAAGAAGGGCGCGCCGATGGCGGCCATGGCGATGCCGAGCCGGACCTCACCGGCGCCGGGCAAGAGCCGCACCGCGCTGTCTGCGGCGAGTGTCAGGATTGCGCCGCCAATGGCCGAGGGGATGAGCGTCGCGGACGGCCGTTCCCCCACAATGCGGCGGATGAAGTGCGGCACGATCAGCCCGACAAAGCCGACAACGCCGGTCACGGCAACCGACGCCCCGACTGCAAGGCCGGTGCCAAGTGCGATCTGCCAGCGCAGCCGGTCTGGATCGACGCCCATGGAACGGGCCGCGTCCTCGCCCAGTGTCAACGCATCAAGCGACCGCGCCGTGAGGAGAAGGATCACACTGCCCAGCACCATGAAGGGCAAGGCGCGGACAACATCGTCCATCGTCCGGTCGGTCAGCGCACCCATCATCCACGCGATGATCTCGCTCGTCGCAAAGGGGTTGGGCGCCATGCTGATGAGAAGTGCGGTCAGCGAGCCGGAGAGCGTTGCCAGCACCATGCCCGCAAGAATGAAGCCCAATGGCCCGCCGCTGCGTCCGGCCAGCGCAACGAGCAACGCGACGCTGATCGCCGCCCCCGCCATCGCAAAGCCGAACATGGCAAGGCCGCTCACGCCGAGAAGGATCGCAATGACCCCACCCAACGCCGCGCTGGATGACACACCCACCACCGTAGGGTCGGCCAGCGGATTGCGGAGATAGCCTTGCAGCACTGCTCCCGACAGACCGAGCATCGCGCCGACACTGGCACCAAGGATCGCACGTGGCAGGCGGAGTTCGGCCATGATCCAGCCATTGGCGGTGTCGGCGAACCAGTCTGCGGGACCAATCCAGACTTTGCCCGCCGCCAAAGAGGTGAGGAAGGCGAGCGCGAGGAGCGCGACAAGCAGGAGGGTGGACCGCTTCATGCCGCCGACCTCAACACGTGCATGGCTTCGATAATGGTCGGCCCGCCGCAGAAGAGCAGCCTGTCCGGGAAGGACACGATGCGTGTCCGCCCGCCCAGATGGCGCAGAAGGCGCTGCCGTGCGGCCAATGCCCGCGCGTCCTCTCCCGTGGCCATGGTCGGCATGAAAATGATGTCGGGCGGGCGCCGCACCAATGTTTCGAGCGGCAGAACATCCCATTGCTGCAGGCCAAATTGTCCGCTGGCATTGATGAACCCGGCGCGGTCGAGGAGTTCATCCTGCAACGTCCCCTTGCCGGCAACGAAACCACCCGTCTGCCAGATGATGGCGCTGAGCTTGGGCGGGCCAGGTGCAGGCTTGGCAACCTTAGCAATATCGGCGGCAAGGCGCTGGCCTGCGCGCGGATGGCCGACGGCATTGGCGACGTCCTGCACTTGCGCGATGCTGTCCGCAACCGTCGCGGGCACGCCAAAGGTTCTCATCGGCACGCCTGCCTTGGCCAGCGCGGCATTGGTGCCGCTGCTCGCCAGATTACCGGTCAGGAGCAGGCGGGGCTTGGCCGCAATGATCTCTTCCGCTGTCACGCCGAGCGCAGGGTGGGCACGGGCCCACCCCAGCGGCGCAGAAGCGCTTTCGGGGTCATGCGACCAACTGCTGACGGCCGCGATATCCGCCGGTGCCACCTGTGCGAGGATCGCGTCGATGCACGGGTTGTTCGACATGATCCCACCGGGCTCGACCTCCGGCCCGCCGTTACATCCGGCGAGAAAAAACAAAGCGGGCCAGAGGCAGCGCATCAGAAAGATGCTCGCACGCCGACAAACGCGGTGCGGCCATAGGCACCATAGCCGCTCACCGTTTCATAGCGCGCATCGAACAGATTCTCGACGCGGCCATAGAGTTCGAGCGTCTCCCCGATGGGCAGCGATGCACGCAGCCCAACGAGCGCGTAACCGTCCAGCGACGTGCGGGCGAAGGTCTCAAAGTCGGTATCCGCGCTGTCGCTCGCCAATCGCAGCGTCGCGCCGAGGCGCGCGCCAAAAGGTGTCGTCCAGTCCACGACCGCCGCTAGATTGTGTCGTGGTCGGCGGACGAGCACGCGGCCCGTCGTCCGGTCTTCGGTGTCGAGCAGCGTGTAGTTGACGGTAAAGCCAAGCGTGTTGCTGGGGCGCAATTCTATCGATGTTTCAAGGCCCTTGGCGCGAGTACTGTCGACATTGGCATAGGTGCCATCGGCCCGGTTGGTGCAGATGCCTGTGGTCTGACCAAAACAGGAAATGAAGTCGATCTGGTTTCGCGTGTCGCGCTGGAACAAAGTTGCCGAAAGGATGAGGCGACCCTCCAGCAGCTTCTGTTCAATGCCCAGATCATAGCTTTGCGCGCTTTCGGGCTTGAGCGTCACATTGCCGTAAAAGCTGTAGAGCTGGAACAGGGTCGGGGCTTTGAAGCCTTCGCCATAGGCCGCACGAAGCGTGGTGCCGCTGCCCGCGCGCCAGACCATGTTGCCCGACATCGTCGTGCGCGTGCCAAAGGTCGCATGATCATCGACACGGACGCCGCCGGTCAGGGTGATGCGGGAGAGCGGGCTAGCGACGAGCTGGAGATAGCCGCCGCTGGTGTGTGTCTTGTTTTCCGAAAAGCCGTCGCTGATGCGGGAGCGTTCATGCTCGGCGCCAAACACCGCGCGCATAGTTTTGCTCGCCCGCCAGTCGCCGCGATACTCGATACGCTCAATCCGGCCTCGGTTGATATATTGCGGGGTCGCGTCGCCGGGTGCGGCAAAGCTGTCGCGGTTGATGTCGGAGAGGGTCAGGCCGATGCGGTTCTTCAGATCTCCAAGATCAGCCCGCAAACCTACGTAGCCCATGGTCTGTTCGGAATGGGTGACGTCCGGCGTATCGGCAAAACTGTAAAAGGGTGGTGGAAAGCCATCCTGATCAATCCGGCTCTTGGCGTAATATCCGCGCAGGTCGAGGCCGATGCCGTCGGCCAGGTCGATCTCGACGCGCCCATTGGCGCCATATTGCCGCAGGCCATCTGCTTCCGTGCCATTCTTATAGGCGGAAATGCCGCCTTCGTTGAACCAGCCCGCGCCAAGCGACGCACGCACAGGACCCAGCGTGCCGGACAGATTGCCGACGATATTGGCGTCGTCGTTCGATCCCACTTCGCCGCGCAGCTTGGCACTCGGTTGCACGGTCGGCGTGGCGGTCACGACATTGACAACGCCGCCAATCGCCTCGCTGCCCCAAGGAACCGAATTCGGCCCGCGCAGCACTTCGATCTGCTGGATATTGCCGATCAACAGACTACCAAAGTCAAAGCCGCCGCCGGGGGAGGAGGGGTCATTGACCTTTACGCCGTCGATCAGCGCGAGCGTTTGTTCGCCTTCCGCGCCCCGAATGCGGACGGCGGAAAAGCCGCCCAGCCCGCCATTGCGCGAAATGGTGACGCCGGGTTGCGAGGCCAGCAGCTCGGCAACGCCAATGGATTGGCGCACGTCGATCTCACTTTGGCTGAGGGTTGAGACGGCTTGGCCCGTGTCGCCGCTCCGCGTTGGCGCGCCGGTGGCGGTCACGATGATCGTTTCGGCCTCGTCCGCCTCTTGGGCAAACGCAGAGGTGGGGGCCAGCGCCAACAGCGCGGCCGAACAATAAAATACAGATTTCAATTCAATCTCCCTCGCACAACGACCCCTGTTGCCGTCACGCGGGGGAAACCCCCGATCGCCTGCGTCTTCCCGCACAGCCGAAGGACTGCTGTGACGGGCAGGTCTCCTGGCTCCCGGGTCGCTGCGCCTCTCCACCTTCCCGGTTGCCCAGTGGTGTATCGGAGAGGAACTCGCCGGTTACAGTTGCGGGAACAGCGCCGGATTTGAACCGACTTCCCTTTTCAGCTCCACTACAGAGCACCTGTCACGGTGCTGAATTACGCCGCAATGGCAGGATTGGCAAGCCGCGGCTTTCAGGCGGCCTTGGCTTTGGCCGCATGGCCGTTGTCCAGAAAGCCTTGGATGAGCGGCACGCATTCCGCGGAATGGCTCATCAGGAACAAATGCCCACCATCCTTGATCGTCACCATCTGTGCATTGGGGATGAGCGTTTCGAGGATGCGGCCGTTGATCGGTCGGACAATGGCATCTTCTTCGCCCATCAGCACAAGCGTTTCATGGCGGAGGAAGGGCAGGAAGGGCGCACTTGTCCAGCCGACCATCGCGAACAGTTGGTTGAAATAGCCCGACATGGACGGCGCCTTGATCCGGCTGACATGAGCTTCAGACCCCTTGCTCTGACCACCGTACAAATCATTGAAATTCTTGAGCATATAGTCGGGCTCAACATAGCGTCGCGGATTGGCCATCTTGCTCAGCGCCGACCATTTGCCCGGCACCATCAGCATCCCTGCCGTGGTCGCGATCAGCACAAGCCGGTTGGTGCGCTTGCCATATTGTAGGGCAAATTGCTGGGCCATGGCACCGCCCCAGCTGATGCCCATCACGTCGACTTCAGCATAGCCAAGATCATCAAGAATCTTGTCGGCAACACGCGCCATCATCCAGGGGCGATAGGGCCAGACAGGGTCGGGGGAATTGCCGATGCCGGGCATGTCAAAGGTAATGACATTGCGGCCCAGCCGCTCGGCAAAGGGGGCGATCAGCTCCGCATTGGCGCCAATGCCGTTGAAAAACAGGACGGGCAGGGCATTTTCACCGGCCTCACATGCATCCCAATGGGTCACACAGACATCGCGCCCATCGACTGACGCCATATGTTTTTCAGCTTTTGCGCGTCCCATATCTTTGTCTTTCTTCAATCGAACACATATTGGCCCGGGGCAGCCCCGACAGGCGGATGGGCCTTGCTGCCCAGTTCCGTCGGCGCAGGCTTTTCTGCGCCAGCCCGAGCCTTAAGCCATTCCGCCCAATGCGGCCACCAGCTTCCGGCGGTCTCTTCGGCCTTCGCCATCCACTTTTCGGGCGTCGGCGGCGCCTTGCCATTGGCGCGGTAGAATTTCGCCTTCGGGTTGCCCGGCGGATTGAGCATCGCCTGGATATGGCCCGAATGCGACAGCAAGAACTCGATATTCTTGGACCCGAACAATTGCGTGGAGCGGTAGCTCGCCTTCCAAGGCGTGATGTGGTCGGTCACCCCCGCCACGATGTACAGATCGCTGGTCACCTTGGTTAGGTCCACCACATGGCCTGCGATCTCGGCTGTGCCCGGTTCTGCAAAGGGCTGGTTGCCATAGAGGTCCAGATAGTCCGAATGCAGCTGGGCGGGCAGGTTGGTTGCGTCATTGTTCCAGAACAGAATATCAAAGGCAGGCGGGTCTTCCCCCAAAAGATAGTTGTTGACCACATAGTTCCACACAAGGTCATTTGGACGGAGCCATGCGAACATGCGGGAGAGCGAGGCGCCGTCCAACACGCCGGCCTTGCGCGACCGCTGCCGGGCCAATTCAATGCCATGTTCGGACACGAGTGAGCCGACCTCGCTGTCAGTAATTTCGGGCTTGAGCACGCACACCATCAGTGAGACGGCATTGACGCGCTTGTCGCCCTTGGACGCGAGTTTGGAGAGCATCGCCGACATGGTGATCCCGCCGGAACAGGCGCCGGAGGCGTTGATCTGCTTGGACCCCGTCACCTCGCAGATGACGCCGATCGCTTCGATGATGCCGTCGACATAATTGGCGAGGCCCCAATCGGCATGTTCCTTGGTCGGGTTGCGCCAGCTGATGAGGAAGGTCTGCTGCCCATTGCCCAGCAGGAAGCGGACGATGCTTTTGTCCGGGCTCAGATCGTTGACATAGGCCTTGTTGATCTGCGGCGGGATGATCAGCAACGGGGTTTCATGCACCGTCTCGGTCGCAGGTTTGTAATGGATCAGCTCCATCAGCTCGGTGCGATAGATGACAGCTCCCGGCGTGCAGGCGATGTTCTCACCGATTTTGAAGGGGCGCTTATCGACCTGAGAGACGAGCATGTCGTTGTTGACGATGTCGTCATAGGCGTTCTTCAGTCCGCGGATGAGCGAGGCGCCACCCGTTTCCGCAGCCTTTTTGAGCGCTGCGGGATTGCCCGCCAGCGTGTTGGTCGGGGCGAGTGAGTCGATGACCATGCCCGCCACGAAATGCGCGCGGGTGCGTTCTAACTCGTCCAGTTCCAGATCGCCGATGAAGTTCTTCACGCCCTTTTCGGCGGCGAGGTAATATTGCATCCCGGCCTTGAAGAGAGGGTTCTGGCTCCAGGTCGCATCCGCAAAGCGGCGATCCTTGGGGTTGGGCGCAATGTCCGACTTCATCGTGATGATCTTGATGACATCGTCGGCAAAGGATTTGCTGTGTTCGATCACCTTGCCCGGCTGGGTGGCGGTGGCTTTCAGCATTACGCCCACCGCGCCGATCAAATCCTCCTTGGCCAGCCCGACCAAGGGATTGAGTGCGACGCCCGCATCAGCCGCCTCTTCGAGGCCTTTCGGCATTTTCGCCATGTCCCCTCCTACGCATTTTTTATTTGAAGGGAGGATCATCGTCTTTTCCGAAAAGGTCAAGCATCCGCGCGTCTCCTACTTGACGCAAACGGCAACCCGTTCCAACGCTGGCGCCAAGGATTGACGCATCATGTGAATGGAGAGACTGAATGGCTGGCGTTCTGGACGGGATCACAATCATCGAAATGGCGGGCATTGGGCCGGGTCCCTTTGCCGGCATGATGCTGGCGGATCACGGGGCACGGGTCATCCGCGTTGAACGTGTCGGCGCGCCCGACATGCAGGGCCGCGACGTGCTGACGCGCAACCGCGAAGTCATCCAGATCGATACTAAGTCGCCCGAAGGCGTGGCGCAGGTTCGCGAATTGGTGAAGGCCGCTGACGGCATCTTCGAAGGCTTCCGCCCCGGCGTGATGGAGCGGATGGGCCTTGGCCCTGATGTCCTCCTCGCTGACAATCCCAAGCTGGTTTTCGGCCGGATGACCGGTTGGGGCCAGACCGGGCCACTCGCCATGGCGGCAGGCCATGACATCAATTACATCTCCATCACCGGTAACCTGCACGGCTATGGCCGCCCGGACGGCAAGCCGACCCCGCCGACCAACGCGATTGGCGATTTTGCCGGCGGCGGCATGATGCTCGCCTTCGGTATGGTCTCGGCCCTCCTCAACGTCGCGCGCGGCGGCAAGGGGCAGGTGGTCGATGTCGCGATGACCGACGGCGCCTCGATCATCCATGCCATGCAATGGGGCTTCCGTGGCCTTGGCATGTGGGAGGATACGCGCGGCGTGAACATGCTCGATACCGCTGCCCATTTCTACGACACCTATGAATGCGCCGATGGCAAGTGGATCTCGATCGGGTCGATCGAGCCGCAATTCTACGCGCTGCTGCGCAAGGCGCTTGGCATCGATACTGACCCTGCCTTTGATGCCCAGCATGACAAGAGCCAATGGCCGGTGCTCAAGGCCAAGCTCACTGACATCTTCAAGACCAAGACGCGCAACGAATGGTCCGCGATCATGGAAGGCACCGACATCTGCTACGGCTCGATCCAGTCGATGGGCGAGGCACTGAGCCACCCGCACAATGTCGCGCGTGGCACATTTGTTCAGGTGAATGGTGTTGACCAGCCAGCCCCCGCGCCGCGCTTCCTCGGCACGCCCGCGGCTGCGCCCGTCGGACGGAAGGCTTAAGCGCCATGAACACCGATCCCGCCCGCATCCCCGTCATCATCGGCGTTGGCCAGTTTAACGACCGGGAGTGCGTTCATGATGCGCTTGGTCTGATGGTCGCCGCGCTGGAAAAGGCAGACGAAGATGCAGGCGGTGGCTGGATCGGCAAGCTCGACAGTATCGCGGTCGTCAACCAGATCAGCTTTCCAAAGCTCGGCAATTGTGCGGAGCATCTGGCGCAGCATTTTGGACTGACACCCAAGATTGTGGAGCAGACCCCGCACCCGACCGGCGAAAGCCCGGTGCAGCTGCTCAACGAAGCGGCGAACCGCATCGGCGCAGGCGAGATTTTGGTTGCGGCCATCCTTGGGGCCGAAGCGCTGCGCACGGCGGCGGAACGCGCGCGGGCAGCCACGGGTGAGAAGAAGGACGCCTTGCGCGCTGTCGCAACCGGTGGTGCCAAGTCGCTGATGCAGCAGCACGGCCTTGTCGCGCCGACTGACCTTTACCCGCTCTATGAAAACGCCACACGGGCGGCCTGGGGCCAATCGCTGGCAGAGGCGCAGGCTGAATCCGGCGTCATCTGGGCAGGCATGTCAGCGGTCGCGGCAGGGAATGAAAATGCCTGGATACGCAAGCCGCAAACAGCAGAGGCCATCACCAGCATTGAGGCGGACAACCGCCCCATCGCCTTCCCCTACCAAAAGCGGATGGTTGCCAATTCCAGCGTCAATCAGGGCGCTGGCTTCATTGTCACGTCGCTCGCCGTTGCCCGTGCGGCGGGTGTTGCGGAGGCGAACATCATCCATGTGGGCATGGGTGCGGCCGCGCATGAAACGCACAATATGCTCAAGCGGGACCAATATGTGCAGCCCGCAGGCATGGTCGTGACGATCGAGGAAACGCTCAAGCGCAACAGCCTGACGGCGGCGGACCTCGACCATGTCGAACTCTATTCCTGCTTCCCCTGCGTGCCCAAAATGGCGCGGCGCATCCTCGGCTGGCCGGTCGATAGGCCGATCACGGCGTTCGGCGGCCTGACCTTCGGCGGCGGGCCCATCGGCAATTACATGAGCCACGCCATCGCCTCGATGGTCGACACGCTGCGCGCCGAACGCGGCACGGCAATGCTGTTCGCCAATGGCGGCTATGCAACGCACTTTCACGGCATCGTGCTCTCGGCAGAGCCATTGCCGGAGGCGACGTTCCCGCATGATTATGATGTGAACCCGCTGGCCGATGCGAAGCGTGGGGCCGTGCCTGCGGCGGATGAGGATTATGAAGGCCCCGCCACCATTGAAAGCTACACCGTCTTTTACAACCGCGACGGCTCTGTGAAGTTCGGCACCATCATCGCGCGGACCAGCGCAGACGCCCGCGTGTTGGCGCGGGTCGATGCAGCGGACGAAGCGATGGTGGCGTTTCTGACGGACGGCAAAGTGGAGCCGGTCGGTGCGTCGGGCCGCACGGCGCGGGGCGCGGACGGCCTTAACCACTGGCGGGCGGGGTAGGGCCTTCGACCGACCCCATCCACATTTCGACAAACGCACGCCGCCCGCTTCACCTGCGGCGCATTGCCGTCTAGGAAACACCCAATCACATTTGGGAGTTCTCCATGTCTCATCGTTTTCTCGGCAGTGTTGCCGCTCTTGCTCTGCTGGCGGGCGCCTCTGCCGCAGCGCCTGCCTTCGCTGAAACTGTCGCTGCACAAGCACCTGCCTCGGCACCGGCTGCCAAGCCCAAGCTTGGGGATTGGGGCGTCGACCTGACCGGCATGGACACCGCCGTAAAGCCGGGCGATGATTTCTACGCCTTCGTCAACGGTGCATGGGCCAAGCGCACGGAAATCCCCGCAGACCGGTCCAGCTGGGGCGGCTTTGGCATCCTGCGCGATCTCTCGGACACGCGAACCCGCGCCATCATTGATGACGTATCGAAGCAGACCAATGCAGCGGGCAGCTCTGCCCAGAAGGTGGGTGATTTCTACGCCAGTTTCATGGACGAAGCCGCCATTGAAGCACGTGGGGCTGCACCCCTGACATCGGAACTGGCGAAGATCGACGCGATCAAATCCCGCAAAGATCTCGCCCGCGCCTTTGGTGAGGCGATCCGCCTTGGCATCAGGTCTCCCGTCGCAATCGGCGTCGAGCAGGACCTGAAGGACAACACAAAGTATTCAGCTTATGTGAGCCAGGGCGGCCTCGGCATGCCGGACCGCGATTATTATCTGGTCGACAATGACCGGTTCAAGGACATGCGCGTCAAGTATAAGGCGCACATCGCAAACCTCTTCCGCCTGACCGGCGTGCCCGAAGCGGAGGCCAAGGCAAAGGCGGAAACCGTCTACGCGTTGGAAGCAAAGATCGCCCAGACGCATTGGACGTCTGCGGAATCGCGTCAGATTGATAAGATGTACAACCCCATGGCGGTGAAGGACCTTGCCAAGGCCTATCCCGGCCTGGCTTGGCCGCGTTACATCTCTGAGGCCCATCTGGGTGGCCAGCAGACGCTGATCATGACGCAGCCGAGCGCCATCAAGGGCGCGACGCAACTGATCGCCAAGGAGCCGCTGTCGGTCTGGAAGGACTATCTGAAGTTCCATCTGATCGCCGATGCCGCACCCTATCTGTCGAAGGCGTTCGTTGATGAGCGGTTCCAATGGAGCAAGGCGCTGACCGGCACGCCGCAGTTGAAGGATCGTTGGAAGCGCGGCGTGGACCTCGTCAACGGGTCGCTCGGCGAAGCGGTTGGTGAAATCTACGTCGCCCGCTATTTCCCGCCGGAAGCCAAGGCGAAGGCAGATGAGCTGGTCAAGAACCTCATCAAGGCCATGGATGTGCGCCTTGCCAAGTTGGAGTGGATGGCGCCGGAAACCAAGGAAAAAGCCCGCGAGAAGCTCGCCGCCTTCCGTCCGAAAATCGGCTATCCTGACAAGTGGCGCGATTATTCCGCGCTGAAGGTCGACCGCAGTGACCTGTGGGGCAATGTCGTTGCCGCGACCGAGTTTGAGTATGACCGGCAGATCAACAAGATCGGCAAGCCCGTTGACCGCGACGAATGGTTCATGACGCCGCAGACGGTGAACGCCTATGCCAATCCCTTGATGAACGAAATCGTCTTCCCCGCTGCAATCCTGCAGCCGCCCTTCTTTGATCCAAATGCGGATGATGCGGTCAACTATGGCGGCATCGGTGCGGTCATCGGCCATGAAATCAGCCATCATTTTGATGATCAGGGCAGCAAGTTCGACATGAAGGGCAACATGGTCGAATGGTGGACCAAGGACGACATCAAGAAGTTCGAAGCGCTGACCAAGCGTGTGGTGGATCAGTACGCCCAATATGAGCCTCTGCCGGGCAAGAAGGTGAATGGCGATCTGACTTTGGGCGAAAACATGGCCGATCTGGCCGGCGTCACCATCGCCTATGATGCCTACAAGCTCTCGCTTGCCGGTAAGCCTGCAAAGGTGCTGAACGGATATAACGACGATCAGCGCTTCTTCTTGGGCTTCGGCCAAATCTGGCAGAACAAGCAGCGCGAGGCGGTGTTGTTGCAACAGCTCACCACCGACCCGCACACGCCGGGCCAGTTCCGCCCCTATGTCGTGCGCAACCTCGATGCCTGGTATGACGCCTTTGGCGTGAAGCCGGGTGAAAAGTTCTACCTGAAACCGGAAGACCGCGCGCGCGTTTGGTAAGGGGTTAGGGCGCGCAGAGACGCAAGGGGCGCAGAGAGGGCTTTTGCAGTTCCGACCGTCCAACCCACCATCGTCATCCTGAACTTGTTTCAGGATAACGGCTCCGTGACCGCATATCAGGCGATAAGAGGCTCCACCCGGTTATCCTGAAACAAGTTCAGCATGACGGCTTTCAAAAATTCCATCTCTCCGCCTCTCCCTCCGCCATCATTTTTCGCTTTCCTACAGCCCACAAATTATGCCAGCATCCGCCCATGCCCGCGCTCAACCGCCGCCGCCACCTCCCCAAACTTACCCCTTTCCTACAAACCCCGGTTTTCAAGGCGTCAAGGCCCTCAACTTCCTCCACTTCCAAACCTTTGAGCGTCGGCGCGGGCGCGATGCGCTTGCTCCGCAGGCGGGATTGCCCCTAAGGAAGGGGGCATAAAGATACCCCGGGGGAGCGTCATGGCGACAGAACAAGACCAGATTGTAATCGATGCAAAGCGGGACAGGCTGGTTATCACCGCCTCGTCGCTGGGCACCGTGTTCGAATGGTATGATTTCTTCGTCTATGGCATCCTTGGCGCGCTGATCGGGCGGCTGTTCTTCCCGTCGGACAACCCGACGGCGGCCACGCTTGCTTCGCTGGCCGTGTTCGGCGCGGGCTTTGGCGTCCGTCCGCTTGGGGCCATCGTCTTTGGCTATCTGGGGGATAAGGTCGGGCGAAAATACACGTTCCTCGTCACCATTTCCCTGATGGGCGGCGCGACGGCGGCGATTGGTTTCTTGCCGACCTATGAGTCGATTGGCATCTGGGCGGCGGCCTTCCTGCTGATCCTGCGCTGTCTGCAAGGTCTGGCGCTGGGCGGCGAATATGGGGGTGCGGCGATCTACGTTGCGGAACACGCGCCCAGGGGCAAGCGTGGGCAGTATACCAGCTGGATTCAGGCCTCGGTTGCGGGCGGGTTTCTTCTCGCCGTCATCGTCGTTCTGGCCACCCGCACGTCGATGAGCACGGAAGCCTTTGAAAGCTGGGGCTGGCGCGTGCCGTTCATCATCTCGCTCTTCCTGCTCGGTATTTCGCTCTACATCCGCATGATGTTGTCGGAGAGCCCGGTCTTCAAGGCGATGAAGGCGGCAGGCACTACATCGCACAATCCGTTTCTCGAAAGCTTCCAATATCCGGGCAATGTGAAGCGCATTTTGGTGGCGCTGTTTGGTGTCGCAGCGGGCCTGACGGTGATCTATTACACATCGCAGTTCGGGACGCTTTACTTCCTCACTGGCACAGCGCGTGTGCCAGAGACCGATGCTCTGTCCTATATGGCGGTCGGTGCGCTGCTTGCGGCCCCGCTTTATGTGGCGGCGGGTTGGCTCTCGGATCACTATGGGCGCAAGCGTATCCTGCTGATCGGTTATGCGCTGACCATCTTCCTCACTTTTCCGCTGTTTCATATGATGGCGGATGCGGCCAACCCGGCACTTGCGCGCGCAACGCAATCCTCTCCGGTCACGCTCGTTTCGCCGGACTGTGAGTTCAGCGTCTTTGCCAGCAAGCAGACAACGGAATGCGGCAAAGCGCTCGCCTTCCTGTCAAAGCGCGGCATCAGCTATACCAAGGCAAATGGGGACAGTGTGGCGCTGGAAGTGGGATCATCTGAAGTCGCGGGCTTTGATGAAAAGGCTTATGTCGCCGCGCTGGAGTCCGCGGGTTATCCCGACAAGTCGGACCTGGATTTACGCCAGCCGTTCAAGATCATCCTCGCGGTCGCCGTCCTCGTGGCCCTGTCTGCGATGACCTATGGCCAGGTCGCGGCGATCCTTGTTGAGATGTTCCCGGCGCGTATCCGCTACACCTCCATGTCGATCCCTTACCATATCGGAGCCGGTTACTTCGGCGGGTTCCTGCCCTTCATCTCGCAATATATCGTGGTGAAGACGGGTGGGACCTTCATGGGCCTATGGTACACCGTCGGCGTCGTCGCGATGGCGTTTATCGTGTCGGCCATTTGGCTTCCTGAAACATCGGGCAAGGAAGATTTGGACTGAGGCGGGCGGGTTGGCTATTGCGCCGGAGATGACTGCTCCCCTGCGATTGCGCCTTGATGGCGATGCCCTTGTCCATAACTGGCGCTGGTTAAAGGCGGCAGGTGGTGCGGCGGCGTGTGGCGCTGCGGTGAAGGCCAATGGCTATGGCCTTGGGGCGGTGGATGTGACGACCCGGCTGCTGGAGGCGGGGTGCCGCGATTTCTTCGTGGCCACTTGGGCTGAGGCGGCTGAGGTCGCGCCGCTCCTGCCAGAGGACGCGAGCCTTTCCGTCTTTCACGGGGTGCGTGCAGCGGACATGGCGGCAGCTTTGTCCTCCCGCGCGCGTCCGGTGCTCAACACGACGGAGCAAGTCGCCCGCTGGAAGGCCACGGGTCGCACCTGTGATGTCATGATCGACACGGGCATGAACCGGCTGGGCCTCGCACCCGGAGCCGATCTTTCGGGGCTCAACATCCACACGTTGATGAGCCATTTGGCCTCTGCCGATCAGGATGTGGTCCAAAATGGGCGCCAGTTGGAGCTGTTTCGCGATGTCGCAGCGACCATTACGGCGCAGCGCTATAGCCTCGCCAATTCGGCCGGTATCTGCCTTGGTGCAGACTATCATTTCGGGCTGACCCGCCCCGGCCTCGCGCTTTACGGCGGGACGCCGAGACAAGAGGCCGCGGGGCACATCCGGCCGGTCGTCGCTGCAGAAGCCGAAGTGCTCCAGCGTCGCCGCATCGAGGTGGGCGAGAGCGTGGGCTATAACGCGACCTTCATCGCCGATCAGCCGATGGAGCTGGCCATCCTCAATATTGGCTATGCCGATGGCTATCTCCGCGCCTTTTCGGGCAAGGGCACAGCAGGCGGGGGGCGCTTCCCCGTCATCGGGCGCGTGTCGATGGATTTGATCGCCATTGATGTCAGCACCGCGCCCGACACAGCAGAAGGGGACTGGGTCGACATCGACTATGATCTGCCGTCTGCCGCCGCTGTCGCTGGCCTGTCCCAATATGAATTGCTGACGCTGCTCGGCCGTCGATTTGAGCGGATCTGGCGCTAAGCCATGTTGCGCGGATGTTGCGCAGCATTCCCAAATGTTGCAGTGCAATAGCCTGTGGTGCTATGCAGCATATCCTCTTGGGATAGAAATGGATTCACATGGCTAAGGCAGGCGCGGGCGAAGGCCCGGTGACGATCAAGAAGTACGCAAATCGGCGGCTCTACAACACCGAAACCTCCAGCTACATCACGCTCGACACCCTGTCGCAGATGATCCGCGATGGCCGCGATTTCCGTGTTGTTGATGCGAAGTCCAATGAAGACATCACGCACAACATCCTGACCCAGATCATCATGGAAGAGGAAGGCCGCGGCAAAGCCATGCTGCCCGCCGGTTTTCTCCGCCAGCTCATCTCGCTTTATGGCGATTCGATGCAGTCCATGGTCCCGCAATATCTCGAAGCGTCGATGGATGCGTTCCAGCGCAACCAATCCCAGTTCCGCCAGATGTTGGAAGGCGCGTTTTCGGGCGGCCCGTTTGAAGAGCTGCAAAAGCGCAACATGGCGATGTTTGAGGCCGCAGCTGGCATCCTGACGCCGGGTGCCAAGAAGGAAGAGGCGGAGCCCGCCAAGCCGCAATCAAACGCGCAGAAGGATGACGAGATTGCCGCGCTGAAGGCGCAACTCGCATCGCTTCAGGCGAAGGTAGACAAGCTCGGCTAGGCGCGGCGGACGATGTCCACATCACTGGGCGTCGCGCCGCGCAAAGTGGGGGCAGCAAAGGCCGCCATCCCGCCTGCGAGCACCGCCCGCCGCGTGAAGCTCACTTCAGCGGCTTCACAAACTTCAGCGTCATCCGGTCTGACTCACCGATGGCGAGATATTTTGCCCGGTCTGTGTCACCCTCGGCAAGGCGTGGGGGCAGGGTCCAGACGCCCTTAGGATAATCCTTCGTATCCTTGGGGTTGGCATTGATCTCTGATGATCCGGCGAACTTGAAGCCGGCATCTTCTGCCAGACGGCGAACGGTCGAGACTTTGAGATAGCCGCTCTGGCGCTCGCGTTCGTCGCTGGCGCCTTCGGACAGGCGATGGTCTTCAATGCCAAGCACACCGCCGGGCTTCAGCATGGCATAGAGTTCCTTGAAGGCCTCCACGCTGTAATCGGCATTGTCGCCCTTGTAGCTGCCCATGCGCCAGTTATGGACGTTGCGGAATGTGACGACCGCATCTGCCGTGCCGGGGGCGACGCCGGTGCCGCCGAGCAGCGTGGGGAAATTCACCTTTTCAACCTTGCCATAGACATCAGGGTTGGTGGCGAGGAATTTGGTAATGCCTTCGGTGGCCCGACCTTCAGGGGCAGCGACGATCAGACGGCCCTTGTCCTTGGTGAAGGGGGCGAGGATTTCAGTATACCAGCCGCCGCCCGGCCAGATTTCAACGATGGTCTGGTTTGGCTTCAGGCCAAAGAACGCCAATGTTTCTGCGGGATGGCGATATGTATCACGCAGCTTGTTGGCGTCGGTGCGGTTGGGTGTTGCGACGGCCGCCTGAATTTCCTTTGACGGTTTGGCGGGGGCGGCAATAATCGGGCTGGCGAGAACGGCAATCGCTGCTACGGCGGCGACAGGAAACAGGGCTTTGGCGCGCATGGGGAATCCTCTCATGGGTTGTAAGGCCATGATGGGAATGGAAACGAACCATTGCAAGTGACGCTTTGGACAGGGTGCGCAATGACGCTTGGATTGGCAGCACTTTCTGCTTGGGCAGACCGCAGGCGCGCCAACCGCAAAAACCTTGATGCGGTCGGGTTTATGCCCTGGCCGCTCATCATGATTTTGGCGATCATTGCGTCCGCGGTGTTCGCCGCCGTCGCGCTTAATGTGCGCTAAGCGTTAGAGACAGGCTTCGAGGTACGCTTGATCGAAGCCGAACTGTCTGGCCTTGTCGAGCGTGTAGGGGCGCAGGCCTTGTGACCGATATTCGCCGATGATCTTGCCGTCTTCGCTTTCATCCAGAAATTCAAACTTGAAGAGTTCCTGCGTGATGATGACAGGCCCTTCCATCCCGATCACTTCGGTGATGTTGGTGACCCGGACCGAAGCTTCAAAGCCTTCGACCCTCGAGCTGGAATCATGAACGGCAGCCTCACGCTCTGCAAGACGCGCCATGGCGTCCATCAATGGCGGTGCAGACGGCGCAGCGGCGCCCGGCAGGGGGGCCGCCTCAACTGGCGGAAACTGTGCCCCACCCGAGGTTTCGGACGGTGTCGCCGGCAAAGCAGGTGCGGCAGGCGATGGCCCGCTCATCGGTTTGGCAACGCCAAAGGCCGGGCGATTCACGCCAAAGCCCCCAGGTCCGCCCCTTTTTCCGAATGCGCTCATGCTCCACCCATATCCATGTGGCACGGTTAAATCCGTGCAGTGAGAAAGGGTGAATAGGATGGAAACTTTGACAATCTCCTAACCGGTCGATTTCGATTGCGGGCCATGGGCTTTTGTTAGAAGCGCAGCATCATGCCGCTGACCGGAAAGCACAACCACGCTCAGGCAACCGCACAGGGCCTTTTGTTCGCTCTGGGGGGCTATATCCTGCTGTCGATGGGCGACGCCGTTGTAAAGTCGATGGTTCCGCTTTGGCCTGCAACTGCGATTGCGGCGCTGCGCTATCTCATAGGGGCAGGCGGGCTCGGCGTGATATTGTTTCTGAAGGAAGGCAAGGCGGGATTCCGCTTAGCCAACCCACTCCTCCACTGGGGGCGGGCCTTCGCGGTGTCCATGTCGGCCGTCTGCTTCTTCATCGGTGTCAAACTGATGCCATTGGGAGATGCAACCGCCATCACGTTCATCGGGCCGATGCTGACGGCGCTGCTGTCTGCCCTGTTTTTTGGGGAAAGGGCCACGCGGACCACGATCTTGGCATCGCTCGTCGCCTTTGCAGGGGTTCTCATCGTGTTGCGACCGAATGTGGCGGAGGTTGGCCTTGCGGCTCTCTTTCCGATTGGAGCCGCGCTTGGCATGTCGGTGTTGATCCTGCTCAACCGCAAGGCAGCAGGCACCGCCTCCGTCCTTGCGCTTCAATTCAGCGTGGCAGCACTTGCAACGCCGATCTTGGTTGTGGCGGCAGTCATCGGAGACCACTCCGGCGTTTCATCAATGGACGTGCATTGGCCGCATTGGTCGGTGATCCTGCGATGCGCCATCGTTGCCGTCTCGGCCAGCTGCGCTCATGCGTTGATCTTTATGGCGACCACGCGGGCATCAGCGGCGACCATTGCGCCCATGACCTATGTTCAGTTGATTGTGGCGATGACGATAGGCGCCATAGTCTTTGGGGACATGCCGGATCTGGCATCTCTGGGGGGCTCAGCGCTCATTGTCGGCGCGGGCCTGTTTCTGTGGCGCAGCGCGACGCCAAAGCGCCGAACATAGCAAAACGCCCCGGCATTTCTGCCGAGGCGTTTTTATTCGCTAAATGTCCAGATGGATCAGGCCGCGTGTTCGGCGAGGATCGTCAGACCCTTGTCGTTCACTTCGGCAAAGCCGCCCGTGATCTTGATCCGCTCAGCAGCGGCACCAGCCGTTGCGTAGATTTCGACCTCTGCATCGCTGCGGATGGTCGACATCACCGGCATGTGGCCTTCAAGAACGCCGAAATCGCCCTCTGTCCCGGGAACGACGACCATATGGACGTCTTCCGATCGGACGAGGCGTTCTGGTGTGACGAGTTCGAAGTGCAATGCCATCGTTAGTGTCCTGATGCCCCTCCCGCGGACGGGAGGGGAGTAATCTTAGGCGTCGGCAGCCAGCTTGGCAGCCTTGGCGACAACTTCTTCGATCCCGCCGACCATGTAGAAGGCAGCTTCCGGAAGGTGGTCATACTCACCGTCGACGACAGCTTTGAACGACTTCACGGTGTCTTCGATCGCGACGAACTTGCCGCTGATGCCGGTGAAGACTTCGGCGACGTGGAACGGCTGCGACAGGAAGCGCTGGATCTTACGCGCACGGCTCACGATCAGCTTATCATCTTCCGACAGTTCATCCATGCCGAGAATGGCGATGATGTCCTGCAGAGACTTGTACTTCTGCAGCGTTTCCTGAACGCGGCGGGCCGTATCGTAGTGGGTCTGGCCGACGACAGCGACGGTCAGAACGCGGCTGGTGGAGTCGAGCGGGTCAACTGCCGGATAGATGCCGAGTTCCGAAATCGCGCGGTTAAGAACCGTCGTGGCATCCAAGTGAGCGAACGAGGCTGCAGGTGCAGGGTCGGTCAAATCGTCTGCCGGAACGTAAATGGCCTGCACCGAGGTGATCGACCCCTTATTGGTGGAGGTGATGCGTTCCTGAAGCTGGCCCATGTCCGTGGCAAGCGTTGGCTGATAGCCCACGGCCGAAGGAATACGACCAAGAAGTGCGGACACTTCCGAACCGGCCTGCGTGAAGCGGAAGATGTTATCGACGAAGAACAGAACGTCCTGGCCTTCCTGATCGCGGAAATACTCAGCGATGGTCAGACCCGAAAGAGCAACGCGGGCGCGTGCTCCCGGCGGTTCGTTCATCTGGCCGAACACGAGCGCAACCTTGGAGCCTTCCGGCGTCGGGTTGCCGTCGGCATCCTTGGCGATAACGCCGGCGTCGAGGAATTCGTGATAAAGGTCATTACCTTCACGCGTGCGCTCACCAACGCCTGCGAACACGGACGTGCCGCCATGGCCCTTAGCGATGTTGTTGATCAGTTCCTGAATGAGAACCGTCTTGCCCACGCCGGCGCCGCCGAACAGGCCGATCTTGCCGCCCTTTGCGTAAGGCGCGAGAAGATCGATGACCTTGATGCCCGTGACGAGAATTTCGGTTTCGGTTGACTGGTCAACGAATTCCGGCGCCTTGGCGTGGATCGGCGCGCGCATGCCGGTGGCAACCGGGCCACGTTCGTCAATCGGCTCACCGACGACGTTGAGAATGCGGCCGAGCGTTGCAGGGCCAACCGGCACTGAAATCTGGGCACCCGTGTCACGAACGGCCTGACCGCGGGTGAGACCTTCGGTTGCGTCCATGGCGATCGTACGGACGGTGTTTTCACCGAGATGCTGGGCGACTTCGAGAACAAGGCGCTGGCCGTTGTTGCTCGTTTCAAGCGCCGAAAGGATGTTCGGCAGCTGGCCTTCAAACGTCACGTCGACGACGGCGCCGATGACCTGGCTGATGCGGCCAGTGGCACCCGCAATGTTCAGCGCAGTTGCGCCGGTTGCCATTGCAGGAGCAGCCTTCTTGGCGGGAGCGGCGGCCTTAGGCGCTGCAACCTTCTTTGCCGGAGCAGCCTTGGCGGCAGCGGCGGGCTTTGCTGCAGCCGGCTTTGCGGCGGCGGGCTTTGCGGCAGCCGGCTTTGCGGCGGCTGGCTTGGCTGCGGTCTTCTTCGGGGCGGTAGCCATATCTGTCTTCCTTGCCTTCGTGTCTGATTAGAGCGCTTCGGCGCCCGAGATGATTTCGACGAGTTCGGTGGTGATCGCGGCCTGACGGGTCCGGTTATACTGGATCGTCAGCTTGTTGATCATGTCACCGGCGTTGCGGGTGGCGTTGTCCATCGCGGTCATCTTGGACCCCTGTTCCGATGCCGCGTTTTCACGCTGGGCACGGAGCAGCTGGACCGAGACGTTGCGCGGCAGCAGGTCGGCGAGGATTTCCTCCTCGTCGGGTTCATATTCCACCGAAGCACCTGCCGTTGCTGGGGCTGCGCCAGTTTCGGCGACAGCAACTGGCATCAGCTGGATTTCGGTGGGCTCCTGCGTGAGGACGCTCACGAACTTGGAGAAGAACAGGTGGGCGACATCGAATTCGCCTGCATCAAAGCGCGCGGTGAGGTCTGCGGCCCAACCCTGGACTTCTTCAAATCCAAGCTTGCCGAGGTCACCCGGCTCAATGCCGTGCACAACGTCGCTGCGATAAGTACGGGAGATTTGGTCGCGGCCCTTCTTGCCAATTGTGTAGAACTTGACTGTCTTACCAACTGCGCGAAGTTCTTCGGCGCGGCGGCGTGCCAGACGAACGATGTTGGTGTTGAATGCACCGGCCAGGCCCTTGTCTGACGTGGTAACGACGAACAGATGAACGTCGTCCTTGCCTGTACCTGCCAGAAGCTTTGGTGCCTGCGGCCCCTTTTCAACCTTGGAGGCAATCGATGACACGACGGCTTCCAATCGTTCGGCATAGGGGCGAGCGGCTTCCGCTGCTTCCTGCGCGCGGCGCAGTTTGGCAGCGGCGACCATCTTCATCGCCTTGGTGATCTTCTGGGTCGATTTGACCGAGTTGATCCTGATTTTGAGCGCCTTTAGGCTGGCCATCTTGTTTCCCTTAACGTGTCCCGACCGAGGCCGGGACCCAGTCCCTTTATTGAGGTCCGGGCTCCGGCTCGCGCCGGAGCACAGTCAGCTTAAGCGAACGACTTTGTGAACTTGTCGAGTGCCGCCACCAGCGCCTTCTTGCTGTCATCGCTGAAGTCACGGCTGTCGCGGATGCCCTTCAGGATGTCGGCGTGGTTGGCGCGCAGGTCGGCGAGCATCGCTTCTTCATAGCGCGTGACGTCTGCAACGGGGATGCCGTCGAGGAAGCCATTGGTGCCAGCGAAGATCGAGCAGGTCTGCTCTTCAAACGGAAGCGGCGAATACTGCTTCTGCTTCAGCAGTTCCGTCAGACGGGCACCGCGGTTGAGAAGCTTCTGCGTCGAGGCATCAAGATCGGAACCGAACTGCGCGAAGGCAGCCATTTCACGATACTGGGCCAGTTCCAGCTTAATGGAGCCCGACACCTTCTTCATCGCCTTGGTCTGTGCAGCAGAACCCACGCGCGACACCGACAGACCCACGTTAATGGCCGGACGGATGCCCTGATAGAACAGGTCGGTTTCAAGGAAGATCTGGCCATCGGTGATCGAAATCACGTTGGTCGGAATATAGGCCGACACGTCGCCTGCCTGCGTTTCGATGATCGGCAGCGCGGTGAGCGAGCCACCACCGTTTGCGTCGGACATCTTAGCGGCGCGCTCGAGCAAGCGGCTGTGAAGATAGAACACGTCACCCGGATAGGCTTCACGGCCCGGCGGACGACGCAGCAGAAGCGACATCTGGCGGTAAGCCACAGCCTGCTTGGACAAATCGTCATACACGATGACGGCATGCATGCCGTTGTCGCGGAAATATTCACCCATCGCGACACCGGTATACGGTGCGAGATACTGAAGCGGGGCCGGTTCCGATGCGGTTGCGGCAACCACGATCGAGTATTCCATGGCACCCTGTTCTTCCAACGCACGGACGATCTGCGCGACAGTTGAACGCTTCTGGCCGATGGCGACATAGATGCAATAGAGCTTCTTGCTCTCATCCGTGCCGGCGTTGACGCCCTTCTGGTTGATGAAGGTGTCGATGGCGACAGCGGTCTTACCCGTCTGACGGTCACCAATGATGAGTTCGCGCTGGCCACGGCCAACGGGGACGAGCGCGTCGAGGGCCTTGAGGCCGGTCTGCACCGGCTCATTCACCGACTGGCGCGGGATGATGCCCGGTGCCTTCACTTCAACGCGGCTGCGCTGCGTGGTCTTGAGCGGGCCCTTGCCGTCAATCGGATTGCCGAGACCGTCAACGACGCGACCGAGCAATTCCTTGCCGACGGGAACGTCCACGATGGTGCCGGTCCGCTTGACGGTGTCACCTTCGCGGATTTCAGCGTCGGAGCCGAAGATCACGACGCCGACGTTATCGGCTTCGAGGTTGAGGGCCATGCCCTGAATGCCGTTGGCGAATTCGACCATTTCACCGGCCTGGACGTTGTCGAGGCCGTGGATGCGGGCGATACCGTCACCAACGGACAGAACCTGACCGACCTCCGAGACCTGAGCCTCGGTGCCGAAGCTGGCGATCTGGTCCTTGATGACCTTTGAAATTTCAGCGGCGCGGATATCCATGTTCAGCCTTTCATCGCGTTAGCGAGGGTGTTCAAACGGGTGCGGATCGACGAATCGATCATCTGGGAGCCGATCCGAACGACCAGCCCGCCAAGAATTGTGGGATCGACCTTCTGGGCAACCGCGACGTCGCGGCCAACCTTGGCCTTAAGCTTTGCCTTCAACGCATCGATCTGCTTCTTATCGAGCGCATGGGCGGAGGTGACTTCAGCCGTTGCTTCCCCACGGAAAGCGGAGGCGAGCGCTGCATAAGCCGCGATAATCGAATTCAGTTCACCGAGGCGACGGTTCTGGGCGAGAACACCCAGAAACTTGGTCGTCAGGGCATCAACCTTCAGCGACTTTGCGACGGCCGCCACAGCCTTTGCCGCGGCAGCGCGCGACAGAAGCGGGTTGGTCGTCAGTTGTGAAAAATCACCCGACTGGGCGAGGGCGGCCTTGATCGATTCGAGGCTCTTGCCCACCGAATCAATCGCCTTCCCATCGCGCGCGAGTTCGAACAAAGCGGTCGCGTAACGCCCGCTTAGACTAGCTTGAATGCCGCCGGAATTCTCCACGCGTGTAATTTCCCCAAAAGTCAGGATTGAGCCTGCTGACCCGCCAGCGACGATAAAAGTCGCCTTCAAAGTCGCGGCGCGGCTAGCAATGATTGGCGGCCAATGCAAGTCGGCTTGCCCTTAAAAGGACGTTCAGACACTGATTTGAAACGCAAACGACGCGCTGGATTAAAATCTCAGGCGCACCATCTGTCTCCTGCGCTTGCGCGACGTGCCCCGCCGCTTATGATTTTCCGCAATCAAGGGAGAGATTTATGGGTGAGACGATTCGTATGAAGATGTCGGACGGCGCAGAGATCGCCGTCTACCACGCCGAGGCGGAAGGCGCGCGGCGGGGCGGGCTCGTCCTCATTCAGGAAATCTTCGGCGTGACCGATCACATCCGCGATCTTTGCGATGAATATGCGGCCGATGGATATGAAGTGCTGTCGCCGAGCTTGTACGATCGGGAGCATCCCGGATTTGAGGCGGGCTATTCCGGCCCGGACTTTGAACGCGCCGTTGAACTTGCGCGCAAGCTCCATCCGTTCGATCTCAGCCTCGCCGATGCCCAGACCTGCATTGATGCCCTTAAGGACAAGGGCCCCGTCTTCATCACCGGCTATTGTTATGGTGGCTCAGTGGCTTGGCGCATGGCGCAGATCAGCCCAGATCTTGCGGCGTCTTCAGCTTATTATGGCAGCATGGTGCCAACAACGTTCGCCAATGAAGCCCCACTTTGCGCGACCATCGCGCATTTCGGACGCTTTGATGCGGGCATTCCGATGGAAGGGGTGGAGAAGCTGATTGAGATCGCGCACCCGACGGCACAGGTGTTCGTTTACGAAGCCAATCACGGCTTCAACTCGGACAGACGTAAGGACTATCACGAAGAGAGCGCCGATCTGGCTCGGGAACGGACGCTGGCCTTGTTCAAGGCGTGTGGGGGCTGACTTGGCGGAGTTCTTGCTCCTGATGCACGGCGATGCGACCGCACCCGAAAGCGATGAGGCATGGGGCACCTACTTCAGGAAGCTCCACACAAGCGGCGCGTTCAGGGGCGGCAGCGCCATCGGGGCGGGCGCGGCTTTCCGCAAAGTCGGCACTGCCGCGACGGTTTCCGCCCATCTGGCAGGGTATATAAAGGTCGAAGCTATCGATCTGGCTGACGCGCGAGTTTGGCTGGAAGGCAACCCGGTTTTTGAAGCAGGCGGCACGGTTGAGATTCGTGAACTGCCCGAGGACGACGGCACATGATAGCCTCTGTGTGGCATAGGGGTGGCGCGGGCGTCACCATAAGGTGGGCGATTGCTGAGACGTCCCTGGGGGCGATGCTGGTCGCGGCGACCGACAAGGGGATTTGTCGTCTATCGTTTGATGAGAATGAGGATGAACTCGCCCGCCGATTTCCCAACGCACAGATCGAGGCGGGCGGAGACGTAATGGCTGCCCTTTTGGAAGGTGCTGTCGCGGCAGTTGAAACACCGTCGCGCATGCCGGATCTTCCGCTTGATATCGCAGGCACGGCGTTCCAGTTGGCCGTGTGGGCCGAACTGCGCCGCATCCCGCCCGGAGAGACGCGGACTTATACGCAGATGGCCGCCGCCGTTGGGAAGCCAAAGGCGGTGCGCGCGGCAGGCAGTGCGAATGGCGCCAATCCGATCTCTGTTCTCATCCCCTGCCACCGCGTCGTCCGCTCAGACGGCAGCCTTGGCGGTTACGCCTATGGGCTTGACCGCAAGCGAGCACTGCTGGACAAAGAGCGGACAGAGATAAACGATTGAGGATCCTGCTGAAATGATGATCGCCCTGCCGGAAGGCGCCCCTGCGACACTTGGTGAGGCTTTCGCCCGCATCAACTCGGTCACCGCGCCGACGGTAACGGACATTAAGGTCATGGTCCTCGTCGAAGCCGCCGGCCAGACGCTCTATGAAAAGAGCGCCGAAGTGGCTGAGCATCCGCGCGTGAAAGAATTGCTGATCGAGAACGGTCATGAAGAAATGAAGCACGCCCGTCGCGCGGCTGAGGTGGTCAAGCTGCTGACCGGGGAAGATTTTCCAGCGCCTGCGGCTGCTGACAATCCTTATCTGACCGGCCATATCCCGGTTGCCGCCATCACGCCTGAAGGCTTGCGCAAGACCGCAGAGAGCGAATTTGCAGGCGACAAGCTGTATGAAAACTGGGCGGCCAGCATCGGCCATGAAGGCGCGGCGGAATTGCTCCGCGCTAATGGGCGGGAAGAGACCGATCATGGCAATCGCCTGCTTGAAGCAGCGGCGATTCTGGAGGGGTAGTCCGCTATCACCCGTTTGGGCTGAGCCTGTCGAAGCCTTGTCCTTGCTATTCTCAGGAGCACAAAAGGACGGCCCTTCGACAAGCTCAGGGCAAGCGGTGTTTTACACTACCGATCCTTGAATTCCGGCGGCCGCTTTTCAAGGAACGCCGTAAACGCCTCCCGGTAATCCTCCGTCTGGCTGAGGATGACCTGCTGGCGATCCTCAATCGCCATCGCCGCCTCAAGCCCCTGCGCGTCGATGTTGAGGTTGAGCGCCTGTTTGGACAGGCGCAGCCCCCAAGGCGAGGTGGCGAGCATTTCCTCGGCCAGCGCAACGCCGGTGTTCAGCAGGGCGTCGTGTTCGACAATCTCACTCAGGAAGCCAGACGACACTGCCCGCGCGGCTTTGATGAAGCGGCCGGTCAAGATCATCTCGGATGCGAGTGAGGCTCCGACGAGACGCGGCAGGAAATAGCTCGACGCCATATCGCAGCCGCCAAGCCCGATGCGAATATAGGCGGCGTTAATGCGGAAATCGGGCGTGCCAAAGCGGACGTCGGAGGCGCATAGCAGGGAGAGGCCACCGCCACAGGCCGCGCCCTGCGCCAGCGCGATAATCGGCTGGGGGCAGCTCCGCATCTTACGGTAGATGTTGCCGATCATCGTCTGCGTGCGAAGTGTGCCGAGAACGGGTGTTTCGTCGCCAGACTTTGGCCAGCCGTTGAAATCAAGCCCGGCACAGAAATTTTTGCCCTCCGCCTTCAAGATGACGACGCGAACGTCGTGCCTTTTGTGGAGCCCGTCAAAATAGTTGACGAGCGCAACCGTCATCTCTTCAGAGAGCGCATTGAGTGACTGACCCCGATTGAGCGTCACGATCTCCAGACCACCGCGCTGTTCGATCAGGATCGCATCGCTCATGCCGTCTCTCCGGTCATCGCGCTGATGATCTCCCAATGGACGTCACTCACCGGCACGACCGAGAGGCGTGACTGGCGGATGAGCGCGAGGTCGGCAAGGCTGGGTTCGGCCTTCATTTCGGCAAGGGTCACAGCGCGCTTCACCGGGCCAACGGGGGACACATCCACCATGACAAAGCGGCCAGCGGGATCGCTTGGGTCTGGATAAGCGGTGCGGACGATCTCCACGATGCCGACAATCTCTTTGCCTTCATTGCTGTGGTAAAAGAACGCCTTGTCGCCGACCGCCATGGCCTTCAGGTTGATGGCGGCCTGATGGTTGCGAACGCCATCCCAATGGGTGCGGCCATCCTTCACCATCATGTCCCAGCTATATTTGTGCGGTTCTGACTTCACCAGCCAATAGGCCATGTTCTGCTCCCCAAGCTTTTTGCCCCGGTGCGCTAATGGCTATGGCGCGCAACGAAGAATCGACCACCCTCTGTCACGTAAACCGCCACGAGTGCAACCACCCCTGAGACAGTGAAGCCGATATATAGCGGCCCCGTCGTGCCATCGAAGGACTGGCCGATGATTGTCCCGAACACCGTTCCCAAAAGATTGGCGAGAGAGCCCTGGAGCGAGCTCGCCATCCCGGCAGCGCCGCCCATATTCTCCATCGCCATCGCCCCGAAGTTGCCGGCGACAAAGGAAAATCCCATCATCATCAGCATCTGCAACCCGATGAACACCGGCAGCGATTCATAGCCGTTGAGCGACAAGGCCGCGTGGATGGCGGCAATGATCGTGAAGAAGAACAGCGCGCCATGGCCAATCAGGCGCATCCCGAACCGCTGCACAAAGGCGGCATTCATCAAAGAGGCAATGGCCATGCCCGATGCCATGATCGCAAATCCGGTCGGCAACAGGTCCGCCCGTTGGAATGTCGTTTCAAAAATCTGCTGAACCGACATGAGGAAACCGAAAAGCGCGCAGGACAGCATCGCCGTGGCGACGCTATACCCCACGGACATCCGGTCAGTGAGAACAAGCTTTGCGGAAGCGATGATCGTGTCGCGCTCAATCGGGATGCGGTTTTGGGCGGCCAATGTTTCGGGCAAGCGCCACAATACCCAGGCCCAGATGGCGACGCCGATGGCGGCAAGCGCGCCGAGGATCCATCGCCAAGGGCCCACGAGCAAAATCGCCTGCCCCATTGCGGGGGCTAGGATGGGCGCCGCCATGAAGATCATGCTCGAAAGGCTCATGACTTGGGCCATGTCCCGCCCTTCAAACCGGTCGCGCACAGTTGAGGTGACGATCACGCGCGCGCCGGCCGCAAAAATGCCCTGCACGCCGCGGGCGACAAGCAGATGATCAAATGTCGGGGCAAGGGCGGCGGCAAGGCTCGCAACGGCAAAGCCAAACAACGACCAGAGCATAAGCCCGCGACGGCCATATCGGTCCGAAAGTGTACCGACGAACAACTGACCAATCGCGAAACCCAACAGAAAGGATGAGATGACCAGCGGGCGCTGGGACACATCCCCGACCCCCAGCGCTTGGGCGATGGCAGGAAGGGCAGGCAGCATGGAATCAATCGCAAAGGCGACGATCATCATGATCGCCGAAATCAGGATGACAAATTCGACGCGGCCGGGGCCGTTGGGGGAAGTTGGGGAGGATGGCATAGCTGTTGGCCTAGACGACCGAGGGGCTTCGCGAAAGGGCGCCGCGCCTTTGGCTTCACCTATGGCAGAAAGATTGTCGAGCCCGTCGTTTTGCGTGCCTCAAGGTCACGGTGCGCCTGCGCAACATCAGCCAAGGCATAGCGCTGACGAATATCGACGCTCACCACGCCTTTGCGGATCATGTCGAACAGCATGGCAGCGCCCGCTGCACGTTCAACGGGGTCGACATAATAGTCATAGAGGGTGGGCCGCGTGATGAAGAGCGATCCCGCATTTGCAACAGCGCGCAGGTCAACGCCGGTCACCGGACCGCTCGCATTGCCATAGCTGATAATCAGACCGCGCCGCTGGCAGGATTTGAGTGAAGCTTCCCACGTGTCCATGCCAACGCCATCGAACACCGTGCAGACACCCTTGCCACCCGTCAGGTCCCGGCAGCGTGCCGCTGTATCTTCGGTTGCATAGTTGATGATGTGGCCGGCCCCCGCAGCCCGCGCGATGTCCGCCTTTTCCTCTGTGCTGACACTGCCGATCACCGTCGCGCCGCGATGCTTGAGCCATTGGACAAGCAAAAGCCCGACACCGCCTGCTGCGGCATGGACGAGAACAGCGTCTCCGGTGCGCACCGTGGCGCAGCGCTCCACCAAAAACTCCGTCGTGCAGCCTTTAAGCAGAGCGGCCGCGGCGATCTCGTCCGAAATGTCGTCGGGCACATGGAACAGCATGGCAGCCGGCAGATTGCGTGCAGTTGCGTAAGCGCCAACGGCCAGCCCGAAAGTGCAGACCCGGTCGCCAACCTGATAGTCGCTCACGCCATCGCCCACGGCTTCGACGACACCTGCCGCCTCAACGCCAAGGCCGCTGGGCATCGCCATTTTGTAGACGCCGCCACGGTGATAGGTGTCGATGAAATTGAGACCGACGGCGGTGTTGCGCATGCGCACTTCGCCGGGGCCGGGCGCGGGAAGCTCCACATCGACCCATTGAATGACCTCAGGGCCGCCTTGTTCGGTTATGCGGACGGCGCGTTCCATGGTCATGCTACTCTCTCCCGGTTGTCGATGGCCTCTTTCGCAGAGGATCGAGGGGGGAGGCAAGTCGGACTAGTCGTTGTTCCGCGCGTCTGGCTGTTCGCGTGCCTCTTTGGCAGCCTTTTTCTCGGCCCTGCGCTGACGTTCCTCCGACTTGCGCATCTCCCGTCCGCGCTTTTCGTCGGCTTCAGACTGGCTCGTGGTTGTCGCATCGATGACAGCGCCCGCGACCTTGAACGGGGCGGTCACGACGTCGGCCGCAATTTGGGCCACACAGCCACAAAGGAAGAAGGGGAGAAGGAGGGCCGGAATAATACGCATGCAGTTGCGATAGAGCGCGCCGAAACCCGCCGCAACGGACTTGCGTTGAGTTGAGGAGTCGCTTAGAGGCGCGCTCTCAAATTGTGGCGACCGTAGCTCAGTTGGTTAGAGCGCCGGTTTGTGGTACCGGAGGTCGCGGGTTCGGATCCCGTCGGTCGCCCCATTCTCCTCCATTGCTGGCGAATCGCGCGTATTAAGACTATTGCGCGCGCTTGAAATTTTATTACCAATGGAGCCTGCGATGACCGCCCCCTGGATGCTGCCTGATTTCGATGATCATGAGGGCTTTCACATCTTCCGTGATCCCAAGGCGGGGCTGACGGCGATTATCGCCATCCATTCAACGTACCTTGGCCCGTCCGGCGGCGGCACGCGCTTTTGGCATTACGCCGCGCCGGAGGCTGCCATCACCGACGCGCTGCGCCTTTCCCGCGGGATGAGCTATAAGAACGCCATGGCAGGGCTTGCTATGGGTGGGGGCAAGGCCGTTATTCTGGCAGATGCGGACCGGACCAAATCACCTGAACGGATTGCCGCCTTTGCCCGCGCTGTGGATAGCCTTGGCGGGCGCTATGTAACGGCGCAGGATGTCGGCATCAGCGCGCAGGATATTCTTGATATCTCCAAGGGAACGAAATTCGTCTCGGGCCTGCCTCCTAAGGATGGCGGGGCAGGGGGAGACCCGGGGCCATCAACCGCTCTGGGAGTGTTCCTAGGCGTCAAGGCCGCGGTCAAGCGCGCTCTCGGCAAGGATGACATGGTCGGCGTCCACGTGGCCATTCAGGGCGTCGGCAGCGTTGGCGGCGGGCTGGCGAGGCATCTGGCTAACGCCGGGGCACGGCTGACGCTTGCGGACCGGGACGCGGCAAAGGCGGCGGCCCTTGCGGCAGAACTGGGCGCTGCCTCAGTTGACGCCGAGGAGATTCTGACGACCGAAGCTGATGTCCTCAGCCCCTGCGCTTTGGGCGCCATCCTTGACAGCCAGACCATCCCGCTCCTGCAGACGTCGGTCATCGCAGGCGGCGCGAACAATCAATTGGCCCGACCGGAACATGGCGATGCAGTGCAGGCGCGCGGCATTCTTTATGCGCCGGACTACGTCATCAACGCAGGCGGCATCATCAATGTTGCGCTCGAATATCTGGACGGCGCCGATCGCGCAGCCGTGGATGCCAAGATTGCGGGCATTCCAGATCGGCTAAACGCAGTCTGGGATGAAAGCGTCGCAACGGGCGACAACCCTGCAAAGGTCGCTGACCGCATGGCGCAAAAGCTGATCGGACGGGGATAGTGTAGTTGGCCGTCACGCAGACCAGATGCTGCGCGACGGCCGAAAATACGCTGTCTTAGGCGAGCACGGTCCGGCTACGCTGACGGCGGCATAGCCCCTCCAACCAAGCCAAAGCCTGCCAGCATCATGGCCCAAGCGGCGGGCTCAGGCACGGCAAGTGCCGCTACATTGTCCAACGCTGGGCCGTAAACGCCCTGCGAAGTGCCGTTGGTCGTAAAGGTGATTGTCGTGGACGGACCGCCGGCAAGGAATGTGAACGACTGTGCCGTCCAGTTCATGCCTGCTGCATCCTTGCCCGTTGCGCCGGGGTGCGTGAAGACGCTAGGCGCGCCGCCATCAATCGACACGAGCAGATCGCGCGGGCCTGAAAGGTCCGGATTGCTCGAAAGATCGAAGCTGACGGAATAAGACTGGCCTGCCGTTGTGGCAAAGGACTGGGAAAGCGAACCAATCGCGCTGCCGGCAATGTCGATGCTGCGGACGCCATCGGAGGCCGCCCAATAGGAGCTGATATAGTCGACCGAGCCTGAATCAACGGTCCATCCGGTGATATCCGTTCCGCCAGCGGTTACGGTGCTGAAGGCGCCGCTCGTATTGCCGAGTTCAAAGCTGCCATTGGTGATGAGGGTCGCCGCGAAAGTGGGGGATGTTGTTGCCAACGCAATAAGCGCGAAGGTTGTTTTCATTGTACGCATCGTCATGGAACTGTCCTTTAGGCGGAGGGTCGCAACACACTCCCTTGGAGGGGAATCGTTTGTTCGCAGTTGCAACATGAACCAATGTTAACGTATTAGCAACCATATTGGCTGCGAATTGCGTTCAACTGGATCATTTCCATGATGTGCGGGCAAAGGGTGCCCGTATCTACGCCAGCCAGTCGGGAATCCGCTCCGCATCAAGGATGGTTTCTGCGGCAATCCGGTCTGCCACAACCGCGTACTGGTCCCCATCGACCATCACTTCTGGCACAAGCGGGCGGCTGTTGTAGGTGCTGGCCATCGTCGCGCCATAGGCCCCCGCTGTGCGGAAGATGGCAAGATCGTCTGATGCCACCGCGTCAATGTCGCGACCCATGGCGAAGGTGTCGCCGCTTTCGCAGACGGGCCCGGCGATGTTCGCGTTCATCCGTTCACCTGTCGGTTGTACGGCGGCAAAATCATGCCAGGCATCATACATGGCCGGGCGGGCGAGATCGTTCATCGCGGCATCCACGATAACATAAGGGCGGATCACGCCGGGCTTGATCCAGATGACCTTGGTCAGCAGGACACCCGCATTGCCGACAATGACGCGGCCGGGCTCAAACATGAGGGTGACATCCCAGCCCTTGGTTGCCCGGGCGACCATCTGGCCATAGTCGGCGGGGGAAGGCGGGTTTTCTTCTGCCTTATAGGGCACACCAAGCCCGCCGCCGAGGTCAACGCGCTCAATCTTGTGGCCCATGCCGCGCAGGTCTGCAACGAGTTGGCCGACGCGGCCATAAGCGGCTTCCAGCGGATCAAGATCGAAGAGCTGACTGCCAATGTGGAGCGCGACGCCCTGCATGGAAAGACCGGGAAGCCCGGCCAACCGATCAAAGATTCCGGGCGCCAGATCAATGGCGACGCCGAACTTGTTTTCTTTCTTACCGGTCGAGATCTTGGCGTGCGTTCCGGCATCAACATCCGGATTCACACGCAACGTGGCGACCGCCGTTTTGCCCTTTGACGCCGCGATCTGGGCGAGGACAACGCCTTCTTCCTCCAGCTCAATATTGAACTGGCCGATGCCGACGTCGAGCGCCTGTTCCAGCTCGGCACGGGTCTTGCCCACGCCCGAGAACACGACGTCTTCCGGCTTCATGCCTGCCGAAATGGCGCGTGAAATTTCACCTCCCGACACGACGTCTGCACCATAGCCTTGCTTGGCGAGGACGCGCAGGACGGCGCGGTTCGGGTTCGCCTTAATCGCAAAGGCGATGTGGGACCGTCCGACGGGCGCGATACCTTCGCGGAATACTTGTGCGTGTCGCTCCAGCGTCGCACGGGAATAGACATAGACTGGCGTGCCCACTTCGTCGGCAATGCGGGTCAGCGGGACGTCCTCGGCATGGAGGATGCCGTTCTTGATTTGAAAATGGTCCATGGAATTCTTAGCCTTTCGGCGGGAGGTCAAACTTGTCGTCGCGGCGTTCTTCCGAGCGTTTTAACAGCTCGTCGCTGCGTTTGGGGTTGGCCTGCGCTGAAGGTGCAATCATCTCTTCGACGGTCGGCTGGGCCCGCACATCTTCCGGTTTAACCGGCATGCTCTTCCCATCCTGAGGTTTGAGCTTCACGCGCCCACCGCAGGCCGAAAGGGCCAGTGACAGAGAAACAGCAAGGGCAATGGCGCGAATCATGAGATGCCCAATAGCGTCTTTGCATCAGCAATGCGCGCCCGAACCTGTGCCGGCGCCGTGCCGCCATGGCTCATCCGACTGGCGACCGAGGCATCGACTGTCAGGACAGAAAAGACACTGTCGTTGATGGCCGGGTGGATGGCTTGAAGATCAGCCAAGGGCAGCGCAGCCAGCGCCAGGCCTTTTTCCTCAGCGAGCTTGACCGCACGACCTGTCACATGATGCGCCTCACGGAAGGGGAGGCCTGCTTCCCGCACCAGCCAGTCGGCAAGGTCGGTCGCGGTGGCAAAGCCGCTTTCCGCCAACGCACGCATCCGATCCGTGCGGAAGGTGACGCTTTGGGTCATGCCGGTCATGGCCGCGATAGAGAGGGCGAGGAGATCATGCGCCTCAAACACCGGCGGCTTATCGTCCTGCATGTCTTTGGAATAAGCGAGCGGCAGGCCCTTCATCGTCATCATCAGCGCATTGAGGCAGCCGGTAATGCGCCCCGCATGGCCGCGCACCAGTTCGACCGCATCGGGGTTGCGCTTTTGCGGCATGATCGAGCTTCCCGTCGACCATTGGTCAGGCAGGGCGACAAAGCCGAAGGGCTGCGACGCCCAGATGATGATCTCTTCCGACATGCGCGAAAGGTGGAGCGAACATTGGCTCGCCGCCATTAGATAATCGAGCGCGAAATCCCGGTCGGACACGCTGTCGAGGCTGTTGTCGGTGGGCTTTGCGAAATCGAGGGCCGCCGCTGTCGCATGGCGGTCAATCGGGAAACCGGTTCCCGCAAGCGCGGCGGCGCCTAGCGGGCACTCATTCAACCGACGACGCGCATCGGCAAAGCGATCCCGGTCACGCCGGATCATTTCATACCAGGCCATCAAATGGTGGCCGAGCGTCACGGGCTGCGCGCTCTGGAGGTGGGTGAAGCCCGGCATCACCGCGTCGGCATGTTCCGCCGCGCGGGCGACTAGCGCCTTCTGCAGTTCGATGAGGCCGAGTTCCACCGCATCAATGGCATCGCGCACCCAAATGCGGAAATCGGTCGCGACCTGATCGTTGCGGGACCGCGCCGTATGCAGGCGACCCGCTGTTGGGCCGATCAGCTCCGCCAGCCGCGCTTCCGTCGCCATGTGAATGTCTTCGAGCGCCAGATCGACCGGCACGCCATTGGCTTCATATTCCGCCGCAATGGTGTCGAGACCTTGTGCGATCGTCGCCGCATCCTCTGCTTTCACAATCCCTTGAGCGGCCAGCATCGCGACATGCGCCTTCGACGCGCGAATGTCCTGCTGCCACAACCGCTTGTCGAACGGGATGGAGGCGTTTATCTCACGCATGACGGCGGCCGGACCCTCGGCAAAACGCCCGCCCCACATGGAATTGGAGTCTGACTTGCGGCTGCTAATCTTACCTGTCCTTATGCTGGGCCTGACTGTTGCGGGTTGCGATAAGCAATCCGACCCCAAGCCGCAAGGCGAAGCGCCGCAATCATCGTCTGCAGAGTCCCAAGCAGGGCTTTCAAAAGGCGAAGAGCTGACCGGCACCATCGACCGCAGCCACAAGGGTGAAGCGATGCCCGACGTGTCGTTCGAAGCGCCGGATGGCGCGACGGTGAAGCTGGCCGCGTTCAAGGGCCAGCCCGTCCTCGTCAATGTCTGGGCGACATGGTGCGGCCCCTGCATTGCCGAGATGCCGACCATTGAGAAACTGGCAGCGCGTGAGGCGGGACGGCTGCAGGTGCTGGCGGTCAGTCAGGACATGAAGGGCCGTCCGGCTGTTGAGAAATGGTGGAACACCCAAGGCTTCAAGACGCTCCAGCCCTATGTCGACAAGAAAGCCGACCTTGGCTTTGCTCTGGGCGGCGGCGCGCTGCCGACGACGATCCTCTACGATAAGGACGGCAAGGAAGTCTGGCGCATGGTCGGCGGCGCGGAATGGGACAATGACGCGTCCAAAAAGCTGATCGAAGAGGCGTTTGGGGCGTAGTTTGATGGGTGTGCCATTGACCTATGTGTCATTGGCGTATATATACAAGGAATGCAGGGGCTTCAAACTGTCGTCGAACTGGAGTCGTTCCTAAAGCGGGCTAAGGTCATCATGTCAGATGACGAGCGTATGAGTATCGTCACCTTTCTGGCCGCCAATCCCGAATCCGGGGTGCTGTTGGGCGGCGGGCTTCGCAAGGTCCGCATCGCTCGCGATGGCGGCGGAAAGAGCGGAGGGTATCGCACCCTTTATGTTTTCGGTGGGGTGAGAATGCCGCTGTTCCTGCTGACGGTGTTCGCCAAGAACGAGAAAGACAATTTGACCAAGGTGGAACAAGCCGCTGCGGTCGCATTGAGCAAGGAATTGCTCGCAACTTACGGGATTAAGCCATGAGCGAAGTCTATGACAGCGTTATGGAAGGGCTGAATGAGGCATTGTCCTTTGCGCGCGGCGGAAAGTCCGGCGCGGTCGTCCATGAAGTCGCCGTGCCGACGGTCGATGTCGCAGCGATCCGCGCCAGCACCGGCCTTTCACAAGGGGCCTTTGCGCGCAGCATTGGCGTTGCAAAGGGCACGCTGCTGAACTGGGAGCACGGACGCCGCCGTCCGACAGGTCCAGCGCAAGTCCTCCTCGCGATGATCGCCAAGAAGCCATCGCTGGTTAGTGAACTGCTGTGTTGACCGCTGACACGTTGGAGCGCGCGGCCATCAAGCCCGTCCACCTGATCGGGCTACCGACTGATTCACATTCGTCCTTCTTGCGTGGCCCGGCGCAGGCGCCGGACCTGATCCGCGCGGCTCTGCGGTCCGACCACAGCAACATGGCCGCCGAAAATGGGCGGGAGATTGGTGTCGACATTCCGTTCGAGGACCTTTGCGACCTGCCGCTGACCGAAGGCGCGGGTGATTTTGAGATGATCCGCGCGGCGGCAGAAGCTGCGGCGCGCGCGGGCGCCGCCCCGATCTTTCTCGGCGGCGATCACATGGTGACCAACCCGATCGTGCAGGGGCTCGCCGCCGTGCACGGGCCGGTCAATATCCTGCATTTCGACGCCCACCCCGACACCTATGACGATTTTGAGGGCGACCCGTTGAGCCACGCCTCGCCCTTTGCGCGGATCATGGAAGGCGGCCATGCCCGCCGACTCGTTCAGGTCGGGTTGCGCACTGTCAACGCCCATTGCCGCGAGCAGGCGATGCGCTTTGGCACGGAGATGGTCGAGATGCGCGACTTCGCAGCAGGCACGGTGCCGATCCCGGACGCGCCGCTCTACATCAGTCTGGATATCGATGCGCTCGACCCCGCTTTTGCGCCGGGCGTCTCGCACCATGAGCCGGGCGGGCTGTCCGTCCGCGACCTGCTCAATGTGCTCCACCGGATCAAATGCCCGATCATTGGGGCGGATATCGTGGAGTTTAATCCGACGCGGGATATCAATGGGATGACAGCGGTTGTTGCGGCGAAGTTTCTGAAGGAACTGGCGGGGCTGGCGGGTTAGGTCCTGCACCTACCATTGTCATTCCCGCGAAAGCGGGAACCCATAAGCAAATCTGGTTGAGTATTGAGCGTGAGGACGTGCCTCAACGCGGCGACTTCTTCGCGCGTTTAGGGGGCTTGGATTCCCGCTTCTGCGGGAATGACAGTGTGAATTACACGCCCAACCGCTCCACACTCACACTCGCCGGCGTCACGCCCAGCTCGGTCATCCCCTCCGGCCAATCGCCACCCGAGACCAAAGCCGCCGCCAATGCGGACATGGCGGGCGACGTCTGCAAGCCGAACCCACCTTGTCCAGCCAGCCAGAAGAAGCCGGGTGCATCGGGCGCGAAGCCCGCCACCGGCATCCGGTCTTTCACGAAGGAGCGCAGGCCTGCCCAACGGCCGGTGATGCGGGGGACGGGCATCGTCGTGAATTGCTCGACGCGCCAGGCGGCGAGCGCCTGATCATATTCCTCGGCCTGCGCATCGCACGGCTCGCTGTCGGTCTCGTCATTGGGGCAGGCGAGCAGGCGGTTGCCCTGCGGCAGGATGTAGAAGACATCGCCCGGCGTCTTGATGAACGGCCAATCGCGCACCTCGGTACCTTCAGGTGGATCAAAGACGATGATCGTGCGGCGCTTGGGGCTCAGGCCGATGGGCTGGACGCCAGCAAGTCCCGCAATCCGGTCTGCCCATGATCCTGCGGCGTTGACGATGATGGGGGAAGTGTAACTGTCACCCGCTTCAGTTGTCGCCCTCCAGTCGCTGCCTTGGCGGGTGAGGGTGGCGACGCGGTGGCGGGCAAGGACGGTGCCATGGCTGCGGGCCTTCCTCGCAAAGCCCTGCAACAGCGCGTCGGCATCAAGGCTGCGGCCGCCATGGTCGACCAGACCTGCAACGATGGCGTCATCGCCGAATTTCAGCAGCGGGCAGAGTGCGCGCATCCGGGCCTCGTCGGCATCCTCGACCGTATCGGTGAACCGGCGCATCTCGGTGCCGAGGGCGTCGAGTTCCGGCAGCATTTCCTGCGTGGCGATGAACAGCGCGGGCTTGGGTGTGGCGAGGGGAACGTCCGTAAAGCCCTCGGGCGGGGCATCGAAGAAGGGGCGGCTCCAGGCCGTCAGCCCGCGTACCAGCGGGTTGCCGAGGCCGAAATGATAGAAGGCCGCACTTCGGCCAGAACTGTGATAGCCGACAGCCTCTTCGGCTTCGAGCACGACGACCTTGCCATGCTCGGCCAAACGGGCGGCGACCGAGAGCCCCGCAATGCCGCCGCCGATGACGATGAAGTCGGCTGTTTGGGTCATTGATCGCCCAATCTTCCCAATTCGTCATGCTGAACTTGTTTCAGCATCCATGCCGCCAGAGTTCGGGCCCCGGCGGCGAGGCATGGACCCTGAAACAAGTTCAGGGTGACGATGGAGGGGGTGGACAACCTCAATCCCGCAGCAACTCGTTGATCGCCGTCTTTGCCCGCGTCTGGGCGTCGACGCGCTTCACGATGACGGCGCACGACAGGCTGGGGCCGGGCGTGCCATCGGGCAGCGGCTTGCCGGGCAGCGCACCGGGGACGACGACCGAGTAAGACGGCACGCGGCCGACGAAGATTTCGCCTGTCGCACGGTCGATGATCTTGGAGGTGGAAGAGAGGAACACGCCCATGGCGAGCACGGCGCCTTCTTCGACCACGACGCCTTCAACGACTTCGGAGCGTGCACCGATGAAGCAATTGTCCTCAATGATGACTGGGCCGGCCTGCAGAGGCTCGAGCACGCCGCCGATGCCGACGCCGCCCGACAGGTGGACGTTCTTGCCGATCTGCGCGCAGCTGCCGACGGTCGCCCAGGTGTCGACCATCGTGCCTTCGCCAACCGAGGCGCCAAGGTTCACAAAGCTTGGCATCAGGACCACGTTCTTTGCGATATGCGCGCCGCGCCGGACGATGGAGCCGGGCACGGCGCGGAAGCCAGCTTCACGGAAGCGGTTCTCGCCCCAGCCTTCAAACTTGGACGGCACCTTGTCCCACCAATGCGCGCCGCCGGGACCGCCGGGGATGGCTTCCATGTCGTTGATGCGGAAGGACAGGAGCACAGCCTTTTTCAGCCATTGGTTGACCTGCCAGCTGCCATCGACTTTTTCCGCCACCCGGCGTTCCCCGCTGTCGAGCAACTCAAGCGCGGCTGTGACGGCATCGCGCGCGTCGCCGGTCGTTGCGGGCGACAGGCTGTCGCGGGCGTCCCAAAGGGCTTCAATGGTCTGTTCAAGCGTGGTCATGCGTGGTCCTGTACTGAAAGCCCGGAAAGCCAGGCGGTGATCTCATGGGTTTCATGGTCGATGAACGACGGGCAGGCCTCCCCATTGGCCTGTTCGGAGCCATTGTTGACCCAAAGCGTCGTCATGCCAATATCTTTGGCGGGCTTCAGATTGCGGGCCATGTCTTCGGCGAACAAAGCGCTCGTCGGCGTTACGCCCCATGCCTTGCAAAAGCCCGCATAGGCGTCCGGGTGCGGTTTGGGCTGATAGTCCATCATGTGAATATCGTGCACCGCCTCGAAGCAGTCTTCGAGTCCCAAGGCACCCAAAACGCGCTCTGCATAAGGCACATCGCCATTGGTGAAGACCAGACGGCGCCCCGGCAGCGCCATCAGCGCATCTTTCAAATCCGGATTGGCGGACACGCGGTCCATCTCAATGTCGTGGACGAAGTCCAAAAAATGGTGCGGGTCTGTGCCATGCTGGGACATCAGGCCGGACAGCGTCGTGCCATGGTCGCGAAAATACTGCTTTTGGATCCGGTGTGCTTCTGTCTCATCGACGCTGAACAGGTTGCGCAGATAGGCGTTCATACGCGCGTCAATCAACGCAAAAAGGTCGCATGACGCGGGATAAAGCGTGTTGTCGAGATCAAAGATCCAAGTGTCGATGTGGTGCAGCGCAGGCGTCATGACCCGCCCATAGTCACAAGACCTGCAAACTTAAAGCACCTGCCGCCGTTAACGCACTTATGGTCTGTAATTACCTCCACAATGGCGGCATTGTTAATGCGCCGTTAGCCGAGGAACGGCCTAATTTCGGCAACGTCCGGTGGGGTTTTGAATGAGCAGGAAGAGCGTACTTACCTTTGGCACGGTGATGATTTTGGCGCCCGTTTTGACCGCCTGTGGCGGCGGCAGCGGTGTCGCCAGTGTTCCTCAGACGCCGAGTGCTGTCGCTGTACCGCCGCCGCCCGCGCCACCACCACCGCCGCCTTCAAATGTGGACTACAATACGCCGGAATATCAGCGTTCCAACGCGGCGACCAAAATCAGCGCGATTACGGCCTATACCGCAGGTGCAACCGGGCAGGGCATTACGGCCGCTGTCATTGATAGCGGTGTGAACCCCAGCCTGCCTGAGTTTGCGGGGAAAATCAGCGCCGCCTCCCGCGACGTCGCGGGTAACCGGGGCATGGGCGACGAAGATGGGCATGGAACGTCGGTGGCCGCCGTCCTGCTTGGCGCCAAGAATGATTCTGACACGCACGGCGTGGCGTTCAATGCGACACTTTTGGCCTTGCGGACTGATACGCCCGGGAGTTGCGCGAATACGGCACCCGACGGCGGCTGCAGTCATAATGATATGGCCATCGCCTCTGCGCTCGACATCGCGGTGTCGAATGGCGCGAAAGTGGTCAATATGTCGCTGGGCGGCGCTGGCCCGAACTATACCCTGCGCGCAGCGATGGGGCGTGCGACGGCGGCGGGCACCATCCTCGTCATTTCTGCGGGCAATGATGGCCTCGCCAACCCCGATGCCTTTGCGTTGATTGCCAATGATGCCGTGGCGCGCAACCTTATCATCGTGGCAGGCGGGGTGGATGACGCCAATGCGATCTCCGTCTTTTCAACCGGGGGCAGCAATCAAGCAGGGTCAACCGCGAGCCGCTATGTCGTGGCGCTGGCCAACCGGGTGCGGACGATCAACGAGACGGGCGCCGCCATTTTGGCCAGCGGCACATCTTATGCAGCGCCTGCTGTGTCCGGCGCGATAGCGCTGCTCGCACAGGCGTTTCCAAACCTGACAAGCGCACAGATTGTGGACTTGCTCCTGTCTTCCGCGCGGGATTTGGGGGCTGCCGGTGTCGACCCTGTCTATGGTCGCGGCCTTGTCGATCTGGCGGCGGCCTTTGCCGCGCGCGGGGCCACGTCCGTTGCAGGGACGAGCGTGCCGGTGTCGATGACGGACAATGGCTCGCTGTCTGCGCCGATGGGGGATGCGTCGCTCACCGGCCTCTCGACTGTGTTTCAGGACGCCTATGGCCGTGCCTATGGGGCAGACCTGGAAGGCACATTTTCGCGAAGCTATTCCGGTGGCCGCCTTTGGTCTTCGCTCAATGCAGATGGCCGGACAGCGGGCGTCGGTTATGGCATGACGGGTTTGGCCCTTTCGGTGTCGGGCGATGTCCGCACCGGTCACGTCGGCCCTCTGGCTATGACCGATCAGGCGCAGCGCACTGCCCGCCTGATGGCCGGGTGGGTGGTCTCCCGCCTGTCACGTGACACGCACTTTGCGGCGGGCTTTGCGCGCAGCAGCGGCGCACTGATTGACCAGATGGCGCTCAACAATGCATCCCGGTTTCTTGTCGCTTAGGAAACAGGGTCCAGTTTCGGTTTTCGCAGTACGCCGGTCTATTCCGGTGCCGTCCGGCAGCAGTTCGGGCGCTGGGGTCTGTCCGTCGGGTGGGATCGCGGTGAAGCCTTGGTCTGGTCGCGTCCGCTGCGCAATCGCTATGACCGGATGCCTTTTACGACCGCTTCGATCTCGCTGGACCGTCGGTTCGGCCCGCTTTCACTCGCAGTGAAGGGCAGTCATTTGTCGGAAAAGGAGACAGTGCTTGGCGCGCGCTTCGGCGCCATGTTTGGCGCGCCCGGTTCTGTCACCCGGCAAATCTCGGTCGACGGCAAATTCGCCACACTGGGCGGGTGGGCCTTGCGCGGACGTTGGCAGCAGGGCTGGACGCGGATTGGCGCGGGTGGTGTTCGCCCTGCCTCTGATCATCTCGTCTCCACAGCCTGGTCTTTTGATGTGACGCGGGAAGGCATGTTCCTGAGCAACGACAGCTTCGGCCTGCGGTTGGCCCAGCCGGTGCGTATTGCTTCCGGCGGACTGACTGTCGAATTGCCAGTGTCGTGGGACTATGCGACATCCACCGCGCAGACCGCAGCGCGTCATATAAACCTTGCGCCATCGGGACGCGAAATTGATGCCGAGGCGCTTTATGCGGTTCCGCTATGGGCAGGCTCGCTGTCGACCTCTGTGTATTGGCGCAAAGACCCCGGCCACTTTGCCGCGGCACCCGACGACACAGGGGCAGCGCTGCGGTTCGGTATGGCTTTCTGACCTTGAGGGACTCCGGTTCCGCGCTCTTGGGCGTTTGACATCGCTCGCCGGAAATCCTATGAAATATCTTCTACCCTGATCGACCGGGAAATGATGTGCCGTTGCGCAGTGCATCGAACGTATAGATCGACTGAGGTTTCAAGACGCTGAAAGCTGCAGTTTTCCTCGCGGAAACTCGCGGCTTTTTGTGTTTTGTCGCGCCCCGCATTTAAGACGTAAAAGGCGAGAAAATCCACATGGCGAAGCAAGCAGCGAAGGCAGACGTGACAGTCGCGATTGCCAAGAAGCGCATCCGCAAAATGTTCGGCAACATTCACGAAGTGGCAGAAATGCCCGACCTGATTCAGGTTCAGCGCGAATCGTACGAACAGTTTCTGCGGTCAGATCCCTCCATCGGTTATGTGTCCGGTCTCGAAAAGACGCTGCGCAGCGTTTTCCCGATCCGTGACTTTGCCGGCACGGCTGAGCTCGATTTCGTCACCTACGAACTGGAAGACCCCAAGTTCGACGTGGAAGAATGCCGCCAGCGCGGGATCACCTATGCCGCGCCGATGAAGGTCACGCTCCGCTTGATCGTTTTTGAAGTCGATACCGAAACGGAAACCCGCTCGGTCCTCGATATCAAGGAGCAGGACGTTTACATGGGCGACATGCCGCTCATGACCGAGAACGGCACCTTCTTCGTCAACGGCACCGAACGCGTTATCGTGTCGCAGATGCACCGCTCGCCTGGTGTTCTGTTTGACCATGACCGTGGCAAGACCCACTCGTCTGGCAAGTATCTCTTCGCCGCCCGCGTCATTCCGTATCGCGGTTCCTGGCTCGACTTTGAATTTGACGCCAAGGACGTCGTCAACGTCCGCATCGACCGTAAGCGTAAGCTGCCGGTAACATCGTTGCTGTTGGCGCTCGGCCTGACGCCAGAAGAAATTCTGCATCAGTTCTACAACACAGTGACCTTCGGCCGCTCGCCTTCGGGCTGGATCGTGCCTTACGTCTCCGAAAACTGGCGTGGCCAGAAGCCGCTCTATGACGTCGTTGACGCCAAGACCGGTGAAGTCGTGTTCGCGGCCGGCCAGAAGGTCAGCCCGCGTGCGGCCAACAAGGCGGCGAAGGATGGTCTCGAAGCCCTGCTGATCCCGACCGAGGAAATCTTCGGCCGCTATGCGGCGCTGGACCTCATCAACGAGCAGACTGGTGAAATCTACATCGAAGCCGGTGAAGAAGTCTCTGCCGAGAACCTCGAAAAGCTCGACAAGGCAGGCGTTGACCGCCTCGAATTGCTCGACATTGACCATGTGAACACGGGTCCTTGGATCCGCAACACGCTGAAGGTCGACAAGGCTGAAGACCGCGACATGGCGCTCGACAGCATCTATCGCGTCATGCGTCCTGGCGAACCGCCGACGAAGGAAACGGCTGAAGCTCTTTTCGCCGGCCTGTTCTTCGACAATGAGCGTTATGATCTTTCCGCGGTTGGCCGTGTGAAGCTGAACATGCGCCTTGGCCTCGACGCGCCGGACGATCTGACGACGCTGCGCAATGAAGACATTCTGGCTGTCGTGAAGACCCTCGTCGACCTGAAGGACGGCAAGGGCGAAATCGACGATATCGATAACCTCGGTAACCGTCGTGTCCGCTCGGTCGGTGAGCTTCTGGAAAACCAGTACCGCATCGGTCTGCTCCGCATGGAGCGCGCTGTGAAGGAGCGTATGTCTTCGGTCGACGTGTCGACGGTGATGCCGAACGATATGATCAACGCCAAGCCGGCTGTTGCCGCTGTCCGTGAATTCTTCGGCTCGTCGCAGCTGTCGCAGTTCATGGATCAGACCAACCCGCTGTCGGAAGTGACGCATAAGCGTCGTGTGTCGGCGCTTGGACCAGGCGGCTTGACGCGTGAGCGCGCAGGCTTCGAAGTCCGCGACGTTCACCCGACGCATTATGGCCGTATCTGCCCGATTGAAACGCCGGAAGGCCCGAACATCGGTCTCATCAACTCGCTGGCCTCGTTCAGCCGCGTCAACAAGTACGGCTTCATCGAAACGCCTTACCGCCGCATCGTCGACGGCAAGGTGACGAGCGATGTCGTCTATCTGTCCGCCATGGAAGAAGCCAAGCACACGATCGCGCAGGCGAACGCTGAGCTGACCGAAGATGGCAGCTTTGTTGAAGAGCAGATTTCGTCGCGTGAAGCCGGCGAATTCCTGATCGCCAACCGCGAACAGATCACGCTCATGGACGTTTCGCCTAAGCAGCTCGTTTCGGTCGCCGCATCGCTCATTCCATTCCTGGAAAACGATGACGCGAACCGCGCACTCATGGGATCGAACATGCAGCGTCAGGCTGTGCCGCTCGTCCGTGCCGAAGCGCCGTTCGTTGGCACTGGCATGGAAGAAACGGTTGCCCGTGACTCCGGCGCCGCCATTGGCGCCCGCCGTGCCGGGATTGTCGATCAGGTCGATGCGACCCGTATCGTTGTCCGCGCAACTGGTGAAGTCGATGCCGACCAGTCCGGCGTGGACATTTACCGTCTGCAGAAGTTCCAGCGGTCCAACCAGAACACCTGCATCAACCAGCGTCCGCTGGTGAAGGTGGGGGATCCGGTGGCCGCTGGCGACATCATCGCCGATGGCCCGTCGACGGAACTGGGTGAACTCGCCCTTGGCCGCAACAGCCTCGTCGCGTTCATGCCTTGGAATGGCTACAATTACGAAGACTCCATCCTGATCAGCGAACGCATCGTGAAGGATGACGTCTTTACCTCGATCCACATCGAGGAATTTGAAGTCATGGCCCGTGACACCAAGCTTGGGCCAGAAGACATCACGCGCGACATCCCGAACGTCGGTGAAGAAGCGCTTCGCAGCCTCGACGAAGCGGGCATCGTCTACATCGGTGCCGAAGTTGAGCCGGGCGACATCCTCGTCGGCAAGATCACGCCAAAGGGCGAAAGCCCGATGACGCCGGAAGAAAAGTTGCTCCGCGCCATCTTCGGTGAAAAGGCGTCTGACGTTCGCGATACGTCGCTGCGTCTGCCGCCGGGTGTTGCTGGCACGGTCGTCGAAGTCCGCGTCTTCAACCGTCACGGCATCGACATTGATGACCGTACGCGCGCCATTCAGACCGAAGAAAAGGAATCGCTGGCCAAGGACCGTGACGACGAACGCACGATCCTTAACCGCGCAACCTATTCGCGCCTGAAAGAAATGCTGATCGGTCAGATCGCCACGGCCGCGCCAAAGGGTCTGAAGAAGGGCGACGCAATCGACGCTCAGGGCCTGAGCGAAGTGGAAAGCCATGAATGGTGGAAGATCGCCGTTCAGGACGACCGCGTTCAGGCAGACCTTGAAGCTGTGAAGATCCAGTATGACGATGCCGTCAAGCGGATCAACGCGAAGTTCGAAGACCGCGTTGAAAAGGTCGAACGCGGTGATGATCTGGCACCTGGCGTGCTCAAGATGGTCAAGGTCTTTGTTGCCGTGAAGCGCAAGCTTCAGTCGGGCGACAAGATGGCCGGTCGTCACGGGAATAAGGGTGTCATCAGCCGCATCGTGCCGGCTGAAGACATGCCGTTCCTTGAAGACGGAACGCCTGTCGATATCGTTCTGAACCCGCTGGGCGTGCCGTCGCGTATGAACGTCGGTCAGATCTTTGAAACGCACCTTGGCTGGGCCGCGCGCGGCCTTGGCAAGCAGATTCAGGCAGCGCTTGAGGAATGGCGCAGCGCAGGCGGCTCAGAAGCCGGCGTTGCACCGACCGTCGTTCGTGATCGCCTGACGACAGTTTACGGTGAAACCTACAAGGATGAGATCGCTTCACGGAGCGACACCGACATTGTGGAGATGGCCGAACTGCTGCGCAACGGTGTGCCGATGGCAACGCCGGTGTTCGATGGTGCGCGTGAAGCAGACGTCACCCGTATGCTTGAACTGGCCGGTCTCGACGGGTCTGGTCAGGTCACGGTTTATGACGGTCGTACCGGCGAAAGCTTCGACCGTAAGGTGACTGTGGGCTACATCTACATGCTCAAGCTGCACCACTTGGTCGATGACAAGATCCATGCCCGTTCCATCGGTCCGTACTCGCTCGTCACGCAGCAGCCGCTGGGTGGTAAGGCGCAGTTCGGCGGCCAGCGCTTCGGGGAAATGGAAGTCTGGGCGCTCCAGGCTTACGGTGCCGCCTATACGCTGCAGGAAATGCTCACGGTGAAGTCCGATGACGTGGTCGGTCGCACCAAGGTTTACGAAGCCATCGTCAAGGGTGACGATACCTTCGAAGCCGGCATCCCGGAAAGCTTCAACGTTCTCGTCAAGGAAATGCGTTCGCTCGGCCTGAATGTCGAACTGACCAGCCTCGGCGATGACGTAGACGGCGACGGGCTTGCCATCGCAGCTGAATAACCGATCTGCCCCTCCCTCCTCAGGGGAGGGGCCGGTGACGGGCCGGAACCCCGTCCTAGATGACCAATTCCACCTCTGCTCTTTCCGGGATCGGAACGAGAAATGGAGCGAAAAATGAACGACTTGATGGCCTTTGCCAACCCGATGACCAAGCCAGACACCTTCGACCAGATCCAAATTGGGATCGCGTCGCCGGAACGTATCCGTTCCTGGTCCTTCGGCGAAATCAAGAAGCCCGAAACCATCAACTACCGCACGTTCAAGCCTGAGCGTGACGGCCTGTTCTGTGCCCGCATCTTCGGTCCTATCAAGGATTACGAATGCCTGTGCGGCAAGTACAAGCGGATGAAGTATAAGGGTATCGTCTGCGAAAAGTGCGGTGTCGAAGTCACCGTGTCGAAGGTCCGTCGTGAACGCATGGGCCATATCGAACTGGCTGCACCTGTTGCGCACATCTGGTTCCTGAAGTCGCTGCCATCGCGCATCGGCCTTCTGCTCGACATGCAGCTCAAGCAGCTTGAGCGCGTGCTGTATTTCGAAAACTACATCGTCATGGAACCGGGCCTGACTCCGCTCGAAAAGTTCCAGCTGATGACCGAGGACGAGCTTCTCGACGCGCAGGATGAATATGGCGAAGACGCATTCTCGGCCGGCATCGGCGCAGAAGCGATCCGCGTCCTCCTCGAAAGCCTCGACCTTGAAGGCGAACGCGATGACCTGCTGAAGGAACTTGCTGAAACCAAGTCGGAACTGAAGCCGAAGAAGATTATCAAGCGCCTGAAGGTCGTGGAATCGTTCATCGATTCCGGCAACCGTCCGGAATGGATGATCCTTCAGGTCGTGCCGGTCATTCCGCCGGAACTGCGTCCGCTCGTGCCGCTCGATGGCGGCCGTTTCGCAACGTCCGATCTTAACGATCTCTATCGTCGCGTGATCAACCGTAACAACCGTCTGAAGCGTCTGATGGAACTGCGCGCGCCGGACATCATCGTCCGCAACGAAAAGCGCATGTTGCAGGAAGCTGTTGACGCGCTGTTCGACAATGGCCGTCGCGGCCGCACGATCACGGGCGCCAATAAGCGTCCGCTGAAGTCGCTGTCCGACATGCTCAAGGGCAAGCAGGGCCGCTTCCGCCAGAACCTTCTCGGGAAGCGCGTCGACTATTCGGGTCGTTCGGTCATCGTGACGGGTCCGGAACTCAAGCTGCACCAGTGCGGCCTGCCGAAGAAGATGGCGCTCGAGCTGTTCAAGCCGTTCATCTATTCGCGCCTCGACGCCAAGGGTATGTCGATGACGCTGAAGCAGGCGAAGAAGTGGGTTGAAAAGGAACGCAAGGAAGTCTGGGACATCCTGGATGAAGTGATCCGTGAACACCCCGTCATGCTCAACCGCGCACCGACGCTTCACCGTCTTGGCATTCAGGCGTTTGAACCTGTCCTCATCGAAGGCAAGGCCATCCAGCTGCACCCGCTCGTTTGCTCGGCTTTCAACGCCGACTTTGACGGTGACCAGATGGCTGTCCACGTGCCGCTCTCGCTGGAAGCCCAGCTGGAAGCGCGCGTGCTGATGATGTCGACCAACAACATCCTGTCACCTGCCAATGGTAAGCCGATCATCGTTCCGTCGCAGGACATGGTTCTCGGCCTTTATTATCTGTCGATGATGAAGGAAAATGAGCCCGGCCAAGGCATGATGATGTCGAACATCGATGAAGTGCATCAGGCCCTGTTTGCCAAGGCTGTGACGCTGCACACGAAGATCATCGCGCGCGTTCCGCAGACGAACGAAGCCGGTGAAACCTTCATGGGCCGCTTCGAAACAACGCCGGGCCGTATGCTTTTGGGTGAATGTCTGCCGAAGAGCCACAAGGTGCCCTTCGACACCGTCAACCGCCTGCTGACCAAGAAGGAAATCGGCGACGTCATCGACATCGTCTATCGCCACACCGGTCAGAAGGAGACTGTTCTGTTCGCCGACGCGATCATGGGTCTTGGCTTCCGTCACGCCTGCAACGCTGGCATTTCCTTCGGCAAGGACGACATGGTCATCCCGGCTGCCAAGGACAAGCTGGTGGAAGAAACACGCGTCCTTGTGCGTGACTTTGAACAGCAGTATCAGGACGGTCTGATCACCCAGCAGGAAAAGTACAACAAGGTGATCGACGCTTGGAGCCGCTGCGGTGACCAGGTGGCCAATGAAATGATGAAGGAAATCCAAGCCGTAAAGATCGGTGAGGATGGACGCGAACTGCCCACCAACGCGATCTACATGATGGCGCACTCCGGTGCCCGTGGTTCGCAGGCGCAGATCAAGCAGCTCGCCGGGATGCGCGGCCTTATGGCCAAGCCGTCGGGCGAAATCATTGAAACGCCGATCATTTCGAACTTCAAGGAAGGTCTGACCGTTCTTGAATACTTCAACTCCACCCACGGCGCCCGTAAGGGTCTGGCCGATACGGCTCTTAAGACGGCAAACTCGGGCTACCTGACCCGCCGTCTGGTCGACGTGTCGCAGGACTGCACCGTGATCGAGAATGATTGCGGCACAGAACGCGCGCTGGAAATGAAGGCCATTGTTCAGGGTGGTTCGGTCATCGCTTCGCTGGCTGAACGTATCCTTGGCCGCACAGTCGCCGAAGATATTGTTGATCCCAAGACCAAGGAAACCATCATCGAGACGGGCACGCTGCTCGACGAGCCGATGGTGGCCGCAATCGAAGAGATTGGCATTCAGGCGGTCCGCATCCGTTCACCACTGATCTGCGAAACCCGCATGGGTGTTTGCGGTAAGTGCTATGGTCGTGACCTTGCTCGCGGTACGCCGGTCAACATCGGTGAAGCTGTCGGCGTTATCGCTGCACAGTCCATCGGTGAGCCGGGCACACAGCTGACCATGCGTACCTTCCACATTGGTGGGGCCGCACAGCTCAACCAGCAGTCGCATCTCGAAGCGGCTGTTGATGGCACCGTGCACTATCGTGAACTCCGCACGATTGCCGATAAGAACGGCCGTAATGTCGCTCTGTCGCGTGCCGGCGAAATCGTTCTGCTCGACGACAATGGCCGCGAACGCGCCGTCGACCGTCTGCCTTACGGTTCCTATGTCCTCATCGGGGATGGTGCACCGGTCAAGAAGGGCGCGCGCATCGCAGAATGGGATCCGTTCACCATGCCGGTGATCACGGAAATCCCGGGTATCGTCCGCTATCAGGACCTGGTCGAAGGCCAGACTCTGGTGGAACAGACCGATGAAGCCACCGGCATCGCCCAGAAGGTTGTGACGGAGTTCCGTCCGGGCCGTTCGAAGATCGATCTTCGTCCGCGCCTGACACTTCTTGACAGCGATTCCGGCGAAGCTGGCCGCTACATGCTGGCGGTTGGTGCGATGCTCTCGATTGAAGACGGTGCCACGGTTCAGGCAGGCGACGTTCTCGCTCGTGTGACCCGTGAAGCTGCTAAGACCCGCGACATCACCGGCGGTCTGCCGCGCGTTGCCGAATTGTTCGAAGCTCGTAAGCCGAAGGACGCCGCGATCATCGCGCCGATCTCCGGACGTGTTGTCTTCGGCAAGGATTATAAGGCAAAGCGTAAGATTGGCATTCAGCCGGAAGACGGCGATCTGGTCGAATTCTTGGTCTCCAAGTCCAAGGTGATCGACGTGCAGGAAGGCGATCTTCTGAAGCGCGGTGACATCATCGTCTCCGGCTCGCTTGATCCGCATGACATTCTGGAAGCAATGGGCATTGAGCCGCTGGCTGAATATCTCGTTGCGGAAATTCAGGAAGTTTACCGTTTGCAGGGCGTGAAGATCAACGACAAGCACATCGAGACGATCGTTCGTCAGATGCTGCAGAAGGTTGAAATCACCCATGCCGGTGACACGACACTGCTTCCGGGTGAAGAAGTTGACCGTGAGGAAATGCTTGAAATCAACGCAAAGGCTGCCGTCACCGGTGGGGAACCTGCGCAGGGCAAGCCGATCCTCCTTGGCATCACCAAGGCGTCGCTGCAGACCCGCAGCTTCATCTCGGCGGCCTCCTTCCAGGAAACCACTCGCGTTCTCACCCAGGCTTCGGTTGAAGGTAAGAAGGACACGCTGGTTGGCCTGAAGGAAAACGTCATCGTTGGTCGCCTCATCCCGGCAGGGACGGGCGCTGGCATGAACCGCCTGCGCGTGACGGCAACCAGCCGCGATGCCGCCCTTCGTGTCCAGCAGCGCGCTTGGCAGGAAAGCTTGATCGCGCCGAAGACAGCCGCAGAAGAGCGTGCGGCCGAACAGCGTCAGCCGGTTCAGGCCGATACGGGTGATGATGCGCTTGGTGCTGTCATCCACACGCCGGAATCAGCCGAGGACATGGGCGGAGAATAAACCCTCCCCGTCCTTTTCCGGATGAAAAAGTTTGACCCCGTCGGAGCGATCCGGCGGGGTTTTACTTTTAGATCAACGATGTGCCGGATTGGGACAGGGGGCAAAGGGGTGTGTGGTGGGGATTGAAACCAATGTGAACATGATTTAACACCAAGTTAACGGTGTCGCGCTGTTCCGAACGAGGTGAAAATCACCCGAGCGGAGTTTTGTAATCATCTCTCTTGGGGGAATACCATGAAGAAAATTTTGCTCGCGGCCTTTGCAGCTCCTGCCACTGCCAATGCTGCACTCGTTTATGTTGGTAGCTGGGACGTCTCTAGCGGCCCGAGCTGGTCCGGCTCGCCGCCGAATGGTCCGCTGGCTTATACCGGCCAGGAAGCTGCTGCGCTTCTGTTTGGCGGCAACGCATCAGACTATCAGATCTCGACGATCGATAATCTCGTTGCCAACATTAACAATAAGGCATGGTATGATACGATCGGTTATGGTGGCAGCGTTCACCTTAAAGGTCCGAGGTCGCAAACTCGGGCTTGAGTCTGAATACGGACCAGTCCTGTCCCAAATTAAACTGACAGGATAAAATCATGAAAAACATTATCATTTCGGCTTTAGCCATTGCTGCTTTTGCAGCGCCTGCGCAGGTTGCAGTCACCTATCTCGATTTTGAGAATATCGCACCTTACCCAAATGACAGCAATGTGCTCGTAGGCGGCTATTATAACGGCGGTACGTCCAGCATTGGCACCAGCGGCGCCAATCTGGGCGTGGAGTTTACCTCTGACGTTTTGCTGCTCTGCATGAACACGGCTGGAACAGCATGTTCAAATACCTCGCGGAACGGCGAAGGCATTGCGGCGTCAGCCAATGGCCTTAGCCGTTGTTGGCTCGTCTCCGATCAGCAACACGCGCATGGACACGCCCCCTTCTGCAACCTTTGATATCGCGCCGGAGTGGTCCGAAACGCGATGTGATCTATTAACCAAAAAACATATGAAGTTGAAAGGTTAATTTCGGGTAAACCCGCGTAAACGCGGCGTTTGCGGTTAGTACTTAGGCGCAGAAATGCTTTGTTTTTCGGGGCTTCCGTAATCTTACCTAACCAGATTGGATGCGCTGGAGGGTTGGCGCTTTAAGCAATATGAACCGAAAAAAAGGACTATTTCGCCAAAAATCTATTCGGCGGGGTCCAATGCCAGCGCGGTGGGCGCTTTGCGTTTCGTCTTGGACAGCAGCGGTTTGAGATAGGCACCGGTATAGCTGCCGCTCACCTCCACGACCTTTTCCGGCGTGCCTTCTGCCACGATCATGCCGCCCTTCACGCCGCCTTCTGGCCCGAGATCGATGATCCAGTCCGCCGTCTTGATGACGTCCAGATTATGTTCGATCACGACAACGCTGTTGCCCTGTTCGACCAGCGCGTGGAGTACCTCGAGCAGCTTGCGGACATCTTCAAAGTGCAAACCGGTCGTCGGCTCGTCCAGAATGTAGAGCGTGTTGCCCGTCGCGCGGCGGGACAGTTCCTTGGCGAGCTTGACGCGCTGCGCTTCGCCGCCGGACAGGGTCGTGGCCTGCTGGCCGACCTGCACATAGCCCAAGCCCACTTCGGCGAGCATGGCCATCTTGTCGCGGATGGGGGGCACCGCCTTAAAGAATTCGACGGCGTCCTCAACCGTCATATCGAGAACGTCGGCAATCGACTTGCCCTTGAACTTCACTTCCAGCGTTTCGCGGTTGTAGCGCGCGCCCTTGCACTCATCGCAGGTCACATAGACGTCGGGCAGGAAGTGCATCTCAATCTTGATGACGCCATCGCCCTGGCAGGCTTCGCAGCGCCCACCCTTGACGTTGAAGGAGAAGCGGCCCGGCTTGTAGCCGCGTGCTTGCGCCTCGGGGAGGCCCGCAAACCAGTCGCGGATGTTGGTGAAGGCGCCGGTATAGGTGGCCGGGTTGGAGCGCGGCGTGCGGCCGATGGGCGACTGGTCAATATCGATGACCTTGTCGAGAAACTGCAGGCCTTCAATCTTGTCATGCTTGCCCGCGACGATCCGCGCGCCGTTCAGCTGGCGTGCGGCGCTGGCGTAGAGCGTGTCGATGGTGAAGCTCGATTTGCCGGAGCCGGAGACGCCGGTGACGCAGGTAAAGGTGCCGAGCGGGATCGACGCGCTGACATTGCGCAGGTTGTTCTCCCGCGCGCCCTTCACGGTTAGCTTCTTGCCGGTGCCTTTGCGGCGCTTCGCAGGAACGGGGATCTCGCGCCGGCCGGTCAAATAGTCGGCGGTCAGGCTCCCCTCAGCCGCTTCGATATCCGCGAGCGACCCTTGTGCGACGATGACGCCGCCATGGACGCCGGCGCCCGGGCCCATGTCGATGATATAGTCAGCATGGCGGATGGCGTCTTCGTCATGCTCGACGACGATAACGGTATTGCCGAGATCACGCAGCCGCTGCAGCGTGGCGAGCAGCATGTCATTGTCGCGCTGGTGCAGGCCGATGGACGGCTCATCAAGAACATAGAGCACGCCGGACAGGCCGGACCCGATCTGCGAGGCCAAGCGGATGCGCTGGCTCTCCCCGCCAGACAGCGTGCCCGAGGTGCGGTTGAGGTTCAGATAATCCAGCCCGACATTGTTGAGGAAGCCGAGCCGCTCGTTGATTTCCTTCAGGATCGCTTTGGCAATCTGCTGCTGCTGCGGTGTCAGCTGATCTGCCAGCGCCCCGAACCATGCGACGGCATCAACCACGGACAGCCTTGTCGCATCGCTGATCGTCGATCCGGCGATCTTCACGCACAGCGCCTCCAGCTTCAGCCGGTCGCCATGGCAAGCCTCACACGGAGCTGCGCTCTGATATTTGGAGAGCTCTTCGCGCATCCAGGCGCTCTCCGTCTGGAGCAGGCGGCGGTTGAGGTTGCCGATGACGCCGTTGAACTGCTTGTGGACGTCATAGCTCTTGCGGCCATCCTGAAAGGTCAGCCGGATGATCTCCAGCGAGCCATTGAGGAGGATGTCTTTGAACTCTGCGGACAGATCCTTCCAAGGCGTCGTCAGGCTGAATTCAAAGTGGCGGGCAACCGAAGACAGCACCTGCATATAATAGGGGCTGGGCGGGTTGGATTTTGTCCATGGCACAATGGCCCCGTCTTTGATCGACAGGCTCTCATTCGGAACGACCAGTTCTGGATCGAAAGACAGTTTCTCCCCCAATCCGTCACAGACCGGGCAGGCCCCTTGCGGCGCGTTGAACGAAAACAGGCGCGGGGCAATTTCTTCAATGGTGAAGCCGGACACCGGGCAGGCGAACTTTTCGGAAAAGACGATGCGACCCTCAGGCGCATTGTTGCCGAGGACATCCTTGGCTGTCTTGTCTGCTTCCGTCGGCGCGTCTGCTGGATCGACAAAGGTCAGCCCGTCGGCGAGTTTCAGCGCTGTTTCAAAGCTGTCGGCCAGCCGCGTCTCAATGCCTTCGCGCACGACGATGCGGTCCACGACGACTTCAAGGTCATGCTTATACTTCTTGTCGAGGGCAGGGGCCTCATCAATCTCGTAGAATTCGCCATCAATCCGGACGCGGGTGAAGCCCGCCTTCTGCCATTCGGCCAGTTCCTTGCGATATTCCCCCTTGCGTCCGCGCACGACGGGCGCGAGCAGATAGAGCCGCGTGCCTTCCGGCAGCGCCATCACCCGGTCAACCATCTGGCTGACGGTCTGCGCCGAAATCGGCAAGCCGGTGGCTGGTGAATAAGGAATGCCAACCCGCGCCCAGAGCAGGCGCATGTAGTCGTAAATTTCCGTGACGGTCGCGACCGTGGAACGTGGGTTCCGGCTCGTCGTCTTTTGTTCAATGCTGATCGCCGGCGACAGGCCCTCAATGTGGTCCACATCGGGCTTCTGCATCATCTCCAGAAACTGGCGTGCATAGGCCGACAGCGATTCAACATAGCGGCGCTGACCCTCGGCATAGATGGTATCGAAGGCGAGGCTCGATTTGCCGGAGCCGGACAGGCCGGTGATGACCGTCAATGTGTCGCGCGGAATATCGACGTCCACGCCCTTAAGATTGTGCTCGCGGGCACCCCGCACCTGAATGTGTGTCAGCATGGACAGTCTGTTCCATATTTGTTCGACTCAGGCAAGTGCCCGGCACGGGGAAAGGATCGGGCAAGCGATCATCGCTGCACCGGCGATATGGGATCGACCGGATGGGTGGCAAGGGAAGCTTTGGCAACGTGTCCTTTGGGACGGTGCTTTGGATTAGTCCCGGATCCACTGGCCTGAATTGCGATATTGCGGGAGCACATCGCTGTCAGGCAGGGCATTCTTCACATAGCGGTTGTCTTCGCCCACGCGCCGGGAGGGCGGTGCGGCGGAGGTGGACGCAACGGGCGGTGCCGCTTGATAGGTCGGGTAAGGCGCTGTCGGCATGGCCGCGATATTTGTCGGGACAGGCACAGGCGATGCACCGGGTGCGGCAGGCGTCGGCCAAGGCGTGCGGCGCGGCAGCGGGCCGGGATAGGGCTCTGCGCCAGCATAGCGGCCATAGAACGCCGTCATGGCGCCCCTGGTGCCCGGCATACGGTAGAAGATGTGATTGCCGATCACGGCTGAAATGATGAGCGACCGGTTCCACGTCGGATTGACTGCCGGCGTGTGATAGAAGGTCGCCAAGCCAACCGGCGCGTGGACATAGCCTGCGAGCGCCGCCCGGGCGACGCGGCTTGCCCGTGCCCAGCCGTCGCGGCTCGGCACGCGCGCCATGGATCCGTCACAGGCATAGCTGAACTGGCAGCCCGGCATGTCGGATCCCTGATAGATGACCCCGCAGACAGTTGACGGCCAGGCCGGATGGCGGACGCGGTTGAGGATGACCTGCGCGACCGCGCGCTGGCCATCATCGCTTTCGGAAGCCGCCTCATAATAGATGGCCGATGTCAGGCAGATCGCAGCGCGCAGCGTGTCGGCAGCGGTCTTCCCCTTGAAGACATAGGGCGCCGCCGCCGGGCCGGTATCAAAACGGCTCGGTATGGAGAAGGGTGTGGCCGGCATTTGTTGCGGTGCTGCGGGCGCGGGAATGGCATTTCCGGCCGCGTCGATGGGTGTTGGCATGGGAACTTCGTCGCCGAGACCGACCGATTCGGTCGCATTGGCGTTGGGCTGCGGCGCATACATCGGCAGTGGCTCATCCAGCGGGATGGTCAGTTCATGACCGCGCACACCGGGAATGACCGTGTAGTTAGCTGCCTGCAATCCAACGAAAGACATGGTTAAGGCCGCCAGCCCCCCGATCGACCAGAGGGACAATGTCCTCTTTCTGATCATCGACATTGCGCGGAGGCGCGAAGCAAACATGACAGCAAATACTCAATACAACACGGGTCGGCGGTCAGCCTATGCACAGCTAAACGACCAAATCTCTTACAATTTTGCCCCTGTCCCAGCTTGGCACAGCACGACCATCATGTGTGAACAGGGTGAAAGCGGAACGGAAATTGGCAATTCCCAATCGCGATGCCGGACCCTAAAGGCAGCGCAGTCAATATTAGTGGAGCATATGGGATGGCAAAAGCGTTGCGGGTGGCACTGGCCGGTTTGGGAACCGTCGGCGCAGGCGTGATCAAGCTGATCGACGCGAACCGCGACCTTATTGAGCGTCGTGCCGGACGCCCCATTGAGATCGTCGCCATCTCCGCGCGCGACCGCAATCGGGACCGCGGTGTTGATCTGTCCGGCTTTGAGTGGGTCGATGACACGACCTCGCTTGCCAGCCATCCGGATATCGATGTTGTCGTTGAACTCATTGGCGGGTCCGATGGCCCGGCGCTCGTCCTTGCCCGCAACACCATCGCGAGTGGCCGCGCGTTCGTGACGGCCAACAAGGCGATGATCGCGCATCATGGCTTGGAACTCGCCGGGCTGGCCGAAGGCAAAGGTGTCGCGCTAAAATATGAAGCGGCGGTCGCTGGCGGCATTCCCGTGATCAAAGGCCTGCGGGAAGGCGCTGCGGCGAACGAGATTTCAGGCGTGTTCGGCATCCTCAACGGGACATGCAATTACATCCTGTCCACCATGGAAAGCGAAAGCCGCGACTTTGCCGAGGTGCTCGCCGAAGCACAGGCGCTGGGCTATGCCGAATCCGATCCGAGCTTCGATATTGATGGCGTCGATGCCGCGCATAAGCTGTCGATCCTCGCGAGCCTCGCCTTTGGCACGGCCATCGACTTTGAAGGTGTCGACATTCGCGGCATCCGCCATGTGATCGCCGCCGACATTGTGGAAGCGGAGTCGCTCGGCCACCGCATTCGCCTCGTGGGCATGGCGTCGGCCGGCAATGGCCTGCTGCAACGCGTCCAGCCCTGCCTTGTGCCGCTGGCGCATCCTCTGGCGCACGTGACGGGATCGTTGAACGCTGTGGTCGCGGAAGGCAATTTCGTTGGTCGCCTGTTCCTGCAGGGACGGGGCGCAGGTGAAGGGCCGACCGCGTCTGCCGTGGTTGCCGACTTGATCGATATTGCGCGCGGCGAGACAGGCCCGGCCTTTGCGATGTCCGTCGCCAGCCTTGCCCGCACCGACCGCGCGCCAGCCGGCGAAAGCAAGGCCCGCACCTATCTGCGCTTCATCGTGGCGGACCGGCCGGGTGTGCTGGCGGAAATCACCGCCGCCATGCGCGACGCCGACGTGTCGATTGAATCCTTGAGCCAGCGCGGCGTGACAGCTGAAGGTGCCGCCGTCGTTGCCATCGTCACGCACGAATGTCGCGAGGCCAATGTGACAAAGGCGCTTGGCCTGCTCGAAGGATCAAGCAGCTTGCAAGCCGCCCCAATGGTGATGCCGATCCTGGAGGTCTAAGGGCCGCTTACTTAGCGAGCGGGCGATAGCGAATGCCGTCGCGGCCGATGGTTGTGGAGACTGTCACGCCCACCATGCCGCAGCCGACCAGATAGGGGCCGCGCTGCTGGCAGGGCGTGGTCTTACTCTGGATGCGCTCCCGCTCTCCCATCAAGGTTTCCCCGCGCGGATCGCCGGGGTCGCGCTCGATGAGGGGGACCCGATAGCGGTCCGCTTCCCGACGACCGCAGACGATGATCTCGTCGCCTGCCGCCTGCCGACAGCGGGGCTCCACGGCGGTTCTCTGCTGGTAGATTTCGAGAGCGGAGGGGCGGAGTGCATCGGGTGTGGTCGCATATCCGGCGGAGGCGCTGAATGACGTCAGCATGACGGCCAGATTAAACACCCTCCATCGTCTCGACATCATACACGTCCTGTCCTACGGGCAAGCCAAATTGACTCAACCTGGGGTGATTGTCCAATGGTATCGGCAAGCAAGGTTCTTGATCGCGTTCTCGTTCTTGAAATGGTGCGCGTCACCGAAGCGGCCGCCATCAATGCGTCCACGCTCATCGGTCGGGGTGATGAAAAGGCAGCAGACGCCGCAGCGGTAGAAGCGATGCGCGCCGCCCTGAACGAACTCGCCATGGATGGCACGGTCGTCATCGGGGAAGGTGAACGCGACGAAGCGCCGATGCTTTACATCGGTGAAAAAGTTGGCTCTGCCATTGGCACCGGCCCGCGTATCGACATCGCGCTTGATCCGCTGGAAGGCACGACCATCACGGCCAAGGCTGGCCCCAATGCGCTTGCCGTTCTTGCGGTTGCCGAAGAAGGCAATCTGTTGAACGCGCCTGATGTGTACATGGACAAGCTGGCCGTCGGCCCCGGCTATTCCGATGGCATTATCGATCTTGCCAAATCTGCGACCGAGAATGTGCAGGCGGTTGCCAAGGCCAAGGGTGTCGAACCCAATGAAATCATCGTCTGCGTGCTGGATCGTCCACGCCATGAAAAGCTGATCGCGGAACTGCGCGGCATTGGCTGCGGCATCATGCTCATCCCCGATGGCGATGTGGCGGGCGTGATCGCGGTGACCAATCCCGAAACCACCATCGACATGTACATGGGCTCGGGCGGCGCGCCGGAAGGTGTGCTGGCGGCAGCCGCGCTGCGCTGTGTGGGTGGCCAGTTCAAGGGCCGTCTCCTGTTCCGCAATGATGATGAACGGGCCCGCGCGCGCAAATGGGGCATCACCGACCTCGATTATATCTATGACCTGAAGGAACTGGCCAAGGGCGACTGCATCTTTGCTGCGACTGGCGTCACCGACGGGTCGCTTCTGGCTGGCGTCAAGCGCCTTCCCGGCGGCAAGATGACGACGGAAAGCGTTGTGATGCGCGCAAGCTCCGGCACGGTCCGTTGGGTGCGGGGCGAGCACCGCAAGAACGGCTAAGCTTGCGGCACGGCCCTCCGGCATTTTGTCGGCCAAAGGGGATGTGCGTTAGATGGGTCGTTTCGCATCGAGCAACGGGAAGCGCTGTCCGTAGCGCCTTCAGCGACGCTTCATCCACCTTGGTCGAAACGCCTCTCGCACTTGCCGTCTTATTCGCATAATACAGGAACCCATGGCTGAACGCACACCGGGCATATCGCCCTTTGAAGCATGGGATGGGGAGAAGGACGCTGGCGCTGCTGCTGCGCCAGCGCCTGCGCTTGCCCCCGATGCGCCGAAAGGCCCGTCGCCTTGGCCCACGCGGATGCTCTGGGCAAAGCGAGGCCTTTGGGTGGCGCTGCTCCTTTTTCTGGCGATGTTCGTCTGGCTGGCCTTCACAGCCCCTTTGTCCAAGTCGCTGGAGCCAATTGCGCCGCCTGAACTGACGTTGCTCGCGTCCGACGGGCAGCCCATTGCCCGCAACGGCGCTAACATTGATGCGCCTGTTAAGGCGGCAGACTTACCAGATCATGTAAAACAAGCCTTCATTGCTATTGAAGACAGGCGCTTTTATTCGCACTGGGGCGTTGATCCGCGCGGCGTGGCCCGCGCCTTTGTCAACAATATGGGGGAAGGCGGCACACAGGGCGGCAGCACGATCACGCAGCAGCTTGCCAAGATCACTTTCCTTACGCCGGAACGTAGCCTCAGCCGCAAGGCGCGCGAAATGCTCATCGCTTTCTGGCTGGAAACATGGCTGACCAAGGATGAGATTTTGGAGCGCTATCTCTCCAACGTTTATTTCGGCGACAACGCTTACGGCCTGCGCGCAGCGTCCCTGCATTTCTTCCACCGCAGGCCGGAGCGGCTGACGCTGTCGCAGGCGGCGATGCTGGCCGGGATGGTGCAGGCGCCCAGCCGCCTCAACCCAACACGTAACCTGAAAGGCGCACAGGCGCGGGCAGAGCGCGTCTTGCAAGCGATGGTGGCGGCAGGTTTCCTCTCTGAAGCCGAAGCCAAGGCTGCACCGCCTGCGCGGCTTGACGTGCGGCCAGAGCCCGGCCCGCCGACAGGCACTTATTTTGCCGATTGGGCCATCGCGCAGGCCCGTGCACAAGCGGAAGAGGCTTACGGAAAGGGTGAAATCACAACCACGCTCGATGCCCGCTTGCAGCGGATCGCCCGCAACGTCGTTGCCCGTGCGCCCTTGGGGGAGGCACAGGTGGCGCTCGTCGCGATGCGGCCCAATGGTGAGGTCGTCGCGATGATTGGCGGCAAGAGCTACAAGCAGTCGCCCTTCAATCGCGCAACACAGGCGCGACGCCAGCCGGGATCGACCTTCAAGCTGTTCGTCTATCTGGCGGCCATGCGCGCCGGGATGACGCCGGAGACGACGGTATCGGACACGCCATTTACGCAAGGCGCCTATCGCCCCAAAAACGCAGATGGCAGCTATCGTGGCGAAATTTCGCTCAAGCAGGCCTTTGCGAAATCGAGCAATGTCGCGGCTGTCCGCCTTTATGAAAAGCTGGGTGACAAGGCAGTGCTGCAAGCCGCGCGTGATCTTGGTATTCGCAGCCCGCTGGCGGCTGACCCCAGCCTCGCCCTTGGCACATCGGGCGTCACGCTGCTGGAACTGACCTCAGCCTATGCGGCGATTGCGGCCAACAGCTATCCTGTGGACCCGCATGCCTTGCCTAAGGACGCACCGGGCATCCTCGCGCGTCTGTGGAGCCCGCAGCGCAGCCTTGGCGGCAAGGTGCATCAGGGGATGCTCGACCTGCTCTCTGCCCCGATAAACGGCGGCACGGCGCGTGCGGCGAACCTGGCCGTGGCGGCTTATGGCAAGACGGGCACCACGCAGGACAATCGCGATGCCCTGTTCGTCGGCTTTGCGGGGGATCTCGTTGTCGGTGTCTGGATCGGGCGTGATGATAACCAGCCTCTCCGCGGCATCCATGGTGGCGGTTTGCCCGCGCGCATCTGGCGTGATTTCATGTCGCAAGCGGTGGCCGACGCGCGCGTCGAAGCGGCGCCCAAGGCTGAAGAGCTGCCGGACCTTCCATTGGGCAATGACATTATGGAAGCGCTGCCGCCGCTGGACGTGACGGATGCTGATATTGATCTGGGTGCAGAACCCTCTGCCCGGTTGAGCACAGACATTGGCGGCGTCAGCGTGGATGTGAACATCAATAAGGATGGCATTTCCGTGAAGCCCAGCAATCCTGCCCCAAGCGAGCCGCCGCCGTCTTCCCGCTAGCGGCTTTCCCTTGCCGCCCTTCGGGCGAACCGGCTATGCGGTGGTGCGATGACACTTCCGACAGTCTTTGAACGATCGATCACCGGACAGGCCTGGCGCTGGCGGGGCGCAGGGGGCGAGGCGGACGATCTCGTCACGCAGCTGCTGCTCGCGCGCGGCTGCCCGTTTGAGGATCTGGGCGCCTATCGCAACCCGACGATACGCGCCTTCATGCCGGACCCGTCCATCTTCCGCGACATGGACACCGCCGCAGAGCGGCTCGCTGATGCCGTGACGTCTGGGGAGACGGTCACCATCTTCGGCGATTACGACGTTGATGGCGCAACGTCTGCCGCGCTGCTCATCCGCCTGCTGCGCCAATTGGGGCTGGAGGCTGGCTATTATATTCCGGACCGCCTGCTGGAGGGGTACGGGCCTTCCGGGGACGCGCTGGTCGGCCTTGCGACAAGCGGGTCATCCTTGGTCGTCACCGTAGACTGCGGCGCGCAGGCCTTTGAAGCGCTGGAGATGGCGAAGGCCGCGGGCCTTGATGTGATCGTCGTGGACCATCACAAATGCGCCGCTGCGCTTCCGATCGCCCACGCGCTGGTCAACCCGAACCGGCTGGATGAGGAGGAGGGCGCCGCCCATGGCCACCTCGCTGCCGTGGGTGTTGCCTGGCTGCTGGCCGCTGCCCTTGTCCGCGTGCTGCGCGGGCGGGGCTGGTTTGCGACGCGGGAGGAGCCAAAGCTGCTTGAACTCCTCGATATTGTCGCGCTGGGCACAGTGGCGGATGTGGCGCAGCTGCGCGGGCTGAACCGTGCGTTCGTGGCGCAGGGCATCAAGATTATGGCCAACCGCCGCAATGTCGGGCTGGATGCGCTCATCACCGCCTCACGCCTGACACGCGCGCCGATCTGCTCCGATCTGGGCTTCGCCCTTGGCCCGCGCATCAACGCAGGTGGGCGCGTCGGTAAGTCGGACCTTGGCGTGCGGCTGCTGACCACGGAAGATCCCGCAGAAGCCGCAGACATTGCGGCCGAACTTGATGTGCTCAACACGGAACGCCGCGCCATCGAGGCCTCGGTGCAGGAAGAGGCGGATATGCTGACCGGCGCGCAGGGCAACCGCGCGGTCGTTGTCGTGTCGGGTGAAGGCTGGCACCCCGGTGTCATTGGCATTGTCGCAGGCCGCCTGAAGGAAAAGCTGGGCCGCCCCGCCATCGTCATCGCGGTGGACGCGGATGGGACGGGCAAGGGCTCCGGCCGGTCTATTTCGGGCGTGGACCTTGGGGCGGCTGTGCTGGTAGCCAAAGATATGGGCTTGCTCGTCGCGGGTGGTGGTCATGCCATGGCGGCTGGGCTGACCGTTGCCAAGGACAAGGTCGACGCCTTTGCCGAATTCCTCGATGAACGCCTTGCCAGCGATGTTGCAAAGGCCAGCGAGAGCCGCGCGCTCTTGATCGATGCGGTTGTCGCGCCGGGCGGCGTCACGCCTGCTCTGGCAGACGCATTGGAGGAAGCTGGCCCCTATGGCATGGGCTGGCCCGCGCCGCGGATCGCCGCAGGGCCGATGCGCGTGGTGAAGGCGGATGTGGTTGGTAAAGATCATGTCCGCGCGATCATGGCCGGGGAGGATGGCCGATCCTTAAAGACCGTTGCCTTCCGTCAGGCAGAGACCGAGCTGGGGCAGGCCATTTTGCATGGCGCGCGCGGACGCCGCCTTTGGGTGGCAGGGCGCGCAAAGGTGGATGACTGGGGCGGACGCGCAAGTGCAGAACTCCACATCGATGATGCCACATGGTGTGATTGAGGTGTTGACGCCCGCCGTCCGAATCCCTAATGGCGCGGCTCCATCACTGATGGCCCCTTCGTCTAGCGGTTAGGACGCGGCCCTTTCACGGCTGAAACACGGGTTCGATTCCCGTAGGGGTCACCAAATTCATGGAGACAAAAGGCGCTCTTCGGGGCGCTTTTTTATTGGGCGATAACCAGCCCATGAGGCGGCTTTTAACCCTTATCTTTATCCCGCTGGTCGGTCGCGGCAGTGCGGACATCTTGCAGCTCTGACGCCAGGCTCTGGAAGACCTCATAATTAGCGGTCAGCTTGTCCTGCATCATATTGGCGGCGGCGCGCACGGTGCGGGTCAGTTCGTGGAGCAAGATCGCCAACCAGCAAATGAGCGCAAACAGCGCGACGAGCAGGATGATGATCAACGCTTGTGTAAACTGCATTTCAGACATCACTCTCCCTCGTCGGCTTTGCCGACCGTTTCTGAAGCCCCAGGGTGCTGACCCAGTTTTGCGGATGAGTGCGACAGTGAATTGCCCCAATAGCAAGCGTTCCTTCATCTATCGCTAACCTATTTTGCAGTGCAGCAATCTGAGGGAACAAGAATGCATTCCAACGCTTTGGCCCTTTGTCGCCACGTTGGAGTATCTGAGATGAAACGTTCTTTCCGCACCGCATTATTGTCGACCCTCGCGCTCACCGCCGCGGGTATTGCCTCGCCTGCCTCTGCCGTCGTCCTCTTCATGGCACCACCGCCTGTGGCTGTGATCGGGGGATATCTGTTCAGTTACCAAGATAATTTCTCCCATGATGAGGGGATCGAGACGGGGTCCACACTCGTCATTTTTGACTTTGCCGGCTATGTCGCAGGCTCTGTTTTCTCGCCTTATGCCGATGTGTCCGCTGCCGTCGAACTGGTGAGCAGCGATATGCTTGGCAGTCCAGACTTCACAGACGATCCAAACCTGTTCAACCTGCGCTTCACCTATACCGGCGCTGCCACCCAGGACCTGTCGAACATTAACTTCGGGAGGTTGACCGCCCAGTCCATCTTGGGCGGCATCTCGATCGACGAGTTCAGTGCCATTACCGTGAAGTCCGCTGGGGTCGCCACCGGCAGCCAAGTTTACAGCATCGGCTTGGTTGGCGTGCCCTTTGGCGTTCCGGAACCGACTGTCTGGGCGATGATGCTTGGCGGCTTCGGCTTGGCTGGCGCCGCCATCCGCCGCCGCCGCCTTGCGATGAACTTCGTTACGGCCTGACAACCTTCCCCTCCTTTGTCAGGTTGTGCCGCGCCGGGTGACGTTCTGTTCCCCGGCGCGGTTCTTTGTCGATGCAAATGCCGGTGGATTTCCGGTTTCCGTGCGCTAGAAGCGGGGGATGAGAATAGGGGAGCGGCTGAAAAGCCTTCGCAATGAACCCCTTGTCCACTTTTTGGTGGCGGGGCTTCTGGTCTTTCTGGTCGCAAGCTGGCGGGGCGGGTCTGTCGATCCCGCTGAGCGGACGATCACCATTGATGCGCCGCGCGTCTCTTGGCTCGCGGGGCAGTTTCAACAGACGTGGCAACGCCCGCCCCGCCCGGCGGAGCTGGATGCCCTCATCCGTGAATATGTGATGGAAGAAGTCTATTACCGGGAGGCGATGCGCCTTGGCCTCGATCAGGATGATGCGGTTATCCGACGGCGGCTGCGGTCCAAGATGGAGTTTCTGGCAGCCTCGCAAGTGGAAAGCATGGTCCCCGATGAGGCCACCCTGCAAAAATGGCTCGACGACCAACCCGCTCGCTATGCCGGGAAGGCGCGTTTCAGCTTTGATCAGGTCTGGATCGGTAGCGCGGCAGATGATGACGCCTCTGCCGCCGCACCGAAGCTACTCGCCCGGCTCAAGCGCGGCGAAAGCCCCACGACCGTCGGCAAGGCGATCTCTTTACCGGCCACCCTCGATAAAGCGGACAAAGCCGATATCGCCCGCCAGTTTGGTGATGACTTTGCCGCCCTCCTTGCCAAGGGCCAGCCGGGGGAATGGTTCGGGCCAGTCTCATCGGGCTATGGCCTGCACCTCGTCCGCATCCGCGCCGCTGACGTGGAGGCGCAGCCCAAGCTTGCTGATGTGCGCCAGCAGGTTGAAAATGACTGGCGGTCCCAAACCCTGACCGAACGGAAGGCACGCGCCTATCAGACGCTGCTTGACGGCTATACGGTGAAGATCGCCAAGCCGTGAGGATGCTGCGGCTTTTGGTTGCGGTGCTGGCGCTGCTGGGTGGGGTAGGGGTTGCCCATGCAGATGAACTGCGCCCCGGCTATCTGGAAATGACGCAGCTGACGCCCGCGACTTGGCGCATGATATGGAAGGCGCCGCTGCGCACCGGGCTCGTCAGTCGCGCCGCGCCCATTGCCCCAGAAAATTGCAAGGCGGATGCCGGCACACGGGAGATGACATCGACCGCGTTGCTCGTCATCCGCACGCTGACCTGCACGGGGACCCTTGCGGGCAGGTCTGTGTCGGTTGCAGGGCTTGATGCCACCGTCACGGATGTGCTCGTCCGCGTCGCGCCGCTGGGCCAGCCGGTTCAAACAGCCCGTCTGACGCCCGACAATATGGCGTTCAACATCGCCAAGAAGGCGGACCGGTGGGAGGTTGCCCGCACCTATTTCGTGATCGGGGTTGAGCACATCGTGTTTGGCTTTGACCATCTGTTCTTCGTACTCGCGCTTGTGCTCCTGCTGCAACGCGGATGGATCGTCGCGCAGGCAGTAACGGCCTTTACGGTGTCCCACTCCATCACCTTAGTCGGCACGACGCTCGGCTTTCTGGGCCTGCCGCAACGGCCGGTGGAGAGCATTATCGCGCTGTCGATCGTATTTCTGGCGGTGGAGATTGTGAAGTCCGGGGATGGCACACAGCGCTTGTCGCAGCGCATCCCCTGGGTTGTCGCCTTCCTGTTCGGGTTGCTCCACGGCTTTGGCTTTGCCGAGGCCTTGAAGGAGATTGGCCTGCCGCAGGGCGAAGTCCCGATGGCGCTGCTCACGTTCAATCTGGGCGTCGAGGCAGGGCAATTGGCGGTCGTTTTGGCGGCTCTGGCCGTTCTGGCGCTGATCCGCCGAGTGCACCCGGCGTCGCTGCGCCCGGTGACGCTTGGGACGACCTATCTGATTGGCATTACAGCGAGCTATTGGTTCATTGAACGGACGCTGGTTTAGCCTTTCCCGTCATGCTGAACTTGGTTCAGCATCCATTATCTCTGCGGCGTCCACGGGAGAGCAGGACGGTGCGCGGCTTCGTTTCCCTTGATGCCAATGGATCCTGAAACAAGTTCAGGATGACGTTGGAGGATTAGGCCGATAGAAGCCGCGCCTTATGTCGACCGACCTGACAAGCAAAAGCCTATGGCGCGCCGAGTTCCGCGCGACGCTGTCGCTTGCTTGGCCGCTGATCCTCGCCAATTTGTCGGGTGCTTTGATCCACGCGACCGATGTTGTGCTGCTCGGCAGGCTTGGACCGGAGACGTTGGCGGCAGGCGCCTTGGCGACCAACCTTGTCATGTCGATCTCTATCTTCGGCATGGGGTTGATGATTGCGACCGCGCCGATGATCGCCTCGGAAATCGGGCGCAAGCGTAATTCTGTGCGCGATGTCCGCCGTACCGTGCGGCAGGGGTTGTGGATGGTCGTCAGCTTCTGTGTGCCGGTCTGGACGCTGCTGTGGTTTGCCGAAGACATTTTCCGAGGGTTAGGCCAGCAGCCCGACCTATCTCGGGGTGCGGCGCAGATGGTCCATGCCCTGATGTGGAGCATCGCGCCTTTCCTCGGCATGACGGTGCTGCGCTCCTTCCTGTCCGCCAAGGAACGGACGATCTGGACGCTCTACGTCACATTGTTCGGCGTCATTGCCAATGCCGTGCTCAACTATGGCCTGATCCTTGGGAATTTTGGATTTCCGCAAATGGGTCTGGTGGGCGCCGGGATCGGCAGCAGTATCGTCAACCTTTCGATGTTCGCGATCATGGCGGGCATCGTCGTGCTCCATCCCGATTTCCGCCGCTACCATCTGTTCGGGCGCTTTTGGCGCGCGGATTGGCCGCGCTATCGCACGATCTTCCGGCTTGGCATCCCCATTGGCTTTACGATGGGGTTTGAAGCCTCGGTCTTTAGTGCCGCTGTCTTTCTGATGGGGTTGATCAGCACTGCGTCGGTGGCCGCCCATGCGGTCGCGCTCCAGATTGCGTCGCTCACCTTCATGGTGCCGCTGGGCCTTGCGCAGGCGACCACAGTGCGCGTCGGCATGGGCTATGGCCGGCGGGACGCGGCAGACATGGGACGTGCCGGTTGGGCGGGTTTCATGCTCGGCGTGGGCTTCATGAGCGTGACGGCCATCCTGATGTGGCTGTTCCCGCGCCCGGTGATCGCTTTATTCGTGGATGCAGGCACGCCGGACGGCATGGGCGTGACCCAACTGGCCGTCACCTTCCTCGCGGTAGCCGCCATCTTCCAGATCGTCGACGGCGCACAAGTGATGGGCGCTGCCATGCTGCGCGGCCTGCATGATACGCGTGTGCCGATGCTCTTTGCCCTATTTGGCTATTGGGTGATCGGCATAGGTGTGGGCGCGGTGCTTGCCTTCCCGATGGGGCTTCAGGGTTTGGGCGTCTGGATCGGCCTTGCGACAGGGCTGGCTGTGGTCAGCGTGCTGATGCTTTGGCGCTGGTCGCGGCGGGAGAAGTTGGGGCTTGTGGCTTTGGGGGCAGAATGATCGGTTCTATAGGAACTTAACGTGCAGCAGCGAGTAATCAAAGAAGCAGAAAAAAACTCCGCCCCGAATCCTTGACGCTCGCCACCTCGCTACCCATATGTTGTCTCGTTAGCACTCGTGTTATGTGAGTGCTAATCCACATTCACACTTCGAAAGAGGGTCATACACATGGCATTTCGTCCGTTGCACGATCGCGTGCTCGTCCGCCGTATTGAAGCCGTAGAAAAGACGGCCGGCGGCATCATCATTCCAGACACCGCCAAGGAAAAGCCACAGGAAGGCGAAATCGTCTCCGCTGGTTCCGGCTCCAAGGCCGATGACGGCAAGGTCACACCGCTCGACGTCAAGGCTGGCGACCGCGTTCTGTTCGGCAAATGGTCGGGCACCGAAGTCAAGGTTGATGGCGAAGATCTGCTCATCATGAAGGAATCGGACATCCTCGGCATCCTCGGCTGAGGATCAGGGGAACGGATTTCCGGGGCTTGAGGGCCTCAACTTCCTCCACTTCCAATTCAAACAGAGTTTTTAAAGGAGCATCCAAATGGCTGCAAAAGACGTAAAATTCGGTCGTGACGCGCGTGAACGCATTCTGCGCGGTGTCGACATTCTCGCTGACGCGGTAAAGGTGACGCTTGGTCCTAAGGGCCGCAACGTCGTTATCGACAAGTCGTTCGGCGCCCCGCGCATCACCAAGGACGGCGTCACCGTCGCCAAGGAAATCGAACTGAAGGACAAGTTCGAGAACATGGGCGCGCAGATGATCCGCGAAGTCGCTTCCAAGGCGAACGACGCAGCGGGTGACGGCACCACCACCGCAACGGTTCTGGCGCAGGCCATCGTTCGCGAAGGCATGAAGTCGGTTGCCGCTGGCATGAACCCGATGGATCTCAAGCGCGGCATCGACCAGGCGGTCGGCGTTGTGGTTGCAGACCTCAAGAAGCGTTCGAAGCCCGTTTCCGGCACGTCGGAAATCGCACAGGTCGGCACGATCTCTGCCAATGGCGAACTCGAAATCGGCAACATGATTGCTGAAGCCATGGAAAAGGTCGGCAAGGAAGGCGTGATCACCGTCGAAGAAGCCAAGGGCATGGACAGCGAGCTGGACGTGGTTGAAGGCATGCAGTTCGACCGTGGCTATCTCTCGCCTTACTTCATCACCAATCCGGAAAAGATGTCGGTCGAACTGGCTGATCCTTACATCCTGATCCACGAAAAGAAGCTGTCGAACCTGCAGGCGATGCTCCCCATTTTGGAAGCTGTCGTTCAGTCGGGTCGTCCGCTCCTCATCATCGCGGAAGACATTGAAGGCGAAGCACTCGCAACGCTCGTGGTCAACAAGCTGCGTGGCGGCCTGAAGATCGCTGCTGTGAAGGCACCGGGCTTCGGTGATCGTCGCAAGGCGATGCTTGAAGACATTGCGATCCTGACGAAGGGCGAAATGATCTCCGAAGACCTCGGTATCAAGCTCGAAACCGTCACGCTGGCCATGCTCGGCCAGGCCAAGCGCGTCACCATCGACAAGGACAACACAGTCATCGTCGATGGCGCTGGCGATGCGGAGTCCATCAAGGCCCGCACCGAAGCCATCAAGCAGCAGATCGAAATCACCACCAGCGATTACGATAAGGAAAAGCTGCAGGAACGTCTCGCAAAGCTTGCTGGCGGCGTTGCCGTGATCAAGGTTGGCGGATCGACCGAAGTCGAAGTCAAGGAACGCAAGGACCGCGTTGACGATGCGCTGCACGCAACCCGCGCAGCCGTTGAAGAAGGCATCGTCCCCGGCGGCGGTACGGCGCTTCTCTATGCCACCAAGGCTCTCGAAGGCCTGAAGGGCATCAATGACGACCAGACCCGCGGCATCGACATCATCCGCAAGGCCATCATCGCGCCGCTGCGTCAGATCGCAACGAACGCTGGCCATGACGGCGCTGTCGTTTCGGGCAATCTGCTTCGTGAAAATGACGAAAATCAGGGCTTCAACGCCTCGACCGACGTCTATGAAAACCTCGTTGCAGCTGGCGTGATCGACCCGACCAAGGTTGTTCGCACCGCCCTTCAGGACGCAGCTTCGGTTGCTGGCCTCCTCATCACGACGGAAGCCGCGATCTCGGATGCACCGGAAGACAAGGCCGGTGGCGGCATGGGCGGAATGCCCGGCGGCATGGGCGGCATGGGCGGTATGGGCGGTATGGATTTCTAAGGCCGAGAGCGCCGGGGGCAGCCTTGCTGGCCCCGGTCACCGCTCCGGCCCGGACGGCAACCGCACAGCGTGTTGTCCGACGGCGCGAATTTACTTCGCGCCGGTCCAGCGCCAAGCAAAGAGAAAACGGGGCCGGAGAGCAATCTTCGGCCCCATTTTTGTGGGGAAGGTTTTTAAGGCGCAGTAGGTTCCGGATCGCGGGGCAGGTCCGCCGCGTTGTTGGCTTTGTCCAGCATCTCCGCTGCATCGTCGAGCGCCTGCTTCTCGCTTTGCGTCACGCCTCCGGGTGCAGGTTCTTCGCCGCCGCCGCAACTGGCAAGCAGAAGAAGGGGGCCAAGCCAAGCGAAGCGGGATCGGGCAGGCATCATCTGATCAATTCTCCAGATACGAAAAAGGGCTGCACCCTTTGGGGATGCAGCCCTTTCGAGACATGCTCAAGCCCGAAGGCCAGATTACATCTTGTTGGCAGCAGCTTCTGCAGCAGCGCCAGCGGCATCCTTGGCAGCATCAGCAGCCGTCGAAGCAGCATCAGCAGCGTTGGCCGCAGCTTCAGCAGCCGAACCGGCGGCATTGGCAGCTTCATCAACGGCGCCCAAGGCTTCGTTGGTAACCGATTCCATGGTGTTGTCTGCCATGGCTTCTGCGTTGGCAGCTTCGTCAGCAGCCTTTTCACCGCAAGCAGCAAGGCCCATCGAGGCCGCGAGAACAAACGAAAGAACGATCGACTTTTTCATGGGTAACCCCTCCCAATAGGAAAGAAAAAACAGTCTCCGGCGTCAGGGTGCTACACCCATTCTGACCGGCACCCACGGCGTAATGGCTCCATTTCGGCTTGGCAATCGCTTTCTTGCTGATCTGTAGGCAGGCTGTCATGCTTTCAGAATATCCCGCATTTGGCTGCACTTGACTAAATATAAAGAATTCTTTATGTCTTTATATCATGACGAAAATGCTCGATATCTTTCGCTCTCTCGCGGACCCGACTCGGCTCCGCATCGTTCAACTGCTGCGGACGATGGAGCTTTCGGTGGGAGAACTCGCCCAGGTTTTGGCGCAAAGCCAGCCCCGCGTTTCCCGCCATATCAAGATCTTATGCGACGCTGGCGTTGCCGAGCGGCGCAAAGAAGGCAGTTGGGTTTTTATCGGTCCGGGCCCCAAGGCAATCACAAGCCCATTGTTTGATGCGATTGATGTCTGGCTGGAGTCGCTTGGGGAAGATCATTGGCATGTCGCAGACGCTGCCCGGCTGGCCGCCGTCCGCGCCGACCGAGCCGCTGCTGCCGAGCGCTACTTCGCTGGGCATGCCGACCTTTGGGATTCGCTCCGGTCGCTCCATGTGGCGGAGAGCGAAGTCGAAGGCGCCATGCGTGACCTGCTGGGTTCAGCCTCGCTTGGGACGTTGGTGGACATTGGTACAGGCACAGGCCGGATCATCGAGCTGCTGTCCGCAAATGCCGACCATGCGATTGGCATTGACCGCAGTCCGGAAATGTTGCGCGTCGCACGCGGCAAGTTGACCGCGGAAGTATCGAAGGGCTGGGAGTTGCGGCAGGGGGACATCATGGCATTGCCGCTGGACGATGGCGCTGGCGATACTGTCGTGCTCCATCAGGTTCTCCACTATTTGCCGGCGCCAGAGCCTGCCCTTGCGGAAGTGGCGCGGCTGGTGAAGCCGGGTGGGCGCCTTTTGATCGTCGACTTTGCGCCGCACAGCCATGAAGAGCTGCGCACGCAAGATGCCCATGCCCGTCTTGGCTTTTCAGATGAGCAAATGGGGCAGTGGTATGCGGCGTCGGGTTTGACGATGGAGGCGGTTCGGGAACTTCCGGGCAATGAGCTGACGGTCAAACTATGGCTCGGTCGAAAGACGGCAGGCAGCGGCCTGCGGGTCGTCTCGGCATGACCATGTCGCTCGCCAGCTTGCAGGAAGCGCGCCGTGCGCTCGACACCCCGTTGTTTGCGGACCTCGCCGGTGACGCACAGGTCTCGTTTGAATTCTTCCCGCCCAAGACGGAGCGGATGGAAGAGCAATTATGGGAAACATTCCAGACGCTAGAGCCGTTCAATCCAAGGTTTGTCTCTGTCACCTACGGTGCCGGGGGCTCCACGCGGGAACGCACGCACGGAACTGTCGCCCGCATTGCCAAGGACTCAAATGTCCCGGCCGCCGCACACCTAACCTGCGTTGCGGCAAGCAAGGACGAGATTGCCGAAGTTGCCCGCAATTATTGGGAAGCGGGTGTACGCCATATCGTGGCGCTGCGCGGCGATCCGCCGGAGATTGGCCAGAAGTTTGAACCGCATCCCGATGGTTATGCTTCGGCGGCAGATCTCGTCGCCGGGCTCAAGGATGTCGCACCGTTTGAGATTTCGGTTGCCGCCTATCCGGAGATGCACCCTGAAGCGCTGTCACCAGCAGCAGACATCGACAATCTGAAGCGCAAGCTCGACGCCGGGGCGACCCGTGCGATCTCCCAGTTCTTCTTTTCGCCGGAAGTCTTCTTCCGCTTTTGCGATGCAGCGGCGGCAGCCGGGATCAGTGCAGAAATCGTGCCCGGCATCTTGCCGGTTTCCAACGTCAGTCAGGCCCGTAAGTTCGCGCAAGCCTGCGGAGCGACCATCCCCGACTGGATGGACCGGCTGTTTGAAGGGTTGGACGATCACCCCGCCTCCCGCCAGCTGATTGCCGCGACCATTTCTGCTGAAATGTGCCGCAGGCTTTATGCGGGCGGCGTCCGCAACTTCCATTTCTACACATTGAACCGTGCCGAACTCAGCTTTGCGATTTGCCATCTGCTGGGCCTGCGCGCGCAAGGAGTCCGATAATGTCTGCCCGTGAACGTCTGATCGCCGAAGCGTCGAAGCGCATCCTGTTGACCGACGGCGCCTGGGGCACCCAGATCCAGAACTTCAAGCTGGCGGAAGCCGACTATGCTGGAAATCTTGGCCTGACGCATGACCAGAAGGGGAATAACGACATCCTCGCCCTGACGCGGCCTGACGTCGTGGAAAGCATTGCGCGTGCCTATTTAGAGGCCGGTTCCGACATCATCTCCACCAACACGTTCAGCTCCACACGCATAAGCCAGGCCGATTATGGCGCCGAACATCTGGTGCGGGACCTCAACCTCGCCAATGCGCAACTCAACCGGAAAGTGGCCGATGAATACGCCGCGAAGGATGGGCGTCCCCGATTTGTAGCTGGCGCCATTGGCCCGACGAACAAGACGCTGTCGCTGTCACCCGATGTGAACGATCCGGGCTATCGCGAAATCGACTTTGACTTTTTGAAGGACGTTTACCGGGATCAGGTCGATGCGCTCGTCGAAGGCGGGGTGGACTTCATTTTGATTGAGACGGTGTTCGACACACTCAATGCGAAGGCAGCGATCATGTCGGTGCTGGAGGCGCAAGCCGCGCTTGGCCGCGACATCCCGATCATGATCTCGATGACGCTCACCGATCTGTCGGGCCGCAACCTGTCCGGCCATACGGTTGAGGCGTTCTGGTATGCCGTCAAGCATGCGCGGCCGGTGACCATCGGCCTCAACTGTTCCTTTGGTGCCGAACAGCTTCGCCCGCACGTAAAGCTGCTGTCGGGCATCGCTGAGACGCTCATCATGGTCTACCCCAATGCGGGCCTGCCCAATGAACTCGGCGAATATGACGAGCTGCCTGCTGAAACGGCTGCCTTGGTCGGCGAATGGGCAGCGGCAGGGCAGGTGAACATTCTGGGCGGATGCTGTGGCTCCAGCCCCGCCCATATTGCCGCCATGGCGAAGGCTATCGATGGTCTCGCCCCGCGCGTCATTCCGGTACCTGACGTCAAGACACGGCTCGCCGGGCTTGAACCGATGACCATCGCTGCCTGATTGGGATTGCGACACACCGTTTGTCCTGAGCTTGTCGAAGGACCGTCCTTCTTCCGGCGCTAACGGTGAACAGAAAGAACAGTGCTTCGACAAGCTCAGCACAAACGGATTTTGGGATTAGAAACGTGACAACCACCCAGACTGCCATCTTCGTCAATGTGGGCGAACGCACCAACGTCACCGGCTCGGCGGCTTTCAAGAAGCTGATCCTGTCGGGGGACTATACCAAGGCCGTGGTCGTCGCGCGTCAGCAGGTTGAGAATGGCGCGCAGATCATCGACGTCAACATGGACGAAGGTCTGCTCGACGCCATTGAAGCGATGACGACCTATCTCAAACTCATCTCTGCAGAGCCCGATATCGCCCGCGTGCCGGTGATGATCGACAGCTCCAAATGGGATGTCATCGAAGCGGGCCTGAAATGCGTTTCGGGTAAGCCGATCGTCAATTCGATCAGCATGAAGGAAGGCGAAGAAGCCTTCTTAGATCATGCGCGTAAGTGCATGAATTACGGCGCTGCCGTGGTCGTAATGGCGTTTGATGAGAAGGGTCAGGCGGACACCAAGGACCGCAAGGTGGAGATCTGCGCACGCGCTTATGATCTGCTGCTCAGCATCGGTTTTCCGCCCGAGGATATCATCTTTGATCCCAATGTCTTTGCCGTCGCGACAGGAATTGAGGAGCACAACAACTACGGCGTGGATTTCATCGAAGCAGCGCGGGAGATCAAGGCGCGCTGCCCGCATGTCCATATCTCAGGCGGCCTGTCCAACCTGTCGTTCAGCTTCCGCGGCAATGAGCCGGTCCGTCGTGCGATGCACTCCGTCTTTCTGTTCCACGCCATTCCGGCGGGCATGGACATGGGCATTGTCAATGCGGGGCAGCTGGATGTTTATGACACCATCGACCCGGAACTGCGCGAACTGTGCGAGGATGTTGTCCTCAATCGCCGCCCGGATGCAACCGACCGGTTGGTGACATTGGCTGACAAGTTCCGCGGCACTTCGCCCGAAGCCGAAAAGCAGGCGGAGGAATGGCGCAGCTGGCCGGTCGTCAAGCGGCTGGAGCACGCGCTGGTGAAGGGTATCGACGCCTTTATCGTTGAGGATACCGAAGAAGCGCGCCTCGTCGCTCCGCGTCCGATTGAGGTGATTGAAGGCCCGCTGATGGACGGCATGAATGTCGTCGGCGACCTGTTCGGCTCCGGCAAGATGTTCCTGCCGCAGGTTGTGAAGTCTGCGCGCGTGATGAAGAAGGCGGTGGCCCACCTCATCCCCTATATCGAAGCCGCGAAGGAAGAAGGTGCGAAGGCCAAGGGCATCATCATCATGGCGACCGTGAAGGGCGACGTGCACGATATCGGCAAGAACATCGTCGGCGTGGTCCTTCAGTGCAACGGCTATGAGGTCATCGACCTCGGCGTCATGGTGCCCTGGACAACGATCCTGCAGGCCGCAAAAGACAATGACGCCGACATGATCGGCCTGTCCGGGCTCATCACCCCGTCGCTCGACGAAATGGTGACGATGGCGGAGGAAATGCAGCGCGCAGGCTTCACCATTCCGCTGCTGATCGGCGGCGCCACGACGTCCAAGGTCCATACCGCGCTCCGGATTGACCCTGCCTATGACGGACCGGTGATCCATGTGCTCGACGCCAGCCGCGCTGTGGGTGTTGCGTCGCAGCTCCTGTCCGACACGCAGCGCGACGGTTTCGTTGGGACGACGGCTGCAGATTACCAGCACGTCCGTGATGTGCGGGCAGGCAAGGAGGCCAGCATCCTCCTGAGCTTGGAAGATGCCCGCGCCAACGCCTTTGTGGCCGACATGAGCCATAAGCCGCCGCCGCCGGAGCAGCCGGGCCTGCATGTTTTTGAAGATTGGGACCTTACCGATCTACGCAGCGTGATCGACTGGACGCCCTTCTTCCGCGCATGGGAATTGCACGGCAACTATCCGGCTATTCTCGACGATGAGATTGTGGGCGAAAGCGCGCGCAGTCTGTTTGCCGACGCCAACAAAATGCTCGATCAGATTATCGCGGAGAAATGGCTGACGGCCAAGGGTGTCGTGGGCCTGTGGCCCTGCTCGCGCGATGGCGACGATGTCGTTGTCCACTTGGCCGAAGAAGAGCGGAACGTCACCTTCAGCTTCCTGCGCCAGCAGATCCGCAAGAGCCGCGATCGCGCAAATATGTGCTTGGCGGACTTCATCAGCCCGGATGGGGATTGGCTGGGCGGTTTTGCCGTCGGCATCCACGGGATTGATCCGCACATTGCGCGGTTCAAAGCGGGGCATGACGACTATCAGGACATCCTCTTGAAAGCCTTGGCGGACCGCTTTGCGGAAGCCTTTGCTGAGCGTCTGCACCAACATGTGCGCACGACGCTCTGGGCCTATGCGCCGGGTGAGCAGCTGACCAATGAAGCGCTGATCAAGGAAGAGTACCGCGGCATCCGCCCGGCACCCGGCTATCCAGCCTGCCCTGACCACAGCCTGAAGCCACTCCTTTTCGAGTTGCTCAGCGCAGGCGATACAGCTGGCTTGGTGCTCACGGAAAGCTTCGCCATGCTGCCGACGGCTGCCGTGTCTGGCTTCTACTTCGGCCATCCGCAAAGCGAGTATTTCGGCGTCGCGCGCGTCGGTCAGGATCAGTTGACGGATTATGCGGCGCGGCGCGGCGCTGACATGGAGACGGCAACGCGCTGGTTGCGGCCCAATCTCGATTGACGGAGAGAGAAAAGCCCGCCCGGCGAACCGGACGGGCCCTTTCTTTAACGCAGCCGCTTAGCGCCCGCTCTTCTTCGGCGGGGGTGGTACGGTGATCTTCACGGTCTCGCCAGAGCTGCCCGGAAAACCGGTGAACATGGCTTCAATCAAGTTGGGAACCAGATAGGTCAGGTTGTCGTTGAGGGACTGGGCCTGTGCCTTGCCTTCAAATACCCGCTCACCGCCTGCACGTTCGATTTTCATGTCGAGCTCGCTTGTATAGACAGTGTAGCTTTCCACCCCGTCAAACCCGCCTGGGCCAAAGAGGAACGGATCATAAAATCCCGGATAAAAGCCAGTGAAGCGGCCGCGATAGGGGTGGCCCCAATAGCCGAAACCGCCACACCAGGGATCATAATAGCCGAAGCACCGGCCAAAGCCCGCGCCAGCATTGCTCCTTACTTTTTCACGACCCTTGTCTACATCATAGCTGACGCTGACGAGAAGGTTAGGGGCCTCTCCCGTTGCCACCGGACGATAGCCGACCTGTGTCAGCCTGGCGGAAATGAGTTGCGCATAATTGGCGAACTCGAGCCCGCCATCGAGCTTCGGGTCGGCCGCTTTGATAGCAAATGTCTGGCCTTGGGCGGCTGGCATCTGCTGAAAGCGGCTGACTTTGGCATCAAAATTTTGGGCGCAACCGGCGGCAGTGAGAAGCGCCAGCGGTGCGGCGGCACGAATGATAGACCCTATACGCGACATAGATTTATCCCGTTTTTACGACTCAGCCGTGGCACGGCTCTTTCCTGAACGTAGGATCGACCAGCCGCTCTGAACAGAGGTTGAATGGAGTCTATTTTTGTAGGCCAAGTGCGGCATAGGTTTGCGCAAGTGTCGGCGCTGCCAACTGGGACGCGCGCTCTGCCCCGCGGATCAAGATGCTGTCCAGCGTTGCTGTGTCCTGCCGCAAGGCGTTGAACCGCTCCGTAATCGGGCGGAGCGTCTCGATCAGCAACTCGCCCAGTGCCGGCTTGAACGCGCCAAAGCCCTGTCCGCCAAAGCGGGCAAGGATGGCGTCGACGCTCTCGTCGGCAAGCGCTGCATAGATGCCGACCAAGTTCTGGGCTTCGGGCCTGCCTTCAAGGCCCGCCTTGTCACCGGGCAGAGGCTCGGGGTCGGTCTTTGCCTTCTTCACCTTTTGCATGATGGTATCTGCATCGTCGGTCAGGTTGATGCGGCTCAAGTCGCTTGGGTCTGACTTCGACATTTTGGCAGATCCGTCGCGCAGGCTCATAATCCGGGCAGCGGCCGGTGGGATGATGGGCTCGGGCAGGGTGAAGACCTCTGCCTCAAAATCGGTGTTGAACTTCTGCGCGATGTCGCGGGCGAGTTCCAGATGCTGCTTTTGGTCTTCGCCCACGGGCACGTGCGTTGCCTGATAGAGCAGCACGTCTGCCGCCTGCAGGACAGGATAGGCAAAGAGGCCCACGCTCACGCCTTCGCGGTTCTTGCCCGCTTTATCTTTGAACTGCGTCATCCGGTTGAGCCAGCCGATGCGCGCGGTGCAGAAAAGCAACCAAGCGAGTTCTGCATGCGCTGGCACACGGGCCTGATTGAACAGGATGGAGCGGTCCGGGTCGATACCGCTTGCGATCAGCGCCGCTGCCATTTCCCGCGTGTTGTTCGCGAGGTCTTCCGGCTTGTTGTAGACAGTGATCGCGTGCAGATCGGCCAGAAAGTAAAGTTTGTCGCCGTCATTTTCATCCTGCATCCGCACCCAGTTGCGGATGGCACCCAGATAGTTGCCGAGGTGGAGATTGCCTGTCGGCTGGATGCCGGAAACGACGCGCATGACTTCTATGTCTTCCTGTTTGACGAGACGTGAGGCCGATGCCCGTTCAAGCCAAATTAGGCAAGGGGCGCGTCGCGATCAGGCGGCGGGCTTCTTCCGCTTCAGGAGGATGAGCACATCGTCACGGTCGATGGCGCCGATCATCCAGCCAAGGCCGAAATAGACGAAACCGCCCGCCCCGACGAGGGTGGAGAGGGCGATCATGCGCTCAATCGTCCCGCCATTGAACATGGGTCCAAGGAAGACATTGACGGCATAAAGCGCGACCCCCATCGCGGCTGCCGCAATCAACTGTCGGAAAATGCGGGACGCGACATGCGCGGAAATCTGGAAATGCCCGCGCCTGCGCAGCGTGATGTAGAGCATCGCGCAATTGAGCCAAGCTGTGAGTGCCAGGGCTAAAGCCAGTCCATAAAGGCCCATCCAGGGGACAAAAGCGAAGTTCAGGACGATGTTGGCGGCAAGCACCCACATGGCAATGCGGAGTGGCGTCTTGGTATCCTCCCGCGCGAAGAAGCCGGGTGTCAGGACCTTCACCAGAACATAGGCTGGGAGCCCGAGTGCAATGAGGGCAAGCGTGTTGCCCGTCACGATTGCGTCTTCAGGTGTAAACTCGCCCCCGCGGAACAGCGCAGTGACAAGAGGAACACCCGCCGCTGCAAAGGCAACGGCAGCGGGCAGCGTCAACAACATGCCGAGTTCCAAAGCCTGATTCTGGATCTTCTGGGCTTCCTCGGGCTTGCCCTGATCCACGAATTTGCTGATCGACGGCAGAATGGCCGTGCCAAGTGCGGTCCCGATGATGCCGAGCGGCAATTGGTTGAGCCTGTCAGCATAGTTCAGATGGGCCATCGACCCTTCCGTCAGATAGCTGACGAACTGCGTGTCGATGAGGATGCTGACCTGATAAACCCCGGCGGCAAAGGTCGCTGGAATGACCACGCGGAAGAACTGACGGACGCCCGGCGTCATGCGGGGACGACGCAACCTTAGACTGATGCCAGCCGAACGCGCGGCCCACCAGACGAGAGCCAGTTGGATCACACCGCCGATGACAACCGCAATGGACAGTGCCTGCGCACTTGCCGCACCGCCTGTCGGTACAAGGAGCAGCGCGGCCAGCATGACGAGGTTGAGTAGTGCCGGCGCAAATGCAGCTGCGGCAAATTTGTGCATGGAGTTCAGCACGCCCGAATAGAGCGAAACGAGGCTGATCAGCATCAGATAGGGAAAGGTGAGGCGCGAGAGCCAGTTGGTCAGCTCAAACTTCGCCGCATCGCCTGCATAGCCCGAAGCAAGGAGCCAGACCAAGGCGGGCATGGCGAGTTGGCCAATGATCGTGAAGGCGAGCAGCACCGGCAGGAAGACGGCGAGCACTTCTTCGGAGAACTTTTTCGCTTCCTCCAGCCCGCCTTCGCCATGATAGCGTTGGCTGAATAGGGGCACGAAGCCAGCCGAGAATGCGCCTTCGCCAAAGAAGCGGCGAAAGGTGTTGGGAAGCCGGAAAGCCACCAGAAACGCATCGGCGAACATGTTGGCACCCAAAACGCGCGCCATCACCATTTCGCGTGCAAAGCCGAGCACGCGGCTGACCATTGTCAGCCCGCCAATTGTTCCAATGGCTTTCCCGAGTTTCACAGGAGTTAAGCGTTACCCTCTGTCGCCAGTCCGCCCTCTTGCTGCGCGGCGAGTTCTGCCTGCTGCATGTAAAGGCTGCCGAAATCGATCGGGTCCAGCATCAAAGGTGGGAAACCACCGTCACGCACGGCATCGGCCAGAACGCGGCGGGCGAACGGGAAGAGCATGGCCGGGGCCTGTGCGAGAAGAATCGGGGCCATCTGATCTTCGGGAATGTTTCGGATGCCGAAGAGGCCAGCGTAAACGAGTTCAACAGCGAAGGCTGTCTTTTCTGCGCTTTTGGCGCTGACATTGATCTTCACCGACACTTCATGAACATCGTCTGCGATCTGCGTGTTGCCGATGTTGAAGTTCACATCAATCTGCGGCTGGCCCTGCCATTGGAAAACAGCAGGTGCGTTTGGATTTTCGAAAGAAAGATCCTTCACATACTGAGAGATAACACCGACGGCGGGCAGGTTATCTTCGCCGTTTGCAAGGGTTTCGTTCGTATCAGCCATGAGTTGAGCCTGTCCTGTCGTTCGCAAATTGGCGGGAACAGCCCCACCGGATGGTCAGGCGCGGCGCGTAGCAGGGGGCGGCGACGAGGGCAATGGCGCAGTTTTCGAGACAATTGCCCAAAGGATCATTTGAAAGCGGCGGCGCGAGTCCCTATGTTGCAGTTTGAAAGGTTACATTCGTGGTAGAAACAGTCCTCTTTGCAATGGTCACCGTCTTTCTGGGTTTGCGGCTTTATGCCGTGCTCGGCAAACGCACGGGGCATGAGCAGTCGGTACGCAAGCCTGCGGAAGAACCCGCTGTGACAACGGCCGCCGGCAGCGCGACAGATGTGCGCGACAATGCTCCCGCCCGTGTCGCTGGGGCGGCGCCTGTCGATCAGGAAGCCACTGTGGGCGTTCGTGCGATTGTCGCCGCGGATAACCGGTTTAACCCCGCCGAATTCATCGAAGGCGCCAAGAGCGCCTATGCGATGATCCTCGAGGATTTCTGGAAGGGCGATGTTGAAGGCTTGTCGCCTTATGTAAGCGCCTCTGTCCGGGATAGCTTTGCCGACGCCGTGAAAGCGCGCACCGAGGCAGGCGAAGTTCTGGACAACCGCCTCGTCCGCATCGACCGGGCGGCGATTGCGTCTGCATCTCTTGAAGGCAGGGTCGCCCGCATTTCTGTGCGTTTTGATGCCGACATTGCCGCAGTGACGCGAGATGCTGAAGGCCAGGTGCTGGCCGGGTCGATGACCGATGCGCTTGAAACGCACGATGTCTGGACGTTCGAGCGTGAAATCCGCTCGGACGATCCCAACTGGATTCTTGTCGATACCGACGAAGCCGACTAACCGGCTTTGGATGCGCCGAAGACTAACCATCACCGCTATTGTCGCGATTGCCCTGTCAGGGTGCAGTGCGCGTCTCATTCCGCAAGGGCCTAGCGCCACTTCGGCACCTTCTCGTGTCTCGCCTGAGAAGCCTGTATCCTCTAAGCCGGTGGCAAAGCCGGCGCCGGTCATTGCTCCGAAGCCCGTTGAGGCATTAGCGCCAAAGGGGCCGAATGGGGCAATGGCGGGTGTTCTTGCAGGCCCCAGTTATGAGAGCTTTGGTGTCTCGGATGAAGGCGCGAACCGTGCGCTGGCTGCGTTTCGAATTTCCTGCGGGTCTTTGCAGCGGCGCACTGATGGATCTGGCCTGACCAAAGGCAGCGACTGGGCCTCTGCCTGCGCCGCGGCGGCAAACGCTCCGGATGCTCAAGCCTTTTTCTCCAGCAATTTCGACGTTGTGCAGGTCGGCGATGGAAAGTCGTTGGCGACGGGATATTATGAGCCTGAGATCGCGGGCGCACGGACGCAATCTGCGCAGTACAACGTGCCCGTCTACAAGCGTCCGACAGACATCATTGAGGTCGATCTTGGGCTGTTTTCTGACGATCTGAAGGGAAAACGCATCCGGGGACGGGTGAAGGGCACAAACCTTATCCCATATGCGGATCGCGCGGAAATTGAGCAAGGCGCACTTTCAGGTCGCGGCCTTGAACTGGCATGGGCGGCGGACCCCGTTGAGTTCTTTTTCCTGCAGGTTCAGGGGTCTGGCCGATTGAAACTGCCTGATGGATCGATCATGCGCATTGGTTATGATGGGCAGAATGGTCGCGACTATACCGGCATTGGAAAGCTGATGAAGGATCGCGGGCTGCTCGGCCCCGGCCAGACGTCCATGCAGGGCATTATGGCCTATTTGCGTGCGAACCCGCAAGAAGGCCGTGCGATTATGCGCGAGAATAAGAGCTGGATCTTCTTTAAAGAGCTCACCGGCGCAGGGCCGCTTGGTGCGCTCGGGTTGCCTGTCACACCCAAGGGCACGGTTGCGGCTGACCCCATGTTCGTGCCGCTCGGCGCGCCTGTCCTTTTGTCGACTGACCGGACGGAAGCAAATGGCCTATGGGTGGCGCAGGATACAGGCGGCGCAATCAAAGGCTCCAACCGGTTCGATACCTTTTGGGGCGCGGGGAGCGAGGCCCGGACGATTGCCGGCGGCATGTCTGGTAGGGGGTCTGCCTTCTTGCTCCTTCCGAAAGGGGTTTTGGCCCGATTTAAGGCGGAGGCACCCGTTGCGGGGACGCCGCCTCAGCGCTGAAGAGCAGGCCATCTGGGCGCGTGTTGCCCGCAGTGCGCGTCCGTTTCCGGGCCGCGCGCCGATGACCGCTGATGAACTGCCCCAGACAATGGAAGTCGCCTTCCCGCTCCCAAAGAAGCCTGCCAGACGTCCGGTTGTGGAGGGCAAGCGCATCGGCAGCCCACAGCCCGGCAAGGCCCCTGCGCAAGACACGCTCGACGGCAGTTGGGATAAGCGCCTTCTGAAAGGGGATCTTCGGCCGGACGTTAGTATTGACCTGCACGGTGAAACTCTGGCCAGTGCACATGCGCGACTGAACCGGGGACTGGATGCCGCCATCCGTCGGGGCGATCGTGTCATTCTGCTGGTCACGGGTAAGGCCGCCGTGGACAACCCCCGGCTGCCGCCGACGAGCAGAGGCGTTATCCGGGCTTCCATCACCGATTGGCTCGCCGCATCGGCTTACGCTGACCGGATCGCTGCTATCCGGAACGCCCATCCCCGCCACGGCGGCGCGGGTGCCCTTTATCTTGTCTTAAGAAAATCCCGCTGAACCCCCGATAAAACCCATCCGATTAAGTCAATTATTAATTCCTTTCGGAGATAAAGCCGGACGGGGAAAGTTCTGACCAGCCCGCTACTTGGCTGAGGGGGTTTTAACGATGCAAGGCAACGCCTTGAAAATTCACACATTTGGTTTTGCTTTCAGCATTGGTGCTGTTGCATTCCTTTTGGCGAGCTTTTCAGAGCTTATTGAATTTCAGGATGTTTGGTCTTTTAGCAATCCCCTGATTATTGCACTTGCTTGTGGTGTCTTGGCTTGGGGCGCTGCTGATCGATTGATTGCAGTTGTTTCCACGTCCATCGATTCTGCCGTTCGACGGCTGGGAGAAGCGGCTGCGGGCGACCTTGAATCCCCCGTGCCTCACCATATCGAAGCGACGATGCCTGACCTTTCTGATTGGACGTTGGCACAGGCAGCGGCCGTTATCGGGCGTTGGTATCGCAGCGGCTATCGCCAGCGCCTCGCCATCAATATGTCGAAGCGGCAGTTTGAACGGGGCAGCCTCTATGAGCGCGCGACCGAGGCGCTGGCCCGGCACGAAGCGCCGATTGAGATGCTGGAAATCGAGATTTCAGACCGATTGGCCTATACGACCGGCGATGGCGTCTTTGCCGAAGTGCAGGCGCTGCGCGAGGCCGGGGCGACCATTTCCGTCGACAATTTTGGCAGCGCGCCTATTGATTTGCGCCGCTTGCGCCTGCTCCCCGTGGATCGTGTAAAGATCGACCGTTCGATGATTGCGGACATCACGCACTGCAATGAATCTCGCGCCATTCTTCAGTCTTCGGTGACGGTGCTAAACTCCCTCGGCAAAGAAACCGTGGCCGAGGGCGTGGAGACACAGGACCAGTTTGATATGCTGCGCGTCATGGGCTGTAAGGCGGCGCAGGGCTATGCGATTGCGCGGCCTGGCTCAGAAGCCGCCCTCCGCAATTTCATGGTGCCAGCAGAAGCCCCACCCGCACGCCGTAAGGCTTAAATCCGGGCCAGCACGCCTGCGTAGATTTTGACAAGCGCCTGAACGTCGTCGAGCGCTACCGCCTCGTCGAGCTTGTGCATCGTTGCATTGCAAAGGCCGAATTCAACCACCGGGCATAGTTTGCTTAGGAAACGTGCGTCGGACGTGCCGCCCGTGGTGGAACGGTCGGCAGTCAGCCCTGTCACCTCACTTATTGCGGCACCAATCAGATCGCTGAAGGCGCCGGGCGGTGTCAGGAACGCTTCGCCGGAAATGCGCGCATCGACGACTGCGGACGGCTCCACATCATGCACGATGGCGCGGATCATCGCGCTTAGGCTTTCCCCGCTGTGCAGGTCATTGAAGCGGATGGACAGGCGGGCCTTGGCAGCGGCGGGAATGACGTTGGTCGCCTTGTTGCCGACTTCCAGCTCGGTGATCTCGATATTGGAGGCCTGAAACCAATCCGTCCCTTCATCCAGCACGATACCGTCAATCCGCCCAAGCATGCGCACCAGCTTGGTAATTGGGTTGTCGGCGAGATGGGGGTAGGCGACATGGCCCTGCGTTCCGGGGACAGTGATCCAAATGTTGACCGAACCGCGGCGTCCGATCTTCATCATATCGCCGAGTTGGTTTGACGACGTTGGCTCCCCGACCAGACACAGATCGGGGATCAGCCCGCGCTGCTTCATATGGTCGATGAGCGCAACAGTGCCAAAGACGGCAGGGCCTTCCTCATCGCCGGTGATGATCAGGCTGATCCGGCCGGGATGGTCGGCTGGAATAGCGGCCACAAAGGCAGCGATGCTCGCCTTCATGTCGACCGCGCCGCGACCATAGAGCAGGTCTCCGCGCACTTCGGGAGCGAACGGGTCGCTCTGCCACCCGTCACCGGGGGGGACGACATCCAGATGCCCGGCAAAGGCAAAGTGCGGCTTATTGTTGGCGCCTGCGCCTGCACGCGTGGCGAACAGATTTTCCACCGGCCCATCGGGGGCATCGCCGCAAACAAAGCGGTCAACTTCAAAGCCCAGCGGACGCAGCGCGGATTCCAGCACGTCAAACACCTCACCGCGCGCGGGTGTTACCGAAGGTGTGGCCATCAGTTGCATGGCAAGGTTGATTGCGTCAGTCACGACCTCCGCCTAGCCTCGAGTTTGGATGAATGCAAAAGGAGATGCCTGTGCCCAAACTGGATTTGGATGCCATCCCGCAAACCAATGCGACCGGATATCCTCCGCCCTATGGTGCGCCTGTGCAGGGGCGTTGGTATCGCCGCCTAGCCCCTGTTGCGGGCCTGGTGGACTTTGCGGCCAGCCATGTCATGTTGAAACCCGGCGCATGGTCGTCCCAGCGCCACTGGCACAATGGCGAGGACGAGATGGTGGTCATGATCTCCGGCGAGGCGACGCTTGTGGAAGATGAAGGGCGTCAGACGTTGCGGGCAGGGGATAACGCCGTCTGGCCAAAGGGATCAACCAACGGCCACCACCTGATCAACGAAACGGAGGAACCTTGCATTTTCGTCGCGCTGGGCGGCGGCAAGGCGCGCGATACAGGTGGCGGCTATTCCGACATCGACATGCTGTTCACGCCGGATGGGTACCAACACAAGGACGGAACGCCTTATGCGACGACGCGATTGCCTTAGGACTGCGACGTCGGGTTAATTGGCCGGGGCTTCAAACCGATCAATAACCCATTCCTCTTCCTGAGCTGCAGCAAGCCAGTCCTGCATGAAGGGGTGGTTGAGGACGGCATCCATATAGGCCTCTGCGAAGCGGGCGACAGGGATGGAATAGGTAACTAGGCGCGTCACCACGGGGGCAAACATGATGTCAGCGGCCCCAAAGTCCCCGAACAGGAAATCGCCTTCACCGCCAAACCGCGCGCGGGCCTGCGCCCAAATGTCCATTAGGCGGGCAACGTCTTTTTCGACATCTGGGTCCAATGGCGCTGCGGGATAGACCCGCCGTGTGTTCATGCAATGCAGGCGACGCAGGGCCATGAAGCTGGAATGCATTTCAGCGGACATAGACCGCGCCATGCCACGCGCCTCCTCCTCCTTTGGCCAGAACTTGGTGCCGCCAGATCGCTCATTTAGAAATTCAAGAATGGCAAAACTGTCCCAAACGACCAGATCGCCATCCCATAGGATGGGCACCTTGCCGGAGGATGGCGCGAAATCCTCGCTCTCCCGCCGCAGGCCCCAGTCCGCATCATACAGCGGAACGACAATTTCCTCGAAGGGAAGGCCGGACTGCTTGGCCGCGAGCCAGCCGCGCAGCGACCAGCTGGAATAGGTTTTGTTGCCGATGAAGAGCTTGAGCATGTCCGCGTCATAACCAATGCACGGCTGCAAAGTCGAGCAGGAAGCGGCAAGCAGCTAGGTGTTGATCGCCTCAAGCACGGCAGCGCGCAATTCCGGCAGGCCCATGCCCTTTTCACTCGACGTCTGGATGATGTCGGGATGTGCGGCGGGACGCTTGCGGACGTCTTCTGCTGTCTTCTGCGTCACTTCGGCGAGCACGCTGGCTTTGATCTTATCGGCTTTGGTCAGGATGATGCGATAGCTGACGGCCGCGGCATCCAGCATGTCCATAACGTCGGTGTCGACGTGTTTAATTCCGTGGCGGCTGTCGATCAGAACCAATGCGCGCTTGAGCACCTGACGGCCGCGCAGATAGTCATTCACCAGAAAGCGCCACTTTTTGACGATATCCTTTGGGGCTTCGGCAAATCCATAGCCGGGCATGTCGACCAGTCGGAATTGCAGCGGCTCTCCGACATCAAAGAAGTTCAATTCTTGCGTGCGGCCCGGCGTGTTGGACGTGCGTGCCAAGGCGTTGCGGTTGGTGAGCGCATTGATCAGCGAGGACTTGCCCACGTTGGAGCGTCCCGCAAATGCGACTTCGTTCACATCTGCATCCGGCAGGAACTTCAGGTCCGGCGCGGATTTGAGGAAGGTGATGGGCCCGGAAAAGAGCTTCCGGGCCGTCTCGATCTGGTCGTCTGTAAAGGTCACGCGCTTGGGGCTTCTTTCATGCCCGGATGGCGGCTGTACAGGAACTTCTGCTGCGCGATGGTCAGCACGTTGTTGACGACCCAGTACAGCTGCAAGCCGGCCGCGAACGGGGCCATCAGGAACATCATGATCCAAGGCATAATGGAGAAGACCTGTTGCTGCACAGGATCAACCGGTGCCGGGTTCAGCTTGAACTGAATGTACATCGTAATGCCAAGCAGGATTGGCAGCACGCCGAGTGCGATGATCGACGGCGGCGTGAAGGGCAGCAGGCCGAACAGATTGACCGGGGTGAGCGGATCTGGCGCCGACAAATCCTTGATCCAGAGTGCGAAAGGCTGATGCCGCATTTCGATGGTCAGCAGCAGCACCTTGTAAAGGGCATAGAAGACCGGGATCTGGATGAAGATCGGCAGGCAGCCCGCCATCGGGTTGATCTTTTCCTTCTGATACAGCTCCATCATCGCCTGCTGCATCTTCGGCTTATCATCCTTGTAGCGCTCCTGAAGGGCTTTCACCTTCGGTTGCACAACACGCATCGCCGCCATGGAGGCGAACTGGCGCTGGGCGATCGGGAACATGGCCAGCTTGATGATCAAGGTGAGCAGGATGATCGCGACGCCGAAATTCTTCACCAGTTTGAACAGGGCGTCGAGCAGGTAGAAGATCGGCTTTGCGAACATCTTGAACCAGCCCCAATCAATCGCGTTGCCGAACTGCTGGATACCAAGCTTATCCATGTAGCTGTCGAGCACGGGCACTTCTTTGGCACCGGCAAAGAAATAGGTCTTCACAGAGTTGGTCTGGCCAGGTGCAACGACCGTGTTGTCGAGTGCGAAGTCCGCCTGATAGGCGCCGCCACCCTTGCGGAATCCGGCGTCCATATGGGCAGTCTGTGCCGGCGCCATAGCCGTCAGCCAATAGGTGTCGCCAAAGCCAAGCCAGCCACCGGTGGATTTGAAGCGCTCGCCGGCGGGTTGTTCATCGAGGTCCGGATAGTTGACGTCGTAATTCGTCGCATTGTTGAACGTGCCGATAGGGCCGACATGGATCGTCCAGCTGTCAACGTCATGGCGTGGTCCTGCAAGCGCGCTTGACTGGCCGACCGTCGCAAAGCCGCGATTAATATAACCAAAGGGCCGGACAGCGACGGGGCCTGCGCCCTTGTTCACGATGCTTTGGTCGACCGTGAACATATAGTCGTCGTCAACCGAAAGCAGGATCTGGAACAGCTGTCCCTGACCATTGTCCCAACTGAGCGTGACAGGCGATGACGGTGTCAACTTCGGCGCGCTTGCTTTCCAAATTGTGTTGCCATCCGGGAAGGCGCCACCGGTTCCGGTCCAGCCGAATCCGGCAAATTGGCTGTGTTCGGTGCCCAATGGGGAAAGGATGCGGACTGGCGGCGAATCCTTCTTCACCGTTAACGTGTGGAGCGGAAGAATCAGGTCATCGAAACGTGCGCCCTTTAGGCTGATCGAGCCTTTCAGCTTCGGCGTTTCGATGGAGACGCGGCCGCTTTCGATGAGGACAGCGTTTACATCGCGTGGCTTTGCAACCGCTGGGGTGGCAGCCGCCGTTGGCACGCCCGCCGCTGTAGATTGGGCGGTCTGCGTCGCGGCAGGAGGAGCTTTGGGCTGCGGGAAGAACTTCTCGCCAAGATAGGTCCAGCCAAACAGGACAAGCGCCGACAGCAGGATGGCCAGCACGAAGTTGCGATTCTCGCTCAACTCAATTCCCCAATAAACTCACGGCACCGGATCATAGCCTTGGCCGCCCCAGGGGTGACAGCGCAAGATTCGACGGACGGAAAGCCAGCTTCCTTTGAGCGCGCCATAGCGCCCCAAGGCCTCAATTGCATAGGCCGAACAGGAGGGTTGATACCTGCATGTCGGGGGTAAAATGGCAGATGGGCCCCACTGCCACGCTTTTGCGAGCCAGATGAGGAGCCGCGCGGTCATTCCGCAACCTTCGCCAAAGCCTTGGCGAGGTCACTGCGCAGCTTGGCAAAGTCCCTTTCAACCGCGCTGTTGCGGCCGATGATCACATGGTCTGCCCCAGCGATTCCTGCCTCAGGCAGAAGCTCCCGGGCAAGTTCCCGAAAGCGACGCTTCACCCGGTTGCGGATGACTGCGTTGCCGACTTTTTTAGTGACGGTGTAACCTACGCGAATCTGCGCGGAGGAATCCTGCCGATTCCGGACAAGCAAAACGAGGCCGCCAAAGGCAGCCCGTTTTCCAGAATTGGCGGCCAGGAAATCTGACCGCTTATTCAGGGTGATCAGGCGGACAGCTTCTTGCGACCGCGGGCACGACGGCCCCGGATAACTGCACGGCCACCGACGGTCGCCATGCGAGCCCGAAAACCGTGACGCCGTGCGCGAACCAAGTTGCTCGGCTGGAAGGTGCGCTTCATCGCTCATGCCCTCAAAAACAAATCAAAATGAAAAAGCCGCCCCGAAAGCGGCGGCCTTGATGGAGCGTCCGTTATGCGGATCATCGCCAAGAGTCAATCGCCAGATGCCTTTTTCCTCAACTCTTCACGCCTTTTGTGGCTCTTGCGCCGCAGGCCCCAGTCTGTCCAACCGCCCTGTCGGGGGTAGCGTCGCTTGAACCGGACATAGCGCCGTCGGGCCCAAGCAGATGTCTGAAGCACAAGGCCAAGCCCGATCGCAAACAGAACAACGCCTCCGGGGCCCGGCAGAGGCGACACGAGCGGCGCACAAATCATGCACAAGGCCCCAAAAAGCAGGATCACCAGCCGGATAGCGGGAATCTGCAAAAGTGATTTCCAACGGCTGCGCAAGGACATGACCGCCATGTGGTGGGTTCCGTGCACCTCTGCAAGAGCCAAAGCGTCGGTCCGGCGTCTAATTATGTTGAGGTCAGTTCGCGATGTTGAAGTGGGCGAGTTCCTGCCGTGTCATAAAGTGAATACCATCGTGCGGGGCGACCGCATTTGTGAAGGCGTAGAATTCACGCGCCTTGTCAGGCGCCATTCTTGTCGGCTTCGTTGCGCTCGTCGTCCTTTTCCTGCTGCCCGGAACGCCGATGGAGAACCGTTTCGGGCCCAATCCGCGCGGCGTCAGCGGAATGTCGCGCTAAGCTTGCACCGAAAGCGCGGCTGCGCTAGGCGCTCCGCCAGATGCCCCTGTGGTGAAATTGGTAGACGCGCTCGACTCAAAATCGAGTTCCGTAAGGAGTGCTGGTTCGAGTCCGGCCAGGGGCACCAAAAAGCTCATGACATTAGGATGTAAGACCGCGCACAGGTGGTCCATCTAGATCCTTCCTGCCCTTCATAGTTCTACCTGAAGAAAAACCTTTTCAGGGAGCGGCGCGGCTTTAAAGCACGGTGGTATTTGTGCTTCAAACGGCTAAAAGACACTGATGAAGCGCGATATTTCAACGGATGTTCTGGTAATCGGCGGAGGCACTGCCGGGTTTGGCGCGGCGCTCGGCGCAGCGCGGCAGGGCGCGCGCGTCCGGTTGGTTGAGGGGACCAGCAAGATTGGCGGCGTGATGGCGTTTTGTCCGGGCATGCCGTGGGGCGGTGGCTATCCGACCGGTCGGAGCATTGGCGGCGTGTTTGCCGACCTGACCGACCAGCTCTGTGCGATGCAGCCGCCCATGGCCGAGGTCCGGCCCTCGACGCTCGAGAACTTCGGACATGAAGTGATCTACGACCATGAAGCCGCTGTCTTTGCGATGTTTCAGATGCTCGAGGATGCAGGGGTCGATGTGCATCTTAATACCTTTGCTGGAGCACCCGCGATTGAAGAGGGCCGCATCCGCCGTATCGACTGCACCGACCGGACCGGGCCGATGACAATCGAGACCGGTATGGTCATCGACTGCTCGGGCGATGGCGATCTCTCTGCCCGCGCGGGCGTGCCGTTCATGGTCGGCGACGGGCGTGGCAATATGATGGGGGTCACGCTCTCCTTCTCCATGCTGAACGCCCCATGGGATCGGGTCTTCGCCAAGGGCGATCCCTATTTCAAAAAGGAAGCCGCGGCAGGCATCGCTGAAGGGCGATTGCATCCAGATCTTGCCAAACTCTATCTGATGAAGGGGTTCCACCGCGACACGGTGTTCTGCAACTCGGTCCACATCCGCGGCGTGGACGGGACTGATCCGCAGCAGGTGGCAAAGGCGACGCAAGAGGGGCGGCGGCGCTGTCATCAACTCGCGCGGTTCCTGATCGAGAGCGTGCCGGGCTTTGAACAGGCCCGCATGAGCGAATTGGGCCCAACGGTCGGCGTGCGTGAGACGCGCAAGCTTGAAGCCGTGCACCGCATCCTTGCCCGCGATCTTTCTGCCGGAGCCAAGCCTGCCGACGGCATCGTATGCTGCGACAATCCCATCGATGATGTCATGCGCAGTGACACTGAAATGACCCACGACGCGATCGTGGCCGAGGGCGATTACTATACCATCCCCTTCCGCGCGATGGTGCCCGAAAGCATCGGAAATCTGCTGTTCGCCGGACGATTGGTCTGTGCCGATCCGGCCGCCTTCGCCTCTGTGCGCGGGATGCCGCAATGTATGGCTATGGGTCAGGCGGCGGGCACAGCAGCGGCGATGGCGCTCGCGGGCGGGATGCCGGTCCAAGCGCTCGACCATGCAGCTATCGTGGCCTCGCTTGCTGCGCAGGGAATGAGGGGCATTGGCGGGGACGCCCTGCGCCGTCATGCCCCCGCCTTTGAGGCTGTGGCCTAACCGAAATGCCCCACGTCCGAGACTTTTAAACCCCATGCAGACTGCCATCATCTCCGCCGCTGCGAGCGGTATCGGCCTTGCGATTGCCCGGGGCCTCAGCGCAGACGGATGGCGGGTCTATGTTTGTGATCAAGATGAGGCCGCGCTGATTGCACTGGCGCAGACTGATCCGGCGTTCTTGGCCCATGCCTGCGATGTAAGCGACGCCGGGGCGGTGGAAGCGTTCTACCATGCGGTGGAAACGGATCTGGCGCGCGCCGGCCTTTCGGGCATCGATCTGCTGGTCAATAATGCCGGTGTTTCCGGCCCGACTGCGCGGCTGGAGGATCAGCCGGTCGACGCATGGCTGCGGACCATTGATATCAATATCAGCGGCATGTTCCTGATGACGCGGCGCGCGATCCCTCTGCTGCGCGCCAAGGGACCGGGCGGCTCAATCATCACGATGAGTTCCAACGCCGGGCTGATGGGCTGTCCGCTGCGGGGGCCTTATGTGGCCAGCAAATGGGCGCTGATCGGTCTCACGAAAACGCTGGCGATGGAATTGGGCCCAGAAGGCATCCGCGCCAACGCGCTGTGCCCCGCAAGTGTCGTAGGGCCGCGAATTGACCGGGTCATTGCAGCGGATGCCGCCGCGCGCGGACTGACGGTCGATGAGGTGGAGCGCGAGTATAAGCGTCAGTCCTCGCTCAGGGCGTTTGCGACCAATGACGATATCGTGGGCATGGTGCGCTTCCTGACCTCGCCCGCCGCGCAGCGAATCTCGGGTCAGGCGCTGGCCATCGACGGGCATACCGAGAGCCTATCCCTCGATATGGACGCCTGACGGGAGACTGGCGCGGTCAATCGGCCGAGAGTTCAGACCCGGCGAGAATGTCTCGCGGGGAGAGGCCAAATTGCTGCCGACATGCCCGCGAAAAGACCGGCTGTGAGGAAAAGCCCGCCGCCAACGCCGCTTCGTGGACTGGCATTCCGGTCTGGCGCATCAGGTCGACTGCATGACGAATCCGCAGCGTGCGGTAAAAGCGTCCGGGGCTCATGCCCAATTCCGCCTCAAACAGGCGTTCGGCCTGACGACGGTGGAGCCCCTCCGCTGCCAGAATGGCGGAGAGTGGATGCCCCCCGGCAATGCCCCGCTCCATTGCTGTGACAAGGCGTTTGACCACTGGCCCTGCAAACTGTGTCTGCGTGCCCATTACCGTGCGCTGCGGCGCGCTGGCCGGGCGGATGCGATCATGGATCAATTGATCCGAAACTGCTTGGGCGAGTGTGAGGCCATGGTGGGCTGCGATGTCGTCTAGCATCATGTCCATCGCCGCAGTGCCGCCGGCACATGTGATCAGCCGGGCATGGCGTTCATAGAGTTCGGTCGACACCGGTATGCGGGGATAGCGGCGCCGAAAGTCCTCCGCCGCCTCCCAGTGTAGCGTGATCATCTCCCGCCCCAAAATGCCCGCCTCGGCCAGCACGAAGGCGCCTGTATCGATGGACCCGATCTGACACCCCGCGCGCCACATTCGGCGGATCTGCCCCAGCAGGGTCGGGCGGGCGCGGTCGAGTGGATCAAAGCCCGCACATATCACCAGCGTTTGGGGCGCATCGGGCAGGGGGCCATCAGAGCGTAACTGCATCCCGTTGGAGGCCGCGGCATAGTCCCCATCGGGGGCATGGATCGTCCAAGCAAAAAGCGCTTTGCCGGACAGGCGGTTGGCAATGCGCAGAGGTTCGAGCGCGGCAAAAAATGCGATCGCTGAAAAGCCGGGCATGAGGATGAAGGCGAGCGACTGCGTCATATCATTGGGCGTGTCAGGGAATGTCGCTTTTTGCAATCATTTGTCGCTTTTTACGATTTGTTTCGGGCCATCACGAGCTAAGCTGCGGACCAGGATAAGAGGATATGCCATGAATTTTGAAACGTTTATCACCTGCGCCGTGACCGGCTCGGGCGCCACCGCAGATAAGCACCCCGCTTTGCCGATCACGCCTGCACAAATCGCCGATGCCGCGATTGAAGCAGCGCGCGCAGGGGCCGCAATTGCACATATCCATGTGCGCGATCCCGAAACGGGCAAGGGAAGCCGCGATGTCGGGCTCTACCGCGAAGTGGTGGAGCGGATACGCGCCAGCGATACCGATGTGGTGATCAACCTTACAGCCGGCATGGGCGGCGATATCGTTTTCGGCCCGGGCGAAAACCCTTTCCCACTCGATCCCGCAGGCACTGACATGGTCGGCCCGATGGAGCGCCTGCTGCACGTGCAGGAACTGCTGCCGGAAATCTGCACGCTTGACTGCGGCACGATGAACTTTGCCGAAGCCGATTATGTCATGACCAACACGCCCGGCATGCTGCGCACCATGGCAGCCGAAGTGCAGCGCCTCGGCGTGCGGCCGGAACTGGAAGTGTTCGACACCGGGCACCTCGTCTTCGTGAAGGAGATGATCCGCGACGGCCTCCTCGATGATCCGGTCATGATCCAGCTGTGCTTGGGCATCCCCTATGGCGCGCCGGATGATCCCCTCACCACGATGGCGATGGTCCACCAGCTGCCGCCGGGTGCGATTTTCAGCGGCTTTTCTATCGGACGCAACCAGCTGCCCTTCGTTGCCATGGCAGCACTTGCAGGCGGCAATGTGCGTGTCGGGCTGGAAGACAACCTCTATCTCGGCCGCGGTGAGTTTGCGAGCAACGGCCAGCTGGTCGAACGTGCTGTGCAGATCCTGACCGGCATGGGCGCGCGCATTATGAGCCCCGCCGAAGTCCGCACCAAACTCAAGCTGACGAAGCGCTAGGAGCAAGCGGAACATGGCACACAAGATACGTAAAGTCGGGATTGTCGGCGGCGGCGTCATCGGCGCGGGCTGGGCGGCGCGCTTTGCGCTCAATGGGATCGACGTCTCTGTCTATGATCCGGATCCCGAGATCGAGCGTAAGACGACAGCGGTGCTCGCCAATGCACGTCGGGCGATGACCCGACTGTTCGGGCAAGCGCTGCCCGCCGAAGGCACCGTGACGTTTGCTGCTTCGCTGGCCGACGCGGTGCGCGATGCCGATTTCATTCAGGAGAGCCTGCCCGAACGCGAGGACCTGAAGGTCCGGCTGCTCGCCGAGATTGACGCAGCGATGCCTGCCCATGCAGTGATAGCCTCCTCCACGTCTGGCCTGCTGCCGACCAAGCTACAGGCTGGAATGGCGCGGCCCGATCGGCTGGTCGTCGGCCATCCGTTTAACCCGGTCTATCTGCTGCCGCTCGTCGAAATCTGCGGCGGCAACCAAACCAGCCAGCAGACGAAGGACATCGCCGCCGCCGCCTATGAACGCATCGGCATGAAGGTGCTGCACGTCCGCAAGGAGATTGACGGGTTCATCGCGGACCGCCTTCTGGAAGCCGTGTGGCGCGAGGCGCTGTGGCTCATTAATGACGGCATCGCGACGGCGTCTGAAATTGATGACGCAATCCGCTTTGGCGCGGGAATGCGCTGGTCCTTCATGGGCACGTTCCTCGTCTACCGGCTTGCAGGCGGTGAGGATGGCATGCGGCACTTCCTGCATCAATTCGGTCCGTCCATGGAATGGCCTTGGACCAAGCTGATCGGCCCCAAGCTGACGGACGAATTGATCGATACGATTTCGCGCCAGTCCGATGAGCAGGCGGGCGGCATCGATTTGCGTACCTATGAAAAGCTGCGCGACGACTGCCTTGTCGATTTGACCCATGCGTTGGAGCGCAATGATTTCGCTGCCGGTGCCGTGGCGCGTGCGCATCGATTGCGGCTGGATGGCGGGGCTGCCGACATTGGCTCGACAGGACCCGACGGGCGTCTACTGACCATCTCCACGCCGGTCCAACCCGAGTGGATCGACTATAACGAACACATGACTGAATATTGCTATCTCAAGCTGTTCGGTGATGCGACGGATGTGGTGCTGGCCAAAATCGGTGCTGGCGCAGACTATGTTGCGGCGGGTCATTCCTGGTACACGGTTGAGACACACATCCGCCATCTCGGCCAATCACGGCTGGGGGAACCCATCGAGGTCCGCACCCGCGTGCTGGCCGCCGATGCCAAGCGCCTGCATCTGTTCCATGAAATGATCAGCCTGAAACAGGACGCGGTCATCGCGACTGCAGAGCATATGCTGGTCCATGTCGATGCCAAGGCTGAGAAGTCGGCTCCGGCACCGCAGGCCATGCAGGATGTGGCACAGACCCTGATTGCAGGACAGTCGCAACTGCCGCTACCTGAGGGTATGGGCCGCCAGATTAAGATGCCCGGCTGATCGGCTAAAAAAGGTTTTGGGTGGGGGAGATACCGCATGGCCATGATTGAAACCCGTTCGATCGACTACGTCCCTCTGGCAGAGCGGCGGGGCGAAGTGCGTCATCTTTGGCCGGTTTGGTTTACTGGCGACGCGCATCTGGCCACCCTTGCCACAGGCGCGATCAGCGTGGTGGGCGGGCTCGACCTGTTCTGGTCAAGCCTCGCAGTCATTGGCGGCTGCGTGCTCGGCACAGTGCTAATGGCGCTGCATTGTTCGCAAGGTCCGCAACTGGGCCTGCCGCAGATGATCCAATCGCGTCCGCAGTTCGGCTATTTGGGCGCGCTCCTCGTCTGGCTCGTCGCGCTGGTCACCTATATCGGGTTTAATGCCCTCAACCAGTCGCTGGCGGCGAGTACAGTCAAGGAATTGGTCGGCTTGTCCGAAGGACCGACGATCATCGCCTTCGCAATCCTCGCGGCCCTTATAGCGGCGGCAGGCTATGATCTGATCCACAAGGCGCAGCGTCTGCTCGCCTATCTCATGCTGGCGGTGCTGGCGGTTTATACTGTCGGGTTTTTCGCCGTCGTTGATCTTGCAACGCTGCTCCAGCCGGGCCCATTCAAACCCACATTGTTCCTCGTCCAGTTCTTTGCCGCCGCCGGATACCAGCTGAGCTGGTCCATCTACGTCTCGGACTATTCGCGCTATTTGCCGCGTGAAGTGGGCATCCGCGCTTCGTTCTTCTGGACCTTCTGGGGGGCCTTCATCGGCGGTGCGTGGATGATGCTCGTCGGCGCGTTTGCTGCTGCGGCCTTTTCCAACGCCGATATTGTTGTCGCACTGCGCCAAAGTGCGGATGCGATGTTTGGCGGGTTCGGTGTCATCATGCTGGTCAGCAGCTTCGGCGGGTTGATCACGATCACCTCGCTCAACCTTTATGGCGCCTCTCTCACTATGCTCAGCGTCGTTGATAGCGTGACCCCGATCCGGCTCGGCATAGCGTCACGCATGGCGGCATTGGTCGCCGTCCTCGGGACATCATTGGCCCTTTCGCTCGCCCTCAGTGGGAATGTGCTTCACGCGCTAGAGGCGTTCCTCGCCGTGCTGGTCTACCTCTTCACGCCGTGGACCGCGATCAACCTCGTGGACTTCTTCTTCGTGCGGAAGGGGCGCTATTCGATCCGCGCGATGTTCATGGCAGATGGGCTCTATGGCCGGTGGAACTGGCGCGGGCTCACATCTTACGCTGTCGGCTTCATTGCAATGATCCCGTTCTTTAAGACGGAGCTCTATGTGGGGCCCGTCGCACAGGCGCTCGGCGGTGCAGATATCTCGATGCTGATTGGTTTGCCGGTCTCGGCGGCGGTCTATCTCATCCTTTGCCGCAGCCTCGATCTTTCGGGTGAACTGGCGCAGATCGAAGCGCTTGACCGCAATCTGGAAACGGAGCCGGTGCGATGATCCGGTCTCTCCTCGCTGCGGCAGCGCTGACATTTGCGGTCCCAGCGCTTGCTAAGCCCATTGCCTTCCCCGATCAATTCGACCCTATCGGCACGCCGCTGCAGAGCCTGCAGACCCGCGAGGGGCGCACGGTCCATTTTACAGATACCGGCGAGGCAGGCTGGACGCCCATTCTGTTTATCGGCGGCGTCGGTACGAGCGCGCGCGCGCCAGAATTGGTCGCGTTTCTCGATACCATGCGTCGCCGCCTCAAGGTGCGGATCATCGCGGTTGAGCGTAACGGTCTTGGCGATACCGCTTATGATCCCGCCTGGACGTTTGACGACTATACCAGCGAAGTGCGGCAGGTGTTGGCCCAACTTGGCGTTCACCGGTTTGCGCTCGTCGCGATCTCGGGTGGCGGTGCCTATGCTGGACATATTGCGGTCGCCATGCCTGAGCGGGTGACAACCTGGCACATGCTTGCCGCCATTGCGTCTGCCCCGCCAACGAGCCCTGTCTGCACTGCCGATCAGGCCACGCTGGAGGTGGGGCTTGCGCAACAGGTCGGCGCACCGCGTCAGTTCTGGGCCATGCCTAAGGATGGCGTCGCGGGTAAAGTCCCCGGCTTTATCGATCGCGCAGCGGATGAAGGCGCACATGCCTATTTCATCGCCGGGCAGCGCGGCGATGCACGCGGCGTGGCACGCGAATATCGCCGGTTCTGTGATGCGCCCGCACCGGTGGCGGCGTTCCCGGCGCCAGCGTTCTTCTATTATGGCGAGGCCGACGCGCTCGTCCCCCCAAGTCAGGGGGAGTATTGGGCCAGCAAAGTGGCCGGCAAAGTCACCTTCCGCCGCTATCTCGGCGAAGGCCATGATGTGCAGTACCGGCACTGGGATCAATTGCTGCTCGATGTCGCGGGGCGGGGCGACCACACGCTGGTCTGCGAACGTGGTCGCGCCCGGCTGTTGGCTGGTCTCGTCGCGCCAGCCCAACTCACCAAGGGCGCGACGCTCGGCATCTGTGCCTGGCAGGCCGGACAGAGTAAAGGGCCCGATCATGGCGTCGCAAAGTGATTTGGAAGACACGGGCCACGGCCTGCGCACGCCGCTTGAAGGCGTTGCCGCTAAACCGATCACGCCCGGCGAGCCGATTGCGGCGCCCTTGCACCTGATAAGTCCGACCGTCCCGCGTGAGTGGGTCGACTATAACGGACATATGAGCGAGTCCTGCTACCTCCTCGCCTTCGGGGATCAGTCGGACGCATTCTTTCGCCTGATCGGGATTGATGAGGCTTATCGCGCGGGTGGGCATTCGCTGTTCACTGTACAGACGATGATCTTCAATCTCGCCGAAGCGCATCTTGGCGATCAGCTTAATCTTTCGCTCCAGCTGATCGACGCGGACGAGAAGCGGTTGCACATCTTCCACGCCATGCACAATGCCGAGACCGGCGCACTGCTGGCGACCGGCGAGCAGATGCTGGTCCATGTCGACATGGCGGCGGGGCGCAGCACGCCGATGCCGTCAGACCTCAACGCGCGCGTCCAGGCTGTCTTTGCTGCCCATGCAGACCTTCCACGCCCGGCGCAGGCTGGGCGCAGTATTGCCATCAAACGAAACCACCAAGGGAATGCGGGCTGATGCATTTTGAACTCTCCTCCGAACAGCAGATGCTGGTCGAAACGGTCCGGCGTTTTGTCGAGACCGAGCTCTATCCGCACGAGAAGATGGTCGAAGAGACCGATGACGTGCCGGTTGAGCTGGCTGCCGAAATCCAGGCCAAGTCGCAGGCGCTCGGCCTCTATGCCGTGAACATGCCCGCAGAGCTGGGCGGCGGCGGCCTTGGGACGTTCGACACCACGCTTATGGAGCGCGAACTGGGCCGCGCCAGCTATGGCCTGCAAATGATGATCGCGCGGCCGAGCAATATCCTGCGCGGGTGCGAGGGCAGCCAGATCGAAGATTATCTGCTCCCGACGATCCGCGGGGAGCGCCATGACTGTCTCGCCATGACCGAGCCTGATGCCGGGTCCGACGTGCGGTCCATGCGGACATTCGCCCGCCGCGATGGCAGCGACTTTGTCATCAACGGCTCCAAACATTTCATCAGCCACGCCGACGTGGCGGACTTTGTGATCCTCTGCGCCGCAACCGGCGAGGCGGGCGGCAAGAAGACAATCAGTTGCTTCCTCGTCGATTTTGACACGCCCGGCCTCACCCGCAGGCGCGGCCCCAAGTGCGTGTCACACCGGGGCTACCACCAGTGCGAGCTGATCTTTGAGGATTGCCGCGTGCCCGCGTCCAGCCTCCTCGGCGAGCTCGACAAGGGCTTTGAGCTGATGGGCCAGTGGCTGGGTTCCACCCGCCTGCAGGTCGCCACGACGTCGGTCGGGCGTGGCCACCGCGTGCTTGAAATGGCAACCCAGTGGGCCGCGACGCGCAAGCAGTTCGGGCAGGCGATCGGCAAGTTTCAGGGCACGGGCTTCAAGCTGGCGGACATGAAGACCGAACTGGAAGCCGCCGAACTCCTGACCTTGCGCGCCGCGTGGAAGGATGATCAGGGCATGATGACCGATACCGATGCGGCCATGGCTAAGCTGTTCGCTTCCGAAGCGCTCGCCCGCATAACCGACAATGCGCTGCAGATCTTTGGCGGCATGGGGCTGATGGATGAGCTTCCCATCGAACGCTTCTGGCGCGACGCACGTGTTGAGCGCATCTGGGACGGTACCAGCGAAATCCAGCGCCACATCATCAGCCGCGCCCTCCTGCGTCCGTTGGAGGTATGAGCCCGGACCGCCTGAACCGCCTGCTGCGCCCCCGCAGCCTGGCAATCGTCGGTGGCAAGGCGGCCGAGGAAGCCGTGCGTCAATGCCGCACGCTGGGCTTTCCCGGGCCGATCTGGCCGGTGAACCCAAAGCGCGACAGCATGGGCGGCCTGCCTTGCTTTGCCGATATGGCGGCGCTGCCGGAAGCACCGGACGCAGTCTTCATGGCCGCGCCGGCACCTGCCACGATCGCGCTGGCCGCCGAACTGGGCGGCGTCGGCGGCGTGATCTGCTACGCTGCCGACTTTGCCGAAAGTGGCGAGGACGGACAGGCCCGGCAGACAGAGCTTCTTGCCGCCGCCAATGGCGTGCCGCTCGTCGGGCCCAATTGCTACGGCATGCTCAACCTGTTCGACCGCGTGGCGCTCTGGCCCGATCAACATGGCTGCCTGCCCATTGATGCCGGACCAGATGGCGCGCGTGGCGTGGCCATCATCAGCCAAAGCGGCAATTTGGCGCTCAACTTCACCATGCAATCGCGCGGACTGCCGATCGGCTATGTCGTGTCCGTCGGCAATTGCGCCGATGTCACCCCGGCGGACCTAATCGAAGCCCTAGTCCAAGACAAACGGGTGAGCGCCATTGGACTGCATCTCGAAGGGTTGGGTTCCGTCGCCCGCTTCTCCGAGGCCTGCCTTACCGCGCGTGCCGCCGGGGTTCCTCTCGTGGCACTCAAGACGGGTGCGTCAGCCAAGGGGGCGGCGCTCACATTGTCGCACACCAGTTCGCTCGCAGGCGCCGATGCGCTCTGCGATGCGCTGTTCGCGCGGTATGGCGTGGCACGGGCGTATGACCCGGCGAACTTTCTCGAGACCCTGAAACTGCTGCATGTGGCCGGCCCCTTGCGCGGGCGCCGGGTCACGAGTGCCAGTTGCTCCGGCGGCGAAGCCTCGCTCACCGCTGACTTGGCCGAGCGCGCAGGTCTTGAGACGCCTGACTTCCCTCCCGCAACGCAGGCTTCCCTTGAAGCGGTGCTTGGTCCCCGCGTCAACGTCGCCAACCCACTCGATTACCATACCTATATCTGGGGTGATGAAGCCGCGCAGACGGCGTGCTTTAGCGCCATGCTCGGCGCGGATTTCGAAGCTTCGCTGCTCATCCTCGATTTCCCCCGCGCAGACCGGTGCACTGGTGCAGACTGGGATGTGACCATCGCGGCCTATCTCGCGGCTGTGCGGGCGCACCCGGCGGCGGAGGGCACAGTGCGGATCGTGGCGAGTTCCCTTGCCGAGAATCTGCCCGAAGCGGTCGCTTCACAGTTGATCGCTCAAGGTATCATGCCCGCAGGTGGCCTGTCTGAAGCGTTACAAGCGATCGCCGCTGCTGCCGGAATTGGCGAGGCTTGGTCTCGTCCTGCACCTGCTGCCCTGCCTGAGTCGCCGCCGCTTTTGTCGAGTGAACCGAAAACTTGGGATGAAGTGCGCAGCAAGGCGGCCCTGTCCGCGTACGGCGTGCCGGTGCCGCGTGGGCGTTTGCTGACATTGGTCGAACTGGAAGCCCTGTGCGCCGACGCCGCCGCGCCGCTGCCGGCACCATTCCCCCTCGTGCTCAAAGCCGTGGGTGCCGATCTGGCTCATAAAACCGAGCTTGGTGGCGTCGCGCTCGGGCTCTCCAGCCGCGCGGATTTGCTCGCCGCTGGGCGTCGCATGGCCAGACTTGGCGGCACCTATCTGATCGAGGAAATGGTCGGCGGCACCGTCGCCGAGCTGATCGTCGGCGTTGGCCGCGATCCGCAGTTCGGCCTTTTCATGACCTTGGGTGCTGGCGGCATATTCGTTGAGTTGCTCCGGCAGGTCGAACAAGTGCTGCTGCCCGCCAGTCGCGCGGAGATTGAGGCCGCACTGATGAGGCTGCCACTGCACAGCGTGCTCGCTGGTTATCGCGGCCGTGCGGGATGTGATATGCCAGCCCTGGTCGATGCCATTGAAGCCGTTGCCGCCTTTGCCATGGTGCACGGCGAGGGGCTGGAAGAACTCGACGTCAATCCGCTGCTCGCCTTGCCCCAAGCGGCTGTAGCGGTGGATGCGCTGATCCGAATGAGGGAGCCTTCATAATGAGTGCCGTCACGCTTGAACGCCGCGCTGCTGCGCTGATCATCACGCTCGACCGGCCCAAGGCCAATGCCATCGACGTGGCGACCAGCTTGGAACTCTATGCCGCGTTCAAGACGCTGAATGATGATCCAGCGCTGCGTGTGGGGATCATCACCGGCACAGGGCGGTTCTTCTCCGCTGGATGGGACCTTGGCGCGGCCAACGATGGCGAGACAGTCGACGCCGATCACGGCCCCGGCGGCTTTGCCGGTCTTACCGAGTATTTCAGCCTGACCAAGCCCGTGATCGCGGCAGTCAATGGCCTTGCTGTGGGCGGTGGGTTTGAACTCGCGCTGGCCGCAGACCTCATCGTCGCCAGCACCGCCGCGCGCTTCTGGTTGCCCGAGGCACAGCTTGGCATGCTCCCGGATTCAGGCGGGCTGCTCCGGCTGCCAAAGGCTATCCCGGCACGGCTGGCGCGGGAAATGATCCTCACCGGACGTCGGCTGGAGGCAGATGAGGCGCTCTCGCTCAACCTTGTGAACCGGGTGGTGGAACCCGAAGGGCTGCTCGCCAGCGCGATAGAGTTGGCCGAAGCAATCGCCGGCGCCGCTCCGCTTGCCGTTACTGCCGCGCGTGACATTCTGCGTGCGACCGAGGGTGTAGAAGTGGAACAAGGCTACACGTTGATGCGCAGCGGGGCGATCCCCTCTTATCGCGCGATGCTCGCTTCGGACGATGTCCTCGAAGGCCCGCGTGCTTTTGCAGAAGGTCGCGCACCTGAGTGGAAAGGGCGCTAGGCCGCTTTCCAATCCACAGGTTCAACCTTGGGCAAGATGCCGAGCCAGCCAATGAGCCCCAGAATATTGACGAGGCCCGCCAGCAGGAATGCGGTGCTGTAAGAGCCCCCGCCCGCATCTATCAGCACACCGGCGAAGAACACGCCGATGATCCCGGGCATATTGCCCATCATATTCTGCACCCCCACCCAGCGCGCGGCGGCGGATGGACCGGCCATGATCTGCGGGATGATGAAATAGGCGGGGCAAGAAAGGCCAAGCGCGATTTGGTAAACGAATAACAGTGCGATGCACCAATAGATCGGCATGGCTGGCATGGCGAGCATGCACACCAAGCCCGCCAGATGCGCCAAAGCGAGCGGCCCCTTGAGCGTGAGCGACGGCGACCATCCGCGCGCGATCGCTTTGTCGATGGCCCAGCCGGCGAACAGCGCAGCCAGCGCGTTGACGAGGTAGGCGCTCGAGACCACCGCCGCCATATGCTCCTTCGAAAAGCCGCGCTGCATTTCGAGGTACATCGGCAAATAGCCGAGAATGAAATACCAGTTCCAATTGCCCGCAAAGTGGCCGAGCGAGGCCCCCCACAAGGCCCGCTTGCCGAGGATCTGGCGCATCGTGACTGGTTGCTCGCTTAGGGCATCAACTGGCTTCGCTTCGTTAATCTGCACCCGACTCCATGGGATCAGCCAAAGCAGCGAGGCCGCGCCGAAAATGAAAAACGTTGCGCGCCACCCCCATTCGGCCATCATGAAGCCACCGAGCAGCGTCCCCACAGCAGGCCCGACCAGATAGCCGAACCCGATTACTCCATTGGCGAGGCCCATCTGCCCGCGCGGCACATTGGTGGCAATGATCTTGGACGTGGTGGTGAACGCAACACTCTCGCCCATGCCCAGCATCAAGCGCAGGACGAACAGTCCCATGAAGCCTTCCACAAAGCCGGTGAGGAGTGTGGAGAGCGACCACAATAGCGCGCCAAGGCCGAGCACGAGCTTGCCACCGATCCGGTCTGACAGGGCACCTGCCGGAAGCTGGCAGAACGCATAAGCAAAGTAGAACGCCGCCGCGAGTACGCCATAGCCTGTGGCCGAAAGATTGAGATCCGCCCGGATTTGCGTCGCACCGGTCGCAAGATTGCCGCGGTCAATGTAGTTGATGAACAGGCTGAGCGCCATGAGGCCAACGAGAACAATCGCGCCCGTTGTGCGGGGTGATCGTGCGTCACTCGGCATAGTCAGATCCCTGCCGGTCCAACATGCGCTTCAGTGCCGCGAAATGGAGTTCAATACGGTCAAGACCCTCGACCTTGGCGGACGTCGAATATTGCGCGACCGTCAGGCTCAGAGTGGGTTCGGGTACAAGGCACAGCTTCTGTCCGCTCGACTGCGCGAGGATTTGAATCATCGCGGCGCGCTCAAAGAAATAGAGTGTGTTGAACGCGTCGGCGATGCTTGCGCCCGTCACCACCACACCGTGGTTGCGCAGCAGCAGCACGGATTTGTCGCCCAGCGCGGCGGCCATGCGTCTGCCTTCTCCGCTGTCGAGCGCAAATCCGGAATAGTCACAGCAGGCCATCAGCCCGGCAAAGCCGATCGCGTTCTGGCTCGCCATGAGGAGTTCGGGTTCCTCCAACAGGCTCAGCGCGGTGGCATAGGGCATATGGGTGTGCATCACACAGGCCACATCGGGCCGGGCGGCATGTATCGGCGCGTGGATTTGAAAGGCCGTGTCCTCCACCGGCCCTTCGCCTGAAAGCACGTTGCCCGCAAAATCAACCACAAGGAAATCACGCGCGCGGATTTCTGACCAGTGCAGGCCGAAAGGTGCGAGCAGGAAGCGGTCTATATGTCCCGGCACAAGCACGGTGAAGTGGTTGTCGATGCCCTCATGATAGCCGTAATGCACGGCGAGCCGGTGGGCTGCTGCCAAATCTACGCGTGCCTGCCATTCGGTGGCATCACAGCCCCCCACCGTCATCAGGGATTGAGGCCGGTTTCAAGGCCCCGCTGCAAAGGCTTACGCAACAGCAGAATGAGCGTGGCGCCCACCGCGCCAATGGCGGCATCCAGTGCCCAGAAGGTCGAAGGCGTCATCTGGTCAAAGTAGCTGCCGACCCAGCCCGCCATCACATGGGCAACAAATGGCGAGAGGAAGGCCACGCCCATCAACGTCGATGCCATACGCGGCGGCGCTGCCTTGCTGACAATGGCAAGGGTGGTTGGCCAATAATACATCCAGCCGAGCCCCATGATCAGCCAGCCGGCAATCGCCCAGCCCGCGGGGACACTGTCCGGTTCGGTGAGACCCCAATTGCCATAGGCAAACAGCAGGGCTGCAAAGGCGACAATGGCGGTGCCGATCCCCTGCTTGGTCACGCTGGCCGGTTCATTGCCCCGCTTCGATTGCCAACTCCAAAGAACCACCAGGACAGGTGCAAAGAGAATGGACCCTAGCGAGTCCATCGATGCAAACCAGCTGGAGGGCATTGTGCCCAGTGGGGTGGCAAGGTTCACATATTGATCCACCCAAAGGATGCCGATGCTCCACACCATTGGATAGGTGATTTCCGCCGGAATGGTGAGCGCGATCACGAAGAGAAGGAAAAGAACGCGCTTCCGCTCGCTCGCGGTCAAGGGTGGGGCCTTCTCGCGCTCGCGCCGGACCGGCCGGTCGTCTGGCAAGTGCTTTTGGCCAAGCACGTAGCTGACCAGCGCGAGAAGCATCAGCGCCGCCGCAACGGCAAAGCCGGTGTGCCAGCCATAGATGGCAGCGACCAACCCGGTGACGAGAGGGCCGCTGGCGGCACCGATGTTGATGCCCGTTGAAAAAATCGTGTAGCCACGCGACCGCATGGAATCATCATCGCGCGGATAAAGTGATCCGACTTGCGCCGAAATATTGCCCTTGAGAAACCCGGAACCGAGGATGAGCAACAAGAGCGCGAGCAGGAAAGTCGAATAAAACGACATCGCAAAATGGCCTGCGCTCATCAGCAGCACGCCGATCATGACGGTGCGCTTTGCTCCCAAAATCCGGTCAGCCACCCATCCGCCGATGAGCGGTGTGAAATAGACGAGCCCGGCATACCAGCCATAGACGATTGAGGCGAAGGCCACGTCGGACATGGTGCCGTTAAACCCGATCAGTCCCCGAAGTGTCGAAAGTCCGACGACCTCAGCCGCATGTTTTGGCAGCAGATCTTTGACCATGTAGAGTGTCAGAAGCGCCGACATCCCGTAAAAGGAAAAGCGTTCCCATGTCTCGGTGAAAGCGAGATAGTAGACACCCTTGGGATGGCCGCCGACCTTTTCAGAATGCTGCGCTGCGCTGTCCATCTGTATCCCCCAACGTGCCCTATGTTCCGTGCCCGCACATTTCTGCCAGACGTCCAGACCGAATGTCGTTCGGAAAAGTGTCATGCAATCGGGCATTCTCCCATCGCACGCGATGAGCGGACATCATGGTCTTAGCGCTGGGGGTGGCTTGCGCAAGAGGGATAAAGACTTGAACCCTAAGTACGATTCATCTGCCCTTTGAGAGAGCTTTTGGTGGAGAGTCCCGAACAGTCGACAGGTCTCGGTCGACCAAAAGGCTGGTCGAAATAGTCCTGAAGACAATGACGGCCGCTTAGGCGAGGAACCGTTCTAATTCCGCAGTCTGCTCTGCTGTGAAGTGCAGGCCCAGCTTGCTGCGGCGCCATAAGATATCTTCTGCCGACTGCGCCCATTCGCGATCAATGAGATAGCGCACTTCCCGTTCGGTCAGCCCGTGCCCGAAATGGTGTCCGCAATCCGCCAGCGATTTTGCGTCGCCGAGAATGTGCGCGGTCAGCGTGCCGTAACTGCGGACCAAGCGGGCCGCCCAGGCATGTTCAAGGAACGGATAGAGCCGTCCCACTTCGTCGACCAGCTTTGCCGCACCGTCGATTGGGAAGTCCCCCCCGGGAAGTGCCTTTGTGTCCGTCCAGTGCGCCGCTGACAAATGCGACAGACGCGGTGCCAGCAGATCCACGGCTTCCTGCGCGAGATGACGATAGGTGGTGATCTTGCCGCCGAAGATCGACAGCATCGGGGCGCCGTCGGCCTCGGGTGTCATGTCGAGCCGATACCCGCGCGTCGCCGCTTCTGGCTTCTCCGAACCATCGTCGAAAAGCGGCCGAACACCGGAGAATGTCCAGATCACGTCGCTGGGGGTGATCGGCTTTTGGAAATAGAAGTTCACGCCCTCACACAGATAGGCGATTTCCTCTGCGCTAGCCTGCACCTTGTCCGGTCCCGCTTCATGATCGCGGTCTGTTGTGCCCACCAGCGTGAAATCTTGCTCATAGGGAATGGCAAAAAAGATGCGTCCGTCCGGCAATTGGAAGAAGTAAGAGAACTCATGGTCAAACAACCGCGGCACAACGATGTGCGACCCGCGGACAAGGCGGATGCGGCCGGAGCTGCGTGCTTCTGATCGATCGAGCAAGTTCATCACAGAGGGGCCAGCTGCATTGACCACGGCACGCGCGGTGAACGTGCCGGATGCCGTCGTGATCTCCCACGCATCCTCTTTCCGCACCAACCGTTCGACCCGGCAGCGCGTTCGGACGTCGGCGCCACGGTCTGCCGCATCCCGGGCGTTCAGCACAACAAGTCGCGCATCATCCACCCAGCAATCAGAATAAGCGAAGCCATTTTTGAACTGTGGCTTCAGAGCTTTGCCAGCCTCGTGCTGCCGCAAATCAATGCTCTTGGCAGGCGCCAGCTTCTTTCGACCGCCAATGTGATCGTAGAGGAACAAGCCCAACCGTAGCAGCCAGCGTGGCCGAAGCCCGGCCACATGAGGCAGCACGAAGCGCATCGGCCAAATGATGTGCGGGGCGATGGACCAGAGACGCTCTCTTTCGCTCAGAGCTTCCCGGACAAGAGCGAATTCGTAATGTTCAAGGTACCGCAGCCCGCCATGGATCAGCTTGGTGGACGCCGAAGAGGTTCCACTGGCCAAATCCGCCGCTTCAAGGAGTAGGACGCGTGCGCCACGGCCGGCTGCATCGCGGGCAATCCCAGACCCGTTCACCCCGCCGCCGATGACGGCAATATCATATGTCGTCGGATCACCGGTCATAGCGGACCCGCAAGGCATCGTGCTGGAACTGAGGGACTAGAACGATACATTGTAGATCAGCGCTCCGACTTTCTGACGCTATTTGAAGACGACCGTGCGATTGCCGTTGAGCATCACACGATGTTCGCTGTGGAGCTTGACTGCGCGGGCGAGGACACGGCTTTCGGTGTCTTGCCCCTGTGCGATCAGGTCTTCGACGGTATCGGAATGGTCAACGATGGATACGTCTTGGGTGATGATCGGCCCTTCATCAAGGTCTGCTGTCACATAATGTGCCGTGGCGCCAACCATTTTGACACCGCGCTCATGGGCGCGATGATAGGGCTTGGCACCCTTGAACCCTGGCAGGAAGCTGTGATGAATATTGATCACGCGGCCATCCAGCTTTTGGCAAAGCTTGTCGGACAGAACCTGCATGTAGCGGGCGAGGATGATGAGATCGACCTGCTGCTCTTCCACCATCTCTACAAGCCTGGCTTCTTGCTCGGCCTTGTTTTCCGGAGTGATGGGCATGTGATGGAAGGGGATACCATCATGCTCCACGCGGCGCTGCCAGGTTGTGTGGTTGGAAACGACGCTGGTGACATCAATGGGCAGGCGCTGGGTTGAAGTCCGATAGAGCAGGTCGTTCAGGCAGTGCCCGCCCTGGCTTATCATGATCATGGCCCGCAGCTTGTGCTTAAGGTCCCGGATGTTCCAGTCGAGCTCGAACGTGGCTGCAACGGGAGCGAACGCGTCGGAAAAGCGCTCTGCCGTCATGCCTACAGGAGCAGCGATGGCGATCCGCATAAAGAACCGGTCACTGTCACAATCCCGGAATTGCGCGCTTTCCACGATATTGCAGTCCTGGCTGACGATCGATTTTGCGACCGCCGCGACTATCCCTTTTCGGTCCACACTGGCAATCAGCAGAACAAAGTCGGCAGCTTGTTTCACGTTTTTCTACCCCAGAAAGCTTGAATTTTGTTGCGCCTAGCGGTGCCTTGATGCACTTTCCAACTGGGGGATGCCTACATAAGGCGTTCTAATTCGGCGATGTAGATGTTGTGATTGGGTGATTAATTTAATTTACCGTTTCAGAAAATTTGCTCATTTGTGACAAAAGGGGCCGGAATCCATCGTGCTTCAGAATTTTAAAAAAAATCTGGTTCAAGGCTAAGGGCAAATGAACCAAAACCGGGGAGAATACCTTTGAAATCATCTCTAAAATTCACGTCGGCTGCGCTTGTTATCGCAGCTCTCGGTGCTGGCAGCGGTCCGGCATTTGCGCAGGACGCGGGCGCTTCTAACGATGATGGCGCTGTCGCTGACATCGTGGTGACGGCAACTCGCCGTGACGAGTCGATCCAGGACGTGCCGATGACGCTCCAGGCATTCGGCACCGATACGCTCGCAAAGCTGAATGTCACGACCATCACTGACCTGCTGAAGTATACCCCGAACGTGACCTTCGGCAGCAACGGCCCAGGCGGCGGCGCGATCTTCATGCGCGGCCTCTCGGCTGGCTTCGCCGGTCAGCAGTCGTCGGCGACGATTGGCGGCTTCCCCAACGTCGCGCTTTATCTCGATGATCAGTCGATGCAGTTCCCGGCCCGTAATGCCGACGTCTACATGGCTGACATGGAGCGCGTTGAAGTTCTCGAAGGCCCGCAGGGTACGCTGTTTGGCGGCGGTGCGCAGGCCGGTGTGGTTCGCTACATCACGAACAAGCCGAAGCTCGACGCCTTCGAAGGTCGCATGGAAGGCAGCTTTGGCGGCACTTCCGGTGGTTCGGCGAATGCTGCGTTCAATGCGATGATCAACGTTCCGATCATCGAGAACAAACTCGCGGTTCGCGCGGTCATCTATACTGACCACCATGGCGGCTACATCGACAACAAGTTTTCGACGTTCACGCGTCTGCCGACCGACCTTGGTTCTTACTACCTGGCCTATCGTGGCAACGGCAACCAGTTGACGCCGAGCCAGCAGACCAATGACGGCAAGTATAACAACAACGCGTTGGTTGAAGACGATTTCAACCCCGTTGACTACACCGGTGGTCGCGTCTCGCTTGCTTGGCAGGTTACGCCTGATTGGGACGTGCTGTTGACGCAGTCTTATCAGAGCCTGAAGTCGCGCGGCACTTTTGCGGCCCAGACTTACACCTATGACTACGCGCCGCTCGAAGGTAATTCCGCAACGCTGTTTTCGCCGCAGTTCAATAACGACTCTTACTCGAACACGGCGTGGACGGTTAAGGGCAATGTCAGTGATTTCAATCTGATCTACACTGGTGCCTATCTGACCCGCCACATCACGCAGCAGGGCGACTATACCAACTATGCCCGTGCGACCTACGGCATCTTCTATCAGTGCACCGGCGGCGCCAACTATTACTTCGATGCTGGCAATGCACCGTTCTGCCATGAGCCGAACAGCTTCTGGAAGGACAAGGTCCGCAACACCCACCAGAGCCACGAATTCCGCATCAGCACGCCTGATGATCGTCGTATCCGCGCCATCGCTGGTGCCTATTACGAAGAGTTCGGAATTGAGGACAACATGGACTGGCATTACAAGACCATTCCATCGTGCAATCCTGCGCTGACGGCAGCTCAGATCCGCGCTGCGGGCACTGTCTGCCTTGGTCTCGTTGCTCCAAACCCTGCTGCCACGCTCAACCAGTCGGGTCCACGTGGTCCGGCCATCGCTTTTGGTCAGGACATCCAGCGTGGTTACAAGCAGTATGCAGCATTCGGCTCGGTTGATTTCGACATCTTGCCGAACCTGACGATCACGGCGGGCACACGCTACTACAACTACCAGAACTATGAGCGTGGTTCGGTCTACTCCTCGTTCAGCGCCAGCTGCTATCAGGCACCGGTGTGTGTGACGGGTTCGGACCTTGATGCTCTCAACCTCAAGTCCAAGTATACGGGCTTCAAGAGCAAGGCCACGATCACATGGAAGCCCAAGGACGGCACGATGGTCTATGCCACGTTTAGCGAAGGCTTCCGTCCCGGCGCGTTTAACCGTGGTCCTTCCGCGCGTGTTAACGATCCGATTAACGTTGGCGTTAAGCAGTTGCTCGTTCCGGCAGCCTATGCACCAGATAATCTGATCAACTACGAAATCGGTCTGAAGACCGATCTGTTTGATCGGAAGGTTACGTTCAACGCATCTGCCTATTACATGGAATGGAAAGACACGCAGATTGGCTTCTTCAACCCGGCTGCCGGCTTCGGCAACACCGCGTTTGGAACCAACGGCCCAACCTACCACATCAAGGGCGCTTCAGCTCAGATCGTGGCGCGTCCGGCCGGTGGCCTGACGGTCCAAGGTTCGGCGACGTACAACGACAGCAAGCAGGCCAATGCGCCGTGCTTCATCGCGAACAACCCGGCTGCTTCGTCCTTCGGCAAGTGCATCACGCAGGTCCGCGTGGGCAGTTCGGTGCTTCCGGTGCAGAGCCCGTTTGGTAACGTTGGCGGCATCACGCCGTTCAGCCCGAAATTCCAGGGCAACGTTCGGGTCCGTTATGAATTTGACGGTCCAGCTGATGCGCAGTGGTTTGTTGCGGCTGGCGTGAACTACACCAGCTCGATGTTCAACCAGCCAGCGACCTATCCGTCGGGTGATGTTGCCGGTAACGGCAGCGTCCTTGGTCCAAACGGGATCATCGTTCCCGCCACAACCGTTCTGCGCTACAAGATGCCGGGCTATGCCCTTGCAGATGGGCAGATCGGCTTCACGCGTGAAAATTGGACGGTAACGGTGTTCGGTGACAACCTGTTCAACAGCGACGCCTCGACGTTCACCAACTCGTCGCAGTACATCAAGACCTCGACGATCGTGCGTCCGCGCACTTATGGCCTCAAGATCAGCACCAAGTTCTGATCTCGTGCCACGATGACGTGATAGGCAGGGGCGGTGCCATAGGCATCGCCCCTTGCTTTTTCAGGGCGCCGCAAGTTTGACAAGCGTCCGGCGATTGCCGACACATTAGGGCATCATGGCCACACAAACCGACCTTCCGATTTCTGACGATACCCGGCCAACGTCGACCGCTCCGGTCTCTCTGTTGGCAGCAGAGGTTGCTGGACTGCGTGCGCTTCAAGCCAATGATGATCATGCTGGCGCGTTGTCCGGCGCGATCCGACTGCTTGAAGGTGAACCGACCAACCGGGATTTGCTCCTGATCGCTGCACATTCGCTGCGCATGACCCAACGGACCGATGAAGCCTTCGCGATGCTCGACCGGTTGGCTAAGCACCATCCACAATTCAGCCATTTGTTTCTTGAACGTGGGCTTTGCCATGTCGCCCGTCGTGATGCGCCTGCCGCGATCAGCGATTTGCGCGTCGCGGTCATGCGCAATACCGCCCTTTTAATGGGCTGGCATATGCTCGTCGGACTCTACCGGATGACGGGCGACGCAAAGAGTGCGGAGGTTGCAGCCAAGCACGTCGCGCATCTTACAAGCGTTCCGCCACCGATCGTTCAAGCCAAAGTGCTGTTCGGGGATGGCGAGGTTGATGAGGCCGAAATGCAGATCCGCCGGTTCCTGCTCGAATTTGGCGATCATCCAGAAGCGATGCGTCTGCTCGCGCAGATCGGCCATATGCGCAATGTGCTGGATGATGCCGAAACGCTCTATTCCGGTGTACTGGCCATGGTGCCGGACCATTACGAAGCGCGCCGCGAATATGTGCAGGTGCTGATCGCGCGGCACAAATTCCCGCAGGCCCGCGAAGCTCTTGAGCCGCTGCTCAAGGTTGATCCCGCCGCCCATCCCCACCGCATTCAGGCGGCGACCATCCAAGTCGGACTTGGCAATTTTGAAGGGGCGATCCCGGATTACCGCGCGATGCTGGGGGAGATTCCCGGTGACTCGCCCTCTGCACGGTTGCGCCGCTCCGATCTAAACCTGTGGCTCGGCCATGCACTTAAGACAGAAGGCAGGACCGCTGAGGCAATCGAAGCCTATATGGCAGCCACTGCCGACCGACCCGATTTCGGCGATGCCTGGTGGAGCCTCGCCAACCTCAAGACCTATCGCTTCACAGATGCTTCAATCGCCGTGATGCGCGAACGGCTTGATGACGCCGCCACTGCCGAAACTGATTGTATCCACATCGCGTTTGCGCTGGGCAAAGCACTTGAGGATAAAGGCGACTACGCTGCGTCTTGGGCTGCTTATGAGCGGGGCAACACCATGCACCGCGCGAGCAACGGCTATATTCCCGGCTTTTTTGAGACGAATACCCGCGAACAAAAGCGCGTGTGTACAGCGCCGTTTTTTGCCGAACGCGCCGGCTGGGGCCTGGACGACCGCTCACCGATCTTCGTGCTTGGCCTTCCGCGTTCTGGCTCGACGCTGATTGAACAGATCCTTGCTTCCCACAGCATGGTCGAAGGCACGCAGGAATTGCCCGATGTCCAGCGCATCGTGCATGAATTGCAGGGCCGCGAACTCAATTTTGATGATCCGCGCTACCCCGGCATTCTGTCCGAGCTTGATGCGGCTGCTATTCACGCCTTTGGGGAGCAGTACATCGCTGACACCATGCCCAACCGGGCTTTGGGACGCCCCCATTTCATCGACAAGATGCCCAACAATTTCCGGCATGTGGGCTTGATCCACCTGATCTTGCCGAATGCGCGGATCATTGATGCGCGCCGTGACCCGATGGCCTGCTGCTTCAGCAACTTTAAGCAGTTGTTCGCGCAGGGGCAGGAATTCACCTACGGCATCGAAGATATCGCCCGTTATTATCGCACCTATGTTGAGCTTATGGATCACTGGGATGCGGTGCTGCCCGGGCGCGTGCTGCGGGTGCAGCATGAAGATGTCATCGACGATCTCGAGGGCAGTGTCCGTCGTATTCTGGATTATTGCGGCCTCCCATTTGAGGAAGCCTGCGTCGAGTTCCACAAGACGAAGCGCAGCGTACGGACGCCGAGCTCCGAACAGGTCCGCCAACCGATTTTCCGAGATGGGCTGGATCAGTGGAAGAATTTTGAGCCTTGGCTTGAGCCGTTGCGGACGGCGTTGGGGCCCGAATTGGTCAAATTGTGAGGGGATGAGACATGGCGAGTAAAGCACCGGCCAACGCGGACGACGTTTCGACGCTCGGACAGCGGTGGTATGTCCTGTTCATCATGATGCTGGTTTACACCATCAGCATCGCGGACCGCTATGTCCTGTCGACACTGCTTGGACCCATCAGCAAGGAACTGAATCTCAGTGATATCGGCGCTGCCTCGCTCGGCATTCCGTTGGCGCTCTTCTATGTGCTTATGGGTATTCCGCTCTCTTGGCTGTGTGACAGAACAAATCGGCGGACGCTCTTGGTGGCTTGCGTTGCGGGTTGGTCACTGATGACGGCGCTAACAGGCTACACGCGTGGTTATTATGATCTTCTGCTGGCGCGCATCGGCGTGGGTGTTGGCGAAGCGGGAGGAACGCCCGCCTGCAACTCGATCATCGCAGACTATTTTCCGGCAGACCGCCGCTCCATGGCCATGACCATTTTTGCGCTCGGGGCGCCAATTGGTGCCTGGCTTGGGTCGGACCTTGCCGGTTATATCTCCAACCTGCACGGCTGGCGTGCGGCATTTCTTGTCCTTGGCATTCCAGGCATCGTCCTCGCGGCCATCATCATGGTAACAATCAAGGAGCCCACGCGCGGACGCCTTGATGCTGTGGTAGAAGATAAGGCGCCCAGCGTCATGGAGACGATGCGTTTCCTTTGGTCCCAAAAAGCAGCTGTCCATGCGATGATGGGTGCAGGACTCTCCGCCTTTTGGGGATGGGGCCTGATGTGGTTTACCCCGCTGTTTCTCCAGCGGACCTATGGCATGGATGAAGGCGCTGCGGGCGGGCTGCTTGGCGAGATCTATCTTGTTGGCGGTATCGGCGCGTCGCTGGTGACGGCCTATGTCGTGGCACGGCCGAGCTTCACTGACCCGCGCAAAATCTCGAATTTGTTGGCCGTCGTCACCGCAATTGCGACAATTCCATCCTTCCTTGCCTATTGGACCTATGATCTGGGCTTCGCCAAGCTGATGTGGTGGATCTTCATCCCGGCTATTTACTTTTACATTGGCCCTGCGATGGCGCTTTGCCAGAACCTCGCTGCGCCCAAGATGCGCGGCATGGCAATTGCCATATCGCTCATCATTGCCAATCTGCTCAATCTCATTGTTGCCCCGGCCATCGTTGGGGGCCTCAGTGACTATTTTGCCGGGTCGCAGCCAGCAGGCGCGGAATCACTGCGCCTTGCGCAGCTTGTGCTCGCACCCAGCGGGCTTTGGGCGGCATGGCATTATTGGCGTGCAAGCAAGTACATCATCGAAGACCAGAAGCGCGCCGTTGGCTATGTTTGATATGCCACTTAAGTCTTACATTGCGGGGAAGTGGGTTGCTCCACTTTCCTCAACGGTAACGCTGGATGCCATCAATCCGGCAACCGAAGAGGTTTGCGCGACCATCGCACTGTGCGGGCCTGATGACGTTGATCAGGCTGTGGCGGCGGCGCGTGCTGCCTTTGATGGCTATGCGTCCACCTCGCTTGAGGAGCGGATTGCGCTCACCGAGAAACTCATCGCGGTTTTTGAGCGCCGCTATGATGAGATGGTGTCCGCCATTTCGACAGAAATGGGCGCGCCTTATGATCTGTCGTTCAATTCTCAGGCCGAATGTGGGCCGGGGCATCTGAAAGAAACGATCAAGGCTGCGCGCGCCATGGCGTGGGATAGCCCGATTGGGTCAACAGGTGATCTGACCTATGAGGCGGTGGGTGTTTGTGTGCTCATCACGCCTTGGAACTGGCCGATGAACCAGCTTGCGGCCAAGGTTGGCCCTGCGCTGATCGCGGGCTGCACCATGGTCCTGAAGCCAAGCGAAGTGTCTCCGCTTTCAGCACAGCTCTTTGCTGAGTTCATTGATGAAGCCGGCTTCCCGACCGGCGTGTTCAACATGGTCCAAGGCACCGGCGCGATGATTGGAGAGGCACTCACAGGCCATCCCGATGTGGATATGGTGTCCTTCACAGGCTCGACCCGCGCCGGCATCCAGATTGCGAAATCGGCGGCGGAAACCGTGAAGCGCGTTTCGCAGGAACTGGGCGGAAAATCGGCCAATATCGTCTTTGCGGATTCCGGTCTGGAGGCCGCCGTTACGCGCGGTGTGCTGCACTGTTTTGGCAATACGGGGCAATCCTGCAATGCGCCGACGCGTATGCTGGTTGAGGCGTCTGTTTATGAAGAGGCGGTGGCGGTTGCCGCCAAGGTTGCGCAGTCTGTCACTCTGGGGGACCCCATGGACAAGGGCCCACATCTCGGCCCGGTGGTGAGCAAGGCGCAGTTCGACAAGATTCAGGGCCTGATCCAAGTCGGCATTGATGAAGGCGCCCGCATCGTCGCCGGTGGCGTTGGCCGCGCGGACGGTTTTGACCGGGGCTATTATGTGAAGCCGACGGTCTTTGCCGGTGTCCACAATGATATGACCATCGCGCGCGAAGAAATCTTCGGTCCGGTGCTTGTCATGATCCCATTCAAGGATGAAGCGGACGCCATCCGCATCGCCAATGACACGCCTTATGGTTTGGCCGGTTACATCCAGTCCGGCGACCTTGAGCGCGCCCGTCGTGTCGCGCGGAAGGTTCGGGCGGGCAGCGTCTACCTCAACGGAAATGGTCAGGATTATTGTTCCCCCTTTGGTGGGTATAAGCAGTCCGGCAATGGCCGCGAATGGGGTGCTTTTGGCCTGCATGACTTCCTAGAAGTCAAAGTCATCAATGGATTTTTCCCCGCATGAAGCTTCTCGACATTGAAACCTTTGTGGTCGGCAATCCGCCCCCGCATTTCGGCGGGCGCTATTTCGTCTTTGTGAAGCTGACGACCGATGGCGGGGTCTCCGGCATTGGGGAGGCCTATTGCGTTCCGTTTGAGCCGCATCTCGTCGCGAAGATGATCGAGGATGTGTTCGCCCGCTATGTGGCCGGGCAGGACCCGCATGATATTGAGAGCATCTGGCGGCGCGTTTATTCCAGCGGCTTCACCCAGCACCCTGATCTGACGCTGATGGGTGTCCTGTCCGCGCTGGAAATGGCGTGCTGGGATATTGTCGGCAAGGAAGCCAACCAGCCCGTCTACAAGCTTCTAGGTGGGCAGGTGCATGAACGGCTGCGCGCGTACACCTACATCTATCCGCGCCCCGGTGATCAGACCGATGTCTATCATGATCCCGATCTGGCGGCGGAACGCTCGATTGAATATCTGGCGCAAGGGTTCACCGCGCTGAAGTTTGATCCGGCGGGGCCTTATTCGGCCTTTGACGGACGTCAGTTGTCGCTAGAGGCGCTGGACCTGTGTGAGCGCTTTGCCCGCACATTGCGCGAAGCCGTTGGCACAAAGGCCGATCTGCTCTTTGGCACGCACGGCCAGATGACGGCGGCAGGGGCCATCCGGCTGGCCAAGCGCCTAGAGCCGGCAGACCCGCTCTGGCTCGAAGAACCCGTGCCACCCGATGCGCCGGAGGAAATGGCCAAGGTTGCCCGCGCGACCAGCATCCCCATTGCGACGGGCGAGCGGCTGACCACGAAATATGATTTTGCCCGTTTGCTGAAGTCCGGCGCTGCCGCCATCCTTCAGATGAACCTGGGGCGTGTCGGTGGCATCCTTGAGGCTAAGAAGATTGCGGGCATGGCCGAAGTGCATCACGCCCAGATAGCGCCGCATCTGTACTGCGGTCCGATTGTGGGCGCCGCCAATATCCAGATCGCCACCTGCTCCCCGAATTTCCTGATTTTGGAGAGCATCGAAACCTGGGGCGGTTTTCATAGCGAGATCTTGAAGGCCCCCATTCGCTTTGAAGAAGGCCATGTCATCCCGCCGACTGCACCGGGATTGGGCGTTGAACTCAATGAAGAGGTTGCCCGTGCAAATCCGTACACGGGCACGATGCTCCATCTCGAAATGACGCAGCACCCCGTTCAATGACTGAAGAATTTGATTATGTGATTGTCGGCGCAGGCACGGCAGGCTGCGTCTTGGCCAATCGGTTGTCCGAAGACGGCAAGACGCGTGTCCTCCTGCTGGAGGCCGGCGGGTCGGACCAGATCGTCTGGATTCAACTGCCCATCGGTTATGGCCGGACCTTCTTTGATCGGCAGATCAACTGGATGTACGATACTCAGCCTGTCCCCGGACTTGGTGGGCGCGAGAGCTATTGGCCAAGGGGCAAGGTGATCGGCGGGTCTGGCTCCATCAACGCGATGGTCCATGTGCGCGGGCAGCCGCATGACTTTGAAGACTGGGCAGCGCTCGGCAACCAAGGCTGGGGCTGGGACGATGTTTTGCCCTATTTCGTGAAGGCCGAGGACCATGATTTGGGCGAAGGCCGCTATCATGGCGCGGGCGGCCCCCAACACGTCACAGAAATCAGCGCGAAGGCGCATCCGCTCAGCCGGACCTTCATCGAGACAGGGAAGGCCCTTGGCCTGCCGTTCGCCGCGGACTTGAACAGTCCGAATGGTGAGGGTGTCGGCATTTATCAGATCAACACACGCCATGGCAGACGCGCCTCGACCGCCAATGAATATTTGCGGCCCGCACTGCGCAAAGGCGGGGTGACGTTGCGCACCAAATCGCATGCGACGCGCATCTTGTTTGAAGGCACACGGGCCACCGGTATCGCCTATCAGCGAGGCGGCAAAACGTTTGAAGCACGGGCAACGCGAGAAGTGATCCTGTCCGGCGGCTCGATCAATTCTCCGCAACTGCTCAGCCTGTCCGGCATTGGCGATGCGGCGGTGTTGAAGCCGCTTGGGATTGATGTTCTGGTGGATGCAAAGGCTGTGGGCCGCAACCTGCAGGATCATCTGGCCATTAGCTACTTCTATAAGACACGGGTGCCGACGCTGAATGATGAACTGCGCCCGCTCTGGGGCAAGATCAAAGCCGGGCTGCACTATGTGTGGAACCGCGGCGGTCCACTGTCGATGAGTGTTAATCAGGGCGGCGGCTTTGTCCGCAGCGGGCCAGACGCGCCGCGCGTCAACCTGCAGCTCTATTTCAGCCCGGTCAGTTACACGCAGACGCCGCTTTCGGAACGCAAGCTCCTCAACCCAGACCCGTTCTCAGCCTTCTTGCTGTCGTTCAACAGCTGTCGGCCGACCAGCCGGGGGCATTTGCAGATCACATCGGCGGACCCATTTGAATATCCGTCGATCCAGCCCAATTACCTGTCGACGCAGCTCGATATTGATGAGGCGATTGCTGGCAACCGCATGTTGCGCGCGATCGCCCAAACAGCACCGCTCAGCGACATCATTACCGAAGAATTGGTCCCCGGCGCCCATCTTCAGGGCGATGAGGCCTTGCTGGAAGACTTCCGCAACCGGGCCGATACCGTCTACCATCCGTCCTGCACCTGCATGATGGGGCCGGACCCGGCGACTTCCGTGGTGGATGCGCGACTGCGCGTTCATGGCGTGCAGGGCCTGCGCGTTGTGGATGCATCGGTGTTCCCGACGATCACATCCGGCAACATCAACGCGCCGACGGTGATGGTCGCGGAAAAAGGCGCCGCAATGATCCTGGAGGACCGCGCGTCGCACGCGTTAATTTAATTTACCGGTTGGTTCTCGTCGGCTAAGTTCCGGGAATCGGGACGGGATTGGCAAGAATGCAGAACAAGATCGAGTTGAGGAAGCTGCCGCCGCTCAAGGCGTTACGCGGATTTGAAGCTGCCACCCGCCATCAGAGCATCCGCGATGCCGCCGATGAGCTGTGCCTCACCCACCCGGCGGTTAGCCATCAGGTTCAATTGATTGAAGAAGCTTTGGGCGTCACCCTGTTTGCACAAGAGGGGCGGCACATCGTGTCCACCGATGAGGGGCGGGTGCTTTACCCCTATGTCCGTGCGGCTTTTGAATCGCTGCTGGAAGGGGTGGAGGCTGTTCACCGCAATGCGCTCGATAAGCCGCTGCGTGTGCAGACCTATGTCACCGCGTCGATCCGTTGGCTGGCCAAGCGCGTTCCTCAATTCCTGCACGATCATCCCGAAGTGCACCTGACATTGAGCACCTGTGCGGTCGACTGGGCGTTTGATGATGTCCATGCGGACGTCGGGCTGGTCTATTGCGAAGAAGTGCCCAACCCCAAGAAATATCATTGGGTCCCGCTGTTTGAATATGCCCTCTACCCCGTGTGCAGCCCGGCCTTTCTGGAGAAGATCGGCAAGCCGGTGACCGTTGAGGCGCTGATGACGCACCCGCTGGTGGCCATCTACACTGAGGTGCAGAATTGGGAGGCTTGGGCAAAATCCGCAGGTGCGGACTTCCAACCATCCGTTCCCTTCCTGATGGTGGATACCTTGGCCGTCGCGCTGGAAATGGCACTGAATGGGGAGGGGATTGCCCTCGTCAATGGTCCCTTTGTGGATCAGGATCTCGTGTCAGGCCGGTTGGTTCGACCCATCGATCACAAGGCGGTGTGCCCGGGATCATGGGGATTAATCTGCCGGAATGAAATGCGCGAAAATCTAAGGATCCGCACCTTCATGGACTGGGTCGCAAACAACGTCGCCGCGTCGGGCAGCCTAGTCGAGGCTGAACCAAGCCGACTTTGACTGCATATAGCCTGCGAGACATTCCATCGACTTGTCGCGCGTGTTTCCGGACTGCTTATACCCGCCAAAGGGTTGGGTCATGTCGCCATCCCCAAAGCAATTGACCCAAATTACACCGGCTTCCAGCGCCTTCACCATACGGTGCGCGCGCTTCACGTCTGATGTCCAGACGCTGGCGGCAAGGCCGTAGATTGAGTCATTGGCAAGCGCGATGGCCTCTGCCTCGCTGTTGAATTTGAAGAGGGCCGCAACAGGGCCGAAAATCTCATCACAACCAACAGTCATGGCCGGTGTAACATTGGTAAAGAGGGTTGGCGTGACATAGGCGCCAGCCGGACGGGCTGCATCCGTGCCACCGCCCAGCGCGATGGCCGCGCCGTCTTTCATGCCCTGTTCGATACACGACAAGACGGAGGCTTGATGCCCGTGGCTGACAACAGGGCCTAGGCTGGTCGTCGGGTCCAGCGGGTCGCCAGTTGTGTAAAGCTCGCCCGCCCGTTTCACGAAGCGCGCGACGAAGTCATCATGAATGTCGGCATGGACCAGCAGACGCGACCCTGCGTTGCAGACCTGCCCAGCATTGTCGAAAATGCCCATGATGGCGCGGTCAACCGCCGCGTCCATATCCGCCAGATCAGGCATGAATATCTGCGGGCTCTTCCCGCCGGTTTCAAGTGCGACCCGCTTCAGGTTGGACTCACCGGCATAGATCATCAATTGCTTGCCGACTCCTGTTGACCCGGTGAAGCTGATCTTGGCGACATCATGGTGCAGGGCCAGTCGCTTGCCGGCATCCTGTCCATAGCCGGTGACGACGTTGAACACGCCGGGCGGGCCGCCCGCCTCAACGAACAGATGGGCGAGTTTGATGCAGGAAAGTGCGGCCTTTTCCGAAGGCTTGAGGACCACGCAATTGCCGGCCGCAAGCGCAGGGGCCACTTTCCAGGCCGCCATCAGCAGCGGGTAATTCCAAGGGGAAATGGCGCCGATGACGCCCAGTGGTTCGCGCGAGACCATGTGAACCGCATTGCTGGGGCTGTTGGAGACAGCGCCAGCCGCCTTATCAATCGCTTCGCCGAAATAGCGGATGGTGACGATCGATTCCGGCAGATCAATAGTGAGCGCATCCATCACGGGCTTGCCCATGCTCAGCGTTTCCATCAGCGCAAGGTCAGCTGCGTCACGCTCCACCAGATCGGCCCAACGACGGAAGATATCCATGCGGGTGCGCGGTGTGAGATCACGCCAGCGGCGGTCGTCCCATGCGTGTTTGGCGGAGGCGACGGCACGGTCGATATCTTCGGCCCCGCCACACGCCATTTGGGTGATGAGGGCTCCGGTCGTCGGGTTGATCGCATCGATCACCGCGCCGCTGGCCGCGTCACACGACGCGCCGTCGATGAACAGGCCAGCGTCGATCTTTAGCGCGTTGGCGCGCTCTACCCATCCGGCATGATCTGCTGGCGTGCCCATCGTCATAACTTGCCTTTCTGGCTTTAGCGCTTCGGCACCACTTCATAGCCCCGTTCTTCGGGCTCATCATCAACCATCTGGTCGGGGAAGCCCGTGCCAAGCACCTTGATGCCAACCGGCTCTTCATAACGGCGGATGATGTTGGGTGAAAACTCGCGCGATCCAAAGGTGGCTTCGCCTTCCTTGAACAGGCGCACGATCAGCGGGGACATCTCAACCGGAACCCCGGTTTCCTTGGCGATCTTGTCGAACAGGCCAACGTCCTTAGAGACAAGGTCCATTGTGAAGTTGATGTCGCGGCTGCCGTTGAGGATGACCTGACTTTCAGTTTCATGCACGAAGCTGTTGCCCGAGGAAATGCGGATCGCCTCATAGGTCGTGTTCATGTCGAGACCCATGGCCTTGCACACGGTCAGCGCTTCGGCGAGCGCGACGAGGTGTGCAGTGCACAGGAAGTTCGTCATAACCTTGAGCTGCGAAGCCGTACCCCAATCGCCCGTGTGCAGCACGCGGCGGCCGAGCGTGGTGAGCACCGGAAGCACGCGTTCAAAACCTTCACGCGGGCCTGCGGCAAAGATTGAGATGTTGCCGGTATCGGCGCGGTGGCAGCCGCCCGAGACAGGGCATTCCATGAAGAGGCCGCCACGGGCTTCGACCAGCGGGCCGAGGCGCAGAACTTCGGCATAGTCGGTGGTGCTCATTTCCATCCACACCTGCCCTGGGCGCATAACGGCGAGGAACCCGTCTTCGCCTTCAGCAACGGCGGCGCTGGCGGCGGGCGACGGTAGGCAAGTGATGATGACGTCAACTGCTTCACCCAGTGCAGCGGGGCTCGCCGCTTCTTTGGCGCCGCGGCTGACATATTCGGCAACCAGAGCGGCATCGAGATCACGCACCGTGACGTCATGGCCGTTGCGGATCAAACTCCCGGCGAGCTTCCCGCCCACATTGCCAAGGCCGATAAAACCGATTTTCATATCTGCGCGCCCAACCATATTCAATCAGGCGAACGTCCTTGTCATGTGCGATGATGCAGACAGGGAAACGACTTCGCCATCGTTATAAGGAAGATGACGTTAAGCCGCCGCTACGGCTGCCCCACAATTGAAAAATTTGGGGGCAGGGGTGAAATTTTTTGCAGACGCGCGTGGCAACCAACTTGCGCTGGAAATCCTTAGCGGACGACGTATCCCAAGCGCTCTGACAAGGCGTCTGCGATGCCGGCCCGTGCGCGGGCGCAAACTTCTTTGCGGTCCGCCAAAAGGCTTGGGTCAAATGGCTCAAGGAAGTGGACGCCGACTTCGTAGCTACCCTTACGGGTGAAGGCGCGCCAAGCGCTTTCTCCGCCAGTTTCTTCACCCAGCCAAGCGATGTCGGGGCCGACATCCCCAAAGTCGAGCAGCACCGGTTGGATCATGATCGGCCTAGGCGGCGGCGCAAGCGTTTCAAAAAGCGAAGGCTTGAACGGCAACAGGCCCAGCCCGTCGGATGTCGTACCTTCGGGAAACAGGGTGACAGACCAGTTTTCTGCAATGGCTTCGCGCAGCACGTTGATCTGGCTTGCGACCTGCTGCTTGCCAGCGCGGTTTACAAAGATGGTCCGGTTCTGTGTCGCCAGCCAGCCGATGATGGGCCATTTGCGAACGCCGTCCTGCGCCACAAAGGCGGTTCCTGTCACGCCGCCGAGAATGGGAATGTCATGCCATGACAGATGGTTGGCGACGAAGAAAACGTCTTTGCGCAGCCGCTGCCCATGGACTTTAACGCGCGCGCCCATCACCCGGGAGACAATGCGCAGGTAGAGCATGGCCCATGGCGAGGGCAGCATGAGCAGCTGCCAAAGTAGGTGCAGCGGCAACAAAACCGGAAGCGGCAGAGCAATCAAAAGGACACGTACTGCGCACAGCAGATAGGCCTGCGGTTCAGCTTTAGGGATGGCGACAGAGAGTATCGTCAATTTTGAACTCGATGTGCTGCGAGGTTAACCAATTTGACCCTAATCCCCGACAAATGTGACACTGGCACGACATCTAGAGCATTGGAAGCAGATATCCACTACATCCTGACATTATCTGGCTTTTAAACGCAACGCGTCCCAGCTCGCATCAGCGGTCCACCCGCCATCCACGGGGAGGCTGACGCCATTGATGAAGCTGCCGTCACCGGCCAGAAACGCAATCGTTCTCGCCACATCTTCCGGTGTCGCGAACTTCGCCATCGGCACGCGGTTGACGATGTCATCATCGCCATAAGCGCCGGAACCTTGATCGGCGATGTCCATTTCTGTTTTGATCCAGCCCGGGCACACAGCGTTCACACGCACGCCACGCCCGCCCCATTCTGCGGCCAGCGTGCGCGTCAGGCCAATCAGACCATGCTTAGACGCGTTATAGGCGGCGCGGTGGATGACGCCGTGCAGACCGGCGATTGAGGCGACATTGATGATGCTACCTTCGCCCTTCTGCAGCATCTGTTGGCCAAGTGCGCGGCAGAGCAGGAAGGGGCCTGCAAGGTTGATCGACATGACGCGCTGCCACTGGTCAAGGCTCGTCTCTTCAGCCGGGCAGATCAGGCTGATACCGGCATTGTTCACCAATACATCCGCGCCACCATGTTGCGACAGCAGGTGGGCGGCAAGGTCCGCCGCAAATGCCTCTGACGAGACATCGCCGGACATGGAGGACACGGCAAGGCCTTGCGCGGTCAGGGCTGCTTCTTGGGTTTCAAGGGGCTGAACATCCGTCATCACCACATGATAGCCGTGCTGCGCCAGCAACTTGGAAGTTGCGAGGCCAACGCCCTGTGCGGCACCTGTGACAACAGCTGTTTTCATTTTCTGGATCCCGTTGATAAATATGTCAGGCGTCCCCTAGCGAAGTCGCACAAATTGTAACCCGAAAATTTTTTGAACCAATGCGCGCATAATGGCCATTTGTCGCAAGCCGATAGAGCGGCCTATTGTAAGCTCCAAAATATCCCATGAGGAGCGGGCTTTCCATGCAAACATCGGCACGGGTTGTGATTATCGGCGGCGGAATCATGGGGGCATCCTTGCTCTACCATCTGGCCGAACTCGGCTGGACGGATTGCCTGCTGATCGAGAAAGACGAACTAACGTCCGGCTCAACCTGGCATGCCGCGGGCCAGTGCCCCAATATTACCGGCAGCTTTAATCTGGCCAAGATGCATGCCTATTCAAATGAGCTCTACCCGCAGCTTGAAGGGCTGACGGGGCAATATGTTAGCTGGCACAAATCGGGCGGCATCCGGCTTGCGACCAATGAGCGCGAACTGGCGTGGATGCGCTACATTCAAGGCTTCTCGAAGATCATCGGCTTTGAAATGGAGATCATTTCCCCCGAAGAGATCCTGCGGCACAATCCCTTCATGATGCTGGACGGCGTTATCGCAGGGGCGCGGACCACGGAAGACGGTCATGCTGATCCGTCGGGCATCTGCAACGCGCTCGCCATTGGTGCGAAGAATATGGGCGCGAAGATCGTGCGCAAGAACCGCGTCACCGGCCTCACCCAGCTGCCGTCGGGCGAATGGGATGTGGCGACCGAAAAAGGTACGGTCCGCGCCGAAATCGTCGTGAACGCCGCCGGCTGCTATGCGCGGCAGGTGGCGCAGATGGCGGGCATCGACATTCCGGTGACCAATATGGAACACCATTATGTCGTCACCGACCCGATTCCCGCGTTCATGGAGCGTGACGAGGAAATTCCGGTCATGCGCTGCCCCCATGTGTCGGGCTATTTCCGGCAGGAGCAGAAGAGCGGGCTGATCGGCGTTTATGAAAACACGGGGCTAGCCGAGGCCTGGGCGCCGCGCGGTGGGCATCCTGAATGGAATTCGACCAGCGAGTTGTTCCCTGAAGATCTGGAACGCATCTACCCATGGCTGGAGCGCGCCATTGAGCGCATGCCGGTCTTCGGTGAAGTCGGCCTGCGCCGTTTCGTCAATGGCGCGATCCCGCACACGCCCGATGGTGGCCCCTTGCTTGGGCCTGCCGTTGGCCTTCGCAATTTCTGGCATTGTTGCGGCACCAGCTTTGGCATTGCGCAGGGCGGGGGCGCTGGCAAGTATATGGCTCAGTGGATGGTGTTCGGCGATGCCGACATCAACATGAATGAGTTCGATCCGCGTCGTTACGGCCCTTATGCGGATGAGGATTACAGCCGCGACAAGGTGTTCCTTGATTACCGGATGACCTTCACCACCCGGCTTCCCGGTGAAGAAGAGCCCGATGGCCGTCCGCAGAAGACGAGCCCGCTTTACGCGCCGCTGAAGGACGCAGGCGCTGTGTATGGAGAGACCTACGGCTGGGAGCGGCCAAAGTGGTTCTCGCTCGACGGAGCCGAGGAAGAAGGCGGTTATCAGCGCACCAACACGTTTGATGCAGTGGCCAAGGAAGTGGCAGCTGTGTCGCAACGCGTCGGGGTTCTCGATCTGTCCGGCTTTGCCAAATACGACGTCACTGGCCCGGACGCCGAAGCGTTCCTCAACCGCATTTGCGCCAACCGAATGCCTAAGAAACTGGGCGGGATTGGCCTTGTCCATCCGCTGTCGGTGCAGGGCCGCATCTATGGGGAAATGACCGTCACGCGCTTTGCCGATGATCATTTCTACTGCCTGTCGGCTGCGGCGGCCGAACAGCGCGATTGGGACCTGCTGATGCAAAGCAAGCGTCCCGATGAAGATGTGACGATACGCAACATCACCATGGATTTGGGTGTACTCGTCCTCAACGGCCCGTGCGCCCGCGATGTGCTGGCCAAGCTGACCGAGACGGACCTGAGCAATGAAGGCTTCCGCTGGCTGAGCGGGCAGGAGATTTCCATCGCTGGCATCAAGCTGCGCGCGCTGCGTGTGTCTTATGCAGGGGAGCTGGGCTGGGAACTGCACCCGGCAATGGACGACCTTGCGGCACTTTATCAGGCCGTGTGGGACGCTGGTCAGGAATTCGGCATCGCCAATTACGGCCTCTACGCCGCCAACACGATGCGGATGGAAAAGGGCTATAAGGCTTGGGGCTCTGAACTCACCAACGAACTGACGATGATCGAGGCGGACATGCCGCGCTTCATCAACTTCAAGAAGGACGACTTTATCGGCAAGCAGGCGACGCTCGACGCGCCGGACCGCTTCCGCATTGTCTATGGTGAAGTGGCCGCCACGAATGTGGACGTGCGCGGGGCAGAGCCTTGCTTGGTCGGTGATACGTGCATCGGGCTCACCACATCTGGCGGCTATGGCCACCGCGTGGGCAAGAGCCTGTTCTTCGCCTGTGTTCCCATCGAGAACGCAGCGCCGGGCTCCACATTCGATATCTATCTCCAAGGGGAACGACGCTCAGCCGTCGTATTGGCGGACCCTGCCTATGACCCTGACAATTCAAAGATGAAAGTTTGATTGGTGGCTGAACTTCCCAAAAAGGCGCGCGTCGTCATCGTCGGCGGTGGTGTGATCGGTTGCTCCATTGCTTATCACCTGACCAAGATTGGCTGGGACGATGTCGTCCTGCTGGAGCGCAAGCAGCTGACCAGCGGCACCACCTGGCACGCGGCCGGGCTCGTCGGGCAATTGCGTCCGTCGATCAACATGACGAAGCTCGCCAAATACACAGGTGAGCTTTATCGCGGGCTGGAAGCGGAAACCGGGCAGGCGACGGGGTACCGGCAGTGCGGTTCCATCTCGATGGCCACCAATGCCGAGCGATTTGAAGAATTGAAGCGTAGCGCCTCGATGGCGAAGGTGTTTGACCTTCCCGTCCATGTCGTGACGCCGCAGGAAATCAAAGACCTCGCGCACATTGTGAACGTTGATGATGTCGTTGGCGGCATCCACATCCCAAGCGATGGCTATGCCAATGCGGTCGACATCACGCAGGCGCTAGCCAAAGGTGCCCGCACCGGTGGCGCTCAGATTTTTGAAAACACAAAGGTCACCAAAATTCGCCACAATGGCGACCGCGTAACGGGTGTCGACACCGATGATGGCGCCATCGACGCGGACTATGTCGTCATCTGCGGCGGCATGTGGACGCGTGATCTCGCGGCCAGCATCGGCGTTGCCGCACCGCTCCATGCGTGTGAGCATTATTATGTGCTGTTCGAAGGCGTGGAGGGGATCGATCCGACCCTGCCGGTGCTGCGCGACTATGATTATTGCGGCTATTACAAGTACGACGCGGGCAAGCTGCTCGTCGGCGCATTTGAACCCAATGCCCGGCCTTGGGGCATGGACGGCATTTCCGAAGATTTCTGCTTCGATGAAATTGCTGGCAGCTTTGAGCATTTCGAACCTCTGTTGATGGATGCCATGCGGCGCGTGCCTGCGCTCGAAAAGGCGGGCATCCAGAAGTTCTTCTGCGGCCCCGAAAGCTTCACGCCAGACGTGCGCTATCATCTTGGCGAGAGTGCGGAATTGAAGGGCTGTTTTGTCGCCGCCGGCCTCAACTCCATCGGCCTGCAATCGGCAGGGGGCGTCGGCAAAGTGGTGGCCGACTGGATCCGCGACGGTATCCCGCCTGCCGACCTTTGGACGGTCGATATCCGGCGCAACATGCCGTTCCAGATCAATCGGAAATATCTGCGCGAGCGTGTGACGGAAAGCCTCGGCCTGCTGTACGCGACGCATTATCCGTTCAAGCAATATGAAACGGCCCGCGGTGTCCGCCGGTCTGCCATCCATGACCGGCTGGTCGCGGCAGGTGCCTGTCATGGCGAAGCCTTCGGTTGGGAACGTCCCAACTGGTATGCCGAACCCGGCACCACGCCGAAGTATGAGTATAGCTATGGCCGCCAGAACTGGTTTGAGGCCAATGCGGCGGAGTGCAAGGCTGTGCGCGAAGCCGTCGGCCTGTTCGACCAAAGCTCCTTCGCCAAATTCCGGCTGGAAGGCCGCGACGCTTGTGCTGTGCTCAACCGGGTCTGCGCGAACGATGTGGACGTGGCACCGGGCAAGCTGATCTACACCCAGTGGCTCAATGAGAAGGGCGGCATCGAGGCCGACCTGACCGTCACCCGTCTCTCGCAGACGGCATACCTCATCGTCACCGGCGCTGAGACCGAGGTGAAGGATTTCAACTGGCTGAGCCGCCACATTCCGGAAGATGCCCACGCGATCCTGACCAACGTGTCATCCGCTATGGGTGTCATCTCGATCATGGGCCCGAATGCGCGCGCTCTGCTCCAGTCGATCTGTCCCAATGATCTGTCGCACGAGGCTTTCCCCTTTGCGACGAGCCAAGAGATCGAGCTTGGCTACGCCATCGTCCGGGCCTCGCGGATCACCTATGTCGGTGAGCTGGGTTGGGAGCTGTATATCCCGACCGAGTTCATGACCGGCGTCTATGATGAGATCGTCGCGGCGGGTGCGGCGTTCGGCCTCAAGCATTGCGGCTATCACGCGCTCAACGCGCTGCGCATGGAAAAGGGCTATCGGCACTGGGGCCATGACATCACCGATGAGGACACTCCGCTTGAAGCAGGCCTTGGCTTTGCGGTGAAGATGGACAAGCCCGGCGGCTTTATCGGCCGGGAGGCGCTGTTGAAGCAGAAGGAAGAGGGGCTGAAGCAAAAGCTCGTCCAGTTCCTGCTCAAGTCACCCGAGCCGATGCTCTATCACAATGAGCCCATCTGGCAGGGGGACCGGATCGCGGGTTACATCCGCTCGGGCATGTATGCCCAGATGCTCGGCGGGGCCTGTGGCCTTGGCTATGTGACAGCCGCAGACGGTGGTGTCGTTGGCCCGATTGGCGCGGATGATTTTGAAATCGAAATCGCCGGCGTCCGTTATCCTGCGACAGCCTCGCTTAAGCCTATGTATGACCCCACCAACGCACGGATCAAAATCTGATGTCTGAAACCCAGAACCAATTGATGCATCGTCTCGCCTCCAACACACGCGTCGGCTATAGTTTTGATCAGGAGTTTTACGCGAGTGACGCGGTGTTCAAGGCCGACTTCGATCAGGTGATCAGCCAGAAATGGATCGTCGCGGGCCATGTGTCGCGCATCCCAAAAAAGGGGGATTACTTCCTCTTCAAGATCGGGTCGGAACAGATCATCGTTATCCGAGAAAATGAAGACAGCATCCGCGCCTTCTTCAACGTCTGCCGCCACCGTGGGTCGACCATCTGTTCAGCGGAAAGCGGCAATGCGCCGCGTCTTGTCTGCCCCTATCATGCATGGACATTCGGGTTGGACGGTCGGCTGATATCCGCCCGCCTCATGCCGGAGGATTTCAACAAGGCGGAAAACAGCCTGATTGCCTGCCATATCCGGGTGTTCCACGGCCTCATCTTCATCAATATGAGCGAAGATGAACCCGTCGATTTCGACGCGACCTTTGGCGATATGGGGCCGATCCTCGACTATCATGGCATGGCTGATGCGCGCATTGCGCATGCGGGAAGCTACCCCACGACGGCCAACTGGAAGCTGGTCGTGGAAAACTTCTTTGAATGCTATCACTGCGTGCCTTCGCACCCTGAATTCTGCTCCATGCATGCGGCGGAAACTCTGGTGGCAGTCGGCGCGGGGCCAAGGTCTGGACCGGCAGACGCGATTGCGGGCTTCACGCCAAAGCTGAAGGCCTGGGAAGACAGCGCTGCCGCAGCCGGGCGCCCGATTGGCAATATCGACGAGGCCGCCGATACTAGCCATCTACGTCTCTTGATGCAGCGGATGAACAAGGAAGGTTTTGCCGCCGAGACGCAGGATGGCACGGCGCCGTCGCCGTTGATGGGTAAGCGCACAAAGGCTGATGGCGGGCGGATGCATCTGAGCTTCAGCCCGTTCAGCCAGATTGTAGCCGATGACCATTTCGTGATCCTGTTCCAGTTCACCCCGCGCGGGGCTCTGGCAACGGATGTGGAGATGATCTGGCTGGTCGATGGCCGTGCCACCGAAGATCAGGTCGATATCGACAAGATGATCTGGGGTTATCACGCCACGACAACGCAGGATAAGGTGATTACCGAGAATAATCAGGCCGGTATCATGTCGAGCCGGTATCGCCCCGGCCGCTATTCCGATCAAGAAGGCAGCGTGATCAACTTCCAGAAATGGTATCTCAACCAGTTCGGGCTTTCGCGGGCGGAATGAGCATAGCCGCTGCCATGCGTGCGGTCTTGCTGACCCGGCATGGCGGGTTTGATTGCCTTGATCTGCGGGACGATGTTTCTGTCCCGCAGCCAAGGGCTGGCGAAGTCCTGATCCGGGTCGGCGCGGCGGGGGTCAATAACACCGATATCAATACGCGGATCGGCTGGTACTCCAAGGCTGTGGCGGATGCGACAGATGCGGGCGTGGCCAGCGGCATGGCGGGCGCAGGCGACGACGGCTGGTCGGGCGAAGCCTTCCAGTTCCCGCGCATTCAGGGCGCTGATGCCTGTGGCCAGATCGTCGCGGTCGGGGCGGGCGTGGACACAGCCCGCATCGGGGAACGCGTTCTGGTTGAGCCTGTGTTTCGCGGGGCGGATCGCTTTGACGTCCGCTATTTCGGGTCTGAGGTTGACGGCGCCTTTGCAGAATACGCGGCTGTGCCCGCCGTCCACGCGCATCGCGTTGACAGCAACCTGAGCGATGTCGAGCTCGCCAGCTTCCCATGTGCCTATTCAGCGGCGGAGAACATCCTGACGCGGATTGCGCTTTCGGCAGGGGAGCGGGTGTTGATCACCGGCGCCTCCGGTGGCGTGGGGTCTGCTGCTGTCCAGCTCGCCAAGCGGCGTGGGGCGGAGGTGATCGCCATGGTCGGTGGCAATAAAGCGGATGCGGTGCGTGCCTTAGGGGCAGACCATATCGTGCCGCGCGATGCCGATCTTGAAGCACATTTTGGTGCGGACCATTTCGATGCGGCGGTTGATGTTGTAGGTGGCGCGCAGTTCGGTGCCATTCTGAACGTCCTCAAGTGCGGCGGGCGTTATGGCGTGTCGGGCGCCATCTCCGGCCCGATCGTCGATCTCGACCTCCGCACGCTCTACCTAAAGGACCTTCGCCTGATCGGTTGCACCGTGCTGGAGCCAGACGTCTTCGCCAACCTCGTCGGCTATATCGAGCGCGGGGAGATCAAACCCTGCATCGCGGCGACTTTCCCGCTGTTCGACATCGTCAAGGCGCAGGAGGCGTTCCTGACCAAACGCCATGTCGGCAAGATCGTCCTCGCCGGATAGTGGGTCAGGGCGCGCGGGGCGCTTTCGCAAAGCCATACGTCACGCAAAGCAACCATGTCGCGACGAGCAGGTGATAGAGGTGCCAACTCAAGTCCGCGCCCATAAAGCCGGATTGCCGCACGAGAGTGATGTTTAGCAGCATCACGACAAAGCCCGCAGCACCCAAATGATTGCGTGATTGCAAGCACAGCGCGATGGCCGCGACGAGCATCAGGGCAAAGACGACAGCGCCGATAGCGGGCAGGGCTAAAGCCAAGGCCACCAAGGCAGTTGCAGCACTCAGAACAACCCCGTTCCTAAGCCCTAGGCCTTTGTCGCGCAGGAGGTGGCCAAGCAGCAAGGCGAGCCCGGCAAGGCCGCCCAATTGTGACACGCCTTTGTGGAGCATCGCCAAAGGTTCAATCAGGCCGCTGGTGATCCGGATGGTGCCGATCATTCCGGCAAGGCCGAACAGGCTAAGGCCCAGTGCGGCTAAGGGTCGACCCGTGCGCCACATCTTCAGCGCACCCCAGCCCGCAATAAGCGCGACCAACGCGTCGGTGAGCGCGTAGTGGGGCGGCATCAGCGAACGGGGTTTTTGGCGGGGGCGACCGCTAAGGCCCGCGGGCCGAGGCCCGCTTCCCGCCTGATATCTTCCGATGTCTGTCGGGACCCATCATGGCTCCAGCCCGGCGGCGCAAACACATAGCAAAACCGCTGCCACAGCGTGATGCCGGGTGTGGTCGCGTCTTTGGCGATGCCGATATATTCGTGACTGATCACCTTCAAAATGTTGAAGGTCTTTAGGTTTTTGACCAGCCCATAGACGGGCTTTTCGCGATCATCTTCCGCAACGAAGCTGCCGAACAGACGGTCCCAGATGATGAACGTCCCGGCATAATTGGCATCCAGATAGCGCGGATTATTGGCGTGGTGGACGCGGTGATGCGACGGCGTGTTAAAGAGGAACTCAACCCAGCGGGGGAGTTTGTTGACGGTCTCGGTATGGAGCATGAACTGGTAGGTGGCGTTGAGGACGCCGCAGAAGGTGACCATGACCGGATCAAAGCCGACAAGCACCAACGGTATTTTGAACAGCATTGTGCCGGTGAAGTGCTTGGTCCATCCCTGTCGCAGCGCGACCGCAAGATTATACTCCTCACTGGAATGGTGCACGACATGCATCGCCCAGACCCAGCGGACCCGATGGGCAACGCGGTGGTGGCAATAAAAGCGCAGGTCATCGAGAAAGAAGCACAGCAGAAATGTGCCAGCGGTGACAGGCAGGCTGTAGACCTGAAACGGTGCCGCCATCGCGAGAATGCCCAGCGTGATGAACGCTGAAAAGCCGTTGATGGGATCACTCAGCAAGCCCGTTGCAATGCCGGTCAAAGCGTCCTTGGCGGGCATTTTCCCGCGTGCGCGCCAGAGCTTGATCGCCGCCAGTTCAATCCCGAGCAACAAGAAGAAGAACAGCGCCGAATAGAGGCCGATGTTGCTTTGGATGAAATCAGAGGCGGTCATAAAACCATCCTATTCAAGGGTTTGGCGCAAAGATACAAGCTTTACAATCAATGGCGACAGGGCGACGAGATCGCGCCTCACGCGTCAGGGTCGTTCAAAGCACCCGCCATGGCCGCAATGTGACCCGGCCCAATCCCGCAACACCCGCCAACAATCGTCGCGCCGGAGGCGACCCACGTCTGTGCCCAGCCAAGATAGCGCGGTGGATCAAGATCGGCGCGGATGGCACGGATGACTTCGTTCGCCGCACCCGCATCTTCTTGGCCGAAACCGTTGGCGTAGACGCCGATGGAGATGTCCGTGCCGTCGAGCGCAGCCTTGGCCTCACGAACCGCGGCGTCCATCACCTCAGGGCGGCTGCAATTGAACAGAAGAGCCTCTGCGCCAACGGCTTTGGCGAGGGCCGCTGCGTCCTGCACGCTTTCGCCTGAACGCAAGGTGGCAATGCCGGCATCATCGAGAGTGAAGGACAACCAAAGCGGCCGCGCATCGTCTGCCAACATTTCCGCAATCAAGCGCGCCTCAGCCACTGTGCTCAACGTTTCAGCCAACCAGATGTCGCCATAGGGGGACAGTCCTGCAATCAGGACGTCGAGGATCGCGCGCGCTTCGTTCTCATTGAACAGGTCCGGGCGATATGAACCCAGCACAGGCGGAAGGGACGCGGCGACCTTTACGCCGCGCGCATCAGCAACGCCCCGAGCGAGCTGCCCGCAAAGCGCTGCCAGACGGGCGCCGTCCGATGCAAAGCGTTCTGCGCCCAAATGAAAGGGCACAATCGCGTAGCTGTTGGTCGTGATGACATCGGCACCGGCTGCTGCGAACAGATCATGCGCCGCGCCGACAAGCTCAGGGGTTTCAATGAGGGCAAGCGCGGACCATTCAGGCTGACGGAAAGGTGCGCCAAGCTTTTGAAGCTCGCGGCTGATGCCGCCATCCAATATCGTTACGCTCATGCAGATGTCCTTAGTCAATCGTTTCGACCAGCTCCGCGATCCGCCCGACCATTTCGTCGATATGCGCCTTTTGGAGGATCAGCGGCGGCGACAGTGCGACGATGTCGCCGGTTGCGCGGACCAGCAGGCCGTTGTCGAAGCATTTCTGGAAAAGCTCGGTCGCACGCTTTGTGGGGGCGCCGGGGCGCGGTTCCAATTCAATGCCCGCCACAATGCCCATGTTTCGGATGTCGATGATGTGGCGCTTGCCCTTCAGGCTGTGAACGGCCTCTTCCCAATAACCGTGCAGCGAGGCGGCATGTTCAAAAATGCCTTCGGACTTGTAGAGGTCCAGCGTCGCAAGGCCTGCCGCTGCTGCCAGCGGGTGGCCGGAATAGGTATAACCGTGGAACAGCTCGATCCCGTCGGCAGCACCTTCTACAACGCTATCATGGACATGGCGGCTGACGGCAACCGCGCCCATCGGTACGGCGGCGTTGGTCAAGCCCTTCGCCATAGTGATCATGTCTGGCGTGACGCCCAGCGTGCCAGATGCGGTGGCTCCCCCCACACGGCCAAAGCCCGTGATGACTTCGTCAAAGATCAGCAGGATGCCATGTTTGGTGGTGATTTCGCGGAGCTTTTCCAGATAGCCCTGCGGCGGCACCAGAACGCCGGTGGAGCCCGCCATGGGCTCGACAATGACAGCGGCAATGGTTTCCGCACCATGCAGCGCAACGATGGACTCCAGATTGTCAGCAAGATGCGCACCCCAATGTGGGCGGCCCTTCGTAAAGGCGTTATGCTCAAGATTATGGGTATGGGGCAGGTGATCAACACCGGCGAGCAACGTGCCGAACTGGCGGCGGTTATTGACGATCCCGCCCACGGAAATGCCGCCAAAGCCTACACCGCTATAGCCGCGCTCGCGCCCGATCAGGCGGGTGCGCGTGCCTTGTCCACGGGCGCGCTGATAGGCGAGCGCGATCTTGAGCGCGGTATCGACCGATTCAGAACCGGAATTGGTGAAGAAAATCCGGTCCAAACCGGTCGGCATCAAATCGGCGATACGTGTCGCCAATTCAAAGGACAGCGGATGGCCCAATTGGAAGGGCGGCGCATAGTCTAGCTCCGCCGCTGTCTTCTGGATCGCCGCAACGATGGAGGGGCGGCAGTGCCCTGCGTTAACGGCCCATAGACCCGCGGTGCCATCCAAGATCTGGCGGCCGTCATCGCTGGTATAGTGCATGTCCTTTGCCGACTTCAGCTGGCGCGGCGTCGCCTTGAACGCGCGGTTTGCCGTAAAGGGCATCCACAAAGCGGCAAGCGGATCGTTTTGAAGGGTCATTTTCAGGCTCCAGCGTCAGTAGTTTCAAAGCTTATGCAACGCGCGACAGGGGGATCGCGATTGAAAAGAATGTTGCGATCGGAAAATTCTCGTCCGTAGTCAGGCTGTCTGCGCCTTCGCTTGCAGCCGTGTCTTCACCCAATAGCCGATAAGGAAGCTCAGCGTCACCAACACGCTGGCGCCAAGCTCAAGCGCGGTGCGCTCGGCCAGACCCATCAGCACCAGGATTGCGGCCATGCCCGCAATCGTCGCCCATGTAGCATAAGGGAAGAGCCACATTTTCACCTGCAAGCGCGTCGGGTCTTCCGCCTCAATCTGCGCGCGCAGCCGCAATTGGGCCCATGCGATCAGCATATAGATGAACAGCATGATCGCGCCCGACGAACTGACAAGGAAGTTGAACACGCGGTCAGGTGACAACACCGAGGCCGCAAGGGCGACATAGCTGAAAAGGCTCGCGATCAGGATGGCGCGGGCAGGGACCTTTGACCGGCTCAACTGAACGCAGGACTGCGGCGCGTCTCCATTCTTTGCGAGCCCGAACATGGCGCGTGAGGTGATGTAGATGCCGGAATTCAGGCAGGAGAGCACGGCGACCAAAACGATGGCGTTCATGATGAGGTCGGCCGACGGATAGCCCATCTCGCTCAACGCTTGGGCGAAGGGAGAGATGCCGGGCTGGATCTCCGTCCAAGGCACAACCGAGACAATCAGGAATATGGAAAGCACGAAGAAGATCAGGATTCTGACGGACACAGAGATCGTCATGCGGGCAATGGTCTTTGCCCCCGCTTCGGACTCAGCTGCCGCAAGTGTCGCAATTTCGGCTCCGCAAAGGGAGAAGATCGTGGTGGCGACACCGGCAAAGATCGCGGCGATCCCTGCTGGCGCAAAGCCGCCATGCGCGGTCAGATTGGCAAAAACAGGGCCGGAGGGTGAGGTGACGCCCGTCGCATAGGCGGCGGCCACCAGAATGAAGACGATGATGGCGACGACCTTGGTCGAGGCAAACCAGAATTCAAACTCGCCATAGGATTTGGCGGACATCAGATTGACGGCAGTTAACAGCGCCATCAGGACGACACCAATTTCCCAGACTTCAAATTGCGGAAACCAGCCGTTGATGATCTTCGCACCGGCAATCGCCTCAATCGCAATCACGACAACCCAGAAATACCAGTAGAGCCATCCGACCAGAAAGCCGGCCCATTCGCCCACGCCAACTCGCGCGAATTCCGGGAAGGTCTGCACACCCGGCATGGCCATGGCCATTTCAGAAATCATCCGCATGACAAGCAGGACGAGGAACCCGGCTAGCGCGTAGCTGAGGACAGCGGCCGGGCCGATGGTGCTGATGGCGGTTGATGAACCTACGAAAAGCCCGGCGCCGATGATGCCGCCAAAGGTGATCATGGAAACATGGCGGGATTTCAGTGTCCGGCTCAGTTCGTTCTTGGGTGCGGGCGGCACCGATCCAACCAGACTCGCCTCAGACATGTTTTATCCCCTATTTCCCTTTCTAGGTGTCTAGCGTTGGCAGCGCCGTTTTGTAAATGACGGGGCGCAGGGCAAAACTTGTCGTGACATTTGCCACGCCGGGGACGCGTGTCAGGCTGTTGCGCAGAAAATCCTCAAAGCGGGTCAGCGACCTGACCAGAACGCGCAGTTGATAGTCGGACTCACCGGTCATCAAATAGCATTCCATGACTTCGGGAAAGGCGGCAATGGCTGCTTCAAATGCGGCAAGATGCCGATCATCCTGCTGGTCGAGCCGGACGCGGACGAAGGCCGTCACATTTAGGTCGAGTGCTTCAGGATCCACCAAGGCGACATAACGCGAGATGACGCCCTCACTTTCGAGGTGTCGGACGCGGCGTAGGCATGGGCTGGGCGATAGGCCCACCTGATCTGCCAACTCCTGATTGGTGATCCGCCCATTTGCCTGAAGGGCTTCTAGAATCTTGATATCAATCAGGTCTTGAGAGAAAATTGGCATAACATGCTCCGATGGCGTCAATTTTCAATGATATATGCCAATATGAGGATATAGGGTAGTGGAAATAGCAAGGACATTTCCCGGTGATCGGCGCTACTCCGCAACGATCATCATGCGGAGTTCCGGCCATGCCTACCCTGACTGCGGATAGCCGCACGGACGTTGTTTCGGCGTTAGAAGCGCTGGATACCCGGCTGCGCTGGCTGTCGTCCTGGACGGTGCAGAATGCCAATCACATCCGTGAGAAGCGCGATGGGCTGAAGGTTGGCGGGCATCAGGCCAGCTGCGCGTCGATGACGGCGATCATGTCCGCGCTTTATTTCCACGCGCTGCGCCCGCAGGACAAAGTTGCAGTAAAGCCGCATGCCGGGCCCCTCCTTCAGGCGATCCATTATCTTTTGGGCAACCAGTCGCTGGAACAGTTGCAGCGCTTTCGGGCGCTTGGCGGCGCGCAGAGCTATCCTTCGCGGACCAAGGACAAAATCCCCGTTGATTTCTCGACGGGGTCCGTTGGTCTTGGTGTCGCCATCACGGCCTTTTCCAGCCTCGTTCAGGACTATCTGATCGCGCATGGCCAGATGGACGAGCAGGACGCTGGGCGCATGATTGCGCTGATGGGCGATGCGGAGCTTGATGAAGGCAATATCTACGAATGCCTGATCGAGGGCTATAAGCACGACATCCGCAACTGCTGGTGGGTGGTCGATTATAACCGGCAGTCGCTGGACAGCACGACGGCCGACCGGATGTTCCGCCGCTTCGACGACATCTTTGAAACCTGCGGCTGGCGTGTCATCACGCTCAAGCATGGCAAGCTGCAGCGCAAAGTCTTTGCCCAGCCCGGTGGGCAGGCGATTGCCGACTGGATCGACAATTGCCCCAATGCCGAATTCGCCGCGCTCACTTATCAGGGTGGGGCAGCATGGCGGAAGCGTTTGATGACGGATATCGGCGGAACGGCAAAGGTCCGCGCGCTGCTCGACAGCTTTGATGATGATGGTCTGGCCACGTTGATGACCAATTTGGGCGGGCATTGCATCGAAAGCCTGATCGACGCGTTTGACAGTGCGCAGGATGATCTGCCGACATTGTTCATCGCCTATACGGTGAAGGGCCATGGCCTGCCGCTGGCCGGGCATAAGGACAATCATTCCGGCATGATGAACCCGGGGCAGATTGATCAATTGCGCCAAAGCCTTGCCATCCCGGTGGGGGATGAATGGGAACCCTATGGCGGCCTTGGAGACAATCAGGCCGCGCGCCTAAAAGAGTTTGTGGCCACCAGCGCCTTGGCGGTCAAAGCGCCGGAGGCTGATGCGCCGGCCATTCCGGTGCCCGCACGCTTGGCCTTTCCGGCGTCCGATGCACAATCCACGCAGGCCGCTTTCGGCAATGTCCTGTTGGAACTGGCAAAATCAGACGAACCCTTGGCGGACCGCATTGTCACGACCGCACCAGACGTGACGCAGACCACCAATCTCGGTGCGTTCGTCAACCAGCGCGGTCTGTTCCGCCGGGCGGAGATGGTCGACGTCTTCCGTGCAGCTAAAATCCCATCCGCCCAGAAATGGGATGGCCATGCCGCAGGGCAGCACATTGAGCTTGGCATTGCGGAGAACAACTTCTTCCTCGCCATGACATCCTTGGGGCTGGCGGGTCCGCATTTCGGCACACGGTTGATCCCAGTGGGGACAGTCTATGATCCGTTCATTGCGCGCGGCCTTGATGCCCTGAATTACGGTTGTTATTCCGACGCCCGCTTCCTGCTGGTCGGCACGCCATCGGGGCTGACGCTCGGGCCAGAAGGCGGTGCGCACCAGTCCATCAACACGCCGCTTATCGGTATGGGCCAGCCCAATCTCGCTTATTTTGAACCCGCTTGGGCTGACGAGGTTGCCCTCGTGATGCGGTGGGCCTTTGATTACATGCAGCAGCCGGACGGGAGCTCTGTCTACATCCGCCTCAGCACCCGCGTTATTCCGCAAATGGCACGCGCAGATGATGCGTGGGAGGCGGATGCGCTGAAGGGCGGATATTGGCTGAAACAGCCAGGGCCGAATGCGGATGCCGCGATTGTCTTTACCGGTGCCATCGCGCCGGAGGTGCTGAGTGCTTGGGAGCAATTGGCGGATGATGTTCCGGGGATTGGCCTCCTGAACGTGACATCGCCGGATTTGCTGCACCGGGAATGGTCAGCGCGTCACGCATCACGCTGGACGGATGGCAAGCGGCCGCAAAGCCATGTGGAAGACTTGCTCTCGGTCTTGTCGCCGACGGCGGGCCTCGTCACGGTCATTGACGGATCGCCGGGCGCTTTGTCTTGGATGGGCGGCGTGAAGGGCATGCGCGTTAGCCCGCTGGGCATCGACAGTTTTGGCCAGACAGGCGATTTGCCCGATCTCTACCATCGCTACCGGCTTGATGCCGATGCGATTATGGATGCCGCGGCGGAGCTGTTCCTTTAGGCCAGTCGAATAGGCGTCTCATTCAACTGATATTTTACATTAGAATGGCTAATGAAGAGTGATTGAGATGCTGCGCCGGTTGCGGTGACCCTTTTGCTGACATAGCGATCCGAGCCATTCTCGGTTCATTTTTTGTCAGGTTAAAACGTATGAAATCGACAGCGCGTGCAGTGGTCATTGGCGGTGGCGTGGTGGGCGTCAGCACGCTTTATCACCTTGCAAAACTTGGCTGGACCGATGTCGTCCTTCTGGAACGCAAAGAACTGACATCCGGGTCGACCTGGCATGCCGCCGGTCTGCTGCCGCTGTTCAACCTCAGCTATTCGGTCGGCAAACTGCACCAATATTCCGTCGGTCTTTACCCGAGCCTTGAGGCGGAGACAGAGTTGAACGTCGGCTTTTCGCAGGTGACCAACATTCGGCTCGCGACGACGCAGGATCGGATGGACGAATATCATTACTATGCAGGCGTTGCCCGCACCATCGGCGTCGATGTGAACTTCCTCACGCCGGAGCAGGTTAAGGACATCTGGCCGCTGTGCAACACTGAGGGCGTGATTGGCGCGATCCAGCATCCTGAAGATGGCTATATCCAGCCCGCTGACCTGACACAGGCGCTGGCCAAAGGCGCGCGCCAGCGCGGCGCCACCATCTACCGCAACACGACGGTGACGGCGATCACGCAGCAGCCCAATGGCGAATGGCTGATCTCGACCGATCAGGGCGACATCACCTGCGAACATGTCATTTCCTGTTCGGGCAACTTCGCGCGTCAGACAGGCGCAATGGTCGGGCTCGACATCCCGGTCATCCCGGTTGAGCACCAGTATATCGTGACCGAGCGGCATCCGGCGATCATGGAGCGCAAGAAGCAGGGCCTGCCCGAAATGGGCGTCCTGCGCGAATCCGACGCCAGCTATTACATGCGCGAGGAGGCCGGTGGCCTTCTGCTCGGGCCATATGAAGTCGGCGCGCCGGCCTGTTATGTTGATGGGCCTGCCGCCAACAGCGAATATGAACTGTTCCCCGACGCGCTGGAGCGTCTGGAGCCTTACATTATGGCCGCCATGGAACGCGTCCCCGCTTTTGGCGAAGTGGGCATCAAGAAGGTCTATAACGGCGCGATCGCCTATACGCCGGATGGATCGCCGATTGTCGGTCCGGCATGGGGCCTCAAGAATTTCTGGCTCAATGAAGGCCATAGCTTTGGCGTGACGGCGGCCGGCGGTGCTGGCTGGCAGTTGGCGCACTGGATCGTCGATGGCGAACCGACCATCGACATGATGGGCGTCGATCCCCGGCGCTTCGGCGACTATGCAGGCCGCGGCTTCCTCATCGAAAAGAATGAAGAAGCCTACGCCAAGGTGTTCACTGTCCACTATCCGGATGAAGAACGCGAAGCGGGCCGGGCACTGCGCCGTACGCCATGCTATGACCGGATGAAGGCGCTCGGCGCTGTGTTCGGTTCAGTCTATGGCTGGGAACGCCCCAATTGGTTTGCACCGGCAGGCTATGCCCTGACCGACGCCGATCTCGACAAGCCGGACGTTCTGTTGAACCACAACCACCCGGACGTGCCGGGTGAAGTGATCCGCGAAAAATGGTCGTTCCGTCGGTCCAATTATTTCGAACACGTTGGCAATGAATGCCGTCATGTTCATGAAAAGGTTGGCATTCAGGACATGAGCGCATTCGCCAAGTGCGAAATCTCAGGGCCTGGAGCCGAAGCTTGGCTCGACCAGTTGTTGACCAACGCGGTGCCCAAGAAGCAGGGGCGTGTTTCGCTGTCCTACCTGCTCACGTCCAAGGGCGGCGTGCGCAGTGAGTTCACCGTCTACAAGGTCGCGCCGCAGCGTTATTACCTCGTGTCCGCAGGCGCTTATGAGCGCCATGACCATGACTATCTGAAGAAGGCGATGCCGCGCGATGGGTCTGTCTCGTTTGAGCGTCTGACGACGTCGATGGGCGTTCTGGTTCTCGCGGGGCCGCGCGCGCGGGACGTGCTGCAAAAGCTGACCGACGCGGACTTGTCCAACGCGGCCTTCCGATGGCTCACCGGTCAGAAGATCAGCGTCGGCTTGGCGCAGGTAGATGCGCTGCGCGTGAACTTCATCGGAGAGCTAGGCTGGGAGATTCATCACCCGATCGAGACGCAGAATTACATCTTTGATTTGCTGATGGAGGCTGGCGCCGAATTCGACATCAAGCCGTTCGGCATCCGCGCGATGACGCTGATGGCGCTGGAAAAGAGCTACAAGCTCATCCCGCGTGAATTGTCGTTGGAATATGCGGCCTATGAAAGCGGGCTCGACCGCTTCATCAGCCTCAAAAAGCCGGGCTTCTTCGGCAAGGACGCCCTGCTGGCCTGGAAAGACAAGGGCCTGTCCAACACGCTGGTGACGATGGAAGTCCACGGCGTGACCGATGCCGACGCCCGTGGGTCTGAAGCCATTTATAAGGATGGCGAGATTGTCGGCCGCGCCACCTCTGGTGGCTATGGCTGGCGCGTTGGCAAGAGCCTTGCGCTGGCGATGGTCCGACCCGACCTTGCTGTGGCCGGTGCGGAGTTTGAAATCGCCATCCTCGGCAAGCTTCACAAGGCGACGCTGATCGAGGATTCGCCATATGATCCGGAAAACAACGCGTTAAGGAGCTAAGACCATGTCCCGCTTCGAACCCATTGCCCAACTTCTGGCCTCGGACCGCAAGGGCCTGAGCCTGCCGCGTGACCTGTATGTGAGCGAGGAGGCCTTTCAGTTTGACACGCAAGTCATGCTGAAATCGGTTTGGCTCTACGCCTGCACCGTCGCGCATGTGAAGAATCCGGGCGACTATTTCGTGTTCGAAGTGGCGCACAATTCCATTATCATCATCCGTGGACGCGACAATGAAGTGCGGGCGTTTTGGAATTCCTGCCGGCATCGTGGAGCGCGGATCTGCCAGGAGCAACGGGGCCGCGCGCCGCGCCTGACATGCCCCTACCACCAGTGGACCTATGGCCTTGATGGCGCCCTTATCGCTGCGCGCAGTATGGCGGAGGATTTCGACAAGAAGGAACACGGTCTCGCGCCGGTTGCGCTCGAAAATGTCGGTGGGCTCATCTTCATCTGCATGGATGACAATCCGCCGCCGATTGACCGGGTGAAGGAAGATATTGTTGACCAGATTGCGGTCTATGATTTGGAACGCTGCAAGGTCGCGGTGCAGGACAATTACATCGAAGATGCCAACTGGAAGTTGGTGATGGAAAACAACCGCGAGTGCTATCATTGCGATGCGGGGCATCCCGAACTGATCAGCGTGCTCGGGACCTATGGCTTCGGCAAGGGTCTGCCCGAAGATGGCGAGGCGGATGTCGTTGACGACAGTGCCTTTGACGCGATGGTGGATGCCAAGCGAGCCCAGTGGAAGGCCATGGGCATCTTCCGTGACCTCATCGAATTTCCCGACGGCTGGTGGCACCGTGTGGCGCGGCTTCCGCTCGCCAATGGGGCGGTGACACAGTCGATTGACGGAAAGCTTGCCTCCAAGAAGCTGATTGGTCCTTTTTCGGAACCGGAAACCTCCAGCCTATCGGTCTGGACACAGCCCAATAGCTGGCATCACTTCTGCTGTGATCATGTGGTCACTTTCTCTCTGACGCCGGTCGCGGCAGGCAAGACGCTGCTGCGGACAAGCTGGCTTGTGCATGAAGATGCGGTGGAAGGCGTCGATTACGATCCTGATCACCTTGCGGCCCTGTGGCGGACGACGAACAGGCAGGACGGCCATTTCTCGATGCTCAACCATCAGGGCATATCGACCGACGGCTATCAGCAGGGTCCCTATGCGGTTGAGGAAAAGCTGGTTGAGGACTTTAAGGACTTCTACATCGACCGCGCCAAAGCAGCCTTGGCGAAGGCTGACAAATGATGCCCTTGCCACGGTCGGGTTCCATTAAGATTGGCGCTGCGCCTCTGGCGGTCGGCGAAACCCGCACGCTGATTGACGACGCAGGATATCAGACGCTGCTGATGCGGGTTGAAGCTGGCCCTTTGGGCACATTGCACGACCATGATAGAATCGAGCAAATATATGTAATTGAGGGCGATTTCTTTGACGATGACGCAAGTTATGGTCCCGGAGAATTTTGTTCTGCGGATGCCCGGGGCGATGCACCGGGCAGGCAGCAAACAGGGGTGCACAATGCTGATCACCTACATGCCATTTGTTGAGGCAAGACCATGACCCGTTTTAGTGCGCTGAGCCTTTTTACAAAGGCGCTGGGCGGCCATCAGAGCTGGCCCGAACAATGGCCGGATGCGGCACCCAAGCCAGCTTATGATGCAATCATCGTCGGCGGTGGCGGCCACGGCCTTGGTGCGGCGTATTACCTCGCCAAGAAGTACGGCATCACCAATGTCGCGGTCATTGAAAAGGGCTGGATCGGCGGCGGCAATACGGGCCGCAACACCACGATCATCCGGTCCAACTATCTCTATGATGAAAGCGCGCATCTGTATGATCACGCGGTCAAGCTTTGGGATGGGCTGAGCCAAGAGCTCAACTACAACACCATGTATTCCAAGCGCGGTGTGATGATGCTCGCGCACAATGTGCACGACATGCAGAGCTTTAAGCGCCACATCCACGCAAACCGTCTGAACGGCGTCGACAATGAATGGCTGACGCCCCAAGAGGCCAAGGCCTATTGCCCGCCGCTTAACATCTCATCCGATGCCCGCCATCCCGTGCTGGGCGCAGCCCTGCAGCGGCGGGGCGGCACGGCGCGGCATGATACGGTCGCGTGGGGCTATGCTCGCGCGGCGGCCGCCCTTGGCGTCGATATCATCCAGAATTGCGCTGTAACGGGCATCCGGCGCGGCGCAGATGGGGCGATTGAAGGTGTGGAAACGACGCGTGGCTATATTGCCTCCAAGCGCGTGGGCGTCTCTGCGGCGGGCAACACCTCGGTCATCATGCAGATGGCAGGGCTGGACTTCCCGCTGGAAAGCTATCCCTTGCAGGCTTTGGTCTCTGAACCGATCAAGCCCGTCTTTCCGTGCGTTGTCATGTCGAACACCGTCCACGCGTATATGAGCCAGTCCGACAAGGGGGAACTCGTCATTGGCGCGGGGACCGACCAATATGTCAGCTATTCGCAGCGGGGGGCGCTTCACATTGTGGAGCACACCTTGGCGGCGATCTGTGAGATTTTCCCGATCTTCCGCCGGATGCGGATGCTGCGGACTTGGGGCGGCATTGTCGATGTGACGCCAGACCGTTCCCCCATTCTCGGCAAAACGCCGGTGCAGGGGCTCTATGTGAATTGTGGCTGGGGCACAGGCGGCTTTAAAGCAACACCGGGCGCAGGCGATCTTCTGGCCTACACCATGGCGAAGGATGAGCCACACCGGATCAACGCACCCTTCAATCTCGACCGGTTCCGCAACGGCCGGTTGATCGACGAAGCAGCAGCAGCAGCGGTGGCGCACTGATATGATTTTGATCCATTGCCCTTATTGCGACGAAAAGCGCGCAGAGCTTGAGTTTGCTTATGCCGGAGAGGCGCACATTGCCCGTCCGCTCGATCCCTCAATGTTGAGTGATGAGGAGTGGGAGACCTATCTCTTCATCCGGAACAATCCGCGCGGGCGGCATCATGAGCGTTGGCGCCACATTCACGGATGTGGACGCTTTTTCAATGCAGTACGCGATACTGTTACCGACAAATTTGAAACAACTTACAAGGCAAGGGAGCCCCGCAAATGACGGGATATCGTTTGCCAACAGGCGGGCGGATCAACCGCGCCGCGCCGGTGACATTCAGCTTTGACGGGTCCAGTTTTGCGGGCTTTGAAGGTGATACTTTGGCGTCGGCCTTGCTCGCCAGCGGCGTCCAGCTTTTCGGCCGTTCGTTCAAATATCATCGCCCGCGCGGTCTTGTCGGATCGGGAAGTGAAGAGCCGAACGCACTGATTTCCGTCACACGCGGACCGGGCCGGTTCACGCCCAATCTGCGGGCGACAAATGTCGATCTCTATCAGGGCATGGAAGCGACGAGCCAGAACCGCTGGCCGTCGCTGAAGTTTGATTTTGGCGCGATCAACGACCGGCTGGGCATGTTCTTCCCGGCTGGCTTTTACAACAAGACCTTCATGTGGCCGCGCTCCTTCTGGGAAAAGCTCTACGAACCTGCCATTCGGCGCATGGCCGGGCTTGGTCAGGCGCCAACTGAGGTCGACCCTGATCATTATGCGGCCACCTATGCACACTGTGATGTTCTGATCATCGGCGCCGGTCCTGCGGGCATCGATGCAGCTTTGGAAGCGGCTGCCACGAACAAGCGGATCATCCTGATTGATGAGCAGGATGAGCTTGGCGGCGGCGCCCTTTCAGACCCCGCGCTTTGGCCTTGGCTGGACCGCAGTCTGAAGGCGCTTGCGGCCTCGCCCAACGTAACGGTGCTTACGCGCACGACGGCCTTTGGCTATTTCCACGACAACTTCATCGGTGCGGTGGAGCGGTTGACCGATCATCTGCCGGGTCTGCCAGATGGTGCGCGTGAGAAGCTATGGCGCATCCGCGCGGCAGAGGTCATCCTTGCCCAAGGCGCAATTGAGCGGCCCTTGGTTTTTGAAGGCAATGACACGCCCGGTGTTATGCTCGCGTCTGCCGCAAAGGTGTTTGCCTTGCGCTATGGCGTCGCGGTCGGTCAGTCGGTCGCCCTGATGGCGTCGCATGATAGCGGCTGGAACGACGCCTTTGCGCTGGCAGGGGCAGGTGTGGGGATCGCGGCCATCATTGATGTGCGCGATGTCGTGGATGAGGCTTTGCAAGCCAAGGCGAATGCCTTGGGGATCGACGTGCGTCTTGGTCACAGCGTGATCGGTGTGCGCGGACGTCTTGGCGTCAAGGGCATCACCGTTGCCCGCAATGATGGCACAGCTGCGTCAGACATCACCTGCGATGCGCTGCTGATGGCGGGTGGCTGGACGCCGACCGTGCATCTGTGGTCGCACAGCAAGGGCAGCCTTGCCTGGCGCGACGACCTCGGCGCGTTCGTGCCCGATGTGCCGAATGAAAACGTCCGCTGTGTGGGCGCCTGTGCAGGGACTTGGAATTTCGGTGCGGGCGTGGTCGTTGACGTTCTGCCGACGCCGAAAGATCCTGCGCGCCTGAAGGCCTTTGTCGATTTCCAGAATGATGTGACGGCAAAGGACATCAAGCTGGCGGTCCGCGAAGGGTTCCGGTCGATTGAGCATATCAAGCGCTACACGACCAATGGCATGGCGACGGATCAGGGCAAAACATCGAACCTGAACGGCCTGCAGATTGCGTCTACCGCGCTCAACAAGCCGGTGACGGACATTGGGCTCACGACCTTCCGGCCGCCCTATACGCCGCAAACCTTTGGTGCGCTGGCCGGCCATGCCAAGGGGGCACTGTTCCAGCCGACCCGCAAGACCAACATCGACAGCTGGGCCGAAGAACAGGGCGCGGTATTTGAACTGGTCGCGCAGTGGCGGCGGGCCCGCTACTTCCCAAAGGCCGGCGAGGATATGCTGGCTGCGGTCAACCGCGAATGCCGCATGGTCCGGTCGTCGGTGGGCATTTTCGATGCGTCGACACTGGGTAAGATCGAAGTTGTCGGCCCCGATGCAGCCGAGTTCCTCAACCGGATGTACACCAACCCCTGGAAGGCACTGGAGCCGGGGCGGTGTCGCTATGGCCTATTGCTGAAGGAAGATGGCTTCATCACTGATGATGGCGTGTCCGCGCGTCTTGCGCCGGACCGTTTCCATCTGACCACGACAACGGGCGGTGCCGCGCGCGTGCTGAACCTGATGGAGGATTATCTCCAGACCGAATGGCCGGACCTGAATGTGTGGCTGACCAGCACGAGCGAGCACTATGCCGTGATCGCGCTGCAGGGGCCAAATGCCCGTAAGGTTCTGGAACCCCTCGTCGAAGGCATTGACCTGTCGGCTGAGGCCTTCCCGCACATGGCGATCCGCGAAGGCACGATTTGCGGCATTCCGACCCGCCTGTTCCGGGTGAGCTTCACAGGCGAACTCGGGTATGAGATCAACGTGCCGTCTGCATATGGCCGCACCCTGTGGGAGCGTATCATGGCCGAAGGCGCGCGCTATGACATCACGCCTTATGGCACAGAGACGATGCACGTGCTGCGCGCCGAAAAGGGGTTCATCATCGTCGGGCAGGATACGGATGGCACGGTGACGCCGTTCGACGCGGGTCTCGATTGGGCCGTTGGCAAGAAGAAGGCCGATTTCGTCGGTAAGCGCTCGCTCGCACGTCCGGACATTGTTGCGCTGGGCCGCAAGCAGCTCGTCGGCTTGTTGACCGATGATCCGAACATGGTGCTGGAGGAAGGCGCGCAGATTGTCGCTGATCCCAACCAGTCGGTGCCGATGAAGATGATCGGCCATGTCACCTCATCCTATTGGAGCGAAACGCTCGGCCGGTCGATTGCGATGGCGCTGGTTGAAGGCGGGCATAGCAAGATGGGGCAGGACATTTTCGTTCCCATGCCGGGCAAGACCCATGTCGCAAAGGTCAGCTCGATGATGTTTTATGATGCAGAAGGGGCACGTCTCAATGTCTGAGCTTCTCGCCCGAATTGAACCAACACCGACAGTTCCGTTTGCGGGCAACAGTGTAACAGTCACATCCGCCCCGCCGATGGCGCGCTTTTCGCTGCGGGCGCGTAAGGCCGCTGATCTGGAAAAGCTGCTCGGCGTTTCGGTGCCGCAGAAAATTGGCACGATGCAAAGTGGGGTGATGTGCCTCGGTCCCGATGAATGGCTCATGCTGGCCCCGCACGGCACCAAGATCGCCGATGGTGCAGGGTTGTCACTCGCCGTGACTGAGGTGAGCGACCGGAACGTTGCTATCTTTCTTGAAGGTCCACGCGCGGCGTCGGTTTTGGCCGCAGGCTGTGCGCTTGATTTCGATCATTTTGCCATTGGCCGCGCCACGCGGACGATCTTTGAAACGGTTGAGATCATCGTTGTGCGTGAGGCGGGGGAGCGGTTTCATGTTGAGGTTTGGCGCAGCTTTGCGCCATGGTTGTGGACGGCGTTTGTGACAGTCGCAGCCGAATAGGGCGGGGGAATTCATTTGACCGATTGGACGCGCGATATTGATCGCGGGGAATATGGCGCCTCCAACCGGAACTGGGGGGGGATGATCGTCAATCCGGCGGTGTTCGTGCCCACCGCCATCCTGTCTCTCTCCGTCATCCTGTTCAGCCTGATCGCCCCGCAAGCGTCCGCCGATTTGTTTTCCAGCATGCGGGTAGGTGCTGTCACCTATTTCGACTGGTTCTTCATGTCGGTCGGCAACATTGTGCTCTTGTTCTGCATTGGCGTTGCGGTTTCCCCGCTGGGGAAGATCCGGCTGGGCGGGAAGGGCGCGACGCCCGACTATTCGCGCCTGTCCTGGTTTTCGATGCTGTTTGGCGCAGGCATGGGCATTGGCCTTGTCTTTTACGGCGTGGGGGAACCGGTGTCCCACTTCATGTCTTCCATGGCAGGAGGAGCAGCGGCGCCACTAGGTGGTGCGGCAGGGAATGTGGCAGAGGCGCGCAGCCTCGCCATGGCCGCGACGATCTTTGATTGGGCGCTCCATCCTTGGGCCATCTACGCCATGGTTGGCCTAGCGCTTGCGGTCTTTGCCTATGATTTCAATTTGCCGCTGTCGATGCGGTCCGCCTTTTATCCCTTGTTGGGGAAATCGGTCTGGGGCCGAGCGGGGGATGGGATTGAGGTTCTGGCGGTGCTCGCGACCATCTTTGGCCTTGCGACATCGCTTGGCCTTGGCGCGCAACAGGCGATGGCGGGCATCACCTATCTTTATGGCATCCCAAGTTCCGCGCTCTCCATCGTCGGGCTGATCGCGGTGATGGGATTTGTCACCTTCCTGTCGGTGCGCGGTGGCATCGACCGTGGCATCCGGATTTTGAGCGAGCTCAACATGTGGGTCGCCTTTGGCTTGTTGCTGTTCATTCTCGCAACGGGCGCCACGCTGACGCTGCTGGGCGATATCGGCGCCAACATCATGGCCTATCTGAAATATTTGCCTGCTCTGTCCAACCCGGTCGCACGCGGTGACGCGGGCTTCTACCATGACTGGACGGTCTATTATTGGGCCTGGTGGATCAGCTGGTCCCCCTTTGTTGGCATGTTCATGGCCCGCATTTCGCTCGGCCGCACCGTTCGGGAGTTTATGGCCGGCGCGCTGCTCGCCCCGACGCTTTTAGGGATCCTCTGGCTGACCATCTTTGGAGATGCGAGCATCGCGCATATCGTGGCTGGAGATGCGGGAGGGCTCGCCAAAGCGTCACTCGACCAACAATTGTTCGTCCTGCTCGGGACCCTTCCTTGGGCGCAGATCACGTCTTTCGTGTCGGTCTGCCTGATCATGATCTTCTTTGTGACAGGTTGGGATTCCGGCACGCTCGTGATCGACACGATGACAGCGGGTGGCCGCACGGATACGCCGCTGCTCCAAAAAGTGATTTGGCTTTTGGCGGTTGGCGGCATCGGTGTTGTGCTGCTGTTGAGCGGCGGTTTAAGCTCGCTTCAGGCTGGGGCGATTGCGGCCGGTTTGCCGCTTGCTGCGGTGCTGCTGTTTCTGGCGCTTGGGACGCTCAAGGGGTTGCTGGCTCTGCATCGGCAGGGCTGAACAGATGCATCTTTGCAACGCCTGAGATTTTGCAAGGCGGGATGACGAAAAAGCATAAGAGCCAAGCGCCTGACCTGCGCTACTATTAGCGCGAGTAATAGTTCCCTTTGGAAACGGGTCAGGGCACGCACGGATGAAATTGCCTCAAGAGTTTGACCTTCACGCGCTTGAAGTGTTCGTCATGACCGTGGAACTGGGCGGCATGTCACAATGCGCGACCCATCTGCAAGTCACGCAGTCGGCTGTTTCCCAAACCATCGCCAAGCTTGAGTCGGGTATTGGCGCTGCGTTGTTCGACCGCACGATGCGGCCCATGGGGCTGACGGCGAGTGGCAAGTCGTTGTTCGCGCGGGGCCAGTCGCTCATCGCGCAAGCGAGATCGACATATGATGAGGTGAGGGAAGGCGCGAACCTGCCTATTTCCAGCATTACGGTGGCCATGTCGTTCAGTCTGGCCAATGAACTGACGACGCCGATCCTGAGTGAACTGAGTGGCCGCGCGGATCGTTGGAACATCCGGTCCGGCATCTCGATGGAGCATCAGGCTGAGTTTCTCGCGCGCGACATTGATCTGCTCATCACCGGCAGCTTCAATCTGGAACACCGCGGCGCACTTGAGCTTCATCCTGTCATCGAAGAGAGCTTCATCCTTGTTTTCCCGGCCCGATATCAAGGATCGATCGACATCACCGATGAGAAGGTCGCGTTGCCGCTCATCCGCTTTTCGCGGCTTACAGGCACAGGCCAGCAGATTGAGCGCCAGATTGTGCGCATGAAGATGAAGGTGCCGCATCAGATTGAGGTGGAGTCATCGCATCAGCAATTGGGGCTGGTGGCCGCAGGGCTTGGCTGGACGATTACGACGCCAATTTGCCTTGCCGCTGTTCCTGAATTGCTTCCCCATTTGCGGCCGGAGCCGATGACGCGCGGGCGGTTCGCAAGGCAGGTGCAAGTCGTTGCGCGCGCAGGGGAGTTGGGCGATATCCCGAAGCTGACAGCGTCAGTGTGTCAGCGAGTATTGCGCGAAAAGACATTTGCGAGCGTGACAACAGAATATCCATGGATTGAGGAACAATTGAGATGGCCAAATGCATCGGTGGCCAGCGATGAAGCGTAACCTCCTTTTGGGCCTGATGCTGCTGGGTCTCGCCGCGCCGGCTTTGGCAGGGCAGGTCCAGAAAGTTCCTGCTATTGTTGGCATCGACGCGCCAGAGCTTGCGCCTATGGGTGCAGCGGGCGTTGGCTTTCGGTCGGTGACGTTTGTTCACAAGGATCAGCCCGATCTGGAGCATCCAGACGCGACATCCGGGGCCGTTGCCCTGCGCGACCGGACTTTGAAGGTTGATATCTGGTATCCAGCTTCCGTCCGTAAAGGGCAGGGGGGGGCGACCTATCGCGGCACCCTATGGGGGGAGCCTCCTCTTGCACCAGTCACCTTTACGCAGCCGGGGTTGGCGGCGCTCAATGCAAAGCCTGTGGGACGCGGCCATCCGCTGATCATCCTGTCTCACGGCTATAGCAATGCGCCGGCCGTGATGACCTGGTTGACCGAAAATCTGGCTTCCAAGGGCTATGTGGTGGCCGCGATCCACCATGTCGATCCGAACCCTTATGTTGTTGCACCCGCCATTAGGTTAGCGGCCAATTACAACCGTCCCGTCGACATCAGTTTTGTGGCGGCACAGTTGCGGGCCACCTTGGGATCGCAGATTGATCCAGAGAATGTGGCGCTTATCGGCTATTCACAGGGTGGATATGGCGTGCTGACAGCAGGTGGCGCGAGCCTTGATCCCGCGCATCCATATGTAAACTACCTCACCAGCGGTTGGCTCAAGCAGATTGCGCGGGGTGGTGTTGGCGCCTCCACCGCAAAGGTGCCCGGCGTAAAAGCGATTGTTGCTTTGGCACCTGCTGGGGGCGGCGAGAACAGTGTCTGGGGCAAAGAGGGGCTGGCTGAAATCAAAGCGCCGATGCTCTTGATTGCAGGCGATCAGGATCCGACGGTGGGCTATGAACGGGCCGCGAAATCTTTCTTTGCGCAGACAGTGAACAGTGATCGGTATCTGCTGACCTACAGACAGGCTGGCCATTCGATTGCGCTCAACCCAGCGCCTGCGGACATGCGCGGGACTCTTTGGGATATGGACTGGTTTGAAGACCCGATCTGGCGGCAGGACCGCATCAACGCGATCAACCTGCATTTCATCACGGCGTTTCTCGATGTTCATCTGCGCGGCGCGAACGAAAAGCGGAGCTACCTCGACGTGCCGGTCGAAGATTCAGACGCTGGGACCTGGAAAGCTCCGGCTGGAACCAGATGGGGCGCTTATAGCCCCGGCGGGCCGGATGTGACACTGTGGAAGGGTTTTCAGCAACGCCACGCCCGCGGCATGACGTTGCAGCATCTGCCCGCCGCCGCACCGCAAAAGGCGGAGTAAACCGCCCTTCGGCAGCGTTAGGCAGCGACGCCTTCAAACAGGCTGAGCGCCGCCTCTTTCCAGAAGTGGAGGAGGTCGGCGCTAAAGCTGAGTGGGACATAGGCGTCGCACACATCTTCACTGACGACATGCAGGCGCACATTGACGTGATCGATGATGGTGGCCGCGGTGCAGCCCGCGCTGAATGCCGGGTCTTCCGCGTTGAAGACCCCGCCTTCCATAAGCAGCGTGCGCCAACCGGACCCTGAGAGGCGAATGCGAACAGTCCCGCCGCCAATCGCGGTCAGTGCGCCATCGTCGGCCAGAATGTCGCTCAGGGCACTGATTTCGCCTTCCGCGAGCCAAACAGTTGGCTCGAAGCGGATCATACGCAGCACGTCACTTCCGCCGGACTTGCCGGTGGCGGGGAGCGCAAAGCCAGTTGCCGCCTTGAAACGTTCAGCGACAGCCGCCGGGTTACTCCAAATCTCAAAGACGTGGAGCGGCGCTGCGGGCAGGGGCGTCATGGTTACATCAGTCACGGTAACGCTCTCCTGCGGTGTCATAAAAGTGCGGATGGACCACGCGGACGCGTGCCTCTTGGCCGCGTGTGGGGGAGGACGCGATCAGTTCTTCGCCATGCCGGCTAAAGCCATCCTTCAACTGGCCAAGGGCGACCGATCCACCCTCCAAAATGCGGAAAGCGGCGGCACTGACATGGCCGTGCGGTGAGCCACCCTTGTGCGTAATCAGCATCGCGCCTTCGGGAATGTCGCCTGAAATGGCTTCAAGACCGACCAATTGGCGGCGGCCCGGTTCTGCCAAAGCAGGGCGGGACAGGCCAGTGGCACCTATATATCCGCCAGCCTTGTTGAGCATCTTGTCCAGCGCCAAGTCCATGGGGGTCATGCGACCGTCCACTTCCCCCCCGACGACGAGATGACCCTTTTCAATGCGCAGGAACTCCATCGCTTCCAAGCCATAGAGACAGCCGCCTTGTGCGGTCACTTCTGCTTCACAGGCCGCCCAGATGGACGCCGCGTGACTTGCCTCAACATAGACTTCAAAGGCGCGTTCGCCGCTATAGCTTGCGGCAAGGACGATCACTGGAACGCCAGCGATTTCAGCCGGAACCGTGGACATGTGGCGCGGTGCGTCCGCCTTGATCAGCGCATCCATCACCGCCTTTGCCTTGGGCCCTGCAATGGCGATACCCGCATAATGTTCCTGCACGTTGACGGCCGAGACCTTCAACTGCGGGCACAAATACTGGCGGACATAGGAGATGTGCGTGGCCATCCGGTCTGCGCCGCCTGTTGAACTGGTCAACAGATAGCGGTTCTCGTCGAGACGCCAGACCGTGCCGTCATCGAACGCAATGCCGTCTTCGCGCAGCATGAAGGTGTAGCGACCACGCCCAACGGCCAGCTTGCCGACCGTCGTGGCGCAGATGAGCTCAAGGAATGCGGCGGCATCGGGGCCGCTCACCTCAAACTTGGCGAGGGTCGACACATCGGTCATCCCGACGCCGGTGCGGACTTCCTTTGCCTCGCGTAGCGCTGCCTGTGCCAACGTCTCCTGACCTTGGGGATAGGCGCGCGGGCGGAACCAATAGCCAAGCGGCTGCCAGATCGGGTTCTTGGCAGCGTGGACATCGTAAAGCGCCAAGCGGCGGACATGCGCGCCTGCATTCTTGGCACCAGCCCCTGCGATAAGACCCATGCTGACCGGCGTATAAGGCGGGCGGAAGGTCGTCAGGCCCGCTTCGGGAATGGAGACGCCCTGCTTTTCCGCAAGGCGGCCCAAGGCGGCCATGTTGCTGAGCTTGCCCTGATCGGTGGCCATGCCGAGCGTCGTGTAGCGCTTGAGGTGCTCGACCGAGCGATACCCTTCAGCCCATGCCAGATCGACATCGGCGAGCGACACATCGTTCTGGAAATCGATGAAGCTCTTCTTGGGGTTGGACACCGGCGTGACCGGGAAGACGGGATCCGGGTTGGCAGCGCCACCGATCGTGGTGACGTTCTGCCGCGAGGCTGCGGGCACGAAGGCCTGTGCGGCGTCGTTCCAATCCAGCGTGCCGCCCGCCTGCATGTGCAGATGGACGACAGGTGTGAACCCGCCGGAGACTGCGATGAGATCAGCCTTCCAGCTCTTCGATTGCCCGTCGACAATTGCAGTCACGCCGGACAGGCAATGGCGTGCGCCGGAAGCGCTCGAAGGAATGGCGTTCGTCCAGACCGGAAGGCCAGCGGACTCAGCGCCCGCAGCGGCATCCGAAAACTGGGGCCGTGCGTCAAGGATGGCCACAATTTCGGCGCCAGCGTCTTGCAGGGCCTGAGCGGTTTTATAGGCATCATCATTGTTGGTGGCGACCACGATACGCTTGCCGGGCAGGATGCCAAAGCGGCGGACATAGGTGCGCGCGGCCTGCGACAGCATGACGCCGGGGCGGTCATTATGCGCAAAGGCAATGGGGCGTTCTATGCTGCCCGTTGCCAAAATGACCTGACCTGCCCGAACATGCCAGAGACGCTGGGTCACGCCGCTGGACGGCACTTCGCCGGGTTCTGATAAACGCTGCGTCAGCGTAACGAGATCATGCTCCCAATAGCCTGACGCGGTTGTGCGGGTCAGAATGCGGCCACCGGCTGCTCGGATGCGGGCGGCGGCGCCTTCAGCCCAAGCGGCGTCGAGTTCCTGTGGGTCGCGGATCAGCGAGGCGCCGAGGATGCTGTCCTGTTCGACAAGAATAACGCGCTTGCCAGCTTCCGCTTGTTCCAGCGCGGCCTGCAATCCTGCGGGGCCTGCGCCGACGACAAGGACATCGCAAAATGCCGCGCGCTGGCTGAACCTGTCCGGGTCTGACTTAGTGGGCGCATTGCCGAGCCCTGCCGCCTTGCGGATGAAATATTCGTAGAACATCCACCGCTTGGCCGAACCAAAGAAGGTTTTGTAGTAAAAACCGGCGCCAAGCATTGGCGCTGCAAGGCTGAAGACAGCCCCTACGTCAAAGCTAAGATTGGGCCAGCGGTTCTGGCTGCGGGCGATGAGGCCATCATAGACGAACACATCTGTCGCCCGCGTATTGGGTTCCGCGCGTCCGCCGTCACCTATTGTGACGAGCGCGTTCGGCTCTTCGATCCCCGCCGTCATGATGCCGCGGGGGCGGTGATACTTAAAGCTGCGCCCGACATGGCCGACGCCATTGGCAAGCAGGGCTGCGGCCAGCGTGTCGCCGGCGCGGGCCTGATAGGTTTTCCCGTCAAAGCTGAAGGTGACGGTCGCGCCTTTTGGGTCGCGCATGGGGCCGCTCATGGCAGGGCCTCCGGTCCGACAGCCCGTGTGGCCGAAATCTCATTGGTGACGCGGTGGCGGGTCATGACCAGCCAAGCCCGGCAGCCATAAGTGTGGCGCCAGATTTCCTCATCCACGCCGCGCGGGTTGGTGCGCGCAAATAGGGTCGCCATCGCTTGCTCGGGCGCTGCGTCCAGCGGCACGACGGAATCAACCGTACGCTCATAAATGAATTCGGATTGCGCCCTTGGGCCGCAATGCGGGCACGTGATCTGCATCATTAGCGCCAAGCCCTCATCGACTATTCGGCATCGGGCCGCTCCCCGTTTCATCAATGGTTGCGCCGCGTTCAAACCGGTCGAGCGAGAAGGGGGCGTTGAGCGGGTGTGGCTTGCCCGTCGCCAGCGTGTGGGCATAGGTCCACCCGGAGGCGGGCGTCGCCTTAAAGCCGCCATAGCACCAGCCGCCATTGATATAGAGGTTGGGCACCGACGTTTCGCCGATGATCGGCGCGCCATCAAAGCTCATATCGGTCACGCCGCTCCAGGTGCGTACCATCCGCAGGCGGGACAGGGCGGGCACAAGGGCAAGACCCTGGGCGACGGCGCCTTCCATCACCATGGGGTGGCCGCGCTGGGCATAGCTGGGCCAATTGTCTGGGTCGCCGCCAAAGACGATGCCGCCCTTGTCTGACTGGCTGATATAGCAATGCAGCGATTGCGACATGATCACGCTGTTGATCATCGGCTTCACGCCTTCGGTCACCATCGCCTGCAGGGTTTGGGATTCAACAGGCAGTTTCAGCCCTGCCATAGCCGCCACATGGCCGCTATGACCGGCCACGCAAATGCCGACGCGCCCGGCACCAATGCGGCCGCGCGTCGTTTCCACGCCGACCACTGCATTGCCATCACGCACAAAGCCTGTGACTTCGCACTTCTGGATGATGTCAACGCCGAAGCTGTCGGCCCCGCGCGCATAACCCCAGGCAACGGCATCATGTCGCGCAGATCCGCCGCGCCGCTGGATCAATCCGCCCTGAATGGGGAAGCGCGCATCGCGCGACATATCGAGCAGCGGCTCGAGCTTGGCGACTTCGTCGCGCGTCATCAGATCGGCATCAATGCCGTCGCACCGCATGGCATCGCCGCGCTCTGCCAGCTTGACCATGTCGGCATCGCTATGGCCGAGGAACATCGCCCCACGCGGGCTGAACATGACGTTGTAGTTCAGATCATCGCTCAACCCGTGCCATAGCTTCAGGCCGAATTCGTAGAAGTTATGCAGCGGTTCCAGCCGGTAATTGGAACGCACAATCGTTGTGTTGCGCCCGGTATTGCCGCCGCCGATCCAGCCTTTTTCCAGCACTGCGATGTTGCGCAGTCCATGGACCTTGGCCAGATAATAAGCGGTCGCCAAGCCATGCCCGCCACCACCGATAATGATGATGTCGTAATGGGACTTGGGTTCCGGATCGCGCCATGCCGGCTGCCAATGCTTTTGCCCGTTCAGGGCACCGCGCAGCAATCCAAGCGCCGAATATCGGCTCATGAAATGGGCATCCACCCGCGCTTTTCACGCCAGTCCTTTTCCAGCCCGTCAAAGCGCGACAGCTTCAAGAGATCAATATCCGCAAAAGAGCATTTTCCGTCGATCACAAGGTCACGGATCGCATGGCCCGATGCGGGCGACAGGCCGAAGCCCACGCTCGACATGGAGGCGACGACGACATTGTCCGGGCTGGTCAGCCGGTCGATGATCGGACGGCCATCAGGCGAGTTTTCAATCACGCCCGCCCAGCTGCGGATGACGTTGAGGTGCGCGGCCTTTGGCAGCATCTCTGCAAGACGCTTGGCGAGGTTGCGGGCCAGCGGAGTGGAGGGACGCGCGGCAGGGCCGGTTGCATCCACATCCAGCCATTCATGCGGGCCGCCACCATAAGCAAGGTTGCCGCGCAGCGTCTGTCGACCATAGATTTTATGGCCATCGACGCCGCCCAGCGGCATCATTGGGGCAGGCTCTGTGATGATCATTTCCGCGCGCGCAGCGGCCAGCGGCACATCCACGCCCAACTGCGCCATCAACTGCGGGATTTGCGGCCCTGCGGCAACGACCACGGAATCACAGCCATAAGTGGCATTGGCCGTCTTCACTGCCGTCACCTTGCCGCCCGCCGTTTCAAAGCCCGTCACAGGGCTGTGCTGGATGATCTTGCCGCCCAGATCCTGCAACGCCCAGGCATAGGCCTGCACACTGCGCTGCGGGTTGGCATGGCCACCGAACTTATAGTGGATGCCGCCAAAGGAATTGTCTCCGGCCAGCGGCACGGCTTCCTGAATCTGTTTGACGTCGAGCAGCTCAACCGGGTGGTCGAGCCGCTTGTGGCGTTCGGCGATGAAGCGATATTGCTCCCACTGACGCTCCGTCATGGCAATCAGGATGCGGCCCTTGCGGTGCTCGGTTGGATAGCCGAGCAGTTCATCCATTTGCGGCCAAAGGCGCTGTTCTTCGTCGAAGAGTGGGCTCGCATAATGCGACGCGCCGCCGCCATTGCGGCCAGATGCTTCCCAGCCGACAATGAACTTGTCGAGCACTGTGACCTTCACGCCCGACCGCGCGAGCCACCAACCGGCGCTCAGGCCAGTGACGCCACCGCCAACGATGACAACTTCTGACCCGCTCATTTGTACATCCCCGTGTAGAGCATCTCGCGATGCTCATCCTGATAAGGCGTGCCGATATCTTCGACAGGCACCCATTGTGTTGGAATGCCGAACCACACATCCCATGCGGCTTCCATTTCCGCGGTTTCATCCCATTCGGCCATAATCTTGAGCGGAAGCGGGCGGACCGGCGCGCGGTGGCTGGCCAGCGGAATGGTGCCGTAGGGCGTGCCGGATTCCAGTGCCAGCAGCATCGCCACCTGATCGCGGCAGCGGCGGCCTTGGCACACGCCCATGCCCGAACGGGTCAGGCGCTTGATCTGGTCAGGGTTGGCGGGGCCATCTTTCAGCAGTGTTTCGAGTGACCGCGCGCACATGGCAGCGGGGCGGGGCAGATAGTTTGGCGGCTGGATACCGATCAGATCCGCCCGTGTGACTTCCTCGCACTGACAAATGATGGTGTCATTCGTCGTGACGGCGGTTAGCGCACGCATCCAGTCCATCCGATAGGCGACATGATCAAAGCCGCTATCGGTGAGGCCCGCACAATCGCCGACGGCGATCACACTGGCTTCCCCTGCGGGAATATAGCCGCCCCGCGTCGGGTTAAGAGCGCGCGGGCCGTGCATGGCGTCGACCAGTTCAATCGACGGCACAAGGCCGATGGCGACGCAGATTGTGTCGCAGGCGATGGTTTCACCCGATGTCAGTGTCGCAGATTCAACGCCGTCAATCCCGCCCTTGGCCGAAGCAATCGTGGTGCCGCAGGTAATCGAGATGCCAGCAGCTTTGACTTGTGCGACCAGATCAGCGCTTCCCTGCGGCGCATCGCGCACTTCGATGAGGCCAGCGACTTCAATGCCACGGGCCTGCGCGACCAAGGCTGTCTCCAGCGCCAGATCATGCGAACCGAGCACCAGCACGCGGCGTCCGGCAAAGGCATCGTAGCGGGTCAGCAGCATCTGCAGGGCGGCAGCGCCCATCACGCCGGGCTGGTTCCAGCCGGGGAAGGCCATCGCCAGATCACGGGCGCCGGTTGCCAGCACAATCGTGCCAAAGCCAACCATCCAAGAGCGTTCAGCATCGGCAAGGCCAACGACCTGATCGGGCAAGCTCGCGACGCCGGGACCATTGCGGTAAACGCCCCAGGCTGTGGTGCCCAGCAACAGTTCCGCGCCCGCGTCCATCGCCTTTTCAAGGTCCGGCATGCTCATGAAGATCGCTTCGAGCATCCGTTCGCTATTCTGGGTGGCCGCTGTCATCCGTCCGCCGAAATAGAGCGGCGTGTCATTGCCCATCAACGCGCCGGAAACGGGGTTCTCATCGACCAGCAGGACAGACTTGCCAGCCGTTGCATGTTCAACGGCGGCGGCAATGCCGCTGGGCCCTGCGCCAACCACGACGACATCGTAGCGGGCTTCCGGAGCGCTTCTGGTGCCGTTGACGGCACAGATATCGGTACCTGTAAAGTTCAGTTCCATTACACTGCCTCTAATGCCTGCGCCAAATCGGCGATCAGGTCGTCAATATGTTCCAGCCCAACCGAAAGGCGGATGGTGCCATCGGTAATTCCGCCTGCCAGTCGCTGCTCGCGTGGCACGGCATAGTGCGTGGTGCTGGCGGAATGGCAAATCAGCGTTTCCGATCCGCCAAGGCTGACAGCCAGCTTCATCAACTGAAGCTGGTCGAGCATGCGGAAGGCTTCGGCCTCGCCACCATGTAGATGGAAGGAGAAGGTAGAGCCCGCTGCCTTGCACTGTTTGTCGTACACTGCGCGGCCCCGCGTGCCTTCTTCCAGAAAGCCAAGATAGGTGACGCCCGCGACTTTGGGGTGGTCACGCAAAAACTCGGCGACCCCGCGCGCATTGCTCATCGCGCGTTCGGTGCGCACCGCAACAGACTCCAGCGACCGCAGGACAAGCCATGACGTATAGGGATCAAGATGATTGCCCCAGGTCGTGCGCTGCAATTTCAGCTGATCGATCAGCTCCTTGCGGCCGGAGATTCCGCCGGCCAAAAGGTCGCTATGCCCGCCGCAATATTTGGTGAGCGAGGTCATGCACAGATCGACCCCGTGCGAAATCGGGCGCTGGGAAAAGGGTCCGAGCAGGGTGTTGTCGACCACGACCAGCGGGCGGTGGCCCTGCTGAGCGCCCACTTCATCAGCGATGCGGACCATGAGGTCGAGATCGACAATAGCGGCTGTCGGGTTGGCAGGCGTTTCGGCGATGATGAGCTTCAGCGGACCTTTGGCCATGGCCTCTTCGGCGGCGGCGCGCACGCCATCTTCGTCTGTGCCGTCCAGATAGGCGGCTGGATGCGTGCCGAATTGCGGCATCATGGTGTTGTAGAGAAAATCGACGCCGCCATAGATCGGGCGACCGTGCAATACGCTGTCACCGCTGCGCAGATAAGCAAGCGCGATGCTGGAGTGCGCTGCCATGCCGCTGCAATAGGCGACAGCATCTTCCGCGCCATCAATCGCAGCGAGGCGGGCTTCCAAAAAATCGAGCCCGGGATGGCCAAGCCGCGAATAGATATGGTTGGTTTCCCCAACCAGCGGGCCGGTGCCGTCAAAATAGGCCTCATGCACATATTTGGCATGCTGTGCGGACGGATACACAAAGGTCGACGTCATGAAGATGGGTGGCTTGGCCGCACCCATCCCCAATTGCGGGTCGTATCCGTAGGCGACTGCGAGTGTTTCGGGGCGGAAATCCCCGGGCCGTTTATTTGACATGGGCGTCAATATAGGCCCGCGAGACATCACAATACCAGTCGGTAAACCGGCGTGCGAGCATCTCTGCGTCGTTGGAATAGGGGCCCGGCGTGTAACCGGGGCTGTTGATACCGGCGTGGTTGTTTTCAGCCAGAGCTTTGTCCTGGCCGTTTGTGACCGTCCAAAGCTGCGTCAGGCTTTCAATATCATAATCAACGCCTTCCACGGCATCCTTATGCACGAACCACTTGCTGTAGACATGCGTTTCGGTGGGGCTGACCGGCATGCAGCTGAACATGAAGACATGGTCAGACGTTGCGTGGCAGAAGAGGTGCGGATCAATCGCCCAACGCATCGAGCCGACATCGCCGCCATTCGCCGTAAGCAGCGGCTTTTTCACGACAGGCTGTCCGTCCATCGAAATGGAGGTGCACCCTTCGTTGAGCGCAAAGCGCGCAACCTGCCACCAATGGCCTTCTACCGGCTCGTGCGGCAGACCGGCGGCATCCATCGCCGCGGCGAAGGCTTCGGCCCGCGTGTCTTCATGCGCGTCGAAATGCTTGGACATGCCGACAGGGAAGGTCTTGGCCAGTTCCGGGTGGCCGGTCGCGCAATGGTAGCATTCGCGGCCATTTTCCATGACCAGTTTCCAGTTGGCATTTTCCACCAGCACACTCTCATAAGCCAGCTTCAAGTCTTTGAAGTTGAGCGGACCTGCGTAAGTCGAGAACTTGTCGCGGAAATCGTCGATCGGCAACGGATTGTCCGCAAGGCAGATGTAGACTGCCCCTGCAATACACTCGATGGCAATCGGCTTCAGGCCATGGGTGGTCTTGTCAAAGTCATCATCCATCCGCCCGGCGGCAAACAGAGATCCGTCCAGATCATAGGTCCAGCGGTGATAAGGGCACACCAGCTTTGGCGCTGTGCCATGGCCGACTGGGCAGATGACGGAGCCGCGATGGCGGCAGCTGTTGTGGAATGCGCGGATGTCGCCTTGCTTGTCGCGGACAATCAGCACCGGCCATTTGCCAACCATCATGGAGATGTAGCTGCCCGTTTTTGGCAATTCACATTCCATGCCGGCCATTAGCCAGCTTTGCCCGTAAATGGCCGTCAGATCGAAATCGAAGGCGTTCTGGCTAATGTACAGATCTCGGGGCAGGGTGTGGCCGGTTCTGCGCTCGCGAAACAGCGCATCAATATGCTTCATATCCACGGCCGAGCGCTCCCCCCAATTTGATTGAGCTTCGGCTTGAACCAACAGGGCAATGCGATAAAATGTTATTTTCGCATGGCCTCATATCAAAATGTCGGTCTATTGATCGTGTCCAGACACCTCTAATCCCCTGAAGGGCCATCCCATTCAAAACAAGGGCACCATTAACCGCCGTTGGCTCCCGCTCAATGCCCTGCGGGCGTTTGAGGCTGTGGGGCAGAATAACAGCTTCACCGTCGGAGCGGCCGCGCTTTCGGTGTCGCAAAGCGCGATGAGCCGACATGTCAGCGGGCTTGAGGAGCTGCTGGGAAAACAATTGTTTGAACGCGAAGCCTCCGGCCTCGTCCTGACAGCCGCGGGCGCTGAGTTGCTTCCCGTAGTTACCAAGAGCCTGGACCGCATCGAACAGACGATCAACGCCATCCGCGATGACCGGATGGCGCAGCGGACCGTCCGCATCCACATTCCGCCGTCGTTGCTCCAGCAGCAGTTTTTGCCGATTTTGCGGGATTTTCGGCTGGAGTATCCGGATATCCGCGTGGATGTGTCCAGCTCAAACGTGACCGGCCTTCCGGCAACGGCGCTGGATATGGCGATTGTGTATGACCGGCCCAATGTCGACGATCAGGTCACAGACTTGTTGCGGATGGTGCGCGTCGCGCCGCTCTGCTCTCCTGAGACGGCGAAGGCGGTGGATGGCCAATCGCAGGCCGATTTTCTGGATCAGCATGAGCTTTTGCACATCAAGCTGGATGGTCAGCCACGCGACCTGCTCTGGTCCTCTTACGCGCACCAGATTGGGGCGCAGATCAACACGTCAAACGGCGTTGCGTTTGATACGGCGATTGCTGCGGCTCAATATGCGATGGCAGCGAGCGGCGTCCTGCTGGGGGACGTCGACATGTTCGCAGAAGAAATTGCGCAGGGCCGTCTGCTCATGCCGTTCGATACCGTCATGGAAGATGGCTACGGCTATTATCTCAAGCTCCATGCGGATGATCTGTCTGATCCCGTCATCGCCGTATTCAGAAGCTGGCTGATCCAGCGGTTCGGTTCAGGCCGGCTGTCCTAGCCGGCCTTCGCCATCCCCCTTTTTAGCCAAGGGCCGAACGAATGGTGGCGGATATCGGTGTCGTCGGGCGTCCGATAAGTGCGCTGAGGTGCTTCTCTGATCCATAGAGCGCACCGTCTCGCGAGGCCGCACTTGATTGCGCGATCATCGCTGCCACGAAACCGGGCAGGCCAGCGCCTTCAAGGGCTTTCGCATAGTCGGCTTCAGGAAGGTCGATATACGGCACCGTCGTTCCCGCTTGCGCGGAGACTTCTGCTGCGAATTCGGTCATATTGAAGCTTTGATCGCCGACCAGTTCGTAGACTTTGCCATCATGCTGCGCGCCGCCGGCGAGCACGATCGCAGCGGCCGTTGCCAAGTCTGCGCGGCTGGCAGAGGAAATGCGTCCCTCTCCAGAACTGCCCAATATCCCGCCATGAGCGATGGAGGGCTGCAGGGCGCCCGTGTAATTTTCATTGTACCATGCATTGCGCAGCATCGCGTAATTGAGGCCGCTGTTGAGGATCGCCGCTTCGCTCTGTCGATGTTCTTCGGCAAGCCCGATCGTAGACACATCAGCGTGCAAAATGCTTGTGTACGCGATGAAGCTGACACCAGCCTGCTTGGCTGCATTCACCACGGCTGTGTGCTGGGCCACGCGCTTCCCAATTTCGCTGCCGGAAATAAGCAAGAGCCGGGAAACACCAACGAAGGCCGCCTCAAGCGATGCCGGATTGTTGTAATCTGCAGAACGGACAATGACGCCTTTTTCGGAGAGATCGCGCGCCTTTTCCTCATCGCGCACCACCGCAACAATTTGGGCTGCGGGAACCAGATCAAGCAACGCTGCGATTGTCAGGCGGCCAAGCGCCCCGGTTGCTCCAGTAACTGCAAACATGATGTACACACTACATAAATGACCTTGCTGAGATTGCGTTGAATAAGGTTTTCACTTACGTTTGGTAAGTACGTACAAAAAGGTTAGTGCAAAATGTCGGCTATGAGCGAAGTTTATGGGCGCGGGGTTGTGCTTGCAGTCGAATGTCCTTCCCGGTCCATCCTCAACCACGCGACCAGCCGGTGGGGGGTGTTGGTGTTGTTTGTGCTGTCGGAAGGGACGCACCGGTTTAGCCAGTTGCGGCGAAAAATCGGCGGGGTCAGTGAGCGGATGCTCGCGCAGACACTGCAGACATTGGAAGCGGATGGCTTTGTAAGCCGCAAGGCGCTGCCCGTTGTGCCGCCGCACGTCGAATATAGTTTGACGCCCTTAGGCGAGGAACTGGCCCCGAAGGTGATTGGCCTGATTGATTGGATCGAAACCAACCTTCACCGGATCATCTTTGCAGACCCCGTGCGCGTTGATTGAATTTCACGTTCATGCGGGCTTCTGGTGATCGCCCAGCGCCTTACTCAAACCATTCAAGCCACTGCGTCGTATCCACCCGAGCTTCGGGCTTGCGGCCCGTCTTGGCCAGCATATGGGCGCGAATATCTTCTTTGGGGTCGATGGGCCGGACGATTTCATAGACCCGGTCATATTGGCTATACTGCACCTTCCAGCCCGCCTCTGTCCGCACATAGCGGTCATGATACAAAGCAGACCCGACGGTATCATCCATCCGTTCAAGGCTGATGAAACGGTCCTCCAGATACCAGGTGCCTTCGGCTGTATCTGGGCCGGTGAAGCGGATTTCCGGCGTGTGGCCGTGGTGCATGGCGATGACATCTGAATTGAAGCTGGAGGCGATGAAATTGATCATGTTCGCCTTGCCGGAGACTTGCAGCCTGTATCCGCCGCCGCGCAAATCGATAGACACATCATCGGCGAACACCTCGGCCAATTCCGTCTCATTGCCGGTGTCGATGCAGCGGAAATACTTGTGTTTCAGCTGACGGATCTCTTCCAGATCAGACAGCTGCTGAAGTGTGAAGGTCATGGCAGCATTCCTCTCTTTCGTTGCTTTGGCGACTGACATTCGGTGCAGTTATGCAGCGGCAGCGTCCATAGCGGGGTAATCGATGTATCCTTGCGCTTCACCGGTATAGAGTTTCGTATAATCTGGTTTTGCCAGCGGCGCGCCCGCCTGGAGGCGTGCGACAAGATCGGGGTTGGCGATAAAGGCCCGACCAAAGCTAACCGCGTCGGCCCGTTCTGCGTCGATCAACGCACGGCCCGTCTCGGCTGTCAGCATGTTGTTGACGATCATGGGTGCGGTGCTGTGGTCCCGCACCATGGCCAGTGTGTCGAGCTCTGCCAGCCCCATGTCGAGCACGTGGAGATAGGCAAGATCAAGCGGCGCCATGGCCTTCAGCAAAGGGATGAACGTGTCAGCCGGATTGGAAACGTCCATGCCATTATAGGGATTGCCCGGCGAAAAGCGCAGGCCGACGCGGTCCGCACCAATGGCATCCGACAGCGCCTTTAGGACCATCACCGGGAAGCGGATGCGGTTTTCAGGCGACCCGCCAAAGTCATCGGTCCGGTGGTTGCTGGCGGAGTTGAGGAACTGGTTGATGAGATACCCGCTGGAGGCGTGAAGTTCGACGCCGTCTATACCAGCCGCGCGGGCGTTGCGGGCGGCCGTGGCGAACTCGGCGGCAAGGGCGGGCAACTCTTCGGCGGCAAGCGCACTGGGCAGGGCCGTTTCGGCTGGGACCCCATCTGGCCCTGGAACCTTATCCGGGCAGGGCAAAGCAGACGGCGCGATGACGTCCGCCTCATAGCCGCGATTGGCAGGGACGACGACACGACCACAATGCATGATCTGCATCACGATCTGCCCGCCTTCGGCATGAACGGCATCAGCGACGCGCGCCCAACCGGCAATCTGGGCGTCGGACCAGATGCCCGGTGTCCGCCAATATCCTTTACCGACTGCGCTGGGTTGAACACCTTCGGTGACGATGAGGCCAGCAGATGCCCGCTGCCGGTAATATTCGACCATCATGTCATTGGGGACGTCGTCGGGGCCCGCGCGGTCGCGCGTCATGGGGGACATGACGATGCGGTTGGACAGCTTGAGCGCGCCAAGCGTAATAGAAGTGAAAAGGGGGTCGCTCATTCGAATCCTCTCGCGCCAATCAATGATTGACCATGATTTGCGTTACATCTTATGCGTCAGATTACGCAAAGCAAGGAAGGATGTCTGATGAATTACGGATTTGAGGGGAAAGTCGCGCTTGTGACCGGCGCGAGCGGAGGCATCGGACGGGCCAGCGCATTGGCCTTTGCGGCATCGGGGGCGTCCGTGGTTGTTTCCGACGTCAATGAGGCGGGCGGGCTAGAAACCGTCGCTCTTATCTCAGCGACAGGCGGTAAGGCGGTGTTCCAGCGGTGCGACGTTTCCAACGGCGCAGATGTCAAAGCCCTCGTTGCGCGCGCTGTCTCTCAATATGGCCGCCTCGACTTTGCGCTCAACAATGCAGGCATCAACAATCTCGGCTCGAACGAGTATGAAGACGAGGTCTGGGCGCGCAGCATGGGGATCAACCTGACCGGCGTGATGATGTGCATGCGCGAAGAAGCCGAAGTCATGATGGCGCAGGGCAAGGGTGCGATCGTCAACACAGCGTCTATCAATGGCCTTGTCGGCAATGGTGCGCAGCCGGGTTATACCGCGTCCAAGCATGGTGTGGTCGGTCTGACCCGCCACGGCGCGCTCCGTTGGGCGCAAGTCGGCATCCGCGTCAACTGCGTTTGCCCCGGCGTCGTCGAAACACCGATGACAGCGCCGCTGACGGCCAACCCTGAGATGAAGAAGATCCTCGACGGCATGACGCCGATGGGTCGGATGGGGAAGGCGGAAGAGATTGCGTCTGCGGTGATGTGGCTCTGTTCAGATCAGGCGAGCTTCGTGACGGGCCATCCTCTGGTTGTCGATGGCGGCGCGACGGCAGACTGATCTTCGCCTTTTCTCAGTACAAAGAAAAGGGGCCGGGAGTTTCCTCCCGGCCCCTTTTTTTATGCTGTCGTTGAAGTGATCAGAACTTCATGTCGAGCGTCAGGCCATAGGTGCGCGGATCACCGTAGATGGTGGTTGCGTAACCCAAGGCGCCGAAGTCAACCGAACGGATGACATATTCCTTGTTGGTCAGGTTCTTGCCCCACAGCGTCAGGTTCAGGCCTTCGGCGGCGCTGCCCAGAACGTTGTCAACACGGATCTGGCCATCAACCAAGCCACGGGCATCACCCTTTGTCTGTTCAGAGAAAGGCGACGTGATCGGGTTACCGAACATGTAGAACTCGGACGTGTAGTTATACCCGACACGTGCTGTCAGCTTAGATTCGCCGATTTCCTGAACGTAGGTGGCACCGACATTGGCCGTGTACTTCGGTGCATAGCCTGGCTTGAACACGTCAGCCGCGTTCCCGTTAACGCCCGGTGTCGTTGTCGCCTGCGGGAAATCAACCGGATCGACCTTTACGTAACCGAATGCACCATCCAGCGAGAAATTGTCGGTGACGGCAAAGCGACCTTCCAATTCCAAGCCGTAATAGTTGGTCTTACCGGCGTTGACCACCGCGTTACCGAAGCTGCCGCCACCGGTGATCGGGATTGGCAGGGTCACAAGCTGATCCTTGTAGACATTGTAGAACAGCGCTCCGTTCAAGCGGATGCGGTTGTTGAACTCGGTCTTGAAGCCAACTTCATAGGCGTCGATCGTTTCTTCGTTGAACGGTGTCAGCGGGAAGTTCTTGGTGGGATCGGCCGCGTTGAAGGTGACCGTCTGACGCGCGTTGAAGCCACCCGAGCGATATCCACGTGCAACGCGGGCGTAGAGGTTGATGTCCTCATTGGCGCGATAGTCAAACGTCAAATTGCCCGTTGGTGCGTTGAACTTCTTTGCGCCGCCGTTGATAGCAATTTGTGCCGGGATCGTGAAGGGCGCGGCGCCATTCTGATTGATCTGGAACGTCTTGCTGTCCCAGCTGTAACGCATGCCGAAGGTGACGCCGAACTGGTCTTCTTCACCGAACCGGTATGTACCCTGACCGTAAATGGCATAGGATTCACCCGAGGCGTTGTAATCAAGCACAGTCGCCTGTGCCAAACCACGATAGCGAGCCGGGTTTGCCGCCTGGAGGGTCGGTGCAAGCGGTCCGAACGAAGTCGGCGTGAACACCGCCTGATTGGTGTCGAGCACGAACAGGAAGTTCTGATTGTTCCGCTCGTGGCCGCTTTCCTTAAAGTAGAAGCCGCCGACAACCCACTGGAACGGGCCATCATTGTTCGACAGGATTTCGATTTCCTGGCTGAACTGCTTCTGCCTGCGGTCATTGGCCGCGTTGAACAAGTCCTGCGACGTGCGCGGCACGGACTGTGACGCGAGGAATGCAGCGGTCCCTGGGGGCTGGAAGAGCCCCAATACGCCAACTGGAAAACCATTCAACACCGTCGTGTTCGAGAAGGCGGGGCCGCTGATTGTGCCCAGACCGTCAATGTCGTTGCCACGGATCAGGTTGGTCCAGTGGCGGAATGCCGTCGTGGAACGCACCGTGACGCCATCAAATTCGGCAGTAAGCCGCGTCATGTTGCCCCACAGCTTATCGGTCGAAAGGCCCGATGTGTTGCTGCACACTGTGTCACGGCGTGTCGACGAAATCTGCGATACGGGGGTGCCACAACCCGCTTCGAGCGACGTCGCCGAGTTCAAATAACCAAGGACGTTCGCCGGTTGAACAGCCGCAAACGTGCTGCCACCAATGACGTAGTTGGGAAGGACAGCACCGGTGCCGACGGCAGCGAGCTGGTTGTAGCCCGCCAGACCGTTGATCTTCGACCAATCAAAAATGTTGGTCAGCGTGATGTTGTCAGCCAGGTCAGCGGTCGCTGCAAAGCGAACCGCTTTTGTGCTTTGCGCACCTGGATCCCGGCTCTTGCGCGGCTGAAGGATGTTATCCACAAAGCCGTTACGCTTCTTATAGAGGCCGCCGAGCGATATCTTGATGCCACCAAGATCGCCTGAGTTCAGAATGGCGCGACCGACAAGCTGACCATAATTGCCGCCGCCGAAACGGATTGCCATGCTTCCTTCATCATCGGGCAGGCGTGTAATGAAGTTGACAGCACCGCCGGTCGTGTTGCGACCAAAGAGCGTGCCCTGCGGACCGCGCAACACTTCAACACGCTCCACGTCAGACACTTCGAAGGTCGAAGCGGACGAACGGGCCATGTAGACACCGTCGACATAGATGCCGATCGGCGAGTCATAGCCTTGTGTTTCGTCAGCTGCTGTTGGGATGCCGCGAATGGTGAGAACCATTGCCGTTGCGTTGGTTGTTGCGCCGACGACCGAAACGTTCGGAGCAAGCGCGCCGAGATCCTTGGCTTCTGCAATCTGCTGAAGATCAAGCTGTTCCGACGAAATGGCGGAGATCGCCAGAGGCGTCTTCTGCAGGTTTTCGCCGCGCTTCTGTGCTGTCACGATGATTTCGTCGAGACCGCCTGAGCTGGCATCTTCTGCGGCCTGCGCAAGGGCCTGCGTTGACATGCTGAGCGCGCTAACGCCCGCAAACAAAGTTGCACCAAATACACGATTGAAAGTCTTCACCTTCGGTCCTCCCCTCGTTGGCGATGGCGGATATTCCGCTCATCTGGCCAAGATTCTCTATAAGGAGGATTGAATCTCAAATGGCGTAGAAAATGTCAATTCAAATTACGCATCAATTGAGATTCATGAGTTTGCGTGCAACATTTGCGCATTTGTGATGCGTAAATGTCACGGATTTCAGGCGACCTGATCCCAAGGTGCATCCTGCGTGCCACGCGTCACATAGTGACCGTTAGCGCGCGCCTGGAATTCGCCTGCACGGGCGCGGTCATTATAGAACTGCTTGTACCAGATGCGCAGTTTATCGAACGGGCCATCGCCCTTAACCATCATCGGGTGGAGGCAGGGGCGCTTATGGGCCCAGATTTCAAAGTCCTGCGCAAAGGCTGCAACGCCAGCTTTTTCATAGCCCTTGGCCAGTTCAATATCCGCGGCCGTCGGAACGTCGTTCTTCACTTTCACGAACAGGCCATACCAAACCTTGATCACGCCATCGTCCACCGGGGTGTGGGTGATCAGCATGTGCGATGGATATTCACCGATCATGACGGACTGAAGGATGCCGGGGCCCGTGTACCAGGTATCGTTGGTCATTGGCTCTACGCCCGCACCCGCCAGTGTCTTGTGTCCGGCGGTCAGGATCTGGCGGCAGACGTGGCCGTCAAACTCGTTCTCAAACTTGACCATATCGATAGACCCGTGGACCGGCTGGAGGTGGCCCTTGTCCGTCATGTTGTCGAGAACTTCCTGCGGATGGCAGGCGAGTTCGCCAAGCGGTTCAACAGACCAGTTCACCCAGCTCGGCTGATCCCATTGTTCGAACGCAGGCACGTCATAATCCGGCTCGCCGCCCTCGGCATCGTGCCAAGCCCAGATGCAGCCAGCACGCTCCAGAACTTTCCAGCTCTTAAGGCAAGCAGCCTTGGGGATTGGGGCAGGGGAATAAGGGATGTCGTTGCAGCGGCCGTCGGGGCCGAAACGCCAGCCGTGATAGGGGCAGCGAATGTTGTCGCCTTCGACATGTTCCTTATCAACAACGACATAAGATGATGTGTTCTTGGCAAGATGTGTGCCCATATGGGGGCAGAAGGCTTCCACGAGAAACACGCGGCCTGAGCCTCCGCGATAGAGCACCATCTCTTCGCCAAAATAGCGGACAGCCAAGGGCGTCGTCGTCACTTCCTCAGAAGTTGCCACCATGAACCAGCCACGGGGAAAGGTATGTTCGCCCAGGCCGTAATCGGCTGTCTTTGCCATGATGGTTCTCCTTAAACTCTCTTCAGAGGGGGAGATAACTCAAAACGTAGCCTTGGCGCAACACCGCTTTTGCGTTTGACACAAAATTGCAGGTGAAGATCTTGTTTTGCGTAAAATTGGACGCATCGAATTACGCGAAAGATCTCAATCGCCGTTGTCGATCACGCGGTCCTTCTCGGTAATCCGCACCACCCGCGGATTGTACTTGAGCGTCTTGACCGCAATTGACGTTTCGACGTGGTGGACACCGGAGATCGACAAAATGGGGTCGGAGGCTTGCTCAACCAGATTTTCAAGCTCGTCAAAGACACAGATGGCGAGGATGTTAAACTGCCCCATCGTGATCATGACGCCGGTGACCAGTGGCATTTCTGCAATCTGGCGCGCGACATCCCGCACGCGTCCCACTTCAGCCTGCACGCCGATGAAGGCGAGCTTTGCGTGGTTGCTAAGGCTGAAGCCGGTAATCGCAGTAAAAGCGATGAGGCCATCCTGCTGAAGGCGCTTGATGCGGCCCCGCACTGTGCCTTCGGTCACACCAAGGTCCGCAGCGATCTTCCGGTTGGAGACGCGGGCATCCTTGGACAGGATGTCAATCAGCTGGCGGTCCAGATCGTCAAGCTGTGGCGCGGTCATTCGGGCACCTGTTCTTCAATCGGGGCAACGTCAAATTTGTACTTGATCACGTCTACGGCAATCGCCGGCATCATCGACCGAATACCGGCGACCTGCGAGAATTTGTCGAGGAGAAGCCCCGGCAGTTCGTCGAAATCGCGCAGGACAACGAGCATGTCGATGTCGTAGCGGCCCGTGACGACGTGGGCTGCGAAGACTTCAGGGAATTTCGCAAGATCGGCGGCCACATCAGATGCGGCGCGTCCGTCAACCTCGATGGCCACTTCCATCAACACATTATAGCCATGTGCCGAAAAATCGGAGACGGCCACGACGCGAAGCTGGTTCGCGTCTTCCATCCGCCGGATGCGCGACGAAACTGTTGTGGCCGTCAGGCCAAGATGGTCGGCAATCTGCTGGTTGGTTGCCCGCCCGTTGATGCGCAGCTGGTCAACAATACTGCGGTCAATATCGTCGACGACGAAATCTGATGTCATGTTCTTTGACGGGGCTCCCTGTGCACCACTCAAGCCAAGATGACCTGCGCGGCAGAAAAGCCTCCGTCAACAGGAATGTTTGCACCCGTAACAAAGGATGCGTCATCTGACAGCAAAAATGCAGCGACTTTTGCGACCTCCTCGGGGCGGCCGGCCCGCTTCAGAAGATGCATGTTTATGAAGGCGGTGCGCACTGGGCTTTCGTGCTGAAGCATTTCGGTCATCGGCGTTTCTATGAAGCCGGGGCTCACGGCGTTCACGCGCACGCCTGCGGCACCATAATCGGCAGCTAGGCTGCGCGTAAGTTGAAGGATGGCCCCCTTGGTCACGTTATAAGGCGTGTTTCCTTGGCAGCCGGTGACCCCGTAGATGCTCGACACGGTGACAATCGATCCATGCCCTGCGGCGACCATGTGGGGCATGACCGCACGAACGGAGAGCATCGTACCGGTCAGGTTAACAGCCAGAGCACGGTCCCAATCGGCAAGATCGAAATGGGTGACGGTTCCAGAAATAGAGATGCCAGCGCACGTCATCAGGCCGTCGATGCGGCCATAATGTTTCAAGACGGCAGCGACCGTCTGCTTCGTCGCGGCTTCATCGGTCACATCCAGACTGTAGCTGGTGTCCCTGTTGCCGAGCCCTTCGATTGGGCCAATATCGGCGGCTGCCACAACGCCACCTTCGGCGCGGACGGCGTCTGCCGTTGCCTTGCCGATGCCGGATGCGGCGCCGGTGATGAAGATGACTTTGTCGGTTAGCTTGTCCGTCACACGAAATCTCCCAGATCTTCTTTCATCATGCTGGCAACGAATGGAGAAACGGCGCGCGTTTCCACCCATAAGACTTCCAGCCTGCGTTCATGAAAGCGCCAGCCTCCCGCCGTTTCGCGATAGCTGTTGTGATAGCGGATCGACATGTCCATCAGCCGCCAGTCGTCGCCCGGCAGGATGTGACTGGCGATGCAATAGGTTTCGCCGGTGATGTTGCCCGATGCATCTGTCTCAAACGTTTGATTGAACACATTGTGCATGGTCATGCGGAAGGCAGCGAGCTTTTCGGTCATGTCGCGCAAACCCGCTTCTCCGCGAAAGCTGATGGGGTTTTCACCAAAACCCATCACCGCGCCGTCATCTGCGAAGACCGATAGCAGCTTGTCGGCATCGCGCCGGTCCACCGCCTGCGCATAGCGAAAGGCCAGATCATGCAATTCCTGTGGAGCGCAATAGGCCGCCATCACGCAAGCGCCTTGCGAAGGTTGGCACCGGCATGGTTGACCCACGTCATTGCATCCGGGACAGCAGGTGTCATGCCGAAAAAGCCATGGATCATGCCATCTGCGACCTGATGGTCGGTCGCGATACCAGCTTCCGAAAGCCGCTTGGCATAGGCGTCGCCTTCATCCTTCAGCGGATCGTATTGGGCGGTGATAACAGTGGCTGAGGGCAGGCCGCTGAGGTCTTTGGTGTGGAGGACGCGGGCAAGGCTGGCATCGGCCGGGTTCGTTTCGCCGAGGTAATGCCCCCAGAACCACTTCATCGACCCAGTGGATAGAAAATACTCTCCACCGCCGTTGCTGACATAGGACGTTGTTTCAAAATTGGTGTCCGTGACCGGATAGATCAGCATCTGGTGGCGCAGCGCGGGGCCACCCCGATCGCGTGCCATGAGTGAAACGGCGGCAGCCAGATTGCCGCCCGCGCTATCACCGGCAACGGCCATGCGGCTGGCATCGATGCCAAGCTGGTCAGCATTGGCTTCGGCCCAGATGCACGCGTCGTAACAGTCCTCAGCCGCGGCCGGATAGCGCGCTTCAGGCGCGAGGCGATAGTCGACGGACAAGATGGCCGCGCCGCTGGCGCGGGCCAGTTCGCGGCAGGTGCCGTCATGCGTGTCGAGGCTGCCTAGGACCCAGCCACCCCCATGGAAGAACATCACGACAGGCGGCGTATCGCCTGCATCTTCCGGAACATAGAAGCGGGCGCCAATATTGCGGCCGGGCAGATCAAGGGTCAGGTTCTCGACCTTGGCCATGGCAAGGGGTTCACCCTCCGCCAGAGGCGCATCCATCATGGTCCGTGCAACATCCACGGGCATTTGCGACCAGTCGGTATTTGCGAAGGCGGCGAATGCCTCAAGAACGGGAACCAGTGCGGTGTTGACGGTCATAATCTATCTCTCCTGATTTAAAGTCCGAAACCGCCGGATACGTTGATCTGCTGACCGGTCACATAAGCGGCGCGCGCGGAGGCAAGCCAGCTGACGGCATAGCCAATTTCTTCCGGCTGTCCCCAGCGTTTGACGGATAACATCTTCTGCGTCTCTTCAACCCAAGTCGGCGGAAACGCGCCTTTGGCCATCAGTTCATGGAACATGCCGGCATCGATGACGCCGACCAAAACAGAATTGGCTCGGATGCCGTGGCGGCCTTCCTCCCGAGCAATGCCCTTCAGCCAGCTTTCATTGGCGGCCTTTGGCGCAACGGAAAGACCGTCGCGGTCCGGCCAGCGCAGATGTCCGGCGGACCCAAGGTGAACAATGGAGCCGCCGCCGTTCGCCCGCATATGGGGCAGCAATGCGGAAACGAGGCCGAACAGGCCGTGGACTTCGACCTCAAACGCCTTGCGCCAGGCCTCCATAGGTGTCTCTGAAAGGAGATGCTGCTCAACTAGTGGCCCCGCTGCCCAAACGAGCGTGTGGATGCGCCCATGTTCATTGATGACGGTGTCGATCAAGTCCTTGACGCTCGCCGCGCCAGTGATGTCGCATTTGTGTGTCGTTGTTCGTGTCGGGCAGGCGCTGGCAACGGCTTCTGCTGATTGCGCCTTGCGGTTGTACACTAGAGCAAGATCCGCACCGTCGCGGGATAGAACTTCGGCGACTTTCCCGCCGATCCCGCCGCTTGCACCAAGGACAAGTGCGGCACCTTTCGGGAACAATGCGTTGTCGGACATCCTCACTCCTTCGCGTTTTGCGGCGTAATCCCGTATCTGCTTCATGATTGCGCATTGTGAAGGCTGAATCCAGCGCTTATTCAACAATCACAAACAGGAGAGAGATTCGATGCAAAGGCTTACAGGCAAGGTCGCACTGGTCACAGGTGGTGCACGCGGGATTGGCGAAGGCATAGTCCGCCGCTTCGTTGAAGAAGGCGCAAAGGTGCTGATCACCGACGTACTGACCGAAGAGGGGGAGGCGCTCGCCGCTGAACTGGGGGAGGCAACCGCCTTCGTCCGTCACGATGTGACGTCGACGTCCTCTTGGCAGGAAGCGATTGCCGCTGCGGAAACCAAGTTTGGCCGTCTCGATTGCCTTGTGAACAATGCCGGCGTCATCGCCTTCAAACGGCTTGATGACCTGACCGAGGCGGATATCCGCCGCATCATCGACGTGAACTTGCTTGGCACGATGTTCGGCTGTCAGGCAGCGATCCCGGCGCTGGAGCGCGCAGGCGGTGGCAGCATCGTCAACATGAGCTCGGCCGACGGCATTTCCGGCGCGAATTCATTGACGGCCTATTGCGCGTCCAAATTTGGCGTGCGCGGCTTTACCAAGGCGCTGGCGCTGGAACTTGGACCGCGCAAGATCCGCGTGAACTCCATCCACCCGGGCGGCATCCTGACACCCTTGTCCAACCCGACCAACATTCCGCGTGAGCAGTATGACCGCGGATTCTGGATCTATCCGGCCCAGAAATCCGGCACGCCTTCGGACATTGGCGCGGCGGCTGCCTATCTCGCATCGGATGATGCACTCTATTGCATGGGTACCGAATTGTCGGTCGATGGCGGCCTGAACGCCGGTCACTATTACATGGCTATGCCAGGTGCCCCTACCGACCCTAACAAGTAAGGTGTGTTAGACCGTGACTGTCGCCAGACGGTCACGGTCAGCGGCCAGCGAAGCGGCGCCCTGCCACATCAGCCAAGCGCCCAGAAACCCGACCGGGATGAGGACGCTGAGCCCCACCCGCAGGCTATAAGCGGGGTCGCCGGAGATCAGGTCGCTGACATTTCCCGCAATCAACGGGCCAAGCACATAGCCAATCAGGTTGATGAGCAGTAGCGCCAGCGCCGTGCCTGTTGCGCGGAAGCGATCCGGCATCAGGTACTGCAGTGCGGACATGATCCCAACGGACCATCCGCCGCCTAAAAGGCCAGATGGAATGGCCAGTAGCTGTGCCGTGGCGACGCTGGGTGCCCATGTCACAATCAGAATGAGGAGCGTCGCTGCGGTTGTTGCCCCTGCTGCCAAATAGAGCAGCCAATGCGGTCCACGCTTGGTGAGGCGATCTGCCAGAACGCCGAAAATCAGCGTCCCAATGAGCCCGGGCAGGCCAAAAGCGAGCCCGAAGATGGCGTTCGCTTCTGTTATGGGCAGATCATAAGCGCGGGCGAACAAGGCCGGTCCCCACATGCCAAAGGACAGGCCAGACAAGGTCGCAAAGGCCATACCGAGCGCCATGCAGCGAAAGCTGGGCGTTTTCCAAAGGATGGAGAAAAGCGGAAGCAGTTTCGGGTGGTCACTGGCAAGTGTCGGCGCGCGGGGTGGTTCCCGCACGACGATGAATGTCACAATTGCAATCGCTATGCCGACAAGCCCCATCACTTCAAAGGCCGTGCGCCAATCAAAAGCTGCAGCAATTTCCGGCCCGGCGCGATAGCCCAGATACTGGCCGAAATAGACAGCAAGCGTCATGACAGCAAAGGCACGCCCGCGCTGTTCAGCAGCGAAATAGGCCGCGAGAAGGGAGTAAGCCGGGGCTTGGAATGACGCTTCACCAACACCCACGCCGACACGGGCCAACGCGAGCATCCAAGGATCGTTGGCAAAGCCGGAGAGGATGGTGAAGCCGCTCCACACAACGCATCCCGTGCACAAAATGGCGACGCGCGAGACACGGTCGGCATAGCGCGCAATCGGGATCGCCAGCAGAGAATAGAGCAGTGCGAAGGCTGGGCCCATCAAAAGGCCCATAAAGCCATCCGACACGCCGAATTCTGCCTTGATCGGTTCGACCAATCCGGCCAGCAGATACCGGTCGCCATAGTTGACGAGCGCGACGCCGAGCAGGAGGGCCAGAACGACCCATTTGTTGGTCAACCTCGGCTGATCGAGATGAGCGTTTTGTGTGTTTGCCATTGTCCGGGTCAATCGCGCATCTGCGCGCCGCCGTTGACGTGCCAGACCTGCCCATTGACCCAGGCACCATCGTCAGAGGCGAGGAACGTCACGGCTGCCGCAATGTCCTCCGGCTGTCCCAAGCGGGTGTGCGGAATGGCCTTCAGGCCGCGCTCGACATATTCGTCGGTCAGATGCTGCTTCACCGCTTCGGTCAGGACAAGGCCGGGGCAAATGACGTTCGCGCGGATGCCCTGCTTGCCATATTTGGCAGCGACGTGGCGGGCGAGGGCGTGGATCGCATTCTTGGTCATGGGATAGGCCACCTGCCAAGGCGCGCCGCCGGAAGCTGCGCCGGATGAGGTGTAGATCATCGCCCCACCGCCGCGCTCAATGATGGCGGGCAGGGCGGCTTGGGTTGCGAGGAAGTGGCTCTTCGTATTGATCGCAAAGCTCTTTTCCAGAACTTCGACCGGACAGTTAAGGGCGTCGATATCGCCTTCTGTGCCGCCGGCAAGATTGGAATGGTAGAAATCAAGCCCGCCAAATTCGGCCTTGGTCGCAGCGACAATCGCCGCCTGAGACCCTGCGCTGGTGCCATCAAGGTCCACGCCAATGGCTTTGCCGCCAGATGCGTTGATCGCGTAGGCCACTTCGCGGGCCCAGTCCCCCATCAGATCACCGATCACGACAGCAGCCCCTTCGCTGGCAAGGCGCTTTGCCGTTGCCGCACCAATGCCGCGACCGCCGCCGGCGATAATGCCTACCTTGCCCGAAAGTCCGCGCACGCTTCACTCTCCCAGATATGCGTAATCAATTTGTAATTGAATTACGCATATCTGGGTTGAGTGGGTGTTTCAATTCAAATTTGCAGCTTTCAAGCTGATTTTTGGCTATTCAGCCGCTTCTGCCAAAGGCTGACCATAATGGGGGTCATCCTCATTGCACAGGCGGTTGGTGTCTTCCCAAAGGCCTTCAGCCGGTACCGGCGTGATGCCAAGTTCCTCACGGATATCAGCAATTTTCCAGTCGGTCATGGCACGCCAGTCCGCGAGCATCATCGGGTAATTCCAGTTCCGGCCCTGCACGGCACCCTGATATTCAGCTTCCAGATTGAGCGTCATGGCTTCGGCATAGTGAAGCCCGTCCTTCATGATCGTCTTGGCCTTCAAATAGGTCGCAACGCGGCTGAGGAACGCGGACAGCTCCGGATGGAAATAGCGCGCCTTGGCGTGCATGTTCGCATTGAGCAGAGCCACTTCGCCACCATGGTTCGGCCCGAAGCCCGACACGATATGTTCGATGTCGTGCGTCAATGCCGTCTGGCGCAGGTAGAAGGTGAGATCATTCACCACCTGGATTTCACGGTAGAAGATGTCGAGCTCATAGCCCGAGTTGACCATGAAGTCGTAGAGCGCGGCACCGAGCGTGCCCGGCGCGCAATCCTTCACTTCATCCTTCTTGAAATCGGCGAGCGCCCTTTTGTCACACCAGTCCTTGAAGCGGGGAAGGCGGGCCTTCTCCTCTTCAAACAGCTGCATGATCCGGCCGAAATCTTCACTCATCATGAGGATCTGCGCGACTTCGGGAATGAAGGCCGTGTTGGGCAGGTCTGGCCCATTACGGCGCAGCATTTCCTGCGCGATCAGGTTCCGCAGCTCCGCATTGTTGAGATATTTGGAGGAACTGATGAGGACCGAGCTTTCGGTCTCCACCTGACGGATACCGCCATTGAAATAGGCGCGTTCGCCTTCGCCGACTTTAACTTCCATGGGGCTTACTCCGCTGCTTCCAAAGCTTGGTCTACATCATTTGCCGGGCACAGGAACTGACCCGGCTTGGCACCTGTATAGGCGCCGTTCTCGAACGTCGGCACGCCGTTGACCAAGGTCAGGCGGGTCGGCAGTGGCGGACGGGTGAAGCGCCAAGTGGTGCCGCCCTTCCCATCGGGCACATCCCAAGCCTTTTCAAACTGGCGGTAGCCGACTTCATCCATGTGGAACACGGCGATGTCCGCACGCTTGCCCGGAGAGATGACGCCCCGATCAGGCAGGAAGAAGTGCTCGGCCAACTTGCCGGTCATCACATGGATGGCTTCTTCCAGCGTCAGTGACTTTTCTTCCTGAACATATTTGGTGAGCAGGAGCGCATTCTCACCGCCACCGCAGAGCATCTGGAGGTGTGCGCCAGCATCAGAGATGTTGCCGACCGTCTTGGGGTCCTTCATCAACGCGACCGTGAGCGCTTCGTCCTTGGGGAAGGGCGCCATGTGCACGGTGGAGAGCAAGCCGTTTTCGAGGATCCAATCGGCCATCGCGTCGGAACGGTGGATGCCGCGGCTGTCGGCGAATTCCTTGAGCGTGCCGCCAACTGGCCCCACACCATTTTCGCTGTCGAGCATCAGCAGTTCCTGCGGGTTCTTCAGCGGGGAGTGATCCCAAGCCTGCGTGTCCCAGCTTTCACGTGCCCGTGCGCGCCAGTCCGGATCGCGCAGCAGGCGCTCCTTTTCTGCGTGGGTTTCAGCAAGCACAACCTCATGCCAGACATAGTCGTTTGACTGGGCGAAGATCAGCGACTTGGTGATCGAGAGCACGGACGTGGGCGACACGTGCGCAAAGCCCGGCCATACATCGACGCCAGCTGCACGCATCTCGTCGATCGTCTTCTGCATCTCGGGCAGGATTCCGGCTTGGAACCAAAGCGTCGGAATGCCGCCGGCGATCTGGACGCGGATCTTGCGGCCAGCCAGCAGGCCTTCCAGCCGCTTGAGATTGGCTGGACCGTTCATCCGCATGAAGGTGTCGACGATGATCTGGTAGCAGGTGCTGGGATAGCGATCCATGACGTCGAACAGCGCGGAGAATTCCGCATCATCGGCCAGAAGCGACGGCACAGGTCGGTTATCACCGTCATGGTCGTGCATATTGTCCGACAGGCCGAGCGCACCTGCGGCCAGCGCATCGTCCAGCAATTCGCACATCTTTGCGATTTCTGCAGGCGTTGCGGCGCGATCCCAAGCGTCCATCCCCATCGCGGCAAGGCGCAGCGGGATGTGCCCGACATAGCTGGCATAGTTCAGCGGAACCTTGACGTTCGCTTCGAAGGACTTGCGATATTCGGACCATGTCGTCCAATCCCAAGGCACATTCTGCTGGAACGGGCCGATGGGGATGTCTTCGAAGAAGGAGAAGATGCCCATGACTTCATCGCGCGCCTGCTTGGACGGGTGCAGCGGGGCCATCGAGAAACCGCAATTGCCGAGGATCATCGTCGTCGCGCCATAGCCGGGGAGCGGATCGAGATCCGGCTGCCACCACATCGACGCGTCATAGTGGGTGTGGCTTTCAATAAAGCCGGGGGAGACGATGCAGCCATCGGCGTCAAACACGCGCTCACCACCCGAGGCCAGGTTCTGACCGACTTCAGCGATTACACCATTCTTAATGCGCACATCTGCGGCAAACGCGGCAGCACCGGTTCCATCGACGACGGTGCCGTTCTTGATCAGGATATCGCTCATCCTCTGCTCCATTTCCTTGTTCTTGGCCTTTGTGGCCTTGATGATTCTGAAGCGGAGTGTGACTCTAACTCGCTTTGGCGTCCATCCTTGGACTTGCGTATCAGATCATAAAGTGATCTATATCGTATCGTGAAACGATCTCATGCTCTTCTGCCGCCGCTGCGGCAAATGCTCCGTGCCGCAGGTTGGACGGCCCCCCGCTTGGCCGAAAAACTGGGCGTGGGGGAGGCGACCGTGAAGCGATGGCTCGCCGGCCGGGGCCTGACGCTCGACGGGTTGGACCGGCTGGCCGACATTGCTGGCACGGATATCGCCGAGTTGTCCCGATTGGCAGAAGGTGCCGCTGAAGGCCTCGCGCAGGAACTTACCCTCGCGCAGGAACGGGCGCTCAGTCAGGATGCATTTCTGTCCTTCCTCTTCATCGTCATTCTGGGCGGCTACACGCCAACCGAAGTGGCCAAGGATTTTGATGTCACGCCGCGCCAGATGGAGGCCGCGCTGCTGCGGCTGGAGCGGCTGGCGCTCATCGACCGCCGCCCCGGTTGGCGCGTCCGCCCCTTGGTAGATCGCGCCATCGTCTGGCGCAAAACGCCGATGCGGGCGATGTTTGAAGACCAGATGAAGGCGCAGTTTCTGGCGATGGACTTCGCCGATGAGCGCGCCGTCTATGCGTCAGAAGTGATGAAGCTCTCAGCGCAGGGGGCGGCAACGCTCGCCGAACTCATCGAAAAACATCGCCGCGACGTGCAGGCGCTTGCGGAGCGGGACCGGGATATGGCGCATCTGCCAAGAGCATGGCACGGGATGCTCTGTGCCGCGCGCCCGCTCGATGTGTCGGGGCTGGATGCATTTGAGGGAGAGACTGTGTGACTGAAGGACGACTGATCGGGCGCCGCGCGCTGATCACAGGTGCTGCAGATGGTATCGGCCTTGGCATTGCCCGCCGGTTTGCGGCCGAAGGGGCGCATGTCGTGATGGCCGATTTCGATCATGAGAAGGCTTTTGCGGAGGCCCGCACGCTGACCGAGGCTGGCCACGCGGCGGAAGCGGTGATCGTCGATGTGACCGATAAGGGCGCCGTCGCCACCATGATGGCCGCTGCGGCTCCGGTCGATATCCTCGTCAACAACGCCTATCGCGGCAATGGCGTCGCGCGGATCGAGAAGAAGTCGGACGAAGATTTCCTCTCCGCGTTTGGCATGAACCTTTGGGGCGTGAAATGGGCGATGGAGGCCGCGCTCCCGCACATGAAGGCGCAGGGCTGGGGCCGCGTCATCAACATGGGGTCGCTGAACGGCGTCAACGCCCACATGGGCAGCGCGGACTATAACGCGTCAAAGGAGGCCCTGCGCGCCTATACCCGCACGGCCGCGCGCGAATGGGCACCCTATGGCATTTGCTGCAACGTCATCTGCCCCGCCGCCTGGTCCGCCTCGTCCCGTCGCATGGCGGAAATGCAGCCTGACATGATCGGGCAGATCAATGCTGCCAACCCGATGGGCCGATTGGGCGATCCGGAAGCCGACATTGCCGGCGTCGCCCTGTTCCTCGCCAGTGACGATTGCCGTTATGTGACCGGCAACACGATCTATGCCGATGGGGGAGGCCACATCAACGGCGTGGCTTGGGCACCGGCGTTTGAGGATTAGGGTTGGGCTGACTTCAACTCCCCCAACCGTGCCCGCGCCTTTGCGGCCATGTCGAGATAGATGAGACCTTCCTGCACCGGCATGTCGGGTTCGGCGATGCGGGCGAGGTAGACGTCGATGGCGAGCTGGAGCGCCTTGGTGTCGTCGGGCGCGCCAAAATAGGCCCAGTCGGCAAGGCGCGCGGCGAGCATGGGGTTGGTCGGCAGCACCTCCCGCGCGCGCTTTTCAACCGCATCCAGTCCACCGGCCATCCGCAGCACTTCGCGCGCCTCAGCGTCGAAGGTCATCGCGGCAAAGTGTGACGGCACATCATCCCACCAGCCGGTCCAGCGCTTCATGATCATCCGCGCGATATCGGCCGGGCGATTATACTGGGCGTCGAGCAGCGGGTTCTTCGCAAAGCGTTCGGGCCAGTCGATGCTGGCGGCGATCACGTCCTTGCGCTCGCCCGCGTTGAGGCGGTTCACGACCTGCGTCGTGATGTAGTCAAAGGCATCGGCATAGGTGGTGAGCGCGGGCACGATCCTGTCCGCGCCCTCAATCGCCGCGCCGTGCATGGGCAGCATGATCTCCGGCTTGAGCGCGGCCATCTCACGATAGGCGGCGGTCCATTCCTCAATGTAGCGCTGCATCCGCTTGCCATTGCCCGCATTGGGCAGGAAGCCCTGATAATAGTCCGCCGTCACGATGGTCTTGCGGCCCGGGATGGAGAGCCAGATCTGGTCTTCAGTCTCGCCCGGCGCGTGGATGACCTCAAAGGTTTCGCCGCCGATCTTGTAGGTCTTTCGGCCCTCGAACGTCTCGTCCGGCACGACGACATCGGCCTTGCTCGCCGGCTGCAGCGCGAGCGGCTGGTTGTTGTAGCGCCCGATGGAGCCGCCCAGCCGCAAGTCGGTGTCGATGGCCTTCAGCATCTCGGCGCTTGCGATGACACGCGGCCGAGACGGCAGCTTCACCAATTCACGCGCACCATAGCTGTGGTCCACATGGGTGTGGGACAGGAAGATCGTCTTCAGGGGCTTCTTGCTGAGCGTGGGGATGACATCTTTGAGGACCACCCCGATCGAGGCATAGCCGGAGTCGAACAGGACGAGGCTGTCGCGCGTTTCGATGAGCGCCACGTTTACATAGGGAAAGCGGATCAACCACATGCCCTTACCGTGCGGTTCGATGGTCATCTTGGCGCGGGCTTCGGCCACCACCTCGGGCGCGGTCGAGAGCATGGCGCGGGCGATGAGCGCGGACTTAGGGCCGCCAAAGCCGTCCTGCCGGGCCATGTGGCGCAGAATGTCCGGATGCTCCTGCGCGATGAGCATGCGGCCCTTCTGAACCAGCAGATCATCGGGCGATGGCGTGAAGCCGCTCGCCAATGCAGGGCTGGATACCAGCAGTGCCAACGCGAAGCCGAAACGCATATTCCCTCCCAAGCCTTGTTGTTTGCGTAAATCCTATTGCACGTTGATACGCATTCGGTAAGTTTGGCGCAAATTAAAGCTAAAACTGCGAAAGAGGATGTCATGAAGCGCGCGTTTATCGCTGCATTGCTGTGTGCAGGGGCTGGGGCGTCTGCTCAGCAGATGTCGGTTCCGGCAGGTCTCACGGTCGGGTCCATGTCCCGCGTCTCCCCCGTCCTCAAGGCTGAACGCCAGCGCGACAATTTCGAACCCGCTTTGCTGCGCCCGGAACAGGCACGCGCGGCGCAAGCCAAGCTCGATGCGATCTACAAGCGCACCGACAAGCGACCCAACATCCTCATCTTCGTCGTCGATGACCTCGGCTATGGCGACGTGGGTGCCTATGGCGGCGGAGAGTCTCTCGGCGCCCCCACGCCGCATATTGACCGGTTGGCGCGCGAGGGGCTGAAGCTCACCTCCACCTATGCGCAGCCGAGCTGCACTCCCACGCGCGCCGCACTCAACACCGGGCGGCTGCCGGTGCGGTCCGGGCTCACCTCACCGAAGCTTCTGAACGACAATGCGGACATTTCCAGTGAGCTACTTGCCGCCAAAATCCTGTCGGGCGCGGGCTATCGCACGGCTCTGTCCGGCAAATGGCATTTGGGTGAGAAAGACGGCTCCCGCCCCTGGCAGGTCGGATTTGATGAATTCACGGGCTTTCTTGGTGTCGCCAATGCCTATCAGGAAGATCATCCGTCCGCGTCTGACGTCGTGAATGATCCGGAGTTGCTCGCCCAACTTCGCTCCATGCCGGGCAGTCGCGATCTCTGGTCTGCGACCAAGGAAGGCGGCGGCAAATCTCTCGGTCAGATCAACTGGAGCAATGATGCCACCCTTGACCAGAAATTTGCCGCTTTCTCGGAAGGCTTCATTCGTCGCTCGGTCAAGTCCGGCAAGCCCTTTTACCTCAGCCACAATTTCACGAAGGTCCATTATTTCAACCAGCCCAGCAAGGCGTTTGTCGGGAAGTCCGCAACCAAGGATGTGTATCGCGACAGTGTTATAGAAGTGGATGATATTGTCGGCCGCCTGACCAAGTTGCTCGAAGATTTAAAGATCGCCGACAACACGATCGTCTTCTTCACGTCTGATAATGGACCTGAGGAAGACAGCTACCCCGAAAGCGGCACCACGCCCTTCCGCGGCGCGAAGGGCACCACGCTGGAAGGCGGCGTGCGAGTGCCGGGCATCTTTTGGTGGCCGGGCATGATCAAGCCGGGTCGCGTATCCGACGGCCTGTTCGACATGACGGACATGTTCAACACCAGCCTTGCAGTGGCGGGTATTGATGCAGGGAAGGCTGTGCCCGCTGACCGCTATATCGACGGCATCGACCAGACGCCGTTCCTGCTGGCTGACAATGGCGAGTCGGCGCGCGAGGCGGTGTATTTCTGGAATGTGGACCTCTTTTCGGGGGTGCGTTGGCGCTATTATAAAATGTCGACGTCTGAAATTCAGATTGGCTCGGGCAATGTGCGGGACATGGGTGGGCTCGACAATGCACAAGTCATCACGCCACTCAACAGTTGGATGTATAACCTCTATCTTGACCCGAAGGAGCGGAAATCCATCCTCATTGAAAAGGCTTGGGCGCCATCCTACGCTCTTGGTCCGTTGGTCGCCGTGCACGGCGCCACGATGGCCAAATACCCACCAAAGGCGAAGATCCGCTTCCGCTGAGGCGCGGCTTTTCGCCCCTTTATGGGTCTGAATCAGCCTGAAGTAGTCCGCAAAGTATGGGCTTGCAGGCTTACGCATATCATGGCAGTCTTCGCCTCAAATAGGGAGCACGCGTAAACAGCGGCCCCATCCAGAACGCGTTCTAGTAGTGCGTAAACGTGTAAAACGTGACTGGGAGGAGAGGAAGAATGAAGAGTGCCCTCAACGCGGGCGTAGCAGCGATGGCTGTTGCGCTTGCATGTTCGGTGACGCCTGCATTGGCCGCCGAAGCAGACGCTGAAAACATTGCACCCGGAGATATCATCGTCACCGCACAAAAGCGGGAACAGGCCCTTGTGGATGTGCCGATCTCCCTCTCCGCCTTCAATAATGAGGCGCTGGAGAACAACCAGATTTCAGAACTCCGGGATTTCGTGGGGCAGGTGCCCAACCTCTTCGTCAACAACTTCAACGGTCGGTCGGATACGGTTCGCCTGTTCATCCGCGGCGTTGGCCAGAATGACGTGACGCTGACGCAAGACCCGTCGGTCGCGCTCTACGTTGACGGGGTTTACGTTGGCACCACAGTCGGTGGCGGCTTTGAAACCGAAGACCTTGAACGCATTGAAGTGCTGCGCGGGCCGCAGGGTACGCTTTACGGCCGCAACGCGACCGGTGGGGCGATCAACATCATTTCGGCCAAGCCGGTCTTGGGCGAATTCGGCGCTAAGGGCTCGTTGAGCTATGGGAATTACGACGCCAAGCGCGGGTTGGCCACGCTGAACCTGCCCTTGGGTGACGTCGCCGCGATCCGCCTCACCGGCCTTCGCTCCAAGCGCGATGGCCTTCAGGAAAACACAGGCCTTGGCCTGGATTATGCCCGGCAGAACCACGCCGCCTTCCGCGGTGCTATCCGCGTGAAACCGAGCGACGCGCTGACCATCGATTATGCGTTCGATTATTCGCGCAACAAGGATACCGGCACGTTGACCGTGCCCGTTGCCGGTGCTCCAGCAAGCTTCCCGGTGGCGGCGCCGTTCCCGATCCCCGGGACATTTGGGCTGGCAACGGGTATCACCAGCTTGGTCAACACCTTCACCGATACGGCACCCTTTGTGAACCGCCGGCCAGATCGTGCCGCCGCTGTCCGCGCCATGTTGCCGAGTGATGGGAAGGTCACGGGGCATAATCTGACCATCGAATGGGAAGCCAGCGACAATTTGACCCTGCGGTCGATTACCGGGCACAGGCGGATCAACAACAGCCAGTATTCGGACAATCTGCCGACCCACTCGGCGAGCATTGTCACGACAGTGCTCAGTTCCGTTATTCCAACCCTGCCTGCCGGGACCGTGCTCAATGTCATCGGGCCAAATGGTGTGGCCGCAACGTCGGAGGACACGCAGTTCCGCAGCACGTCTCAAGAAGTCCAGATTCTTGGCAATACGGGCTTCATGGCGGGTAGCCTCGAATATGTGCTGGGCGCTTATTTTTATGAGGATAAAGCGACACTCGATATTTTTGGCGGAGCTATTGGCTCGGGTCCGCTCATCCTCCAGAACCTGACGGGCATCGCCAACAAATCCTATGCGGGCTTTGGCGAAGTGACTGTTCGGCCAGGAGCGGATGAGAAGCTGAGTATCACGGTTGGCGCACGCTATTCGCATGATAAGCGCACGGCCACGCGCATCAATGAAAGGTCCTTCTCCTTTGCAGCGCTCGGCGGATTTACTCCTGAAAACTGTGGCTTCTTTGCGCTGACCTTTGCAGCGCTTGGGCAGACCTGTACGCCAACGGGCGCGGTGGCAGGGGCCAGCTATTCGGGCAAGTTCAACAACTTCTCGCCCTCACTGACCGTGGCCTACAAGGTTAGCAATGATCTGAACCTCTACGCCAAATTTGTGCGTGGCTATAAAACGGGCGGCACCTCTCAACGTTCTGCCAACCCGATCAACTTTGCAGCCGGGTTTGAGCCAGAAACGGTCAATTCGTTTGAAGCGGGTATCAAGGGCAATGCGCTCGACCGGAAGCTCAGCTATTCGCTGGCCGGTTTCTTCATGCGCATGAACAATTATCAGGCAAGCGTGCAGACCGGTGCGACAGCAGGGGACCGCGACTTTATCGGCATTGACGGCAACGACATTTACGGCGTCGAGTTTGATCTCAACGCTGCTTTGTCGCGTGAGCTGCGGGTTGGTGTGTCGGGTGCGCTGCTCAGCGCCAAACTGGGAGAGCGTTCGGCGAGTGTTCTGCTTGATACAGGCCAAGTGCAGGTTCAGAACTTCATTGCAGACCAGACGTCAGCGCCGAAATCATCCGGCAATGTCTATGTGGATTATAACCGCGATATCTCAAATGACTGGGCGGCAGGATTCCACGCCAATGTCAGCTATCAAAGCAGCATTGAGACATCGAGCAACGTGCTCGATAACCGGCCAATCGGCAGCAAGGCCATCACCGATGCGAGCATCAGCCTTACCCGCCGTTTGGGTGGGGATCGGGAATTCTCGCTCCGCTTCTGGGGCAAGAACATCTTCGATAAGGAATATGAAACGGTGACGTTCGGTTCGTTTGCCTTCACCGGCGCGACGACCGTGTCGGAGTTCGGCGAACCCCGGACTTATGGTGTCACTATGTCCTTCCGTTACTAACTTAGAAAAGGGCAGGTAACAGGAACGGCAGACCTGCCAGCCAGAGCCATCCAAGCTTGCCCCACAAGGCAAGCTTGGGGTTCTGATGGTTCCACAATCCCAGCGCGCCTGCGGCACCCACTGCACCGGCACCCGGGATCCAGATGCCGGCCAAACCGAACAGACCCAGAAGACCAAGGAGGCGAATGCCGGCCCCCTTGCGCGCTTTGCCCACAGGCGTTCGCAAACCAGCCAGCCCTGCAAAGCCGATCAGGCCGAAAAGGCCCGCATATGGTGCCAATGTGTCGAGCATAATTCCCCCTAGTTGACTGTGCCGTAGATCGTCCGGCCATCCTTGATTGTCGCGACAACGCGGATGGTGTTGAGCTTGTCCGGTGCAATCGTTAGTGGATTGGCGTCGAGCACCACGAGATCGGCGCGCTTGCCGGCCGCAAGGCTGCCCTTGTCGGCATCCTCATGGATTTGCCAAGCGGCATTGATCGTCACCTGCTGCAACGCGCGATAGACCGGGATGCGTTCCAGCGGGCCGAGAATATCGCCGGATTGCGTGCGCCTGTTCACCGATGACCAGATAAGCCGCATCATATCGGGCGGCACGACGGGCGAGTCATTGTGTGCGGTTGGACGCAGGCCAATTTCCCAGGCGGTTGCCTGCGGGGAGATGAAGTCCGCGCGCTTTGGCCCAAGGGCAACCTCGCGGTGCCAGTCGCCCCAATACCAAGTATGGTTGGCAAAGAAGCTTGGCTGAATGTCGAGCTTTTTCATGTCCTCCAGCTGGTCCCGCCGGACAACCTGGCTGTGGATCGCAACGGTGCGTTTGCCGGATAGACCATTCTTCCAAACGCCGTCGATCAACGCTTGCATGGCTTCATCGCCGTTCACATGGACAAAGACCGGCCAGCTGTTGGTCGCCGCTTCAGCGAGCTTTGCGTTGAACAAATTGATGTCGATCGCCGGATAGCCGCGATAGCCGGCGTCCTTACCTTCGGGCGGCACGGTGACGGGATCATGCAGCCAAGCGGTGCGCCCTTGCGGGCTGCCATCAATAGTCAGCTTAACGCCGCCAATGCGCATCCGGCCTTCATAAGGCTTGCCGATTTGCGCGCGAACGTCGGCAGGCCAGTCCCGCTCAAAGGAGACAAGTGCGACCGTATCGATGGGAAGCACGCCGCGTTTGGATGCAGCCGCCAGCGAGGCCCAGGATTCGGGCATGACGCGCCCGTCTTGCGCGGTGGTGATGCCATTCGCCGCATAGATCTTCAAACCTGCAACCAGCGATGCCACGCCGCCTTCAAGGCTCGGTGGCAGGATGCGCATGGCAGGCACGAAGAACGCTGTTTCTTCAAGCACGCCGTCCGGGGTTTTGCCGTCAGCTTCGCGCCGGATGATGCCGCCCGCCGGATTGGGTGTGTCTGCGGAAATGCCGGTCAGCTTCAGCATCGCGGAATTCATCACGGCAAAATGCCCGCTCGCGTGGATGATAATAGTGGGCTTGTCCGGATAGACAGCATCAAGGTCATGCCGGTTGGGGTGGCGCCGTTCCGCCAATTGCGAGTCATCATACCCATTGCCGATGATGAATGGCATGCCGGTCGGCGGTGTGTAGGCCCGCAATGCCTCTTGCAGTGCGGCGATGCTATCCACCTTACCAACGGGCGGCGGGGCGAGCTGGGCGAGGGCTGCCACCTGTCCGACCGAGCCAACATGGCCATGCGCATCGATAAAGCCGGGCAGGAGGGTGCGGCCCTTAAGATCGACCATATCCGCCTTCTTGCCCGCAGCCTTGCGCACGGAGGCAAGGGATCCGACCGCGATGATCTTTCCATCCCGCACGGCAATGGCTTCGGCACTCTCAGCCGTGTCGCCAGCCATTGTGATGATTGGCCCACCGCTCCAGACGGTGGCGCGCTCGGTAGGTGCCGCATGGGCGCTGGCCGCGCTCAGCGACAGCAGGATGGTCAGGCGTTTCATTGTCTCTCCCTGTTCTGATTTTTGCCTGAACTATCGCAGCCGGCTGTGCTTATCCAGCCGCGCGGATCGGGCTGACATTATCGCCTTCTGGCGCTGTTTCTGGCGTTGCGTAATAGCGCGCATAATATTTGCGGAACTGCGGAATGGGGCCGTCGCCATCGCAGATGATGGGGTTGGCCTGATATCGCTGCCGGTCCCAAACGACCTTGTCCTGATCGAACTGCTTGCAGATATCGCGGATGATCGCCTTGGCCACGCCCGCACGCTTGCCTTCGGCCTGCGCCTTGGGCTGGGTGAAGCAGAAGCGGGCATGGACATGGTCCAGCTCCACCGGAATGATGCAGGCGACAAGCAGCGTTTCCGAAATGCCGGTAAACCGCGTCCAGCTCTGCCCCGGGCCCATGGTGTCATAGCTGATGCAGCCATCGACTTCGCCCCAGGGCGTGCCCATCTTCGCCTTCACATCGGCGCCGCGGCCCCAGTCACCCCAACGCAGATCGCCGAGCGGAACATTCGCGGTGCCGTGGATATACTTGAAGTGCGCCACGTCGACGCCGTTTTCGGCCATATTCTGGATCGAGCCCCAGACGTTCCATTCATGGACGTCATAGTCCGTCCAATCAGGGTCAGTCGCTTCCGGTAGATGCTCGACTTCGAACAATGGAGCCACGTCGTTCGGGTGATACCACATCCAAACCCAGCGATTGGCTTCCACCACATGCCAGGTCCGTGTGCATTTGCGCTTCACCTGCGGCGGGATGGCCTTGGCATAAGGGATCTCCTTCACCACGCCTTCTTCGCCGTCGTAGCGCCAGGCGTGGAACGGGCATTCCAGAAGATTGCCGTGCACCTTGCCGCCATGGCCCATATGCGCGCCCAGATGCTTGCAATAGGCATCGACCATGCGGACCTGTCCGTCCTCGCCGCGCCAGATGGCAAGGTCCGTGGAGAAGTAGCGCAGCGGCTTGACTTCGCCGACCGCTAGATCTTTTGACAGGACAACGGGGTACCAGCCAAACGGAAAGCCGATGTCCAGATTGCGCTCCTCAATGGAGGCGCGCCCCTTTGTTTCGGCCAGACGCCAGTCGATCAGGTCCTGACCGCGCAGTTTATCAAGGATCTGCCAGACAGCGACGGGCGCGGTGCGTGCATCGCTTGCGGCGCTATTTTCTGCATCAGACATGATGTGTCTCCTTCATAGGCCTTCGCTTGGAAGGCGAACCGGACAGCGGGGTTGTCTCACCGTCCGACGCTGTTGAAATGGGAGCAGACTTCCCGGCTCCCCTCACATCAAAGACCGAAAACTTTGACTGCGTTTTCGCGCAGGAACTTCGGCCAGACTTCATCCTTGAAAGGCACATTCTGCATGTCGCTGAAGATGCGATCAAGGCTCAATCCCATGGGGAAATAGCCGGCATAGATGATCTTGTCGGCCCCACGGGTGTTCGCATAATCGATGATCGCTTTGGGGTAGTGCTTGGGGGCAAACGCGCTCGTCGAATAATAGAGGTTCGGCCATTTCAGCATCAGCTTCACAGCCAGCGCCTCCCAAGGCTCTGCACCGTGGCGCATCACGATCTTCAGATCAGGGAAGAACCAACAAACCTCGTCGAGATGCTCGACCTTCTGCGTTTCCATCGGGATGCGCGGGCCGGGGATGCCGACGTTCAGCAGGATGGGAATGCCCAGTTCGGCCGCACAGGTGTAGAGCGGGAACATGTACTTATGGTTGATCGCCACCTGCGGCAGCGTGCCCGAGGGGAAGACGCTGATGGCGGAAATGCCGACTTCGGCGTGCAGCTTTTTGATGCGGCGGACTTCGTCCACGCCCTTGTTCGGGTCGCACGGCACGTCAAAGAAGAAGCGGTCACCATACATTTCTTTCGCGCGGCGTGACGTATCATTGTCGTTCCAGCCGATCAGCGCTTTGTCGATGTTGAACCGGTCCATCTGATCGACGGTCCACTTCACATAGTCATCGGCATGGCCGGTCTGCGGCACATCCTTGAACATGTATTGCGCAGGCATGGAGAACTGCTGCAGCGTCTGCGCATCCTTGATGAGCGGGCGGAAGCTGGTGAACCAGTCTGACCGGTCCTCCGCTTCCGGAATGCCGAGCATACAGTCGATGATCTTGATGTCGGTAGGGTAGGCCATGATGTCAGTCTCCGATCAGGGTGGGCCACAGGGCCTTAAGCTTAATTTTGTCGACCTTGCCAACTGCGTTGCGGGGCAGGGGATCGGGGGAGAAGGCAACGCGGCCCGGTGCCTTGTAGCGGGCAAGCTTTTCGCCCACCTCGCCGCAAATCGCCGCTTCGGTCAGGCCGTTTGCGACGACGACGGCGACCAGCAGTTCGCCCAGTCGTTCATCGGCGATGCCGAAGGCTGCGCATTCGGTGATACCGGCAATTTCGCCCATCGCGCGCTCGACTTCAGCGCAATAGATGTTTTCGCCGCCGGAAATGACCATGTCCTTTTTGCGGTCCACGATGAAGACATAGCCTTCATCGTCCACATAGCCGACGTCGCCCGTCTTCAGCCAGCCGTCAGCGGAAAGGACGGCGGCGGTATCTTCCGGCCGGTTCCAATAGCCCTGCATGATCTGCGCGCCGCGCACGATGATCTCGCCGGTTTCGCCCTCAGGCAGGATGCTGCCATCCGATGCCTCGATGCGGACATCGACGAGAGGGAGAACACGCCCTGCAGAAGAGGGCTGGCGGGTAAAGTCATCGCCCACCGCCTGCGCAATCGCGCCCGAACATTCGGTCATGCCATAGCCCGTGCCCATCGCTGCCTGCGGGCAAACAGCGCGGATTTCCTCCAGAAGATTGACGGGCAGGGCCTGCCCGCCGCTGGCCACGTTGCGGAGGCCGGAGAGGTCCGCGGCAGAGACCTTCGCGTTGTTCAGCACGTCCCACAACATGGTGGGAACGCCGGTGAACATAGTGATGCCTTCGTCCTTGATCAGGCGAATGGCCTCCTGCGCATCCCAGCGGCGCATGATGACAATCTTTGTGCCCGAAAACAGCGGAGAGAGGAACGCCGAACCGAGGCCGGAAATGTGGAACAACGGATAGACGAGCAGCACAGCCTGCGGCGGCGCGGCGGCCATCAGCGCTTCCGGCTCCATGCCATATTTCGCCGCCGTATGGTGCAGCACCATGACGCCCGAAAGCTGCATCGACAGCAGGCCCGTCGTCAAGTTGCGGTGGGAGAGCACGGCGCCTTTGACGCGGCCGGTTGTGCCGGAGGTGAAGAGGATAGACGCGGGGTCGTCCGGATTGGCCTTGAAATTCTCGCTTTGGCTTCCCCTTGGAGTCTCCAGTTCCCCATTGAGCGCTGAAGGGCTCGTGAGGTCGATCATCCGCCCTGCATATCCACCATCGCGGATCAACGTCGCTCGTTCGCTGTCGGCAAGCACCAGCGTCGGCGTGACTTCATCGATCATGGCGACAAGCTCAGCTGGCGATCCACGTGAGTTGAGCAGCGCCGGTACGCCACCGGCCTTCGCCGACGCCATATAAGCGATGATCCATTCGGTGCGGTTGCGCATGCAGATAGCGACGCGGTCGCCGCGCTGGATGCCGAGCAAAGGCACCAGCCGGTCACGCCACTGGAAAACCTGTTCGAAGGTCAGCCGTCTGTCGTCTTCAACGATGAAGGTCTTATCGCCATGGCGGCGCGCGGCATCGATCAGGGCGTTCAGATCAGCCGGGGCACTGACAAACTGGCGCAGGCCATCGCGCTCACCAATCTCAAAAGGGGAGCCGGGGGCTGTGACTTTCGCAAAGACGGGGTCAACAATGCTCATGCGTGTGCGGCCACTTCCTTCGCCCAGCGATAGTCTTGCTTGCCGGCGGGCGATCGCTGGACAGCATCAACCCAAAGAACAATTTTGGGTACTTTATAACCTGCCAGACGTTCGGTCAGAAAGGCTTTCAACGCGGCATCATCGGGCTGATCCTGCCCCGCGCGGCGGGAGATTATGCCAATCACGCGTTCGCCCCAGCGGTCATCCTTTTGGCCTGCCACGACGGCGTCGAGGATCGCCGGGTGGGCGCGCAGCACTTCTTCGACTTCCTCTGGGAAAACCTTCTCACCACCTGTATTGATGCAGGTCGATCCGCGCCCGAACATGGTGATTTTTTCATCGGCATCCAGGCGGCCGCTATCACCGCTGACCGCCCAGAGTTTGCCGTCGATCTTCTTAAAGGTTTCAGCTGTCTTCACGGGATCGCCGAAATAGCCGACTGGCGTATGGCCGGTGCGCGCAATGAAGCCTGTTTCGCCGACTTGGGCAAAGCGGTCGTCCACGATGACCTTTTGGGCGTCGGTTGCGGGCAGGCGCATTACGCCTTCTGCACTCGGCTCTGCCATGCCGGAAATGCCGGTTTCCGACGTTCCCATGCCGTCGGTAATCGAGGCGGTTGGAACAAGCGCTTTCAGATCATCCTTCACATGCTGTGAGAAGACGGCCCCGCCCGATCCCAGATTGACGACCGCCTGCAAGTTCCAGCGGTCAGGGTTGGCCTTCAGCGCATCCCGCAGCGGGATCGCCATGGCGTCGCCCACAAATTGCAGCAGGTTCGCGCCTTCGCGCTCTGCCATGTCGAAGATGTGTTCTGGGTTGAAGCTTTTGCTCTCGTCCAGAATGATCGTCAGGCCGTTGAGCATGGCGGACCATGTCGCCCAGACAGCGGCAGCGTGCATCAGCGGCGCCAGCGGCATCATCTTCAGCGGATAGCCGTTGGCCGCGCGGTCTGCGATGTCTTCCGGCACAACGACTGGGCCTGCGGGATTGAAATAGCCCGCGCCACCGGCGCATGCGAACAGGAAGGCCCGGTGCGGCCACATGACGCCTTTGGGCATGCCCGTCGTGCCACCGGTATAGGTGAGGAGAATGTCGTCCTCATGCCGCTCATAAGGACCTGCGGGGTCGGCTTTCAGAAGGTCTTCATAAGCCAGCGAGCCTGAAATGTCGGCGCCTGATCCATCGTCAACGGCCACGCTGATCTTCAACGTCGGGACATCGCCGCGCACGTCGCGCATCACGTCTGAAAACTCGGCACCGTGGAGGATCGCCGCACTTTGCGCATTGGCAAAAAGGTAGCGCAGTTCCTCCGCACGGTACCGGTAGTTGACGTTATACGGCACCGCGCCAAGCTTTACGGCGGCAATAAAGCCCTCCAGAAAAGCTGGCCCGTTCATCAGATACAGCCCGACCGTATCCCCTCGCGTCACGCCTTGCGCGGCAAGCCCTGCGGCCAACCGCTCGGCCCTGTCATTGAGCTCGGCATAAGTCAGCGTGGCGCTGGCCGCGCGGATGGCTATGCGATCCGGCACCGTGGTGGCGACGGTTTCAAACAGGTCGGCGAGATGAAACTGCTTGGCCATGGCGATCAGTATACCGCGGCGGCATTCTTTGTGCGGGGGCTGCCCAGCATGTCCCGATACGACGGGCGATCCTGCCCGCGATCTGTAATGCCGAGCGTCTTAGCGATTTCTGCGCCAATCAGCGTTTCTCCGGACAGCTCATCACGGTTCGGGGCCTTGCTGATTGCGTCGAGGATGTGGCCGGTGAATTCCGGGTTCTCAGCCACCGACATGAAGCCTTCATATTGTTCCGGATTCACTTCCTTAGCGATCAGCGCGCGCTCCGTGATTTGTGGGCCAAGCCAGATCGACACCGCGACCACGCCCGAGCCACGCAGATCATGTTCCATGTCATGCGCGAGTTTATCGATGCCAGCCTTTTGCGCGCCATAAGCTGGGCCATGCATATAGCAGGAGGCGCCGAAGGATGAGGTGAAGGCAATGAGGCCTGAACCTTGCGGTACCATCATCCGGGCAGCATGCCAGCTGGACACATAGGAAGAGCGCAAGCCCACATCGAGGATGTATTGCGCTGCCAATTCCTTTTCCCAAAAGGGTTTTTTCTCAATCAATTGCGGGTGCATATAGGCCGCATTGTTAACGAGGATATCAAGGCGACCCTGTTCGTCGGCGATCTGTTCAAAGACACGGGCGACCTGTGCGTCATCGGCATGGTCACAAGCAACAGCGATGCCCTTGCCGCCGCGTTGTGTGATGAGGGCTGCTGTTTCGCCAATTGTACCGGGCAGGGGGGACCCATCCCAACCCTTGGCCGCGCTGGACTCAACCGAGCGTCCCGTCACATAAACGGTGTAGCCAAGCTCACCCAATCCACGTGCAACGCCAGCACCAGCGCCACGGCTTCCACCTGTGACGAGAGCTACTTTATTGTCTGCCATCTCAACCCTCTCCGATTCGACGCACTTCGTCTCTCATCTCATCAATTACCCTAGATTTGCGAATTGAAAAGAGGTATATTTTACGCAAAATTAGGAGAGAGACGCATTATGGACGACATTCCCTATCTCGCACGCGGCGTGAATTTACTCGGTACGGACTCGAGTGTTCTGGTCTCCTCCTCCAAATATCTCAACCATCCGAAACTTCGGGAATGGATTGCCTTCATCGCGCTCAAGAAGAATGGCACGGATTTCCCGCCAGCAGCGGAAATGCATCAGCTCCTGACCTTCATCGATGAGCTGCGCGACTTTGATCATATCGAACATATGATCACTGAGGAGCGCAAGGTGAATCCCCGCTTCGATGCATGGTTCAATGAATGGTACGTCTCAAACTACAAGGTCGAAGACCTCAAGGATTGCGCGCCCGGCACGGTCGGCGGCATCTATTATAAGACGGCGACTGATGGGAATTACGACATCCAGATCGTACCCGATTATAAGCCGAAGACGCAGTGGCAATTCTATTCGCTACGGTCCGGCCAGACACATGATTATGAGCACATTCTGACCGGTGGCGGCTTCAACTATATGGGGGAACTCATCCCCTATTGGTTCCGCCTCGCCACGATCCACACGCACATCCAGAATAAGGAATTGGCGGGTGAGATGTCCGTGCTCTCCATCTTCGGGACGATGCGCTACGTCATTCGCACGATGCTGCATTATCCGCAAATCTGGGAAACGGCGCTCGATTGCATCCAGCAGGGCATCCGCATCGGGCGTGAGTCCGACCCGTTCTGGATGGCGAAGATGGAAGACGTCTGGCACACGCCGCTGGAAGAGGCGCGGGCCAAGCTTGGTATCCGTGGGGCTGTTGATCTTGAAACCCAGAAGGAAGGTGACTTCTGGATGGGCCTACGCAAGACCCTATAAGCTCAAGGTGTTAGAGGCTTACCGGAAAGCGCATTAGCCGCTGGGCAATGCTCTTCGCAGCAGGGTCCAGCCGCTGGCTTGCGTTCAGCCCGCCGGGCAGCGCGCCCTCCATCACAATATTGAAGGCGTGGCATCCGGGCACATCGTATACGGACACGCGGAAATCGCCGAGATCGGGCAGCCAGTCGCGTAAAGCCGCCTGCGTCATCGCGGCACGCAGGGCACCCAGACTCTCCGGTTTGCGGGCAATAACGCCGACATTGATGGTCTCGCCCTTCTCTCCGCTGCGGGCAAAGGCCAGTTCCTCCAGCGTGGCGACATCGCCCGCCGGTGCTGTCTCAGGCGCCGCAGGGCGCTTAATCATGTCGGGCGAAAAGGCGGTGCTGATCGTATCAGGGCATGGCACGCCATCGACATGCGGCACGGCCACGGCCCGGTCTACCGTGAAGGATACGAGGTTCATCATCGGCCCGACAGATGGGCCAAAGGCGACGCTCGTTCCCGGAGACATGGCCGAGATCGCAGCGAATTGTTCGCGCAGAAACATCTGGACGGCCAGCATCTCGTTATGCTCGACAACAAGCTTGACGATCACTTCTTCTTCGCTGCCGATTAGGACGGCTTCTGTCCGCCGCCAGTCGGCCATGTTGCGGCCGCGCAGCATCAGCGAGCCACGTTCAAACAAGGCAGCCGCCTGCTTGGTCGCCCGTTCGCGCGCCGCGGGGCCGATGACCGGCTGATAGGCGACGGCTCGCCAGCCATCATCCCATGTCGCGCAGGCTTTTAGAGTTGCGGGCGGTGGATTGCCGCGCGCGCCCGACACATGGACGCGGTTCTCGCCTGCCTGTTCAATCCGGACGGCGGAAAAGTCGCACGCAACATCGGGCACAAAATAGGCCTGCGGGTCGCTGACTTCGTAGAGCATCTGTTCTGCGACCGTGCCGACCGAGACGAGGCCGCCCGTGCCCTCCGGCTTGGTGATGACGCAGCTGCCGTCGGCGTTACACTCGGCAATCGGTGCGCCGATGGTCGCCCAGCCATCCACATCGCGCCAATCGGTGAAGGTGCCGCCGGTGACCTGAGGCCCACATTCAATCAAATGGCCGATCAATGTGCCGGCGGAAAGCTTGTCCAGCTCATCGGCCCTCCAGCCAAATTCGTGGATCAGCGCACCAAGGGCCAAAGCGGAATCGACGACACGGCCGGTGATGACAATCTGCGCCCCTTTTTCAAAGGCTGCTGCAATCGGGAAGGCGCCCAGATATGCATTGCAGCTGGTGACGCCAGCTTGCGGGAAGGGTGTGCCAGTGAACATGTCGCGCGTGTCGGCAAGGTCGCCCAACCGGTCCATCAGGTCATCGCCATGGATGACCGACACCGGGATATCGAGGCCAAGCTCTGATATCCGCGCGCGCAGCTTTTCGGCCAGCGCCAGCGGGTTAACGCCGCCCGCATTGGCGGCAATCCGCGTGCCGGATGCCGCGATCTGGCTAAGGAATGGCCCGATATGCACATCCATGAAGTCGGATGGGAAGCCCGCTTTGGGGTCAGCCAGCTTCGCCCGCCCGAGCAACCCCATCGCGCCTTCGGCCAGATAATCGAGGATGATGTAGTCGACCCCGGCCTTCAACAGCTGCGGCACGGCCATGGCGCTATCGATGAAGAAGGCGCTGCCGCCGCCGATCCGGACTGTTTTCATGGTGGCGGGTCCTGTCAGAAATTATATTGGCTGGTGGGGATGACGTCGATGGTCCCGCGATCAATAAAGCGGTCACAACTGTCCATCATTGTCGCGAGATTGGCGTTGAACTTGTCCGGATCGCCCACCGCATCAAAGAAGACGAAAGGATCGCTCAGCGCGCTTTCGGGGAAGCATTCTTCAACGATGGCGGCATAAGGCGGGGCATCCGGCGTCAGCGCGCGGATGACGATGTTCTGAACATATTCAAAGTTGGACTGGGTCTCGATAGCAACGCGGGTGTGATGATCCTGCCAGATCGCGAGCCATTGGTCGAAGATCAGCCGGTCGGGCCGGGTGAGGAAAGCCATCTGTGCCCAGCCCCAATTGCGGGCGCCTTTGTCCGGCGCATGATCCTTATTGGGCAGGATGGTTGATTCCAGCACCAGCCAAGCGGCGAAGCGATCCCCTGCGGCGGACAGAACCGCGTCAACATCGCCGCGAAAGATCTCATTGGCGGACGGCATCCAGAACTGGATGGTCGCATGATGTTGCGGTGCGCCGCGTGTCTGGCGGAGCGCTGCGCCTGTGTCGGTGACGGTATCTTCCAAATTGATCCGCACGCCGGATGCGCCTGCCGTCTCAAGCTGGGCCGGCAAGTCGCTCAGGATGCGGGAGTTGAACGCGTCGCGGTCTTCGGCTTCGGGCTTCCAGAGCGCGCAGATGACTTTTTCCATGAGATGCTGATCCTCCCTGAAATACGCCTCAGTCGAAGTTGGCTTGGCCACCGTCGAGCGGAATGGTCGTACCCGTCAGATAGCCCATGTCCGGCCCGCACAGGGTAACGACGGCGCGGCCAATATCTTCTTCCAGCTTGCCGATCCGGCCCAATGGTATGGTTTTGAAGAACGCCTCGGCCTCTTCAGGATTGTTTTCAATCCACCATTTAAGGCCCGGCGATTCGGCGTGTGGGGCGATGGTGAGGACGCGGATGCCTTGGCGTCCCCATTCGGCAGCGCCTGCGCGGGTGAGGGCGCGTGTCGCCTGTTTGACCGCGCCATAAGCGCCGTAGCTGCTCATATCCCAACGGATGCCTGCTGAAGAGGCGAGGTTGAAGATCGTCCCGCCGCCCCGCGCCACCATATGGGGGTGCACCAGCTTCATAAGGCGGAAGGACGCAAGGGGGCCAGATTCAAAGCCTGCCATGAAGGCGTCGTCGCTGACATCGAGCAGATTGCCGATCGGCACTTCCTGCGCATTGTTGACGAGGATGTCGACGCTGCCAAGGCGCGCGACGGTCTCATCAACGATATTTGTCAGATCGTCTGCCGATTTCACGTTGCAGGGCAGGGCGATCGCTTCGCCGCCGCGTTCTGCGATCATGGCGACGGTTTTTTCAAGTTTTTCGAGGGTTCGGCCGGTCACGGCCACTTTTGCACCTGCGGCGGACATAGCGAGCGCGATGCCCTGTCCCACGCCTTGTCCGGCCCCCGTAATCAGGGCAACTTTGCCTGTCAGATCAACCATGCCTCTCGTATCCTCATTTTCGTAATTTTGTTTCACAGAATTTACGCATCATGTTGACACAAGGCTAGGTAAAACATCAAATGCGTGAAAATTGGAGTGAGAGGTGCTTGAATGACTCAGGATTTGACAGGTCAGGTCGCGATTGTGACCGGCGGCAGCGACGGGATTGGCTTGGCCACGGCGGCTTTGCTTGTCCGTCGCGGGGCAAAAGTCGTGATTTGCGGACGTCGTCAGGAGCAACTCGATATTGCCAGCGCGCATATTGAGGCTGAGGGCGGAAACGTTGAGGCGGTCCAACTCGATGTGACCGACTTTCCGGCTTTTGAGGCGCTGATCGCCGATGTCGCGGCCCGCCATGGGCGGCTCGACATGCTCGTCAATAACGCCATGTCAGTGCATTACGCGCCGATCAGCAAGCTGACGCTCGATCATTGGCGCAAGGACTTTGCCGTCAATACCGAAGCCGTGTTCGTTGGCACCAAGGCGGCGATGGCGGTGATGGCGAAGCAGGGCAAAGGCTCCATCGTCAACATCTCGTCGACGACGGGCATCCGCGCCATGGCCAATTATGCAAGCTATTCAGCCTCAAAGGCGGCGCTCATCCAGTTTACGGGAGTCGCCGCCATGGAAGGCGCCCTGCAGGGCATCCGGGTGAACGCCATCGTGCCGGGACAGGTCAACACGGCGGCCACCGCTGACTTTGCGCTGAAGGCCCCGGAACTGGCCGCCAAGACGGCGGGCGCCATCCCGATGGGGCGTGGCGGAAAGCCGGAAGAACTCGCCGAAGCGATCGTCTTCATGCTGTCTGACGCTGCAAGCTACATCACCGGCGTTGCGTTGCCGGTTGATGGCGGCAAATCTGCCCAACTTTACATTCCGTCATGACACTCCCTTCGAACCCATTGGACTATAGCGGGAAAACAGTCCTCATCACTGGCGGCGGTGTCGGCATTGGGCGCGGCATTGCCGAAGCCTTTGCCAATGCAGGCGCAACGCTCATCATCGCGGAGATCGACGCAGAACGGGCGGCCGACGTGCAGGCGGCACTGCCTGATGCGCATGTCGTGGTCTGCGATGTTCTGGACCGCACGACGCCTGCCTTGCTTGTCGAGAAGGTGAAGGCCGTGTCCGGCAAGCTCGACGTGCTGGTCAACAATGTCGGCCATTTCGTGCACGCCTTGCCGTTCGATATGCTGGGCGGGGATCAGATTGATGAGATCCTTGACGTCAACATTGGGCAGCTGCTGCGCATGACGAGCACGATGTTGCCCATGCTGCGGGCGGCCGCGCCCGGCTCAAGCGTCATCAACGTCACCTCGATTGAGGCCTATCGCGGCATTCCCTATTGCAGCGTCTATGCGGCGGCGAAGGCGGGCATTGCGGGCTTCACCAAAAGCCTTGCGCTGGAACTCGCGCCAGAAGGCATACGGGTCAACGACATCGCGCCGGAAACGACCGATACGTCGCAGGTCGCGCTTGACGTCATGATCCCACCTGAGAACCGCGCAAACATGGACAAGTGGATCCCGCTTGGCCGCTTTGGCACCCCGGATGATTGCGCCGGAGCCGCGCTTTACCTTGCCAGCCCGCTTGCGGCGTGGGTGACGGGCACGGCCATTCATGTGGACGGTGGGGCTTTGGCCGCCGCCGGCTGGACGCGGACGCCTTCGGGGGAATGGACTGTTGTCCCGATGGTGACAGGCAATGGCCTGAAGATCCCTGGGCGATGACCATGACCGCAGCGGACCTTGTCGATCTCGCCGCGCTGCGCCGCACGGCGGACCTCTATGCACAAGGGGCTGACCGGCGGGACAAGGCGCTCTGGGAAGCGGTGCTGGCCGAAGATTGCGTGATTGAAGGCCCTGGCTTCACGATAGAAGGTCGTGCGGCCAATCTCAGCTCCATTGATGCGCTGGGCCAGATGTTCCGCGCAACGGTCCATAGGGTCCACAATCAGGTTGCAACCGTCACCGGCGACAACGCGACCGGCGAAACCTATTGCACCGCAGACCATTTGCTCAATGATGTCGACAGCGTGCTTGTCTGGACGATCCGCTATCTGGATCGCTGGCGGCGGGAGGATGGCCAATGGCGCTTCACGCATCGCAAGCTGATTGTTGAATGGGAAGAAATACGCGCCGTAACGGTGAAGGACGCCGCAAGCGCAGGAGAGGGTAAAACATCATGAAGATACTCGTTGTCGGCGGCACAGGCGCGCTTGGCGGGCACTGCGCCATTCATCTCGCCTCCAAGGGGCATGACGTCTCCGTGGGCGGGCGGAACCCCGCAAACCCGGCAACGCCGATGGCCTCCATGCCGTTCGTGCAGGGTGATTATGTTGCAGGCGATTACACGCCGGACAAGCTCGCGGGATTTGACTGGGTGGTCTTCGCCGCCGGCAATGATCCGCGCCACGTGCCGCAGGGCGCGGACTTTGCGGAGTTCCTGATCAAGGCCAATCACGAGGCTGTGCCCGCCTTTTTCGCAGCCTGCCGAGAAGCGGGCGTGCAGCGCGCCATTCAGTTGGGCAGCTATTATCATCAGGCGGCCCCCGAGCTTCTGGAAGGCAATGGCTATATCCGGTCCCGCAAGGCGGCGTGCGAAGGTGCGCGGGCGCAATCGGCGCCGGGCTTCGATGCCATCAGCGTCAATGCCCCCTTCATGGTCGGCAGCGTCCCAGGCCTGCCCAGCATAATTTTTGACCCCTATGTCCAATGGGCGCAGGGCAAGATCCCCATCCCGCATTTTGGGCCGGCAGGCGGCACAAACTTCATGTCGTTCCTGTCGCTCTCCGAAGCGATTGAGGGCGCGCTGGAACGGGGCGAAAGCGGCAAGGCCTATCTGGTGGGGGATGAGAATTTGACCTTCACCCAATATTTCCAACTGTTCTTCGCTGCGGTCGGCTCCGGCGTGACCGTAGAAGAGCGGGATGAGGAAAATCCGCTGCTTCCCGACATCGCCATCCCACAGGGGCGCGGCAATTGGGTGCGCGTCAATCCTGATCCGGCGGAGGTCGCCCTGCTTGGCTATAGGCGTCATGACGTTGCCAACGCCGTGGCCGACGTGGCGGCGCAGTTCCGCACGTGAGCGTTGCCGTCATCACCGGAGCGGCAAGCGGGATCGGCGCTGGCCTTGCGCGGGAAGCTGCGCGCCGGGGCATGAAGGTCGTGCTTGCGGACCGGGATGCGGCACAGCTTAGGGCCGTTGCAGACGCAATTGGGGACGCAGCACTAGCCGTGCCAACTGATGTGACGGACCCCGCCGCGCTCGAGGCGTTGGCAGAGGCAGCTTATGCGGCGCACGGGGAGGTTGATCTGCTGTTCAACAACGCAGGTGTCCTTTCGACCGGCTTCAGTTGGGAGATTAGCGCCAAGGCTTGGCAGACATCGCTCGATGTTAATATCAGCGGCATCGTCAACGGCTTGCGCGCCTTTGTGCCGCGTCTGCTGGCGGCAGACCGGCCCGCGCGGATCATCAACACGGCGTCGGTCGGCGGGTTCCTGCCCGCGCCGCTGATGGCGCCTTATTCAGCGACCAAGTTCGCAACCGTCGCGATCACGGAGTCGCTTGCAGGTGAACTGGCCATGCTCAACAGCAAGGTTCAGGTCTCGCTGCTCGCGCCGGGGCCTGTGAAGTCAGACATTTTCCGCGAAGCGCCAAGTGCCGCCTCCAAGGGCTTTCACGATGCGATGGTCGGGATGCTTGAAGAAAACGGGCTAACCCCTGATGAGTTTGCGCCATTGGTGCTCGATGCCGTGGCGCGGGGTGAGTATTGGATCATTCCACAACCCGAGGCGCTGGATGATGGATTTGCCGCGCGCAATGCCCGCATCACATCGCGCCAGCCGCCACAATTTTACCTGACAGGTGATGACGTATGAAAAAGAATTGGGACAAGGAAGTTGACACGCTGGTCGTGGGGTCAGGCGCAGGTGGGCTGCTCTCTGCGCTCGTCGCGGCGGACAACCATGCCGATGTGCTGGTGATCGAAAAGGAAGCGCAATGGGGCGGGACCTCTGCGACCTCGGGCGCGGGCATCTGGATCCCCAATAGCGATCAGGCGCGGGCCGCGGGCTTTGAAGACAATGTGGATGACGCGTTTAAATATGTCCGCGCGCTGTCCAAGGAAAATGTGCCAGACGCCAACATCCGGGCGTTCGTGGAAAATGCCTCACCCATGCTCCGCTGGGTCACGAACAATACTGAAATCAGCTATCAGGCTTTTCCCTATCCGGATTATCATGCTGAAAATCCGGGCGGTAGCCCGACCGGTTATCGCACCCATATGCCTTTGCCAATTGATGGTAAGAAGCTTGGTAAAGATGTTGAAAATCTTCGCTTTGCATCGCCTGCAGCGAGCCTGTTCGGCTATTTGAACTGGCACTTTGATGAAACCTATATCATCCTGTTCCGCGCGCCGGGCTGGTGGTGGCATCTAACCAAGAGCCTTGCCCGTTATTGGTTCGATTGGCCGTTCCGCTTCAAGTCGCGCAAAGACCGTCGGCTGACTCTAGGCAATGCCTTGCTGGGCGGGCTGCGTCTGGCGATCAATGAAAAGAAGGTCCCCCTCTGGCTGGAAAGCCCGCTGGAAGAGCTGATCACAGAGAAGAGCAAGGTGACTGGCGCTATCGTTCGGCATGAGGGCAAGAGCCTGCGTATACATGTTAAGAAGGGCATTGTTCTCGCCGCCGGTGGTTTCGACAAGAACCAGATGATGCGCGATGAGAATGCCCCGCTTTACCGCAATGCCACTTATTCGGGAGGAACAGGCGGCAACACCGGCGACAGTATCCGCGCGGGCACAGCGATTGGTGCCGATACGCTCAACATGCAGTCCGCCTGGGCCGCACCCGTCTTTTACGTGCCCGGCGAGGATCGCGGACGGTTGTGCACCATTGAACGCGCGCTTCCTGGCTGCATGATGGTCAACCAGAAGGGCGAGCGGTATCTGAACGAAGCAGCGTCCTATCACATCGTCGGCCAGCAAATGGCCCGTCGCGCGGCGGAACATGGCGATGCGAACCCGACTTGGTTCGTCTTTGACCATAAGTACCGGCACAATTATCCGGTCGGTCCGCTTTATCCGATCATGCCTGATTGGATGCAGCGTGGCGAAGTGCGTGGCATTTTGAAGAAGGGCCGGACGATTGAAGAACTGGCCACCAATATGGGCGTGCCGGTCGATACGCTCGCGTCCACCGTCTCCCGCTTCAACGAAAATGCGGTGAAGGGGGAAGACCCTGATTTTCACCGCGGGGAGGCTGCCTATGACAAGATGTACGGCGATCCGCGCGTCGGCCCGAACCCGTGCCTTGCGCCCCTTACCAAGGGGCCGTTCTACGCCATGCCGATCTATCCGGGTGACATCGGCACCAATGGCGGCCTGTTGACCGATGACAAGGCCCGCGTGCTGGATGCCAAGGGCAAGCCGATTGCCGGTCTCTATGCGGTAGGCAATAACGCCGCCTCTGCGATGGGCGAGAGCTATCCTGGGGCGGGCGTGACCATCGGGCCTGCGATGACCTTCGGCTATATCGCGGCGCGCCATATGACAGGAGCGAATGACTGATGGGCCGTTTTGATGGCAAGGCTGCCATTGTCACAGGCGCCGGTCGCGGCATTGGCCGCGCAATTGTGGAACGGCTGACGGCGGACGGTGCGAAGGTCGCCGCCCTTGATATGAACATCGAGGACGCCAAGGCCAGCGGTGCTGCCCTTGCGCTTCAGTGCAATGTCGCGGACTCCGCCTCTGTTATCGCTGCTGTCCGCGCCGCGCGGGCCGAATTTGGTAGGCTCGATATTGCGGTCAATAACGCCGGGATCGGGCAGGCGGCCAAGGACGGATCCGAACAGTTTTACGGTGCCATGGCCAAAAGGAATGAGGAACTCGCCGCGACCGGCCAATCCGATGTAATTGTCGATCAGCTCATCCATATGGAAGATGATGGCTGGGCCGCTGTCATGGCCGTCAACATCAACGGACCCTTTTATGTGTCCCGTGAATTCGCCCGCGTGTTGGCGGAGGATGGCAATGCCGGGTCGATCATCAACATCAGCTCGACAAGCGCACAATCAGGGGAAGGCTCCCCGCATTATGTGACGTCCAAGGCGGCGATCATCGGCCTGACGCGTCAGCTCGCGCGCGAACTTGCCCCCCGCAAGATCCGCGTCAACGCGGTCGCTCCGGGACCAACCAACACGCCGGTCATGGCGGGCATTCCCGATGAATGGATCAAGTCGATGGAAGCGAGCATCCCGCTTGGCCGCATGGCGAACCCGAGCGAAATTGCCGCCGCCGTTGCTTATCTGGCGAGCGATGATGCGAGCTTCGTCAACGGCTCTGTGCTGGTGGCCAATGGGGCGAGCTATTACTTCTGAGCGCGGCGCACCTGAACCAGTCCTCCCAGCATCCCGGCATAAAAGTCTCCATTCGGAGCAATGGACATCGACGCCCAATTGTTATCGAACGACCGGCCAACCCCGGTTGGGATTTTGATGACCTGCTTTCCGGTTTTGAAATCCAGGCCGACGATGGACCATTGCTGCGTTGGATGGCCATCCGCATCCTTCACAAGATCAAAACTGTAGAAATAGGCAATCCCGCTCGCCGCCGATAATTTGGGGACCACGGAGGGGACTTTGAGTGGTGAGGTCCAAACGGTGTCGCATCCGCTTTCATCCGTCCGAACATCGACGCGGACCACACCGCCTGCAATTGCGCCCCAGTCGGTCTGTTCATGCGCGCTTTTGAAACCGGCATTGTTTTCCAGAATGATAGACCTGCCCCAGCCAATCATGCTGTTGTCTGTGGCGCTTGCCGATTCAGAAAAGACCGGAACTGTGCAGACGCGGCTGCCATCTCCACGCTTCAAGACGACGATGTTGATGCGTCCATCGGCGTTGTCGGCAAAGGTGATCCACTGACTGCCCAGCAGGGTAGGGGTTGTGCCACTGCCTTGGTTTATCGATCCGATCTTGCGCGCTGTCCCCCGATCATAGGCGGAGCGCCACAACTGCATCGGGCGGCCAGCGGCATCTGCTGTGAAAGCATATTGCGCATGGTCCGACAGCACGTAGACAGCGCGACTGTCCATCGCGAGGGCATTCTGAATTTCCTCATTTTTCAGCTGGATGACGGCAACTCTGCCCGTATTCGGGTCCAGCGTGCCAAGCCGTCCGTTGCGCGTTGTCCACCAATAGCGACCTTGGTGGTCGGGCATCACCGTTGTTATCTTGTCGCATTCCCCTTTGGGGAACCAGTTGTTCCAGCTGAAGCAATTGGTCGGCACATAGGGCTTAAGGTCCCATTCCTTGTCGACCTTGAACGCCCATTTTCCGTCTGTCTGTGTCGCGTCCAGTCGCTGAACAACCCACTCGCTATTCGCGAAGACCAAACGGTCCTTATTGTCGAGGAACATATACGCCCCGCCGGAACTGTCGCCCATCATGATGCCCATGTCACGCTTCACGAAGGCCTCAAAGGAACTCGGCCGGATCGGCAAATCATAATGGGCAAGGGCTTCCAATGTTGTGGGGTCGAGAAGCACCATGCGAAATCCGCTCAGTCCACCACACATCACCACAGGCTTGCCATCGGACCGATAAACAAAGGTCGAGCATTGGCGGGGAAGCCCATTGCCTGCGCGGCGGCTGCGCACCTCAAGGTTGCCGCCAAACGGCCCTGCCGCTGGATGCGTGTCGGATTGTCCCCCGTCGCCATGCATGGTGCCATTTGCACCGGCGGCGAGATAGGGGTTGTCATTGAAAGTGCCTGCAACAGGCGTTGGCGTAAAGTCGCGCAGCCAGTTGATGTTGCCGTTAGACGCGCCTTCGATCGGTCTGGCCTCGGTTAACTCGCGGTTGGCGTTCGACCAGAGGCCGGCACCCAATATTCCTGAGGCTGCAAAAGCAAAAAGGGCGACCCATCTTTTGCGCATCAGTCTGCCCGAACCTTTACCTTCGGCGCCGCAGCCCCCCTGCGCATGGCATTCAGGAAGCCCTCCAGCGGGGCAGGCTCGGCCACGGGGCCGCCATGATCACCCTCGCGTGCCCAATATTCGGCGTAGCTGGGGAAGAGCTTGTGGAAATTGCCTTCCACCCAGTCCGTTCCGGGCCAGCGCATCTTGTTGGGGCCGACGGGTGGCTTGTTAAGGTCGGTCGCATACCAATAGAGCGGAAGCCGCCTCGCAAAGTGCCAGCGGCCGTCCTGACGGATATAGTCATCCACATACATCATCTGCATGATGACCCATTCGTCCGCCCCGCCTTCGACCGGCGTTTCATGTTCATTCTTGGAATAGACGACGCCGTGTGCATGGTCGGCATCATCGAACTCAATCACATGTCCGCCGATATGGTGCGATGTGCCTGTAAAGGGGGAGCGCAAGGTGCGGTCCATATAGGCGCGCAGGGGCCCGCGGCCTGACGCGTCCTTGCCGACCCGAACATCGGCGGGGAAGAGCAAGACCATCGCATCCATATCCCGCATGTCGAGCGCGAGCGCATATTTGGCCGGTAACTGGCGGATCGCGTCGAGCGATTCCAGCCGGTCAATGCGGGCTTCAAGGCTGGTCAAATTTCCATCTCCATACGGACAGGCAGGTGTTTCAATCCGCCTGTATGATTGGTCTTCACCCATTCGGGCGTCCCGGCAAGCTCCACGGATTTCACGCGCTTTGCGATTTCCCGATACAGGGCTTCCAACTCCATTTCAGCAAGAATGCGGCCAAGACAATGGTGCGCGCCATAGCCAAAGCCGACATGGCGGTTGGGCGTCCGGTCCACACGGAAAGCGTCAGGTGTGTCAAAAGCGCGCTCATCGCGATTGGCGGAGAGATACATGAGCGCCACGGACTCGCCCGCTGCGATCTTCTGACCGGCAAGCTCTGTATCAACAGCGGCCGTACGGCAGAAGTGCCGGACGGGCGTTGCCCAACGGAACATTTCTTGGGCAGCCAGCGGTATCAAGTCTGGGTTGGCTTTTAGCTTGGCAAATTCGGCTGGATTACGCGCAAGCTGCATCATGCCGATCCCGACGCTGGAACTTGTCGTGTCATGTCCGGCTGCGGCCAGCAGCATTCCGTACGACAGGGTGTCGATATCGCTGACAGGCTCTCCATCAATGGTCGCGTTGGCAACAACGGACATCAGATCGTCGCGGGGCTCTTTGCGCCGCTCCTGCACGATGGTGTTGAGGTAGCCGAAGAACTCCATCGCCGCTTCCAGCCCGTAGTCGCCGTCGCTGCGCTGGCGGTCCGGATCCTGCGCGCCGAATAGCGACTGGGTCAGCCGCAGGACGAGCCCGGCATCGCTATCGGGCAGGCCAAGGATCGAGGTGATCATGATCAGCGGATAGGGAACCGCGATTTCCTCAACAAAATCGAACGGGCCTTGCGCGGCCAGCACGGCCAGCTTGTCGACATATTCGACGGCGAGATCGGCCATACGATCCCGCAGCTTTTCAAGGAATTTGGAATTGAACCAGCTCTGAGTCAGGTTGCGGTGATTGCGGTGGTCCTTGCCATCCATGTCCAGCAAAGTGCGGACAGGGCCTGTGCGAACGCCAAATTGCGCGATGGTCTCATCTTCGGCAGCGCTCGGCATGATGACAAGACGTGGCGCATTGAGCCAGACTTTGGTGTTGCGTTCCACCGACATGATATCTTCCTGCCGCAGCACGGCCCAAAAGGGACGGTAGGGCGATTGTTCCACCCAGAAGATGTCGCCTTCGGCGCGGAGGGCCGCGAATTTATCGGCTACGGCCTGATCATCCAGATAGGCGGCGGGGGAAAAGACATCGATGGATGTGGTCGGACGGGTCATAAGGTCGTCTTTCAGTTGGCAATGCGTTCAACTGGCGGCAGCACATAGCGACCGTCCAGGGCTTCAGGTTTGGGCAGATACATGCGGGTGACGAGGTGATATCCTCCCGTAGGGGTGGGCAGCCAGTTGGATGTGCCTTCCTTGGGCGGCGTCGCGGAAAGCGTGATCGTCAGCGACCCATCCTTGCCGTATTTCGTGCCCGTGGTGCGGTCACCAAACTGATACCGGCCGATCTTGTTCGGCACGAGTTTTGCCGTTGCCAGATCATAGGCAGTGATGGACCAAAAGGCCCCGACGGGAGGGAGTTTCCCAGCTTCAAAGCGGATACGGTATTGGCGCTTCCCGTCAAACATCTCACCCTTATTGTCCATGACAGCGGCAGGATAGATCGACTCCTCTTCAGCGTTCACATAGCCGCCGCGCACCGTTTCGGCGCGAAGGACATAGTCGTATCCCGGCTTGTCCATGCGGTTGTTTCGCATCCAGCCATTGGCGACGCTGGTGGGTTTAAAACCTTGTTTCGCCAGCACTTCATTGCCGATGCGGACAGCGCAGCCTAGGCCAAGCACCTGCGCCGGGGGGAGTTTGTCGGGTGCAAATTGCGCCTTTGGCCCAAAGCCCGCTTTGTCGAAGGTCGCCATCAAAGCGGCTTCATCGGCAAGGGGGGGAAGCGTCCGCAGCGCGCCGTTGAGCAGTGCGAAATAGTCTAAGCTGGCATAGGGGTTCATCGGCGCGGCCGCCGTCACGTCGGTTGCAACCGGCCCCCGCATTTGGAACGTCTTGGCGATTGAAATGACGCGCTGCTCATCGGCCTTGCCGTCGGCGAGCAGTCGGCCCAGCATCCAGGCGGTATCGGTTGGCAGGCGGAATACCTCATAGCCCGCAGGAACTTCGCCACCCGAGGGGCCGACCAGTGCATACTTGGTCGCCCGACCTCCATTGGTGCGCGTGCCGAGGTGATGCGGCTTGGCGTAAAGGTCCATGAAGGCGAGCGTATAATAGCGCCCGCCCATTTCCGGCACGTCGAGCAACACCGGGCCCTTTGACATGTCCACCCAGGCATTGATGTAGAGCGTGTCCGCATTGGGTGCGCGCAACTGCCCCTGCGTTTCGGGTGTCAGAATATGGGGGTAGGCAACGATGGTGTTGGCCGGCGCCACGACCGGCTGGTCCGCGCTCACCCGGTGCGTTTCATTATGCTTCTGCTTGAGCATGTCGACAATGGGGTAGCCGTAGATGAACCCCTGAAGCCCAGCGCTATAGGAGAACGCCGCTGCCGGGTCCTTCGCCAATGCCTCACAGTCTGCAGCAGCGGGCAGGGCCGCGGCCGCAAGCAATAGGGGTGTGATCACGTTTTATCCTCTCTATGCGCAGTTATGTGGCTTTTGGGTTACGCTATCAATGCATTTTATGTTGTCTAACTTTAATATACGTAGCATATTGCGCAAAATAAATACGCATATGCCAATCGTTTGCAAATGTGAATCTTATAGGGAGGTCGATATGAAGGCTCTTCGTTTAGCAACTCTACTCGCCAGCACGGCAATGGCCATGCCAGCCATCGCGCAGGACAGTGCGGCTGAGGATACAGGCGGCATCGGCGACATCGTCGTGACCGCGCAGAAGCGTGCGGAAAACGTGCAGGATGTGCCGCTCGCCATTTCGGCGGTCAGCAGCGAATATCTGGAATCGCGCGACATCAGCTCGATTGACCGGTTGGGCTCCATTGCGCCGAACGTAAAGATTGAGCGGGCGCCGTCCAACAAGACGATCTCGCAGATTGCCATTCGTGGTTCAGTGACGATCAACCCTGCGGTGACCTGGGAACCGGCCGTCGGCCTCTACCTTGATGGCGTCTATATCGCCAAGGCGCAGGGCTCGATTTTCGATGTCGCTGATCTAGAGCGCGTGGAAGTGCTGCGCGGCCCGCAGGGCACGCTCTATGGCCGCAACGCGCTGGCAGGGGCCGTCAACCTCGTCACCAAGAAGCCAACGGGCGAAGCGGGTGGTTCGGCTGAAATCAGCTATGGCAATTATGATTATTGGAAGGGCAAGGCGGTCTTGAACCTGCCGGCGATGGGCGCCTTGTCGATGAAGGTGTCCGGTCAGATCCAGAAGCGCGACGGCTTTGTAAAGGTTGGGCCAAACCCGTTCCCACAGGCGTTCCTTGCACGGCCGAACTCGGTGTCCGATCTGGGCAATCTGAATGGCAAGTCCGGCATGATCCAGCTGCGCCTGAAGCCGGAAGGCAATTTCACAGCGGACTATCAGTTCGACTATAGCCGCTACAACCAGCGCACTGATTTCTCGCAGTTGGTGAGTGTGCTGCCGAATAGCTTGTTCACGGATCCGGCGATCCTCGCGGCCATCGCGCCGCTTGGCCTCTACGCCAATCCGAACCGCCAGAGCACGGCCAGCGTTGATGCCAATCCGCTTTATGAAAAGACGCGGACCTATGGCCACAGCCTGACCCTCGCGCTCGACATGGGGTCGTCGACGCTGAAGTCGATCAGCTCTTACCGCAATCTGCGCTGGCAGGATGCGGCGGACCTTGACGGTTCTCCGCTCGACATCGCCAACACGCAGCGCGACACGAGCTTCCATGCGTATAGTCAGGAGCTCCAGCTCACGGGCGACGCGATGGACAACCGCCTGAACTATGTGGTCGGTGCCTTTGCCTATAAGGAAAAGGCCGAAACACTTGGGCCACAACGCTTCTTCGGCTTCCTCAATCAGGTTGGTGCACCGGGTGCGGCGGATCTCCAGTCGGATTATGGATCGCACACGAAGGCTTGGGCGCTCTATGCACAGCTGGACTACCGGTTGACTGATGCGCTGAAGATGACGCTGGGCGCGCGCTACACCAATGAGGTGAAGGACATCCGCCGCAAGTTCGCGGTCGGCACGCCGCGCGTCACGCTGTTCGATGTGCCTTATGGCGGTGTTCCGGATGCGAAGTTCAACAACTTCAGCCCAACGGCCACGCTCAGCTATGAAGCCAGCGACAACATCAACGTCTATGCCCGCTGGGCGCGCGGCTACAAGTCCGGCGGCTTCAACGGTGAAACCGATGTCGCAGGCCTGATTGGCCAGCCGTTCAACTGCACCTCCGCCCCCGGCAATGGCAGCGAACTGTGCAACCCCTATCGCCCGGAAAAGGTTGATAGCTATGAACTCGGCCTCAAGACCAAGCTCGCCGATGGCAAGCTGATCTTCAACGTCGCTGGCTTCTGGGATGAGCATAAGGATATTCAGCTGTCCGTGTTCACCGCACAGGGCGCCGCTGCTTCGGTCGTGCTCAATGCCGCCGCCGCACGCATCCGTGGGCTGGAATTTGAAGCCGTCGCACGGCCCATCCCCAGCCTAACGATTAACGGATCGTTCGCGGTGCTCGATGCGGACTATAAGAGCTTCATCAATGGCGGCGTGGACGTGTCGAACAACCGCGCCTTCCCGCACACACCCAAGGCAACGGCCGCGCTCGGCGTTGATTGGCGCCTGATGCAAGGGGATTGGGGTAAGCTCAACTTGACCGGCGATTACAACCACGTCTCAGGCTATTACACCTTCCCATTCGCACTCACTGGCAACCGCGCAGTGGAGAATGTGGCGAGCAACACGCGTTCTCCGGGTCGTGACATTGTGAACGTCGCGGCACGCATTTCCGACTTCAACGTCGGTGGCGCACGGACGGAGCTGTCCTTCTGGGTCCGCAACCTGACCAAAGAAGACCGGCCGACCAACTTCATTGACTTTGGCGCGGGCTTTGGCGGCCTGACGCTCGGCTACTTCCCCGATCCGCGCACCTATGGCGCAACGTTCGGCGTGAAGTTCTAGGAGAACCAAATCCGTTAGTGTCGAGCGAAGTCGAGACACCTTGTACCGCTGCAAGGTCCCTCGACGTCGCTCGGGACGAACGGCGGGTGTCTTACCCAAAGGCCGCCGGCGGATCGCCCATCACGTTGACTGTGGCCGCGCCGTGCGCATCGACGCTGTGGATCAGGCAGGATGTCCTGCGGGACCGCGTCTCGGCGATCCACCAGCGGTCACCGTCCTTCACATAGAAATCATCATATTCCACGCCCATCTGCGTGAGCGTCCGCCCGGCGAGGTTGATGTTGTGGAAGAAGAGCGACCATGAACCCCGCGCGCGTGTGGCGCTTTCAAAGGTGATGATGCCGTTCGCCGCATGGTGCATGTCATAGATGCCCGGCGCGCAGCCCATCTGCGCATAAATCGCCACAAAATCCTCGCGATTGTCGAACGGCGGGAAGCCTTCATAGGCGATGACTGCGCCGACAGGGGCCAGCGTGTCGCGCACCGTATCGGGGTCTTTGGTGTCGCAGGCGCGGAGATAGCGGGCCTTCAGGTCGCGGATCGCGCGGTCATCCTCCAGCCGCTGCAAACGTTCTTCCAAAGTCATCCTCATTTCTCCTTTGCGTAGAGGATGGAGTGAGATACTACGCAAATCAAGCAATAAGCGCGGCAGAGTCCGCCAAAGCGATGGAGAGAGAGATGCGTTTCCAAGGCAAGAATGTTCTCATCACAGGCGCCGCGTCCGGCATTGGCCGCGCGACCGCGATCCTCTTTGCAGAAGAAGGCGCGCGCGTGACGATTGGGGACATGAACGGCGCCGGTCTGGAAGAGACCGCGACGATGATGATCACCGCCCCGCAGATCAAAACCTATGACGCCGCAGACTTTGACAGCTGCCGCGCGCTGGTTGCGGCGGCTGCGACCGATGGGCTGGATGTGCTGTGCAACATTTCCGGCATGATGAAATGGGGCCCCACGCTGGAGTTTAGCGAGGATGATTTCGCCCGCATCCTTGCGGTGAACACCACCAGCACCTTTGCCATGTGCAAGGCGGCGCTTCCGCATCTTATCAAGTCCAAGGGCAATATCGTCAACACCGCGTCCACCGCCGCGTTGCAGGGCATTGCCTATACGGTGGCCTATGCCGCCTCAAAGCATGGCGTGGCTGCGATCACCAAGAGCCTCGCCATCGAATTCGCGGCCAAGGGCGTGCGCATCAACGCCATCTGCCCCGGCCATGTAAACACCCCCATGGGCAATGCCGCCCCGCCAGAGGGCGATGTCGACTGGTCGCTCGTCATGCGCAACGTGCCCAAGCTGGAAAACGGCATGTGCGAACCCCGCGACATCGCCGAAATGTTCGCCTTCCTGGCGAGCGATCAAGCGCGAAAGGTCACGGGCGCGCTGTTCACGGTCGATGGAGGGCAGTTGGCGGGGTAATCCCTTCCTCAGCGCTCCGGCCTGCGCCGAAGCAAAGGGCTTAGAAAATCGTCATGCTGAACTTGTTTCAGCAGAACGGGTTCGGGGCAGGCTGGTCTGGTCGGGTGGGCGCTCCGCGCTGTTATCCTGAAACAAGTTCAGGATGACGAACAGGAGGGGAAGCGTTGCGCAACCCCTCCGCGTCCCCGCGTGAGGCTTTACGCCGCCGCCAGCAGCGCCCGCGCTGCCTCAGACCCATCGAGCAGGGCGTTTTCCCGCGCTGTCACGCGCCAGCCGTCGGGCGTTCTTGCCAGATGCCAGCGGTTGGCGGAGACGCGGTGGGCGGTCCAGCCGCCGGTGCCATCGGCGCGGAAAACGACGCTGTAGCCGCGGGCGGTGGCGGTGTCGCCGTCCAGCGTAATGGTGACGGGGCCGAGCGTGTGGGCGCAGCCATCGGCCATCAGATTGCGGTGGACGGCACCGTCGATCAGTGCGGCGATGGCGGCGCGGCCCTTGGCCTCCGTCATGCCGCCCACGGCATAGCGGCCATCCTCGGTCCATAATTGGCTGAGGGCGTCTGCCGCGCCGGTATCGGCGAGCGGACCGTAGCTGGCGATCAGCTCCCGGATCGCCTCACGGTCCTCCAGCGCCTGCAATCGGGCGGCGAGGGCCTCAAGCGTTGGCGGCATAGATCGCTTCGGCGCGGGCCTTGAGGGCATGGGCCGTGTCGTCAAAGGCGCGCTTCACCCAGGGGCCGGCAAAGCGGAAGACGTGGATGCCATTATTGCCGAGGAAGGCGTCGGTCGAATGATAGCGGCAGCTAGCGGGTCCCGTCGCCTCGATCACCTGATCACGCCGCGCGGGGTAGGGCCAGAAGTCGCTATACTTCATCTCCCAGCTGATGAGGCGTTCCGGCTCTAGCGCGCAGATATATTCAAGGTTGGGGACAAGGCTGCCCGGCACGGCATAGTTGGCGAGCGTCATGTCCACCGCCGCGCCCATTTCCAGCGTGGAGATGGCGCGGACGCAAAAGGGGTTCCATTCGTTGTAGCGGGGCATGTCGCAGATCACATCCCACACGACCTTGGCAGGCGCGTTGATCTCCACGGTTTCGGAAACGGTCACAGCGTCGGGGTCAAAGCCTGAGACGGGGTCTTGTGCCAAGGTTGGCGCGGTTTTCATCCAATCGAGCATCACAGGTCCTTTAGTTTGACGATGCGGGCAGCGGGCAGGGGGTGTTCGGTGGCACCCGCCCAACGGAGGAGTGCGGTGCCTTCGGTGTGGCCGCTGGTGTCGATCCAGTTACCTATACCGGGGTCACTGGCCGCGCAGATGATGCGGATCGATCCGTCCGCCTCATATCGGGCGCTGTGCTTGTTCACGGTGATCTGGCGGAAGCGGTAGTCGAGACTTTCCATCCACCAATTGTCGAGCTGGAAGTTCCAATAGTAGCAGTCGGGCGGCGTCACCTCCATCACCCAGGCTTCGTCAGCCGCGATCTTCCAATAGGCGTGGGCGTAGTAGATATCCTTCGCGCCGCCGCCCTTCTGGAACATCGACTGGTCGATTGCCGGGAAGGCATTGGGGTGATGCGCGAACAGCCGTGTCCAATCGGCAAAGGTGGTCGCAATGCCGTTAACAAACTGCGCGGCGGTGGCGAGGCCTTTGGAGATGGTCTCTCCGGACAGCGGGGCAGGGACGGCGGGGCCGCCGATGCGTTCGATCTTGAAGCTGCCGGGCTTTTCATTCAGCCGGTCAAGCGCGGACTGGCGGATGATGATGACGCTGGTGTCCGCCTCCAGCCGCAGCCAATTGCCGGGTTGCGGCGTGGCCGAGGCGATGATCTCCACCTCGCCATTGGGCCCCCAGACAATGTCGTCATTCATCAGGCTGCCGGTGGCGTGGGCGCTGCCATCAATGTGGTAGCGCATCGCATTGGCGACGATGGAGAAGTAGAACATCGACCCGCGCGTGCCAGTGATCCGATAGTCGCAATCGCCCCGGATGGAGGCGTTGAGATAGTGGTTGTCCGGATTGTCCGCGCCGATTTTTCCGGTGGTGTGGCTCAGCTGGTAGAAGAATGGGAAGTCGGTATCGGTCGCCTCAACATATTGCTCCAGCGCGAGCTTTGTGAGGCGCGAGAGATAGCGGGCACCCTCTGCGCGGATGAGGGGATCATCCGGCACATCGGGCGCGAGCAGGACTTCTCCGGCCGCGGCGAGCTTGGCGCAGAAGTCTCGCCAAGCCTGAACCGGGTCGCTCATGGCGCGACCCAGTCGCCGCCGTTCACATCCAGCGCGGCGCCGGTGATCTCGCTCGCATAGTCAGACAGGAGGAAATAGACGGCCTTGGCGCAGTCCTTATCGGGCGGAATATGGCCGACGGGGACTTCGGAGGCGCGCTGCGTGCGGAAGGCTTCCCCGCCTTCGCCCATCGACGCAAAGAAGCTTTCTAGCGGCGCACCCATCATCCAGCCCATGAGCGCCGTGTTGACGCGAATGCCCGTGCCGCCAAGTTCAACGGCGAGCTGGCGGGAGAGTTGGTTAAGCGCGGCCTTCGCCATCGCGTAACCGCCTTCGCCAGGCATCGGCTTGCGCGTGGCGAGCGTGGAGATGTTGACGATCGAGCCGGAGCTTTGCGCCTTCATCGTCGGGATCACCGCTTGCGCCATCCTGAGGCCACCGACGGCGATCACATCCAGAGCGCTTGAGAGCTGGTCAATCGAATGCGCGTCGAGGTTTGACCAATCGGGGTGGTAATAAGCGGAATGGACCATGCCATCGATGCGGCCCCATTGGTCGAGCGCAGCCTTGGCAACGGCGTTGCAATCTTCGGTTTTGGAGACATCGCATTTAACTGCAATGGCCTCTCCACCCTTGGACTTGATGTCGGCGACAATGGCTTCAATCGCGTCCACCGAGCGGGCGGAGACGACGACCTTTGCGCCTTCTGCGGCGGCCCCGCGGCACATCGCCTGCCCCATGCCGGGGCCAGCGCCTGTGATGATGACGACTTTGTCCTTCAGGATCATGATGCTCTCCTTTGTTCTTATTGGTCTCAGATTTTATAGGCGTCGTGATAAAAAGCGAAATCGGCGGCAATGCCCTCTGGAGACAGTCCAAATTCCTCGGCTGAATATTTGTGCTTGGGCCTCGCATCGCGCGCATTGGCAGCGATGCAGGCCTCGAGTGCGGCTATGTCCACCGGCAGGCCGATGGCCTCCAGCACACGGGCCGCGGTGCCGATGGGGTCGCTCACCGTGTCCTCATAACGGACATCGACGATGCGGCCTTCGGGCAGGGTCTTGCGCAGCTCCATGAGGCGTTCAAGCCCGGTCTTAAAGCGCCGCGTCCAATGCGCGCCCTGATCTTCCTTGCGGTAGGAGGTGGAGCTGTTGACGCTCATTGACGCGCACATGCTGCAATAGCTGGGCAGCACCTGCGCGACATTGCGGTGGGTCATCACAAGCGGGACATCCGGGAAGACCTTCAACAGCCCGTTCATCCCGCCGAGCAGATGGTGAGGTGTCTTTAACACCCACTTCTTGCCCCGCCGCGATGGCATCTGATGCTGGAGCGCCTTCATGAACAGAAGCAGGTCGCGATAGGCCGGTTCATGGTCCTGATCCGCCTGCCAATATCCGTAGGAATGGATCGGCATCATCGAGTCAAAGGTGGTCGACAGGAAGGTGCGGTCGAGCAGAATGACCTCTTCGGCAACAACTTCGGCCTCAATGGGGTCGATGCTTTCAAAGTCCGGCCAGTCGCGCAGCAATTGGTCCACGATCTGATGCGCCATGGCGATGCGGGGGGATGGATCGCCGGGTGCCTCCCCGTCAAACGGCAGGGGAAAGGTCGTTTCCCACCACAGGAAGGACGTCGCGTGCGGGACGGAAGACAGCAGCCGGTGCATGACGGTCGAGCCGGTGCGCGGCAAGCCGATGATCGCGCAGGCGACATCGATCTGTTCGTCCAGCGCCTCGGGGTAATCCTTGAAATACTGCACCAACTTCAGCCGGTCAGACAGCGCGCTCTGGATGCGATAACCCGCACCCGCATCGGGGGCGACCAGCCCGGCTTCGGCATTGACGCAATCAACAAGCTTAGAGAGAGGCGCAAGGAACCAGTCGTCGCCGAAATCCTGAAGGCCGGTTGCAGCCTGAGCCTGCGCCATCAATCCCGAAACGCTTAATGCTGCACCCAATGTCACTCTCCCCAAAACACTTATCTGCCAAGGCCTGCCAGCAATGGCATCTGCCAAGACGGATCAAAACGGTTCGCGCGGCCATGGACGGCGTCGCTGCCCATCATCGCAAAGCTGTCTTCATCCACCGGCATGATGCGGCCATGATCGAACACAAGCGAGCGGTGGCTAAACTTCCACACGCCGTCGCGCCGCTGATATGTGTCGAGGTAGCGGCCCCACACCGTGAACTCCTTGCGTTCCGGCGGGTGCGTGCGGTGAAAGGCCGTCACCTGATGCTCCCCCTCCGCTGTGTCACCGTCAATCGCAAACAGGCTGTTGCTGATGCTGTGGATCGTCGCCTCCCACTGCGCCATCATGTCGGGCAACCAGCGGATGAAATCATCCGGCCCGCCACAGAACATGGCGCCATGATCGTCGATGGCGTCATCATGGTAGAGCGAGCGGACGAGCGTAAAGTCCCGCCGGTCAATGCCGCGACAATAGCGCATGACAAGATCGGTAAGCGCGATCCAGTCGAGGAGCGCGCGGTCATTCACCCCTTCGCCGCTTTCCGACCGGCCTGACGGCCAAAGAAAGTGCAATCGGCAAGGCTCATGCCAGAGCTGTAGCCATGGCCCCAGGCCGGAAGCCCGCTGGTGCAGCGCCCGGCGGCAAACAGGCCCGGAATGGCGTGCCCGGCGCGGTCCAGCACTTCGCCATCGGTTGAGGTCTTGAGGCCCCCCAGCGTGAAGAAGCTGAAATAGCTGTTCTGGAAATGCAGTTCGAGGGCGACAAACGGCCCTTGATCAAGCGGCGTCAGGATCGGCGGCTGCTTGTCAAACAGAGGGTCGCGGCCTGCACGGGCATGTTCATTGTAGAAGGCCATGGTGCGCGACAAGGTGCCTTCGGCCATCTCCAGTTCGCGCTCAACCTCTTCCCAGTCATTGCCGGTTCCAGCAATTGTCATGCGGGCAAATTCTGGTGGTTGCTCAAAATGCGCGCTGTCGAGCAGCAGGTAGACGCGGTCACCGGGTTGATCGACGGCGGTGCGGGACACGCGGCCGTGATAGCAGTCTTCATTGATGAAGCGCTGGCCCTGAACGTTGACGAAAACGCCCTTGGCGTGGCTTTCCGGGATGGTCCAAGGGCAGGTCGTGAAGAACTGTTCCATGTGGATCGCATCACCACCGGCACTCAGACCAAGATTGATGCCTGTGCCATCGTCCTTGTCACCGATGGGATCGTTGATCTTGAAGCTCTCGGGGCAATATTTGCGCCGCATCTCTTCGTTCATCACAAAGCCGCCGGTCGCCAGAACAACGCCTTTGCGCGCTTTGACGAACACAGGTTTATTGTCGATGCGGAAGATGGCACCGACGATTTTGTCTGCGTCTTTAATGAGGGCCATGGCCCGCGCATCGACGATGACATCGACACCCAAGGCGCGCGCTTTTGCTTCGAGAATATCGACAAGCGGACGCCCGCCACCCCAGCCCATATGCTGGATGACATGGCCGCGCGGCGCGGGCTTTGCTGATTTGTAGAAGGGGGCTGCGGCCTCACTGCCGGACCAGATCAGCGTCGTATCATCCATGGGTTCGATGATCTTGCCGGCCATATAATTGCCGCGATAGGGGACGCCCTGCGTCTTCAACCAATTGAAGTGGTTGACGGCTTCCTGTGCGTAGAGATCACATTTTGCCTCATCAGCGCATGGTCCGCCCGCCATCTTTAGATAGGCGGCAAAGTCTTCGGTCGTGTCTTCAAATCCCGCTGCACGCTGGACTTCAGTGCCGCCATTCCCGCCGAGGTAGATCTCCCCGCCGGAAAGCCCGGATGCGCCGCCGCTGCCTGAATTGCGTTCGAACAGCTTTACGTCAGCGCCTGACTGCTTGGCTTCAATGGCGGCACAGGCACCGGTGGCGCCGAAGCCGATGATCACGATATCGGTTTCCATGTCCCATGCCGCGACGTCCGCCGCAGGGTAGGGTGTGTGCAGCGAAATATCAGCCATTGCGCGCCTTCAACATATCAAGGGCAACGTCGACGATCATGTCTTCTTGCCCGCCGACCATCTTGCGACGGCCGAGTTCAACGAGGATTTCGCGGGTGTCGAGGCCATAATCATTGGCGGCCTTTTCGGCATGGCGCAGGAAGCTGGAGTAGACTCCTGCATAACCCAGCGCGAGCGTCTCACGGTCGACGCGGACCGGACGATCCTGAAGCGGACGGACAAGGTCTTCGGCGGCATCCATGAGCGCCATGACGTTGCAGCCATGGTTCCAGCCCTTACGGTCAGCTGCGGCGGTAAAGACTTCGAGCGGCGCATTGCCAGCGCCAGCGCCCATGCCGGCAAGGCTGGCGTCGATCCGGACAGCCCCGCATTGTGCCGCGACAATGGAGTTTGCCGTGCCGAGCGAGAGGTTGTGGTGCGCGTGCATCCCGCGTTGCGTCTCTGGCTTCAGGACACGGTCATAGGCTTCAAACCGGTCGCGCACGCCGTCCATATCGAGCGCGCCGCCGCTGTCGGTCACATAGACGCACTGTGCACCATAGCTCTCCATGAGGACCGCCTGCTGTGCTAGCAGTTCCGGCTCGATAATGTGGCTCATCATAAGAAAGCCGGCGACGTCCATGCCGAGATCGCGGGCAATGCCGATATGCTGTTTGGAGACGTCGGCTTCGGTGCAGTGCGTCGCCACGCGGACCGAGCGGACACCCAGATCATAGGCGCGGCGGAGTTCATCCACCGTACCGACACCGGGCAGGATCAACGTGGTCAGAATGGATTTGGTGAGGACGTCGGCAACGGCCTCGAGCCATTCCCAATCGGTATGGGCGCCAAAACCATAGTTGAAGCTGGCACCGGACAGACCATCGCCGTGGGCCACTTCGATGGCATCCACGCCCGCATCGTCGAGTGCCTTGGCAATCGCGCGGACATGGTCGATCCCATACATATGCTTGATGGCGTGCATGCCGTCCCGCAGGGTGACGTCCTGAATGTAGACCTTGTGGCCGGCTTCAACGTCAAATGTGCTGGTCATGCCGCCATCCTCTTGGCTGCGAGCAACTCGCCTGTTGCCTTGGCTGCTGCCGTCATAATGTCGAGATTGCCGGAATAGCTGGGCAGATAATCGCCAGCCCCTTCGACCTCGAGCATGATCATGGACTTGATGCCGGTAAAGTCACCCATGCCGGGGATCTTCAGGCGGTTGTTGTCGCCATAGCGCTCAAACTGAACTTCCTGCTTCAGGCGATAGCCGGGGACATATTTCTGCACCTCAGCCACCATGTCAGCGACCGAGCGGCGGATCGCATCTTCATCTCCACCATCGGAGAGGGTGAAGACCGTGTCGCGCATGATCATCGGTGGTTCAGCGGGGTTAAGGATGATGATTGCCTTACCCTTGGTCGCGCCGCCGACAACTTCGATGGCGCGCGCCGTGGTGCGGGTGAACTCATCAATATTTGCGCGGGTGCCGGGGCCTGCCGAGCGTGATGAAACGGACGCGACGATTTCGGCATAATGGACAATGCTGGAGACGCGGGCGACAGCGGCGACCATCGGGATCGTCGCCTGACCGCCGCATGTCACCATGTTGACGTTGGGCTGATCGAGATGCTGGGTCATGTTGACGGCGGGCACCGTAAACGGGCCGATGGCCGCGGGCGTCAGATCAACAACCTGAATGCCATCGCCGCGCAGGGCATCGTCGTGCATCTTATGGGCGTAAGCAGAGGTGGCATCAAAGGCGATGCCGATTTCTGGATAGCAGGCCAGCTTTTTCAGGCCCTCAATACCCTCATGCGTGGTCTCAATGCCGTGTTCGCGCGCCATGGCAAGGCCTTCGCTGTTCGGATCGATGCCGACAACGGCGGCCAGCTCCATATTCTGCGGATACTTGATCATCTTCATCATCAGGTCGGTTCCGATGTTCCCCGATCCGATAATGGCTGCCTTGACGCGCGCCATGCTCTCTCCCTTGGCCTTAAACGAATTTGGCCGTGCAACTTCCGACGCCGTGCAGCGTCATTTCAAATACATCGCCCTTCACCGCATCGGCCAGAGGCACGAGCGAGCCAGACAAAATGATGTCGCCTGCATCGAGCGTGACGCCGAAGCTGCCGAGCGTATTGGCGAGCCAAGCGACAGCTTCTGCAGGCGAGCCCTGAACGGCAGCGCCATAGCCTTCGGACAATGGCGCGCCATTTTTGGTCACGGTCACATGCAGGCCGGGCAGATCAAGCTCGCGCGGGTCAGCGCGGGCTTCGCCGAGGATGAAGACGCCGCAAGAAGCGTTGTCGGAGACGGTATCGACGATACCGATTTTCCAGTCGGTGATCCGGCTGTCCACGATTTCAAAGCAGGGCGCGATGCTCTCGGTCGCGGCGATCACGTCTTCTGCTGTGACGCCGGGTCCGTTCAAACTGTCTTTCAGGATGAAGGCGATTTCCGCCTCTGCGCGTGGCGCGATCAGCGCCTTGGCATCGACGTCGATATCGCCTTCAATGTGCATCCAATCTGTCAGGAAACCAAAGTCCGGCTGGTGGACGCCGAGCATGTCCTGGACGGCCTTGGAGGTGACGCCGATCTTCTTGCCGACGACCTTCTCCCCATCCTTGCGGCGGCGGGACAGGAAGTCGAGGCTGATGGCATAAGCGTCTTCGACGGTCAGTGACGGATCACGTGCGATGAGAGGCGGAACCGTCCGGCGATCCCGCAAGGCGGCAAAAAGCTCTGCCCCGTAACGCTCAGCCTTGTTCATTCAGAAAGTCGATCGAATAACGGTTGAATTCCGAAGCGCGTTCCACCTGCACCCAGTGGCCCGTGCGGTTGAAGGTCATCGCCCGCGCATTATCACATTTGTCGAGGAAGAGTCGGGCGTGTGCTTCGGGGCAGAACTCGTCGTTGAGCCCCCACATCACAAAGATCGGCTGCTTCAACTCGCCAAGGCGGGGGCTGAGATCCGGCGTGCGCATCCGCACCAACACATCCTTGGGCTGCGTGCGGGCAACGGCGTAGCGTTCTTCCACCAGCGCATCGGGAATGTTCGGCACAAAGTCGGGATGGACGAGATTGCTCACCAGCCGCTTCTGTTCGGCGAGGTTGAAATCATCGCTGCCAAAGCTGGAGACCATCTTGGAGATGCCGGGCATCACGAAGTAGCTTTCGCGCTCGGCGACGCAGCCGGCGGCCATCAGGATAAGCTTTCCGGCAAACTCCGGATGATCAAGCGTCATCTGAATGGCGATACCGCCACCCAGCGAGTTACCCACGAGCGACGCCCGGTCCACGCCGTGCTGACGCAGGGCATCATAGACGGTGTCGGTGAAGAGCTGCAGCGTGTAATCTAGCCCCTCGGGTTTTGACGACGCGCCATAGCCAATCAGGTCCGGCAGGATGACGCGGAAGCCAGCCTCAACGAACGCATCGATATTCTGGCGGAAATTGGAGGCACCCGATGCACCGGGCCCGCTGCCGTGGAGAAAAACCACAGCAGGACCTGACCCGGCTTCTGCGATGTGAATGTCATATCCACCGGCGACGGCATAAGTCGCCGTCTTGAGGTCTGCCATGGCCCGTCTGCCTTAGAGGAACATGAAGCTGGGCGGTTGGCCCTGCATCGTGCCGATGACGTCCGATGTCCGGTTGCCGGGATCATTGGCAACGTGCGCACGGCCGGCGTGGATGTCCAACCAAGGCTGGAGAATCTCACTCGACATATAAATGGCGCGGCCACCGAGTAGCTGGACGATTTCATCGACCAGATCCGCGATCCGGCGCACCACGGTCGACGAGTTGTAGGTAAACAGGGCCCGCTTTTCCATCGGGATCGGTTCACCGCGACCGGCAAGCTCCATAAGCTCTTCAAAGGTGACCCGCAGCGTCAGTTCCATTTCCAGAACCTGCGCATGTGCCTTTGCGATGGCTGCGTGCAGGATCGGATCTGCTTTGGATGCTTTGCCAGTGTTGGTCGACACGCGATCATTCATGATGTTGATCGCTGCGTTGATGGCAGCGCGCGCGCCACCAAATGCCGCAGTGGAAACGGAGCGGGTGAAGACCTGCGCCCATGGCAGATTGTACAACGGGCCGTCATTCACTTCCTGGCCCGGATTCTGGCAAAGAAAGCCATCAACGGAACGGTGCGTCCGATAATCCGGCACGAAGGCGCGGTCTACAACAACGTCAAAGCTCCCTGTGCCCTGCAGGCCAAAGGTATCCCATGTGCCTTCGATGATTTCATAATCACTACGCGGCAGAAGGAATGTCCGCATGTCCGGCGCGCCGCCTTCTTCGGCCGGCGGGATCATCGCGCCGAGCAGGACCCAGCCGCAGTGCGTTGACCCTGTCGAAAATCCCCAACGACCGGAGAGGTAAAAGCCACCCTCGGTATGCTCCACCTTGCCAACGGGCTGATATGTTGATGCGACGAGCATCGAGCTATCGTCACCCCAGACTTCGCGCTGCGCCTGATCGTGGAAAAGCGCGAGCTCATAGGGGTGGCAGCCGACCACACCATACATCCAACCTGTCGACATGCAGCCTTCGGCGAGAAGCTTCTGGACGTCGAAGAAGACATTCGGGTGCATTTCATAGCCGCCCCAGCGCCTTGGCTGGAGAATGCGGAAGAAGCCTGCTTCCTTCATTTCGGCGATCGTTTCCACCGAAACATTGAAATTTTTGACGCATTGCCGCGCCCTCGATTTGAGTGTCGGGATCATCGCACGGGCGCGATCAACCAACTCTTGTGGCGACGGAATGGGTCCTGCTTGGGTCTTTAGTGAAACAACGCTGGCCATCGCGAGCCTCCTCTTCCTGATATAGTCCCGACTCGCTTCGTGAGCGATTAGGGCATTCGTAATTTTTTTTGTCATTGAATACGCAAATCGTCAATTGAAAACGGGTGAACCATGCTTTAATGCGTAATTTATTGGCAGGTGCTCCGCGATTCAGTGGTTTCCGCCAGAGGGGATGCAAGGCATTTTGGTCCAGCGGGTTTCATACGACTTTACCGGGCAAGTGGCGATCGTCACCGGCGGCACGCGGGGGCTTGGTCGCGTGATCGCGGAGCGTTTGGCAAGTGCCGGGTGTTTGGTTGCGGTTTGTGGTCGGAATGAGCCGGTTGATCTGCCGGATGGTGTCACCTTCTATCAGGCTGATATTCGCGATGCGGATCAGGCCAAGGTTTTTGTCGATGCCGTCGCAGCCAAATTTGGCCGCGTGGATATTCTCGTTAACAATGCAGGTGGTTCGCCTCATTCCGCAATTGAAAGTGCCAGCCCCCGATTTATCGACGCTGTGTTGAAGCTCAATCTTGTTGGACCACTTTATATGGCGCAGGCGGTCTATCCGCACATGAAGGCGCAAAAGGGCGGCAGTATTGTTAACATTGCCAGCGTCTCTGGTGCGCGCCCGTCCCCTGGGACGACTGTGTATGGCGCCGCCAAGGCTGGGTTGCTTAATCTCACGCAAAGCCTTGCGCAGGAGTGGGGTGCGGATGGCGTGCGTGTGAACGCAATCATCGCAGGCCTCATGACCACAGAGAACGCCGAAGAGACGTACGGCGATGCAGAGGCGCAAGCCGCCGTCGGGCGGTCGATGCCTCTTGGTCGCATGGGCGAGGGGGGTGATCTTGCCGGTGCGGTGATGTGGCTCAGTTCAAGCGATGCCGCCTGGGTGAGTGGCGCGCGGTTGCAGGTCGATGGTGGCGGTGAGCGCCCATATTTTCTTGATTTGGTAAAGGGAGGCTAAGGCCGATGGGCGTAAAGGCGCTTGGCTATGTCGTTATAGAGACGGCACAACCTGAAAAATGGGATGAATTTCTGACTCAGGTCGCGGGTGTCATGCGGGCAGAAAATGCTTCGGATGGTGCTGCCCAGTATCGGATTGACCAACGGCCGTTCCGATTCCGCCTTGAACCGTCCGCGCGCGAGTGGTTTGCGGCGGCAGGCTATGAAGTTGCTGATTTGGCAACGCTCAATGCTCTGGCCTCGGCCATCGCTGCGGCTGGTCGTCCTTTAGAGCAGATGTCGCCGGATATGGCTGCGCTCCGCGGCGTTGAGCACGGTTTCCGCACAAGCGACCCTGCCGGCAATGGCCTTGAATTCTATTGTGGGGACAGCACGACGGATGTGCCATTCGTCTCTCCGCAAGGTGTTTCCCACTTCGTAACCGGTGAGATGGGCATGGGGCATGCCGTTTTCTCAGCGCCAGATTTTGATGCGACCGTTGCTTTTTACTGCGACGTCATCGGCTTTCGCCAATCAGACATGCCGCGGTTCAACCTGTTTGGTCCGGATGCGCCCTCGATGGGCTTTGCCTTCCTCCATGCCGACAATGGTCGCCATCACAGCATCGCCTTCGGGGAAGGGCCGGTTCCGCCATCGGGTGCCGTGCACATCATGCTTGAATATCCAGACCTCATCGAGGTCGGGAAAGCGCATGACCGCATGAAGCTGCTTGGCTTTCCGGAATCGGCGACGCTCGGACGCCACTATAATGACGAGACGACCGGCTTCTATGTCCAGACACCCGGCGGGTTCGACATGGAAATCGGATACGACAGTCTTGTGATTGATCCGGACGCCTGGGTCGCAACGCGCCATGAAGGCATCAGCATCTGGGGTCATGAATGGGCCTGGCAGAAGGCCATGAAGGAAGCGCAATCCTAATGCTCGACAAACGTATGACGGCGGCGGACATCGTCGCCCAACTCTCTGATGGAATGACCATCGGGGTTGGCGGCTGGGGCCCACGGCGCAAGCCGATGGCGCTGGTGCGCGAAATTCTCCGTTCTAACCTGAAGGACCTCACCATCGTCGCTTATGGTGGCGCTGATGTTGGGATGCTGTGCGCGGCGGGCAAGGTGAAGAAGGTTGTCTTCGCCTTTGTATCGCTGGACGCCATTCCGCTTGAGCCTTGGTTCCGCAAGGCGCGTGAAGCCGGACAGCTTGAGGTTCTGGAAGTCGATGAAGGCATGTTCCAATGGGGCCTGAAGGCTGCGGCTTTCGGCCTGCCATTCCTTCCAACCCGCGTTGGCCTCGGCACCGACCTCGCCGCTCTTGGTGGCCTAAAAACCGTTACGTCGCCTTATGCCGATGGGGAAACGCTCATCGCCATGCCGGCGCTGAAGCTGGATGCAGCGCTGATCCACGTCAACCGGTCTGACTGGCGTGGCAATGTGCAGGTCTTCGGTCCGGACGTCTATTATGACGAGTGGTTCGCCAAGGCTGCCGCGAAAACCTATGTGAGCTGCGAAGAACTGGTTGACCGCATGGAAGACCATTTTCCGGATGATGCGCAGTTCAACCTGTTCGAACGCTGCTTCGTGACGGGTGTCGTTGAACTTTCGGGTGGCGCGCACCCCAGTTCGATGCCCCCGCATTATGGTTGGGATATGAAGGCCTTCAAAGCCTATGCAGATGCCGCGAAAGACCCGGGCGACTGGTCTGCCGTTGCCGACCGCTTCGTCGGCGCGAGCGAAGCTGACTATTTGAATTCCATTGGCGGAAAGGAGGCGGTTGCGGCTCTCCCGCTGCCGATTTTCTGATGACTGACGTTACTCTCGCAGAACTCTGCATCTATGCGGCATCCGAAGCTTTCCGGGGCAATGGTGAAATCGTTGCCACCGGCGTTGGCCCAGTGCCGCGCCTTGGGGCGGGGCTTGCCAAGCTGACGCACACGCCGGAACTGATGATGACGGATGGCGAATGCTATCTGGTTGAACAGCCAGTGCCTCTGGGGCCGCGCAACTATGATGATCGCAAGAAGGCCGGTTATCTGCCATTCTCGCGCTTCTTTGATAGCGCCGTGTGGACCGGGCGTCGCCATGCGATGGTCACGCCAACCCAGATTGACCGCTTTGGGCAGATCAACCTCTCCCAGCTCGGCGGGACACACAAACAGCCCAAGACTCAGATGCTCGGTGTGCGTGGTTTTCCCGGCAACACCATCTACCATCCGAACAGCTTCTTCTTCCCGTCGCACACGACGCGCGTCTTTGTTGAAGGTGAAGTCGATATGGTGTCGGGCGTTGGCTACAACCCTGCCAAACGTATCGCTGGCGGCAATTACAGCGGTGTCGCGCTGAAAAAGATCATCACCAACCTGTGCGTGATGGACTTTGGCGGGACGGACAACGCCGTTCGCGTCGTTTCTCTGCATCCCGGCGTGACGTTTCAGGACGTGCAGGCCGCAACAGGCTTTCCGCTGGAAAAGGGCGACCTTGTCGAAACCCCATTGCCGGATGCCGACGCACTCGCGATCATCGCACAGCTTGACCCCCACAATATTCGGGCAAGCGTGATCAAAGACAACCCGCCCGCCCAACGGGTGAGCTGAGGAGAGGCTGCATATGAGCGATCTGGTTACACCCAAGAACGTCGACATTAATTATGAGACAGAGACGCCGATCCTCTATGAAGTGATCGATAACGTCGCCTGGATCACGATGGATCGGCCCGCCTTCAACAACGCGCAAAATGGGCAGATGACCTATGCGTTGGACGATGCTTTTAACCGGGCAGTCAAAGATGATGCCGTGCGCTGCATTGTGCTGGCCGGCAATGGCAAGCATTTCTCCGCCGGGCATGACATCGGGACACCGGGCCGCGATCTTCATCATGAATTTGAAAAGCGCCTGATGCTGGCGCCGCACACGAACAAGCCTGCGGCCGAGCTGCTCTACACGCGTGAGCAGGAGCAGTATCTGGGCATGTGCCGCCGCTGGCGCGATATCCCGAAGCCGACCATCGCTATGGTGCAGGGGGCCTGCATCGCGGGTGGGCTTATGCTCGCTTGGGTGTGTGACCTGATCGTCGCTTCAGAAGACGCCTTTTTTCAGGATCCGGTGAATCCGCTGATGGGCATTCCCGGCGTTGAATATTTCGCCCATGGCTTTGAACTTCCCACGCGCGTCGCCAAGGAATTCCTGCTTTTGGGTGAGCGGATGAGTGCGGAGCGCGCTTATTCTTTCGGCATGGTCAACAAGGTCGTCCCGCGCGATGATTTGCGGGAAGCCACGGCCGCTTGGGCTAACAAATTGGCGAAGCAGGGCCGCCTCGGGAACTGGTTGACCAAGCAGTCGATCAACCATGTTGAGGAACTGCGTGGCAAGCGATCTGCAATGGATACGGTTTTCCATATGCACCATTTCGCCCATGCCCAGAATGATCTTGTCACTGGTGACTCCATCGGGGGCGTTAGCGGCAAGTCGGCTGCATCGGCGAACAAGTCGGAGGCCAAATAGGCCTGATGACAGATGTACTTGCCACGGCGTTGACGAAGCGGTTGGGCTGCCAACTGCCGGTGATCCAGACCGCAATGGGTTGGGTCGCCAAGCCGGAGCTTGTGGCAGCCTCAAGCAATGCCGGGGCGTTCGGTTTTCTCGCCTGTGCGGTGATGACACCCAAGGAGGCGGGGGAAGAAGTTGCCCGCCTGCGCGATCTGACGACACATAATTTCGGTATTAATTTCCATAGCTTCCAACCCGGAGCTGCGGAGATTGTTGAACTGATCCTCAAGCACAGCGACCGTGTGAGCGCCGTCAGCTTCGGGCGTGGACCGGATGCCAAGATGATTGGCCGGTTCCGCGATGCAGGCATCCTTTGCATCCCGACCGTGGGCGCCGTGAAGCACGCCGAAAAGATGGTGCAGCTGGGTTGCGAGATGGTGACCATTCAGGGTGGCGAGGGCGGCGGACACACCGGCGCTGTTCCAACGACGGTTCTCCTGCCGCAGGTGCTCGATGCTGTTGATGTGCCGGTTGTCGCAGCGGGTGGATATGGCGATGGCCGTGGCCTCGCCTCCGCGCTTGCTTATGGTGCGGCGGGCATTGCGATGGGCACGCGTTTCCTGATGACTGCTGAAAGCCCGGTGCCGACAGCGCCAAAGGCCGCCTATGTGAAAGCCGGGACAGGCGACATTGCTGTCTCGACCAAAGTGGACGGCATTCCGCAGCGGATGATCCTCAACCCCTTGCTCAAGCGGATCGAAGGGTCCGGCAAGATCGCGATGTGGGCGCGCGCCATGGAAGCCGGGCTTGAGATGAAGCACCAATCGGGCATGAGCTGGGGGCAGGTGCTGTCCACCGCACGCAGCATGACGTCGCATGGCGAAATGCCTCTTGCCCAGGCCATGATGGCGGCTGCCGCCCCCATGATGATCCAGCGCGCGGTTGTGTCCGGCGATGCCGAACATGGCCTGATGGCCACCGGCGTTGTGGCAGGTCGACTGAAGGACTTGCCGAGCTGCGCTGACCTCATGACTTCCATCGAAACCGAAGCACGTGCGCGGATCGCCGCGCTGACCGCAGGGAACTGAACGCCATGCCCATCACCACTGAAATCCGTGACCGCATTGCGGAGATCGTTTTTGATGTTCCTCCCGTAAACGCCTTTAACAGCGAGACGTGGATGAGCCTTCCCGCCATCATCACGGCCGCTGCCAGCAATCCAGAGGTCAACTGCGTTCTTATTCGGGCGGCGGAAACCTCTCGCGGCTTCTGCGGTGGCGTCGACATTAAGGAGATGCAGGCGCATCCGGAGCGGATCACGATCCTGAACCGTGGCAACTATCTGACATTCAAGGCGATCCGTGATGCGGAAGTGCCGGTTGTGGTGGCAGCGCACAAGTTCGTGATCGGCGGGGGCATCGGCATTTGCGGCGCGTCCGACACGATCATCGCAGCGGATGACGCCTTCTTCTCCCTCCCCGAAGTGGACCGCGGAGCCATGGGCGGGGCAAGCCATTTGTCGCGCATGTTGCCGCTGCACAAGGTGCGCGCGGCCTTCTTCACAGGCGGCAATATCCCGGCAGAGGAAGCCTATCGCTTGGGTGCTGTCGAAAAGGTCGTTCCGCGGGAAAAGCTGATCGAGGAAGCACAGGCTTTTTGTGCCGTGATCGCGTCCAAGAGCCGCAAGGCGCTGGTTATCGCAAAGGAAGCGCTCAACGGTCTGGAGCCGCGCGATGTGGATCGCGGCTATCGTTGGGAACAGGGCTTCACGCTCGAAATGTATATGCATGAGGACTCACAGAAGTCCCGCGATGCCTTTGTTGAGACGGGTAAGGCCGCGACGTTCTGATGCATTTGGAATGTACGCCTGAACAAGATGCCTTCCGCGCCGAAGTCCGCGCATGGATGGAGGCGCATGTGCCCAAGGAACCGCTCGTCACGTTGGAATGCCGCGAAGGCTATGACCAGCATGTCGAATGGGAACGCACACTTTCCAGCGGCAACTGGGGCATGGTCACTTGGCCTGAAGCCTATGGGGGGCGTGGCCTTGATCTGATCCAGTGGCTGATTTTTGAGGAAGAATATTTCCGTGCCGGTGGGCCCAATCGGGCAAACCAGAACGGCATCTTCCTGCTCGGCCCGACGATCATGGAATTCGGCACCGACGAACAGAAGAAGCGCTTCCTGACACCGATGGCCAAGGGTGAAGTGATCTGGGCGCAGGCTTGGTCCGAGCCGGGTGCCGGGTCTGACATGGCCGCCATTTCGTCCAAGGCGGTGCGCGACGGCGATCACTATGTCATCACGGGTCAAAAGACCTGGTCCAGCCGTGCGGCGTTCGCCGACTGGGGCTTCGGCATGTTCCGTACCGACCCCGACAGCAAGCGTCACAAAGGCCTGACCTTCATCCTGTTCGACATCAATTCGCCGGGGATTACGCGACGGCCGATACGCCAGTTGCATGGCGATACGGGCTTTGCCGAACTCTTCTTTGATGAAGTCCGCGTGCCGGTCGAAAATTGTCTGGCGGGCGAAGGCGAGGGCTGGAACGTGGCTATGGCGACGGCAGGTTTTGAACGTGGCCTGATGTTGCGGTCTCCCGGGCGTTTTCAGGCGACGGCAAAGCGGCTGGTCGATCTCTATCGTAAGCATGAAGCTGAGGCCTCACCGGCTGCGCGTGAAGCAGTGCTGCAGGCTTGGATGGCGGCACAGGCCTATGCCTATAATACCTATGCGGTCGCAGCTAAAATCATGGCGGGCGGCAAGATTGGCGCGGAAGCCAGTCTCAACAAGATTTTCTGGTCTGAACTTGACCGGTCCATGCACCGCACGGCGATGCAGCTTTTGGGTGCGCATGCGGAACTCAAGCGCTTCGACGACGGTTCGGTGAACCAGTGGCTGGAAGGGTACATCTTCTCGCTTTCCGGCCCGATCTATGCCGGATCGAACGAGGTCCAGCGCAACATCACGGCCGAACGTATGCTCGGGCTGCCGCGTGTGGGAGCAGGCTGATGGATATGTTGTTGACTGAAGACCAGTTGGCGCTGGCAGAAACAGTACGCGACTATCTGGCCGGGACGCACGGGCCAGAAGTGTTGCGCCGTTTGGATGCTGAGGGAAATCGCGATCCTGCAATCTGGCAGGGGCTTGTCGATATGGGGCTGACAGGCCTGCTTGTGCCCGAGGCACAGGGTGGCCTTGGCATGGGTCTTGTCGATGCAGCCCTGATTGCGGCGGAATGCGGGCGGACCTGTTTGGCAGAACCGTTGGTAGACACCGCCTTTGTCGGTGTTCCGTGGTTGCAGGCGCAGGGCAAGACCGATCAGCTTGCCGATGTTGCGGCGGGGCGGGTCACGCTGCCGCTAGCACATGCGATCAACCCGTGGGTCGCGGATGGCGCGGGGGTGGCGCTCAAGAGCGTTGACCCGATGCGCAATCTGGCAGCCTCGGCAAACGACAATGCAGACCCGCATCTGCTCAATCTCGGCGCATTGATGTCGGCGGCGCAACTCGTCGGTCTCGCCGATGCAATGCTTCATCTTGCCGTTGAATATGCGAAAATCCGGACGCAGTTTGGCCAGCCGATTGGCGCATTTCAGGCGATCAAGCACCAACTTGCGACCTGTGCTGTGGCCATTGAATTTGCCAAGCCCGTGGTTTGGCAGGCCGCGCAGGCATTGCAGGATAGACGCCCTTCGGCTGCGGTCCATGTCAGCCACGCCAAGGTTGCCGCGACCGATGCGGCAATCCTGACGGCCGAAACGGCGATCCAGGTGCATGGTGCCATGGGTTATACGTACGAAGTTGATCTCCATTTCTGGATGAAGCGCAGTTGGGCGCTTTCCGGAGCTTGGGGGACGCGAGCCTTCCATCTCAAACGTGTCGATGATGCTGTGCTGGGCGGCACGCTCGCAATCGGCCCCGAAAACACCTTTGCTTAAGGACTGACATGGCTGAAGCCTATATTATCGACGCTGTGCGCACCCCCATCGGCCGCAAAAAGGGTAGCCTTGCGGGCCTTCACCCGGCTGACCTCGGCGCGCACCCCATCAAGGCGCTGGTCGCGCGGACCGGCATCGATGCCAATGCCGTTGACGACGTTGTCTGGGGTTGCTGCGATACAATCGGGCCGCAAGCGGGGGATATTGGCCGCACGGTTTGGCTCGTGGCAGGTCTGCCGCAGCACGTGCCGGGCACGACGATTGACCGACAATGCGGATCTTCCCAGCAGGCGCTCCATTTTGCAGCGCAAGGGGTGATGTCGGGCACGCAGGACCTCGTCGTGGCCGGCGGTAGCCAGGCGATGAATGCCATCCCAATTTCAGCGGCCATGTATGCGGGAGAACCATACGGCTTTTCCAATCCGTTCAACACATCGCCGGGCTGGATTGCGCGCTATGGGGACGGGCTGCTCAACCAGATCAACTCGGCGGAAATGATCGCCAACAAATGGGGTCTGTCACGCGAAGAGATGGAAGCGTTTGCCGTTGCATCGCACCAGCGCGCGCAGGCCGCTTGGGACAATGGCTGGTTCGATGCTGAGGTCGCGCCGATGGCTGAGCTTGAGAAGGATGAGACGATCCGACCGCAGACCAATATGGAAGGTCTCGCCGGACTTCGCACCGTTCAGGAAGGCGGTATCATAACCGCTGGTATTTCAAGCCAGAATTGTGATGGCGCAGCAGCGATGCTCGTCGCATCGGAGCGGGCTGTGAAGGAGCATGGTCTCAAGCCGCGCGCGCGCGTGCATCACATTTCGGTGCGCGCTGACGATCCTGTCTGGATGTTGACCGCGCCTATTCCGGCGACGGAGCACGCGCTCAAAAAAGCAGGTATGACGGTTGCCGACATCGATCTGTTTGAATGCAATGAAGCCTTCGCTTCCGTGCCGATGGCGTGGATGAAGGAACTCGGCATTCCGCATGAGAAGGTCAATATTCACGGTGGCGGCATCGCGCTTGGCCACCCGCTTGGGGCGACAGGCGCGCGCCTTATGACCACATTGCTCAATGCACTGGAACGCACCGGCGGTCGCTATGGCCTGCAGACCATGTGCGAAGGCGGCGGTCAGGCCAACGTCACGATTATCGAGAGGTTATAATGGGTATTTGCGATAACAGGACGGTCATCATCACCGGTGCCGCCCGTGGGCTGGGGCGAGCCTATGCGCTCGCCTTTGCAGCGGAAGGAGCCAACGTCGTCGTCAACGACATCGGCACATCGTTGGGCGGTGAAGGTCGCGACACGAGTGCTGCAGACGGCGTGGTGGCGGAAATCAAGGCGGCGGGCGGCAATGCCATCGCAAACTATGAAGACATTACCGACTGGGATGGGGCGAAGCGCATTGTTGACGGGACAATAGCCGCCTTCGGTGATCTTCATGTCGTGGTGAACAACGCCGGCATCGTGCGAGATCGCATGTTTGTGTCGGCGACCATCGATGAATGGGATGCGACGATGCATGTGCATCTGCGCGGCCATTTCTGCCTATCGCGCCATGCCGTTGACTACTGGCGCGCGCGGGGCAAGGAAGGCCATAAGGTCGATGCCCGCATCATCAATACGTCTTCGGGCGCGGGGCTTCAGGGCTCCATCGCACAGGCCGCCTATTCGACCGCCAAGGGGGGCATCGCCTCGCTGACATTAGTTCAAGCGGCAGAACTGGGTCGCTATGGCATCACCGCCAATGCGCTGGCCCCGTCTGCCCGCACGCGGATGACGGAACAGGCCTTTGCCGACAAGATGGCGACCGAAGGACAGGCGTTTGACGTCATGGACCCCGCGAACATTGCGCCGACAGTCGTCTGGCTGGGCAGCGCGGAAAGCGCGCATGTGACCGGCTGCGTCTTTGAACTCGAAGGCGGCAAGATCATGCTGGAAGACGGCTGGCGCGAAGGCCCGCTTGTGGATGCCGGGAAGCAGTGGGACCCCGCTGACGTTGGCGGCGCGGTTGATAAGCTGTTGGCGCAGCGCGTGGCACCCCGCAAGGTCTGGGGGACCGCATAATGGAATTCGTCTTCACCGAAGAACAGCAGATGATCGGCGAGACGGCCAAGGCCTTCTTCCTCGAGAATGCGACCAGCGCACGGACGCGCAAGGCGATGGCCGCAGACGGCATAGATCGCGATTTGTGGTCCTCCTTCTGCACTGAACTTGGTCTGGCGGGTATCGCTATGCCGGAAGCGTATGGCGGGGCAGGCTTGGGTCAGGTCGAGTTCGCAATGGTGGCCGAACATGCGGGTGCGCAAGTTGCCGCACTACCGCTGCTGGGTCTTGCCATGGCCTCGCAAGCACTTTCAGCCGGTGGCTCCGATGCGCAGAAGGCAAAGTGGCTCCCCGAACTGGCAGGCGGCAAGATTGCGGCCTGCGCGGGCACCGACAGCCTCACCGTCGATGGTAACACGCTGACCGGGACATTTGAATTCGTGGCCCATGGCGGCACTGCAGACATGTTCGTTCTTGGCGACGCAACAGGCGCTTGGATCGTGGAGCGCGGCGCTGCTGGTGTTGCCGCATCCAACCACGTGACGATGGATCAGACGCGGCCTTATGCGACAGTGTTGCTCGAAGCTGCCATCGGCGACCCGCTGGCGGATGGCGCCAAGGCCATGCAGGCTGCGCGTGAAGCGGGATGGATTTGCGTGGCTGCAGAGGCTTTGGGCGGCGCGCAGGAAGCGCTCGACCGGACGGTGGCCTATGCCAAGGATCGCGTTCAGTTCGGCCGTGCGATTGGCTCATTCCAAGCCTATAAGCATCGGCTCGCCGACATGATGATCGAAATCGAACAGGCCCGCTCTGCCGTTTATTGGGCAGCTTGTGCCGTTGATGAGCAGGCCGCCGACGTCGCGCTGGCGCTCCATGCGGCCAAGTCATTCGCGGCAGACACGTTCTTCAAATGCGCAGGGGACATGATCCAGCTTCATGGTGGCATCGGTTTCACATGGGAGCATGATGCGCATCTGTTCTTCAAGCGGGCCCGCGCCATCCAGTCGATGCTGGGCCATGGCAATTGGCACCGTGAACAAGTCGCCACGATGATTTTGGGAGAAGCGGCATGAAGCTTGGGTTTTCCGCCGCCGATGAGGATTTTCGCCGCGAATGTGCCGACTGGCTGAATGGCCAGATGGCGGGCGAGTTCAAGGACATCAAAGGCATTTCGACGCTCACCGAAAAGGCGGAGCGACGCAAGGAATGGGAGCAACAGCTCGCAGCCCATAAATGGAGCTGCATCGGCTGGCCCGAAGCTTGGGGCGGTCGCAATGCGACACTTGCTCAACAGGTGATCTTTGCTGAGGAATATGCGCGCGCGGGCGTTCCCGGGCGGGTCAATCATATTGGTGTCGAACTTGCTGGGCCAACGTTGCTTGCCTTTGGCACAGAGGATCAGAAGAAGCGCTTTTTGCCCGGTATTGCTGCTGGACAGACGATCTTTTGCCAAGGCTTTTCAGAGCCGGGCGCCGGGTCTGACCTCGCCAGCGTGCGCACAAAGGCGCGCCTGGAAGGCAATGAATGGGTCGTCAACGGCCAGAAAATCTGGACCAGCCTCGCGCACATCTCAGATTGGATTTTCGTCGTGTCGCGCAGCGAAGAGGGATCGAAGGGCCCCAAGGGCCTCACGTTCCTGATGATGGAAATTGATCAGCCCGGGATCGACATCCGTCCCATCAAGCAGATCAACGGGGATGCGGAGTTCAACGAAACGTTCTTCACTGATGCGAAGTGCCCCGCCGACAGCCTGATCGGCGCGGTGGGCGAAGGTTGGAAGATTGCGATGGGCCTGCTGGCGTTTGAACGCGGCGTGTCCACGCTGGGCCAGCAGATGGGCTTCCGCAATGAGTTGGACGGCGTCATCGAGGCTGCTAAGGCGAACGGTGCGGCGAACAACCCACTGATCCGCCAGCGGCTCGCTAAGGCAGAGATCGGCTTGCAGCTGATGCGCTACGGGGCGCTTCGGATGCTCTCAAACACCGACTATTCCAAGATTGATGGCGCCGCGTTGACCTATAAGATCCAGTGGGCGACCTGGCGTCGGTCGCTGGGGGAACTGGCGATGGATGTGCTTGGCCAAGGTGCTGAGACAGCGGACGCAGAAGCCTATGAATGGTCGATGCTCCCGAACCTGTTCCTCTATTCGCGAGCTGATACAATTTACGGTGGGACCAATCAGATCCAGCGCAACCTGATCGCAGAGCGTGGTCTGGGCATGCCGCGTGAACCGCGAGGGGATGTCTAATGCTACCCAGCTATCCGGAACCAAGAAACCTGCTGAAAGGCAAGACAGTCGTCGTGACAGCTGCGGCCGGGACAGGGATTGGTTTTTCAGCCGCAAAACGCGCGACGGAAGAGGGTGCAAGCGTCCTCATCAGCGACTTTCATGAACGTCGCCTCGGCGAAGCGGCCGATCGGATCGCCGGTGAAGTTGGGACGCGTCCGGCGACCTTTGTCTGTGATGTGACGAAGCAAGACCATGTTGATGGCCTGCGCGATGCGTCGCTCGCGGCGCTTGGCCATGTTGATGTGCTCATCAACAATGCCGGGCTTGGCGGCGAGGTGGATGTCGTTGCCATGACCGATGACCAGTGGGGCCGGGTGCTTGACGTGACGCTCAACAGCGTATTCCGCATGACGCGCAGCTTCCTGCCTTCCATGTATGAACGCAAGTCTGGCGTCATTGTGAACAATGCCTCCGTCCTCGGCTGGCGCGCGCAAAAGGGGCAGGCGCACTATGCGGCGGCCAAAGCCGGTGTGATGGCCTTTACCCGCTGTTCGGCGGTAGAAGCGGCGGAGCATGGCGTGCGGATAAATGCCGTTGCCCCCTCCATCGCGATGCATGCTTTTCTTGCCAAGGTGACGACAGACGAACTGCTGGAAAAGCTCTCGGCGCAGGAGGCATTTGGCCGACCGGCGGAAGTGTGGGAGGTCGCCAACGTCATGATGTTCCTCGCGTCGGATTTGTCGTCCTATATGACCGGTGAAATCGTCTCGGTCTCGAGCCAGCGCGCATGACGGGGCCAAAAATCTTCGAAACGCCCGGTGCACTTTCTGGGCAAGAAGGCACGCAACTCGGACCAACGGAATGGCTGCTGATCGACCAGGACCGCGTGAATGGTTTTGCCGATGTGACCGGCGATCATCAGTGGATTCACGTTGATGTTGAGCGCGCGAAGGAAGGCCCCTTTGGCGGCACCATCGCGCATGGTTATCTCACGATGAGCCTCGTCAATTACTTCCTGCCGCAGCTGATCGAGGTGCAGGGCTTTACCCATGCCGTGAATGTCGGCGCGGACCGATTGCGTTTCCTCGCCCCGGTCAAGGTCGGGTCGCGTATCCGCGGCGTCGGCGAGATTGTGACCGTCGAGGAGATTAAGGGCGCGATCCAATCCGTCGTGCGCGTCACCGTCGAAATTGAGGGCAGCGACAAGCCTGCCTGCGTTGTCGACACCATCAGCCGCTATTTTCCATAAAGGAGCTTACCATGGCGACACCTGAACAGATGACCGCAGCCGTACACGTATATGTGGACGGTTTTGATAAAGGCGACCCCGAAGCTGTCGTGGCGCTGTTTGCGGAGGATGCCACCGTCGAGGACCCGGTCGGCACCCCGCTGAAGGTAGGTCACGCCGCGATCCGCGAATTCTACACCGCGTCGATGGCAACCGGGGCCAAGCTGCGGCTGGACGGCCCGATCCGCCTCGCGACCGAATATGCCGCCTTCGCCTTTCAGGTGCAGCTGGCGATGGAAGGCAAGGCCCTGACCGTCGACGTCATCGATACATTCAAATTCAATGCGGATGGCAAGGTGACAGAGATGCGCGCCTTTTTCGGTCCGTCCAACATGACCGGTTTCTAAAGGAGAGAATGATGCGCGAAGCAGCAATCGTCGCGACAGCGCGGACAGGCATCGGCAAGGCCTATCGCGGCGCGTTTAACGATACCGAAGCGCCGGTTCTGTCGAGCCATGTCGTCAACGCCGTGCTGGATCGGTCGGGGATTGATCCGGCGCGCGTCGACGACGTTTATCTGGGTGTCGGCAACCACTGGAATACGCAGAGCTACAATCTTGGCCGTCTGACGGTGCATGCATCGAAGCTGCCCAATAGCGTCGGCGGTTTCACGCTCGACCGCAAATGTTCGTCGGGCCTTAATGCCATTGCTTTGGCGGCGCGCGGTGTGATTGCGGACGAGATTGATGTCGCAGTGGCGGGTGGCATGGAGACGATCTCCATGACGCTAAACAAGTTCGCGCCCGGATGGCGCAACCGGTCACAAGCGGTGATTGATGCAGACCCCTATGCCTATATGGCGATGATCGAGACGGCAGAAGTCGTGGCCGAACGCTATGGCGTGTCGCGTGAGGCGCAGGATGCCTTTGCGGCTTTGAGCCAGCAGCGCGCAGGCGCCGCACAAGCCGCCGGTCGTTTCAATGATGAGATTGTGGCCATCACAGTTGAAAAGTCGCTGAAGGACAAGGAAGGCAATGAGACCGGGCGGGAAACCGTAACCGTTTCCGCCGATGAAGGCGTCCGGGGCGATACCACCGCAGAAGGCTTGTCGCTGCTTCGGCCCGTCTTCAAGGACGGCATGGTCATCAAGGAAGGCAAGCACATCACCGCCGGCAATGCGTCGCAACTGTCTGACGGTGCGTCGGCGCAGCTTGTGATGGACCTGGCGACAGCGCAAAAGGAAGGGCTTCCCGTTCTCGGTGTCTATCGCGGCTTTCAGGTTGCTGGATGTGATCCTGATGAGATGGGCATCGGTCCGGTCTTCGCCATTCCAAAGCTGTTGCAGAGGGCGGGCCTAAAGATCGACGATATCGGCCTGTTCGAAATCAACGAAGCGTTCGCCAGCCAGGCGATCTACTGCCAGCAGAAGCTTGGCATCGACCCTGATAAGCTCAACGTCGATGGCGGCGGTATTGCGCTTGGCCATCCCTTTGGGATGACGGGCAGCCGTCTGGTCGGTCATGCGCTGATCGAAGGCAAGCGTCGCGGTGTGAAGTATGTCGTTATCTCGATGTGCGTTGCAGGCGGCATGGGTGCAGCAGGACTGTTCGAGGTCGCCTGATGTCGCTGGAGGCGCTTCCGCCCACGATCCCTCATGCTGCGGCCCTCGCAGCCGCACGCTGGGGCGATGCACCGGCCTTGCTGGAGCACGGGGAGGTTTGGAGCTTCAACCAGCTTTGGGCGAAGTGCAGGGAAGCCGCATCCGCGCTATTAGCGCGTGGCGTGGGCGAGGGGGACCGTATAGCGATCTGGGCGCCAAATAGCCGCGAATGGGTTGTCGCGGCGGTTGCCGCCATGACGTGCGGCGCGGCGATTGTTCCGCTCAACACCCGGCTGAAGGGCCGCGAGGCCGGTGACATCTTGCGGCGGACCAATGCGCGGATGATGTTCACCGTGCGGGGTTTTCTGGGGATTGATTATCCAGAGCTGCTATCTGCCGAAGACCTGCCGGACCTTGCCGAGACTGTATTGCTCGACACGGATTTCGGGACTTTTCTCGAAAGCGGGAATGGTGCTGACGATGCCGCGATTGACGCAGCTTTGGCACGCCTGACAGCAGATCATCTGTCCGACATCCTGTTCACAAGCGGCACCACTGGCGTACCCAAGGGCGTGATGATGACCTATGGGCGCGTCATCCCCCAATGCGGCGTCTGGATCGGCAATACGGGCCTGTCAGCAGGTGAACGCTATCTGATCGTCAATCCCTTCTTCCACAGCTTCGGGTTCAAAGTGGGCTGGGTGGCCTGCCTCATTAGCGGCGCTGTGATCGTGCCCATGCCCCAGTTCGATGTTGCATCGGCGCGCGACAGTATTGTGCGGGACCGGATCAATTTCCTCCCCGGACCACCGACGATCTTCCAGATGTTGCTCGCCGAAAAGGAGCGCGGGGACTTTGATTGTTCGTCGCTGCGTGGCGGGACCACAGGGGCTGCAACCGTGCCGCCGGTTCTGGTTGAACGCATCCGGACCGAACTTGGCATGAAGGACATCATCACCGCTTATGGGATGACAGAGTGTGTCAACATCACCAGTTGCCGTCCGGGTGACCCAGTGGACGTGATCGCCACCACCTGTGGGGCAGCAATACCAGGGAATGAGGTGATCATCGCTGGCGACGATGGGCAGAAAGTCCCGCGCGGTGAAACGGGTGAAATCTGGGTGCGGGGGCAGGGCGTCATGCTTGGCTATCTCGACGATCCCGACGCGACGGCAGAGGCGATTGATCCCAATGGCTGGCTACACACGGGCGACGTCGGGACGATGGACGCCCATGGCTATGTCCGCATCACCGACCGGCTGAAGGACATGTACATTTCCGGCGGGTTCAATGTGTATCCGGCAGAGGTGGAAAAGCTGCTGTCCAACCACCCGGCGGTGGGCATGGTGGCCGTCGTTGGCATTGCTGATGAGCGCATGGGAGAAGTCGGCAAGGCCTATGTCGTTCTGCGTCCCGGCGCTGCGGCAACTGAGGCGGAACTGGCGGCTTGGTCGCGGGAGAATATGGCCAACTACAAGGTGCCCCGCAGCTTTGTGTTGGTTGACGATGTCCCCCGCAATGCGTCGGGCAAGGTGCTTAAAACGGAATTGCGCTAGTGGATCGAAGAATCTGCAGCGCCATTGCGGAAAGTAAGCCGTTTGGACGATTTACAGGCGCACTTTGAGCGTCGCATGATCGCCCGAGCGAATGAGAAAAGAACGGATTGGGAGAGCGCATGTCGAAGGAACTTCGTTACGTCATCATCGGCGCTGGCATGGCCGGCATTCTTGCGGGCATTAAGCTGCTGGAGCGCGGTGAAAAGAACTTCACGATCCTCGAAAAGGCCTCCAGCCTTGGCGGAACCTGGCGCGAAAATCGCTATCCGGGCCTGACCTGCGATGTGCCGGCGCATGCCTATACCTATAGCTTTGCGCCCTATGCCGAATGGAAGTCCTATTACGCTAACGGTCCGGATATCCGCGACTATTTTGAAAAGGTCGCAGCGGACTTCGGCGTTAATCCGTACATCCGGTACAATGCCGAAGTCACAAGCTGTGATTTCGATGAAGCGACGGCGACTTGGTCGGTCGGTGTTTCCGGAACAGAAGAAATCGAAGCTGACATCGTCATTTGCGCCTCTGGCGTGCTGCACCACCCGAAGATGCCGGATATTACGGGTCTCGACAGCTTTGCGGGTAAGGCATTCCACTCGGCGCGCTGGGATGACAGTGCCCAACTGGATGGCACGCGGGTCGGCATTGTCGGCTGTGGATCGACGGGTGCGCAAATCCTGACCGCGCTGACCGGCCGGTCAAAGCAGGTTGTCCATTTCCAGCGGTCGCCACAGTGGATCATGCCTGTTCCGCAATTCGACTACACGGATGAGGAGCGAGAAGCTTTCCGCAAGGATGTGAAGCTGATCGATGAAATCCGCTACAACAAGGAATATTGGGACGCGATCCTGCGCTTCACAGACGGCATCACGAACATTGATGGGCCGCAGATGAAGGAGATCGAGGACTACTGCCTCCAGAATCTCGAACACAGCGTGACCGACCCTGAACTCCGCAAGAAGCTGACCCCGAACTATCGGGCAGGGTGTAAGCGGCTGATCTATTCCTGGTGCTATTATGACCACGTCCAGAAGCCCAACGTCTTTGTCGACACAGGCGCGATCGAACGCGTGGAATCGGCAGGCGTCCGTATGAAGGACGGGACGTTACATGAACTTGATGTGCTCGTCCTCGCAACAGGCTTCCGCGCGGACCGTTTCATCCGTCCGGCTTCGGTCATGGGTCGGAACGGAAAGTCGCTGGACGATGCCTGGTCCTTGCGGCCGACGGCTTTCAACGCGCTGACACTCCCGGATTTCCCGAACTTCTTCATGCTCAACGGGCCGACGGGGCCAGTTGGCAATTTCTCCCTGATCGACATTGCAGAAGCCCAGTGGAAATATGTTGATCAACTCATTGATCGGCTCCGCGCCGGCAATGCCCGTGCTGTTGAGCCAACGCATGAAGCCATGGCCGACTATGAGGAAAAGCGGATCGCGGCTGCAAAGAAGACGATCTTCGGCAGCGGCTGCACCAGTTGGTATCTGGACGATACTGGCGTTCCGGCCAGCTGGCCTTGGAGCTATCAGGCGTTCGTTGATGCGATGGCCAAGCCGGACTTTGAGGACTTCCGCTTCGCTGCGTAACTATTGAAGTCCGCTTCTAAGCAGGTGGACCAGTTGCGATTGCCGCCGCGCGCCCGTCTTCGCAAAGATTGAGCGGAGATGGGCCCGCGCAGTATTGTGCGCGATGCCCAACGTATCTGCTGCATCTACAAGCGATCTGCCGCTAGCGAGCGAGACAGCAAGTGTCGCCTCCATGCGGGTCAGTTGGAACAAATCCCTGATCGCGGCGGGGTCCAGTTGGGTGTCGTCGCCGGGCACTGTGATGAACAGTGCCAGATTTGCGCCCCCGCGAATGATGGTCGGAACGTGGATCGGGCGGGCCACGACAACAAGGTCGTGCCCACTCGCACGACTGAGCTTGAACCGGACCGGTGCCGGAATATCGCCAATACGCGTTAAAAGGCCTTCGATGGTTCTCTGATGGCCGTTGTCGGCAATGTGGAGTTTCCCGTCTCTCACACCGATGCCATCGCTTGCATCCAGCAATTGATCAGCCACAGCATTGATCCGCGTGATGGCGCCTGATTGGTCAAGAATGATTGTGCCGACGCCCAATTGTTCGACAGCGCCCCGGTAGACGCCATGTTCTGCCCCTTCGATCTGAAGTCGCTCAAACAGGCGGGCCGCGTTGCGGAGATGGGGCACGAGCATCTGAAATCGGCCGCGATCTGCGGTTGAGAAATCCGGGAGGGACCGGTCTCGCGTGACGCGGCACCGCGCCTCAAAGCCACTCGGAAAGCGCAGATCGACGCCGAGGACTTGATCTCCCCCTGCGGCGTCGAGAAAGCCCTTATAGTCCGAAATGTCTTGGGAGCTTTGGCCTTCAAGAAACTCCCGGAAGGAGGTGACTTCGCCTTCGGGTAAACCCTGAAACGGGTCGCTTGCAAAATAAGTCTTAAGATAGTCTTCATTGGTCTTCGGGTCGCTGCCGGGCGTCACCATCGCGCCGGGGGTGCTGAGACCGGGTACGGTCAGGATCAACGTCGCATAGCTGCCCTCAAGCCACTGGGCCAAGGCGCGCAGAAACTCTTCCCACGGTGCACCCTCCAGCAGGCCGCCATAGAGGGAGTCAAGAACCTTGGAGAACAGATCTTGTTGCGTGTCGATCATGGGAGATGAGGTTAGGGCAGCGCCTTTGGAATGGATAGCGGCCCTAACCCTTTTCAAGCCGAGGTGATGTTGGTGACAGTCTGATAGGCACCGCGGATCGCGCCTTCGATATAACCGACGCCATTCGCATCTCCGATGCTGTGGACGTTGAAGCCCGCAGCCTTAAGGGCATCGGCAAGCGTCAGATCACCTTCCGCACCCTTCGCCACGATGACATGGTCGGCGGAGACTGTGTGGGCCGTGCCTGACGCGTCGGTGAAGCGCACTGCGCCATCCTCGATGCTGATGCCGCTCGCGGCGGGATGCATAGCGACGCCGTGCTCCTGAAGCTCAGACAAGATGCGCATCCGGCGGACCAGCGTCAGGCCTTTGCCGAAGGCGGGGGCTTCATCGACGATGGTGACCTTGCGCCCACGTTCGTGGAGGAATTCGGCCAGCTCAATGCCAACCAATTCACCGCCGATGATGACGATCTCGTCGCCCAAGGGCATCCAAGCATGGGTCGCCTTGCGGACGAGGTCAAGGTTGGCTGTCGCGCCGGTGGCTGCGCCGATCTTTGTTGCCATACGTGTGAAGAGGCCCGTTTTCCTCTTCAATTCGTCGGAACTTTCGCCGAGCATCAGCCGCCGCATGTCGTCACCAGAAAAGACATTGTCCCGGTCATTGCCGGGGATGTCCGGCATGCCGCGCGTGGCACCGGTTGCAACGATGACATCATGGGGCGCGAGCGACTGCAGGAGTTCCGGGGTCGCCGCCGTGTTCAGGCGGATGTCGGCACCAGACATCTCCACTTCGCGCCGCAGCCAGTTGAGCAGCCGCTCATTGGGTTCATAGGCAAGGGAGGCGAACCGCAATGTGCCGCCAAGGCGTTCGCTCTTTTCGATGAGGGTCACCTTATGGCCAAGTGCGGTGAGGCGGCGGGTCGCTTCCATGCCGCCAGGGCCGCCGCCAATAACGACGATGGTCTTCTTGCCCGCAGTCGCCGGCTTGCGCTCAAATTCAACTGAGAACTCGGCATTAACGGCACAGCGGGATTGCTGATTGCCGTAGATCGCGCTGACGCAGGTGTAGCAATAGACGCATGGGCGGACGCGCTCTGTTTCGCCGCGCAACAGCTTGTTGGGCAGATGCGGGTCTGCCAGCAGTTTGCGGCCCATGGCGATGAAGTCTGCTTCGCCTTTGCCGATGGTGCGGTCTGCAGTGTCCACTTCAACGCGGCCCGACGCGATGATGGGGATGCTGACTTCTGTCTTCAGCTCCGCAGCCGCTGGCAAGTTGAAGTTTTCAATATGCGGGATGTTCGATTCTGAATGCAGCTTGCCATCGCCCGTGTCATGATAGGCAGACACGGTGATCGCGTCTGCGCCTGCCGCTTCAACGGTGCGCGCAGCAAACTTTGCGTCTTCAAGGGAGATGCCGCCCGTCTTGCCCACTTCACGGGAATCAAGCTTCACCCAAACCGGAAAGTCCGGGCCAACCAATGCGCGCGTTGCGGCGAGGACCTCGCGCAGCATCCGCAGGCGGTTTTCAATCGGGCCGCCATATTCATCGGTCCGGCTGTTCGTTTTGGGGGAGATGAAGGATGATAGAAGATACCCATGGCCGGAATGGATCTCGACCGCGTCAAACCCTGCTTTTTGTGCGCGGGCGGCCCCTTCCGCATATTGGCGGACAGCCGTCGCGATATCCTCATGGTTCAGGACCTTGATTTCCGGCATCGTCATGCCGCTGAAGGCCGCCAGCTCCTCGGGCAGGAAATACTTCATGAAATTGCCGGTCGGAGCAGGGGGGATGCATGGTGCCCAAAGCGGGTGGCCCCAGCGCGTTGAATAGCCCGCGACGAGCCCGCCATGATGCAGCTGTGCCGCAATTTTCGCGCCGCTGGCGTGCACGCGGTCGCAAAGTTCGGTCAAGCCCGGGAGGAACTTGTCATCGCTGATGGCGGTCTGTTGCAGGGCGACTGCGCCGACCGGCCAGGCCACACCCGCGACGCCGCAGATGATCAGCCCCGCGCCGCCCCGCGCCTGTTCCTCATGGTAGGCGATCAGCTTTTCGCCGACGGTTCCGTCTTCTTCGGACAGGCTCACACCCATTGCGGTCACCATGATGCGGTTCTTCACCTCCATCTTGTTGATGCGGCCGGGTGAGAGGAGGTGCGGGTAAGTATTTGAAATCATATTAGACAAGTCCTGTGCGGGAATGTGCTTGGGTCATCGAGACGAAATTCATGCATTGGTCGAGCGCTGCGGCGCACCTTTGGGCGGCGACATCAGTCGGCAGTTGATCAAGGTCTTTTGAAAAGGTCTCGACGCCCAAAAAGGCAGTGGTGCCCGTGGCGGCAATCGCCTGCATAAAGGCTTTGAGATTGAGTTCCCCTTCGCAGGGAAGCAGGCGGTTCATCATGCCGTGGTTGAGGTCCGCCTCTGGAGCCGCAAGGGCATCATTCAGTTGGACCGAAAAGATGCGGTCGCCCGGAACAGAGGCCAACAGGTCGAGCGAGGAGTTGCTGCGGAAGACGTGCCAAGCATCCACCATCAGGCCACCATTGGACCGTCCGGCCGTGTCGATGACCTCCATCGCTTCGGCAAGGCCGGGGACGCCGCCTGTCGGCACGAACTCCAGTGCGACCCGCAGGCCATGGGCGGCTGCCTTGTCGCACACTTCCCCGAAGTGCTTCGCCATCAGCCGTCGATCATAGTCCAGCCCGAAAAGCTCCGCGACCGAGACGGTTGAGGCGCCCAGTTCAAAGGCAAGCGGAAGCACGCGATCTGCCGTCATGGCCGATAGGAATTTTCCGAACGCGCTTTCACTGGAGGCGTGTGGTGGCATCCAGTTTGTGATGAGTTCAATTTCAGAGACGATAAGGCCAGCATCCCTGATCGCCTGCGCCACGTCGGTGGCCTGAAGACCACGCATATCGCCTGGCCATACGGACACAGCGGAGAAACCTGCTTCTTGGGCTGGGGCAAGGCGGTCAAGTAGAGGCGTGCACTGTCTGGTGCCGCCATAGAAGACGCGTGCCGCAGGCGCATAGGTTCCCGACAGGGACATTTTATGGCCGCGCCTCGCTCATCATGTGCTGCATCTCGCTCCCCACTTGTCTTTGGGCAAACCTAGTGTCTATACAAAGTGTATGTCAACCGATCAGCCCGCATTGTCGCAGGAAATGGAGCGCCAAAACCGCGCCAATCCGCGTCAGCGTGCGCAGCGTGCGGCGACGCGTGAAAAGCTTGTTGAAGGTGCCGTCCGGATCTTTGCGGAGAAAGGCTATGCCAACGCGACCGTGGACGATGTGCTTAAGGAAGCGGGCGTCAGCCGGGCCTCCTTTTACGCGCATTTCCCGAGCAAGGTCGGGCTAATCAGCGCTGTCGCAGACAGTTTCGTGCCGCTCTGGCAACCGATGTATGAAGAGCTTGCCGCAAAGCAGACGCCGGATCAGGCGAGCCTAGTGGACTGGTGCCGTCGTAACGTTGCCCTGTACCGGCAGAATGAAACGACCTGCCTCATACTGACGCAGGCCACGGCGATTGAGGCCGATCTCTATTGGAAGATCGCAGGGTTTCAGAATGTTTTGATTGATATGCTCGCCCGCAAGAATGCGGCGCTCGCGCATCTCGAGACGGACGAAGCGGGGCGGCATCGGGCTGCTTTTGCTTTGTCTCAATTGGATCAGGCCTGTTATTTCCTTACCGTTCGCCGCAGCCAGCAAGATCCGGAGGCCGCCATTGTCGCGATGGCTGCACAGTTGCTCCATTTCTTTGAGAGCGAAATGGCACGCGGGGTCACTTTGTGAGCAGCGCCGTTGCCATCACCAATCTGCTCTACCGTTATGGTGAGATGATGGATGTTGCCGATTTCGAAGGTGCGTCAAACTTGCTTTGTCATGCCACCCTCAAGCTCATGGGTGGTCGCGAAATAGGCGGCTTGGACATGCGCGATGTTTGGCACAAGATGATCATCCTCGACGCCGAAGGGCGACCAAACACGCGGCATCTGATCACCAACCCCATATTGGATATTGACGAGCAAGCTGGCGAGGCCAGTTGCCGTTCCTGCTATACCGTCTTGCAGAGCCTGCCGGGCTTTCCGCTCCAAATTATTGCATCCGGCCGCTATCACGACCGCTTTGCGCGGGTGGATGGCCATTGGCGTTTCACATTCCGCGATTATTCCAAGTTCGATTTTCAGGGCGATTTGAGCCAGCATCTGCGGATGTAAGCTTGCGCCAAAACACTTTACCCATCAGGAAACCTTGAATGTCCGCTGATTTTTCTGCCGCAGTCGATCCAGACCTGTCCAACGCCTTTCGCCAGGCGATGCGCAGCGTGGCGTCCGCTGTTTACCTCATCACCGCACGCGGCCCCGAAGGTGACGTTGGGATGACCGCAACGGCGGCTTGCTCGCTCAGCTTTGATCCCATGTCGGTGCTCATCAGTGTCAACACATCTGCGTCGATGACGCGGACGCTAGAGGCCACAGGCCGGTTTGTGCTGAATGTGCTCAGTCATGCTGACGAGGCTGTCGCCTCTGCCTTTGGCAGTGCTGCCGGAAGGGACAGCCGCTTCGTGGATGGTGACTGGTATGATCTGGACGGTATGCCCGCGCTGCGGTCCAGCATCAGCAGCATCTCCTGCGAGATTGGCGGCATGATGGAGTTCGGCACCCACCGGATTTATGCGGGCGCAGTCCGGCACGTCGACAACCGGGCGGGTCTTCCCGAACTCCTATATTGCAACGGAGCGTTCCGAACGCTTGGGAACTGAGCGCTAGAGTTTCTTGGAAAAGGAAATTTTGGCTTCCCCCTCCTTCACAGGTCTTGAGGGTGTTTGGTGACGCACAGATGCGGCGTTGCGCCATGCTCGCCCATGAGCCTGTCATTCGGCCCGATCCGGGGAGAACTGCGGCAGTTAGGTCGATTTAACTAACCTTCTGAATTTGATTGCTGCGCGTCATCAGCAGCGCCCTTCAAAGCTTCCCCAACCCATCCGAGAAAATGCAGCGCACACTCAGCGGCTAGCAGGCGTGCGTCAGGATTCTGCGCAGCGACATAAGCTATAAAACCAAATTGAATTTTAAATGTATTCAAAATGAATATTTCTTTGATTGGAAAAAATACTTACATTTTGTAAGAATACAGTACTCCGATCTGTAGAAATATTTTAAAAAATTTGAAACTGATTGTTGTTTTATTGAAGTATATTCAAAAATAACACTTTGTTTAATTTTAAAAATTGGAAATAAATAAAGTGCTGAACAATGATTACAGGGATAATAATTTGTATTTTCAAATTATTCGACATTCCAAATCAAGATGTGCAGCGATATGCGGCGCATTTTTAGCGGTTTCCGGTGTGGGATCTGTGGCTCATGCGCAGTCCGATCCTGCTGTCGTGGGCGCACGCATTTTGCGGCAAGTTGAGCCAACTCAGGCTGTTTTGCCAGATCTGAAAGCACGCAAGAAGATCGTGGTTGATGAGCCATCATCCATTTCCGGTCCAACAATCGAGGTCAGAGGCTTCCGCTTTTCCGGCAACAACTCTTTTACGGGAGATCAGTTGAATGCCGCTCTTGGGTCATTGGTTGGCCGCAAACTATCGATAGCTGAACTTGGTTATGCTGCTGATCTCATTGGCAAGTATTATCAAGACGAAGGTATTTTGGCGCGGGCTGTTGTTCCGGCCCAAGATGTCGTGGATGGTTTTGTTGCCGTGCAGGTTATTGAGGGCAAACTCGCGGGCGTTGAAGTCGATGCGGCGAGTTCGAGTGCCGATTCAGAATCGCAGCGGACCTATGTTCAGGCAGGTGCGAAGCCCGGCGACGTGATTAATCTGCGGCGTATCGAGCGTGGCACGCTGCTTCTCAATCGCCTCCCCGGTAATAATGTGCGCACCGTTCTGCGGGCAGGGTCCATCGAAGGCACGTCTTCGGTCGTTATCGTCGACGAACCAAGTCGCGACCAAAATGTGGTCTTGTCAGCTGATCGGAGTGGATCGTCACGAGCAGGCTTTGAGCGCGTTACAGGGAACGTCTCTCTTTTCCCGATCGCCCAATTTGGCGACGTGCTTAACATCACCGGATTGGCGTCGCGCGGGGTTCAATATGCCCGTCTCGGATACACTCTGCCGGTGGGCTCGGATGGCCTATCGTTTCTCATTTCCGGGTCGGGCCTCCGTTATAAGCTTTTGAACACGCCGCTCTCCCTAAAAGGGAACAGCGAAACGGCGACGCTTGGTGCCAAATATCCGATCATCTTGCAGTCCGATCAAAGCGTCATCCTCAGTTTTGAATCTGGCTACCGCAGGTTCTCTGATCGCATTGAAACCCTTCTCACCAACCGTTCAGTCGTCTTCGGGTCGCTTGGGTTGGATGTGATGACATCTGACGCCCTTCTCAGCGGAGGAAGCAACGCATTTGGTGCGACGCTGACTGCGGGAAAAACGCTCAAGAAAAACAATTACACGACGCTCGTCGCTTATGTGACGCGGCGCCAGTCGCTTTCGACCAACGATGTGATTGAGCTTCGGATTAACGGGCAGATTGGCTCTGCCAAGGTTGATCAATCCCAGATGATGATGATCAACGGCAGCAATGGTGTTTTTGCTTTTGGCAATGACGATGACGTTGCTGGACGGTCAGGGTTTGTTGGACGGGCGACCTATCAAAGGGCGCTCGGTAGCCGACTGTCCGCGTCCGTATTTTATGACTTAGGTCGCGTTTACGGCGCAGATCCAACGCGACCCAAAACTCTTAAGGGTGCGGGGCTTGGCGCAATTTGGCGGTCCCCATGGGGTGTCACCTTCGATGCATCAGCGGCGCGCGCCATCGGCGCGCCAGACCAATTTAACGACAAAATCAAGGCGTGGATCAGCGCCAAGTTTGCCTTGTAATGGCATGCGGGGGAACAATGTTTCAATCAAAGCGCTCGACCGCTTCAGGCCTTCGTAAGGCAACTGATTTTAGGCGGCTAATCCTTAGCAGCAGTGCCCTTACCCTTGCGGTGATGAGTCCGGCCTATGCCGAAGACCTTCCAACAGGGGCTTCGGTTGCCGCTGGTCAGGTGGCGATGGCCCAATCGGGCTCTGCGCTCAACATCAACCAGACGACCGACAAGGCGATCATCAACTGGCAGACATTCGACATCGCGTCGGGTGCTTCTGTCAATTACACTTTGCCGAACAGCAAGTCGTTCACGCTGAACCGTGTCATTGGCGATGATCCAAGCAAGATTTTTGGCTCATTGACGTCCAACGGACAGATTTATTTGCTCAATCCCCGCGGCATTCTGTTTGGCGCCGGCAGCCGTGTGAACGCGGCGGGCCTGGTGGCCAGCACGATGGCCATGAAGGATGAGGATTTCCTGGCCAGCCGCTATGTGTTTACCGACAACGGATCCAAGGCTGCTGTCGTCAATGAAGGCGAAATCATCGTCAATGGTGGCTATGCAGCCCTGCTGTCTTCCAACGTACGTAACGAAGGCGTTGTCTCGTCACGACTTGGAACGGTCGCAATGGCCGCGGGCCAAAAGCTGACCCTCGATGTGTCCGGAGACCAGCTTGTGTCGGTGCAGGTGGAACCTGCGCTTGTCAGCCAGTTGATCGAAAACAGGGGCATGATTGCGGCTGAGGACGGCCGCGTCATTATGACGATGTCATCGGAACGCCGTCTTATGGACAGCGCGATCGCATCGCGCGTGCAGCAGGCGAACGAGATTGTTGCCGCAGGTGATGGCACGGTCAGCCGCATCACAGCCGCTGGACAGATCAACGCCGCGACCGTGGAGGTTCAGGCCGGCTCTGTGGGCGTGGCTGAAATCACAGGCGAAGTGAATGCCCTGGGCAGTGCGGGCGCAGGCGGAAAGATTGCCATCACCGGTGGCGATGTCGTTTTGAAGGGCTCGGCGAAGCTTGACGCCACAGGTCCGTCCAAAGGTGGTCAAGTCAATGTTGGCGGCGGCTATCAAGGGGCATCAGAAGACCTGTTGAACGCCCGCACCACAACGGTGGAAAGTGGTGCATCAATCTCGGCGAACGCCTCTGACTCTGGGGATGGTGGCAAAATTGTCGTCTGGTCTGACCGGCTTACGAAATTTGCGGGCAAGATTTCAGCAACTGGCGGCCGCGATGCGGGCAATGGCGGCTTTGCTGAAGTCTCCGGAAAATCGCTGCTCGACTTTACCGGCACGGTAGACCTGCGTGCGGCATCAGGCGCGTCGGGCACCTTGCTGCTCGATCCTTACGATCTGACCATCCAATCGTCGGGATCAGACACGAATGTGACTGGCACAGATGCGACTGGCACCAGTTCGATCCTCACTGTCTCCTCTTTGCAAAACGCGCTCAACAGTGCCAATGTTGTTGTCACGACCGGTGATACAACTGCGAGTGGCGAGGCAGGCAACATTACGGTTGCGAGCGACCTTAGTTGGTTGTCGTCCAACAACCTGACGCTTCGTGCTGCCAATAACATTGCGATTAACGCGAATATTCTGGCTCTCTCTGGTGCGCTGACCCTGCAAGCGGGTCTTGCCGCAGATGGCACAACCGCGTCGACAGCGGGAACAATCTCGTTGGCTGCTGCGAACTCCATTCGTTTGCTGACCAAGGGCCTGACGGCGACTGCCGTCACTGGCATTGATTTGAGCGGCTATGTCGAATCCAAAACCCTCGCTTCACTGTCCTCGACCAATGGAAATGTCAGTGCCTCGAGCACGAGCAATGTGTTTTCGGCAGGCATCGCGGCAACGTCGGGTTCGACAGGAAGCCTGACGATTAAGGGCACCGGAAATACCGAACTGAAGGCGATCAGCGCCGGTTCGGGTGGTGCGACCATCGAGATTGCGGGCACCGTCACCAGCACGTCCAGCTTCGCCTCTTCAGGCGCGGTTTCAATCACCACGCCTTCAGGCTCGGATGGTAATATTGATCTTACCGGCGCATTCTCTGCTGCCGGAAACGTATCGCTTTCTGCGGATAAGCCAGGGTTCATCCGGATCAACAATATTTCCAGTGACACGACCTTCAGCACAATCGTTGCTGGAGGTGCGATCACACTTGCCAGTGCCGCCAATACGCTGTCGTTTGGTGTGAGTTCGCAGGCCATTACCGGGCTTGCGGGTGACGCCGGGCAGGCCAGTGGTCTCGTTTCCATCACCGCCGCCGCCGTCAACATCGTAAAGTCTATCGTGACGGCAGGCGGTAACGTCAGCATTACATCGACGTCCGGCGCGATCACCGCATCAGCGGGGGCCGACATCACGACCACCGCGACGGCGAACACTGGAACGACGTCCGGTTCTGTCGCGATTGTTGGCGCGGCGAACGTCACTTTGAACAATATTACGACGACTGGCGCTGCCAATGATCAGGCAGCGGGCAGTAACGCGGCCACCGTTAACGTCAGTTCGACTGCGGGCGATGTCTCCGTATTCGCAATCACCACGTCGGGCGGCCAACCGATGCGCGTGGACAGTGGTGGTTCGGGCCTCGACAACGGTGGGAACGCGGCCAGCATTACGCTGTCCAGCAGCACTGGCCGAAAAACCGTGCTTCGAGGGAATTTGACGGCCATCGGCGGTAATTTCAGCGGCACCAGCGCGGCAGCACAGGGCCTTGGCGGGAACATCCTGACCACAGGTCCCGTCACGCTTGCGGACCATATCTCGATCGATACCGGCGCGACGACGGGTTATGTTTATCTTCTGGGAACCGTCGATTCTGACAGTGCCAGCGCGCTCAAGGCTTTGTCGATTACGGCGGGTGCCGGTAACGTGCGCTTTGGCGATACGGTTGGCCAGACGGCGGCGCTCTATTCAGTCGACGTTGTCTCAGCGGTCACGACGGACATTTTCGCGAGCCTCAAGACGGATGGTTCGACCAGTATTTCCGGTCGGACGACAGGTGTTCGGATTGCGACGACGAGCAAGCTCAATTTTGGCAATGTCACGACAGAATCCAATAATACTGCGTTGGTGATCGATACCAGCGGTGGGAATGGGGTCTTCACGCTCAACAATAGCGCGTCCACCATCGTTGCGCAGATGCGCGCGCCGGTTGAATTCAAACGCGGTTCTGGGGCCATCAATCTAAACTCCACCCTGTTCAGCACGACGGGTGAGTATAATAATCTGAGCTTCACCACCCCTTCGGGTTCGGGCGGTGGAACAGTGACAGTGGTCAGCACCATTGGCGGCGGCACGCAGGCCAGCACGTCGGGCTTGGGCGACATCTTCGTCGACAGCGTCAGCAACCTTAGCTTCCAGGCTGGTATTGCGGCAAAAAGCTTGGTTTCGCTTGGCGGTACCGGAACGATCACGCTCGCCACAAACAGCAGCACGGCTCAATTCTATAGTGGCGCAAATGGCCTTCAACTGGGCTCCAGCAGTGGGTCTGCCATCTCCGTCAATCTGAATGCAACGTTGTCCTCTTCGGGCGCGCCTGTGACCCTGACAACCACCGGCGCGAATGCCGGACTTACCATTTCCGGCACGACGACAACGGCTGGAGGTGCTGTTACAATTTCGACGAAGGGGGTCCTGTCCGCCACGCAGAATAACAGCAGCATCGCGACCTCAAACGGCGCAATCACGCTCACCGGCCTTGGTGGTATCGACAACCAGTCACATTCATCGACAAGTTCCTACAATGCCGGATCTGGCAAGATCCGTATGTATGGTGACGGCAATACCATCACCATGTATGCGCTGCTGACGTCAACCAACGCAGATACCGGCGGCACGCCTGCGATTCTCATCACCGATGCCAGCACGGTCAACGTTTCAATCGTCAATGCGAATGCGAACAACCTTGGCACTGGCACGTTCCAAGTCGGGATTGTGGCCTCGGATGCGGCGATTGCACCGGCACAAAGTGTCGGTGCAGGCGGATCGTTGACGTTGCTTTCATCCGGGCTGCGCCTGCGCACCAGCCAGGCTTTGAAGCTTAAATTCACCGGCGATGAATCGTCCAATAGCTTCCTCATTACGGGCACGGATGCCAGTGGCGCTGCCCAGACAGAAACGGTCAGCGGGGCCTCTGCGGGCACCGTTACGTCGACCAAGTCGTTCAAGACGATCACGAGTGTGGTGGCGACCAATGCGACCGCCGCAAATGTCTCCGTCGGCCTCGCGAGCAGCGATACAATTTCCGGTGCGCTTACCCAGCAGAACCCCTTCAACCAGACAGGCAAGATCGACATTGCCAACCTGACGGTGTCATCGGCAAGTTCGATTTCGATTACATCATCCTCCAATAAGATTGACACGCTGAGCAGCTTTGACGTTGGCAGCAGCCTGACCGTGAAGGCCGTGGGTCATACCGCGGGCATGGCGCTTACCGGAAATGTGACTGCAACGTCCGTTGATATTGCGACCGGCAATGGCGCGCTAATCCTTGGAAACTACAATATTACGGGGACGTCTGGCAATGTCACGCTGACCGGGCTTGGCGTAACTCAGGGTGCGACGTCGAACATAACTGCTTCAGGGCAGGTCTATGTTTATGGATTTGACTATAATAACGGAAACAACAGAGGTGTTGTAAACCTTCAGGGTAATATTATTGCTGGAAATACCAGTGATAGTTCCGTATTTATTCACGGCTTCTCGAATGCGATCCTCGGAAACATTACTGCCGGAACCAGCACAACGCGTGGTGGACTGACCATTGGTGATGATTCTTTTTTCAATACGTCATTGGGCGGGAATAACTACTGGAACTGGTTTACCGGAACGGTCACCCAGAATACCGGGACGACGATCAAGGTTGGCCGTCTCTACATGCGGTCGCGCGACGCGTCTTCAGGTTCTGGTGCCATCAACCTAACCAACCCGAATAATGAATTCCGGGCCGTCGACCGCATTCTGCGCTATGGGTCCTTCTCGATTTTCGATGCCGACACTGAAGGTAATAATCTGGTCCTTCAGAGCAGCCTCCATGAAGGCAGCAATGCATCGGCCATCAAAATCAAAACTATGGGTGCCCTGACGGTCAACGGTATTGATCTGCAAGGCTATGGCGTGACCCTTGAGGGAACGTCGATTACGTCCAGTGCAAATATTTGGTCGGGTGTTGGCGACTTAATCTTGCGTCCAAACGGCGGGAATGTGACGCTGTCGGGGACACAGCGTTCAAACTCATCGGCACAGAGCTATTTCATTCAGGACGCTAATAATGTTCAGCTCGGTTATACTGAGAACAATTTTGCCAAACTTCAGTTTGGTGCGGATGCCGTAACTGCGGCCGTTTCGGCAAGTCAGGTCGTCTCGACGTCTGGCGGGACGCTAACCATTAATGGGAGTGCGGCCGCAAGCAGTGTGGCAACATCATCTACCGGTAACCGCGTCGTCATCACCAGCGGTGCTGATGATAGCACGCGGACATTTACCGTTGCAGGCACCGACATGTTCGGCCGCACACTTACGGAAACAATTACCGGCGCGAACGCGGGTGCCGCGTCGGGTAGTAAATATTTCGCAACTGTAACCTCCGTTTCCGCTGGCGCGGGACCTAGTTCTTCTGTTGCCGTAGGCTGGGCGACAGAAAGCATTGCCGGCAACGTGACCCAACAGAACGATATCGATTTGACAGCGCTGTCCGGGAAGGTTGGCGGGTCAATCACGCTGAGCCGCACGAACAACAGCTTTAGCTCTGTAACGAACTTAACCGCAGGCGGCGCGATAACCCTGCAGACGGACAATAACCTTACAATTTCAGGTGCGCTCGTCTCCACAACCGGTGCGGTGACCGTCTCAAACTACTATACGCAGACGATCAGTTCCACGGGTTCGATCTCGGCCGCCGGCAACGTCTCGCTGCTATCAACACAGGGTTTGCTATCGATCTCGGGTGCCGTGACGTCGAGCACAGGCAGTCTTACGCTGCAGACCAACAATAGCAGCGGCACGATCACGCTGGCGTCCGCGGGGTCGCTTAATACGCTGGGCACCGCCCAGGCCGTGACGCTCAATTCCTATCGGGATGTGAATATCTCAGGCGCAATTGCGGCGACGGGCAACATCACGATCAGTACGGCTTATGTGAACGGCGCGCTTGGCGCGTTCTCGAACACAGGGGCGATCACGACAACCGGCGCTTCCTCGGCCATCACTGTGACAACCTATCAAGGGTACACTCTGACAGTCGGCGGCGCGATCACGTCTGCAGGTGCACTGCAGCTTCTGGCGGGCGGTACATTTACCAGCACGTCTGCCGGTGTGATCAGCACTGGCGCGTCCGGCTCGGTTGCCATCCGCTCGGGCTATCAGTTCGCGACGGCCAACACGTACAGCGTCAACATCGCCGGCAGTATCTCGGCCGGTTCGGGCGGTGTTCAGTTCTATTCTAATGACAAGGTGACGCAGACAACCGGCGTCATCACGAGCACGGGCAACCTTGTCGGCATCAACGCCAATGGCGGGACGCCCGTTTATGCAGCGCCATCGTCACAGGGCTCCGTCACGCTCAATGGTAACAACTCCGTCGCCGGCATCGGGCCCTTCTACGTGAAGGGCGAAAACGGCGATAGCGACTTCATCTTCAACAACACCGGCGGCGGCTTGCGTGTTGCTGGTGACATCAGCACATCAAACGGCAGCATCACGATCCGGACCGCGGGCGGTCTGCTCGACCTTCAGTCGTTCAACATTAAGGCGGGTGAATATCTAGCCAATGGCGGGGGCAACATCACCCTGACCGGCCGTGGTATCAACCAGAGCTTGGGGACGATCAACGCCAACGGATCGATCAGCGGCGCGGTCGCCGGCGATGGCGGTGCGGGTGGTGCTGTTGTCCTTACCGGGCATGATGGGACTGAGTCTGGTAGTATCACGCTGAACGGGACTTTGCGGACACTTAACAATACGTCGGCGGCCATCACCATTCGCGGAACAAGCAATCTCGTTTTGCCGAGCATTATTGCCACAAACGGGACGCTGATCATTGGCGACGATACGGCCTCAATCGGTCAGATTTCCGGCAATATTTCCCAAGCAAATTCGACGACCATTCTTGCCAAGACACTGACCTTGGGCACGACGTCCAATGGCATTGGCGGCTCTGTTGTTCTCACCAACAGCGGCAACAAATTTGACAGTCTCGGGATCATCAAGGTCGGCGACGTTGCCAACACCCAATATGATCTCGATATTGCAGATTCGACGGCAGGCCTGACGCTGGGGGCTGCGGTCACCAGCGCCGGCGGTATGCGCATTACCACCTTGAAGACGTTGAGCGACGCGTCCGGTGCACTCGCTATTGGCACCAATTCGCTGACGGCCAGCGGTGATGTGTACCTTGGTGGGAACACGGTGACGCAGTCAACGTCGAGCACCATCAATGCCGGCAGCGGCGCGATCACCGTCAATGGCGGCGGCGGAACCGACAGCTACAGCATTACGCTGAGCGGCACGTTGACCACGACGAACGCGACATCGAGCGCCATTCAGATTCTCGCAGCAGCGAACACAACGCTGAATACCGTGGTCGCCCGCAGTGGCGGTGTGGTTCTTGGGACTTCGGCAAACCCGCTTTCGGGAACGGTTAGTCAGACGGCATCGACAGGCATCATTGAAGCGGCAACGCTTTTCGGCAATGTTGGCGTTCTCACCGCAAACAACATCAAGATCGATAACCTCGGAGCGCTGACCAGCACGGGCGCGCTTTCGCTGAAGGATGTTGGTGGAACCGGCACGGCTGGCCTTGCCGTTGTGGGGACTGTTCGGGCAGGTGCCGCATCTTCTATTGAAACAACAGACGGTGCCCTCAGCATCGGCGCGCAAACCATAAATGTGGCCGGGTTCAACCTGACGTTGAAGGGCGTCGGGATCAGCCAGACGACGGGCTCTTCCATCTTATCGACGACCTCAACGATCAATGCAGCGACAGGATCAATTGATCTTGTGAGTGTCCTGAACGACTTTACCGGCCAGGTAACGCTGACATCAACCGGTTCATTCGCGAATATTGCGGATGCTAATACGCTCAGCCTGAATTCCCTGACGGGCCAGTTGGCGTTGACGACCTCCATTTCCGCCGTTGCCGGGACGCAGCTTGTGCTGACGCCTGAAAATCTTACGACGACGTCGGGTAACATCTATCTTCAGTCGAAGAATGGTAACCTCTCGACACCGGGTAACTTGACGACGACGACCGGTAACATCACGCTCATTTCCAATTTTGGCTCGCAGTCGACGGGCAATACCCAGGTCAACAATACCATCCAGACCACGTCTGGAAATGTGACGATCTCGGCCGAGCGCGAAGTGAACCTGGCCAAGAGCATCCTTTCCACCTCCGGGAATATCTCCGTCAGCGGTGACACCGTCACGCATTCTACGGGATCTTCGACAGACATTTTGTATCTGCGCACGGCATCTACCGGGAACATAACTGTAAATGCAGCCCAAACCGGTGGCCTGACGATGGGGCCGTTTTATTATTATCAGGCGGATACAGGTGTTATTTCCATCGTGGCGGGCGGGACAATCCGTCTGTCCAACATCTCCAGCAACGGCCGATTGAATGTCACGGGCGTCGGCTTGATCCAGCAATATGACGGCGCGCGCATTGCAGCGACAGAACTGAGTGTCACAGCGCGTGACAACGCTTCTGCTGGTTCGGGTATCATCACGCTTGCAAACCTCGCAAATAATTCGGGCGCAATTAGCCTTATTACGCGCAATGCGGCGGATACCGCCGCCGGCACGGGCGCGATCAGCTATTATGACGCAGATGCTGTTGCCATTTCACGCATCCAGTCTGCTGGCTCTGTCACGCTGACAGCAGGCGGCGTTGTTTCCACTGCCGCATCCGGGTCTCTTGGCACTGGCCAGGTTGAAGCCAATCTGTTGACCGTCAAGACGCTCAATAACTCCGGCGCCGGAGTGCTTTTGACGGCCGCCGACAACAATATCACAACGCTGAATGTCTCGGTTCGCAATGCAGCGGATACAGCGCGGGCAGGATCTTCGGTTGGAGAGAACACCACAACAGGCGCAGGCGGCTCGGTCCGTTATACGGACTCGAACGGCTTTGCCGTTGCAGGCATTTCAACAGGCGCGTCTGTGATACTCTCATCGGGCGGGACCGTAACCCAGACCGGGGCTATCAGTTCGGACAAACTCGGCCTTCAGGGTTCGGGTAGTTTCGTTCTGAACCAGGCGGATGTGTCGTCCAACCCAGTTAACACGGTATCTGTCTTTGCTTCAGAGGCGACCGGATCGGTTACATTCTCGTCGTTGACTGCGCTGACCATTGGGACGGTGAACCCCGTAGGTATCATGTCGGGCGGTGCCGCAGTCACGATCCGCGCGCCTTCTATTGATTCAAGCAGCACGACGATCGACACGAGAAGTTCGGTCGCCGGTGTATCCGGCGGTGCCGTCTCGCTCACGTCCACAGGCACCGGCGCCAACGGCAACTTGACCGTTGGTGTCATCAATACGTCCGGGAAAGACGCCGACACTGGCGATTCAAACGGCGGAACCGCTGGAGCCATTACCCTGACATCTAGCGGAGCGTCTCTGTCGGTTGCAGGCACTCTGACCGCACGTGGTGGCTTGAAATCGGGCACCGGCAACAATGGCGCTGACGGTGCTGTAAAGCTGCTCGTGACATCCGGCGCCGTTTCGCAGGCGGATGGCTCCAACGAAATCAGCTCAGGCCAGTTGATCATTGATGCGCTCAACGCCTCTGCGCTGCTGGACACCGGCAATACCGCAGACAAGGTTGTGGCCCGCATCTCCGGTGTCGGCCAATCGCTCACCTATAGCAGCAGCAACGTCTTTGCCGTTGGCGGCGGCACGGCATCTGGCCTCACCTGGAATGGGATCACGACCCAAGGCGGCGACGTCATACTTGGGTCGGCTGGCGCGGCCATTACCGTGTCGGAAGCAATCACCACGCGTGGCGGTAACTTTAGGTCTGGCGTATCCTCGTCAAAAATTGCGAGCCTCAACTCAACAGGCTTAGTGATCTCAACGGCCGGGGACATCACTGTTGGCAGCAGCATTGCTTACGCGAACGGGGGGACAATTTCGGTCGTTGCAACGGGCGACATCACGACCGGCGCGGTGATTTCCAGTGGTGATAGCGCTGCCGCTTCGGCTTCCGCAGGTGTGATCACACTGACGTCTTCGGCAGGCAGCATCGGTGCCGGGGCATTGACGGCCAATGGCCGTGATGCAGCGGGTGGTGCGATCACGTTGACCGCGGGCACGATCAATCTGCTCGGAAATATTTCGACAACCGCTAACACCACGAACGCGGCGACCAGCGGCGGCACGATGACGTTTGACGGGGCTGTGGTCCTCGGCGGCGACCGGACCTTGACAACGGGTGCGGCAAGTGGCGGCAATATTGTCTTCTTGGGCACCGTGGATGCCTCAGTTTCTGCCTATAACCTCGCAATGACCGCTGGGACAGGCAATATCAGTTTTGCAGGCGCTGTTGGCGCGACGTCTGTTCTGGGCGCCGTAAACATTGCCTCTGCCAATACGGTCGCGGTCTCGTCGACTTTTGCTGCTGGGAGCTTCACGCAACAATCCGGGGCCAATCTGACCACCATTGCCGGTGCGATGACACTGGACAACGGCTTCAGCTTCACCGGTAAGAATTTGACGCTCTCTGCGGCTCTGACCGCGGGAAGCTCCGTGACAGTGGCGAATACGGGCATTTTCACCACGGCAGCTGGTGCGGATATCAGCGCCAGTGGTGCCTTCAACCAGAACGGATCTGGCGAAAATAAGCTTGCCGGCAACATTTCAACCAGCAACGCGAATATCTCATTATCGCAGAAAGTTACGCTGACCGGGGGCGTGTCCTTCGCGTCATCTGGTGGCTCCATCACCTTCCTGTCGACCGTTGACGGCGATGGCGTTCAAGCGCGCGCGATCACCCTCAGTTCTGACAGCGGCAACGTCACCTTCTCCGATAAGGTTGGCAATACGGAAAGCCTTGGCGGCATTACCGTTAATAGTGCGGGCACAACAAAGTTCGCGACCACGGCGAAGGCCGCCTCAATAACCACGGATGCCGATGGTTCCACGCAGCTTTTCGCCAATGTTCAGACAACGGGTGACCAACAGTACAACGATGTTCTGACGCTCGGCGCAGATCTGACCCTGACAGCTACAACAGTGAAGGCCTATGGCTCTGTTAGTGGCAGCAGCAAGACGCTGAACATCGTCGGCAATGCCGTGCTGGGTAATCCAAATGGCACGAATGACGAGGTCACCGGTCTGACGTCGCTTGACGTCACAGGCACCACCCTCGTCGAAACTGCAACGCTCACGTCAACAGGTGCGCAGCGTTTCCAAGGCAATGTGACCCTTGGTACAGCGACAACACTGACCACGACGAACAGCGCGATCACGTTTGACGCAGCGCTGGCTTCGGACGTCGGTGAAACAAATGACCTGACAATCGCAGCGGGAAGCGGCGCTGTTACCTTCACAGGGGCAGTGGGCGCTGTTGACCGTCTTGGCGCTGTTAACGTTGGCAGTTCCGGCATTACGTTGTTCGGTAGTTCAGCTCGGGCAATCTCGCTGACGACTAATGTCGGCGGGACAACGAAGTTGACCGGTGATGTCGATACGACCGATCATCAATTGTTTAACGATGTCGTCGTTCTCCTAGGCGATGTCTCGCTTTCGGGCCGTGATATCACGCTGAACATGACGACTGATAGCGACGCTGCGCAATCCGCGCGGGCGCTGACGGTTTCAGGGTCTGGCACCACAACATTTGGTGGCGCAGTGGGCGCAGCGGCAATTTTGTCCTCACTGACGGTCAACGGCGGCGGGACAACAGCCCTCAATGGTGCCTCAATCAAGACGGCCGGCGCACAGACCTATGACGATATCCTTGTCCTTGGGCACGATATTGTTCTCACCGGCACGGATATCACGCTGAATGGTAGGGTTGACAGCGCTGCTGCTTCGACGCCGCGCGCGCTGACCGTCACGGGGACGGGCGCGAAGACGTTTAACGCGGCGCTTGGGTCCTCAGTGGTCTTGGGCGCATTGACCGTCAACGGTGGCGGCACGACGGTTCTGCATGGCGGGGTCATCAACACAGACGGTGCACAGACCTTTACAGATGCAGCCACGCTGAGTGCGGACACGCTGCTGACCTCTTTGGGCGGCAATATCAGTTTTGCGTCGACGCTAGGGTCTGACACGACGCCCCGCAGTCTTGAGATTACTGCTGGTGCTGGCGATGTGACCTTCACGGGCGCGGTTGGAACGCAGTCGGCAAAACTTGGCGCGATCCTTATCAATACAGCGGATGATGTAACGTTTACAGCGGCCCTTTACGCCGGCAGCTATGAGCAACAGGCAGGAACCGGCCTGACCAAGCTGGACGGCGCGGCGGCCCTTGGGGGCTATTTCAAGTTCACGGGTAGCGCGCTGACGCTCAATGCGGGCCTCACGACGACGGGCGAAGTGATCATCGCCAATGCTGCCGCGTTCACGACAGCGGCAGCCGGTGACATTAACAGCTCCAAGTTCACGCAAAGCGGCACGGGCACCAATAAGCTGAGCGGTGACATCGCGACGACGGGCGATATCACGTTCGCGTCGGCTGTTGAGTTGACAGGTGCCGTTGCTGCAACAGCGACAGGGGCGAATAGCACAATCAGCTTCGCTGACACGATCAACAGCAGCACGACCACCGCCCGGAATCTCACGCTTTCAGCGGGCAAGGACATCCTGCTTTCAGGCGCGCTGGGCGGCACCAACAAGCTGGGCGCTCTCACGCTCAATGGCACAGGTATCACGCGGCTTAACGGCGCAGTCACCGCCACCTCTGTTGCCAGTGACGCCTCAGGGACAATTGAACTGTTCGGTGATGTCACCACGACCGGCGGCACACAAAGCTATGCCGACAGTGCACTCCAGCTGAAGTCGGACATCACATTGACGGGCACCACCGTGACCGTTGGTACCGTTGTCGGTGAAACCCATGCGCTCACCATCACAGGTAATGCGCAGTTGGGCGCGGCGGGCGGCAGTGATGCAATCAGCGGCCTGACCACCCTTCAGGTGTCTGGCACAACCGCGCTCGACGTGGCGTCTGTGACGTCAACTGGCGCACAGACCTATACAGGTGCGGTCACCCTAGGTCAGGCAGCTGTGTTGACGGGTGCCGGGATCAATTTTGTCAGCACATTGGATGGCGCTAATACCCTGACGATCACGGATACGGCGACGACGACCTTCGGCGGCGCAGTGGGCGGCGCAAACGCCCTGACCGGCCTGCTGGTCAACGGCGGTGGCTCGACGCGCATCAACGGCGGCGCTGTCACAACAGTGAACGCGCAAACCTATTCAAACGCAGTTGAACTCGGCACAGCGACGACGCTGACCGGCAGCGTTGTTTCCTTCCTGAACTCCGTGTTGGGCGGTTCGGGCGCGAACACGTTCGCCTTGGATATCGTTGGGGACGCCGTGCTCGGCGAT